>Ga0210407_10000001_pt1 | contig 1072210 bp, 883 predicted proteins | sample IncBWC27MmetaG_FD_150860 | JGI IMG/M metagenome (GOLD analysis project Ga0210407, IMG submission 150860) | Forest soil microbial communities from Barre Woods Harvard Forest LTER site, Petersham, Massachusetts, United States - Inc-BW-C-27-M | ecosystem: Environmental > Terrestrial > Soil >... | reverse complement strand
ACCCGTTTTCGCTGGCAGGGAACGGTCTCGGAGCGGCGTACGTGTTTGTCGAAAATGGCGGAGCGTGGAGTCAGCAAGCGGAGTTGAAGGCGTCCGACGGCGTGGCGGGTGACAACTTTGGCGATTCGGTCGCGGTGAGTGGCAGCACGGCTGTGGTGGGGGCCGCCGGTCACATGGTCGGCTCGAATCAGGACCAGGGTGCGGCGTACGTGTTTGCGCCAAGCGCCGGAACCTGGACCCAGCAGGCGGAGATAACCGCGTCTGACGGAGCGGCAAGCGACCAGTTCGGATGGTCCGTCGCGGTGAGTGGCAGCACGTCTGCGGTGGGGGCCCCTGGTCACTGGGTCGGCTCGAATGAGCTGGGTGCGGCATATGTGTTCGTGCAGAGTGGCACCACGTGGGGCCAGCAGGCGGAGCTGACCGCGTCCGACGGGGTGGCAAATGACGGATTCGGCTCTTCCATCGCGGTGGATGGCAACACCGCTGTGGTGGGCGCCGTTGGTCACATGGTCGGCTTGAACGTGAACCAGGGTGCAGCGTATGTGTTCGCGCAAGGCGGCACAGCCTGGAGCCAGCAGGCGGAGCTGACGGCGTCCGATGGATCGGCAGGCGACCACTTAGGCTCGTCCGTCGCGGTGAGCGGCAGCACGGCCATCGCAGGCACTTGGCTACACACGGTCGGCTCGAATGCTGAGCAGGGTGCAGTGTACGTGTTTATTCCGAGCGGTGGAACCTGGAGCCAGCAGGCGGAGCTGACCGCGTCCGATGGGTCGATGTATAACGGATTCGGCGTCTCCGTCGCGGTGAGCGGCGGGACGGCCCTAGCGGGGGCCCCGAGTCACGCGGTTGGCTCTAATCCTGCACAAGGTGCGGCGTACGTGTTCGGGACCGGGATTACGGTCACACTTTCTCCGAGCTCACTGGGTTTCGGCGTCCAAGTGATCGAGACCACCGCCACCAAGACGGTGACGCTAAAGAACTGGGGCACGGCAACGCTGACCATCAGCGACATCGCGGCGAGCGCAAACTTCGCTGTTTCCTCGACGACTTGTGGCTCCGTGTTGTTAGTGGGCAAGACGTGCGCTGTGAGAGTTACTTTCACGCCTACCGTGCTTGGCACGGTGAGGGGGACACTTAGCTTCACCGACGATGCTCAAAGCGGCCCGCAGACGGTAGCGCTGTCAGGCGTGGGTGTCGAACCGGCGACGTTGACTCCTGCTAGCTTTACTTATCCGCTGCAAGCGTTGGGCACGACCAGCGCGGCGAAAACGTTCACGTTCACCAACTATCAAACCGTGGCGCTGACGATCCTGGGGATCTCAACCAAGGGGGACTTTTCGGTGTCGGGGACGACCTGTGGGGCGAGCTTGGCGGCCAGGACCCATTGCACGATAAGCGTGACCTTCACGCCGTCTCAGACGGGCACGAGGACGGGACAGCTAGTGGTGAACGACAGCGCGAGCAACGGCCCGCAAACCTCGAATCTCAAGGGCAACGGTAAGTAAGGTCAGGTCGGTTGCCAAAAATCAGTCCCAGGATGCGGGCTGCATCGCGCTGAAGATAGTTAGCTGGTAACTTCTGTTATCCGGCGATTTCACTCATTGAGGGGTTTGAGCGTAATGGGATTTTACGCTAGCCGCGCTTATTGTTTACTTAGCCCTCGTTTCAGATAAAGGAATATCGACGTGCCCAAATTACGCGCAGCCGCGACGATCTCGCGGTGTTTCCAGCGTGCCAAAGCGAGAGTGGAATAAGGCCATGGTTCAGCTGGCTTCAATTGAATGGCCCATTGCAGCTCTCGTATGGCCTCGTCAATCCGATAATCATCCCGCAACCACTCCGGCACTTCTGGATTCCGCGATTCCGTGCGGGCCAGTTCAATGATCGCCACCATGGCATAAAGGTTCCAGTCAGCCGCACTCCCTTTGCGATGAATCCTTACGAGTTCTGGTATAGAGGCGTATGATGCGTCCCCAACGTCCCCTCGGTGGTGCAAGTCCTCCCACACTTCCAGCCAGGCTGTTGTAGGTTTTTCCGTGAAACTACCGAAGTCCTGCGCATGAGACGGCAAAACTTAAGCATCAGGAACAGCATCGAATGCCTCGCTTTCGCTAGTCCGACTCTCGTTGACAGACGCGCCCATCTGTGTTTGCATCAGCAAGTCTCGCATGCTCCGAAAGAGCGGTTTCCGGCCTTTGAGACGCAGCAGCCACTGAGGCGAAGAAACCAACCTCGCCGATGCGTGAGAGGGGGCCTTCCATGACCAGACAGCGTTCTCTCAGTTCCACCATCCTCAACGCTGCGATTCTGTCTATCGTGACTCTAACCGTCCTAACGCTGGCCACGCCGGCCATCGCACAGAATCCTGTGCCGGCGGCGTACCAAAATCGGGTTCCCGACGGCATTGCGCCCGGCGGGGCTGGATTCAACGTGAGCGTGAACGGCGCAGGATTTGGAATGTCCACTACAACTACAACCTCCCGCAAACCGAGTCGAAAGGCTACGTCGCCGAACAACAACTCACCGTTATTTCTTCCTGCGGTCGCCTACGCCTCAAGTGGCAACTCGACTCTCGCGATGGCGGACGTAAATGGCGATGGCAAACTCGATGTGCTGGTCGGCGATGTATCCTCGGTCGGAATAATGTTGGGGAACGGCGACGGGACTTTCCAACCCGCCCAGTGCTGGGGTGTGGACGGTTCGAGCGTGTGCGGCAAGTTCAATTCCCTGGTGATTTATCCGACCAGCATCGCGGTCGTCGACGTGAATGGCGACGGCAAGTCGGACCTGGTGGTCGCATTCCAGCAGTCGAACACCTACACGGAGCCCGTCGGTGTGATGCTGGGCAACGGCGACGGAACTTTCCAGCCGCTTCAGGTATATAACTCCGGCGGCGTGTACGCCACGAGCGTCGCGGTCGCCGACGTGAATGGTGACGGCAAGCCCGACTTGGTGGTCGCCAACCTCTGCGCCGCCAACAACGAATGCGACAATGGGGCCTCAGTGAGCGTCCTTCTCGGCAACGGCAAAGGTACTTTCCGAGCCGCCCAGAGCTTCTCCAGTGGGGGTTTTTTTGCCTCCTCGGTCGCCGTGGCCGACGTGAATGGGGATGGTAACCCGGATATTTTGGTGATCAATGGCGAGGGAAGTACAACCAACGGGAACGTCGGTGTCCTGTTGGGCAACGGCAACGGCACATTCCAGCCGGCCGTGAACTACCCCACTGCGGCGACCCTCGCCACGACTGTCGCCGGGGACATGGTTGTTGCCGACGTGAACGGGGATGGCCAGCTCGACTTGATTGTCTCCAGCCAGTGCCTGGACAGCAGTTGCGTTCAGGGAGCGATATCCGTATTGCTGGGCAATGGAGACGGCACTTTCCAAGCGCCTCAAACCTATAGCTCCGGCGGATACGGTGCAGGCCATTTAGCGTTGGGAGACGTTAATGGGGACGGGGTGCTGGATGTGCTGGTGGCCAACGACTGTGCCATCGGCAGCGGTTGTCACCTGGGTTTTCAAAGCTCTGGCGATGGACTTCTCGGCGTGCTGCTAGGCAATGGCGACGGGACCTTCCAGACGGCTCAAACCTACTATTCCGGCGGGTGGGGCGGTTTGGCCGTCGCAGTCGGTGACCTCACCGCGCGTGGCAAACTCGATGCAGTTGTGACCGACGGCTGCGGCCAGACCTGTGTTGGCGTCGTCGGAGTGGTTGGCGTGCTGCTGAGCAACAACGGGAAACCCGCGACTGCCGCGACCCTGGTCGCCAGCGCCGATCCCGTCATGCTGAATCAAACCGTGACCTACACCGCGACAGTTGTCTCTCAATCCGGCGAGCCGGTCACCGGAACAGTGAGCTTTCAGGATGCTTGGACATCGGTCGCCACGGTCACTCTGTCCGCAGGACAGGCCGCCTACAGCACTTCCTACTCCAAAGCCGCAGTGCATCCCATTAGCGCCGTTTATTCCGGCGACGCCAACAACGCCGAGAGCAGTTCGAACGTGGTGGCGGAGTCCGCCGCAGAGGGACTCACCAAAACCACCACCGTCTTGGCCGCCTCCGCATCGACCGTGGCCATCGGGCAGCCGGTGACGTTATCGGCGACCGTCGCCTGGGCGTATGGCACCGTTCCGAACGGCGAACTCATCACCTTTTACTTCGATTCCGCCGAGATCGGTACCGCGACCACGAACGGCGGTGTGGCCACCATTACAACCTCCCTCGTCACGCCCGGGAGTTTCTTTGTCAAGGCCACCTACGCTGGCGATTCAAATTTCAAAACGAGCCTGGCGAGCCTTGCGGAGGTCGTCGACAAAGCCACCAGCACAACCACGTTAACTTCCTCCCGAAATCCCTCGAGCTACGAGCAGTCCGTTACATTCACCGCGAGCGTGTCGCCGCAATTCAGCGGGACGCCCACTGGCTCGGTTACGTTTTACAGCGGGACCGCGACGCTAGGGACCGCGACGCTGGTCAACGGTGTGGCCAGCTATACAACTACAAAGCTGGCTGTGGGCACGGCGTCCATCACGGCGGAGTACAAGGGCAGTGGTTTCTTCGACACCAGCACCTCCTCCGCGCTCAGCCAGGTCGTGAACCAAACCAGCACCACCACCACTCTGGTTTCGTCCGCGAACCCGTCGAGCTACAAGCAGTCTGTGACCTTTACGGCCACCGTGGCGGGGCGGTTCGGCGGCACCGTGACTGGCTCGGTCGTATTCACAGACGGGTCGACCACCCTGGCCACCGTGGGCCTCGACGGAGGCGCGGCAAAATACACCACTACCACACTGGCGGCTGGAACTCACAGCCTCACAGCGACCTATGAAGGCAACTCGGAGTTCACGGGCAGCGCTTCCGCCCGCCTCACGCAAACCGTGAACCAATCCATTACCACGACAACGCTCGTCTCGTCGTTGAACCCCTCGAGTCCGAAAGAATCCGTAACCTTCACCGCGAGCGTGACGGCGCAGTTCGGCGGCGGTGTCAGCGGCTCGGTTACCTTCAGGGATGGCACGACAACGCTGAAGACAGTGAACCTGAGCGGCGGCCCAGCAAAGTACACAACCTCGACGCTGGCTTCGGGAACACACAACATCACGGCGACCTACAACGGCAGTTCGGACTTCATTACAAGCATCTCGCCGGTGCTCACGCAAACGGTGAATTAGCCATTACCATCAGTGTGCTGATTCAAGAGCTACTGGCGTGCTGCATCCCACAATTGACGTTAACACGGTTCGAGGATGCGTCCGCAATCGCCGCGCCTCGTAACATTTCTCCGCTTCCTGCTCGCTGGTTTGCGTTCGCTCCGCGATCGTCGGACTCAACCGATCCAGCAACTCCAGCACATCGCGTCGCCGCCGGCTCGCCCACGGAGCTCACGGAAACGCTTCCAACTGCTCTCGTCCCGCTTCCCGCCAGAGCCTCTGCTTGCATCGGAGTCCTTCGTTGAGCGCCACGGCCTGCAACTGATTCATGACTCGCGTGCGCGCTTACACCATGCGGTGCCGGTGCCACAACAACTGCCGCGGATCGCGATTCTCCCAGCTCGGTATCCAGATCTGCGGAAAGTCATCTTGGAGCATTCATCGCAGAATCAACTGCGTATCCTGGCGATTCGTCTTCTGCTTGCGCACTCGCTTGGTGCGGATCTCCGCCGCGTCCCCGATCCACAACTCGATCTGCAGCGGCGCCAGCAGCCGCTCAAACCAGCGCGCGCGACCCAATGGCTTCCATCCCCACGCGCACCTTCACTCCCTGGGCCGCGAGATCGCGGTATAGCTTCTCCGCCTCCTCGCGGTGCTGCAATCGACGCTCCCCGCAATTTCGCCACTGTCGGTATCGACAACGCAATTTGTTGGAAGCCCGGATGTTAATCACAGGAATGAGCTATTCTGCCCTCGGATGGAAGCGGAAGTAGTTCTTGGCCACCGTAGCATTGCTAAGCCGCAGATAAACTTCTGTGGAAGAAACTGTCGTGTGCCCCAGCAAGCGTTGTACGGTGAGAAGGTCAGCACCTCTGTCGATTAAATGAGTAGCGAAAGTGTGTCGCAATATTCGGGCAGTGAGTCGGTGAATACCGGCGCGGTTTCCCGCAGCTCGCAGTATCAGATGGATCGTCTCATAGGACAATCCATGTCTTCGCCGAGTCAAGTCGATGTTCTTAAGCGCCTCGGCAAGTCTCTTTTGGCCGCGAAGTTCTGCTTGTCGGGAGCCATTTTTCCACGGCCCCACCGCCATGCAACGCCTGACAGCGCGGCCATCGGGTGCCTGCTCACTCCAATTGCCGTACCACCTTAAGCCGCGATGAGTGAGGTGTGTCTTCTGAGAAGGGTGAACATCTTCAAAGACAAATCCAGTCGTACGACCGTCTAGGTAGCGCAAAAGTGTTTGTTTCGCGGATCTACCGAAATACACTATCCGCCCTCTTCGTTTCCCCAGAACACGAACGGTTTGGGCTCGAAAATCAACATCAGCAATGCGCATTTTGATCAGCTCTCTCGCCCTGCACCCGGTCGAGTACATCATTTCGAGAATTGCGCGGTCCCGCAGACACGAAGCGTTACGCAACAATCTCCTAACCTGGGACCGGGAGAGGATTCTCGGCAGTTTCTTGATCGGACTGCGAATATGTAGAAAACGGGGCGAAACCTTATCAACCACCCCTCCCAAACACAGGTAGTCATAGAAACACCTCAGACCGCAAAGCTGATCCCCTGCATAGCCGGCAGATAAGGGTGGCCGGGACGTTTCTTCCAGAAACTCCGCGATGTCGAATGGCGTCATTGCAGCAAATGATTTCCTCGGGAAAAACCTGGAAAGTCGCTGGACAATACTTCCGTAAAACACTCTCGTCGTGCGCACGTAACCTTGAACCCTCATCCAGTCTTGAAAGAAGGCCATCAATTCTTGGTCGCTGGATCGCGGAGGAATTCGATTTGTGGAGCGCAGAAGAGATGAAATAACGCGAATTTTGCTCGGTCGTCGGGTGTTCATCATCATTCTCCAATCACTAGGCCCTCGGATGAAAGCGTCGGTAGTTTACAGCGAGGCGAGGGTTGGTCAATCTTGCATAGACCTGGGTCGCTGTGATCCAGGTATGTCCAAGCAATTCTTGAATCGTACGAAGATCAGCACCGCGCTCTAGCAAGTGTGTTGCAAAGCTATGCCTTAACATTCGCGGTCCCACACCATGTATACCTGCTTGCTCTGCGATACGCCGCACAACCTTTGCAGCGCCGCTCTTTCCCAAAGGCCGAATACTAGGGGTCAACTTGAGTCCTGTAGAGAACTCCTTGAACTCTGCGCTAGTTTCCTGGCCGAATATATTTGGCGCTATCATGCCAAGTCTCACCGGATGGTGTTGCCCCTTAGAGTCCTGCGTCCAGCGAACTTCCAGTCCGTCGCGATTTTGAATAAAGCGCAACGTTCCGCGCTTTCCAGTCTTGCCTTCCAGGAAGAGGTGACCCGTCTTCCGTTGTCCGATATATCGGAGCAGTGCACGCCTTGCTGCATTCCCAAAATATACGTACCGTTCTTTTCTCTTACCAAAAACGCGGGTCGTTTGTTTCCTGAAATCAATATCCTCAATCTGGATGGCGACCGTTTCGGCAAGGCGGGTTCCTGTCGCATACATCAGTTCGAGCAGAGCCTTATCGCGCCGATTTCGTGCTGTGGCGATGATTTTTCGTGTCTCCCTCTGGGTCAAGATGCGGGGAAGTGTCTGCGATCTCTGCCGGCCCTTGATTAACCACGGTGCGACTGAGTCGACTGCTCGCCCCAGATATAAGAATCTGAAGAATGTTCGTAGGATCGTAAGTTTCGATTGAAACTTGCCCTCATCTCCAGGGCGGAGACCCAATGCGAGAAAGCGCGCTATGTCCTCGGGCGTCACCGTTCTGAATAACCTCCGTTCTAAATAGGCGCACAGCGAAATAACTGTTTGGTTGTAACGTCGCTGGGTGCTCACAGCGAAGCGCTGAACTTTCATCCATTTTCTAAAATATTCAGCGAAATCAGCGTTCGTGTAACGACGCCCAAATTGACGAACAGATTTGCCGGGTGTGTGGATCGAGCGAGCTTTTGCTTTTTTCGGCTGCATGTCCCTGTCGCGACGTAATTTTCGTACAGAGTCACCATTGTTCACCAATCAAGGCGCGGCCTTAGCATTTTCCGGAACCCGAACAAGTGAGTGGTCCAGTTTGCAAACCAAAGAGATCTCAGAGCTCACCGGCGACACTGCCTCAGAACTATGTAACTTCTCAGGCGCTTGGCGTGATCGCTTGACGCGACTCTCAATCACGAGATCTTTTTTCAGCCGCGCAATTGGGTGAGATCGGCGCTGTCGTCTTGTCGTAATGCTTCCGTTGCGCTCTCGACAGATCTTTTCTCCAGTCATATCCGATCAGCTCATACGCTCGGTCGAGCCTTCCGAACCGCCGCCTCAATTTGTGCGAAGACACCAGCCTGGGTGAAGTGTCAATGATTGGCTTACTGAGTCGGCCATGTAAGGCTAACAAAGAACGCAGATGCTGCAACATTTCCTCATCCGCTTTTCGCCCATTTTTCCTCCAGTCGTAGCCGATTCGTTCGCAAGCAGAACGTAAGCCCCCGAATCTGTACCAAAAAGTACGGGAGCTGGGCATCTCGCTGCTCTCGTCGATGATCTTGTTGTTGAGCTTACCCTTTACCGCCAATAAAGAACGCAGCTCTTGTAAGAGTTGCTCGTTGGTTTTGCGGACGGTTCGGCCAGCACGAATCTCCTGAGCTAGTGCAAAAGTCTTGGCATCTACAATCGCCTCATGAGCCCCTGGACAGATCACCCAATTCGATGTCGGTACGGCTACAGCGGCGGTTCCGAGTCTCATCGTCGTACGGTTGAATATATTGCAGCCGACGTACTTCGGATTCGAGAGCAGACTTCCAACGACCGAATGAGTCCACCGCTTGTTCTTGATGCTGGGTACTCCACGTCGATTAAGATCGTTAGCGATGGCTTTGAGAGTCATTCTCTCGGCAGTGAATTTCCGAAACATCTCACGCACTTCTTCCATTTCGTGAACAGGTCCAGGAACGAAAATCACCCGGTCCGTGGCGATACTCTTTCTCTCGCCGTGTGCCAATAGTTGCTTTGGCGTTCGGTTCTCGGAAACCAACAAACGACGTAGGCCGTATCCGGGAATACCACCCTGTTTAAAACCAAGCTGAGCCAACCGCTTCTGACCGTCGATAACCTTGACGCCCAGCTCCCGGCTATACTCTCCGGCCATCACTCTCTTCAGCGTCTTCATGATCGAACTTGGCAAGCTTCCGTCATTGGCGAAAGTCTCCGCGCAATAGTGAACCGGAATGCCAGCCGATTTGCACACAAATTCATAGTGAGCGGCCTCGTCAGTGTCTTGGAATCTTCCCCACCGGCTCACGTCGTATACCAGAATGGCTTTGTAATCGGTCTTGCCCTCCGCGACATCTCTCAAGAGTTCCCGAAGACCGGGTCGCCCCTTGAGCCATAGGCCGCTTTTCGCAGAATCTCGATAGGTGCGAGTGATTGTAAAACCGTGAGATTGGGCGTATTGCTCGTTGCAGTGCGCTTGGTTTTCGGTCGAATATTGTTGGTGTTCCGTGGACATGCGCAAATACTGCGCGGCAGGGATAGGCAGAACGGCGGTCATAGAAGAAATCCTCCTGTGAAGGTTCTTCGACCGTAAGTGCGGGCGACTTTAGTGGTTTTGGTTCTTTTTTCTCTCGGCGCTCAACTCTACGTAAAGCCAGGCGCGGGCTCGCTCCAACTGGTCTTGCCGTCTGTAATAGTCGGCGCGGTCAGCGCGACTGGCCGTTGCTCGTTGATAGTAAAGGCGATCTAGCTCCGCAATTTCAGCCAATTGCGCCTCGTAGCAGATGGAAATTTCGGTTTCAGTGTCCATTCGCCGACCCTATTTCACGTTAGCTGTGGAAGTCTGTGATCGACGTCACAAACATCGCCAAGTCATGGTGGAAAGGCCCAGAATGGGACAACGTGCGCAATGACCGAGATTTCCACAGGGCAAATGTTCATCCGTCACAGACAGCCGTTCTAGGAACATGCGACTCTGGGCGCGTACCTCTCTCAAAAAGGCCGCCCAGCCCCCTTCGGCTTCACTTGGGTGGCCTCATTTTTGCTCCCAGAACACGGCATTTGGGTGGGAGAGCGCGAGCCACACATGATGATCGACATACCATCTCGCGGTTTAGATAAGCTTCCCGACTCTGAGCAGAAGAAGTTACAAGTCCCGGATTACAGACTCAAAGCCGCGTTCCAGTGGCCGCCGGATTGTTTGTGGCCATTCATGGATGACGCACCGGGCACAGATACTTAACCAGATGTCTTTGGAGGATAAGCTATGGATACCTTTTCCAATTCCAAGTACGAAAGACATCCAGAAAGGATTTGTCGTTGGGATGAAGTGAAGCGTCGGGCGGTTGTAGATGCCATCGACCAGTGCCGCGGAAACTATCTTCTCGCGGCGCGATCATTGGGCATTGGGAGAACGACGATCTATCGGATGGCGAAGGCGTACAACTATCAGAGGCCCACGGCACAGAGAACTCATGAAGCCTTGGCACGAGGGGGTACCGTCTTTCTCAGGTTGAATTTCGAGCGAACTTAGCGAAGTGATGATCTCCGAAGGAGGTTTGGTATGACTAACTTCCCCTTAGCCCGTCAGTCGGGCACTATCAGCAGCAAACTTCGGATGGGATGACTTGCCCCGACATCTTAACCGGCACATTCTTAACGGGGTCGGCGTGGCAGCGGCGAGTTTCAGGGCTTATCAGGATTTTTCGGCTGATATGCCAATCCGACTGAGGTCGTCTTCCTGGCCTTGAACTTAACAGCAAAAAACTTGTCAGTGGCCATGTACCCTACGGTCATAGCCACAACGAGGAGAGCACCAAGGAGTTTTGGGGGACTTGGAACGGGAACATCAAAACATCGGCAACCGATGCCAATCAGCAACCCTAAAATCAGTCCCACGATCGTCTTTATCATGCCTCACTCCTGGAGAGATTTGCGACCGATTCAATCGATTTGGATTTCGGCTTGATGTTCGCGTTCTGCCTAAACATATTTTGAGGATCGTATTTGCTCTTTAGGCTGACCAGTCTTTCGTAATTGGGGCCACACGCCTCGCGGACGCGGGCTTCACCTCCTTCCGTGGCATCCTCCAAAGCGTTGACATATACAGCCCGCTCAGCAAAGCGGTCCAAGGCTTTCCAACATTCCCGGGCCCACCGAACCATCGTGTCAGTATCGGGCGGATTGTCGGTGGCGGGATGCACCAGCAGATCGTAATGGTCGTAGCGATGAGGAAACGCGGTCTCGTGAATGGGTAGTCTCGCACACAGCATCTCGGTGTTAAGAAAGATCTTGGGAGAGGGATCGAGGGGAAACCGATATATTGAGACCGTACCGCGCCACGGCTACAGGTTCATCGCTCGGGTCGAACTGCATGAGACAAACACTTCCAAAGAAACGGGTTACCTTGAAGACGGCCGTCGAATGCGCCAGAATTCATCATCACACCTTGCCATTAAGGGCAAAAAGATAATATCTTGCCATGCCCCTGAAAATGACAACCTCACGCCGCCAATTCGCTTATCTGACGCTGGTGAGCCTATTGAAGGGTCCCCTGCAGGCGGCCTTAGAAGTTCTTGAGAAGGCAACATCACCAGGGTGGTTCACTTCTCCCGACATCAATGCGGCTGTCTTAGATGTTGGTTACGGGCGCGACCGCTACACCAAAGCCTTCGGCGCGGCTGGCACTCCTGAGAGAGTGTTTGTCATAGCTTCGATAAGCAAGGTTATCGTCGCGACTGGCGCAATGGTGCTGAAGGATCGTGGTGGCCTCGCTTTGCAAGATCAAGTGGTGAGGTTTGTACCTGAGTTCACGGGGGATTGGCGCGACCAAATCACCATCCAAAATCTTCTGACCCACTCATCAGGATTACCTGACAATCTGCCGCAGATTCACCAACTCCTTTCGCGACAAGCTGGCCTGGATGAGATCTTCGCGACGACTTGTAAAGTACCTCTACTCTTCAAACCGGGAACCGCCGTGTCGTACTCCAACCTCGGCTCTTTGGTGGTGAAGGAAATCATGGAGCGAATCACCAAGGTACCCTTGAAACAGTTTCTTAAGGAAGAAGTATTTGTACCGCTTGCGATGAATGCAACTTCCCTCGGCCTTGGCGGGCGCACCGTCGAATCCACAGCGCAGGTGCAGCATACGCCGGACGGATTGAATCACAACACTCTTTACCATCGTGACCTAGGGACGCCTTGGGGGGGAGTGCACTCAACTGCTCCCGACCTCACTCGCCTGCTGCGCTACTTCCTCAATCCGGAAGGTCCGCCGCTTCAGCCTGAAACGGCTCGAGAGATGTTGCGGAACCATTGTCACGGACTGAACCAACCATGGGGTATAGGCTGGATGCTGTCCAACAGCCATGACGTTTACTATAAGGTATCGCCGACGTGGCGACGGTATGGTTGGGCAACTCTGTTTTCCAATCCCGAGCAGGGGTCTGCTTTCGGGGCGCAATGCTCGGCGAGCACATTTGGGCACGTCGGTGTCTCCGGCACTCTCGCTTGGGCCGACCCGCAGCGCGGTACCTCAATGGTGCTCCTTACGACCCAACCCGTTCGGCATTCCCGGGACGGCGTCCTGGGAGCGGTGTCGGACCGGGTCTCGCAACTCTGAAGCTGGGTTCTAGGTCTCAGAAATATGGAGGAGGATATGGATCCCAAGTGGTTGGCATGGGCAAAGAAGTTGCAGGCCATTGCACAAACAGGACTGACATACGCGATGGACCCTTTCGACATTGATCGATACGAATCCATTCGCTTGGTGGCTGCTGAGATGATGGCGCTGGGCTCGGGGGAGCAAAGGTCGGATTTCTTTGTCAAACTCCTCAGCAAAGACAGTGGATATGCAACACCTAAGGTCGACGTGCGAGCTGCGGTCTTCCATGAAGGACGCTTACTTCTCGTACGGGAAAGAGAGGACGGCCGTTGGACGTTACCCGGAGGATGGGCGGATGTTGGAGATTCACCCAGCGCTGCTGTCATCAGGGAGGTGAAGGAAGAGTCCGGTTATGACGTAACAGCTCGAAAGCTTTTAGCATTGTTGGATCGCAACCTTCACGGCCATCCGCCGATTCCATACCACGCTTATAAACTGTTTTTCCTATGCGATCTCGTCGGCGGGAGCCCGCATGCTGAGGAGGAAACCGATGCTGTTGAGTTTTTCGCCAGCGACCGGATACCACCATTATCACTGACGCGCGTAACCACAGCTCAAATTGGGCGAATTTTCGAACACTTTCTTCACCCAGAATGGCCGACGCAATTCGACTAATGGATGCAAAACAATTGAAAAGCAGTCTGCAACCAAGCCGCAAGTGCTTGACGGACTAGTCTTGCAATGGGATTGGTATTGTAGCGCTGCAGGATGTGATAGAGTGCGATTTCTCTAGAGCTTTTCAATCCGTCCCTTTGGAAGGTTTAATTTGCCAGCCACTACGGCTTTCGTTTTCGATTTAGGGGGTACGCACCTACGATGTGCTTGCCTGACCCGGGAGGACACCCTCGTTAACTTTAGACAAGAGCGCATAAAATCTTTCCGCGACGGACTGACTGCTGCTGCCATTTGGCGCGACCTGCAGGACACAATTGTCAGTTACTCTTCTCATTCAGCGAGTCTCGTGGAGAGCTTCGCCCCGTTGGCCATTTCGTTCCCCGGCCCTTTACACGAGGATGGAAGAATAGTAAACGCGCCAACCATAACCGGATGTGACGAGGAGGTCCCAGACATACGAGCGGAGCTTTCGCGGCGGACAGGCCGACAGGTTTATCTTCTCAACGATGTATCGGCTGCAGCGCTGTATCTGGCACGAAATAGTCCTTGGGACCGCTTCATCGTTATAACTATCAGCAGCGGTATCGGGAGCAAGATTTGTTACCGCAGTTCTGGGAAATTCACTCTCTTCGATAGGGGACCATACGCCGGCGAGATTGGCCATTTGACGGTAGACGAATCCGAGACGGCGCCGGTTTGTGATTGCGGAGGCAAAGGACACCTCGGTGCCATCGCTTCTGGACGGGGGATCGAAGACCTTGCTCGTCTAAGAGCGCGAGTTGATTCGGCTGCGTTTTCACGGTCACTTTGTCATCTCGAGTTTGGCGCAATTGTGGAAACGCTGAACAACGAAGATCACCTTGTCCCTGCAATCCGCAAACGCGATGCTTGGGCCCTCGGCGTTCTGGAGCAGGCTTGCAAACCGCTGGCACAAGTGTTGAATTCCGTGGTGTTGGCCGTTGGACTGCAAGGTGTTTTCATAATCGGTGGATTTGCCTTTAGCCTCGGGGACATTTATCTCGAATTGCTTTATCGTCTGCTTCGAGTTTGTAACGACTATTCACCCTTGGTGATTTCACGGGACATGATTAAACTAGGCGACCTAGGCGACCACGCTTGTCTTCGAGGAGCAGCGGCACACGCCTTTATGGCGCAAAAGGACAGATGAAGATCGCGATCATTGGCGGCGGCTCGTTCAGCACTCCGAGCCTGATCAAGTTCCTCGGCCAAGAACAGGGTATGAGCAGAACGGACGTCGTACTCGCCGGCCGCTCACGGAACAAACTCGATGCGGTATCGCGTGCCTCCAAACTGCTGGTCTCAGGCAACATCGCGATCCGAGCGCAAGAGATTGGGACAAATGCTTGGGAGCAAATCCTCGATGGTTGCGACTGCGTTCTCATCCAGATTAGGGTTGGCGGCTACGATGGTCGGTTCTTCGACGAAACTTTCCCACTTAAGTACGGCTTATGCGGTGATGAAGGATTGGGTGTCGGCGGATTGTCTGCGGGCTGGAGAACATGGCCGGTTGTCTCCGACGTTCTCGATCGGATTGCGAAGTTTTCGCCTCGCGCACTCGTGATCATGCTAACCTCACCGCTCAGCCTTCTGGTGCGAGCTGCACTGGCTCATACTCGGCTAAATGTTGTTGGCATTTGTGAACTGCCTTGGGCTTCTCTGCAGAAGATCAGCCAGGTAATTCAGCACGGCCACGATGTACAGGCCGACTATTTCGGAGTAAATCACCTCGGTTGGTTTTTCAACATACGCTCCCGGTCGCGAGATCTAATCGAGGAACTGGCTAGCCGAGCAGACGCGCACTCCTTCCCAACGGACAACTTTCTGCGAACTCACCGCTGCCTGCCGACACGCTACTTACGGTTACACTATGAGCCCGAGAAGGTCCGTAAGGAACAGATGTCACGGACGGTGTCCCGTGCAGAGGCGTTGAGCAGGATTCAGGCAGAGGCGTACCGCGTCTTTGAGGGTGGCGATGCGAGCGAAGTCGCGGCCGTTCTTGAGCTGAGAGCGACGCCCTGGTATTCGCAAGCGGTAGGACCTTTGTTGATAGCGATGGCCGGCCATCGGATCGACATTCCATTCTTTCTCTCTACTCCGCACGAGTCTTATACCTCCCTGCTTGAACCGAGTGACATTGTGGAGACAGCGCACCAATGGCTGGGTGGGACCCTGCTGCGATCGCCTTTGCACAGCAAGCCCCCTTCACACGTTGTTGAACAACTCTTGCCTCTGGTGAGATTCGAGCGAGTGGCAGCCGAAGCGCTTACAACTCGAAACCGCACCGTTCTTGTCGAGGCGCTCTCGGTGCATCCTTGGACCCGGGGAAACGTCCCCCTAGAATGCTTGGCGAACGAAATTGTGTTGCAGAACAATTACTTTTAGTTCATGCGAATTCGGCGATCCCGATGAAAGTTAAGCGATACGACTACCGCTCGCAGTTTGAACGCTTCGACGACTTCGTGACTGCGATGTCTACGATGGTAATCGATGGCCACTATGTGCTGAGCGAAGAAGTGACCGAATTTGAGAGCGCGTATGCGGCGTATTTGCAATGTGCGTTTGTCGTTGGCGTGAATACCGGCACAGACGCACTGCTGTGTTCGCTAAAGTCTCTCGACCTTGGGCCGGGGCATGAAGTTGTCACCCACGCCAACACGTTCAATGCTACGGTCGCGGCAGTCTGCATGGCTGGATTAAGACCATTACTTGTCGATGCAGACGAAGACAGTTTCTTGATCGACACCGGGCAAGCTATTGCGGCGATTACTTCCCGCACCCAAGTACTATTGCCTGTGCATTTGTATGGGAAGCCGACGCCCATGGATGAACTGCTCCGCGAAAGCGAAAAGAGAGGAATCTACGTCGTTGAGGACGCAGCCCAGGCGCACGGAGCCCGTTTACGCGGACGACGCATGGGAACCCTGGGAACTCTTGGGTGCTTTAGTTTTCATCCCAGCAAGAATTTGGCCGCCGCCGGAGATGGTGGAGCAATCGCAACGAATCGAGGGAATCTCAAGGAAAGGCTCTCCGAGTTGCGATCGTTAGGTCAAGCGGGTCAGAACAACCACTTACAGGTTGGCTACAACACGAAGCTCGATTCGATCCAAGCGAAAGTTCTCTCCTGGAAATTACCAAGCCTAGATCGGTGGAACGAGCAGAGAAGGGAAATAGCCCGACAGTATCGCGATCGATTATCCGATCTACCCCTCAAATTTCAGTCTTGGACTGAGGGCGAAGAGCACGTGTTTCATTTGTTCGCTATCCGCATCGTTGAGCGCGACGCACTTCTCAACCATCTGCAATCCATGGGAGTAGATGCAGTGGTCCGCTATCCTGTTCCGATCCATTTGCAACCTGCCTTTTCTCACTATGGATGGCGAAGAGGCCAGTTTCCCGTCGCGGAGGTTCTCGCACGGGAGCTTTTATGTCTTCCGATGCGACCCAACCTCACCATCTCAGAAATTGACTACGTTGCGGATTGTGTGCGGTCCTTCTTCAGGGGCAGGTAAATACCGCGCGTTGACCAGCTGACCTAAATTTACAAACTGGAGAAAGAACAAATGCGAGTGGCGATCGTGGGATGTGGCCGGATGGGGCGCGAAAGAGCCATGGCGGCCGCCTCTTTCGGAGCAGAGACAGTCTTTTTGTTCGATGAGGACAGCAATCGCATGAAATCACTTGCGGAATCATGCCTCGTCGCTCGCACTGTGAGTGGGCCAGGTGATCTCTTCAATGAAAAGATCGACGCGCTCTTCATTTGTGTTCCACCCTTCTGCCGTGGTCCTCTCGAACTTCGGGCGATCGACTCTGGGATGCCCTTTTTTGTCGAGAAGCCGATTGGCGTAACGGCAAATCAAGTAAGAACCGTTATCGAGAATCTTCTCCGGAAGCCCGTTTTGACGGCAGTCGGCTACATGAATCGGTACCGAAATTCCGTGGGCTGCGCTAAAAATATTTTGCGATCTCGTAAGATCATCGGCGTGTCCTCTGGTTGGGTTGGAAAGAAATACGGAGTCCCCTGGTGGAGTGTCCTTGAGCAGTCTGGCGGGCCATTTAACGAACAGGCCACTCACATGGTGGATCTAATTCGGTATTTGGCCGGAGTTGGCGAACCAGTTTACGCTGTGGCTCAGCCGCCGGCAGACATCGAGACAACCGTGCTTGCCGTCATGCGATTGTCGGGCGGTGGACTCGGAAGCTTTTTGTATAGCTGCGAAGCGATGGACAAAGACATCTTCGTGGTAATTGAAACCCCGGAAGGGGCGCTGGAACTGCGTGGCTGGAATTTCAGTCTACTGCACAACTCTATCGATGCCAGCCAGCCCGAACCTGAGTCCAAACCAATCTTCGAAAAGGAGACGCACGCTTTCCTTGAAGCTGTCGCGACCGGGAATAAAGGTCTCATACTCGCCGATTTTGGCGAAGCCTTCCAAACGCAAATTCTGATGGACAGCTTGTTGCGAATGATTAGACCGAGCATTGCTGGTCTCTGACCACACGATCCACCGGATCACTCGATCAATCGAACTGCGCACGCATTCGGACGTACGGCCGGGAAGCGATATCGGAAAGCCAACGGGCTGCAACTGCAGATGTTTCAGCAGAAAGGTTGTGAACCGATTCTGCGTGTTCTCCCTTGCACCGGTTCGTCATGTACTCGTGGAGCAAGACTTCTGGAACCTTCGCATAATCTTCGTGACGCAAGAACGAATCGATCAGCTCCCGGTTAGCGAGCAATCTACGATGTTGTTCCGCAAATCTCAGATCCGCCGAATTCTTGCTGGGTTTTGATGATGACGTGTCCAGTTTGTGTATGACTTTTGCTAATTCGCTTGCGCGGTGCTTAATGTGTCGCTCAAATTCTTGGACGGCAGCCGAGTAAAGGAGTTGATTTTCGGAGTCAGCACAGGCGAAGCGAATGCTTTGATACCAGGCGCGCAGTGCGTGCAAGGTCCCGACAAGCTTTGCGGTGGTGCAGAATTTTCGACTGAGGTCGAAGTATCGGCCGATGTCATATTCTCTGCCAGTTCCGGTTGCATCCCCCCGCGTCAACTGATTCTCGGCAACGTCGTGGCGGACCGTTGAACCCGCGGCGACCACGGCACCAAAGTCCAGGTGCACGGGGGCAACGATTCCAGAGTTTCCGCCCAAGAAGATCCGACGAGATCGTAACAAGCAACCTTTTGAGTCGCCCATCAAGCTGCCGAATTTGTCTCCGCGCGGGTCAAAATTGAAATGAACAACACCGGATCCAACTTCGCTGTGGTCGCTGCGGGAACTACCGCCGCCCAGCAGAACATCGCAGAAGTTGATCGAAGATCCTGCCACTACCCCCAACATAAGAACAGTATTCTTCAGGCCCACATTGTGGCCGGTTTCTGATTCTTCCTCGAGTACTGTGCCCTGACGGAATTCAGCAAAACCGCGGACCTTGGTTCCATGCAGCAAAACGCAGTTTTCGTAGTTACCGGCTCCAAGAACTGCGGAATGCCCGATCTGTGCTTCGTGAATCCTTGCTAAGCCAGAAGTCCCAATTTGTGCTTCTGCACCGATGAAAGTCGTCACGCCAGTGAGCGTGGCATTCATGAGCACCGCACCGGCCGAGATCCGTTCTAGCCGGACTTCCTCTGAAATGTAGACGCGCTCCGGCCCCCACACTTCAACGCCGTTCTGCGCGAGCCATGAAAGGCGGGTCCGGTTCCCTTGCTCGTCGTATGGCACGGTCATAGAGGTGGGCAAGAATGCTCGAAAATCAATCATTGTAACGAATGACCCGGCTGACGGCGTCGCTTTTAACAACCGGCATAGCGAGAGAAAGTAGCCCTGCGCAGTGCTTGGCCGAAAGGCATCGTAGAGATATAGTAAATACCCGGATTTTAGGAGTACGGGATGGTAATCGAGGCAGAATCAGCCGGCGTGACGAAATCCATGTGTTTTCTTTGCGGTGAGGTTTCCGAGCAGGTGGTCTGGACGGAAGATGGCATTGAGGGCTTGCTTTGCCGTTGCGGCATGGTTTACACCAACCAGTCGACCGTATTTGACCCTCCGGATCTTACGAGAGAATTCCATCCGGACTACTTTTACTCCTTGCCGGCCGAATTCAAGGCCGCATGGGTAGCAAGGAACTGTCCCCGGGGCCGACTAGTTGAGGTTGGGTGCGGAGCTGGTTTTTTCCTCACTGCCGCACGATCTCATGGATATGAAGTGCTGGGCCTTGAACCCAACACGAGTTATGACAGTCGATTACGACAACTCGACATCCCGGTGTCCCATGAAGCTGTGGAATGTAATACGCTGCCTCCTGGGAGATTTGATGTGGTGTACCACTGTGATTTGCTGGCCCATTTCCCGGACCCAATCCGCGCCTTGGCAGCTATGCGCGATCTGTTAAGCCCCAAGGGGGTCTTGTGCTTCGAGGTCGGGCTGCTAGGAGGAATTTCGCGGTCGTGGTATACCCTCGTCGGTCGTATCGGCCTGGGGCAGCACTTGTGGCTCTACTCGGATAGGGCCTTCAAGAATCTGATGGTAAAAGCTGGATTGGAAATCATTCGCATTCAGTACTTCGGACTCGCACCTGAGGTAATCGGCGGAAAAATTCTTGGAGTTCTCACAAAACGACTCCTTCGTCCGGCTCTGCAAACCATTGCGCGCGATGGAGCAGACTACGCGCTTCGATTGAAGCAAACAGCCGCGTACTACCTGCGGTACCGCGCTGGTGCGCTGTTACCCCACATTGGCCCTCAAACTTTGCTTGTCGTCGCCAAGCCCACAAATGTTCAGTGAACTGAAAAAGACGAGAGTCGGGCTGGTTGGTGGAAACGGGTTTATCGGTTCTGCGATCCTGCAGGCAATGCTTGATCAGGGCATTTCGCCCCGAGTTCTTTGCGGCCCGAGCGAAAGCCATCCATCTCTTCCTCCAGGAATCGATTTTGTAATCTGCGAATTGGCGGACGTCGAGCGTTTGCAGACGTGGGTCTCGGGCTGTGAAGTGGTGATTGACGCCGCTGGTCCAGCGTCGGTACGACGTTCCTTCCAGATGGCAGAGGAGTATGTTCGTGTACATGTGGAGGGCACCGCCGCAATACTGCGGGTTTGCCGGATGGCCAAAGTCAACCGGATTGTCTACCTGTCGTCGGCCGAAGTGTACGGGCGGCCTAGGTCCAACCCGGTAGCCGAGACCCACCCTTTACAAGCCCGCTCTCCTTACGCGGCCGCAAAGATTGGAGCAGAGAAGATGATCGAGGCCCATGTGGAAAGCTTCGGGCTTGAGGCCGTGATACTGAGACCTTTTTCTATTTACGGGCCACACTTTCACCCCGATTCGCTGCTTGCCAGAATCGTCTCAACTGCTCACACCGGCTGTATTCGCCTGCAGGACCTCCGACCTGTCCGGGACTATTGCTACGTTGGCGATCTGGCCCAGGCGGTGCTTCAAGCGTGCTGCATTCGAGAAAACAAGCTTCAAATCATCAACGTGGGCTCGGGAGTCGGTACGAGTGTGGCGCATTTCGCTGAACTGGTGTCACGGACCCTGGGCCTGAACATTCCGATCGTGGAGGATTCAGGCGACTCGCGTCCCGGACAATCGGAAATCTTCGAATTGATTGCCGACATTACGACGGCGCATGAAGTTCTCCGGTGGCGCCCAACCACTAGTCTCCAGGAAGGGTTGCAACGGACCCTGTCCGCCGGAGCTTGCAAGGTATGACGCAAAGGTACCTAGTAACCGGCGCGCAAGGATTCATCGGTCGTCACATGGTCTCCCATCTATTGCGTCATTCTCTAGAATGCGCCGTACTCGGAGTTGGGAGGTCGCCGGCGCAAGACTCCCACTTTAACCATACCTTGAGCTGCGGTGATCACCCGGTACTTGCGCCTCTACCTGAGTACTTGCGAACGCCTGGGTCAAGATACCGCTATGTCTCGATCGATATCGCATCCGCCGATTTTGCCGTCGTCGTGCATGAGTTTCGGCCCACGAAAGTGATACATCTTGCTGCACAGTTGAGGGGAACGGTCGACGAACTCATCTATCAAAACAACACCCGGAGCACCGCTTGCCTGCTCAACGCTCTGGCTCGATGTGACGCCGAATTCCTCCTGTTTGCCTCGAGCGGCGGCGTTTACGGAAAGCAAGAGCATTTCCCGATCGACGAAAATGTCGCGGTTCTGCCTTTGGACGTCTACTCCCGCAGCAAACTCGCCTCCGAGGACTTGGTCCGCGAGTTTGCCCTTCAAATTGGCGTCCCCACAGCGATAGCACGTATCTTCAATGTGGTTGGTGCCGGGCAGGATGAGCTTCATTTTGCAGGTCGAACTGCGAGCCAAATCGCTTCCATTTTGGCTCACCGCGCCGCGCCATTCGTTCGTGTGGGTCCGCTTTCAAGCTCGCGTGATTTTATAGATGTCCGCGACACTTGCCACGCACTAACTTTGATTTCGGAGTCGAATCATCAAGGTGTCTACAACGTAGGCAGCGGAGTGGAAACCTTAGTAGGCGATCTCTTAGGTATCTTCCTCGATGTCTCGGGCTTGAGGAAAGAAGTGCAGATCGAAAGCGATTCTACCCGGACTGAACTTGTCCCTCGCCATGTAGCGAAAATCGGCCGACTGACGAACAAGGGCTTTGCGCCCGAGCGCTCACTCGAACGTATCTGCAACGAAATGTTGGCTTATTACGCACAGTATGTGTACGGTGTCTGAAGATGCAAGAATTTGCACACAGCTCCGGCTAGCAACCGACACTCTTGTCCATAGACCTGTCCCAGAATGCGTGTTATCGTCTCCCAAGCTATGGCGCAAGAGGCCAATGGGCGCGACCTGACGGGCGGTTCGGGAAAGTTAGTCTCAGCCAGCCGAGATCGATCATATTGCGTCAAGCTCGATTCGGGACTTTCGACGGGTAACGTTGGCCAACTGGTCCAAGCCATTCATGGCCGCAAGTCGTTGCTCGTCACGACACCAACAGTTGCCCGCCTCTTTGCGAACCAAATCAACTCTCGACTCATCGAATCCGGTGTCGATGCCCGCATCGTCATTCTCGAATGCTCAGAGCAATCCAAGACCCTCTCTGCCGTCGAGACGCTCTGCCAGGAATGTTTTAGAGCTGGTATGGATCGAAGGTCGGTGCTGATTGGCTGTGGAGGGGGCGTTTGCACGGATCTCGTCACTATGGCGGCTGCGCTCACGCGGAGAGGCTTGGGATACGTGCGGATTCCAACGACACTGATCGGGCTGATTGACGCCGGAATCGGGATCAAGGGAGCGGTCAACCTGCCGAGCAAGAAGAGCGCTATTGGTGTTTTTTATCCCCCCGAACAAGTGTTACTGGATCCGGCATTTCTGAAAACGCTTCCGCGAGAGCTTATCTCGGACGGATTAGCCGAGGCGATCAAAATCGCCATTGTTATAGATGTGGCACTGTTCGACTTCCTTGAGCAGTTTTCCAGCCAGCTTGTAAAATGCTCTGCAACCGCCGACATGAACAACCTTACCGACCTGGTCCGGCGCTCTGCCCTGCGGTTATTGGAGGAATTAGAAACCAACCTGTACGAGGACAAGACCTACAAACGACTTCTTGACTTCGGTCATACGTTTAGCCCTCTTCTTGAGTCAATCTCAGACTTTCGGATCAGCCATGGATCTGCGGTAGCGGTCGACATAGCGCTGAGTAGCGCGGTAGCTTTTGAGTTGGGTCTGCTTTCGCATCAGGACCGGAACCGGATTCTTCGATCACTTCTGAACGCGGGACTGCAGGTTTATGTTCCACTCTTGACAGCCGAAAATTGCATTAAGGCCCTCGATGAGATCGAGGCCCACCGTGGAGGGCATCTGAACCTAGTTGTGCCATCCGGCATCGGAAGTGCGCTATTCATAACAGACAGGCGCAGCCTCTCACCCGTGGTGCTTCAACGAGCACTCCGCTTCCTTCATCGTGAAGCGTCTGATCGGGCGTCCTTTGTTCCTGTCGACTCATCGGGAGAGCAAGCGGCTCGATTCGAATAGCCCTTGCGAAGGGAGAAAGTCTCAGTACGCGCCTTTTCCAGTGACTCACCCATATGACCACCGCACTCATCATGGCTGGAGGACGCTCATCGAGGATGCGTGCCAGCCGAGGCGGACAGCATAAAGCCCTCGTGAAGGTTCTGGGCGTGTCGATGCTGGAACGCAACATACTCACACTTCTCTCCCACGATTTTCGGGAAATATTTCTGGCAGTCGGCGCGCTGGAAAGGTCAATTCTGGCCTGCGCTCGTGGTCATTGCCAGAAACTCGTGCGTGCTAATGGTGCGAAATTAAGACTGTTCATCGAGAAACGTCCTTACGGGACGATTGGCGCCGCCAGAGCAATAAGGACATCGTCTGATGATCTTCTCGTCGTGAACGTGGACAATCTGACGTCTCTCGACCTCACAGCGTTTCTTGAGCATCACCGCGCCAGCAAGGCAGTTCTGACGATCGCCACGCATATCGAACCCTTCCAAGTGCCGTTCGGTCAAGTCTTAATCAAAGACGGAGAAATTGTAGAATATCGAGAAAAACCAATTCTGCGCGTCCCACTTTGCAGCGGCACTTACGTATTGAGCAAAGCGGCCCGAATGAGCATTCCATTCGGCAGGCCATCCAGCGCTCCAGAACTCGTCAATATTCTCCTGCGTGCAAAACGCAAGGTCGTTGCTTTTTCCCACTCCGCTGAGTGGATTGACGTAAACGACGCGGTTGCTATAGAGAAGGCCGAAGACTTGCTGATGGCGAAATGTCGAGCTTTCGAGCTATGGCGTCAACCCACGACCATCGAGAGTACAACGCTCTGTGTTCTAAACAAACGCAAAGTCGCACTTCTTCGCTCTCCGTCGCCAGGGCCATCTCCTGTCCCGCGGCTTCCAGTAGCGGATCTGGTTTCTCCAAGGGACACTCCTCTGCGGAGTGCTTATCGGCTCCGAAAGCAGATGGGCTTGTTGGGACTCGGCAAACCTCACCTTCTGGCCTGTTTTGACGAACTTGATCCACGCAACGCGCAACGAACACGTCATCATATTTTTGTAGCGGAGATGAAGCCAGCCGGAGTGCGAACCCATAAGCGCACCATCTCCTGGGCAGGCGTCTCTGACCTCGATGTCGCCACCAATCATATTAATGGTGGTTCCAGAACAATTGCCTATCTTCAACGATATGTCGCGTCGAAAAACCCACATCCTCTCAGTTATCGATGATCTCCACTTTGGCGGAGATGAGTATCGGCTGCACGCATTCGGGAAGGCACTCGATAAGCAGCGGTTCGACCACACTGTCCTCACGTTGATGCCGGAGGATCCTGCGATCGGAGAGAAATTCGGATCGATGAGAGATCAATATCGACATGCCGGTATCCGACTGATCGACATCGGACACGACACAGCAGCAGTGGGCGTCCCGAGTGAAAGGACAATCGCAACTCGGCTTCGTTCCGCTCTAGGAAAGGCTCGCAGGATGGCCAGGGTAATTCAGGAGGAGAGAGTTGACATCCTAGATGTGCACCTGTCGCCCGCAAATCCGGTCGGCGCCGTCGCGGCACTCAATTCGAGAGTTCCTTTCGTGGTGACGCTCTATCAAGTCAACACGATGAAAACACCTCAGTTGTGGTTGGCGGGGCAGTTCAACCTCGGGAACGCTGCGATGTTGATCACTGATTCTGAATCGCAGGCCGTGGTAATTAGCCACTGGCTCATGCATCGCCCCCCTATTCGCGTAGTACCGAATGGAACCCCGCCGCCTCTTCCGGTGCAAACCAAACAGGCGATGTTCAAGGCTTTCAACATTCCAGATCAGCCCCTCACGATCATCGGTCAAATAAGCAGCCTTGTTTCTTACAAGGGCCACATCTCATTGCTCAATGCCGCGAAGCGAGTACTGGAGCGGCATCGGGAATGTTTGTTTCTCCTGGTCGGCTATGAACGTGGTGAGCCACGCTACCGCGAATTGCTGCTTAGACATGCTTCTTCTCTCGGCATCGCCGACAGAGTTCGCATCCAAGGCTATCCGGGATCGATTGGCGATGTCTGGAACATCATCGACATTCACGTGCACGCTTCTCAACTGGATTCCCTGCCAAATGCCCTACTGGAGGCAATGTCCCTCGGAAAACCTTCAGTGATCACTGCGGTTGGCGGGATCCCAGAAGTGATCAAACACAGAGTGAACGGCTATCTTGTCGCTCCAAATGCACCGGAGCAGTTGGCTGAAGGCTTGTTGTTGATGATGTGCAATCCCAGCCTGCGGAGAGCGATTAGCCATGAGGCGCAGAGCACATACTTCAACCGTTTTCGTCCGCACTTAATGACGACCAAACTGGAAGAACAGTTTGAGTCAATCGTCCATGCAACTCGGACGAGCCCATAAGGCTCAGGCATACGTGCCCGCAAACATGTGTTTTCGGGCAGGCGAAAACGCGGTCGGGTGACGGCGTAAATGCAGACACTTGCGAGGCTCTCCGCGAGAGGGATCTTGGGCACGTTTGGTCGTTCACAATCAGCAACCTTGAAGGAAAGGAAGTTGGACGATTTCCGATCAGCTGATCAGTTCGGTTCGACCGGAGGCGTTAAGGCGACGAGTCGACGGCTGGCCAAGCCGGTGCCCGTATGGAGAAGGGACGCCACGGATAATCCCAGCCCTGGTCAGGAATCCGGATGTTCTTAAGGGACGCGAGCCCTGGTTGCAGCAATGAGAGGAAACAATTGGCCAGGGAAGAAAGTCGTCACCAGGTAGGATGCATTTGTAACTATAGGAGACGCACAGATGAGCCGAACCAAGTGCAGCATCGGACGGACATGGGAATCCACGGTTCGCTTTTGGATGTTTCTCTTCATGGCCACTTTCGGCCTGGCGGCTCAGCTACCATCTCAGATTGGCGCCGAAGCCGCGCATGGCGCTCTCGAAATTACGTCCGGTCTTGGACGCAAGCTCTACGCGTTGCCGGATGACCAGGGTGTTATCGACGCTCGCAACAACCTCGCGGCAGATCCGAAGGGTGTCGAGCGAGTGCTGCAGCTTTCTAAAGCGGAGGCGGCGCGGAGGCAGTAGAAAGAGGCAGTGGTGACATCGACCCAGGGGTTAACGTTTGCTCCGAAGAACGCAGATCTTTATCTTGAACCACAACCTCATCGTTGCGAACTACGATATTCGCGGTACAGCGCACACCTCGGCGCTGGTCGAGTTGCTGGCACTAATGTGCGAGGGCAGTTGAACCAACGTGCCAGAGACCGGTGGCGGCGTCTGGCCGATAATCTCGTTAAATCTGTTCGATGGGCAACAGCCCACAACTGCAATTTGGCACAGACGTGGGCCGAACATCTGTGCGGAAAGTATCACCCACATGGACTATGTCATGTCGGCCAACAGTTCTCCGCCGCCTCCTCCTCACCGCATCGCTATCCTAATGTCCCCCGAGGGCCGTTTCCTGCAGTGTAGAGATTGCCAGCTAACCTATACCTTCCCAGACACTTTGAAATTCGGTGTGGTCGCGAAGCAGTTTGACGCTCAATCCTGCGTTACCCCGATCCGCAAACCGGCCTGGCAAACTGATCGGCGCTTCGTTGTCTTGCGATATGAGGGCAAGGTTCCTGCCTTGCTTCATGCGCCAGATGCGAGCGCAAGTTCTTCACGCCAACCACACTCGCGCGCGATGTTGTTAAAGCCGAGGAGTACCTCGGACACGGTTGCAGGTCGAGGGGGTAGATTCCCACCGGCGGCATTCAGGGGCACCGGCCATCAGTCGCCGACTCTGGTCGATCCTTTATCCCCGTTGCACCACCAATGCGCTGCTCGGACATTGTCTGGGTGGTCGTCTCTCCACGCCCCTCCCATACCCTTGGGATCTTCGTGGTCTGGCACGACATCGTTGTAGTCCGTGAACTCTTCGTGGCAGATTGCACATTTTCTTCCCTGCTCGACAGTCTTTCGCTTCAGCAGTTTCCGCATTTCTGCCGGCGACCTGAGTTCCCGATACCCTCTTGGGTGATGTAGATCCTCAATGCGCCGTACTCCAAGCTGTAGGTTACGTTCCTTCCGAACTTGTTCACGGCCACAGCAAAAGACTGATCGGTGGATTGGGCAGAATTCATTACGACGAAGTTTCATAGTGTTACTCCCGTGGGACGAAAGAATTGCAGAGGGTAGTCGCGGTTTTCCTTGGCTCAGAACGCAGAGCCCCGCGCGGCAGATCCCGCGGCATTGAAATGGTGGATGGCTAGGGTCGAGGTGGGATTGAATAAGGGTGTTGCTAATTATGGTTGAAGGCGATGTTCGTGCTGTGTCCGATCTCTCTGAGGTCTAACGAGAAAAGGATGTCGCGCGCTTGCACCTCAGTGAGTTCCCTCGATACGAGCATACCCATTAGCTGCGAGCCATCGACTTCCTCGTCAATTAGATCGCGAGAGTTGACATCGGTTTTCTTGAGGTTCCAAATCGTCATGCCGACTCCGGGGATCTCTCAATGCTGGGTGCTCCTCCCGACTTTCTTCCGTGGTGACCGCAATTCGCCTGATCAGGGCGCTTACAACTTCATTGAGGTTCGTCAGATCCGACTCTACTCGGTAACATCCTCGCGATAATAGCGGCCACTGTGCTCGGCTCATGCTGTCCGAGCATGCCCTCAAGCGTATAGGAGCGCTCGAACGCGTTGGGGCCCGTAATCTTCATCTCCCCAGTCGTTGGCTTGTGAGCCAAGGATGACAACCTGCCAGTCTCCGGGACGGTCCGAGAGGACGTGCTCGATCATCGCTATTCCGTCCCGCCACAACTCGGCGTCAGCGGTGCCATCCATAAAGGTAATTAGCCGCGGGGGGAATCGGAGCCAATAATTGACGAAGCATCGCGAAAGGCATCATTGGAGAAACAATGTCATCCAACAAGGTGTTCGCTGTCTACACATTTCTGTTGTTGAACGTCGGGGCTGCTTTTTCAGCCGATAAGCTCATTGCACATACCTTTGACGACGGCCCGCGACCCTTTTGCGTAGATAAACTAGCGAGCCCGAATACGTCACCAGTTTCCCTTTCACGCGATATGGCCGGAACCGGCAATCTCTTCCCTGACCGTGAAGGGGACACTGGTCTGAAACTTGAGCGACTTTCCGTCGGGCTCGGCCCAGTAAAACGTTAAAATTCCATTGGTACCGTTGATCTGCACATCCGTCACATTCGAAAATTCTTCTGACGGATCGTTCGGTGGAAATAAGATGACATCAGTCATAGGAAATAGCCTCACCCGGCGATGCTATTCCCGGCCTTTGAAAAAGGCAATCTTACGCTGCTAGATGAGTCAATGAGTGATATGGGGAATATTTCACCAATCGAAATAGACAATTCAACGCGATGCACACCTTAGAAATATCTCTTCCCATTGTCGAATGAATGATGGGTTCACCAGGGGAGAACATGCCGCTCAGTGCGAAAGCACTCCACGTTCTGACGCTGACGCCTTTCTATCCAACGGCACTAGACGATGCCGCGGGCTGCTTTATCTCTGAGACGCTGGCGTGGCTGGCAAAAGCGGGAGTTCACAACACAGTCTTCGCCGTGCAACCGGTCTACCGACCAGCCGTGCGCGTGAGCGAGTCTGCTATTCCTGCGCGTTGGCTGCGCTATTTGTCTTTCCCGGGGGGCTTCGGGTTACCCAGCGCTGGAGCTTTTTTGTTCGCGCGCATCCTCAGCCAATTTCGCAAGCTACATGCTTCGCAGCACATCGACCTGATTCACGCCCACGGGCCATTGCCTTGCGGTCACGCCGCCATGCTGCTAAACGCCGAGCTCAGTATTCCGTACGTTGTTTCAGTACACAGTCTCGATGCTTTCTGCACGGGGCAGGTCGGGGGGCGAGCGGGCAAGTGGTGCAGGCGTATTTCTCAGCGCCTGTATCGTTCTTCGCGGCGTGCCATCTGCATCAGCGAGCACGTGCGTGAGGCGGTGCTGGAGGGTTCCGGAGGGAGTTGCCGAACCTCGGTAGTTCATAACGGCGTCGATCCCGAGTTGTTTGCTCCGTGGAACGGTCCAACTTCCACTGCGCCTGTGGTACTCAGCGTCGGCGACTTGATTCCGATTATGGGACATGCCACCCTCATCCGCGCGGCCGCCGCGCTGGCTGCCGAATTTCCTGACTTGCGTTGGGAGATCATCGGCGATGGTCCGGAACGTGCCCATCTGCAAGGCCTATGCGCTCAACTGCAGATCACGGAAAAGGTTCGGTTCCTGGGAAGGCAGTCGCGCCAACAGGTCGGTGCCGCCATGCAGCGCTGCACACTGTTTGCGCTGCCCAGCCGTCACGAGGGGCTGAGCTGTGTTTACCTGGAAGCCATGTCCACGGGCAAGGCCACGATCGGTTGCCGGGGGCAGGGCATCGCGGAAGTCATTCAGCACGGCTCGAACGGTTTCCTGGTGGGGCCTGACAACGACAAGGAATTAGCATTGGCCATCGCTATGCTCTTGAAAGATGAAACGCGCCGGCGCAACATCTCGATCGCGGCCCGCGACACGATTCTCGATCGCTTCACTCTTGCTCACGAGGGCGATGGTCTGTTGCGAATCTACCGTGAGGCCGCGGAACGACGATCTGGTCATTCAGTGTGATGGAGATTTTGTAACAATTGGGGCGATGGCCTACCAGTTGGCCTCTCGGACTTGGTTCCCGCTTGCCGACAAGCCGGGCTGGGGGATCCGAGCCTCGACCCGCCTCCTGAAGACGTTTTCACGGGAATTTCATCAGCGCTTAACCTGCCCGCAGTCTTGCAGGCATACCCTGCCCAAGGTGCAACTGATTTTGGTGCGTTAGGAGGAATCTTATGAAATCCCCAAGCATTTTGAGATGGATGGTGGTTTGTGGCACTCTGCTGACCACCCTGGCCGCGTCGGGGCAGGCTGTAGCGTCGGCTCCCTACACGATTTCCGTTTTCACTACCAGCGTTCCCGGCGTTGACTTCGCCCCCGACTCCATTGCCGTGTTAAGCGGCAACGTGTTCGTCGGATACGGCGATGGTGCTGCGCCCGACGGCTCCGACGGCAAGAGCAGCACGATCGTGGAGTACACGGCCAACGGCGACATGGCCTGGACCTATACCGTGCCGGGGCACAATGACGGTCTTCGCGTGAATCCCAAGACCAACCGACTATGGGCCATGCAGAACGAGGACGGGAATCCGAATCTGGTGATCATCGATACGAAAAATCACACTCAGAAGTTGTACACGTTCGGCCCCACTCCCCACGGCGGCGGTTACGACGATATCGCGTTCCGTGGGGACGACGTATTTCTCAGCGCCTCCAATCCGGCGAATAACCCAAACTCCGCGCCCGCTATCGTGAAGGCTGAACTCAAGGGAGGAACGGTGCGTGTGACTTCGGTGCTGAGTGGCACCGCCATGTCTACCGATATCCCGACCAACAACCCAACCGCTTTGAACCTGCAGGATCCGGACTCGATGATTTTCAATCCGTTCGGAGACCTGGTGCTCGACAGCCAGGCAGATGCCGAATTAATCGTTCTGCACCACGCCGGCCTTGCAGACCAGAGCGTATACCACCTGCCGATCACCGAGAACGGGGCTCCGGTCCAGATCGATGACACGGTTTTCGCCACATCCACCCATGGCGTGATTCTAGTCTCGGATCGCGATGGAGAGACCGTTTACGCGATTTCGCGTAACATCTTTGCCCCCGGCTCCGCGTACAGTGCGACTCCCACCTCAGTCGCGGAGCTCAATCCATCGACCGGCATCCTCACGGACGTGGTAACCGGGATGGTCAGCCCGCACGGAATGGCCTTCATCAACAAATAGAATCCACAGCCGTTCAGAATGGGGCGGCGGCCTGAAAAAACGGGGCCGCCCCTTGAAGCCAACCAAAGCCGAGTACAGAAGCTGCCATAGCTGGAAAAGTGCGGTCCTGTCGCTTTCTGTTTAGCGATCACTGCTGTAACCAGGCCTCAACACTCATTGAACTTTTCGGCCAGGACTTTTCGGTCTGCATACTGGACAGCGTTGGAAACGATGGACGAGTCGTTTCCATAGTGGCCAGCCTTGCTTTTTCAATTTCGTGTTGCCATCGAAGCCCAAACACTTTCTTTTGAATCTCGGGATCACTGACACCCATACCAGGACTCCCAGTTGCTGGCGCAAAAGACTCGAATGGCGTTCTCAGCGGAGTGGCTTGGCTAATTGTGCAGCCAAGATTGCGAGTATTGCAATCAGGGCGTTCCACATTTTGAGCGCTGGTCGTTGAGCGATGGAGAGATGTTTCACCGGTTGACGTGCGTTGATACAACCGAACTGTGGCTGCTCACGCAATGCCGTCGATGACTTTCGTAACGCTGCTCCAGATTGAGCCCAGGTGTGCGAACCTGCGAAAATCAGAAAGTCCTCGTTCTCCTTGGGTGCAGTTTTGGGGTGGGAGGAATCGTGTTCCATCAATATGGCCACACTCCTTGTAGTTGAAGACAGCAGGCCCTTGCGGGTCATGATGAAGCGGATGTTTGTTGAAGCAGGCTTCGACGTGATCGATGTTGGCGATGGGGAAGCGGCTCTGCAGTCGGCGTGCGATAGCAAGCCGGATCTCATAATTCTGGATCTGCTGCTGCCAAAGATGGGTGGCGAAGTACTGCTCCGAGCCCTCAAGCAGGACTCCGCGACGGCGGGCATCCCGGTCATCGTTGTCAGCAGTCTTCCCCAGAGCAACGCAGAGCGGCTGCAGCGAGAAGGTGCAATCGCCTACATCGAGAAATCGAAACTAGACCTGACGACGGGCGGTACGAACCTTGTAAGACTTGTGAATGCCGCACTTCGCAAAAAGCCACAGCCAACATCCTGACGCTCTCGAATGGGCAGGCCCTTTTTTCGTGGCCGCTCATGCCCGTTGCAATCGAGCCTGGCTGTTGAAAAACTCCTGTTTTGTCAAAACAGGTTTTTTCCTACAAACGCCAAGTTGAGAGTGGAAGGAACTCCGACGGAACCTCAGCCTGTTCAAAAAGTGGCGGTGCGTCGCTTGCATTTCAGGGTATCATGTCAGAAAAATCGGTACCCTACCGCTGACTTAAATTTCGAGAATGGTCACCGATTGTTTCGGGGGATTATGGCGAACAACGTTGTGACACGTAGCGGAAGCGACGACTCCCTTCGCTTTCAACCCATGGAGCGACTAAAGGTTTACTTGTTTGGGACCACTGTATTGTTTGCCTCGTTTGGCATGGGCGAGGCGGTCTACCGACTTTTGTTTTCAGAGTTTGACGGTGCCACCGATCGCATTCCGATCGAGGCTTTGTTTGGTTTAGTTTTTGCCTGGCTCGCCACCAAGTTCGTGGGGGATGCCTACCGGAATCGGAAGCAAAGGAGCGCGAGGCTTAATTTCATTTGTGCTCGAAATCACCAAATCCGCGGCGCTTTGGAAGGACTTACTCCGTTGGCCCACCCCGCGAAAAACCAGCAGTCGATCCGAGTCATCCGCGAAGAGGTAGAGAGGATTGAGTGGGCGTTGAATGAGATTTTGCAGCGGTAAGCTTCTCGGCGCACACTGGAGCTGAAATATCACTGGGTTCCGCGATTTCGGATTCAGAGCCAAGACTTCGGAGGCAACCACTTCTTATTAGGAGTTCAGGTCAGATCGCCCCTTCAGCTTTACTTTCCTGGTTTGTAGTTTCATTGGGTCGCCGAGTCCAATACCTGTCGTGTTTGCCCGAAAGGGCATTAGATTCCGAAGCGCGGTGATGCAGTTTCCATCTTCATCCGAGCTAACAAGCAGGCTTCGTGAACAGCGCTGCCGTGTTCATCGACCTTGCAGGTTTCTAATGAAACATCATGGCCGCAGATCCAGCAGTAATGTGCGGTCATCGCTGCTAAGAAATCTGATATATGCATTCCGGAGTCCAGCAATTGAATAAAATCACCGGGAGTGATGCCCTGGCGTTGGGCTATTTCCAACAATTCGACGATCGCGCATTCCACAACCTCGCGCTTGGGTTCTGCGGGCTGTCGAAGATCACTCATTGTCACCTTTATAAGTGTCATGCATTCTTGTGAAGCAAAGCGTCCCATCCATTTATCAGATTTTATGAGGATTTTCGCTGGAGTCGTCTACCTCTGTCTGTTCAAAACCGGACACTTTCGCTAATTGTCGATTTGGCAGGATCGCAAAGATTATGACTCCATTAGAGTTAGAGTGTCCGATGCCTCCGCATTCCTAGAGAAAGAACCCGCTTCTTTCCGCTCACACCGGCGAACACGAGGCGCCTAGGATGACAATTCAGGCTTGACAACCACAGCTAACTGATCTTTTTGCCCAGGTTTGCAAGTGCAGGCTGCTCTCGCCCGTCATCTCCGGCAAAGGCGCGCTTTAACGACGGAGGCATTCCTTCGATCGAGGCTAGAAGAGCGAACTGGCTCTCGAGGACATCTGTTGAAACCAAGCATAGGACCAATTCCGTTGGCGTAAATGGCCCATCCGAGGTACAGGGTTCGTTTATTGTGTGAAGGAAGGAGGCTTCCGTTCTTCGTCGTTAGCATGGAGGTTGACAGGTTTCTCCTCAGACTCGACGGGAACGGGCAGCAGAAAGAGCGGACGGTAGTGACGGCGCATACATGAATGGCACCTCACGACTTGCAGAAAGAAGAACAAACACACTTCGTCGTGCCAGGTTTGCGGTCGGGAAGTGCTTAGTTCTTCAGCCTTGCCGCAATAGGGACATTTGTTCAGTAATCCAATTCTGCGCATGACGAAGGTCACGCTGATTTTTTCTTTGCTTTGGAGTCTTTCTCGGGCACTTCAGGGAACATCAATTCCAGAAGGTCCTTCGCTCCTTGGTCGCCCGTGCTGGCATGGCCGAGGAGTTTGAGTTTGGCTTGTTCGTCCGTAAGTTTTGTGGCAGTGGGTTTAACGTAAGGCTCCTTAGTTTTTGCTGCTTCTTTCGACGTCTTCCCTTCCATGCGTCTCCTTCTTCATCGAGAGTATTTCCCTCAAAACAGCTTCACACAGAATCCAGTTTGTCCTTCTCGCCATCCTTCTCGTGTTACGAAAACCGAACATCTTCGAGTTTCCTGGCAATTTGGTAGTGTCCTAAACATCTAAAGGAGAACTCTCGGGGTTTGACGGGCACGGCCTAGAGTTCGGTGGTAAGTTTTTCTTCTCGATCAGGTACCAATAAGCGTTTCTTTAAGATTCCCGCAATGGCGTTCTCCAGTTTCTCGTGAGTCATACTGCCCTTTTCGAAGTATCCTGCCGCCCCCTCCTCGATGAGTTTTTTGGCATTCTTTTCGGACATGCTGCTGATTGCCAACACCGGAATATTGGCTGTAGACGGTGTTCGCTTCAACGCTCGCAGCACCTCTGCGCCGTCCATATCGGGCATGAGCATGTCGAGAAGGACTAGGCTCGGATTGCAACTCTCAGCAGCAAAAATCCCGGTTTTACCGTCGCAGGCAATCAGAACTCGATAACCCAACCCCATCAGAACTTTGGAATATGCTTGCGCAATAAACTTGCTGTCATCAATAATCAGAATCACATCGGTATTCACAAGGGCCCCCGCACAGAATCCAGTGTGTCCTCCACGCCATCCTTGTCGTGTTACGAAAAGCGAACAACTACAACTTTCCTGCCATGGGTAATGTCCTAAGTATCTTTGCGGTCCAGCTGTACTTCGGAGGGTTCGGGCGGCTTCCGTCCAGGCGGACAATCAGTTTGTCTCCCACGCCCAACTTTCGAGAGGTCATCTCGCGAAAATAGCACCCGGCGGGGACCGAATCTATTGTGCGTCGGTACAAATGGCTTCACGTTAGGAGGGGATAGCTTTACGAAAGTGAAGTGTGACTTAGCACGCTACGGGTGCCAAGGGCGTCAGCGTTCGTGACCGTCGGCTCAATGCTGCATTTCCACTGAAAATTCGACCATGCTGCCCGAAAATGTCACCTGAATTTTCTGCCGGCAGAGCCATCTCGGGCAGAGTAGGATCGGGGCCTGTGCCGATACGGCTCGCTTCCGGGCCCGAACTCGGAAATCGCAATTGGGGGCATCCAATTCGATTGGTCCCGCCGTCGCTACTGAATTCGAATTGCGCCTCAACCAACTGCAGCTCACCGCTAGGATGTGCATATCGTCAGGTGAACTCCGTGCCTGGTGCCAGCGAAATAGGAATCGCTGCTATGTCTCAGAATGGCTGCTCAAGGAGTGGGACGTCCCCGTAGATCCAGGCTCAGCGGCATAGTGCGCCGACGCCGGTGCCGATTGTTCTGTCAAAATCGATTATCCGGCGGCTCTCGCCATCGTATTGAGCTTCCCATCTGTCTGCGTCACATCAAGCCAGGTGGGCCCAACCTACGGCTACTGGTGTGGTAGCATTAGCTCAAAAACGTGGCAAAGTCGACCGTTCCGCCACCAATATGATCTGATTGCCGGACGCCCAATAGCCACGAGACCAGAAGTTCATCCTTGGTAGAGCCATGGATCAGGTTCAACCACCCCGCAGCGAATCATTTGCTAAATGGGCTCGACGGCGTGTCTGGCAGATCGCTTCGATCACCCTGATGGTCCTCTCCGTTGCTCTCTTTGTTGCCGTGTTGGTCTCCAACCTCCAAAGGCCAAGGGTCTCAGTGGTGCTCTTGGGCGGCATGACTGCCGCTTTTTGCATATTCAGTCTTCTTTTGGCTAGGGTTTTTCTCCAACTGCGGCGCGACCAACGCAGTGCGGCCAGCGTCCTCCAAACGGCAGAACATGAATTCCAGCAGATGGCGGGCAATATCCAGGAAATCTTCTGGATGATCGATGCCGATAGCAAGAAGGCTCTTTACGTTAACCAGGCCTATGAGGCCATCACGGGACGCTCGTGCCAGTCCTTAATTGAGAGTCCGTCGTCTCATAAAGACATCGTCCACCCCGATGACCGTGTCCACGTGCTCGGGAAGCTCGAAGACGCCGCCCAGAACGGGCAGTTTAATGAGACGTTCCGGATCGTAAGGCCAGGCGGAGAAGTGCGCTGGGTCTGGGCGCGCGGTTTCCCGGTGCGCGACTCTGAAGGCAAGATTCGCCGTCTCGTCGGTACTGTGGTCGAGATTACTGCCCAAAAGGCAGCAGAAGAACAAGTCGCAACCAATCTTGCCCTCGCCCAATCCTCATGGGTTGAAGCCGAAGCGCTGCGCAAAGCGACCTTTGGGCTGACGCAGGATCTCCGGATGGACTTCGTTCTCGAGGCCCTTCTCCAATCGCTGGCGGACCTAATACCGTACACCTGCGCTCGGGTCCTAATCGCGGAGGGCGGTCCCCACGTGCTGTCGCTAGGCGAGAAGATCTGCCCCAAGACTCCGAAGCCGTGTTCGGCATTCCCTCTCACTCTGAATGCCAACGACTCGCCGTTCCTGCAGCGGCTTTTAGCTGGACAGAACAGTGTCTTAATCTCCGATACCGGAGAAGAGCAATCGTGGCGCACGTTCGAAGCACATGAACATCTGCGGTCCTGGCTGAGCGTTCCTCTGGTCGCGTCCGGACAGTACCTCGGATTTCTCTCCGTTGGTCATTCTGAACCCAACCGCTTCACGGAACACCATCTCCGGCGGGCAGAATTGTTGGCAATCCCCGCCGCGGCGGCAATCCAGAATTCCCGTCTGTACGAACGTGCTGCGATTTATGGGGAGGAACTTGAAAAGCGGATAGAAGATCTCCGACGAGCGCAAGCCGCGCTGGTGCAGTCGGAGGAGGTGCGCCGACTCTCGGAGGACAGGTTCCAGAAAGTCTTTCGTGCGAGTCCGGTCCCATTCTCCATCACAACCATTGCAGATGGGCGGTTCGTGGATGTAAACGCCGCATTCGAATGTCGATATGGCTATTCCCGAGCAGAAGTACTCGACCGGACGGTCCATGAGCTGAGAATCTGGGAAGATCTGTCAGACCGCGCGCTGATGATCGCGCAGCTCCAACGCGGCCCGATTCGTGATTTCATCGCCCGGCTTCGGACAAAATCCGGCCAAATCAAGACGACAACTTATTCGGCGGACAAAATCGAGTTCGACGGCCAATCCTGCATTTTGGCGGTCTCGGAAGAACTGCCTGACTCAGCGCAACGCTCGAACAACTGAACGTTGTGCAAGCGCAGTCTGCGTCCCCCGATTCGCACCCAACTAGCCGACTGCGCACCCTGACCTTTCCTTCCCTTTGCCTTTCTGCTGTCCGGAATTCCGACCGTGGAAAAGAAAAATAATCACTCGCGGACGGATGTGCGCCACGATAGTTCTCATCTCTACGCGTCGGATGATGATATGGGAAACAAAAAGAGTGCGCGCTGGCGACCGCCCCAATTGAAGGCGATGACTTGCATCGTTGGCAAGCCTTTACAAATGCACCATTTTATTTTAAGGCAAACGCTGTATTGGGCTGGGAGCTTCGCGATGTTTGGACTATTGAGCCGCAGCAAGACGGACTGCAGACGGTGGTGGGGGTTCCGCGTAATCTTTGTTGGCGCGCACAGAAATCCTCAAATTGTGTTGAAGAACGTCGCTCTGTCCGGTTTCCCGACCGCTTTGGAACCGACTCTACGGCCATTACTACCTGGGACAAACGCCAGCACTGTACCGTCAAATCGGAGTGCGAGCCAACCGCCTCTGCCGCGCGATGATATCCCGTCACCGCCTCCTGTTGTCGTCATGCTCGGAGTTTACCGCCTCCGCCTGGCCCGGATTATGTGGTTCCTCTTACCCTTCGTCTTCACTCACAGGGTGCTGTATGGGAAAGCCGGAGAGACTTGTTTTTTGGTGGGATCGGGAAGTCGATCGTAAGGGAAGGCAAATTCGGGCTGATGTGCGATCTGCAGCACACGAGGTCTGGGAAGAAGCCTGCCGTCGGACGCAATCACTTCTTGTCGACCCTGCACAAGCCGCCGATGTGATGGAAGACTCCGTTGCGCAAGTTTCTCGCTACTTGGACCGGATGGGCGCCCCGTCGTCGTCACCGAAAAAGGGACTGCTCCTGTTGGCTTTCTCGCGGGCGCTTCGGCGACTCGCCGCCAAGTCTCGTCGCCTGGAACCGGCGGGTGGAGCGGTTGAACTGTCGACTTGGGTGGGAGACGATCGCTGGAGCCGCCAAGCCGACGCGCGACTGGATTTGGAGAACATCGTTCGAAAACTCAGCGAAAGAAACAGCGTGGTTTTGGCTCTCAGAGGGGCCGGCTACGACTGGGAGGAAGTCGCCGAGGCACTCGGAACATCAGTCGCGACGGTTCGCAACAGCTTCTGGCGCGAAATCAGAAATGTAAGACGGAAGCTCCTAGTTGATGAGAAACGGAGAGATCGGATCGACCATCGCCTCTCCCCGAAACATTCGAAACCAGCCCAGTCGGACGCGGCTTGACGCCGCTGCGACAGCATCGGTATCGACTCTCAATATCAGGCTGTGATGCCCAAGTCGTCTTCCGGCTCAAACTCCTGCGCCGCAGAACGGTTTTCCTTTTTCATCTGTGCTTCGTACTCCGCTTGTTCTTTTTTAGCTTCTCGCACGGGTAGCAGTTCCATGTGACTGGGAGGAAATACAAACGTCTGGACAAAGTTCAGGCGGTCCGAGTTCAACCTTCGTCCAACGATCTCGGCGCGATGGCGCTTGCAGAACTCACAGAAATCAGCCGCGTCAACGATTTCCTTCTTGAGTCTCCCGGTCTGGGCGATCCGGCATTTGAGCCATCCCCGGTCAATCCATTTTTGTACCTCTTCGGCACGGATATGAAGTGCCTCCGCCAACGTGTACTTCGTGAACCAATCCTGTCCCATGCGGCCGTTCGCACCCAGCCGCCGCAGCATGGAGCGTATTGATGCTGCTGAGCGACGGAGCAGGAGTGCCACTTCATGCACGGGATGAGACGCGATCAAGTCGAGCAGCTTCTGTTGCTCCTTGTTGGTCCACTGCCGATAAGATTGCCTCTCTCGAATACCGACCTGCCGCGCGAACCTTCGACAAGCGTCCCTGGGGTTTCCGGAGACTTCAACCAATCTTGTGATGAGGGTCTTCAAATCGGTTGGAACGCCCAGTCGGGACTCTTCCGAGCGCTTTCTGGCATTCAGGTAGGCCCTGGCGGTCTCTCTTGCTGTCCCCGACCAACGGAAGACCCGGCGCGTCCTCGACTGGCTACCGTCCAACATATCGGGTCACGATCTGGAATCCAGGCCCACAGTCCCTTCTATCTATACATGACAGCGAAACGGAAATATATCTCATCTGTTATGCGGAATTCTTATACTGAACTTGCGGGCGTGAGCGCCCGTCTCAACCTGCCTCGAGGAGTGCCCGTGGGGCCCAACGAGAACTTTCCAAGTCGGTCTTGCCCAGATTTATTTTCTGGTTCAGGGAAACGGCCTCAGTTTTGCCCAGAAGAGTTGTAGGATAGCATCGCCGGGGAGCACCTAATAGTTGTGGACTTAGTCGATTCAGAGAGGATAGTTGAAATCAGATGAATCTGGAGAACGACCTACTCCATGCCTTCGACATGGTTTTGCATCAAGACTATCCCAACCCAGAGCGAACCGACTGCCCCGGGTGCTCCGTACTCAAGAGACTAGCGGCCGAACCTGAGGCCGCCCAATCTGCTTCTACATTGGCACACATCAGACAGTGTGCTCCCTGTTTCGACGAACTAAAAGAACTTCGTCCCAGGCATACACATCGGAGTCTATCGGGTCATCCGAAATAAATGGAAGATTGCTGGCAAATTCTGAATGTGACTGAGATCCGTCGCACTACGTTATCAAGCCTCCACCGCTACCCAACAACGAAATCGCCGCGCTGACGGCGGCAATGTGCGGTGTCCCGAAGGTCACGGTAATGCGAAAGCAGATTACACCATTATCAAATGCACGAAAATCCAACAACTTTTCCTTGCATTATTCCGCTTCTAGCCCCCTCGGAAGTTCTTCTCTCCAGGCATTCACTCCCCGCGTAACTGAGTTTTTCCGTGGCCAGCTTGTAACCTAGCTGACGGCAGCGACTTCTGTAGCCTTGCCGCACTGAACACCGCTTCGCCATAACAGTACGCAGCGGGCAGAGTATTTTCCTGCTCCCTCAAGTCGCGAAAGCACAACAAGCTCCTTTCTCATTGATTCCTCGTTCGAGATGTGCGCGCAGAATGTGCGGCCAGCGACAGTCTCGGTCGAGATCCGCCTGATCTTCAAACTTTGACGGAAAAAGCAGTTTCGCCTACAAGGAAAATGAAAAGACTCTCTATGCTCCGGCATACCTCCGGCGGAAAGGCAGGCGGCATGGTGGTGGCGACCCGCAAAGGATCTGGATCAGAACTGGCTGGATGTTCATCATGTGGCACCTTGTGACTGCGAAATCAAACAAACCAAAAGGAGTTGTGTATGTGCGCAATCCCAGCAGCCGATTTCGATCATTCTTCTACTCAACCTCGAGAAGTACCAACTTCAACATGGCTGACCGCGAGGGAAGCCGCACAATATCTGAAATTAAGAGTGCGAACCGTTCTGCTGTGGGCTCGACAGGGTAAAGTGAAGGCCTATGCGCTCACAGGAACGCAACGCCGCGTTTGGCGCTTTCTTCAGGTGGACCTCGACGCGGCTGTCATACACAAGAAGCCTGTGGTAAGCTCGGTTCAGCCGTCCGTGCTCGCGAAAGAGAGGAGATTATGAAACGGGCACGGCACAAGCAAGGATCTGTTGTTTGCGATAAACGTCGCAGGGTGTGGAATTACCTATTCTGCGAAAACGGAGTCCGTCGAACCAAGTTGATTGGTTCGTTGCGAGACTTTCCTACTAAGGCAGCCGCATGGCGAGCGGCAGAATCTTTTCGCCAGATGGCTGTCAATGAACCAATCACCCAAACGCACACGACGCATACGATAAGAGAATTGGCTCAGCGTTACCAATCCGAAAGAATGCCTTCGCGTTCAGAGACCTCTCGTGTGTGCCGCTCATGGCTGTGTAACCACATTTTGCCTCAATGGGGCGACAAGTCTATCACTGACATACAGCCCAGAGCTGTTGAACTCTGGCTTTGCCAGCTTGATCTGTCACCAAAGAGCCGGTCTCACGTTCGCAACCTGCTTCGGGCCTTGATCGAGTTCGCGATGTGGTGCGGCGTCCTGGACATCGCACGTAACCCCATCGACCTTGTGGTCGTGAAGGGTGTTACAAAGCGTATTCGAAAACCCCGAAGTCTCACTGTCGAACAGTTCCGGAGACTGTCTGCATTCCTCAAGACACCATTCAGCACAATGGCCCTGGTGTCAGTCTGTTTGGGATTGCGGGTCTCAGAGCTACTCGCCCTGAAGTGGAACGATATCGACTGGCTGGAAAGTAGGGTCAAAATTGAGCGGGGCATCGTTAAGCAAATTGTGGATGATGTAAAAACCGATTCCTCTCGTAGGTCGTTGGCGATCGACCCGGACCTGCTGGAGATATTGCGTGTCTGGAGGCGGACTAGCCAATTCTCAGCCGAGGAAGATTGGATTTTCGCCAGCCCGTTAAAGCTGGGTCGGCTTCCCTATTCGTATACAGGGTTTTGGCGCGAATTGGAGCGGGCATCCAAGAAATCGGGAATCGGGCATCTGGGCACCCACGCCTTTCGGCACACCTACCGAAGCTGGCTGGATGCCGTTGGAACGCCAATCGCTGTTCAACAGAAGCTGATGCGGCACAGCGACATCAGAACGACGATGAACATCTATGGCGACGTGGTGACGAATGAGATGGGACTGGCCCACTCCAGGGTTGTTGGGCTGGCTCTTAACCGCCCCGCTTAACTGATTGCGCTACTGATTGCAAGCTTCGGTAAGCCATTGAAAGAATGGCTCCTCAGGTAGGATTCGAACCTACAACCCTCCGGTTAACAGCCGGATGCTCTGCCATTGAGCTACTGAGGAGTGTGGAAGATCGGGCCTTGGGGGCGCGATCTTTGCGGTCGTCTTTATCATAGCATTCCGCTTGCGGTCTGAAAACAGTTGAGCGCGGATCGTGTTCCATCGCCGGCCCATCCACCAACACCCCTCACTCTATTCTGCTAACCTAGCCATTTGGTCGCCTTCCCTGGGCGCCGCTCAGCGCTCGCCGACCATCGATCTCGAACATCGATATTCGACCATCGAATTGGCTTCTTCAGAGGTGCGTATGACAGGAGGTTTTCGTTTGTTCTGGTCTTTTTCTTCCCTGTTTCTTTTGGCCGCCACTGCTTATGCGGGCGATGATTCCAAGTCTCAATCAGTTCCGCCGTCTGCGCCCCCGGTTGCCGAGGTGAAGCCGATCATCGACATTTTTCACGGCACGAGAGTCCTCGACAACTATCGCTGGCTCGAAGACGGCAACAGCCCCGAGACCAAGAAATGGGTGGAAGAGGAAATGGCCTACACCCGCGGCATGCTGGACCGCCTCGCCGGGCGCACGGCCATTCACAAACGTCTAACCGACCTGCTCTCCATCGGCAGCGTCACGCCTCCCATGATCGCCGGCCGCCATTACTTCTACACCAAGCGCGAAGGCATGCAGAACCAGCCGATTCTTTATGTGCGAGACAATGTGCGGGACGGGGTGAACGGAGAAGACCGCGTTCTGGTCGATGCCAACACCCTCGCCGCCGATGGCACCATCGCGCTCGACTGGTTTCAGCCCAGCGAAAACGGAAAATATGTCGCCTACGGAACTTCGCCCAGCGGCTCCGAGATGAGTACGCTGCACATCATCGAAACCAAGACCGGCACCGTGCTGCCCGATACCATCGAACGCACTCGCGCCGCATCGGTCGCGTGGAAGCTCGACAACACCGGTTTCTATTACACGCGCTATCCGCAAAAAGGCGAAGTCCCTGCCGGCCAGGAGATGTACAACCGCCACGTTTTCTATCACCAACTGGGAGACGATCCCATCAACGACGACAAGCCAATCTTCGGCGAAGGCCGCGACCCCGAGGACTGGCCCAGCGTGTCGATTTCCAACGACGGCCGCTGGCTGCTGATCAGCGTCTCGGAAGGCTGGACCAAGTCCGAACTCTATCTGATGGACGTCAAGGCGGGCACTCCGCCTACGAGCATCACGACCGGCAAAAACTTTCTCTATGGCGCCGACGTTTACAACGGCAAGCTCTACATCACCACGAATGAAGACGCCCCGCGCTACCGCGTCTTCGTGGCCGACGCCGGCAACTATGATCGCGAGTCCTGGAAAGAGCTGATCCCGCAGTCCGACGCCGTTCTGCAAGGCGCGGCAGTTTATGGCGGCAAACTCTTCGCCCAGTACGAACAGAACGCAACGTCGCAACTCAAGCTTTTCGATCTCGAGGGCAAGAAGCTCGGCGACGTTGCGCTCCCCGCCATCGGCGCCGTCTTCGGCACCGGCGGCCGCTGGAATCGCGATGACATGTTCTACGGCTTCCAGTCCTTCACTTTTGCCCCGTCGATTTATCGCTACGATCTGAAAGACGGTTCCACGTCGCTATGGACCAAAGTCGACGCCCCTTCGATCGATCCCTCCGCCTACGAAGTGGCGCAGGAATGGTTCAAATCAAAAGACGGCACACGCGTGCCGATGTTTATCGTGCACAAAAAAGGTATCCCGAAGAACGGCAAGAATCCCACTCTGCTCACCGCTTACGGAGGCTTCAACGTAAGCCTCACGCCCACCTTCAGCCGCACCGCCTACCTCTGGATGGAGCACGGCGGCATCTATGCCGTAGCCAACCTGCGCGGCGGGGCAGAATTCGGCGAAGATTGGCACCGCGCCGGCATGCTCGATAAGAAGCAAAATGTTTTTGACGATATGATCGCCGCCGCCGAGCACCTCATCGCAGAAAAATATACCGACAAGAATCATCTCGCCATCCAGGGCGGCTCCAACGGAGGCTTGCTCATGGGCGCCATGATCACCCAGCGCCCCGACCTGTTCCGCGCCGTAGTCTGCCAGGTCCCCCTGTTAGACATGCTCCACTACCAGGATTTCCAGATCGCAAAATTGTGGATCCCCGAATACGGCACGTCCGAAAATGCGGAGCAATTCAAATGGCTCTATGCCTACTCCCCCTATCACCGCGTGAAGTCGGGCACGGAGTATCCCGCAATCCTATTCATGACCGCCGACACCGACACGAGAGTCGACCCCATGCACGCCAAGAAGATGGCCGCGTTAATGCAGTCCGAAGCAAGAAACGGCACGAGCCGCACCAGGCCGATCTTATTGCGAATCGAGAGCAAAGCCGGACACGGCGCAGGCAAACCTGTAACCAAGCAGATCGAAGAATTTACGGATATTTATTCGTTTTTGTTTTGGCAGTTGGGGGTGAAACCGTAGGCGCATGGGTCCGTGGTTCCCACCCTTTCGCAAAGAACGCGAAAGGATGGGGCACCCTCCGTATTTGTTGGTGACAAGCAAAATCAGAAGCCTGAGCCACCCGTCCGTCCAGGCGCATGGTTACGATTTCTTTTGGCGTCGGCATGACGACCTTAGCGTTCTTCCAGAATTCCGCATCCGTGGCATGGACGTCGGGGTCGGACGCAATCCCTTTGCCAGGTTGCCCCACCCTTCCCGCGCCTTTTGCGGGAGGGTGGGCTCTAGCCACGACCACGACAACCATTTGTTCTCGCCTTCGAGCGTTCTGGTTCGCTGATCAGCAGGTGCACGTGCTCGGGCATCACTACGTAGCCGGGAATGTAGCAGCCATACCAAACGCGGACTCGCTCACACGTTCGCTCGAAGGCCTCTTCCTCTTTGGCCGTCAAACTATCGAGCCGCGGCATCCGGTGATAGCAACTAAACGTGATGAAATGCAGGCAGCGCTGGTTTTGATAGCGGACTGGTTTGACATGCATTCACGCTGATGGTAGTCGGCGCGGAGGCCCACCCTCCCGCAAAAGGCGCGGGAAGGGTGGGTCAACCCGAATTGGGAATTCCATGCGAAGGGTTGGGCCAGCCCCCTCCATCCTTCATTCCCGCCGGGGCTATCGTATGCCGCCGCTCCGCGGCTGGGGTGTTGACTGCAATCACGCCACGCTGCGTTGAGATAGGATGGTGCACCCAGGGAGACGACCTATGATCGCTACACTCAGAAGAGCGCTGACCTTCGCGGCGGTTTGTCTGGCGACGGTTCTCGCGCTTGCGCCCGGCAGCGCGTCGGCGAGAATGAATCCACCCAACCACGACTGGCGCGTGCGGCTGAACCAGCAACTGCAGTTGATGGGCCATCGGAATTGGATTGCCGTAGTGGATTCGGCATATCCGCTGCAAACCAGCGCCGGCATCGAGACCATCGAGACGAATGACGATCAACTCGAGGTGGTGAAGACCGTCCTCGGCCAGATCGCGCGAGCGAAGCATGTGCGGCCCGTCATCTTTACCGACGCGGAGCTGAAACTGGTTCCCGAGAGCGACGCCAGAGGAGTGACCGCCTATCGCGATGCGCTGACCGGCCTTTTAGCCAAGACGGAAGCCCAATCCCTGCCCCACGAGGAAATCATCTCCAAGCTCGATGAAGCGGGCAAGACGTTCCACATTCTAATTCTGAAAACCAACCTCACGATTCCCTACACCTCAGTCTTCATCCGGCTCGACTGCGGTTACTGGGGCGACGACGCGGAGAAAAGATTGCGCGTAGCGATGGCGGCGCATTGAGGCATCCACGCTTGCAAGCACGCCGCTACGCCAGCGGGCGGCCGATCTCCCAGTGATGTCCGAAGGGGTCGACGACGCGGCCTAAACGCCATCCGTGTTCCTCCACGACCGGGTAGACCTGCGTTGCGCCGGCGGCCAGAGCGCGCGCGAACACTGCATCGGGATCTGCCACAGTCAAGATGATGCGGACCGAACCGCCGCCCAGGGTCTGGGGACTGAAGTTGCCGTTTTCGGGAGATTCGTCACTCAGCCAGAACTCCGCGCCCTGCACCGCCAGCCGCGCCACCACGCTTCCGCCATCTTCCATCAGGAACAACTCGGTCGCTCCGAATGCGGACTTGTAAAAGGCCACGGCGCGGGCGCCATTGCGAACCGAGAGCCAAGCTGCAATGGTGGTCGGGATTGCAGCGGGATCAGCCAAGCAAATTCCTTCTCCGCAGCTTCGTGTTAGTTCAACGCCTGCACTAGATACAGATCAGACAACGTCCGCACATAGGAGTACACGTAGGCCTTTTCGTCGGTCGACATCATCACCCGGCCGACCGTGTCGATCCCCGCCGCGTCCGCGGGCTCAATCATTTTCCACGGACTTCTTTGCCCGCTCGCCACATCCACGCGAAATACCTGTGCCGGAACTTGTCCGCGCGCGATCACAAAAAGCGACCGCCCATCTGCCGACCACGCGGTCGCGACCTCTCCCGGCTGCAACCCAGGGACTAGCTTCGCATCCCCGCCTTCTACCGGAAACAGATACACCTTATCGTCTGGTCCGCGAGTCGCCGCATAGCGGCCGTCGGGAGATAAAGCAAATCCAGACCGCACTCCTTCAACGCTCACTGTCCGCGGCTTGGGATCATCCAGCGACTCCAGGTAAAGCCGCACTCCGTGCCCCGGTTCCGTTCCCGTAAAAACGAATCTCTTGCCGTCCGGCAGGAATGCCGCGGAAATATGATTCAGTCCATCGCTCTTCAAAGTCTTGATCTCACCCACGCCCGTCGGATAAAGCAGCAACGGCGCCGGAGTCACATTCAACCGCGCCAGCGCCCACTTCCCGTCCGGCGACAACGACAGTCCGCTGCCTTCCCCCAACCGGATCGCCGGCGATCCATCCGTGTCCCGCAGGTACACCGCGTATTTCGGCCCGCCGCCTTCGCCGGCTTCCTGAAATAAAATTCTCTTCCCGTCTTTCGACAGACTTCCCGGCACCGACCAGTCCAGCCACGACAAATCTTTTTCTTTCGTTTCCCCCGGGGCCAGCCCGATAATCCCCGCGCGATCGTTCCCCCGCGTGAGCAACACGCTTCCATCTTTGCCCACGTCCAGAATCGTCAGTTCGCCCGGCACTCGCGCCAGCAGCCGCACCTTCCCCGCCAGATCCGTCGCATACAGCGACCGGTCGCCCCCCGTGCGCGTCGCCGTGAACCATATTTCCCTGCCGTCCGGCGACCAGGCCAGCCCCTGTATGCTGTCCCACCCATCGGAGAGCTTCGTCTTGGTGCCCGCCAGGTCTACGATCGCCACCGCTCCGCCGTCGTCGGAAGGTTGTGGGTGATCGATAAACGCCACCACTTTTCCGTCGTGCCCTACTCGCGGATTTCCAATCCATCCATCCGCCTGATACAACATCTTTCCCAGAGGAAACTCCAGGCGCTTCCGCCCTTCCACCTCGTGCACGATCGCCACATTCGTGCCGTCCGGCGACCAGTCGGCCCACTCCACATCGTTAAGAATTTCCCGCGGTGCACCGCCCACCAGCGGAACCGTCGCCAGCGTCCCCGAGTAGATGAATGCCTCCCGCGGCTTGCTGCGCAGCGCGACTAGCATTTCACCTGCCGCCGAAACCGCCAGCACTTCCGCGCCTTTGGGCTCGATCTCCTGCGACTGCGGACTCTCCGGTCGCGTCGCGAACAGATTGAGCGGCTTGCCCTCCCACGCAGCGCTGTAAATCACCGTCTTTCCATCCGCTGCAAACCGCGCCGAATGCACGATTCCTCGCCGGAAGGTCAGCGGGTGATAGGCCGCAAACTCTGTCTTCCCCGACCCCTTCAGCAGCATCGCTCCTGTTCCCAGCCCGGCCAGCAGCGCCACTGCTCCGACCACGCTGGCGGCTTTCCACACGCGCCCTCGCGGTACAAGATTCTCTGGCGCCGATGTCGATTGCGACCGCGGAGAGACACCGGTCCCCGATGCCGGCGCAACTCCGGAGCCGCTCCCCGACCTGAGCCGCGAATTCTCGGCTCGCGAACTTTCCAGCCCGCGCTTGATGCGCTTCAGGTCGCCGCGCAGTTCGGCCGCCGTCTGGTAGCGCATATCGCGCTCTTTCTCCAGCGACTTCAGAATCAGATCGCTCAACTTCTCCGGGATCGCCGCATTCACGCTCGATACCGGCGCTGGCATGCGGTTCAGAATGGCTTCAAAAACCACGCCATTGCTGCTTCCGGAAAACGCCATATCTCCGGTCGCCATTTCATACATGACCGAACCAAACGCGAACAGATCGGTCCGCGGATCCAGTTCCTCCGCCCGCACCTGCTCCGGCGACATGTAGGCCACCGTCCCGATCGTCGACCCCGGACTCGTCATCGGTCCTTCGGGCGTCGTCAGCGTGTGTTCGGTACTCTGCGCCAGCTTGGCCAGTCCGAAATCCAACAGCTTCGCTTGCCCGCGCTTGGTTATAAAAATGTTTGCCGGCTTGATGTCGCGATGAACAATACCGCGCGTGTGAGCCGCATCCAGCGCATCCGCGATTTCGATGCTGATGCCGAGCAGAATTTCCACATCCATCGCCCGCCCGCCAATGCGATGCTTCAGGGTCTGCCCGTCGAGAAACTCCATCGCGATGAACGTATGTCCATCGTGCTCATCGATCTCATAAATGGTGCAGATGTTGGAGTGGTTCAGCGCCGAGGCAGCCTGCGCCTCCCGCTCAAAGCGGGTGAGCGCCTGCGGATCTTTCGCCACTTCATCGGGAAGAAACTTCAACGCCACAAAGCGTTTCAGCTTCGTGTCCTCGGCCTTGTAAACAACACCCATTCCCCCGCCGCCAAGCTTCTCGATAATCCGATAATGGGAGATGGACTGGCCGATCATTCCGTGAGGCCCATTGCAGGCGCAGCTATCTTATTGATGTGGAGCGATCCGCGCAAGCGGCTTCGGAGATCGGTGATGGTGCAAGCAGGCGTCCCCGAAAATCAGCGCCCGCTACGAAGACTTTGATTGGGGTCATGGGCCAACTCGGCTATGCCCTCCGGGCGCGCGTTCCGACTGTGCCCAGATCAGTAAATCGAGAGCAGTAAATCGTTGACCGATCGGCGTTTTCCGTGCTCAACGGTTGGCGGGTCAGTATATACTGCGTGGGTATTCTTGCGGTCCCTCGAGGTGCGCCGTATTCGTCGAGATGATGCGAATCAGCCGCAACCCTGGCGGATCGTACAGGACTGCCGCGAGTTGCGGACCACGGCATGAGCGATCCCAAAGAGCATCAGTACGACGCGGAAGCAGCCACTCTAGTGCCCGATAGTGGCTCTTCGGGAACTCCACCCCCCCTTGAAAAAAATAAGGTAGCGCAAATGCCGCCCCCGGTTTCATCCGAAGCCGATGGGGTATTTGAGGCGGCCACCATGATGGAAGGAGCGCTGCCGCCGCTCCCGCCCGTCACCAGCCAGAATCCGCCCGGCGGCCGCATCACTCCGGCCTCGCCCGCTCCGCCGGGCAGTTCATTTACCGTTCTGTTGCTTCCGCCAGGAACCGTCCTCGGGAACCGCTACCAGATCCTGCAGATCCTGGGTGAAGGCGGCATGGGTGCGGTTTATAAGGCCCGAGACATCGAACTGGACCGCCTCATCGCAGTGAAAGTGATCCGGCCCGAGTTGGCCACCAATCCCGATATTCTCCAAAGATTCAAACAGGAACTGATTCTGGCGCGCCAGGTCACCGACCGGAATGTGATCCGGATTTTTGACCTGGGAGAAGCCGACGGAATCAAGTTCATCACCATGGAGTACGTCGAGGGCGAGAGCCTGTACCAGATCCTTCGCCGCCAGGGCAAGATCCCAGTCCCTGAAGCGGTGGAGATCATGAGGCAGACATTGAGCGGTCTGCAGGCTGCGCATCGCGAGGGCGTGATCCATCGTGATTTGAAACCGGGCAACATCATGCGCGATGCCCAGGGACGCGTGGTGGTGATGGATTTCGGCCTGGCCCGCACCATCGGCGGTGACGGAATGACCCGCACCGGCACCATGCTGGGAACCATGGAATACATGTCGCCGGAGCAGGCCCAAGCCAAGGAACTGGATGCTCGCTCCGATGTGTTTACCGTCGGTCTCATCTGCTACGAGTTGCTGACCGGGAAAATGCCTTACCACGCCGACAGCGTGGTTGCCAGCCTGCTGAAACGCATGCAGGAACGGGCGGCGCCGCCGTCCGATTGGGATGCGACCATTCCGCAACCCATCAGCGAATTGGTCTCGAAGTGTTTGGAGCGCGACCCAGCGGAGCGCTGGCAGAGCGCGCAGGAAGTTCTGGACCGAATTGATGAGATCCAGGGCAAGCGCCCGATGTCGGTGATTTCGTATCCGCCGTCCACGTCGCGGTCGATGTCGACGATGTCGCCGTCCGTGTCGCCATCCGGATCGCCGTCGATGTCGGTCTCTGGGTTGCAGCCTCCAGTCCCGCCGCCTTCGAAAAAACGCGCTTGGGCGGTGGCCGCAGTGCTGGCAGGAGCAGCCTTGGCTGCGGCTGGCGGAGGATGGCTGCTGCGTTCCAAGCCACGAACCGCGCAGGCTCACCAGGCGGTTCGAGTCCTGTTAGCGGACTTCCGCAACGACACTGGCGATCAAGTGTTCGACGGCACCGTCGAACCCACCGTCGCGCTGCAGCTCGAAGGCGCGCCCTTTATCACCGTCTTCAACCGTGCCCAGGCGCGCGCCACACTCGCCGAATTGAAGCCGGGAGCAACACAACTCGACGAGGCCAACGCCCGGCTCGTTGCGGTGCGCGAAGGCGTGGACCTGGTGGTCAGTGGCGCGGTTACGAAATCAGGTTCCGGATACAAGATCATCAGCAAGATTGGCGATGCTCTTTCCGGCAAAACTATTTCCACGGAAGATGCCGAGTCTCCGGACAAGAACAATATCTTGAGGGCGGTCGCGACTCTGGCCGACCAAATGCGTACAGCGCTCGGCGATACCGCCTCGGAATCCGCCAAACTGGCTGAGTCGGAGACCTTCACCACGGGTTCGCTCGAAGCTACCCACGAATACGCTGAAGCCCAGGAAGCGCGTTACGCGGGCAAGAGCGCCGAGGCCATCAAGGGCTTCCGCCGCGCGGTAGAACTCGACCAAAACTTTGGCAGCGCGTACGGCAATCTGGGAGCGATGTACTGGAATGATGGCAACCAGGCCGACGCCATCAATTACTACAAGCTTGCCATGCAGCATATTGACCGCATGACCGACCGCGAAAAGTATCGCACCCGCGGCGGATACTATCTTGCGGTTTCCGACGGCGACAAAGCGGTCGAGGAATTCAGCGCCCTGGTCAAGCAGTATCCCGCCGACAGCATGGGACTCAGTGCCCTGGCTCACGCCTATTATCTGCGGCATGACATGACGAAGGCGGTCGAGGTCAGCCGCCGTGCCATTGAGATCTATCCGAAAAACGTTGTGTACCGCAACAACGCCTCTCTGTATGCGCTCTTCGCAGGGGATTACGAAACCTCCGAGCACGAAGCCCAGGCAGTGCAGCAGATCAATCCAGCCTATCCCGACGCGTACATCACTATGGCCCTCTGCGAAACAATCAAGGGGAATTTCGGGAAAGCTGAAGAGTCGTGGCGCAAAATTGATAGCCTGGACGCCGCGAGCTCGTCCATCGCGTCCGGAGGCCTGGCCGACCTTGCCCTCTATCGCAGCGACCCGGAGCCAGCGATTGCAGCACTGGAAAAGGGCATCGAGGGCGATGCCGTGGCCAAGTCCGCCGATGCCGCCGCCAAGAAATACGTCATCATGGCCGAGGCCCAATTGATGCTGGGCAAAAAGGCGGACGCGCTTCAGTCGGTGAAGAAGGCCATGACCATGAGCCGGGCCAACGTGCTCTTCGCGGCCGCGCGCGTGTATCTGATGGCGGGCGACTCCGCCACCGCCGCCTCGCTTGCCGCCGAGCTCACCAAGCAACTTGAAGCCGAACCACAATCGTTCGGCAAGCTGATCGAGGGCGACATTCAGCTGAAAAACGGGCACGCCAAGCAGGCGATTCAGTTGTACCAGGAGTCCGCCCGCCTGGAGGATTCATGGCTGGCGCGCTTCAATCTGGCGCGCGCCTACATTGACGCGGGCGCGTTTACCGATGCCAGCACCGAACTCGAAACCTGCCTCAAGCGCCGCGGCGAGGCCACCGACATTTACATTGACGAACAGCAGACCTTCCGCTATTTCCCCCCAACCTACTACTACCTTGGCCGCGCCCTGGAAGGACTGAAGAGTCCGGGCGCAGCCGACGCCTATAAAAACTTCCTGGCCATGAAGGTTCCGAACGCCAAAGACCCCATGGTGGACGACGCCAGGAAGCGTCTGGCGAAGATGTAAGCGGCAACTCTGCCGAGCCGATCAATCCATCACGCCGCTTGCATCGCCATCTCGAATCCTACTGAGTGACCGTGACCGTGGCACTCCCGGTGGCGTCGGCGTAAGCCGCGGTCACTGTCGTTGTCCCCGTCGCCGTCGCGGTCAACAGTCCGCTTGAACTCACGGTTGCGAATACGGTGGAATTCAGGCTCCATATTGGCGTCAATGTCGGCGTGCCGCCGTCGGTGCAATTGCCGGTAGCAGTGAACTGCTGCGTGTTCGTACTGGAGAGCGAGAAATTTGCGATCCCCGGAGAAACCCCAATCGACAAGTCATCTGCCGTGACTGGCGCATTACCTTGCACCCAGTTCGACGTACTTCCCGCAAGACTAAAGTTGGCGTTGAGCGTTCCATTCGCTGCGCTGGAGGAAACATCCAGCAGCGTTGTAACTCCTGTATTTGGCATGCTGGCTGTTCCCTCATTGAATTTGTAGTAGGCCACGACGCCTGCCTGGCCGACGCAAAGCTCGTTGGTCATATCGGAAACGATCTGCGACGCGGTCCTTGCGGCGTTCCAGACTTTGACTTCGTCAAGCATGCCCACAAACGGCTGGTCGGGCGCCGTTGCGCCTACGATGTCGCCAATGCGCCAGGTTCCTCCGGCAGCCACCAGGTTGCCGCCCGTGGCAGTTTGCGATGTGCCCTTGTCGAGCGCTCCGTTGACGTAGAGCGTCGCGTTCGTGCCATCGTAGCTGACAGCAACGTGCGTCCACTGGTTGATGGGAATTGTGACGCTTCCGATCACGTCGTTCGACTCGCCGATGAGATACATGTGCTGGCCGACGTAGGCGAGTCCAAAGCCCTTGTTCGCGTTAGCCGGGTCAACATAGCTGAAGACAGTGCCGCTGGCCGTCGAGCTGGGGTTGATCCAAGCCTCCATCGTCTGGGGACTGTTGCCTGGCAGGTTCGAGTTTGTGCCATCGACCGTATTGCCGCTTGCGAAGTTAAGCGCGTTCGACGTGCCCTGAGACGTGATGGTCACGTTCGTCGAGTAGGAACTGAGATCGTTGAACGCGATCACCAGTTCATAGCAACCTGGCGCCTGCAACGCCGGGGTGTTCCAGTTGAAGGCAAAGCGCTGGTTGATCGAGTCGTACCCGTAACCGTTGGGAACCTGCGTCGAAGCGAGTTGCACAGCCGCTTGCAGACTACCCGAACAGTTGGAGTTAGCGTATTGGGCCACGCTCAGGCTGGCCAGTGTGGTCGGATCGGTGACCGGCCCAGGCGTTAAGCTCCCGTTGGGGTAGGCCAAAGTCCAGAGGATCGGGATAGTTGCGCCGGCCACGAAGCTGCCGGAATTCGTAGGAGCCGGCGGCGTCCCTGTCGAAGGCGAAGGCCCCGCGGCAGGCGCTAGAGGTGCCTGGAAGCCGGTGAAGCTGTAATACGCGGTCGAGTAGTTGACCGAGGCTCCCAGAGCCGAATTTCCGGCTACGTCTGCGCCCGCGACGCTGAACGTATAGGGGCCGGGGGCAGTTTGCGTGAAGGAACCCATGAAGGAATAGGACAAGAGAGTCTGCATGGGATAGCCGCCCGAGGGTGCTGCGGGGCTGCCTACGCAGGCCGCGACGCCGCTGAGCTCATCCGTGCAGCCATAGTTTGCTGGGATGGGCTGGTTGTTGATGTACACAGCTGCGGGAACAGGGGAAGCAATCATGGCAACGGGCCTGACGTTGTCGATCATGATGGGACCAGACGACACACTTGAGGCTTGATTGGTGGCAACGTCCGAACAGGTTGCGCTGAGCGTCGTGCCTCCCGTTTCCGGGGGTATCGTGGCCACCGCCGTCGACACTAGGTTGCTCACTTGGGTGACAACTGGAATCACACCGCCTGGTAAGTTACTGATTACCAGCTTGGCCGGCACTGCCCCTGACAGATTGTCTTTGCAGGTGTATGTAACCGCAACGCTCTGAGTCGCCCAGGTTCCGGGCGCGTAGTTGTTTCCGCCAGTGACCGCAGCGACAGTCACGATCGGATTTGTTTGATCGATCATGATCGGCGAGATGTCCGAGGGCGTAGAAGCAACGTTCCCTGCAACATCCTGGCAGGTAGCTGATACGCTGCTATTGGCGCTATCGGCGGTTAGGGTGACGGTTGCGGTGCTGTCTAAGGGACCAACTATGGTGATGGATCCGGACGGGCCAAACGAGTTCGCGACAGTAATCACCGGGTTATTCAAATTCACGCCAGATAAATTGTCGGTGCACGAGTACGTAACAGTTACCGGGTGGTTGGTCCAGTTTCCCGTGGTATAGGTTTGCGCATTGGATAGCACAGAGACTACGCTCAACACGGGTAGCGTCGTATCCACAATGAGACTTGGGGATGCGGGTTGGGTTTGGAAGTCGGTAACACCGGTAGCGTCCGCGGCCCCAGGGCTGTGATATGTACCCGTACCGGTCGCGCTGAAAGTCACCGTGCCATTGCCGCTGTTCACAACACCGGCAGTGCAATTGAAGGTGAAAGCTAGAGAACTGCCTGGGCCTATGTCCGAGGGCGATGGAGCTTGGCAACTAAGGGCCGGAGCCGGTCCGTCGCCCGGTCCGTTGTTGCCCCCCGCAGTGCCCCCCGCAGCCGCCTGCTGGTGAAGGGTCGGGGTAACGGAGCTTGCGATGGCAGGGCCGTCATTCTCTATCATCACCACCACGGTAGCGGTGCCATTGGCGTGGAGATAGCCACTCACACCCCTGCTCGTTGCGGTAATGCTGCTGATGCTGAGCTTGTTGACCTCGATCGTGAGATTCTGCACGTCGAATGACGGAGTCGGAGTGCCGCTTGTGGTGGCGGAGTCCTGGACCTGTACAAAGAACGGATAGGTACCCGTTGCTTGCGTCACTGTTCCGGTGCTGATCTTGCCGGATTCTGCCAGGGTGAGAGGAGAAACCGGCAGTGCAAAGGGTCCCGCCCCAATTACCGGAGCAGGATTCGTCGGGTCCACCGGGAAGCTCCACAGATCAGTTGTGCTTGCACCTACGCCGCCCAGGGATGTCAGCGAAGCGCCGATGTAAGGCTGGCCGACCACCGCAACCGGCAGCGCTGAGGTCTGAATCGTCAGAGACGTGGCAGCCTGGCCATTTGAGTCATTACTCTGCCCCGCGGCGACGGTTTTAAACGGAGTGGTTTGCAGCACCGGCGGAGCTTGCACGCGCAAGGTAACGCGATTGCCCTCGCCAGGAGATAACGATAGTGTCGAATTGCTCGGGTTGGATGGATTCCCGCCACCAGCCCCCCCCGTGATGAATGCAGGATCGCTGATGTTGGCGACGACTATGCTTTCCTGTTGCACATTGAGGTCGCAGGTGGGATTTCCCGTGTTCGAGTCACGATTCGCCACTGGGCTCTCATACACCTTGTGCTGGATCAGTTGGCACACCGAACAACCGGTCCCGCAAGTGTTGGGGGGACCTGTGCAACTTGCCGGGCAGCATTGCACGCCGCTGGATTTTGCGAACTCCGAGGTGTTGTAACTGGCACTTGTATTTCCCTTGTTGTTAACAGTCCATGAGTAGTCGGTTACGTTTCCGTCCGTTGGGTCTGTGATCTTGGGCGTGTAGATGTCCGGACTCACAATTTTCGGAGTGTTGATTTTTGGAGTGTTGATTTTCGGCGTGTTGATAGTGTCAACGATCGTGGGGTTGACGACCTGAACGGAGTAAATCGGCGAATTGTTGGCCACGGTCACGATCGTCGGCGTGTCGATCTTCGGCGTATTGATGGCAGCGGTGGCGATCTTCGGCGTATTGATGAGAGGAGCGCCGATTTTCGGCGTGTTAATGGTCGGGTCGGGCGGGCCGTCGACCGTCGGATCGTAAGATTCGCCCGCGGTAATGGGCAACGTTCCATAGGGGGACAAGGCGTCTGGGTTGCTATTATCCGTCGACAGGAAATCAGGATTGGCGACTAAGGGATTTGATGGATCGGTATTGATTGCCGCCAGTGCTTGCAACCCTTGGAATACGTATACCGGGGGTTGGCGTTGAGCCGGTATCGCCGTAGTTTGCGCGACCAGCACCTGCACGCTCGGGGCAGCGGTGGTGGAGTTTACGGTGATTGCCTGCGTGAAGGTTGTCTTGGGATTCACCGCGATGTCGAGGAAGGCAGTGCAACCTGCGGGCGACAGGCTTGCCGTTCCGCCAGTGATTGTGCAGGTTGGAGTCTGAGTTGCTGAAGTTGAGGTCACTCCTAACAGGATTCTGTAGTAGGAGGGCGCGCCCAGAGGAGTGGCGCTCAAGGGACTAACGGTATTCTTGACGAGCAGAGAGAATGAGCGCGTCTGCACCGTGCCGCTTAACTGTTTAGCATTCTCACGGAACCGGACAATTAGACCGTTGCTGATGCGCGAGGTGTAGACGTTCTCGTTACGATCTCCGCTGTAGGCGGAGTCACCGGCGTTGTTGTCCGAATTTACCGTTGTACAAGCGGGCTGGATCGTCGAGCAGGTCGGACAAGCGTTGCCATTGCCAGAGTACGTGCTCATTCCAGAGCGTCCACCGTTGGGCGGCTCGTACTGGGTCCAGTCCTGGCCTCCGTTTACAATCGGCGGTGGCACTACGTCGCGATTATCCGTCCAGGTGATGTGAAAATCCGGAGCGTTGGTTGCGCCCGTCATCGAGTCCGTAGCTTGCGTATTGAATGCCCATGAATTGCCGCTCGGCAAAATGTTTTGCGAGGCAATATCAATATAGTCGCCAATGAACGGAGTCGTGCCCTGCACGAACATGGGCAGGTTCGGCGGGTTGAAGAAGCCCTGCTCAATCTGACTACTTTCATCGTCGAAGTAGTACGGATACTGAGAGATCTGAAATCCTTTGAAGGTCGTGGTGCCACCCGACGGATTGACGATTCCTCCGAACACATCGATGGTGTGGCGGATGCCAGATTGCGGGTCGGAGATGGTGGGAGTGAAAATCGTCGCCGGATTCGCAAGCGTACTGCCCGGAATCGGTTGATCCACCACCGTTAGCTGGGACAGATCCCCACATGTTCCGCCCGTCGGACACTTCAGCACGCTTTCCATGTTGTCGCGGCGCGAGTCAAACCAGGCCAGCATGAGTTTGCCGTAGGCAAAATTCAGCGCGGGCATGAACTGGTGGCCGTAAGCGGTCGAGGGAGCGGTGCTGTCCGCCACATAGGGCGTTGTCCATTTCGAGGCTCCGCTGGCCAATGTGGTGATCATGATGCGGGAACCATACGTTCCCATAGGGCCATTGACTCGTTCGGAGAACGCTACCCAGACCCGGCTGTTGCCATCGACAGCCATGGTGGGCACGTCGAGCGTGCGGAACGTGGTGCCGCTGGCTTGCGGCTGATCGAAAACTGATCCCGGAGGATAGAGGTTGGTTTTGGTGGGAGCGGCGAACGTGAAAAGTGGCGGCGGAGCAGAGAATGACCAGCCGCCGTTGGTAGAAACCGCATACTGAATGGCGTCGGGCTGGTTCATATTTCCCGCGACTGCGATCTGCCGCCAGGCCACGTACACATTGCCATTGATCGGGTCGATCGCGGCCACCGTGCCTTGAGCCACTTTTTCACTCTGGCTGAGAATCTGCGGCTGATCCCAGCTGGCCCCGCAGTTCGTCGAGGTCACTTCCTTGATCTTCGAGGACGGATTGTTCTGCGATCCGTTGAATTGCGTGTAGACGACATAAACGTAGCCGCTGCTGAAAGTCTTACCATCGCTGCCTTTGCAAGTCGCGGTGCGGCCGGAGCGCGGAATGTCCACCACGATCCACGGCTTGTCGAGGAACTGACCGGTGGTTCCCGAATCCACCATATTTACGCCGATATAAGAGAAGGCGTTGCCAGAAGTTACGCCATTGGTCGTGGTCAGGATTGCGGCGTTGCCATTGCCTTTGTTGTTCTGATCTTGAAAGGTGGCAACAAACACTCCGCTCGGAGCTCCCGCGCCTCGATTAAAGACCAGGCCGCTGTAATAGAACATCCCGTTAGTTCCGGCCCGCACCGTGGGATCGGTGGCTACGGTAAAGGCGTGCAGAGGCGACGATGTGCCGATGCTCGAAGTGTCTTGAGGATAGCCGGGGAGCAGCGTGCTCTTCCAGGTTTCGCCGCCGTCCAGCGAACTGTAGACGCCCAGCCAGGCGTCGCCCAGAATGGTCGGAGCCGCGGGATTAGGAATGTCGACCGTGCGATAGTCGTTGGCTCCGCCCAGCAAGTGTTCCGGGTTGCGGCTGGAGACCGCCATGGAGGGTTCGTTCTGCCGCTGCAGATACGGATCTCCCGCCGGCCAGGTGGTACCCGAAACCATGTTGATATTCTGGCCAGCGAATTGGCCCAGGGCAGCAGCGCAACAGAACATGAGCACAACGCAGACGAAGAGACGACGGACGAACATGGCGAAATCCTCCCACAGCTTGGGCCTGAGTCTTTACAATCCAACTCTTTTTAGAAAGCGGAGGGCAGGCTATCCCCTTCGCACAGGCGGTCCTCAGCAGAAAGTTAGTCAAAGTGAATCGAAGAGAATTGATTTGCCCCCGCCAATTCTCTGTTTCATAGCCCTGGGACCATACTCGTCACGTGGCGGACCAACCAGTCGTGCGAGTTCACAGCAACGCCAAACCGCTATGAATCTTCGTATGCGAGCCGCGCCTTGTCAACAAAATACGCGCTCTCGAACCCATCAAAATACCGCAGCGCTCTGAGTTTGCAAGTTCTTGCAACATTAGGGCAAATCATCTTCATCTGGCCACTCTTTTCCGCCGCAAACCTTCACCGCCCGCTCCAATGCTCGGGCCGCCTTGGCAGCGCTTGCCGCGTCAGAAAAGAAGAAGCTAAGATCGCTTCTCGTGGTTGCAGTTTCCGGTTCCTCGGGCTTGCTGCTCCTTAGCTCGGTACCACCAGCGGAGGGGATGAAACTTGACCGGCGGGTCGCACGCAGTACTTTCCCCGGCTGGACCCGGCTCATAACTTTCAGTACTGCTCCTTGCGTGGTCTTGCATTGCGAAAAACTTTGCGGTTCGACGGACGAAGGCGTGGTCAGATCAGCCAGGTGTACATACAGTGTGAACTCCACCTCTTGCTGGCCGTCAGGTAAGGAAGTCGTCTTCCGCGTCTTGAACACCAGATCGCAGCCGCTGGTCTGAGTGATTTCCGTGCGTTCCTCGACTTGAATGTCGCTGCCCTTGGATTGACAGACGTTGCGCACCATCGCCCTGCCGTTCACGCTCCTGCTCAATCGCTCGGTCGCTCCGGCAATATTTTGTTTGCTGGCGGTCCCCCCTGCCCCCTCGCGGTCGGAGTCACGGCGTTCCTGATGGGGCAGAGCAGGTAAGAAATTTTGCGCAACCACAGATTGCGCTGCCAAGAGAGGAAGTCCAAACAAAACAGCGATGCACAGCGAACGCTGCCTCAAATTGCGCAGCCAGAGGCTGAGAACCAAGCGACGGAGAGCGTCAACTGATCGTGTTCTCAGAGACTTTTTCCTTAATTATCACCGCTAAACGTCAACCCCGTCGCGCCCGCACGGCTCGGACTTGAAAAACTGTGGTGAGCGCGGCAGGACTCGAACCTGCGACCCATGCCTTAAAAGGGCATTGCTCTACCAACTGAGCTACGCGCCCACAGCGGAAAACAACGATCACAGCGAAAGCGGCGGGAACTCACGCCACTTCAGTAGACTACCATCCCTCGTGTATTCGTGGGAACTGCAAGCGCCGGAGCCAAGCTAGCGTTTGGAAGCCTTAATCGCCTGCAACAGATTCGCGTCCGCTCCGTCGGCGAGCAGAACTTTTTGTGCGCCTGCATTCAAATTGAAATTCACGCCATACGTGTGCACCAGAGTTGCCATGCGGGCGCTGGTAATCCAGCCCTTGAGTCCAGTTTCCACTTCAGCCAAAGAGAATGGCGCGGGCCCCGGCTTGCCTTTTTCCGCTTCTTTCGCCGGTTCGGGTACGCGCCAGTTCGCCTCCTGCCTGGTGATCAATCCCTGGTGAAACATGTCTTCCAGGCTGCCCTGGGACTGGGTGGAACCCGGTTGCCGCGCCGCCTTGCGAAACCAGGCCGCGGCCTCGTGGGGCTTTCGGGGGATGCCCGTGTCCGCATCCCCATCCCGATACATCACGGCCAGGTCGTGCTCCGCCGGAGCAAAGCCATGGTCCACTGCTTTGCGCAACCATTCCATTCCCTGCTTCGGATCTTTATGAATGTTCTGCTCGCGACCGTCCAGATACATTTTCGCCAGCGCGAGTTGCGCGGGGGCATGTTCCAGTCTGGCCGCCTTCTGCAACCACTCCACTCCCTGCTTTGAGTCTTTGGTCACACCGTCGGTCCCAAACAGATACGCCTTCGCCAGTTGGAATTGAGCCTCGGCATCGTTTTCCTTCGCCTGTTTGCGGAGTTGGTCGATGTTCGGAGCCTGCGCCCGCACGACTGTCAACGGCGCGCTGGCCGCGATGGCGCAGACGAACAGGCCGCCAATCAGGATTCGGCGAGTCTTAGTGCGTAGACAGTTCATGGAAAGAAAATTCACTATCGGCAGCCGTTCTGCAAGAACGTCGGCGCGCTCAGCCTACTAGTCGGCGATGTTAGTTCTGCTCAAGCCCGAAGTCAATCGCGCGCCGTAAATCCGCTGGTGCCGTTCGGAGTTCCTGCTGCAGGCGACGCTGCACCGGTGTATTGGTTTCGTGCTACTCTAGGCCATTCCTGGGCGGCGTTTCACCGCGCCTGTTCGGTTGCTGCCCCGCGTGACCAATGAAATACTGCCCCGCATGTAACAAGACGTATCCGGGCGACTACAACGTGTGTCCGGCGGATCAGACCGGTCTGCAAAACACACACGAATTTCAGCCCGGCATGATCATCCGCAATAAATATCAGATCCTGGATCGCATCGGCGTTGGCGGCATGGGCGTGGTTTATCGCGGCCGTCACCTGACTTTCAATGAGGTCTGTGCCATCAAGATCGTCAGCGACGCCATTGCCGGCGACGCCAACTTCCTGCAGCGCTTCCAGACCGAAGCCGTGGTCACGCGAAAACTCCGGCACCCTAACGCCGTCCGTGTCGACGACTTCGACTACACCGAAGACGGACGTCCCTTCATCGTCATGGAACTGGTGGAGGGCAAAAACATTGGCGAAATTCTTCATGCCGAAGGGCCATTCCGGGTTCCACGAGCACTGCGCATCGCAAGCCAAATCGCGAGCGCGCTGGGCGTTGCCCACAAACTCGGCGTCGTGCATCGCGACATCAAGCCCGCCAACATTCTGCTCGCCACCGACGAGCACGGTCAGGAAGTCGCCAAGGTCCTCGACTTCGGCATAGCGAAACTGCGTGAAGTCGCCGGAGAAGCTCAGCCCGGAATGACCATGACCGGCATGGTTGTAGGCACGCCTCTCTACATGTCCCCGGAACAGTTCATGGGCAAAAAGGCCGCCGGCGAAATCGACGGCCGCACCGACATTTATTCGCTGGGCGTTGTCCTGTATCAGATGGTGACGGCGCAGCTGCCGTTCGACGGCGACACACCCTACTCCCTGATGATGCAGCACATGCAGGGGACCGTACGACCGCCGCACGAACTTGCCCCCGACTTGCACATTCCGGAATCGCTCTCGCAAGTCATTCTGAAAGCCATCGACAAGTCGCGCGAACTGCGATTCCAGACTGCGGAAGAATTTATCGCGGCGCTCGATGAAGTGACCCACGATCCGTTGGTAGAAGAACAAGCGGCAAGCGAACCAGCGCCGAAGTCAATCCCGCAAAACGATCTGTCGCCGAGCGGACAAAGGCCGAGCGTCCCGGTACCCAGAAGAACGCTGCCCAACCTCACCGCTCCGCCTTCGGTCCCTGTCGCGCAGCCATCCGCCTCGCAAGTCCGCGCAACGCGGCCTCCCGCTGCGCAGAGCCGCCCGTCGCAGATCGCTTCGACTCTGCCCATGCCTCAATCTTCAGTCGGCGCAAATGTGTCGACGCCGAAGCCGGCGCCAGCGTTCCCGGCGACCGTGCCGATGACTCCGCCAGCCCTGACTCCGCCCTCGCGAGCATCGAGAGTCAATCCCGCACCTCCGGCAGGTTCGGCGGCGGTGAACAGCGCCGCGCAGCATGTATTCGTTCCCCCGCGAAAATTCCAGCTCAAGCAGATCATCGCTCTCGTGGTTCTGCTCCTGGCCGCCGTGTTGGTTGCGGGCGTCGGCTATGTGAAGTACCAGGCGTATCAGCGCGTCAGAATTGAGAACGCGATCAACGCAAGATTCAACGCCGTGCCAGCTCTTCACCAGGCGGACCTCAGAGTCTTCGTGTCCGACAAAAGAGAAGTCACGCTCGATGGCAAAGTCGGGAGTAAAGACGACTTCATCGCCGCTGGCGACCTGGCGGCCTCCGTTCGCGGCGTCACGTCAGTCGTCAATCGAGTGGAGTATCCCCCTGCAGCGCAGGCGATGGTCACGCCAATAGTTCCCGTTCAAAATCCCCAGTCATTTATCACCGACGGAAATAAATCGATGGACGACGGCAGGTATGCGGACGCCATCGCATCCTTCACCAAAGCGGTCGAAGCCGACCCCAACAACCAGGCGACACAAGAATTGTTAACGCGGGCGCGTACAGCGCAACAAACCGAGGAACAGCTCCTCAAGAACCGCCACTTACCTTGAGGAAATCTCGTCACGGCTACAGAAAGCGCAGCAGGTGGATGTTCTCCGGACGGATCCACCGGATCATGCCAAAGTTCACATAAGTGCCTAAAAGCGCACTATTCTGCGTCGCGTTCATGGCTCCAAAAACTTTTTCCGTCCAGTCATCCACTGGGAACACCATGGCGGCCTGAGCATGGAACGGGCTCCATGGGTCGAGATCCACAACCTTGATGGTGTTGTCGTTCGCAGTCTTGGCATCCTTCAGCGGAATTTTGACTGTCTGTTTTCCGTTGACGTTGTACCAGTAGACTTCCGACGGCGGCTTGATCACAGCGAAGTCGGCGTTGGTGTTGGGCGGAAGATCAATCGAGGTTTCCACAATGTCATCGAATCCGCCCAGAGCATCGAACTCCACCCCCTGAAATTTCGCCTCGACGGAGTTGCCCAGAAAAAAACGGCCAACCGCTACCGGCGGAAATGGGCAGCGCGCGCTCGTGATGCTGCTTTTTTGCAGAGGCGGGATCCAGACTTGCTGGCTGAACCTGCGTTCATACGGGCCCGTGCCCCGCGAAATGCTGCCCGTGCGCAGCGCATCCTCGCACGCCTCGTCGGCCGTCGCGCCCACACCCCAGACCAGGTACTGGAAGTCGGCTCCGGGCTTGATCGGGCTTTCATCGGGAGCTTCGACCTGGGTGTAGTAGAACAAGATGACCACGCCCATGCGCGGATTCCCTGCGCGCGCCCGGGAGATATCCGCCCTCACCGGATCGAGCGCCTTATTCACCTTGCCCTTCTGCACATAGTCGTTGATCAGATTAAGAACGAAGTTCAGGCCCTCGAGCGCGATCTGGATTCCTCCGACAATGGCCACCCCTTTCGCCGACGGTCCGCCAGCTTCGGGAAGAGTGTTGTCGGCAACCCCCTCCATCGAATACGTTCCCGCCCCTGCCCCCGTTCCTCCACCACCACCGCCTCCTCCGCCTCTACCTGAGCCGCCCTTGGGCGGCAGCGGCTGGCCGTTGATGCCGATTGGCTTGGGGTTCAGGCCGAGCATTTGACGCGCAGCATCGGGATTCTCACCATTTCCACTGATTCCTTTGATGGTCTTACATTCCGGAGCCAATTCCACTCCAAACTGGGGAGCCCTTTTGTACAATTTTTCGTCCAGCGTCCACAGTTTGGCGTTGATCGCTTTGGCTTGGGCAGCGACGAAGGCATCGCCTGGTTTCGTGGGGTCGTTCTTGCGGTCATACTCGCGCATCTGTCCGGGAGCGCCCGTCGCAGGCTTCAGTTCGATGTTGTCGGCGATCACGTTGATGCGGTCCGCCATCGCGCCTGAGTCGGCAACACGAACCCGCAGATCCGACAGGATCTCGCGGTACTGACCACCCCTTTGTGCGGTTTCCGCTCGGGTCACCAGTTCTTCATAAGCGGCTTTCGAGATGTAGACCGGCGTTCCCGCTTTCAGATATCGCGTCAGCGCGTCGGCTACGGGCTGGTTTCCTCGCGCAACGTCCTTAATAACATTCGTGTCAAGAATGATCGTGTCCCCCATGGGTCATCCTTTCTAAACAGCCGGGCGGAATCTAGTGCGATGGGAGCTCCGACAAGGATGGCTGGGGGAGAACGACAGAGCCGTCCTGTCTGAATACTGGCCGAAACGAAACCCAACGAGTCCTGGATCCGTTGGGCCGGATCGCGAATCAACTCGCGCTTGTTCTGAGGCGCGCGCAACCTGCTCGCGACCCTGCTGTTTTCAACGTTACAATCGAAACCAACAGCCTCACGACCCCTGGCTGAACGCTTCCTTCACCACTTGCGCCTCTACCTGATCCGCGTTGGCCTGCTGATCCTGCAAAGTCTTCTCAGCGCTCGCATCCGGAGGCGGGGGCGGTACGTCCGAAGCTGTGGTGGAAGTATCGGGAGCCTTCGGCAGACCACCCGAACCTTGCTTCGCGGCCAGTTCCTTCATCCCATTGTCGAGCTGCTCCTGGAAGTGATTGTGCATTTCCTGCAGGTCGTCAACCGTGACGCCCACTTGCCTGCCGGCGGCGCAATCCGCCTTCTTGCTGCTGGAAACACTCACCGTCACTTTGTTGTCGCTATCGGGAGTGTCGGTAATCCGGGTGATCACGTCTCCCTGGGTCAATTGGCATTCCTGGCCATCGCCGGTCACCGCCAGATCGCTGTCCACGACAAACGTGCGGCGCGCGGGATCGAGCGCGGGAGGTACTTCGTCCGTGCTGGCCTGTGTCGGCTGCGCCCCACCGGACGCTGCCCCTGCCGGCGCCGCCGGCTGTTTCGCCTCAGCCTGTTCGGCCGCGAGTTGCGCTTTCACTTCTTCCGCAATGGCTGCTTTCACTTCAGGAGTCAGCGTAACCGCTCCTGAACTCGCGGCCGGCGCATCGCCGCCCGCATTGGCATCGGATTGCGGCGCGGCATTATCTCCACCACTGTTCGCAGCCGCATTTGCCGCGGCATTCGCGGCATTCGCCTGATACGCCGCCTGCAGACTTGCAGCCAGCAGATAATCCGTCAGCCAGAATGCTGCCGAAGGATAAGAAGGATACGGCGCAAAATATCCGCCGTAATATCCGTACCACGGCGCTCCGCCCCAGCCCCATCCCCAGTAAACCGGTGCCGGCCACGGATTGTAGGCCCACCCGTAATATCCGGCTCCGTAGTAGTACGCAGGACGATAACCGTAATAGTAGTGTCCGCCGTAGCCGTACGAGCGGTACACGTGGGAGTAGGCCACGTGATTGATCACGACCGTCCGCGAGACATAGGCGTGTCCGTTGCGCGTGACATAAGGCCGCTGCACATATCCCGAGCCTCGGCCCGTGGTTACAATGTGGGCTCCGTTATGCGTGCTCTCGATCCGGCGGCTGCCGTTCAGCCCGTGATCGATGTGCATGCCGTTCCGGTTGATGGAACGGATCTGTCCGTTGGGCCGGATGCTCGCAGTGCCGCCGCCTTTGAGCGATACTTGCCTTCCGGGCGCGGGCCGGTTCGTCGTCTTGCCTACGCTGGTGGATCCACCTTTGCCCATGGACCCGCCGCTCTTGCCCATCCCGGAGGCCGTCCCCGTTCTTCCCATTCCCGTCTTGCCCGCGGTCCCAGTTCCAGCCCTGCCGGCGCCCGGCCTGGTTCCCATTGTCCCTGGCCTGCCAGTCGTGGTGGACGAGTGCGTTCCCGTCGTAGCATGGCCGGTCGTAGCATGGCCCGTGGTAGGACGGCTGGTCGAAGCCTTGGGTGCAGCAGCCCTTGCGGCTGGATGAGGAGCGGCTGGCCTGGGCGCGGGAGCCGACTTCTTATCCGCGGCCACTCCCGCCACCGATGCCGTGAGCAACACCACCAGCACGGCTGCGGCCTGAAAAAGTTTCCCACTCTTCGCAACGAGATTCTTCGCAACGAGATTCATCGCAAACTCCTGGGCGATCAAGTCCTCTTGGATCGTGACTTCACCAACCGAAACGTTTCAACCTATAGCTCTTCAGTCCGACGACAAGTCCCACACCTCGGCAATCACCGGGTAAACACCAAGCGCAACATCAGAGACACTTCTCACCTAGGGAGGGCAGAGACCGCAATTCTGATACCGGCGGGTGGGCAAGTCAAGAAAAAACCCTCTTAGATCCGCGCCCGACCTGCCGGACTTGATACTGCCCCTGACTGCCATTCCTGGACTAGCATTTTTCGGCTCGCATTCCTCGACCACCATTCTTCGCAGTCGTCCGGCCCACTGCGCGGTATAATCCTGCGTCGAGGGCGAGTGGCTGGCTCGGTGATTTCGCGACGGCGTTCCCAGATTGGGGTTCGCGACTTTGGATTACTAGGAATGGTTCGCGAACCGACCTGCGCCTTGCGGCGAACTCGCAAACTTCATTCTCTGCAATCTTCGGTCGATTGGTTGAAAGGACCCGCCATCAAGCATGAAATTCGGGGACAAATACGAACTTCTGGAGTCGCTCACCAGCGGTGGAGTCGAAACTTTTGTCGCCAACGACAAAGTCCGAGGCCAGCGCGTGCTGGTGCACATTTTGCATTGCGACTCGCAGAGGACCAACCAGCCCACCGTGCAGTGGGTTCTCGAATCGTTTCGCCGCCTCGCCCCGGAACCTGTCGGGCTCGTGCTTGAAACCGGCCGCTACAGCGGCACCCTCTACGCCTACGTCGTCACCAGACTGCCGGAGGAAACTGCGCTGCGTGCCTGGGTGCAACAGTACGAAGCTCTAGCCCGCGATACTCAGGATCTTCCGGCACCGCCCGCTGTGCCCACCCCGGAAAGCCTGGCTCCCACTGCAGACCAGGATTCGCCCCCTCCGCCGCCAGCCTTGAGTTCCGTCACTCAATTGCTCCGCGAGTTCGAACCGCCAGCCAAACTCGACGCACCCATCGCCCCACCCAAGCCGATCGCACCGTCCCCCCAGCCTCCGCCCAGCTTCGGCACGTCGGCCGACCGCTCTGGTGTGCGTATGGCTGCTCCTCCTACCTGGAATGCAGAGGCTCCCCGAATTCCGGTCGCGCCTAAGGCGGAACCGCCGCGGAGTTCTCCTCCGGACTCTTTTCCTGACAATTTCCTGGATAGGAACTTTCCCGCTGAGGCCAGCCCTCCACCGGTCAAAGACAGTGCCAAGCTGGGCGAGTTCACCAGCTTTTTCCAGGGACCTTTCCGCGGAGACCGCCCCTCAGAGACGCCCCAGATTTCTCCGCCGCCGGAGCTTACGCGAAAGACCGTCGGGGACTTTACCGCCATGTTTGGCGCGGTTAAGCCCCAGCAACCGGAAGAACCCCTTCCCACCAAAGGAATCGCGGGAAACGAATCCGCCGGCACCGGATTCACCGGATGGTTCAATCCCAACGCAGACACTCCCTCGCGGATCTCTAATGCCCCCTCCAGCCCGATTATGCCGCCCTCTGGTCTGCCCCGGCCCGCCGTCGACTCCGCCCCGTTCTTTCCTGATCCTCCCAGGCCTGATTCTTCCAAGCCTGATCCTCCCAGGCAATCGTTCGTCCCGCCTCCCCCAATCTCGTATGTTCCGCCGGCTCCGCCGATTTTCCCTGCTCCGACGCCTCCGATTCCCCCCATGCCAAGTTTTCCCATGCCAAGCCTGCCCACGGTAACGCCCTCGGCCTCGCCCTCCGACGGAGCCACCCGCGCATTTTCTCAGCCCGACGGCGAGCCCACTCAGGCCGCACCGCTGCCGCCAGTCGGTCCGAGTGCATACACCCAAATTATCTCGGTGAGACCCCCGAATCCTGCGGCGGACGCCGCTGGCGCGCCCAAAGACACGTCCAAGACGCTGACACCGCCTGCGTTTAAGCTGCCGCCCCCGCCCCCCATGCCGGTGTTCGCTGCGCCCGCGCCACCGCCCCTGCCCAAGGCTCCGAAAGTGGAAATACCCCAGCCCCCAGTCTCCTATTGGCCGCTGGTTTTGACGCTCACCGTTAGCTTCGCCCTTGCCGTTCTACTGGTGTTGTATTTCTTGCTGAAGCACTGAGGGCACGTGGGAGCCTTGCCATTCCGCTTGAGAAGCGGAAATTAGATACTCATGCAGCTGGAAAAAGGTTCGTATCAGGGCACGCCCTTTCAGGCGTGCCACGAAGGCCGCCCCGGCGCTTCGGCTTCAGCCGCTGCGGGCTGCCGTGGTCAGGCGCAGCGGATAAAGCCGTCCGACTCTCGCTTCGTTGACGGCATCGCTGAAGAGGTTGCGGAAAAACTCGAAAATGTGTGCAGCACCGTGGAAGAGCGGCGCTTCAGCGCCGCGTAAAGCCAGCAGAATCAGTGCGGGCTTCAGCCCCAGTGGTCGTCTTCCATCGGTGGATCGAATTTTTCCGCAACCTGCGAAGCCACGCCCTGATACGAATCTGGCGCAGACAGATTTTCAATCAGCAATCAACCATCAGCAATTTCTTCAACTCGCCTGCGGCAGCAGGATCAGCAATTCCATCGTAGGATTCGGCAGCTCTCCCGGCACATACGCAGCAAAGTTGCGCGCTCGCGTGACCGCTTCCCACGCCGGCCCCGCCTGGTTCAGCGCAAAATATTGATACTTTAACTTCACCGGGATCGCGCTCGGAGGATTCGTCAAATGCCGCAACTGCACTCCCGGCAAGGCCTGCTTGATCAAGTGCTCAATGTGCGTCGCCGAACAGACTTTCACCAGCTGCGGCACTTTCTGAATCACAGTTTCTTCGCTGGTCTCCGCACTCACCGCCAGGTACATACGCGTGTTCACCAGATACTTGTCGTGGTCGATCGCAGTCGAATAAATCGACTCCTGCGTGAGCTTCAGCGGCAGCGAAACCAAATTCGTGGGCACCACGGTTTCGAGCAGCACGCGCAGCTTCTCATCGAGCTCGGAAAAAATGGGCCCCAGCGAATCATGCACGTAGAGTGGAAGATCGCGCGGCCGCATCTTTTGCGAGAACGTCGTCAGCGATCCCCCCAACCCCACCATCGCCGCATACAACTCCTCGGGATGCCCCATCTTGCTCTCGTAAAGATGCGAAAAAATCGGGAAGTTTGAGTTCACCGTATAGAGTAGCCAGAAGTTGGCGATATCGGATGCCGTGAAATCCGCCAGGCTCTGATTCTTCTGTCGCCGCCCCGCCGAAAGCTGCGTGCTCCGCGCCGACAGCAGTTCCACCATCCCACGCAGTAATCCGGTCAGATATTCGCTCGCGGCGATCTCAATCAGCGGCGGAATAAACCGCGGGTTCATCTGATACGTGCCCGCCGGAGTTCGTTCCACGTTGGCGATCCGCAGCACCGAAGAGCCTTCGCGGTTCTCCGATTCCGCCAGCAGCCGCATATTTTTTCGCGCCACCTGAATCGGCTTCTCGCTCGCCCCCGTATTCTCGTCGCGAAACGCCGTCACCTCCGCCAGGTACCGCGACCCTCCATCTTTTCCGGTGGAAACGTTCAGTCCCCGTTGCCGGTAGTCCGGAATCGCCAGATAGATATCGAGGCTCTTGGTCCCGGGATCGAAAAATTCTTCCAGCGACTTCGACGGCGGCGGCGGATCAGCCTCCGGAATCTCGAACAGCAGTCCATCGGGAAAAATGCCGGTGGCGCGCGTCACCGCAAACTGCCCTTCGGTCAGCAACTCCGCATTGATCGCCAGTTCGCGAAATCCCCACGGACAGAACTTGAGCGCCTGCAGACGGAAATTGAGCGCGTCCTCAATGAAGCGATCCTGCACCTGCAAGTGTTGCGGCGTCAGGAACGTACCCTTGGTCCAGAGAACTGGTTTCAGCTGCTTCATAGAATCGCGGCCCGCCCCGCCAGACTATCCTGCAAGACGATTGGCTGGAAGAACTGGAAGAAGACGACTGGCCTGAAAGACCCTCGCCGTCCATTCTCAGCACGGCTGCCCACAATAACAATTCCTGAGCCAGGAAGCAAAGGCCAAATCAGGTTGGTAGGTTGACCCGGAAAATGTTCGTGAGGGGACAGGCGCCCCTTCGGCAAGCTCAGGGCAGGCTCTCGGCTGTCGGTCGAGCGCAGCTCGACCGCCTTTTTATACGACGGGAAATCCTCTTGGAGCAGGCTTACTTGCTGAAGACTTTCGAATGATCGGTTGCGGTTCGTCGATTATTGTTCGGCGTTGCGGTCCGGCTTCCACAGCCCTTCCATAAACCTCAGCCATTCCTGGGTTCTGGCGCGGAAGGTCCGCACCGCGTTCCGGGAAAAAATCGCCAGACCAAAATCACCGCGGGCGCGGCGCAGAACCAACTGTATTTCTTCCTGCAAACTCTCAGGAATCGAAGCATTACTCTCCAGGGTCTCAAGCAGCTCGAACATATCGGGCGCCGACGCAATCAGGCTCGCGTTGGTATTTGGATCCGCATCAACTTCTACTGACGCCACCGGCTGCCCGCAGCGATCGATCACCCGCGACCACTTCTGCGGATCAATCCGCCACATGCCCGATGTCAATTTCAACTTCGCCATTTCACCCTGTCCTTAACTTTGGTATCTATCTTTACCTATAGTCTAAGATGCAACACCCCCCTTCAAGGTGACTAAAGGTTTTTGGGGGTTACCGGAGGGATTCCCCCTTAGTGTCCTCCGCTTTCCAGCGCGACTTCGCGCTTAGCGTAAGACTCCGCGATTCAATGAGTTGCGCGTCCTGCACTCGCGAGGGGGTGGAAGATGCCTGACCAAGCGTTGTCAAGAACTCGGGCGAAGCGGAGAGAACGAGAAACTCCCCGGGGTCCCACAAAACATCCCTCCCTGCCCGACCCTCAACGGTACGCTAGCCGGCAATTATTTCTGAAACGGGACCATGAATTGCAACTCCTCCAGCGTGCAAGGCATTCCATCCAAATGCTTCGCGCCTCAGCTTCCGGTTGCATTCGTTTCCGGCTTTGCTAAAATTCCCCGCAGCCAGGCTGGCCGGGAGGTTCTCATATGCCGATGCAAGTCTGCATGGGAGCGATGATGATGTGCACCATGGGCATGGCGCCCAGCTCGCTCGTGGTTCTTCCCACTAACATGGTGCTCACCGACGAAATGCCCGACGCCAACATCATGGACTTTATTCCCATGACCAACATCATGCCGTTCGGCGTCTGCATGTCGCCCGCCAACCCCATGGTCGCCGCCGCCACCGCCGCCGCCATGGGCGTCCTGACTCCCATGCCCTGCATTCCAATGACAGTCGCCCCGTGGGTTCCCGGCGCTCCCACCGTCCTGCTCGCAGAAATGCCCTCGCTCGACAATACTTCGACCCTGATGTGCATGTGGGCCGGCGTCATCACCTTCGTCGACCCGGGAGAGTTTACGGTGATGATTCCGTAAAACCAAGGGCGACCCAATCCCAAGGCACGAACCCCACGGCAGCACTCGGGCACGTCACAGCGAGGCCGCTGCCTTTTGCCATGAGTCCTTTCGCCATTGAAACATTACCGGCAGCGAAGGTTGAATATTGAACACCGCCTGGTAATACGCCGCCCCAATCTGCCCCACCGCAGGGCTCATCGGAGAAGCAATCTTGTCATTGACTTCGATATAAAAGCGGGCTTGTGCCACTTGGAACGCACCTTCGCTCTTTGCAATGAAGTCCTCACGGAGTTCCTGAAAACTGGGTTTCGGATCGGCCTTCCAGGTTCGATATCCAGTCACCAGCGCGATGGGCATGTCGCCCTGGATGTGCGAGATCGCGCCGGTTCGCACGCTGAACTGAACCGCATCCATCGAAACCGGGCTCACCTCTTCCTTGTCGTCGGACTCCGGACCGGAAAAATGAGTCATCCACAGCGGACTGACAGAAGCATATCTTTTGTTCATGAAATTCTGCAGCGCGTCATAGTACATTCCATAAAAAACCTTCATGAAATGCAGTGAGAAGCCGGGATAATTCGTGTGCGTCGAGTAGGCGAGTTCCTGGTATGTGACGATCTCGTATAACTTGGCAAACCAGTACTTCTGGTCAAGAACGGTCGCCTGAAAGCCTGGACGGCGTCCCAGCGTGGCGGCTGGGAAGGGAAACACCAAAACCGGGGCCAGAGCGCCGAGTTGCCGGACAAATTGCGACGCCGTGCGCCCGCTCAACTCCAGCGTCTGCCTCGCCTCCAGTAATTCATTTTGATAACCCATCCGCAATCTCCTCTGTCATTGCTCTCAAACTGCTTGGCCTCAATTCAACTTCGTCCCCTTGCTGCCGTCGTCCGCCGTGTCCGGATCGTTCGGAGCGGTCGGCGAATCCGGACTGTCGGGCGATCCTGAACTCGGATCCGAGGTGCTGGCAGGAGAGCTCCCGCTGTTGAGGTTTACAAAGGGGACTCCCGTGACATACACGCCTGCCGGGCCGATATCAATCGAATTGGCTCCGGAACTCAGCGTGATTCCCAGGGGACATTCAATCACTATGCCCGTCTCCGCACTGAGATGAATGCTCATCGCGGACATCATGTACCCCATCGTGATCGAGTCCATCTTTCCGCCAGTGACCGAAAGTGAAACATTACCCGTGACGCTCTCGCTCTGGTTCCCCGTTACGCTGAGCGACACATTACCCGTGACGCTCTCTTTCTGATCGCCAGTAACGTTGAGTGACTTGTTGCCCGTCACGCTCTCCAACTGATTGCCGCCGACGTTCAACGACATGTCGGAGTCGACTTGCTCGAAATGTTTTCCCTGCACGTGCAAATGCTTGTCTGTCTGGATTTGCTCCACCTGGTTCGTGGTCACAATCAAATGCCGGTTGGCTCCGATGAATTCGCGGGAATCTTTCTCGACGCGCAAATCCATATCCATTTCCGCGTTCATGAAGATCTGTTCCTGTCCTTTCAGATCTTCAAACCGCAGCTCGTTATAGTTCGCAGACCCGCCACCCTTGGAACTCCGCGACATAAACGTGCTCCGCGTCTGGTAATCCGGCAGCGTATAAGGCGGCATCTGGTTCGCGTTGTACACCCGTCCCGTAATCACCGGCCGGTCCGGATCGCCTTCCAGAAAGCTCACCAGCACTTCCTGCCCGATGCGCGGAATCCACATCGCTCCCCAGTTTCCTCCCGCCCAGGGTTGCGAAGTCCGAATCCAGCACGAACTGTTCTCGTTCTGCTTCCCCAGCCGGTCCCAATAGAACTGCACGATGACCCGGCCGTACTTATCCACCCAGATTTCCTCGCCCGACTTCCCGACCACCAGCGCCGGCTGCGGCCCTTGCACGAACGGTTTCGGAGTCAGCCGCGCCGGCCGATACGTCACCGAAGCCGGAATGCATGTAAAGTGGTTCGAATAGGTCTCGCCTCCCACGGTGCCCGAACTCGTGTAACTCTGTCCCGCCGAGGCGTGGTGCCGCACCTCCGTCACCACATAGTTCGTGTTCTGGTCTCCGCGATAGTGGTTCTTCAATTCAAACGAGTAGCCCGACATCTGGCCGCGGCAGTTCCCCGAGCCCGACGCCACCATGTGCACCGCTTCTTCTTCCTGCATCCGCACCTTGGCCACCGTGTCGCCCTGATCCTTCGTCGTATGCAAACCGGGGTAGTCAAACAGTTCCAGGGGCTGGCTGGCCGAAAGATTCACCACCGTCGGGTCGTTAGCCAGCAAACTGGTCGACGGCGTGGTGAAGTTGTAATCCGTCACCGTGTACTTGCCCGTGCGCACTTCCTGTCCCACATTCCACTCGTCGATCACTTCCGGGTCTTCCAGTCCCCCCACCTGCGCGCTGTAGCTGATCGGGGAATTCGGGCACGCCGGCAGCGTGCTCGATTGATCGGCCAGCACCAGGGTGTGCTTGCCCTGCGTGGAATGATCGAAGTAATAAAAAATGCCGAACTCTTCCATCAGCCGCGAAACGAAGTTGAACGCCGTCTCGCGATACTGCACACAATATTCCAGCTGAGGATAACTGTTCTTCAGACTCAGCCGGAAATCCTTGAAGTCGAAAAGATTAAAAATCTGGCTGATAATATCCGGCACCGCCAGGTTTTGGAAAATCCGGCAATCCGCCTGCCGGGTCAGAAACCAAAGCCACGGCACCACTTGCGCCTGGTAGTACGTGAAATACCGCTCGTCGGTCTCTCCCTGCGTAAAGCGGCTCACGTAACCGCTGACGTAGCGCGGCGTTCCATCCGGGAGACGGAACGTAATCGAAACTTTCTGCCCCACAATGTCGGAAAAAGTAATGGAGTCGTTCTCGTGCGCCAGCAGATTCAAGTCATAGCTGAACAGCCGCGAGATTCCCTCGTACCCCGTCAGATCCTGCAGCAGGAGCACGTCCTTCCCCAGCGGAGTATCGAAAGCGATCAGCCGGTGATCTTGAGTAAAGCTCTCGTCTGCCACGAACCTGTCCTTCCCTGTAGGAACTCAACGAATTTTCTTGGGCGTCATCCTTCGGGTGCCCCATTTCTCGCGCGTCCTTTGCGCGAGAAGTGGGGATTTTGTAGCGAAGTCGAAGGGATCTCGTAACGATCTCGTGCGGACGAAGCTCAAGGTCCACCCGCTCACTACTGATATTCAAACGCCCCGTTGGCGCCAATCGCAATGTGAATCCGCTCCATCGGATCGCCCGACGCCATCCGTCCCAGCAACTGCCGTGAAATATCCGGCAGCAGCGTGTTGGTCAGAATGTTGTCCACGTTGCGCGCCCCGCTCTCCACCTCGGTGCACCGATTCGCCACCTCCTGCACCAGCGCAGCGTCATAGGACAGCTCGATCTTGTGATTCTCCTGAATTCGCCGCTGGATCTTCCCCAGCTTCAGCCGGATAATCTGTTTCAGATTCTCGTCGCGAATCGGAAAATACGGAATCAGCACCATGCGCCCCAGAAATGCCGGCTTGAAAATCTTGTTAAGCTCCGGCTTCAACGCTTTCACTAAACCGTCAGGCCCCGGCATGGTCTCCGGATCCGCGCACAGTTTCGTCATCGTGTCGGTGCCCGCGTTGGTCGTGAGGATAATAATGGTGTTCTTGAAGTCGATCTCGCGCCCCTCGCCGTCCTCCATGTGCCCCTTGTCGAACACCTGGTAGAAAAGCTCCAGCACATCGGGATGCGCTTTCTCCACTTCATCCAGCAGCACCACCGCATACGGCCGCCGCCGCACCGCCTCCGTCAGCACTCCGCCCTCGCCGTAACCCACATAGCCCGGAGGCGAGCCCTTCAGCGTCGACACGGTGTGCGCTTCCTGAAACTCCGACATATTGATCGTGATCAGGTTCCGTTCCCCGCCGAACAGCAGGTCCGACAGCGCCAGCGCCGTTTCCGTCTTGCCCACGCCGCTCGGCCCCACCAGCATGAAAACTCCGACCGGTTTGTTGGGATCATCCAGCCGCGCCCGCGCCGTTGAAATGCGCTGGCTGATAATTTCCAGCGCATGCAATTGCCCGATCACGCGCTGACCCAGAAACGACGGCAGAGAAAGGACAGTTGAAATTTCGTCCTTCATCATTTTTCCCACCGGAATTCCAGTCCAGGCCGAGATCACTTCCCCGATAATCTGCGCATCCACCGCGACGCGAATCATCGGCGTCTCGCCCTGCAGCGCCGCCAGTTCCGCCTCAGCCTCCGCCAGCTTGCCCCGCACCGCAGCCACATCCACCGGCTTGGCCGCCTCCTCAACCGCAGTCGCGGTAGCCGATGATGTAGCCGTCGCAGTCGCCGGAGCCGTAGATGCCGCGGCCGGTGCCATCGCACCAGCATCGGTAGCGACTCCAGGAATCTCCGCTCGCGCCGCCCCATTGCCATTCTGCGACGCCGCACCCTCGAGTTTCGTCCGCATGTCCCGGATCGCCGTGACCAGATCGCGCTCTTTCTCAAATCGCGTCCGCAATCCCGCCAGCCGCGATTCAATTTCTCCGGTCTTGGTGAAAATCTCCTGCAGCCGCTCGCGATGATCCGCGCCCACCACCGACTCGCGTTCCAGAATTCGTTTCTGCACCGCGAGATCATCAATCTGCCGCACGCTGTCTTCAATCGCAGGTGGCGTGGCATTCTGCCCCAGCGCCAGCCGCGCGCACGCCGTATCCAGCACGCTCACCGCCTTGTCCGGCAACTGCCTCCCCGCAAGATAGCGATGCGAAAGATGCACGGCCGCGTTCAATCCCTCATCCAGAATGCGAACCTTGTGATGCTTCTCCAGCGACGGCACAATGCCACGCAACATGGTCATGCACTGCGTCTCAATCGGCTCCTCCACTTTCACCACTTGAAAGCGTCGCGCCAGGGCAGGATCTTTTTCAAAGTATTTTTTATATTCCGACCACGTCGTCGCCGCGATGGTTCGCAACTCTCCGCGCGCCAACGCCGGTTTCAACAAATTCGCCGCATCGCCCTGCCCCGCCTGTCCGCCCGCGCCAATCATGGTGTGGGCTTCGTCGATGAACAAAATAATCGGTATCGGCGACGCTTTCACTTCCTCGATCAGCCCCTTCAGCCGGTTCTCGAATTCCCCTTTAATCCCCGCTCCCGCCTGCAGCAGCGCCAGGTCCAGCGTCCGCACCGTGACATTGCGCAGCGGAGGAGGCACATCTCCGTCCGCAACCCGGATGGCGAACCCTTCCACCACGGCCGTCTTCCCCACTCCCGCCTCGCCAGTCAGAATCGGATTGTTCTGCCGGCGTCGCATCAGAATGTCGACCACCTGGCGAATTTCAAGATCGCGCCCCAGCACCGGATCGATCTTGCCCGTCTTCGCCTTCTCCGTAAGGTTGATGGTGAACTGGTCGAGGTTCGGAGTTTTCCCTCCCGGTCGCGGAGCCCCCGCGGGCGCGCCCGGCGCAGCCGCGGCAGAGGCCACAGCAGCCTGCGTCTCCTCGCTCGAGTTGCCCACAATCGAGGCGAAGTCTTTGCGCAGGGCGTCCGCCTGAATCTTTTGAAACTCGCGGCTCACGTCGCGCATGAGACGCACCAGTTCATCATTCGTCGCCAGCGCGAGAATGGTGAATCCGGTGCGAACATTTCCTGCGTTGTAGTCGATTGAGCCCAGGGTCCACGCCTCGATCAGCATCCGCATCAGCGTCGGACTGAGCGCCGGCGTGCGCGCGTTGCCGGTTTTCAGTTTGTCCAATGCTCGCGCCAGTTCACCGGAGAGCCGCGACGTGTCGATCTCGAAGTGTTTGAAAATCGCCGCTGCGTCGTTGTCGGTCGAATCCAGCAACTTCGTCAGATAATGTTCCACTTCGATGTCATAGTGCGTGCGCGCCAGGCAGAGTCCCGCCGCTGCCTCCAGCGTGCCGCGAGTCGAATCGTTAAGCTTGCCGATCAGAGACTTCAGATTCATGGCTCTCCCCTTCCGCTGCTTTTAGCGCGAGCACAGTATCGTCCGGGTCCCGGCTGAAGGGCACCGACTTCACCCACGACACCCAACCCAACTGCGGGCCTGATGCGCCTTCCGCTCCCAGGGTGCAGGCCGGAACCTGCTCGCGTTCCAGAATCAGCTTCACTTCAAAATCCCACTCGTCGTTCGAAAAAAATCGCGCCCACGTTCCCAACTGCTCAAACGATTGCCCGTCCGGCAAAAAATCCGCATAGCGCTCCAGCGTCAACGGACCCAGAACAATTCGCACTTTCGACTGCTGGTTCCACACCTCGTCGCCCACCACCGCCCCAAATCCCAGTTCCTCGCTCTCGCTGTTTCCTTCCGTCAGGTGGCACTGCGTCTCGCGATCCAGGCGATACCACCCTCCGGCAAATTGCTCGATCTTGACCGGCACCTCGAAGTAGTCCGCCAGAATCTGCTGCAACGCCTGCGCCGACCGCGGACGCTGCGCCAGCAGCCCCGCATAATAGACCATCGTGTCGTCCGGCACCGCTTGCCGGTCGCGCAGACCGTCCGTACCCAATCCCACCAGGCTCAGCAGATGCCGTGAAAAAAGATCGCGCTCGCCCTCTTCACACGCCACATCAAAGCGATATTTTCTCCACGCGCGATAAAAGAGCGAAATAATCCGGTGATTGAAAATATCCAGAAAATCCTGCGGCGCCTTGTCATTCGCCCGCAGCCGCTCGATGATCAGCGTCGTGTACGGATTCGGCAGCACTCCCTGCGGACCCGTCAGACCCATGAAATTCACGGTCATCTGCGCCGCCTTGTCCTCCGGCCACTCCATGCCCTGGATCTGGCTGGCCGGAAACGCGAGTGAGGCGTTCACTCCGAAGCGCACCACTTCGGTCTCCGGATGCGCAAACTGGCCCACCGATGTCCGCTCCGGAAACAACCGTTCCAGCAGACGCACTGCCTGAAAGAAGTCAAACGAGAACGGCTCCCGGCGGAGCTTCTCGGCGATCTCGGAGGAGGCTAGATCAGAACGGATTGTCCCGCTCGCGGTGCCCATTCTTCCAGCGGCTCCTTTCGCTGGCGGCTGCGCGCCACCAACTGGCTGAAACTGTTCATCGATACATACAGGCCCAGAAATTTCTCCAGCACGCTGGCAAACAAGTACGCCCCGCCGCCGCTGAACTGCTCTTCGTCGAATTCAATCTCCACCCGCGTGCCCCGCGCGAAACTGATTCCGTGCTCCGAGATCACCCGCGTAAAGTGCCGCTTCGCGTCGACTCCGGTAATTCCGCCGATCTGCTTCTTGGTCTCCGGCGAATCGGAAAAATCGTACAGCTCAAGAATTTTCTGCAGCGCTTCCTTCCCGTCCGTCACAATCGAAAGATAGTTCAGCGACAAATGCGAGATCAGGCTCCAAAGAGTTTTCCCGTCCAGCGGCGGCCGCAGCGTCTTCGTGGGCTTATGAAGCGCCACAATGCGCTTGATCGCCGCCATCCCCGTCATCTCGAAATCGCCGTTCTCGCTGCCGAACGGCAGCCGCGTTACCAGATCGCGATTCGTGCACGTGCTCCGCACCGTCACCGTGTCATATTCGAGTTGCATCGGCCGCGCCGACAGATCGACCAGCGACAGAAACACATCCGTCCCCTCATCGCCCTTGCGCGTCGAGGCCGCCCGCGTCACATACCAGTACGCTGGAGTCGTGCCCAGCACCGCATGCCGCTCGGAATAGAGTGGGTGATAATGCACCGTCTCATGCGTTTCCGCGTCGGTGCTGATCACCTCGTCGACCGAATAAACTTCCATGGTCTGCCGCCGTCGCGCGTCCGGCACGATCGGATACTGATGGCGCGTCTGATCCACCAGAATCGGCTCCGCCGTCTGCGCGAATAAATTGATCACCGGCGTGCATCCCAAACGCAGCGTCTTCGCATTCACCGCCACTTCCAGCCGCTGGTGCCGCCCATCCTGTTCAAACGGCGAGATCATGAACAGAATCTCCGCCTTCGACGTAAGGCCCGCCCGCCGCAGCTCGGAAAGTCCCTTTAGACTCATGAAGAAAAATTTCTCTGGAAAGGCAAAATACTCCTGCAGCAGCCGGTATCCCACAAACGAACGCCGGGGATACGGCAACACATCTTCCGTTTCCCCAAAACCCATCGGCTGCAAATTCCGCACTGGAAGCTCGCGCACCGGAGCCTTCGGATTCGCCGGATCGCGCACCAGAATGCGCACACAGTTTCTGCACAACAATTCGTACAGCCCGTGCACCACCGAACTCTCTCCGTTCAGATAAAACCCCAGCGTCTCCAGGTCGAGCTTCTCAAAGGAAACATCCTGAAAGCACTCCAACTCCACCCGCAGCACCGCTGCCTCGGAAGCGCGCAGCGCCGGGCGAATGCGATCGGGCGTCATCCATTGCGCCTGCGAAATCTTGAACGGCCACAACGTCACATCGTACGAAGTCCGGAACTTGCACGGCACACCTTCCACCGGACGCGAATAAAGAACTGTACCTTTCGGAACCATCAGACTGCTGGTAAGTTTGCCCTGCTCCGCATCGGTATGAAATTGCGCCACCGACATCGAAGGCACCGGCCGCAGATAGTGCGGATACAAAATATTGAGCAGCGCCTCGGTGATCTGCGGAAAGTCGTCGTCGATCCGCAGGTGAACCCGCGCCGCCAGCAGCGCAAATGCCTCCAGCAGCCGCTCCGCGTGCGGATCTTCGCAGCGGTCCGGCTCCAGCACCAGCCGCGACGCAATCTTCGGATACTTGTCCGCGAACTCCGCCCCAATCTGGCGCAGAAATGTGAGCTCGCTCTCGTAGTAATCTCTCAGCTCATTGCGCAAGATCGGCTCCCTTGATTTCGTACGCGCCCTTGCCCAGCTCCAGCACCGTATCGAAACGCACCGGCTCCGGCGCCGGGTCCATGCACAGCAATCCTTCAATCACGAATTTCAAGGTGCGATAACCGCCTTCCACCTGTTCCATTCGCACCTTGGCGCGCTTCAACCGGGGCTCGAAGATGGCGATCGCCGTCTCCATCTCACGTACCAGATCGCTGTGGTCGCGGGTGGACAAAACTGACTTGGACGAGATGTCGGCAAACCCGTAGTGGTACACCGAGCGTACTGTCTCGCGCGCCGAGTCGGGCGCGGGATCGATCGTCTTGCGGGTGTTAAGCAGCCATTCCAGATCGCGCTTCAAGCCCAGCCTCAACTCGCGCAACGATTGCGCCCGCGACAGGGGAATCTCCGCGCTATTCTTCGGATCCTTATCGATCAATCGGTCCAGCACTGAGAGCGTGACCGGTCCGGTGGCATCTCGCCTGGCCATGTCTTACTTCCCGTCTCCCAGCGCCTGCGCCGGATCGAGCCGGCAGATGCGCTCGAATAATTTCTGCTGCTGCGCTTTGTCCGCCTGGATCTTGGTGCTCATCTTCATGATCGTGGCCAACGCGCCCGCAACCACCCCCGGATCCTCCCACTCATCCAGCTTGTGCATCTCAATCGCCGCCGCCAGGTCGTCCAGGATTGGCTGCGCGACGTTTGCCTTGTTGGTGGTCGCGCAAATCTCCACCAGCTGCATGCGGCGGCGGAAGCGCTCTCGTCCCGAGCGTTTGCGTGAGATGTCCTGCTGCAGAAGTTCGAACGCTTTCCGCTCCTGCCCGTCGCGCAGAGCCTGCAGAGCCGCCGTATATGCGTCCGCCGGCTGCCCCGGCCATCTCGATCCCATCCCGTTGGAGCTGGCCGGACCTTTCAGCGGCGCTTCGGGCGCGGCGCCCGCCTCCGCAGGTGCCTGGCCAAGGGATACCAGCCAGGCTCGTGTCTCCGCATTCGCCGCCGGCGTCTCGTCCATCAGCGTCGCATCCAGCAGTTGCGGAATATCGGCGATCAACCCCTTCAACTCCGATCGAATCGCGCGCGCAACCGCCTCGTATCCACTGCCCAGTCCGTCGCAGGCTTCCACCACAAAGCGCTGCAGATCAAGCCACGCCCGGCTGCAAGGCAGCGCCATGGCGCTCTCGGCCGCCTCCAGCAATTCCTCGTACTTCTTGTCGAGCAGCAATTTTTTCAAATGCCGCCGCAGTTCGGTCGGCGGAGCTTCCAGCCGCGTCGGGTCCGCCAGATCGATCGCCGCCCGCAACTCTCCCCACCGCAACCCGCGCAACATCAGATACGACGCCGGACTGTTCGGCTCCCGCCGCCGCAAAAACGCAGCCGCCTCCGCCACCTTTTTAATCGCATCAATTCGGTCCGCCGGCTCCGACGATCCGTCCAGCGAGATCAGAACGCCCGTTCGTACCGCGCCCCCACCTGCCGCCCCAGCTTCTCCCTCAGCCCCCGCCGCACCCTCCGCCGTCGCCACTACTTCGACTGGATCGGGTTCCGTCTCCCGCTTCTTCTGCAGAAAACCGTGAATCGCGTGCCGCGACGCATCCAGCGCCGCTTGCAGCGGACCGAACGCTGGTCCTTCCTCCCCAAACTTCGCGTCACAAAGTTTTTTCAGCTCGGCCAGCGTTTTCAGGCTAGCGTCAAGATCTTGCTCAGCCTGAAGATAGAACTTCTTCGGAGTCTCTTCGAAAGCCTTATCGAAGACCTCAGGAGTGAGCTTGCCTTCCTTCACCAACTGGGCGCGCTTCTTCTTGGCGTCGTCGTTCTTTGCCTGATCCTCGTAGCCCACGTCGCGGGCTTGCTGGTAATCGAGCCGTCCGTAACGGGCCTTCTCCACCACCGGCACCAGTTTCAGCGGGATTTCCAGCTTCGTTCCGACAAATCCCAGAGGAGCTCCACGGGATTGTGCATCGCCATCTTCCAGTTCGGGGTATACCGTGTCCCAGAACTTCTCCACCAATCCGTGGCACAGCGCCAGACCGTCCTTCATTCCCCCAAAGCCTCTCTGTTTGACCAGCGCTTCGGTAAGCCAGGCAGCGATTTGCAGATCCTTCGTTTTATTAGTGAGCAGGTCGGTGGCGAGTTTGATAACCAGCGCGTTGTCCGACACCTTGCGGTCGCGCTCGGTCATCCCCGGAGGAGGTTGGTCTTCCTCGCGCCGCGCTTCCTTGATTTTGTCGTAAGCCTGGTCGTAGCGCAGGTTAGCGCCGCTGGGATTCGGACCTTCAATAGGATTCAGTAGTTCGTCGGGAAAAGGCATGATAGGTCAGGCGGCCACGGAGGCTGGATCGAACTCGAGCGCGCGCAGCTCTAGAAACGGGATCTCTTCTTCGTCCACCAGCCACATCTTTTGGCCAAACGGAACTTGATGTTCGTACCCTTCCGGTTTCTCCCACACCGTCATCCGTCCCAGCCGCACCATCTCATCGGGATGCTTCCATGAGAACGGAGCCATCACCGGGAGCAACACTTCTCCCAGCTCCGTGCCTTTGAACGAAGGCGTGGTCCTTACCGCAGCCGGAGTCCACAAAAGATCTCGCAAGCGTTGTGGCGGTGGAATCTGAATGGAGGCAACGTGCTCCAGCGGCAGCAGCAGGTAGTTTCCCGCGGCAAACAGTTCCAGCCGCGCCCCTGTCCTCGGATCGGCGTCGGAAAAATCCTGAAACGGCTTGCCATTCGCCTGCCCGACCCGACTGGTTTCGGCGTCGGCATCTTTGGCGGCCGGAAACTCGCCCCGTTCGAACAAATCATGACGCTGGCGCTCGGCAAATAAAGCGCTGCGGTACAGCATCACTCCCATCTCGCTTTCTGGGCCGGCTTCGCCCAGCACCTCGAGCTGTTTGTCCGCCCGCTCCCACTCTCCCGCAAAGCACAAGAGTTCGAATAGGAAAGTGCGACGCTTCACGTCGGTAGGGTTGTCGCGCAATTCAGCGCTCAAAGCCTTGATAGCGTCGCTGAGCCGGCCGGCCCGGTATAGTTCTTGAGGATTCATCCAGGCACCATGAAGTAGGGAATGGAAGCAACCGCACAGACAACTCGCTGGAAATTTCTCCGCAAAAAATAGAGCCTGAAGGCACTCCCGTCCAGCCGAGTTTCTCGGCTGCGGAAGTGCCTCCAGATTCCATCGAGATCAAGCCATCGCCCGCTTAGCTCGTCGTCGCTGTGGAGATGTCGAAGGTCGCATTCCCCGCATTCGACACCGAGCCGTCTGCGCTGTTCTGGGTGCTGAACGCGTACGCGATCTTCTCATAGGCGAAGCTCACGCTCTGCGAAGGCTTCCCCTGATTTCCGCCACCCAGGCTTTGGCTGGTAACGTAGCAGTTGGTAAACGTCACCGTTAAGTACGGAGGGGCTTGTGCAGCCCCGGTGGACTCTACCAGCGAGAACACAGCCGAGTCGATGGGCTTGCCGCTGTAGAGTTGGCTAAGAATGGCGGCGCTGGACGCATCCACCTCGCAGGTAAAGCTGAAGTCCGAGAGCGACACCGTGCCACCCGAAAGACCGTTGCTGCCAATGTTCGCCGGGTTCGAAGCGCCAAATGAATAGCTCTCCACCTCGATGTTGTTGGGCATTGTCTTGGATTCACCGGTGATCCCATTAAGTAAAAGAAACGCAGAGCCTGGCATTGTGATTCCTCCTCATCAAAACATCAGATTCAAGAACCCCTTAGGGCCTTGTTTGAAAACTAGAAGCTTGAAACTAGAAACTCGAAACTCGAAGCTTGAAACTGGAACCCGTACCAACCGACATCACTTCGCAGCAGCCGGCAAATCCGCCACCAGCCGCAGCGAGACATTGAGTTCATCCAGCTGAAAATGCGGTCGAAGATAAGCAATCGCCCGGTAGACCCCGGGTTTTCCTTTCACCTCTTCCACATCGATACGCGCTTCACGCAGCGGGAACTTGGCCTTGATGGTCTGATTGGCCTTGTCGTCCTGCGTCACGTACTGATTGATCCAGCGATTCAGGAAGCGGTAGCAATCGTCCTTCGACATGAACCCGCCGATCTTATCGCGCATCATCGACTTCAAATAATGCGCGAACCGGCAGGTGGCCATCATGTACGGCAACTGCGCCGAAATCCGCGCGTTCGCCGTGGCCGAATCGCTGTCATACAGCTTGGGCTTGTTGCACGATTGGATGCTGAAGAATGCAGCCTTGTCCGTGCCCTTGCAATGCACCAGCGACACCAGTCCCTGATCCGCCAGTTCTTTTTCCCGGCGATCGGTGATGGCAATCTCGGTCGGGCACTTCAGCGCCACGTCGCCTTCGTCGGTGCGGAACGTGTGCGAAGGAAGTCCGTCGACCAGACCGCCGCCTTCAACCCCCCGAATCGCCACGCACCACCCGTAGGTGGCGAACGCCTGCGTCATTTTCGACGCCAGCGCGAACGCTGCGTTGCCCCAGAGGTATTTGGAATGATCCGTTCCATCCACTCCCTCCTCGAAGTTGAAGCCTTCGACCGGCGCCGTGTCCCGGCCATAAGGCAGACGCATCAGGATGCGCGGGCAAGTCAGGCAGACATACCTCGAGTCATCGCTCTCGCGGAAACCCTTCCACTTGGCGTACTCGGTGCTGTCGAAGATCTTGCCGATATCCCGAGGCTGGTCCAGGTTGGTGAAGCTATCCATGTTCAACAACTCTGACGACGCCGCCGACAGGAACGGCGCGTGCGCCGCTGCCGCTACCTGAGAAACTTTCTCCAGCAATTCCAGGTCTTCGGGATGTTTGCTGAATTCGTAGTCGCCCACCAGCGCGCCGAAGGGCTCGCCGCCAAACAGACCGTACTCTTCTTCGTAGACCTTCTTGAACATCGCGCTCTGATCAAACTCGGGAGCACGCTGTAAGTCGCGCAGTAAATCTTTTTTCGAAGCGTTCAGAACCCGAATCTTCAGTTTCGACCCGGTTTCCGACTGGTCCAGCAGATACTTCAGCCCGCGCCAGGTCGATTCCAGCTTCTGGAATTGAGCGTTGTGCAGGACCTCGTTTAACTGCAGCGAAATCAGATGGTCGATCTGCGCCACCCGCGCCGAGATCATCTGGTCGGCATCGCGCCCCAGCGTCATCGACCCTTCCAGCACCTGTTCGACGAATTCCTTGATCAGACCCTTGCCACGCTCGCGCGCGCTTGGGTCCGAGAACCGTCCCTTTTCTACAATCTGGTCGAGAAGACTCGATTCCGCGGCCTGCTCTACTACGGCCGTACTGCCAGCATTTTTCTGGGTCTCAGGCATTGGGCTCCCCCTTCTCGCCGACTTCGGCTTTCAGTTTGTCGAGCTTTTCAGTCTTACTCACGGCATCGAGCAAGGCTTCGTCCAACTTGTCGTTGGTCTGCAGCGTGCCCTTCAGATCGTTGAGTCGGGTGCGCAAGTCCAGAAGTTCCTTCAGCGGCTTCACTTGCTTCGCCACCTGCTCGGGCTCGAAGTCTTCCAGGCTCTTGAACTTCAGATCCACCCGGATTTGCCCGGCCCCCGAGTCTTCGCTCAGTTTGTTCTCCACCGCGAACGACAGATGCGGCTTCATGCTTTCCAGCACCGAATCAAAATTGTCCGGCGTCACTTCCACGAAGCGGCGCTCTTTCAACTTGGGTAGCGGTTGCTCGGGTTGTCCAGTGAAGTCTCCAAGGACGCCGACCACGAACGGCAGTTCCTTGATTTCAATCGCGCCGCCTGTCTCAACGTCATAAGTAATCTGAACCCGGGGCGGACGCACCCGGTCCAATTTATGCTGTGTGCTCGGTTTTGCCATGTTCTCTCCCTACTCTTACGGTTTTCGAGGATATGTCGTTCTAGATGTTGTCAATTCCGACGCTGCAGTCGACCGGGGAACGTTTCGGCCTGGGGGGCCCGAATACTGTAAGGAAGCCAGAATCCCGCCAACTGACCGAACGGGTCGTGGTGCAACGGTTTATCACAAGCCCTCACCCCAGTCAAGCACCAACCCCTTTTTTCTTGCAGGAAGAGCACTTTTTCCGGGAAACGTCGAGATCCCACCAACGGCAGCATCTATGAATAGTGTCCGGGATTCCGTGATCGTGACAAAAAAAGCGGCAGCGCCGTCTCGCCCAACCCATTCATCGACACTCGAAGCAAGCTCTCAAGGTTTTGATTTCCTCTGTGCGCCCCCTGTGTCCTCTGTGTTTAGGCTCTCTGCCTGGACCTTAAATCGGAGTGTCTACCTGACCCACCGCCCCGCCAGCCCCCGAAGCGGCTCGGCAATCGACTGAAATCTCCCCACTCGCACCGCGTCCCTCCCCTTGAACGAAACCAGCGGAATCAGCCCTTCCTCCACCATCCGCTCGACCGCATCCTCGGTGAGCAGCACCTCAGCACACGGCTTCACCAGAGATTCCCCCTCTCTGACGTAGACGTGTACCGGCAATTTCTCCATTTGCGCGACGCTGCCCGGACGCATCTCCCAACCCGCGTCGCTAAATGCCTGCGCCAGCAGCAACGCCACCACAAAGGCAGAATTCCCCCATAAATAATCTTCATGCACCGGCGCCTGGGGAAATTCCTCGAACTCGAAAGTCTCCAGTGGAGAAGTTTTCTTCCCATACGGCAACCGCAGCAGAAATCGCGGCAGCGCCAGCCCTACCGATCCCGCTTCCGCCCGCCGCCGCAATTCGCTCCAACTGCCGGACTTCTCCGCCGCCTTCCATTCTCGAGGCTGCGGCGTGGACTCGAGCGCAGCAAATCCCAGCAGCCGAGGGCTCGCTCCGGCGAGAAAAACAGCGCCCGCTCGGTTCGCGATCCGCGCCATGCCAGACAGCAATTCCGCGTCTTCCTCCCCAGCTCCGAAACTGTAGTTCCCTACAATCAACGTCCACGGTTCCGCCCCCGGCGTCTCCACACTCTGCTCCACCAGAATCCGGTAGGCTCCCGTGTCGCGCAGGTCCTTGGCAGAATCAAGATCAGCCGCCAGTTCCTCTTTCGAAATATCGATCAGATAGAGTTTGAGCTGCGAACCCGTCTCCAGTTGTCGAACCAGAAGAAACGCAGCCTGCCACGCCGCCTCCAGCGCCTGAAAATCCGGATTGTGCAGCACCGCCCGCATCAATCCACCAATCGCGCGATCCACCACTTTCAGAATCTCCGGCTGGCGCGGATCCGGGTTGCTCACCAGATGCTGCGCCACCACTCGCCGCGCAAAATCCCCCACTTCGTCCGTGCTCCGCCGCGGCCCTTCCGTGGCCACGCGCGCCTCCGTCTGTTCGATCATGTCGTCCAGCAGGCTGCCGGATGCCAGTTTCGCAGCGCTGGGCGCAACCACCGGAGTCATGTCTGGTTTTTTCGGCGCAGCCGCAGCGCCCGAGCCCAGTCCCAATTCCTCCGCCGCTTTCTGAAAAGTCGCCGCATCCGCCAGCCGCCCCCGCAACCCGCGAAGTTTGCCGAACACATCGAGCCGCTCAAAAATGCGGTCGGGATGAAAATCCTCCAGCTCGGAAAACTTCAGCTTCAGCGCAGAGCCTTCCTCCATCGGCAACTGAATTTCAGCTCCCGCGCGTCCCAGCACTTCGTCAAAGTTGTCTCGATCCACCAGCACCGCGCGCCGCTTGCCGATCGACTTTGCTTCGGAAATCCCGCGGTTGCCGCGCCCGCTGAAATCCCCCAGAATCGCGACGCAGAAAGGAGTCTCCGCCGTCGGACGCGCCCCTTCACCATCTCCGCCAGCCGTCAGGTTGACCCCACCAAAATCGAACGGTTTCGCCATAACTCCTCTGGCTTCGCGATGAATGAATGCAGATCGCTTCGTGATTAACTGGACAGATTGACTTCGCGATGACTTAAGTCAGATAACCCGCAGTCCCCAATACCTTGTCATTCCGACCGCCCGAGCGAAGCGAACAAAACCTGTCATTCCGACGCCCCGAGCGAAGTGAACAAAACCTGTCATTGCGGCGCCCGAGCGAAGCCACAAAAACTTGTTATTCCAACGCCCGAGCGAAGCCACAAAAACTTGTCATTCCAACGCCCGAGCGAAGCCAAAAAACTTGTCATTCCGACGCCCGAGCGAAGCGAGGAAGGAGGAACCTGCTTTTCGCCGGCGCCAATGCAACCTCGCAGGCAAGGCCCCTCACTGCTCCTTGCCTTCCACAGCAATCCTGATCTTCCGCAACCCCTCCACCGCCTCTGCGTTGCCCGGTTGCAACGTGAGAACGGTCTGAAACTCGCGACGAGCTTTGTCGTACAGTCCCGCTCCGGCGTGCACCTTGGCCAATTTGATCAGCTCGGGAATATCCTTCGCCGTCATGCCTCCAACTTCGCTCGGAACCTCCGGAACTTCCTGTGTCTTCGTCACTGCATCTTTCTTCTTCTTGGCTCGGTTGTCGGCTGTCTTAGAGTTTGGCGGCGGAGTAACCACCACCGGTTTCCCCGGAGCTTGCACCGTTGTCGATTCCGCCGGCTTCTGAACCTCCGGTTCCGCCGGGGGTGACGCCGTACCCGAGGTTTTCTGGTCCGCGGTTTGGGCTGTGCCCGTCTGTTCCTGCGGTTGCGGCGCCACGCGCTTCGAAACATTCGTGGGACGGAAAAGAACCGCGATCACCACCCCAACCAGCACCACCGCCACTACGCCCAGCAGCACTCTGGTGCGGGTAAATAGCGGCTCTTCTTCGAACTCCATCCCTGCCAGCGAACTTCCCGTGCTTTCCCGGAAATTCCCGGCGATCGCGCCCCGATCCGCGCTTTGATCCGAGGTACGATCTGCGGTTCGATCCCGCACCGCAAAATTATCCCCACCCATCACCGTCGGCACGGCTTCATTCAGCGCCGCATCATTCGACGCCTCTCGTCGCGCATAGGGCGAATCCATGATCAGCGTCGCCCCCACCGGCGGACCTTCTACGCTTCGAGCCACGCCCACCGACTCTCGCAGCCCGGCCAAGCGCTCCGGCGTTGTCCACACCAGTTCCGGCAACCCCGCAGGCGAGTCTGCGCTCGCACCCAGCGCTGAAGGCGCAACCAACTCGATCCCGGGAAGGTCGCGCAAACCTTGTGCGATATTCTCCGCCAGCAGAATCTGCCCCGGCTTCGCCTGGCCCAATTCCATCTGCACCATCTCGCCGCTCAACCCGGTCGACTCCGACGTCCTCGGCTGATAAATCACGATCGCGCTGCCCACCCCTTCGCCGGGACGGCAGGCCGCGAACTCCAGCATCGCCATTTGAATCCGCTTCGCCGCCACCACCGCCTGCCTGGAGTTGTCGAAGTGTGCCGCCATCACTGCCGGCGATTCCTCGGCAATTTGCCCCCGGCTCGCACCTACCAGATCGGCGATCATGCACACCAGCACGCTCTCCGACCTCCACGTCAGCCCCACGCCACGGTCCGCGCCCCATATTCGAATCGCGATGTCGGTACTATCCCCGGACGCGCCTCCGCTCCACCCGCCCGTGTGCTGATCGAGGTTGGCAACTTCGAATTCCCGGCTATCGATTTTCGGCTCCGGCATTCTCTATACGCTCCGACCGCGCCCAACTCGGGTGTAGGTTACGCCAAATCCCCACCTCAAGCAAACATTTACCCCGCCAGTTATGTGGCACGATTGTGCCCCGCACCCACCACTTACGCAGGCTTGACTTCGGGCAAACACTGAGTATGATACGGGTCACCTAAAGTAGGCGAATTTATGGCGGTATCCGTCACCCCGGGGAGTTTATGTCACCACGTCCGAAGCTTTACGCAGAATTGTGTCTGCTGTCGCTTGTAAAAAGGGCTCTACCAGCCCTGTTGTCGGTTGCTCTCGCCAGTCCTGCAGCCTTTTCCAAAGACGCTCCAGTTAACGCCATTGAGCTATTCGATGGACCAGGCGGCGCCGCTTTCGTTCAGCTCACTGACCTCCTCATCAATGGCAAGGCCGAAGTCCGTTCCTGCGGCGGCGCAACCCAGATCAACAAGTCCACTTATGGCAAGCTCATAAAAATTCCCCTGAATTCCTCCGTCACTTCGCTCGAACGCGACGCCAAGGGAGTCATGAATCTTACCCGCGGCGGCGCTGCGGAGTGCGTGGTTCCTTCCAACTTGAAGTTCGAGAAAGACGAGACCCTCACGCTCGCGCAGATTGCCGACCGTGCCGCTCTCACCGGACAGATATTAACTTCCTCGCCCGCTGGAACAACCGCTGTCCCCGCCTTCAAGGCAGGCGTGAAGATCGTGTTCGTGGCCGCGCCCGACCCTGAACTCGGCGAATTCCTCCGCGCCACTCGCGCTCATTCTGTTGCCCAGTGGCGGGACTACCTGGCCCGCTACGCCAAAGCCGCTCACACCGATTCCGCCAAACAATCTCTCGCCGCCATCCTTCTCAAAGAAGGCGAAGACGGACTGGCCTCCTACCGCGGCTCCGCATCCACCCCCGCGCCCGCTTATCCCGATCTCAAGACCGCCTTCGAGCGCGCCGATCAAGTGCGCGAACTCATTCCCGCCAATGACGGCGCTACCAAACTCCGGGAAAACGTCCGCGCCGATTTGTTACTCGTTGCCGACAAGAGCCGCGCCGAACTGCAAACTTACAAACAAGCTCTGGCCGCACACACTGCTGGATACCTTCATCTCGCCAAGGCCCGCCAGTTAACCGACCACGCTCTGGAAGTCGATCCTCATTTTGACCAGGCCCTCGCTCTGCAGACTGCCATCGCAGCCGAAACCAGCCGCGTCGAAACCACCCTGCACAGCTCGGAATCAATGATCGCCGCCCAGCATTACGATGACGCCGTCACCGCCATCGCCGACTTCCGCTCCTTCGCCGACGAAGAACCGCGCATCGCCGCCATCATCGACACCACCTACAAATACCACTTCGATCGCGGCAAGGCCGGCGCCGCCAGCCAGAACTGGCATGACGCCTCTGTGGAATATCAGAAAGCCACCGAACTCAAGCCAACCTCCGAATCCGCCGCCGCCCTCAAACAGGCCCAGGCGGCATTCGTCGCCACCACCAACCGCGCCGCCGCCGACGCCGCCCGGCAGCAAAGTTCTGCTTTCGAGCAGGACAAACACTACATCGAAGCCTACGAAGTTCTCGCCGATCTCCCCGAAGCCCAGCGCTCGCTAGTGCAGGATCAGATGGCGGTCCTCGCACCGAACTACGTCAAAGCTGCGTCCGACGAAGCCAAGAAACTCAAGGACGCACACGTCCCCATTCAGGGAAAAGCCGATGAAATCGGCGTGCAGAAGGCCTACGACTATCTGCGCCGCTCCAGCGCCCTGCAGCCCGACGATCAGAATCTCAAAACCCGCCTCGAGCTGATTTCTCAAATTCTCAGCGACTACTATTTCGCCCAAGCCAAAAAATATCTCGAGAAGCCGCTCGGCTCGGGAGTCGGCATCGCATGGTTGTATCTGAACGAATCCCAGCAATACGAATCGAACCGCGACGATGTTCGCGACGAGCGCACTCGCAACACCGCCATCCACACCCTGCGCTCCACTCTTTCGATCAAAGTCGTTTTCCGCGACCAGACTTCCCGCCGCGACAGCGCCGGCTTCGCCGATCAACTTCAGGACGCGATCGCCACTGGTCTGGAAACCACCAATCTGCCGGTTAGAATCGTCCGCGCCTCCGATCCCACGCCCGTGGAACCGAACTTTCAGCTCATCGGCGACGTCCTCGAACACCGCCCATTCCCCAAACCAAAGATCGAGTCGCTGGATTCCGAATACCGCGCCAGCGAACGGGAAGTTCCAAACGACGACTGGAACAAAGCCAATCGCGATTACGAAGACGCAAAGCTCGATTTGGAGAAACAGCAAAAAATTCTGGAAGGGGCTCAGGCCCACGGCAAGAAGAAAGAAATCTCCACCGCCACCGACGCCGTCGATGCCGCGCAGAAAAAAGTCGAGGCCGCCGGCCGCAAGCTCGATGCGGTCCCCAAAACACTGACCCAGGACGTTCTCAAACCTTACAGCTATACCAGGAAAACCGTCGACCTCAGCGCCATCGTCGAACTCGGATTCCGCGTCATCAACCTCAATGGCGATACCATCGCATCCAACCCCTCGGTCAAGAAATCGAACCAGAAGGAATTCGTCACCTTTGAAAATGTCAAACCGGAAGACACCAAGGGCATCAAGCAAATGGGATCTCCACCCGACGAAGCCCAGTTCATGGGCGACGTGGAAGTCGCCGCCCGCATCGCCTTGATCGAAGACGTGAAGGGAAAGGTCGAGTCGCTCCCCGCCAAGATTTTTGCCCAGGCGCAGAAGCACATCATGGACGGCGACAATGACGGCACCGCCGAATCCTATATCCTCTACCTGAACTCAACCCCCGACACTCCAACGAAAGAGCGCGAAGAAGCCAAGAGATTCCTCCGCGAACAGTTCAACATGATCTGGCCCGGCAGCTCCGTCTAACCGCGAAGCTGACGGCGTCAATTTGAAACCGCGCGGAGTCAAGCCGCGAAGCGGCGAAAGAATACAGCCCACAGCCTGCCCTGAGCCCGCCGAAGGGGCGCAAGCCGTGGGAACAGTGCGGGAGAAACGAGCAAGCCCCGAAGGGGCGAAAGAGAAAGCGCAAAAGAGAAGCGACGACCCAGACGAAGCTGCTGCGTTAGCCGTCTGAGGGGTTCGTGGAAGGGCACAGCTTCAGCCGTTCCGTTCAGCGCCAGGAGAAATGCGGGCTTTAAGTGTGTGCCTGAGAACTAGATTTCGGACAATCCGGTGGAAGGGCATGCCCGAGAATTTAGCCCCGGAGGGGCGAGCGAACTTAGCCCAGCGCTTAAGCGCTGGGTAAAGTGGGAGGACAGAACCAGTCCCGGAGGGACGGCACAGGTTCTCACGCGCATACTTTAAGCCCCTGAGGGCCTTCGATTACCGAGGGACTTATAAATCTAATTCGGGTACACTGTTCGGGATATCTGGCCGGCTCCGAAACGCGATAACTTCCCCCTCGCAACTTAACTCCCGTGACCGCTCCGCCCATCAAACGCATCGGCAAGTATGAAGTGATCGATCTCCTCGGTCGCGGCGGCATGGGTATGGTCTACCGCGCCTTCGACCGCCAGCTGAATCGCGAGGTCGCGATCAAGACCGTCACCGAAGGCTTCTCCGGTGACCAGGAAATGCTCCAGCGTTTCTATCGCGAAGCCGCCAAAACCGGCGCTCTCAAGCATCCCAACATCATCATCGTCTACGACCTCGGCGAGCAGGACGGCTTCCCCTACATCGTGATGGAATATTTGTCCGGGGATCCGCTCGACCGCATCATCCAGTCCGGCCAGTCCCAGCCCCTGGCCTTCAAACTCAAAATCATCGAGCAGGTCTGCTACGCCCTCGGATATGCTCACCGCAATGACGTCATCCATCGCGACGTCAAACCCGCCAACGTCATCGTGCAGCCCGACGGCATCGTGAAGCTGCTCGACTTCGGAATCGCCAGCCAGGAAAAAACCGACGGCCATCTCACCCGCACCGGCCTCGTCATCGGCACCGTCCAGTACATGGCACCCGAGCGCCTGAAAAACGAGCCCTTCGACGGCCGCTCCGACATTTTTTCCGTCGGCGTCATGATGTTCCAGCTGCTCACCGGCCAAACTCCTTTCACCGCCGACCAGGGCGGCGACTACAGCATCGTCCAGAAAATCCTGTTGCAGAAGCATCCTCCCCTCCGCCAATTCCTCCAGGATTATCCCCCGGCTCTCGACGCCATTCTTGATCGCGCCCTGGCCAAGGATCCAAATGACCGCTATGCCACCGCCGACGAAATGGCCGCCGAACTCTCTTCGGTCGCCCATGAACTGAAAAAGGAGCAGATTAGCGAGTGGATCAACCGCGCCGAACTCCTCGTGCAGGAAGAACAATTCACCAAAGCGCGTGAAGTTCTCCTGCAGCTGCTTAAACTCGACAGTCAGCACACCCGCGCCCGCCAGCTGATCGCGCAAGTCCAGCAATCTCTCACCCTGCGCCAGCGCGCCGAACAAATCCTCCAGCTCCGCCAGCAGGCCTCCGAAGCCGCCGCCGACAAGCGCTACGACGAAGCCATCGCCGATCTGCAAGAAGCCTGCGGTCTCGATCCCGCCAACTCCGAACTCTCGGAACTTCTCGAAACCGTCCGCCAGAAAAAGCGCCAGCGCGAACTCGTTGAAGGTTATCTGCGCCAGGCCGACACCGCTCGCGAACACGGTGATCTGCAAAGCGCTGAAGCCGTCATCGCCAAAGCCCTTGAAGTCGATCGCGAAGATTCCCGCGTCCGCGCCGCCTACGTCGCCGTCTCCCGTCTCATTGAAGAAGCGGCTCGTCAGGCCAAAGCCAAACAACTCCTGGAGAATGCCCGCCGCGAAATCGGCGCCCGCCACTTCACCGCCGCCATGGAAGCGCTCGCCGAAGTTGAACGCGTCGACCCTTCCAATCCCGACCTCATCACCCTGCAGGCCGCCGCCAAAACCGGACGCGAGCAGGAACAACGCCGCCGCATCCTCGAGCAACTGCAAAATGAAGTTTCCCTCGCATCCTCTCTCGAAGAACTGACCCGCGCCGCGCAGTTAGTCGACCAGGCTCTCGAACGCATGCCCACCGAGCCCACGCTCATGAAGTTCAAAGGCAATCTGGCTCGAAAACTTCGCGAAGCCGAAATCCGCCGCCGCGTCGACGAACTCGCTCTGCGCTGCCGCACCCTGATGGAGACCTCACCCCAGGATGCCTTGCAGCTGGTCCGCGACGAACTGCAACAGACTCCCGGAAACGAGCGCCTGCTCTCTCTCCAGTCCACCATCGTCAACCAAATGGCGGAGCGCAATCAGGAACAATCCCGCGCCGGATATCTCACTCGCGCTCACGAAGCGCTCAGCGCCGGACGCTACCTCGAAGCCCTGCGCCTTCTCGAGTCCTGCCAGAAGGAAGGCATCTCTTCCCCCGAAATCGCCGAGCTGATGGATTTCGCCCGCCAGGAAGCCGATCAGAACCTCAAGACTAACCAGCTCCGCTCTCTCCTCCGCCAGTCCCAGGAATTAATGTCCCGCGGCTCCTACCGCGCCGTCGTCGACCTGCTCACTCCCGTCAGCGAAGAACCGTCAGCCGCTTCCCTGCTCTTTCTTCTCGAAGATGCCCGCGCCCGTCTGCAATCCGCCCAGCGCGAAGTCGACGCCGCCCTCCAGACCGCAGAACTGCTCTCTTCCCAGGAACACTTTTCCGAGGCCGTCAAATTCCTGGAATCGCAGCCCCAGTCCGTTCTGGAAGCGGAGCCCGTGCAAACAAAGTTGACCCAACTCCGGGCCGCAAGCGAGAACGAACTAGCCGCGCTTCGCGCCGTCGGCAAAGCCTACGCCGCGCTCGACCGCCTCGACCTCACCACCGGAACACTGCAGACTTCCGGCCGAGAACCCTCACTGCTGTCCCGCATCGTCCCCGTCTTCACCTCTCGCCGCAAATCCCTGGCAGACCGCCAACTCTCCTCGGCCATCGAACTCGCACAATCCGCCCTGCAGTCCGGCGATCGCAAACAAGCAGCCCAAACCCTCAAAGCCGCCCAACCCTTCGCCAGTTGCGCCAGCATCACCTTGCAAAATGAATGGCAATCTCTTCTGAAGAAATCCGAGAAAGGAAAAATGTTCGGCCGCTAGAGCGTGAGCGCAACCGAGAAACACCAGCGCAACGATGAAATGCGGGTTCAACCGAGGAACTCCAGCGCGACGATGAAATGCCAGCACAACCGTGGAAGAGCGGCGCTTCAGCGCCGCGTTCAGCGATCCCAATGAATCCGGGCTTTAGTGTGTGCGTGAGAACTAGATTTCGGATAATCCGTGGAAGGGCATGCCCGAGAATTTAGCCCCGGAGGGGCGAGCGAACTTAGCCCAGCGCTTAAGCGCTGGGTAACGTGGGAGGACGGAACCAGTCCCGGAGGGACGGCACAGGTTCTCACGCGCACTCTTTAGCCCCCGTGATCGCCTTCCTTGTTTACCCGAAGCATCGAGGTGCTGTAGGATTTACCGCCTGCAATGAATTTACTGATCCAAGCCGCCGGCACCACCGACATCGGCCTCGTCCGCAAAAATAACGAGGACAATTTCGGCTACGACCTGCGCCACGGAATTTTCGTCGTCTGCGACGGCATGGGCGGCCAGGCCGCCGGAGAAATCGCCAGCCGGATCGCCGTCGATACCGTTCTCGACTTCTTCCGCCAGGGTCACAGCGTCCCGCCCGTCGGCGGCGACCGGTTCGAGGGCGTCTCCGCCCGCGCCATCACCCTCGCCAGCGCCATTCAGTCCGCCAATCAGACCATCCACGAATCCGGCGCCCAGGATCCCAATCATGCCGGCATGGGTTCCACCATCGTTGCCGTCGCCGTCGATGGCAACCTCTTCTCCGTCGCCAACGTCGGCGACAGCCGCGTTTACCTCATCCGCAATAAAGACATCGTCCAACTCACCAACGACCACTCCCTGGTGATGGAGCAGGTCCGCCGCGGCCTCATGACCCTCGAAGAAGCGGCCGAATCCAAAATGCAGAATGTGATTGTTCGCGCTCTCGGCACCGACGACAGCGTAGAGCCCGACCTCGCCGACCACGAGTTCAACGCTGGCGATGTGCTCCTGCTCTGCAGCGACGGCATGTCGCGCTACGTCAAAGAAGAGAAAATGACCGAAGCGGTAAATCAAGATTCGCTGGAAAAGGCCTGCACCGATCTCATCGAAGCCGCCAAATCCGGCAACAGCGACGACAACATCACCTGCCTCCTGATCCGCGCCGTTCACCCTTCATGGAAAGACCGCTTCCTCGGCCGCCTCTCCGCCCCCGCCGGCCAGAAAACTTCAACCTGAAAAATCTCCGCTCCCGCTATTGCGTCCCGTCCCACATCGCGTTGAAGTTCGCCAATCCGTAGAAAGCGGATGCTTCCACCCCTCCGCTGAACCAGGGAACGTCCCACATGAAAACCTCCGGATCTCCGTCTCCTTTGAGACCCCCATAGTCCCTCACCGACTTCACCGCCTTGACCAGTTCGATGTACTTATCCGGCTCAGCCTTGAGGAGCGTCTTCAGCATCTTCGGAGTCTTCGCCCCGAGTTTCGCCATGGCTTTGAGCACCGGCTCAATTTTTTTTAATTTCGAAGCCGACTTGGCCATTTTCCCCCAGTTCTCTCCCAGAGCCAGGTTGAAGTCTCCATCACCCTGCTGCCATCCGTTCAGCTTTTCGGGCTTGTCCACGCCAGTGATGAAAACAAAAGCGAACCCGCCGGTTGCTCCCCAACCCAGTCCAAACCGATTGACCGAAGCACCGATCGCCATCCACTTGCTTATATCATCCAGTGAGACTACAAAGCCGCCCACCGTTTCGATTCCGGCGACCACAAACATCGTCCCCGTCTTGCCCACGACGCCCAGCCAGGCGTTCATTTTCGGCTCTTCTTTCGTCTCGTGTACCGGCACGATTACCCCCGGCTTCGGCAGATACACGACTCCCGGGTCATCTGACGGCGAGAACACATAGTTCTTGTGATCGCGCGTCGCATGGCGGCATCCGACCTTGTGATACAGATACCAGTTCACTTCAGCCGGATTCCGAGTCTTAAAGTTGAAGTAGCACAGATCGTCCGAAGACACCCCCGCCGCCTGCATATCCGGCCGCAGAGCCAGTACATCGAAACTGTCGCGTGCCGTAACTTCGTAGCGCATCCCGGTCGGTGGGACATAGTCGAGAGGAGATGGAAGTGGCCTGGGTTCCTTGACGATTGGCATAGAACTCTCCTTAGGAAGATTTTCGCCGGGGGAATGTAACGCTCCTGCTCTTGACGCTGGGCCTTACGTCACGGCGATCCTGTGATCAAAAGCCTCCAAACGCTAATGCCCCGACACCGAACTCACACACCGAATCCCATGCAAATCAAAAAACGGATTCGCCGGCCCCGAAACCTGCAACTGATAATCGTACGACTTCACTTTTCCATTCGACAGCTTGATGGGCTGTCCGTTGTTTTCGATCACCCACTCCAGCCTACCGCCTCCCATTTGGCGGGCCCTCGCAACAAACCTGAACGCCGCCCACGGATCACCCGGAAACGAATCCAGCTCGTCCCCGCCCTTCGCCGTCACCACAATGTCCTCCGGCGCACCCGTCCAATGAAAAGTCTGCTGCCCGTCTTCGCCCGTCAGTTTTGTGCTCCCGATCTTCACCTCGACTCCCTCGAGGTTACTGGGCAGATGTTTCAGAGTGTAAGAAAAATCCGCCGGCAGCGTTCCCTTCGGATACAGCGTGTCGCTCAGCCTTTGAATCTCATTCAGGAAATACAAGAACGACTGCGATGGTTTCACCGTCGCCGCCGGAGCCGGCACATACTTATCTCCCACCATCAACACCGACGACTTCACACTATCCTTCAACTTTTTCAGCGCATCGCTCGTTGGCCCCAGAATCGCATATAGCTGATCCATCGTTAGATCTTGCGTGGAACTCGGGTCGAACGGATACTTCTTCGCCACTCCCGCAAATGCACTGCAATAATCCGCCGCCCCCTTGCCGGGCCTTCCCTTCCCTATGTCTTCAACCCTCTTGATCGGCTCCTGGAGCAGCCGCGTCACTTCATCCTGGTTTTTGAACGCATGATCCACCGGCCCCGGATCAACCGTCTTCGTCACCGCCTGCAACGCCGCATCGGCCGAAGCATTCACCGCAGTCACCAACGCCGGATCCGGCGTTCCCTGGACTTGCGCCAGCGCATGAACGTCCGCCTGCAACTTGCCCAAAGCTTCAATGTAGTCCTTATTCGGTGGCAGAACATACCGATCCGGCAGCGTGTCCGGCGGGCCCGCCGGCTCGACCGCAGCCACCGGCGCAAAGTGCGCCTTTGCATCCGCCGGCGCAACGTCCGTATTGTGCGCAATGAAGTACAGCAACTCCAGCAGAGGCGACGTCGGTCCGATCAGTTTTCCCAACCCCTTGTCGGCCGCGCCGTAGCTCCCGTAACCCGTCACCGACGAAGACCGCAACACCGTATTCCACTCCGCCACAAAATCCTGGTTATATCGATCCGACAATTTTTGCCGCATCGTATTCGGGTCCATGTCCTTCACGTCGTTCGGACCCAAAACCCATTCTTCTCCGCCCATATAGTTCGCGGGATCCTTCAAAGCATCCTGCACCGCCATAAACCCTTTGCGCAGGAACGCCCCTCTCACCTTGTGGCTGCTCACGATCACGCCCACCGAATCCGGAAACTGATCGTTGAAGCTCGCGTCCTTCTGCGCCGCCTTTGAAAGCAGTTGCGCATAGTTGCGGTCGATTCCAGAAAACTGCTTCAGATAAGCCCGCGCCGAATCGATCAGGATCTTCGAATTCCCCGTCGGAAACGGATTATCCTTCGCCAACTCCGTCGCGAAAAAATCGAACTGCTGCGCCGCCAGATCCTTCCGCGTCTTGTCGATCTCCCGGTCCGCCACCCAGTGACTCATCAACACCGGAGTCAGAAATTCCTTCGTGCTATACCCGTGATCCGCCGCCTCGGTCGTCATCAGGTACGCCTTCAGTTCGTCATAACTCTTCTGATAACTGTTGTTCGGCGCGTTGGTCGCGGACTTCCCAGTCAATGCCCCCAGATTATCCGTCACCCGCTTCTGCGTTTCGGCAAACAACAGCCGCCGAAACCGCTCAAAATATACCCGCTTCGCATCCGGATAAATCTGGTCGCCCTCATACAAAAACCACCGCAAACTCCAGGGCGCGCCATTCTGCTGATAATCCGACAGGTCCACCAGCTCGCCGCGCAGATTATCCAGCTTGGTCAGATCGCCCACCGCCGCCACCTGATTGGTCCCCGTGTCCAAAGTGCTCAAATCGGAAATCGCTTCCTGCACCCGCGTCTCCAATGCCCGATTGCGAAAAAACGAAACCGCAAAGCCGGTCAGGCAGATCACTCCCACCAGCACCGCCCCACCCAACACAATCCGCCGCAGCAGATTCACCCGCGAACTCGATCCGCTGGTCGCCAGTGCCACCCGGTCTTTGATCAGAACTTCGTTGAACAAGCTGCTCAGAAAAACCCACTGCGGAATCCTGCGCGATCCCCCGCTCCGAACCGCCGCCGGGGCCTGCATCTGCGCTGCTCCCAACCGAAAAATCTGCGTCGCCCCCGCGTTCGAAACTCCGTCCGCCACTTCCGCCTGCATAGCCGGTGCAGCCACCACGTCGTCCACTACCACCGGACGCACCCCCGTGAAATAAAATCCCCGCAGAAAAGGATTCGTCCCCAAATGGCTGGGCCGCGCCAGGTCCACCAGAAACTGCACCAGCAACGTCCGCAGCTTTCTCAACTCCCGCGGAAACTCGTAAATCCCCGGCAGCTTGTCGCCTTCATTTTCGCGGGGAAGCAGCACAATCCGTCGCTCCGCCAGAGAATAAAAAATCTCGTCGAACGCCTTCGTCAGCCGCCGCGTCTCTTCATCCGCATAAACCCCCGCACTCACCGAGCGCAGCGGCAAAGTCGCTCCCAGCACTTCCGACGCTTCATCCTTGCTCATCCCCCGCACGAAGTCGGCGAAGAACGAAATCCGATCCACCTTGGTGAACAAAACATAAACCGGAAAACTAATCCCCAACGACTGCGAAATTTCCTGCAACCGCGTCGACAATCTCCGCGCAGTCGAGACCGCCGTCTCACTCGCCCCCGGCTGCAGAAACGCCTCGCAGTCAAAGCACACCAGCGCAGCCCGCGGCGCCTGCGCCCGCTTCCCAATCGCCGCCGAAAATCTCCCCGGCTGCAGCAGCCTCACCAGGCGTCTCCACCGGTCCGCCTGCCCCATCATCTCCCCGGCGGGATCCACCAGAATCGCCTGTCGCGTGTACCAGATATTGGCGGTCGACGTCGGCAGCACTTCATTGTCCCGGTAGACCTGCCCCGCCAGCAGTTCCGGATCGAGCGCGGAATGAATCACGACCGTCGTCTTGGTCGCGCCCGCGTCTCCCATCACAAACACCAGGGGAAGGCTCCCCAGGTTCGTCCCCCGCCCCAGCGTCGAGTGCTTCAATCGCCGGACCGCCTCCCGCACCAGCGCATCCAGATCGTCGCTCGCGGAAGCCCCCGACGCGCTGCTCTCCCCCGACGCCTCTTTCGCTTTCTTAACTTTGTATTGATAGAAAAGTGCGACCGCCGCTCCCACAATTCCCAGGAACGCGAGCACGCCCCGCAGAATCCAGACATCCGATCCGTGGAGCGGCATGAACCGCCCCAGCAGCCATACCAGCACCAGATAAACGATCAGTACCAGAATGGTGATCCAGTACATCCATCCCCCTATTTCACTATTTCAGTAATCCGGCCACCAGCGCGGAAATCGACGACGCCCCCGACATCAGCAACATCTTGAACGCCACAAACATCACCACCGCCACAGCCACCAAAATCAACGCCGTTTTTCCTAGCCGCCGGCTCCAGCGATCCGAATTCACCACCCGCACCGCATCCGCCGGAATCGCCCCCCGCGGCGACAGCGGCCCCGCCGGCCCTCGCACCCGCCGGATTTTTTCCTGAATCGCCGACATGATCGACCGCAAGTCCCCGCCCGCCGCGTACCGTCCCTTGAACCCCAGCAGCAAACACAGGTAATAAACTTCCAACAGATCAGCCGCTTCCGGCGAATCATTCCTCGTCAACGCCTTCTGGAATTCCTGAAAGAAGATTTCCCCCGCCAGCTGATGCCCAAACAACTCCGCCTGCAACGGCAACCGCGGCCAGTTCGCAAACACCGGATTCCCCGAACTCAACACCGATTCGTCCAGAAACGCCACCACCCCAAAAATCACCTGCTTCACATCTTCCGGACTGCACCCCCGGCTCCGCGCATCCTGCTCCGCAACCCGCAACGCCTGCCGCATCTGGGCCCGAAATGTGTCCGCATCCTGCACCGCCTGCCGGTTGTAGCGCAGCCGCACCACCGCCGTAAACACTTCCTGAAATCCCAGCGCGAGGTTCCACCCGCGCCGGTCCATGGCCGGACTCGACCCGCGATAACTTCCCAGTGGTTGAATTGGTGTGGATCCCATCTCAGCTCTCGAGCAGCACGATCATCTCAACTTCCGGCGACGGCAATTCCCCCGGCACATACACGCCAACATTTTTCGTCCGCATAATGTGCTCCCAGCACGGCCCGCTCCGTGTCACCACAAAATACTGCGCATCCACTTTCGCGGAGACCGCCGCCGGCGGAACCTGCATATGGGTTAGTGTCAATCCCGGCAGCGCCCGTTTCACCAACTCGGAAACAAATTGCGCGGAACACACTTTCACCAGCTGCAGCGTCTTCGAAATCACGTCCGCCTCGCCCACCGGCGACCGCACTCCCAGAATCCACCGCGACCGCCCCAGGCACCGCTGGTCCCGAATCTCCCCCTCGTAGAAATATCGCGCCGCCGCCTTCAGCGGAATCACCACCGCCTGCGACGGCACAATAATCTCCAGATGCCGAATAATGTGATCCTCAAGATAGGCAAATCCCGGCCCCGGATCGTAATGGTTATAAGCCGGCAGCGATCGCGGACTACTATCCAGGCTGAACGTGCACAGCGCCCCCGCCAGCCGCGACATCTCGCGAAACATTTCCTCCGGATGCCGGTGCTTCGCCAGCAGAATATGCCGCAGCGGAGTCAAACTGGTATTAATCGCGTGCAGAAACCAGAACTGCGCCACCTGCCGCGCCGACATCCCCGTCTGAAACGCCCCGCCCGTCCCCTGCTGCTCCTGCGCCACCACCGAACTCTTCTCTTCCAGAATTTCCACCAGCCGCTGCAGCATCTTGGTCAGCCGTTCGCTGCAACTCAAGCTCAGGCACGGCGCAACATGCGTGGGATCGTAAACGAAGTGCCCCGACTGATCCCGCATCACCCGCGCAATCGGGATCGTCAACACATTCGGATCCTCAATCGGCAGCACCACCAGCCGGATATTTTTCCGCCCCAACTGTACCGCCTTCGCATCCAGCCCGGTGTTCTCGTCATGCACCATTTCAACCGTGCTGGTGTATCGCGCACTCCCCGACGGAATCGCATCCAGATCGCAATTCTGCTGCCCCTGCACCCAGCGCGGCACCGCCAACCCCACCGTCAAACTGTCGGTCGCCGGCAAAAACTGTTCCACAATATTTCGGGGATCAGGTCGAGGATCGCACTCAGGAATATCGAAAGGCAGGCCGTCCTGAAACATGCCGCGCGCGTTCAGCAGGCTCACCGTCCCATTGCGCAGCGCATCCGCATCCAGCTGGCAGGCCGCCAGCCCGTACGCATCCCTCCACAAACTTGCCGTGGCAAAGTGGACGGCTTCCTCGAAGTACCGGTTCTGCGCCTGAAAATGCTGTGGCGCCAGATACATGCCCTCCGCCCACACTACTCTCGACAGCAACTTCATGCCGCATCACCTGGTACCAGGGTAGTTTGACTGCTGGGGGTTGCGCTTCGAAAACCGGCACAAACCGTGCCCCGCGCCAACATTTCACGCTGGCCAGCGATGCTAGGCGACTCTCCCCCCATTGTCAAGGAACTCACCCCACAGTTCGTCGCCTTTGACTCTAGTAGCGCCGGCGTCCCCGCCGGCTGTCGCGTGGGCGTCTCGCCCACGCACCGCAAGGCAAGTTTCACCTTCGCCGGGTGCCCCATTTCTCGCGCGTCCTTTGCGCGAGAAAGCCTGCCCTGAGCGCAGCCGAAGGGTGGGGATTTTCGACGGAGCGAAGCCGAAGGGTCGAGCGCAGCTCGGCTGTTTTCTTTGCCTTCGCCGGCCCCCCACTTCTCGCACGTTCCTGGCCCGAGACGTTCCTGCTTTTCTCCGCGCTCTCCGCGGCAGTTCTCCGCGTCCTCCGCGATTAAAAGCTTCCCGTCGCATACCCCCAAAACCCTAATCCCCCCACAGTAGGACGATTTTTCTCCTCCGTGTCGAAATTCCACCCCTTACGACGGTCTCAGGACTTTCCTGACGTCGTCCCCAAGCCTCTGGAAAGACGCACCTTCCCTCCTCTCGCCGCATTGGCCACCCCCGTGCATTTCTAACCCTGGCCCGCTCGCACGCAAGTATTTCAATTTAGGAGGCCTGTTATCTTATGAAACTCATCACGCAGAAAACTCAATATTGGCTGGCCACCTTGGCTCTCGGTGCGTCCATCGCCATCGCGCCCGCGCGCGCCCAGTCCCCCAATCCCGTCCCCCAAACCGCCGCACCGCAAGACCGGGACGCCGATCGGGACCCCGATCTCACTCGCCGCCAACTCGCCGATTTCGATCAATTTCTCGATCGCCATCCCGAACTCGCCGAGCAGATTCGCAAAGATCCCTCGCTCGTAGACAATCGCGAGTTCGTCGCCAATCATTCCGATCTGCAGATCTATCTGCAGGAACATCCGGAAATCCGGCAGGATCTCGCTCAGAACCCGAACGCAGTGATGCATCAAGAGGAGCGCTACGATCGCAACGAAGATCGCGACCGCGACCGAGATCGTAACGGCGATCGTGACCGCGACATCACCCGCGGCGAACTCGCCAACATGGATCATTTCATGGACAGCCATCCCGAGATCGCCGAACAGCTGCGCAAAAACCCGTCGCTGGTCGACAACAGGGAGTTCGTTCAGAACCACCCCGCTCTCCAGGAGTTCCTGGCGAATCATCCCGGTGTGCGCGAAGAAATGAAAGAGAATCCCACCGCGTTCATGAACCGCGAAGAGCGCTTCGATCAGCGTGAAGACCGGCGCGACGGCAACATAACCCGTAGCGATTTGGCCAACATGGATCGCTTCCTCGACACTCATCCTGAAATCGCTCAGCAACTGCGCAAAGACCCCTCGCTGATCGACAACAAGCAATTCGTCGAGAACCACCCCGCCTTGCGCGAGTACCTGGCCGATCACACGAACGTACGCGACGCGTTTAAGGACAACCCCACCGCCTTCATGCGGCAGGAAAACAGCTTTGACCGGCGCGGAGACTCCGGCACGCGTGGAGACAGAGACCGAGACGTGACTCCGGGCGAACTCTCCAGCTTCCACGAATTCCTGGGAGGTCACAGCAACATCGACAGCGAGCTTTCCAAAAATCCATCTCTCGCCACCAATCAGGAATATCTCGAGAACCACCCCGACCTGCGCGAGTATCTGAAGTCCAATCCTCAAGTTCACGAGGAGTTGGCCGAGAATCCGCAGCAGTTCCTGAAAGCGGCTCAGCAGTTTGACGATCCTTCCAAGGGCCTGCCTAAACCCGCTGTGCCCAAGGTGAAATAAGTAATCGCTTTGCAGGCCCCGCGCGCGCCGAGGGAAGGCCGCTCCCCTTCCTCTCGAGCCGCGGTTCATGGCCAAATCAGATCACGACGAAATCATTTCGAGGGAGGCATTTCATGAAGGGTCAAACGCCGCTAGTTACAATGCTAGTTACGGTGCTAGTTACTATATTCGCGTTGGTCCTCGCCGTTCCCGCTTTTGGCAAGGACAAGAAACACAACGATCGCGCCATGATCGAAAAAATGGAGGCCGTCCCCTGCGGCGCCAAAGAGCGTGGCATAACCGGATTGGGCAGCGTTTTCGGCTCAATCGGCGCCACCCACATCAACTCCGACGAAAAACTCTGCCCCCAATACGTCCTCCGCACCGACGACATGGAGTATCACGTTCGTCCGCTCGATCATAAGCACCCGTTCATCCTCCCAGTCGGCAAGGAAGGCGAGGTCAAGATTTCCAAGGATGTGCTGGTAATGCGCATTCCCGATGGCGATCACAAGAAGCGCCGTTACCAGGTCGTCGTCATGAAGCCCATCGACCACGCCGAAATCTCCGACGCCGCTGACTCTAAAACCAAATACGATTCCCACAAGACTTACACTGATCCAGCGCTCGACGCCAAAACCGGCAGCGTCCAGAAATCCGCCGTCAAGCCTCCCACCGACCCCACTTCTCCGCCACAGTAGTCGCCGGGTGTGACAGAGCCGGGTGCCCCCACCCTTGTCGCGTTCTTTGCGACAGGGTGGGGATTTTGACTTCATCTGACGATAAGAGCTCCAAAAAACCCAAAGGCCGCCCTCGCAGGCGGCCTTCGCCATTCAACGGACCTTCGCTTTCTTGCCCTTCTCACAGTTGCGAAAAGCCGAAAATCAGACTAACATCGCCGCCGCTTCTAAGGTCTTAAAGAAGCCTTGAGGAATTTACTCCGAAGGAGTCCCCTATATGAAGTCCGCGAAAGTTCCCATCGTCAACTTTATCATTCTCGTAGCGTGTCTCTGTCTGAACGGAGTTGCGGCCGCGCAGGACGCCCAGATCGAACCCGGTAGCGAAAGGCCGATGTTTACGCGCTTGGCACCAACCCTGCACCCTCCGCAAAATGCGATTGAAGCAGCAAGCACACCCCTGAAGACTTGGAACGGTTCATTCACCCATAACGGGACAACATACACCTATAACATGGTCGGTGTGCCGCCATTCCCTAGTAGTTCAGCTACCATCCCTACCGTAATCATTCCGGTCAAGATCGTCATTTCGAATGGGGCTACTTTTGATCCCTCGACCAAGCTATCGAACGGAAAGACCGTGACCCAAAACACGATCGCCTCGCCCGTCTTTGCATCAGTTGTGGATTTTAAGTCGGGTGGCGCTGACATGGGCACGACGCAATACATCGATGCTTTCCAGCGGGCCAATTTCTGGGACAGCACCGGCAACCCGTCGCACCTGTTGTTGGGAACGCCGACAGTCAAAGCATTGCAGACGCTAAAGGTTCCCAAGAAATCGGGGACTACGGGCGTGGTATTCGGGTTTACTGCGGGATTGGTTGACATCAGCTACTTTGATACGCAGCTGCATACCATGCTCATCAATCTCGGTATAACGCCGAACACCTTCCCCATTTTCCTTACCTACGATGTTTACCTGACGCAACGCCGTTCCTGCTGCATCGGCGGGTATCACAGCTCGACCGGTAGCACCAGCGCACCTCAAGCCTACGCGCACGCCACCTATATCAATCACGTCGGCGCTTTTGCTCAAGACGTTTCGGCGCTGTCGCATGAAGTCGGCGAGTGGGCGGACGATCCTCTTGTCGTCAACAGCGGCAACAACACTCCGTGTGGGGCTTTGGAAGTTGGCGATCCGCTGGAGAACAACGCTAATTTCGGTGGTTTTCCCTACACCGCGAATGGCTTCACTTACAACTTGCAGGACTTAGTCACCCTTCCCTACTTCGGAGCGCCGCCTGGTACATCTGTGAACCGCGAATTCACGTTCCATGGAGAAGCGCTCACGGTTTGCCAAAATGGTTCGTAGCAGTGTTGGCGGAGTCAATTTCTGGCAGGTGGCAGCGTTCGATTTGAATTCTTCTTGTAACCTGCCGAATACTCTTTGAGTGTGCCGGCATTAAAAAAGGTCCCGCATTGCTGCGGGACCTTTTTCTCCTCGTGTGATTAGGAATTATTTCTCGAGGCCGAGCGAGTTCGGCTGCCTCACCTCATCCCCTCACGGAGCAACTGTAATCCTCCCGAACGTCCCCGCGAGATTGTTACCGGGCCCCGCCGTAAAGAACAACTGGTTGGGTGCCCCATTCTTCCCGAGCCCGTCACCAAATCCGATAGCCCACGGCTGATCAATTACGATCGCTTTGCCGTTTACGTCCTTCACCGTGCCTACGAAATGCCCGTTCCCAATGTCGAAGGCGTTGATCGTCCCGATGTTGGTGTTGTTTGAAACCAGCACGGTGTTGCTCAACGCTCCAAAATTCCTGGGCGCCAGCGTAACTCCCCAAGGCTGGTTCAGCGGTGCCCCGTGGATCAACGGCCTTCCCGGAGTCACCGGCGTACCGTCCTCCTTGAACTGTACGACAAAACCGCCGCTCGCCCCCGTCGTGCTGGCGAACGTCACGTACACCACTCCATTGATGTCCTGAATCCCGAACGGCGCAAAGCCCGCCGGAATCGACGGATCGGTGAACGCCCCGGCGGCCAGTATCACGGGAGTGAACGTCCCGTTGTACACATCCACCCTGCTGTTCGCCATGTCGGCCGCGTACAAGAGGTTCCCCGAAGCATTGTTCGTGATCGCCAGTCCGGTGTACACCGCGGGATGCGGATTCTTGTTGGCCGTAGTGTCCGCGCCCAATATCGCCTGGTTGAAATTCGCCTGCGGCGCCCAGCCGCTGATGGTTCCGTCCAGCGTCGCAAACAGGAAGAACGTCGGCCATCCGCCTAACTGGAACTCCGACGTTCCGTTCCACACAATCCCCGTCGGCGAACCCGGGCCGTTCAGCCCCGTCGGAGAGTCCGGACCGTTCCCCGCCGTCGGGATCGATACCTTCAGTCCCGCATTCAAATTTCCCGCACCATCGTACAAAGTCGCCCACCCGGAGTTGTTGTCACTGACCCACCACGGCGAGCCAGGAGCATGCACCAGCCCCCAGGCATTCACCAGCAACGGATCGTCGTGATGTGCCGCCTTGACCTGATTGGAAGATAGATTTGTGAGTTGATACTGCGCCAAGGCCGCGCTCGAGGCGAACATCAGCGCGAGCCCCAGCGCAAGTGCGAAAGTAGCGGTGCGACGTTGCATGTGGATCTCCTTTGTGATGCCAGGTTTGTATTGATAAGGCAAAGGCAAAGGCAGTGGCGTGTCCGGTGCAGCTTTCATCGCACACCAATCACGTTTCTCTGACTAGCCCATCCCATGCTAGGTCGCAGCTGCACGCAACTTTGTCATCGCCATGTCACAAATTTGCACATTCCCATACCTCCCCGTTACTACCGTCCGAGCTGTTATTTCGACGTATGTGGATCTTGACGTATGTGGGGACAGCCGCCCTCGGCTGTCCCGTTGAGCACAGCTCAACGGTTCGCGCCTAAGCGCATCGACAGCTAGCCCCACCGTGGAAGAGCGGCGCTTCAGCGCCGCGTAGGCGCCCAACTCCCGCCTCCGGGCAAACTGCCCAAGGAGGAGCAAAGCGACGACGACGGGCAGTTTGTGGGCAAGCGGGTGGGGCGCGCCAGAGCAGGGATGCGCGAGGAGCGAAGCGACGACCGCAGCCCTGCGAAGGCGCTCCGCGGCCTCGATCGCAACTACACTCGAATTCCAAAAAAGAAACAGGCCGCCCAAGGGCGGCCCGTCTCGTTTTCGCTGAAAGCTGACAGCTGAAAGCTAAAAGCTAACTAATCTCCCGCAACCGGCTCCGGCGTCTCCACCTTCGGAGCAGGAGCAATCCCACCGTTCGGATTGGTCAACGCCCCCAACGGAATAAATCCATTCTCGGCCACCACCGGCTTCTCCTTCAACACAACCTCGCGATACATCGCAGCCATCCGTGCGTTGTAAGCCTCATCATTGATCTGCGGCCCACGCGCCTCAGCCTTCGCGTCGGCCGTAGCCTTCTGCTTCGCATCCCGCGCCCGCACCTTTTCTTCGCGCGCGTTCTTCGCGATGCCCTTGCTGTCCAGGTCATGCTGCAGTTCGGTCGTAACCAGATCATCGCGCAGCAGCAGCGAGTGCGACTTGTCTTCCATGTCGACTTTCTTGCCGCCCGCAAAAATCTCGTGCCGCCCATGCTCTTCGTACCACTTGGTGAGCGTGGCAGTCATGTGCATCTTCTCGATGATGTTCCGCCAGCCCACGCCCGTGTTATAAGCGCAGAACGAAATCTCGCCTTCCTGCGTCGCATACGGGATAATGCACTGCTCCGTCCGCCGGAAGTCGTAATTGAACAGATCCTGGAACCACATCCCCGCAATAAACAGGAAGTTCCACCGATCCTGCCGCCGCTTCATCACATCCTCGACAGTCCGGTCCGGCCCCACCTTCCCGTAATTCTTGCCAGTAGCGTTAAAGTTCTTATCGAACTTCTTCAGCAGATCCATCATCTTGAAATGCGTCGGCGCCTGGAACGGATCGTAATTCTTCATCAAACACAGCGCCATGCCAAACACAGTCCAAAATTTTCCGCGCGCCGCATCATTCACCTTCGCAATATCCCGCGCCAGCTGATCCCCCTTCAAAAACGCCGTAACCGGAACCGCTTCCTTAGTTTCCTTGTCGATCATGACAGCCATCCCCGTCCCACAATTCGGGTGGCAGCCGCAACTTAGTTGGCCCCAGTCGTTTTTTACGTCGTTGACGTGCATCAGGTCGGCCCAGTCGCTGAAGGTTCCCATGAAGGAGATGGGGAACCAGTCGCGGGTGGGTTCGCCGAGGCCGGTTTGATTTTTTACGTCGTGTGCGAGGTGCGACAGCGTGTAGCGCTGCGCGGCGCGGCGATCATCGGTGACGGCTTCGTCGCGGCCGGTGAAACTGACGGGTTGGAAGCTGAGGAAGCTGATCGTCTTTGGATTGTCGAGCGCGAACTTGATGATTCTTCCGACCTGCTCGTTGTTGATCCCGTTCACGATCGTCACGACCGGAACGATTTCAACTCCAGCCTTATGCAGGTTCTCGATCGCCTTCAATTTCACGTCAAACAAGTTGCCGACGAGGCGATGCGCGTTCGCCGCGTTGCCGATCCCGTCAAACTGCAGATACGCATACCGCATGCCGGCCTCAACCGCCTGCTGACAGAACTCAAAGCTCTTGGCGAATTCGATCCCGTTGGTCGCGGCCTGCACCGAGTTGTATCCAACTTTGCGCGCGTAGCGCACCGCATCCAGGAAATACGGCGACAACGTCGGCTCGCCGCCGGAGAACTGCACACTCATCTGCCGCCGCGGCTTGATGGTGATGGCGTTGTCGAGCATGGTCTTGATTTCTTCCCAAGTCAGCTCGTGCACGAATCCCACCTGGTTCGCGTCCATGAAGCACGGATCGCACATCATGTTGCAGCGGTTGGTCAGATCGATGGTCAGCACCGACCCGCGCCCATATTTCACAGTAGACGATCCGTGATGATGCAGCTTCTCGTCGTTGTGCGCCGTGATGTCGCGCCCCGGAAACACATCTTCCAAATGCTTCGAGAATTCGGTGTCGATCGACATCACATCCTCAAAGTGCCCGTGCGTCGGGCAGTCCTTCACCATCAGAATCTTGCCGTCGCGCTCGACAATCTGCGCCTTGATCTCGCCCACCTTCTCGTTCATCAACACTTCATGCGGCAGATGCCCGTCGAGAATCTGCTGCCGGATTTCCGGCACACACTTCGGACACAGCGAATCCGTCGTCCGCGGCCAGCCCAGCGGAGGCTTCGATTTCTCGTACGACTTGAGCAGCGGCTTTTCCGACCACTTCGGCGTGGGCGACGCACCCGGCTTGATTCGATTCAAGCGCTCGAATACGGCCCAGGTCCCTTTGGCGGCGACAACGACTGCTTTCTCAACGTACTTGATCGGCTTGCGCATGTTATCTTCTGGCTCCTGGCTTCTAGCTTTTAGCCATTGGCTCTTAGCCTTTGGCTCTCTGTTTCGTTTGGATGGCGCCTAACCTACAACGGTTAGAGCTACCCCACAACCTGCAGGTTTCCTTCTTTTTTGCCTATGTTCTGGATGAACCTTACAACGTTGAACCTGAGAATATCACCCAAAACCTATGGCTCTCCCCGGGAATGGGCCCTACCAACCTGGCTTTTCCTACACTTTTCCCTGGGTAATGGTCTGCCCCATCCTATTGGAGACCCTGGCAACGGTGCATCCATTACCCAACGAACGGTGCAAATTCAGGGTTTAGCGGTGACGTGGAGGATTATACGGGCCTAACCTATTGAAAGCAAAGGGGACTGGCCGTCCAGGCAGACGCGCTTCGCGCTCGAACCGAGAAGCGGGCGTTTGCGGTGCTTAGATCTGCCAAAGCAGATTCCTCCTGTCTCGCTTCGCTCGCGCGTCGGAATGACAAGGGGTATTTTGGGGGATCTCCGAAAATGAAGCAACCGAACAAGTGAAGGCGGGCGTAGAATCAGGGCATGTCTCCAGAGATCGAGGAACTGCTGAAGAAAGCCATGGCGCTGACACCCCAGGCTCGCGCCGATCTGGCCAGTTCGCTGATCGATAGTCTGGATCAGACCGTCGACGAGGATGTCGAAGCGGCCTGGCAAGAGGAAATCGCGCGCCGCGTCGAGGAACTGGAATCCGGCAAGGTGAAAACGATCCCTTGGACCGAAGTCCGGCGACGAGGACAGGAACTGCTCCGCGCGAAGCGCGGTTGAGCGCACACAAGTTGCATGGCAGACATACCGCTCCAGTTTCATCCTGACGCGGACGCAGAGTACTCGAGCGCGCTGGATTGGTATGGTGAGCGGAGTCCGCAAGCGGCGGACAAATTCACGGAGGCTTTCGACCACGCCATCGAACACATCCAGCGCTCACCGGATCGCTGGCCCCTCTGTTTCAAGCGCTGTCGCAAATACACACTTCACCAGTTTCCTTTCAGCATCGTGTATCGAAGCAGCCCTTCCCTGACGTTCGTGGTGGCTGTAGCGCATGCAAGCCGACGACCGCGTTATTGGAGGGATCGAGTGTAGTGGTGTGTGGGAAGAAAGCTTGACTAGAAAGCTTCGTGGCCTGCCCGGACGAACTCCTCAAGGCACTACGACTTCGCCCAATCCTGCCAAGCCAGACCCTTCACCCTGGAAAACTCCGAAACGTTAGCGGTCGCTAGCGTGAGTTGATGCCGCAGCGCTTGCGCCGCCATCAGCACGTCGTACGCTCCGATGGGCTTGCCGACGGCTTCGAGCGCGGCGCGGACCGAACCAGCCACGCGGGCATCCGCATCTTCGAAAGGCAGCATAAGAATCGGGCCCGCTAGAAATGTCTCCAGGCGCTTGCGGTTGAATTCCTGCTTCGTGCTCTTGTCCACGCCGTACCACAGCTCGAACACCGCAATCGACGACACCAGAATGTGCCCACCCGCAGCGGTCGCCTTCCGCATCCGCGTCCACACGGCCGCCGGTTCCCCGTTGATCAGGGCGATGCAGGCGTTGGTGTCGAGCAGGTAATCCACTTAGAAAATCTTTCGCTTGGGCGTGACTGGCTGGCGGCGCGCACGCACCGGAAATGGCTCAGCACGAAACTTGTCGAGTTCTTCAAACCATTTTTCGATGTTCGGGATCAGCGGCTCCAGCAGCACTCCCTGCGCCACGCGGCGGATGCGTACGCGGTCCCCCTCGAAACGGAATTCCTTGGGCAGACGGACGGCCTGGCTGCGGCCGTTCTGGAAGAGTTTGGCGATGTCGGTCTTGGGCATGGGAACCTCTTAACGAAGTATATATCATAAGTATATATCATAAGTATATATCAACGCGGAACTCTAGGATTTTGTCATTCCGACGCGCGAGCGAAGCGAGACAGGAGGAATCTGCTATCGCCCCTTTTCCACAGCCCGCCCACGTTCATCCAACCTTGACTGAGAAAACTCCCTCCCATCTACTCCCTAATGAGCCAGCAACAAGTCTTGGGTCGGGCCGGGGTTGCCCCATCCTTGTCGCGTTCTTTGCGACAGGGTGGGGATTTTGACTTCTAACTCCCACGCGCTCAAGATTTTGCCCCTAACTTGTTGCAGCCCATAGACAAAATCTCAAATTTCCTCTAACCCGATGATTCCAATAGACCACCCGGGAGGGGGGAGGGGTAAAACTCAATGGCAAATTTTCCCAATCGCTGTCAGCATCTCAAAATCAACGGCACCCAGTGCGAATCGCCCGCCCTGCGCCGCAACCGCTTCTGTTTTTTCCACAAACGCTTTCAGGACGAGCAAATCAAACTCTCGACCGACCGCGCCCGCCGCGGCGTCGCCACTTTCGTGCTCCCGGTCCTCGAGGACGCCAACTCCATCCAGATGGCCCTCATGCAGGTCATGCGCCTGCTTGTCTCCGGACAACTCGACCACAAAACCGCCAGCCTTCTGCTCTACGCCCTGCAAACCGCCAGCACCAACCTCCGCATGACCAAATTCGAAGCATGGCGACACGATGTCATCCTCGACCCGCGCGACGCCCCCAACACTCCACTCAACTCCCACCTCTGGAGCGACAACGATTTCGAAGAAGAGGAAACCGAAGAAGAGTCCGAAGCCGACCGCGCCATCGCTCTCCTCGAGAAAACCCGGAAGAAAAAAGAAGAAGACGCCAAATGGATGCGCTGGGCCGAAATGCAATATCCCGACCCGAGCAAGACAAAGCCCGCAGCCGCAGTCACCCCAACGGGAAGCGCTGTGCTCAACTCCGAACTCAAGCCCGACGTGAAAAAAGCAGCGCACGAACCCGCACTCGCAAGCTCGCCCAGGAAGCCCCCGACCAAAGAGGAAATCAACCAACAAATCCGCGAACAAATACGAAAGGAGTTCCTGCCCGGCTATTCAGCGCCCAAAGCCGCGAAGCCCTCAGGCTAACGCGGAAGCCAAGGCGCAGCGCCAGAAAGCTGATAGCTGAAAGCTGACAGCTGACAGCAGTTTTAAGAGCGTTCCTCTATGAGCAATTCCGAACAGCCCCACTGGGGAGAAAACAGTATTGTGCAAGCTGCCCGATTGCGGCAGTCTGCTGCGAGGGCGAACACCGCCCATTCGCAACAGGCAATGACAATGACAAGGTGAGGGATACGCCAATGATTCGTCGGAACCAGCTTTCAACCGCAGCAATGACATTTGTTTCAGGCGCGCTCCTGAGCGCAGTCCTTTTCTTCGGCGCAGCGCCGCGGCTTCACGCCGAAGACATCGACCGCTGCCAGCGCCGGGTCGCGCATGCGGACCATGAACTCCACGAGGCCATTGAGAAACATGGACGCCACAGCCGCCAGGCGGAGCACGAGCGCCGCGAACTTCACGAAGCGCGCGAGCGTTGCTGGCGCGAGCAGCATCGCTGGTGGGACGAACACGACCACCGCTGGCGCACCGAGCACGACTGGGACGAGCATGACCACGACTAGCCAGGCGTTATCCGCCAGTCATCGACTTGCGGACTGAGGCCTTCAGCCCGACTCTCCGAGCACGTGTGCGGCGGACATCCTTGTCCGCCGCTTTTGACTTTTCGTTGATGACCGAAACCGAGAACAACTCCAAAACCAAAGGCAGCGGACAGGAGTGTCTGCGCCACACGAACACTAGACCAAGCAGGTCTCTCCACTTCGCATGCCCTTCCCTTCGGGAAGGGCATGCTCCGGTCGAGATGACAAAGAGTGTGGTGAAGGTCGGAACTATGGCTGAAAGCTGACCGCTGAGAGCTGACAGCTGCTTCTAGAAATTCAGGCCAACGCCTCCGGTGATAACGTTGCTCTTCCAGTTGTACAAGCTGTTGGGATTGCCGAAGCCCTGGGCGAACTTGAAGTAGCGGGATTCGTAGTTGCCTTTGACATACCATTTGCCGAAGTTGTAGCCCACCGTTCCGCGCACCATGTATCCATAGTCGAAGGTGGGATTGGGCAACGAGACCGAGGCCAAGGGAGATTGCTTGAAGCGGGGAGTGAATTCCGGCTCTCCGGTGGCGGAGATGAACGCCCGCCGGGCGGAACCGAATTTATATTTGATCTCCAGCGGCAGTTCGAACAGCTCCATGTTGGAGCGGTTGAACACCTGACCTTCCAGGGTCGCGGGCGGCATATAGATCTTTCGGACTTCGCCCCTTACGCCGACGGAGAAGTTGTGCGATCCGAAGACCACGCCGCCGAACAGGGCGTACTCTTTGGCGTGGTTGGTGGTGTCGGGAGGGATGCGCAGTTCGCCTCCGGCCACGATGGCGGGTCCGCCGTTCTTGGCGGAGGGCTTGATGACGGTGACTTCGCCGTTCAGGTCGATTAAAACGCCGTTGAACGCTGGCAGGGGAGCGAACTTGTCGGAAACCTCACCCACGTCGAGCCCCAGGGTAGCTCGTTGGCAAAAGGCCGGGACCGTGGCCACTAGAAACAGCAGGAACAAACCCATGCGGACCAGATCCGCCTTGCAGAGCTTCATCAGATACGTTTCCTCCCCTAGTGGGCCAGTGTACACTCCCGCGATTCCCGGCGGACAGCCGAGGGCTGAATGCCCGGATTGCGAGAGCGGAATGGATGTTTGAAATGCTTATGGTCTGATGCTCAGGATGGAGTTGGCGTTTTATGAGAGCGGCAGATTCAGCGCGGGAACACGGTTGCCCCACCCTTCTCGCGCTTTTGCGAGAGGGTGGGGATTTTGATTTCCGGCGGTCGCAAGAAACTGGACGACGGAACGGCGACTAAAAAATTATGAGCCTTGCTTCTCGAACACCAGCTCGGCCTTGCGGGCGGCTTGCTTTTCTTTGCGGTAGGCGCGGGCTACGTCGCCCAGAGGCGTGGGCGCTGGATTGGGAGAGCCAAACTCCCAGAGAGGGCGTTCGCCCTGGGCGTAGGTGTAGGCTCCGCCGCCGACGAGAGGAGTCTCATTGGCCAGAGAATGTTGCTCGGCGTGCAGGGGATGGCTGGGAGATTCAATGATCTGCGGTTGGTTGGAGAGCGTGGAAACTCCGGTCTGTCCGAAGGCGGTGGCGGCGGCTAGGATGAACAACGCTAAGAGTGTGGTTTTCATAAATGTTTTTGGTCCGAATTCACAAAGGATGGTGCAACCTCGATACCAATCTAAAGGGCTTGTAAATCTTTGACTTAGGACGGGGTGCAGGGGGGTGGCGCAAGACTTTGCACATTTAGGGAAGGCGGTGACTGGGCACGCCGGGTTTCGGGTGAAAAGCCGCGCTGCGCACGGGAAGTGGCGCGTCCCCGCGAGGTGGATCTTATGCGTTGACAGGAACAGCAGATTCCTCCTCTCTCGCTTCGCTCGGGCGTCGGAATGACAGGATATAAGTTGAGCGTGACGCATCAGTCGATTGGCGGTCGTTTGCGTGCTGGAGGTTTTGCGGTGTATGTTTCCGGCTGGCAAGCAGGAGAGAGTGATGAAGCGAAGAGGGACGCGGGATCGAAGGGCGAACGTTGTGCGCGGACGGACGGGATTCGTGGTGGCGTCGGTGTTGATGATTGGGTGCGCGATCACCGGCGCGTGGGCCCAGACCGACTGCGCGGAGGGGAATGGAGTGCTGGACACGGCCCCGCCGAAGGATATGACCGCGCAGGAGTTGATCCAGAAGTTTGCGGCGGCTGAGACCAAGGCGAAAGAGGCGCGGAACCAGTACACCTTCACCCAGGACGTGAAGGTGCAGACGCTGAATGAAAAGACGGTCGACGGGCAGTTTCACGAGATCGCCACCGTGTCCTTCGACGGCAAGGGGAAGCGCGCGGAGAGAGTTACGTTTGCCGAGCAGTCCACGCTGCGCGGAGCGCAGTTGACGCAGGCTGATATGGAGGACATCCATGTCTTTATGCAGTGGTTTCTCACCCAGGAGGAAGTGCCGCAATACAAACTGACGTATGCCGGGCAACAGCACGTGGACGATCTGGATACGTACGTGTTCCACGTTGAGCCGAAGACCCTGGAGAAGAACAAACGATATTTTCAGGGACGGGTTTGGATCGATGGTCGTGACTTCGAGGTGGTGAAGACTTGCGGCAAGAGTGTGCCGGACGTGATCCACGTGAAAAAGAATCAACAGGCGGACATTCGCACCACATTTGTAAGCTACCGGAAGTTTGTGGATGGGCAGTGGTTCCCGGCCTACGCGCGCGTGGACGATACGCTGAACTTTAAAGTGCAGGCGGTTCACCTCCGCGAGATTGTGAAACTCACAGGCTACAAAAAAGCGGGCGCTCCGGCGGGGAAACCGTAGCCAGGACGGGGAAATCTTCAGGGCACTTGAACCGGAAATTCAGTTGTGGTGTACTCGTTTTCATGGCAGAAGAAAAGAAGGGTAGTAAGGACGTCATTCTGTGGATCATTACGGTTGCCCTGATCGCGCTGGCCATCTTCTGGTACATGAAGCCTCGATAGTCTGGGCGAAGGCTTTCCTCGGACCGGGAAGAGATCCCGAGCGTGGGTGTTTCTTCGCCTGAATCTCAGGCTGGGTGATTTTCACTCCTCAACCTGGTGCCGTCCCTTCGGGGTCTTGTTCGCTGATTCCGCTCTCAGTTAGCACTTCCGTGCCGGGCTTTCGCACGTCGCCGCTCCGCGGCTGCTGACTCACACATCGGACAGACGCAAGCGATTCTGCTTGGCCTGAACGGGCTCTCGTCTCAGCAACAAAGGCAAAGCAGATTCCTCCTCGCGCTCGCCTCGCTTTGCTCGGCTCGCGCTTCGTCGGAATGACAAGGATTTCGGATAACGAAATAAGCCAGATCGCGCGGGCGCGATCCTCGGCGGTTATGAATTTCTATTTGGATTGGGCTGCCAGGAGGAGTTCGGCGGCGACCAGGTCTTCGAGGGCGCAGCCTACGCTTTTGAAGACGGTGATTTCTTGCGGGCTGCGTCTTCCCTGTCTGGTTCCACTGACGAGTTCGTGAAGATCGGCGGCGATGTGATCGCGGGTGATGGCACCTTCCTGCAGGGGAATCATCAGCTCTCCCACTTCGGACAAGGCTGCGCCGTAGGTGTCGACCACGACGCGCGCGTGCTGGATGGTGTACGTGTCGACTTCGCGAGTCTGGGGGCGAAAAGCTCCAACCAGATTCAGATGAGTCCCGGGACGGAGGTCGCGGCCGTCGAACAGTGGAGCGGGGTGCGAGGTGCAGGTGCAGAGCACGTCGGATTGTGCGGCGCAGGTGCGGGTGTCGGCCGCGGTGATGGTGACGCCGTGCAACTCGCGGGAAAGGTCTCGGACAAATTCGGCGGAGCGGGACGGGTTGCGTCCGCAGATGAGGACGCGCTGAAAATTTCGCGCGAGTGGAAGCATGGCGAGATGAGCGCGGGCGAGGCGTCCGGTGCCGAAAATACCTAGCGTGGACGCGTCGGAACGCGCGAGAAATTTTGTGGCAACGGCGGAGGTCGCGGCAGTGCGCAGGTCGGTCAGATAATTGGCCGCGATGGTGAGACGGGGTTGGGCGGTTTGCGGATCGAGCAGAAGATATGTCGCCTGGACGAGGCCTCCATCCGATTCGTCTTGAGCTTTATCTCTGGTCTTGTCTTGAGCTTTGTCTCGAACCTTATCACGAACAACGATCAGCTTCATTCCGAGCGTTCCGGCGGCGCGGTCGTAACACGACATGGAAAGGAAGATGCCGTGAGCGAGTTCGGCGTGAGTGCGCGGCGGGAGACTGATGGAGGGATAGCGATGGCGAAAGGCGGACTCGAGGGCGGCGCAGAGCTGAGCGGGGTCGAGGAGGCGGCGAACGTCAGACTCGGCGAGATGGGCGCCGGTAAGGTGAGTGTCGGTCATTCGATGTCGGTCATTCGATCTCGATCATTCGATCGGTTGGGGAGCGGTCTTGATTCTACAGAATGTGAGGCGAGGACGATCACGGGGGAAATGGGGAACCAATTTGCGGAGACTGGTGTCTAGGACTTCAAGGTCTGGGTTCGCTCGAAACAAATTTCAATTCAAGGAGTTGGGTATGAGGACGTGGCTGGCTGCGTTGGGTCTGGTGATTTTTGTTTCTCTGATTGCATTCGGGCGTCCGGGTGTGAGGACGACCGCGACGAATATGGGCGAGGATGATTTCCGGAAACTGGAACAGGCGTGGCTGGATGCGGCGGCGGTTCCGGATCTGCCGGCGCTGCGAAAAATGTTTTCGGATGACTTCATGGGGACGTCATTCGGCGCAGGGGTGCTCAGCAAGCGAGATGTGGTTCCGGGCGACGGGGTGACGTCGACCCATCTGCCGAAATGCGTGCTGAAGGATTCGACGGTGAAAATCTTTGGCGATACGGCCGTGCTGATGGGAGAGGTTGAGATGCAGGTTCCGCAGAAGGCGGAGGAGGTGCGGATGACGACTGTGTTTCAGAAGCATGGCGACGCGTGGCAGATTATTGCGGTGCATATGTCGAAGACGGAGGAGGGCCAGTAGCACGATTCAGCTCGTGACGGCCCGCTCCGCTGGGAGCGGGCTTTTTTGGGTCCGGGGAAAGTCAAAGTCTTAACCACAGGGGACACAGAGGAGCCACAGGGGAACTCTTCTCTCGCCTAGGGATTTGTGGGTTCATCGGGTAAGATACTTCGGCTGCGAAAGGTGCGGTGCGAGCGGTGTCTAAAGCCCCATCTTTTCGCGGCACTGAGCGGTACGGCTGAAGCCGTGCCCTTCCACGAAACGCATCACGAGAAGAGCGCTGATCCATTTATCCATTTATCGATCATGAATCGCGAATTTCATAAGGCTTATAGCCAGGAACTGCACCGGGACATGGAGGCGCTCGTGTTTGGGCATGCGGGAATGCCGCTGGTAGTGTTTCCGACTTCGATGGGGAGATTTTTTGAGTATGAAGATCGGGGGATGATCGGGGTGCTGGCGCCGAAGATTGAGCGCGGGGAACTGCAGGTGTTTTGTCCGGACGCCGTGGATACGGAGAGTTGGTACAACAAGGGCGTGCATCCGCGGGTGCGGGTGCTGCGGCATTTGCAGTACGAGCGCTACATTCTGCATGAGTTTTTGCCGTTCATTAAGTGGAAGAATCAGAACTGGCAGCTGGCGGTGACGGGATGCAGTTTTGGGGGATATCACGCGGTGAATTTTGCGTTCAAGCATCCGGATGTGGTGACGCATTGCGTGAGCATGAGCGGGTCGTTCGACATCAAGCAGTTTCTGGATGGGTATTATGACGACGACTGCTACTTTAATAATCCTCCGGACTATGTGCCGGGGATGACCGATGACTGGTTTTTGAGCCGCTACCGCCAGATGAAGATTGTGGTGGGGTCGGCGGATTGGGATATTTGCCTGGATGCGAACGTGAAGTTTTCGGCGATTCTGAATGGCAAGGGGATTCCGCACTGGCTGGATGTTTGGGGGGATAACTCGAAGCATGACTGGCCGTTGTGGATGAGGATGGCGGGGAAGTATTTTTAGGGGGAGCGGGTCGTTAGTCGTTGGTCGTTCGCCATTGGGGCTTCAGGAGAATTCCTTGCGGCTGCGTCGTGATGGCCGGGATTGCAGGGGTCCTTCGACTGCGGTTGCCGGTTGCGCTTGTGGCGCAACCGACAATCCTCGCTCAGGATGACAAAACTTTAGGAGAGAGTCGTGAAGAAGATTGGGATTTTGTTTGGGATGGAGAATACGTTTCCGCCGGCGTTGGTCGAGAAGATTAACTCGATGAAGGTGGACGGCGTCGAGGCGGAGTTCGTGAAGATTGGCGGGATTCGGATGGATGAGTCGCGGAAGTATGCGGTGATCATCGATAGGATTTCGCAGGATATTGAGTTTTATCGGGCTTATTTGAAGAATGCGGCTTTGCACGGGACTATTGTGGTGAACAATCCGTTCTGGTGGACGGCGGACGACAAGTTTTTCAACTACGCGTTGGCGCACAAGATGGGCGTGGCCATTCCGCCGACGGTGATTCTGCCGCACAACAAACATCCGGAGGGGACTACGGATCAGTCGATGCGGAATCTGATGTTTCCTCTCAATTGGCAGGAGTTGTTTGATTACGTGGGCTTCCCTGCGTTTTTGAAACCTTATTCTGGGGGCGGGTGGAAGCATGTGTATCACGTGCATAATCCGGAGGAATTTTTTCATCATTACAACCAGACGGGGCGGCTGTGCATGACGCTGCAGCATGGCGTGGAGTTTGAGGAATATTACCGGTGCTATGTGGTGGGGCAGGAGAAAGTGCACATCATGAAGTACGATCCGCGGGCGCCGCATCATGAGCGGTATGTGAAGGGGAATCCGCCGCCGTCGACGCCGGCGTTGCGGGATCGGATGGTAAAGGATGCTTTGGCTTTGTGCCGTGCGCTGGGGTATGACTTGAATACGGTGGAATTTGCTGTGGAGGGCGGAGTGCCGTATGCGATTGACTTTCTGAATCCGGCGCCGGATGCGGAGATTACTTCGGTGGGGCAGGAGAATTTTGACTGGATTGTGAATGCGGTGGCGGAGATGGCGGTGAAGATGGCGACTTCGGGGTCCAGTTCAGTGAGGGAATTGCGGTGGGCAGGATTTTTGGTGGGGGCTGATTCGAAACCGGAGAAGAAGGGTGAGCCGGAGTGGGTGGCGGCGCGGAAGCGGAAGCCGGGAAAGTAAAAAAACAACCGAGCTGCGCTCGGTGGACAGCCGAGGGCGGCCGTCCCCACATTGGTTCATCGGAGAACTCCCTGAGGGGCTTCTGGCGCAGCACCGCTGATAGGGGTCCTTCGACTGCGTACGTGCTCCGCTTCGCGGAACACGTACTTCGCTCAGGATGACAGGACTTTGAGGGGGGTCCATGCGAAAAGGAAAAGCGGCGAAGACCGTCAATGAGTATCTGGCGGGGACTTCGGAGCCGGCGCGGTCTACTTTGAAACACCTTCGGGCGGTGATTCGGTCGGTGGTGCCGAAGGAGGCGACTGAGGTTATCAGCTACGGGATGCCGATGTTTAAGTACAACGGGATGCTGGTGGCTTACGCGGCGTTTAAGAATCATTGCAGTTTGTTTCCGACGGGGTCGGGGGTGCTGGATCAGTTTGAGAAGGAGTTGACTGGGTATCGGACTTCGAAGGGGACGATTCAGTTTCCTTCTGACCAGCCTTTGCCGGATGCGCTGGTGAAGAAGATTGTACGGGCGCGGGTAAAGGAGAATCGGGAGTGGGACTGAGAACGCGTTGTTATACTGTTAAGGTCCGTTTCGCCCACCCTTTGGCAAAATGCGCGAAAGGATGGGACACCCGAAGTTTTGGTTGTGCCGGCTGAGAGCAGGTTCCTCCTTATTCGCTTCGCTCGCGCGTCGGAATGACAAGAAATAAATATGCCTCCTACTTTCACCATCGGCATTGAAGAGGAATATCAGACTGTGGACCCGGCTACGGGGGAGCTGCGGTCGCATATTCAGGCGGAGCTTTTGCAGAAGGGGAAGATGTTGCTGCAGGAGCGGGTGAAGGCGGAGATGCATCAATCCGTCGTCGAGGTGGGGACGGGGATTTGCCAGAACATTCAGGAAGCCAAGGCGGAAGTGAAGATGCTGCGGCGCGGGATTGTGCGGCTGGCGAGGGAGAACGGGCTGCGGCTGGCGTCGGTGGCGACGCATCCGTTTTCGGATTGGCGGACGCAGGAAATTCATCCCGACGAGCGCTATAAGGGCATCGTTGAAGACCTGCAGCTGGTGGCGCGGGCGAATTTGATTTTTGGGCTGCACGTGCATATTGGGATTGAAGATCGCGAGACGGCGATCCATATGATGAATCATGCGCGGTATTTTCTGCCGCATATTCTGGCGTTGTCGACGAATTCGCCGTTCTGGCTGGGGATGAACACCGGGCTGAAGTCTTATCGGTGCAAGGTGTTTGACAAATTTCCGCGGACGAACATTCCGGATTATTTTCCCAGCTGGGGCGAGTATGAGAACTTTATCAAGCTGCTGATCAAGACCAACTGCATTGATAATGCGAAGAAGATCTGGTGGGACATCCGGCCGCATCCATTTTTTAATACGATTGAATTTCGGGTGTGCGACATTCCCATGCGCGCGGACGAGACCATCGCGATTGCGGCGTTGATTCAGGCGACGGTGGCGAAGCTGCACAAGTTGTATACGGCGAACCAGGGGTTTCGGCTGTACCGGCGGGCGCTGATCATGGAGAACAAGTGGCGGGCTTCGCGCTACGGGCTGGATGGGAAGATGATCGATTTCGGCAAGCAGACGGAAGTGCCGACGCGGGATTTGATTCAGGAGTATCTGGAGTTTGTGGACGACGTCGTCGACGAACTGGGCTCGCGCGAGGAATTGAATTACGTCCACAGAATTCTGGAGCATGGCAGCGGGGCCGACCGGCAACTGCGCGTGTTCGAGCAGACTGGGGATCTGAAGAAAGTGGTCGATTACATTATTGAGGAGACGGAGGCGGGGCTCGAGGAGGAGCCGGCTGACGTTAGAAAAGTAGGGTGATGAGTAATTCTGGAGAGAGAGTTGAAATTCCCATGTCTCGCAAAGGCAGCGAGACATGGGGCACCCCGCGTTTAGGCACTGCACTGCATGAGATTCCTTTTGATCCTGAGTATGCGCAGGGAGCCCTTAATGCGGTGCGGGTTTGTTTGCGAGTGCAGCCTGAGGAACAGGTGTGCGTGATTACGGACGAGGCGACGATTGAGATTGCGGCGGCGATCGTGCATGAACTGGAGACGCTGGCGGCGCCTTATCGGGCGTGGGTGCTGGAGGAGTTGGCGCCGAGACCGCTGACGGATTTGCCGCGGGAGATTCTGGACGATCTGGAGACTTGCCAGGTTTCGATTTTTGCGGTGCAGGCGCAGACGCGTGAACTGCGGTCGCGAATTCAGATGACCGAGGTGGTGAATCGGAAGAAGATCCGGCACGCGCATATGGTGAACATCAATCGGCAGATCATGCTGGAGGGGATGCGGGCGGACTTCGAGAAGGTGGACCGGTTGAGTGCCAAGGTGATTGCCATGGTGCGTAAGGCGCAGCGAGTGCGCGCGACGACCGCGGCGGGGACCGACCTGACGGCGGATTTGAATCCGAACTACAAGTGGCTGAAGACCAGCGGGATTATTTCTCCGGAGAAGTGGGGGAACCTGCCTGGCGGAGAGATTTTTACCACGCCGGGCGAAGTGAATGGGACGTTTGTGATTGACGGCGTGGTGGGCGATTATTTGTGCGCGAAGTTTGGGAGCTTGCAGGAGAATCCGCTGACGGTGCGGATGAAGGGGAACCGGCTGACGGAGGCGCATTCGGAAAATCGCGAGCTGGAAAATGATTTCTGGAAGTATACGCACACGGACGAGAACAGCGATCGAGTGGGCGAGTTTGCCATTGGAACGAACATTGATTTGAAGGAAGTGATTGGGCAGATCCTGCAGGATGAGAAGTATCCGGGCGTGCATATTGCGTTTGGGAATCCGTATGGAGCGCATACGGGGGCGGACTGGGATTCGACTACGCATATTGATGTGGTGGGGCGGAAATTTAATATTTGGGTGGATGACGAGCAGATTATGCGGGAGGGGAAGTTTTTGGTGGAGGCGTAGGGCGGCTTCCGGCTCTCGGCTTCCGGGTTCCGGCACACGCGTTATTGAGAACGGTAGGGATCCTTCGACTTCGCAGAAACGCCCACATTCGTGGGCGTTTTTGCTGCGCTCAGGATGACAGGGCGTTAGAATGATTCGCTCATCGCTTGGACCTTTGTATGATTCCTTCGCTTCGAAAACAATTCAACGCGGGCTTCACTGCGGAGAAATATCTGGCGTTTCTGCGGCGGGTGGATGCGGTTTGTGGGACGCATGTGCAGTTTCGGTTGTCAGAGACGCCTTGTTTTTTTCCAAAGGCATTGATTGATCGGATGGCTGGCGACGGGGCGGAGTTGATTCGGCAACTCGTCGATAATCCGGCTTATCTGGCGAAGTCTGATTTGGCCGTGCCTGCCGAATTCAAAGTGCCCAATGAGCCGGATCATCCTATGTTTGTGCAGGTGGATTTTGGGTTGGTGCGGGATGCGCGTGGCGAGTTGCAGCCGAAGCTGGTGGAGTTGCAGGCGTTTCCTTCTTTGTACGCTTATCAGGGGCCGTTGGCGGAGGCTTATGTGGAGGCTTACGGGCTGACGGCGGCTTCCGGCTTTCGGCTTTCGGCTTCCGGGAGTTCGGACATTGGGAGTGCGGCGTCGGACCTCGGACCTCGGACTTCGGACTGTCGACTGAAATATTTTTTGAGTGGGCTGGAGACTTCTTCTTATCGGGAACTGCTTCGGCTTGCGATCGTGGGATCGCATGATCCGGAGAATGTGATTTTGATGGAGATTGATCCGCTGGAGCAGAAGACTTTGCCGGACTTTCTACTCACGGAAAAGATGTTGGGAGTGCGGACGGTTAATATTCGCGACATCCGGAAGGATGGGGCGCGGCTTTATTACGAGCGGGGCGGGAAGCGGGTTCCGGTCGGGCGGATTTATAACCGGGCGATTGTGGATGAACTGGAGCGGAAGAACGTGAAGCTTGCGTTTGATTGGCGGGATGAGCTGGACGTGGAGTGGGCGGGGCATCCGAATTGGTATTTTCGGATTTCGAAATTTTCGATTCCTTATTTGCGGCATGCGTCGGTGCCGAAGACTGTCTTTCTGGATCGGGTTTCTCCGGATGAGATGCCTGGTGATTTGGAGAATTATGTTTTGAAGCCGCTGTATTCGTTTGCGGGGTTGGGCGTGGTGATTGCGCCGACGAAAGAACAAGTTGCGGCGATTCCGGCGGAGAAGCGGGCAGATTATATTTTGCAGGAGCGGATGAATTTTGAGCCGGTGATTGCGACTCCGTTTGGGATGACGAAGGCGGAGGTGCGGGTGATGTATGTGTGGCTGGAGGAGTTGACGCCGGTTATGACGATTATCCGCACGGGGCGGGGGTTGATGATGGGCGTGGATCAGAACAAGAATATGGAGTGGGTGGGGGCGTCGGCGGGGTTGTATTGGGAGTGAGGTCGCAAAAGAGGCGACAAGGACGGGCACTCGGCTTCCTGGCGAAAAGCAGGTTCCTCCACTGCGCCGTCGCTGGCGCTCCGACTCCGGTCGGAATGACAACCTTCGGCAATATCTGGCCGGGAGATCTGGCTCAGGACCGACGAGGCGCACGCTGCTCACTCTGCGGGGGCAGGTTCTAGCTGGCGGTTGATGAGGATGCCGCCGGCGATCAAGGCCACGGTTAGGGCGGCGAAGAGGATCATCCAGCCCCAATATTGCATGGGATGGCGGATGGCGCGGACGAAGTGGCGGCCGTAGTGGTCGGCGATGATGGCGATGGCGGAGTAGCGGACGGCGCGGCTGAGGGTAACGATGGCGAGAAATTTTCCGAGAGGAAAATCCGATGCGCCGGCCGCTGCGAAGAACATGCTGGTTGGGGTGGGGATGGGAATTGCGCAGGAGGCAGCGAGCGATCCAGTGCCCCATTTTTTGAACAGCGTCAGAAACTTTGAGATTTTTCCTTTCTTGAATTTCTTATCCAGATAGGCCGATCCGGCCTGGCGGGCCACGCGAAAAGTGAAGTAGGCACCGATGACCGATCCGGCGGTGGCGGGGGCGGCGTATTCATACCATGGGTTGCGATGACTGGCTGCCAAAACTGCCGTGAGAATGTCGGGGCCGCCGAAGGTGGGGATGGGAGAGCTGTCGAGAATCGCGAGGAAGAAAAGTCCGAGAGCGCCGAGGTGGCGGAGGGTCGCGGCAAAAGTTCTGGGGGCGGGTCGCCTTGGGATGGGAGCGAACAGGTTCAGCATCTTGGCTAATAGTATCAAGGGGGGCGGCTGGTCCGGCGCGGGGGCTGGTCGAGGAAAAACAAAGGGCGCGGATCAGTGATCAGTGGTCAGTGGTCAGTGTTCAGTGGTCAGTGTTCCGTGTTCGTCAGCCAGTTTTTTTAATGGGAGCGTCTTTTTTATCGATTTTGGGGGTGATGGTGGTGTCGAGGGTTTTGCCGTTGGGGCGGAAGACTAGCATGTGGTCACCGTGGAAGGAAACGAGGACGGAGGCACCGGGGCCGAATTCGCCGGGACGGTAGCCGTCGGAGGCGCTGGGATTGTACTCGCCGATATATTCGACTCCGTTGACCTTGATAACGATGGCGGCGCGGCGAGTGCGGGGTGGGGACAATTCGCGGAGGATTTCCTGTTCGGCCTGGGCCCAGTTTTCTGGGTCGCGGCCGGGGATTTTGCCGTTGCGGAAGTAGATTTCTTCGGCGCGGCGGCGGATGGCCTCGTGGCGGTCGTTGGGAAGGGTGGGCCAGGGGTTGGGCGTTTTTGCGGAGGCGTTCATGAAGAGGTGGCTCCTGCTGCGAATTGTTCTTGCCTGGCTTCATCATATCTGCGTAAACCACTAACTGGTGGGCTGGCATCTCATCTAAAGGACGTAGGGGGCCGTTCGGCTGTCCTCAGAGGGCCTTTGATCCAGCGCAATCCCGGCTGTAGGCATCGGGAAATAAGGGAGTTGACCGGATTCAGCCAGGGGCCTAACATTACCGCCAAGTAAGGTCGCACTCTCTCATGATCGGCCAGCAGGTCTCCCATTACCGCATCCTTGGCAAGCTTGGGGGCGGGGGTATGGGCGTGGTTTACGAGGGCGAGGACCTGAAGCTGGGGCGGCATGTTGCGCTGAAGTTTATTCCGGAAAACCTGGCCCACGACCCCAAGTCGCTGGAGCGGTTTACGCGCGAGGCGCGGGCGGCGTCGCAGCTGAACCATCCTAATATCTGCACCATCCACGGCATTGAGGACAATAACGGGCATCCCTTCATCGTGATGGAGAAGCTCGAGGGGGAAAGCCTGAAGCAACACATTTCCGGGCAGGCGATGGTGCTGGAGGAAGTGCTCGACGTGGGTGTGCAGGTGGCGGACGCGCTGGTGGCGTCGCACACCAAGGGGATTGTGCATCGCGACATCAAGCCGGCGAACATTTTTATGACCCCGAGCGGGCAGGTGAAGGTGCTGGACTTCGGGCTGGCGAAGCTTGTACACAGCGAAGAAGACGGGGGCGACCAATCGCTGACCGCCGTGGGAGTGATTCCTGGGACTGCGGTTTATATGTCGCCGGAGCAGGCGCGAAGCGAAACCATTGACGCCCGCAGTGACCTTTTTTCTTTCGGCGTGGTGCTGTATGAGATGTCCACGGGGAAGAAGCCATTCACGGGAAATAATTCGCTGGTCACGCTGGATGCGGTGCTGCATTCGAAGCCAGTGCCGCCGCGGGATTTGAATCCGAAGATTCCGATCGAGCTGGAAGGGATCATCGGCAAGGCGATGGAGAAAGACCGGCGGCACCGCTACCAGAGTGCGGCGGAGATGCGGTCGGATCTGGCGCTGCTGAAACGGGAGACGGAGTCGGGAACGATCAAGAGTGGAAGCGCCGCCACCAAACTGCGGGTGGCGTCAAGAACGTTTGGCAGAAATTCGCGGCTGCAAACGTATCTTCTATTGGGAATGGCGGGGCTGCTGGTGGCGGTGCTGACATCAGTGGGCGCGTGGTGGTACAACCACCGCGAAGTGGCGAACGCGGAGCAAAGGAATGCGATCGCGGTGCTGCCGCTGCAGAATAATACCGGGGATTTCAACGTTGACTATTTGCGGTTTGCGCTGGCGGATGAATTGTCGAACGTGCTGACCTATTCGCGATCGTTGGAAGTGCGGCCTTCGTCGCTCACGCGAAAGTATTCGTCGCCCGATCTGGATCCGAAAAATGTAGGCAAGGAACTGCGGGTGGGACGACTGCTGCAGGGACACTTCATGCGGCAGGGAGACCAGTTGACGGTGACGCTGGAGGCGATCGACGTGCCGACGGACCGGCTGCTGTGGCAGGGCACGGCCACGGCGAAAGCCGAGGACATGATCGGGTTGCAGGATCAGCTGACGAACCAAGTGCAACATGGGCTGTTGCCGATTCTGGGCGGCGCCTCGGGAGCGGGGGAAGAAACGGCGTCGCGCCCGAAGAACCAGCAGGCTTATGACTTCTATTTGCGCAGCGTGGCGGTGCCGCACGATCCGGCGCCGAACAAGGAAGCGATCAGGATGCTGGAGTGGGCGGTGGGGATCGATCCGAATTATGCGCCGGCGTGGGAAGCCCTGGGGCAAAGATATTACTATGACGCGATCTACGGCGGGGGCGGCGAGGCGGTGTTTCAACGGTCGAATGCGGCTTATGAGCGGGCGTTGTCGCTGGACCCGAATCGCATGATGGCGGCGGGCAACCTGATCACGGCACGGGTGGAGCGGGGCGAACTGGGACGCGCCTACGATGCGGCAACCGATCTGGTGAAGCGGCGTCCGCAGAGCGCGGACGCGCACTTCGCTTTGAGCTACGTGCTGCGCTATGCGGGAATGCTCGAGGAGTCGACGCAGCAGTGCAACACGGCGCGGCAACTGGATCCGGGGAATTTCTCCTTCCGGTCGTGCGCGTGGTCGTTCCTGGAAATGGGGAAGACGGATCCGGCAACGGATTTCGTGCATCTGGATGCGGGGTCGGAGTGGGCTGCATGGGTGACTCCGTATGTATTCCTGGCTGCGGGGAATGTGGCGGAGGCGCGCAACGCCGCCCAGAACATGGGGAAAGGGGCGACCTATCACCGGGAATTGATGGAGGCGTGCACGGCGCCACAGAAACCGGCGGACCTGGCGAGGATTGTCCGCGAGAACGAAGGGTCGGTGATGACGGAACCAGACGCCGAGGCCTGGTATCACGTGGGGGCGTTGATGGCCTACTGCGGGCAGAATGAGCCGGCGTTGCGGCTGCTGAAAACCGCGGTGCAGCAGAATTATTGTGCGCACACGGCGTTGCTGGACGATCCGCTGCTGAAGGACTTGCGGAAGGAAACGGCGTTCAACGAAGTGCTGACGGCGTCGAGCAACTGCCAGGCGTCGTTTAAGGAAGGGCGGCAGTAGGTGGATCAGTTCTCAGTTCTCGGTTCTCAGTTCTCAGAAACGTCTTCCTGATTTACTCTATGCGGAAATTTTCCCGGCGCGCGCTGCTGCAGACTTCGGTTTTGGGAGTGGCTGCGGGAGTGGTTCCGTCCTTCGCGGCGAAGATCGATGCGACTGTAAGTCTTGAGGGTGCGGTGCGTCGCGGGCGGATTCGGCAGTCGGTTTGCCGGTGGTGTTATGCGCACATTCCGGTTGAACAGTTGGCGGAGTACGCGGCGAGGATTGGGCTGCGGGGGGTTGATTTGCTGCAGCCGGAGGAGTATGAGATTCCGCTCCGCTATGGACTGGTTTGCAGTATGGGATACGCTGGGGGCGGGGATATTGGGAAGGCGTTAAACCGGGTGGAAAATCATGCTGCGATTGAAGCGGCGTTGCGGACGAATATTCCGCTGGCGGCGAAGAGCGGCGTGCCCAATGTGATTACGTTTTCCGGGAATCGCGGCGGGATGGGGGATGAGGAAGGCTCGCGGAACACGATCGCTGGGCTGAACCGAGTCAAGAAGATTGCGGAAGATCATGGAGTGACCATCTGCCTGGAACTGCTCAACAGCAAGCGCGATCATCACGATTACATGTGCGACCACACGGCTTGGGGAGTTGGTGTGGTGCGGGAAGTGAATTCGCCAAAGGTGAGGTTGTTGTATGACATTTACCACATGCAGATTATGGAAGGCGATCTGATCGCGACCATCCGCGAGAACCTGCAGTGGATTGCGCACTTTCATACCGGAGGAGTGCCGGGACGGCATGAGCTCGATGGGACGCAGGAAGTGCAGTGGGACGGAGTGATGCGGGCGATTGCCGATGCGGGATTCAAGGGATATGTGGCGCATGAATTCGTGCCCGCCGGAAATGATGCGCTGGAATCGCTGCGGAAGGCGGCAGAGTTGTGTGACGTTTAGCGATGGTCGCTACAGGCGAAAAGCCCCACTTCTCGCAAATATCCGAGAATCGGGGCACCCGGCGATTGAGGAACATTGATCTTGCAAAAATATGGGCAACGAGAAAATGTTTGTGGATGGATTGCGTATTCCGGATCGGCTAGTCACTCTGATTGATCGCGGACTCTGGCCCCGGACGGCAACGGAAGCACAGAGGCAAAATACTTACTCTCTTGTTCCAGCAGAGCGAATCCATTTGTTCGCGCCTGAAGAAGATAAGATCTACCTCATGGCGCCTCCATTTCACACTGTGGCGACGATACGGCAGAGCCAGGGCAAGGGCAAGTTCTGGGATCGCTTTGCTGCACCTGAAGGCATATCACCTGAACTATCGGTCGACATCGGTGACTTTGAGTTAGGCTCAGACTCTCCCATTCTGCTTGATTACAGAGAGGATAGGCTTAACCCAATAGTAATTCGGCTCAAGTGGAGAAAATCACTTGGCCTTCCTAACATTTGGGTGCGCTGCGCCGACAACTTCGACGGGTTCGCCGATATGCTTGGGCTTGGATCGTAGAGACTAAGCGCTGCGAAAGAATTTGCGTCGGACGTGGGGGTGAGTCCATCCTGTTGGGGTGAGAGATTTCGGCATTCCCAGCCTGCTGCGGCGCGGCCTGCGTCGCGTTTCTTTTATACTTCAGCACATGCAATTCTTCGGGATTCGGTCTGTTTGTCTTCTCGCGGTTTTTTCTCTGGCATCGCAATTGCCCACCCTTTCGCAAAATGCGCGAAAGGATGGGGCTCTCACTTCGAAGGTGCCACCGACAGGTTCGTCCATCAACTCCAGCTCTGAGTCCATCAACGTCGATCCTCCAGGACTGCTTTATCAGGGGGTGCCGGCGGAGTTGGCGCAGGATCAGGGGATGGCGGGGTTGCGGCTGGAGCTTTTGCGGCTGGGGACTACGGGGCGGTTGATGCAGGTGGTGGCGCATCCGGATGACGAGGATGGCGGGATGCTGACGCTGGAGGCGCGGGGGCGCGGGGTGAGCACGCTGCTGATGACGCTGAATCGCGGCGAGGGTGGGCAGAACAAGATTGGGAGCAATTTGTCGGACGTGCTGGGCGTGCTGCGGGCGGAGGAACTGCTGGCTTCGGATCAGTATTACGGAGTTCAGGAAAGATTTTCGCGGGTGGCGGATTTTGGGTTTTCGAAGTCGGCCGATGAGACGTTTCAGAAGTGGGGTGGGCACGACACGGCGCTGCGCGATTTGGTGCGGGTGATTCGAACGTTTCGTCCGGATGTGCTGGTGGCGCGGTTTTCGGGGACGGAGCGGGATGGGCACGGGCATCATCAGGCGTCGAGCATTCTGGCGAAGGAGGCGTTCCGGGCGGCGGCTGATCCGAAGCGGTTTCCGGAGCAGATTGCGGCGGGGCTCGCGCCCTGGCAGGCGAAGAAGTTTTACATCGGCAATGTTTGTGGATTCGGCGTCCAGAACTGTGAGGACGAAAAATGGACGTTGAAGTTGAACACGGGTGAGCGCAGTGCGGATCTGGGCACGGGGTACCTGCAGTTTGCGATGCAGGGACTGCGGCATCAGCTGTCGCAAGGCGCGGCGAATTGGACGATTGATCCGGGGGACTGGTTTACGTTTTACAAGCTCGTGGATTCGGTGATTCCGTCGGCTGCGGGCAAGGATGGGCATGAGAAGAGCTTCTTTGATGGGATTGATACGACGTGGGCGGGGTTGGCACCGAGCGACATGGCTGAATTGCGACAGCAGCTGACAGACATCTCGAAGTTAATTACGGGCGCTTCGGTCGCCGTGAAGGGAATGGACCCAGGAGGCGCGGTTGCGCCTCTCATGAAGGTTGTCGCTGGACTGGACCGCATCAGCGCCAAGATGCATGAGTGGCTATGGCGCGGAACTGGTGGGTACGATTTCTTCACACGAATCGCGGAGAAACGGCAAGAGGCGGAGACTGCCCTGAATCTGGCGCTGGGCGTGACGATCGCGGCGGATGTGTCGTCTGACGGCAAGAGCAGTGACGGTGGACATGAGATTCACCTACTGAAAGAGGCGGACGCGCTGACTACGGTTTCGCCGGGGCAGGAATTTCTGGTGGCGGTTACGTTTCACAATGGATCGAAGCTGCCGCTGCTGATTGATCACATCAAACTCGACGTTCCCGCGGGATGGAACACGTTGAGCGGGAAGACGCGGCCGGAGAACGTTGCGCCGGGCGCGGATTTGCATGCGGACTTCCGATTGCGGGTGCCGAAAGACGCTCGGTATACGCGGCCGTATTGGCATCGGGACGATCCGGATACCGAGGCCATCAATCACATCGATGACGAGAAATATGCGACGCTTCCCTTCCCGCCTCCGGAGATGCGGGCGCGGGTGGAGTATGCGGCGGGTGCGGAGAAGACGCGAAACGGGATCAACGCTGTGGTGGTGACGCCGTTTGTGGATGAGGCGGGGAAAGTGCGTCAGCGGCCGCTGGCGGTGGTTCCGGCGTTTTCGGTGATGCTGGAGCCGGGGACGCAGGTGATTTCGACGCACAATGGGTCGACATCGACCGTAGCGGTGGGGGTGACGGGGAATCTTGATCGCGATGTTCATGGGGCGCTGCGGCTGGAGTTGCCGGCGGGCTGGCGGTCGGAGCCGGCCCAGTTTGCGGTGGAGTTGAAGAAGCGCGGAGAGAAGAAGGACTTCCAGTTCAAGGTGTTCACGGCCGGATTGCAGGAAGGGCGAGCGACGGTGCGGGCGGTGCTGGAAGCGGACGGCGAGAAGTACAGCGAGGGATACACCCTGGTTACGCGCGAAGATTTGGGGAGTTTTTATTACTACCAGCCGGCGCGGCAGCGGGTGAGTGTGGTCGACGTGCAGGCGCCGCATGATTTGAAGGTGGGATACATCATGGGGGCGGGGGATGACATTCCGACTGTGCTGAAGCAGGTGGGGATGGATGTGACGTTGATTCCAGTGGAGAAAATTGCTGCAGAGGATCTGAGCAAGTACGCGACGATTGTGCTGGGGATTCGCGCTTACGACACGCAGAAGGATGTTGTCGCGAACAATAAAAAGTTGCTGGATTTTGTTTCGGCGGGCGGGACTCTGGTTGTGCAATATAACGCGTCGGTTGGGGATTTCAACGCGGGGAAGTTCACTCCTTATTCTGCGGAGTTGAGCCGGGCGCGGGTTTCGGTGGAAGAAGCGCCGGTCGACATTCTTGCCCCGGAGGATTCTGTGTTTCATTCTCCCAACACGATTACTGCGCGAGACTTCGACGGATGGGTGCAGGAGCGCGGGCTGTATTTCATGGACAAGTGGGACGAGCATTTTACGGCGCTGTTGTCGTGCCATGATCCGGGAGAAGAGACGCAAAAGGGTGGGTTGCTGCGGGCGCAATATGGGAAGGGCGTTTACATTTATACGGGGTATGCGTTCTTCCGGCAGTTGCCGGCGGGAGTGCCGGGAGCGGTGCGGCTGTTTGTGAATTTGCTGAGTCAGCGGCAGTAGGGCAGGGGTTAGGGATCAGGGGCCAGTGGTCAGGGGTCAGTTGTTTCTTCTTTGTTTCTTTCCAGCCATTCATGGGTTCTCCGATAAAAACGGAAGCGGGTTCTCCTGGCCTCATCCGTGGGATGGGGCTGTGGTCGGCGACTGCGCTGAACATGATCGACATGATCGGGGTGGGGCCGTTTATTACCATGCCTCTGGTGGTGAGCGCCATGGGCGGGCCGCAGGCGCTGCTGGGGTGGGTGGTGGGGGCGCTGCTGGCGGTTTGCGATGGGCTGGTGTCGGCGGAGTTGGGGGCGGCGCTGCCGGCGTCGGGGGGATCGTATCGTTATTTGCGAGAGATGTATGGGCCGCAGAAATGGGGACGGCTGATTTCGTTTTTGTTTATCTGGCAGGTTTCTTTTTCTGCGCCGCTTTCGATCGCTACTGGATGCATAGGGCTGGCGGGGTATGCGGCGTATTACTGGCCGGAACTGGATACGGTGGTTGCGCACCATGAGGCGGCGGCGCATATTCCGTGGGTGGGAACGCTGCAGGCCAGTTGGATTGTCACGCCCGGGACCGCGGTTGCGGTATTGATTTGTTTTCTGACGGTGCTGCTGCTTTACCGCAATATCACGGCGATCGGGCGGCTGTCGAAGATCTTGTGGTTTGGCGTGATGGGGACGATTGGGTGGATCATCTTCGCCGGACTGACTCATTTCAATGCCGCGCGGGCGTTTGATTTTCCTCCGGGCGCGTTCACCATTTCTCACAAATTTCTGACTGGGCTGGGCGGCGCGATGCTGATCGCGACCTACGATTATTGGGGATATTACAACGTCAGTTTTCTGGGGGATGAGATCAAAGACCCGGAAAAGAATATTCCGCGGGCGTTGTTGCTTTCTATTCTGCTGGTGGCCTGTCTATATCTCATGATGAATGTGTGCGTTCTCGCCGTGGTGCCGTGGCGGGAGATGCTGCAGGCGGGGCAGAACAACAGCGGGCTGTATGTTGTGTCGCTGTTTATGCAGAGGGTGTATGGGGCGTGGGCGGCGCGGCTGGTCACGGGGCTGGTGATTGTGACGGCGTTTGCGTCGGTGTTTTCGCTGATGCTGGGGTATTCGCGGGTGCCTTATGCGGCGGCGAAGGATGGGAATTATTTCAAGTCGTTTGCCAAGGTGCATCCGGTGCACCGGTTTCCGCATGTGTCTCTGCTGGCGCTGGGAGTGGTGGCGGCGGCGTTTTGTTTTCTGCGGTTGAAGGATGCAATTGCGGCGCTGGTGGTGATCCGGCTGATTCTGCAGTTTCTGGTGCAGGCGGTGGGAGTGATTGTGCTGCGGTTTACGCGGCCGGGGATGCGGCGGCCGTTTCGGATGTGGCTGTATCCGCTGCCGGCGTTGCTGGCGATCGTGGGATTTCTCTTCATCTTGTTCAAGCGGGAGAACTGGCAGAAGGAAATGCGATACGCGGCGGTTATCTTGCTGAGCGGGGTCATCATTTATATGGTTCGGGCGTGGAGGGGTTCGGAGTGGCCGTTTGGGGGGGCAAGAGCAAAGGCTTAAACACAGGGGACACGGGGGAACACAGAGGAAGAGCAGGGGCTTGAACCACTAAGGGCGCGAAGGTTCACGAAGGAATTCTTGGCGGATCAGATTTCAGTTCCGATTCACGGTGCGGGGCTTCGGCGGACGGATCCGGCTTGGGCGCCGTTGGGCGAGCCTTTATTTCGGTCGCTGTGGATTGCCGCCGTCGTCTCTTATACCGGGACGTGGATGCAGAACGTGGGCGCGGGCTGGCTGATGACGCAGCTCACGACTTCGCCGCTGATGGTAAGCCTGGTGCAGGCGGCGGCTGCGGTTCCGGTATTTCTGGTGGTGCTGCCGGCGGGAGCGCTGGCGGATATGGTAGACCGGCGGCGGCTTTTATTGTTCACGCAAGGGTGGATGGTCGTCGCTTCCGCAGCTCTCGGGGGGTTGACGCTGTTGCACTTGGTGAATCCGTGGGTGCTGCTGGTTTTTACTTTTCTGTTGGGGCTGGGCGCGGTGATGAATGATCCGGCATGGCAGGCGATTACGCCGGATGTCGTGTCACCGGCGCGGCATGCGTCGGCGGTGGCTCTGAATTCCGCGGGATTTAACGTGGCGCGGGCTGTCGGTCCTGCGCTGGGCGGGATGGTGGTCGCGGCGGCGGGATCGGGGTGGTCGTTTCTGGTGAATGCGGCTTCGTTCTTTGGGGTGATTTTCTTTTTGTGCAAGTGGAAGACTGCTCCGCGCGAAGCGTTGCCCCGACAGCGAGTGCGGGATGCGATTGCGGAAGGGTTTCGTTACGTGCGCGGGGCTCCGGAAGTGCGGTCGGTGCTGATTCGGACGGGGGCGTTCAGCGTGGGCGCGACTTCCCTGCTGGCGTTGCTGCCGGTGATCTGCCAGCCGCATGGGGCGCAGGGTTACGGGTTTCTGCTGACTTGTTTCGGGTTGGGCGCTTTGATGGGAGCGGCGCTGTTGCCGCGGTTGCGGGTGCGCTACTCGGTCGATGGACTGGTGGCGGGCGCAACCGTGGTGTTCGCGGCGATGACGTTTCTGGCGGGACAAGTGCATTTGTTTGAGGCGCTATGTCTGGTATTGTTTACGGCGGGAGCGGCGTGGATCGGGATTCTGGCCTGCTTCAATGTGGTGGCGCAGACGATGTGTCCGTCATGGATGCGAGCGCGGGCGCTCTCGATGTATTTGCTGGTGTTGCAGGGTGGCATGGCGGTGGGCAGCGTGGTGTGGGGTTGGCTCGCCGCGCGTCAGGGCGTGCCTGCGGCTCTGGCGTGGTCGGCGCTGGCGATGGTGGTGGGGCTGGCCAGCATTCGGCGGCACCGGTTGACGGCGGCGGAGTTGAAGATGGCTCCAGCGGTGGTGAGAGACTAATCCATGAGGAACATGATAATGAAGAGATTCGGATTTGCGATGTGCGGGTGGCTCATCCTGACCATGGCGATTGGGGCTGCGGCGCAAATGGGCAAGCCGAAGGAGGAACGCCGCACGGTCACGATGGTTTTGGACAGGACCGTCCTTAATATGGAGCACGACTTCATTCCAGCCGCGGAGGCCATGCCGGAAGACAAGTACGGATTCGCACCCAGCGATGGCGAATTCAAGGGCGTGCGGACTTATGCCCAGCAGATCAAGCATGTGGCGGCGGTGAATTATGAACTGGGAGCTGCACTTCTGGAACAGAAGCCGCCGGTGGACATCGGTGACGAATCGGGGCCGGCGTCGATCACCAGCAAGGTAGACATTCTAAAATTCCTGAAGGAATCGTTCGAATACGTGCACAAGGCGATTGCCACCATCAACGAGAAGAATCTTGTGGGCACGGTGAAGAGTCCGTTCGGCGAGGGCTCGGTTTCACGGCTGGGGCTGGCCACCAGCGTGGCGGCACACGGGTTCGACCACTATGGTCAGATGGTCGAATATCTGAGGATGAATGGGATTGTGCCGCCGGCCAGCCGGTAGTTGGAATTGAGGAACTAGACGCGGCGGCGGGGTTCGGCCTTGGCAGTCTGGACGAGACCGCTGCAGTACTCTTCGAAGGTGAGACGCGGATTGCGTGCGAAGCGTTGGGGGTAGGAACGCAGCGCCTGCAGGAAACGCTGAATCTCGATGCGGACTTGCTCGTTGCCAGACAAGTGATTTCCTCCCACTCCAATTTCTTTCGCCCTAACCTCTGTCGCTCGAACCCGACGCATTTTGGAGTTCATTTCACCCCACCCCTGCCGAGCGAATTCGGAGAGGCGCGTACATCGAGACGCTGGGGTGCCCGCCGAATCTGCCTATCGTGAAAACACGCTGGGCAGAGATTTGTTTCGCCAAAGGGGGACATTCAAATTATCTAGTTATAGGAGAACACGTAAATGGCACGTTCGGGCTACTGCATTTCCGGTAGAGCGCTTGTGATCAATACTTAGATCGGGCCAGGGAAGAACGCGCTCCGCGCGGGGTGATGGACGTGGAAATCAGTTCGGCGGTGAGTCGATTTTGCGAGAGATGAGCGGCGACGATGCAGCGGACTTTTTGCAGTGAAGCCCGCGGGGCGAGAAAAATCAAAACAGAGGGGCCGGCTCCGCTGAGGGCGGCACCGAGAATGCCGTCCTTATCTTTTAGTTCCTGCAGACAGGGCAGCAAGGGGCAGAGAGCGGCGCGATAGGGCTGGTGGATACGGTCTTCGAGCGCGGCGGAGAGCAGGTCGGGGCGGCCCTGGGTGAAGGCGGCGAGCAGGAGCATGGAATTCTGCACGTTGGTGACGGCGTCGGCGCGCGAATATTGGGCTGGCAAGACGCGCCGGGCTTCTTCGGTCAGGAGGCTTTGCTCGGGTACGGCCAGCAGCAGTGGCCACTTCCCTTTCGGGCGGATGCAGGCTACTAAAGCTTCGGCGGCGTTGTGGTTGGCCGACCGCTGAGAGGCGGCCATGCGGGCGACGGTGAGGCCGCCCATCCAACAAGCGGAGGCGTTGTCGGCATGGTGCTCGCGACGGGAAGCTTCGCCGACGATCTGGGCGTGGGTCCAGCGCAAGCGGCCGAAGTGCACGGCGAGGGCGATGCCAGCGAGCCGGGCGGCGGCCGAGGAGCCACAACCTTTGCCGATCGGGATTTCATTTTTTATGCGCAGAGCGAGGGGTGTGGTTTCGCGGCCCGCGGCTTGCAGCACATCGCGGTAGGTGTTGAGAATGAGGTGATTTTCGAGCTTGCCGCAAATTTCGCGGTCGCGGCCCGAGGCGGCGATGGAGAATTCGTTGGCGGCACGAGCATCGAGATGAATGTAGAAATCCATGGCGAGGGCGGCGGCGTCGAACGCGGGGCCGAGGTTGGCGGACGTGGCCGGGAGGGAGAGTCGGAGTTGTTTCGGGGTTGCGGGTTTAGATGGCATAGTCAAAGTTCTGGCGATTTCGGCTCGAATCCCGCGGGGGCTAAAGGCCTGTTCTCATTGCCAAAGTGATCGCAGCGTTGCAAGCGCTGCGTCACCTAAAAGGCGACTTCAGGGACTTTAGCGTTCCCGCAGTTGTAGAGCGTCTTCTTTCGCCCCATCGGGGCTTGCTCTCGTGTTCGCTTGGTGACCCACGGCTTACGCCGTGGGCTGTATTCTTTCGCCGCCCTTCGACTTCGCTCAGGGCAGGCTTTCGCGGCTGACTTCGGATCGCCTCAGGACTTTTCGGCTTGCTCCAGAGTGCGGATCACCGCGTCCAGCGTGGCGTCCAGAATGATCGGCGGACGGCGCAACTGGTCCAGCGCGGCGCTTGCGCTCGCGCCGGGAGTGCCCTTGAATAAGTCTCCGCGATGGAATTCCATGGTGTAGTCGGGATCTTTCAACAAGTTTCCGGTCAGGACCAGGACCACGCTTTCTTCGCGCTTCACGAATTCTTGCTTCACTAATTTCTTTAGTCCGGCGAGCGTTACCGCTGAGGCCGGTTCGCAGCCGATGCCTTCGGCGCCGATCTCGGCCTTGGCCTGAGCGATTTCGATTTCGGTGACTTGTTCGCAGGCTCCGCCGGTGGCTTCGAGAACGTGCACCGCTTTTTTCCACGACGCGGGATTGCCGATGCGGATGGCGGTGGCGCGAGTTTCAGCCTGCACACTGATCAGGCTCTTTCCGGCGGTTTCGCGAAGCGTGCGGAGCAGCGCGTTGGCACCTGCGGCTTGAATCACCGACAACTTGGGCAGGCGCGAGATCAGGCCGAGGTCGCGCATTTCCAGCAGCGCTTTGCCGATCGCGGAACTGTTTCCGAGGTTGCCGCCGGGAACGATGATGTGGTCGGGCGGGCTCCAGTCGAGTTGTTCGAGCAGCTCGAGGGCGAGAGTTTTCTGGCCTTCGAGGCGGAAGGGATTGATGGAATTCAGCTGGTAGACGGGAGCGCGCCGCACGAGTTCCTGCAGCAGGCGCAGGCAGCCGTCGAAGTCGGTGCGCAACTGGCAGGTGACGGCGCCATAGTCGAGCGCCTGAGAAAGTTTGCTCCATGATATTTGGCCCTCGGGGACGAGAACGAGGCTGCGCAGGCCTCCGCGGGCGGCGTAGGCGGCCATGGAGGCGGACGTGTTGCCGGTGGAAGCGCAGGCGACCCAGCGAAATCCGGCGAGACGGGCGAAGGTGGCGGCGACCGTCATGCCTGCATCCTTGAAAGAACCGGTGGGATTTAGTCCCTGATGTTTGGCAAGGAGGCGCGGCACGCCAGTGATGCGGGCGCATTGCGGGAGTTCGTAAAGAGGCGTGTTCCCTTCGCGCAAGGTGATGGCTTGATCGTCGTTGGCAAGTGCGGGAAGAAGGTCGCGGAAACGCCAGACTCCGCTGAGGTCGATGGGCGATTGCGAAAGCTTGCGCTCGCGCCAGAGGGATTTCAGCCGAGCTATATCGCGGGAGAAGTTTTTCCAGAGAGGATAAGTGATTTCGAGCAGGTCTCCGCAGTGAGCGCAGCGGAAATCCTGGCTCGCGGTTTCCCGCTCGTCGCCGCAGGCGATGCAGCGGAAGCGGAAATCCATGGTACGCGCGTCGGGCGCGGTGGTGGGGAGGGGAGACATGGACGAATTATTTCTTTCCCCGGAGATATTGGTCGGTCTTATTAATCCAGTCGGCGCGGGGTGGACAGAATACGTCGAGGTCGACGGTGTCGACGACGGCCTCGGCTTTGTGCGGCATGTGGGCCGGGATGCAGAGTACTTCGCCGGCGTGGACCACGATCTCTTTGCCGTCGATCCAGAACTTGAGCGCGCCGTCGAGGATGTAGGTGAGTTGCTCGTTGTGGTGGCTGTGTTCGGGGACGATGCAGCCTTTTTTTAATAGGACGCGCGCCACCATGATTTCCTGGCCGACGACGAATTGGCGCTGCAGCAAGGGGTTGAGATCTTCGAGGGGGATGGTGTGCCAGGGGATGTATTGCATGGCGGCCGGCTTCGCGACGGCGCGTTTGGCGAGGGATGTTGTGGGTTTCGTCTTGGGGCGCGGTTTGGACTTTGATTTCGTCTTTATCTTTGCCATGAGATTTCGAAGCGGCACCGTCGTTCGGTGCCGTCCCTCCGGGACTTGTTCCATCTTTGCTAGCTTACCCACGGCTTGCGCCGGGGGCTGTATTCTTTCGCCGCTTCGCGGCTGGCTTTAGTGCACTCGGCCCCCGTACAGCTTTACCGCGGTGTCGTGCAGGTAGGCGTGGGCTAATTCCAGCGCCCGGGCTTCGGTGATTTCGTTTTCCGAGACCATCTCGGCCAGAGCCGCGGCCAGGGCGGTGCGGGACGACTGCACACCCAGCCAGTAGGACTCTTCCGCCCCCAGCACTTGATTGTAAGGGAAACAGTCGGTGCCGAAAGTGATCTTGTCGGGAAAAGTTTCCAGCCACATTTTCAGCGTGTCTTTGAAGGCGGAGGGATATTGGGCGAGCTCGCCGAAGGACGAATCGAGATAAACATTTTTCATGGCGGCGAGCCAGATGGCTTCGCGCTCCAGCGGGTAGCCGCCGTGGATCATCACAAAAGTGGTGGAAGCGTAGCGCGGATCTCGCAGGACGCTTTCCAGATTCATGATGTTGCTTTGCGAGAGGTTGAAATAGTCTCCGATGCCGACGGCGGTGTGGATGTGAACGGGCAGGTGCAGGCGTCCGCCTTCCGTGATGAGATAGCGGAAAATAAAATCCTGGAACGTGCGGTAATCTTTTTCGCTGGGGATTCCACCGGTTGCGTAGCGCTGGTAAATGTCTTCGGCTTGAGCGCGCGAGGGGTCGGCGAAAGTTGTGGGGCGGAAATAGGCGACTTCGAACTTCATGGCGATGCCGCCGCGCCTGGAATTATCTTCGAGCACCTGGGTGATGAACTTTAGATAGTCGGCGAGACTGGCGGGAAGTTTTGTGACGTTCACCTGCTGCATCCAGCGGTGCAGCATTTTTTCCTGTAGCGGAATGAAGACGCCCTGGTCGGGATTGCGGGCCGTTTCGCGCTCGTTGTTGAACGGCCACATGAAAGAGTCGGCGAAGAATACCCAGGGGAAACGTTTGGGATCGAGGTAGTCGGGCATCATGGCGCGGTTGGCCACAGAGCTCTCGATGTTGAGTTTGTCGAGAATTGAGTTGAAATAGGCGGGACCGACGAGTTGCTTTTTCAGCGCGGTCTTTTTGTCGAGCAGCCATTTGGCATGGACGGAAGAAAGATCGGTGTAGGGGTAGCCGAACAAGGCCTTGGCAGCGACAGCGAGTTCCGTATTGTCGTCGCGCGTGCGCAGGGGTTCGCTGGCGTTAGGCGGGGCGGCCATGGCGTCGACGTCGGGATCGTCGGCGTAACCGGGGTGGGCGTGGTGATCGAAGGCGGGGATTTTTTCGATTTGGGGGAGCAGACGCTGGTAGATTTGCTGGACGTCAGGGCCGGGAAAGGGGCGGGCCTGGGCGGCGGCGAGGGCCGGCAGACAAGCAACGATGATGGTTAACCAGAGTCCGTGGGCGAGTTTCATTCGTGTCCTCCAGTTGCCGACGTTCATCTGAATTCCCCCCGTATCGATTCGCCTGTCTGAGTGCACCTTGGGAGTGCTTCAGGCGTCGCGGGATGCGCCAGTCTTATAGGGGTCCTTCGACTCCAAATGCGCCACGCTTTGCGCGGCACATTCTCCGCTCAGGATGACAGAGCTTTTTGATGTCATTCATATTCTTCGCTCGGATGACAGGGTGTTTGGTGCATCGTCATATTTTTGCGAGTGTGCCTTGCCAGGCTGGGGAAACTTTCATGATTCGCTCGACTGCTTCATGCAGAGTTGCCGTTGACGACGCAAACGAGAAGCGGATGAAATCTTTGCCGGAGGGGCCGAAGGCGGCGCCGGGGATGGCGGCGACGCCGGCGTCCGGATCTTCCAGAAGAATACGGCACAGGTCTTCGGCGGTCATTCCGGTGGCGGTGATGTCGACCCAGGCGTAGAACGCGCCTTCCGGAGCGAGGCAGCGGAAACCGGGGACGCGATTCAGGTCGCGGACGAATTGTTCGCGGCGGCGGGTGAATTCTCCGACCATGTGCGCAGTGTTGCCTTCGCGGTCGCGGAGGGCGTCGATGGCGGCGTATTGAGTGAATTCGGCGACGCAGGTGTAGGTGTTGACCGCCATCATCACGAGCGCGGGCACGACTTCGGGTGGAGCGACGGTGTAGCCGAGGCGCCATCCGGTCATAGCGAAGCTCTTGGAGAATCCGTCGATGATCAGGGTGCGCTCGGGCATGCCGGGGTAGCGCAGCATGGAGAGATATTCGCCGCCGTAAAGGATGCGGGCGTAGATTTCGTCGGAGAGCACCCACAGGTCGTGTTTGACGGCGAGTTCGGCGAGGGCGCGCTGCACGGAATCGGTGTAGACGGTTCCGGTGGGATTGCCGGGGGAGTTGGTGAGCAGCATGCGCGTGCGGGGCGTGATTTTGGAAGCGACTTCCGCGGGGTCGGGCTGAAAATTGTTGCGCGCTGAGAGTGTGAACGGAACCGGGACGGCGCCCAGGCCGAGCGCGATCGAAGGATAACCGGGGAAGCCGGGATCGGGATAGAGGACTTCGTCGCCGGGTTCGAGCAGGGCCATCATGGCGAGGAAGAGGGCGATCTTGCATCCGGGCGCGAGGACGATGTTGGCGGGCGAAACTTTCAGGTTGCGGGTGCGGGACAGATACGCGGCGAGTTCTTCGCGCAGGGCGGGGACGCCAGCAACGGCGCAGTAACGGTCTTTGCCTTCGGCCAAGGCGTTGGCGGCCGATTCGATCACTGACTTGCCGGGATGGAAATCGGGCTCGCCGAGTTCGAGATGGATGATGGAGCGGCCCTGGGCTTCGAGTTCTTTGGCACGGGCGAAGACGGAGAGTGCGCCCTCGCCGCTCATGACCGAAATTCTTGATGCTATGGATCGCATGGGTCTCCGATTCATCAGCGGCTAAAGCCGGCTCTCATTTTTTGTGTCAGTGGCGGCACGGCTGAAGCCGTGCCCTGATACGAAACCAGATCTCACAGTCCTTTATACATGCCGCCGTCGACCAGGACGGTCTGGCCGGTGACGTAGGAGGCGCGGTCCGAGGCCAGCCATACGACGGTGTCGGCTAACTCGCGAGGCTCGCCTAAGCGCTTGAGCGGAGCGTCGGCGGCCCAGGCGTCGAGGATTTCTTCTTCGCTTTTTCCCGAAGCGGACGATCGCACTTTGGCCAGTTCTTTCAGGCGGTCGGTGGCGGTGAATCCGGGGCCGACGTTGTTGACCAGGATTCCGTCTTTGCCGAATTCGTTGGCCAGACTCTTTACTAGTCCGACGACGGCGGCGCGGACTGCGTTGGAGAGCACGAGGTCGGCTACCGGCTGCTTGGTGGTGATCGAGGTGATGGTGATGATGCGTCCCCAGTGCTGGCGCTGCATGTGAGGGATGACTTCGCGGGCGAAATAGACCGTGCTGAGGAAGTTCAGGTCGATGGCGCGTTGCCAGTCGTCGAGTGAGGCGGCGAGGAAACCCTTGGCGGGCGGGCCTCCGGCGTTGGTGACGCAGATGTCGACGCTGCCGAATTTGGCGGCGACGGCGGCCACGAAATTCGCGACGGCGGTGGCGTCCGCTACGTCGAAGGCTTGGGCGAAGACTTCCGCATTGTGTTGTTTGCGGATTTTTTCGGCGGCGGCTTGCAGAGTTTGATCGTTGCGGGCGCACATGGCGACGCGGCAGCCTTCGGCGGCAAAGGCTTCGGCGGTGGCCAGGCCGAGGCCTTGGCTGGACGCGGCTATCAGGGCTACGCGGGTTTTCAGACCGAGATCCATGGAAGTGACGACGAAGGGCCGGATATCGAACTGGGCATTATAAATGGTTGTGGTTTGGGTTCAGTGTGGCGACAGGATTGGCGAGAATCCCCACTTCTCGCAAAGGACGCGAGAAATGGGGCACCCGGCAGGGAGACGAGCCAAAGCGCTTTTGCTTGCCCGTGTCGGAGAAACGCAATTAATCTGTAGGAAGTGAGGCAATCATGAAACGGAAATCCCAACGTCCTGAGACTGCGGCTGTACATGGCGCGGCAGATCTTGAGAAGAAGAATGGTCCGGTGGGGACGCCGATTTATCAGACGTCAACGTTCGAAGTTACCGACAATGACGAGCAGCAGCGCGTGACTGCGACGGACCGTTATTACACGCGGTGGGGGAATCCGACGAATACGGTCGCCGAGCAGGCGGTGGCGGCGATCGAGGGCGTGGAGGCGGCGCTGACTTTTGCTTCCGGGATGGGCGCGATCACGACTACGATTCTGGCGCTGCTCAGGGCTGGGGATCATATCGTTGCGCAGCGCGATATTTATGGCGGAGTGACGAAGTTTTTTTCGCAGTGGTTGCCGCGGATGGGGATCGAGACGACGTTGGTCGACACCAATGATTTTGAGCAGGCGGCGCGGGCGATCCGGCCCAAGACGAAAATGCTTTATCTGGAGTCGCCGACCAATCCGGCGTTACGCGTGGTTGACTTCAAGAAGGCCGCCGAGCTGGCGCGGCAGCACAGGCTTATGAGTATGATCGACAGCACGTTTGGAACGCCCATCAACCAGCATCCGGCGGAGTATGGGATTGATCTGGTGATGCATTCGGGGACGAAATATTTGAGCGGGCATGCGGATTTGACTTGCGGCGTGGTCGCGGGGTGCCAGGAGTTGATGGATCAGATTTGGGAGACGCGGACGACGCTGGGCAATTGCATGGATCCGCATGCCGCGTGGATGCTGATCCGGGGGCTAAAGACGCTGGCGGTGCGGGTGGCGCGGCAGAATGAAAATGCGCTGCACGTGGCGGAGTTTCTGGAACAACATGGAAAAGTCCGGCGGGTGCATTATCCGTTTCTGAAGAGTCATCCGCAGCACGACGTGGCGCAGGCGCAGATGAACGGCGGCGGCGGGATGGTGACGTTTGAGGTGGAGGGCACGGGCGAGGACGCGCGGCGGGTGAGTGAGGCCATGCGGCTGTTCACGCTGGCCACCAGTCTGGGTGGCGTGGAGTCGCTGGTGTCGATCCCGGTGCTGACGTCGCATGCCATGATTTCGGCCGAACAGCGCGAGCAGATGGGCGTGACCGAGCAGATGGTGCGGCTCTCGGTGGGGATTGAGAGTGCTGAGGATTTGATTGAGGATCTGGAGCGGGCGCTGCAAGCAGTGGGGGCGAGAAAGTCGGTATCGGTCGGATAGGGAGCGTAGAATACAGTCCAGAATCTCCCTTCGATCCGGAGGCATGCCGTGATTAGACTTGTGTTTCTCTCCATTATCGTGCTCGTTTGCCTGCATCCCGCCCACGCTCAGATTAAGGACGCCTACACACCCGGAGTGCCCCCTCCTCCGCCTCCGCTGGACCGCGATCAGGGAAAGACGGCATCGGACGAACCGAAGCTGCCGCCGCATCATATCGATCTCGTGAAACTGCAGCAGGAAGCCGACGACCTGGCCCGCACCGCGCAAGCCATCCCTGGCGATGTGGCGGGTGTCCGTCAAGGCACGCTGCCCAAGGACATCATCGAGAAACTGAGGCGGATCGAGAAGCTGTCGAAGCGGCTGAGGAGCGAACTGAATCCCTGAGGCTCGGTTTCCGGCGTGGAAACATTCACTCTTCAGTCTGCAAAGAAAAAAACCGGCCTCTTGCGAGGCCGGGTTTCTGGTTTAGAGCGAATCTGTCAGCTAGAAGAGAATCTTCAAGCTGAACTGCAGAATGCGACCCAGGTGAGCGCTACCAATCTCGCCAAATGAACCCGTGCCGAAGGAAGCGGTGGCGCCGTTGCTGTTGGTCAGGTAGAACTGAGTGTGGTTGAAGATGTTGAACCCTTCCGCCCGGAACTCAATCGCCGTGCTTTCCTTGATCGCAAAGTGCTTGAAGACTCCCATATCGAAGGTCAGACGGGACGGATTACGAACAAGGTTTCGATCGTTGGGTCCAAACGTGAGTCCCTGTGGCAGGGCAAACGCCGCTGGGTTAAAGTCGTACTTTGCATAGCTGGGCGACGTCCGTTGACTCGACGGCGGAATGTTTGAGTTGGGATTGCTAATCACATCCGGGAACGAACCTTGGCCCGTGGCGTTGCCAACCCCGGCATTATCGGGGTACGTGGAGCCATTGACGACTGTTACGGGGATTCCAGTCGAGAAGGACTCGATCCCTGACCACTCCCACCCACCCAATAGTGAGTGTGAAAGACCCGGTTTCTTGAACAAGGGCACGTCGTACACCCACGACGCGTTCAGGATATGCCGCTCGTCGAAGTTGGAACTGGCGCGGGTGAAGTTGGGGTTGTAGGAGTTCACAAACGTCCCGTCGTACCGATCCGACGAATTATCGATGGCGTGGCTGTAGGTGTAAGCGGCCGACAGGTTCAGAGCCCCGACGGTCTTGCGAGCCGACGTTTGCAGCGCGTGGTAAGTGGAATTGGCCTGATTCTCCAGACGTGTGATCGTGTTGACGCCCAGGAATGGCCGGTAATAGTAGGCGCTGTTGCCGCAGGCAACAGCGAGGTTGTTGGCCCAGCCGCCGGTCATCGGAGACGTATAAGATGTCCCCCCACCTGGTGTTGCCGTCGCAACGCCAGTCAGTGCGTTGAACGACAGACCAGAGCAGTCGGCGGCAGTAATCACCTGGCCCGATCCGTACGGGTTGGCTGAAGCAGCGACTGGATACAGCTGATTCAGGTCGCGCTGCAGTCCGAGATGCGTTCCCTTGCTGCCCACGTACGAAACGGTAACTACGGTGTGGCCCCGCAGCTCGCGTTGAACGTCCAAGTGCCATTGCTGCATGTACGGCCAAATCGCCTTGTTCGGAATCGAGTAGAAGCTCAGCGGGAAGATTGGGGCGGCGGTGCCGCCGCTGGATGCTCCAATGTTGGTGTAACCCCGAACGTTGTTTTCGGTCGCCGTCTGAATCAGAGGCGACGTTTGGCCTTCCACTCCCTCCGTGTCGGCTTCGTTTCCGTTGGCGTGCTCGTAGAAGATGCCATAACCGCCGCGAAGAGCTGTCTTGCCGTCGCCGAACACATCATAGGCAAAGCCAATGCGTGGCGCCGGGTTGAACAGATGGCCCTGCAAGCAGCCGGCGTTTGAGTTGCCACCGACGACCGCGTTCGGGATTCCGTCAAAAGTGTATGTTCCGCCCGGGCCACCGCATTGCACCAGGCCGAGCAGCGGGTTGCCGCCGGTAAGTGCGCCTGCCGTGCATGTAGGATCGTTGGGTCCACATATCGTGGGAGCATTCGCCACGCCGGCGTTGAACACAGCCGGATCCCAGTTATAGGCATGGTGATACCGGTCGCGGTATGTTCCAAACAAACTCAAGCGCAGTCCGAGATTCAGTGTGAGCCGGCTGGTTGCCCGCCAGTCATCCTGGAAATAGGGTTCGACGATTTTGTAGCGGTTGTAGAACTTCAGCTGATTACTGCCTTGAGAGAAGCTGGCAATGTCCCCCAGCAGGAAGTCAGCGAAAGGATTGCCCGTACCCAACGGCTGGCCACCCACCGTCACAGACTTGGAGGATTTATTGTAGCCAAGCAAGCCGTTGACCTGCACACTGCTCAGTTCGTTTTTCTCCGCGGTTACCAGGTAGGCGCCGAAGGTCAGGTTATGGCGCCCGATGATTTTCGTGATGTTGTCGCGATAGGTATAAGTGGGGTTGGAGTTGTAGGGTCCTTCCGGCCAAATACCTTCCGGATCTACGTTCAAGCCGGAGCCATAGACCACATTACCGGCAGCGATGTTAATGGCCGGAAGCTTGCCACCGCCGCCATTGTTGTACAGGTACCCCATGCTGAACCCCGAGGGAATCGCGTAGTACCCCTGGGACTTGAAAGAGATATGGTCCGTCGTATAGCTGGCGACGAATTCGTTGAGCAAAGTGGGCGAGATGTTAGTCGTCAAGCGGGCGACGACGCTGACGCCCGGACCAGTAAAAAATGTTTGCGAAGTCGGGAAGTTGGAGGTATCCCAGATCGAGCCCGGTTCGAGAGTTGTCCACGAATCGTGGATGTATCGGAAGGTGGCGCGATTCTTGTCGTTGATGTTGTGATCAATCCGAACCAGCTCTTCGCGCCAGTTCGTAGGCAGCGTCGCATTCGCGTTGTATTGCGCGTTGCCTTGGTTGTCCGCAGTGGCCAGCGGGATTAGAGGTAAAAGTGCCTGGGCCTGCGGGGTCACCGGCAACGGACCCAAGCCAGCCGCTAAAGTGAAGGGATTCCCCGTTCTCGGATCGGTGGGACAATCTGCCATTGGGTCGCCTGTGGTGACGGTCGGGTTCGGGCAAACATCGCTGAAGTCGCCCGTCCGCTCTGCGCTATACGGCACCGGCACGCTGTATGTTTGCGGCAGCCTATCGCGCCGCCACTCCTGCGACCAGAAGAAGAATGTCTTCTCCTTGTTCTTGTTGTAGACACCCGGAATGTAGACGGGGCCGCCAATCGTATATCCATAGTCGTTCTTCTTGTACGGGGGCACTATGCCGCTGGCGCCCGCAGCGGTGCTGTTGAAATAGTTTTGCGCGTTGAAGAAGTCGTTGCGCACGAACTCGTAGGCGTCGCCGTGAAAGGACTTGGTGCCGCCCTTGGTTTCGACTTCGACCGTGCCGGAGCCATTGCGGCCGTATTGTGCGCCGTAGTTCGACGTGAGCACCTTGAATTCGGCAATTGCGTCGACGCTGGGGTAGACGTTCAGCGTGCCGTTGCTGCCGTTGTCCATGTTGTCGCCGCCGTCGAGTTCCCAGTTGTTGTACTCGGTGCGGCCTCCATTCATGGAGAACGCCACGCTGCCATTGATGCCCGCCTGGGGCTCATCCATTCCGGTCTGGTTGCTCACACCGGGGACGAGCGTGACCAGGGTCGTAAAATTTCGACCGTTGAGTTCGAGCTGGGTGATTTCTTTTCCTGTTACCGTGCCGGCGAGTTCGGAGGATTGGGTCTCTACCTGCGCGACATTCTCGCCTTGCACAATGACCTCAGTGCTGATGGCACCGACCTCGAGGGGGACGTCGACGCGGGCCTTCTCTCCCACGTCGAGGGTCACACCCTTGGCCTCGTATTTCTTGAAGCCGGTCGCGGTGACGATGACGTCGTACTTGCCGGGCTGTAAAGCGGACTCGTTGTAATCGCCGGCGGAGTTGGAAGTGGTGTTACGGGTGATGCCGCGCTCAGGGCTGGTGACTACGACCTTAGCGCCGGCAACCGCGGCGCCTGAAGCATCCTTCACCGTGCCGGTAATCGAGCCGGTTTGAGCCCAGGCGGCTCCGCAGAAGGTTACGACCAACAGCACGATCTGGAACAGTAGGCGATGAGATTTCATGGTCACGCTCTCCCCGTTGGCGCGGGCGTGGGCCCGGCGCAAGTTCAGTCGGCCTTGCCGTACTTGTCCGAGCCTTGCGGCTCGGGGCTTCATTTTTCGTGCAAAAACTTGTGCCCGTGGATTGAGACCCGGGACGGGTGTATTAAAACGTATGAATAGTGCTTTTGTATGGCACCGTCTGTCAAGAAAAAAGCGCGATCCACTGGCGCGGGGCGGATCATTTTTACAAGACACGCCTGGTGCCGGCCGATTTGAAAAAATCTCGGCGCGGCCGGGAGCGCGAAGCGTAAACGTTTACAGAGGGCTGCGCGTCGACTCACGCACCACCAACTCCGGCGCGACTTTGCGATGAGTGGCTCCGATTTCGCGCTTCTCGAGCACGCCGTTGATGCCGTCGACCACGATGCCCACGGCGGACGCTCCCATGGCTTCCATTGGTTGGCGGACGGTGGTGAGCGAGGGAGTATAGATCGCCGACGTCGCGACGTCATCGAAGCCGATCACCGAACATTGCTCGGGAACGCGCACGCCGGCCCGGGTCAGAGCGCGGATCGCGCCGAAGGCGCTCATGTCATCGAAAGCCAGCAGCGCGGTGAAGGGTCGCTTCTGCCGGATGAGTTCCTCGGTGAGCTTGTGGCCCGATTCGAAGCTGGACATGGGATCGCGCGATTCGGGGAGTTCCATCATGAGCCGGGAATCGAGTTCCAGGCCGCACTCCTTAGCTGATTTGGTGATGCCGCGCCAGCGTGGAGAGCTATCGGTGAGGGCCTTGGGGCCGCGGATGAAAGCAATCTTACGATGGCCGAGCGAGTGCAGATGTTCGAGCGCCATGTGGCCGCCGAGTTCGTTGTCGACGATGACGGAGCTGATCGAGTCGGTCTTCAATTCGCAGCCGATCATTGCCGTGGGGATGCTGCTTTTCTCCAGATCGCCGAGCAAGTTGATATCGAGGAAGAGCCAGTTGGCGAGAACGATCAGGGCCTCGATGCGGCGGTCGAGCAGCATTTCCAGATAGCGTTCGAAGCGGCTGCGCTCGTTGTGCACGTCGGTGAGAATGGGAAGATAGGAGGACTGGTACAGAGTATTTTCGATGCCCCGCAGCACCAGCGTGCAGTAGGGATCGGTCATGTCGAAAACCATGACGCCGACGGTGTGGCTGCGCTTGCTGCGCAGAGAGCGGGCAAACTGGTTGGGGCGGTATCCGAGTTTCTGCGCGGCGCGCTCGATGCGCTTTTTGGTGACCGCAGGGATGTAGCGGGCTAAGGGCGCGTTGTTGAGTACGATCGATACCGTGGTCGAAGAGAATCCGCTTTCCTTCGCCACGTCACGAATGGTCACCATCGCAGCCTTTGTGCCGGACGACTTGAATTGAAAGCGTACACTGGCGGACACTACAGCAGAGAGTAATACCAGTGTCAAGCGTGGGAATTACATCGCGAGGATTGGCTTGGCTTCTGCTGGCGGGCATGGCGATGGCCGACGGGCCGCGGCCAGCCACGTCGGCGCAGGCTGGAACGGGCGCGGGCGCGTCGTCTGCTTCGACCTCGACCGCCGATCCGGCAAGACTTTTTCAACGCGGGCAGGATGCTTTGGGGCGCGGGCAACTCGACGAAGCGGAGCGCGATTTCCGCGGGGTGCTGCAGTTGGATCACCAGTCGGGTGCGGCGTATGGCAATCTCGGCGTGGTCTACATGCGGCGCAAGCAGTGGACGAAGGCGATCGATACGCTGCGGCGGGCGGAACATTTGTCGGTGATGCCGCAGGTCGCGGGGATCCGGCTCAACATTGGCTTGGCGTACTTCCGGCAGAATGAATTTCTGCAGGCGATTGCGCCGTTCGAGTCCGTGGTTCGCGATCAGCCGGACTCGCCGCAACCGCGGTATTTGCTGGGGCTGTGCTACTTTTTTGCCGACCGATGGGCCGATGCCGCCAGCACGCTGGAACCGCTCTGGGCCCAGGAATCGGAGCAGTTGCCCTACCTGTATGTGCTTTCGAACGCGGCGCATCGGGCCGGCCGGAAGGAACTCGACGAGCGCGCCACGGAGCAATTGATCAAACTGGGCGAGGGAACACCGGCGTACCGGCTGTTCGTCGGCAAATATCATTTGAATCGCGAGCAGTACGACGCGGCGCTGGCGGAATTTCAAGCCGCGGCCGAGGCTGACCCCAGACTTCCTTTCGTGCACTTCGATCTGGGGTTGACCTATTTGAAGAAGCAGGATTTTGCGCGGGCGCGCGACGAATTCTTGCAGGACGCCGCAGTCGAGCCGGACCTGGCTCTCAACTACGACGAACTGGGCGACGTTTACTGGCTGATGCAGGACGACCGGAATGCGGAGAAAAATTATCGCGAAGCGCTGCGCCGCGACGCGCGGCTGGTGAATTCTCATCTGGGCCTGGCGAAGATTTATCAGCGCGAGCAAAAATATGTGCCGGCGCTGTCGGAGGCCGAAGCCGCGGGCAAGCTCGATCCAGAGCGTATTGATGTCCATTACGTGCGTGGACAGTTGCTGTTGCACCTGGGACGCAAAGCGGAAGCGAAGCTGGAACTGAACGCGGCCGTGCGCATGGAGAATGAACGCCACGCCGATCCGAAGAATCCGGGAGAAACGGGAACGATTCCGTCTCCTGAACTGCTGCAGGACCCGCAGTAAGACTGATAAAATCGGGAGCTGCAGAAAGGTGTACAGGGTTTCCGCTCGCAGCATCTTTTTCTCGGTTCGCTCCGCAAACACGACCGCAAGTGCCGTTCAAGGAGGTACAACTCATGAAACGCATTCTGAAAATCGTTGCTATTGTCGTCGCCGTGCTGATCGTCATCGCCATCGCGGTGCCATTCTTCATCGATGCCAATACTTTCCGGCCCACAATTGAGACCGATGCCACCGCGGCGCTGGGACGACAGGTAAAGGTGGGAAATCTTTCGCTCTCGATATTGTCGGGGAGCGTATCGGCTGACGATATTTCTATCGCGGATGATCCGCAGTTCAGCAAATCGGGGTTTGTGCAGGCCAAATCGTTCAAGGTGGGCGTGGAATTGATCCCGCTGATTTTCTCGAAGAAGCTGAACGTAACCGAAGTGACGCTGAACCAGCCGGAGATCAGCCTGGTGAAATCGGAGAACGGCGAGAAATGGAATTTCTCCAGTCTGGGCGGGAATAATACGTCGGCGACGAAACCGGCTTCCGGTTCGTCAAGCGGAACTCCGAATGTGTCGGTGGCGAAGGTGAACGTGAAGGATGGTCGGCTCACTATATCGCGGGCGGGGTCGAACGAGAAGCCACACGTGTACGATAAGGTTAATATTGAAGTAACAAACTTCTCCCTCACTTCTTCGTTTCCTTTCAACATGACGGCCCAACTTCCGGCCGACGGAAGCCTGAAGTTGGACGGCAAAGCCGGACCGATTGACGCCGACAACGCTGCCCGAACTCCGCTCGAAGCCAAAGTTGCCGTGGAAAAAATGAATCTGGCGGCGTCGGGGTTTATCGATCCCGCTTCTGGGATCTCAGGGATTGCGAATTTCGATGGGACCGTCACCTCCGACGGACATGAAGCGAAGACCAGCGGCACGCTGACAGCCACGAATTTACAGGTGGTTCAGAAGGGGTCGCCGGCGGGCAAACCGGTGCAGGTGACCTACACGGTGAACCACGATCTCGCCAAAGAGACGGGGACGATCCCGCAGTGCGAGATTGCCATGGGCAAGGCGGTCGCGCACGTGACCGGGACCTACGACGCACACGGCAAAGTAACTGCCGTCGATATGAAACTGAACGCGCCCAGCATGCCCGTCGACGATCTCGAGGCGATGCTTCCGGCGCTGGGCGTCATATTACCTCCGAAGGCAACGCTGAAAGGTGGCACGCTGAGTACGAACATGACGATCGCTGGTCCGGTTGACAAGTTGGTTACGATCGGAACGGTCAAGCTGGAGAATTCCACGCTGGCCAATTTCAATCTGGGATCGAAACTGTCCGCCATTTCCGCGTTGTCGGGCAAGAAGACGGGCGAGGACACCGTGATTCAGGATTTCAGTTCCGACGTGCGCGTGGCTCCCGAGGGCACGAAGGCCGACAATATTAATCTCAACGTGCCCTCGGTCGGAGTGGTCACGGGGGGCGGGACCGTGAGTCCGGCCAATCAACTCGACTTCAAAATGAAGGCCGACGTCAGCGGCATGGGGATCCCGTTCTCGGTTGCGGGAACGACCGCTGACCCGAAGTTCGTGCCGGACGTGAAGGGGATGGCGACGGGGATGTTGAAAGGCCTGGGCGGCGCCGGCGGGAAGGATGCCAGCAGCGTGATGGGATTGTTCAAGAAGAAGCCGCAGTAGTGGGAACAAGACGAGAGCGAAGAACGCTGCGTCTTGCTCTTTCGGCGGCCCTGCTCTCCAAGCTGGAAGGGGGAAAGTTGTTTCCTACTCTGCCCACACTGTTGCGCATCGCCATGGCGTTCGGAGTGGGGCTCGACTACTTTTTGACCGAAAATACGGGTCCGGACCGCGGGCCCAGGCGGGGCTGGGGCTTGCCGGTGGTACCTTAATTGCTATCCAACCTTGATTGACAAGGCCTGTTGACCATTCCATACTCGCGATTAAGCTGCAAAAGTTTGCAACCTTGCTGACTCTGGAATAGGGGCGCGTGGGTTCGGGATTGGTTCGCCCTCGGATCGAGTCGATTTCCACGGCACGGTGTTTCAGGGTTTCATCACAGGAGGATCTTCATGTCTAAGCCATCTGCCTCAAATAAATTCATGCGTTCTGGTTGGGTTGTCCTCGGCTGTACGGTCGCGTTGGCGGCCGTAGCCGCGATGGGAATCGCAGGCTCCGCCAGCTTGCGCGGGCATCGGTCTGTTGCCTCCACTTCCCCGGTCGCCGCAGTTCCCGTGCAAGCGCCAGCGCTGAACGCCCGCGGCCGAGTCCAGGCCAGCATGGGCAAGCTTCCGTTAGCGTTTGAGGCGAACCAGGGACAGACCGATCCTCAGGTCAAATACATGGCGCGGGGCAATGGCTACACGGTGTTTCTCACGGCGAATGAGACGGTGTTCGCGCTGCAATCTTCGTCCGGGGCGTCGACCACCGGCGCGGCCAGCAAGCACGGCTTCAACTCTCGCGGATTGCAACAGTACCAGCCAGAGAAAAAGAACGTGTCTGCCGCGATTCACATGCGCGTGGTGGGCGGGAATGCGCAGGCGCAGATCGCTGCAGGCGACGAACTGCCGGGAGTAAGCAACTACTACATCGGCGGCGACCGCAGCAAGTGGCAGGCGGGAGTCAGGCAATACGCAACCGTCGCATACCGGGATGTTTATCCCGGCGTTAACATGGCCTTTCACGGCGAGCAGCAGCAACTGGAATTTGATTTCATCGTGGCTGCGGGCGCCAATGCCGCCCCTATCAGTCTTGGATTTTCTGGAGCTCACAAGATAACCACGGATGCGTCAGGCAATCTCCTGCTTTCTTCGGCGGCGGGTGAAGTCCTGTTGCACAAGCCCGTCGCGTATCAGGAAAGAGACGGCCAGCGCCAAAATGTTGCGGCCGAGTTCGTGCAGGAGAGCAACAACCAAGTTGGATTCACCCTGGGATCGTACGATCACACCCGGTCCTTGGTGATTGATCCGGCCCTGAGCTATTCCACCTACTTGGGCGGCAGCGGCGAGGACGAGGCGTTTGCGATCGCGGTTGACGCTTCGGGCAATATCTACGTCGCGGGACAAACCGCCTCCATCAACTTCCCGGCTCACACAGGAACTGTCTCCACGGTCGGAGGGTTCGATGCATTCGTTACAAAATTGAACGCCTCGGGCTCCTCACTAGTCTTCACAACTCTGATCGGGGGTGGCGGCAACGATGTCGCGCTTGGCATCGCAGTGAACAGCACCGCAGCATACATAGGCGGAATCACGGCCTCGAGCGCGATAAGCTTCCCCTCCACCGTAACGCTTGGGCCGGGAGGCGGCCAGGACGCCTTTGCAGCCAGACTGAACAGCGCGACCGGCACGGCGGTATACGTGACCCGGATCGGCGGCACCGGCAGCGACTCAGGCAATGCAATCGCAGTTGACAGCACCGGCAATGCCTACCTTGTCGGGGAGACCGACTCAGTGAATTATCCTACCCCGGGTTCTCCGATTCAGGGACAGAACGCGGGCACTGATGACGCATTCATCTCCAAGATCAACCCGGCTGGGACCGCGCTGGTTTATTCAACTTATCTGGGCGGTTCCCAAGGTGATGTGGCTACAGGCATCGCATTGGACGGTTCCAACAACGCTTATGTCGCTGGGATTACCGGCTCATCCAACTTCCCGACAACCACCGGCGCATTTCAGACTTCTCAGAAGGGCAGCTTCGACAATGGCTTTGTAACTGAAATCAAGGCTGACGGCTCCGCGACAATTTACTCGACCTACCTTGGGGGCAGCGCTGGAAACGACCCCTTCGGGATTGCGGTAGATTCGGCTGGTGAAGCGTATGTGACCGGCTCAACCAGTTCCACGGACTTCCCAACGGTCAATCCGGCGCAGACGAGCAACGCCGGCGGACTTGACGTTTTTGTCACGAAGTTCAATAGCAGTGGCAGCGCCCTCTTGTTCTCGACTTACTACGGCGGCACGTTGGATGAAACGGGGACAGGAATCGCCTTGGACTCTTTTGGCGATGCCTACGTCACGGGACGGACCGCATCCTCAACTTACCCAGTGAGCGGCGGGCCGTTTCAGGGAGCGATCAGTGGTTCCTCGGATGCGTTCGTGACAGAGCTGAGCAACACCGGCTTTGTGGTGTACTCCAGCTTTCTGGGTGGCACTGCCAACGAGAACAGTATCGCGGGCGATACCACGCAGGGCGCTTTGGGAGCGGTCGCCGTCGATTCTTCGAGCAACGCGTATCTAGCTGGAGACACCAACAGCAGCGACTTTCCGGTCGTCTCTCCCCTGCCGTGCTGTGGCGCCAAAGCCGGAGGACTGGCCGACGGGTTCGTAGCCAAAGTGGGAGCTGCACCTGCCGACTTCTCGGTTGCGGTCGCGCCGACCAGCGCGTCGGTAACCCCCGGACAGTCGACTTCGGCGATTACGGTAACGGTATCGTCGGTGAACTCCAGCTACGGCCAGGCGGTGGCTTTGTCGTGCACGGGATTGCCAACCGGCGCGGGGTGTAACTTCACATCGGCCTCGCTTACTCCGACCAGCAGCGTAGCGACTACATCGCTGACCATTACTACGACCGGGGCCACGGCGGCTATGAACGGCTCGTCGAAGATCTTCTACGGTCTGTGGCTGCCGATCGTTGGGCTGTCGCTGGTGGGCATGCGATTCAGTTCCACCGAGTCGCGCCGCAAGCGGCTTCTGGGCTTCCTTCTGCTCGGCCTCGTCATGGCATTGCTGTTCGTGCTTCCGGGTTGCGGTAGCAGCAGCAGCACCAAGGGCTGCAGCGGATGTACTCCCGCTGGTTCTTATACCATTACGGTTTCAGGTACGGCGGGCGGAGCGACGCATACTGCGCCCTTCAAGCTCACGGTCAACTAGCCATCGCGATCAACTACAGCGGCCGCCTTCCTCGCGGGAGGCGGCTGTTGTTCTTTGAGGGCTTTGGCGGGGGCGGGCCACTTCTTGATGGTAGTATGGAAGATTCCGTGGGAAGGATTGCGGGGAACTGTGGGTCGTGGTCTCTGGGGAAATGTCTGCGGTAAAATAGGACGCTGACTCTGGCGTGGCTGGCAGACTAGCTGGCTGTGGTTTTGAGTGCGGGCCAGGGAGAGTTCATCAAGAATTCATTTCGCCGGCGAAAGTTGATCGGGAGGGGCGGGCAGCCTTTGGGTTGTCCTGGGAATCGAAGCTAGTTGAAGCGAAACCTGCTCATGTTGAAATTCGATTCGTCGCAATCCGAGGCATCGCAATTCGATTCATCAGAATCCCAGTCATCAGAATCCAAGTCAGCGCAAACGGACTTATCGCAATCGAACTTATCGCAAACCATGTCGCCGAAATCCGTATCTGCCAAATTTAGTTCTGCGAAATTCATGCCTGTGAAATTCCGTGTTTCGAACTTTTGTGCTTCGCGATTCTGGTTCGCTCGGCGGACGCGGTATGCCGTTGCTGCGGTGTGCATGCTGACCGGCTTATTGGCCTTGCCGCTACCGGCGGCTGGGCAGAGCTTTACGCTGAACGCCGGTGCGCTGTCGCCGGATGCGGTGGTTCCTGGGGGCACATCGTCTTCCAACATCACGGTCAGCGGCAGCGGTTTCAGCGGTGCGGTGAATATGAGTTGCCAGGTAACATCGACCGAGCCGACGACCGATCCGCCGGTTTGCACGGTGAGTCCGACGACGGTGACGCCTCCGGCCAACGCGTCGGCTACGATCACGACCAAAGACGACACCACTACGGTGAGTTACAGCATCACCGTGACCGGAACCGCGCCTTCGATCTCACAGACCATGACTACGCCAGCGGAGAGCCTGACCGTGCTGGCGGTGACGCCGGGGTTCACCATCACGGTGAACAAGACCATAGAACCGACCAGCGTTCCGGCGGGCAGTGGGGGCGAAGGAATCATCACGATCAATCCGATCAACAACTACGTGAGCCCGGCGGGCGGGGTCACGCTGTCCTGCAGTTCGATCACTCCGCTGGTCACGATCCCGCCGGTGTGCTCGTTCAATCCGCAGAGCGTGCAGGTGAACGGAGTCGCACCTGTCAACTCGACGATCACGATCAACTCCTTCGGCAACACAGTTACGGGCGCCGCGGCTGCTCCCCGGAGTTTCTATGGGTTTGCGTTATGGATGCCTTTGCCGATGCTGGCGCTGGCCGGCCTGGGTGCGGCGGCGGGCGGAAAGCGATCGAGGAAAGCGTGGGGCCTGCTGGCCCTGCTGGTGATGAGTGGCGCCCTATTTCTGATGCCCGCCTGCGGCAACGCGACGCCGACTACGAGCGCACCGAACGGAATCACTCCTGCCAACACCTACGTCTTCACGGTAACGGGCATCGACAGCAATGGGGTGACCGCAAGCAACACGGGCTCCACGACCAACCAGAATCCCACAGTCAGCCTCACGGTAACCGCGCCGACGAACTGAGCCCATGCGCCAGCTCTGGCATTGCACCAAGCGCGGGCGGCTGCTGGCCGGGCTGGTGGTGGCAATGTTTCCCCTGCTGTTGCTGGAGAGCGCCGGCGCGCTTCCCCTCGGCGCTGTTCCCTTCGGCGCTGTTCCCTTCAAAGACAAAAACAAAGCAAAGATTCCCGCGGTGCGCTGGGATGAGGAGCAGCCGGGCTGCACCTTTTCGCGCAGCGACGATGGTCACTACCACTACGGAATGTCGTACGAAGACATCGGTATCACGATAAGTGTCGATGCGCAGGAACTGGAAAAAGTTCACCACCGGCCGGAGCGATTCTTCGCGGTGCTGGTGGACGTGCGCTACCGCGGGCCGGGAACTCTGGATTTCGGAGTCGAAGACATTTCTCTCGAGTTCGTAAAACACTTCCGAGTGGTGCAGAGGTCGCTGGATCCCGACGCGTTTTCCGACAAGGTGCAAAACGACGCCGATGAACGCGACCGCCAGATGGCGCGCGAAGTGGAGAAGCATCCGGAAAAGAAAGAAGAAAAAGAAGCCTTCGTGAAGGCGCTGCTGAAAGACTCGGCAGAGCTGCAGGAGTTTGTAGGCAAAAACAGTTTGAGGGCGACGCGGCTGGGGCCGGGCAATCCGGAAATCAGCGGGTGGGTGTTGTTCAGCACCGACAGCAAATGGATCCCCAGTGGATGGAAGAAGCAGGAAGAATTCATCCTGCGCGTGCCGGTCGACGGAAAGATATTTGAATTTCCCTTCAAGCTTCCGCCGAAGCCGGGAGAAGTAATGCTGCGGCGGCGGGAGTGAAGCGGGCTTCCGGCTACCGGCTCTCGGCTTCCGGAAGTGTGTGACCGAAGTTAATTCGCCTTCCGGAAGCCGGAAGCCGGCCCTACGATGCGGCTTTGTGCTGCTGACTTTCGAGCTCGGCGGCGTGCTGCATCAGGACGTCGCGCAGCGAGACCAGTCCCTTCAAGTCCTTGCCCTCGACGATGGGCAGATGGCGAAATCCAAACTCGCGCATGATGAACAGGCATTCCTCGATGGTCTCGTCGGCGGCGACGGCGCGCGGATTCGCGGTCATCACTTCCGACACCGCGGTGGTTCCGGGAGTTCGGCCCACGGCCACCACGCGGTTCATGATGTCGCGCTCCGACAGGATCCCGGCCAAGTCCCCATTGCGCAGCACGGGCACGGCGCCGATATTGTGCTCCATCATGAAACGCGCCGCCTCGAGCACGGTGCGGGTAGCCTCGACGGAATAAACTTTGCGGTCTTTCACGAGATCGCGGAGAGTCTTCATGGGTCACTCCTTACGGCACGGCGGAACCTGAGCGGATTCGGCCAGGCTCGGCCGGCCTCTGCGGTGGGCAATACTGTATCACAGGCGGGAGGCCTCCGGAGGCCTTGCTGGCGGCGTCTTTTGCCGAACCAGGGCAGAGACGTAGCAAGCTTACGTCTCTGCGCGGTTGGGATGGACCGTGGCTAGAACCGCAACTGCGGACCGAAGGTGACCCGCAAATTGTTGTGAGCGCCGCCGTTGAAATAGATGTCGTCGCCAATCTCGGCGCGAACTCCAATGGGGCCGGCAAAGGCTTCAAATCCTCCACCCGGGTAGACAGCGAAAGAGGTCGTCCCGTTGGTTAGCCCGACTGTGTTGACGAACCCGGTGGTGGCATTCTGATTGTTGATGCTGAAGTTGTCGAACCCGACTTTGCCGGTAATGAACAGGCGAAACGGCCCTGACCCAGTCTGTAATTTCGGTCCGAAAAATCCGTGCAGGGTGCGGAGGTGCGTGTTCACCAGCTCCGTGGTGACCCCGTTGGTGAAGGTGTTGGAATAGCTGCGCTTGAAATCGTACGCCATCTCGGCTTCAAGTTGAACGCTGGGGCGGATGGCAAAAGCGACGCGACCGCCCAGGCCGACGAAGTTTCTGGTGGGCGACGCGTCGCTGAGCCGGAAATAATCGGCAAATGCGCCGACCTCGACATGCTCCGAGTGGTCTTGCGCCAGAAGCATGGGCGCGGCAAAAAATAACGACATTATGAAAAGACCGAGACAACGTTTCATGGTTTCACTCCCTGTTCTGTGAGTCCGTGCTCGCGCACACCTCTCCCCGTGCATGAGCGGAGAGGGAGCGGAAAGCGCAGCGGCAGGTCCTGTTATAGATGCGATTTTGATGGGGTGGGTTGGCGGGTATAGCGCGTCCGGCGCGGAGTTGGGCGTGGCGTTTGAGTGCGGGAGCAAGCGCCTTTGGCCTCGATCTTCGGGGTCAAAGGCTCTCTACAGAAAACGGCGCGGATCAACTCCGCGCCGTTTCAAATCGCCGTGTACTCAAGTTGCGTTATTGCAGGTGATTCGGTTGGGACGGTGTGGCATCCGCGGCGGTGCTGTCGGAACGCGGAGTCATTGAGACTACGATGTACTCCCGCTCTTTGCTGTCGAGATCTTCCACGCGCAGCAGCATCTTGTCTTTCTCCAGGCGGAATTGCGCCCGCTCGCCCACGGGCAGAAGCGCGGGATGCTTCTCGTCGCGCGGACGGATGCGATAAATCACGCGCTCGGCCTGCAGTACATATTCCTGGCAAAGAACTTCCTGCGTCTTCTTGTTGCTGGAGTCGGTGCCCAGCATTTCGCCGGCAAGAGTCTTGGCGTTCTTTTCGGCTACGCCGCACTGCGCCGAATCCATCTGCAGGAGTTTTCCAGTCTGAAAGGGCTTGGGATCTTTGGCATACGCCGCCGAAGCCAGACCCAGAACCGCGCACAGCATGAACTTCGATCGCATAACACGCCCCCTGAAATTGGTTGAACCGCTCCGAAGCGAAGCTCCGGTTACTCGGATATTTTTCTATTGCTCGGGGGCGGAAAAAAGGTCACGGCAGTAATAGACCGAAAGTTACTTTCGGCCACGTAGCCGCGGACGCATTTGTCCTGGGGGGCGGACGAATGCGTCCGCCGCTACGCGTCTAAGGTTCCGTTACTTCTTCCAGCGTCTGGAAAAATGCGGGATAGGAAATCGCGGCTGATTCGGCGCCGCGGATCAGGGTTTCGCCTTCGGCTCGGAGGGCCGCGACGGCGAAGGCCATGGCGATGCGGTGATCGCCGAAGGAATTGAGTTCGGCCCCGTGGAGGGTCTGGCCTCCGGGAATCTTCAGACCGTCTTCGCGCTCTTCCACCTGTGCGCCCATGAGCCGCAGGTTCGCGGCTACGGCGGCGATGCGATCGGATTCTTTCACGCGGAGCTCTCGGGCATCGCGTACTTCGATTCCCTGCTCGGTGTAGGGGGCGATTGCGGCGAGCACGGGAATTTCGTCGATCAGCGCGGCCGAGTCGGCGCCGGCGATGGTGATGCCCTTCAGTCCGGCGCCTTCGACCTGCAGGGTTCCGACCAACTCGCCGTGAATCTCATCCAGTTGAGTGACTGTAATGCGCAGTCCGATCTGCATCAGGATGTCGAGCAGGCGGGCGCGCGTGGGATTCATCAGCAGGCTGGGGAGGGTGAGTTGCGAACCGGGGAACAAGGCAGCTGCGCACAGAAAAAATGCCGCGCTCGAGAGGTCGCCGGGGATGCGGGTTTCGATCCCTCGCAGACGCTGGCCGCCGCGAATGCGTATTTCATTTCCCTGTCCGCCGCCCTTGCTCTCGAGTGTTGCGCCGAAAGCGCGGAGCGCCACTTCGCCGTGATCACGGGTGCGCATCGGCTCTTCGATGCGAGTCTCGCCGTCGGCGAAGAGTCCGGCAAAGAGCAGACACGACTTTACCTGCGCGCTGGCCACCGGCATGGTGTAGTCGATGGCTTTCAGGGCCGCGCCTGTGATCTGTAGTGGAGGCTTGCCGGCCTGCGAGGCGATCTGCGCGCCCATGGCGGACAGCGGCGTGATGACGCGCTCCATGGGACGGCGGGAGAGCGACTCGTCGCCGATCATTTCGCTGGAGAATTTCTGGGCGGCGACAATGCCGCTCAACATCCTCATTGTGGAACCGGAGTTGCCGCAATCGAGCGCGTCGGCGGGAGCGGTGAGCGATGGGCCGCGGCCTTGGACTTCGATGGTGCCGTCTTTCTGCTCCCAGGCCACGCCGAGCAAGCGCATGCAGGCGAGCGTGCTGGCGCAGTCGGCGCCCGTGGAATAATTTTCGAGACGCGATGGGCCCTCGGCGATGCCCGCCAGCATGGCGTAGCGATGGGAAATCGATTTGTCTCCGGGCAGCCGCACACTGCCGCGCACGTTGCGCGCCGGACGCACCATTACCTGGGACCCGTTTTTCATTCTGAGATCAATATTAGCGGATTGACATTAGCAGATGAGCCACGTAGGCCCGGACGCATTCGTCAGGTCTCTTGGGGAATGCGGGCGGACCCTTCGACTTCGCTCAGGGCAGGCTGCGTCCGCCGCTACGCGAGCGCCTTGGCTTCCGCGGCCGCTTCTTTGAGGATGTTGGGCGGGACTTCCTTCAGTCGGACATCAAATTCGAACATGGGGGTTTCGGTGCCGCGGCCCCAGCGGGCAACTTCCCAGTGGAGACGGATGAACTTCACGTCAGGATGCGAAATCAGATCAAGCAAGAGAGGCCACTCACCGCAGTAAAATTTCTGGGGGAAGGCGGTGATGGATTTTGCGCCCCAGGTTGCGCCGTCGGCTGAGCCGTAGATGCTGATGTCCAGAGACTCCTGCTCGATGATTTTCGAGATCTCGAGGGTGACCAGAAACACCCGGCTGGTCGCGTCGCTAAGATCTACGGCAGGCCCGTCACCCTTGCACGTAGCTACTATTTTTCGCTGAACTAAGGAAGCGTCGATCATGGCGAAAGGATTGTAGCAAAAGAGCCGTTCTCGGTTCTCAGTTCTCGGTTCTCAGCTTACGACGAATTCATTCCGAGGGATGCGGTCCCGTGAACTCGGAGCAGCAGGGCTTTTGTACCGGCTTGAATTCCATCAGTTCGACGCGCACGAGGTCAGGATCGTACAGGTTGAGCTGCCATTTGCCGTCTTTGCCCATCTGAGCTTTTTCGTCGCCGTGCGGCTTCCAGCCATGCGATTCCAGAGTGGCCTGTGCCTTCTTGATGTCGGCGACGCCCAGCGAAATGTGATTCATCACGCCGGTGAGGCGCAGGTCGGCAGGCTGAGGCTGGTTCAGCATGTACTCGATCCAGTCGGTGCCGTCGGCAACCTGGTTGGCAGCCCACTCGGTCACATCGTCTTTCATTCCGCCGTGCCAGTAGGGGCGGAAGCCGAGGATGTCGCGGTAGAAGTGGTCGGTGGCCTCGCGCTTGTAAACCAAGAAGCCGGTGTGAATCATGTGTTTCGAAACTCCGGCAGAAGCCGGCGGCGCGGCCTCGCCCTTGTCGCGCTCCACGAATTCAATCTTGTGGCCTTCTGGATCGTTCACGACAAAGAAGAGGCTGTGATCGGATCGGCCTTCAATCTGGGGGACGTTGATTCCCTGCGCGATCAGATATTTTCGCAAGGCCGCGATGTTGTCGGTGAGCAGGGCGACGTGATCCAGGCGGTTGGTGGATTTCGGATCGGGCGCGGGGCTGAAGCCGACCCACTGCGCACCTACCAGATATCGCAGGGTGCCGCCGGGTTCGACGGGCGCGGCGGACGCGAGACCGAGGACGTCGGCGTAGAGTTTTTTCACCCCCTCAGGCTGCGTCGTATAGAACGATACGTGGTCGATGCCGAGAATGTGGGGACGTTGAGTTGCGGTTTGCGCGTGGGCGCAGATCTGGAGCAGGATGACGGCAACGGTGACGCTGAGGTTCTTCATAGCGCCCTCGATTCTAGTGCAATTCGTGAAGCTCGCGGAATTAAGGCTCGCGATCAAGCGGTTGATGCTTCGAATGCTTGAGTTTTGCAGTCTCATTGCGAAGAGTCTCGGTAGTATCGGCGAAGAAGCGAGCAATCGCGGTTAGTTCCCCTGCGCTGTAACGGGCCGTCACCTGGGCCATGGCGCGGCCCAACGACTGAAAGATGGGGACCACTCGTTCCTTCAATCCCTTCATGTGTAGGGGCTGAACGATCACACTGCGCCGGTCGGTGGGATTCGCCTGGCGGCTTACGTATCCCGCCTTCTCCAAACGGTCGACAATGCCGGTGATGGCGCCGGTGGTGAATCTGGACAGTTCGGCGAGACGACTGGCGGTCGAGGGTCCGTGCTGGTCAAGCAATCCCAGACACTTCCATTCCGCGGCGCTCATTCCCAGGTGAGCCGCCACGGCTTCGTGGAAAAAGATCACCGCATTACTGAGTTCGCGGCCCATCAGGTCCTGACGAGGCGAGGGAGGAGCGCCGGATCCCGAAGACGTCAGCTTTTTTTTGCTTGCCATATATCTTAGATATGAGATACTTTGTTGTAAGATTATTTTAACAGGATTTAAGGACGCTTATGCCGCCAGTCGAATGCGCCCCGCCCTCAACCGCCCCAGCGCTGCCAATCTCGCGATGGCAGCGCGCTGGACCTGTCGTTGCCCTGCTCCTGTTGTCTCCCGTTATTTCAGAGGTGCTGTATGGAGCCACCCGGATCAGCGTGATCTTTGTTCTCGTCCCCGAAATCTTGACCTGGGGTTGCGGCGCACTGATCATCCGCGAGAGCGTGCGGCGCTGGAACAGGGGATGGCCGAGCATGCTATTGCTCGGCGTGGCTCTTGCGGTTGCCGAGGAGTGGGTGATCCAGCAGACCTCGATCGCACCGTTGGTAGGACTGGCGAAGCATGCGTATGGCCGCGTCTGGGGCGTAAACTGGGTCTACTTTCTGTGGGCGCTGGGCTATGAGAGTGTCTGGGTGGTTCTGGTTCCTGTGCAACTTACGGAACTGTTGTTCCCTGCCCGCCGGGAACAGCGGTGGTTGCGCACCCGGGGCCTAGTCATCGCAAGCCTGGTATTTGTGCTGGGTGCGTGCATGGCATGGTACGGATGGACGCAGAGGGCTCGCGTCATGATTTTTCATATGCCCCCTTATAGTCCGCCGCCGCTGTATCTAGCGGCGGCCGTCGCGGTGTTTGTTTTACTCATCCTCGCGGCATACGCCATGCCATCAGCGCATTCGCGGCACAACGAAGTTAGTCCGAATGCAGCGCCTTCTCCTGTGCTGCTGGGAATGATTGTGACCGCGCTGGGATCCGCGTGGGCAGCATTCGTCCTGCTGGGTTTTGGTTCCGTGCCTGCCGTCCCATTTTCGCTTGCGCTGGCCGCTGGGCTGGCCTGGTGCGGCCTCACTTTGTTTCTGATGCGACGCTGGACTTCTAGTTCCAACTGGGGTGACACGCACCGTTTTGCGCTGGTATTCGGCGGAATTCTCGGCTGCATGTTGGGAGGTTTCGCTGTATTCCAACTCGGCGGGGCGCTGCGCATCGACTGGATCGGCAAGGCCATCCTGAACGTGGCTGCCGTGGCATGGCTCATCATGGTTGGCCGAACAATGGCTGGCCGAACAATTGGCTGACCGAACATTTGACAGTGCGCGACCGGTTATCGAGTCCAGCCGCTGACAGAATCCAGAAACTGGCGGAGAAGCTTGGCGGCGTCTTGGGGCTGTTCCCAAGCCGCGTAGTGGCCTGGCCTTTGGAATGACGCGAACTAGCTGCTGGCGATGTGCTGCAGCATCAGCGGGGCTCCGGGGGCCAAATCCGCAAGAACTCAAGAACCAAAGCTGGCAAACCTACGACACTGGGACACTCTACCTCAGACGAAGCGGGAATCTGCATCGGTTGCTCATTCTTCGGGAGCAGCCGTCCCGTCCGACCAGTGACCGACTGGAATCAGAAACAAGGTCAGATGACCGGGAGGGTCGTTGATTCCTATCACCGGGGAGCCCGGGTGGTTGGCGCCCCAGGTTGCGGAGTCAGTGAGTGGAAGGAAAAACATCAGGTGGGGGTGCCAATGCACGCCACGGTCGTTCAAGTATTGTTGCTTCGACAGCATGTAGCACATCGAGCCGGGTTCCGGCGGCGACAATTCCTTTCGGTCGAAAGCGGCTTTGACGGCCTCGGACATCTGGGCCTTGGATCGCGAGGCCAGGATCACTTCGGATTGCTTGACGGCAATTGGAATCTGGGATCGCGCGGCCGTCGGGTTGAAGCAGACCGGAGATCGCACTTTGGGATTCCAAAAATCGGGATCGTCGGTTGGGGCGGCCCATGATCGCCACACCATGCACACGAAACCGTTCTTGCCTTTGACCGCGGTTTCGTAACCATGTTGGCCGAGGACCAGGATCTCGGCATCCTGTGAGATGGATTCCGGAGCGGCGCTGCGCGCCAGCGTTATCTCGGCGGTTCGCTCCATCGAATATTGGTCAAGCGGGGCCATGTTCGGATAGAGGGTTTTGGCGTCCGATGCTTGCGCTTGCCCCGGCACGGCCAGCATGGCGATCAGCGCGAAGCTGGTGAGGGTAATTGTCCTGAGAGCGTCTCGCTTCATTGGTTTCTCCTGAGATACACAGATCCTTCCAGTGCCAGCGAGCTCAACGCAAGCCACCCAGAAACTGGCGGAGGACGATGATGGCATCCTGCGATTGCTCCCACGCGGCGTAGTGTCCGGCTTTTGGAATCACGCGCAGCTGGCTGTCGGGGATTTGCTGGCGCATGAACTCGGCTTCGTTCACGCCGGTCATGGTGTCCTCGTCGCCGGTCACGAGCAGGGTGGGAACGTTAATGGTCTTCAAGGTTTCAATCGAGTCGGGGCGGGCGGCCATGCCGCGCTGCACCTGCGCGACATCCTCGGGCGACATTTTGCGCATCATGCGCAGAGCGCCATCGACCAGGTCGGGACGCGTTTCGCGCGTTGTCTTCCCCATCAACTTCGGGATCATGGATTCGAAAAACGGCTCGGTGCCGCGGTCGAGAACTTCGTTGGCCGCCTGCAGGCGTCCGGCTCGGGCTTCGGGAGTGTCGGCGGGAGCTTTGGTATTGCACAAAGCGAGCGCGACCGCGCGGCCGCGATATTTTCGCCAGAACTCGAACAGGGCGTAGCCGCCGATCGAGACTCCAATCAGCGGCGCTGAGCCAACCTCAGCGGCATCCATCACGCTGGCGATGTCGGCGGCATGTTTCTCCATGGTGGCCGGACCATCGCCGATGCCGGACTCGCCGTGTCCGCGCAGATCGGGCAGGATCAGGCGATATCGAGCGGAGAGAGCCTCGGCGACCGGCAGCCAGAATTCGTGGTGGACGGGAAAAGGATGCAGAAGGACGACTGGGGGGCCGTCGCCGAGGGTCCAGTAGGCGATCTCGGCGTCGCGGCTTTTGATGCGCCGGGAGGGGATGGGCTCCATGCTGGGATTAGATCACAACTGGCCGCGCACAGTTCACGTAGACCCGAACGCATTCGCCGGGTGATTGTAGGCACACGGCCGTTACCTGCAACGGCGGCGACAACCCAACTGGCGGACGAATGCGTCCGCTGCTACGTGTTACGTGTTTGTTACCTGCTGAGCGCTTGCGCGGGCTGGAAGCAGGTAGGGCTCATCCGGCATCACGATCCACGCGATGATATAGGGGATGAAGCCTACGCCGGTCATGATCGCAGTAATCAGCCACACTACCCGCACCAGGCTGACATCGATGTCGAAATATTCCGCGAAGCCGAGGCACACGCCGGCGACCTTGCGGCCCACGCGCGGACGCACCAGCTGGGTTCGGGCCAGAGAAGCGCCCACGCGGATGCCGCAATAGGCGCAAACGGCGGCATCGTCCTGAATCAGTTTTCCGCAGTAGTTGCAGTACATGGATTGCCCCCACTAGACAGTACGTAATTGTATGCTGAAAGTTCCCTTGGTTTTATGTGGGGACAGCCGCCCCCACATAAACCCGTTCCCACGCTGGACCTACTGCCACTTCACCAGAACTGACTTCACTCCCGATACGCTTCTTTGATGTAGCGGCGGGCCTGGTCGGCGGGGGTGGTGTTGGCGTTGCCGGCCAGGACGGTCTGATATTTCTTCATGGCCAGATCGCGCTTGTCGAGCAGGTCGTACATTTCTCCGGCAGCCAGGTTGGCCTTTTGGAGGATATCGGGGTCGGGGTTGGGAGCTTCGTTGACCGAATCATAGGCGACGACAGCGCCGGCGATATCTTTTTTGCTGCGCAGCAATTCTCCCAGACCCCAGGCGGCCAGCTCGTAGTGCAGGGAGCCGTACTTCCCTTCCCGCCCGTTCTGCCACACTTTTCGATAGACCACTTCGGCTTCATCCAGACGGCCGGCGGCACGCTGCAGGTTGGCGACTTCGGTGAGGAACAGGTGATTGCGGGGATACTTCGCGGCCAGGTCGTTCATGTAGCCAAGAGCCTCGTCGTATTGGCGCTCGCGGCGCAGAAACAGGGTGAGCACGACTTTGGCGTCGACCGAGTTTTCTCCGTCGCTCTTGGCCACTTCGCGAAGATAGTCCAGGCCTTTCTCTGCCGATCCGCTCAACCCGGCCAGGGCCGCGGCCACCTTCACGCTCCAGGGCAGGCGTCCGATCACGTAGTTGTGGGTGCCGACGACCATTTTCGCGTCGAGGTAGTTGGAGTCGAGTTCGAGCACGTGTTCATGATCATGGCGCGCTCCGACCGCATTGCGCAGAGCGGAAAACCACGCCCGCTCTACCAGTCCGGTGTAGACGGAAAACTGCGCACGGGTAACGCCGCGGCAGTACAGAGCATTGACGTCTTTCGGATTCTCTTTGAGTTCCTGCTCTTCCAAATTCTCTGCGCGGTGAACGAGTTCCTTGATTCGATCTTTCACTTTTGTATCGGTGGGGCGAGGCGCGCGGCCGATGAAGCTGTCGTTGGCGTAGTCGCCAGTGTTCATCGCTCCGGTGTCGTAGAGGTCATGCATCAGAATCGAAGTCAGCAGATGGTTGACCGCCAGAGGATCTTTGGGACGTTTCTCTACGATCTTCTCGAATTCCTCGGTCGCGCGCTCGTATTCCATGTTGTAGAAGTGATCGAAAGCGGCGTCGGTCTGGGGGTCGTGAGGAGCACCGTGGGTGGGAGCGGGGGCGGAGGTCGACTGGGTCAGCGCCGGTAGGGACGAAACCCAGAGCAGGCAGAGGAGGATCAGAAGTTCAGCGCAGGGGTTTCGCTTCGAGAGATTGGATTGCGCTGTCACAGATCGATTCTCATCCAGTTTAAACGAAGTCGCAGTGCAAAATCTTCTACCGAAACTTGAGCGGCGGACGCCTTGTCTGCCCCTGGGAGCAGGCGTCCGAACTCCATGGTTCCTGTCGTGAACCAAGAACGTCATCATGTGCCGTCGATGCCACCTGTGTTGGATGCAGGGCGCCCCTATAATTTGTGCAGCGAGAACCAAATGAGCCGTCCCGCAACCTGCTTCAGAGTTTCTGTGGCTCGTTCTGGGAGTGCAGCGGCTTTGGTAACTGAGGCATCTTTACTCGCTGGCGCGCGTAATAATTGCTTGCGTGGCTGGCCGGGGACGGTTTGAAGAAATTGCAAGTATCTGTCGCAGGGGCATTTAGAGTCGGTCCGGCTTTGGCGGCTGGAATGCCTTAGAGGGCTTAAGGTTTTCACTGTAGGACTTAACTTATGTCGGACGTCGCCCAAGAAACGCATCAGGAATTTTGGCGGCCGCCCTCCCCGGCGGTAGTGGACGAGATTGTCGTCCGGGAAGCCATCCCCACCATGGCGGAGGCTTGCCCGCGCTGCAGCACCGAGTTTTTGCTGGGATCGCGCTTTTGCCACACTTGCGGGGGGCGGCGGCCCGAGGCGATCAATCCTTCGGCTAAGGTGGACGCGGCGGCAATAGCCGGACTGTGGGAACAAGGGGTCGCCCGGGTGCATTCCTTAGTGGCAGGGTTGAGCGAGATCAAGATGCCGTCCTGGTTGCGCTATCTGCACTTCCACGAAATCCAAAGCTGGGTAGGGCTGCCGACAGCGTCGCTGATTGCGTTCGTGATTGGTGTGGGATGCGTGGCGGGAGCGTTGCTGGTCGGGCTGCTTACGGCCAAGACCTTTGTGGATTGGCAGGCGATTCAGTTCTACCGTGCGGAATGGCTGCTGGCGGCGACGGCCGCGTTCGTGGCTGGAATCCTGCTCAAGAAACCTTCCGGGCGTGACCGCGAATAGGGCGGCGGCTCACCTCAGGGGCTGAAGCCCCGATTCATTGTTGTGCGCTTTACGCGGCGCTGAAGCGCCGATCTTCCACGGTTCTAAAGTGCCGATCTTCCACGGCTTTCTCCTGCACCTTAATCCTGGCACTCGGATCCGGGCGGTGGTTCCTGCATCGACAATCCTCTAGGCTTCATTTCCCGAGCCGGCGGCGCGACGCTGCTGGCTCATTCGGTAAAGATGGTGCACTGGACCGGTTCCCCGGCCCAGGGGATGTCCGTTGGCGATCGCGGCTGTGACGTAGGTCTTGGCCAACAGGGCGGCTTCGGGGAGGCCGCGGTCTAGGGCCAGGTGGCAAGCCATGGCGGTGGCGAAGGCACATCCGGTGCCGTGGGTGGAGTTGGAACGCTGGCGCTCGGCTTTGAAGACTTCCTGCTCGACCTTCAGTTCCCCTCCCCGCCGGGTCGTGAAGCTCAGCAGGTCGGTGGCTTTCTCGAGATGGCCTCCTGTTATTACCATTGCCTTGGAGCCCATGGAGTGAAGTCTGGCGGCGGCGGATTTCATGTCGTCGAGGTCGCGGACTTTGATTCCCGTGAGGGCTTCGGCTTCGTCGACGTTGGGGGTGACTACGTCGGCCAGGGGGATCAGCCTTTCGATCATCAACCGGGTGCCGGCGGCGTCGAGGAGGTCCGCGCCGGAGGAGGATTTGAGGATGGGGTCGAGGACGATATTGGGCAGGCGCTTCCCGGACGTAATGGCAGGCACGGAGAGGAAGTCCGCCACCGCCTTGACCACCTTCGCCGAGCCCAACATGCCGATATGAACCGCGGCAATGTCGAGATCCGCCGCCAGTTCGGCCAAGGTCTCGGAAATCAGGCCGGGATCGACGGACTCGACCCGCTTCACGCCGGAAGTCGACTGCACGGTCAGGGCCGTGATGCAGGCCACGCCGTAGCAGGCGTGGGCGGCAATGGTCTTAGTGTCGGCGGTTACGCCAGCTCCGGACGAGGGGTCGAACCCCGCAATGGTGAGGATGATAGGAGGTTTTTCGGGCATGGTCTTCGGTGCTTTTCGAGTCTAGTGAGTCACCTAGTAACCTGGTTTCAGGACCTCAGCATCTCACATCAGCCAAGGCTTGGAAGTTACTTTCGGACCCAGCTTTTGAAAAAAAGATTCGACGCTGGCATCCGAGTAATGGTCGCAAGTACATGATTCCATGTAGCTTGGAGATGGCTAGACTCTAAGTCGTAGATTCCATTGAAGTTGTAAATTCTACCTTGCTTTCCCTTCCGTGCTATTTACTTTTCAGTAAATGCGTAAGCTTCCTGAAACAAAGGGCGTTGCCCGCATGTCCCTATTTTAGCAATAAGTTACGTGAGATATCGATTACTAGGAGGTCATCGGCCAACCCCCCATTTCGTCTTGACAGGGGTTTGGCACGCCGATAGCATCTACAAACTGCAGAGAAACACCAGCCTAAAGGCCAAGGGCACTTTTGAGTATGCGAGGAGAACTGAATGCGACGATGTATAGCTCGAGGAATGGCGATCGCTGGATTGATCGTCGGACTGGGAGCGGCTCAGGGACCGAACATCTCGGAGGCGACAGCGGCTCCAGTTAGTTCTGTTCAGATCAATCCCGAAGTCCGCCAGCAGGTAGAAAAGACCAAACCGTATCAAGTTGGGACGGCGTCCTGGTACGGCCAGATTTTCGACGGAAAACCCACGGCCAGCGGCGAGCCGTACGATATGTACGACATGACCGCCGCGCACCTGAAGCTTCCCATGGGGAGCTATGTGAAGGTCACGAACCTGCGCAATGGCCGGGCGGTCGTGGTCCGGGTCAACGACCGCGGACCGCTCGTACCGGGCCGGATTATCGACTTGTCGTACGGAGCTGCCCAGGCGCTGCAGTTTAAGCACCGTGGCCTGCAGCGCGTGCGTCTGGATCTGGTCACCCCCCCTGACCAGCAGAAACCCGCTTACCAGACGGTTGCCGAGAACCGTCCTCCGGTAGCGAAACTCCCGTAAACCGAATAAACTGGCTGGGATGCCATCAACATCATCCAGCGTACCGCACGGTAGCGTCAGCTACCGGGGCGATAGTTCGCGCCACGATGATGCGAATAAGCAAGACCCGCGCCAGCGGCTCATCGTGGCCCTGGATGTGTCGACCGCAGCCGCCGCACAGAAGATTGTGGCGGCTGTGGGAGACTCGGCGCTGACCTATAAGGTCGGCATGCAGCTCTATACCGCGGAAGGGCCGCAGGTGGTGCGGGATCTGGTGGCTTCCGGGCGGCGCGTGTTTCTCGACCTGAAGTACCACGACATTCCCAACACCGTGGGAGCGGCGGTAAGCGAAGCGGCGAAGCTGGGCGTGAGCATGCTGACGGTACACGCGTCGGGCGGCGCCAAGATGCTGCGCCCCGCAGTGGAAGCGGCCAAGGTGCGTCCGGAGTTGATCGTGCTCGCCATCACCGTGCTCACCAGCATGGACGGGAACGACCTGGAAAACATTGGCATGCAGGGGACGGTGAAGGAGAGCGTCGTGAGACTGGCCAAGATCGCGCTGGCGAATGGATGCCAGGGCGTGGTGTCGTCGGCCAGGGAGGCCTCTGCGCTGCGCGCGGAACTTGGAGACCGATTCGCGATCGTCACTCCCGGGGTGCGTCCCGCGGGCAGCAAGGTCGGCGATCAGGTGCGCGTGGTGACGCCGGCCGAGGCCATCGCGGCGGGAGCCAGCCACATCGTGGTGGGGCGGCCGATTACCGAGGCCGCCGATCCGGCGGCGGAAGCGCGCGCGATTCTGGGGCAGATGGGCGGATAGCGCCTGCGATGGTGGAACCCACTCATTCCGCCGATAGACTTAAGAGATGACGTCGAGCCGAAAGGTGAGGATATCGATTATTAGTTTGTCGTCGGATGTCATGAGAGAGATTGATCGTTTAGCCCTCATGGAACGGATCTCGCGATCCGCCTTCATCGAGGCAGTGCTGAGCGAGTTTCTGCGGAATCAAGCAGCCCGGGCACTCCAGCGCTGAACTGGAGATCCGATCCTACAGCTTCTCGAAGAACTCACAGGCCGAGCAGGAGATGTAGACCCCGCCCGGGACGCCGCGTTCGCGGTCTTTGACGCGTTTGACGATGCGAGTGGACTTGCCGCACTTGGGGCAATCCGTGCTCTTGCTGGTGTCCATGACCTTCTTGCGGTCGGCTGTTTTTGCGATCTTGGCGCCTACTGCCATGTTCGTGGTCTCCTGATCTCTAGACTCTTTCGATATTTGCGCAGCGTGATCCGCCTGGTCGCTATCGCGGATGGGTTGGGGATGGAATGTCTCCGAAATCCTGACCGGAACTGAAAATCCGGAATTGCGGGAATCCACTCTTGGAAGACTCTGAAGCTGCGTCTCGATCTCTTCCGCCGGTATTGATTTTACAGTAAGGTGAGGGCGGATGTCTTGCCTGGGTTATGTCGCGCGCGCTCGGACCAATCCTGAAGACGCTGCTGTTCACGATCTTGGTGCCGGGGACGGTGCTCGGGCTGGTGCCGCGCTGGCTGCTGGGCGGGTTCTCAAGGCCAGAGTCCGGACCACTGACCTGGCTCGGCATTCTCATCATTCTTATCGGCGGGGCTGTATACCTTCGCTGTGCCTGGGAGTTTGCCGTTCGCGGGCTGGGGACCCCGGCGCCGATCGCTCCGACGAAATTTCTGGTGACGACCGCCCTGCACGGCTATGTGCGCAATCCCATGTATATTGGCGTATTCGGAGTGCTGCTGGGTGAGGTGGTCACGTTTCGCTCGATGGTGCTGCTGCTGTACGCCGCGTTCATCTGCGTTGCGGTTCAACTTTTTGTGATCTTCTACGAAGAGCCCACGCTGCGCCGCAGGTTCGGCGAGTCGTATGAGGAATATCTTCGCTCTGTCCCGCGCTGGATTCCGAAGTTCAAGGCTCACTCGTAGACAATTTGGCTCCTTGATGGGAAACGATGGACGTCATGAAGAGACTTTTATTCAGTGAGCGCTGGTTGCTGATTTGCTGCATCCTGCTGGGCGCACTGCAGGCTTGGATCTGCCGATATTGCATGATTTCGGACGGTCTCTCGTACCTGGACATCGGCGATGCGTATCTTCGGGGCGATTGGGCGGCGGCCATCAACGCCTACTGGAGCCCGATGTATTCCTGGTGCCTGGGGTTCGCGCTGTATCTTCTGAAACCTTCGATTTGGTGGGAGTTCATTACCGTCCACGTCGTGAACTTCATCATTTATGTGGGAGCTCTCTTCTGTTTTCGTTTTTTCCTGCAGTCGGTGCTGCGGATACTTCGGGAAGAAAGCACAACCGCGCCGGATGATTCCGTTCCTTTATCCGAAGACGCGCTGCGGATGATTGGATACAGTCTGTTCCTCTGGTGCTCACTCGTGCTCATCGATGTTGGCAGAGTCACTCCGGATCTCCTGGTCGCAGGAATCCTATTCCTGATCGGGGGGTGCCTGGTGGATCTGCAGGTCCGGCATTCATACGCGAAGTTTGCGGTGTTTGGCGGCCTACTCGGAGCAGCTTATTTGGGCAAGGGCATTATGTTTCCGCTGGGCTTTGGTTTTCTGGCCATCCTGCTGTTTTCCGGGAAGGGATCGAAAGCCAGAATCTCCGGCGTCGTGTTGTCCGCGATGATGTTCCTGGCGGTGAGTGCGCCTTTCATCGTTGCTCTCTCGAAAGCAAAAGGAAGATTAACTTTCGGTGATACCGGAAAGCTCAACTATGCCGAGTTTGTCAGCCCAGGCACGGCGCAAATCCATTGGCAGGGCGAGCCCGCTGGAAGCGGGACTCCGGGGCATGCAACCAGACAGATTCTGGACGATCCGCCTGTTTTTGAATTCGGCGAACCGCTGAGCGGGACCTACCCTCCCTGGGATGATCCCGCGTATTGGAATGAAGGGATGAAGCCGAGCTTCCAACTGCGGCAGCAGATCCGAGTGTTGTTGCAGAGCGCCTTCGCTTACGAGAAGATGCTGATCGGGCAGTTGGGATTGCTTGCCGGCGCGCTGATTTTTGTTTTCATGGGCGGAAAACCAACCCTGAAGGCAATCGCGTCGAACTGGCCCTTGCTGGCAGCTGCGGGCCTCAGCCTGGGGGCCTATTCGCTGGTGCTGGTGATCACGCGCTATGTGGGCGCGTCGCTGGTCTTGTTATGGGTAGCAATCTTTGCCGGGACGCGACTGCCGAGAGATGAGAAATTGGAGCGCATCGCGAAGTATGTGGCGGCGGCTGTGGCCATCAGCGTGGTTTTTTCGGTTGTGGCCCATCTCGCCGATCAGGGTTATACAACATTGACCGTCGGCGCCGAACCCTCGCCCAAAGACCAGGTCGTCGCTGCGCTGGGTCTGGAAAGCATGGGACTGCGGGCGGGGGACAAGGTCGCGGTCATCGGCTACGGAAATCTCAATCATTGGGCGCGCTTGGGCCGGTTCAGGATTGTCGCCGAGGCCACGGCATCAGGGCTGCCAGCCCGCGAGTTTTGGGCTTCATCCTCAGAACGCCGGGCTTTGGCGTATGAGCGCCTGAGCAGCACGGGAGCGAGGGCAGTGATTGCGTGGAATCCACCGGCAAGCGCGAAGGAGCCGCGGTGGAAAAAAATTTCGGACACGAACTATTACGCATACTTTTTCACAGACTAGCGGGTTGGCGTTCCTGTATCATTTGCGCAGTTTTCCGAACAAGCTGCGGCGTTTGACCTATACAGTTTGACCTGTACAGAAGGAGTTTGAACCGTGGGTGTCCCCCTGAGAGCGGAAAGCGATCGTCAGCCGGTTCCGCTACCGGTGCAACAGACGGAAACGATCGAAGTGTCGGTGGTGATGCCGTGCCTCAACGAGGCGGAAACGCTGGAGACGTGCATCGTCAAGGCGCAACGGGCGATGCAAGAAGCGAACATTGCAGGAGAAGTTGTGGTGGCGGACAACGGCAGCACCGACGGCTCGTTGGAGATTGCCAAACGACTGGGCGCCAGAGTCGTGAATGTGCGCGCCAAGGGATATGGCAACGCTCTGATGGGAGGGATCGCGGTTGCGCTGGGCAAGTTTGTCGTGATGGGAGATGCGGACGACAGCTACGATTTTAGTCACATCCCGCGCTTCGTTGAGCAGTTGCGCAAGGGCAGCGACCTGGTCATGGGCAATCGCTTCCGGGGAGGAATCCAGAAAGACGCAATGCCGCCGCTGCACCGCTACTTCGGCAATCCGGGGCTCACCTGGCTGGGGCGGCTATTTTTCCGGAGCACGGTGGGAGATTTCTATTGCGGCATGCGGGGCTTTCGCAAGAGTGCATACGAGCGCATGGGGCTGCGCACGACCGGGATGGAGTTTGCGACCGAGATGGTGGTGAAGTCCACGCTGCTCGACATGGGCATCGCGGAAGTGCCTACGACACTATCGCCTGACGGAAGGAGTCGGCCTCCGCACCTGCGCACATGGCGCGACGGCTGGCGCACGTTACGTTTCTTTCTGCTCTATAGCCCACGCTGGCTGTTTCTGTATCCGGGAATGGCGCTGATGCTGGTGGGATCGCTGCTCGGGCTGTGGTTGTTGCCGGCGCAGAGGACAGTAGGGAGCGTCACGTTCGACGTTCACACCATGGTTTACGCCGCGGCGTTTGTTCTGCTTGGGTTTCAATCGATCGCCTTCGCCGTGTTCACGAAATTTTTTGCGATCTCAGAGGGGCTGCTGCCCCCGGACCGGACTCTGGATAAGCTGTTCGAGTACATCACGCTCGAAGTCGGACTTGCGGTGGGGACGCTGCTCACGATCACCGGGCTGGCGACCGCGGTATACGCAGTCAGCACCTGGCGCAGCCAGCACTTCGGGGCGCTCGACTACCCACACACCATGCGTCTCGTGATTCCCTCGGCGCTATTTCTTACGCTGGGCGTGCAGACGATTTTTGCCAGCTTCTTTATCAGTGTGTTGGGGTTGCGACGGCGATAAGTGGTCGGGGCCTGTTCCTGTAATGGGCTAATCTAATATTGATAAGCATGCCCTCGACGCAACATGGGTTGCTCGAGAAAGCGCCACGAAACCTTCGCGACCGCCGCGCTCAGTATGACTCCGATTAATCCTCCGAACAGTGCCTCGATAGCGATCGCGTGCGGGATGGGAAGTCTGCTCAAAGCAGGAAGGTAAGCGGGAATGCTACGCCCTGCCATTATCAAAGGAAGGTGTACAAGATAGAGGCAATAGGCGATACCTCCGAGCTCCATGAGCCGCCGGTTACAGAGCACGCGATTTACCATGCCAGTCTCCGTCAGCGCCATGAGCAGACAGCAGGTGTAGAACAACCCCAGCAACGAGTATCCGAAAGTGACCATTGGAGTTGCAGACTCGTCGTAGTTCTGAATGGCAAGCCATCCCAAACCGACCAGCAGTGCGACCGCAATGCCCCGGAGCCAGCTTCGTTTCGCGGTCAGGAACTTCCACGCTTCCGGATCTCGGACCAGAATGGCCGACAGAACGCCCAAACAAAGATCATCCGCGCGGCAAGGCATTAGCACATAGTCCGCGAACCTGTCGTGCGCAAACGTGAACAGCAGAAGCGTCCTGAGGAGGGGGGCGCCAATTACGATGAAAGCCAGCACCCAAACGAGGCGCGACCTGCTAAGTTCTTTCACAATCGGCGGGATCGTCAGATAAAACTGCTCCTCAACTGCGAGCGACCAGGTTGCTGCCATGGCCGAGGTACCAAAAGTGCCGAGGTATGCCATCCAAAAATTCTGCGTGAAGGTTGGATACGAACCCAGCGGAATGACAGAACTACCGGGAGAGAACAGATGACGGAATAAATATATCCCCGTGACCACACTGTACAGGGGCAGGATGCGAAAGGCACGGCGCAGATAAAACGTTCTAAAGTAGCGTGTCGAATGCTTGGCGTCGAGTAGAATGCCCCCGATCAGAAATCCAGAGAGAACAAAGAATAAATCAACCCCGCTCCAAGTGAGGCTTCCCAAGGCGAACACTCTCGGCAAGAAGGTTGAATGCAGGTTTCCGTTGAAAACTGCGTGCCATAAGAGCACCAGCAGTATTGCGATTCCACGAAGCCCGTCCAGCGCTGGAATACGTCCCCGCAGAGGCGCGATAGTCAGGGCAAACGGACGCTCGGGCACGCGCAGCCGATCCCCAGCCAAAGTGAGCTTCCCCAGTGTCATTCTCCGACCCGCCCGCGCAGAATCGTGATCGAAGCTTTGGGAATCTGGTAGAGCGTCTCGGCGCCTCCCTTCAATGTCGACTTTGAGGGCGGGCCATCCGGGTCGGCGTGTCCGCCGGTGGCGTCGCGGTGCCACTGATATTCGCTGGAGCCGAAGGTGATGCGGTCGACCTGGCCGGTGAAGTGGCCTTGCTTTCCTGCCGCTCCGGCGAACGCTACCTTCACCGCGTGGTCGTTGAACTGATCGCGGTTGACGAGCATGACTGACCACTGGCCGTCGGGGCGCTCGACGGCGTAGGCGGTGACCATTACATTTCCGGCGGCGTCGTTGACGTCACTCGATGCTTTGAACTGCTTGTGAGGCGCGTCGATGGGCTGCACCCATTCTTTCGTGATCATCTGCGCCGCGATGTACTGCGGCGGGTATCCGGTCACTTTGTAGTCCTTGTCGATCAACAGGAAATTTCCGAAGCCGCTGGTGTTTGCCGGATACGGCATGTAATGGAAATAGTAAGTCGCGCCCGCGCCCTCGCTCATCATGGTGCCGACGTAGTCGGCGAGCCATAGTCCGGCTTTCACGGTCGATGGAGGCGCGCCGCCTCCGATGTTTCCTTCGGTCATGAAGAACGGAATGTTCGGCGGCAGGCCGTTGTCTTTCCAGACTTGCACGATGTGGCTGACGTATCCCGGCTCGGGATAGAGATCGGCCCAGGAGTAGGACGGACGGTCCTGATACGGATAGTGCTCGAAGGAGAAGAACGTGAAATCGTTGAGGCGGCCGTGGGCTTTCAGATAGTCGACGAAGCGGCCGAGCCAGGAAACTTTTCCGTTGGCGTCGGGCCAGACTTCGACGTCGCCGAATGTGCCTTCGAACGGCGGGCCTCCGAGTTTGGCTTCGGGCACGAGCTTGTGAATCGCCGTGGCGAATTGCATGTACAGCGCGGCGTAATCTTCGGGCAGCATGTGCTGGCCGTCGGCCTCTTCGCCCATCTCGACGTATGAGATTGGATAGTGGCGCTTGTAGAGGTATGCGATTTCGTTGGCCGCGTCTTCTGGCGTGGCGTAGAGCATGGCGATCGGGACCATGGTCGGAAGGCCGCGCGTGATGCCGCTGGTCATGAAGAAGTCGAAGCCGACTTGATCTCCGCGGGATTGATCGAGATCGTTGGACGCGGTCCAGGGATCGACCGAAGACGGCCACGTCACGGTTTGATCGCGGCTGGGGAAATGCGTGACGTAGTCGTTGAACGTGCCGTCGACGGAGAGCGCTCCGGCGTAGAGTTCGTTGATGGCGTAGCCCACGCAATTGCGTTTGTCCGCGGAGCCGTGAGTGTCGCAGGTGTTGGAGGATTCGGTCATCCAGATACGGATGTAGCGGACGTTAATCATCCAGTCGACAAGTTTGAGCGTGACGGTGCCGCCTTTGCCTTCGGTGATGTTGCCGAGCGGGAAAGTCTGCCACGTGCCTTTCGTCGTGCCTTCGTAGAAGGGCTCGAGTTCGCCGGTCCAGAATTGCACTGCGTAGCGTTTCGCGTAGGGATCGGCCCAGGCGATGCGGATGGCGTTCACGTCAATCTTGGCGCCGAGGTCGATCATCACCCATTGCGGATGCAGCGAGTCATCTTCGCCGGTGAAAGCCTTGGTGAGGTACGGATTACTTTTCCAGTACGAGTTGGGATCGCCGTCGGTGAGGCGCGACCATCCATTGCCGTCGCCGCGACTGAAACCGCGATGCGGCAGCGGGTAGGCCCACGAGCTGTGAATCATTTCCGCGGTGGGCTCAGCGTTCCCCACGAAGTAGCCTTCCTGCTTGTCGGCGTTGCTCCACTTGCCTGCGGGATTCCAGTGCCAGGCCTCGACCATCAACTCGGTGTTCTGGCGATAGGTCACGGACTGCCATCCGGCGCCGAGGATTTCGTGCAACAGCGGCTCTTTCAGAAGATGGTCGGGAGTGCCGGTGCGCAGGCGATCGATGGCCGCGCCGAGCGAGCGGACGGGGCTGAAGGTGTTGGCGACGTGGGCGGGGTCGGCATCGACGGTGACTTTTTGGGCGGTTGCCGCATTGGCCGCAAACAGCGCAATGCTCGTCACAACTACTGAAATAATCCTGCGTTTAATTCCTGGCGTCATCATGCCTCCGTAAGATTCTTGAGGAATAAAACCGCGACCAGCATACACCGGCGCGTCTTGCAGCGGCGAGAATGGGTTCGCTCCGCTGGCAGGCGCAATGAAAAGTGGTTCGCCGTTTTCCCGTTTCCCTTCAGGTAGTTTTCATGTTCAGCAGCTAGTGTTATCCGGAAGTTGCCCGCAGGTCTAACGGAGGGTCTCATGTACCGTCGGAACATAATTGCCGGTCTTCTAATCGCAGTCATCGCGTTCACACTTAGCGGCCGCGTTTCCGCGCAGGGCACCTGGGCGGTGGAAAAGACATTTCACATTGGTGGTGATGGCGGATGGGATTACCTCACCCTGGACGCACCCAATCATCGCCTATATATCCCCAGAAGCACTCACACGATGGTCGTCGATGCCGATTCGGGGAAGACCATCGCGGACATTCCCGGGCAGAAGCATAACCATGGAGTTGCTCTAGTACCCGAGGCCGGACGTGGATTCATCAGCGACGGGAGTGGCGCAGTCGTCATCTTCGATCTCAAGACGAACGCTGTTCTTGGAACCCTGACGGCGCGACCCGACGCCGACGGCATCATTTACGACAAGGCCAGCGGGTTGGTGCTGGTCGTCTCCGGCGACGACGGAGTTCTGATGACGCTTAAGCCTGACGTCGATCCGAAGACGGGAGCCATCGATGCGCCCATTGACTTGGGCGGGAAACCGGAGTTTCTTGCCTCCGACGGCGCCGGCAAGGTCTATATCAATTTGGAGGATAAGAACCAGATCGCGGTCGTCGACATAAAAGCCAGGAAAGTATTGGCGCATTGGCCAGTCGCTCCCGGGGGCTCACCTGTGGGGCTATCGATTGACACCGCGAAGCGGCGACTTTTTATTGGATGTCGAAATCCTCAGAAGCTGATTGTGATGAGCACTGATGACGGCAAGGTAATCGGCGACCTGCCGATCGGCGCCGGCGTGGATGCCACGAAGTTCGACGGTCACCAGGCATTCGCAAGCTGCCGAGACGGCAAGCTCGAAGTTGCGGGAGAGGGTGCATCCGGGAAGTTCGAGATTGTGCAAACGGTGGCCACTCCAGTCGGCGCCAGGACAATGGACGTTGACTCTGCGACGCATAAGGTGTATTTGGCCACGGCCGAATTTGAGGAACCCAAGCCGGGAGCAACAGGTCGACCGGTAGCCAAGCCTGGGAGCTTCATGATCGTCGTCGTCGCACGACACTGAGAATAAGAACCACGCGCTCATCGGGCACCTTCGGAACCGGTCAGTAAGCACCATGCGATGAGCCGCAGCCGGTCATTCCGGTTGATATTTCTGGGGTGGTAGTTTCTTGCGAAGAAGATTCAGGGCCAGTTCACGCGCGGTCCTCTGCTCTCGGATTGGAAAACGCATCGCGCTCTGCTGGTCGGCAGTCAGCGAGTCCCATACCCTGCGCGGAACGGCTTCAACGTCGCGGCTGTCGTCCGCATACCAGCGCCGGACGTAGCGGATCGTGACCAGGGCGCGAGGCATGTCCGTGGTATTGGGCGTACCCCGATGCAGTGCCCACGGATGGCGAATGAGGACATCGCCGATCTCCAATGGAACGGACTGCATGGCGATCTCGCCGGCCTCGACCGTGCGAAGTGCATTGGCTCTGGGCATGCGATGCGTGCCCGGCGCGATTTCGATCGGGCCGTGCTCCAGAGCAATCGGGACCAATCCAAAACTAACCACGATCACATACACGGGAAGCGCAAGGTCAGGATGGTCCGGAAAGAGCGGACGCTGATAGTCCACATGCACACCCTGATACTCCGATCCGCGCAGCGGCAGGTCGCAGCCCCATTGGTCGGCGACGATGCGGTCGTCCATCAGGCCCTGCACAATACTCAGCACATCGGGATCGAAGAAGAACTGCGGGGCGAAACACGGCGGATCGAAGGGCATCGCGAGAAAATGGCGATGCGCGCCTCGGTTCGGAGCCGGTGCGCTGCGAAGGTATGCGAGCAGGCGCGGCCAGAAGGCATCCCGGCAGGCCTCAATGAGACGCGGCGCGAATTGCTTTCGCAGGACGCAATAGCCCCGATCTTCGAACTCCTGGATCGCTCTGTGAACTGACTCGCGGGATGGCACTCGATCATCATGCCATCAAATCAACGTCGCAAGTGACCGCCGCAACTAAAGTTCTCTTTCGGGCGCGGCTGACGTTGACCGGCGTGCCTTGGCCTGCTACCGTCAAATGTTTGCCCTCCGGCGTGCGTCCGGTCCTGGGAACCCACTTCATCAGGAGATCATCATGCCTGCCATTAAATTTCGCGGTGTCGATTTCATTCAATACGATTCTCTGCTGACGGACGAAGAGAGGCTGGTGCGCGATTCGACCCGCCAGTTTATTGAAGACAATCTTGTCCCCATCATCGAAGAATGCAATCGCGCCGGGCGCTTTCCGCGCGAACTGGTCAAGCCCATGGCTGAGATGGGATTTTTCGGCGCGTCGCTGAAAGGCTACGGCTGCGCCGGGATGGGCAACGTCGAATACGGCCTGATGACGCAGGAACTCGAGCGCGGCGACTCGGGGGTGCGCAGTTTTGTGAGTGTGCAGTCGGGGCTGTGCATGTATCCGATTTACGAATTCGGCAGCGAGGAGCAGAAGCAGACCTGGCTGCCTCCCATGCAGAAAGGCGAGAAGCTGGGCTGCTTCGGGCTGACTGAGCCTGACTTCGGTTCGAACCCCGGAGGAATGCGCACGCGTGCGAAGAAAGTGGGCAAAGAATATGTGCTGAACGGCGAGAAGATGTGGATCACGTCGGGCTCGATCGCCGATGTCGCTATCATCTGGGCAAAAGTCGAAAACGAGAATGACAAGATTCGCGGCTTCCTGGTCGAGACCAACCGGCCGGGATTCAAGGCCGACGACATTCACGGCAAGTGGTCGCTGCGCGCGTCGGTGACTTCGGGGCTATCGCTGCAGGATGTGCACATCCCGGAAGCCAATCTGCTGCCGAAGTCGGACGGGCTGAAGTCTCCGCTGATGTGTTTGAATCAAGCCCGCTACGGCATTGCGTGGGGAGCGCTGGGCGCGGCCATGTCGTGCTACGACTGCGCGCTGCAATATTCGCTGCTGCGCAAGCAGTGGCGCGATCAGCCGATTGCTTCGCATCAACTCGTGCAGGACAAGCTGACGTGGATGATCAGCGAAATCACGAAGGCGCAACTACTGGTGCTGCAGGTGGGACGACTGAAAGATGCGGGCAAGGTCGAGCACCAGCACATTTCCATGGCGAAGCGCAACAACGTGTGGATGGCTCTGGAGTGCGCGCGGCTCTCGCGCGACATTCTCGGCGCGAACGGAGTAGCGGATGACTATCCCATCATGCGGCACATGATGAACCTGGAGTCGGTGAAGACCTACGAAGGCACGCATGACGTGCATTCGCTCATCATCGGGCAGAGCGTCACGGGGATTGACGCGTTCTGAGGAACTGTTTGGGCCAGGTTGCCTAGACTCGGTATCCCTTCAGGTAATCGCAGGAATCCTCCGCGGGCTCTCGGCCTTCATCTTCAGGGCCGATTTCCCGCCTTTGGTTCCACTCGATTATCTGATAGGGGAGTGATCCTGTGAAGAAACGCGACGATCTGAACGACGTAATCCGGGAAGAGCGAAGCCGGGGCAGGAAACAGCCGGTCAACACCGATGCGATTAAGAATCAGGAAGAACGAAGGAACGCGGTGCTGCAAATATTTCGGCGTGGCACGCGGGAGGATTTGCGGGCACTTCTGAAAACTTGGGGTTATTCCAAGGAAGAAATCGAAGCTGCGCTCAAGGATTACGACGCTGCACTTGAGCAGCAATCTTCTTAGTTTCAGAGTCGGCCTGGGCCCGGTCCTCGGAAGTCATCTTGGCGGCGCGCTCGTTGATTTCGGCTGCGATTCGCTCGGCCAAGTCCTCGAACGTGTCTTCCTTCGGTCGCTTTAGTTTGGCTACAGCCATTGGGGTCCTTTTTGTCTGGCGGCGATTCTACCATCTCCATTGTCGCCTGCAGGTTTAGATGATGCAAGGCTGACTTTGGTAACCTACGGCTGTAGGAGACGGCCCTCAAAATGATCCCCGAGAAAAGGAACCGGGCGATATCAGCAATCCTGTTTCTTTTCGGAGTGCTCGCATCCCTGAATGCTCTGCGAGACGCCGGCATGATGTGGCCTCCGGGTGCGGTGTGGCAGGCACTCAATAACCCCAGCCGGCTTAAGCTGTGCGGAGGCATCGCTCTAATGTTGACGGGCTTGATCGCTAGCGCCATGCGGCGGCGCCCGAGTTAAGACCTTTCGATCATAACCACAGAGGACACGGAGGAGCACAGAGTAAAGTTCGCCGGGCAGACGAGCTATGAGGTTGGTTTGTCTTTTGGCGGCTCGATCGCCAGGAATTCTCCGGCGAAACGGTTAGCATAATCTCCCAGCAATGCCGGAATGCGGTGGGGATCGGTTGAGCGCACCACGAGCCCGGCGTGATGATGCTTCTTGATTCGCAGGAACACTTCGGGATCGTTGTAGGCGGAAGTGCCCGGATTCTCCTGGCGCGCAAGCGAAAGAATGACGCCGGCATATTCTTCGCGCACGGGCGGCAGTTTATAGCTGCCGTCGCCGCCGGCGATTTCGATGCGCGCCCACTCCCGCCACAGATTGAGTCCAGTGGCCGCCTCGACCATCTCGTTGATGTAGGCTCCGCCGACACGCGCCGCGCATTCCAGGAAATAAAAATGCCCGTCAGCGTGGGCGTGGATGAACTCCGCATGCGCGACTCCGCGCACCAGGCCCAGCGCGGCGATCAGGTCGCGGTTGATCGCACGTAGCCGCGAGTCGTCGTCGCTTACCCTGGGCACGGTGAATGTAGTAAAGATTCCGCCGCCCTGCGCCACGTTCATGGGCGGCTTGCCGTATTGGCTAACGTTGGCGAAGACGACTTCGTTCTCTGAAACAACCGAGTCGACGTGGTAGACATCGCCGGGAAGAAATTTCTCCAGGAGAAAAGAAGACTGTTTGTCGCCCAGTTGTTCGAGCACCGGCCACAGTTCTTCGGCGGTGTGGAGTTTCTTGATTCCGATCGCCGACGCCTCCTGCCGCGGCTTGAGCACCCATGGTCCAGGGACATGCTCTAGGTAGTATCGAATGTCCTCGTGATTCACGACTGGCACAAAATCCGGCACGCGCACGTGGCGATCGAGGGCGCGCATGCGCATGGCCAGCTTGTCGCGGAAATAGCGCATGGTGGTCAGGCCCATGCCCGGGATGCGCAGATGTTCGCGGAGAGTGGCGGCGGTTTCCATGTCATATTCGTCGAGCGCGACGATCCGGTCGATTTTGTGGTTGCGCGCCAGATGGGTCACGGCTCCGACGATGTCGGTGAGCGGAATCTCGGCGGGAAGGTAGAACGTGTCGGCGAGGCTTTCGCGCGGCCAGTCGGCGTCGCGCAGTTTCTCCGCGGTGAGAAGAATCACGCGGCAGCCCTGGCGCTTGCACTCGCGCATAAACTCTTGCCCCTTCTCGTAGGTGGTGATGCAGAGAAAAGTCAGCGGGCGCGGGTCAGGCATGGGTTCATCCGGCGGCAGGTCAGCGAGAATACCACGGCGCGGCGTGGCACGAGAATCAATTATTCGGATCGTCCCCAATAAAAACATCACGATCGGGACACGTCCGATAAAACAAATCGACGAACCTTTGGCTCTGATAAACTCTGGGCAAATGTCGAACGCGACGAAACGCCGAAACAACGTCTCAACCTGGAGGGGACTTTTGTTCGCGATCGTTGCACTGGGCTGTAATGCCGCATTTTTCGTCAGTCTGCCTTTCCAGCAGGCAATTCCCTGGCTGAGTCTGCTGTTTACTGTCGTGGCGCTGATTTTTCTTGCCTTAGGACTGAAGAGAGTATTTAGCCAGCCTGAAGTCTATCGCGGTAAAGTGCTGAGCATCGTGCTGACCGTCATCGCGCTGCTTCTGGCTGGACTGTCGGCGCTCGGTTTCGTCGTCACCCGCAAACTCCCCAGCGCAACGGCAGCCCCGCAAATCGGGCAGAAAGTTCCAGACTTCACTCTGGCCGATACGACAGGGAAACCAGTGTCGCTCGACCAACTGCTTGCGGCTTCTTCGGAGCCGTCTTCCAGTGAACCTTCTTTCGAATCCCGGGCGCCCAAGGCGGTGCTGCTGATTTTCTACCGCGGCTATTGGTGACCCTTTTGCAACCTCGAGTTACGAGGCGTCGAGAAGCATCTGGCGGAGTTCGAGGCGGCCGGAGTGCGGCCGGTGGCGATCAGCGTCGACGAGCCTGACGTGTCGCGCGATCTCGCCAAAAAAGCCGGTTATACCTTCCCCATCCTGTCTGATCCTGACGCCGGGGTGATTCGGCGCTATCACATCCTGCATCCGAAGGGTGGGCCGGATGAGCACGACATTGCGCGGCCAGCGGAGTTTCTGGTGGACTCGTCGAAGATCGTCCGCTGGTGCAACTTCACCGAGGACGTCCGGGTGCGGGCGCGCGCAGATGAGATGCTTGCGGCCGCCCGGCAATTGCGCTAGCAACTGCTCCGATCCGGCCCTCTGCCTGAAGCGCTAGCTTCGCTCCGCGGAGCCCGGGGGCGGCTGTCCCACATTAGCGCTTCTTTCATTCCTGCCTGTGATTGCGTTATAGTCTCAACCCGGCGCGTACCTGCCGCTTTTCTAGGCGCGCCGCGGAGATATCTGATGGGTTCGCAGAGGCGTCCAGAGGGTAAGGCCCGCACTTTCGGGGAAAACATTGAGAGCGACATGGCGTCGCGCTTCCTGCGCGTGGTGGAAGTGGCCGCGATCGCTTCGGCCCGCACCATGGGACAGGGCGAGCGCAAGCTCAGCGACCAGGTGGCCACCGAGGCCATGCGGCGAACCATGGACACGATTCCGATGCGGGGCACCATCGTGATCGGCGAGGGCGAGCGCGACGAAGCGCCCATGCTCTACATCGGCGAGAAAGTCGGCGCCGAATTTCCCGACGGGATGGAAGTTCCGGAAGTCGACATCGCGGTCGATCCGCTGGAAGGCACGAACCTGTGCGCCACCGGCGCGCCCGGCTCAATCACCGTGCTGGCGGCGTCGGAACGGGGAGGCCTGCTCCACGCTCCGGACTGCTACATGGAGAAAATCGTTGTCGGACCGTCGTGCAAGGATGCGGTCGAGCTGGATGCGCCAGTCGCCGACAATTTGAAGAACATCGCCAAGCGGTTGGATCGCGACGTGGAAGACCTGGTGGTGATCGTGCTCGATCGCCCCCGTCATGAAAAATTGATAGCGGACATTCGCGCGGCCGGGGCGCGAATCCGCCTCATCGGCGACGGCGATCTGTCGGCTGGCATTGCTGCAGCCGTCATCGGCACCGGCGTGCATGCGGTCATGGGCTCGGGCGGCGCGCCAGAAGGCGTGATCACGGCGGCCGCGATCCGCTGCCTCAACGGGTACATGCTGGGACGGCTGGTGGTGAAACCGGACCAGGAAGAGCGCCTGGCGCGTATGGGAATCAAAGATAAGGATCGTATCTACGAGGCGGAGGATCTGGCGCCGGGCCAGCAGCTTATTTTTGCTGCCTGTGGCGTTACCGACGGCGCGCTGCTCAAAGGCGTACGTTTCTTCGGCGAAGGCACGCGGACGTCCTCGGTAATTCTGACGCTGCGTACCGGCAAGGTGCGGTTTGTGGAGAGCATCCATCTGGAAAAGGGGCCGGATGTGAAAGTAAGATTCTCGTAGCAGGGAGTGTCGGTATGCCGAAAAGAGTTTTGACTCAGGAAGAAGGGGCCGTTCTCACCATGATCCAGCAGGGATATGGTGCGCACAATGGCGCGGACAAAGTATTTTTTTCCCCGACCGATGAAGCCGTCATCTTTGTGAGGCTGGCGAATGGCATGTCCTGCTTGATGGCGAATCTCTCGAACCTGGCCGCCCGGCGGGCCGACGGCACCATTGTGAGCGATGAGGAATTGAAGACGAAGTGGCTGCGAATCAAGGCCAGTGAGAAACCCGCCGAAAATAAGGCATCGTAGCCTTCGGATTCACACTTGTTTGGTCCCGCCGGGCTGACCGGCGCGAGATCGAGGAAAAGTACGCGTCGCTGCGCTTCGCCGGGCGGGCGAAGGCGCCTGTCCCCACACAAAACACTATTTCAGATATTCCGAGTCCTTCTTCAACTCCTCCGGAACTACGGGCATGGGCGGCCAGTCCTGCGAATACCCCTTGAGCAGCGGGGTCGCGATCTCCGACCTTAGAGTGCCGTCATGCACCGCGAACTTGTGCGGATGGCCGGGCGAGTAGCCTTCCCACAGAGACACTCCGGCGTAGGCGCCGTCTTTGCGCAGAATGTAATACGTCATATCCATGTAGTGGAGCTTGGTCATGTCGCCGTTGTAGTTGCGCACGATGCGCTTCAACGCGTCCATGCCTGCTTCCTGCGGAGACATGCCGTGGCGCATGTTTTCGACGATGGTGTGAGCGCCCGCGACCTTGATGTTTTCTTCGCCGGCTCCGGTAGCGCCCGCCGAACCCACGTCCTGATCGGTGTAGCAGCCGGCACCAATGATGGGCGAATCGCCGCAGCGCCCGGGCAGTTTGAAAGCTAGTCCGCTGGTCGTGGTAATGCCCGACATCTCGCCTTTCTCGTTCAGCACCGAACAATGGATAGTGCCTGTGGGCGGGAAGATTACTCGGCGCACGGCCGCGAGTTGGTATTCGGGCTCGATGCCGAGGTCGGCGGCGCGCTGCCGCAGTTGTTGAATCTTTTCCTGCCAAACATCAGCCTGCGGTTTAGACTCTGGCGCCGGGGGATGCCAGTGCGGATCGGCCAGGCCCGGACCCCACCAGTCGCGATCGGAGTTGTATTCCTTCCACAGCAGCCAGATTTTGCGTGAGCGCTCGGTCAGCAGGTTCTCGCGCGGCAGGCCCATGGCCACTGCAAAACGCTCCGCGCCTTCGCCCACCAGCATGACGTGGCCGGTGTGCTCCATCACTGCCTTCCCTGCCATCGAGACATTTTTTATGTTGCGCACGCCGCCCACCGATCCGGCGCGTCGCGTGGGACCGTGCATGCAACAGGAGTCGAGTTCAACCACGCCCTCTTCGTTGGGCAGGCCGCCGAGGCCGACGGAATCGTCGTTAGGATCGTCCTCGGGACCTTTAACCACGCGGACGCCGGCTTCAAGCGTGTCGCCGCCGCTCTTGAGGAAGGCGTATGCGGCCTCCACGTAGGCATAGCCGTTGTTGGCGCAGAGGATGATGGGGCGCTTGGGAGAATCGGGGGCGGCGTGGCCGGGCTGACCGCTCTCGGCGAGCGCGTCAGGAATCGCGGTGTGGGCTCCAACTCCGGCGGCGACGGCTCCGAGTACTGACGACTTCACGAAATCACGGCGCGAGAATGTCAATGGTCCTCCAGACTTTGCAGGCGAAGCGGGAAGCATATCACGGGGCGGAGCGAGGATTCACGCTGAAGGATACGGGCAGATAATTGTCAAACGTAACTGTCGAGCTAGGCTCGACGGACAGCCGAGGGCGGCTGTCCCCACATGAATCTACTTTTTTGTGAACTAACACAGCAAGCGCGGCACCATCAGCGGCTGGCGAAGCGGCGCAGCCGGCCGGGATAGGCTGCTCCGGCTTTGCCCAGTTGGTCCGCCACGACGGCGGAAATTGGCTGGACGTTTTCGGAGCGGTAACGCAGCAGCGCGGCGATATTGCCGACCTTGTCGAACTCGGCATCGTTCTTCACGTAGAACGTTTCTATGTCGCGGCGAACCACCCAGGGAAGAATCGCTTCACCTACGTCGACAATCTCCTGCGTCGTCCGGCCGCAGGCTGGACAGAAGCTGACCAGATGCGCGTCGATGTGCCCGCATCCGGAACACTCGACGGCGTGTGCCTGCAGATTTTCGCCGAGCAGCAGAGTCTGCACTTCTCCCAGTTCGAGGGAGCGCAACACGCGGCGCAGTCCGGTCACGCCGCGCGCGTTGCTGCGAGCCTGGCTCAGCACCTGAGTGACCAGATCGCGGCGGCGTTCGGCTTGCCACTGCTCCACAATCGTTTGCGCATGCAAGCGGATCTCGTCACGCGTGGCGTGCGCCAGATCCGCATGGAAACGCCCGATGAGCGCCTGACTCACATAGGCATGCAGTTGCGGCTCCAGCAGTGGGCGGTGCGCATCCTGGCAGGCGAGAATCCATTTCTCGAACACGCCTTTTTCCAGCAAGTCCTTCAGCGCCGCCGCGACATTCTTGAAGTGCTGGCGGGTCTCATCTTCTACGCGGCGTTGCGCGTGGCCTCCGTCATAACCGTCGCTGCGGGCCCGGCGGGGCTGGGGGTGAAACAAGTCCTCGCGCTCGGTCAACTCGCCCAGGCGCAGATCGAAAATGCGGGCCCGATGGCGGTCGACCAGCACCACGCCCAGCAGTGGGGACGCGCCCAGCAGGTGAGCGATCGGCTTGAGATGGAAATGGCGGTCCACAAACAACTGGGTCGCCGGCAAGCTGGCGGGTAGATCATATTCGCGCCAGAAGTTTTGGGCGGAGCAGGCGAACACAGCTTTCCCGTGGGTTCCGTTGCTGCGCAATTCGCCCGACAGGCGCAGAATGCGGTCTAGATCGGCGCGGGCGCAGTCCTTCTTTTCTTTGCCTTCTTTTTCTTTGCCGGTAGCGCTCTTACTCTCCAGGCTGTGCGAGGCTTCGCGGACCAGATCCTTGACCAGGATCGTGTCTTCCTTATGCGCCTTGTTGCGCGGGGTGGCGGGCTGAAAATAAAAACTGACGGCGCAAGACTTTGCGTCTTGAAATTCAGCTAACTCTCGGATTTGTTCTCGGGTAAGACTCATGGATGACTCCCAACAATTTGAAATTGGATTAGGCCGTACCAGTCGGAGCGAAGCGGCCCTGAAACTGCCGGGCCAGTCCAGGCGCTTTGCGCAAGTGGTCGCGTGCGGCCGAAACGAAGGCCAGCACCCGCTCGGCGGGCTGCCCGGTGATCGCCACAATTTCATCGACGCCGAAGCCTTCGAGCGCGTGCAGAATGAATACCTCGCGCGGGCCGGAACCGAGATCGCGCAGCGCCGACGCAATCAAGCGCAACAATTCGTCCGAAGCCAGAATCTGTTCCGGTGTGGCGACGCGAGCGTCTGCGATCACAGTCGCGCCCGTAATGGATTCGTCGGGCTGATGAAACTGCAGTCCCGGTTCGTCGCTGCCCTTGACGTTGCGCGGCCGCGCCGAGTCTTCCAGAGGCCGGGCGTGTCCGTCGCTTTCGTCGGTGCGCGAGAGGTCGTCCAGAGCGCGCAGGGCCAAGCGGTAGAGCCAGGGCTCCAGGGCCAGCCGCTCCGGCTTTTCCGCGCCGTCGCCGAGGGCGGCGGCAATGGTTTCATCGATGACTTCTTCCTTCGAAAGGCTGTCGCGGGGAATCGAATCCTGGGCTTCGCGGAAATAAATTTCGCGCTCGACAAAGCGCTCCAGCCGCGACAGATTTACGTTCACGTAGGAGCGGACGTCGTCCGCGGAAATGGTTGCCGGGAAGACGGCGGCCAGCGTCTGTTCGAAGGGAACTTCGCGCACCACGGCGCCAGGCCGGGCGCTATCGCCGCGTTTTCCGCGTTGCCACTTGTGCGACGCGCGCAGAATGTTTTTGTGTTTGTTGACCTGCTGCAGCAGATCCTCGAACGCGCTTTTCACCGCAGCCGTGGCCGTCGGAGCTGAGGTCTGGACTGCCATTTGTCCCGACGGCAGCCGCAAGTTCAGCGAGACGCTGGTGCCCTCGCGAGCCGAGATTTCCTCCACCACTCCCTTCAGATGAATGAGCTCGGGACGGAAAACCTGCAAACGTTTTTGCAGTTTTTCGATCTGATGTTGGATGTCTTTTTCTACGGCGGGAATTTTATGAAGACGATAACTGACGTGAACATTCATGAGCGCCTCGGCCTTGCCGTACGAAGTGCGCAACCAGGAGCTTTCTTTAGGGCGATTGTACACCCGGTAGAAAAAACGCAAGCGGAGAATTGAACTCTTTGCAAAATATGATGATCGGCTTCGGGAATATGTTGTAGCGTAATTCTTACTCGGGAGTGGAGTTTGCAACCAGCGGTTTGCAGACGGCAAGATTTGCAGACGACAAGATAAGAAGGTTATTATCCCGGACCATGACCTGGTCCAAATTCTTCCTATTCGTCTTGCTGGGCGCAGTTGCCAGCGCACAGGCTCCGTCTTCCAAAGAAGTTGAGAGCGTTTATCCCGACGCGCACGCGCTGTATCTCGATCTGCACCAGAATCCCGAACTCTCCGGACATGAAATTCAAACCGCGACGAAGTTGGCCGCCCGCCTGCGCAGCGCCGGGTATGACGTGACCGAACACGTCGGGGTGACGGGAGTGGTCGCGATTCTCAAGAACGGGCCCGGGCCCGTGATCATGCTGCGCACCGAACTCGATGCGCTTCCTGTGGAAGAAAAGACCGGCGTGCCCTACGCCAGCACCGTGCACGCGAAAGACGACGCCGGGCACGACGTTCCCGTGATGCATGCCTGCGGACACGACCTGCACATGGCCGCCATTCTGGGCACGGCCGAGATCATGGCGCGCAGCAAAAATACCTGGCATGGAACACTGATGCTGATCGGCCAGCCCGCCGAGGAAACCATCAGCGGCGCACAGGGAATGCTCCGCGACGGTTTGTTCACTCGCTTCCCTAAGCCCGACGTGGCCGTGGCTCTGCATGTGAGCAACGCCGAACCCGCAGGCATGGTCTCGATTACGCCCGGGGTGTACAACACGAATGCGGACTCGGTGCGCATCACAATCTATGGCAAGGGCGGACACGGGTCGATGCCGCAGTCGGCCATCGATCCCATCGTGATCGCTGCGCGGACGATTCTTTCGCTGCAGACGATTGTGTCGCGCGAAGTCAAGCCGGGCGAAATGGCGGTGGTGACGGTCGGCTACATTCAGGCTGGGACCAAGAACAACATCATCCCTGACCAGGCCGAGATGGGGCTGACGATTCGAACGCGCAAGGATGACGTGCGGAAGCAGATTCTGGCGGCGATCACGCGCATCGCCAAGGGAGAAGCCGCGGCCGCCGGAGCCCCGCGCGAACCTTTGGTCGACCACTCCGAAGGCACGGATCTGGTCTACAACAATCCGGCGCTGGCCGAGCGACTGAGGGCGCCGCTCGAAGCCGCGCTCGGAAAAGACAAGGTTGTAACCGCCGAGCCGATCACGCCCTCAGAAGACTTCTCGTTCTTCACTGCGCAGGGTATTCCGGGTTTTTACTTCAGTCTGGGCGGGGCCGATCCGGAGAAATTCGCGCAAGCCAAGGCCGCGGGAACGACGCTGCCGTCGAATCATTCGCCGCTGTTTGCTCCCGACGTGGATCCAGCTCTGCGCACGGGAATCGTCGCCGAGGTTGCAGTGCTGCGCAATCTACTGAATATATCAGTGGATGAATTGAAGCAAGCAATTGCGGGACCATCGCGCTAGGAGTCTGCGGGCCCCGGCAGGGATGGGGGCACCGCGCGCTGGCATATCGGCTCATTGAGTTGCGATGGGCCCACAGGCGCCGCCTCTTTGGCAGGGTCAGGCTTGTTGACTTCAGAATCAGGCGCGTCTGGCTGTTCAATTTCGGATGAGATGGCAGACGGCTTCTCACCGAACACGCCCTCGAAGGCGGTTTTGAAGGCCTCCGTCTTGCGGAACTCCTTAAAGAGGGGCCATTGCAAGTATGAATCCTTTGAGGGAGCCGACTTCGCGCCGATCTTCCTCATCAGATCAGCAGCGTCGACGAACTCGTCGCGCAAAACGGTAACGGCCAACTGGAAGTTCAGATCGCACGCGCTCCAGTCCTCGGCCCCAAGTAACTCTAGAGCCTTCTGCTGATCGCCGGACCACTTGTAGGCCTGAACTTGATTGATGACGAAAATGCGACGGCTTTGATCATCCGAGTAGGCCTTGAGCGTATTGGTCGCGAAGTCTAAGAGGTTCATTGCGAGCCTGTACCTTGAGTCGACAATCATCTGAAGGCAGACGTTGTTTAGACTTCGGTCGGCAGCACTTCGGCTGCCGGGATCGAGCTTTCTCCACAGAACGTGGCAAAGCTTGATCCCGATTTCCATGACGCATTCGTGAACCCTTCGAAAATAATCACGGGTGACCTCAACCTTCGCGCCCGCCGCGATGTGCTCACACATCGGGAAGCCGTGCTCTCTGCACATCTTCAGGTATTGGGTCGACACAACACCGTCGCAGTGTACGAACAAATTTCGTCTTTCCGTAACCTCCAAGAAAACCGGCCATGATGGAAGGTCTTTGCGCAGCGGCAGCTTGAACTTCTGCTCCATCCACTCGAACTGCTCGAGGTGGCTCTTACGTATTACAGTCTCGACTTCTTTCTCGATGATCAGATTCCAAGCGTCCTCGATGGAATCGAATTCGCTAAGCTCTTTGAAGGTCAGGCTTCGTTCGGACGCGTTTAGCAATTCTCGCTTGTGGTTGAACAGAGCACGAAGCATTCCCCCGACGAGCGTATCGAAATGACTAACCAGCGAGACCACGAACACCCTAGGGATATTGGAAGTGGCTATTCCACAGAGGTCCCTTCGATTCGCTAGCTTGTGGAACCGATGCTGGTGGTTATCCGGAACGTAGACGACGGTTCTGTCCTGCTCACGAACCGTTCGTAGTTCATTTTCGTCAATGTATTTTTGATACTGCTCGTCAGCATGCTTAAACGCAGCGGACACAACGTACATCGTAAGCGGCAGCGTCTCAGCAAGGCTATCCGCCTGTTGAACAAAGTGCTTGAGGAGCGTGTCAATTTGATGATCGCCGTCTTCTTGATCCACGGATTCCTGGCCCTTGACTGGGTCAACCATCTTTTTTCTTCGTCCCTGCTTAGCAGTGTCTATACCCCAACCGTTACCGACGTCTCAGTCCGCGTAACTTGCCGGTAGAGGGTGTCGCGCTCGATAGGTTCGCGGCCGGCGGCGCGGATCAGGCGCTCCAGCTCTTCGCGGCGCATGCCTTGCGGGGTGGTCGCGCCGGCGTCGTGATAAATCTTTTCTTCGATCACGGTGCCATCCATGTCGTCGGCGCCAAAGCGCAGCGAAATCTGCGCCATCTTCGCGGTGACCATCTGCCAGTAGGATTTGATGTGCGGGAAGTTGTCGAGCACCAGGCGGCTGACCGCGATCTGCTTCATGTCGAGCATGCCCGTGGTTTTCGGCAAGTGCTGCAGCGCTGTGTTTTCAGGATGAAAGGCGAGCGGGATGAACGTCTGGAATCCGCCGGTTTCGTCCTGCAATGCGCGCAGTTTCAACAGATGGTCGACGCGATCTTCGTCGTTTTCGACGTGGCCGTAAAGCATGGTCGCGTTCGACTTCAACCCAATCTGGTGGGCAAGTCGGGCAGTTTCGAGCCACTCACTGCCGTCGATCTTGTGGTCGCAGATAATGTGACGCACGCGGTCGACGAAAATTTCAGCGCCGCCGCCGGGCAGCGAATCCACGCCTGAGGCTTTCAGTTGTTCGAGAGTTTCGCGGATTGAAAGCTTGGCTCGCTTCGACAGGTACGCAACCTCAACCATAGTGAAGGCCTTCAGATGAACCTGCGGAAAGCGCTGCTTCAGGCCGGAGCACAAGTCAAGGAAATATTGAAACGGCAGGTCGGGATGCAGTCCGCCGACGATGTGGAATTCCGTGACCGCTTCGGTGTATCCCGACGCCGCGGTTTCGAAAGCCTCATCGAGGGCCATGGTGTAAGCGCCGGGCGTATCTTTCTTTCGTCCAAAGGCGCACAGGCGGCACGCCGCCACGCATACATTCGTGGGATTGATGTGGCGGTTGACATTGAAATAAGTCTTGTCGCCGTGCATGCGCTCGCGCACGAAGTTGGCCATCCAGCCTACGGCGAGAATGTCGCCGGTGCGGTAGAGAGCCAAGGCGTCGTCGGCATCAAGCCGCTCGCCGGCCATCACTTTGGCATGAATGGGAGTGAGGCGCGTGTCGTCGGTCTGAAAGGCATGGGCCTGAAAGGCTTGCACCTGGAAAACAGGCGTCGGATCGGCGTGGGATGGACGTGTTGCAGACATCTCTATGATGATATCGCACCGACGAGCGCCAAGCCGAGATTTCGTTATCGTGGCTACTTCCTTGCCGGAACCGGCATCTTAAGAAATAGGACCTGTAAGTATTGGCGCCGCCTCGACTTCAGCACTAGCTGAAGAGAACAGCTAGAAAGAGAGGGTTTATGAAAAATATATTAACGACCTCGGTACTCAGGGCAACGCCGATCTGCGCAGCACTGATCTGCGCGGCGATGTGCGCAGGCGCGCTGGCACAAAGCACGACGCCGTCATCATCATCATCATCGGCGGCTGATTCGGCTCAGCCGCAATCCGCACCGGCGGGAGCCACAGCGAACGCGGCAGCCCAACCGTCCCGAATCGCACCTGGCACTGTAATTCCAGTCGAGTTGACCAAAACCATCGACGCGAAGAAAGCCAAGACTGGCGACGAGGTGGTCGCCAAAGTCTCCCAGGACTTGAAGACTCCGAGCGGCGAAATATTGGTTCCTAAAGATACGAAAGTAGTTGGGCACGTAACCGAAGCACGAGCGCGGACCAAAGATCAGAAAGACTCCGAAGTAGCCATTGCCTTCGATCACGCCGCGACCAAGAACGGCGATATGCAGTTGCCCATGTCGATCCAGGCGATCATCGCACCGCAGAATAGCGATTCCGCCGACGCCGGCGGTGGCAGTCCGTCGTATGGGAACAGCCCCAGTCCATCGATGGGGGGCGGCGGCGGGCGTCCAATGAGCGGCGGAACTTCATCGATGCCCCAAGCGCAGACGCCCAGCAACATACCGAATCCAGGAATAGGACAGTCAGGAGGCAACGCGCGTCCGCCCATCACCGCCAGCACTCAGGGAGTCATCGGAATGTCGGATATGAAGCTGGCGGCGAACGCGGAAAATGCCCAGGGATCAGTGGTCAGCTCGGAGAAGAACAACGTCAAGCTGGAGAGCGGCACAATCATGCTGCTACGCGTGAACCAGTGAGAGGTGCGATTAGTTAGGCAGTCGCCGAGGCAGCCCGGGCCTTTGAAGGTTCTTCCTGCGGCTCCGCTCTCATCAGGCGATTCCACAGCACGATGGATGGCGCAATTGTGGCAACAATCATCGCCCAGGGCAGCACCGGCGTAATCCAGAAGATGCTGGTGGTAAAGCTGAGCAGCGCCATCCAGATTAAAGTCACGAACGTGCCGAACAGGAACGCGTTGCGGCGCGGGCCCTTGCTGAATGGCAGCGAGTAGGTGCACGCGGCCTGCACCATCAGAGCAAACGGGAAGGCGACCACCAGGTCGACAAAGTAATGCTCGCCGGTGCCGAGCGTGGCCATTACGGTAAGAATCACAAACAGGAGAGCGATCGCGCGTATCCAGCGGGCGAGGCCTTTGGAGTTCCACCACACCAGCAACACCCAGGCGGTGTGCAGCGACGGCATGGCGTTGCGCACGCCGGTCCGCAGGATGGGCACCACGTTCATGTGCATGACATCGGCGATGGCCGGCGGATGAAAGGGATAGGCGGCTCCAAATAGATGCCCGGGTCCGATTGCCGGCAGCATGTTGTAGAACAGAACGCCTACCGGACCGGTGACCAGAAACGCCAGCATGACCGCAAAAGCGGCTTCCTTTTTTTGGCGCAGTTGCGCCGCATAGACCAGAGCCAGCGGCAGTGGAAGCGCAATATAGATGACAAGGCAGACGAAGCGCACCCACAGCCACGTCCAGAAAAGCTGGCCCATCAGGAAACTGAACTGCACTCGCAGGCTGCAATCGAAGGAGTACAGGAAAAGATCGAAAGTCTTGGGATGAAGTTTCTCGGTGATGTCGAGCAGCGTGCTCGCCATGTATTCCGAACCGACAAAAAGAACAGCCGGCAGAAATCCGTAGAGCAGGAGCTTGCGCTCGTCGCCCTCGGCCCAGATAGTATGCGTGCCCAGAACCGCAAGCGCCGCGAGCCCAGCGAACGAAAATCCAGCCATAAAGACGGGATGAAAATCCATCACCCGATAATCGAGTACCGCCAGGAAAAGGCCGCCCGTCACCACCCAAAGCAAATCAAACCAGGAGCGCCGGAGCATGGTCAGAATAATGACGGCACTCGCCAGGGCCAGCGACAGAAAGGCCGAAGTCATGGAATCGGTGTAGAAATCCCGATTGAGTGCCAGGATGAGGATCAGGGCGTAAAGCGCGCCGGTCAAGCCGAGCTTGATCGCAAGCTTGCGGTCGATCGCGCTCGCCTTCGATTGGTTCAAGTTGTTGGACACGAGTAGGCCGCGAGCGTGACATGCGAAATGGCTCGCATTCAAGAGTCTAGGTGGCCGAAGGAAAGCAAGGCAACCCGTTCGCCGCGACGCTGGTTACAAGAGTAATCTTCAGCTCTCGCGAAATCCTGCCCGCGCTGCTCGGAGATCGTGTTTAGGCTCCGCCACTGAGCTTCTGCTTCGCCGGCGGACGCGCGAACGCGTTGGCGGGATTGTGAGATGAAGTAACTGCAGGTGCTCCTTCAACTCTCGCAACCTCGATCGTTCCGTCCATTATCTTCGCAACAGCAAATCCCCCGCGACGAACACGAAGAACAATACCGAAATGACGCCATTCATGGTGAAGAACGCCGCATTGAGTTTTGACAGGTCATCCGACCGCACCAGGGAATGTTCGTAGACCAGCAGCAGGATCACCGCCAGAACTCCAACAGCCGCAATCCTCCCCATGCCAAACACAATCAGCAGCGCGACCAGCAGGCCCACCATCACGAGGTGAAAGAAGCGCGCGATCCACAGTGCCGCCGGAACGCCGACGAATCGCGGAATCGAATGCAGCCCGGCTTGACGGTCGAACTCGAAATCCTGGCAGGCGTAGAGAACGTCGAAGCCTCCTACCCAGAAGGTCACGGCGGCAGTGAGCAAGAGAATACGGGGGTCGAGCGAGCCGCGCACCGCGATCCATGCCGCCGAGGGCGCGATGCCGAGCGCGAAGCCCAGCACGAGATGCGACCACCGCGTTACCCGCTTCGTGTAGGAGTAAAGGAGCAGCACCGCCAGCGCCACCGGAGACAGCAACAACGCTAGCCGGTTCAGTTGGCTCGCGGCAAGAACAAATATGCCGCTCGAAACCACCACAAACGTGGCGACAAATGCGGAAGAAAGATGTCCGGCGGGCAAAGCGCGCGTGCTGGTGCGCGGGTTGGCGGCATCAATGGCAGCGTCGGCCCAGCGGTTGAACGCCATCGCGGCCGATCGCGCCGCCACCATGGCCACGACGATCCACACTAGTTGGTGCGCCGAAGGAACCCCTCCGGCGGCGAGCATAGCTCCGCACAGCGCGAACGGCAGCGCGAAAATGGAGTGCTCCCACTTGATCATCTCCAGCGTGACGCGCAGGTTGTGCAGGACGGGCACGAGGTGATTGTAATGCAGGGGTCAGTGGTCAGAGGTCAGGGGTCAGAGGTTAGGGGTCAGAGGTTAGGGGTCAGGGGCGGGGACTAGGGCCTGGGTTGTGGATGTCAGACTGCGCGTCTGAGGATCTAGCATCTAGTCAGAAATCAGAGGCACAAAGCGGCACAACTCGCGCAGCGTGATCCGCGGCTGGCCGTTTTCCATGTGGATCAACTGCAGTTGCTGAGAATCCGGCGGGCCCACGGGAATGATCATGCGTGCACCCTCCGCCATCTGCGCCAGCAGTGCCGGCGGCACCTCGGGGGTTGCAGCGGAAACGATGATCGCGTTATAGGGCGCACTCTCGGCGAATCCCTGACTTCCGTCGCCCACCATCACTTTCACATTGGTGTAGCCCATTCGGATGAGCAAATCTCTGGCCGCATCCGCCAGCGGGGCGTGGCGCTCCACTGAGACTACTTCCGCCGCTAATTCGGCAAGCAAGGCTGTGACATAGCCCGATCCGGTCCCGACCTCGAGGACGCGGTCTGCCGGCGAAAGTGTCAAAGCTTCCAGCATGATGGCAACGATATAGGGTTGGGAAATCGTCTGCCCCTCGCCGATGGGCACAGGATGATCCTCATACGCCTGATCGCGGTAACGTTCGGGCGCGAACTCGTGGCGGGGCACTCGCGCCATGGCCTCGAGCACGCGCTGGTCAGCAATGCCGCGCGCGCGAAGCTGCGAGTCAACCATGAGCTGGCGCAAATTTGAGAAGACGAAATTCTCAGGAGTAGAACTCATGCCGCGCATCGAAATCCAGGTCTCGCCGAAGTAATTCTACTTCCTGCGCCGTCGAACCCGGACATCGAAGCTGACCACGCCGTTCTGATCGCGGTTGCCCACGATCGAGATATTGCGATTGACGTAGTATTCGCCCTGAATAATCTGCTGCGAACTTTGCGAGACGTTCGTGCTGTAAGTGACAGAAATGTTATTGGCGAGCTGCTGCTCGATGGTGACCTGCGGCCCTTTAGCCGTAGGGTTGGTTTCCGTGGTCAAGCCCTGCGGATCGATTTTGATCCGGCTGACCCCGAAAAGTTTTTGCATGCGGCTGCTCACGGTTGAGTTGATGGCTTGGCTGATGATCAGGTTGGTGGCTTCATCGGTGAACATGGTCTGGCCCGACTGCTGCTGCAGTTGCTCGGACTCCTCGCTGGTGCGGCCCAGAGCCAGCAGCGCGATGATGTCCGACTTGGGCAGTGGGGGTTCGGAGCGATAGTTCACCGCCAGACGGTCGGGCGTTCCGGTCACGGTGATATCGAGGTCGTAGTTGCGCACGTGCGTGGTGGCCTGCAAATTGACCTGCGGCTCAATCGCCACCGGATTGGCAAACGTGATATCGCCGCGCTCCAGCCGGAATTTGATGCCGTTGAAGGTTGCGTCGCCTTCCAGAATATCGGCGCGGCCCAGCACGCTCGGCCGCGCCGCGGAACCGCGCAAGCGCAAATCGGCATCGCCTGACAGGCGCGCCACAGCAGTCTTCATCTGCAGTTCGGGCGCGGTGCGGACGGCCACATCCAGCTTCACGTTATATAACGGCGAATTGGCCGGCGAGATGGCCGCCGTCTGCCGGCTTCGCTCCAGGTACGAGCCAAAGTCAAAACCCGGCGTCATCGCCAGCTTGGTCACCAGAATGTCCCCGGAAACCGTCGAGGCCGACCGGTTCCCCACCCAGTGCAGTTCCGCAGTCGCAGTGGAACTCACGCCCGGCGGATAGCGCAGGCGAACATCTTTCCCCGCGGCCGTGAAGTTGAAATTGAGTTGCCCGTTGAAGTTGGTGGCGTCACCTTTGAAGTCGATCGAACCGCCGCCGGCGCGAGCGGTTAACTGGTTAATGTGAACCCGATCACGGGTGAAATCCAGCGTGCCCGTCAATTCGCTCAGCCCGCTGGGCAACCCGGCGTAGTTCACGGTGCCGTTCTTGATCTCGACTCCGCCCTGCGGGAATGGCCGGTCCAGATTACCCCCCAGAGTTATATGGACGGTCGCCTGCCCGGACGCGGTGATGCTGGGGTCGAGAATGCTCAGCAACTTCAAATCGATTTGTCCGTCGGCCGCCAGGTCGAGATCCTGATTCCCGCCCCAGTGAATGTCGCCGTGCCCCACAGCATCCGTGCCGTCTCCCACCAGATGCGTCGGCTGGATGTGAGCTGTCTCGTCCGCATACGTAAACCGAACCGGACCTTGATTGTGCAGCTTGGCGTACTCCAGTTCGATGGCAATGTCGGTCGCAGTTCCCTGCAGCGTCCATTGCGCTGGATAGCGCAACGGCCCCAGCATCGTCACCGTGCCGGTCACTTCGGAGTGTCCCGTAAGCTGACCGCCCAGATAAGCGCGCCACACCGGATCGAGATCGAGATGATCAGTGTGCGCCGTAATGTTCGCGGGATAGTCGCCATGCATCGCGACGCTGCCCTCGATCGCGAGCGTGCCTTTCGGAAATTCGGAGTGCCCGCTCAGTCGTAGTTCGCCGTCTTTGGTGGTTGCCTCCAGATTCATTCCACCGGAGAGCTCGTGATCGAAAGTCAGGTCGCTCACGTGAACCAAGGCGCTGATGACCGGAGCCTGCAGCGTGCCTGATCCCTGCAGCGTAAAGTCGGCGCGTCCTTCCACCGGCAAGGGGTCCAGGTGAATCTGGGGAATGTGCGACAGGTCGAAATTCTTTCCGCTCAGGTCCAGCCGGAAACCGCGGGTGGCGGGAGTGTAGGCGGCGCTGCCGGAAACTTCAGCGTCTTCATGGCTGAGATGAATGTTGTTGAGCGCGGTCTCGCTGCCTGCGATGTGCAGATCGGCGTCAAAGTTCTGAATCGTTTCCCCATAGGCCGAAGCATTGCCGGCGTGAATGTGGCCCTGCACTTGGGGCTGCGCCCGGGTTCCCGCGATCTGAACCGAGACGTCCGCGGTCCCGGAAACCGGATAATCGAAACCGGCGAGCGCCGCAGTCGAGGCAACATCCACATGATGAAGGTTCACGCGCGCGGTAAACGGGCTGTCGGCGGTGAATTGTCCGTTTTGCAAAACCGCGTTAAGGTCGAAATCAGCGCTCGTATCCTCGCGCCGCAGCGTGCCTCCGCGAAATACGAGATTATGCGAAGAGAATTGGATCGTCGTCGCCAGCGAATCCCAATGCACTTGCTTCTGGGGAGTGCGCGCGGTCGCGGGCATGGTGAATTCGAAATCAGTCGCGGCCAGTATTCCGCCAAGCGTGGGCGCTGAAAATGTGCCCCCCGCGACGCCATTGAAGGTGGCACTGCCATTCACCTGGAATGGCAGGTACGCAGGTCCGCCCAGTGCCGCGACCAGCGGCCGCCATTCTTCCAGATTGGAAGTCGAGACAGCGATGTGTAGAGTTGAAGAACCCGCCAGTGTTCCGGCAGCCAGAATTTTCGAGGCGGGCGTCGACACGTTAAACTGAGCCAGCTCGAGCGAGTCGTTCCTCGACTGGTATTTCCCATGTACATGAGCCGTGAGCGGTAATTCGCCCGCGCCCGGATGCGGCGGCGGACTTATGTCGAGCGCGAATCCCACCTCCGCATCGGCATACGATCCTTTCCACATCGCATCCGCGGTACCGCTCGCCGAACCTGCAGGATGAAACTTGCGCAGCGGGTGAGCGGGCACATCGAAGGCCAGCGCTATCTCTGCCGCGGAAGCATCTCTCATACGAAGATGCACCGCGCCGCTTTCGACCCCGGGCAGCTTCACTTTCTCGCCCTTCGGAGGCTTGGGCCGGGTTGCGGAAATTACGGGAAAGTTTTCCGTGCCCTTCTTCATCTTGATCTTGCCCGGCGGGACGGGCGGCACGTTGTGCAGCCAGTTGTCCACCTGCGCGTCGCCCGCGAAATTCCCCCCAAATAACTTGCCCTGTAACTTCCACAGCTTGATCTGCTGATCGGTGACCGAGTAATCCGAAGTGGCATTCGCCTTCTTGATCGCGATCTGGTCATCCTGCCAGCCCAAGTCGCGCAGTGCCGCACTCCCCGAGGCCGTGAACTCATTCAGCGTCCAGTGGCCGCTGCCCTTGAACTCGCCCACGCCTTCCCGCAGGTCGTGGCGGCGGGCAATCCCCGCCGCTTCCGCAAGATCGACGTGAGCCTCGTAGTTCGCGTCCAGATGGGGATCGTGGAAGTTGCTGATGCGTCCGCTCATTTCCAACGATGATCGCCCGGAGTTCCACTTCAACGCTTTGACGTCGGCAAAGGTCGCCGCCAGGCTGAAGTCGACCGTAGCTGCCCAAGCGAATGGACGGAAATCCTGGAACGCAGTGTCGACTTTGCCCAGCTTGAGGTGGCTCTCGTAGCGCCCGCGCAGAAACGAATAATCCATCTGCACACCTGCGTCGTGAACCTCAAAGTCCATGGGGATCTTTCGGTCCCCCCATTGCAGCTCGCCGTTCCGCAAGGTCAGATGATCGATGGACAGCGCGAACAACTGCGCGATCGCCGAGGTCTCGGACGGGCCTTCGGGCACGTGAGGGGCAGGGACGTTCGTGGTGCCATCCGGCTTGATAGCGATGTGAACCACGGGATGCTCCAGCGTCAAGGAATGAAAGCCGAACTCGGTGCGCAGGAAGGAGATTACTTTCACCTGCGCGACCAGGCTGTCAGCATGAACCAGCGGAGCGGCAGTGGCGGATTCCGTGCCATGCACGGTAATGTTGCGCACTTCCACCTGCATGTGGAAGGGAACGACGTGGAATGTGCCAACTTCGGCGCGGCCTCCGGTGATGCGCTCGATTTCGGCGACCACGCGGCCGCGCACATAACTCTGAAAGGAATCGGTGGTGATGTACCACAGAGCGGCCACAACGGCGGCGATGCCCATGCCGGCGGCGATCAGCAGATATTTCCACCAGCTATGTTTCCACCAGCGTCGAGGCCTGGCGGCTGCTTCGGTCACCGGGTCTGCACTCCCTCCCCGGTCGACCCGGCCATGCCGGGGATGTTCACTTTGCTTTCCGCACGCAGCGACTGCAGCCAGGAAACCATCAGCTGGTTGACTTTTTCCTCGGTCAGCAATTCGCGGATCTTGGCGGCAACCTCGGCCGTTGGAGTCTCTCCCGTTGGATTCTCACCCGCGCTCGATGGCTTCAACTGGGGAACAAATTTCTCACGGTAGTAGGCTTCGATGGTTTTGGAATCAATCTGCACTGCGGGACGAAGGCGCGCGTCCACCAGACGCATCAGATCAATCTGCTGCTGCACATGCGCCAGCAGATTTTTTTCCGACAGCTCGAACCGCGCCAGCACCGCCTGCCAGCCCTGGGGGGTCGCGGCCTCAGGATACTGCTTCCGCGCCTCGGCCAGACGGGCCGCCGCCTCCTCCTCGGAGGCATGCCGGAAGAAGGCCGACGTCATCTGCTCCCCGAGCAGTTCCTGATCAATCAGGCGGTCGAGCACGGCCCGGCGGTCATCGTCGGTGAACTGGTTCAGCGGGCGGCCGTTGAGCAGCGACTCGTAACACAGCGCTTCGTCCCAATCGCTCTGCAGAATGATGTGCCCGTTGACCGTGGCGATGATGCGATCGATCACCTCTGCGCCGTGGGCCGCCGGAAGCGTGAGGGCGCTCATCAGCAAGCTGAGCGCAAGCGCCGCGATCGTCATCTTCGTCTTAATGCGAACTCTCTTCATCAGAATGGCTGGCCTATACTGAAAAACACGTTGAAGTGTCGCAGACGCTGCGTCTCTAACGCATTCGGCCCTAGACCGAAAATGGTGGGCGTAACCGTCTGGAAATAACGGGTCGGATTCAGATTGTACCCAAAATCAAAGCGCAAGGGCCCGATCGGAGTCTTATATCGCACTCCCAGCCCGAGGGCGTGCGAGGTGTAATCATACCCGGAATTGCTGAACGCAGTACAGTCCTGAGAGGTCGTTGTACCACTGGACAAACACCCTTGGGTGGACGGCTGATGCCAACGCATCAATCCTTTCAGCAGATCGTGCGGCGCGGTGAATACATTGCCCATATCGTGGAAGATGGCAAAGCCGAATCCTTCTCCCAGGTAGGGCAGCGTCAGCGGAGGAAAGCGCAGTTCGGAGTTGTTCACGAAGAGCGCGGTACCACCAACCGGGAAACCTGACGACGGATCGCGGGGGCCTGCTTGATTTAACCCGAATCCGCGATGAGAGTTGCCGCCTCCGGCAAAAAATTGTTCGGGCAAGGGGATGGTCGTAATGTCGGTGCACGTGGGCTCGCCTGCCGCATTCAGCGGGCAGGAACCTGGCGGCAGAATCTTGGTGCCGCCAAACGGCTGCTGCACGCCGACGCTGGTCGAGCGGGCAAACACCCACTGATGTCCTGCCTTACCCTTGCCTCCAAACGCGTAATAAGTCGAGTGCTGGGCCAGGGCTCGTCCGAAGTCAGCCTCTGAGCCGAAGTAGTTGGACGAGGCAAACGCATCCAGCGTGAAATAGCTTCCTTTGGTGCTTTCCAGCGGATTGTCCCGCTTGTCGTGGATGAATGTGAAACCGGGCCCGCCCACGCGGGCGGGAAGCGACAGAATCGCGATTTGACCGGGAGAAAATCCTTCCGCGAAATGCCCGGCCTTGACCCGCCGGAAATCCCAGCGATAGGTCATTGAATCAGGCCCCGCCCGGGTTCCGGGCTCGGCACCGGAGTTTCCGAACTGCTGCCGCAGATCAATTTTCCCCTCCAGTCGCTCCGAGGTGAACGTCGCCACGTCTAGACTGTTGTCGAAAAAAATCGTATAGATCAGCTTGAGTCTGTCGTTATCGAACAGCTTGGGAATGCCATAGCTGATCAGTCCGCGCTGCTGCAGGGTGCCGACATGCGACTGGAAGGTCAGGGTCTGGTTGCGCCCGCCCACGTTGAGCCGGGTTACGTCAAATTCAACTCTGGGGCTCACTCCCGTAGTGCCCTGCGGCGCCGTGGTTCCCGCCGGCTGACCGGTCTGGAATTCCAACCCAAGTCCGTAAGTAAACGTGTAGCGCTTGGCCTCCTCGACCTGCACCAGGACATTCTTTTGCGGGTCGCTTCCTTCCGGGTTCTGCACCGCTGTATCCACCTGGCTGAAGATGCCCAGATCGTAGAGCCGGGTCTGAGTATCGAGCAGATCCTGCTGGCTGAGCGGTTCCTTCTCGCGCACCTGCAATTCCCGTTGCACTACGAAGTCGCGGGTATGTTCAGTTCCTGCAACCATGACGCGATTCACCGTGAAGCGCTCTCCTTCCACGATGGTGAAGGTTACGTCTTCATGATTGGGCGGATTGTCGGAGGGCTTGGTGGTGATCTCCAGCGAAGCGTTGGGAAATCCATGGTCGAAGTAATAGCTGAGGATTCTTTCGCGGTCGTTGGCCAGATCCTGCTCGGAGTACGGCTGCCCGGGTTGCGTGCTTAACTCCGGGAGTTCCTTGCTGGCCACCTTCTGATTGCCCACGACGTGCATATCGCCGACTCGCGTTCTCACTCCTTCGTCAATGTGAATGTGAACCGCCAGCTTATTTGCCACTCCGCGGTAGTTATCGTCCACTTTGGTCTCGATCTTGACCTGGCGAAACCCGCTCGACCGGTAGAGTCCTTCCAGGGTTGCGACGTCGTTCTTGAGCAGGGCCTCGCTGTAATGTCCATGGCTGGCAAGGCGACTGGCGGGCTCAACCTGCATGTACGATCGCAGCTTTGCCGTGTCCAGAAAGTCCTTGTTCCCTGTCAGTTCGACCAGCACCAGCTTGTGCATAGGCCCGGGATCGATCTGGTAGATCACCTGCAAAGTCTTGGGGTCGGATTCTTTCTGAATTTCAACCTTGGCGTCGAAGTGCCCGCGCGTCTGCAGGTAGTCGAGCAGATTACGCTTGCCTTCATTCAACAAATCATCATCTACGGCGTTTTCTTCATAGACCGGGACTTCCTTCTTTAACACGCCGTGGCTGATGTGATATCCCCGGGCGAAAATCACCACCACCGGGCCGGGATCGATCTGAAAGGTGAAGTCCACGGCGTTGCTCTCCGCGTGGTAGGGCTGATCGGCAATGGAAACCTGCGCCAAAGCCCGGCTCTGCTTCTGAAATCGTTTGCGCAGTCGCTGCAGCGACCCGCTCACCCGGGCGGCCGTGATGCGGTCCCCCGGTTTCATTTTCGCGATCCTCTGCACCTCTCCGGGCGAAAGACTGGAGGTCCCCGTCACTTTTACTTCACCCACATGCGCCTGCTCGCCTCTCGTCACGTGGAAGAGAACATCGACCTGCTGCGTCGGCGCACTCGACACACTTTCCGCGGTCACTCGCGCCCGATAGTAGCCGCCTTCCTGCATGAGTTGCCGGATGTTTTCGAGAGCCCGATCCAGCTTTTCCTGGGTATACCGCTCCCCCAGCTGAAACTTCGAGGCATTGACGATCTGGTTCGACGTGGGCCGGGTCGGCGCCCCCTCCACATCCACCGCGCCCACAAAAAAATTAGCCGATGTCGTGAAGGCCAGCGTGACCCCCTCTCCCGACGGGGCGGCTTCGGCCTGGATATCGGCAAAACGGCCGGTGGCATACAGTGCACGGATGCTGTCGCGGACGCGGTCTCGATCCAACGGCTCCCCGGTTTTCTGCGGCAGCAACTGCAGCATGTGCTCGCGATCGGCTTCCGCTACGCCGGGAATCTCAATTGTTTGCACAATCTTCCCTTCGTACCGGCTCGTCCCCGCCGTAACCGGCGGGGGTTGCTGCTGAGTGGCCGGGTCGGACTTGGATTGTCCAGGCTCGGATTGGGATGAATTCGATGGCGCGGGATTAGCCTGAGGCTGATTGGCCTGAGGTGGAGTCTGAGGGCTCTGCGACACAGCCTGCGGCACATTTTGCGATACAGCCTGCGAGATCGCGACCGCCGACAACAGCACGATCATCGCGGTCAGAAGTGTCGCGTACCGTTTCAGCAAACAGGTGTCCTTAGGGTCCGGGCGCTATCTGACTTCGATGGGATGCGCCCGGCAGTTGTTGTCCGAATTGTTCAGGCGCGCGCTTTCCAGCGAAGCCCGGCGTTGGCAATCATCCGCCCGCAATCCTGCACCGGTAAGCCCGACACTTATAATAAAGGTTTTGCAGGCTACGACTGGTGATCTCTTTGGCACAGGAAGCAAAATCGAAAGGACGATCCGGAAATTCGTCGCCGGTTTCACACGTGGTCGAACCGAAACCCGACGAATCCGGCCAGCCCGGCGACGAACGCTATTCGCGGCAGATCCTATTCCGCGGCATCGGCCCCGAAGGCCAGCGAAAGCTCGCTTCGGCGTGCGTGGCCATCGTCGGATGCGGCGCCACCGGCTCCGCTCTGGCTGGACTGCTGGCCCGCGCCGGCGTAGGCACGCTGCGCATCATCGACCGTGACTACGTCGAGCCCAGCAACCTGCAGCGCCAGTCTCTATTCGACGAGCACGACGCCGCCGAATCTCTGCCCAAAGCCATCGCCGCCGCGCGCCAGATCGCCAAATTCAATTCTCAGATTGTGGTTGAGCCGAAAGTTGAAGACCTGGTCCCGGCCAGCATTGAAGCTCTGCTGGAAGGAATGGAGCTGATCCTCGACGGCACCGACAATTTCGAGACCCGGTACCTGATCAACGACTATGCCGTCGAACGCTCCCTGCCGTGGATCTATTCCGCCGCGGTTGGAAGCTACGCCGTCACGCTGAACGTTGTGCCCGGACAGACGGCGTGCCTGGCTTGCATTTTCCCGGACGCGCCCCGCGGCATGGTCGAGACGTGCGAGACCTCCGGAATTCTCAATTCAACGGTAAACCTAGTGGCTTCGATCGCCGCGACCGAGGCGCTGAAGTTTCTGGTTGGCGGACCGACTGCTCCCCAACTCCGTCGAACCCTGCTTTCCATGGATGTCTGGACCAATGAGCACGCGGAAATCTCCACCGCCAAGCCCCGCCCCGGCTGCCGCGCCTGTGGCGAGCGCGATTTCATTCACCTCGCCGGCGAAGGCCGCCCCCACATCACGTTATGCGGCAGGAATTCCGTGCAAATCCATGAGCGCCAACGCCCCATCGACTTCACCGAGATGGACCGCCGCCTCCAGCCGCACGGCACCGTCCGCCACAACGACTTCGTCCTGAAATTCTGGCACGATCCTTACGAGATGACCCTGTTCCCCGACGGCCGCGCCATCATCAAAGGCACCACCGACACCGCGGTCGCGCGGAGTCTGTATGCCAGATATGTCGGAAGTTAAGTTCTCGCTCCCAAATTGTTGATGGGACAGTGTGATTCGCCGTCGGAAGTTTTTCAGGATTTGTTCTAGGACAGATTTGTTGCCAGAAAGGTCGCTGCTAGAAAGGGTGCCAGACCAGCAAATAGACCAGAACAGCTACGCAGACCCCGAGTACAGCAAGGGACATCTTCTCAAGCTTCAAGGTATCTTTTTGCGTAGTTGCTTCGGTTGCCATGGTGTAAGTCTCTACCACGAGGGCCGGCTTGTGAATGGCTCGACCGTGGTGGCACCTCGGTAATGTAACTAAAGTTTTTTCAGGGCTCGCGGGCACAAACGACTCCGCCAGCAGCCGGAAGCTAGGAGCCGGAAGCCGAGTTCTGCTAATCTTCTCTGCTCGTGAATCCCAAGAATTCACTCTGCTCCAACAGGGAAAAGAGTACTGATGCCCGAACCCGTCCGTCCTGAGCCCAGCCGCCTGTACCGCTGGCTGGTGCTGATCTTCGTGAGCCTGGCCATGTTCGGCAGCTACTACGTCTACGACGCAGTCAGCCCCATGGCTGACGTGCTGAAACAGCAACTCGGATTCACCGACACCAACCTCGGCTTTCTGCAGGCGGTCTACAGTATCCCACCGATTTTTACGACGCTGCTGGGCGGCATCCTGATCGACCGCATCGGCCTGCGCAAGTCGCTGATGATATTCGGCGTACTCTGTTTCATCGGCCCGGCCATCACCGTCTCGGCGGGAAAACTTTCCGTCATGGCCACCGGCCGCTTTATCTTCGGCGCCGGAGCGGAGACGCTGAATGTCGCGGTAATCGCGGCCATCGCACGCTGGTTCAAAGGCAAGCAATTGAGTTTTGCCCTGGGACTCAACCTCACCGCCTCGCGTCTTGGCACCTTCGCCGCTCTGAATTCGCCAACCTGGGCCAAGTGGGCCTTCGCCAGCTGGCGAACCCCGTTCCTCATCTCCACCGTCTTCGCCGTCCTTTGTGTGGTCGGCGCCGCGCTTTACTGGCTCCTGGAAGTCAGCGCCGAAAATAAATTCGATCTCGGCGGGGTTTCCACCGACAAAGTTGTCCTTTCCGACATCTGGAAATTCGGCGCCAGCTACTGGCTGATCGTGGCCCTGTGCATCGTGTTCTACTCCGCTATCTTCCCCTTCCAGACGTTCGCGGTGAAATTCTTCATGGAGGCGCACGGCACTTCGCGCGAGTTTGGCGGATTCCTCTCCAGCATGCTCACGTTATTCGCCATGATCGCGACCCCTCTATTCGGGCTCTGGGTCGACCGCGTCGGCAAGCGTGCTTTGCTGATGATGTTCGGCTCGCTGCTTCTGATTCCCGTCTACCTGATGATGGCCTACACGCACATCAGCCTTTATGTTCCGATGGCGATGATGGGCATCGCTTTTTCTCTCATTCCGTCAGTGATGTGGGCCTCGGTCGCGTATATCGTCGATCCGGCCAAGATCGGCACCGCTTATGGCCTGATGACCATGATTCAAAACATCGGCCTGTTCGGACTCAACCTGCTCATCGGCTGGGCCAACGACTACAGCCATGCCGGGGCAGACAATCCCGCCGGATACCACCTCGGCATGTGGATCTTTTCCGTGCTCGGATTCCTTGGTGTGCTGTTTGCCTACCTGCTGCGGCAGCGGGAACTGGGACCGCATGGCCACGGGCTGGAGACCATCACCACTGGCCAAAAATAGATTTCAGGCGACGCCAAATGTACCAATTTGCGAAGATTGCGACTCTAAATCTGGAATTGGGTTCATAGCTAGGAAAGTAGTACCGCTCAACCCCGGTCAGGCAAAGGATTTCCGCAGTTTGAGCATCTGATCGGGGAATCCCAAGTTCGGTAGAAATGCTCTGATATTCTGAATATGGCCGTTACCTTCGTGCCATCGCAATCGCCCGCAAGCCATACAACGCAAAGCTAGTTATGCCGCATCTCAGGGGGTGCGGCCGGAAAAGGCAACTTGACCGACCGAGATTCAAACGAAGCTCAACGACAGGGCAAGAATAGCGATCGAGAGCAAGATCGCGACCTGAACGAAGCCGAGCTCATCGAGCGAGCCAAGCAAGGGGACGCCCAGGCGTTCCAGGCTCTCTACGACAAGCATAAGCGTCGGGTCTACTCGCTCTGCTTGCGCATGACGGCGAACACGGCCGAAGCTGAAGATCTGACCCAGGAAGCGTTTCTGCAGCTCTATCGTAAGATTGGAACGTTTCGCGGCGAATCGGCGTTTTCGACCTGGCTGCACCGGCTCTCGGTCAACGTGGTGCTGATGCAGTTAAGAAAAAAGAGTCTCCCGGTGGTTTCGCTGGAAGAAACCACGCAGGGCGAAGAAGATACTCCGAAGAAGGATTTCGGGGCAGAAGATTTGGCGTTGGCCGGATCCATCGACCGGCTGCAGTTACAGAAAGCAGTCGACGATCTCCCTCCCGGCTACCGCATGATTTTTGTGCTTCACGACGTCGAAGGTTACGAACATAATGAAATCGCAACCATCGTGGGTTGCTCGATCGGGAACAGCAAGTCGCAGCTCCACAAAGCACGCATGAAGCTGCGCGACCTGCTCAAGATGAATCGCGCCGAACAGGCGGAGAAATCCTGAGCACTGTTTTGCAAGGGCGCGGCTTCTATTCGCGAAGAATTATGAATTACGTGATCCGGCACAGATCGGACACGCTGGTAACCTTGGCCGAGGCGCAACACGGCAAGCTGATTTGAATTGGCGTTACACTGATGCCGACCGATTCAAACAGTGCTTGGGGAGAGCGGTATGAATTGCGTTGAGTTACAAGCCAGCCTGGCAGAGTTCGAAGATGCCAGAAGCTCCGACCAGCGGGCGCATTTGAAAACCTGCCCGGGATGCTCGTCCCTGGTCGCGGAATTAAATCTGATTGCCGCCTCGGCGATTGAACTGCGCGGGGCGCAGGAGCCCAGTCCCCGAGTGTGGAACTCAATTGAGATTGCGCTGCGGCGAGAGGGACTGATTCGCCCGCAGCGGACCAGCCGTTCTCTTCTGCCTGCGTTCAGCAGTCGCTGGGCGTGGACGCGCTGGGCGGTCCCAGCAGCCGCTGTCTTGCTGATCACGCTGGGGGTTTATTTGCGCCAGCATTCTCCGGCGGTGCAGGTAGCGCGGGTCACATCGCCACCGGTTGCGGTTTCCGACCTGGCCATTGCGGGGCTGAACGATGACGACCTACTGCAGGAAGTCGCCCAGCTCTCGCCCGCCCTGCAGGCTCAGTACACCGACAATCTCCGCCACGTCAACGAATACATTCAGGATGCGAAAGGCGTGGTGGCCGACAATCCAAACGACGAGGAGGCTCGCCGTTCTCTGATGGAAGCCTATCAGGAGAAAGCCATGCTTTTCGATCTGGCCATGGATCGTTCTTTGCCATAGAGTAGGGCATTCCTCTCCGCGGGGTACGCTGCACGGAGAGCCGGGTCATGCGACAGAGTTCGAATGAAGTCCGAGTGAAGTTCGAATGAAGTTCGAACATGGGCAACCGAGCAAGCAGCAGTCGAGGAAACTTATGAGCGCGCGCACCTTCCAATTTGCCGTCGCCGGCGCAATGCTGGCGGGGACGCTAATCGCCCAGACCCACGCCATCGAGGCGCGCAAGGACTATCGCTTTAACGTCGGGCCCCGGGCCGGAGTCTCGGTCAACAATCCTTACGGATCCATCTCGGTCAAACCTTCGACCGGCAACGTCGTGGTCATCAATGCGCTGCTGGCTTCCGATAAAGTCGAGGTCGATAATAACCTGGTCGGCAATCGCGTCGAGATCCAGTCCCACCTGCTGCCCGGCGCCGATTCGCAATCCGGACGCGTGGACTACGAAATTCTCGTGCCTGCCGACGCCAGCATCACCTTGCACTCCAGCACCGGCCCGCTGCGCGCCGAAAGACTTCATGGCGACGTAACTCTGGAAGGCGCCGCCGCCACCGTCGAGATCCGCGACATGACAGGCGGCCACGTGCACGTGAAAACGCTGAATGGCCCCGTCACTCTCACCAATGTGCAGGACGGCCACGTGGAAATCGATTCTCTGAGCGGCGAGGTCACCCTCAACGGCGTCACCGGACCGCTGGTGCAGGTCATCTCCACCAGCGGCAGCATCAGCTACACCGGCGACTTCGGCGACCGCGGCGAATATCGCCTCACCAGCCATAGCGGCAACATCGAAGCGACCGTACCTGAAAGCACCTCCGCCGACGTGAGCGCGCGCTCCGTCCGCGGCGAAGTTCACGACGACATTCCTCTCCAGCCCAAGGCGCACACCTGGTTCGTCATCAAAGAAGGAAGTGCCTTCTGGGGTACCATGGGGCGGGCCGCAGTGTCATCGACCGTGGTGTTGCGCAGCTTCAGTGGTAAAATCCACCTCAGAAAACGAACTTCCAAATAAACAAGCTCTTAGCTACTAGCTCTTAGCTTCTAGCCAAACTGGCGGCAGCTGCGCTGGAGGCTGGCTGCTCTTTTGAAGCTAATTCTTGAAGAAGAGTTCTCGCAAAACCGTGAAGGCGGGGCAGAGGCAGGCGCAGCGTCCGCGGCGCAAGAAGCCCAAGGCGGAGGCAGCCGACTTGGCGGGCAACTCGGTTTTTCTGGTTGGCTTCATGGGAGCGGGCAAAAGCAGCGTGGGCCGCTCCCTGGGGCAGCGGCTGAATTGGATCTTTGAAGATCTCGATGACCGCATCGCCGTCCGCGAAGGCCGTACGGTGCCGGAGATTTTCCGGGACTCGGGAGAATCCACTTTTCGCCGGGCTGAACATGCAGCCCTGCAACACGTGCTCGAGGAATTGCGCGGGGGCGCAGCCAGAATCGTAGCCTTGGGGGGAGGCGCCTTCGTGCAGAAAGAGAATGCGGCTCTGCTGCAGGCGTCCGGCGTGCCCACGGTTTTTCTGGACGCACCGGTCGAAGAATTATGGCAGCGCTGTTGTACCCAGGCGGAGGAAGCCGGAGCAGTGCGGCCGCTGCTGCAGAATATGGATCAATTCCGTAAGCTCTATGAGACGCGACGCCAGAGCTATTCGCAAGCGTCTCTCAAGATTCAAACCGAAAGTCGACCGGTGGAAATAATCGCGGCCGAGATTGCCACTAAGCTGGGCCTGAAAGAAATCGCGCTACGCACCGAACAAGGAGAAGTCGAGTGAAGTTTGAAACGCCAACGCGCCGTGCACTGGCCCTCATTCTGGCTGCCTCCTTCGCGGCTTTTGCCGGCGCATACGCTGCGGATAAGAAGGACAAGAAAGACAAACCCGCGCCTAACCCGATCGTCGACTCCGGTTCGTTCGGGGTGTTCATCCGCGGCCAGCGCGTGGCCACGGAGACTTTCCACATTGAACAGCAAGGCGGTGAAAGCATCGTCAAATCGCAGCTCAAGGAAACAGCCGGAGGCGATTCCGGCAGCCAGAAGTCCGAGCTCACCATGACCTCCAGCGGTGAATTGCTGCGCTACGAATGGAGCCAGTCCTCCGGCGCATCCCTCGTCGTCGCTCCCGACAACGATTTCCTGAAGGAGAAAATCTCCGCCTCCCCTGGCGCCAAGGCCGCCGAGCAGGCCTTCCTGCTGCCCAGCGGAACTCCCATTCTCGACAACAATTTCTTCGTGCACCGCGAAATCCTGGCCTGGAAATATCTCGCGGTCGCGCCCTGCAAAGACGAGAACGGCCATCGCCAATGCCAGCCCGCCGACTTCGGCACGCTGGTGCCCCAAGACCACACTTCGATGAGCGTCCGTCTGGAGTTGCTTGGGAAAGAGAAAATCACGATTCGCGGCGCGGAGCGCGAACTGCTCCGCCTCAACCTGACCGGAGAAGATCTTCAATGGGAGCTCTGGCTGGACGAGAACGACCATTTCAAACTAATTCGAGTTGCGATTCCTGCCGATAGCACCGTAGTGGACCGGGACTAGAGCGGTGGCTGCCCGGCGGCGGAATCGAGATTGGTCTGGACCATTTCTTGCTGCTAACTGACTCACGCACGGCGCGGTCTATCGTCACAGCGCTGCTGTTCGCGCTCGGGCTTGGCTTTCTCTACGTGGCCCGCGCTACTCTGATCGCTTTTCTGTTCGCCATCTTCTTCGCCTACCTGATGAGCCCGCTGGTCAGCCGTCTCGAGAAACTCCTGCGCGGACGGGACAGGGCTATCGCCGTAATCTATGCCCTGCTGCTGGTGATGGTAGTGGTGTTCTTTGTGGCGGTCGGTCCCAAGGTAACGCGGGAAGGCGCGGTCCTGGGGCAAGCCCTGCCCAACTGGCTGACCAAGCTCAGTTCTGGTCAGATCGCGGAAAAACTCGGCAAAGACCATGGCTGGAACGCCAAATCGACCGAACTGGTGCAGTCGTTCCTGGTCAGCCACAGCGATGACATCACCGAAGTCGCACAGCGCGTCGGATTGCGCGTAGCCGATGTCGCCAAGCAGGCCTGGCTATTCCTGGTGGTGCCGCTGTTGTCAATTTTCTTTCTGAAGGATGGGCGCTCCTTCAGCGACTTCCTTCTTTCCACCATCCAGTCGCGGCCGCAGCGTGAATTTCTGGAAAACGTACTCAACGATCTCAACCAGATGCTGGCCCACTTCATCCGCGCCCAGCTGACCCTGGCCGGGCTGACGCTGGTCATGTACTCCGCGGTTCTCGGCGTAATGGGAGTTCCCTACGCTCTGGTTCTCGGCACCATCGGCGGCGTGCTGGAATTCGTTCCCGTGGTCGGCCCCCTGGCCGGTGCGCTGACCATCGTGAGCGTGGCCCTGCTGATGGGCTACCCGCACTGGGTGACCCTGCTGGTTTTTCTGGGAATCTGGCGCCTGATCCAGGATTACGTTTCTTCACCGCGCATTATGGGCGAAAGTATGGAACTGCATCCTCTGGCCGCAATCTTCGGCGTCATGGCCGGAGGCGAAGTCGCCGGCATCCTGGGCATCTATCTTTCCATCCCCGTCATGGCCAGCCTGCGCATCGTCCTCCGCCGCTGGCGTCTCTACGCCGAAAAGAAAAAGTTCGGCCCCTTAACCGAATACCCCTTCCGTGGCCAGGAAGCGCATCGACCCTAGTTTCTGGACTGTGCTAGACGCCAGGAGCACTTTGTCATCCCGAGCGGAGCAAGCTCTTTCGCGAAGCGAAAAGAGCTTGCGGAGTCGAGGGACCTGCTGTTTGGCTGTGCCCCTATAACCCCGCCCCCGCTCCCGCCACCTTCTCCACCGTCACTTTCCGCAAGAACTCGGCCGCCGCTTCCGGCAGCACCGAATTGATGAACATCCCCGACCCCAGCTCAAACCCTGCGGTCCGCGTCAGCCGCGGAATCACGCTGACATACCAGTGAAAGTGCCGCGCCCCGGCATACTCCGCCGGACCACTGCGGATGGTGAAGTTCAAATCCGGATTCTCCAGCCCCACATAAATCTTCGCCAGCAGAGTTCGCAACACCCGCGCCAGGTCGGTCACCTCCATCTCGGAAATATCTCCGAAGCTCGCCATGTGCCGCAGCGGAAAAATGTGCGTGGCAAACGGCGTGGCCGAAGCAAACACTTCCAGCGCCACAAACCGCTCACTCTTGATCACGACCCTCGTCTGGTCTTCCACCTCGCGCTCCACCATGTGGCAGAACATGCATTCCCCGGCATCGTCATAGTGCCGCAACGCCTCAAACAAGCGGTGCCGCACCTGGCTCGGGATCACGGGCGTCGCAATCAGCTGCGAATGCGGATGCTGCATACTGGCCCCGGCGTCGACTCCGTGATTCTTGAAAATCGTAATGTGATTCACCCGGTGGTCCAGACTCAGCGTGTTGTAGCGCTGTCGATAAACCCGCAGGATGCTGGCCACATGCGAATCCGGCAACAGCCCCATGTAGCGTGAGTGGTCTGGACTGTCGATGATCACTTCATGAAATCCAAACCCGTCAATGCGCCGCCGCAGGTGCTGCAGGCTGCGCGTCGGCTGCACGTCGCTCGACAGTGCCGCAAACTTGTTCGGGATCACCCTCACCATCCAGGATTCGCCGCTGCTCGGCGACCGTAAAACCTCGTTGGGCGTCATGTCTTCATTGCCCGGACAAAACGGGCAGCTTTCCGCAAACTCCGGGATTGCCTGCACGGCGCGATGCGTGGCCATCTCCTCCGGCCGCTTGGCCCGTTCAGTAGCGATGATGACCCATTCCTTGGTGAAGAAGTTCTGGCGCAGTTCGGGCATGAAGATCCCTCCAGCTTCTCCATCGGCAGGTAGGGGCGTTTCTGGAGTGTCGGTCCGGGAACCTGTGCGGAAGTGGTCCTCCTTTCGCTACTTGCCGACTCGCCAGCTCGCATTGGAAGCTTGTAGAGTTGTCATTCCGACCTCCGAACGAACGCGCGGGGCGGAGGAATCCGCTGTCCCCGACTGTTATAGAATTCCAAGTATTCCTAATCGAGATCATATGAACCGTAAAATTCCTATCGGTATTCTCGGCGCCACCGGCGTCGTCGGCCAAAGATTCATCCAGATGCTGGAGCACCACCCGTGGTTCGAAGTGGCCTGGCTGGCCGCCTCGGACCGTTCCGAAGGCAAGGTCTACTCCGAAGCCGCCCGCTGGCGTCTGAAAACCCCGATCCCGCCGCGGGTCGCTGCGATGAAGGTTTCACCCGCCACTCCCGAAGGCGCGCCCAAAATTATTTTCGCCGCGCTCGACGCCTCCATCGCCGCCGAGATGGAGCCCCGTTTCGCCGACGCCGGCTGCGCCGTGGTCTCAAACTCCAGCGCACTGCGTATGCAGCGAGACGTGCCCCTCGTCATCCCCGAAGTCAACGCCGGCCACATCAAGCTCATCGATATCCAAGCCTGGCGCAAAAAATCCGGCGGCTACGTGGTCACCAATCCCAACTGCTCGGCGATCGGCTTGGTGCTGGCCCTCGCGCCTTTGCACCAGAAGTTTGGCCTCGAGACCGTCATGGCGGTAACCATGCAGGCCGTCAGCGGCGCGGGATATCCCGGCGTAGCCTCGCTCGATATTCTCGGCAACGTGATTCCCTTCATCAAGAACGAAGAAGAAAAGATGGAAGAGGAAACCAAGAAACTTCTCGGTCAGGTTAACGGCACGAAAATCATTTCCGCCGCCTTCGCCATGAGCGCGCAATGCAACCGCGTCGCCGTCGAAGACGGACACACCGAGTCGGTTTCCATCCGCCTGAAGACCAAAGCTGAGCGCGAAGAAATCATAGCCGCGTGGAACAGCTATCGCGCCGAGCCCCAGGAACTGAAGCTGCCCAGCGCTCCCGAACGCCCGGTCGTTTACCTCGAAGCCAACGACCGACCGCAGCCGCGTTTCGATATCGACATGGGCGCCGGCATGACGACGGCCGTCGGGCGCCTTCGCCCCTGCGGAGTGCTCGACTGGAAATTCACCGTGCTCTCCCATAACACCATCCGCGGAGCCGCCGGGGCCGCCGTGCTCAACGCCGAGTTGCTCAAGGCCAAGGGCTACCTAGGCGAGGAACACGAGGGATGATGAAAAGCAACGCCGCCGGAAATGTGGCGCCGGCGAGGAAGCCCCTCCGATGATCGTCATGAAGTTCGGCGGCACCTCCGTCGAAGATGCCAAGGCCATCGACCGCGTCGCCTCCATCGTCGAAGGGCGTCTCGCGCAAAAGCCGGTCGTCGTGGTCAGCGCGATGGCCAAGGTCACCGACACGTTGCTGACCATGGCCCGCGCCGCCGGAGAAGGCGAACGCAAAACCGCGCTCAAACTCTGCCGCTCACTCCAGGAACGCCACTACAACACCGCCAGCGAACTACTCGGCACCGCCCGCTTTACCGAATTCCATTCCGACCTGGGCACGGATTTCGAAGCGCTCGACGAACTCCTGCGCGGCATCTCCGCGGTCGGCGAAATCACCCCTCGCACCACCGACCATGTCGCCGCTTTCGGAGAGATGCTCTCCAGCAAAATCGTCGCAGCCGCTTTCGCCGCCCGCGGATTGAAGGGCGTGCACGTCGACTCCCGCGAAGTCCTGGTCACCGACAACAGTTACATGGAAGCGATTCCTCAGTTCGAAGAAACCAACGCCAGGCTTCTTGAAAGAGTGCAGCCGCTGCTCGCCGACGGCAAAGTCCCCGTGATGGGCGGATTCATCGGAGCCAATCGCGCCGGCATCACCACCACTATCGGGCGCGGCGGTTCCGATTTTTCCGCCGCTATCTTCGGCGCAGGCCTGGGCGCCGAGCGCATCGAAATCTGGACTGACGTCGACGGCATCCTCACCACTGACCCCAGAATCTGTCCCGAAGCCCGCCGCATTAAAGTGATCGGCTTCGACGAGGCCGCCGAGCTCGCCTACTTCGGCGCCAAAGTTCTGCACCCGGCCACAGTGCTGCCCGCCATCCAGAAGAATATTCCCGTCTACGTGCTTAACTCGCGGAATCCAAGCTGCGAGGGTACCCGCATCACCACCCGCGCTCCCCAGGGCAAAAACATTTTCAAAGCGATCGCAGCCAAGAAGCGGATCACCATCGTCGACGTGGCCGCTCCCCGCATGCTGCTGGCGCACGGATTCCTGCGGTCCATTTTTGAGGCTTTTGATCGCCACAAAGTTTCCGTCGACGTGGTCTCGACCTCCGAAGTCAGCGTTTCGCTCACAGTCGATTCCAATCAGGCAATCCCCGCGCTCGCCGCCGATCTCGCCAAGTTGGCCGACGTAAAATATGAAGGCCGCAAAGCCATCGTTTGCCTGGTCGGCGAAAACCTGCGTGATACCCCCGGCATCGCCGCCCTGGTATTTCGGGAACTGGCCGACAAAAAAATTCGCATGATCTCGCAAGGCGCATCCGAAATTAACCTGACCTTCGTGATTGAGGAAGACGAAGTCCCCGAAGTGATCCAGCGCCTGCACAAAACATTTTTCTCCGACCTCGACCCGGAAGTGTTCGCATAGCGGCGGAGGCATTTCGCCCGCTCCGTACACTCAACGAGGGATCATCGGCCCGGACGAATGCGTCCGAGGCTACGCGTTTTTCGTCTCCTCTGTGCCCCTCTGTGTCCTCTGTGGTTAAATCTTTGTGGACCCCATGAAACTCCTGATCCTAGGCCGTGGCAAAACCGGATCGCTGGTGGCGGAAGTCGCCGCCGCCCGCAAACATCACCTCGTCATCGCTGGCTCGAAAGAAAACGCATCCTGCGCCGCGCTCACTCCAGAAAATCTCCACGACATTGACGCCGTAATCGACTTCACCGCTCCCCACTGCGTGCTCGCCAACATCGAAGCCTGCGTAAAATCTGGAAAGAACGTGGTCGTCGGCACCACCGGCTGGTACAAAGAAATCGATCAGGTCCGCGCCCTGGTCCAGCAGCACAAAACAGGATTCGTCTACGCGGCAAACTTTTCCATCGGCGTAAATCTTTTTTTCGACGTTGCCCGCACCGCCGCCGCCGCCCTGCGCCACGACTATAGTGGCCAAATCTTCGAACGCCATCACGCCCACAAAAAAGACGCCCCGTCCGGCACCGCGATCGCACTCCGGCGAATGATCCGCGAGTCGAGTGGCAACGAAGAAGATATCGAAATCACATCCTTCCGCGAAGGCGACGTAGTCGGCCTGCACGAAGTCGTCCTCGAATCTGCGGCCGACCGAATCTATCTCTGCCACGACGCCAAATCCCGCCGCGGCTTCGCCGAAGGCGCAGTCCGCGCCGCCGAATGGCTCGCTGGAAAAAAAGGCTTCCACGATTTCAAAGACATCTGGCGCGAACTGTAGAGAGTCTTCTACTTACTGGGGTGCCGCATTTCTCGCTTCCATTGCAAGAAGTGGGGCTTTTGACTTCCTCTCGCAACCATTCAAACCGGGAACGCCACGTCCCCACGCCTCGCAAAAACCCCGAGACATGGGGCACCCATTTCATCTCGACTCTCCCGGTTTTCCCTCGGCCCCGACTCGCGCTATCCTATTCCCATGCAACTCCGTGGCTGCGGCACCGCCCTCGTAACTCCGTTTCATCAGGATGGCTCCATCGACGACGCGGCTCTACGCAACCTGGTCGCGTGGCAGGTCGAGTCCGGGATCGATTTTCTTGTTCCGTGCGGCACCACCGGCGAGACGCCCACCCTCACCCACGACGAATGGCTCTATGTCATCGACACCGCCATCGAAGTCGTCGCGGGACGCGTCCCCATCATGGCCGGCGCCACCTCCAACGCCACGCACGACGCCGTCGAGAAAGCCAAAGAAATCGCCGCCCGCCCCGGCGTCAACTACATCCTTACCGCGAATCCGTACTACAACAAGCCCACGCAGGAGGGCCAATACCGTCATTTCAAGGCCATCGCCGAAGCCGTCGGCGACAAGCCCGTCATTCTTTACAACGTCCCCAGCCGCACTTCGGCCAACCTCGAACCCGCAACCTTGGCGCGCCTCGCCGAGATTCCGAATATCGTCGGCGTGAAAGAAGCCAGCGGCAACATGACCCAGATCGCCGAAGCGATCAATGCTGTGCCAGAAACTTTTCTGGTTTTCTCCGGCGACGACTCCGTGACACTGCCGGTCATAGCCCTCGGCGGCGTGGGAGTCGTTTCCGTCGCCGCCAACGAAATCCCGCACGAAATGGCGTCGCTCACCCGCGCCGCGCTCGCCAACGACTGGACCACCGCCCGCACCATTCATCGCAAGTACTTACCTCTGATGCAAGCCAACTTCATCGAATCGAGCCCGCTCCCCGTTAAAGCTGTGCTCACCATGATGGGAAAAATCGAGGAAGTATACCGCCTGCCACTGTTGCCCATGCGCCGCGACACCCGCTCGCGCCTGCAAAAAATCGCCACTGACGTGGGACTCATCGCCAAGCCGGCAGGACACGCCGTCGAAGCTCCGCAATTTTTCATTTACGAAAACTGGGCCGCCGGCCCGCGCAAAATCGTCTTGCACCGCGGATCCTGCGGACAATGCAGCCACGGCAAAGGCCGTCCCGCCGGCCACGACGTCAACCACGCCCGCTGGCACGGCCCCTATGCCACGCTGCCCGAAGCCCGCGAAACTGCCCACGCGATGACCGGAGTGTTGATCCGCAGCGAATGCAAATGCGTGTGATGCACGTTCTGCACATCCCTGTCATCCCGACCGAAGCGAGCGAACGCGAGCGCAGTGGAGGGACCTTGGGTTTCTCTCTGCTTTGACAAATTCACAACCCTCCATCAACAATCATCCATTCATGCAATCTCTAAGATCTTCCATCGAACGCCTGACCGCGCAAGGCGAAGTTGAAAACGACCCCGAAGCCCGCAAAACTTTCCTCGAATTCCGCGACCAGCTCACCCAGGGCAAAATCCGCGCCGCCGAAAAAATCGGCGAAAAAAAAGACGCCCGCTGGACCGTCAACCCTTGGGTCAAGCAAGGCATCCTGCTGGGATTCCGTCTGGGAGTTCTGCGGGAAATGCCCGCTGGCCTCTCCTTCGTCGACAAAGACACTTTCCCCGCCCGCCAATTCTCCGTCGCCGATAAAGTCCGCGTCGTCCCCGGTGGATCGTCCATCCGCGAAGGCGCCTACGTCGCGCCGTCGGTCATCTGCATGCCGCCCATGTTCATCAACGTTGGCGCCTACGTCGACGAAGGCACTATGATTGACTCGCACGCGCTGGTCGGTTCCTGCGCGCAGATCGGCAAGCGCGTCCACCTGAGTGCCGCCGCTCAAGTCGGCGGAGTCCTCGAACCCATCAACGCCGCGCCCGTCATCGTCGAAGACGACGTGCTGGTCGGAGGCAACTGCGGAATTTACGAAGGCACGCTGGTTCGCGCCCGCGCAGTGCTAGGTGCAGGCACGATCCTGACGCGATCGACGCCGCTCTACGACCTGGTCCGCGGCGAAGTCTACCGCGCCACGGCTGACGCTCCTCTGGAGGTTCCCGAGAACGCCGTAGTCGTCCCCGGCTCTCGCGCAGTGAGCTCGCGCGCTGTGAAGAAGGGCGCGGCGGCGGAATGGAATCTTTCGCTCTACACGCCGGTGATCGTGAAGTATCGCGACGAAAAAACCGATCGCGGGATCGAGTTGGAAGACTGGCTGCGGTAGGAGGGCGCTGCTTGGTGTAAATCCGCCATCTGGAGTTATGCCGTTATCACGAGGGCCCTTTTGACTTCGCTTCCGCTCCAGAAAGCTCAGCCGATCTCAATCCCCAACTTCCCCGTCCCATTCAACGAAACTTGAATCTGCCCCAGCTTACCGATCACCGCGTTCGCGTGCGTCAAGGCATCCGCCGCATAGGTGCTCGTAATCCCGATCACGTTCATCCCGCCCGCGCGAGCTGCCTGAATCCCCGCCGGCGCATCCTCAATCACAAGACACTCCGCCGGACTCAACCCCATCCCCTGCGCCCCCTTCAAATACGGCTCCGGATCCGGCTTCCCGTGGGTCACATCATCCGCCGTGATCAAAACTTTCGGTACCGGCAATCCGCAAAATCGCAGGCGCGCGCTGGCCAGCAGTCTTGATCCAGAAGTCACCACGCCCCATCGCCCCTCCGGAATCGAGCCCACAAGATCCGCTGCGCCCGGCATCACGTGAACGCCTTCCTTATCGTGAGCCTCATGCTTCTCGATTTTCCTGGCCTCCGCCTCGGCGTCCAGATGCGGTGCCACGCGCCGGATCACCTCAACCGTCCGTACTCCGTGAGCGATGGCCATGATGGCGTCCCCATCCACACCCTTGCGGCGCGCCCACTCCCGCCACTCGCGATCTACCGCGCGCGTCGAGTCGACCAGCACTCCGTCGAGATCAAAAAGAATGGCTGAACAAACAAAGGTAGGCATCTGTGAATATTTAAGCACAACACCGAAGACCGAATATTGCACAGAAAGTAGCGCCGCCGTCCCGGCGGCTGTCCGGCGGGCGTCTCCGCCCGCCGCGCAAAGCGCAAGATGCAGTCATCGGCTTTCTGAAAGACTCATTCGTCACACGATTTCGCGCGCACCTAGCTCGCGCTGTTGGGAAGCATCGTCTGTCCCTGCAGCGTCACCACACTCTGCCCCGCCCGTTGCCGCACCAGCAAATGCCGCCCGCGAAAGTGCGCTTTGGCCCGTTCTCCCCAGGCCCGCACGAACCAGTAATTCAGTCCCGCGCCGATGGCCGCGCTGGCCAGCGGAATCACCCGCCCCGCCCACTTCTCCACCACTTCCGCTCCCGCCTTCGCCGCAATCCTCTGGATCACGCGGGGCACGAATTTGTTGACCACTTCCTTCTCCAGCAACTCGCGGCTGATGTCGACCCCGGCCGCGCTGGCCGCCGCAATCCACAACTCGGCAATCTCGTCATCGGTGTTGAACTCAAATCCGTAGAGCAGGCTCAACTTCTGGATCGTCCGCATCGTGATCGCCGACAAAATCCCCAGATCCGGCACGATCGTGATCAGGCCGCCCAATCCGAATCCCGCTCCCTCAACCGCCGCCACCTTCATTCCGCTGCGAATAATCGAATCGGCAACCGCATCGATTTCTCCGATCTCCAGCGAGTAGACGCCGTGATATCCGCTGATCGGCACCCGATACGCTGCCCGCAGCTGCAGCAAAAATTTCGCCGGATCCACCCGCACCGTCTCGTAAGCGCGTGTGAAACCTCCCACCAGCGCGCCTTCCACCCGCCGCCGCAGCCACGATTTGTTCTGCTCTGCCATTGCTTCAACCTTACCGCACGCCGAGAGAGAAAGCCATCGGGTAGAATCCATTCTCAGTTCTCAGAGGAAAATAATGGCTGTCTTTTTCTCTGCGTCCTCTGCGGCTCTTCTCTGCGATCTCTGCGGTCAAAGGCTCTCGCGTTCGCTCGCCCAAAGATTCTTCCCGCTCCCCGCTCCGTACGCTACCCGACACACGTGTGCTAGCATCATCTTTACTCAATGCCCACTGGAAAACTGCAGATTATCCCCCTCGGAGGCCTCGGCGAGTTCGGTATGAACTGCATGGCCGTCCGCTTCGGCGATGACATCATCGTCATCGACGCCGGACTCATGTTCCCCGAAGCCGAACTGCTCGGCGTCGACATCGTGGTCCCCGACATTTCTTATCTGATCGAAAATCGTCAGCGTGTGCGCGGCATCGTCCTCACCCACGGCCACGAAGACCACATTGGCGCGCTGCCCTGGGTGCTCTCCGAACTCAACGTCCCGGTCTGGGGCACCGAGTTCACGCTCGCTTACGTGGAAGACAAACTCGACGAGCACGGCCTGCTCGACGACGCCGACCTGCGCGAGATGCGCCCCAACGAGCGTTTCAAGGCTGGGGTCTTCACCATCCACCCCATCCACGTGACGCACAGCCTGGTCGATTGCGTGGCGCTGGCTATCCACACGCCGCTCGGCGTCATCATCCATACTGGCGATTTCAAAGTCGACCCCACGCCCACCGACAACAAACTTTTCGATCTGCACACCTTCGCCGAGTATGGAAAAAACGGCGTCCTCGCCCTGTTTCAGGATTCCACCAACGTCGAGCGCAAAGGATATACGCCGAGCGAGCGCGCCGTCAGAAGAAAGTTCGACGAAGTCTTCGCTCACACCAAGAAGCGCCTCTTCATTTCCTGCTTTTCGTCGTCCATCCACCGTATCAATCTCGCCGTGCAACTCGCCCACGAGCACGGACGCAAAGTGGCGTTCCTCGGCCGCTCCATGAATAATTCCGCCGAGATTGCAGAAGACCTCGGCTACATCGAAGTGCCCGACGGCCTGGTCATCAATCCCGGCGAGATGAAGAATTTCCCGCCGGAAAAACTTTGCGTGCTCATCAGCGGCACCCAGGGTGAACCCATGTCCGCCCTGTCGCGCGCCGCCGTCGACAACCACAAGCACGCGAAAATTGAAAAGGGAGACACCGTCGTCCTCTCCAGCCGCATCATCCCCGGCAACGAAAAAACCATCTACCGGATGATCGACCACCTTTTCCGCCGCGAAGCCCATGTCATCTACGAAGACGGAACTTCGCCGCCGATCCACGTCAGCGGCCACGCCAGCCAGGACGAACTCAAACTCATCATCAACCTGGTCAAACCAAAGTTCTTCATCCCCATCCACGGCGAGTACCGCCAACTCAAACTGCATGCCGAAATGGCCGGAGCGATGCACGGTTCGGTCGGCAAAGTCATGCTCATCGAAAGCGGCGACGTTCTGGAATTCGACGAACTCGGCGCCCGCAAAACCGCCCGCATCAAAGTCGGCCGCGTCTGCATCGACTCAGGATCGCGAACGGATGTGGTTGAAGATTTAATTGTTAAGGACCGTCTGCACCTCAGCGAAGACGGCATTGTCCTGCCCATCATCGCCATCAACAAGTTGTCGGGCCACGTGGAAGCCGCTCCCGAAATTGTCACCCGCGGCTTCAACCCCGGAGACGACGACGGTCTGATGGAAGGCGCCAAACGCATCGTCGAAGACACGCTCGCCCACTCCAGCGACGAAGAAAAAGGCGACTACGGCGTGATCAAAGAAAAAATCCGCGCCGACCTGAAGCGGTACATCTCCAAACAAACCCAAAAACGCCCACTCATCATGCCGGTGATCCTGGAAATCTGACTCTTTACCAGTCGCGGACCCGCACTGGATTGAAACTCGCCGAACTGGATGCTATATTTTTGAGGGTTCCGATAGGTTGGCTTATGAGGCTCAGTGCGTTGTTGACTGCATCCTTCCTGGCAGTTTGCCCGCTCATCGCTCAAGAGTCCACTGACCCATTCCGCGCACCCGATCGTGGCACTGAAGTTCGAGTCCACGGGATACAAATCCTGCCCGTTGCCGGAAAACCATTCTCCGGGAGGGACCACATCGAGTGGACTCGTACCGTTGAAGACGGCAGCATTATTACGACGCATTTATACGCCACCCTTGCCCGCGATAGCCGAGGCCGCATCTATCGCGAGCACCGAAGCTTCGTTCCACTGAACAGTAATCAGCCATCTAGGCAGATCGATATCGTCCTCCTGGATCCGGTTGCTCACACTGGAACAACCTGTGTCATCTCAAAGCGCCGCTGCACGATCATCGGATACCACGCGTCCGCGTCGTTCACACCCGAACCCGCTGGTCCATTCGCGAACGGGAGAGGCTATCTTTCTCGTGAGAGCCTCGGCACCGATATGATTGACGGCGTCAGCGTCGTCGGTACACGCGAGACCATCACTCTTTATCCTGGGACCGTCGGAAATACAAAACCACTAGTTACCCCCAAAGAGTTCTGGTATTCCCCCGATCTTGAAATCAACTTGTCCACTACCCGCAAAGACCCCAGAGAAGGCACTCAGGTCATTCGCGTCGTTGATCTTTCTCGCAGTGAACCCGATCCGGCAATGTTCCAGATTCCCTCCAAGTTTGTTGTCATAGACCTTCGCCAACCGATCCACCCTGCAAATTGAGTCGTCAGCACTACTGCACTTCGAAGAACAAGTAACCTGCACGTACGTTAGAATCAATCGACTTGTCCGTTAACGTCGATATGATCACCCTCGACGACATCCACTCCGCCCAATCCCGCCTCCACGGCATCACCACCCGCACCTGCCTGATCGAACTCGCGCAGCCCGATCCGACCCGCCGCCTTTTCCTCAAGCCCGAAAACCAGCAACCCATCGGCGCCTTCAAACTCCGCGGAGCCTACAACAAAATCGCTTCCCTGTCAGACGAAGAGAAAAAACGCGGAGTAATCACCTACTCCAGCGGCAATCACGCCCAGGGCGTCGCCTACGCCGCACGCGCGCTCGGCGTCAAAGCTGTCATCGTCATGCCCAATAACGCGCCCGCCATCAAGCGCGAGGCAACTGCCGCCCTCGGCGCCGACATCGTAGTGGTAGGCCCCGGCAGCACTGAACGCCAACTCAAGGCCGAGGAACTGGCGGCCGAGCACGGCTATATCATCGTGCCTCCCTACAACGATGAGCACATCATCGCCGGCCAAGGCACCCTGGGACTCGAGATTCTCGAAGATATGCCCGAAGTCGAAACTGTGCTCGCTCCCGTCGGCGGTGGAGGCCTCATCAGCGGCGTCGCCGCCGCCATCAAACTGACCAACCCGAAAGTCAACGTCTTCGGCGTAGAACCGGAACTGGCTGCCGACGCGCAAGCCAGCCTGCGCACGGGAAAAATAGTGAACCTCCCCGCCGACCAGGTGACGCGCACCATCGCTGACGGACTGCGCACCCAAAGCGTCGGCCCCATTAACTTCGACCACATGCAATGTTTCGTCGACGGCATCGTCACCGTCACCGAGGACGAGATCCGCGAGGCCATGAAACTCCTGGCATCGAATCCCGACACGGTAGCCGAACCCAGTGGAGCCGTCGCCACCGCCGGATTCCTCTTCCGCGCCAATCAATTACCGAAAACAAGATTGAACGTAGCCATCATCTCCGGCGGCAACATCGAACCCCAGATGCTGGCAGAAATCCGCGGCAAGTGAGACGTTGCATCCAACGCCGCTGCAGCCAATAATCTATGGATATGAGATTCCGACTCGCTTTTTTCGCAGCCACGATACTTGCGCTGGCGTCGTTCGCCTCCGCTCAGGCGCAGCGCGGCACGCTGGTCCACGAAGAAACGATCCGCGTAGCCCCCAGCACCGACTCCGCCAAACTTGGCGAGGCTGGCCGCGGACACGAACTCGTCATCATCGAAACCAGCCGCGACTGGACGCACGTCGAAGCCATTATTCGCGAGCCGAAGAAAGACGCCGACGAAGACGATCCCGAATCCGAAGGCAAGACCATCACCGGATGGGTTTCCAGCAAAGCTCTCGTCAACCTGTCCACGCCCAACGGCGACAAAATTATTTTTGGCGAGGCCGCCGACTCCGAAGACCAGGCCAGCCGACGCCGCGGACGCCGCGACGCCGCCCAGGACGCGATGCGTCTCTACTTCCGCGTCTACGATTTGTTTCCCACTTCGCCGCTCGCGGCCGAAGCTCTTTACCGCGCCGCCGACATCCGCTGGCAGGTTGACCGCTCCGATGTGCTGACGCGCCCCTCCGCCCGCGAGCGCGATTCCTACATGCGCGGCCAGATCGATGAACAGTGGATGAAGCTGGTTATAAAGAAATTCCCCGGAACCAAGTGGGCCGATATCGCCGCCTTCCACCTCCTCGAAAACAAACTCTGCGGCGACTGGCAGGGCGCGTCCAAATGCCCCGACAAAGAAGCCGAGATGTACGAGAAGTATGCGAAGGAGCACGAACAGTCCCCTTCCGCGCCCGAGGCCCTGTACGACGCCGCCTGGCGCCGCTCCAACCTGATCGAGATCTACAAGACCGAAGCCAACCAGAAAAAATCCGAGGAATCAAAAACCCGTTCGCTCGACCTGGCGCAAAGAATCATCAGCCAGTATCCCCAAAGCGATTGGTCCTCCCGCGCCCAAATGCTGGTCTTCTACATCCAGCAGAATGTCCCCACCTTCGGCAACGCTACTGACTGAGCTTCGTTTTGTCATCCTGAGCGAAGTGACTGCTTCGCAAAGCGAAGCAGTCACGCAGTCGAAGGACCCCTTTCAGCTGTGCGCAAACCTAGGCTCCCCCAGGAGTTCCCTAAAACGCGCTCGGATCGAGAGCGCCCAACAGTCGCGGGAATGAGGCCTGCGTCATAGGGATCCTTCGACTGCGTTGCCGTTCGCTTCGCGAACGGCAACTTCGCTCAGGATGACAAGCTGGGGGAAACGCCAGCGCATTTGCGCGTTCCGCCGCCGATGTTTTACATTCATCAAGCAATACCAACCCTTCAGAAACGCGGACCACCTTGCCCATCTATCAAGCCATTGTTCTCGCAATCGTCCAGGGCTTTGCCGAGTTTATTCCCGTCTCCAGCTCCGCCCATCTGATCATCGTGCGCCGCTTGCTGGGATGGAACGAACTTTCCGCCGCTCACGAACTTTCCTTCGACGTTGCGCTTCACTTTGGAACTCTGCTCTCCGTGCTCTTCTATTTCCGCCGGACCTGGTTTCAGATCGTCCGCGCCGCGCTGGGAGGGAAAGTCGTGCGCTTCTCCGAAGCTGGAGGTTCCGACGTGAACCTCACCGCCGATGAGCAGAAAGAAGAACGCCTGCTCCTGTGGTTCCTAGCCGCGGCGACAATTCCCGGAGCCATTGCGGGCAAACTGCTCGAACATTCCGCGGAAGACTATTTCCGTGAACACATCGTCCTCATCGCCGCCGCGCTGATCGTGGTCGCGCTTCTGATGTGGCTGGGCGAAAAAGTGAGCCGGATGGAAAAGCCGCTGACTCGCATCTCTCTCGCGGACGCACTGCTCATCGGCATCGCGCAGGCCGCAGCCCTGATTCCCGGCGTTTCCCGCTCCGGCTCAACCATCACCGCAGGCCTGTTTCGTAATCTGACGCGTGAAGCCGCGGTGCGCTTCAGCTTTCTGCTTTCGACCCCGATCATCGCCGGAGCGGCGCTGGTGAAGGCTCATGAACTCCACAAAGAAGGCCTGCCCGCTGGAATGCATATGCCGGTTCTGGTCGGTATTCTGGTTTCGGCAATCGTTGGTTACGCCGCGATCTCGTGGCTCGTCCGCTATCTCTCGTCGAATAGTCTGAAGATCTTCATCGTGTACCGCATCGTTCTCGGCGTGGTCGTGATCACGCTGGCGTATGTCTGGCATCTGCAATAACCACATCATCAAAAAGCACATCACTGCTTTCGGTGGTCATCCCGAGCGGAGCCGCACTTCAAGCGGAGCGAGGGATCTCCCGATCCACAGCTCGATGTTCATTCGTCACAGACAAACCCGCGAATATCGTTTAGAACCAAGCTCATGAGCTCGAGTCGACGTTTCTACATCTACATCATGACCAATGGCCCCAAAGCGGCAATCCTCTATGTCGGAATCACCGGGGACCTTCGCCGCAGGGTCTGGCAACACAAGAACAAGCCGGTCTCTGGATTCACTGGCAGTTACAACCTAACCAGACTCGCATACTTCGAATGCTTCGTGTATCCCGATGCCGCGATCTGCCGCGAAAAGGAGATCAAAGGATGGCGCCGAAGTAAGAAGCTCAAGCTAATCGAATCGATGAATCCGCGATGGGAGGATTTGGCGCGCGATTGGCAGGGCATGCATAAGACCTCGAATTCAGTTGATCGGGAGATCCCTCCCTTCGCCTGAAGAACGGCTCCGCTCGGGATGACCCCGCGCCGAGTCCGTTTGAGGGAAACCATGTCGCTACTAGGCTGCAATCAGCGCGATTGCTGACCGCCCCGCTTCTTGGCATAATAGTAAGGCTCTGGCCGATTGCGTCACCGAGGACGATCGTGTCCTCAGTGTGTGAAATCTGGCCTATATGGATTATCTGGCAAGCATTTTCACGCCCACCCGGAACCGTCGGCTCAATGAGCTGATCGGATTCCTGATGTGCGTCTCCGCGCTCCTTCTCTTCCTCGCGCTCGCTTCGTACTCTCCGCTCGACCCATCCTGGAACAGCGCTTCCGTGCTGACCGGTTCGCACGCGGCCCGCAACTGGATCGGCGTGGTCGGCGCGTTTACCGCCGACATGCTGCTGCAGTTCTTCGGCGTCGGCGCGTTCCTGCTAGTGATTTTTCCCACCATGCTGGGCATGCGCTGGTTTCGCTCCCTGCAAGTGCAGTCCCCGTTGGCCAAGAGCCTGGGCGGAATCTGGCTGGTCATGTTCATCCCAGCCATGCTCGCGCTGCTGCCCGGACACTGGCGCTGGATGCACGTAATCCCCATCGAAGGCCTGCTTGGGCGCGTCATCGGCGACGTGCTGATTCATTATCTGAATCTCGTGGGCGCCTACATCGTATGTGGGACTGTGCTCGCGGTGGCGTTGTATCTCTCGACCGCGTTCTCGTTCTCGGCAATTCGGCTCTGGGCTCCGACTCGCTTCGCCTTCGTCACTGCGCTGTGGAATCGCTACAAAGATTGGCAGGGCGAACGCGCGAAGAAGCGTCAGCAGAAAGAACTCGAACAGCGGCGGATTTCGAAGCCGATCGTGAAGACGCAGTTGATCCCTTCGCGTCCGCTCGCGCAGACTTCGTCAGCTTCGGAACCGCGCCGCACTGGGATCGAGCGCATGATGGAAGAAGAGGCTCCCAGGTCTGAGACGAAGTCCGCGATCGGCGGAATTCTGGCCGAACCTCTGGGCCTGAATGCGGCGGAGGAATCGACCACCGATCCTGAAGCCACCGATGTCGAGGTAATGCAGCGCGGCGACAGCGGCAACAAAGCCAAAACTACGATGCCGCGCATCGCTGCAGGCGGATACAAACTGCCGTCGAGCAGCCTGCTGCAGCGTCCCGACGAGCATCAACAGGTCGACGCCGACGAACTCAAACTGCTGGCGCAAGTGCTCACCGAAAAATACGCCGAGTTCGAAATTCACGGGCAGATCACGCAAATCAATCCCGGCCCGGTTGTTACCACCTTCGAGTTCAAGCCCGAAGCCGGCATCAAATACAGCCGCATTACGAATCTGTGCGACGATCTTTGCCTCGCTCTGAAAGCCGAGAGCATTCTGATCGAGCGCATGGCCGGCAAGAGCACGGTCGGCATTCAGGTGCCGAACCGCCAGCGTGAAATCATCTGGCTGCGCGAGAACATCGAGTCGCAGGAGTTCATGGGATCGAAGTCGAAGATGACGATTGCCATGGGCAAGGACATCAACGGCAGAATCGTCACGGCCGATCTCGCGGGAATGCCGCATCTGTTGATCGCCGGTTCCACGGGCGCGGGCAAGAGCGTGGCCATCAACGCGATGATCATGTCGATCCTGTACAAGGCGACGCCCGATCAAGTGCGCCTGATTCTGGTCGACCCCAAGCGGCTCGAACTCGGCAACTACGAAGGCGTTCCGCATCTCTATACGCCGATCATCACCGAGCCGAAACTCGCGGCCAATGCGCTGCGCAACGCCGTGCGCGAGATGGAACGCCGCCTGAAACTGCTCGCAGCTAAAGGCGTGCGCAACATCGACCAGTACAACCGGCTGTTCGATCAAAACGGTACGCCAAGTTTGTTCGCCGAAGAGTCCGACGAGAAGCCGATTCCCTACATCGTCATCATCATCGACGAATTGGCCGATTTGATGATGCTCGACTCCAGCAACGTGGAAGAGTCGATTACGCGCCTGGCGCAGATGGCGCGCGCCGTCGGCATTCATCTTGTGCTGGCAACGCAACGGCCTTCTGTCGACGTGATCACTGGATTGATCAAAGCGAATTTCCCGGCGCGCGTTTCGTTCCGGGTCGCGACGAAGGTGGACTCGCGCACTATTCTCGACGCCAACGGCGCCGAGGCCCTGCTTGGCAAGGGCGATATGCTCTATCTCCCGTCCGGTTCGGCGCGCGTGCATCGGTTGCATGCACCGTTTGTGACCGAGAAAGAAATTGCCGCGGTGGTCGAATTCTGGAAGGCGCAAGGCCTGGCGGAATATCAGCAACAGTTCCTGGAAGCTCCAAGGGGCGAGCGCGAGCCGGCGATCGGAACCAATGACGCGGATCTCAGCGCGGACGGCGAGCCCGAAGACGATCCGATGTATGGCGACGCGGTGAAACTGGTGGTCGAGTTCGGCAAGGCCTCGACTTCCCTGCTGCAGCGGCGTTTGCGCATCGGCTACGGCCGCGCCGCGCACCTCATCGATCTCATGGAGCAGGACGGAATCGTCGGCGCCGCCGATGGCCCCAAGCCCCGCGAAGTGCTGAAACGTCCCGACTGGATTTCGGAAATCGAAGAGACCACGCGCTAGGCGCGAAATTCCCAAACAGCGAATAGCTCCTTTACTACTGAGGACACAGAGGCTGTGTTCTTCCTCCGTGTTCCTCTGTGTCCTCTGTGGTTCAGCTTTTTTTGGGGCTGCCGCAAATCTGACTTATGCCCCAACCCAATCCCAGAAGCGAGCTTTCAAGCGGCGCAGCGAGTCGGGCAACCAGCTTTTGTAGCGGAGCAGCACGGTCGCGTGAATGGCCTTCGGAGTTTTCGGTGCGGACTTGTTGCTGAAGACGAGATAGTAGATTCCCGCGCCCGCGGGAACATCGGCCTGTACGCTGGCTTCGGCAACCTTTCCGCTTTCGTAGAGGGAGCTGGTCGCGTATCCGTTTTGCCAGACGGTGAAGGCAGCGTCGGTAAGGACATAGGTCTCGATGCTATTGTCGATCTCCGCGTCTGTACGCTTCGTTTTGTCGCCCGCCTGACTCTTGCGATCACCAGCGCCGGAAACGTCCGCGGCGGAGTTGAAGTGACCGACGACCGTGACGTTCACCGAGCCTTCCGGCAGCGCGAATTTGTAGTAACGAAAAGTATGCGGGCCGACGGAAAAAGCGGAGTCGAGAATAATGCGATCCTGCTTGAACCCGACAAACTCCTGTACCTGCTGCGCGCTCTGGCTGTCGCTGGCGAGTGTCCACAAAATGCCAGCGACCAGGATGGCCAGCAGAATCCAAACCCACACGCGCCGCTTGGGTCGCGACGGTGCGATCTCCCGGTCAGATTGCGCTTCAACCACGGCAACGCTTTTCGGCGGAGAACTTACCGGCTTGCCGCATTTCAGACAGAACTGCGCTTCGTCGGGCAGGCTGGCGCCGCACTTGCTGCATCCCAACAGAACTTTGGCAGGAGGAGGTGTTGCGCTGTTTGTCGCCATGGTCACCGGCTCTCCGCACCTCGGAAGAGGCGCGAACCTTCTGGGGGAAATGCCAGCAGATATTAGCACAGGTTCGGCTGGCTGACTTGTCGCGGCTGCGACAGGCGTTTTAGACGGGCTTCACCGCGTTTCCGTCCAGACCGAGTTCCTTCGCGACCGGCTTCAGGGCTTCGATGCAGAAACCGATGTGTTCGTCGAGATCGACGCCCAGAGCGGCGGCGCCGTTGACGATGTCGTCGCGGTTCACCTTGCGAGCGAAGGCTTTGTCTTTCATTCTTTTTCGCACCGACTTGGTGTCGACTTCGGCCAGCGACTTTCCGGGCTTGATCAGCGCGACGGCAGTGATGAATCCGGCGAGCTCGTCGCAGGCGAACAGAGCCTTTTCCATGGCCGTATCGCGGGTGACCCCGGTGTATTCGGCGTGCGACATAATGGCGCGGCTGATTTCTTCCGGGTAGCCGCGCTCTTTCAGAATGGCATTGCCCTTGTAGGGATGGTCGTCCAGGCTCGGCCAGCGGTCATAGTCGAAGTCGTGCAGCAATCCGACGATGCCCCACAGGTTCTCGTCCTCGGGCGATCCGCTGCCCAACTTGCGGGAGCAGGCGCGCATGCAGGCCTCAACCGCTAGGGCGTGTTTGCGCAGACTTTCGGATTGCGTGAACTCAGTCAGGAGTTGCCAGGCGGCATGCCGCGAAATGGGTTCGTTCATTGTTGCAAATGCTCCTTAGGATCAAGACGCCGATGGATGGGTTGTTATCCCGACGTGCGCCCGGTTGTGAGTCGAAATTTCGTCAGGGCTGGCGATTGGAGGTGTATGCTCCTCCTTAGTATCCCATACCTCCAACAAGGGGTGAGCCTTGATGCGCCCACTATCGGCTCTGCTCTCGTCAATCCTGTTGATGTCCTTTGCACAGGCCCAGAACAAACCTGAACCCATTCGATTGTGCGTGTCTACCCTCCAGAATAGCTCGCGGAATGTCGTAGACGCGACATGGCAGCGCAACCAGATGATGAAGGTGTTCGAACGAATTAACAAGAGCAAGGATGTGACCAAGGGGAAGGCTGCACGCATTGAAACCGTACTTCTGGAATCAAATTCAGAGACCGATCCGGCCGTACGCGAGAACAACTGCCAATTCATTCTGCACACCAACTTAACCGAAGTAATCCATTCTGGCTCGTCTGACATCGGCATGCGGCCTCGCTCAACCCAGATCGGCAATGTTGGGGGTGACCCTCGCGCTAATGGGTCCGACTCTAACGGTGCAACCGTCGAGTACCGAGTAATGCAGGCGGGGATACTGGAAGAGTGGACGTCCGGCGTCGTCACAGAGCATGATCAATTGTCGGACGAGATGCTGGTCTCCCGCCTCATGGATCAAACCGCCAATCGGGTCGCCAGCGAGTTGCGGGAGCACCACTAGGCAGCGCCAGTCACACTCAATGCGTGGCCGTTAAACCCATCACAGCCGCTAGCCTCGGGAGTGCGGAGGACTGTTGCGATGCCGCTTCTGGTTACGAGTGCGTCCGGTGCAAATGGGGACGGTTTTGGCGCGCTGCTCAGCTTTGAGTTGGACGGCACGCAGCGCGGAACATTTATTGATGACGATCGCATTGTCGATCCGCGTGGCCTGGCCGTCGATCCAAAGGAAAACCTGCTTTTTCTAAACAGTGGGGCCGATCGGGTGTTAGCGATTTCCTCGCAGGGGCGCATCGTTCGCGATACCGGCCGCATTGAAGGCTTGAATCCCGGCGGCGGCATTTTCGGCCCCGATGGCCGGTATTTCGTCGGCCTGCGCAGCGAACGCACCGTCGGCGCCTTGTCGACCAGTCTTGATGCCGCCCTGGAACATGTCTTACCGCCCAGGGTCGTACCTTTCCCCCGAGGATTTGCTTTTGGTCAAGATGGCCGGCTGTTCCTCGCGTCAGGAATCGGGCCCAACGGCCAAGGCGATAACACCATATTGGCCTTCACTCCAGCCACATCTATCAAGCCCTCTCGGCTGGTCGCAGATCCCGAACTGAGCCCCCTCGATCTTGCAATCGCGCCCAACGGCAATGTCCTTGTCTCTAGCGAGCATCCATTCGGCGCGGTGGACGCGGTGACGAGCGTTCGGGAGTATGATGCGATGGATGGACACCTCGCCCGAGTCTTCTATCCCAATGGGAAGGCTGAATTCCGCAAACCGCGCGGCCTCCGCTTTGGTCCCGGTGGACTGCTCTACTGTGTCGCCCGCGATGAGGTTGTTGGCTTCAATTTCGCGAGTGGCGAATGCCTGGGGGCTATCGCGCGATTGCCGCGGTTAAATGGACAAGCCTTGGTGTTTTTCCCGTAGTGCAGCGACTACTACAAACTGAGCTTGTCGGTAAGAGTTTTTGTCCCATTCTGTGGATGACGGGCAACTTCGGTTACAGATCAGGCACAGGTGAGAAGCTCTCCGTTGCAGAGGCTGCATTCTTGTGAGAATCTTACCTGACTTAAAAACAGGGAACCCCATGAAGCGTCTTCTCGTTCTAGCTCCGCTGGCCACTGCTCTCAGCCTGGGCCTGGTTTTGACCGGCTGCGGCGGTGGGTCGTCGACCACTCCTCCTCCGCCTCCGCCGCCTTCAATTTCCAGCTTCACCGCGAATTCGGGAACCATTACGACAGGCACCAGCACGGCTCTGACCGGTGTGTTCGCGAACGGCACAGGCGTCATCAACCCCGGCAATCTTCCAGCCACCAGCGGCGTAGCCGTAAACGTGAGTCCCACGGCAACCACCACCTACATTCTGACCGTTACTCCCGCGAGCGGGACAGCGGCCACTGCAGTCACGACGGTGACGGTGGCTTCGGCCACCACTTCCTCCGTTACCGTGGACCTGGCTAGCAGCGGTCCCGCCGTGACCAACAAGCTTCTGGGAATGAACATGGCTATCTGGTTCGACGTGGTCTCAAACCAGAGTGCAGTTGTGAGCGCACTCCAGAGCGCCGGCATCACCCAGGTGCGTTGGCCGGGCGGATCGGACTCCGACCTTTACCACTGGAAGACGGATTCCATGTGCGATAACGGCTACGCCGACCCGAATGACACGTTCACGAATTTCGTCAGCGACATCGCCACGCCCGCGAACCTGGATGTGGCGTTGACGGTGAATTACGGCTCGAACACAGCCTGCACCGCAGGCGGCGACCCCAGCGAAGCTGCCGACTGGGCCACGGCCGCTCTGGCCGCAGGCGTCACCCCAAGCCATATCACGGTGGGCAACGAGGAATATGGGAGTTGGGAGTACGACCTGCACCCCATCAAGAATGACCCAACCACTTACGCCTCCTCGGTGATAGGAACATCCGGCTACTACAGCTTGATTAAGGCGGCCAGCCCGAGCACGCTGGTCGGCGTGGTCGTGGACGCCGGTAACCCGACCAACACATGGGACAGCATCGTGATGACGAACGCCAAGGGCTCGTATGACTTCGTGGAATATCACTATTATCCGGAGGCTCCGGGGCAGGAAGACGACACTTTCCTGGTTCAGCAGGCAGCGCAGGAGTTGACCACCAACATCAACACGATCAAGTCGGAGTTGGCCGCGTGGGGCACTCCGAATACACCCATTTATGTCGGCGAGATCGGAGGACCTTACAGCAATCCTGGCAAGCAGAGCTGGTCGATCACCCAGGGTCTATACGCCGGTCAGGTGCTGGGCGAGATGATGAGCGCTGGAGTCTCGCGCTTAACCTGGTGGATTGGCTTCGGCAATTGCAACGGCACCAATGGAAACGATAGTACGTCGGTCTATGGATGGCAGAATTTCGGGGCCTACAACGTATTCTCCGACGGATCGACGGAAGATCCCACCTGTCCGGGCGCGGGCGCCCTTGGCACCATGTCTCCCACGGCACGCGCGTTTCAGCTGTTCAGCCAGATGGCCGTCAACGGCCAGAAGGTGCTGACGGCGACCGTCGGCGGCGACACGACGGATGTCCGCGCTTATGCGGCCACCAACCCCAACGGCACCGCCGTGCTGTTGTTCAACGACAACGAAAACCTCGCCCAGTTGGTGACAGTCGCGCTTTCGGGCAAGAGCTCGTCTTCCAGCGTGACCGTTACCACCTACGACAAAGCGACCTACGACCTGTCAGGTTCGCCGACTGGCACACCGCCGGATCCGGTCGGGACCAACACCTGGGCCGCGCCCGCTGTCACCAGCATGGGCGCGCAGTCCCTGCCTCTGACCCTGACACTCACTCCCTGGAGTATGAACATGGTCATCATCGGTAACTGAGCTGACGAGAGTGCCCACCCAAAGAGCGCAAAGCATGGGCCACCCAAGTTTGCGTCTGGCGCGAAAGAGTTGGCACCCGCGCGAACACAATTAGTAAACACTGCGCGGCTTCCCGCCCAGTCCCGCTTTCCCCTGTTTTCTTCGGCTATTTTGCTCGTTGCTTCTGGTTTCGCCCGCTGAATTCGCGGTCTTTTCGTATTTTAACCTTGACATCCACAGGGCAGATGCCGCAGATTGACCAAGCAGCCGGAATCTCTCCCCCAGGTGGTTCTTAAGTTCAAGCTGCAGAGTTTCAATCTGTTAGGAGTAGCCCCGCTCTGGCACTCCCACAACCCGATGGCCACGACACTTGCCCCGGTAGATTCACGGGAAGTCGTCCGATGTGACCACTGCCTGCTGGTCCAGTTTCGAACATCCAACAATAATTGCCGACGCTGTCACGCGTCCATGGACGAGGAACCGGAGCCTGAACCCATCACGGTAGCGCCGCCGTTGATGATGCCCGTGCCCGGCACGGGACGAGGACACTTAAACCTGGCGACCTCCATCCGCTCCCTGCGCCTGCGGAATGGGCTCAGCCAGCGGCAACTGGCGGGACGGATGGGAGTACCGCGCACTTACGTTTCGAAGATTGAGAATGAAAAAGCCACGCCCACGCTGTCGTCCCTGGAACGGCTGGCGCGCGCACTGGAGGTTACCGTGCCCGACTTGCTCAGCGGCGGGGAACGCACTCGCCAGGAAGAAGTGATGGAGCTGATGAAAGATCAGTTCATCGCGGAGTTGCTGCCGTTCGTGTCGCAGCTGAACGGGATGCAGATGTCGAGCATCCTGACCCAGGTGCGGGATTTGACGGTACGCCCGCGAAGGAGCGCTTAGCGAAAGCACCGTGGAAGAGCGGCCGAATGTGGAAGAGCGGCCCTTCAGGGCCTGCCCTGAGCTTGCCGAAGGGGCCGCGTCCGCGTAAGAAGGATCGACCGGGCTTCAGGCCCGGTTGTAGCAGACAAGTTTATCCGGGCAACCAGCCAACACTTGCCGGGACCATCTTCTGGTCCCGGCTTTTTTGTTTTCCCGGAGAGCCGGTTCTTTCGCCCCTTCGGGGCTCTTCCTGTCGGGCACTCGGCGCTCCCACGGCTTGCGCCGTGGGCTGCATTCTTGCGCCGCTTCGCGGCTGGGGGCCGGTGAATCCGCAGTAGATTGACTGGCATCTATCCTGCATGAACCAAGAAGAGTTAAGGGCGCTCCCTGCCCGAGGTTTTCTGTCCAATCTCGCATCCGACAACGCGGGTTGGGATCAATCTCCTCACGAATCGGCGATTGCGCCGCGCGGATCGTCCGACGATTCCCTGCTGGACGCCTATTCGACCGCCGTGACCGGCGCGGTCGAGCGCATGAGTCCGTCGGTAGTGAATATCGAAGTGCATCAGGCTGTGCCCGCGAACAGCAACGGACGCTCGCGCTCCGGCGAGCCGCAAAATAAAGAACGCCGCGGCGGCGGTTCAGGATTCGTGTTCACGCCGGATGGACTGATTCTTACCAATAGCCACGTGGTGCACGACGCGGTCCGCATTGGCGTGACTATGAACGACGGCCGGCGCATGCCAGCCACGCTGATTGGCGACGACCCGGCGAGCGACCTCGCCGTGATCCGCCTGGAGCGTCCACAACTTGACGAGCCGGGACTGACAGCAGCCGCTCTGGGCGATTCGCAGCGCCTGCGCGTGGGACAGATCGTGATTGCGATTGGCGCGCCCTACGGATTTCAGTCGACGGTTACGGCAGGCGTGGTGAGCGCCCTGGGCCGCTCGCTGCGATCATATTCCGGGCGCCTGATTGACGACGTGATCCAGACCGACGCGTCCCTGAATCCCGGCAACTCCGGCGGCCCGCTGGTCGATTCCGCGGGGCGCGTAGTGGGCGTGAATACGGCGACCATTCTGCCGGCGCAGGGGATTTGCTTTGCCATCGGCATCAACACGGCGAAGTTTGTGGCCAGCAGGTTGCTGCGCGATGGACGCATCCGGCGCAGCTACATTGGCGTCTCGGCGCAGACCGTCCCGGTGCACCGCCGCGTCGTGCGCTTCTACGACCTGCCGAAAGAAATGGGTGCGGTGGTGGTCGGGGTGGAAGAGAACAGCCCGGCGAAGCGCGCGGGCCTGCGCGAAGGGGACATCATCGTCGCGCTGGAAGGGCAGCCTGTGGCGGGCGTGGATGATCTGCATCGCCTGCTCACGGATTTGCGTGTGGGCGTCAGTTGCTCGCTGACGGTGATCCGGTGGACGGAGAAGCTGGAGATCAAGGTGGTGCCCGAGGAAGCGCGGTAGGGCTTACGTGGAGTGGCTCCGGCCCGCCAATGGCCGGTAACCGAGGGAGGGTCACCTTCGGAATACTGGGCCGGTAGGCTTTCCTCCTTAAGTCAACTATACTAAACAGGAAATGCCGAAGGCCGCACCAAAAACGAAGTCTTCGCGAGACCTGCTGATCGAATCGGTCAATCGCATTCGAGATGAAGCGCGGGAGCGCATGTCGGACGACGAGTTCCGTCAAGTTGAGGAGAAGGTCCATCAACTTGCTAACAAAGTCCGCGCTTCTCGCGGGCGTAAACGTGAAACTGCCTGATTGCCGTTTGCAGTTCTTCCTTGGCGATATCCGGCTGGTGCCACTTTAGCAGAGCAACAAAGTCCTCCACTGTTCCATATTCCAAAATATCACTCAGATCCCTCTGGAACCGCTCTTCGCGGCGAACAGCTTCCGCGTCTGTTCGATCTTCCTTCGGTGGCTTCCAGCGACGTGGCATAGGTTCAACCCACTCGTTTGGTGTCGTCTTGATATTAATCGCTCGTCCAGATTGGCGTTCTCCTGAACTATCCTTCTTATCGCTTCAGCGAAACGAACCTTTCTCGGTTACGCGTTGTCGCGCGAAATTTGTCCCGGTGAGTGATTACCGCCGACTCGATCGCACCGCGAGTTACCTGCTTTCCAAACTGCTCAAGCACATGCTGAAGTTCGTAGAGTTGAATCTCGCCGGTGTGTTCCAAAACCGCAAGCATAGCCTCCCAGAGCGTAAGGTCGGATGCTTTGACGACATACAGGTCAAATCCGTCTTCCTCGTCATCATCGCCCGTCGCTCCAATGCTTTGTAGGTGATCCGGAATCAACGATGCGGTTCGACGAAGGCGAGCACCCTTATTCTTTTTCTCTTCTTCGAGGTCTAGGAAACGAAGGTGCTCAGCCCGAATCTTCATTTGCTCGGACTCGATCGCTTTCAGCCTGTCAAAATCCGCCTTGGCTTGCTGCGATAAGGCCTTCGCGACATGGGCTGCTCGAATCACAACATCACTATATTAGAATGACGGTAGATCGTCAATGCAACGATCTACTGTCATTCTAACATGCCCCTGTTTGTGTTTGCCTTCCCCAGTGACTCTCAGATCTCGTAACTCCCATCCAAGCGGTTTTAGGTTCGCAATTAACCATTCCCATCTCAGCACATCATTGCCTTCCCTTCCTGCCTGTGGTAGCCTCATATCGTGACCACTTTGTACGACAAAGTACCCACCGGGCTCGACCGCAAAGAAGCGGAAGTTTACCGGCACCTCGATCCCAGAAAACTGCCCAAACACATCGCCATCATCATGGACGGCAACGGACGCTGGGCCAAGCGGCGGCACATGCCGCGCGTGGCGGGGCATCGCGCTGGGGTAACGGCCGTGCGTTCCACCGTTGAGACGGCGGCGCGTATTCATATTCCCGCTCTTACGCTCTACGCCTTTTCCGAAGAGAACTGGAAGAAGCGACCCCGGACTGAAGTTGGGTTTCTGATGGGGCTGTTGAGCCGGTATCTAAAGGCGGAAGTCCCGACGCTGAACGAGAATAATATTCGGCTGGAATATATTGGTCGCCAGCAGGAACTGCCGGAAGATGTACAGGAGCGCATGGCCTGGGCGCGCGAGGCCACGGCGCGCAATTCCGGGATGGTGCTGACGTTGGCGCTCAACTACAGCGCGCGCAGCGAACTGGTGGACGCGTTCCGGTCGATGGTGAACGCGGCGGCGCAGAATGGCGGGATCGATCATCTGCATATCGATGAGGATATGGTGGCGCGACATCTTTATACGAGGAATCTGCCGGACCCGGACCTGGTGGTGCGGACCTCGGGCGAGATGCGGCTGAGTAATTTTCTGCTGTGGCAACTGGCGTATGCCGAGATTTACGTGACTCCCACTTTGTGGCCGGATTTCCGTGGACTGCACTTGCTTGAGGGGATTGCGGAATATCAGAAGCGGGAGCGGCGCTACGGCGGGCTGAATCATCCGGAGTCGAATAACGGCGAAAAGCCTTAACCACAGAGGACACAGAGAATCACAGAGGGAAGGGCTCCAGCTGTTCTCTGTGTCCTCTGTGGTTAAATTTTTGGATTCGTGCAAATATCTTAGCTGCGCGATTGACGCGCAACTCTTCCCTTGCTCAAACGCATCGCGACTGCTCTGGTATTGATTCCGATTGTGCTGGCGCTGATTTTGCGGGCGCCGGTGGCGGTGCTGGCAGTTGTGGCGGCGGTTGTGGCTCTGCTGGCCATTTCTGAATTTCTCAAGCTGACGGAATCCTACGGCGTGCAGCCGATGCGCTGGCCGACTCACATTTTCACAGGATTATTCTTTCTCGTCATCGCGACCAGTGCGGGTGGCGAGACGCCACTGGCAGGCACCGGGAAATTTCTGGTTGCGCTGGGATTTGCGGCGGCGATTGCACCGTTTCTTTTTCTGACCATCGCCATGCGGCGAACCGAGCTGCGCAGCGGATATCCCGCAGCGGCCGCGGCGGTGTTTGCCTTCACTTACATTGCGTTGCCCATGGGGATGCTCGTGCAACTTCGCGAGCAGGCGGCGGGCGCGATTTATCTGCTTTACCTGCTGCTGGTGGTCTGGGCAGGAGACATTTTCGCGTACTTCGTGGGCAAGTCGATGGGGCGGCATTTGATGTCGCCACGCATCAGTCCGAAGAAAACATGGGAGGGCGCAGTGGCTTCGCTGGCGGCAAGCGTTGGGGTGGGGTGGCTGCTGTTTCGCCATGCGGAGCAGATCAGTTCGGCGCTCCTGCACTACGGGTTGATCACGCGGCCCGGCGGCATGTACGGGCTGGAGATCCCCGAGATGGGGCCTGTGATTCTGTTGACGATCGTTCTAAATATTGCAGCGCAGTTGGGCGATCTGGTGGAGTCGCTGATCAAGCGTGGCGCAGGCGTAAAAGATTCGGGAGCGATTCTTCCGGGGCACGGCGGCATGTTCGACCGCATTGATGCGCTGCTGTTTGCGGCTCCGGTGTTGTGGCTTTATACGGCTTGGCGGGTGATGCAATAGGGTCGGCCGGAGAACGTAACAGCAGGGAATGTGATTTTAACCCGATGGTCGACCAACCTCAGTATCCACCCCTGAAACCTCTTCACCCCGACAATTCCCTGAATACCGTCAAAATTGCGCTGCTGGAGCGGCTTTCGACGGAAGCATTGCTGGCCTCGTTACTGCCGGGGCAGGAGGGTTGTCTGAAAACGCGGCTGGAAGGAACTATACTGGATGGACATCACCGCATCCACATTCTCCGCAAGCGGGGCGTGGATGTTGACTGTCTTCCTCGGGAAGTAGTGGTGAAGGATCAGGAACAATGATGCGGCAAGAACTCTATTGGCTCGATGGCGCGTGGCGTGGAAAGCTGGCCATGGCCGCCCGTCCGCGCGGCGGAGACTGGTTGCGGGATGATTTGGAAGGTTGGAAGCGGGCTGGTGTCGATAGCGTGCTTTCGCTGCTCACGCCAGAGGAGGAGAGGGACCTGGATCTCCGCGAAGAGGCGGGCGCCGCCCGAACGCTTGGATTGGAATTCGTTTCATTTCCGATTCCTGATCGCCAGATTCCAAAGTCAGAGGCGAAGTGGGCGCAAGTTCTGGAAAGGGTCGCCGGCGTTCTGTCGGACGGCAAGAATGTGGTTGTACATTGCCGCCAGGGAATCGGGCGCAGCGGACTGGCGGCGGCTTGCCTGCTGGTGAGGCGGGGATTGAGCCCAGGCGCTGCCGTGGGGCTGGTTTCCGCTGCCCGCGGCGTCCCCGCACCGGAAACGGCCGAGCAGCGAGATTGGATTGATCACTACGCGGTTTCGTTGGCCACCACGAAATGAAAGGATCGCCAGAGTAATACGGTTCTGCGAACGATCATGAAACGTATAGCCATCCTAGGGTCGACGGGGTCGATTGGGCGCAGCACGCTCAGCGTGGCCGAGTCCTATCCCGACCGGTTTCAGATTGTGACGCTGGCCGCCGGAGCAAATCTCGACGCTGCCTTTGAACAGGCCGTCCGGTGGCGGCCGCGGGTGATTTCGATGGCGGCGGAGGCCGACGCCGACTCCTTGCGGGCGCGGCTGAAGAAGGAAAATCTCGGCGAGATTGAAGTGGTGCATGGCGCGGCGGGGGCGGTGCGGGTCGCCACCCATGCGGCCGTCGACTTCGTGGTCAGCGCCATCGTGGGCGTAGCCGGGCTGGAGGCGACCTACGAGGCGGTGCGCGCCGGGAAAGTTGTTGGGTTGGCGAATAAAGAATGCCTGGTCGCCGCGGGCGAACTGATCACGGCCGAGGCTCGCAAGCAGAGCAAACCGCTGCTGCCGATCGACAGCGAGCACAATGCGGTGCATCAGTGCCTGCGGGGCGGGCGCATGGAGGAAGTCGAACGCGTCTGGCTGACGGCTTCGGGCGGGCCGTTTCTCAACACGCCGGCCGCGAATTTTGATTCGATCACCGTGGAGCAAGCGCTGAACCATCCCACTTGGAAGATGGGGCGGCGGATCACGATTGACTCGGCGACGCTGATGAACAAGGGGTTTGAAGTGATCGAGGCGTGCAGATTGTTTCACATGCCGCCGGGGAAAGTGGAAGTGATTGTCCACTCGCAGTCGACAATTCATTCCATGGTGGAGTTTGTGGATGGCAGCATACTTGCTCAGTTTTCGGTGACCGACATGCGGCTGCCGATTCTTTACGCTCTAACATATCCGGAGCGGATTCAATCGGATATGCGGTTTGCCGTGAGTGACTTGCGTCATCTGGACTTCTGCCCACCGGACCTGAAAAAATTCCCTTGTCTGCGTCTGGCGTACGAGGCGGCCGAGGCTGGGGGGGCGAAGACGGTGGCGCTGAACGCGGCGGATGAAATCGCCGTCGCGGCGTTTCTGGAAGGCAGCATCGGCTTCAACGACATTCCCAGGGTTATCGAGGACGTTCTGGCGGCAACAAATTTGGCAACTCTGGAGTCTATTGCCAAAGTGCTTGAAGTGGATGCCGAGGCCCGCCGATATGCTCAACAATATGTTACGCAGCGGGTGGCGGACGGGAAGAAAATAGATGGGCGGCGGGCAACATCTTTCGCTTGATTTTGGAATCTAACCAAACTGAATCTAACCATACTGAAACTATCCAGTTGGAGAGTGCGTACCTCAATTATGTTTGACCTCTCGAATCTCTACTATCTGTACATCATCCCGGTACTGGGCTTCATGATCCTGATCCACGAATTTGGCCACTATGCCGTGGCTAAATTGCTGGGTGTGAGAGTGGAGCAGTTCGCCATTGGCTTCGGCAAGCGGCTGGTCGGGTTTCGCAGAGGCGAGACTGATTACCGCATCAACGCGATCCCTCTCGGCGGGTACGTCAAGATGAGCGGTGAGAATCCCATGGATGAGCGCTCGGACGATCCGCGCGAGTTCATGAATCATTCGCGCTGGCACCGCTTTCTGATTGCGATTGCCGGGCCGACAATGAACATCCTGCTCGCCATTTTTCTGCTCACCACGATCTACATGGTGCACTACGAGTATCCGGCCTTTTACGACGAAGCGCCGGTGATCGGTTGGGTGGCAAAGGACACGCCGGCGGCCAAGGTCGGGTTCGAGATCGGTGATCGCATTACGCGCATCGCCGATGTGCAGAACCCCACCTGGGATCAGATACAACAGGAAGAAGCTCTGAGTCCGGGTCAAGCGCTGGTGGTCGGTCTGGAACGCAACGGGCAGACGCTCGAAAAGACACTGGCTCCAGAGCCGATGGGAATGGATGGGATCGGATACGCGGGCTGGACGCCGAAAGAAGACACGGTCACGATTACCGATCTGCAGGAGAAAATGCCTGCGGAGAGGGCTGGCCTGAAAGAAGGCGACCGGATTCTCGCGCTCGACGGCAAACCGGTACCTGCTTTAGGGGAGATGATCGAGAGCCTGGAAGTCTCAAAGGACAAGCCGATCACCCTGACGGTGCTGCGGAACGGCGAGCAGAAAACATTTACGCTGCAGCCCGTACTCTCGGAGAAGCGTTACCGCATCGGTGTGGGAACGGTGCAGATGAAGGTTAAGACGCTGCCCTTTGGACCGGCCTTGAACAAGTCGCTGGAGGAGAACCGGAACAATGCGCTGCTCATCCTGAAACTGGTCAAGAAGATGGTGCATGGCAGGATGCTGCGCTCCATCGAGGGGCCGATCCGGATTGGACAGGCTGCGGGCGAAGCGGCGCGCAGCAAAGGCTGGACTCCTCTGATGGGGCTGTCGGCCGCCATCAGCCTGAATCTGGGCATCTTTAACTTGCTGCCGATTCCGATTCTCGATGGCGGGGTGATTCTGTTCCTGCTGATCGAGGGCCTGATGCGGCGCGACATCAGCATGAACATTAAAGAACGGGTCTATCAGGCTGCGTTCGTCTTTTTAGTACTATTCGCGGTGATGGTGATCTTCAACGATCTGACCAAGACGATTCCGGGGCTGGCGGACCGGCTGCCGTAGGGTCTTCGGACTTTCAAACACGGGCCGGCGGCTGATGATCGTTTTCACGACGATCAGCCGCCGGCTTTCTCTTTTTGCCTTCGGTTCATGCCGACTTGGTCGCGCGCTGTCCCCCCGCGGGCGGGAGCAGGCGCTTCGACTTGGGCTGGCAAAGCGATGCTGCTTTGGCCTTGCCAGGGGGCAGCTTGGCGGCCCGTACGGTGGACATCTGCGTGGGCTGAGCCAATCCGTCGAAGGGATCGTCGCTGGTGACGCCGTTCGGCAGGTTCTGGATGGCGGCCTGGAATTTCGGAAATGCGTCGGCGGCGGCGTCCGAGCTTAAGGTGGCGTAGAGCTGGGCCAAGGTTCCGGAGTCGCCCAGGTTCACCATCGCCGGCGCAATCTTCTCGAGACCGAAGCCCTGGCTGATCAGCCAGGACAGGAACGCCATGCCACAGCCGGTGCTATCGGCGTTCTGGTCGGTGGAATCGGTCTGGTCGACGAAATCGGGTTCGTTATCCTGCACCCACTGCGGAGCGGTAGCGAAATCGGCGAGCGCGTTGTTGCCGATCACGGCGGCGCACCAGCGCGACAGGGCTTCGCCGGTGCTCAGGCCGCACAGGTTTCCGTTCATCGAACATTCGCTCAATTCGGCCTCAAACAGCGCAGAGACGCGGGCGGAGTTCCCGAAAGAAGCGTCGACCTCGATGGCGGCTCCGATGGTGTAATCGCAGCCCATGTGGTCGGCACCGCCGGTGCCGTCGGTCGCGTTCCCCAGGGCAAAGACAATCACGCTGACGGGACCGCCCGTAGTGCCGAAGATGCCGTCGTTGGCGGTGACGACGCGGTCGGCGTCGTTGAGAAGATCCTGAGCGTTCTGCAGCGCGGGCTGGCCCAGCGAGGGATCGACATATACGGTCACCCGGCCGCTGGGACTGGTTCCCACAAACTGAGAAGTTCCTTTGTAACTGGGCCATGCTGGCGCGACGGGAGCGTCGCGGTTGATTTCGACTGGTTTCTTCCCGGCGGGACTTGCCTTGATGCGGCGATTCATAGGAAAAACCTCCAGGGCGAACGTGTTTCGAACCAAGTTCAGCCAAAGTATGGTGCGGAATCGGGGTGGTGCGTTACAGGCCAGTCGTTCAGGTCGAGGTCGGTTCGGTCGTTCCCAACCAGTCTGTTAACGAAATGCTAGACCCGCTGAGTTCACGGGAGCAAGATGCGGGTAGTTCGTTACGGACGTCGATTCAACCGTGGAAGAGTGGGCCCTTCAGGGGCCTCCAACGACAACCAGGGGTTGGCGCGCTGGCCTCGGTTCGTCTGTGAGATGTGTCACAAATCGAGGCAGGCGATCCCGAACGGAACACCGGGCCTAAAGGCCGGTTCAGGTAGTGGGCCTGTAACGCGGCCCTCAAAGGGCCGCTCCTGCACGGGATTATTGGCAGCATCTCTCGTCGGGACGAGACTACCGAGCAGCGCTCGTCTTAATGAGCCTACAGGGGGAATAGCGTTTCCTGGCAAATTGAGGTCGTGTCGATTCACGGGCGATTTTCGCAATCGTCAATGCGCTGCGCCAAACCAAAGGCCTTTCGCCCGTTTTCGCGTGGTAAAATAAAGCTTCCCATATGGCTATGATTCCACGCAGAAAGACCTACACGGCCCTGGTTGGGGGCGTGCGGGTAGGGTCGGATGCACCGATTGTGGTGCAGTCCATGACCAACACCGATACGGCGGACATCCCTGGCACCGTGCAGCAGTGTGCAGCCTTGGCCCGCGCCGGCTCGGAACTGGTGCGCGTCACCGTGAACAACGACGAGGCGGCCGCAGCCGTTCCTCACATCGTCGAGCAACTCGACCAGCAGGGCATCCGCGTGCCGATTATCGGGGACTTCCACTACAACGGGCATGTGCTGCTGACGAAGTATCCCGAGTGCGCCCGCGATCTGGCCAAGTACCGCATTAACCCGGGGAATGCGAGCATTGGAAAAACCGGGGATTCGAATTTCCGCACCATGATTGAAGTCGCGGTGAAGTATCAGAAGCCGGTGCGCATCGGGGTGAATTGGGGATCGCTCGACCAGACGCTGCTGACCCGCATGATGGACGAAAATTCCCTGCTAACGGAACCGAAAGACGCGCGCGAAGTGACCATGGAAGCGATGGTGGTGAGCGCGCTCAACTCCGCCAAACTGGCCGAGAAGTTCGGCTTGCGGCCTGACCAGATTATTCTGAGTGCGAAAGTCAGCGGGGTACAGGATTTGATCGATGTGTACCGCGCCCTGGCGGCACGCTGCGAATATCCGCTGCATCTTGGGCTGACCGAAGCCGGCATGGGCGCGAAGGGCGTGGTCGCCTCGAGCGCGGCGATGGGCGTGGTTCTGCAGGAAGGCATTGGCGACACGATTCGAGTTTCGCTCACGCCCGCTCCCGGCGGCGACCGCACGGAAGAAGTGCGCGTGGCACAGCAGATTCTGCAATCGATGGGCATTCGCAGTTTTACCCCCCAGGTGACGGCGTGTCCGGGCTGCGGACGCACCACCAGCACATTCTTCCAGGAAATGGCGGAGCAGATTCAGACGTATTTGCGCGAGCAGATGCCTGGGTGGAAAGGCCGCTACATCGGCGTGGAAGAGATGAAGCTCGCCGTGATGGGATGCGTGGTCAACGGTCCCGGCGAATCGAAGCACGCTAATATCGGCATCTCCCTGCCAGGCACGTTCGAGGAACCGAAGGCTCCGGTCTATGTCGACGGACGACTGTTCACTACGCTGAAGGGCGACCGCATTGTCGCGGAGTTCATCGGGATTCTCGACGAGTACGTCGATTCGCACTATGCGGCAAGAGAAGCAGCTAAAGAGGAAATTCCCGTCAAGGTTTAGAGCAATTGCTGATTGTTGATTTCTCATTGCTGATTGGAAACCAAACGTTGGGTCCAGTCGGTTTTCAATCAAGACAGAAATCATCAATTCAGCAATCCCCCCGAATACTACCTGCTACTGTCCAGTCAAAAGGAAAACGGGATTCTGCAGCGGGGGTTCGCCGTTGAGGGGCGGCCCTGCGCCGAAGGGCGCAGGCAGATCGGTGACCAGCAGATCGGGAGTATTGTTGCCGTCGGTCGCGATGGTGGCGGTTGTAGTGTTGATGACGGCCACCGAACCGCCATCGCACAGGCTGGCATAAACGCGGCTGCCGTCTGCGGAAGCTGCGGCGAACATGCGGAAGCGCGCCGAGGCCGGGGTCCATGGTAAGGGGAAAACCGGAGCGCAAAATGTTGCAGGCGCCAGGGCGAACGGATTCGTCGTCGTGGTTGTGGTTCCGGTCGTTGTCGTCACCGGGGTCAGCAAGGGGAAAATCGTCGACTTGATGGTCAAAGCTCTGGCATCGAAAACGGTCACCTGGGGGATGATGCAGCCCGCGGGAGCGGTCACGTTCAAGTCCGGGCAAGTTGGCGGAGGAGGATTTGCGCTCGAATAGCATGCGTCACTGGAATTGCACGTGGCCGTTCCGGCGAGGTAGCTAGTCACGTAGAACCGGCTGCCGTCTGGCAAAGCAGCCACCGATACGGGCATTACCGGACCATACGTGCACGTGTAGCTGGCGCAAACCGTGGAAACCGGCGCGGCAAAGCTCGGAGCGGGAACAGTTAGTGTTCCCAGCAACGTCGGCGTATCATTCGCCGTCCCGCCAAGATCTACGCCCCCGCTGGTCGAAAACACGTAGACGGTTGCGTTGTTGGGGTTGGTGACGTACAGCCGGTTCAGGTTGGGATCGTACACCAGGGAATTGGCGCCCGCTCCAACCGAAAGATTGGTTTGACTCGGAAGCACGGTGTTTGAGGCCGTGTCGATAGGAATCAGCGTGCCGCTGCCTTGGGCGAGAACGTAGACTCGCAGGCCATCGACGCGCGAAACCGCCCACACCGGATTATTGCCCACCGAGATCGTTGCCTGGGTCGACAGGTCGCCGGGAAAAAGATTTGCCACCGTATTGGTCCCCTGGTTGACCACGTAGAGATTCTCGCCATTCGGCGTCTCAACCATCGCCACCGGGTGGGAACCGACAGGAAGATACTGGATATTGCTGATCGTATTCTGCCCAGGGTTCAGGGCAGCGATCGAGTCGGTGCTGCTGCGATTACAGTTGGCCCCGTTTTCCTGCCCGTAGTTGGCGACATAAACGGCGTTGTTTTGCGAAGTCGTGACGTAATCCGGCTGGTAGGAACAAAACAGGGGAAGGGGAACGGTCGCACTTCCACCGGGCGTCGTAACGGGGGGCAAACTGACGCAAACATTCCCCACCAATTGGCAATCCATATATTGGATGGTGGTTCCGTTGACGGATGTAATGGAGAAATTGCCATCGTACGCGCTGGGGTTTTTAGGGATGGTGCAACCGGGCGGGTTTTGGCAAGGGATCACGACTCCGGAAACCACGATCGGGATCCCAGCCTTGGCATTCAGGAGAGGCGCGCTGAGAATCATCGTCACCAGCGAGCCGGATTCGCTGATGGAGAGAACGCCGGCGGTCTGATTCGCCCCAACGTTCGGCAGCGCGAAAGTCGTAGTGTTACCCAACCCGGTCGCGGTCGAGCTGTCTCCGGCGGGAAAGAATGCGGTGACCACATCGGTCTCCCCAGTGAACAGACTGCCGGCACTGGTTACGAAGACCCGTGAATGGTTGGGAAGAATGGCCGCATGAGTGGGATTCACGCCCATGTTGGCTTGGCCAATGTCGGTATCTCCCGAAACGTCGATCTGCAGTGCGGTGCCGGGATTGAAAGCAACGTTGGTGCTGAAGCCAAACACGGCGTGGAAGTTCGCCGGATTCGGCGGCACGTTATTGATCGGAATGACCACCGGGCGGTAGACCTGACCACAGGAAACTTCGAGCACAGTTGCCAGCGCAATCGCCGCCACCCAGCCCACACGTCGGAAACTCATCGGCACCCCGAAAGAGAATGAAGATCTGGTTCGCATGAAATGAGACAGAATCGAATATTGTAACGATTGCGGACCGCGCGCGCTAGCGGAACGGCTTCCGGCTCTCGGCTTTCGGCTTCCGGTACTCAGCAGAAGGATGCGGCCGGAACAAAGCGGGATGCCTGCTGCGAATATTCAGCAGGCCGACGGGATTCCGAGTGAGCGATTCAGATTTGCGGAAGCCGGAAGCCGAGAGCCGGAAGCCGCTTTTACCGTCGTCGGGATTTTGCGGTCGCTGCTGCCGGTTCGTCCGACGTGATGGCTGCCGCGGGCTTTTTCCTGCCTTCCATCTGGGCCAGGCTTTGTTTCAGCGCCGCCATCAGATCGACGACGGGGGCCAGTTTCTTCGGCTTCTCGACGGCCGCAACTTCTCCGCCTTCGAGTTTGGTCTCGATCAGCTTCTTCAGGTTTTCCTGAAAATTGTCTTTGTATTTCTCAGGATCCCATTCGTCGGCGAGCGCTTCGATGAGCTGGTGGGCAACTTTCACTTCGGCGTCTTTGAGGTCTACGTCGGGCGCGCCGAAGCCCTCCACCTTCTTCACTTCCTCGGCGTAATACATGGTGTGCAGCATCATGCCGCCTTCGTGCGGGCGCAGGAAAACGGTGTATTCGCGATTGTGCATGGTGATCTTGGCGATGGCCACGTACTCGCTCTCTTGCAACGCTTTGGTCAGCAGGGCGTAAGGACGCCGGCCCGCTTCTTCCGGCATCATGTAGTACGAGGATTCGAAATATACCGGGTCAACATCGCTGGCCTTCACGAATTCGAGAATCTCCATGGTCTTGGCGGTCTGGGGCTCAATCTTCTTGATTTCGTCCGGCTCGATGATGATGTATTCGTCCTTGCGAAACTCATAGCCCTTCACGATGTCCGCGCGCTCGACCACCTGGCCGTCCGCCAGGCAGACGTATTGCTGCTTCAGCCGCGATTTGTCGGTGCGATGCAGCATGTTGAAAGAAATGCCGTTGCTCCGCGCGCCGGAAAACAGACGCACCGGCATGGAGATGAGTCCGAAGGTTAAGTGACCTGACCAAGTTGACGATGGCATCGTTCCCCCTCGCACGGAGATCCCAAAAAGCGGCACGCGGCCTGGCTTCGGGCGCTGAGTAGCTAGACGCTTCCGCTAAACCCCACAGCAGTGAGAGTTTAGCCTAGAACACCCCTTGGATGCACCAATCGAGTGGAAGGCTGGGGGCATGAGGAACCGAAATTCGAAGCCAGAGGGGATGGGGTTCGGAGCGTGTGAGCACTAGGGGTGGTAGTTAACTGAGGGGATTCCTGCATTCCGGCGGGGACGAACACGGCATTTTGGGCTCGTGGAACAACACTTCAGTATTTTCCCGCCTTTCTAAGAACTACATCGATGGTCTTAAGCGGCAGCAGAGATAACGGGGAGTCCAGCAAGGGCACGGCGCCATAACTGGCATACCAGCGTGCCACGCTTTCATTCTTGGCGTCGATGACGAGGACAACGCCGCCCACCTCGGCCGCGGCGAGGAGGCAACGCCGGCCTGCGGCGAGCAGGAGTTGTCCGCCTATTCCGCGCGCCTGAAACCTGCGATCGACGGCAAGGCGCGCCAAGCGGAAGCCCGGAACATCATGACGGGAAAGCCCTTGCCTTACGATCTCCGGCGTTCTCGCATACTCAACCGAAACGGGGCTCAGACTGTACAAGCCGAGAATGGTCTTGCTGTCGGCATTGTCAATCGCGAGAAAAGTCTTCGCGCCCCCGCGATCGTGGCTTTTACGGGCATAACGGCGCAAGAATTCATTCAATGCTTCCTCGCCGCAATCGAAAGTGTCTCGATCATGTTTCCGTGTGATCGGTTCTTCGTGCCATGCCGTCACGACTATGACCGCTTCGGCAGTGAGCGGGCCGCAGCCATCAGTTTGGCGTTGGGGGCGGGAGGGTTCCCCAGCAGATCGAGGACTCGCAAGCTGTCTCTCCCGGAGAGGTGCAAATGATCGGCCTTCTCAACGACAGCTTTGGCCGCCCGCAAAGCGTGCCGAAGTACAAAATCCGTAAGATCGGTGTGGTTCAGCGCCACAGCACGCAAGAGCAGGGCCTTTTCTTCGGGTCGAATCCGCAGGGACATCCGGCTGTTATCTTCCACCGCGACTCTAGGCATGGGGTGAACCCCTCCGTGTACACATTAAAATCGTACCACCTGGAAGCCGGATGAGTCAATCATGTACTTATTGATTACGTACATTACAACACACGCGTGCAGCTGCCCGGAACTGGCCTGAATCGATTCCTTCGCTGGGAGTGATCGCGCTTGCCAATAACCTCCCTCACGACTTCTCCAGACTCCTGCCGTTCTGATTCTGAAGCTTTCTTATTCCTCGCGTCATATGAAAAAATGCCTTATTCCTGGAGACGCAATGACCGACCTTAGTTATCCCATCGGCAAGTTTCACTTCGACGGAGTGCTCACGGCAGAGCAGAAACAGAAATCCCTCGACGACGTCGCCAATGCTCCGGCGCATCTGCGTGCCGCGGTCGAAGGACTGTCCGAGACTCAACTCGACACGCCATACCGGCCTGGGGGATGGACGGTGCGGCAGGTGGTCCACCACGTGCCCGACAGCCATATGAACGCATATATCCGATTCAAGCTGGCGCTCACTGAAGACGAGCCGACCATCAAGCCTTACGAACAGCAACTGTGGGCGGATCTCGGCGATACGAAGTCGACCCCGATTGAAGTTTCCCTGACCTTGCTCGACTCCCTGCACCATCGCTGGGTGCAACTGCTGCAGTCGTTCACGGCGATGGACTGGAAGCGCACATTCCGGCATCCCGAGCTTGGCGTGGTCAGTCTGGAGAAGAATCTGGCGCTTTATGCGTGGCATGGGAAGCATCACGTGGCCCACATCACCGATTTGCGAAAACGCCAAGGATGGTAGGTGACGGCTTCCTTCTTTCCTTCTTGTCATTCCGAGCAACGCGAGGAATCTGGGTTCTTGCTGGTGACGCGAGAAATCCGAGGTGCCTCGCTCTTGCTCGGGATGATAAGACTTACTTGCTTCTTACGTAATTCCCACCCGCCACAGCAAATAACTTGTCGACTCGCGCAGCACCGCAACCGTACGCTGCCACACGCTGTGGGGACGCGAGTCCGGGCGGGGCGCGACGTAGACCGGGGCGATGCCTTCGTGCTCCAGAAGTCTGCGGATACGGTAGACGTGGTAGGCGTCACTGACGGCGACGCAACTGTGCAGGCCGTTGGCGCGCATGATCACGGCGACGCGGATGGCAGATTGCGCCGTATCGCGGCCTTGCGTTTCCGCAATCAGACTCCGTTCCGGAACGCCATGGCGCTTCAGATAATCGCGCCCAACACCCCCCTCGCTGAAAGTCGGATCGGCGGCCGCTCCGCCGGTCGTGATAACGACTGGCGCTACACCGCGGTGGAATACTGCGAGAGCGTGATCGAGGCGCATCCGCAGCACGGGAGATGGGCGGCCGGAATATTCAGCCGCGCCGAAGACGACGATCGCATCCGCGGGATGGATTTCTTCGAGTGAAGCGGTGCGCACCACCTGAACCGCGGTGATGGCCAGGAACGACACAACCGCCACAACAGCCAGCACCAGCAGACGAAGCCACCAGCGTGGCGGGGGATGCTGGTTGGCGGCTTCATCGGTCATTCTTTCAACTTTAAGACTTTCATCCAGCAAAGAATTTCGAGATATCGTCGGCGGGAATTGCGCCTTCGCGAATGATGCGCCAGCGGGTGACTTCGTCACTCAGATCAATGATGGTCGATGCCACGTCCCGTGGAGACGAGCCCCCGTCGACGATGATGTTGATGCGACCTTCAAGTTGCTCGCGCACCTGCTCTGCGCTGGTGCACTCCGAGGCGCCGCTGAGGTTGGCGGAGGTCGCGGTGATAGGAATCGCTGCCGCGGTGACCACGGCCAGCGGGATTTTGGCATTAGGCACGCGCAGCGCGACGTTGCCTGTATTGGCAGTCACCTTGAGTGGCAAGCGCGAACCGGCTTTCACGATGATGGTCAGCGGCCCCGGCCAGAACTTGCGGGCCAGCGCATAGAATTCCTCGGGCAGCGGCTTGGCCAGTTCCTCCGCCTGGTCGGTACTTTCGATGAGCAGCGAGAGGGGCTTGTGGCGCGAGCGGGTCTTGATGTCGTACACCTTGTCGACCGCCCGCAGGTTGAAGGGATCGGCTGCCAGTCCATAAAAAGTGTCGGTCGGCATACCGAGCACTTCCCCGGAACGGATCTGATCGGCGGCGTACTTGATCAGCGACAACTCAGGAGTATCGCTACTGATTTTCAGAATCTCGGCGCGCACGGCGCTCCCTTCTCGATTGGCCACAGGTTCGATTGATTACGACCGATTTGTTGCGACCAAAACCTATCATAATACGGCAAAACGCGGGAAGAGGAGGCGGCAGCGTATGATGCAGTTACCTCGTCATGACCCGAACCTCAGAATCCGCGCCCGCCCAGCACCGACTTCGCCGGATCGAAGGCCGCCACAACGCCCTCGTGAAAGAACTGCGCCAGGCGTTCGCGCGCGCCGAACGCACCGAAGATGGAAGTTGCGCCATCGAAGGGCTGCGCATTGTGGAAGAGGCCACGCGCAGTGGGCTGCGCTTTCGGGCTGTGTTCTTCAAGGAGTCGGCGCAGAATCTGGCGGAGCGACTGCTGCCGCAGATTGGCGCCAACGTCGACACGCTGCTGCTGCCCGACAAGCTTTTCGACGCCACGGTTCCGAGCGAAACGCCACAGGGAGTGGCGGCGCTGGTCCGGGTGAAGGAATTTTCTCTGGGCGACATTCTGGAACGGCTGCAGGTTGGCCCCGTCGTGGTTCTCGCGGGACTGCAGGACCCGGGAAATCTGGGGACCATCCTGCGCTCGGCGGAAGCGTTTGGCAGCGCGGGCGTGGTGCTGGGCGAAGGCACGGTCAGTCCTTACAATTCGAAAGTGATTCGTGCATCGGCGGGATCGGTATTCCGGCTCCCGGTGGTGATTGGGAAAAATGCGGGCGGACCGGAAGAGATTTCCGCCAAGCTGCGCGGGCAGAGCGTGCGTCTGATTGCGACCTCATCACATAAGGGGACACCGATTGACCAGGCGAACCTGACCGGGCCTGCGGCGATTTTCGTCGGAAGCGAGGGTTCGGGCTTGCCCCGCGCCGTGCTGGCGCAGGCCGATGAGCTGATCGCGATCCCACACATGCCACAGGTTGAGTCGTTGAATGCGGGCGTGGCGGGCAGCATCGTGCTTTATGAAGCGGCGAGGCAGAGACGGGGCTGACGGAGTGTTCCGCTCCCCGCATGCGAGGGCAAGATGCCCTCGCGACAGCCGGCGAGACGCCGGCGCTACAAACTGCGGCCTTCGGTGGGGAATGTCTTTTTGGTTTACGCCAATCCGCCGCCGTCGATCACAAGGGCCGCGCCGGTGATCCAACTCGACATTGGACTCGCGAGAAACAGGACTGCGTTCGCAACGTCGTCCGGCGTGCCAACGCGCCCTAGCGGGCGATTCGCGGCTTCCCGCATGAACGCTTCTCTATCTTCGCCCAGCTGGGCGCATTCGCTGAGCAGCATCGGAGTTTCAACATCTCCAGGGCATACGCAATTCACGCGGATATTATTTCTGCCGTGGTCGATGGCCATGGCGCGCGTCAGATTCACCGCGCCACCTTTCGCGGCGCAGTAGGACGCTGCCCGCGGGCCGCCTTTGAGCGACCATCCGGAACCGATATTGATGATGCTGCCTCCGCCGTTGCGGATCATGTGGGGGACGACTTCGCGCGAGAGCAGATAGATTCCCTTGAGCGTGACGTCGAGGGCGAAGTCCCATTCGTCCTCGGTAAGTTCGACGATGTCTTTGCGAATGGCGACGCCGGCGCAGTTGCAGAGAATGTCGATCTTGCCTCGCTTTGCAATCACGCGCTCGACGGCGCGCCTGCATTCCGCCGCGCTGCGCACGTCGCAGTTCAAGAAAACTGCTTCACCTTCCAGGGCTTCGATTTGAGCGGCGCAGGCACGGCCTTGGATGTCGTCGACGTCGAGCAGTGCGACGAACGCTCCCATCTCAGCCAGGCGAAGCGAGATGCCGCGGCCGATGCCCGAGGCGGCGCCGGTGACCATCGCAACCTTACCTTGCAGTGAGAGAAGCTGGGCGGCGCGTTCTGTGATCTTGCTCAGCTGCGTCTTCATCGCGATGCGCTCCGGGTTCATCGTGGGCTACGAATTTCCGCGGGTTAATAGTCCGCTTTCCTTATCGTAGCCGACTCCGTTGGCCTGCAGAGGGCAAAGGTTGAACGCCAGGGTTACGCAACCATCATCGGCACGGGTATTTGGCGCGGAGTTGGCGTCGAGGAAAGCAAGCAGTAAAGTCGCCTGACGCCATCGAGGCAACTGTGCAGAGAAACCCTATGCTGCCGACTTCCGCATAGCGTTCATGTAACTGTCCATGGACTGGGTCAGTTGCGCGTCGACTTCGTCCGCGATGGTCATGACGTCGGGCAGCAGCAAACTGAAATCCAGGAAGCCCATATTGTTCTGCAGGGTCCCGAAAAGTGTGACTTGCAATATTCGTGATTCATGCACCAGCATTGCGGGCGTGTAGCCTTGTCGATAGCGCAGCTCGCCATGAGTGATGGCGGCGGGAGAAACGGCCGCATCGCTGTCCTTGGCGGTGGCGCTGGATTTTCTCAGGCGCGCGATCAGGTCTTCCACCAGCCTGGGGAGATGTCCAGTACGTTCCAGATCGTTCAGCCGAATGTGGTTGAGTTCCTGGCTCTGCTTGGCTCGCGTCAGCCAGTCATGGACCACAGAATTCAAAGAGCGCTGCAGGATCGCTGCCACTCTTTCCTTCTCAATCCGCACGGCAGGTTTGCGATCGACCAGTTTCCCCCGCACCAGATCGGCGAGTTTCCCCATCTCGAACGGTTTTACAATGATTTCGTCCGCCTCGAGCAGGATGGCAGCCATTGCGCTCTGCACGTCGGGGAATCCGCTGATCAGCAGCGTGAGTGCATTCGGTTGGGAGTGGCGCATTGCGGAAACAACCGTAAAGCCATCCCCCGGGTTCGGCATGTGCAAGTCAGTGATGAGCGCATCGAACCTATCCACCGCGATGTGTTGCAGAGCCTCGGTCACGCAATTCGCAGCAACCACTTCAAACCCTTTGTGTTCGAGGGTTACAGTCATCATCTGGCGGACGGCATCATCGTCATCCACCACCAACACTTTATGAGGAACTGGAAATTTTGAAGGAATCATACGGCACACATCCTCTTGCATATCAACACAGCAAGTATGGCTCAGATTGGTTTCTCTTAATGTGCAGAAAGGCACAGTCATCGAAAACGCCAATCCCGAAGGTTTCGAGCTCTGGCTAACAATCGCAGCCTATGGGTAGTGGCGAAAGAGTCGACGCCTGGTAGGTTCCACAACGGCGCGCCACCGCAGAACACCGAAGGACTTAGCACCTCCTTTCCCGGAATTGTTACGCGTCGAACGCAGGCGGAGGTATCCATCCGCAACCCTGCAGGTGCGCGATCGTGGGCAACAATTGGCTGGCCAGACGGTCCTTAGCGATGAGGGCGTCCACCAGGCTCAGGGTTTGATCGGGGACACCCGCACCCTCCGTGAGCAGGATGATGGGCGCCTCCGGTCGCAGTCGCCTCATGGCGATGGCAACGTCCTGCGCGTTCATGGCGGGCATGAGGTAGTCAAGAACCACAACGTCCACCGCGTGGCTCGAAGCCAACTCCAGTCCTCTGCCACCGTTCGACGCCGTCAACACGGTATATCCAAAGCTTTCGAGGAAAGCCCTTTCGCATTCCAGCGTCTCCTGGTTATGGTCGATGCAAAGAACCACGCCGCTGGGCAAATCCTGGCAAACCGACGGGGACATGTCGCACCTCCACGGAATTCTGATTGTCACCAGTTCGGGTTGCGAAATCTGTCCGAATTTGCTCATGCATCTACCTCCTCGAGAGAATGGCTGGGGCCCCTAGTCGTGCAGCACTACATTGAGCAGCGAGCTGTGCACTTTCAGACCGCCGTCATGCAGACCGCCGTTATAGTGAATGAAACCCAACTTTCTGAACCGGTTCATGAAGAAGCTGACGCGCGAGCGGGTTGATCCGATCATCTCTGCCAGAGTTTCCTGACTGATCTTGGGGATTACCTCTTCCGGAATCGACTCCTTGCCGAAATGCGCCAGCAGCAGCAGAATCCGGGCGAGTCTTTTTTCAGTGGAGTTGAAGAGCTGGTCGACCAGATCCTCCTCGTAACGGATATTGCGCGCCAGCAGGTAAGCGACGAACATGTCGGAGAACGCATGCTCGCGATGAAGTACGCCCATCATCACTTTTTTCTCGACCTGTAGAAGTTCGCAATCCACCATGGCTGCCGCCGAGCCCATGCGCACGCGCTGACCGGCGAGCGCGCCCTCGCCAAAAAAATTCCCAGCGTTCACGATCCCCACCGTCGCTTCTTTGCCGCTCTGGGAAACGACGGTGAGCCTCACTTTGCCTTTCTGCACATAGAAGACTGCGTCTGCCGGGTCCCCCTGGGTGAATATCCTTTGTTTCTTTTGGATCGCAACCATCTTCCTGCCCTGGCCGATGGTCGCAAGGAAAAGCTCAGGGTCGAACTCGGCCGTGTTCTTCATCACTGCGATTCGAGCCATGTTTGTGTTCTCTTTCAATGGAAGTCCGAGGGCGATTGTCGAAGCGTTGATGACTTTGCTTGAAGCCATTTTCTGCACCCTCAGGTGACATCAGACTAGCGCGGTTGCTTGCGTACGGGTGAACTCTTAGTAAGTCTTTTTGCGATGTAAGCGCAGTATCTCATTGATACGATTACGGTTAGCGGAAGGGGGGGGGATTCGGCTACGCTCGTAAGGTTTGCTATAGATTTTTAGTTGTAGGATAGGATTCGTTGGCGTAGGATTTCAGGCGTACGGTAACGTACACACGGGGGACTCGCATGGGACAAAAGACGGGTGACACTCACTATGCGGCAATGAATCAATCCGATGTGCCACAAGGTCGTCAGGGGAAACATCGGAGGGCTGTATCCGACATTCTGGCTGATCTTTCAAAGTTGGGTCCCGAGCAAGCGATCAAGATTCCACTGGTCGGTCTGAAGGGCGAGAAGATGCAGAATCTTCGATCTGCGTTGAACCGCGTGACCCGGGAGAAAAACATTCCGGTGGTAACGTCGAGCGACGAGAAATATTTGTACGTTTGGCGTACCACTCCGCCCACGAATCCACGGGCAGCCGAGTAGCGGCGCACGGTTCTATCTGAGCGGTCGAAACTACACTGGGCAGTCGATGAAACCCGTGAGGCGAACGCGGGATTCTGCAATTCGCCTCTCACCCTCTCTGAAAACTGCAGAGTGCCCGCTTAAGTAGTCTTCTCCAACGCCTTTTCCGCCGCTTCCAGAGTAAGGTCTACATCCGCGTCCGTATGGGCCAGCGTGACGATTGAATGCAGCGCCGCAGACGGCGAGGCGTACACGCCGAAGGGAAACAGCGACAGCACGAACTTCTGAAACGCGGCGCGATCGACGAACTGGCAGAACTCGCGATAGTCGCGGATCGCCGGCTGATCAGTGAACATGATCTGGAACATGGGGCCGACTCTCTGCACAATTGCCGGGACGCCCTTGACCCTGAACAACGACGACAGGCCGTCGCACAGCCGCTCCGCGACCCGCCAGGTGTGGCGGAAGGCAGCGTTGTCGTCGCGCGTGAGCACGCGCAGGTTGGCACGCGCGGCGTACATTCCGATGCGCGATCCGTTGTGCGTGCCGTAGTGCAGCACGCCTCCCCACTGCAACGCGTCCATCACTTGAGCGCGGCCGACCAGAGCGGCCACCGGCAGGCCGCAACCCAGCGCTTTGCCGAAGGTCACCAGGTCCGGCGAGAGTCTGTAATATTCCTGGCAGCCTCCGGGAGCGATGCGGAATCCGGTCACGGTCTCGTCCAGAATAAAAAGAATTCCGTTCGCGTGAGCGAGATCTTCCAACCCCCGCAGATATCCTTTCGCGGGAGGAATCACGCCCATATTGGCCATGATGCCTTCACTGACGATCGCCGCGATCTGGCCGGGATGATTTTCCAAGGCGCGCTGCAACGCTTTCAAATCATTCCAGGGAACAACAATGGTGTCATCGAGCGCGCTGCGATTGAGGCCGGAACTGTCGGGGATTTTCACCGGATCGCTGCGCAATCCGAGAGCGCTCGGCGGCAAAACGTTCGAACTGACCAGCAGATCGTCGTGCCAGCCGTGGTAGTGGCCTTCGAATTTCAGAATCTTGGGGCGTCCGGTCACGCCGCGCGCCAGGCGGATTGCGGCCATCATAGCCTCAGTGCCGGTGTTGGCGAAGCGCACGCGCTCGGCGTTGCGGACCAGGGATTGCAGCATCTCCGCGACTTCCAGTTCGATCGGCGTCGCGCTGGCAAAGTGTGCTCCGGTGGCGGCGGCTCCAGTGATCGCTTCGACGACCTCGGGATGCGCATGGCCCAGCGGCAGCGCGCCGAAGGCCATCATCCAGTCGATGTACTCGTTGCCGTCGACGTCGAAGATGCGCGAGCCGCGGCCGCGCTCCATGAAGATGGGATACTCGCCGAAATTTGCGGGGCCGCGCGATGAGGAACTGCTGCCCTCAATCAAGACACCCTGCGTGCTGTCGTAGATCTGCTTCGATTTCTCGGTGCTGAAAGGCATCGACCCCTCCCGAAGCGACCCGCTTCTGGTAGCGCCGCCGTCTCGGCGGCTGTCGTGGCGGCTTCTCGCCGCCACTGCGAGGGCGAGACGCCCCTTCGACAAGCTCAGGGCAGGCTCTCGCGACAGCCGGCAGAATGCCGGCGCTACTTTCGACTTGTTATGGTACAGCAGAAGTGCTCGCCCGACGCGCCCGGAGAAAGGCCGCCGCAAGGTAACCGTTACCGAAAATTTGTCCTGCAATTTCTGGCGGTCTGGGCATTCTTACTCTGCATGGCCGCCACCCCCCGAAACATCCCCCAGAGCGAGCTATGCATCCCCCAAGTAGTTCGAGTGAGGCTTGAAGCAAACGAGGTTGAACATGACAAAGTCGATTCTCGCCGTGTTTCCGCAACTCAGACGATTTATTCTGAGACCGTTTTTCCCCTGCATCGTGGTTGCTTCCATCTGTTGGGGAGCCGTCGCTCAAGCCGCGCCCCGAGCGGACGAGAAGGCCGTCGAATCTCCGCACGCCACGGGATGGGTCGTGATTCCAGTCGAGGAATATCGCGTGCTGCGGGCCAAGGCTTACCCGGTGGACCACGATCCGGAACCGCCACCGCTGGACGCCACGCTGACACGTGTGGATTACGACTTGCATGTTGCGGGCGATCTCGCGGCGGGTCGCGCCAGCCTGACCGTCGACGTATTGAAAGATGGATGGGTGCGCGTGCCCGTGCCTGCGGGCTTGCTCGTGCGTGAGGCGCGGCTCGACGGCAAGCCGGTGTCGCTGGTGCCGGGCGAAAAGGGCAAAGGCGGAACGCATCTCTCAGCCATGCTCTCGCACGCCGGGCGCTTCGAACTGCTGTTGGATATTGATGTGCCGGTCGCCTCGTCCGCGGGGGACGAAAGCATTTCGCTGCCGTCCACGGAGTCGGGAGTGACGCGGGCCGCGGTGCTGCTGCCGCAGCAGGGAGTCGATCTCAGAATCGGCGGCGGACTGCTTTCGGAAAAGACCGAGACCACCGGCGAAACCAAATGGCTCGCGTATGCGCGCGGAAATGAGGCGCTGACTTTCACCTGGCGGAAGAAGACGGAAGATCACCATATCGAACTGCCGCTGCGGCTGCGCGGATCGCTGACGCAACTGACCAGCCTGGCTGAAGATTCGACTTCCATTTATGCGGAGGCGAACTTCGAAATCGTGCAGGGCGCGGCCCGCGAAGTGCGCATCCAGCTGCCGGAGAAAATAACCATCAACCAGGTTTCCGGTGCGATGGTCGCCGATTGGGAAATGAAAAACGGAGAACTGTCCGTCACCTTCCTCGAACCTGTGGAGCACAGCGCGCGCTTTGTGATCAACGGCGAGGCCCGGCTGCCCAAGGACGGCATCATCGACATTCCGCTGCTGCGCCTTGAAAACACGGAGCGCGACACCGGCGGAGTCGCCGTAGAAATTCTGGGTGCCGGCGAGATTAAAGATCAAAAAGCGCAGGGGCTCGAGGATGCCGACGCCACCGATCTCGGCGAGATGGTGGCCAACCGGCAATCGCCCGCTCTGGTTGCGTTTCGCACGCGGTCGGGAGAGGCGGGAAAGGACCGTAGCTTGAGCATCAACGTCGCACGCTACGACCAGCAGGCCGTCCTGATGGCGAATATTGAAGAAGCTCGTTACCAGGTGCTGATGAGCGCCGACGGCAAAGAACTGGTGCAGGCGCGGTACGCGATTCGCAACAACCAGCGAAATTTTGTGAAAGTGACGTTGCCCGCGGGGGCGACGGTGTGGAGCGTGACGCTCGCGGGAAGGCCGGTTCGTCCCGGCCAGTCTCCTGACGGCAGTTTGCTGCTGCCTCTCGAAAAATCGCGGGGCGGCGACGACGCGCCAGCGTTCGCGGTGGAGATTCTGTATCTCACCAAGGCGGCGGCGTGGCAGGAGAAAGGTCAGGAAAAAGTAACGCTTCCGGCGCTCGATCTTCCTGTCTCCCGCACCGGGCTGCTGCTGTACTACCCGCCGCTGTTCAAGGTTTCAGCGGAGCCGGGGATGTTTCGCGCGCAGGAGTACGTGAATCCGACTTCGGCGGCGCTGACGCCACCGCCGAGCGAGCCAAGCGCCGGCATGGTGGGAGGAGTAGCCGCGCCGAGCGCCGCACCGGTCGGGGGTCCGCAGGACTACGACCGGTTAAAGCAATTCGCCAAAATGCAGGCGACCGAAGACAAGAAGGACGCCACGCAGGCTCTGCTCGACTCGTTCAAGGCGAAATCGATGGCCGGAAAGGTGACGGGCATTCTGCCGATCGACGTTTCCTTCCCCGCATTCGGTCCGTCGATCTTTCTGGTTTCCGAACTCACCAGCGAGAATCAATCTCCCGCAGCAGAATTCAACTTCCAGCGCGACAAAAAGGCAGGTGTGCGATGAGGAACATATCCATGAAAAGCATATCGATGAAGACATTTGTGGTTTTGTTGCTGAGCTGTGTGTGCGCGGCGCAAGAAAAATCCACGCTGCCTTTGCCCGACTCCGGCAACGTCACGCTGACGCTCGACGAATACAACAAGCTGGTGGAACTCGCAGCGAAACCGCCGAAGAAGTCTGATCTAGCACCGCTTCCCTACTCGATCAAGCACGCCGATGTGAAACTGCACATTGAGAACGACGGCGTGCGCGGCACGGTGCAACTCGAGGGAGAAGTCTTTCGCAAAGGCGTGAGCAAGGTTCCGCTCACCAGCGGAATGACGGTGCTCGACGCGCACCAGAACGGCAAGGGAGTTCCCTTACTGCAAGAAAATGGCACGCACATGGCCCTGCTGCCCGGGCCGGGAGAATTTTCCATCGCGCTCGACGCCGGCCTGCCATTGCGAGTCGAGGCGGGCCGCGCCGCATTCAGCCTGCCCGCGCCCGCTGCCGGCAGCGTGCAACTTGCGCTTGTGATTCCCGGCGACCACACCTTCGCCAACATCAGTCCCGGCATCATCACCAGCCGGAAATCCGAGAACGGGCACACCGCTATCGAAGCCACGCTGGTTCCGGGCCAGCCCGCGAACATCTGGTGGACCACGCGGGAAACCGTGACTGCAACCGTGCCCCGCGAAGTGCGATTCCTCGCCGACGCCAAGACGCTGATCTCGGTGAGCGAGGCAGAAATGCGCGTCGCCGTGCTTGCCGATATCACCGTGGTGCAGGGAGAACCGTCGCAATTTCATATTGATCTGCCGGGGGGATACGAAGTCACCGGCGTGACTGGAGCAACGCTCGACTCCAGCGAAACCAACAACGGTGTCTTGACTCTGAAGGTAAACGCGCCCGGCTCGCGCAGCCACCAGTTCCTGATTTCGATGGAACGCTCGATCGTCGGTAGCGGCACCGGCGCGAAGGCCGATGTTCCTTTCCTCACCTTCAAGAAAGCGCAACGCGAGACCGGCGAAGTGCTGGTCGAGGGCGCGGGCACCATGGAACTCACCGCGACCGAAGGCGGCGGCCTGAAGCGCATGGACGTGAAAGAAGCGAATCCTTACTTGCGCTCCCTGGCGCACTTCCCGCCGCAGGCCGCGTTTCGTTATCACAAGCAGGCCAGTGATACGCCTACGCTGGCGCTGTCGTGGGTGCGCTTCCCAGACGGCAGTGTGCTTGCGGCGGAAGCCGAGAGCGCCCAGGTCACGACGCTGGTCACAACCGAAGGCAAGTCTCTGACAGAAGTAAAACTGGTTCTCAAGAATCAGGCGCAGCCGTTCCTGAAAGTGGCGCTGCCCGCCGGCGCAACTATTCTTTCAGCCGACGTGGGCGGCGAGCGCGTGAAGCCGGTGCAAGGTCCGGACGGAAGCCGTGTGCCGTTGCTGCGCGTGGGATTTCATCCGGCCGGCTCGTATACGGTTTCGTTCGTGTTCATGCATTCGGGAGCGCCGTTCGCCAGGAAAGGCGGAGCCGAACTCAGTCTTCCTACGATGGACATCCCGATCAGCCTGCTGAGTTGGGAAGTTTTTCTGCCGGAGCAATATAAAGTGAAGGACTTTGGTGGCGACGTGATCGCGGCAAACCGTGTGCCTGCGCCGTTTCGCGAAGAAGATGCAATCAACGCGGAACGAACTCGCGAGTCGGGAGCCTCCAACTACCGCGTGGCAGCGCTTCCCGGACAGATGGGCGGCTATATCACCGATCCCAGCGGAGCGGTCGTTCCCAACGCACGCATCACGGTCACCAACTCGCTGAACGGAGCGACTCAAACCGCGGTGACCGATGGGCAGGGCCGGTGGGTCGTCGGTGGCATGGGATCCGGAAGTTTCAAGGCCAAGGTCGAGATGCCGGGTTTCCGCACCACCGTCCTCAATCTTAACTACGATGCGAACCTGCCATCGATGTACAACTTCTCGTTGAACGTTGCCGCTGCGGCCGAGACGGTGGAGGTTACTGCGAGCGCGCCTCAGTTTGATGTCGAGTCAGGGACGAATGCAATTCACGGAAATGCGTGGTCCTACTCAACGAATGGAGCAGTGGGAGGAAGCTTTGGAGGCCCAATCAACGGTCGCGACATAAACTCGTTGATGATTCTGGCTCCTGGGGTCGCCAATCAGAATGCATCCATCAATGTGATGAACTTGCAGAAGCGGGTCGCGGGCGTGTTGCCAGTGGCGGTCGACGTCCCGCGAACCGGCACGTCGTTCAGCTTCGTGCGCCCGCTTGTACTGGATGAAGAGACGAAGGTGACATTCAGCTACAAGAGCCGGTGAACTGGATTCTCAGGCACGTGCGGCATCGTTTAAAAGGCAATGCCGCGATACGAATCGTTATTTTTCAAAGAACACCCGCGAAATGCCGGCATATTTACCGCTTTTTCGCCAATGGCATAGAATGTCTGTTCGCGGGGAGCTCATGAGCAGTCCTGAGGAGTGGAAAAAATGGGAAGGCCGTGTCGACGGGAAATTTCCGCTTCGACAGTGGCTGGGCGGCTCTGAGCACAGCGCTGTGTTTGTCACCGAGCGGCCCGGGCACCCTGAGAAAGTCGCGATCAAATTGATCGCGGCCGACGCAGATGCCGACCGCCAACTTTCACACTGGCGCGCTGCGGCCCAACTTTCTCATCCTCATCTGATGCGCATCTATGAAGCGGGACGTTGCCGCCTGGATGGCACGCCGCTGCTTTATCTCATCATGGAATATGCGGAGGAGGATCTCTCGCAGATTCTTCCGCAGCGCGCGCTGGCGCCCAACGAAGTGACCGACTTGCTGCCTGCCCTGCTGGACGCGCTTGCATTTCTGCACGACAAGGGATTTGTACACGGCCGCGTCAAGCCCTCGAACGTGCACGCCTTGGGCGACCAATTGAAACTCTCGGCGGATCAGATCGTCGCGACTACGGAACCGGCGAGCCGGCGCCGCGATGTTTACGATGCGCCCGAGACCGCAGCGGGAATCGTTTCGCCCGCGGGCGATGTGTGGTCCATCGGCGTCACGCTGGTCGCCGCCCTGACGCAGAACGTATCTTTTGAGAATAGCGCGGGTGCTGATCCTTCGCATCCCGATCCCGCTCCACCGGACACCGTTCCACAACCGTTCCGCGGCATTGCGCGCGAGTGCCTGCATCTCGATCCCAAACGGCGTTGCTCGCTGGCGGAGATCCAGGCACGGTTGCAACCGGAGGGACGCTCGGTGCCGGCTCCCGCTCCGCTTCCGGCATCGCCTCCCACGCCCACTTACCGCACCACCTGGCGCATTCTCATTGCAATTGCGGTCTCGCTGGTGTTGGCGCTCGGAGTCCATTTCGTTCGCACGATCTTTGCGCCAAAGGCGTCCACCCAGCTTGGACAAATCAAAATTGAGGAGGATGCGCCTGCAAACTCCGAGCCTGTGAATACTAAACCCGCGGCGCACACGGCGCCGACTCCGGCTCCAGTTCCAACTCCCTCAAGAGCCGTAGCGACTCGCGGCGGTGAAGTCGTGCACCAGGTTCTGCCTGACGTCCCGCAGAGTGCGCGGAATACGATCACCGGAACGATCAAAGTCAATGTGCGGGTGGAAGTGGATACCTCGGGCAAGGTTGCATCCGCGAAACTCGCGTCTCCCGGACCCAGCAAATATTTTGCCGGGCTGGCCTTGAAGGCAGCACAAGGCTGGGAGTTCTCCTCCCCGGTGGCTGACGGAAAACCGGCGACCAGCACCTGGCTCCTGCAGTTTCGCTTCAAACGAACATCTACGCAGGCGTCACCGGAACGCGTTAATCGTTAGTCCCCGAAACCGCGGGCGAGACGCCCCCGGGACAGCCGGCGGAGCCTGCCCTGAGCGAAAGTCGAAGGGACGCCGGCAGAACTCTACTTCGACTGACGCAACTTCCACACGATCTGCCGCACCATGCCGAGCAGCAGCTTAGCGTCGTAGGCTTCCAGTTTGAAACGCAGGATCAGGCGGCGCGCTTTCTTCTCAAACATGGCGTCTGTCCCCGGCTTCACATAGCCGCTGATACGAAGCGCCTCCAGAAGCGCGTCGGTGATGTACTCGATCTGGCCGGCGGCTGCCGGCTCAACTTCTTGCACAGCCTGTTGGAGGGGCGCGCCGCGCGCCAGTTCATAGAGACAGACCGCCACGGACTGCCCCAGATTCATGGAAATATTTTTCTCTTTGGTAGGGATGTTCAGCAGCCAGTGACAGTGGCTGAAATCTTTATTCGTCAATCCGATTTTTTCCGAGCCGAATAATACAGCAACCCTCTGAGTCTGGAGTTGCTGGCGAATCGCGCTCCCGGAATTTTCGTCGAGCCGGCGCACCGCGTCCGGCAAGACACGCTTGCGAATCGCGGTCGTGCCTACGACCAGAGCGCAATCCGCAACGGCCTCGGCGACGCTGTTAAATTCTTCCGCCGTCTCCAGCAAATCAGAAGCGCCCACGGCGGAGCGAGCCTCACGAAACCCGGGGGTGTAAGGATTCACCAGGCGCAGGCGGTGCGCGCCAAAGTTGCTCATGGCCCGTGCCGCCGCGCCGATGTTCAGGGGATTGCGCGGGCGCACCAGCACCACCACGAGACCGTCTAGTTCGGAAAGGTCAGGCAAGAGCTCAATTCTACGACAGGCTGTCGCGTCGGTGGACCAGGTGCGAAGGTCAAATCCCGCCGAGCAATTGCCTTTCCGCATACCCCCGTGACACCAATTTGAAATTGTAAAAAAAATGTCAAAACCGCCTATTCTGGCCGACTTTCCCTCTGATCCGTTGTAAGCTTTCAGTTGTCGAGCCACTTCCGGTGGGGCAATTCGTAAGGCCGGAAGCTCTCCCAGATCATAGGACAATTTCTTATGGGGAACCTTGCTACGCCAATGAGTATCGCAAGAGCTGCCAATCCGGCACCCGCTGCCAAGCCGTCCGGCCGCATCCTGGTCGTTGAAGACGACCCGGCCGTGCAGAAGGCCCTGCGGCGTCTGTTTGAGACCGAGGGCTATGCCGTGGAGACCCAGTCCGACGGCAGGTCCGCGCTCGACAGCTTTCAGGCTTCGGCGCCGGCCGCCGTCGTCCTGGACCTGCGCCTTCCCAAAGTTTCCGGCCGTGACGTATGTAAAGAACTGAAGGCGATGGCCCCCACGCTGCCGATCGTGGTGCTCAGCGCCGCCAGTGACGTGTCCGACAAAGTCCTGCTGCTCGAGTTAGGTGCGGACGACTATGTGACCAAGCCTTTCAGTCCGCGCGAACTGCTGGCCCGCGTCCGGGCCGCGTTGCGCCACACTGCGCGCACCCCCGATGTGCAGGTCGTCAGTTTCGACGGCATCTCCGCCGACTTCAAGAAAATGGAGATCAAGCGCGATGGGCAGGTGGTCGTCCTGACCGCACAGGAATTCAAGACGTTCCACTTTCTGGTGCAGAATGCCGACCGGGTCATCAGCCGCGACGAACTGCTGAACGAAGTGTGGGGCTACCAGAACTATCCTTCCACGCGCACCGTCGACAACCATATTCTGAAGCTTCGCCAGAAACTGGAGAAGGACCCGTCGAGCCCGGTTCATTTCCGTACAGTCCACGGCATGGGATATAAATTCGTCCGCTAATTCCCGTGAACCCGGCTTCCGAACCCGTGCCCCAATCTTTCCAATCCGATTCCCAGACCGATTTGCAAAGCGAATCTTCCGCTGCGATTCTGCCGCGCCTGCGCATGCGACTGCGCACGCGCTTCCTGCTCTCGATGCTGCTGATCACCGCCGGCTTGACCACGACCAGCCTGCTTCTGGTGCGGCGTAGCGTGGAAAGCAATGTCCGGCAGAGTATTGCGGACAACCTGCACAATTCTGTTGCCGCCTTTCAGGATTTCCGCCACGAGCGCGAAACCATGCTGACCAGCGACGTGGCTCTGCTGGCCGATCTGCCGATCACCCGCGCCATCATGACCAGTCCCGACCCGGTCACAATTCAGGACGCATCCCAGGCCGTTTCACAGATCGCGGACCGCGATCTGTTTGTCATGGTCGACCGGGCTGGCCGCGTCGTCGCGCTGCACACCAAGACGCCTGGATTCACGCGGGAAGCGGCGGAAAAATACTTTCAGCAGTCGCTCGATGACGATCGCGGAGAATCCAGCCACTGGTGGCTGGGCGAGCATCACCTCTACCAGACATTTATCCAGCCCGTTTACCGCGGATCAAGGACGGACGGCACTCTGCTCGGGTTCCTGGTCATCGGATACGAAATCAATGACCGTCTGGCCGCGCAAGTCAGCAAGGTGGCGGGCAGCCAGGTCGCCTTCTCCAGCGGAAACGAAATCGTGGGCACGACTCTGTCGTCGGCCCAATTGCAGGGCGGCAACATTCAGGATCTGATCGCAGGCTCGGTCCATGACGGTCCACGGGATATCGAGATCGGCAGCGAACGTTTCCTGGCGACCTCCCTTGTCTTGTCTGGCGCACCAGGGACGCCGGTGCGCCTGAGCGTGCTTGGTTCTTACGATCAGGCGACGAAATTTCTCGATCAGCTGAATCGCTATCTTCTGCTGCTGGGCCTGGCCGCGATCCTGGTGGGCAGCGGATTGGTGTTTTTCCTCTCACACACCTTCACCCGGCCGTTGGGAAATCTGGTGGGCGGCGTGCGCGCCCTGGAAGGTGGTGACTTCCATCACCCGCTCGATTCCCGGGGTAGCGACGAAGTTGCCGAACTGACCCGCGCCTTCGATCGCATGCGCACCAGCCTGCTCAAGAGCCAGCGCGACTTGCTGGAGTCTGAACAACTGGCCACTATCGGGCGCATGGCCAGTTCGATCTCTCACGATCTGCGCCATTCCCTCGCCGCCATCGTCGCCAACTCCGAATTTCTTTGCGACAGTCACCTCACTCCGCTGCAGCGCGAGGAACTGTATCAGGAAGTCCGTACCGGAGTGAATCTGATGACGGACCTCATCGATTCCCTGCTGGAATTCGCCCGTACCCGCGAATCGTTGACCCCGGCTTATGCCAACGTCTCGGAAACGATTCAGCGATCTGTGCTGGCCGTCCGGTTGCATCCCCGGCATCACAACCGCTCTATCGATGTGCTCTGCGGACTGCAAGTATCAGGTTGGTTTGACCAGCGCAAGCTGGAACGCGCTTTATATAACCTGCTGCTGAACGCCTGCGAAGCCGCTCCCCCACTGGGAGGCGCAGTGGAAGTGACCGCGGGTGAGGTCGCCGGTTCCATTACAATCTCGGTGGCCGACAATGGTCCCGGCATCGCCGAGTCTATCCGGGACCGGCTGTTTCATCCCTTTGTCAGCTACGGAAAAGAAAATGGTACTGGCCTGGGCCTCGCGGTGGTACACAAAATAGTGCAAGACCACGGCGGCGAGATTTTTGTGGAGCGTACGGCTCAAGGCAGAACGGTTTTCCGGATCGTGCTGAACGGACGTCAGGATGTCTCGCGCAGCGCCGGCGAGCCGGGGGTTGACGTGGCTTCTTTTGTACCCGCGCGGGATGATGCCAGACAGAATTCGATTTCTCATCCGGGCCCGTAGGCACGAACTCCTCTTCGCCAAATGCTTACCCCTGGAGATGATTGAGTGGTGGAGGAGGACGGTGTGAAGAGTCTTAGGGCTTCTGCGGTTCGCGGGGCCGCGTTGGCGGTTGCCGCTCTCGTCTTATTCAGCACATTGAATTTCAGCATAATGTGCAGTGCCCAGGAAGCGCCCGCGGCGCCCGCCCCGCCCGGTGAAACCGCTGACGCAGTTCATGACCTGCAGGATCAAGTGCGTCAACTGCGAACGCTGGTGGAAGAAATGCGCGCCGAAAATGCCGAGTCCCGTGCCGAGATGCACCAGTTGCGCCACGACCTCGAAGCCACGCGCGCATTGTTGGAGCGACCGGCAACGCCAGGAGGCGAGGCGGCAGTGGCCGAGACGACTGCAGCAAAAAATGAAACCGCAGCATCTGCCGGCACAGCCGCCTCCAGCACGGCCGCAACCCCGCTCGAAGAACGCGTGCAGAAGCTGGAAGATTCCACCTCGCTCATCGGCTCCAAGATCGACGAGCAGTATCAGACCAAAGTCGAGAGCGCATCGAAGTATCGCGCGCGAATTCATGGCATTGTTCTGATGAACGCTTTCCGCAACGTCGGCGGCTCTGACAATCTCGATTTCCCCAACTACTCTCAGCCGGTCCCCGCGGGTTCGCCCCAGACGTCGGTGGGAGCCACGCTGCGCCAGTCGGAAATCGGCTTCGAAATCTTCGGCCCGAGCCTCGCCGGGGCGCGGACGTCGGCGGATATTCAGCTTGATTTTGCCGGAGGATTCCCCGCAACCGGCAACGGCGTTAATTTTGGCATCGCCCGTCTGCAGACCGGCAGCGTGCGCATGGATTGGGAACACACCTCGGTCATTGCCGGGCAGGACTCGCTATTTATTTCGCCGCTGTCCCCCACTTCGTTCGCGTCGCTGGCCACGCCGGCTTTCGCTTTTGCCGGAAATCTTTGGGGCTGGACGCCGCAATTGCGGGTCGAGCATCGCTTCTCGGTTTCCGACCAGCAGACCATCACCATGCAGGCAGGAATTCTCGACAATCTCGACTGGGAATTTCCCACGAATTCTTTCTACCGTTCGGCGCAGGCGGGAGAACTGTCCGGGCAGCCGGCTTACGCATTCCGCACCGCCTGGTCGCGTCCGGTGTGGGCGCATCCGCTCAGCTTCGGCGTAGCTGGATACTATGGCCGCCAGGACTGGACCTGGGGCCGTTTCGTGGACGCTTATGCTGCGATGGCCGACTGGCAGATTCCGATTGCTCGGCGGCTCGCGCTTTCGGGCGAGTTTTACCGCGGCCGCGGTATTGGCGGACTCGGCGGCGCGATCGGGATGTCCATTGTTTACGGCGGCGACCGGACTTTGCCCTACACGCCGATCCGCGGCCTCAACACGGCGGGCGGCTGGAGCCAGTTGAAGCTCCAGCTGACGCCGAAGCTGGAGCTGAACGGCGTGTTCGCCGAAGACGATGCGTTTGCCGGCGACATCCGCGGCTTCGCCACCGACCAGAACAACTTTGGAGAAATTCTAGGACGCAATCGAGGTGTTTTAGGGAATGTTGTGTTTCGTCCGCGCTCCGATCTGGTGTTGTCCGCGGAGTTCCGCCGATTGCACACCTTCCCCATCTACGACAGCAGCAGCATGACGAATCAGGTCAATCTATCGCTAGGAATATTATTTTGAGAACTCGGTCGCTGAGAACTCGATCGGTTCATCACGGGCTGTTGCTCTTCGTACTTGCGACGACAATCTGCGCGTCTGCCCAGCAGTCGCTGAAGGCGCACGTGCAACTGACCCGTGGCGGTCATCCTCTGAGGATCGCTTCGCAAGCGGTGATCTGGCTGACGCCCATCGGCGCGACCGTTGAAATACCGCGGCAGGATCCTTCCAGCATTCCACAACTGGTGCAGAAGAACAAAAGCTTTCAGCCTTCCCTGGTGGTAATCCCGGTCGGCGGCAAAGTAGAGTTCCCCAATCACGATCCGTTTTTTCACAATGTGTTTTCGCTGTTCGAAGGCAAGCGCTTCGATCTTGGACTCTATGAGAGCGGAACCACACGCTTCGTACAATTCGACAAACCAGGCGTCTCCTTCATCTTCTGCAACATTCACGCGCAGATGAGCGCCGTGGTCATTGCCCTGGCAACGCCCTACTACGCCATTTCCGATTGGCGCGGAGACGTTACCATCCCCGACGTTCCGCCGGGCCGCTACCAGTTGCAGGTCTTTCATTCCTCGGTCGCGCCCGACGCGCTGCGCACTCTGAACCGCGAGATTACAGTAGCTCCCGGAGAAACTTCACTCGGCACATTCACATTGTCGGTGACGGATGTCACGGTCGCGCACAAGAATAAATACGGCCACGACTATGATCGGCCTGATCCAGACAGTCCCGCGTATGCCCGGCCGTGAAGCAGAGTTTCAATACCTAGAAAATGAAAAAGGGCGTGCTCGTCGGAGCACGCCCTTCCCGCCTCTGTCTTCACTTCGTTTACATCAACTCGTTATTTCCGCCGGAACCCTTCCTAGTGGTGCCCGCCGCTGGAGTGTCCCCCGCCGCTGCCGCCGGAAGAATGTCCGCCGCTCGGGGCACTGGCGTGGCCGCCGCCGCTGCTGTGGCTGGGCGCGCTGTGCGATCCGCCGTAAGTCGGAGCGTGAGACGCCGGAGCATGGTAAGTCGGAGCATGATACCCGCCGTATCCCCCGCGCGATGCGCCGTATGAGGGCGACCGCACGATGGGCTGCCGCATATCCAACTGCGGACGCGACGATGATCCGCGCCCGTAGCTGCCCGAAGTGTTCCCACGCGATTCCATCGCACTCGGCGCGGTCCGGTTCCAGTAGGAACCGCTGCTGCCGCGGGCCGCAGGCGAGTTCGCACTCGTTTCGCCTCGCGACGCCTCATTGCTCGAGGGCGGCGTGAAGGGGCGGAATCCGTCCCGGTTAGCGCCGGCAGCGGACTGAGCGGTCCCGCGCTGCGGCTCCGTGCCGCCGGAAGTGCTCGACGAACGAGCACTGCTCGGTGGTGCGAACGGCCGGATTTCGCCGCGATTTCCATTCTGAGTCGACGAGGGCGAACTGCCTGCAGCCCGATTCCCGGAATTTATCTCGCGGTTCGAGACCGTGCCGGCACTCGGCCGCTGCATCGTACCAGCTACGCTCGCGCCGCCTCCATTCGTTCCTGCTCCATTCGAAGGACGACCAGCGGATTCGCCGCCGCCCACGCGGCCGCCAGCCGGAACTGCGCCAACATGGCTCTGTTGCATACTCTGCCGCAGACTAGCGGTCTGCTGCTGGAACGATTGCGGACGCGACCCGCTGTTGTGCACCGATCCGAAGAAACGCTCGGAACCGTTGCGAACCGTGGAGGGCGCTGCCGCGCGCCCGCTCGCTGACAGACTGGCGCGCGTAGGAACCACCGGCAGATTGCCCGCCATCATGCGGGCTCCGCCCAACTGTTCCCGAGTCGCCGCCATCGCATTAACATGGCCGGCGCCGAAGTGTCCCGCGCCCACGGTCGATAGACCGCGGCCAACGCGAGCGTCACGAATATTCGCTATGTTCGAGAATCTCGTTCCCCCGTGAAGGGGGCGAAATCCACCGAAGCGGTTAAACCCGCCACGAAATCCGACTACGCCGAAGCGTCCACCATATCCGCCCCACCAGGGATGGAACCAGTCGCAAGGCCCGATGGGGAGCCAGCCAAAGCCGCCCCAACCGCCCCAGCCAAATCCAAAACCAAAACCCGCGCCCCATCCCCAGAACGACACGTATGCCGGCGCCCAGAACGGACGGTAGAAGCCGCCGCCGTAAATCGGCCCCGGCCACCACGCCCAGCCCGCGCCATAGGGGAACCAGCGCCCGTAGTGATACGGCGCCCATCCCCACGGCTCGTAGCCAACCCACGTCCAGCCATAGTAGGGCTCGTAAACCCAGTTGCCATCGCGATACGGAGCCCAGTCCGCGGGCTCGTTGGGAATCCACACATCGCCGTAGTCAGGAACGTTCTGCCACTGGCCATTGTTGTCGAGGTCCTGCGTTCCGGTGTAGTAGCGGTTGGTGTGCCGCCACGAACTGGCGTTGCGGATCATGTGGTCGCGGTCCGCGTTCCAGCGATCCCAATCGTCGCGCTCCGGAGCCGGAGAAATCTTGTATTGCGCGGAATCGGCATTGCCGCGCACGGTGGCCATTTCACCGCTGTGAACTTCGGTGCTGCCCTGCGGCGTCGCAATCTGCGCCTCGCCCTGGCGCACAATCACGATGGTATCGCCATCCGGCCGCACTTCGATGCGGAACACGCCATCGTGGTGCGCGGGATGAACCGACATATTCGGTGTGTCGATTTCGGGCTCGGCCTCGCTATCTTTCGAAACCGAGAAGTTCGCGATGCCCTCACCCAACTGAATCTGAATATCTCGCTTGGTGAAATTCGAAATCGTGGCTTTGGAGTTCGGGCCCAGACGAAGAATGTTGGCGAAGTCGAGTTGCAACTCGGCGCGGGCGTCGTTGCCGGTGGAAACTTTGTCGCTGGTCATGACCGGCTGATTCAACACCGCCGCCGACCAGTCGCCGGAATCGCCGCGTTGAGTCGATACATCGCCGTGCATGAGGCTGATGCGCCCCACGCCCTGATCGGTCTTCGCAGGGCCTTCACCCTCGGGTCCGCCGGGCTGAGCTTCGGTGGGCCGCGCGTCGCTCGGCGGCGCCTGCGGCACACGCTGATCTTGTCCGGCCTGTCCCTGCCCGATCTCCATCGGAGCGCTGGGCTGTTCCGAGGGTCCGGGACCTTCCTCGGCCGTCTGCGCCAACGCGCTGACCGACAACGCCAGCGTTAAGACTGCCAAACTTGCAATGAGCCTGCTCTTCATTTTCGCCTCTCCGAACCGAACCTGACGATATAAACCCACGTACTACGTAGAAATCTCTGCCAGAAGGATGGGCAACTGCCATGCCAAAGAGGGCAGGAGGTGCATTCTGCAACTCCTTTATTTTCAACAAGGAACGGTATTCAGCTGGCGTGCGGAAAGGGTGAACTTCCGTCGAGTTGGCTGACCTCAGCCAAGAGCGGTGGTTTTCGGCCACCTCGGCCCCCTTTTGCGACGGAAAACCTGGAGGGTCGCGTATGTCGCTATACTTGTTCGCGAAAGCGTTGCGTGCCGACATCGGAAAGAATCGGGAAACTATTTCCGACCGTGTTTCGTATCAACCATCAGGCAGCGTTTTGTTTCACGCTCTGCGGAGGAAGTCATGCGCGGTCTGTTCACTCTGGTTGGAATCTCAGGAATCCTGCTCTTCGCATCCGCGGCCGCGGTTGCGAGTCCCGCTCCGGCGCCCGCCGATGATCGCAGCTCCGTAGTGATCGTATTCAAAGATGGCCACCGCCAGAGCCTGGCTACGGCTGAAATCGCTCGACTCGATTTCAAGTCCCCTTCGGTCATTGTCTACAAGGACGGCCACCAGGAAAAACTTCCGGCCGCCGACATCGCCCGCATTGAATTCGAAACTTCCGAGCTCGGAACCATGGCGCCCGGCCGCGGACATTTCGTCGGCAAATGGGAAGTGGGCCGAGGCAACGGCGACAATTTCTTCATTACCCTCGATGCCGATGGCGACGCCAAGAAATCGATCGGCGCGGCTCATGGCACCTGGACGCTGGTGGACGGAGAGGCCCGAATTACGTGGGACGACGGCTGGCACGACGTGATCCGCAAAGTGGGAACCAAGCACGAGAAGCTTGCCTATGAGCCCGGCAAGTCCTTCGACGACCAGCCCACGAACGTCACCGCTGCCAGAAACACGGAGCCCAAACCGATCTAACAGACTGCATCCGAATCCTCATTGCATCAACCGCTTGAGTGCGGCACGAGCATCGCCGACCTGAGTGAGCCGGGTTTGCGAATTCGCGAAATGCGAAAGAAACTCCTGGTATTCGTTTACGGCCTGGTCGCGCTTGCCGGTGCGCTCATTCACTTGGCCAAGATAATAGTGGGAGAGAATTTCACTCAGAGGAAATCGCCCGACCTGGGTGCCCCCGTTCGCCAGAAAGTGATTCGCCACTAACACGGCCCGGAATTCGGTCTCGGCGGACGAATAGTCATTGACGAGCAGATGACTGCGTGCCTTGAGAAAAAGCAGGTATGGTTCCCGGAAGTCGGGAATACTGGCGGCACGGTTCAGGGCCAGTTGGCCATCGCCGCGCAGCACGGCCACGGTTACGTCAGCATAGACCTGGTCGATTTCGATGGCCCGCGGGGAGACCCAGGGATGGCTGGCAGCAAAGCGTTGCAGACTCAGCTGCGCCGCGGAGGGGTTCCCCGCCAGAGTTTCGAGAAATGCCACAGTTTGCAGTTCCTCATCATCCAGTTTCTGTTCCTGAGCGAAAGAAAGAGCAGAGGAACCCTGCCCCAACATAACGGACAATGCTGCAAATGCCTGCAGAAATGAATGAGCGGCCTCGCTCTGTTTCGCGCGTCCCAAGTGCTGCACTGCCGTCCGATAACTGGTGAGCGCGCCATCGAAGTCACCCTCCGACTGTTTGATCTGCGCGTCGAAGCCGGGAGCATAAAGCATGGGGGCTGAAGTCCGTTGGAGATATTGCTGGAAGGCAGCGTGGGCCATGTCTGATTTTTTCTGATCGGTGTAGACGATGGCCAGCTTCAGGTATTCACCGTAATCGGTGAAGTCGGCCTTCAGTTCGAGCACCTTGCGGTAAGCCGCAACGGCCTCGTCATCGCGGCCTGCCACAAAGAGCACGTCGCCACGAGTGTCCAGCGGATTAGGATCACCCGGACGAATCGCAACGTAGGCGTCGGCTGCCGCCAGCGCGCCATTGATATCGCCCCACTGCGCCAGCGCATAGGATTGGAAGTTGAGCAGATCTTCGTTCTTCGGGTCGAGTACCAGGCCCTGTCGCAGCAGCTCAAGCGATTGGTCTCGTTTCCCCACAGAGGAAAGAACGACGGCGAGGACGCCGCGGTCCACGGTGGCGCGCGGAAATTCAGATACCAACTGCTGCCGAATGGCGATCAGAGACTCGACGTCGCGAGACCGGCCGGCTTTGAGTGCCTGCAAGGACAATTGCTCGTAACGAGGCAGGCGCGATTGCATCTGATCGACTTTGGCCACCAGCTCGTTGCCGCGTTTCAGATCGCCCGACTGCCGGTATTGGTCGGCCAGGCGCATGTAAGCCAGCGCAAACTGCGGGTCTAGCCGCACAGCCTCTTCCAATTCGCGGATTGAATCCTTCATCAGATAGCGGCGAGCGTAGTCAATGCCCAGCTGGTAATGCCGGTAGGCCTCGACATTGGAGGTGGATGCCTGCTCGATCTCCGGCGCTTTCTGGGGCTGCTCCGAGGCTGGCAGAAAACTGCTGGAGAGGCTCGCCGTAAGCCGGTCAACCATGCCGAAAATGCTCTGCACGTCCTGCCCTTCCAGCTTCTCGGAGAACAGGATCTGGCCGGTCGCGGTATCCTGCGCGCGCACATCCAGCCGCAGTTGCGTGGGACCGATCTTCAACAACGCCCCGGAAATGTAGGCGTCCGCCCCGGCATCGCGGGCCACCTGCTGCGCCTGCGCGGGATCGAGTGACTTGCCGTCTTTGCTCGCCCGCCGCACCGCGCTCAGTACGCGCTCACTCGATAGCACGTCCAGCCCTTTCACCTGAGCCAGATTGGTGGTAAGCATGTCGGTGAGCCCGCTGTCGAGCCAGTTCAGTGATTGATCCTGCGTGAGATTGTTGAAATAAAGCACGGCCACGGCCTTGTGCTCCAAGCTGCCCGTGGAGCGGCTGTTTCGACCGCGCAGAAAAAAGAACCCCACCACTCCCACCAGCGCAATCGCAACCACGGGAAGAATCAGCTTCAACGGTCTCGAGCGCAAAGACAAAGACGAGGACGAGGACGGCGCGGAGGCTGCCGAGGAAGCTTGCTGTGCAACCGCGACTGCCGCCGCGGAAGAACCGCTCGGTGAGACCGGCGCAGGCATAATTCCTTCATGCGCCGGGCCTGACGCCTGAGACTCCGCATGCGGCTCAGCCACCGTTGCCGCCTTCCTGCCCGAGTCTGTGTCGCGCCTCAACCGCTGCAAGTCCGCGCGCAAATCGGCGGCATGCTGGTAGCGTAAATTACGATCCTTCTCCAGCGCCTTGTTGATGATGTCTTCCAGCTTGGCCGGAACATCAGGATTAAATCGCACGAGAGGAATCGGAGCGCGCTCCAGGATCGCGTTAAAAATCGCGGCAGAGGTATCCCCGCGAAACGGCATAGTGCCAGTGGCCATCTCGTAAAGCACGGCGCCGAAGGAAAACAAATCGGTGCGCGCATCCAATTCCTTGCCCATCGCCTGTTCCGGCGACATGTAGGCCACCGTGCCCAGCGCCGAACCCGGGCTGGTGAGATGTTGCTCGTCGATGCTGGCAGCCTGGGTCGCAGCGCCCGCCAGCAGGCTCGATGAACTGGCGCTAGGCGTAAGTTTTGCCAGACCGAAATCCAGAATCTTGGCATGCCCGCGCTCGGTGACGAATAAGTTCGCCGGCTTGATGTCGCGATGCACGATCCCTTTGCAATGCGCCGCGTCCAGTGCGTCTGCGATCTCGATGGCCAACGCCAGCAGCGTCTCCATATCCATTGGCCGGCCCACAATGCGATGCTTCAGGGTGACGCCATCCAGAAATTCCATCGCAATGAAGGCCCGGCCATCCTGATCGCCAATGTCATAGATCGTGCAAATGTTGGCATGATTCAGCGCCGACGCCGCCTGCGCCTCGCGCTGAAAACGAGCCAGGGCTTGGGCGTCGCGCGCCACATCTTCGGGCAGAAACTTGAGCGCGACAAAGCGACGCAGCCGCGTGTCCTCTGCCTTATAAACCACACCCATCCCGCCGCCGCCGAGCTTCTCGACGATGTGGTAGTGCGAGACAGTCTGGCCGATCATTTTCTCGTCAATCATTTTCTAGCTTCGGATTCTACTTTCGGATGTTCGCCTGGAAGAGCTGGTCTCTCGGGTCGCTTCATCTTACGGACGAGGCAGTGCGGAGTCAACGAAAGGCGGCCGTGCTTCGTGATTGATGCTGGGGCAAGTTTACTTGGGCAAACCCTGAATGAATTCCTCGAGCACGTGGTTGAATTTCTCCGGATCGTCGACGAACAGGGCGTGGCCGTCGCCGTCAAATCGTGCAAGGCGCAGCTTGTCGCCCAGCTTTGATTTCAGGTAGTCAGCGCTGGCCTGCGACTCAGGCTGATAGGCAAAGAGGACCGGGCGATTCATCCGCGACAGTCCGGTAGAGAAATCATTGACCGCAATCATGTTGTAAATCAGCACGGCCGCCGTGTCGGCGGGAACATGCACCGAGGCGTCGATAATGCTTTGCAGATATTCCTCCGTCTGCGGCTTTTTGTACATGCTGCGAACAAAACCTTCGGCCTGTTTCCGGCGGTCCTGCTGCAACTGGTTCATCCATCCCGAGAGCGCTGCGAACATTTCTGGGCTGGCCTTTTCCGTCAGAAAGCCGTCGACCAAGACCAAGCCCGCGACGTTATCGGTACCAAATTGCTCGGCATATTTCACCAGCTCGCCGCATGCCATCGACCAACCGACCAGCACGGGCCGCTTGAGCCCCAGGTGATCGACCAGTTCTTTGTAGTCGCGGGCGCGGGTCTCGGGAAGATGCCCGAAGGTGGGTTGGTCACTCTCACCCTGCGAACGTGGATCGACCGCGATGACGTGATATTTTTTCGCAAACTCGTCGATCTGCTTCTGCCAGATCCAGGCCGGCATGGTCCATCCAGGAATGAAAACGATGGGACGGCCGCTGCCGGCTTCAAGATAATGAATCCGAACGCCATCGGAAGTCTTGAAGAAATCACTCTTCGGGGTCTGCGCGGCGACGCCCCGCACGGCCAATAAGCACATCAAGACCACAGCTAGTTTCGTTCTCATTATTTTCTCCGCTATAAGTATCACTTTGAAGTTACTTTGCCGATGAGTTCTCTCCATGTGACCAACTGAATGTTTTGCTGAGTCAGAATCTCGCGGAACTGGCTACTGGTGAAGAAGTCGTAGTCGCGCTGCCTCCAGGCCGACCCCCATGAGGGGCGTTCGCGGGTCGCAGCGCGCAGTTCTTCATCGTCGTAGCCGGGATGGATGACAAACTCGGTCACGCCGGGTTTCAGGTTTTTCAGCGCCGCTATGTAGAACTCGGCCCATTTCTCCGGTGGGACTTCCGGCTCAATCGTCACCGTATGATCCAACACGATGTCGCTGGGACCAAGACTGGCCTGCAGATATGGGTAGGCAGCGAACCAATCGCGATTCACGAAAACCGGCAACTTGTATTCGTGAGCCACATGCAGCATCACATCGAAAAGTTCCTTGCCGTTCATGATCAGTCGATACTGGTGCGAATCGAGATGCGTGGGACGAACGCCCATGGCCAGCGCGCGCTCGATTTGGGCGCGCAGTTCAACCTCAACCTCGTTGGGGTTGGCGTGCTGGTTGTGCTCCCAGTCGTGATGGAAGTAGCCGTTTTCATCCACCAGACTCGGCACTTTGTCTGCTGGAGCGACGGGACCCCAGCGGTAATAGACTCGTTCGCTGGTCAGAGTGAGGTGCAGTCCAAGATCTGCGTCCGGATGAGATTTGGCATAATCGGCCATCTCCGGGAACCACGGGCAGGGCACCATCAGGCTGGCGGAGTTGATCGTCCCGCCTTTCATAGCATTCATGGCTGCGGCGTTCACCGCGTGCGTTTCGCCCAGGTCGTCGGCGTGAACAATGATGAGTTTAGTGCCGGGAGGATAGCCCAGACGGTCCGCCAGCGTTTGCGCCGAAAGTCCAAAAGTGGACAACAGCAGCGCGACCGGCAGCAGTCGGAAAATGGTTGGAGGATTCATCGCCGACCAGTAGACCATACCTCGAAGCAGAGTCAAGATCAGGAAGATGCTCGAATGGACTTCGCTACTCGGCCTTCTCGCCTTCATCGGCAATCCCGATTTTCGATAGCCGATAGCGCAGGGCGTTGCGCGACAAGCCCAGTAGGCGGGCGGCCTGGCTTTTGTTGCCGTTGGCCCGGCGCAGGGCTTCCTGCACCATTTCGTCCTCCCATTGTTCCAGTGTCATTCCGTCGGGAAGAAACCCGCCGGGGCCGTTCCCCGCTTTCGCGGAACGTATATCCAGGTGAATGTCGGCCGGTGTGAGCACATTGCTCTTTGCCAGCGCGCAGGCGCGCTCGACAATATTCTGCAACTCGCGGACGTTGCCCGGCCAGTGATAGTTCACCAGAATCTGCATCGCCTCCTGCGTGATGCCTTCCACCGGCTTGCCGGACTCTCCGGTGAACCGCGAAATGAACAGATTCGCGAGATCCGGAATATCTTCTTTGCGCTCGCGCAACGGAGCGATGTCGATGGGCACAACATTCAGGCGATAGTACAAGTCCTCGCGAAATGTCCCTTGCTCAAGCGCCGCGCGTAGATCGCGATTGGTAGCGGCGATCAGGCGCACGTCGACTTTCACGGTGCGCGTGCCGCCCAGGCGTTCGAATTCGCGCTCCTGCAGCACGCGCAGCAACTTCACCTGCGTGACTGGAGGCACGTCGCCGATCTCATCAAGGAATAGCGTTCCCTTGTCGGCGAGTTCAAATTTGCCGGGCTTGCTGGCGACCGCCCCGGTGAACGCGCCTTTTTCGAAACCGAACAATTCGCTTTCCAGCAAACTCTCCGGAATGGCAGTGCTGTTGATTTTGAGGAACGGTCCCGAGGCGCGGCGCGATTTTTCGTGAATGGCGCGCGCGATCAAATCCTTGCCGACGCCGCTCTCACCGCCGAGGAGCACGGTCGCATTGGTGGGAGCGACGCGCTCCACGGTGGCTAGAACCTCCTGCATTTTCGGGCTGCGGGCGACAACGTTGGGATGCGCGAAACGCTTACCCAACGCCTCGCGTAATGTCCGGTTCTCTTCGCGCAGGTTGCGGACGTCCAACTCTTTGTGAATCACCATCCGCATCTCGGTCAGCGAAAACGGTTTCAGCACGTAGTCACTGGCGCCAGCCTTCATCGCTTCGACCGCGGTTTCAACGCTGCCGAATGCGGTCATCACCACCACCGGCAACGCTGCATTCTGGCGCTTGATGGTTTGCAGGAACTCGAGACCATTCATGCCGGGAAGTTTCAGATCAGTCAAAACCAGATCAATGTGATTTTCACGCAGCAGCTTGAGGCCGGCTTCGGCGTCCCCGGCGGAGAACGTTGTGAAGCCGTCGTCGCCGAGATTCAACTCAAGCAGACGACGCATTTTGGCTTCGTCCTCAACGATCAGAATTGCCGGCATGAGCGCGTCTTCCTTCATTCGCGAAATCTCACGAGATCACCAGATGAGCGATCTCTCCCACCGAAGCGTTATCACTGGCGGCGGGGAAAAATATCACGAAACGGGCGCCCCGGCCCGCCGCAACGGCGGGACCTTCTGTCGCCTCGATGCGAATGCTGCCATGGTGACCGTCAATTATTTTCGAGACGATGGACAGTCCGAGGCCAACGCCGGTTTTCTTTGTGGTCACAAACGGGTTAAAAATCTGTTCACGCAATTCGGGCGGAATGCCGGGCCCGGTGTCTTCGATGCACACTTCGACTCCTCCCGTCGCGCCGCCATCGCGGCCGCTGGCCCACGATTTCCGGACCTGGACGCGCAGCGCTCCCCCGCTCGCGCTCATGGCGTCGTAAGCATTCTGCACGATATTCAGTAAGGCCTGCTCGCACAGGCTCTCATCGAGCGGCACTAGCGGCAGCCCGGCCTCATATTCTTTTTCCACCCGAACCGGCGCACCCTTCCACAACTGCGCCACGTCGTTCAACGCGCGATCGAGTACTGCAGTTATATCTTGCGGCGTGAGGTCGGCGTGCAGCGGGCGCGCGAAATCCAGAAAGCGCGTGACCAGCGCGCTCAGCCGGTTGGTTTCGGTGGAAATGTATCCCGCAAGTTCTGTGGCCAGCGGATTGGATTCGCCGAGCTTCTGCGTCAGCATCTCCGCCGAACCTTTAATCACGCCCAGCGGATTTCGAATCTCGTGAGCCAGCCCCGCTGAAAGCTGACCCAGCGCTGCGAGCCGCTCGGAACGCCGCGCTTCAGCTTGCGCCTGCTCCAGCCGGCGATTCGTTTCGGCGAGAGTCTCTGCCAGTTCCTGATAGCGCAGAGTTGTCCGCCGATTTTCGACGACAAAACGGTTGACCAGCATCGACGCCAGGAAGAAGAAGAGAATCCGAATGGCGAGCAAGCCGTAGCTCTCCGCTGGGATTTCCAGTTCCCGAATCTCAGGGTCGTAGAGATACGCGCAGTAAGCGGCGGACGCCAGGCTAGTCCAGAATAGTGTCGCCCACGGACCGAAATATTCCGCCGCCGTTACGACCGGCAAGAAATAAATCGGCCAATAGCTGCTGTTGATGCTGATCTCCCCCGTATGGTTCACCAGCAGCGTGGCCAAGCCAATCTTCATCAGAACCAGATAGGCGGCGCCGCGCTTCGGCACGCGCGCAATCAGCCAGCCCTCGCCCAACTGGATTACGCCGAACGCCAGTAGGATGAGTTGCTTGTGAATTTCCTGCACGGGCGGCAGCAGCGCCAGCCCGGCAAGAAAAACAAGCCACAGCAAATCCATCCAGTTCATCGTGGGCCGCCTGGCTTCGGTCATTTTTGCTTTCGATGATTCTGCCGCAAAAAGCGAATCCACCACAGAAGACGACGCCGGAAGAGGTCGCGCTTCTCCCGGCGTTGCCGTCATTGGTTGTCTGGTCCGCCGGCGCATCTCATGCGAACCCTATCACACCGCAAGAAAGCCGTCAGCGTCAACGTCACTTCTTCGCGGGCTTCTCCGCCGGCTTCGGCTCTGGAGCCCGCGGGGCGGATCTCGGCGCCGGTGGCGGCGTAGCAGGCCGCTCCTGGTGCCATTGATTGAACTTCTGCTCCTGCTGCTGTTCCTGTTGCGGGCTGCGCTCCTGTACCGGCGGCGCGGGCCGGACCAGCGGATGCGTCGGCTGCGGCGTGGGCCTCTCGGGCTCCGGCTGTGTGGCGCGATAGTTCTGATTCGCCGGCTGGGTATTGCGATTTTGCTGCACCGGTGTGGGCCTGTTCTCCGGCGGCGGAGTTCCCTGCTGTTCGTAGACTCTCGGTTGTGTTTGCGGCATCTGCTTCACCTGATTGTTGCCGCCGTTCGGCTGCGTGAAGGGTTTGAAGCCGTTCTGAGTTTGGGTGGGTGTCGAAGTCGTCTGCGGCCGGTTGCCTTGATTCATCTGAGCGGGCTGCGCTACGCCCAAGGGACGAACCAAGTTCGAACGAACCATCGCCTGCTGATTCAAATGTCCGCCGGCCTGCGCCTGCCGCTGCTCGATGGGACGCGGAGGCGGAGGAGGCGTTCTTACCGCAACCACCGGCCGGCTAATCACAGATGCTGGCGGCTTCACGGGCGCGGGCCGCCCTGCGCCGATCACGCTGGTGCGAATCGGTTCGGCCTCGACCACATGACTCACCGGGGCTGCGGCGATTTCCCGCGCATCCACGCGCATCACGTTCTGCGCCACCGGGCGCGCGTTCACGAACGCATCGTGCGAAACCACCGTCACGCCATTGTTCCCGCGCTGGTTGGCGTAGGTAATGTTGTTGACAGTTGTTCTATTCACAATCACCGTGTTGTAAACGTTCGTGACCCGCGTGACACTCACCGAAGTATTGGTGATGTTCACATTGTTCACGTACGCGCGGCTGACGCGGTATCCGGGCAGATAGACTTCTCCTGGAGCAAGCGGGAACCATCCCACGCCCACGCCGGCCGAGAAATGAAAGCCCGGTCCGCCGCCAACAAACGCCACCAGCGCCGGCGCCCAGATGGGCCGGACCACGACCGGTCCCGGCACCCAGAACCATCCGTTGTTCACGAACGCCCAGCGTCCGTAGTGGAACGGGGCGAATCCCCAGGGCTCGTCCTCAATCCAGGTCCAGCCCCACGGGCCAACAAATGCCCAGTGGCCGAAGCGATACGGCGCCCATCCCACGGCGACGGCGCGCGGCCGCCAGCAGGGACCGTAGCCGGCAACGTAACTCCAGTCGCCGTTGTCATCGAGATCTTCGTAGCCCGTCATTTCGCGCGAAACATAGTTCGCAGAATCAGCCTGGTCTTCGCGATCGTCACGGGCGAAAGCCCATCCGTCGAAATCGTCGCGGTCCGGAATCTGGCCAAGGTCATAATCCAGATGATCGCTGCCGGTGAACGTAGCGGACTGCCCCGCTACCACGTTGTAGGAGAAGCCTCCGCCTGTGACCCGGCCGCGGCCGTGCCAAACGTCGGTCACGGTCTGACTTCCATCTTCACTCACGTCGATGCGGTATTCGCCGGGCTGCAGCAGAGTGAACGCGATGTTCGGCGTGTCGATCTCATAATTGTCATCGTCGTCCACGTGACGCACGCGCAAAATCACCGAGCCCTGCGCCAGACGGATCTGGGTGGTGCGATCGTCGAGCGCGAGGAACGTGATTCCGGTCTTCGAACCGAGGCGGATCGCGGTCGAGCCGATGTGAACTTCGGCGCGGGAATCCTCGTCCGCCCATAGGTCGTCGCCTGTAACCATGGGACGATTGGGAACGCCGGTGACCCAGTCGTCTTCGCCGGCGGGCCGAAACGAGATCGATCCCTGCGAGAAGTTCAGGCGCGCAACGCGGCCCGGAGGATCCTGCGACGGATCCTGATCTTGACTCTGGTCTTGATTTTGAAGATCTTGATTTTGAACGCCCGCATCATCTTGAGCTTTCGCAACGGCAGAAATTTGCAGAACGAATGCAAAGCTCGCCAATAGAAACATCCAGGACCACAACTTGCGTGTTCTCATGTTTTTCGCCCCGACGGAAAAAAGTCTGCATAAGTTAATTCTACCGACATCCCTGTAAACCCCATAGAGTCGGTTTAGTTTCCTCGGGCGTGGAAGTGCTTGGCGGCAGCAGACTTGGCGACTGGGAAAATACTCCGAGCTTGTCATCCTGAGCGAAGCGAAGGACCTATGTAATCCCCGGCAGGGTGCATAGATCCTTCGCGGGCGAAGAACCCACTCAGTATGACAAATTTCGATAACAAGCTCAGGCCTTCAGTTCTTCAGCGGCGGACGCTGGCACGTATCAACGATCTTCTTGGGATCGATGGCGTCCTTGTCCACCTGCTCTTCCATGATCTTTCCATCTTTGCCGATCAGGAAGTTCACGCGGCGTGCCGCTTGATATTCGTCTTTGTAGATTCCGTACTCGCGGGTGACTTTTCCGCCCCAATCGCTGAGGAGGGGAAAGGTGACGCCGATCTGATCGGCAAAGGCTTTATTGGCGTACGCACTATCCATGCTCACACCCAGGACCTGGGTGTCGGCCGCTTCCAGCGCTTTCAAATTCTGCTGGAAGTTTTTCATTTGCTGCGTTCAACCACCGGTAAAGGCGAAGATATAGAACGCCAGAACGACGTTCTTCTTGCCCCGGTAGTCGCTTAACTTCGCTTCTTTCTGACCGGTGCCGTCAATATATTTCAGCGCAAAGTCTGGCGCCATGTCACCGACTTTTGGCATGCTCGAATTCTCCTTCTTGGTCTGCGCCAAGGTGGGGAATGTGGCGGAGACCGTCAGAAGCAGCCCCATCGCAAAAACCCCAAAGCGATTTTTGTGCATTGAATCCTCCCAAACAATTGAAGCGTAACGCGTCGTGCGTAAAGCGTGATACCTCAGCATAACCCGCCTTGGGGCTGGCGGTAAACCCGACAGTATCGAGAATGCGACCTTACGCATTGCCCAAACCATGGGCAAGACAGTAAAGTTCTGTTCGGAGCCGATTTCAGCACCGGCTTCACGATCAAGGCTTCATCTAGGCTTCGAAAGACGCAATGACAATGAGCATCGCCACTCTGAACGACATTTTCTTCGCCGCCGTCGAACGCAATCTGGACCGCATCATGCTGTACCGCGAGGCCGGAGAGTGGCGGCCGATTTCTTCCCGCGAGTTCGGCCGAAGGGTCGGCAGAACCGCGCGCGCCTTGCACGACTGGGGTATGCGACCAGGCGATCGCATTGCGATCCTCAGCGAAAACCGTCCCGAGTGGCCTACCGCAGACATTGCCTGCCTGCTGCTGGGCGCGGTTACCGTGCCGCTCTACACGACGCTGACGGCGGAACAAACTGCGTTTGCGCTGAAGGATTCAGGCTGCCGGATAATTTTCGTGTCGTCGGATCAGCAACTGCGCAAAATCCTGTCGATCCTCTCGAAGACACAGATCGAAAAAATCGTAGTCATGGATGAGGTCGAGTTCAAGGGGGATCTCGCGCCGTTCGCCGACAAATGTGTGACCATGAGCGGTATTCCGCCGCAGGGTCCAGAGAATCCCGATGTGAAGCTCGATGCCGAGATAGAATTCCGAGCACGAGCTGTCGGCCCCGACGATCTGGCAACGATCGTCTACACCTCAGGAACGACGGGCACTTCCAAAGGCGCGATGCTGACCCACGGCAACATCGCGTCGAACATCGCCTGCTCGCTGTTGGAGTTCAACATGCGGCCAGGCCTGATCAGCATCTCGTTTCTGCCCCTCTGCCACATCACCGCGCGTCACGTGGACTTCGCCATGATCTATCACGGCGTTACCCTGGCTTACTGCCCGTTTATGGATCGCCTTCCCGCGAGCCTGCTAGAGGTGCAACCGTCCATTTTCGTTGCCGTGCCCCGCGTCTACGAAAAAATCTATGCGCAGGCCGAGCAGACGGCCAAGGGCATGGGCAAGCGTGCGGTTTTCGATTGGGCTCTATCGGTGGGGCAGGACCATAAGCCGGAAATTCTTGCCGGAAACATTCCCACTTCGCGCAGCTGGAAGCTGGCCAACAAACTTGTCTTCTCCAAAATTCGCGCCGGCATGGGCGGCAAGATCGAAACTTTCATCTCCGGCGGCGCGCCGCTGGGCCGCGAACTCGCCGAGTGGTACGCCAAGATGGGCATTCGCATTCACGAGGGCTACGGACTCACCGAGACTTCGCCAGTGATCGCGGTGAATACGCCCGTCAATCACCGCATCGGAACGGTAGGCAAAATTCTGCCCAATCTGCAAGTTCGCATCGCCGAGGACGGCGAGATTCTGGTGAAAGGTCCGTCGGTGTTCAAAGGCTACTGGAATCGCCCGGAAGAAACGAAATCGGCTCTGGTCGACGGCTGGTTCAAAACCGGCGACATCGGAAACATCGACGCCGATGGATATCTCTCCGTCACCGACCGCAAAAAGGATCTCATCAAGACTTCCGGCGGAAAATTCATCGCGCCGCAGCCGATCGAGAATTCGCTCAAACTGAATCCGCTGGTCGGAATCGCGGCGATCCTCGGCGACAAGCGCAAGTTCGCGTCGGCGCTGGTGTCTCCCAACTTTGCAGCCCTGGAAGAGTGGGCGCGGGAGAACGAAATTGCGTTTAGCTCCCGTGCAGAATTGGTAGCCAATCCAAGAGTGCAAGCGCTGTACGAAGGCATCGTCGAGGGCGTGAACCAGAACCTGGCGCGCTTCGAAAAACTGAAGCGCGTCATGCTGGTCGCGGACGAATTCACTGTCGACAATGGCGTTCTGACTCCGACCATGAAACTGAAAAGACGCGTGATCGAAGAGCGCTACAAAAAGCAGATCGACGATCTGTATGCGCAGGCGGAAGCAGCTCCAGTTTCATAGACACTGCCCCAGCGATGTCCAAACACGCCACCAGGTCGACGCTGAAACATTTCCTGAAAGGCGCGTCTTCGGTCTTGATCGTGATCGCCGGCATATCTTTCTTCATCGGCGGGCGAGCCATTCACGAGTTCGGCGCTGTCGACCGTACTCTCGCCGAGATTATCGGAATCGGCCTGGCATTCCTGTGCCTCATCCTTGGAGTGGTCGCCAAGTACAAGATTGAAGACATTGAATGGCAGGAACAGAACGAGGAGGCCGAAAAGGAGCAACAAACGCTGAGAGAGAAGATGAACGAACCGCGCGCATGACAGCGACTTCCTGCATCACTACAATATCCCTATGTCGGACTCACTTATAATCGCCGGCCGTTCCTTCCACTCCCGCCTGATCGTGGGCACTGGAAAATACAAATCCTTTCAGGAGACCGCCCGCGCCCTCGAAGCCAGCGGCGCGGAGATGGTCACGGTCGCAGTGCGCCGCGTGAATCTCGACCGCAGCAAGGAATCGCTGCTCGACTACATCGACGCGAAGAAATATTTTCTGCTGCCCAACACCGCCGGTTGCTACACCGCCGACGAGGCCATCCGCGCGGCTCGCTTGGGACGCGAAGTCGGCCTCTCCGATTGGGTCAAGCTCGAAGTGATCGGCGATCAGGCCACACTCTATCCCGACGTGCAGGCGACGCTCGAAGCCACGCGCGTGCTGGTGAAAGAGGGCTTCACCGTGCTTCCCTACACATCCGACGACATTGTTTTTGCCAAACGCCTGATCGACGCGGGAGCGGCGACGATCATGCCGCTGGGCGCGCCCATCGGCAGCGGCATGGGCATTCAGAACCAGGCCCACATCCGCATTTTGCGCGAAATGATCACCGGCGTGCCGTTGATTGTGGATGCGGGCGTAGGCACGGCCTCCGACGCCGCAATCGCCATGGAACTTGGCGCAGACGCAGTGCTCATGAACACGGGCATCGCCGCCGCGCAGGATCCCGTGCTCATGGCCGAAGCCATGCACCACGCGGTGCTCGCGGGACGCCAGGCCTATCTTTCGGGCCGCATGCCGAGAAAGTTATACGCCACCGCGAGTTCGCCGCTGGAAGGCGTCGTTAGATAAATTGAGGAATTGGGGAATTTAGTAATTGTGTAATCGAAAAGCTTGACCATCGCGGCTTTCAATTTCTCAATTACTAAATTTCCCAATTCCTCAATCATCGTGATCCTCCCGCCAAAATACAAAATAAAAGGGGGCGGCTACTCGCCGCCCCCTGGTTCAAATCGCAGACGCAAACTACATCATCTTAACGCTGGCCACATGCATGGCGTCTTTCGACATGGTGCCGGTCACGGTGACGTGATGGCCTTCATGACCCTTCAGAGCGTCCTGGTTGTCGACCGCGAGTACTTTCGAATCACCATCGGTGACGATGACCATCTTCTCACCGGCAGCGACGCATTTTTTGGTGCAGGCTTCGCCGCCCGCATTGGCGCCCTTGGCGCCGCATTTTGCATCGGTGATCCACCCGTTGACGGTCGCACTCTTGCCCATGTCATCGAACGCCATTGCCGACAAGGCAAACACGAAACTTAACGCAAGACAGATCAGCAGAACTTTTCTCATGGCCGGTTTTTCTCCTTTTTTAAATTTCGGATTGCGGGCCCCAAACCGCAATCAAGCACGTGCGACGAAAATCATGCCGTCCCTTCCGGGCGCAGCCAATCCCCGCTCGCTTGTGAAATGAGGCAACCGAAATATACCACAGAGTCAGACGGATTTTGTCAGCCCGGGCACGAAGCGATACTCAGAAGTTGCAGGCAAGACTTGCAGGCAGAACCTGCAGCCGAGGAAAACTCGCGCACTATTTTTTCGCGGAGTGATTTACGGTTGGCGCGGGTTTCGCCGGAGTCGGCGGGACATAAACGTACTCTCCCGGCTTGGCGTATCCCAGCTGTTCGCGCGCTTCTTTCTCGATCGACTTCTGATCGCTCTTCAAACCCTGGATCTGCTGGGTGTAGCGGTCGTTCTCCTGCTGCATCTCGGCAATCTGTTTCTGCAAGGATTCATACTCGGCGCGTTTCTGCTTGTAAACCATCATTCCGTTCGCACCAAACATCACATGAACGAACAGTGACGCCGCCAGCACACCCACTGCGATGGTCGCAATGCGCCGCCGCAAAGGATAAATACGGGTCGCGAGCGGTCGAACTCGCTCGATCCACGAAGCGGCCAAAGCCTCCGCCTGCGGAGCACGGTCGACCATAGCGCGCAAACCATCTTCCGGCCGTGGGAACCTCGTGATTTTTGAGAAGGGCTTCACGTATTCAAAACCTTCAACGCTTCACTCGAAGATCCAATGCTTCGCGGCCGTGCTCAGTTTCTCCAGGCCTTTTTCGCTGCGCGCCTCGGTATAGACGCGCACCACCGGCTCGGTTCCCGACAATCGGTAGCAGACCCACGATCCGTCGCTGAATACCAGCTTCAATCCGTCGGTGCGAACGACCTGGCTGATCTGGTGGCCGCAGAAATCCCGCGGATCCGACTGCAGCTTCTCAGTGAACTTCGCCTTGACCTCCGCGGTCAAGCGGAAGTTCTGCCGCTCGGGATAAAAGGAACCTACTTGGTTACACAAGGCCTGCAATTGCTCGCCCAGCGACTTGCCCCGGCGCGCAACCGCCTCGCAACACAGTAGTCCGGCCAGCACGCCGTCTTTCTCAGGCACGTGATGACGGATCGACAACCCCGCGCTCTCTTCGCCGCCAATCGCAATCTTGTCCTGCATGATAAGTTCGCCGATATATTTGAAGCCGACCGGAGTTTCGTGCAGTTCCACGCCATGTTTCTCGGCGAGAGCGTTGATCATGTTGGTGGTCGCAACCGACTTGGCCACGCCGTTCTTCCAGCCCCGACTCTCCACCAGATAATCGAAGAGCAGCGCAATCACGTAATTCGGCTGCAGGAACGTTCCATCGGCGTCCACGATGCCGAAGCGGTCGGCGTCGCCGTCGGTCGCGATTCCGATCTGGGCTCCAGTCTCGCGCATCTTCTTTCTTAAATCTTCGAGCAGATGATCGTCAGGTTCAGGCGCATGTCCGCCGAACAGGACGTCGCGATAGTCGTGCACCGTCGCGACCTGCAGGCCCGCGCTGCGGAGCAATTCATCGGAGTAGCCGCGCGCGGCGCCCCACATGGGATCAGATGCCACCTTCAGGTTCGCCTTGCGAATCACTTCCAGATCGACAATCTCACCCAGTCGCTGCAGGTATGCGGGCTTGGGATCGAGGGACCCCTGGGCCGCTCCAGCAGCGCTGCTTGCTTTGGCGGACGCAGCAGTGTCGCCGGCGACGATTTCGGCTTCAATCTTTTTCGTGACTTCAGGCAACGCCGGGCAGCCGTCGGGAGTAGAAAACTTGATTCCGTTGTATTCCGGCGGATTATGCGAGGCGGTGAAGTTAATGACGCCATCAGCCTTGTTTTGAATTACCGCGTGCGCGAAAGCCGGAGTGGGCGCGGCCTCCGCCACTACCAGCGGAGAAATCCCTTGCGCCGCCAGAATCTCCGCCGCCATCGCGCAGAAGGTCTCGCCCAGAAACCGCGGATCGCGCCCCACGATCACCCGCGCCCCTTGGGGCTTCTGCGACGCCACGTAACGGGCGATTCCGCCCACGGCACGCCCCACGTTGGCAAACGTAAACTCCTCGGCCATAACCGCCCGCCAGCCCGAGGTGCCAAATTTGATTTGCGTTAGCATGAACGGCCTCACTTCTTCGCAATGAAAATAGGAGCGAAAATGGTAACCTCTCTCTCGGGAACCTGAGATCTAACGCTGAGATCTAATGCGGAAAGCCGACGGCTGATTCTATATGACTGACAAACGAATCGTCCTGTCCACCGCGGGTTCCGAAGACGAAGCCCGCAAGATCGCACATCATCTGGTCGACCACCACCTCGCCGCCTGCGTCAACCTCGTCCCGGGGATTGAATCCATCTATCGCTGGCAGGGAAAAATAGAATCGAGCCAGGAATGGTTGCTGCTCATCAAGACAACAGCTGAGAAATTTCCCGCAGTCCGCGACGCCATTTGGGAATTACACTCCTACGAATTGCCGGAGTGCATCGCAATAAGCGTAGAGGGCGGCAGCGCCGAATACCTGGAATGGATTGCGGGTTCGCTGCAAGCCTGAGGAACCAACCGCGGCTCTGTGTGTTTTTCCCCCGAAAAGGTTTATCCGTGTAAATCCGCGCGAATCCGTGGCAAAGAAGCTTTCCTAGATGGCGCTGAGCGCCTGATCCAGATCGTCGAGCAGATCATCCACATCTTCGATGCCCACGGAAATTCGTACCAGCCCGTCGGTGATGCCGATGGCCTTACGCCCCTTAATGCCGAGCGCCGCGTGGGTCATGGTCGCCGGATGTGAGATCAGGGTCTCCACGCCGCCCAGCGATTCGCCCAGCGAGCAGACCCGCAGCTTCTTGAGCATCTTGTTGGCGTTCTTCAGCGAGCCCGTCTCAAACGTGATCATCGCTCCGAAACCGCTCATCTGCCGCCGAGCGAGCGCGTGTTGCGGATGATCCGGCAACCCCGGATAGAACACAGCCTTCACCTTTTTATGCTTCGCCAGAAAGTCGGCCACAATGCGGCCGCTGCGATCGTGAATCTCCATGCGCGCGGCCAGCGTTTTCACGCCGCGCAGCACCAGCCAGCATTCGAATGGAGAAAGAATCGCGCCCGCCGCCTTCTGCAGAAACGCCAGCTTGTCGGCGTGCTCCTGTCTGGCGCACATCACTACTCCGCCCAGGCCGTCGCTATGGCCGTTGAGGAATTTCGTGGTCGAGTGCACCACCATGTCCGCGCCCAGGGCCAGCGGCTGCTGGAAATAGGGCGACATGAACGTGTTATCCACAACCAGCAAAACTTTTTTCTGACGGCAGATCTGGCTGATCACTAGAAGGTCGCTCAACTGCATCAAGGGATTCGTCGGCGTCTCCACGTAAACCATCCGCGTATTCTTTTGGATGGCACTCTCAACGTTCCTGGCGTCTGAAGTGTCGACGTAAGAAAACTCCAGCCCGAACCCGGTCATCACATTGTTGAACAGGCGCGGCGTCCCACCATAAAGGTCGTTGCCGCAGACCACGTGGTCGCCGGATTTCAGCATGCTCACAATCGCATTGATCGCCGCCATACCACTGGCAAACACGCGAGCCGCTACGCCCCCTTCGAGAGCGCACAGATTTTCCTCTAACCGCGTACGCGTAGGATTCGACACCCGGGAATATTCATATCCCTTATGCTCGCCAATTCCCTGCTGCACGTAAGTCGAGGTGGGATAAATGGGCACGGTCACCGCACCGGTCAGGGGATCGGGCTCCTGCCCACAGTGAATGGCACGCGTCGCAAAACCTGGTTCTTTTGTTTTCTTCATGAATAACTTTCAACTGTCATCCTGAGCAAAGCGAAGGACCTATGCAACTTCTCGGGGATCACGCCTATCGCGAGCTTTCGGGTACCACACCAGAAACCGCGTTAGATGCCGCCTTCAAAAATCTTCTTCGACAAATAGCGCTCCGCCGAATCCGGAATAATGGTCACAACTCGCTTCCCTGGCCCCAGCTTCTGCGCAACTTTCAGCGCCGCAAAAACAGCGGCCCCGCCGCTCGACCCCGCCAGCACGCCTTCCTGCGCCGCCAGCGCCTTCACCGCCCCGAACGCCTCGTCATCCATCACCATCACGATTTCATCGCACACCGAACTGTCGAAAGTTTTCGGCGTGAAGCTGGTGCCGATACCTTCCACTTTGTGCGGTCCGGGCTGTCCGCCGCCCAGCGTCGAGCCCTGCGTTTCAACCGCGTAGGCCAGGACGCCCGGCGACTTTTCTTTCAAGTAACGGGCGACGCCAGAGAACGTTCCCGAGGTTCCACAACCGAGCACAACGGCGTCCACTCTTCTATCCATCTGTTCGTAGATTTCGTGAGCCGTGGTTTCGTAGTGATAATCAGGATTGGCGAGATTCTCAAATTGCCCGGCCATGAATGCCGTGGGATCACTGGCAACCAGCGCCTTGGCCTGGCGGATGGCGCCCTGCATGCCCTCGGCGTCAGGGGTGCGGACCACCTCGGCGCCGAGGGCCCGCATGATGATAACTTTTTCCTGAGAAAAACCTTCTGGCACAAACAGTCGCACCTTATATCCGCGATTCACACCAATCAGCGCCAGACCGATGCCGGTGTTTCCCGCGGTCGCCTCTACGATCGTCCCGCCGGGCGCGAGTTTTCCGTCCTGCTCGGCGCGCCGGATAATGCCAATGGCCGCCCGATCCTTCACGCTGCCGCCCGGATTGAGATATTCGAGCTTGGCGAAAATGTCCGCCGACCCGGCCGGAACCAGCCGCTTCAACTGCAGCATGGGAGTCTCACCGACCAGTTGGGTGATGTCGTCGGCTACGCGCAGGCGGGACATTTCTGAAGTTTTCGAAGTCACCTTACAGGGTACGGGGGAGCGTGCGCCATCGTCAATTGCCGATAGGCCAAGGCCTCTGGTCGTCGCAGCGTATAATTCCCCCACCCCGAAACAAGAAAGGCATCGCATGCGACGCGTCGCCGCCCTGCTGTTGATCGTTAACCTCATCGTTCCATTTCTGGCATTGGCCGCTGACGAAACTCCGCTGACCGGTTACTCGCCGCGCTCCAGCGCGGCCGAGCGCGAGTGGGAAGCTAAGTTTCGAGCCATCCCTGATCCAACCAATCTCAAGGAATACATGCGACACCTCAGCGCGCGGCCGCATCACGTCGGTTCGCCCTACGACAAGGAAAATGCCGAGTGGATTCTCGCCCGCTTCAAGGAGTGGGGACTCGACGCGCACATCGAAACTTTCGACGTGCTTTTCCCAACGCCCAAAGTGCGCCTGCTGGAAATGATCGAGCCGACAAAGTTCACCGCAAAGCTCGAGGAACCAGCACTCGCCATCGACCCCACATCAAATCAGAAATCCGAGCAGCTTCCCACCTATAACGCGTATTCCATCGACGGCGACGTGACCGCGCCGCTGGTCTTCGTGAACTACGGACTGCCCGAAGATTACGAGAAACTCGACCGGCTGGGCATCTCGGTGAAGGGCAAAATCGTAATCGCGAAGTACTACCAATCCTGGCGCGGAGTGAAACCGAAAGTTGCGGCCGAGCACGGCGCCGTCGGCTGCCTGATCTATTCCGAACCGAAAGATGACGGCTACTCCGTCGACAACGTTTTCCCGCAAGGCCCCATGCGCAATCCTGACGGCGTGCAGCGCGGCAGCGTGATGGATTTTGCCTCGGCGAGTCCCGGAGACCCGCTCACTCCCGGCGTAGGCGCCACTCCTGACGCCAAGCGCCTGGCCCTGAAAGACGCGGCCAGCCTCACCAAGATTCCCGTGCTTCCAATTTCCTACGGCGACGCGCAACCGCTGCTGGCCGCGCTCCAGGGCCCCATGGCGCCTGAGGAATGGCGCGGCAGTTTGCCGATCTCTTATCACGTGGGTCCCGGCCCGGCGAAAGTCCACCTCAAAGTTGCGTTCAACTGGGACACCAAACCGGTGAACGACGTCATCGCAAAAATTCCCGGCAGCGTCGCGCCCGACGAGTGGATCATCCGCGGCAATCACCACGATGCATGGGTAAACGGCGCTGAGGATCCCATCTCCGGCCAGTCGGCGCTACTGGAAGAAGCCCGCGCGCTGGGAACGCTTCTTAAACAAGGATGGAAGCCGCGCCGGACCATCATCTACGCGGCGTGGGACGGTGAAGAGCCCATGCTGCTGGGCTCAACCGAATGGGTCGAGGCGCATGCCGACGAACTCCGACAGCACGCCGCCGTCTACATCAACTCCGACGGCAATGATCGCGGCCTGCTCGGCATGGGCGGATCGCATTCGCTCGAACAGTTCATCAACGGCGTCGCCCGCGACATCGAAGACCCCGAGACCAAGCTGACGGTTTGGCAGCGCCTGCAGCTATCGAAAATCGCCGAAGCCAAATCCGCCGACGATCGCAAAGAACTTCGGCAGCGAGCTGACCTGCGCATCAGCGCGCTGGGTTCAGGCACGGACTTCACCGGATTTCTCGATCACATCGGCGTCGCCACCCTCGACCTCGGCTACGGAGGCGAGGACGAGCAAGGCATCTATCACTCCATCTATGACGACTTCTACTGGTACATGCATTTTTCTGACTACGATTTTGTCTACGGACGTGCCTTGTCGCAAACGGTGGGAACGAGTGTGATGCGGCTCGCCGACGCGGAAGTCCTGCCCTTTGATTTCGTGGATTTTGCGGACACGATTCAGACCTACACCAAAGATCTGGAAAAGTTGCTCACCGATAAACAGGAAGAAATTCGCGAGCGCAATCAGGAATTGGACGAGGGCGTTTTCAAAGCCACCCTCGACCCCCGGCGTCCCACGATCGCCCCGCCTCGGGAAGAAGTTCCTCCACACTTGAATTTCGCGCCGCTACAGAACGCTGCGGAATCGCTGGCTCGCAGTGCCGAACACTACCGTCAGGCTCTGTCGCACAAACAAGCCACGCTGAGCGAGAGCCAGATCGAATCACTGCGCGCCCTGAACCAGCAACTGACTGCGAGCGAACGAACCCTTACGAACGATGCCGGACTCCCGCGCCGCGCATGGTACAAGCACCTGCTCTATGCTCCCGGAGTTTATAGCGGATACGGAGTAAAGACCGTCCCCGGCGTGCGCGAAGGCATCGAACTGAAAAAATATGCCGAGGCCGATCAGGAAATCGCACGTGTAGCGAAAGCGCTGCAGGATGAGTCGGCGTTAATTGAATCCACCGCGCAATTGCTGGAAGGGCCAGCCCGCTAGGTCGCCGGATTTGTATCAGGGCACGGCTTTCAGCCGTGCCGATTCGCTGAACAAGAATACCCGGCTTCAGCCGCTGCGGCTCCGCCTACGCCAAAGCTAAAGCTTATTGTAAATCTCACTACACTGAGGGCATCGCTAAAGCGCTGCCCTGATACAAATCCGAGGGGTGCAAGCTGCACTTGGGCCTCGCTATTGAGGGACACTGCTCACTTGCTCGCCGCGGCCGCAGGCGTCGTCCCCGCGTAATACCCGCTCTTGGTGCGCACCATCATCTTGCCGTGGCCTTTAGCCTTAGCCTCGACGCGAATCTGGCGGAAGCCCCCGTTGCCCCTCGGATTGGTCGGCTTATACCCAATCGCGTACTGATTCCGAATGTCGTGGGCGACCGACTTGCTGATTGCGTCCACTTCATCGAGCGTCTTGGGAAAATATGCGATCCCGCCCGTGCGCTGCGCAAGAATTTCCAACGCCTTCCGGGCCCGCTTGGGATGTTCCTCGTCGCCCAGAATTCCAATGGCATACACCGACGGCCCGTTCTCTTCCTGCAGATGCTTCACTGCCTGCTCCAGGGTCTCAGTGCTGGCAGTGTCCTCGCCGTCGGTCACCACAAACAGGACTTTCTTCTCCAAGCGCGCGTGCAGCTTCAGGTGGTCGGCGGAAGCAACGACGGCATCGAAGAGCGAAGTCCCTCCACTAGCGGCAATTTTTTCCAACGCTTCCTTCAGTTTCAGCAGGTCGTTGGTGAAATCCTGGTCCAGATAATATTCGTCGTTGAAATTCACCACAAAGACTTCGTCCTTCGGATTGCTCGCCCGCACCAGATTCAGCGCGGCCGCATTCACCTTGCTGCGCTTCTCGCGCATGGACCCGGAATTGTCGATGAGGATGCCCATCGACACCGGAACGTCCTCTTGATGGAACGAGATGATGGCCTGCGGCTTGCCGTCTTCAAACACGCTGAACGCTCCGCGGTCGAGCGTGGTGACGATGTGCTGCCGGTCGTCAATCACCGAGGCGTGCAGCATGACTTCGTCCACATCTTTGCGGAAGACGAAGACTCCCTGATCGTCCTTGTCCTGCTTCTGGTCTTGGTTCTTGTCCTGGGCCTGAGAAGGCGCTTGCGGAGCCGTTTGCGGAGGCAAAGTAGCCGCCGGAGCGGGCTCGGCAGCGTTTGGAGAAGAGGGCGGAGTGGAGGGCGGTGTTACCTGAGGAGCGGAAGACTGAGCGGAGGACTGAACAGGGGGCGTAGCGGAGGGCTTCGTGTCGCCCTGCGGCGGAGCCTGCGACCAAGCCGGCATCGCCGTCGGCACACCGGCCCAAATCACGAACGTGAAGAGCAGAACCCTCGCGGCCCTATTCCTGAGGCGCGTAATATCCCGTCCTGGCATACACCCGTAGAGGCGGCAATCCTTTCGGTGGCAGCAGCTTCACTTTTATCTTACGCCATTTACCGTCGCGCACCACTTTCGCTGGACGGTAGCCCAGGACATATTGATTGCGCAGCTCCACCCCAATCTTGGTCGCCACATCGCCCAGGTCGTTCGGGTTATCAATGGTGAACGCCCGTCCGCCAGTGAGTTCCGTAATTTCGCTCAACAGTTGCGGGCCCAGCCTCTCCTCCGTGGCGGAAGCGTAGCGGTCGTAGATTCCGATGGCGTAGATCATCACGTCGGCTTCCTTCACCACCGACTTGATCTCCCCTTCCGTGTAGCGGCTATGGTTATCGCCGCCGTCGGAAATGATCAGCAACGCCTTCTTCGGATATCTGGCCTGCCGCATCTTGGTCACGCCCATGTAAATAGCGTCGAGCAGCGCGGTGCGATGCCGGGGTACGGCAAACACCAGCTTGTTCTGGATTTCATCGACTGAACTGGTGAAGTCGCTCACCGCCTCCGGTTCGTCGGAGAACGTGATCATGAAAAACTCGTCCTGCGGATTCGCCGTCTTAAAGAACTCGATCACCGCGTCTTTGGCCCGGTCCATCTTGCTGGCCATGCTCCCGCTGGAATCGAAAATCACGCCCAGCGACACCGGCGCATCCTCGCTGGAAAAGGTCCGAATCTCCTGCGTAGAATTACCTTCATAAAGCTGGAAATTTTCCTTGTCGAGCCCGGTCACCAGCCGGTTCATCGGGTCGGTAATCGTCACCGGAACCAGCACCAGGTCCACGTCAACCTTCAGCGGCCGCACCCGCGCCGTTAGGCCTGTGGTCGAGGCCTCCAAATTGGGTTTGGGGGCCTCTGGAGGCTTTTCCACGTCCCGGGGCGTCACGTGCACATCATTCACGTCGGTCTGCCCGAATGCAGGCAAGACCAGGCACGCCAGTCCCAGAAGAATGAGCGGAATCCACTGCCGCACGGATCTTGCAGTCAGGGAATTTTTGCGCAGCCGGGCTGGAGTCGGGTCCCAGGGGAGAACCGGACAGCCACATCGAAATACGGCCATCGGGTGAGATGACCAGCGCCCTTCTTCCGTTCGCAGGCGGGCCATAATTACCTCATTGGGGCAGGATGTTAGCACAGCTTTTGCCCCGCCGCGCACACATTTTGTCAAAATTTGGAGACAAATCCCAAAACCGCACATTGGTTGTTATTTGTTTCAAATTGGTTGTCTTGGTGGTGGGCAAACAGGAATGTGTGTCGGGACAACTGCTCCCGGCTATGGGCCCGCAGTTCACCAACGGAAATGAAAATCCCAGGTGCCCCATTTCTCGCGCGCCCTTTGCGCGAGAAGGCCTGCTCTGAGCGAAGTCGAAGTGTGGGGATTTTCAACAAAGCGAAGCTGAAGGGTCGAGCGCGGCTCGGCAGCGGTAAGATTCCTGACCCAGAATCAGAAGTGGGCACGCGACCCTCTTGTTACAATCAAAAGTTTCCATGGCAGACATCCTTCCCTTCCGCGCTCTCCGCTATGACTTGCAGCGAGTTTCCGCATCGCAGGTCGTGACCCAACCCTACGACAAGATCACGCCCGCCATGCAGGAGCGTTACTACGCCGCCAGCCCCTACAACCTGGTGCGCATCATTCTCGGCCACCGCCAACCAGACGAACCCGGCAATAATGTCTACACCCGCGCCGCCGCCTTTGGCCGAACGTGGCGAGCCGAGGGCATCCTCCGCCAAGATGGAACGCCGTCCATCTACGCCTATTCCCAGACCTTCAGCGCCCCGTCAGGAACGAAATTCGAGCGCCGCGGATTCATCGCTCTCGGCCGCGTGGAAGACTATTCCGCCAGAGTCGTTTTCCGCCACGAGCAGACTCTGTCCAAGCCGAAGGCCGACCGCCTCGATCTGCTGCGCGCCACCCGCGCTCACTATGAACAGCTATTTCTGCTGTATGAAGATTCTGGACAGATCGATTCCCTGCTGGCAACCCAGCAGCCCCCTGCCATCGACGTCACTGACGAATACGGAGTCGGGCACCGGGTTTGGCAAATCTCCGACGCTACCGTGATTGCGTCGGTGCAGGAAAAGATGCGTGACAAAAAGCTGGTCATCGCCGACGGCCATCACCGCTACGAAACCGCGCTCAATTATCGTGATGAATCCCGCGCGGCGGCCGGATCCGCTCAGAACCCCGATGCCCCGTACGAGTTCGTAATGATGACCTTCGTCAACCTGAACGACCCCGGCCTGCTCGTGCTGCCAACACATCGCGTCGTGCACTCCCTGAATTCGTTCTCAGTAGATGACTTTCAACAGTCCAGCCGCACCTATTTCGAATTGGAAGAGATCGACCCTGCGCTCGACGCCGCCCGCGCCACAGCGCTGCTGCGAGAACAGGGCCGCAACTCAACTGCTCTGCTCGCGGTCACCGCCAACCGCGCCTTCATCCTGCACTCGCCAAAACCTGCCGCCGCAAAATTTTTGGCCGGACTCTCACCTCGCCAGCAAGCGCTCGATGTCGTTCAGCTACACAAATGTCTTCTGGAAGGCGTGCTGCAGCTCTCCGAAGAATCGATTCGCAACCAGCAGAATTTGTCTTACTTGCGCGAAGCCTCCGAGGCATTGGATCAAGTACGCAAGGGCGCAGCCAATATCGCGTTTCTGATGAACCCCTGCCCGGTCTCGCAGGTACGCGACGTGGCCTTCGCCGGCGAAGTCATGCCCCAGAAGTCCACCGATTTCTACCCCAAGCTGCTGAGTGGATTGACCGCCTATGCGCTGGACTAAACTTTCGCGCAGCATCGGCGCCTCTCGTAGCGCCGGCGTCCCGCCAGCTGTCCAGAGCGCGTCTCGCGCTCCGTCCGTCCACGCAACTGGACTCTTCCTGATCTTCACTCTTACCCTTGTCGCCGCAATCCTTCTCTCCGCCGCTCCCCCCGAAAAGCATCTCGCTGTCTTCTCCGTCGCCGCCAACTATTCCCTGCCTCTCGTCCAGCGCGAAGGCCGCTCTTACGTAGGCCTGCTCGAACTCCTCGAACCGCTCGGTAAAGTGACCGCCAAGTCGGAAGGGCCGCGTTGGCGCCTGCGCTACAACAACAACGCCGAAGGCGTTTTCCAGATCGGCAAGACGCACGCCCGGGTGCAGGGACGCGACGCCGACCTCAGCGGAAGGTTCCTGGTGGAAAATAACCGCGGCCTGGTCCCCGTAGCTTCGCTGCCTTCCCTGCTGCCGCGCTTTCTAGGGGGCCCGGTCACGCTGCACGAAGCCTCCGCACGCCTGTTCATCGGCAGCGTGGGCACCCATTTCGCCGCAGCGCTCTCCGCCGAGAATCCCCCGCGCCTCGTCTTCCATTTCACCGCGCCCGTAAACCCGAGCGTAGCCACCGAACCCGGCGCTTTGCGCATGACTTTTTCCCGCGAACCTCTGGTAGCGCCCGCTTCGCCCACGCTCACCTTCGGCAACCGAACCATCCCCTCGGCCATCTACAGCGAGAGCAATGGCGCGGCCGTAGTCACCGTCAACGCCGCTATCCCGGTGATGGCCACCTTCAGCAGCGACGGACGCACCATCACCATTTCTTCCACATCCACGGCAGCGTCGGCATCTTCAGGCTCGCAGAACGCGAACCCTCCCGCGTCTGGAACAGCGCCGAACACAGGGGTACCGAACGGGGTGCCGAACGGAAGCGTACCGAACTCAAGCGCGCCTACCCTCTCGGGTCAGCCTGCCCAGACACTCCCAGGCACCCCGCCCGCGACGCCCGTATCCACACGCCGCTACTTCGCGGTAGTCGACGCCAGCCACGGCGGCGACGATCATGGAGAGACTCTCAGCGCCACCCTGCTCGAAAAAGACGTAACCATTGCGCTCGCCCGCAGCCTGCGTCAGGAGTTGGAATCCCGCGGCATCCCCACGCTGGTGCTGCGCGACTCTGACGCCAATCTCACGCTCGATCAGCGCGCCATCTTCGCCAACACCGATCACGCCGCCATCTACATCGCCGTACACGCCGCCTCCAACGGTCATGGCGTGCGCGTCTACACCGCACTGCTCCCCTTCGATGGCGACGACCGCGGAACCTTCCGCAACTGGTCGACCGCCCAGCACGCCTCGTTGCCGCTGAGCCAGAGCGCCGCCGCCGCCGTGGCCGCCGAATTTCAGCGCCGCCAAATTCCGGTTCGCACCCTGACCGCGCCGTTGCGTCCCCTGAATAACGTTCTTGGCCCCGCCATCGCCGTCGAAGTCGCGCCCCTGGGCTCCGACTCATCCCAACTCACCGCCCCCGACTATCAGCAACTGGTCACCAGCGCCGTAGCCACCGCCATCGCCGCCACCCGCGACCAACTGGGAGCCGCCCAATGATTCCCCGCCACCTCCTGATCGGGATGACAGTCCTGCTGGCCGCCGCTCTCGGCCTAAGCCTCTACGCCTGGCACATGCGAAGCACCGTTGCCTCCGTGCCCATCGCATCTACCGATACCCGCCCGCTCGCCCCTCCCGTAGCCGGACCCACCGAGCGCGTCACCCTCTACGTCGCCTATGATGCCGACGGCAGCCTGCGCGCCCAGCCTGCCCTGATCCCCCTGCCCTCCGGACGCCAGCAGCGCGCCGAAGAACTTCTGCGCGCCGTATTGTCCATCTACCTCGACAAGTCCTCCCCCCACGTGCTCGGTTCCGGCGCCGACGTCCGCACCGTCTTCCTGGTCGATCCCGGAGTCGCCGTCATCGACCTCAACTCCGCCTTCGCCGACACCCACCGCTCCGGCGTCCTGGTCGAGGAACTGACCGTCACCTCGCTCATCCACACCATCTCCGCCAACACCCCCGGCATTCTGAAAGTGAAAATCCTGGTCGACGGCAAAGAACGCGAAACCCTCGCCGGCCACGCCGACCTTTCTTCGTTCTACGACGTAACCGCCGTGAATCAGCTCGCCACGCAACTCCAGCCCGCGCAGTAGCACCAACGACTTTAGCGTTGATCTGGGGCACTAGCCGTTCCTCCTGGAGCCCCAATTCAGATCCGTCGGGGTAGCGCCAAGAATCAGGCATTGTCCAACCTCGCCAGGATTGGTCCGAGTACGTAGGCCACGAAGATCCCGACCCCGTAAATAGCTGCCGAGACCCACAGAAGAACTCTGCTGAGCTTCGTCGCCTCCTCACAAGCAGAAGGGTCGTCCGCGCTGCATTGCCTGGCCCGGATACGGGGCGCGATGTAATATGCGTTAACGAAGCTCATCGCAATCAGAGTGCCGGATACGGCAAACGTCCACTGCTTGTGCTGCGAAAGTGTCACAAGCCAGGGCATGAACGAGAGCATCGACGCAACTGAAGCACCCAGGCCGAAAAGCACAAGCAAAGAGGGCAGCGCACAGCACAACAGAGTGCTGAGCGAAGTGAACAGAGAGAAGTAGTTGAGCACGGCTGACCGTTTGCTCGTCGTGACGGTACTCATTGTGATTTTTCTTCCATCATTGATTGATACCGGATGGAATCCGGCGTCTTGCCCTTCATTTCTTCGGGAATCGTGCCTTCCACCACAACAGTCTTGCCTACCATTGAGGCTACGTTCGGCGTGGCGGCAGACTGAGGCACAAGCTGCAGCACGTCGTTGGAGCCCGACACACGCAATGCAGCCTTGCCGTCCGTCGCGATCACCGTACCAGCGACGGTTGCCGTGGAATCTTTCATCGTGAATCCGTTCTTGGTGATGGCTTCATTCAGTTGCTTGAGCGTGGCCGTGTTGCCCGGTTTCATCTTCACCACCGCCAGCCCCTTTTCGAGACTGACGTCAACCGTATCCACGCCCGATACTGATTTCAATGACACGCGCACGGCGTGTGCACACACTTCTCAATCCATGCCGAAGATCTTGATGTCGATGGACTTGATTTCCGCCAGGGCAGAAGATGCCAGTATCAAACATGACGCGAGTACAGCGGGTAGTTTCCTCATAGAGCCTCCTAGTGTGAGTTTCCGTGTTGAAAAAGCAGATAGCTGAAATTCACCGCAAAACGAACATGTTCCTTCGCAAATGCGGCCCCCAAATCCTGGTACACAGGAAGCTGAGCCCCGAAGCTGACCGTGTAGTTGTGAAAAATCCCCAGCGCTGTGGGACCAAGAAAGACCTGGTGCGCTTGCGTATTCGCCACGGTGGAGTTCGCCTGCAGGAATCTGTCAGACCGCTCTCCGACCAGTTCGCCGAATAGCCTCCAATCCCATTTATCTGGCGGTCTGCGCCATTTCAGGGGACGATATCCGTAGACCAGACTGTAGTCGAGCACGTCGGGGCGCCTGTCCCCGTTGTGCTCGTAAAACTTCGTGTACGTGCTTCCCAGCCAAACATAGTTGCTGAGGGACGCCATGCCACTGACCACCCCGAACATCGTGCCGGGAACGTTCGTGGTGTGAGCGATTCCCGCGAAACCTGACTGCGGACCCGGGGCGGCAACTCCAGCGAAGGCCGTGCTCTCAAAACGGGTGCCGACCTTCGTCGCCCTGTGCTGGAATCGCCACGACAGCGTTGACTCAAAGTCGTCGCCCGGCTGGATTCTGGTCGGCGGAAGGGCAGTATTTCCCACGACGACGGGCAGCGTGAAGGAAAGCGTCAGGTGCGGCGTGAAGCCATACGCCATCAGTTCTCGCACCGATGCTTGCGAACCCAGGCTCGTGTTGCGCCCGAATACTCCTTCGTCGAAGCTCCACTCGCCTTGAGAATTTGTGGGTGTTGCCAAGGCGAAGACTGGTCCATGCTCCGCAGCACCAGAAAACAGGGGCAATCCAAGAACAACCAAGAACACTACTGCACGTCTCATGTTTCCTCCGCGATGCGCTGACACACGTAGGTGTTACCTTGTGTGCGAAAGCAACAAAGCGGAGTTCAGATTCTCAGGATTGAGTTCGGACCAGGCGGGGCCGGCGGCGGCAGGCCGAGACGTACATGGACCGAATCAGTCTCGGGTACTCGCAACAGTGGAACAATTTCTATCGCAGCAACGACCGAGACCGATGGTTGAATCCGCAAACTAGACTGGATTGACGCGGCCTGCGGGGCGTTGGCGGCGGTCTTGCAGCAAGAGTGCTGCGCCGTTCCCATGTGGCAGTCGCCTGCCATCCTCTTGCAGCACGCCATCTCCGCAGCCGTCATCCGCGGATTTGGCAGGCACGCAAGCGCGGGGATTGCCACCCAAAGGGCAAGCAAACCCAACACTGCGATTGAACGACATCGTGCCATGTCTCGATGTTAGCCTTACTTGCCTGCCCGCTGCAAGCGGAAGCCGGCAACTACTGTCCCAACGTATCGTCCCCACGTATCGTCCCCAACGATCAAGGTTCGAGGGTTTGGCGCCTGAGTCCGACACCTCAGGCCCGGCAGCAGGGTCCGGGAAGTCCGAGTTCCTATGCCGCCTTCTCCAGCCCCTCAATCTCACGCTTCGCCCGCTCCAGAATCTCGCGAATCTTCGCAATCTTCGCCGAATCGTGCGACCCTCGGGTCGCCGCCTTCAGCGCCGTCTTCATCAACTCGGCCGCAGGACGCATCATCTCCGCGCCCTCCATCCCCATCCACGGCGCCCAGTCTCCGGCCTGCTCCGCCCGATGCCAGATCTTCTTCACCGTCTCGGCCTCACGCTGCAACTCTGCCTTGCCGGGATCGGTCAGCGAATAAGTCCGCTTTCCCCCCGCAGTGTCCGAAGTCACCATCCCCTCATCTTCCAATTGCTGCAGCGCCGGATAAATCGCCCCCGCACTCGCCTTGTAAATCCCGCCCGACTTCGTCTCCAGTTCCTTCATCAGCTCGTAGCCGTGCTTTGATCCACCTTCCAGCATCGAGAGCAACGCCAGCCGGATTTCTCCCGGCCCAAAGAACCGCCCCCACCGTCCGCCACGTCCCCAGGGGAATCCTCCCCCCATAAACGGCGTCGCAAATCCTCCACGCCACCAACTTCCACATCGTCCGTACATACTTGACACTCCTTTAAGTCGATAGACCTCGGTTTCACTGTCGAGAACTGCCGTCCGAAACTCGAATCGGCTTTGTAGTCCCTCCAGCAGCAATCCGTCGGTATAACTATCAATCATGCTTTATGTATATCTATAGATATATCTGTTGTCAAGTCAAACATTCCCTCTTCCCTGACTCACCCGCGAGTACTCGATTTTCCGGAAGCCGAAAGCCGAGCGCCGGAAGCCCCTTCATTTACAATCCCCACTGCATGTTCTATCGCTCCGACAATCGCTCCCCCGACCAGCTCCGCCCCGTCGTCCTCACCCCGGACTTCATCACCACGGCCGAAGGTTCCGTCCTGATCGAAGTGGGCAACACGCGCGTCATCTGCACCGCCTCGATCGAAGAATCCGTCCCATCGTTCATGCGCAACTCCGGCAAAGGCTGGATCTCCAGCGAATACAGCATGCTCCCGCGCTCCACCCTGACTCGCACCCCCCGCGAAGTCTCCAAAGGCCGACAGAGCGGACGCACTCACGAAATCCAGCGCCTGATCGGCCGCAGCCTGCGCGCCGTTACCGACCTCACGCGCCTCGGCGAGCGTACCATCTGGATCGACTGCGACGTCATCCAGGCCGACGGCGGCACCCGCACCGCCTCCATCACCGGCGCATTCGTGGCTCTGGGTATTGCGCTCGAAAAATTGGTCGACGCGGGAACCCTAACCTCAGTTCCGCTCAAGGATTTTGTAGCAGCAGTGAGCGTAGGAATAGTGGATGGAGAAATCCTGCTCGACCTGGCCTACGAAGAGGATTCCCGCGCTGACGTGGACATGAACTTCGTCATGACGGCCGGTCACAAAATGGTCGAAGTGCAAGCGACGGCCGAGCATCAAGTGTTCGACGACGCCCAATTGGCAAAGATGATTGCCTTCGCCAAACAAGGCGTGCAGTCCCTCATCGCCAAGCAGCAGTCTGTGCTGAAAACTCTGACGCTGCGACAATAGTCGGGTGATGGGTCGCCCCATTCATCCCGATTTTGGATTGAGTGGGCGCAATCGAACGCTGTCCCCCAAGCACTGGCAACCGGCAGCTGGCAACTGCTTTACGCCACCCACACTGTCTTAGCGTTGAGGAACTCCCGAATCCCCACCGCGCCTAGTTCTCGCCCGTGCCCCGACTGCTTCACCCCGCCAAACGGAATCCGCGGATCCGACGCCACCATCTTGTTGATGAACACCATCCCCGCTTCCAGTTCGTTGATGAAGCGCTCGCGTTCTTTATCATCGTTCGTCCAGGCGCTCGCGCCCAGCCCGAAGCGCACGTCGTTGGCAATGCGGATCGCTTCACCCTGATCCTTCACCCGAAAGATCGACGCCACCGGCCCAAAAAATTCCTCGCCATACGCCGGCGAATCTTTCGGAATGTTGGTCAGCACCGTCGGCGCATAATAATTTCCCTTCCCCTTGATCGGATGCCCGCCCGTCAGCAGCGTCGCCCCCGCGTTCACCGATTTCTGCACATCGGCATCGAGCGTAGATACTGCGTCGGCCGTCGCCAGCGGCCCCAATTCAGTCTGCTCGTCAAACGGATCCCCAATGCGCAGACTTTCCATGCGCGCCACAAACTTCTTTTCAAACTCGGCAGCGATCGACTCGGCGACGATGAAGCGTTTCGCCGCAATGCACGACTGGCCGTTGTTCAGGATGCGCGCCTCGACTGCCGTCTTCACCGCCAGGTCGAGATCGGCCGACGGCATCACGATGAACGGATCACTTCCGCCCAACTCCAGCACCACTTTCTTGATCCGCTTGGCCGCTCCAATGCCGACCTGAATGCCGGCCTGCTCGCTGCCAGTCAAAGTCGCCGCCACTACGCGCGGATCATTCAACAGCGCGTCCACTTGCCCGGACCCGATCAGCAAAGTCTGAAATACGCCCGCCGGAAATCCCGCCTCCAGAAAGAGTTCCTCAATCGCGAGCGCGCACTGCGGCACGTTCGAAGCATGCTTCAACAATCCGACATTGCCCGCCATCAGCGCCGGCGCCGCGAAGCGGATCACTTGCCAGAACGGAAAATTCCACGGCATCACCGCCAGAATCGGTCCAATCGGCAGATAACGAATGAAACTCTTCTTCGCCCCCGTCTCGACCGGTTCGTCGGCCATAAAGCGCTCGGTGTTCTCGGCATAGTAGCGGCAAGCGGTCGTGCACTTCACCGCCTCGGCCACGGCGGCCTTATAAGGCTTGCCCATTTCGAGTGTCATCAAGTTGGCGAACTTCTCCTTGTCGCGTTCCAGGATCTCGGCCGCCTTCAGCATGCGCCTGGCGCGCACGGTGAACGGCGTCGTGCGCTCCGCCTTGAACGTGCTTACTGCCAATTGCAGCTTCTTCTCGATCTCAGCTTCGGTCAGTGGCTGAAATGTCTTGATGACTTCGCCGGTAGCGGGATTAATGGTTGCGATGGCCATAGTCGCAGTCTCCTCAAGTAAGCAAGCCCAATATAGCAAGAACGGTCTCCCATTCGTCGCTGTCGAGCACAGTTATCAATACGACTGAGCGGGCTGCCCAGCAAAATCTCATCTTGTCGAAAAGCCCTATCGATGTATATACTACATGTATATACGAGGTATTCCGATGACCACCGCCAAAGTATTCCGCTCCGGCAACAGCCAGGCAGTCCGGCTACCCAAAGAGTTCCGCTTCAAGGCAAAGGAGGTCGAAGTGTTCCGCCGTGGCGATGAAGTGGTCTTGCGGGAAAAGCCCGCCAATCTCGCGCGCGCCTTCGACCTGCTCGCCTCCTTGCCGGACGACTTTGATCTGCCTGGACGTGAGAACGAAAAGCTCCAGAAGCGCAAGGGACTGTGATGGCCGTTGATTTCCGCTACCTGCTCGACACGAACATCTGCATTTACATTCGCAAGAAGAAGCCGGAACGAGTCTCGGAGCGCTTCCGCAAAGTGGGTTCGGGAGAAGTGGCTATTTCGGTCATTACTTATGGAGAATTGCTCTACGGAGCTAATAAGAGCGCGCAGCGTGCGCGTTCGCTGGCGACTGTGCAAGAGTTCGTACGAATCGTGCCTCCATTGCCCTTGCCCGAGGATGCAGCCGAGACGTACGGGTTTATCCGCGCGGAACTCGAAGGCCGGGGCGAGATGGTCGAGCCCAATGACCTCTGGATCGCAGCTCACGCCCTAGCTTTAGGACTAACCCTGGTAACCAATGACGAAAGAGAATTCCGCCGCGTGCGCGGGCTGAAGATACAGAATTGGGCGGCCTAGAGGTCACATTTCTTTGATTCTTTCTGAGCAAGACTCTGGGTCGCGTGCGTTTTCCCCTTAGGGTACAAGATGAGGACTTGGATTCTGGCGGTTTCGCTAATTCTCGTGAGCCTCGCCCACGCCGGAGACTCCGTCGATTCGGTCTTAGATCGCCTTGCCAAGGTCGACCGGTTCGCTTTTGGGGGAACCGGCTTTGCGGGAGTAACGTCAAAGGGAGAAACAGACTATCGACTCATTCTGTCTCGCCCATCGGCCGAGGCGGATTGCGAGAAGTTGTTCGCGGTCGGCAATCCGCAGGGCAAGTCCTATGCGCTCGTAGGAATCCGCGCACTTGATCCCAGCCGCTTCAAAAAAGTCTCTGGTCCCTTACGCGACTCGACTGAAGAAGTTGTGACACAAAGCGGTTGCATCATTTACCACGAGTCCCTCGGCGTCGTGCTCCGGCGCATCACTGCGGGTGACTACGCCGTGGTTAGCAGGTAAGAGGCTGCGCGCCTCGTTCAAAGCAATCCAGCACCACAGTGCGAGACTAGTGGCCGCTTTCCTTGGTGAGATACATTCTCCCACGGGAAACTTTGTGCTGCAGGGTGGCGGCGAGTTGATCGATGTCGGCGGCCGCTATGTTCACCGTCATGCTGTCGAGCAGCGGAGTGCGGTTGCTACCGACGGCGTCGCGGCGCACTTGAATCAGCAGGCCCTGCACCACGTTGGGATCATATTTATCCGGGGCCATGCGCACCAGATCGCTGAGCGCGCTGCCCACCGAGAGCGGCGCGCGGTAGGGACGCGCGCTGGTCATGGCGTCGAACGAATCGGCTAAGCCGATGATGCGCACCGCCATCGGCAAATCGTCCTGACCGAGCTTGTCGGGATAGCCGGAGCCGTCGCTGCGCTCGTGGTGCCAGCGGACCGCCTCGGGAATTTTTGGCCAGGGAAACTGCACGCTGCTGACGATCTGGTGACCGACGGTGGTGTGGTCGGCCATCTCGCGAACCTCGTCGGCGTCGAGCGCTCCGGGCTTGCTGAACAGGCGGCGATCGACGGCAACTTTTCCGATGTCGTGGAGATATCCCGCGCTGCGCAGAGCGGCGATCTCGCTGGACTCCATGCCCATGGCTTCGCCGATGGCGGCGGCGTAACGGCCTACGCGCAGAGAGTGGCCGTGAATGTTGACGTGCTTCACGTCGATGGCGGTGGCGAAGGCTTCGAGCGCGTTGTCGTAGAAACCGTGCAGCGAGGCCATCAGGCGCAGATTTTCGGAGACCCGCTGCGCGATGCTCTGGGTCAAGGCATGATTCTGAACCGCCAGGGCGACGTAGCTGCACAGAAGATTCAGCGCATCAAGTTCGCTGTCTTCATACTGGGCATCGCCGGGACGGCGGCCCAAAGCGACCACACCGGCGAGGCGGCCTGCGGCTTTCAGCGGGGCGAGGCACTTGAATAATTCCGGCGCGACGTTGCCGTTGGAGCTGAGAAAGACCGAGTAGGTTGACGAGTTCAGAACAATCGGACCGCGCGCGGCTGTGAGTGCGTGCACATGTTTGGGCAGGAGAGGAATGAAGGCAGGGTCGGGCATGAGCGCGAACCCTTGAGCCGACGCGGAGGTCAGCATGGCCGGCTTATCGTTGAACAGCAGGAGCGCACCTTCGCGCGCGCCCGCGGCTTCCATGATGGCCGACAGCATCAGCCGCGAAGTTTCCGAGAACTCGCGCTCCGCCGTGAGAGCGGGACCGAGCTCGGAAAGCGCCTCAACTGTGTGCAGCAACCGCCTTAAATTTTGGGTCTGAATCGCCACGGACGAAGTGGGAGCCAGATCGCAGAGCAAGATGAGGGTAACATGCGGGAAATCCTCAACGCGAGGGCGCGTGTTGGTTAGTTTGATGCGGTAGTGACGAATGCGGAAACAGGGTGACGAGTCGGATTCCGCCACTGGCGGGCCATGGCGGGCGCACGCGCTGACGACTCTGGATTACTTTTACGGCGTAAAGGCTTAACCACGGGGGGACAGAGTTTTCACCGAGGTTTTGATTCCTCCGTGTTCCTCTGTGTCCTCTGTGGTTAGAGATTTTCTGCCAGACCTAGAAATGGTCGCGCAGTTCGGCGAAGCCCCCGACGATCAGGAGTTTTTGCCGCGGAGGAGCAGGGTTGACTTCTTCATGCTCCAGAATCCAGGTGTCGCCGTGAGGAACGAAAACCGCGTTCAGTCCGGCGGCTAGGGCAGGATTGATGTCGGATTTCGGACTGTTGCCGACCATCCAGGTTGTGTCGTGCGAGAGTTCGTATTTTTCGACGACGCGGGCGTAGGCGGCGGCGTCCTTTTCGGCCACGATTTCGACTGCGGCGAAATACTGCTTGAGTCCGGAGCGCTCGACTTTTCCGGACTGCTCGGGAACGTGCCCCTTCGTCAGCAGGATGAGACGGTTCCGCCCTGACAAATACTCGAGCGTTTTGGGGACGTCGGAGATGAATTCGATGGGGTGATTTTCAATGCTGGCGGCGAAGCTGCGGATCTGCGCGTGCAACTCCGGGGTAACCGGTTGCGTGCTGAGCCGCTCGAAGGTGGCAACGAGAGCGTGGGCGAAGCTGTGCAGGCCGTAGCCGTGGGTGACGATGCATTCGCGCTCGACGTCGTTCAACACCTCGCGGACTTGTTCGGGCGAGAACTCGTGGTGATTTAGGAACGAGATGAATCGCGCGATGGCGCGCTCGAAATAGATGTTGTTCTCCCAGAGCGTGTCGTCGGCGTCGATGAGGAGAGTTTGGGGCACTAGAGTAGTGGGCATGACGACGATTCGTTCCGCAAGCTGCGAGCTTTGAGCTGCGAGCAAGAAAGAGCAGATGCCCCGGGTTGTTCAGGACTCGCAGCGAAGCCTTCGTGGATATCGAGAGATAGGGCTCTTAGCTCAAAGCTCGCAACTCGAAGCTCGCAGCTACACCCATTCCACTTTCGCTTCGGGGCCGATGATGCCGGCTTTGTGGCCCATGTCGAGCAGGCGGCGGACGGCTTCGCGGCCGTCGGGGCCGTAATCGAGGGTGCGCTCGTTCACATACATGCCGATGAATTTGTCGGCCGATTGCGTGTCGAGATCGCGGGCGAACTGCATCGCATAGGACAAAGCTTCTTCTCGATGATCAAGTCCGTACTGAATGCTCTCGCGCAAGGCTGCGGAAACCAGCGGCATCAACTCTGGGCCGAGGGCACGGCGGATCGCGTTGCCGCCCAAGGGCAACGGCAGGCCAGTCACCTTCTGCCACCATCGGCCGAGATCGACGATGCGGTGCAGGCCTGATTTGTCGTAGGTGAGCTGGCCTTCGTGAATGATCAGGCCGGCTTCGAATTTTCCTTCGAGCACTTGTGGGATGATCTGGTCGAAAGGCACGACTTCGGTTTCGACTCCGGGAGCGAACAACTGCAACGCGAGGTAGGCGGTGGTGAGCGTGCCCGGCACAGCGATGCGCTTGGTTTTGATTTCGGCCGCGGTGAACGGACGCGGCGAGACGATCATGGGGCCGTAGCCCTCGCCCACGCTGCCGCCGCAGGTCATCAGCGCGTATTTGTCCTGTACATACGGATAGGCGTGAAACGAAATCGCGCTGACGTCGTAGACGCCTTCGCGGGCTTTCTGATTCAGCGTCTCGATGTCGCACAGCGTGTGGGTGAAGCGCAGGCCTGGGGTGCGAACCTTGTTCGTGGCCAGGCCGTAGAACATGAAGGCGTCGTCGGAATCGGGGCTGTGGGCAACGGTAATTTCGCGCACTTGCCCGGAGGACCTGCTGCCCGGCGCCTTGGTTGTTTCAGTTACTGCTGTCATCTTAGGAACTCCAGTTATAAACTCAGGTTATGAAGTCCAGGAAATCTATTGTTGGACTGCGCCTCGTCGAAAGCGCGTGGCCACGGCCGCGGCCAACATCACCTTGATAATCTCAGCCGCAATGAACCAGTAGAGGCCGAAATAGGCGGCCTTGGCCAGTGAATGTGTGTATAGATAAAGCCCCGTCAATCCTCCGGCGAAGAGCAAGATCTCGGCCAGCAATCCGGCGACGGCGGCACGCAGAAAGCTTTTCGTTCCGCGCTCGAAGATATATCCCGCGAGGAATGCGACGAAGGGATACGCCAACAGAAATCCGCCGGTCGGGCCGAGCAACTGCGCGATCCCGCCGGGACCGGGACTGAACACCGGCAGGCCCACAGTGCCCTCGACCAGGTAGAGCGCCAGCGCCGCGAAGCCGCGGCGGCTGCCCAGCAGCAAACCAACCAGCAGAACGCCAAGGTTCTGCACGGTGAGCGGAACCGGAGTCAGCGGGAGCAGAGGAATTGTGATGCGCGCGCACAACGCTACCACCAGACTCGCGCCGACGACCAGAGCAACTTGCCGCGAGGTCTCGATTGCGCGTTGCTGCGGAGTGTTTAAAGCTTGGATTGCCGACTTTGCCATAGGGCGATCTCCCAATCGAAAATCAAAACCTTGAGCGTTCGACGCTGCCCGGGACACAATCTTCAGGGACTAAAGCCCGCTCCATGCTGAACGCTATGCGGCGCGACTGAAGTCGAGCCCTTCCACGGACCTCGCGCTTCGCGCGCCAAATCACGGTTTTAGGTCACTGACAGTTCCGTCGTGTGAGGCGTGGGATTTCTGCAGGTGCCGCCGCAGGCGCACATACAGGGCGATGGCCACGCACACTACGACCAGCGTGCTTAGGCCCAGGATCAGAAACCACCAGATCATCCGCACAGCCGATTAGGATAACAGATGAGGTGAGTGCGGGTGCTCTCATCTTTAGTACCTGCGGCTCTTGCACACGCGGTGGAGACTTGAGGCGCGCAGCGGCGGTATCCCCGTCCTGTACAGCCCTAGACCGGCGGGACACGGACACGGCATTCGATTTTTCTAGCTTGCCTTGCGCTCCGCGCGCTTCTGGCGCAACGTCTCTACGCGCTTGAGCATGAATTGCAGGCGTTCCCGGCCCCACTTGGTGCGCGTCACGACCTTCTCGATGTTCATAAACAAATGCGGGTCGCCAATCTTCGCGCGCACCTCTTTCAGGAAAGGATGAACCTTGGCGAAGATGAGGAACATTTCGCCGCTGCACGCCGGCTGCAGAAATAACTCTTCATTCAAAGCGCCCAATAAGACAAACGACGCCGCCATGTTCCAGTAGCCGGCGACCTGGCGGAACCAGTTGTTTTCCTGCGATCCCATGGTGAATGCAACCGCCATGATGTCGTCCGCACTCTGGGGGAAGAATTCACCGGCCCACCAGTTGCGGGCTTTGCGCATTTCGGCTTCGCGGCGAAGATCGTAGAGTTGCAGAACCAGTTGAGCATCGGCGGTCGTTGGCTTTTTGGACATGAGAGCACCTCAAAGCTGGATTTGGTAGTTGGGAAACTTGGTGATTGAGTAATTGCGACTCGAGTAATTAAGTTTGCCAATTACTAGATTCCTCAATTACTCAATCTATCAGGCTGTGGTCGCCGCCGCTTCGGGAGGCGGAGCCGGGCGTTCATAATCACATTCTTTGTTGGGGCAGGCGATGACCGGGCCGGCCTTCAGATTCTTTTCTACCAGATATTCACTGCCACAACTCGGACACTTCTCGGGAAGCGGCTTGTGCGCCGACGTGAACTTGCAGTTGGGATAATTCCCGCAGCCGTAGAACGTGTTGCCTTTTCTTGCGCGCTTTTCGACCAAGTCGCCGTCTTTGCACTCGGGGCACTTTACGCCGATGAAATTCTGCTTCACGTATTTGCATTCGGGATAGCCGCTGCAGGTGGTGAACTCGCCGTAGCGTCCGTGGCGGATCATCATGTTGCGGCCGCACTTGGGGCAAAGCTCGTCGAGAGGTATGTCAGGAACTTTTTTGCCTTGGTCGAGACGGCGTGTGGTCTTGCAGTCGGGATATCCGGTGCAGGCCATGAACTGACCGAAGCGTCCGCGCTTGAGCACCATCAGGCGGCCGCAGTTTTCGCAATATTCTTCCTGCGTCGTTTCCTGCACGTCGGCGGAATCGAGATCGGGCAGGTTAATCGGATTCTCTTTAGTGAACTTGCAGGTGTTCGGATCTTCCTTGTCGAAAGTGCTGCAGGCGTAGAAGGAACCGTGCTTGCCCCACTTGATCACCAGCGGAGCGCCGCACAGCTCGCACTTCTCATCTGTGGGCTTGGCCATCCGCTTGATGTTCTCCATATGCTTTTCGGCATATTTGAGGTCTTTCTGGAATTTCTTGTAGAAGTCGGCAAGCGCATCCTGCCACTTCTCTTTGCCTTCTTCGATTTCGTCGAGTTCTTCTTCGAGGCGCGCGGTGTATTGCAGGTCGAAAATGTCGCGGAAATTTTCGACGAGCAGGTCGGTGACCACCAGTCCGATTTCGGTGGGCGAGAATTTGCCGCCGATTTTCTGCACGTACTGGCGCTCTTGAATCGTGGTTAGAATCGCGGCGTAGGTTGACGGGCGGCCAATGCCGCGTTCTTCCAACTCTTTCACCAGCGAGGCTTCGTTGAAACGCGGCGGAGGCTCGGTGAAGTGTTGCTCGGGCTTCAGTTCCTTGAGCGTGAGTTTCTGTCCGGCATCGAGCGCGGGGAGTTTGTGTTTGAGCTCCTCGTCTTCCTCGTCCTTGCCTTCTTTGGATTCTTCGTAGACTTTGAGGAATCCGTCGAATTTGAGCACCGATCCGGTAACGCGGAACCAGTAGACGTCGTTGCCAGTTTTGGCTTTGGCGTCGATGTCGACCGTGGTCTGATCGAAGACAGCGGGATTGATCTGCGAGGCGACGAAGCGCTGCCAGATCAGCTTGTAAACTTTGAACTCATCTTCTTTTAGGTATTGTTTGATCTGGTCGGGATGACGCATCGCCGAAGTCGGACGAATCGCCTCGTGCGCTCCCTGCGAATCTTTTTTCTCTTTGAAGGTATTGGGCTGCTCGGGCAAATATTGCGGACCATATTCCTTGCCCACATATTCGCGGACTTCCTGGATCGCCTCTGGCGCGACGCGGGTCGAATCGGTACGCATGTAGGTGATGAGGCCGACCGAGCCTTCTTCGCCGAGTTCCACGCCTTCATACAGGCGCTGCGCGATCATCATGGTGCGCTTCACGCTGAACCGCAGCTTGCGCGAGGAATCCTGTTGCAGCTTGCTGGTGGTGAATGGAGGCGCTGCATTGCGCCGGCGCTCTTTCTTGTCGACCGTCCGCACGACCCAATCGGCGGTTTCGAGCGCGGCGCGGATTTTTTCCGCGTCCTCGCCGTTGGTGACTTCAACTTTTTCCTCGCCCTTGCCGATGAAACGCGCGTCGAAGGCGGGCGGCTTGCTGGCGGCGAGGTGCGCGTCGATCGTCCAGTATTCGACTTTTTGGAACGCTTTGATCTCGCGTTCGCGTTCGACGATCAGGCGGAGAGCGACTGTTTGGACGCGACCCGCGGAAATGCCGCGGCGAACTTTGTCCCAGAGGAGCGGGGACACCTGATATCCGACGAGCCGATCGAGCACGCGGCGGGCCTGTTGGGCGTCGACCAGATTTTGATCAATGGCACGGGGATGCTCAAACGCCGCCTGCACTGCACGCTTGGTAATTTCGTTGAAAGTAACGCGCTGAATGCGCGGCGGAGGCGCTTCTTCTCCCTTTTTCAGCTTCTTCGGCTTTTTTGCTTTGCCGTTGTCGCCGAGTTCGAACGCTAAATGGGCGGCAATGGCTTCACCCTCGCGGTCCGGGTCAGGCGCCAGGAAGATGAAATCGGCCGCGGCGCCCAGCTTCTTCAGCTTGGCCACAACTTTCTCTTTGCCAGGGATGACGACGTAATCCGTCTCGAAGCCGTTCGTGGTATCCACACCCAGAGTGCTCTTGGGCAAATCCTTCACGTGACCGAGTGAAGCCTCGACCGTGAAGCCCTTACCCAGATATTTCTGGATGGTCTTCGCCTTGGCCGGCGATTCGACAATGACTAAACCTTTTGACAATTTATCCTCAGTTTCGTTGGAGTTCGATTTGAAGCTAGCACGAATGTCAAGTGCGCAACAAGTTACTGGGAGAAAGCTGCCAGCTCTCAGCTATCAGCTCTCAGCTTTTGCATGAGCGATGCGAGCATCCGTTTTACCTCAACTGCTTCGTCCGAAAGGCGCTGATAATCCTGGCTCTTCAATAACTCCAGGTCCCTGGCCAATAGCAGGTGATACTGTACTTCGCTGGCCGAACCTGCGGCGATTTGCAGGAAACGCGCGAAATCTACGTCGCCTCGCCGGCAAACTCCCTCAGCGATGTTAGCGCCGATCGAGGCAGAAGCTCTCCGCATCTGGCTGGTCAAACCATACATCTCTTCCCGCGGAAACGATCTGCTGACCTGGTAGACATCGAGGGTCAGCGCATGCGCCTTCTCCCAGACCTTAAGATTTCGGAAGTCCTGCACATCAGCCTCCTTCACGGCGAACAAGCTGAGAGCTGACGGCTGATAGCTGACAGCTCTCTAGAAGCTTTTCACAAAATTCTTTCCCGGCATCTGCCTGATCTTGCCGGCCAACTCCAGTTCGAAGAGTGCGGCGAAGATTTCCGACGACGACAAATCGTTCTCCAGCTTCTCGACAATTTCGTCGATGTGGGTGGCCTCGTCGGCTTTCAGTAGGCGCAGGATTCGCTTTTCGTGAGGAGGGAGCCCTTCGTCCGGGAATAGAGATGCGGACGAGGAGCCCGGGGATTCAGGCGAGGCGGGCGGAGTCAGTGCAAGTCGCACTTCTGGCGGGAGATCCTCCCACACGTCTTCCCAGGTCGCAACCAGTTTGGCGCCCTGTTTGATGAGGGTGTTCGGTCCCCAGGAATTCTTGTTGGTGACGTTGCCGGGGACGGCGAAAACGTCGCGATTCTGTTCGAGGGCGCAGCGCGCGGTGATGCGCGTGCCGGAATATTCCGCGGCTTCGAGGACGAGTACTCCGACTGACATGCCGCTGATGATCCGGTTGCGAATGGGGAAGTTTTGCGGTGCGGCAAAGGTTCCCAGAGGAAACTCAGAGATCAGTGCGCCTCCTAAAGCCAGAATCTGTTCCGCGAGACGTGAATTTTCCTTGGGATAGATTACGTCGACGCCTGTGCCAAACACGGCGACGGTCTTGCCTTTGGCCGAGATGGCGCCGCGGTGGCTGGCGGTGTCGACGCCGCGGGCCATGCCACTAATAATGACCAGACCTTGCGCGGCGAGATCGCAGGCCAGACGCTCGGCCATGCCGGAACCGTAGGGCGTGGGATGGCGCGTTCCCACCATGGCGATGCCGGGGCGGGTGAGCACGTCGGGATTGCCGCGAACTCGAAGAATTGGCGGAGGATCATAAATTTCTTTCAGACGCGGCGGGTAGGAGGGATCATCGAGCGAAACCATGGCGATGTCCGCTGCGGCGGCGCGGGCAATCTCTTCGCGCGCCAGCTCCGCTGACTTTCCCGTGGCGATCGATTGGGCCGACACGGCCTGAATGCCGGTGGCTTCGAGTTCAGTCAGGGAAGCGCGGAACACGGCTTCCGCCGATCCGAAATGTTCGACCAGTTTTCGGGCCTTCGTAGGCCCCAGGCCGGGCGTCAGCGAAATGGCCAGCCACTCTAACAGATGAGTTTCGGCGGGAGATACTACGGCATTGGACACTTTGGGCTCCGAGCGGACTGTAATCATGGGCCGACAGCGGAGTCAAGGACATCCGTCACACGAGGTTTGTTAAAATTGTGGAAAATGAGACGTTTACGCATTTCCGCCATTTCTTACCTGAATACAGCCCCCCTCATGTGGGATTTCGAGCACCGCGGGGCGGATCATGACCCCGGCAGCGAGTTTGATATTTCCTATACTCTGCCCTCGGCTTGCGCTCAGGCTCTGGCGGAGGGCTCGGCCGACATCGGCATTATTCCGGCGGCTGCGTATGGGGCAAATCCTGAGTTGATGGTGCTTCCCGAGGTGGCCATCGCTTCGCGGCGGGCGGTGCGCTCGATTCTGTTGGTCAGCAAGGTTGCGATCGAGAAAGTGCGCAGCGTCGCGCTCGATACGTCGTCGCTGACATCGGTGGCACTGACGAAAATTCTGTTCGAGAAGTGGCTGGGCGGCGGCAGGACTTTCACCCCGATGGCGCCCGATGTCGAAGCGATGCTGGCCGGGCACGATGCGGGATTGCTGATCGGCGATCCGGCGTTGAAGATTGACCGGGCGCGCTATGAGACTCTCGATCTTGCGGAGGAATGGATCCGCTACACCGGCAAGCCCTTTGTCTTCGCCTTCTGGGCGGTGCGCAGCGCGGCATTGCGCGAGACTAACCCGTCGCTGGATTTGCCGGCGGTATTTCAGAGCTCGCGCGATCACGGGCTGGAGCCAGAGAATCTCAATCAGATTGTGCGCGAGTGGGCCATGCGGCTGGAGATGAGTGAAGGCGATGTGCGAAGTTATCTGACCCAGAATATTCATTACCAACTCGATGCCGGCTGTCTGGAAGGCTTGCGATTGTTCTACCAGTACGCGGCGGAAATTGGCGCACTTCCAGCCGCGCCGGAACTCCAGTTTGTGGAAGCGACGAAGGCGGTCGCGTTCAATTGAGGTCGTGAACCTCTTCCAACCCATCCCGAATGCCGGCGGTGCCGCCGAGGCTGCGCGGCCGCTGGCGGACCGCATGCGGCCACGCACCCTCGATGAGTACGTCGGGCAAGAGCATCTGATCGGTCCCGGCAAACCGCTGCGCACGCAGGTGGACCGCGACGATACCGGGTCGATGATTTTCTGGGGACCTCCGGGGACGGGCAAAACCACGCTGGCCAAGATCATCGCGCACATGACCAAAGCGGAGTTCATTGAGTTTTCCGCGGTGCTGGCCGGAATCAAAGAGATCAAGCAGGTCATGGCCGATGCTGAGCGGGCCCGCCAGTACGGCACGCGCACGATTGTTTTCATCGATGAGATTCACCGCTTCAACAAAGCCCAGCAGGACGCGTTTCTGCCGCACGTGGAAAAGGGCAACATCCGGCTGATTGGCGCGACTACCGAGAATCCTTCGTTTGAAATTAATTCGGCCTTGCTGTCGCGGTGTCGCGTGTATGTGCTGAAACCCCTGACGGAGGAACAGATCGTGTTGTTGCTGCGGCGCGCTCTCGGGGATCATGAGCGCGGTCTCGGCGAGATGAATCTGACGGCCTCCGACGCCGTGCTGAAGAAAATCGCCAGTTATACCAGCGGGGATGCGCGGAGTGCTTACAACGTTTTGGAAGTGGCGGCGGGACTGGCAAAACCCCCACTTCTCGCAAAGGACGCGAGAAATGGTGCACCCGCGGTGAACGATTCGGCGGAGATTACTGACGACATTGTTCGCGATGCTTTGCAGAAGCGCATTCTGCTCTACGACAAATCGGGGGAAGAGCATTACAACCTGATTTCCGCGCTGCACAAGTCGGTGCGCAATAGCGATCCGGATGCGGCTCTGTACTGGCTGGGACGCATGCTGGAGGCCGGAGAAGATCCGCTTTATGTGGCGCGGAGGGTCGTGCGCATGGCTGTCGAGGATATTGGCCTCGCCGATCCCAACGCGCTTTCGTTGTGCATGGCGGCACGCGACGCGGTGGACTTCATCGGCATGCCGGAGGGCAATCTGGCGCTGGCTCAAGCTGTGGTTTATCTTTCGGTTGCTCCTAAATCGAACGCCCTGTACACGGCTTACGGCGAAGTGCAGCGGGATGTCGAGCAGACTGCGGCCGACTCGGTGCCGCTGCACTTGCGCAACGCTCCCACCAGTTTAATGAAAGGACTCGGCTACGGTCACGGATATCAATACGCTCACGACCTGGAAGCCAAAGTCGCCGACATGCAATGCCTGCCCGACAATCTGCGCGATCGCGTGTATTACCGGCCTACGAACGAGGGCATCGAGAAGCGCATCCGGGAGCGCATGGAAGAAACAAAACGTCAGCGTTCGCGGGGCTCAGAGGGCCGTTCTGCCGAAGCAAAGAAAGAGTCGTAGCAGCCTCGCGGGACATCTTATGTGACAACAGCAGGAGTGCAGTTAGGCTACTTCAGCAAGCAGGATTTGCGCTCATGGCTACAATTCCCAACGCCGCCAGCAACCAAGTTGTTCCCGTTCGCGCTGTGCCCGCCGATTTCGTCGATGACCTGCAGCGGGTACAAAAAGCTGCGCAGAGAATCACCTCGATTCTCGACCTCGACGAACTCATCGACAGTGTGGTCAACGAAGTCGCGCATTCCTTTGGCTGTTTGGAAGCCAGCATCTATCTGCACGACGAGGACCGCGCCGAGATGGTGCTCGCGGGGATTCTCGGCTGCAGTGAATGCTGCGAGCCTGGCAAAGGGCATCGCCTGAAGATCGGCCACGAGGGCATGGTCGGATACGTCGCGTCCACCGGTCAGCTGCGCTATGCGCCCGACGTCCGCGAGGACCAGTACTACATCGGCTGCCAGGCAGCGACGCTCTCTGAGGTGGCCATTCCGCTGCGCGTCGACAAACATCTGGTGGGCGTGTTCACGGCGTCGCATCCGGAACTGGACGCGTTCCCGCGCCAGCAATTGCGAATTTTGCAGGCGCTGTGCGATCACGTTGCCATCGCGATTCATAACGCGCGACGCATCCAGTCGGAGCGTGCCGAACGCGCGGTCATGGACCGGGAGGCTCAGGAGGCGCGCGCCATGCAGCAGGCGCTGTTGCCCAAGTGTTCTCCTTACATTCCGGGGTTTGTGGTGTCCGGTTTGAGCGTGCCTGCGCGCGCCGTGGGCGGCGACTGGTACGACTTCATTCCCTTTCCTGACGGGCGCTGGGGGCTGGTTCTGGCCGACGTATCGGGCAAAGGCACGGCTGCCGCGCTGTTGATGTCCGCCACGCGCGGCGTCATGCGCTCGCTGGCCGAAGCCTGCCGTACCCCGGGCGAAGTGTTGACCCGCTTGAATCAAGTTCTGGTGGACGATTTTCCCGCCGGAAAATTTGTGACCATGGTGTATGCCGTTCTTGACCCGGCGACGCGCACCGTAATCTTTGCCAACGCCGGACATTTGCGGCCGTTGTTCATCGACGCCGACGGCGAGCACTTCCTCGACACGGAACGCGGCCTGCCGTTGGGACTCGGCTGCGGAGATTATTCCGAGACGCAGGTTTCGTTGTCCGAGGGATCGAAGCTCATCTTCTATAGTGACGGCATCACCGAAGCTGAGAACACCAATGAAGAAGAGTACGGTCTGTGCCGCCTGGCTGAACATGCGGTGAAAACGGGCGCCTCGGCGGTCACCATTGTGGATGACGTGCGTTCGTTCTCCAACGGAGCAAACCTTCGCGACGACGCCACTGTAGTATTTGTAGGGGTTGGGCGCTAGGTCGTGTGGAGCGGACACTCCCTTCGGCTTCGCTCAGGGCAAGCTTTGTCCGCTGCCTTTGACGCGGATATTGAATGTGACGTCAGTGAACGAGCACCAGACTGCTACCCTGCCGGAAGCAAACTCTAAAGAAGCGAACTCAAAGTCAAAAGCGCCGGACAGAGCTTGCCCTGAGCGAAGCCGAAGGGAGTGTCCGCCCCACACTCATTTAAGCGGATCGCTCCGGAGTGGCCTCATGTTGGGTGCGGGGCAGAGTGAAGAGAATGATGAGGCTGATGAGGGCCAGGGTCGCGACGATGAAGATGCTGCCTTCCGGGCCGGTTGCTCCGCCGCTTAGGATCGGCTTGCCTACGGGGTGTGTGGCGAGGAGGTGGTGCTCGGCCATCATCCCGCTGTCGGCGACGCCGTAGAGAAAGGATTGGCCCCAGTCCCATGAAGTGTGCAGGCCGATGGCGAACCAGAGAGAGCCGGTGCGCCAGAGACTGAAACAGAAGACCATGCCGGCCAAGCCGACGGAGAGCAGGCCGATGGGAGATTCGCCTGGATTGCTGCTGTGGCCCAGACCGAAGAGGATGGACATGATGATGGCTGCGGTCCAGAATCCCAGGGCGTGGCTGTGGCGGGCCTTGAAAGCCCACTGGTAAAAGCCGGCCAGGCCGCGGGTGAGCGTGTATTGCAGGTAGCCACGCGTCAGGTACTCTTCGAGCAGTCCGACCATAACAAAGCCGAGCAGCCAGATTGCGCCGTAGCGCAGAATGTCACTGCCAAAGAGCAGGCGGCCATCGAAGACGAGAAGTCCGGTTTTCCAGAGGGTCAGGACGAGAAGTGAGAGACAGATGACTCCCCAAGCCAGGCCAGCGAAGAAGTGCGCGAACTTGCGGCTGTCGCCGAATCCGTATATAGAGTTGGGGCGGCGCTCGATCTTCGACATGATCCAGGTAACGAAAAAGACTATGAGGAACGGAATGAACTCGCTGAGGACCACGAAGCGCGGTGTAGCGGATTTCTGCGGAGCTGCGTTGGGAGCAGGCGCATAAAGCTTGTGGCGAGGCGGATAAAGCTTGTGGCCGATGACGTTTACGGAGATGGCAATGGCAGCCAAGATGGCGATGAAGATCAGCAGGCTCCAGCCGGCGCGGAGGCCGTCTTTGCCGATGAAGATCGTGCGCAGAGTCGAGGGCTGCGTGGGTGCGACTGGTGTGGATGATAAAGGTTCGGAGGGTGGCAAGGTTGCGTCGGAATTCAAGGGGTCTCCTGAGAGTGGCACGAGTCTAGCTTAGTCCTTCTGCGGTTGTCGTTACTGCGGCAGTGCTTCTGCGACTGCTTCTGATGCTCAGCGAAATCGCGCCCGGTGTTCCTTAAGGATGCAGCGATCCATCACGACGAAGATTCCAGCCTGGCGGGCCTTTTCCGCCGCTTTTTCGTGGATCACATCTTCCTGCATCCAGATAGCCGGGACTCGGAGTTGGATGGCCTGGTCGACGATCGCTTCCACAAATTCCGGGCGGCGGAAGATGTTCACAATGTCGATCTTCTCAGGCATTTTCTCCTTCACCTCGAGCAGCGATCGGTAAGCCGGCTCCCCGAGGCACTCATCGATCATGGGATTCACCGGGATGATGCGATATCCGTGGCTCTGCATGTAGGCGCTGACGCCGTGGCTGGGGCGCATGGGATTACAGGACAGGCCGACCACGGCGATAGTCTTGGCGGTTTTCAGCAGATCGGCGATAGGATCCGAGGGCGTCATCGAAGCGGTCGAGCTTTATTTAGATTTAGATTTAGATTTAGATTTAGCGGCTTACTTTTTATTGGCTTGATCTTCTTTCTGTTTGTACATTTTCAGCGCCAGTTTGCGGACCGTCTCGGAGACTTCCTTATTGCCCGAAATGTTTTTCAAATCCACGCTTAACAGGTGTTTCATCAAGCCCAGGCCCAGGTCGAGCGGGGTGCGCGGGTTGGACACCAGATTCCGGACCACCTTGTAGTTCTTCATAAAGCGGCGCTTGAGGGGAATCTGGCGCAGCACGGACTCGAGCACGTTCTTCTGGCTGGCGAATTTTTCCACCTCGCCGTCGGAGAGCTTGGGCGCTTCCAGGACAGCCAGCGCCACCACCTTAGTGCCGTCGCGAATCAGAAGCGAGCGCTCCTCCTTGTTGCCTTTCAGCGCCAGTTGGATGCGCCCCTTTACGTCGAGGCGGTTGATCTTCTGCAGGGCATTTTCGCGCACAACGGGGACTGGAGCTTTCTTGAAGGCGCCCGTCTTTGGCGCGGGCGCGTTGCCTGGTGTCGAGGGCGCCGATGTCGAGGCCACCGGTTCGGCGGGCGCGGGGGCTTCCGCGGTTTCGATAACCGGGAAATAATCCTCACCCAGCAATTCCAGAATTCCTCCGATGGCCTGGAACGGCTTGTCGCCCTCGGCGGCAATGTCGACGGCGTGCTCCTTGAGGTAGGCGGTGAGGACCTCGTCGTCGGCCCACTCGTCCGTGGGCGTTTCAGTCGCCGCTGCCGCCGGAGCGTCGGCCGCGGCTGGTTGGGGCTCACCGGCGGGTGCGCCCTCTGCGACCGCAGCGGGAGTTTCTTGAAGGCTGGACACAAGAGTTCGCAATTCTTCGGCTCTTTCCTTCGGCAGGTAGGGGTTTGCCTGGAGGGTCTTCAGGACGCCGGGCAGCAACCGCACGCGCGGACTCTTCAGCATCATATCGATCGATTCCAGCGCCACGCCGATGGCAAGTTTCGCCAGCTGCGCCTCTGCTATGGAAGGATTCTCCAACAGAGTCGGCAGCAACTTGGGTCGCAAATTGTCGGGAGAGATCAAATAGTCCAGCACTTCGCGCGAGGTTTGAGGATCGGCGGCGGCGGCCCGCGACGCCTTTTCGTCCCATCCGGCCAGGGTCATGCGAGCCGTGGCGCCAAACACCGGGTTGTGGCGGGCGAGATAGACCAGGATCTCGAGGTTCTCGGCGGCCGAGACTTGCAGCGCCCCGCGCGCGGCAAACTGCATCAGATTGGAGGGCAGCTTCGAAGCGCGAATTTGATCGATGGTGCGCGCCATGCCTTCGTGCCTTGACGGCGAGTGATGCTCATCGGCCATCGGAGATCGCATCCCCCGGGGCCAATGAGTCCAGTTCCGTCACGGCCAGTTCCAGTTCCCGGGTGATGCGGTTCCGCGGATGCTGGAGAAATACCTCCACCAAAGTCCGATAGTACCAAAGAGTGCCCTCGCGTCCACCGGTGAATCTTGACCAGACAGATTCGCCGATTGAACGGTAATCGCTGAGGATGGAGCGGACGTTGTTCAGCTTGTCGGCGGCTGAAACCAGCCGCGTATCGGCGTCGGCAGACTGCAGGTGCAAGATATATTTTTCCTTGCGTTCGCGCCACGGCGGCTTGGGATCAGTGTCGGCGTCGGTGCAGCCGTCTACGACTTTGGCGACGCGACTGCCAAACCGGCGCCGGACTTCTTTCAACATGGGCGCTCCGCCGCAGTCCTCAACCGCATCGTGCAGCAGCGCGGCAATGGCCAGATCTTCATCGCCTCCAGCCTCGAGCACCAATGAGGCAACCCCCATCAGGTGCGCGATGTAGGGAATGGTCGACGCCTTACGTGTTTGCTTTGCATGCTTCTCCGCGGCGAACGCGAAGGCGCGCAAGAAGCGCGGGCCAAGCATTACCGACTTCTTCGACAGATGTGAAGATTTACGCATGTAGAGACTCAAAACCTCGCCACCATTCTTGTCATCCTGAGGGGCGCGCCCTTTGCGTCCCGAAGGATCTATGCAATCTGCCTGCGGCATCGGAGCTTTCCGCGAGTTGCATAGGTCCTTCGGCTCGCAAAAAGCGCGGGCCTCAGGATGACAAAGGTTCACGAACGCTACTGCTTCTCCCCGCGCCGCGCCAGCAGATAAGCGCGAATGAACGGCTGCAGATCGCCGTCGAGCACGCGGTCGACGTCACCAACTTCAGTCTTCGTACGGTGATCCTTGATCATGCGATAAGGCTGCAGCACGTACGAGCGAATCTGCGACCCGAATTCAATGTCGAGCTTGGAGTCTTCAATCTTCTTGGTGGCGGCGCGCTTTTTTTCCATCTCGAATTCGTAGAGCTTCGAACGCAGCATGCTCATGGCGCGCTCTTTGTTCTTGTGCTGCGAGCGCTCGTTCTGGCAGTTGGCGACCAGACCCGTCGCGATGTGGGTGATGCGCACGGCGGAGTCTGTGGTGTTCACGTGCTGTCCGCCCTTGCCACTGGAACGGTAAGTATCGATGCGGATGTCTTCGGGCTTGATGACGATCTCAATGCTCTCGTCGATTTCCGGGGAAACATACACGCTGGCGAAGGAAGTATGCCGCCGCTTGGCTTGATCGAAGGGCGAGATGCGCACCAGGCGGTGCACCCCGATTTCGCTCTGCAGAAGTCCGAAGGCATATTCGCCGTTCACCGCGAAGGTCGCTGACTTGAGTCCCGCTTCTTCGCCGGGCTGGTAGTCGTAGAGCACAGTCTCAAACCCGCGCCGCTCGGCCCATCTCAGGTACATACGGAGAAGCATGTCAGCCCAGTCCTGCGACTCAGTGCCGCCGGCTCCAGGATGAATGGTGACGATGGCGTTGCGCGCATCGTTCTCGCCGGAGAGCAGCGTTTCGGTTTCGAGGCGGTCGAGCACGTCGCGCAGTGCGCCGATTTCGCGCTGAAGGTCGGCGTCGACATTCTCGCCTTCTTTGGATAAGTCGAAGTAGGCGGTGATATCTTCGCTGCGGCGCGCCAGATCGGTGTCGGCGGTGAGCACGCGCTCCAGGCGCTTCTTTTCGCGCATTACCTGCTGCGAGCGCTGTGGATTCGACCACAGATTCGGGTCGGCGGACTGCTTTTCAATTTCGGCTAGTTGCGGACGGACCTTCTCCGCGTCAAAGATACTCCCGAAGTTCGTGGACCTTCTTACTGAGTTTTTCGTATTCCAGAATGAGTTCTTGATTCATGAGGACGGATCAGCCTTTGGTTTGTTCAAAAATGCAAAGCGCGTGAGCAGCGCTCCCAATGAAATTATCGCACACCCAAATGCGAACCAGTCGCCGTGGCGCGAGTAGAAGGTGGTTACGGAAGTGAGTGCATAGGGCGCAAGCAGCGTCGTCCGTTGCTTGCGCGGGATTTGCGCCACCACTCGTCCCCAGGGATCGATGGATGCGGTGACGCCGGTGTCGGTCGCACTCAGCAGCCAGCGATTGTTCTCGATGGCGCGCATGCGGGTTTGATTCAAATGCTGCGCATAGGCGCCGCTGTCGCCGTACCATCCGTCATTGGATATGTTGACGAACACCTGCGCGCCCTGGTCGGCGAACTGGCGCACCTCATCGGGAAATATGGATTCGTAGCAGATGAATAGACCAAGACGCTGATCGCCCGCGTCCAGCGGCTGGCGCGACGCGCCTGGCTGAAACTCTCCCACTTCTTTGGTCAAGCCTCCGGCGAAGGAAAATACGCTGGGAAACGGCAGATACTCTCCGAACGGCACCAAGTGAATTTTGTCATAGCGCGCCGTCCACTCGCCCCGCGGACTGATCAACGCTGCGGAGTTGAACAGGGGCCCGGTCTGTCGACCCGAGCTCGCAGCGGGCGATGTTCCAATGACTCCGACCACGGTCCAGGAGTTAGTGTCGCGAGCCATCGCGCTCACTGTGTCGCGAAAGGCTGCGTCATTGGTAAGAAATGGCGCTGGCGACTCTGGCCAGACCACCAGATCGACTTTCACGCCCGCACTGCCGGCCGCCGACTTCCCGGTGATTTCGGTTAATTCATTCAACGTCTGGCGCAGATAAGCCGGGGACCAGTCGACGGAGACCGGAATATTCTGCTGCACCAGGAGCGCGGCGTGATCCGCTTTGGCCGGCGGAGCGTCGACCAGTCTCCCTGCCTGCAGGACGGCAGCCGCCGCCAGAGCCGCCGCCAGCAGGGCGAAGCGCTTTCTCCGCGGAACCAGAAACGCCGCCGCCAGCGCGACGTTCACCAGCGCAATCTCGAATGAGATGCCGTACACCCCCGTCGACGCAGCAATGCGGCACAGCGCAAGGTTGTCGACCTGGGCGATTCCCAGCAGGTTCCACGGATATCCCGTCACCCGGGTGCGCGCCAATTCCACTGCAACCCACAGGAATGGAGCGATCACCAGCGGCCGCCGGAAGTCGCGGCCCGACCCGGCCAGCAGGCTGACCAGCAGTCCGAACAGCCCGTGATACAGCCCGAGATAGCAGGAGAAGAGAAATAGCGCGCCCAGTGCCTCGGGTGCGCTGAGGCCGCCGTACTGCCGCATGGTGTCGTAAATCCAATAGCACGTGCCGGCGTACCAGATGATTCCGCACACGTAGCCCAGCAGAAATCCCTGCCAGGGAGTGGCGGGGCGGAGTCGGGCGGAACCGGCAACCTCGAGGCCGTCCGCCGGACGCGCCCGCAGCAGCGCCACCAGCAGCGGAGCCAGCGCGAACCACGACAGAACATAAACCCCGGGAAGAGGAAAGATGATGACCTGAAGAATGGCCGATAGAACGACCAACAGCCAGGCGCTGAAATGAATTTGCCGCACCAGAAAGGATAACAAAAACAGCTCTTAGCTCTTAGCTCTGTTCGTCGACCATGTGTGCAGTGAGAGCCAGGCGAACGAAATTCACAATTTCCGGAGTAATGTATTCCGGCGGCGTGATGCGGAAGACTGGGCGCTCCGCTACCGGCTTCAACGAAACGGCTTGCCATGCCGGGCTGCCGGAAACCTCGTGCAGGATCACCGCGCTGGCGCGGTCGAGGAATTCGCGGGCAGAGTTTTTGAAGTCAGCGGTGGAGGGGTCGAGCACCGTCAGGTACAAGTCTGGCCGCAGAAATTTCAATACGCTATTCGATTCGATGATGATGTTGGCCGCGCCCTCCAGGCGCTTCCGCAAGGCGGGCATCGCCTCGGCCAGCCGTCCCTGTTCGGTTCGTGCCCACAACACGCGCACCGCTCCCGCCACCAGGAATCGCGAAGTATCCGACTCGCCGGACCGGTCTCGCTCTTCAGAAATCGCCCATGAATGGTCAGCGGTGGCGCAGTCGCAGGCCTCGCCGTTGGCAGAACAAATGCCATGGCCGTGCTGCGTAATCTTCACTGCGGTCCAATCGAACTCCGGCAGCGCCGAGATCAATCCTGCGACGACGCTGGTCTTGCCCACGCTCCGCGAATGTCCGCCAATGATGACAATAGCCATAAATTCGGCTTCCGGCTTCCGCTATCCGGCTGCCGGGTACTGGTGGAAAAATCCGGCAGCCGGAAGCCGGAAGCCGGCTTACTTTTTTGCCAGCCGCGCCAGAGTTGCCAGTTGCTTCAGATACTCCCGCACCGGTTGCGCCGGAGTTCCCCAGAAGGCGACGCCCTTGCCGCGCAAGACTTTGTTGGGCAGCACGCCGCCCTGACCACCCAGCATGACTCCCGCTTCGATGCGAGCGTGTTCGCCAATCCCGACCTGCCCGCCCAGCACCACGCCGTTCTCGATCACGATGCTCCCCGAAAGCCCGGTCTGCGCCGCAATCACCACGTCTTCGCCGATCTGGCAGTTATGTCCGATGTGCACCAGGTTGTCGATCTTCGTGCCGCGCCCGATCCGGGTTTCGTCGAGCGCACCGCGATCGATGGTGGCGTTGGCCCCGATTTCGACGTCGTCTTCAATCAGCAACCGGCCCACCTGCGGAAATTTTTCATAGCGCCCGGTCTTGCCGTCGCGCACATATCCGAAGCCGTCGCTGCCCAGCACTGCGCCGGCATGCACGATCACGCGATCGCCCAGCGTGGTCCCGGGATACATGGTCACATGCGGATAAATTTCGCAGTCGTTCCCGATTTTCACGCCGTGGCCAATCGAGCAGCCCGCGCCGATCCGCGTGCCCTTTCCGATGTGCGCCCGCTCGGCAACCACCGCCAGTTCTTCCACGAGGACCCCGGGGCCGAGTTGTACCGACGGATGTACGGCCGCCGACAGGTGTACGATTGGGGCTTGCCGCTTCAAGTCATCGCCCGGCAATCCCACCTGAAGCAAGCGTGCGGCACGGGCGAACGCCAGTTTGGGATGATCGGTCATTAGGAGGGGGCGCGTCCCGGCGAGAGTGGCTGCGAGGGTTTCCGCGAGCGTTTCTGCGAATGCTCCCGCGATAACCGCGCCCGCCTGAGACCTCAAGGCCGCCGCCAGATGTTTCTCATCGTCGACGAAGACGAGATCATCCGGCGTCGCCGAATCTATGCTGGCCACGGCGCGCACTTCCACGCGGCCGTCGCCAATCAGGCGGGCACCGACGGCGTCGGCAATCTGCTGCAGAGAGCTCACCGCTCCCACTGTATCGTAGCCGGGTCAGAGGAAGGAAGGCGGATGGAACAAGAAAATTCAGACCTCTCAGGGAAGGATCCGCGACGCGCAGGCTCCCGCGCACATTCTACGGAACCTGCTGTGAAACTCCGCTACGGAGCGCTACAGGTGGCGGTGCCCTGGCACATGATGAAGGTGCCGGTGCCCTGGCAAGCGGCATTGTTGCTGCTGTTGCTCAGAGTCCACGTTCCCACCGCAACTCCATCGGTCAGTGTGCCGGTAGTCGTGATGGTTCCATTCGATATGCCGGTAAGGCCGCCTTCGGGGCTGATCAGCGTGAGGGTATTGCCGGACGGATTTACCGAGGTCACGGTGAGCTTCAGACTGCCCGTGACTTGATCGGTCCCCGGATTGGTGGTGAAATCGGCTGAGCCCGCTACGCGTTCTTCATTCAAGCCGTTGTCAAAGCATGTCCCCTGATTGAAGAACGCGAAAGTGGAAATGTTGAGCGGTCCGCTATTTTCCGGGATGAGAGTCGTCGTGAACCCTAGTTCGGCCGCCTCGCCCGTTCCTCCGAGCAGCCTCGCTTCCCAAAGCCCGTTGATCGACGTGGTGACGACTGGGTTCGGCGGGGTGGTGCCACAGCCACAAACCGCGAGTTCCAGGGCCAGCACCAACAGACTTGCAAGCTTCTTCATTTACCGTCCTTGAATTATGGTCCCTATGAGAATAAAGAGATGCGGGCATGCCCGTCAATGGATGTAAGCGGGGATCGGGCTGGGATGAAAACTCCGATCCCGGACCGGCCAAAGGCATCTCGCTGAGGTTGCGGCCCTGAGGCTTGAATCTGCTGGGTTACAGATCGTTTAATTTACAGATCGGCCCAATAACCGGGCAGGCCCTTAGGCAATCCGCACTTTTTGACGCGACCTGTCGTAGTTCATGTTCTTACTCGGCTCCTAGTGCTGCGCGGGGACTAAGACCGGGTTCATGGTGAAGGTTCCATTGCCCGTGCAGTTCGCGGTTGCTCCCGAGACCTTCCAGGTACCGGTGATCACTCCGCCGCTCACCGTGCCATCCAGGGTGAGGGTATTGACCTCCACGCCAGTGGACATGATGACGTAGTGAAACGATCCCTTTACCTGGCCGTTGAAATTCCCGCTGAGCGTGAATGAGCCGGTTTCCGTCGTGCTGGGGAAGGTACACGGCGTGTTGTTCAGGGTGAAGCTAAAACTGGTCGAACCCAGTGATCCGTCGGCATTTACGGTCAAGTTCGTACTAAAGATGAACATGTTGGCCAACGTCGAGTTGGACAGGGTTGCGGACCACATTCCATTGATATTGCCAGTCACTGAGTTCGACCCACAACTGGAAAGAATCAGGCTGATACCCAACAGGGCGATTGCAGTAATTTTTTTCATGAGCAATACTCCTACCCTTTTCAGGGACGGACGCGGCACCGGTAGAGATGCCAAGATTTAGATGCAAGGATGCCAGCAGGCGGCTGGCTTGCGTACTGATGAGTGGAACCCGAGCCTGATCCAAAGGTTGCGGGGAATTTGAAGTTTCATTGGCGCAGGACACCTGGTCGAGTTCCTGCGCCCCCGACCAATGATCGCGCCGTTATCTGGAAACGCTGCGCTTCGGCCGCGCCAATCCCAAGATGAGCAGCCCGAAGGACACGCCCATCAGAAAACCGCTGGCAATATCCGCATGGTTACCTTGGATCCAGTGCTGCAAGCCAATGCTGATCGCCAACGCGAACAAACCTACCAGCGTAAAGAACACACTTCTGTGCCGCATCATGGCCGCCTCCAGCCCATCACCATTTTCTCGATCGAGAAACTCGCCCCGGTTTACGCGCCCCGCTTCGACTTCAACTCGACCAGCAACTGCTCGATGCGATCTTCTTTTTCGAGCGCGGCCAGGCGGTCGTCGAGATTGTCGCCGGCGATTTCAGACTTCGCCTGGCTCACCGCCTCCGAATGCGCTACTTTTCGTTTCATGCGGTCGAAGGCCGCGGCCTTGGAGCCGTCGCCCGACGCCAGGCGCGCGTCGCTGGCCTTGCCCACGGCGCGGGCGCGGCGATGCTGCGCGATCAGCACGTCGGCCTTGGCCTGCGCCTCGGTAAGTTTCTGCTCCAGTTGCCGCAAGGCGGACTTCAGATTTTCCACCTGTGCCTTCTGGTCGGCGACCTGCTGCGTGAAGTTTTCTTTCAACTCGCGGAAACTCTCGACGCGCAGCAGCGACGCGCGCGCCAGATCGTCCTCTTTTTTGTCGACGGCGAGTTCGGCCTTGCGCATCCACTCGGCCACTTTGTCTTCGTTCTCTTTCTGTTTTCGTTCGAGCAGGTGCTGGTCGGCGATGGCGATCGCGACCTGCGTCTTAACTTGCAGAAGCTGGTTCTGCATGTCGAGGATGACCTGCTTAATCATTTTTTCCGGCTCCTCGGCCTTGTCGATCAGGTCGTTGAGGTTGGCTCGGACCAGTGTGGAAACGCGCTCTAGTAATGCCATGATGGACTCCTTTTCTTAGCTATTGGCCGTCAGCTTTGTTGCTTCGGATTCTTCGGTTCGCCGGGGCGGACGAAGGCGTCCGCCCTTCACGAACCCGTTCAGTTCTTCGGCGTATCGCCCGGCTTCGGGGCTTTGTCGCCGATCAGGCGGATCTTGCTCATCAACTCTGCCAACGGCATGCCCGAGAGCGTTTCGAACAACGCCGGCACCTGCGCCGCCATCTTGGTAATGTCGCCGGTGATTTTGTTCATGCCAGACTCTGCTCCGTTTCCCGTCGACACGATCGTGATCTTGTCGACGTTGGCCAGCGGAGCGGCCAATGCCTTCACGATGTCCGGCATGCTGGCGAACAGGCGATCGATGACGGCCGCCTGGTTGTATTCCTGGAAAGCCTCGGCCTTCACGTTCATCGCCTTGGCTTCGGATTCGCCTTTCTTGAAGATGATCTCGGCTTCCGCCTCGCCCTGTGCCCGAATCGATGACGCCTGGCCTTCTGCTTCCGCGATCAGCCGTTGCTTCTCGGCTGCCGCAAGCGTTTCAATCCTCTGACGCTCGATTTCCGCCGGCTTCAGCACGGTGGCAATCAATTCTTTTTCGCGGCGATTGATTTCCGCTTCCTGCACTTTTACCTGCTGCTCTTTCTCAATCTGCTGCACCTTCACCGACTCGGCAATCACCTGCTGTTGCATGATGTTGGTCTGGATGTCATAGGCCTTGTCGGCCTGCGCCTGCTGACGCTTGGTGACTTCCAGGTATTGCGCTTTTTTGATTTCCAGATCGCGCTGCGACTCCGCCTGCTTGGCCAGCGACAAGGTTTCGGCCAGCACGCGTTCCTGATCGGCCTGCGCCTTGGCCACGGCCGACTCCCGCGTCAACGCCGCGCGCTTGATCGCCGTGTCGCGGTCGGCTTCAGCGGTAGCGACGTCGGCATCACGCTTGATGCGCGCCACATCGGGCTTGCCCATGTTGGTGATGTACTCGTTCTTGTCACGAACTTCTTTAATCGTGAACGAGATCACTTCCAGGCCCATCTTGTTCATGTCTTCGGCGCAGGTGCCGCGCATGCGGTCGGAAACCATTTCCGGCTGCTTCACGATTTCTTCCACCGTGAGCTGGCCGATGATGCCGCGCAGGTGACCTTCCATAACCAGCCGGATCAGGCCTTCGCGCTCCTGATCGGACTTGGTCAGGAATTGTTCGGCCGCGGTCAACACCGACTCGCGATCCGACTTCACCTTGATCTGTGCCACGGCTTCGACCGTCACGGCGACGCCTTGCTTGGTGTACAAATCCTGCTGCGGCGCCACATCGAACGACATGAGTTCCAGCGAAAGGTTGCGGCAGATCTGCACCATCGGGAAAACGAGCGTGCCCTTGCCCTGCACCACGCGGGTTCCGCCCAGGCCGTACACGATGAGTGCTTCGTGCGGGCCTGCTTTGCGATAGAGCCTGGCCAATCCGCTCATCAGGAACAGAAGGACCATCACTCCGAGCACTACGAAAATCAAAATCGTCATTACTGTCGACAAGCCAAACATAACGCCTCCTATTGCGAATGCAGTCTGTGAACGGTCGCCCTGCGACCGACGCCGCTTACTGATCCCCCGACATCTCGCTCCACAAACGAACGTAGGCCAGGCCCTTGTCGTAGCGCGTAACGACGACCTCGGCTCCTTTGGCGATGGCCGTACCATCCTCGCTGCGCGCGCCACAGACCCGGCGCGTGCCGACCTGTGAGTAAATCATTTCGCCGGTTCCGCCTTCACGAATCGGAACGCAGACTCGGCCCAGCACCCCCACCATCTCGTAGTCGGCCTGATCCATGTTTTCGTCGTCCGACATCAGCACGCGGCTGAAGAACAGGAAGATAATCCCCCCGCCCACCAACCCGCTGCCCGCGGAGAACAGCAATCCCAGGCCGACCCACACCGTGGAGAAGCGGGTGAGCAGATAACCGGTGCCGCCGAACCATGCCAGAAAGGCCGTGAGCGTGACAAAGTTGAACGGCGAGACTCCGCTGCCCTGCACCTGATTTGGATCCGAGGAATCGCTCGTCGCAGTCCCGTGTCCAGTGGAAGCGTGCCCTGCGGTCCCGTGGGCCACGTGACCGCCGGCCCCCGGCGCATGGGCCACCGGTGCATGCGCCACGGGACCGTGCGCGACCGGAAAATGCCCGCCGCCGTGCGCGTGAAAATGCGGCAGGTGCAGGCGTCCGAAACGCGAACTGCCGAACACAAAAGAAAAGAAACTGAAACAGAAACCGACCGCAAAACAAATCAGATAAAAATCGGACCAATCGAATCCTGTGGTAAATCCTGCCGTCACGACTGAAGCCATCATCGGATTCGCCTCCCTTCCGCATTCGTCTCTGGGCGTAATGCATGTCGATGGTTGCCATTGCTGGCCGCGAGTTCCGGCCGCAACGCCTCCAGCAGACGCTCGGCCAGTCCCGGCGTGTCGAGAATCGCGCCCAGCAGCAGGAAACACCGGCGCGTGTCTTTTTCGCGCGCGGCCTTGATCAGCACCTTGCTGACTTCCGGATCGCTGGCGAATTTCTCCGAGCCTTGCAGCAGCCAAACGTCGAGCTGGCCCTCGGTGGTACGCAGGTCGGAAGTCAGCTCGGCGTGGTAGCCCTCAGGGTCATCCACGAGAAAGCCGGGATGCACCTTGAAGAACTTCGCCAGCAGCGCGCGCGACGACTGCGTCATGTGCGGGCGCGCTCCGTTTTCAATCTGCGACAGGTACGACTGGCTGATGGACGCGCCTTTAGCGCGCCCGCGGCCTTTGTCGGACTCCTCGCGGATGGCGCGCACCAACTCAAGTTGCGTCATGGGGCGTCCCAGGCCGCGCAACGAGCCTTCGACTTCGCGCAGATAGCGAATTTTCTCGCCCAGCTTCACCGGCCACGCTCCCATCAGTATTTCAATACGCAATAACTGTATTGCAATTTGCGATTCATGTCAAGTAAAAGAAGTGCCCTGTTTTCATGGATTTACCGAGAGCTAGAGCCCCGCTTCGATGCGCGAGCGCGGATCCAAGTAATCGCGCAGGGCGTCGCCGATGAAATTGAAACTCAGCACCGCCAGCATTACCGCCAGCGCGGGAAACAGGACAAGATGGGGTGCGTCGAACAGGTGAGCGCGCCCGTCGTTGAGCATGGCTCCCCAGCTGGCAGTGGGTGGAGGGACGCCGAGTCCGAGAAAACTCATGGTCGCTTCAGCGAGAATCGCTCCAGCCATGCCGATCGCGGCCTGCACGACGACGGGCTGAATAATGTTGGGCAGAATGTGGCGGGTAATAATCCGCAGATCGGAGGCGCCGAGAGCGCGGGCAGCTTCGACGAATTCGCGTTCGCGGGCGGCAAGCACTTGTCCGCGCACCAGGCGCGCGTAGCCCACCCATCCACCGAGCGAGAGCGCGAGCACGAGATTGAAGATGCCGGGACCGCGGAAGGCTATGAAGGCAATGGCCAGCAGAATTCCGGGGAAGGAAAGAAAAGCATTCATCAGCACGACGTTGACGAAGCGATCGATGGCGCCACCGTAGTATCCGGCGATCGAGCCAATAATGAGTCCGAGGGCAAGCGAGGTAAGCACGACGCAGGTTCCGACCACCATAGAAATACGCGCGCCGTAGACCACACGCGAGAGAATGTCGCGACCCAGTTCGTCGACCCCGAACCAGTGGGCGCGCGAGGGCGGGTCGAGACGCGCGGGCAGGTTGATGGAAGCAGGATCGTGGGGCGCGATCCAGGGCGCGAACAGAGCGAAGATGACGAAGATCACAACCAGTACAACGCCGATCGCCGCCAGCGGATTGTGGCGGGCGTTTCCTAGAACTCCGCCGGCAACGCGACTACGAAGCGAGATCGTAGAGGTGGACATGATGGAAATTAAATCTCGAGTACATCAAATCTCAGGTGAATTAAATTTCGAGTACAAGGTCTTGAGTTCACTCACGAACTGTGTTCTCATAATATAAAGAAGAAACCATCTGACCGCGTAGTTTCTCCGCACGCGCGCCGTAACCTTCACCCTTAGCCTACATTCTGAGGAGAACAATCATGAATAAAGTCTCGTATATTCCCAAAGACTACAACACCGTTACGCCTTACCTGGTCATTAAAGGCGCTGCCCAGGCCATTGAATACTACAAGAAAGTATTTGGTGCGACGGAAACCGTGCGCATGAATGGCCCGGACGGTAAGGTCGGGCACGCCGAGCTGAAGATCGGCAACTCGCACATCATGCTGGCCGACGAAAATCCCGGCATGGGACAGGGACACACCAGCGCGGCCACCATTGGCGCGAGCCCGGTGAGCCTCTATGTATACCTTCCCGACGTTGATAGCGTGGTGAAGCGCGCGGCCGCTGAGGGCGCGAAAATCCTGAAGCCGGTGCAGGACCAGTTCTACGGCGACCGCAACGGCTTCATTCAAGACCCGTTCGGACATTTCTGGAGCGTCGCTACTCACATCGAAGATGTGGCGCCCAAGGATATGGAAGAGCGGATGAAGAAGGTAGTGCAGGCCGCGTAGTTTGAATCGCACCGGAGGCGGGGCGGAGACGCTCCGCTTTTTGTGTTTTACTACCTAGCCGCCTCACCACACTTCCAACATGATCTTGCGATAACTATTGATGAGTTCAAAATCCGCCCGATTGGTCGTGATAAGCCGGGCTCCGTAGGAGCGGGCGGTGAGAGCGATGAGGACGTCGAAATGCAGATCGCGCAATTTGTGCGCCGCGAAGCCATGATCGGCGCGAATGCGGGAGAGTATTTCACCTGATTCCAACCAATTCTTTTCAGTTGGGGTCAGAATGGGATGGTTTCGGGCCAGTGAGAGTAGAAAACTTCGTTCTGCGGCTTCGGTTGCGCCGCGCCACAATTCGGCAAGAACGACAGCCGACGTTCGCACCAGACCGTTCACCGATTCGATCTTCCTGCGGTGGCGCCCGGCGCGGAGTTCGTCGACCAGAACGGACGTGTCGAAGATAACTAGGTCACTCATCCAGCCCGGAGAACTTGAGTTTGCCTGAGTTCTTTTTCATCAGCGCCTTGAAGCGCTTGAGCGCGACGATTTCGCGGAGGGCGATGTGAACCGCATCCGTTCGCGATTTCGCGCCGAGGACTTTCACGGCCTCATCGGCCAAGTCGGTATCCAGCCGGATTGTGGTCATGGTCACAGCCATCGTGGAACCTCACTCTTATATACATATTAGCACGTTTGTATATACCGAAAAGGCTTCCGCCGCAGGCTGCATCGTACCCACCCTTCGCAAAGTGCGCGAAGGATAGGGCACCCGGCTCAGGCTGGTCTATTTTTCCAGAGCTTTACGAAGGTCTTTCATCAACAGCATCAGCTGCAACTCGTGAACCGGCGAAGGCTCGAAATCAAAATGTTCATAGAATTTCCGAGCTTGCTCGTCAATCGCGTGAACAAGAACAGCGCGTGCGCCCACGATGTCTGCTGCCTGGGCGATTCTCGCGAGCGCGTCCTTCAGGAGCGCCTTCCCGAGCCCCGTCCCTTTTTCGTACTTATCAACGGCCAGCCGGGCCAGCAGGATGACTGGGATGGGATGTCGGGCAAGTCCCTTGACGACCCGCGCGGGCGATTCCTCGACCGAGACGCTCCCCGCGGAAACGGAATAGTAGCCGGCGACCGATCCATTGCGGTGGACAACGTAAGTTCGAGCCGACTCATTCCTCTGGTTGGACAGGGCGAAACGCTTCAGCCATTCGTTGAGAGACTCATGAGTCCCGCAATCGAAGCGGCTCAGATCGTGGAGCTCTGAGATTGCTTCGACTTTCGATAGCGGAGAGTTTTGACGGAGCATCAACTCTGTTCGAGCACAGTGGATTCTCTGAAGAGCTTTTTGAGTCTGGGCTTTGCTTTGACGGGCCGATCAAGCGCATGGCTGAACTTTTGCCAGTCCTTGGCACTGATCTCGAAGTGCCGTACCGAGGCGATTTCTTGAGCGGCTCGCACGCAGGCGCTTTCTAGGATGAAGTTCGTGATGTTCACGCCACGCTGTTCGGCGCCCAGACGAATGAGTTGCGCCTCGCGTTCGCTAAGGCGAACATTGAATCGCTCAGTGCGTTTTTTCTTGGCTGCTGTCGCTGGCACGATACCGGTCTCCTCTGTACGTACAACGGATCATGATGTACGTATATTGTACGTCTATCCGGGAGGAAGTCAAGCCTCGTCAAGACCGGGTGCTTGCGGTCCGGCTACTCATTTGCGCTTTACTGTCGAATCCTCGGATTCGCCACCGAGTACAGCACGTCCGTCAGAAAGTTCACCGCGACATACGTCAGCCCAATCGCCAGGATGCAGCCTTGCACCAGGAAATAGTCGCGGGCGGAGATGGCGTCGACGGTAAGGCGTCCGATGCCGGGCCAGGAGAAGATTTTTTCGGTGACGATGGCCCCGGCGAGCAGCGCGCCGAACTGCAGGCCCAGCACGGTGATGATGGGGATCATGGCGTTGCGCAGGGCGTGGCGGTAGACGACGGTGCGTTCGGGCAGGCCTTTGGCGCGGGCGGTGCGGATGTAGTCCTGGCTCAGCTCTTCAAGCATCGAGGTGCGCACCATGCGGGTGAGAATGGCGGCGAGCGCGCTGCCCATGGTGAGCGCGGGCAGCACGAGATTGGCGAACGAGCCGGCACCGGAGACGGGGAGCCATCCGAGTTTGATGGCGAAGATCAGAATAAGAATTGGCCCGAGCGCGAAGTTGGGGAACGACAGGCCGAACAGGCTGACGATGGAGAGCAGGCGGTCGTCCCAGCGATTGCGGCGGCGAGCGGAGCGGACTCCGGCGGGGATGGAAAGTAAGATCGCGACGAACAGGCTGGCCAGCGTGAGCCGAAGCGTGTAGGGATAGCGCTGCGCGATCAGCCGCGTGACGGTTTGGTTGTAGCGGATGGAGCGTCCGAGATCGCCGTGCAGCACGCCTTTCCAATAGTGGAGATATTGCTCGCCCAGCGGAGCATCCAGGCCGTAGGCGTGGCGGGTCGCGGCGATGTCGGAGGCGGGCGCGCCTTCGCCGAGCATCTGGGCGATGGGGTCTCCGGGGACGAGGTGGATGAGCAGGAAGACGAGGCTCACGACCAGCCAGATCACCGGCAGGGTGTAGAGGACGCGTTGGAGGAGGCGAGTGAGCATCAGTGGTCGTTGGTCGTTGATTCGTTAGCGAGTTTTCAGTTCTCAGTTACGTTGTCATCCTGAGCGGAGCGAGCGCGAATGCGCTCGCGCAGTCGAAGGACCCCTTTCATTTCAGTTGCTTCCGCCAGCGCGACCTTGAGTTCTCTGCACTCGACACAGGAACGCCAATGGTACGGGGAGAACTCCTCGACACGCTCGCGGCGATGTTGGCAGCGTAGGGGTCCTTCGACTTCGCGCGGTGACTCGCTGCGCTCGTCGCCGTGCTTCGCTCAGGATGACAAGCTGTAGAGTGCTGATCGGGACCCGGCATCTACGTCAGTTCCCCGCTCCCTTCGCCGCTTCGGCTTCGCCTTCAACCTTCGCGGTCTTCTCGATCCGCACTCTGGCGATGCGGTGGCCGTCCAGTTCTTCGACGGTGTAGCGGCGGCCATCGTATTCGAAGGAGTCGCGCAGCTCTGGGATTCGCTGCAGGCGGGCGAGGATGAATCCAGCCAGGGTTTCGAATCCGGCGTCGCGCGGGAGCGTCAGAGCGTGTTCGGCTTCCAGGTCGCGGATGTTGACTGAGCCTTCGAGCACCAGAACCGATTCGTCTTCGAGCGCGGGTTCGCTGGGGGAGACGTCGAATTCGTCTTCGATGTTGCCCACCAGTTGCTCCAGGATGTCCTCGACCGTGATAACGCCGGCGGTCGAGCCGAATTCGTCGACCACGACCGCGAGATGGCGGCGGCGGTCCTTGAATTCAGCAAGCAGTTCCGCCAACACTTTCGTTTCTGGCACCACCAGCACATCGTGCATGATCTGGCTGATCTGCATGCGGGAAATGCGGGTCGATGTGGTCTGGCCAAGATTGCTGAGGCGCAGCCGCATCCAGCGCATCAGGTCTTTGTAGTAGAGCACGCCGACGATGTGCTCGGGGCCGCGCTGCGGGTCGTAGACCGGGATGCGCGAGTGCTGGCCTTCGACCACGCGGGCCAGGGATTCATCGAGTTGCAGGTCGGAGGGCAGAGAAAAAATGTCAGGACGGGCGACCATGACCTCGCGGACGGTGATGCTGTCGAGTTCGATGGCCGAGTGAATCATCTCTTCCTGAAACTCGGGAATCTGGCCGAACTGGCGGCTGGCGGTCACGATGAGCTTGAGTTCGTCGGGCGAGTGAATTGCCCCTCCACGGCGGGTAAGTTGCGCGCCGAACAGACGCAGCACCAGGCCGCCGGAGCGGCGCATGAAGAACAGGACCGGACTCGTCAGGGCGAGAAAGGCCTCCATGGGCGCGGCGACGGCCAGAGCGACGTGTTCGGCGCGCTGCAGGGCCAGAGTCTTCGGAACCAACTCGCCGAGGATCACGTGCATGTAGGTGATCAGACTGAAGGCGATGGCGATCGCGATGGTATGAGCATAGACGGCCGCGTGCGGGACTTTGTGGACAAACTCCATCCCTTCCACCAGTCGGGCGACCATCGGTTCGCCGATCCAGCCCAGAGTCAGGCTGACCATGGTGATGCCGAGTTGAACGCCGTTTACAACCTGGTCGAGGTTCTGGTGAAGACGCTGCACTATGCGCGCGCCGATGCGTCCCGACGCGATGAGCTGCTGAATGCGGGTATCCCGCACGCTGACCAGGGAGAATTCGGCTGCCGCGAAGAAGGCATTGGCCGCCACCAGGAGAAGGATCAGAAAGACCCGGAGCAGCACAAAAGCGATCATGGAAGAGTAATTCTAACAAATGTGGGGACAGCCGCATCGGCTGTTCCCACCTGGGCACTCAGGCGGGCTTCGCGCTTGGCTACAAAATTCCTGGCCGTAACGCTATCCTTTTAAAGGGCTATGGGTCTAACTGGGAGGCCGGTAGAAAACCATGACTGGCCGGCGGGTCTTTTCTCGCATCCAAGTTCGTTAAATCTTTAGGAACAAAAGCAAGTCGGGCCGCGTACAAGAGGATGAGGGCGGCGGAATGGCCCCCTCAACTCCACTTGGCGGTGTCAATCTCGAGCAACAACAGGAGGTCTTGTGAACGGTAACGGGAATAATAAGAAGAAGCGTCGCAAACTGATTATCTGGGGCAGCATTGGACTTGCAATCGTCCTCCTGATCACTGTGGGAGTCTTCGCGGCGACGCGCGGCGGAACCAAGATCGATCCTTCGAAACTCGCCAAGGTGGAAAAGGGCGACCTGGCCAAGAGCGTGGTGGCGACCGGCAAGGTCACGCCCATCACGAAGGTTGAAGTGAAGTCGAAGGCCAGCGGCATTGTGAAGAAGCTTCTGGTCGACTACGGCGATCGGGTTAAGAAGGGTCAACTTCTGGCCCAGCTGGACAAAATTGAGATTGAAGCGCAGGTCGCCCAGTCGCGGGCAGCCCTCGAAGCCGCGCAAGCCAACCTGAAGAGTTCGCAGGCTGACTTCGAACGCGCCAAAGTAGACGCGGAAGGTCCAGATGTGCCGTTGCTGAAGCGCGCCTACGATCGCGCTACGGGCATGGCCAAGGACGGCGTCGTTTCGGCTTCCGCGCTGGACGATGCCGAAAAGAATTATGAGATGGCGCTCAACAAGCAGAATGTGTCGAAGGCACAGGTCACGGTGCTGAAGGCCAAGATCGCGCAGGCCACAGCGCAAGTGGTGCAGGACCAGGCCAATCTCACCCAATTGGATGAACAGCTCAGCTACACCGACATTATTTCGCCGATCGACGGCATCGTGCTCTCGCGCGATGTCGAAATGGGCGACGCGGTGAGTTCGATCCTGGTGTTGGGATCGTCGGCAACCCTGGTAATGACGCTGGGCGATACCAGCGAAGTGTATGTCAAGGGTAAGGTCGACGAGAGCGATATCGGCAAGGTGTATCTCGGGCAGCGGGCGCGCATCAAAGTGGAATCGTTCAAGGACAAAACCTTTGACGGCAAGGTGACCAAGATTTCTCCGATGGGCGTGGAGAAAGATAACGTCACCACATTTGAAGTGCGCGTGTCGATCCAGAATCCGGGTGGCGAACTCAAGGCCGAGATGACAGCCAACGCGGAAATCATTCTGGAAGAGCACAAGAACGTGCTGCAGATTCCGGAAGGGGCGATCCTGTACGACAAGGACAAGAAAGCCTCGGTGGAAATTCCGAACCCGAAGGGTAAAGAAGGCAAAGACAAAATTGCCGTCAACATCGGGATCTCCAATGGCGCCAAGACCGAAGTTCTCAGCGGCCTTAAGGAAGGCGATCAGGTAGTACTGCAGTAAGGCCGGCTTTCGGTTTCCGCGGTCCGGCTTCCGGTCTGAAGGAGTTTTTGCAGTACCGGGAGCCGAGAGCCGGAAGCCCATCTGTCACGAATGACCTGTTAAGGAGTGACAAAGTATGAATAGAAAACTCCCTCCCGCCTCGATTCCAATGTCCAGCCGGTCTTCTTTCGCGACGGTCGCTTTCGCGATATCGACGATCGTGCTGGTCGTGCTGTTCTCCTCGACGGCTGTTTTCGCCTCGAACCCGCAGGGTGAGTTCGAGCGAACCCTCAACGTGAGTGGGCCGGTCGACCTTGAAGTGCTCACCCGTTCCGGCGACGTCACCGTCCGCGCCGGTTCGTCAGGATCGGTCTTCATCCGCGGAAAGATCTACGTTGGCGACCATTGGCTTTCAGGCAACCGCGATGCCGACGTCCACTCCATCGAACAGAATCCTCCGGTTCGTCAGGAAGGCAACAGCATTCACATTGACTATGTGAACATGCGCAACATTTCGGTGAGCTATGAGATCAGCGTACCCGCGGACACCGTGCTCCGCAGCCGCACCGGCTCGGGCGATCAGATCATTGAAGGTACGCACGGCAACGCCGATGTGCAGACCGGCTCGGGCGATGTGAAGCTGGCGAACGTGACGGGAGAGATTCATCTGCAGACCGGATCGGGCAACATTCGCGGCCATCAGATTTCCGGTCCGGTGCATGGTGGCACCGGAAGTGGTGACGTGGAGATTGAGGAAGCGGCGGCGGGCGACATCGATCTGCACACCGGCTCCGGGAACATTACCGCTCGCGGCATCCAGGGCGGCTTTCGTGGCGAAACCGGCAGTGGCGACGTGACTGCCGAGGGCACCCAGAGCGGCTCGTGGGAGATTCATACCGGGTCAGGCAATGTACACGTGCGCGTGCCCGCGAATGCCGCTTTTGATGCCGACATTTCCACCAGTTCCGGCACGGTTGACGTGGGCGCTCCCGTCGAGATGACGGTGCAGGGCCGCATTGACGACATGCATAAACAGATTCACGGTAAGGTCCGTGGCGGAGGCCCGCTGCTGCGAGTGCACACGGGATCGGGCGACATACACATTCAGTAAACGGCAAGCAACTTCATTTGCCACGGATTTACGCGGATGAACACGGATAGAGCATGACTTGGTTTTCTTAATCCGTGGAAATCCGCGTGAATCCGTGGCCGAGAAGTTCTCACAACAGTCGGCGCGGATTTCCCGTTACCTCGGTGCCTTGACGCGCGGTTTCCCCGCGAATTACCTTCGCTGTACCTAGAATTTTGTCTTCCAGCGAGGGAACGTTGCCATACCGTCCGATCATCACTCTTACCACCGATTTTGGAACCAACGATCATTTTGTGGGCGCGTTGAAGGGAGTGATTCTCGACATCACTCCCGAGGCTCAGATCGTAGATATTTCTCACGCCGTGCAGGCCTTCGATGTGCTCGATGGCGCTCTGGCTATTTCCCAGGCGTATTCGTATTTTCCTAACGGGACGGTGCACGTGGTGGTGGTGGACCCGGGCGTGGGCACGGCGAGGCGGCCGATTCTGGCTACGAGCGATGGATATCATTTCGTCGCGCCCGACAATGGCGTGCTCTCGATGGTCTATGCCCGGGAGGAACGCATTCACGTGCGGCACCTCACCTCCGAACACTACTTCCGGATGCCGGTCAGCAATACATTTCACGCGCGCGACATATTTGCTCCGGTGGCGGCGTATCTGGCGAAGCTGGTGGATTCGCACAAATTCGGGGACGAGATCGAAGACTACGTTAAGTTCGCCGCGCCCCGGCCAAAAGCTGCGGGTGAGGGGCGCATGCGCGGCGTCGTATTGAAGATCGACCGCTTCGGCAACCTCATCACCAACGTGACCCCGGCCGACGCTCCGGCGCTGTTTGAAGAAGCGGCTACCTTCAAAATCACAGTGGGAAGCCGCGAGATTACTGATATCCGCAAGGCTTATGCGGAGGGCGCGCCGGGCGAAGTGTTCGGGATTCTCGGGAGCATGGGCTACCTCGAGATCGTAGCCAACCGCGCGTCTGCTGCGCAGATCACCGGCGCCGGCAAGGGCAGCGAAGTCAGCATCTTTCTAGGCGAAGCCGCGGCGGCGACGGGCAAAGGGGCGTAGAGGCAGGGGTCAGAAACTAGGGGCCAGGATTAGGCGCTAGTATTTCGACCTTCGGCGCTTATCGACGCCTGCAGTCTTGCTGAACCCTTGCCCCTGGTCCCTAGACAATGTTCTTACGAACTCTTCGGCTTGGGATGGACGTAGCGCTCCATCTCTCCGATCCACTTCAGGAACAGCCACAGCTCGCGGCGCTCCCGCCACATGAATTCCCAGAATTCCAAAAACCCGATCTGCGTCATCTTCACGCCGGTGTAGGTTTCGATGCGCCACAGCAGATAGGGGCTCCGCCACGGGGCGAGACGATGCCCCCTGGTGGCGTTCCACAGAAAGCGGAGCTTGTAGCGCATGCAGCCATGATAACGACAAAGCGCGGGAGCGTACACAAAGGAAAAGCCGCCGGGCTGCGCCCGCCGAACAGCCGAGGGCGGCTGTCCCCACATTGTGCATGTTAGAATCCATTCTCTGCCTGGGATTTCCACGAATGCCTGACCCGCAAGCCCGCCAGAAGGCCGAAGACCACTACTACGCCGCGCTCGACCTGATGTCCGAGGGACATTTGGACAAGGCCGTCATTGCCTATCAAGAGTCGCTCACCGCAGACCCGACGTTTACTGAGGCCATGCACGGCCTGGCGCGGGCGCTGCAGGATTTGCAGCGCTACGATGAAGCGATTGCAGTGGCGCAGAAGCTGGCCGAAATCGAACCCGACGACGTGCTGGCGCATACCAGTCTGTCGGTGCTGTATCAGAAAAAAGGGATGATTCCGGAGGCCGAAGCGGAAGGCGCCAAGGCGCGGGTTCTGGGATGGAAGCAGCAGTTGAAAAAAAGCTAGATCTCCAAGGCTCCACGAGTTTTTCAGCGGCCAGCGGCGGGTTTGGGAGCCGAGCGGTGCTGCTGGAGCCAGCGGTCGGCATCCAGTTCGATGGATGTAATTTGTTCGCGGGTCAAATGCTGGGTGGCAATGGGCGCGAGAACCTTGCTGGCCTCATCCCCATTGGCTCGAGCCAGCACCATCCAGAAATAAGCCTGCTTGAAATCCGGAGGTGTGCCGCGACCGCTCAGATAAATGGAGCCCAGCTTGGACTGGGCCGCGACGTTGCCCTGTTCGGCAGCTTTGGTAAACCAGCGCACCGCTTCTTTCTCGTCCAGCCTTATCCCATCGCCCGTGGCGTAGCGAAGACCCACTGCGTTCGCAGCGGCGGAATCGCCTTTCTGCGCCATTTGCTGCAGTTGCGCGAAGGATGCCGTCTCGATCGCGGGAGTGGACGGGACCGGCGTGGAAGGACTGTCCGACTTCGGCGGATGCGACGAGGCCAGCACAGTCTGGATCGGGCTGTGACCACGATCGTGCAGCTTGCTCTGGATCCATGGCGCCAGATTGTAGCCGAGAGCTAAGAATGTCAGGGCTAAAGCAACGCCCAGAATGATCAGGGGCGAGCCCGGCAAGTGAATAACGCCCGAGGTTTTCTCGTCCGCCGACTCCGTCTTTTTTTCTTCTGCGGAAGCGAAGAGCACGCTTCCCGGCGTGGGCGCAAAACGCTCGGTGGCAGGCTCCGCGCCCAGCAGAGGCAGGTCTTCGGCACGGGCAGCGCGGTTGACGGCGGCCAGCACGGTCTCCACCAGGCGCCGCAGCACGCCGCTGTCGGTTTCGGAGAAGGCATGTGGCTGTGCGGAGAAGACCTCGATCAGCCCAATCGATTTCTCGCCCACGAGAACGGGAGCGGCGAGGATGGAGCGAATGCCGAGCGCGCGACAGTTCTCGCGATCTACGCGAAGGTCGAGTTCAGAATCGTCACAGAGCAGCAGCTTGCCGCTCCGCACGCATTCGCCTGAGAAACCGGATCCCACTTGCAGCGGCGCGCCTACCGGGGGAGAGTCGGGACCGGCACTGGCACGACAGATCATGAAATCGGGGTCTGCGCCGGCCAGTGCAATGGCAGCGCCAGAGGCGCGAACCAGAGTTTGGGCGCGGTCGGCGATCAGTTGCAGGGTCGCGGCAAGATCTGCGCCCAGCGCTTCCGCCTGTCTCTGCACCGCGCTGACGGCCGCAAGCGTGTCGGTGTAGTTGGGACGCGGAGGCGCCTCACTGCGCGACCCCATGAATCCGGCGATTTCCGCTTCGCCATTGGCCACTCCCGCCATCACGTTAACGAAGAGCCACTCGCGCAGGCGGGCTACCGATTCTGGGGAGAGTTGAGAAAAACGCAGGCCGGCACGTCCCGAAGCCTGCGTCCAGACCACTTGGCCGGAGGTGTAAATGGGTTGCGCGCAATCCGCGAGATCGAGGCACAGGTTCACACGTTGATCGACTTCGAGAGTTGCGTGACAGTGAATGGATGCGCCGTCTTCGCTGATGTCGACGATCTCGTGCAAGTCGAGCATCGCGCCTTTCGATTCGGCAGTGAAGCTGGCGTAGGCCGGAGTCTGAATCCGGTGCCGCACACGGCGGCGACGGTTGGGTGAGACCGGTTGCAACGCCGAGGTCATGACTGCCATTGGGTTGGGGCCCGAAACTGCGCGTGGTTCCATATTAGCGCGGGATGACGGAAAAGTAAGCAAGGAAGAAAATTTAGAAGGACGATGGGATGGGGCTTTCCCGATCGGGGAGTCGGAAGTCTTAAAACCGGGTATCGGCTGCGCTAACCCGGAGGCGAAATCTGTTAGTCCGCACGACCCATAATCAAGGTTTGCCGCAGCTTTAGCTGGCGCGGCGCAGGATTTTGGCCTGGTGCAGGCTGGAGATGCGGGAGATGGCGGCCACCATCAGGCTGGAGAGCAGTTGCATGGTCGCCACATCGTGCTGGTCGAAGGCTCCGGGAGATGACGAGAGCACTTCGAAAACGCCGAGGGTGCGGCGGAAGTGGCGCAGAGGTGAAACCAGAATCGAGCGGACTCCGAGGCGGCGACAGCTGGCGAGATCGACTTGCGGGTTGCGTTCGGCGTCGTGGCAGAGCATGATTTCGCCGGAGCGCACGGCTTCGGCGGAGATGCCGGCATCGGTCTGCAGGCGGACTCCGAGGTCGGGAGCGGTGCGTCCGGTGCGGGCGCGACAGACAATCTCGTTGCCGGCGCGCAGGGCGATGGCGGCTCCGGTGGCGCCGGTCAGGTGCTGAGCGCGCTCGGTGATGGCGCTGATGGCGGGTTCGAGATCGAGTTCGGCAGCGTGAATTTCAGTATCTTCGCTAGGAAAAACGGCGCGGAAGCCGGATGCGGGATGAGCGGCATTGGCGACACGGAGCTGACTGCGCTGGGCGAGTGATGGCAGGCGCGAATGGTCGGTTATTCTGCGATCTGTCATGCTCAGAACTTCCGGGTCGGGCACGGTGCGCAGCAAGTCGCGGACGAGATCGTTGAGTTCGAGATCGGTGATGAGATGTGCGGTCTGCTGGTTGCGCAGCGAACCGCCCAGCACGCGCGAGAGTCCGAGGAGCGCATGGCTGCCGCAGGCCAGACAGTAAGGTTTGCTGTTGGTGCAGATCATCTCACATTGCACGCAGAAGGTGGCGGACTGCAGGGGAACAAAATTGATGTCCTTAAAAGTGTTGCCATATACGGTCTTGCGAAACATGATTGCTGATTCCTCGCTTGGATCACGGTGCAACGAAGGTATACAGATCGCGAAGAAGGAGAAAGTGACGGCACTGGTTCGGGGTGTGGAAAACGAGGCCTTTAGAGATGGAAGAAGAAAAGGCTTTAACCACAGAGGACACGGAGGTTCACGGAGGAGAGCAAGTGCTCAGCAGGTATGCAGAATCTCGCAACCCCTCGTCGAGTAAACTCATCTCAAAGGGCGTGCAGGCCGCGCGTTGCGCCTTTTTGTTTCTCGTGGAGGGGCATTGATTTCATCCCGCGGGTCGGCTATGCTAAAGAGACGTTCGCGGTTCGGCCGCGGAACGATTGACTGGAGGTAATAATCATGGAATGGACAGCACCAGCTTTTGAAGAAGTTTGCCTGAACTGCGAAATCAACTCCTACGCCAGCGCCAAGTTGTAGCCAACGCTCTACCCTGAACTCTTCCTGTAAGGGCCCCGCGTCGCACTAGAAATTGTGTGATGCGTGCCGCTGCGTCTTCAGAGCGTTGTTAGGCCCAGGAAGCACGCCTGCGGCCTCTGGCCATTTCCAGTCCCGTCCCCTCAACCCAAGTATTTGCAAAATGGCGCCGATCCTGCTTGCGCGGGACGGAGAACGCGCGTGCCTGAGTACGCGTGCCTACCCGGCCTGGGCGGCGATCAGGGAAGTGTCCTGCTCGGGCAGCGGGATCACGTGGGCCGAGTGCGCCAGGGTGCGGTCGAGGGCATCGGCAAGGGCCGTGGGAAACGTGGCGGTGAGTTGATTGATATCGAGTTGAAGTTGGCGCGGAGAGTACAGGCGATGCACGGTCAGCGTGCCACGGCGGTGGTTGCCGGAACTGATCAGGTTGAGAGCGACGGTCCACATGGCGGAGTTGTCGAGCGCCTTGGGCGTTCCGGCTTTGCTCCAGCGAAATGAGTTTGGGCTGCGGCGGGGCGCCGACGGGTCGGCGGTCTCGAACGGAACCGGTTCACCAGGGAGCAGGTCGAGGTTGAGTTCGAAGCTGTCAAAGTCGTTGTTGCTGAAGGCGGCAGTCAGGATGCGGCGAACCTGATCGTAATCGCGGGCGACTTTGAGTTCCTCGGTGGCGCGGCGGATGGCCAGGTTGTTGACGAAGATCTGGGGCTGATCGAGGGTGCGGTGGGCGACGCGCGCCAGCTCGCCGAACTCGAGATAGCCGAGATGCTGCACGCCGATCCAGATGCCGATCCCCAAAACCGCGAGTACCAGACCGAGGGAACTGCCAGTCGGCCACAACAGGAACAGGCTTAGCATTGCGAAAACCGCGGAGACGCCGTACAGCAGAATCACGACTTGGCGATGGGTCATGCCATGCTGCAAGAGCTTGTGATGAATATGCTCGGCATCGGCGGTGAAGATGGGACGTCCGCTGATCAGACGCCGGAGGATGGAAAGTGCAGTCTCCAGAATCGGCAAGCCGAAGGAGACGACCGGGATGGCGACAGCAACAATCGTCGGAGCCTTTTGAGCTCCCTTGAGCGCCAGTGCACTGAGCAGGAAACCGATGAAAAGGCTGCCGGAGTCACCCAGGAAAATGGTCGCTGGATTGAAGTTGAAACGCAGAAAGCCAAGAATCGCGCCGGCCAGAGCGATGCTCATCACGGTGACCAGGGAGGCCCCGGACAGAAGGGCCACCACAAACGCGACCAGAGTCGAGAACAAGGCTGAACCCGCAGCCAAGCCATCAAGACCATCAATCAGGTTAAATGCGTTGGTGATGGCGAGCACCCAGATGACGGTAACCGCCCATCCCACGAACCAGGGCAGTTTGATGTCGCCGAACAGCACTGGGATGTTGACGATGCGCAGACCGCCGATGAAGAGCATGGTTGCGGCAATGCCCTGCACCGAGAACTTGAAATAGGGACCAACACCGCGGAGGTCGTCGTACACCCCCAATAGAAAGACCAGCGAGGCTGGAGCCAGAATCGTGAGTAGCGCCTTCAAGGAAAACACGGAGTGCAGGCGGGGACTCTGAAGTGCCCACACCGAAGCCATGGCCATGCAAACGGAGAAGGAAAGAAAAATGGCCACGCCGCCCAGACGCGGCAGAGGAGAGGAATGCAGGTGACGTCCCTGGGTGGGAACCGCGACCCAGCCGTGGGCGTTGGCGAAATCGCGAACATACCGCGTCAGAATGAAGGCTGACAGCAGCGCTACAACAAACGTTACAAGGAAAATGCCCGTCAACTATGTCACCTTCAGGAAGCAAACATGCGCAAGCAAGCACGCCCGCTCCACGCCGAAAATTATGGCAACAAGAAGTATCGCAACAATGACCCGCGGTTAACAGTTCGTAAACAGATTCCGGCTGACGTTAGTGGGTGCTCAGACTGTAGCAGTATCAGAATGGGACTTTCAATCGGCCCCGCGGAAAAAACCTGTGGAAAACTAATCGGAAGCCTTGCGGATAGCGGGCTTGGAACGGGCCGAGCTGTGCTAAACTGCTGTCAAATTCTCAGTGATTACTTCAGGGGTCCTCTGATGGAGTCGGGCAGTTCGGGTTGCACTCGCTCATGCCGCGTTTTGTTCCAGATGCTCGCAGTATTCTTTGTGATAATGGGCGTCGCGGCCGCCCAACAACCGGCCAACAGTCCTCAAAGCAGTTCCCAGACGGAGACTCCTGCTGCGCTTCCACCGGCTATAACACCGGCGCAGGCAGCGGTGAGTGCATCGGGAACAGCGTCCGGAACAGCGTCCGGAACAACGCCTGGAACAGTGACTGGAACACCGGCGGCGAAAACTCCCGATACCGCAAAGGACTCAGCCGACCTGTCGGGGATGGTGATGCTGGGCCCGGCCGATCTGATTGAAGTCAATGTGTACAACGTACCTGAGTTGACGAGCAAAGTACGAGTCAGCAATTCTGGCGACGTTTACCTGCCGCTCATCGACTACGTCCATGTGGACGGCTTGACGCAGGAGGAAGCGCAGTCGCTGATCGAGAAGCGGCTGGCGGATGGGGGATTCGTCCGCAATCCGCACGTAACCATCTTTGTAGACGAGGCCGCGTCTCAAGGCGTCACCATACTGGGAGAAGTGTTGAAAGCCGGCATCTACCCCGATGTCGCGGACCACAAACTCTACGAGGTCATCTCCGAGGCAGGTGGGTTTACGGCAGCCGCCTCGCGCAAGATTGCGGTCATCCGGCGGAATCTGCCGGAACCGATACGCATCGACCTTCCCCGGAACTTGGCCGATGATCTGAGCGGCAATATCGACATCCTGCCCGGCGATACCATCACGATCCCGCGCGCGCCCATCATCTACGTGGTGGGGGACGTGGGCCGTCCCAGCGGTTTGTTGGTGGACAACGGGACGCTAACCGTGTTGCAGGCTCTGGCCCTGGCTGGCGGCACGAACCGTACTGCAAAAATGGGCGGGGCGCGAATTATTCGCAAGGGCCCCAGCGGCATGACCGAGACTCCAGTCCACATCAAGCAGATGCTGGAAGCCAAGTCCCCCGATGTGACCTTGCAGGCAGACGACATTCTCTTCGTTCCAGTCAGCGCAGGAAAAATTGCCGCCGACCGGACTTTCGAAGCTGCCATGGCCATGGCCACGGCGGTTTCGATTTACGCCGTACATCCGTAATCGACAGTCGAACTGTCAGCTCTGGACTTCAGCCGGATTGCGGCTTGCGTAGAAGGTGTTGAAGCACGTCGATATATTTTCCGGCCGTCCGGCCACGCGAGAGATTCTGCTGAATGTACGCTCTTCCCTTCTGCCCCATTGCGGTGCCGAGCTCGCGATCGGCGGATAGCTGTTGGATCGCGTCTACCAGCGCATCGGCGTTTTCCGGAGGGATCGCGAGCCCGGCGCCGGACTCTTCGATAATCTGCCGCGCCTGACCGTCAACCCCCAGAATCACCGGCCGGGCGCAGGACATGAACTCCAGCATCTTGGTGGGAATGACGGTCTTGAAGACGTCAGTCTTTTTCAGAAGAACCAGGCAAGCATCGGAAGCAGAGATGAAGGCTGGAATTTTCTCGCGGGGCTGCTGGTCGAGAAAGCACAGGTTGGCTAATCCGAGGGATTGCGCCTGGGATTTGATGCGCGCTTTTTCGGCGCCTTCGCCCACCAGCAGGAACTGCGCGTTCGAATTCCTCCGCTGCAGTTGAGCGGCGGAGTCCAGCAGAGTTTCGAGGCCGTGCGCCATTCCCATGGTGCCGATGTAGCAGATCAGGAACTTCCCTTCCGCTCCAAGTTCTTTCCGCAATGCGAGGTTGGCCGCGGATGGGGCAGGCGCAAACAGGTCGGCCTCGACGCCGTTTTCGACCACGTCAATTTTCTCGGCGGGAACGCTCCAGTGCTGCATCAAATGTTGCTGGAAGGCTGGAGTGACGACGACGATGCGGTCGGATCGTGTGTAGAGGAACTTCGCGATCACGCCCAGGGCACGGTGCAACAGGGAGTATTCATTGCCAACTCCGACCGCGACCAGCGATTCCGGCCAGAGGTCGCGCACTTCGAAAACGAACGGCACTTGCCGGGCGAAGGCAATCCACCATCCGGACAATCCCACCAGCAGTTGCGGCGAGGACGCAATGATCACGTCGGGACGCGGGATAAACATGCCACGCAGCACGGCCGAGATACAGAACGAAGCGTAGTTGCGCATGCGCTCGTGCGCCTTGCGGTTGGGCAGGGGCCAGAGCCAGGTGCGAAACACATCCACTCGTCCGGCGTTTGTGTGCGCCGTTGCACCGGGAAATATTTGTTCGTGATAGATCAGCCGGCGCAAGCGTCCACGCCATTCGGGGGGAACGACTCCGGTGGGATGATTCGGAAATCCGGTCAACACCGATACTTCGTGGCCGGCCTGAGCCCAATGGAAGGCGAGTTCAGAGGCACGCGCCGCGGGCGCGCCCATCTCCGGCGGAAAATATTGTGAAACGTAAAGGATTTTCACGCGAATGTAGAGGCTATCGTATAAGCAGGCGTTCGGGGTAGCGGGAGGTCGCAAGAAAAGCCCTGGCTTGCGCAAAGCTAGGCGGCCGAGATTGTGGGCCGACACCATAACCCGGGCGGCGTGAAGCGCATCAAACCTTTGGTGTTTGGCTGCGCGGTAGCGGAGAGGATAGAGTTAAAACATTCATGACATTCCCGTTCAAGTCCAGGATCACAGTGCTTGCGGTTGTGACCCTGGGCTGGTCCCTGCTCGGCGGGACATCGTTCTGCTCTGGACAGACGCCGCGCGCAACGACGCCGCCTGATCCGCAACCGACGGCGACAGCCCCAGACGAACCGTCGCAGGGGCGGCAAATCCCGGGCAGCATCGGCGGAACCGTGGTCGATCAAAGCGGAGCGGTGGTCGCGGGCGCGCGCGTAAGGCTGACGAGTAAAGGACAATCCGGAATTCAGGAATCGCCGTCGGACACGCTATCAGATAGCGACGGGAAATTTTCCTTCGCCAACGTCGCTCCCGGGCCGTTTCAGCTCACCATTACGGCGGCGGGATTCGCGACGCAAACCTCATCTGGAGTCCTGCATGCGGGAGAGAGCTATATAGTTCCGGCAGCGGCATTAGCGGTCGCCACGGCGGTCACGGACGTGGAGGTTGGGGTCCCGCGGAGCGAGGTGGCGGAAGAGCAGATCAAGATTGAAGAACATCAGCGCGTGCTGGGCGTGTTGCCCAATTTCTATGTCAGCTACATCCCCGATGCGGCACCTCTCGACTCCAAACAAAAATTCCAACTGGCCTGGAAGTCGGTGTTGGATCCCGTCAGCTTCGTATTCGTGGGAGGGGTGGCGGGAGTGCAACAGGCACAGAATCACTTCCCTGGATTTGGGCAGGGTGCGCAGGGTTATGGAAAACGGTTTGGGGCCGACTATGCGGACACGGTTTCGGGGACATTCCTCGCGGGCGCCATCCTGCCAGCGCTGCTGAAACAGGATCCACGCTATTTCTATAAAGGAACGGGCAGCAAGACATCGCGTCTGCTGTATGCAATCGCGAATGCCGTGATCTGCAAGGGCGACAACGGTCGCTGGCAGACCAACTACTCGAATATCCTGGGAAGCCTGGCGGCGGGCGGCATTTCCAATCTCTACTATCCGGCCCAAAGCCGCGGAGTGGGATTAACCTTCGAAAACGCCGGCCTGAGCATTGGAGGGAGCGCCTTCTCCAACCTGTTCCAGGAATTCGTCATCAAGAAGCTGACCCCGAAAGCGCCGGGGAATTAGCGCGGGTAAACCACAAAGAGCGCTATCGCTGATTTCAACAGTTGACGCGGAAAACCAGGGCTCTGCTGGTGTCTAATTGAGTACGTAAATACCGCAAGGTCGAGGTGCACCGATGCGAACGCTTTGTTTCTCTTTGATTATTCCTTTGCTCGGCATTGGCTTCGCGATGCATCAGGTATCCTCCGCAGCGCAGCCCTACGATGATCCAGATGCATACCAAATCTATAGCCTTCTGCTTCCTCAGGAGGAGTCGTACGGTTTCGCAAAAGGCACGTTGATAATCCAAGAGGAAACGGCATCCAACGACCCCTTGGTCGGAGCGTGTTTGAACGCCGAAGACGCGAAGCAATTCAAGGACGCGATTTCTGACTACGAACGCTCTCGAACAAAAATGTGGCTTTTGAAGCGGCACTTCCAAATCGAAAAGCCCTATGAGATTGTGAACGAGGAAACCCTAGCACTCGTCAGAGGGCATGGCATAGATAGCTGGGATGACTATTACAACCGTTATCCACAGTCGGGAGGATACGTCTTCCTCTCGCCGGTCGGTTTCAACAAGAAGAAGAATCAAGCAATCGTCTACACGGGTAGCATCTGCGGGGGCCTATGTGGTAGATCTCAGTTCCATTTGTTCGAAAAAGTTAAGAGCCAGTGGAAGGAAGTGCCCGGTGTTACCTGCGTGACGGTATCGTAATGGTTGCGAAATCCCCATTACACTCATACCGGGACGACGCTACGAATGCCATAAGCCAGATCGCATTGCAGCAATCCACTCCCGACATAGCAGCGCTTCTTCCCTCAGCCTCGTAGCTTCCGGTTCGGCTGCTTGTTTTGCTTGTTCTTCGCAGCCTGCTGCTTTCTTCTTTAGCTCCGCGATCGTTGCATCGGCTGGAACTATTGTTTGAATGACCATGCGACTATTTTGCACGACTGTCAGGCTCAATTGGCGAAAAATTCCCTCTTACACCAACGACGGCCCGGCCGGGTCGAGCCTTCCAGATCCGTTTTCAGTAATAACAGAGCTTGAAGACGCTCTTGTAGGCGAGAGCGCGGGCGCGGTTGACGCGGCTGCGGGCGTAGCTTTCCCAGCGGTCGGCGACATGGGCGAAGGCGGCTTCTCCGGTCAGACGATGCAGCACGCGCAGCTGCACGATGTGCAACTGGTGATAGAAGGGGCTGGCGACCATGGGCAGGCGCGTGCCGGATTGCTCGTAGAGCGACCAGAAGCCAAGATCGTAGCGCTCGAGATTTTGCAGCAGCGTCTGAACGGCGTGGGAAAAAAGGTCCTGCGCGGCGGGGCTACGGGTGGCGAGAAAATAATCGTAGATCCCCCACGCAGCCCAGATAAATCCATTCAAAATGTGCGTGGGCGGGGACACGATGTATTCCTCGAACCAGAGGTCTCCGGATTCGTCGGTGAAGGCCACGCCGCCCTGTGTGGTTGGTTGGAAGAAACAAGCCAGGGCGCGCTGCGCTGCGTCGAGGTAGCGGGCATCGGCGGAATCTTTGCTCCATTCCTTGTGAGCGCGCACCAATAGCGAAATTCCCTGCCCTTGCGCCAGCGCTGAGTACCACGGAGCGCGGAGAGTGTCGCGATATTCCCAATCGAAGTGGTGGTTCCAGACGGGGAGCCCTTGCGGATTCGGTTCGAGGTTGGCGCAGAGCCAGTCGGCGGCCAGGAACAATTTCCGGCGGCGATTGGGGTCTGCGGTCCGGCGATAAAGGTTGTAATTTCCCAGGCCGTACTGCGCGATGGCAATCGGGTTGTACTGCAGGCCGATGTGGCCGTGATAGTCGAGTTGCGGGACGCCCGCGGAATCGTAGTGGCCTGGATAGTCCGCTTTCTCGGTGAAAGGCATGTAGTACTCGCCTAGTTCAGTGGTGGGGGCGTTCGGATTCTCAGCCGGAGTTTCGTGCCAGAAGGTGAGATGACTTTTGCCGCCGAGGAGATAGGCGCTGAAAATGCGTCGGTAGTAGCTGAGGCGGGGCAAGGGTGGTTGGGAGTACGAAGTCCATATTACGGCAAGGGACGATCGCAAACGCTTTTCCCGACGATCAATCTGTCTCGCGCGAGATCCTTCACTCCACCTGAAGAACGGCTCCGTTCAGGATGACGCCGTCAGAACAGGGATTCTCGCATTAGGGACTCACGGCGTAGATCGACGTGACCAGGTCGTCGGATTGGACTGCGATCGTGGTCACCGCGAGGAAGCGCGTGGTGTTGTTACCGTCGGGCATCAGTGCATTGCCGTATTGGAACAGGGCCATCGGCCAGTGGTCTTTTTGCCACGCCAACAGGGGGTGCCAGGCCTGAGAGTCGGCGCTTCTGGCGCGGCCTCCGTAGACGCGGACGTGGCGATCGCGATTTACCTCGCTGGGTTCCACCATGGTCGAGAAGAAGACGCGGTCGCCGACACGGCATCCGTAAATGGACGAACTGCTGATGGGAGTGACTTGCAATAACGCTTCTTGCCGGTCGAGACGGTAGATGTAGTTGGGCTCGAGCGGAGTGTCGGAGGAAAAATAAAGGCCGTCTTCGGTGGGAATGGCGGCGACGGCGCGCGTCTGTTGCTGGCCCCGGAGCACGGCCTCGACCCGGCTGAAATCGCACGTGGCGCGCAGGATGCGGCATTCATCGCCGTAGTCTCCGGTGAGCACCCACAGGCAATCGTTCCAGGGATCGTGCACGATGTTGTGGACGTGGCGGATGGCGCCCTTGGGGAAAGTGTAGGCGACGCTCCATGAAGTGCCGGCGTCGGTGGAAGCGTAGATGTGCACCTCGTCGCGCGCCTTGTTGTCGAAATATTCTCCCCAAAAAATCGCGCCGCTGGGAACGGCAGTGATGTGCAGCGGGCGTGTGCCGCGAACGATGGTGTGGGTCGCGCGGAACTCGGTTTCGCCGGGACGAAGCGTCACGATCGCACCGGGAACCGCGGCGACAAGCCCGGCAGTCGCCGGTCCGCTCGGGGGGAGCACCGCGAGCGCGTGGAAACCGTCGCGGAACAGCCGAGCCGTGAGGCCGTTCCTGGCCGACATCCGGCGGCGCAGAGCGGGACGGAACTCGGCCACGGGGTCCCAGGAGAGGTTGTCGGAAGAATTCTGAATTCGCGCGCGGACCACTTGGTAGCCGCGAGAGCCGTAGAGAACATCGCCGCACCAGGCCAGGGCTCGCAGGCCTGGGAAACGAGCGATGCTACTCAGGCGGCCATTGCGATCGACATAAGGCTCTTTGATTTGTGCGTCTGGCACCGATTTCCCAATCTGTTTCGAGAACGTTTCATCTAAGGTCCCCAGGCCTTTGGGCAAGGTCAGGATAGGCCATCAGAGTTTTTCTGAGCGTTTTTGTGATCGTTTCTGTGATCGACGACATCCAAATAATTCAGCGTACGGAGCGGTGCCTTGAGCATACGATTGAATGGTAGCTGGCCTGATAAACGCGGGCAAGGCAACCCGCGCCGAAACGTCGGCATGGGTTGCCGATTGAGCGGCAGAGCGAGGCTGAAGAGACGCCATCAGAACCAACCGGAGCCGCCAAGACCCCTGGAAGCGTCGTGGCATGGGACGTGCTAGCGATTCGCAATCCAAATGCTCGCCGAGACTGTTCTTGGCAGAGCAGGAAGCAGTGACAACATGCTCAGCCGGTGCGCCAATTCGCAATGTGGCAAGCCCTTCCTCAGGCTCAGAGATGGCAAACTGTTTCTGGTCGAGACCGATCGCCTGACGAAACCGGGAGAATCGGCAGCGCCTCCGTTTGTGCGCGCTCGGCAACAACAGCGGCAAGTGGAACACTACTGGCTGTGCGACGACTGCGCCGCGGAGTGGACTCTGGTGTATGACCGGGAGAACGGAGTCGCTCTGGTCGCGCTGCGTCGGCCTGCGGTGAGCGCGGCCGCAGCGGCGGCAGCCACCGGGCACAGCGAGGCGGCGTAGGACGCTCGAGGTAAGGTACAACCGTGGTTTGCAAGCGGCAAACGATTCGGCGCTGCCAAGGAATGCGACCTCGGGGGCTGAAGCACGTTGCTTGCCTACCCGGCGCTAAAGCGCCGCTCTTCCACGGTGCGGCACATTCGCTGGGAGCACATTGGTATGGATTTCTCGGCGGACGCCTAGGCGTAACCTTCTTTCTTCCACGTCTTCCAGTCATCGCGGACTGCGTTCAACATCGCTTCCGTGGCTTCGTGCAGCCACTTCGGCTTCTGCTTTTGCAGATGGCGGAGGATGGGTTTGCGGGCGGATCTTGTCCCCAGATGGATGTTCGCGGTTTCCCATCCCATGGCGCGGAGCAGGCGCAGTTCCTTGCCCGGAGCTCGCAGCGTTGCCAGTTCAATGCGCGAGCAGTGCGGGCTCAAACGGCGGACGATCCAGCGTCCACGCAATTGAACGAAAGGATCGAGACAGCGCACCGCCCTAGTGATGATCGCCTGATACAGAATTTCAGAGGGCCCCTCGTGATCCTTCGCCCAATAGCATGCCGACGAAACCAGGGCTTTGGCCTCGCGAGCGATTCTGCCGCCGTGCCAGTCGGCGATGGCAACATAGCGAGCGTGGCCCAGGCTGCCGAGACCGGCGACGCGGGTGGCGAGGCGGTAAGGCAAGTCGCGGGCGGGCATCAGATGCTCGATGGCGTCGATTGCGCTGATGGGAGTGTCGACTTTCACGGTGGGCAGCGCGTCCATTTTCGCCCAGAAGCGGACGGGATCGCGCAATTCACTCTCGGCAATCTGCCGCAGCCATTCGTTGTTCTCGCCGAGGACGAAAGGCTTCCCCCCAACCCGCAGGCCCTCGCGATATCCTTCGAGAATCGAATCGCAGATATCTTTCTCTTTGAGAACCAGGTGGCCAACTTCGGCCGCGAGATGAGCGCTCACCGCCAGGCGAATGAGATCGTTGGCGTAGGACATGGGATGAGTTTCGTCGAAATCGTTGACACCCCAGATGAGGCGGCCCTCGACGTCGCGCCACGTGCCAAAATTCTCGACGTGGAGGTCGCCGACAGCCAGCACTTTCGGTCCTTTGGCAAGCTCGGGACAAACCTTGGGCCAGACTTGCGCCCAGCGATAGTAGGTGGCTCGCAGAAAAGGAAAGACCGCCGCCTTCATGTTGGCATGCTTGATGTGCAGGTCCTTCTTGACGATGTCGGTGCGCTGGCCCAGCCACGCTTCAAACTGGCGGGTCGCTTTGACAATGTTCATAGCGCCGCCAACCATATCGGGGGGAGAGGCAGAAGTCAACGGGACGAAGAGGGGCAGGGCCTCAATTCGAATTTCTCAGCGAACTCTGCGGCTTTCCTCAGCGAACTCGGCGATTAAAGTGTTTTGATTCGCCGGAAGAAGAGCTTTTAACCGCCGAGGTCGCAGAGAACCCGCGCAGAGTGCGCTGAGAAATTCAAATTGAGCCACTCCCAGAAGACGGGCGGAGTTGACGATCACATACACCTGGCGCTTCAAAGCCCCTGGTGCCTAATGAAACCGCCCACTATCCCTAATCTTCCTGGCCGATTCCTCCAAAAACTCATCCACATGCTGCCGCGGCTGCGATTCCCATCCCGTCTTTGCCTTGATCCTGTCCGCAATCTGAATCGCCGTCCTCAACCGCACCTCCGGATCCAACTCAAACCGCCGGCTCAAGTAGGTCTCGATCAACACCAGTTCATCCGCAGTCGCCGATCCCACCCCCGGCATGGCACCACTGGATTCGCTTGCAGTGTTCCACGACGGCCGCACTTCCTCCGTCGGCTTCTCGTGCACTACCACCGTCCCTGCAACAAAATCCCCCAGCCGACGGCTCTGCCGGTTGCACATCATGCACACCAGTCCCACGCCGTAAATTCCCGGCAGGCCATCCACAGCCCGCATCAGATTTCTTCCCACCGCCTCGAACGCATTGATCGGCCTGCCCGACTCCTTGATCACCCGGATGCCCGCATAACGCTTCCCCGGCGTCTGCCCCTTCCACAGAATCTCGAAGAACGCAAAATATCCCCAATAAATCGCGAACCCGATAAAAATGGCCATGGCCGGCCCAATCAGCTTTGGAAGAAAGTTGAGCACCGAAAATCCCAGCGGCATGACGATCAGAAAAATAATCCCGGTTATGAGATACAGCGCCGCTTGGATTAAAGTATCAATGGCGATGGCGAGGAACCGGCTCCCGATTCCTGCCAGCGGCAGCTCCAGCGCAATCTGCTCGGGCGTTTCTATCGAGAGTTGATCGAACGAGTCCACAATGATTTCCACTCGCTGGTTGGAGAAACGCAAACCGCACTGGAGCAAACTGGAATCCCTGCTCAACCAGAGCGCCAAAGGCGGACTGAAATCGCTCTCTCGTTCCGACCTGCAGGAACTCAGTCTCCTCTACCGCCAGACCGCCGCCGATCTCGCCGCCATCCGCGAAGATCGCGGCTCCGTGCACTTTGCCCGCTACATCAACCAATTGCTCGTGCGCGCCCACAATACCATCTATTCCGGTCACCGGGCGAGTCCCAAGGCGCTTTTTTCCTTCTTCGTAGACACCTATCCCGCAGCCTTCCGCAGAAATCTGAAACATTGTTTGCTTGCAACGCTGATTTTCGCCGTCGCCGGAGTCGTGGGCGCGGTCCTCACTTACCAGAACCCAGACTTCAAAGTAAAACTCCTCGGCCCGCAGATGGTCGAGACCATCGACCGCCACGAGATGTGGACTCACTCCATTGTCGGCATCAAGCCTCTAGCCTCGAGCGCCATCATGACCAACAACATGTCGGTCGGATTCACCACCTTCGCGCTCGGCATCACCGCCGGTCTGGGAACAATTTATATGATGGCCTTCAACGGCCTGCTGATCGGAGTGATCGGCATGGCCTGCTGGCTCTCCGGGATGAGCCTGCAACTCTGGAGTTTCGTCGCGCCCCACGGTGTGCTCGAACTCCCCGCCATTTTCATCGCGGGCGGCGCCGGACTCCGCATCGCACAAGGCCTCTTATTTCCCGGAGTTCTTCCCCGCCGCGATTCTCTCGCCAAAGCCGGAGTCGAAGCCGTTCAACTCCTCCTCGGAACCATCCCCATCCTCATCATCGCCGGCCTGATCGAAGCCTTCGTCTCTCCCACCGGCCTCGCCATCCCGCTAAAATTTTCTATGGCTGCCGCTTTGTTCGTCCTGCTGGGAGTCTATCTCTTCGGCATGGGCCGGAACCCCAGCCCATCCCAGCAGGTGGAATAGCGAAGAATCGCAAACCGTTCGCAACAGGATTAGAGAACGTGACGACCCGCTTAGGCGACCACGGACAACTCACAAATGCGTGCACGACCGTGGAAGAGCGGCCCTTCTAGGGCCGCGTAAGCCGCCACAATCGATGAGGGCTAGCCCCTGCAGGGACCGCGAAATCGCTCACAACTGATTCCGCTCCTTAATCTGCAAATAAGCATTCACCAGCACCGGAGAAACCGCCCCCGAATTCACTTCCATCGCCAACGCCCCGCGCTCGCGCAATCGTGCCAGCAACAATTCCCGCCGATGAACCATCTCCTGCGCCGCCGCCACCTGATACATTTCCGTCTCGCTGCCCGGCGTCTTCGCGGCCAACTCCCCCAAATCCGGCTGCCCAATCACCACAAACAGAACCAGATGCCGCGGCATCATCATGGACGCGGCCTCGATCACCTCCGGCGTCATAGCGGTCTCCGCCAGATCGGTGAGCCACACAACCAGGCTGCGCCGTTTCTGATCGGTGAGAAGCCGCGCCGCCATCTGCAGATGATCCGCTTCAGCCCCTTCTTCATGCACCATCGCCAACTGTTCAATCAATTGCCGCAGATGCGCGCTCCCCTTCGCCGCTGGAAGCTGATGTCGAATCCCTCGCCCATAAGCAATCAGCCCCACGCGATCGCCGGAATACAACGCCACCTGCGCCAGACTCAGCGCCGAGTTCACCGCCTGATCGAGCTTGCTGTATCCGCCCACCCGCGCCCGCATCAGCCGTCCCGAGTCGATCACAATCCACACCGTCTGGCTGCGTTCGATCTGGTACATGCGGGTCACGAGTTTGCCGCGCCGCGCCGCCGCCGTCCAGCAGATATCCCGATACTCGTCCCCCTGCTGATATTCACGCAGGCTCTCAAACTCGCGCCCAATCCCGCGCACCCGCGCATGCCGCTTCTCCAGCGCGATCTGCCGACTGCGCAACAAGTAAATCGAATGCCGCTTGGCTTCGTCGAGGTTCGGATAAATCCGCACAGTCTGTTCGAGCGTTGCCCGCGCCCATCGCTCGGCAATTCGGAACACGCTTTGATAACGCACGTACCCGTCGCCGAGTTTCGCATCGCCGCGCTGCGCCGGACGAATCCGGTAGCTCGCCGTCCCCTCACTCTTCGCACGCGCCCGAATCGCAAGCGTCGGCGGCTCATTCCTCAACTGCAAAGGAACGGAATCCACAACCATTGCAAGCACCCCAGTGCGAGGAGAAGAATTCTCAAGCGTAATATCTACGTCGGATGCAATCGACAATGCCGCCGGCGACCGCCACGATCTCCGCACCGTCAACTGCTCAGGCCTCGGCAGTTGCGTCAAATCGACGAGCCACGCCAGCAGCACCAATGCGTCCCACGCCAGCAGCGCATACACAAACCGCAAATCCACAAACGCCGGCCCCAGCCACACCAGCCCGACAAACAGCAGCATGAAAAACCGGTCGCCGAACGCCACGCCGAAGCGCTTATACGATTTCCCCTGCGCCTCAGCCTCAGGTGGAATCAATCGGCCCAGATCGCTCACTCCATCGCTCACTTCGGAACCTCAACCGCCCGCAGCACATCTTCCAAAACCTGATCCGGCGTAAGCCCCTCCAGGTCAGCCTCCGGTCGCAGCATGATCCGGTGCCGCAGCACCGGCCGCACAGACGCCTTCACATCATCCGGAATCACATAGTCGCGCCCATCCGTCGCGGCAACCGCTTTCGACACCGCCATCAAACTCACCGCCGCCCGCGGACTCCCTCCCAGCGACAACGACGGCCAGTCGCGCGTGCGCCGCACAATCTGCACGATGTAGCTGAACAGCGCCTCCTCCACGGTGATCGACCGCACTTCCTGCTGCGCCTGCTCCAGCAATCCCGGCGCAATCGCAATCAAATTCATCTTCTCCAGTTCCCGCGATTCAAATCCCTTCTGCACATTTGCCAGCAACTGCACTTCATCCGCCACCGCCGGATACGTAACTCGCAGCTTCAGCAGAAACCGGTCCAACTGCGCCTCCGGCAGCGGATACGTTCCCTCAAACTCAATCGGATTCTGCGTGGCAAACACGGTAAAAAACGGCGGCAGAGGATACGTCTTCCCGTCGATCGTTACCTGATGCTCTTCCATGCACTCCAGCAGCGCCGCCTGCGTCCGCGGAGGCATGCGGTTCACTTCATCCACCAGCAGCAAATCCGTGAACACCGGCCCCGGATGTAACTGAAACGTGCTGGTCGCCATATTCAGAATATTCGTTCCCACAATGTCAGCCGGCATCAGGTCCGAAGTACACTGCACCCGCTGAAACCCCAGCCCCATCAGCCGCGACAGCGCCTTCACTGTCAGTGTCTTCGCAATTCCGGGAACTCCTTCCAGCAGCACATGCCCCCGGCACAGCAGCGCGACCACGCACTGGTTCCGCAGTTCATCCTGACCCACCACCACCTTGCCCATTTCTTCGCGCAGGTGTCGCACCAACTCTGGAACAGCGTTCATTAACCTTTCTCCTTCCGAATGCCTTGAAACAGTTTCAGGCGAACCGCATATTCATCAAGTTCCTGCACCAATTGCAGCGCCGCCGGCGCATGCAGATAAGGATCGTTCTTCGCCGATTCGCAGCGCCGCAACGTCGTCACAAAACGCTGGTCGATGAACGCCCACCGATCCCGCACCGCAACTTCCAGATCCGCCACAGAAATGCTGCTCGCCACTCCCAACCGCCGCGTCAGCCAGTAACGAAACCGCTGATAGCAAATGTCCACTGCGACTGAAGCAGTCCCCGCGTGCTGATAAAGTCCTCCCAGCGTCTCCACGAATTCCATGGGCGACAGTCGAACCACCGAAGCCGGCTTGAAGACCGGCCCACTCCGCCGCGAAAACGTAACCAGCACCGCCAACCCCAGCAGCACCAACTGCAACACCAGCCACTTCACCGGCGAGTGCGCAATCGACGAAGCCAGCGTCGGCCGATACCCATGAATATATTCGTCCCACAAAATTCCGTTTTTCCCCGCGCCTTCTTTCGCGCTCCCCATGCAGGCCAGCAAGAATTCCAGATTCCCGTGCTCCTTCAGCCCCGCGTTAGTCAGCGGAGTCGCCGATGCCCACCACAACACTTCCCCGCGCCCGTACGGATACTTCACCACCAGCGTCCTCTCCCCATCTCCGTACAGAGGATACGCCGCCGAATAGGAAGACCAGCGCGCTTGCGGAGCCAGCACGATTTCCGGAGCCGCGCGAGTGATCGGGGAAGGCGAAAGCGCCGACGCCTTCTTCCACTTTTCTGCCCCAAACACTTCGACCTCGCGCTCCGAATCATTCTCGGGAAGCAACGTTCCAGCGAACGCCCCGGTCGCGATCACGCGCCCGCCCTCGGAGAGAAACTCTTTCAGACGATCTTTCTCCTCGCGAGTCGGCGCCTCGATCGGTTCGGCCAGAACCAGCGTCTTCCCCATCGCCTTGGGAAGTTCGTCTAGCGGCCTTTCCCAGCGCTCAACTTTGTATCCCGCGCTCGCCAGCACCAAATACGCAGCCTTGGCCCCGCCCGAAGCGGTCGAATAACTGCTGGGAATTTCCGACTTCGTCCCACCCTCTCCGCCAAACACCACCGCCCCGGCAATGAGCAACACGAAGACGGCGCCCGCGCCCAGCAGCAGCTTGCGATCCTTCGGGTCCACTCTCACTGACATCCGAGCTTCTCCAATTCCTGCAGCGTCTGCGCAAAAGTTCGTTCGCTGGCGCCGCGATTCGCATACCAGGCCAGCTCGAAAATCCGTGTCAACGCAGCCAGCGTCTCGCGATATTCGTTCGCGCCCAGCAGCCGCAGATATTCTCGCGGTGTCCGCGCCCGGTCCGGCTTCCACATCCCCTGCCGTTCCAGAAAAGAAATCCCCGCCCAGTACGCCAGATGAATCGCGTCGCGCCACTCCCGCTTCGCCGCAGCGGCACGCGCCTCCGACAACCACACCACCCACTCCTTCGCCGACACCGGAAGATTTGCCAGCGCCACTCCTTCAAGCTCGCTCCCCCGCACAATGGTCCGGTAGGCAAAATACGCGAACGCAAGAACCGCCAGCCCGATGAGTCCATAAACAAAATATTTCCCGATGGTGGGAATCGACGACAGGCCAAACAGCCGCCGAAAAATGTGAAATAGGTATCTCAACCCGCGGCGCAAGACATCCAGAAAGCTCTCCCTGAGTCCGTCCAGCCATTCCCTGACTCCGTTCAACCATTTCGGCCCGTGGTCCTCGCTGAACTCCGGCCGGGCCAGAATCGAGTTCAGCTCCGCCCGGCTCGCCGACGCATCCACCGGAGGTTTTTCGTAACCGTCAAGATCGCTCCGCAAACTCCGCAGCCGAGCGCGGATGACCGAAGCGTTCGCTGCATTTTTTTCCTTCTCGTACCGCCGCACATCCCGCCGCAGCCCTTCCGCCGATATCTCAAACTCCCGCTGATCCGTTTGCACACGCCAACTCGGCGACACATCCTTCAACTGTTGGGGAGTTGGTTTGCCTGAGCTGTCGAGTTCCTGGGTCGCGGATAGTAGACCATCCAGTTCCGCGCGATATTGGTCAACCGTAAGTGGAGCCGCCGTAAGTGGGGCAGCCGTAGAACTGCCGGCGGTAGACGCGTCATCCACGACCGAATCCGCCCGGCAAAATGCAGCCGCCAGCAGAACATACGCCAGGATGTAAGTCCGCCTCGCAGTCATGCGCCTGCTTGTGCGGGGGAAACGGGCAGAGCCGATGCGTCGAGCGTCGTCATCATCAACTGCAAATCAAAAGCTTCTTTCCGCACCCGTTCGTCGTAGTACACCAGAGAAAATGCAATCGTACCCAAAGGCCCTACCAGGCATTCCGAAACATACGTCGAAACCAGGAGCGCGACCTGCCACCCGCCGGAGCTTCGCTGCATCCCGGCGATCGAACTCACGCCCGCTGCTATTTCCACCGGCCATCGCAACAACAAGCTGATCGCGATGGCCAGCAGGAAGAACAGCAGCCAGATAACGAAGATCCGCCCGCGATCGCCTTTCGTCAGATCGGAACTGCGCGACATCGCATCGGTGACGCCCTTGTTCTCCAGAATCTTCACCGGCACCGCCAGCGACCACATCAAAGCCAACAGAACTCCCGGGACGATCAGAGCGATAAACCCGGCACCGATTCCCAGCCCCACCAGCATGGAGAGTCCGATCACTCCCCAAATCTCGCCTTTCACTCGCGAGAACGAATCCGATACGCTGGCCGGCCGGTCCAGGTGAACATGCGAAACCGCGACTACGGTCGCCGCCTGAGACGCAGCCGAACAGATCACCGTGAGGAACGCCGCCCCCATGCTAAAGAAAAATTGCGCGCCCAGGTCCGCGAGTTGGTTGCCCGGATTTCGCACCGCCACTCCGACGCACTGAAACGCCAGCACCACCAGATGCGGCAGCGCAAAGATTCCCACAAACAGTCCAAAGTGGCTGCGATACAGTGAAAACGTCCGGTCCAGCAACTCTCCCGTACTCAAGGGCCTGAGTGCAGTCGTCATGACTCGCCTCCTGGCAACTTCGGACTTTGCCCGGCATGGTAGCACAACCCACGTCCACTCGCCCGCAAATCCTGACGTCGATTCCCGACCGAGTTTCCCGCGCGTTTCTTCACTTCCCCGCCGGCCCCGCCGTGATCTCCGCCGCTTTGCCGTCGTGGTACACAATCACCACCGGCTTCCCTCCATCCGCATAGCGCACCGTCTTCTCGTACGAACTCGATCCCGCGTCCGGTATCCCCATGCCAATCGCGAAATCCGCCTGCATCTCGTTCATCCCCGGCTTCACTTGGTGCTGTTCCACCGCCTGCCACACATCGGCCGGCCAGTGCTTATACAAATCGTGCGGATCCTCCACGAAAAACATTTCGTCCGAATAAATCTTGTATTGCTCGTCCGCCTCATACCCGATCGGCACCGCGTATGCCATCCCATCTTTCTGAAACACCGCCATCACCTGCCGCCGCTCTCCCTTCCCCGCAGGCATCGCCGTAATCACATCCTTGATCTCCAGCTTCTCGATCGGCAACAGCAATCCCGCATCGTGGCCGAAGTCAACTTTCTTGCTCGCCGGGTCGTACGCGTAATAGGTATAGCGGTAGCCTTCCTTCACCCACACCGGTTGCTGCATCAACTGTCGCGCGCTCTTCAGGTCATAGGGATAAAGCTTCTTCGGAATCACGTAGTAATCCGGATTGGAAAACCCCGCGTTCAGCTTCAGCTTCTCTTTTTCGGCCTCAAGCTTATCCTCATGCCGCTGGTACAGAATGTAAGTCACGCGCAACCCCGCAACCACCATGGCCAACAGCAGCGCTAGTTGGATTCTCTGCTTCGCCTCGGGACTCATCATGCGAAAACTTTAGCAGACAGCCAACGCGAGGTATATCGGATGGCATCGGTATAGCTTAAGTAGTAATATCTCGTCGTCACTGCGGAGGTGTGCATGTCCCGGACGTTTTCGGCCAGACTATTGCTCCCACTCGTGATCGTCTTATGCACCCGGCTGTCGGCTCAGGAAGACGATCACTGCCCGGGGCCGGGGGCATTGATGTCTCCCGACCAACCGGCTTATGCCGACGCCATGGCTCTGAAAAATAGCCTCGAATCGCAAGGAATGGTGGTGCGTTGCATGTTCGAGACGAAGTTCAGCAGCCAGTTCATCGTATGGGAGAACGGAAAGCCGCGCAGCACGGTCGAGGGCGAAGCCTGTATCAGCACAAACTTAGGAGCTCTCGAGGTGCTGTTCGTATCCAGACCCAGAACATTTGCCGATCTCAAGATCAAGGAACACCGCACTCGCGGAGGATATCTTTATACGGTCTCGGGCATGCCCGACGTGTGGCCTGGCAAGTTCAAACGTTGGGGTAGCGTCCGTCGCACGTATTACTTTCGGGACGAAAACTATCTCTTGTCCGGAGAAGGCGAGGAACTGCGCACTGCCGTCGAGGCGGCCCTGCACCAAGAGCCTTTATCGTTATGAGTGCGGTTTTGCAAGTCTCCGGTTGCGTTAAACTGGCTGGAGAGGACTTCCCATGCCTGTGACCGAACAAGACGTGATGAGCGCACTGAAGAGCTGCTACGACCCCGAGATTCCCGTCAACATCGTCGATCTCGGCCTGATCTATAAAGTAGATTTCGCCTCCATCCCCACGGAGAATCCCGCCGAACCCAGGCAGGACGTCACCGTCGAAATGACCTTGACCGCGCAGGGCTGCCCTGAGCACGTCAACATCAGCGCCCAGGTCAAATCACGCCTCGAGCAACTGCCCGGCATCAGCACCTGCACCGTGAATATCGTCTGGACCCCGCCCTGGACCCCCGAGCGCCTCAGCCCCGACGCCAAAAAACAACTCGGCATCGAGTAACGTCCGCAAAGTCGCCAACAAAAAGTGGGGTGCCCCATTTCTCGCGCGCTCTTGGCGCGAGAAGTGGGAATCTCAGAACTGCTACAGTTTGAACTGTAACTGTTCGGAATCTCGATGCCTCAAAACAGAAGCCGCCAAGATCGCCAAGAAATATTGCAGCCCTTCTCAGCGTCCTCTGCGGCCGTTCTCCGCGATCTCAGCGGTCAAAAGCGTTTTTAGCTCTAAGCCCCGAACTCCTCCCACGATTCCACCACGTTCCGGCTCGCCGCCTCGGTAATGCGCCGCCCCGCTTGCCCTGCCATTTCCATCAGCCGCATTCCCCGCTCGAAATACTCCGGCAACGACCGCCTCACCTGCTCGAACCTCTCCGGATATTCCGACGCCAGCACCGCCAGCCCGAACCCCGTCGCCAGCACCCCCGCCGGATACCTCTTCTTCATAAACAAAATTCCCGCCGCACCAATCGACCCCAACACCAGCGCCTTCTTCCACCCATCCATACTCTACCCCCCAAAAAAAAGGATCTCACTTCCTGCGATTGTACCGCAGCCCACCACCGCCGCCTCGGCACCAAACCCCGCACTCCGCACCGCCTTCCACATCCTTTATACTTCCACCTTTGCTCGGAGGCCCCATGCACTCTTCGTATCTTCTCCGGACCACTCTCCTCCTGACGGTCGCTCTGGCCGCAACCCTCGCGGCCCAAACCAAACCCCGCGCCCGCGATCTCGGCGTTCCCTTCGACGGCACTCCCGGCCCCAACAACGCCATCACCGATGTGCAGGGAGTCGAAGTCGGCCACACCACCCTCATTTCCGGCGAAGGTAAACTCATAGTCGGCAAGGGACCGGTCCGGACCGGCGTCACCGCCATTCACCCGCGCGGCAAGGCCAGTAACGACGCCGTCTTCGCCGCCTGGTTCACCCTCAACGGCAACGGCGAAATGACCGGGACCACCTGGGTCGACGACTCCGGTTTCCTCAACGGCCCCGTCATGATCACCAACACGCACAGCGTCGGCGTGGTCCGCGACGCCGTCATCGCCTGGAAAGTCAAACACGGATCACCCGACATGGAGGGCTACTGGTGGTCGCTTCCCGTCGTCGCCGAAACCTGGGACGGTTATCTCAACGACATCAACGGATTCCACGTGAAGCCCGAGGACGCCTGGCACGCCCTCGACGTCGCCCACTCCGGCCCCGTCGAAGAAGGCAACGTCGGCGGAGGCACCGGCATGATCTGCAACGAGTTCAAAGGCGGCATCGGAACCAGTTCACGCGTCCTCGACCGCAAAGAAGGAGGCTATACCGTCGGCGTCCTGGTGCAATGCAACTACGGCTCGCGCGACCAACTTCGCATCGCCGGCATTAACGTGGGCCGCGAAATTCCCGAGCGCACCGTCTTCAAGGATGATGTCGGGTCCATCATCGTAGTCCTCGCCACCGATGCTCCCCTCATCCCCACCCAACTCAAGCGCATCGCCAGAAAGATTTCTCTCGGCCTGGGCCGTGACGGCAGCTATTCCGGTGACGGCTCCGGCGATATTTTCATCGCCTTCTCCACCGCGAATCCCGGCGCCGTCGGAACCAAGGGATTGCACCAGCTCACCATGCTCCCCAATGATTCCCTCAACCCGATTTTTCTAGCCACCGTTCAGGCCACAGAAGAAGCAGTGGTAAACGCCATGGTCGCCGCCGAAACCATGAAAGGCATCAACGATCACGAAGTCATCGCGCTCCCCCACGACCGCCTCCGCGAAGCCCTGAAGAAATACAACCGCTTGGCAAAGTGAGAAAGTGGGTGCCCCATTTCTCGCGCGCCCTTTGCGCGAGAAGTGGGAGTTGTGACACTTGATTCTTCATTTGTGATTTCTGATTTTTGATTTTTGATTTCTGGCCTCTGACTTTCCCTAGTTCGGCCCAAACGTCCCGCTCCCCCGCCGAAACCCCTGCACCTCAATCCCGAACCGCTTGAGCATCGACTGCAGCGTGGTGCGCTTCATCCCCAGCCGGCGCGCCGCCCCATCCGCCCCCGACAACACTCCGTGAGTCTCCCGCAATACGCGCACGATATGCTCTCGTTCCATCTCCGAAAGATCGTCGTCGGTAACCTCCTGCGGTCCATCGAGCTCCAGCGGCGGCCCCGCCAGCTCTCGTCCTTTGCTCATAATGACCATGCGTTCGATCATGTTCTCCAGTTCGCGGATGTTCCCCGGCCAGTTCCAGTTTTGCAGCACCGCCATCGTCTCCTCAGGCACCACCTCAATGTGCTTGCCCATGCGCGTCGCATGCTTCTTCACGAAGCGCTGCACCAGGATTGGTATATCGCTTCGCCGCTCGCGCAACGGCGGCAACTCGATGGGAAAAACGTTCAGCCGGTAAAACAAATCTTCGCGAAACTTCCGGTCCGCAATATCCTGCCGCAAATCCCGGTTCGTCGCCGAGATGATGCGCACATCCACATGCAGCGTCTTCACTCCGCCCAGCCGTTCAAAATCGCGATCCTGCAGCACTCGCAGCAACTTCGGCTGCAGTTCCAGCGGCAATTCGCCAATCTCATCCAGAAACAGCGTCCCCTTATCCGCCAGTTCAACGCGTCCGACTTTCTGGCTGATCGCTCCGGTGAACGCCCCCTTTTCGTGCCCAAACAGTTCGCTCTCCAGCAATCCCGAAGGCACCGCCGCGCAGTTCAGCTTGATGAATGTCTTGTCATGCCGCGAACTCAGCGCATGCACCGACCGCGCCACCAGTTCCTTCCCCGTGCCGGTCTCGCCCAGCAGCAATACCGTCGAATCCGTGGGAGCCACTACCCGCGCCTTCTTCAGCACCTCTCGCAGCGCCGGACTCTGACCAACGATTTCTTCAAATCCCAACTCCGTCTGAATCTCGCTCTCCAGATACGACTTCTCCTGAGCCAATTTATCCCGGGCGGCCTGCAGACGATCCGCCATTTCCCGAAATCGCGCGATGTCCATCGAAGCGCCCGTAATCCCAATCACGCTCCCATCCGCGCCGAACAGCGGTTCAATCGTGATGTCGAAAGCATAGTTCTTGCCCTCGTGCACGATCTCTACATCCTCCCGTAAGGCTACGCCGCTTCTGAGAACCCGCCATTTAAGGTCGACTAGACTCGCCGCCTTCTTCGGTCCAACGATTTCTTCATCCGTCTTGCCGATCACTGCCCGCTGCCAATAAAGTTGCGGGTTATAGATCCACGTATACCGCAGCTCGCGGTCCTGATTGAAAACCGTGATCGGCGAATCCTTCAGCGCCACCCGGAACCGCTCCTCGCTTTCCACCAAAGATAGTTCCGCTTTCATTCGCGCCAGTTCCGCCCGCCTCTTCTCGGTAACGTCATGTGCCATCCCACGCACAATCGGCGAGGCCACTCCTTCCGTGCGCAGCGTATTACTGTATTCCCAGATCCTCTGCTCGCCACTCCGCGTCAGCACGCATAACAACCCGTGGTCCGCTCCGTTTTTCTTGATCCTTACCAGATACTCGTCGAACATTCCGCGATATTCCGGCGCGATCAGTTCCCGCATCGGAATCTTGAGAAACTCGGCAACTTCATATCCCAGCAAGCGCGCCGGCGTCGGATTCACCGACAGCAGTCTCCCCTCCAGATCGTGCGTGCACACCAGATCTTCACTATGTTCCACCAGATCCCGGTACCGGTCCTCGCTCTCACCCAGCGCATCTTCCACACGTTTTCGCTCGCTGATGTCGCGCGAAACCGCGACCACATACGCCCGGTCCAGTTGAATGAACTTCATGCTGGTTTCCACCGGAAAAACGGTTCCGTCCTTGCGCCGGTGAAACCCCTCCCGCACAAACGATCCCGCCTCCTGCAGCCTCGCCAATACTCTCGCGCGCGCCGACTCATCGATAAACGGATTGATGTCGAACACCGTCATCCCCAGCAGCTCCTCCCGCGTGTAGCCCAGATCCTTGCACGTCTTCTCGTTGACATCCAGGAACTGCAGCGTCTCCGGATCCACCACTTCCACCGCTTCGTTGGATTGGTCAATCAGCGTGCGGAAGAGTTGCAGTTTGTGCTCCGCCTGCTTCTGTTCCGTGATGTCATGCAGAATGCAGGCCACCCGGTCGATCCCAGTTGGGCCTTCGATGGGAAAATACGATACGGAAAAATCTCTCTCTCCAATCGTCGGGTAGTTGTACCTCTTCTCAAATTTCACCACCTTGCCCCGGAAGGCCTCGTCTAATCCTGGCTTGACGGTGGCTTCAAAGACACTCTCCCCCATGGTCTCCGCCAAGGAGTGTCCAATCAGTTGTTCTCGACTCACTCCACGGTAGGCCAGAAAGATGCGATTCGCCACCACATAGCGGTAGCGCCGATCCAGAATGATGATGCCCTCGTCCACGCCCGCCGCGGCTCGTTCAAATTCCCGCAGTCTTTCCGTGCGCCGCCGGTACATATCGGCCAGTCCACTAATCGCTACTCCCGCGATCGAAAACAGGATTAACCCATTCGCCTCGCGCGCCAGGCCAAAGCTTGATGGACTTTTCGGACCAGGAAATAAGTAACGGGCAGATACCGCCGACAACAAGACGGCGAACACGCCCGGCCCCACCCCCACCATCAAAGCGACCAAGAGGATTGCGGGGTAGAACAGGGCAAAAGGAAGATTACCGCCAATCAACTCCCCCACAGGGTATCGAAGCAGAGTTGCGGCGGCCACCACCACCACTGCAAGCCCATACCGGCGAGGCCTGGTCTGCAGCCAGTATGCGGACGATCCAATGGTTCCCTTTCGATCGGCAGAACTCATAGCCAACCTTTCACTGCATCGGGATTTCCCTGGGTCAAAACCGTGATGCGTGCGACTTCGCCTGATCGAAACTTCGGCGAAGCGCGAACCGCCTGCGGCAACGCTCCGTCCGCACGGGAGCGCTCCGTCCATCCATTGGCTCGCGCGCCCGGAGGAGGCCGCGAAACCATTGCCCCGGATCATAACAGGTGCTGTGACTCAAATCACTTCGCCAGTTAATCCCAAAATGGGAATCCGCCCCCGCGACGATTGATACCGGGGCACACTCGCAACCTGATCCGCTTGCAGGCGACCTTTGATTGCAACTAACTTGGATTGAACTAACTTGAAGGACTGACTTGGATCGCACTGAACTGAAGCGGATTCTAGAACGAATCCGAATAGAAAGCCCGCGGACTAGGCCCTGCATCCTGCCCCACGTTCGACCGCCCCACGGTTTGCTTGAGCAGTTCTGTGATCTCCGCTTCGAGCGTCTGACGCTCTTCCGCCCACAGATGCTCGAACCGGAACGGCTGCAAATAGCCCTGCGTACTCCACATCGGAAACAGCATTTCCGCGCTGGGGCGCACCATGCTTCTGCCGATCGAAAGCGTCAATCCGACCTTCGACCGTTCTTCCAAATACATCTCAACTTCCAACAACCCGCCTGTAACCGAGAGCTGATGCAGTTTGGCGGAAAGTTGTCGCCCATTTTCGAGCAGAACGATGACCGAAATTCTACCCTGCAGCGCCACCCGGGCGGCGCGTGTTGATCTTCGCATTCGAGGAGAATGTGTCATTTTGCAACCTCGCCTATTTCGCGGAAAACGCACTCCGCGATGAAGAAAGTATTGCAGCATCATGCTGCATCGCTGCCACCAGCAGCCGGTCAGTCCGCCGCATCATCACCCAGTCGTACTCATACGCCGTTCCACATCCCAGGCATATCTGGTAATAACGCCCGTCTTCCCCGCTGCGCGGCCAGGAAAACTTATGGGCACATCCTCTGCCAAACAACTGCTTCAGGAACCTCAATGGGTCACCCCTTCGTTGCGGCTCCTCCAATGATCGAGCCAGCGCGAGAAGAAGGGTTTGTGGCCGTCGTTCAGCAGATGCCGCAGCGTCGACAACAGAATGCTCGGCGGTTGCGATTTCGACAGGAACGAGTCCACCGACCTCAGCTTGCTCTTCGGAAGCGGCTCATACGCCGACAACAGCATGATCGGCACCTGCGCCTTGATCCGCTTCATCTTCGCCGCCACCACATCGCCGTTCATCCCCGGCATCTGGTAGTCGAGCACCACCGCGTCCACCGCATGCGCGCGAAACAGCTTCAGTCCCTCATCCCCGCCGGACGCTTCCAGTACCTCATAGCCGCTCTGTTCCAGCAGCATCTTGCGCCCAATCAGTCCGTTCCAATGGTCGTCAATGCACAGAATTCTTGCCTTTGCCCGAGACATCTCTCACGATCCCATCCGGCCAGGGTTGGTTTGCTCCAGCGGCGTCGCTCCCTAGTTTGAGAGCTGCGCTCGCCCGACTTGAAGTGGGGGCTCTTTCATTTTGCTTGCTCCGCCACGCCACTTCAAATTACGAACGGCCAAGCCGAGGTCCAGTTACCCACCCATCCCATCCGCCACGCGGCGGTATGGGAAGCCCCGGCACGGAAGTGCTGGGACAGAGTCACCTTGGAATCGAGTCCTGCAGGGACGACACTCGTTCCTCGCCGAACGACATTTCTACAAAATAAAAAGGCGAGTCGCCATCGACTCGCCCCACGCTTTTTGCTTGACGAAGATCTAGTGCTGCATCGATCCCATCAGATCGTTCTTCATCACGCTGATCTCCACTCGCCCTCCGCTCGGGGCTTTCGCCATGGTTCCATCCGCGCCCGCCATCGGCGCGCTTCCCATGCTCATGGAGTAAATGCGGTACACCGGTATCTGATGGTTGAGCACCAGATACCGCACCACCGAGTCAGCCATCTTCTGCGAGCTGGCAATCGCGGCCTGACCATGACCCGGAGCATATCCGCGCACTTCGATGATGTAGCTGCGCTGATCCTTCAGCGGAGCCGCCATCGCGTCCAACGCATCTTTCGCCGCCTTGCTCAGCACATTCTGTCCCGGACGGAAGCGAATCTCCGTCTGCCCGGTCCCCTTGTATTGATCCAGGTTTCCCACTACCTGCTCTTCCGTCGAAACCCGCGTCGAAACCTGCGTGGCTGCGCTCTGCGCCATCTGCGCCTTGTTGGCCGCGTCGGTGGCGTGCTGATCCGCCAGGCTGCTCTTCTCTGACGCCATCTGAACACCTTGCGTCGCCCGCGCATCCACATCCTTAATCGACTTGCTGTTTTCCGAGGTCAACTCATCGAGTTCGTTGATCCGGTCCCGGATCGGTCCCACCTGCCGCTGGACATACTTCTTGTTCGCGAACGGGTGCGTCACTAGATTCAGCAGATTCGGGTCATCCCCGTCCCAGAAGTCCTTGGGCTTGTCGGGTGGAAGAGGGGTAAGGTCCGGAGCGCTCTGCGACCCAGGCCCCGTAGCGGCCGGCGGCGCGCCTGAGTTGGACGAAGTCTGTTGCGCGAACCCCGGCAGCGCCAGCACTGCCGACAGCAGCATGCATAGCAATATTCGATTTTTCATGTTTAGACTTTCTTCTTCCGAGTGGCACATTGGGGGCTCCACTCCAGCCAGATGGGCGTCCTGCTTGACTCCTGCTTGACACTTAAGATTGTGCCCCCACCCGGCCAAACACGCAAGCATTTCAAGGTTGCCACGCAAGGATTTTGCACCTCAATCTTGCATATGTGCAGAATCTTTCACCTTGACAACCTCCCGTGGAACCATAATCACTTCGGATATCTCGTGTTCTTGCGGTCCTTCTTGATCATCTTGCGTTGCGCCTTCCGCTGTGCCTTCGCGTACTTCTTCTGCGCCTTGCGCTGCTGCTTCTCCGCCTTCCGGGACGCCCGGCTTTGCGACCGTGCATCGGAACGCGCCCCCGCCAAGGCCGGCATCGCCCACCCCACACTCAATATCCCCAACAAGATGACGGCTGCAAGTCTCTTCATAAAACCTCGGCGAATGGCACTCCGCCACTGATCATACAACAGAGCGGCCCGAAGACCTCCAGCCAAAGAAACCCGACTGGCCCGTGAGAATTATCCGCGAGAATCCGCGTAGATCCGCGGCAAAAGGCTTTGCGTTAGTCCTTGACGGCCTTGTCCGTAATCTCCAGCCCCTTATCGATAATGGCAAACGCCTCCCGCAACTGCGCTTCGTTAATGCACAGCGGAGGATTCGTATAAAACGAGTTCCAGCGCACGATGGTATACAGACCCTGCTCGCGGAAGAACCGCCCCAGCGCGCCCATCTCCTCCGATGTCCCGTTGAACGGAGCCATCGGCTGCATCGTCTTCCGGCTGCGGACAAGTTCCATAATCCCAAACAACCCGATCGACCGCACCGCCCCCACCGACGGATGTTTCGCCTGCAACTCCGCCCCCAGTTCCTTCATGATCGCGCCCATCTTCCGCGCGTTCTCGATCAGCTTGTCCTCTTCATACACCCGAATCGTAGCCAGCGCCGCCGCGCAGCCCATGGGATGCGAGTTGTAAGTCAGCCCGCCATAGAACACCTTGTCCTGAAAGTGCTGCGCAATGTGATGCCGCATTCCCACCGCACCCAGCGGCAGATAACTCGCCGTCAGCCCCTTGGCCATGCAAATCAAATCCGGCACAACCTTCCAGTGATCGATCGCAAACCACTCCCCCGTGCGCCCAAAGCCAGCCATGACTTCGTCGGCGATCATCAGAATCCCGTACTTGTCACAAAGCTTGCGCACGCCCTGCATATACCCATCCGGCGGAATGAGAATCCCGTTGGTCCCGACCACAGTCTCTAGGATGAATGCCGCAATCGTCTGCGGCCCTTCGAGTTGCATGGTCTCTTCGATCATGGCCAGCGAAGTCTCCGCCGACTCCCACCCGCGCTCGATGCCGTGATAAGGATCGAGCACGCGCACCACGCCCGGAATGCCCGGCTCAGCCGCCCACCGCCGCGGATCGCCTGTCAAACTGATCGCGCCCGCTGTCGCTCCGTGATAAGACCGGTAACGCGCCATGATCTTGTGTCGCCCGGTAAAGAAGCGCGAGATCTTAATCGCGTTCTCGTTGGCCTCAGCCCCGCCGTTGGTGAAGAAAAACGTGTCGATGTCGCCGGGAGTAATCTCCGCCAGCTTTGCCCCCAGCCGCGCCCGCGGCTCGGTCGCCATGAAAGGATTCGCATAAGCAAGAGTCTGAGCCTGTTCGTGAATCGCCTGAATGACACGTTCGTCTCCGTGCCCAATGTTGACTGACATCAACTGACTATTGAAGTCGATAAAGCGCTTGCCCTCCGGCGTCCAAAAGTAAATTCCCTTGGCCTTGGCAATAGGGATGGGATCGACCTTCGCTTGCGCCGACCACTCAAACAGCGTGTGCTTCTTGGTAAGCTCAACAATTTCCTGCCCGGTCATCGCCGGATTGGCAACGGTAGTAGTCATAATTTCCTCTTTTGAAAATCATTTACCACAGAGCCACAGAGACGCAGAGAAAACCTTTAAAGGATTCTTCGGATGATCCCCTGCGTCAGTAATGGGACGTTGAAATTGATTAGTAGTCCGACTGGTTTGGCTGCGAGTTTCATGTACGTGAGAAGCTGTGCTTCATGGACTGGAAGAATTCGCTCTACTACCTTCAATTCGACGACAATGTCTTCGCAGACGATTAAATCTATCCTGAAGCCGCAGTCGAGGGTTAGGCCCTTATATGAAACGGGCAAATCAACTTGGCGTTTGAAAGAAAGTCCGCGAAGGTGAAGTTCGTGGCACAAACATTGTTCGTAGGCAGATTCCAGCAATCCGGGACCGAGGTGACGGTGAACTTCAATCGCCGCGCCAATGACCGGGCTGGTCCGAGGATCTTTCTCGTTTTCGATTTCTCTGTGTCTCTGTGACTCTGTGGTGAGAAGTTTCATTGTTCCTTTGGATCAGAATTTTCTCGAGTGCTCTTTCGCCCAGCGTTCCACGACAACTTTCTTATCGGTGTAAAACTCAATCGCATCGCGCCCCTGGCCGTGGAGATCGCCGAAGAAACTGTTCTTCCATCCGCTGAACGGGAAGTAGGCCATGGGCGCCGCGACCCCAATGTTGATTCCGATATTCCCCGCCGGCGCTTCGTAGCGAAAGCGCCGCGCCGCCGATCCGCTCGACGTGAACAGCGACGCCTGATTGCCGTACGCGCTGCGTTCGAGGAAGGCCAGCGCTTCGTCCATGTCATCGGCGTGAACCAGACTGAGCACCGGGCCAAAGATTTCCGTGTCGGCAAGATCGCTGGTCGCCGGCACATCATCGAGAATCGTGGGCTTCACGAAGTTTCCAGTTTCATATTTCGGAATCTTCGCGTTGCGCCCGTCGAGCAGAACCTTCGCACCCTGCTTCTCGCCAAGGCCGATAAGCGACTCGACCCGCTCCTTGCTCTGCTGGGTAATCACGGGCCCCATGTGGACGCCCTCTTCCAGGCCGTTGCCGACTTTGAGTTTCGAGGCCGCGTCCGCGATCGAATCGCGGAACGTCTTCTGCGCTTCACCGATCGTGACCGCGACCGAGACGGCAAGACAGCGCTGTCCTGCGCACCCGAAGGCACTGTCGCTGATAATCTGCGTCGCCATCGGCATGTCAGCATCGGGTAATACGACAACGTGATTCTTGGCTCCGCCCTGGCACTGGCAGCGCTTGCCCTGTTCGCCCGAGCGCGCGTAGATGTAACGTGCCACCGGAGTCGATCCCACAAAACTGATCGCCCGCACTTTCGGATGATCGATGAGCGCATCGACCACGGCCTTTCCGCCGTTGACGAGACTCACAACGCCCTTGGGCAGACCGGTCTTTTCCAGCAACTCATATACGTAGCGCATGGTAAGCGGCACGCGCTCACTCGGCTTGAGGATGAATGTGTTTCCCGTGGCGATCGCGTAGGGCAGATACCAGAACGCGATCATGCCGGGAAAGTTGAAGGGCACGATGGCGGCGGTCACGCCGATGGGCTGGCGGATCATCATCTCGTCAATGCCGCGCGCGACGTCTTCGAGGTTGTACCCCTGCATCATCATCGGAATGCCGCAGGCGACCTCCACATTTTCGATTGCCCGGCGCATCTCTGCTTTCGCTTCGGTGAACGTCTTGCCGTTTTCCGTGGTGATGATGCGGGCGATGTCGTCGATGTGCTCTTCCAGCAGCATCTTCAACTTGAACAGCGGCTGAATGCGGTCTTCGGGCGGCGTGCGGCGCCATGCGGGGAATGCCGCGGCGGCTGCTTCAATGGCCGTGTTCACTTCGGCTGCGTCCGCCAGCGGAACGCTGGCCAGCACTTCACCCGTCGCCGGGTTGACTACGTCGCGCCACTCGGAGGCGTGCGAGTCGGTCCATTGGCCATTGATGTAATTCGTCAGCCTGAGGGCGGGGGGTGCGGCTACGGTCATGATGTTGCCTCTGCTATCGCGAAGAATATTTGCGCCGGGAGCCACGAGAGAACTCCAGGAACCAGCAACTAATGATACAGCGTATAGGGATCCTTCGACTGCGGTTTGCCTTCGCGCTTTTGGCGCGAAGACAAATCCTCGCCCAGGATGAGAAATCATCAGGTGCTTCTTATACCAACTGCGGCACTTCGCTTTTTTGCCCACACACCGCCGCCAGGGCGGATTCCAACACGCTCAGGCCTTCGTCGATTTGCTCGTTGGTAGCGACCAGCGGCACCAGAATGCGGATCACGTTGGAGTAGGTGCCGGCCGTAATCGTGATCAGGCCGTGCTCGTAGCAGTATTGCGTGATCTTCTTCGTTTCGTCGGTCGCCGGAGCCTTTGTGTCCTGCGATTTTACGAGCTCGATGGCCTGCATGCCGCCGAGACCGCGCACGTCGCCGATTATGGGCCAGCGGCGCTGCCATTCGCGGGCGCGGGTCTGAAAGCGGTCGCCAAGTTCGTTGGCACGTTCGAGCAAGTCGCCGCGCTCGAACAAATCCAGCACAGCCAGGGCCGCCACGCAGGAGAGCGGATTGCCAGCAAACGTTCCGCCGAGGCCGCCGGGACCGGGCGCGTCCATAATTTCGGCGCGGCCAGTGACTCCGGCAAGCGGCAAGCCGCCGCCGAGAGATTTCGCGGTCACGATCAGGTCCGGCTCGATCCCGTAACGCTCGCTGGCGAACAGGGCGCCGGTGCGTCCGAAGCCGGATTGCACTTCATCGGCGATGAAGAGAATGCCGTGCTTGTGGCACAACTCGATGAGCACCTTGAAGTAATCCGGCGGCGGCGCAACAAACCCGCCTTCCCCGAGAACAGGCTCCGCGATCACCGCCGCCACTTCTTCGATAGCCACCACACGCTTGAACGTGTCCTCCAGATGTCGCGCGCAGTAGAGATCGCACGACGGATATTTCAAGTTGTAGGAGCAGCGATAACAATAGGCGAACGGGACGCGATACACCTCACCAGGAAACGGCGCGAATCCAGCCTTATAAGGATGAGTCTTGCTGGTGAGCGCCAGCGTCATCATGGTGCGGCCGTGAAATGCGTCTTCGAACGCGATAATGCCGGGCCGCTTGGTGTAGGCGCGCGCGATCTTGACCGCGTTCTCGATGGCCTCGGCGCCACTGTTCACGAAAATAGTTTTCTTCGCGAACTTTCCCGGCGTGACTTCGTTCATGCGCTCGGCGAGGCGAACATAGCTCTCGTAGGGCGTGACCTGCACGCAAGTGTGCATGAAATGGTCGAGCTGATCCTTCACAGCTTCGACTACGGGTGCCTGGCGGTGTCCGGCGTTAGCACAGCCGATGCCGCCGGCGAAATCGATGTAGCGGTTGCCGTCGACGTCTTCGAGCCAGGCATCTTCGGCTTTGGCGACATAGATGGGCGTGCCGTGAGAAAGGCCGCGGGGCACCGCTTTGATGCGGCGCTCGGAGAGGGCCTTGGACTTCGGCCCCGGGATTGGAGTGCGGAGTTGAATGATAGACATCTTAAGTTCTCGGTTCTCAGTTGAATCGGTTTTACTGGCAACTGACCGCTGACAACTGGCAACTGCTTTTCAGTACCAGCCAATCGGCTGCTCGTTCAAATTGATGTAGACCTGCTTGGTTTCGAGATATTCTTCGACGCCCCAGGGCCCCAGTTCGCGGCCGAAGCCGGATTGCTTGTAGCCTCCCCACGGGGCCTCGACGTAGGTGGGCTGCATGTGGTTGACCCAGACGATGCCGACGCGCAGCGCCTTCACGGCGCGCATGGCTTTGAAAATGTCGCGCGTCCAGACAGCGGCAGCCAGGCCATACGGAGAATCGTTGGCGATCTTCATCGCATCTTTTTCGTTTTCGAACGGAATCACGGCGGCGACCGGCCCAAAGATTTCTTCGCGGGCGATGCGAGCCGAGTTGGTCACGTCGTAGAAAATTGTCGGTTGCACGTAGTAGCCCTTGGCAAAGTTTGCAGGGCGTCCGCCGCCGGAGGCCAGCTTGGCTTCGCCCTTGCCGATCTCGAGATACGATTGGACGCGGTCGTATTGCTCTTTGCTGACCAGCGGGCCCATCTTGGTTTCACGTTCGAGCGGAGGACCGAGCTTGATTTTCTTGGCCTTCTCGGTCATAGCTTCGACAAACTTTTTGTAGATGGATTTCTGGACCAGGATGCGGCTGCCCGCAGAGCAGACTTCACCCTGATTGACGAAGACGCCGAACAGCGCTCCGTCGATGGCCGCCTCGAAATCGGCGTCGGCGAAAAAAATGTTCGGCGACTTGCCGCCGAGTTCGAGTGTGACCCGCTTCACGGTATCAGCCGCCTGTTTCACGATAATCTTGCCGACCGCGGCGCTGCCGGTGAAGGCGATCTTGTTGACGTCGGCGTGTTGGACGAGCGGAGCGCCGCAGGACTCGCCAAACCCGGTGACAATGTTGACGACGCCCGGCGGCACTCCGCAATCGGCGAAATGTTTCGCCAGTTCGAGAGCGGTGAGCGGCGTCTGCTCCGCGGGCTTCAGCACGCAGGTGCAGCCGGCCGCCAGCGCGGGCGCGAGCTTCCATGCAGCCATCATCAGCGGATAATTCCACGGAATGATTTGTCCCGCGACCCCGACGGGCTCTTTGAGCGTGAGCGACATGGCGTTGTCAGGAACAGGATTGACATAGCCGACGACTTTGGTAGCAAGGCCGCCGTAATATTCAAAACAGGTAGCAACGTCGTTGATATCGTATTCGGCTTCGACGATGGGCTTGCCCGTGTTGCGGCATTCCAGTTCGGCGAGCGCCGGCAGATTGGCGCGTACTTTTTCAGCGAGGCGAAAGAGCACGCGGCCCCGCTCCTGCGCGGTAGTGGTCGCCCACGGTCCATCTTCGAACGCGGCTTTGGCGGCGGCGACCGCGCGGTTCACGTCGTCCGGCCCGGCGTCGGGGACTTGCGCGATTATTTCTTCGGTTGAGGGATCGTAGACGGGGAAGGTCTTCGCCGACTTGCTCGCGACCCATTCGCCGTTGATGAACATCTGGTAGGTTTTCACGTCGGTCTGGACTCCGCTGGGCATCGTGGCCCTCCTGGCTGGGGCTGAGGCCCCGAACCTCTTGCACTTCTACGGCACGGATCAAGTCGTGCGCTAATACGAATCCATTTTTGCGGGCACGATTTGAAGTCGCGCCTTCCCTATCGTCCAGCTTCGCTCGCTGGGGCAACCGAAACGGGCGTCAGCCCTAGAACCGGTGGTCGCGGTTTCAGACGGCTGTATCCAAAAAAAAGAAAAACCGCCAGGGCAATAAATCCGAAAGTAATACCAAACATAGTGGCCTCGTATTTCCAGAGTGAGGTGATCTCCTTGGGAGGGAAGTACGCGACGACTATGGCGATCCACGTAGTTGCCGAACCGGCGATGCCAGCGAACATCAACTTAAATCGTCCGTAACGCGCGACCGGCGACGAGGGACGACAGGCAAACTTTACCAGCGCGCCAAAGACATAAATAAATGGAATCAGCTGCAATACGACGGCGCAATTGAGCATTGTCTTGAACGCTTCCTGCACGCCGCCCGAGAGAGTGAAGTTCAGGACGATGAGAACGAGCGAGACCAATCCCTGCACGATCAGGGCGACGTACGGCGTGGCAAAGGTTGGGTGGACCTTTCCCATCGCTGCGGGCATGTAGGAATCGAGCCCGGCAACGAAGGGGATGCGGGCGGAGCCGCCCATCCACGCCGAGCCGATGCCGGCGATCGAGATGCCGAGCATCAACGCGAATGGAGCCACAATCCATCCTATGCCGACTTTGCCCGACATCTGGCTGACGCCCTGCACGATGCCCTGAAGCACGCTGATGTTGTCCTTTCCGATTGCGACCAGGAGCGTCAGAGTAGCGCCAACATAAAGTGCGCCGGATAACAGGCCGCCCAGCCCGACGGCGCCGGGAAGCGTCTTTTGTGGATCACGGATTTCGTCGCCCATCACTGACGCCAGTTCCAGTCCGACGAGTCCGAAGCAAATGATGCCGAAGGAGTTCACCACAAACTTAGGGTCCTTCGGAATGCGAAGATCGGCGAACGTGATGGTTGAGCCGTAGTGCAGCCAGACTACGGCTCCCAATGTGATCAGAACAGCAGCAGCAACGAAGGTTCCGATCGCGCCCACGTTGTTCAGCCACTTTCCCACACCGAGTCCAACAACGTTCAACCCGGTCAGCAGCGCAAGAAGGGCAAACGACGCCAACAGAGCGAAGACTTTGTTCTCCGCGAGATGTTCATGTCCTGGGCCGAGAACGTAAACCGATGCTCCGACAAAATACAGCATCACCGTCGGCACGTAGAGCATGTTGTTGGTCCAGTAGCACCAGCCGGAGAGGAATCCGTGGAAGTCCCCGAAGACTTCTTTCGCCCAGAGGTAGACGCCGCCTTCGCCTGGATAGCGGTGAGCGAGTTCGATGACCGCGATACCTTGCGGCCAGAAAAAAAGAAGAAGAGAGATGATCCAAAGCCAGATGGTGACGCCGCCATTGGCAGCGATCGAGGGGACAACGTTGAGATTGAATACGGCGACGACAAAGAGCAGTACCAGATCGCGCCGGCCTAGCGCGCGGATCAGATGGGGCTGGGCTTCGGGTTGGGGTGAACTGGACACGTATTCAGGGGCCAGGGATTTGGGGCTAGGGATCAGGCGCGAGCGCCGTTGCTCGGCTGACAACTGATCCCTAACCCCTGATCACTGCTGTTAGTGCGCGACTGCTACTGGGGCCGTGCGTTCCTGCTGCGCCTTAGCCAGCGACGCGGCGATATCGTTGAACGCCGCCAAATGTTTGTCGATGTCAGCCTCGGTATGCTGCACCGAAATCGTCCACTGCTCGTCCCACCAATAAGGCTGAGCCATCACACCGCGGTTGACCATGCCAAACCAGTAGTGTCGCCACAGGTCGATGTCGATCGCCTCCCAGTCGCGGTAATTTACGATTTCCTTCGGATAAAGCATCAGCGCACCGTTGGCTCCAGCTTGCGCAATGTAGGCCTGCAGGCCAACTTTCGCAATGGTGGCGCGATAGCCGTCCGCCAGCTTCTCGCCGAGCTTGTCGACTTTGGCGTAGTTCTCGCGGGTCAGAACTTCGCGGAACGTAGCCAGCCCCGCAGCCATCGAAACCGGATTCGTGTTGTAGGTGCCGCCGTGAAAGACCTTATGCTGCGAGATCAGGTCCATCACCGCCTTGCTGGTGCCGAAAGCAGCCAGAGGCAAGCCTCCGCCGATTGACTTCGCCAGGCAGATCATGTCGGGACGCACCCCGAAGTATTCGCTGGCGCCGCCCCATCCGAGTTTGGCGCCGGTCTTGACTTCGTCGAAAATCAGCAACGCGCCGTTCCTGTCGCAAATCTCGCGCAGACCTTTCAGGAACCCAGGCCGCGGAATGCAGAGGCCGACGTTCATCAGAATGGGTTCGAGAATGATCGCGGCAACTTCGCCGGGATTTTCCTTGAATCGCCGCTCGACGGTAGCGAGATCGTTGAACGTGGAAATGAGAACATTGGCAATGGCCGATTTCGGCACGCCCAACCCGCCGGTAACCGCGGTCGGATTGTGGACATCACCATAGTCCGGCGCATGCGGCTTCACGCTGACCAGCGCACTGTCGTGCAGGCCGTGGTATGCCCCTTCAAACTTCACGATCTTGTCGCGTCCTGTAGCGGCGCGGGCGAGCCGAATCGCGTGCATCGTGACTTCGGTCCCGCTGTTGCCGAAGCGGCACATCTCCACCGGAAAGCGAGTGCAGATTTCTTCCGCAAGTTCCCACTCCATATCGTGGGGCATGCCGAACATGGTGCCGGTAGAGAGCCGTTTCTCAACCGCCTTCATCACCGCAGGATGGCAGTGTCCGGCCATGAGCGCGCCGAAAGTCAGGTTGTGATCGATGTATTCGTTTCCATCGAGATCGCGAAACTTGCTCCCACTGGCTTCTTTCACGAAAATGGGCCAGGGATCATAGGCCCGATAATTGCTGGCTACACCAAGCGGAATACGTTTTAGATTCTTCTTGTGGGCTTCGGCGGATTTGGGCGTGCGCCGCTCGAAAGTGGCGAGTTCTTTCTGCAGATCGGGATACATCGAATTGCTCCGGGATGACTCAGGCGACGCATTTCCGGGTGTGTCAGCGCGCCATTAGATTGCCGGACGGATCGAGCCGCCCGGGTTTGTAGGACTGTTTCTATTCTAGTCTTTCAGCCTAGAAGTAGAACTTCAAAGCAATCTGCATCAATCGCGGATCGGCAACTTTCCTGGCTGTGCCGAAGTTGGAGCCATCCGTGATGTTGCCATCGATATTGAAGAAATGAGTGTGATTGGCAATGTTGAAAATGTCCCAACGGAACTCAAAGCGCTGAACCTCGCTGATCGGGAATTCCTTCTGGACGGAAAAGTCGGAATTATTCAGGCCGGGTCCACAGCAAATGGTGCGCTTTGCCGTGCCGAAATTTCCCAGAGCTGGATCGGCGAAGCTCGCCGGGTCGAACACCAAATGGTTCGCAGTCTTGCGGGGATCCAACTTATGAAAGGGCGCAATCAGGTCAGGCGTCCCCGCCGCCGAGAAGTCAATGCTGCTTGTGAGTTCGTTGTCGTTGCCGTCCTGGATGTGAACCGGAAATCCCGACTGAAACTGCGTGATGCCCGAAATCTCCCAGCCATCGAAGACCTGGCCTTTCAGTCCTGAATATTTGGGAACGGGAAGTTGATAGACGTAGCTGATAACCAGACGCTGGCGTGCGTCAAAAAGCGACAGGCTGCGGCTGGCCCGCGGATTGAACGGGTTGAGGAGATCTTCAAAGCTGGATGCTTGATCGATGGACTTGCTGTAGGTGTACGCGACCTGCATCTGAAGACCATCGGAGAAGCGCTTCTCGAGATCGACTTGCAAGGAGTTATAGGCAGAATTCGCGATCGTGTCCTGGGCGAAGATGTTCGAGAATACGGCTGTGCCGTCTGGGGGGCAGTTGGTGCCGTCCAGCTGACAGGCCGGAGAAGAGTATGGCCGGATGCCTACGAAATTCAGAGTCTGTCCTGTGCCCGCCACCGTCTGGCCACTCGGCAAATGAAAGTTGAAGCCGTTGGGAACTAAGATGCTGTACTGGTTATCTTCCAGGAACGGGCCGCAGCTGGCCGGGGAACCGTAAGAGGTCACGTTGCCGGGGTTCGAATTGGCGATCGACATGATGTCCAAACACGTCTGCGGCGTTGCCCGATTCAAGTCGGTGGTCGCCAACAAGCGATGGCCTTGGGAGCCGACGAAGCCCACCTGCAAGACCAGATCCCGAGCCAGTTCCCGTTGAATGGTGAAGTTGTACTGGTCGGAGTACTGCGTGCGCATGTGCGGCTGAAATTCGCCAAACAGCAGGATGGGACGGAAAACCGACCAGTCCACCGGACTGCCGGGCTTTGGATTCTGGATCCCGGTAAATTCGCCACCCTGCGGATTAAAGGCGTTGGGGAGCTGGAACCCTCCCTGAGCGTAAAACGGCGTATTAAAGAACGGAGAAAACAGCAGCGTGCTGCCGCCGAAAGGAGGCTCCGCGCTGAACTGCTCAAGCACCAACTGCTCGATGGGGTTGTAGAACATACCCCAGCCGGCTCGGATACTGGTCTTACCGGATTTCCCTGGGCTCCAGGCGATGCCGATTCGCGGCGCGAACGCCTTGTAGTAAGTCTGCGTTAATCCTCCCGGAACGCCTTTGTCCCCGGGTACTACCAGACCCGTGGGGAACACTGACGTGCAGTCGGTCGTACCGATCAAAGAGGCGCCGTAAGGAGAGATCTGGCACGGGTAAGTCGTGGTCGCCTGTCCGGGCCGGAAGGTCTGAACATGATGCCCGATATCGGTTAGCGGACTGTTGAACTCCCAGCGGATTCCGTAGTTCAGGGTCAGATTCGGGCGCAGCTTCCAACTGTCCTGGGCAAACGTGTAGAAGGAGGTGGCCCGGACGTTCTCCACCTGAGCCGAGCCCTGCTGATACTGGTCCGGCAAGCCCAGAAGATAGTCGGGAATGAGGTCAGAATACTGGGGACTATTGATTCCGGTTCCGAAATAATTGTAATAACCGCTGACCTCAAAATAGAGAGTCTGGTCAAAGCGCTCGCGGCGTGCATCTGCCCCAAACTTGAAAGTGTGATTGCCCATGACCTTGGTGATGCTGTCGGTCCACTGGAATGAATTCCCGACCTGCGGAATCTCGCCTTCGAAGTTATTGCCTATCACGAAGCCGCCCGAAATGTTGACGTCCGGGACGCCTTCCCGGTTGGGGCCCAAACCAGGCGTGATCCCCAACTTGGGCAGACTGGGAATAGCCGACGAGTCCGAAACACCGGTAAAGCAGAAGGGCTGAGCGGCGGCAGTTGTGCACGAATTGGTAACCAGGTCGGTGTGCTGGGAATGGCCAAAGGTCCGCTGCGCTTCGCGCATGTAGTTGAAGCGGAACTCATTGACGGTGGTGTTGCTGATGGTCCAGTTGTGGCTGAGGTTGTACTGCTGGAAGCGTTGCTTGATGGTGTCGCCGAATCCCGGCAGGTTGGCGCCGGCCGCCTGGAAGTTGTTAAAGGGGTTGAAGTCATTTTCGTCGGTGAAATAGTAGTAAGCCGAAAAGTTCTGCCTGTCGTTGATGCGGTGGTCAAACCGGAAGGTAACCTGATCCTGGCGATCGCGCTCCGGCAGAACACTGACGAACGAGCCATTGACCGCCTGCGGTATATAGGGAGAAACGTAGTGGTTCATGAGGTCTACCGCGACCGGATCCTGACACGATGAGGGGATGACATTCCCCGGAAAGATGGTCGCATAGGCCACCCCTGCTGCGGCCGCCGTTGGAACCATGCCAGCACTGGTCTGAGCGGTGGTGATATCCGCCGCGCACGTGGAACGACCGTTCAGAACATCGGCCACGGTCTGGTTCGAGATTGATCCGGCAAAGGGCTGACCTTCCGAGAAATTGCCTACGCTCTCCAATGCATCCGGTAAGGTCACCGTGCCACTCGACACTCCATGAATGCGCCGGCGTCCGTCATACGATGCGAAGAAGAACGTGCGATCCTTCTTAATCGGCCCGCCAATGGTGGCCCCGAACTGATTCAGAATGAACGGCGCTTTGGTGGGGTCCAGGTAGCCCTTGGCATTCAACGGCCGGTTGCGATTGAACTCATACAGGTCCCCGAAAACCTTGTTCTTGCCGGACTTGGTGACCACATTGACCACGGAGCCGGAATTCCGGCCGAACTCGGCGTCGAAGCCGTTGGTGAGGATGCGGAACTCCTCCACGCTGTCGGGGCTGGGTTGCACGGTGGGGAGATTCGCGAAGATATCATTCGCGTCGCCGCCGTTGACACTGAAATTGTTGGAGCGGCCCCGGCCGCCATTCACCGAGACGCTGCCGGTGCGATCGCTGCCGAAGTAGAGGTCGGAGCCGACCTCGGACTGCACACCGGGCTGCAGCGAGAGGAATTGGTAGGTATCGCGTTCGTTTAAGGGCAGCTGGACGATGGCGCGGTCATTGACTACAGTTCCGAGCTGGGTGCTACTGGTCTCCACTAGGGGCGCTTCCGTAGTCACGTCCACGACCTCCTGCGCCGCCCCCACCTGCATGGTCATATTCAGAGTGATGACCTGGTTGATGTCGAGGCTCACGCCGCGGCGGACGTTCTTCTTGAAGCCGGTGAGATCGAATTCCAACCGGTAGGTTCCGACGGGCACTTCCACAAAATCATAGTCTCCACTCTCGTTGCTCTTGGAGTCGCGGCTAACGCTAGTCCCCTCGTTCACCAATGTGACCTTCACCCCAGCCAGGATCGCACCGCTGGGATCAGACACGCGGCCGAGAATGCGACCGCCTGTGCCCTGGGCACAGAGGAGAGTCGGGATGGACAAAGAAATCGCACCAGCAAGGCAAACTACGGACCAGCGGGCTCGCAGTGACGGCATGGAACCTCCAGATATCTTTCGGGAGAGTTGATTTTTTCTTGAAAAGCGACAGCTTGTATCCGGTCACAACCTTGCTATAATCCCGCAAGGTTAGAGAACAGGGATGGGAACTGTCAAGGACAAAAAAATGCGTCCCCTCCATGGAAATTTCTGATCGAGATTTCTGACCGATCCTGCTCAGCATGTAAACCCGTATGCCCGAACCTTATTTAAAGATCGGAGACGTGGCCCGAAAGGTGGGCGTTTCGCCTTCGGTGATCCGCTCGTGGGAGAGCCTTGGTCTGGCGCGCCCACGGCGCACCGAGAGCAAGTACCGGCTCTACTCCGCGGACGATGTGAAACTGCTGAAGCGCGCCCGCTTCCTGCGCAAAGTTCGCGGACTCAACGCGGCGGCAATTGTGCAATTGCTGAAGCGCGAGGGCAAGGTGCGTCCGGCAGCCGACGGGAATGCCGGCGCGATTGGCGGACATCTCCGGCAGCTGCGGGCGCGGCGGCGGCTTTCGCTGGCCCAGGTCGCGAAAGCAGTCGGCATCTCCGTAGGATTTCTCAGCGCGCTCGAGCGTTCCCAAATGAGCGGATCGGTCGGAACACTGCGCAAACTCGCGCGCTTTTACAAGACCAACATTCTCGATTTTTTCGATGCCTCGGGGGCCAGCAAACGCCAGGTACGCCCCGCGGAACGCAAGGTGCTCGAAGCCGGCGCCGGCGTGCGCATGGAACTGCTGGCTTGGGGAAACACGGTGATGGAGCCGCATCTGTTTCGAGTCGCTCCCGAAGCGGGCAGCGGTGATCCTTATACTCACGAAGGCGAGGAATTCATCTACGTGCTCCGCGGCGATCTCGAGATCACGCTCGACGGTGAAGAATTCCGCTTGAAGCCTGGCGACAGTTTCTATTTTGAAAGCGCCACACCTCATCGCTGGAAGAATCCCGGACGCAAGGAAACGTGGCTTTTGTGGGTCAACACTCCACCAACATTCTAGGACGAGATACGAAAGGGCAACGCATGACAGAGCGCCGCATGAAAAGATGGCTGCGTTTGCTGCCGCTGCTGATCGTGGTTCTTGGTGCGGGGTCATGCTCGAAAAAGACGCCCACGCTCAACCTTCTGGTATGGGAAGGTTACGCCGATCCCTCGTTCATCCAGGCTTTCGAAGAGGAGAATCATTGCAAAATCTCCGCGTCCTACATGGGATCGAGCGATGAACTGATGGCCAAGCTGCGCGGCGGCAGCGCCGGAAATTATGACGTGATTTCGCCGTCGAGCGATGTGGCAACATCCATCGCTACCGCAGGACTGGCCGCGCCCCTCGACCTGTCGAAGATTCCCAGCTACAGCCAGCTTTCTCCGCAACTGACCTCCCTAGCGCTGGTGCGCGACAAGGGCCAAGTCTACGGCGTCCCGTTCATGTGGGGACCGGATCCCATCATTTACGACACAACCGCGTTCCCGCAGCCACCGGATTCCTGGAGCGTTCTGTGGGATCCAAAATACAGAGGAAAGGTTTCGGTGTGGGACGATCTCTCCACGGTCTACATGGCAGCTCAGGTGCTCGGCTATGACAAACCCGATCCCTCGCAACTCTACAACTTGAGCGACGACCAACTCGACGCGGTAAAGAAAAAACTGCTCGAGTTGAAACCGAATGTCCGCAAGATGTGGGCCACCGGCGGCGAACTCACGAATTTGTTCGAGAGCCACGAAATCGTGATTGCGATGGGCTGGCCGCTCAATACCGCCGATCTGAAGAAGGCGAATTTTCCCGTGGGAGAAACCATCCCCAAAGAAAACACCACGGGCTGGATCGATCACCTGATGATTACGGCGGGCAGTGAGAATAAAGAACTAGCTCACAAGTTTCTGGAGTACATGGTCGCGGCAAAAACGCAAAAACTTGTCACCGACAAAACGCACTATGTTCCGGCAAACCCCCAGGCTGGCCAGTTCATGACGCCGGACGAAGTGAAGACGCTGCACCTGGACGACGTTGAGAGCTACCAGAAGCGGCTGAATTTCTGGCAGAACGTGCCACGACGCGCGAAGTACACCGAGATTTGGAACGACATCAAGGCCGCTCAATAGCAGATACCTAGCCCACGCCTCATGGCTTCTCCCTTCATTCCCGCCATCGCCGACACCGCGAACCCGCAGGATACCGCTAAGCCCTCGCTGCTGAGCATCCGGAATGTGGCCAAGAGTTTCGGACGTAACGTGGTGCTGCGCAATGTTTCGCTGGAAATCGCGGAGGGAGAATTCCTGACCATCCTCGGCGAAAGCGGCTCGGGCAAAACAACGCTGCTGCGGATCGTTGCTGGTTTCGAGACCGCGACTTCAGGCGAACTCTGGATGGGAGGCGAGCGATTGGATCACCAGCCCCCGTACAGACGTCGGGTCAACACGGTATTTCAGAGCTATGCCCTGTTTCCTCATCTGACCGTCGAAGAAAACGTCGCGTACGGCTTGCGCGTGGCCAAGCGTCCCGCGGCCGAGATTACGCAGCGCGTCACCGAAGCTCTCGACAAAGTAAAGATGACGGCGTACGCGAAATCAAAGCCGTCGAAGATCAGCGGAGGCCAGCAGCAGCGGGTTGCTCTGGCGCGCGCGCTGGTGAACCGTCCGCGGTTGCTTTTGCTGGACGAGCCGCTCTCGGCGCTGGATGCGAACCTGCGCCGCCAGATGCAAGTGGAACTGAAATCGCTGCAGCGTGAAGTGGGAATCGCCTTCGTGTTCGTCACCCACGATCAGGAAGAGGCGATGGTGATGTCCGATCGCATCGCGCTGTTGCGCGCGGGTGAACTGGAGCAGGTGGCGACCCCGCGCGAAATTTACGCGCGTCCGGCCACCGCCTATGCGGCGCAGTTTATCGGCCACACCAATCTGCTCAAGGGTGAGGTACGAAACAGCATCGCGCACTGCGGCGCGCTGGCATGGCCCACTTCCCTTCCCGACGGACCGGCGCTCTTTTCGTTGCGGCCGGAACATGTGCGCCTGGCCGGAACTGGCGCCTTGAGTAGCGCCGCGGTTCGCGTTCGTGGCCGAGTCCAGCATCAGGCATTTCACGGCGCGACGGAATTGATTCGCGTGGAATGTGCCGATGGACTCGTGCTCGTCGTCCGAACGGCGAGCAGTGGCGGAGTTCACGAAGAGGTCGAACTCGAGTTCTCGCCCGCCGACGCGGTTCCGGTGCGCGAGTCACCGGAGAGAATCTGATGTTCTCCCGCGCCTACAAAACGGTCGTGACCGCGCCGCCGCTGTTGTGGGTGACGGTATTTCTGCTGGCGCCGTATGCGCTGATGTTCTGCTACAGCTTCTGGTCGGTTTCGCCGGATCAGGCCATCGTGCGCTCGTGGAAGCTGGCCAACTATCAAGAACTGTTCCAGAAAACGGTTTACTGGCAGACGCTGCTGCGCTCCATGTGGATTGCAGCGCGCGTGATGCTGTTCTCACTGCTGCTGGGATATCCCCTGGCGTATTTTCTGTCGTTCAACGCTGGCAAGCGCAAAGATCTCCTGTATCAGATGGTCATCATCCCGCTGTGGGTCAGCTATCTGGTGCGGGCGTACGCGTGGAAGACAATCCTCGGTTCCGATGGCGTTCTCAACACGCTGCTGCAGTATGTCCACCTGACGAAACACCCGCTGGATTTTCTTCTCTATAGTCCATTCGCCGTCGTGCTGACGCTCACCCACATCTACACTCCGTTCACCATCCTTCCGATTTACGCCGCGCTGGAACATATTCCGCGCAACCTGGTCGAGGCATCGCATGACCTGGGCGCGACTCCGGCGCAGACCTTCTGGAAGGTGATTTTCCCGCTGTCGATTCCCGGCGTGGTTGCCGGAGCAACATTCGCCTTCGTCCTGAGCCTGGGCGATTTCCTCGCGCCGCTGTTGCTCGGCGGACCGAGCGGCATCATGATCTCGAACATCGTCGTGAGCTTATTCGGTGCGGCGTACAACTGGCCGCTAGGCGCGGCGATTTCGCTGGGCATGCTGGTCATCGTGGTAAGCCTGCTGTTCCTTTCCGAGCGCCTGGAAAAGAAATGGAGCTTCTCGTGAGCGGGCACTCTGGCAATATTCTCCGGTCGCGCTGGCTGCTGGCACATGCCACGGCAGTATTCGCGTTTCTCTATCTGCCAATCGCGGTCCTAATCCTTTATTCGTTCAACGGCCAAGGCGTCGGCGGATTCCCCCCGCATCACCTCACACTCGACTGGTATCGCATCCTGTTCGAGGATGGACCCATCTGGGATTCCGTCCTAAACAGCCTGTGGGTGGCCCTGGCAGCGATGGCGATTTCGTTGACGCTCGGCATCCCGGCCGCGCTGGCGCTCGACCGCGCGCAGTTTCCGGGCAAGGCGCTGTTTCGCCGCCTGGTGCTGCTCCCACTGATCCTGCCCGGCATCATCACCGGGCTTTCGCTGCTCATGCTGTTCAACTTGGGCTTCGTAGCTGCAGCTCTCAAGTTCGTGACCGGACAACATCTGAGCCTGTTGACGGTCACCCTTGGCCACGGCACCGCGCTGATCTCGGTGGCGACAACCGAAGTTTTCGCCGGCCTGCAGAAACTGGATCGCTCTCAGGAAGAAGCATCGCTCGACCTGGGGGCGAACTATTGGCAGACCTTCTGGCGCGTGACAGCGCCCAACCTGAAACTACCGATCATCGGCGCGGCGCTTTTGATTTTCACGTTGTCGATGGACGAGATTGCAGTCAGCTTCCTCCTCATGGGTCGCGACAACACGCTGCCACTCGAAATCTGGGCCCGCCTCCGCCGCGGGATCACGCCGGAGATCAACGCGGTCTCGACCATCATCTTTATGTTTTCGCTGGTGACGATCGTCGTCTGGTACCGCCTGCGCGTGCGCGCGGAAGGCGCCAGGGAAGTTGCGCCGATGATCGAGAGCGGAGTAGCGAACTAGCGGAAAAGCCTCGAGCTTCGCTCGACGGACAGCTCGGGGCGGCTGTCCCCACATAAACCTTCCGCATCAAAGCCTTCCCCACATGAGTCTCAGCAACTAACAAATCCCCAGTATTCGTAGGCGTTTCACTCTCCTCATAGTAAAGTGGTAGTACACCATATTTCTGGAAGGATCCTTTTTGAGTTCAGGCATTCGCAACATCGCTATCATCGCCCACGTTGACCACGGCAAGACCACGCTGGTCGACGCCATGCTGCAACAGAGCGGCACCTTCCGCTCCAACGAACACCACGTCGAACGGGTCATGGACTCGAACGAACTGGAGCGCGAGCGCGGCATCACCATTCTCGCCAAGAATACCGCGATCTTCTATCACGACGTAAAAATCAACATCGTCGATACCCCCGGCCACAGCGACTTCGGCGGCGAGGTCGAACGCGCTCTAAAGATGGTCGACGGCGTCATGCTTCTAGTCGACGCCAGCGAAGGACCGCTGCCCCAAACGCGCTATGTGCTCAGCAAAGCGCTCGAAGCCAAACTACCGCCCATTGTCGTGATTAATAAGATTGATCGCTCCGACGCTCGCCCCCAGGAAGTGCTGAACGAAATCTACGACCTGTTCATCGATCTCGACGCCAAAGAAGATCAGATCGGTTTCCCGGTGCTCTACACCAACGCCAAGATCGGCACCGCGTCCACCGACATCAAAGGCGGCGGCGAAGACCTGCGCCCGCTGTTCGACGCCATCATCAATACCATTCCTCATCCCAAGGGCGACCCCGCCGGTCCTCTACAGATTCTGGTCGCGAACCTCGATTACAGCGACTATCTCGGACGCCTCGCCATCGCGCGAGTCTTTAACGGCACCATGTACACGGGCGAGGAAGTCGGCATCGCCCGCCTCGACGGCACGCTGCATAAAACGAAAATCACGAAACTGTTTTCGTTCTCCGGCCTGAAGCGCACCGACATCACACAAACGGAATTGGGAGACATCATCGCGGTCGCCGGCGTGGAAGGCATCACCATCGGCGAAACCATCACCGACGCCGAGAATCCCTCCCCGCTGCCGCACATCGCCATCGACGAGCCCACGATCGCGATGCTGTTCACGGTGAACACTTCGCCATTCGCGGGCAAAGACGGCACCTACGTGACGTCTCGCAATCTGCGCGAGCGCCTCCAGAAAGAATTGCTGACCAACGTTTCCCTGCGCGTCGAGGATACCGGCACCACCGATTCGTTCAAGGTGCTCGGCCGCGGAGAACTCCAGCTTTCGATTCTTATAGAAATGATGCGCCGCGAAGGCTACGAACTCATGGTCGGCAAGCCCGAGATCGTCACCAAGCGCATTGACGGCAAGCTGATGGAACCGGTCGAGCATCTCACCGTCGATGTGCCGGAAGATTTCGTCGGCGTGGTGATGGAGCAACTCGGCTCGCGCAAAGGCGAAGTCACCAACATGCACAACCACGGCTACGGCCGCGTGCGCATCGAGTTCCGCGTGCCCAGCCGTGGCTTGATCGGCCTGCGCGGCCAGTTACTCACCGACACCCGCGGAACTATCGTCATGAACGCCCTATTCGACGGCTACACCGAATGGCAGGGCGACATCCCACACCGCCTTACCGGCGCGCTGATCGCCGACCGCGGCGGCGTCTCGACCGCATACGCGCTGTGGGGATTGCAGGAGCGCGGCGAGCTTTTTGTCGGCCCCGGCGTCGACCTCTACGAAGGTATGCTCATCGGCGAAAACGCCAAAGACACTGACCTCGACGTGAACGCCGTCCGCGAAAAGAAGCTGACCAACATGCGCGCCTCCACCGCGGATGAAGCAATTCGCCTGGTGCCGTTCCGGCCGTTGAATCTGGAACAGGCCATTGAATTCATCGCCGACGATGAGTTCGTGGAGATCACGCCTAAGTCGCTGCGGCTGCGCAAGAAAACTCTGCAATCGAATCAACGCAAGAAAAGATCGTTCGCCACCGTCGAAGAGGTATGAGGCCGTTGTGGCGAAGCGCCCGACTAAATCCGAGAAGAGTGCAAAGACCACCCCGCCGCTGCGCATGTTTCTGGTCCCCTGCAGTTGCGGGATGACGTTTGCCGTGGCGCAAAACTACGACCATCAAGGCACCGCTTGGAGCCGCTATCTCACCTGTCCGGGCTGCGGCAAGAAACACGATCCCAAGAACCGCCTGCTGCAGATGGGCTTCCACGCCGAGGGATATTGGAAGGTAGACGAGTGCTAAGCTGTCGCCTCGCCACCTCCTGAAATCAACTTGACCGCGGATTAAAGAAAACCTGCTATACTGCTCGCCGCATTCGACTGTTCGCCAGCTCCGGTCTCGATTTTCAGGAAAGGTCCTCCCGACCTGCCAAGTCCGCCGAACCGCTCGCACTTCCGACAGCTCAATGCAGAGGCAGACGCGTGAAGAATATTTTCGTGGGCAACTTGAGCTTCAATACAGCCGAAGACGAGCTGCGGACACTTTTTGAGCCGTTCGGACAAGTGGACCGCGTAAGCATCATGACCGACCGCGATACGGGCCGCTCCCGTGGTTTCGGTTTCGTCGAGATGGCCAGCAACGAGGACGGAGAAAAGGCGATCACAGCGTTGAATGGTTCCTCCGTCGGCGGACGCACCATCAACGTGAACGAAGCGCGCCCTAAGACCGAACGCAGCGGCGGCGGTGGAGGCGGCGGCCGCGACCGCGGAGATCGTGGTAGCCGTGGCGGCGGTGGTGGAGGCGGCGGCCGCCGCGACCGTTACTAGAGAACCTTAACTTTTCTACCCAAGCTCTGCTTCATGTGGGGACAGCCGCCCCCGGCTGTCCGCCAAGCACAGCTTGGCTGGTTTTGAGTGTGTTGGTCTGATTCGTCTCGCCCGCGTGGGTCAGCAGCGGGTGCGGAGCAAAATCGCTCATCCAGCATTGAAGCTCTATCCCCACCCATGTAGACTGTAGATATCCGTGCGCGCCCGTAGCTCAGCTGGATAGAGCGGTTGCCTCCGGAGCAACAGGTCGGGAGTTCGAATCTCTCCGGGCGCACCATATCCCACCTCACCAGCCACGCCAGAGAGGCTGAAATGGACCCAGCCGTCGACGTGAACGCGGCATTGGCGTTTGTGATCAACCGCATCGAAGAGCAAGCGATGCGATCAGGACAGCCGCTCGATGAGGAGCAACGATACTTACTCAACAATCTACCTAACCAGTCCGATGTGCCTGAGTTCAGTACGGGCGATCCAGAATTTCCCACGCACTTTAAGTTGAGGGACATTACCTATGAGAGGCTCTGTGCACTTGCTAAGGCCGCGTACCAGCGTGACGGTGAAATGAATCCTGGCTCGCCCGAGTGGGAGTTCGCCTTCAATGTCTCGAAACTCAACGGTCATCCTATGTGTTGGCTCTTGCAGTGGGCCGGTGTCAAACAGCGCAGGCCACGGTGGGACAGATGGCTTCTGGTCGCTGCTTCACTGCTTTTCATCATAGCTACTGTTCCGTTGATGCTCCTCGTTACAGGCAGAGGGTGGGTGTTGTGGCGATGGGCGATTGTCGTCGTCGGATACATCGGCCTCGTGCTTTTCATGCGCATTGTTTCCCAGCGAATCGAAGAACGGCAGTTGAAGCAAAACATTGAGAGATGCAGGGATGCCTCTCACTTTGTCGGTACCCTTACGTGACAGATGCCGGAACGCACGCATCCCCGAAAGCGGGTTCGCGGTGCCCAAGTGCGCCGACCATAAGCGGGCACTCCAGTACTTCGCTGGCGACGTGCTTGCATCGCAAGGGCATCACCACAGATGTTTGTGCAATTCCCTTATCGCAATTCCGGCAACACAGCTCGCCGCCGACTCATGAGGCGCGTGCCTTCGCAGAGAACAGGCACGCCGCAACCTCACGGAGCACCTGCTCATAGTCCGCCGCTGTCGCCCGCTCCACATGAATACGAGCGCCCTTTACCCCTGCTTCTTGCGCCAACCTCTTGAACTCACTTTGAAGAAAGGCTTCTAATTGCTTCGCTGTCAAGACGGCAATGGGAACAGTAGAGGACCGGCCGGTCTCGGTCTCAATCCTCACGCAGTACGGGGATTCGGACTGTTGTGTTTCCGGAGTCATGCGACACCACCCTTTTCCTGGAGTGACGAAAGTGGCATGACGAAAGCGGCGTGACGAAAGTGGCAGCGACGAAAGCGGCAGGCAAGATTCTTAGCATTCTAACGCGTCCCGCCGCTCCGTGCGCGAGGGGTAAAGTGTTTTACTTGACACTCTTTTATAGAACCCCGCCCGAGCCATTGAAAACGCGCGACAGGAATCGCATCCATCTCAGGTTCCAGAATTCCCTTTCCGCTTGAGGTTGCTGCTGACGTCTTTTCCCGCGCGGATGTCGTCCAGCAACCGGTCGAGCTTCGTCGCCGCACTCTTTAATGTTTGCTGATCGGCGTTCGCAGCCGCTTTCAACATCTGATCGAGGCGGCTGGCTGCGCTTTTGAGTTTCTCCAGTTCCTCAGCTGGGATCTGCTTCTTTGGCCCTGACCCGATCGACTGCATCAGGTTCACGATCCTCTCGCGCACCTCGCGATCCGGACCCTGGTTGTCTCTGCTATTCATAGCCACCTGCACAAAGAAACATAAGGAAACATAGGGGGTATCAGAGGAATTTGAGACGAGGCGGCAATCTAAAGATTATCATCGCGCGACATTCAATGCGGAAGATCGGCGGCTGAAGCATCCCGACGATGGCCATCTTCCAAGCGAAATTTGAGTGTAATCGCCGATTGCGACAGTTGGCCGTTCCTGCTTTCATTGGCCGTCCGCTGCATGTATCCTTCCCACCATGCCCTCCACGAAGTTTAATGATTCAAGACGAAGCACTCGCGTCCCTCTTAAAGTGGTAATCGCAATCGAAGAAGGCAATGGGAGTTTGTCGTGTGAGGGTGTGACCATCATCGTTAACCTGCATGGAGCATTGATCGCAACGGCAATTGGATTGAGTGCCGGAACGAAGATCTCGATTCATGTCCACATGACCGATAAACGATCTGCGGCTCGGGTTGTGTACGTCGATCCTGAGAATCCCCTGCACTGCGGTATCGAACTGGAAAAGCCTCGAAACATCTGGGGAGTGCCTTTGCCCCCCGATGACTGGGAAGGCATTGCGGCTGCGGAAATCACGCGTTGATCCCCGTGTCGACGATAGTCGCCCTGGCTCGTTGAGCGGATCGGCAGTTCTGAATGAGGTTCTAATCCGATGGCTACAGAGGCAGGGCACTGGGGAAGCGCGTCTGAAAGTCGAGAAGGCCAACCCATTCCGGAGTGATAGTGACTTGCACCATATCTTGAACCATGGAAGCAAGCTGCGCCACCCAAGCTTTCCCTTGCTCGGCTCCGAAATAGCGCTCCGCCGCCGCAGCGTATTCAGGAACAATTCCCTTCACCGCTTGCAATCGCGCAGTACCGCGCACCAGCAGCACTTTATGTGGAAAGTTGTTGTCATCAATCGTCAGGGCGACCTTGGGATTCTTTGCCAGAGCCTTGAGCTTCGGAGCCTTCGACGGAGTTCCCAGCACGAGCTCTCGCCCGTTCCAATGGAACCAGATCGGGACAACTCTAGGACTGCCGTCCGTCCAGACATAGGCTAAACGGGCGGGAATTGTCGATTGCAGGAGCTCTTTGGATGCGGGATGCTGCAACAGTTCAAGACTTCCCTGCTTGACAGGCATGGATCACTCCTGTGGGAACTGCGATACGCAAGCAAACTGGTCCGCGATTATAGCCCCCGGACTGGCGGCCTGATAGGTGGGTTCTTCGGTCGAGATAGGTAGGTCGCTGACCATGGCTGGGTGGTAAATCGCCTTAATGCACATCGACCCGGATCGCTCGCTCTTCTGTGACATCTGACCTTGACCTTACGCCGACAATAAGCAGATGATAGTCGGGGCGGAGCGGTAGATACAGGGCGCTCGGAAACAAGCGTAAGTCACTTGTTATCAAGATTTTCACCCCTAACCCCTTGGCCCTCAAGATTTTGCAGACACTTTTTGCGAAAGCCGCGCCAGTCAAGCCTTTCAGAGGGTGGGGGGAGGGGGGGGTACCCCTTCCAGCCGTAATTTTCCCGAAAACCAACCTCGCTTGTTCATCGTCTCCAAAGCTCATCCGCAAACTTTTTTCTTGTGAGATTTCCACAGGACATTCTTAGACCAACCGCATGAATTACGACGCCATTCTGGTTGTCTCGTTCGGAGGCCCCGAGTCCCGGGAAGATGTCATCCCGTTCCTCGAAACCGTGTTGCGCGGCAAGAATGTTCCGCGCGAACGTCTGTTGACCGTAGCCGAACACTACTACCATTTCGGCGGCAAGAGCCCCATCAACCAGCAGACCCGCGAGTTGATCGCCGCCCTCGAGCAGGAACTCGCGCGGCATGATCTCAAACAACATGATCCGAAACAGCATGGCCCCAAGTTGCCCGTCTATTGGGGCAATCGCAACTGGCATCCCATGCTGGCGGAAACTCTACAGCAGATGAAGCGCGACGGCATTCGCCGCGCTCTGGCGTTCGTCACATCGGCCTACAGTTCCTACTCCGGATGCAGACAATACCGCGAGGATATTATCCGCGCGCAAAACGAAGTTGGCCCAGGCGCGCCCGAGATCGACAAGCTGCGCGCGTTCTTCAACCATCCCGGATTTGTTGATGCCGTTGAAGAACGGTTACGTGACGCGATCGCCCAAGTGCCAGAGCGCGCACGGAAGAATGTTCAGATCGTCTACACCGCACACAGCATTCCGCACTCGATGGCCAACACCAGCGACTACGTTCGCCAACTGGAAGAAGTGAGAAATCTCGTGTCTGCGAGGCTCGGCGTCACCAGCGACGCGCTCGTGTATCAGAGCCGCAGTGGCGCGCCAGGCCAGCCGTGGCTGGAACCCGACATTCTGGATTACCTGCGCGAGGTGAAGGCGCACGATCTGGCGAGCGCAGTCGTGCTCGCCCCGATCAGTTTTATTTCCGATCATATGGAAGTGCTGTACGACCTGGATATTGAGGCGCAGCAGCTTTGCGATTCACTCGGCCTTCCGATGGTGCGCGCGAAAACCGTCGGCGTGCATCCCAAATTCGTCGGAATGATTCGGGAACTGATTCTGGAACGCACGAAAGGAATGGAGCGGCGTACAGTTGGATCACTCGGACCGCGGCAGGATGTTTGCGCCGACAACTGCTGTCCAGCCCCGCAGCGGCCGATGCGACCGCTGGCTGCGAGTCCTCGCGGCGCATAGATTTGCGGTGAACTCACCAGCCAACTATCGATGCGATACGGGAACGTTAGCAGGCTCCGCGGGACGTTCATAGTCCGTGGCTTTGGGGCGACCTTCGACGAGACGCATGGTGTCGAGGATCGTCTTCACCACCGCCTGGTTGCCCACTGCCGTGTTGATCATCATGTGGTAGAGCGAACGCGTGGGCCAGTCGGCGTTGAAATAATGTTTCACGTACGCCATGCGCTCGCGATCGACGGAATCGACCTGCTCGATGGCGTCATCTTCGCTGTGGCCCTCCGCCATCACGCGCCGGATTTTCTCCGAGCGCGGAGCGTAGAGAAACACGTGGAAGGCAGCCGGATTCTCCCGCAGGAAATATGGAGCGCCGCGGCCCACCACCACCGCATTCCCTTCGCGCGCAATCTTGTCCATGGTCTCCTGCATCATTTGCATCATGCAGTCGGTATCGAACACCTGGCTGCCCAGAGCGCCGGAATTCCGCTCGTAACTTCCGCGCCAGAAACTTTTCGCGAGGCGGTGCAGTCGGCTGTCCATGCGCTCGTCACAGCGCCGCACCGTCGATTGATCGACGTTGGCGAGGCGGGCAATTTCTTCGGTGATCAGCTGGTCCCAAAGCTTCCAGCTCAGGTGGCCGGCCAGTTTCGCGGCAATCGCGGCGGCGCCGCAGCCGTACTCACGCTCGATGGTGACGAGACGAAACATCGCGTTGCCTAGTGTACTGCGATTCCGCCGCCCGGCTTGGATTTTTTCATCAGGAAGACCATGGGAACCATCGCCAGAATAGCAACACCCAGAAACCAGAAGCAATCGATGTAAGCCAGCATCGTTGCCTGCCGCTCCACCGTGCCCTGGACCAACGCATAAGCCTGCCGAGTCGCGCCGCTCGCACTGGCGCCGTGCGCGACCATAGCGCGTGATGCTCCTTGCACCGCGGATTGCAGCGCGGCGCTGCCCGCGGTCAGGTGACTGGCGAAATCGTTCAAGTGCTGTTGGGTGCGACGGTCTAACAGCGTGGTCACGATGGAAATTCCGACACTTCCGCCAATGTTGCGCGCCAGGTTCATGAGACCGGAAGCGGCATTATTCTTGTCTCGAGGAAGAAATGCGTAGGCAGCGGTATTGATGGGGACAAACAGAAATGCCATTCCGGCAGCCTGAATCACGCGCGCGGTGGCCAGCGAACGGAAATCCATCTGCAGATCAAAGCCCGTCATGTGGAACAGCGAGAACGCCAGCATGAGCAGACCAAACAAAAGCAGCCATCGCGGGGAATAGCGCGAAAGCAGATAGCCCACCAGCGGAAGTAGAAGAATGATGGTGAAACCGCCGGGCATCAGCGCCAGGCCCGCCTCCTCTGCGGTATAGCCGAGCAGGGTTTGCGAGAACAACGGGAGCAGCAACGTGCTGCCGAGCAGGGCAAAGCCCAGCATGAACATCAGCAAATTCGAGACGCCGAACGTTCGGTCGCGAAACAGGTGCAGATCGATGATGGGATCCTTGTGTCTCCACTCCCAGATCACCACAAAGATCAGCGCCGCGGCTGAGACGATGGCGAGCGTGACGATAAAGTTCGATTCGAACCAGTCGTCGCGCTGGCCTTTGTCGAGAACAATCTGCAGAGCTCCCAGGCCCAAGGCCACAAATCCCAGGCCCACGTAGTCGATGCGGGTTTCACTGAGCTTGCGGCGCTTGAAGTAAGGAGGATCCTGAATCAGGCGCGTGGTGAGCAGGATGGAAAGGATGCCGACAGGAATATTGATGAAGAAAATCCAGCGCCAGGTGAAGTTGTCGGTGATCCAACCGCCCAGGGTTGGCCCGATCGCCGGAGCCGTCACGACGGCCATGCCATACACCGCAAACGCCATGCCTCTTTTTGCGGGAGGAAAAGTGTCGGCGAGAATGGCCTGCTCGCTGGGCTGCAATCCGCCTCCACCAACACCCTGAAGAATGCGGCAGACAATCAGAGTAGCCAGGTTGGGGGCGAGTCCGCACAAGAAAGAGCTGACCGTGAACAGCGCGACGCAGCCCATGTAGAAATTCTTGCGGCCCATGATGGAAGAGAGCCAGCCACTCAGAGGCAGGATGATCGCGTTCGATACCAGATAGGAAGTCAGCACCCAGGTACTTTCGTCCTGGCCAGCAGAAAGACTTCCAGCGATGTGCGGCAGGGCGACGTTGGCGATGGAAGTGTCGAGCACTTCCATGAACGTGGCCAGGGTCACGGCCACGGCGATGATCCACGGATTGACCGCGGGACGCCAGGCCGCGGCCGGATCCATTGTGGCGGTGGCCGCGCTCATTTTCCGGTCCTCATTTTTTAATCCAGACCTTAGGCGTGACCGACATGCCGGGACGCAACTCGTGATTATTGTTGGCGCCCGGATCGAGCACGATTTTGACCGGGATGCGCTGCACGACTTTCACGTAATTTCCGGTGGCATTTTCCGGCGGCAGCAGGCTGAAGCGCGCGCCACTGGCTCCGGCGACGCTGTCGACCTTGCCCTCGTACGATTTGCCGTTGGCGTCGACATCGATGGTGACGCGCTGTCCGACTTGCATACGGCGAAGCTGGGTCTCTTTGAAGTCGGCAGTGATCCAAACGTCGTCGAGATTGATGATCTTCATCAACTCCTGACCGGGAGCGACATTCTGGCCGACTTCCACGGTGCGATTGCTGACAATGCCGTTCACGGGAGCGACGATCTTGGTGTACTGCAAGTTCAGCGCGGCCTGGTCGAGATCGGCTTTCTTGAGCTGGGCCGCGGCCAGAGCCTGTGCGGCCCGGGAGCGAATGATTTGCATTTGCCTCGGCGCGGTGTCGGCGAAGCTCTGGCTGGCCTGGGCTTGAACCAGTCTGCCTTGCGCCTGAGTGACCTGCTGCTGCGCCGCGTCGGCGGTGGCGCGCGCGGCTTCAACACCGGCCGCGCTGGCCTTGGCGGCGGCGATTGCCTGGTCGTACTGCTGCTGGGAAATTTCCTGCTTGTCGACCAACTGTTTGTAGCGAACCAGATCGTTCTGCGCCTTCACGTTGTTGGCTTCGGCTTCCTGCAACTGGGCCTTGGCGGCTTCGAATTGTTGCTTCGCGACTTGAATTCCTGCGCGCGCGCTGTTCACATCGGCTTCGGTAGAAGAAAGTTGGCTGGTGGTATTGACCGAGGTAATCGGAACGTTCACTCCGGCTGCAGCCGCCGCGGCCTGGGCATCTTCGAAGTCGGCTTTGGCGCGATCGTAGGCGACCTGATAGTCCGCCGGATCGATCTCTACCAGCACGGTTCCGGCTGGGACATATTGATTGTCTTGAACGTTGAGCTTGGTGACTTGACCGGTGATGCGGGCGCTGACGGAGTTCACGTGGCCATCGACCTGGGCGTCGTCAGTGGATTCGTAGCTGGTGAAATAACGATAGGCGAAAATTCCAGCGACCAGAAGAACGATGACAGCGATTACGACCGCGATCCGGAAACCGGAACTCTGGGTGCGCGAAGGGCGGGCGCGAAAATCTGCGTCGGTCGAGGGTAAGGGTTGGGTGCTGCTCGGCGGCTTCTCGACAGCGGCTCTCTCCGCGTTAGCCTGCTCGACGCTGGCAAGCGGCCTCTGTGTAGTTTGTTCCATACGTTATTGATTGCCTTTCAAGAATCGTTTGACGCCCTGTTCGGCGTCACCGATGGCGTGGGCCAGTTCGACCTTCGACAGATTATGGAAATAAAGACTTTGAATATAACTCTCGTGCGCGCTGGCGACGGCCTCCTGCGCCTGCACCACTTCGAGGTTGTCGGCCACTCCAGCAGTGAAGCGATCCTGCGATTGGGCGAGCGCCTGTTCGGCCAAGTCGACGGAACTGCGGGCGACCGCAACTTGCTCGGCCGCGGCGTTCAGATCGAGCAACGCGGTACGGACTTCGTAATCGATGCGGCCGCGGAGATCTCCCAGTTGAGCACGCGCCTGCTTCAGCTGCGCATCGGCTTCGAGCACATCGCTGTGCACCCGGTTGCCGGCGAAGATGGGGATGTTGATGCCTCCATTCACCTGCCAGGTGCCATTGGATTGGCTGGGGTTGACGCCGATGTCGCCGAGGTTGGCATTCACGTCGATGCTGGGATAGCGGCCGGCGCTGGCCGCGCTGCGCGACAATTCGGCAGCACGCACTTGCAGCAAAGCGGCGTGATAGTCGGCGCGTTCAGCGTAGGCGCGCTGAAGATAAGTGTCGAGCGGCAGCGGGGCTAATGCCTGATACGGCGCTTTTTCGGTGAGCACGAACTCCTGCCCTGGGGGCAGGCCGATGATGCGTGCAAGACTCAACTTCAGCTTGGCGAGATCGTTGCGGGCAACGATGAGTTGCTGCTGGCGGGTCTGCAGTTCGACCTGCGAGCGCAGGGCATCGATGGCGGGACTGAGTCCGGCTTTAAGCTGGTCCCCTGCTTTGTCGTAGAGGGCTTGAGCGCTCTTGACCTGGGCTTCGGTGGTTTCCACACGAGCGCCGGCGGCGATGGCCTGGAGATAGGAGTTGCCGACCGCCAGCACGACCACTTCGCGAGCGTCTTTATAAGTGAATTGCGCGGCCTTGAGGCTTTCGGAGGCAGCCCGCTCCTTCTCGATGTTCTTGTAATTAAAGATCGACTGGCTGAGGGACGCACGGGCATCAAAAAAGTTGAACGCGGGAGTGATGCGCGGGAGGTTCGTCGGAGTCGAACCCGGAGGGCTCAACAAGGGGAAGAGCTTGTTGAAGCCGATGGCCGCCAGGCTCTGCGTCTGCGCATTTTCCAACACGGTGGCGTTGAGGTTGGGAAGCAATTCGCTGAGTTCCTTCCAGCGCTCGCCGCGAGCCGTTTCGGTTTGATCGCTGGCCAGCAACAGGCCGAGATTATTGCGCAAACCGCGGTCGATCGCGTCGGTGTAGTCGATTTGCAGAACCTCGGACGTGGCTTTGCCTTCGGGAGCGCTTCCCAGAAATGGATTTTGCTGGCCCGGCAGGGTGACATTGGGGGTGGGTGAGGTTCCACCCGCAGCCTGAGCCAGCAGGCTCGGAGTGGCGAGCAGCGCCAGAATAAAACTGAAAAATGCGGTTCGGGAAGATGTCAATTTGAGTTTGAGTGGGCGACGCATGAATGGGCAGCGCATTCGCTGTAGCATAACTCGCCCGGTTTGATTCGTTTGCGAGGCTTGGAGATGCAAATGATTCTGCCTAAAGGCAGAGATTGCTCTCTATAAGCGCGCAGTGCGGGCTACAAGTTGACCCCTCCCGGCCGCCTTCTGAGCGGCGACTGCCGAAGTAGCCGACTACTCGACCGGTTGCGGCGCTAGAAACGAATGACCAGGCCACTCGATATGCGAAAGTTTGACTTGCTGCCGTAACTGAGACCATTGGTGCCGGACATGAAACCCAGCCAATCTGCGTCGAAAACACGGACGGCCAGGTGCTCTCCGACCTGCGCATCGACGCCGCCACCGGCGATAAGAGCCAAACCGCTGAAGGGCTCATTAGCGAAGTATTGCACCTGGGTCTTGTACCCGCCGGCCAGGAATTCCGCAAACGGCCTGACCTTTTGGGTAGGTGCCGAGAACGTGGGGCCGAACGTATACGTGTATAGGCTAGCCGGACCATTGCTGACCCCCAACTGAGTGCCGCCACTGCCGTAACTCCCGCTGAAATCCGCCTTCAGTCCTAGCCAATCCTTGAGGTTGTATCTCAAGGCGGCATCCCATCCGTTTCCCTTTGCTTTAGGTGGTTGACCGGCGAACCCATGTAGGACTTGAAAGGCAGTAAATTGGTAACCGCCGAATGCTTCCCATTTTTCCTGCGCCCTTAGAGGAAGACCGGCCAGCAAAATACAGCCGACTAAAACCAAGGGTCGAATCATCTAGGTCCTCACTCGCGACAAAACTTTTTCCTGTCGGAACCAGTCTGCGCAAACCCGCAGTCAATCGGGATTCAGTTTGTGCCAGAACACGCCCCACTAATTTACATCCAACGTAGTTCGCACACAACGCAATGGGCGAGTGACGGGCAACAGGAAGTCATCCTCTGGGTGATCTGAGTAATCGGGCAAGCGGCCTGGCGCTCAGCAACTACCGCACAACGCTCTTCGTGCTTTGACGGCGCCCTTAATCGGGTAACCCGACACGGCGCACTAATTGTTCAAAGCGCGGATCTTTACGCAATGGCTCGAATCTGCGTCCGGCCTTGATATAGGTGAGTTGAGGGTCGCGCTCCTCGTAAGCCTTTTCCAGCCAGGCGAAAGCCTCATTCGACTCACCCAATGCTCCGTACAGAATGGCAACCGAACCGGACGGAACCGCGCCTTGCTCGTGCAGCTTCTCCAGTTTTGCGAGTATTCCTCTTGCCTCATCTCGCTTGCCCACCACGGCATAGGCGAAACCCAGATCCAATTGAAGGTCCGTGTCCTCCGTTCCAGAGAGTTTTAGCGCGGTTTGAAACTCTCGAATGGCCTCCTCCTGCTTCCCGCTATGCAGATAAACCCAGCCCAGGGTTTGGTGAGCCGGTGCAAAGTGGCCATCCAGTTCCAAGGTTTCCTGTACTTGGCGCAACGCCTCATCGTAACGGCCGCCTGCGAGCAATCTTCCCGCCAGAGCGTTGTTGATGGGCAAAGACAATGGGTCGAGGTCCCGAGCACGCTTGGCCTCGGAGATTCCCTCATCGAATCGCCCTGTGTACGTCAGATAACCGGCGTACCAGTTGTGAGCCTGCGCGTCACCTGGGCTCAATTCTAAGGCCCGCTTGTATTCCCGCTCGGCGCTGGCCCAATCCCACTCATGGGTCTCCGCGATGAACGCCAGGGAGGCATGCGGTTCCGCTAAGGACTCATCCAGCTCGATCGCCTTTAACGCGGCTGTCTTCGCACGCGACAGAGCATCTTTCGATGGGAAACCGCCCCTGAATCCGAGCATTGCGTAGGCCTCCGCCAGGCCGCTATAGGCCGGGGCATAGCTTGGGTCGCTCGTGATCGCCTGCTGGAACGACGCGATACTTTTGTGGAGCGCATCCTCGGTTCGCTGGTTGAAGTAATAACGGCCCCTCAGGTAACTCTCGAAAGCCCCAGGATCGACCGGGGGCTTGGATGCCAGAAGCGCCCTGTCCTCCGGTGTGACATTCAGTTGGATCTGCTCAACAATATTCCGAGCGACTTCCTCCTGCACTTGGAGAATGCTTTGGTATTCTCGCTGGTATTCTCCAGCCCAAATGTGTTTGTCGGTGGCGGCGCGAATCAATTGAGCGTGGACACGGACCTGATGTCCCTCTCGAACCAGAGACCCTTCCACAATCGCATCCACCCCGAGCATCTTCGCAATTTCGGGCACCGAGAGCTGGGTGTTCTTGAAGTGCATACTCGAGGTACGAGAGATAACCTGCAGTCCGTGAATTCTGGAAAGCCGTCCGATAAGCTCCTCGGTCATGCCGTCGGCGATATAGTCCTGCGACGGATCGCCACTCAAGTTCTGCAAGGGAAGCACTGCCAGGGATTTGATTTTGGGCAGGCTCGCCTCCCCTGCGCGGAGCCGTGCTATGACGTAGGCAAGCGTAAGCAAGGCGAGTACGGCCACCGCAGAGCTCAGAACCAGCCAGCGAAGTGCTCTCGGAGCTGCCGTCGGCCGGTCAACCTCTTTATTCGTAGGTGCTTCCGCAGCAGCTTCCTGCTGTTCCTCCTCCAATCGGAGTTTGCGGCTTTGCCGCCAAGCATCAAGCTCGGAACGCAGGGCGTAAACGGAGCCACGCTTGTCGTGCAGGTGGCGGTGAACAGGCATCCCCTCCCGCTTCTCCCAGCGCTGAACGGTTGTCACATCGCGGTTGAGGTATCCCGCGATTTCCTTCCACGAGTCCAGCGCGTCGTCTGAAGCGGACGTTCTCTCGGATGGCTGTATGCCAGGAAACGGTTCACTCATCGACTTCACCTGCCCCGCGAGGCAGGGTGCCTGATTGTAACCTTCGGGGTGATAACGGCAAAGGACGGCATTTGACTGCAGATGGCCATTTCCGCGTATCGCCGTTTGACCACACCGGCCAACATGCCCGATGGTGTCCGCGTACCGCAAACGTGAAATGACCAAAATGCACGCTCTGGGGTCATAAAGTTCGCGGGGAAGCTGGACATTCCAGAAGCTTTCGGCGACGCGGGCTCGAATCTCAACTGTGGAGGTCTCTTATGAAATGCAGGACTTTGTGCTCGGTGGTAAGCATGACTGCGGTTTTAGTGCTGGCTGTATCTAGCATCGCATTGGCGCAAGGTCCGCCGCCAGCAGTGCACTTGAGCGGGTTGATCAACGACTATTCGCCCGTGAGTGGAGTGAACGGCCCTTGGGAAATGAGGGGCGAGTGGTCGCTGGACTTGAGGGGGGACTCCGGCACGGCAACTTTTTCGGCGACCCTGAACATGACTCACAGCGACTATTGGGTAGTGTTGAATCCGGGCGCTGCTGACGATAACTCTGCCACGACCGGTCGGCACCCGCACGCTCACCACATCACCCTCGCGAATGCGACCGTTACGCCCATCACGACTGGCACTGGCGGTTTTGAAGTGAGCGGCCCGGTCTACGTTACGAACGATGGCAACCCGGCGCCGTTTATGAAAAATTGCACCTCACCCACCACACCCTGCACGTTGACGGTCGATATTACCGGGGGAACAATCGTCCAGCTCTCGAACATCACGTTGACATTCGGCGGTCCGACTACTGGGCCGACTGTCCATTTCGGAACGCAGGCGATCCACGGCGTCGTTCGCAAGACGAACTAGTCCGCTAAGACGACGCGCATCGTTTCTTAAGCCAGCGCCTGTTCCGTCGGTCGCGGCCAACCGGCGCGTAATCCTTCTGAAAAAAATCGCCTTCGAGTCCATGTGGACTGCACCCAAGGTTCAATGACTTCGGTACTTTGCCGGAGGTGACGGCCTTCAGTAAGCTGAAGATGCGCAGGGGAATGGACGAAATGCGGATAAGGGTCTTTCTGATCACGGTAGCACTGATGGCGCTCACCACCATTCTGACGACTGCGCAGAGCACCGCGCCGGCCGCCCCAGAGCGGAGGATCACCTCGCGCGTCGCCCCGAACTATCCTGAGCTGGCAAAGAAAATGCACATTCACGGCATGGTCCGGGTGGAAGCGGTAGTCCGGCCGAATGGCAGCGTGAAGTCTACGCGCGCGTTGGGGGGAAATCCGGTGCTGGTCGATGCCGCCCTCGAAGCGGTCGGGAAGTGGAAATTTGAGTCTGGGCCGAACGAGACGACCGAAGTGGTGCCACTTGCGTTCGAGGGTCAGTAAAGCTAGCCCCGAGAAGCCCCAAGCGCCAATCCTTCCGTCTTTCCCGGCAAAATCTTCTAGCGAGGCGTGAGCCGGGAATCTCATCCAAGTGGTCAATGACTGAACTAGTGGATGAAGGCGTCTGCCGCTCGCTGAGCATAGTCCCTGAGTACCGAACGTCCGGAACGTGACTAAGGTCATCTTGATAGACGGTGACCCTCGGTTCAATCTAGTTCAAGGAGTCATAATCTCTTAGGAACGGAAGAAGCGCATTGCATGAGTGCTGCAGCAGCAGGAACTGACTGGACGCGAATCCTTTCCGACCCGGACCTGGTCCGGCACGTCGGAAAGCTATTGCAGGCCTATCGCGAAGCCCCGGCGGAGCGGCGAGAAGAAGCTCTGCTGAAGGTGATGCGCGAGATCAAAGCCGGCAGTTCAACGGCTGTTACGTCCGGGCCCGTAGCTCCGCAACCACAGCCAGTTCCGACTCCTGCGTCGGCATCACCTCCATTTGAACCGGATTTGTTCAGTCCCAATTGGGGAAGCGATCGGCGACGACATCCGCGCATCAAGTGCTTTGTGGCGGTGGAGCTGCGTGTGGATGAAACGCCGACTCCGATTTGGGGCAATCTGTCGAACACCAGCGCCAGCGGGTGTCTGATTGAAACCGCGCAACCGGTCAAACCTGGGTCGAAAGTGGAAATCGGACTCTGGGTGCCGAACGGAAAGATCTGGGTCAAGGGCTTTGTGCTGAGCGGAGTAGTATCCCGCACCGGGCCGGCCAAAGGAGTGCGTGTTCATTTTGAAGGAATGGCACAGGAGGAACGCGAGAATCTAGGCCAATTCCTGAAGTTCGTGCAGGACACGACCCGAGGGACACAAACCGAGAATGGCTACTTCCAACTCCTGAAATAGGATTATCGGATTACGGGCCTCTGATTTTTGCCAGTTTTCTCATCACAGCACCATTTTTTTCACCTCACGTCAATCCACGTCTCCGCGGAAATTGATACACTTTCTGCGTATTGAACCCTTATCTATAATCCGAAACTCTAATTACTTGTAGGTCGCACGCGGATAGAAATCCGCGGCTGGAGGAGCAGAGTCGCATGGTAGCCAGCGAACAGGTTTTGGCCACGGGACAGCAACTGGACACTCTGTGCATCAACACGATTCGCACCCTGGCGATTGACGCGGTGCAGCAGGCGAACTCGGGCCATCCGGGCGCGCCCATGGGGCTGGCGCCCGTCACATATTGCCTGTGGCAGGATTTTCTGCGCTACGATCCCGCCGACCCGACCTGGCTCAATCGCGACCGTTTTGTGCTCTCCAACGGGCATGCGTCCATGTTGCTCTACGCCATGCTGTATCTGGCCGAGGTGCGCAGGGTCGACAAGGACGGCCAGGTTTTGAATGAACTGTCAGTACCGATGGAGGAGATCAAGCGCTTCCGTCAGTTGGGCAGTCGGACGCCGGGGCATCCTGAATCGCACCTTACTTCTGGAGTGGAAACTACGACTGGGCCGCTCGGCCAGGGCGTGGGCAACAGCGTCGGCATGGCTATCGCCAGCAAGTGGATGGCGGCCAACTTCAACCGGCCTGGCTTTGAAATCTTCGATTACAACGTCTACGCCATGTGTTCGGACGGCGACCTGATGGAAGGCATTGGCGGCGAAGCGGCTTCGCTCGCCGGACATTTGCGACTCTCCAATCTTTGCTGGATGTACGACCACAATCACATCACGCTCGACGGCCCGGCAAGCTGGTCCTACTCCGACGATGTGGCGACGCGCTTTATTGGATACGGCTGGAACGTGACCCGCGTGGCCGACGCTAACGATCTGGAAATGCTGGCACGGGCGTTTGAGACGTTCCACAAGACCACCGACCGGCCGACGCTGATTATTGTCGACAGCCACATCGGCTACGGATCGCCGCATAAACAGGACAGCAATGCCGCGCACGGCGAACCTTTGGGTGAGGAAGAAGTAAAGCTAACCAAGAAATTTTACGGCTGGCCGGAAGACGCGAAGTTTCTGGTGCCGGACGGCGTGCTGGAAAATTTCCGCTCGGGCATCGGCAAGCGCGGGCGCGAACTGCACGCGGATTGGTCGAAGCTGTTCGCGGAGTACTCGCAGAAATTTCCGGATCTGGCCGAGCAGCTGCGTTGCATGCAGCATCGCGAACTGCCTGCGGGATGGGACAAGAATCTTCCGACGTTTCCTGCCGATGCCAAAGGCGTTGCCACGCGCGAGAGTTCAGGTAAGGTGCTCAACATAGTGGCGCAGAATATTCCGTGGATGATTGGCGGCTCGGCCGACCTGGCCACGTCGAACAAGACCACGCTGAAGTTTGAAGGTGCGGGAGATTTTGAAGGCGGCGCCTACGCCGGGCGCAACCTGCATTTCGGCGTGCGCGAGCATGTCATGGGCGCCAGCGTGAATGGGATGATCGTGTCGGGCATTCGAGCCTTCGGCGCGACCTTTTTTAACTTCAGCGATTACATGCGGGCCAGCATCCGGCTGTCGGCGCTGATGGAGATTCCGTCGATTTTCATCTACACGCACGATTCCATCGGTGTTGGTGAGGACGGGCCGACGCATGAACCGATCGAGCAACTGGCGTCGCTGCGGGCCATGCCGAATCTGATTGTGCTGCGTCCCGGCGACGCGAATGAAGTGGTGGAGGCGTGGAAGATCATTGCGAAACTGCAGCATTCGCCCGTGGCGCTGGTGTTGACTCGACAGAATTTGCCGACGCTGGATCGCACGAAGTATGCGCCTGCCTCTGGCGTGGCCAAAGGGGCTTACATTTTGGCGGATGCTCCGGATGGAAAGCCGGAAGTCATTCTAATGGGCACGGGAAGCGAGTTGTCGCTCTGCGTGGATGCTTACGAGAAGCTGAAATCCGAGGGCGTGAAGGCGCGCGTCGTCAGCATGCCGTCGTTTGAAATCTTCGAGCAGCAGGATGCGGCTTACAAAGAGAGCGTTCTGCCGTCAGCCGTAACCGCGCGGGTTTCGGTGGAGATGGCGTCGACGTTCGGCTGGGGACGCTACACCGGCCTGAAGGGGCGGAACGTCGGCATGCACAGATTTGGAGCTTCGGCGCCGCTGAAGGATCTGCTGAAGTTTTTTGGGTTCACGGTGGACACTGTCGTGGCGGAAGCGCGTGCGGCCATGTCTGCCAACTGATGTCTGCCAAATAATGTCGGGAAAGTAATCGTAGAAATTTGTGGAGGTCAATCATGCAGCCGACCGGAATACTGGAAAATTCGAAGGCGACAACAAATCCGCTGAAAGAATTACTCAACTATGGTCAGTCGATGTGGCTGGATTACATCCGGCGCGATCTGTTTACCAGCGGGAAGCTGAAGCAGTTGATTCAGGACGACGGGCTGCGGGGAATGACGTCGAATCCCGCGATCTTCGAAAAGGCCATCGCCGAGAGTTCGCTGTATGACGACATTCTGAAGTCTCTCGCCGCTCGAAGAGATCTCGACACGATCGCGCGCTTTGAACAGATTGCCATCCGCGACATTCAGGATGCGGCCGATGTGCTGCGCCCAGTGTACGACGAATCCAACGCTCGCGATGGTTATGTCAGCCTGGAAGTTTCCCCATATCTGGCGCACAAAACACCGGAGACAATCGACGAGGCGCGCCGTCTTTGGAAGGCCGTGCAGCGCGAGAACGTCATGATTAAAGTTCCGGGCACGCCGGAAGGGCTGCCGGCGATCCGGCAACTGATCGGCGAAGGCATCAACATCAATATCACGCTGCTGTTCGCGCAGGAAGTGTATGAAAAAGTTGCGGACGCCTATATCGCAGGACTTGAAGACCTGGCTTCAAAGGGCGGCAACTTAAAAAAGATGGCGAGCGTGGCCAGCTTTTTTATCAGCCGCATCGACACCCTGATCGATTCCCTGCTCAGCGACAAACTCAAAGCAACCAGCGACGCGAATCAGCAAGCCTTGCTGAAGAGCCTGCTGGGAAAAGTTGCGATTGCCAACGGCAAGCTCACGTATCAGAGCTACCAGCATATTTTCAGCGGCCCGCGCTGGCAGGCGCTGGCAGCCAAAGGCGCCCAGACCCAACGCGTACTGTGGGCGAGCACGAGCACGAAAAATCCCAACTATCGTGACGTGATCTATGTGGAAGAACTGATCGGGCGCGACACCGTCAATACCATGCCGCCGGCAACCATCGATGCGTTCCGCGATCATGGACGGCTGCGCAATGCGCTCACGGAAGATGTACCCGGAGCAGCCACCGTGATGCAGAATCTGGCGCGTGCCGGCATCTCGATGAAAGAAGTTACCGACAAGCTCACGGCGGACGGCGTCAAATTATTCGCCGACGCTTTTGACAAGCTGCTGGCCGCGGTCGCGAAGAGCACGCAAGCCAAAACCACCTAGCAAGAAGAAAAAAAAGGATCGACTGTGAACGGATTGAAAACTTCCCTGCCGGAATCACTGGCTGCGACGGTGAAAGCGACGACTGCCGAATGGCAAGCGGGCGGCAAGATGCAGCGTTTGTGGCAGCGCGATGCCAAGCTCTGGACCGGCACTGACGAAGGCGCATGGCTGGGATGGCTCGACATTGTCGACGAGCAGATTGCTCAGCACGACCAACTGGCGAAGCTTGCGAAGGAAGTGCAGGCCCGCGGGTTCCAGCACGTGCTGCTGCTGGGGATGGGCGGATCGAGCCTGTGTCCGGAAGTTCTTCGCATGACGTTTGGCCGGATCACGCACTTCCCCACCCTTCACGTGCTCGATTCAACTGATCCTGCGCAGGTGAAGGCGTTCGAGCATCAGATCGATATTCCGAAGACGCTCTTTATAGTTTCCAGCAAGTCGGGCAGCACGCTCGAACCCAACATTTTCAAACAATATTTTTTTGAGCGCACCAAGCAGGCTGTGGGCGCGGTGAAGGTCGGCAGCCACTTCATCGCGATCACCGATCCGGGATCGAAGATGCAGCAAGTGGCGGAGGCGGATCGTTTCCTGCACGTCTTTTTCGGGCGTCCGTCAATCGGTGGGCGCTACTCGGCGCTGTCGAACTTCGGCATGGTGCCGGCGGCGGTGATGGGATTGGATACCAAGAGGTTTCTTGCCGGCGCGGCGAAGATGGTGAGCGCCTGCGGAGCAGGCGTGCCGGTGGAAGAAAATCCCGGCGCTGCGCTCGGCATCATTCTCGGGGCGGCCGCGAACGCAGGGCGCGACAAGGTTACGATCGTTGCTTCTCCGGGCATTTCCGATCTCGGTGCGTGGCTGGAACAGTTGCTCGCCGAATCGACGGGAAAAGTTGGTAAAGGCATTATCCCGGTTGGGCACGAGAATCTGACGACGCCTGATCTTTATGGCAACGACCGCGTATTCGTTTACGTGCGGCTGGAGTCGGGACCCGACGCCGATCAGGACGCGAAAGTCGCGGCCATCGAGAAGGCGGGACATCCGGTGGTGCGCATCGCGATGGCGGATATTTACGAACTGGGCGCGGAGTTTTTCCGCTGGGAAATTGCCACGGCAGTCGCGGGCTCGATCATCGGGATCAACGCCTTCAACCAGCCCGATGTTGAAGCCAGCAAGATCGCGACGCGCGAGTTGACGTCCGCGTATGAGAAAACGGGCTCGCTGCCGGCGGAGAAACCGGTATTGGAGGATTCGGGCATCAAATTGTTCACCGACGAGAAAAATGCAGCGGAACTGGCGAAGGCTGCCGGCAGCGATAAGTCCCTTGTGGGATATCTCAAGGCGCACTTGTCGCGCATTAAGGCGGGCGATTACTTCGCCGTGCTCGGCTACATCCAGATGAACGCCGAACACGAGCAAGCCCTGCAGGCTTTGCGGCTTCTGGTGCGCGACAAGAAGCGCGTGGCGACCGTTCTGGGATTTGGTCCACGATTTCTGCACTCGACTGGGCAGGCGTATAAGGGCGGGCCGAACTCGGGAGTGTTTCTGCAGATCACTTGCGATGATTCGGTGGAACTGCCGGTGCCGGGACAGAAATATACGTTTGGAATCGTGAAGGCGGCGCAGGCGCGCGGCGATTTTCAAGTGCTGGCAGATCGCGGACGCAGGGCGCTGCGGGTGCATTTGGGCAGCAATCTGAAGGCGGGGTTGGCTGCGCTGCAGGCCGCGGTTCAGACAGCGATCTGACATTTTTCTTGAGCACGAATGCGAGGGCGGGACGCCCTCGCGACAGCCGGCGGGGACGCCGGCGCTACTTTAGGAGCAACGTACATGCAAATGGGAATGGTGGGGTTGGGGCGCATGGGCGCGAATATGACGCGGCGGCTGATGCGCGGCGGACATTCGCTGGTAGTTTCTGATCTCAGCGCCGATGCGGTGAAGCAGTTGGCGGGTGAGGGCGCGGGCGGGTCGTCTTCGCTCGAAGACCTTATTGCCAAGCTCACTCCGCCGCGCGCTGTCTGGATCATGGTTCCCGCGGGCGGTCCCACCGAAAATACGGTGCAGACACTCGCGCAGCACATGCAGGCCGGGGACGCGATCATCGACGGCGGCAATTCTTATTTCAAAGATGACGTCCGGCGGGCGAATGAACTCAAGGGCAAAGGGATTCACTACATCGACGTCGGAACCAGTGGCGGCGTGTGGGGACTCGATCGCGGGTACTGCATGATGATTGGCGGTCCGGATGAAGCGGTCGAGCGGCTCGATCCGATTTTCAAAACGCTGGCGCCCGGCATCGGCGATATTCCGCGAACTCCCGGCAGAGAAAAACTCGGCGGCAGCGCGGAAGAGGGTTATATCCACTGCGGTCCGTCGGGGTCAGGGCATTTTGTGAAGATGGTGCACAACGGCATTGAGTACGGCATTATGCAGGCTTATGCCGAGGGCTTCGATATCTTCAAGAACGCGACCAGCAAAGAATTGCCGGCCGATATTCGCTACGCCCTGAACCTGCCGGACATTGCCGAAGTGTGGCGACGTGGCAGCGTAGTCAGTTCCTGGCTGCTCGATCTGACGGCGATGGCGCTCACGGAAAATCCGACGCTCTCGGAATACGAAGGTTACGTGCAGGATTCCGGCGAAGGCCGCTGGACCATTCAGGCGGCACTCGATGAAGCGGTGCCGGCCGACGTTTTGACCGCGGCGTTGTATGTCCGTTTCCGTTCACGGCAGCAACATACGTTTGCGGAAAAAATGCTTTCCGCGATGCGGCAGAAATTCGGCGGACACATTGAGCAGGGCGCAACGAAACCGGCGAAAGCACGAAAGAGCGCGCCGCCATCCACCAAGAAATCGCTGACGCCGCAGCGCGGGCGGAGAAAGAGTTCCAGCGTGCGCTGAAGCGGTTTGCGCATGCGTGGTTAACCTGAGCATGGTTAACCAAGGTTAACGATTCCAGAGGGCTTATTGATGGCTGAAATAGCGGAACCAACTCCAACCTCCACGCCAGCGCCGCCGCGCATCGGCAAGCTGGGCGATCCTTGCGTGATGGTGATCTTCGGCGCGGCCGGCGATCTTACTGGGCGCATGCTGATTCCGGCACTCTACAACCTGGCGCGGGCCGGGCTGCTCTCGCGCGAATTCGCGGTGGTGGGAGTGGCGCGCAGCCAGTTTTCCAGCGATGAATTCCGCAAGAAAGTTCATGACGCGGTGAAGGCGTATTGCGGCGAGTGTGTGGAAGACGATTTGTGGGAGTGGTTCATGCGCCGCTTCTACTATTTTGCGGGAGATTTCGGCGACGATAAGGTGTATCCGCAGCTCAAGGAATTTCTCAACAAAGTGGATCAGGATCACTCGGCGCACCAGAACTTTTTCTATTACCTCGCCACCGCGCCCAGTTTTTTCGGCCCGATCGTGCAAAAACTTTCCGCCGCGGGCTTGATGGACCAGGCCAACAGCCACTGGCGGCGGGTGGTCATCGAAAAGCCGTTCGGGCACGACCTGGAATCGGCCAAGGCACTGAACCAGCAACTGCTCAAGGTAGTCGACGAAAAGCAGATCTACCGCATCGATCATTATCTCGGCAAAGAGACCGTGCAGAACATTATGGCGTTCCGCTTCGCCAACGGAATTTTTGAGCCGGTGTGGAACCGCCGCTATATCGACCACGTGCAGATTTCTGTCGCAGAAACTGTCGGCGTAGAAGGGCGCGGCAGTTATTTCGACGGCGCCGGATCGCTGCGCGACATGGTGCCGAACCACATCATGCAACTCATCAGTCTCACCGCGATGGAGCCGCCGATTTCGTTTGACGCCAACGCGGTACGCGATGAGCAAGCCAAGATTCTGCACGCCATCCAGCCCATGAGTGACGAAGACGTGCTGAGCCGCAGCGTGCGCGGCCAGTACGGCGACGGAACCGAAGACGGCAATCGGGTGGCAGCCTATCGCTCTGAGCCCGATGTTCCATCCGATTCGCGCACCGAAACCTTCGTCGCTATGAAATTGCAGATCGACAACTGGCGCTGGGCGGACGTTCCCTTCTACCTGCGCACGGGAAAACGGATGCCGGTGCGCAACACCCATATCGTGATACAGTTTCGGCGGGCGCCCTTTGTGCTGTTCCGCGACACGCCGGTCGAACATCTCATGCCGAACCAACTGGTGCTGCACATTCAACCCGAGGAAGGAATCTCGCTGCAATTCGCGGCCAAGGTTCCGGGGCCGGTCATGCGCCTGGGCACGGTCGACATGAATTTCGAATATCAGGAATACTTCGGCAAGCAGCCCTCGACGGGCTACGAACGGCTGCTGCATGACTGCATGATCGGCGATCAGACGCTGTTTCAACGTGCCGACATGGTGGAAGCCGGCTGGTCGGTGGTCAACCCGGTGCTCGATCTGTGGAAGGCGCTGCCGCCACGGAATTTCCCCAACTATGCGTCCGGCACCTGGGGACCGAAGGAGGCCGACGAACTACTGGAACGCGACGGCCGCCGCTGGAGGAATTTCGAGAAATGATTCTGGCCGGCGATATTGGTGGCACCAACGCTAGGCTGGCTTATTTTCAACCCCAGAACGGGCACTTGCGACTGGTGTCGGAGCGCACCTTCCCCAGCCGCGAGCACAGCGAACTGGGCGAAATTGTGAACGAGTTTCTTGACGCCACCGGCACTCGTCCGGAAGCTGCGTGTTTCGGCATTGCGGGTCCGGTGCGTAATGGCCGCGTAGAAACTTCGAATCTGCCCTGGGTGATCGAGCAATCGCGGCTGGCGAAACAGATTCATCTGCCTGAAACGCTGCTCATCAACGATCTGGAAGCCACTGCCTGGGGCATCGGCGCACTGGCCGCCGGAGACCTGGTTCCGTTAAATCGCGTGAATGGACCCGCGGTGGGCAACCAGGGAGTGATCGCGCCGGGAACGGGACTGGGCGAAGCCGGGCTTTTCTGGGACGGATGCCGGCACCATGTTTTTGCCTGCGAAGGCGGGCACACCGATTTTGGTCCGCAGGGAGATTTGCAGATCGAACTGGTGCGCTTCCTGCAGGCGCGTTTCGGACATGTCAGCTACGAGCGCATTCTTTCCGGCCCGGGCCTGGTGAATGTCTACGAATTTCTGCGCGACGATCAGGGCGGCAAGGAATCCGCGGAGTTTGCCGCTTCGCTCAAGACCGGCGATCCGGCCGCGATAATTTCGGGCGCTGCGCTCACGGGAACGCATCCGCTGGCGGAGAAGGCGCTGGATCTGTGGATCTCGGTCTACGGCGCAGAGGCCGCCAATCTGGCTTTGAAGGTAATGGCCACGGGAGGCTTGTTTCTGGCCGGCGGTATCACCCCCAAGATTCTTGCCAAGCTGAAAGGGCCGCTGTTCATGCAGGCTTTTCTGGCCAAGGGCCGGCTGCGGCCGCTGGTGGAGTCGATCCCGGTGCAGGTCGTGACCAACGAAAAAGCTGGACTGCTGGGAGCGGCGCGGTGCGCCGCGGTTCGCGGCAGCAAGACTTGCGCCCTGGCAACCGAGTAGGGACAACCGAATAAGACAAACCGAGTAAGAGTAGAAGCCCGTGAGTTCTTCCCTGGAAATTCGGACCCTGACTACTCCGCAGGAGTTATTCGCAGCGGCGGCCGAGGAAGTCGTGCGTGCCGGTACGGAAGCCGTGACCCAGCGCGGGCGATTCACGATTGCGCTTTCTGGAGGATCGACCCCCAAAAGCCTGTTCCATCTGTTGGCCACCAATGCCCGCACCGTTCTGCCCTGGGATCGCATGTTTTTCTTCTGGGGCGATGAGCGGCACGTGCCTCCCACCGATCCCGACAGCAACTACAAAATGGCGGAAGAGACCATGCTGTCCAAGATTCCAGTGGCGGCGGGAAACGTGTTCCGGATTGCGGCGGAGAATCCCGACGCCGCAGCCGCGGCCGAAGCCTACGAAAAAACTCTGCAGAAGTTTTTTGCGCTCGGGCCGGGACAGTTCCCGCGCTTCGATCTAATCCTACTCGGCATGGGACCCGATGGTCACACGGCTTCGCTGTTTCCCGGCTCTGCTGGGCTGCAGGAAAAATCGCGGCTCGTCATCGCCAACTGGGTCGAGAAATTCAAAACCAGCCGCCTTACCTTCACTCTTCCGGTACTGAACGCGGCAGCCTGCCTGGCGTTTCTGGTTAGCGGGACGGATAAAGCTCCGGCCCTGCATCAAGTGCTCGAAGGCGATGCTCCGGGCGAGCAGTATCCCGCCAAGCTAATCCGTCCTGTCGATGGAAAATTGATCTGGCTGATCGACCGGGCGGCGGCGAGCGAACTCACGGGTGGGCACTGAACGGCGAAGGAGTGCGGCTCTGTCCTAGGGCGACCAGATCACGACCACCGCGTTGTAAACCATATGGAGGACCACCGCCGGTGCAAGCCGCCCGGTTTTCTTAAACAAGAGGGCGTTGGCAACTCCTAGCAGCCCAACCGGCAGCCACGAAAATGGATTGTGATAGATGGCGAAAAAGGCGGCGCTGCCAATTACCGCGCGCCAGCCGCCCCATTCGCGATCTAAAGCGCGGAAGAGAAGCCCGCGAAAAAGGTACTCTTCCGCGAACGGCGCGAAGGCTACCGCCATGACGGCGTAGGAGATTTTCAAGTTCGGAACTTTCGCCAGCTCCTCCTGTGACTCGCGCATCATCTCAGCGGTCGCCGGGAGATGCTGTAAGACCGCGAGGTAGCCGTGCGCGAACAAGCCCAACACCACTCCGCCAGCCCCGCCTAACAGCAGCAAGCGGAGGAAATTGATTTTCCCAGACCCATCGCCGCGCCCCCAGTCGCCGCGCCACCAGGACTCCGATTTCTCCTCGGCGGCAGAGGCCGGCGGCCAAAGGCAGACGTCTCGCAATGAAACGCCGCGCCCGCCCAGAAAATCGTGTACGCCGAAGGAAACGATCACTGCGCAAATGCCATAGCTGACGGCCTGCGCCACGGCGATGTTTTCCCGCCCGGCCAATCCCAGGATGATGCCGGTCACCACGGCTCCCCCTTCCACCAAGATGCTGATCGAGATCATGGCGTGCATCAGCGTGGGCGGAGGCGGAAGTTTCTCGGACCAGGGATCATAGAGATATGGCAGTCGGGCCCGGAAGTTTTGCCACATGGCCGCGGCGGTCAGATAAGAGTAGACAATTCCCATGATGGCGATGTGCCATTGCTGCGTGAGAATTCCAATGGCAAACGTCAGCATGCCCAACTGGGCTGCCCAGCGGCGAGTCCAGGGAATCTTCTCTCGCTCTCCCGAGGGCGAGGTTATAGATACCAGGGTGACAGTTTTTTCGGCCATGCTGCGGCCGAAAACAAACCAGCCAATTCCCACCAGCGCGATTTTCCAGATGCTGGCGGGAAAAAGATACGCGGCATAGCACAGTATTAACGCCACCATGCCCGACGAGATCATCGACCACAGCCAAGCCTTGGCCTTCAGTAAACTTTCCAGGCCCCGCGGCCACGTCAAGGCTATCCACAGCGCAGTTCCCTCCGACGAAAGCGATTTCGGACCAAGGATCCAAAGAAAATAGGTGCCAAATAGAATGCCTACGCCGCAGAGGTAATTCCACGCCTCCTGGGCATGGCTGAGGAACATGCGCAGGTTGAAAACCTGAAGAGCCGCCACCGTGACCGGGATCAGGATGGTCTGGACAATGGCGCTGCGGTCGCGGATGAACCACAAAAATTCCTTGCGATAGAGCGGTTCCCTGCCGAATCGTGGTACGCCTTTTCGCGATGCCGAAGGACCGGAATCAGCAGCAAAGTTTCCGCTGAGGCCTTGTTCCGTGCCCCACACGCTGAACCAGATCGATCCCGCAACCGTGAAGCCGGCGAAGAACCCGCAGGTCAGCACTCCCCAGAAAAACGAAAACGAGCCGTCTGCCTGCCCGCCCAGGAACAACCTCAGCCAGGGCCACGGAACAACCGTGAGGAAATGAAGAAGCTTTGCGATCGTCCCGATTGCTTGCTGGAAAATGAAGGCGCCCACGATGAACAGCATCATGGACGCGTACCCCAGCCAGCCCATCATCCCGATCATCGCGCCGCGAGAGCGCGGCGGAAAACGAAGAATCACTCCGATCTCCAGAGCCTTGCCCAGGCACGCTGCCGCGATTGTGACCGGTACGCCGACGAGCAGAGCTGCGAGCATGCCTTCACCCGGGCCGTAGACGAAGCCGTAGAGGAATCCCGCGAATAGCGGGCCGCTCCAATAAATTGGATTGGCAGCCATGGGAGAAATCATCTCCGCCAGAAAAACCGCCCCCGGCGGCACCGGGTGGCTCAACAACCACTCCCACATGGGATGCCGGCGGCGCTGCAGGTCCAGTTCCAGTCCCTCGCCCTGAAAGACCAGCATCGCCGCCCACCAGAAGAGAACGACGGAACCCAGCATGGCTGCGAGGGAATTTATTTTTGCACTCCCATTCCACAGGCTTGAGAGTTGATCTTTCGTCATCAGGTCGCGAGCGCCATGGTCACGGACCGTGGCGCGGAGTCTTTCTTCAATCTCGGCTTTCGAGCCGCCATACTTCTCGGAAATGTTGTCGGCTTCGATCGAATAGTTGGTCGCGGGAATCAATTCATCCGGCGGGGTTGAGAACTCCGTCGAGTTTTTCTGAGCCAGCTCAACGTTATCCCGGAAGCCCCGGCTGACGATGATCTTCCCCAGCTGCTCGGCCTGAATGCGCTCACCGGAGTCGACGGCAATCCGCACAACAAACGCTGCGCCCCCATTCAAAAAGGCCATGAAGAGCACGGCCATGGAAAAACCGAGCCCGCCCCAATCGGTTGCCTTCCCGGCAGAGCGTTGGCTCAACAACTGTTGCTGTCGGGTTCGCCGGCTCGCGGCTCGCGTGCGAGTCACTCCGAGAAGCAGGCGAACCGTGGTCCAAAAACTGGGAGGGCTGGGAAGCTCGCTCTTCATGACTGGGGCGGCCGGGCGGTTAACTTTAGAAAAACGTCCTCGAGACTGGTTTGCCCGTACGCTGACAGAAGTTCATCGAGAGAACCTTTCGCGACGACCGTGCCTTCGTTGATGATCACAGCGTGAGAGCAGAGTTTGGTTACGTGGTCCATCAGGTGAGTCGAGAATAGAACGGTGGTCCCCTGGCGGGCGGTTTCGAAGATGAGATCGTAGAACAGATGCGTCGATTCGACGTCAAGCCCGTTGGTGGGTTCATCCAGAACCAGCAGCTTGGGCTCATGCAGCATGGCCAGGAGCAGGCCAAGCTTCTTCTTCATGCCGCGCGAGTAGTCTTCGGCGTAATTGTTGATGTCGTCGGCCAGCCGGAGCCGTGCGATCAGGGGCGCGATTCGATGCATGGTTGCGCTCACATCCAGGCCGTGCATTGCGGCGCTCAGTTCGAGCACTTCCCGGCCCGACAGGTAGGAATAGAACACCGGTTCGTCCGGGAGAAATCCGATGAGCCGCTTGACTTCCACGCGCTCTTCAAACGCATCGCGGCCATCGATGAGCAGTTTGCCCTCAGTTCCCTTGAGAATCCCCATGAGCAGCCGGAACAGGGTTGTCTTGCCCGCCCCGTTAGGTCCCAGCAAGCCACAGATTTGTGACGAGGGGACCGAGAAGGTTACGTTCTTGAGCGCGACTTTATACCCGAAGGACTTAGTAACGCGGTCGATTTCTACCAGGGCGGAAGATTGCTGAGTATCGTCCCCGGAAAGAGGAGCGCCTGTTCTGGCCTCGATCTCGATGTCATGGTCGGGCATGGTGGGGCACAGACCGCAAATAGAAATTCCTGGTTAGTCCGCTTGAGCATACGACAAAACTTTCAAATCGAGAAAGGGAAGAAAACTGCAGAGGGTTATCCGGCCAACTGATTAAAGGCGTGAGTTTTGAGTGAGCCGCAGCTCATTGCAAAGCCCAAACCTTCACCCGCGCCAGTCGCCGATTTCTTTCAATCCTTTGCCGCGGGCGTGTTCGAAGAGGCGGACGCGGTGGCGGGAGTGTTCGAATTCGTGGATGTCGGCCCAGACTTCGGCCTGCCAGCCTTTTTCGTGGGCGGAGGATTCGCCGCAGGTGGCGCAGCGGGTGTGGAGCGTAATTGGAATGGACTCGACGCCGACCGGGACGGCGCCGGGGAGTTCGACGAAGATGCAGCGGACTTCCTGAATCTCCTCGTCCTCGCCGAGCAGATGCTCGTAACGCAGCAGGTAGCCGAAACCGAGCTTCTTGGCCTCCGACTCAGCCTGTTCACGGGTGTGAAAAGGGCCGTACTCCGCCCGCAGTTGCTCGGTGGAGTCACATGCCATCCAGAAAATCTCTTTGTAGGCCATTGCAGTTTCGCCCTGGGTTGCGAAGGCTGGGTTACGAAAGCTGGGCTGCGAAGCCGGCTCGTGGCTGCGATTGAGCCTGCTCTAGCAGATTACTTCCCTCATCGCAATTCAGATGCCGTTGCGGCAGCTCGCGCAATTGATTGCCGGGCATAGGGTTAGCAGAGTGTGTAGCATCCGCGTCGGCTCCAGTTCGTGAAAGGTTTTGCAGAGTTTAGGACTCGACTCCGCAGATTTTTGCGAACGCAGAGGCCCGCGTTGGAACCTCTGCCTGTTATGTAAGCGCCTCATGAAGCCGCCGAGATCAAAACAGGGGCGAAGGCCTGGCCTGTTTCAAGGCTTGCTGATCACGCCAGGCACTCGCGGAGCTTACTCGACCCCGACGGCCTGGCTATAGGGCACCGCGGAGCGCTCGGTTTCGGGGGGCCAGTCCTTGCCGCCGTGACTGGCCACGTACATGGCCAATTCCAGGCGGCTCCAGACGCCAATTTTGTCAAAGGTGCTGCGCAAGTGGTTCTTGATGACCTGTTCGCTGGTGCCGACGATCTTGCCGATTTCCCGATTGGTCAGGCCTTCCCAGACCAGAAGGGCAATCTGAATCTCTTTGGGGGTGAGGCGCTCGCACGGTGTCATGACTGGGCCCCTTCCTTGCTGAACATGGCGATGGCGAGCTTTACGCGCTTGCGGCCCTCGCGGATTCCGGCGCGCAAGAACAGGGTGCGCAGGTGTTGCTTGACGGTGCGGGGGCTGATATTGAGCTGGCCCGCGATCTCCTTGTTGCTGCAACCCTGCACCAGCAGGTTCAAAACTTGCTGGTCGCGGGGGGTGACTTTGACTTGCTCCAGATTGATCATGTTTGTTGCCTCCTGAGATTGGCGATAGGACTCGCTGAATCAGATAGCACGGCTTTCGCCAATTCTTCGCACCCCGGAGCGAGCGTGAGCTAAGTACTTTGGGGTGTAGCACTTTTAGCGACTACCCGTCGTTTTCATGTGGCTTTCAGGGAGCGCATGGTAGGCTTACAAGTTCCAAATTGGTCCGCCAGGCGGCTCTTGATGAGGGTTGAGCATTACATTTTTCTTTTTCCGTCGGGACTTGCGAACGTCCCCATGGCATCCAAAAAGCGGACTTGTGGTTAGATTGACCGCCTCGGCGATCCTGTTTGCGGTCAGGAACTTAGCCAGCGGTATGCGCTCAATTCGGAGTACTCGATGAATACTGATCAAAACAACGTTAAGGCGAGGAACGGACAACGCTCCCAAATTGGACAGGGCGTGAAGCTCTGGATTCTCATTCTGGGTCTGGTGATAGTGGTCCGCCCAAGTTTTGCACAGGTGACGCTGGCGGAGCAGACTCGGGGCGCGAATGCTGGCCCATCTTCAGGTACTCCATCTTGCGGCGCTCCGCTCACCCTCACCTTGCAGGACGCGCTGCAGCGGGCACGGCTCAACGATCCGCAATACCGCTCAGCGATCACCGATCTTGGGGTGGCCCGCGAAGATCGGGTGCAGGCCCGCGCCGGACTGCTGCCCAACCTGACCTACAACAATTCGTTCGTCTACACTCAGGGTGCTGGGCCGCTGCCGGCGACCTGCGCGTCGAGCGCAGTGGGATGTCCCACCACCAAGTTCATCGCCAATAATGGCGTGCACGAATACATCAGCCAGGCGGACGTGCATGAGGCCCTCTCGCTTAGCAACTTTGCAGACTATCGCCGCTCTGCCGCCGCGCTGGCGCAAGCGCGGGCCAAAGCTGAAATCGCTACGCGCGGCCTGGTCGTGACCGTTACCCAGGCCTATTACGGGTTGGTCGTGGCCCAACGCCGATACTCCACCGCGCAACGGGCGGAGGCCGAAGCCGCCCGATTCCTTGACATCAGCGTGAAGCTGGAAAATGGCGGCGAAGTGGCCCATGCCGACGCGATCAAAGCGCGGATTCAGGCCCAACAGCAAACCCGCGATCTGCAGGAAGCACAATTGACCATGGAGCGTGCCCGGCTTGATCTCGCCGTGCTGTTGTTCCCGGATTTCAATCAGGACTTCGCCGTCGTTGACGATTTGCAGACACCCGAGCCGCTGCCAACTTTTGAAGAAGTCGCGACGGCGGGAAAAAAGAACAATCCGGACTTGCGGGCAGCGCTGGCGGCATACGAGGCGGCTAATTATGAGGTCACAGCCGCGTGGGGTGGGCTGTTGCCCTCGTTGAGCCTGGATTACTTCTACGGCATCGATTCGAACCAGTTTGCGATCCGGACGAACGGACTGCGCAACGTAGGATACTCGACGGTGGCCACGCTGCAGATTCCGATCTTCAGCTGGGGCTCGGATCGCAGCAAGCTCAAGCAGGCGGAATTGAGGCGGGACCAGGCGCACGTGGAACTGAATTACGCGCAGAAACAACTGCTCAGCCATCTGCGGCAGTTTTATCTCGAAGCCAAAACCGCACGCTCGGAAATGGAGTCACTGGCCAGTTCCGCCGAACTGGCCGCCGACAGCATGCGGCTCACTACTTTGCGTTACCAGGCGGGAGAGTCCACCGTCCTCGAAGTAGTGGATGCGCAGAATACTCTGACCCAGGCCCGCAACGCGTACGATGATGGCCAGGCGCGCTTCCGGGTGGCGGTGGCAAACCTGCAAACTCTGACAGGAAACTTCTAGCCGCATGAGCATAAGCAAATGAGCATAAGAGCATGAGCCTAAGAACGACGCGCAGCGAAAGCGAAATCATCCCCGGCTGTGCCACCACGCCAATCCGTGATCGCAAGCTCAGCAGTTTGCGCGGATGCGCCCTGGGATTTGCCGCGCTCGCGGCTGCCACCGGCATGCTGGCCACGGTAAGCTGCTCGTCCGACACCGGCGACAAGGAACCGACGGTGACCGTACAAGTGGCGGCGGTAGAAAAAACTGCGATTCAGCACACCATCCAGACGCAGGCGATTCTGTTTCCGCGGCAGCAGGCTGCAATCGTGCCCAAGATCAGCGCTCCCGTACAAAAATTTCTGGTGAAGCGCGGCAGTGCCGTGCGCGAAGGGGAACTGCTGGCGGTGCTCGAGAACCGCGATCTGAGTGCGGCGGCACAAGACACAAAAGGTTCTTATGATCAGGCGCAGGCCACGTATGCGACGACGACCGGAGCCAGCCTGCCGGAGGAAATTCAAAAAGCCGAGGCCGATGCCCAGCAGGCCCAGCAGGCCCTCGACGCGCAGGAAAAAGTCTTTCAGAGCCGTCAGCAACTCTTCGATCAAGGCGCGCTGCCCCGCAAGGAACTCGACCAGTCGCGAGTCGATTTAACAGCGGCCCGCAATCAGCAGGCGATCACCAAGAAGCATCTGGACGCGCTGCTGGCCATCGGCAAGCAACAGACACTCAAATCAGCCGCCGGACAACTCGAGTCGGCCAAGGGCAAATATCTGGGGGCGCAGGCGCAACTCAGCTACTCGGAGATTCGCAGTCCGATTAACGGCGTCGTCACCGACCGTCCGCTCTATCCCGGCGAAATGGCAGCGGCGGGGACTGCGCTGCTGACCGTGATGGATATTTCTTCGGTCATTGCCAAGGCACACATCCCGCAGGCCGATGCCGCCGCGTTGAAAGTCGGCGACACAGGCAGCATGACCGTACCCGGAATCGACCAACCAATCGAGGGCAAGCTCACGGTCGTGAGTCCCGCGCTCGACCCCAACAGTACGACGGTCGAAGTCTGGCTCGAGGCCAAGAATCCCAAGCACGCCTTGAAACCGGGGACCAGCGTGCAACTGTCGTTGACGGCGCAGACCGTGAAAGACGCTCTGGTCGTCCCGGCAAGTTCGGTGATCACCACGCCGGACGGAGCGACCGCAGTGATGTTGGCGGGGTCCGACGGCCGCGCTCATCAGAAGGCAGTAAAACTGGGCATCCGCAACGGCGACGACGTGCAGATTCTTGAGGGCGTGACTGCCGCCGACAAAGTTGTGGCCACCGGTGCCTACGGACTGCCGGACAAGACCAAGATCAAGATCGAAGCTGCTCCGGCGGAAGGATCGTCCGAGGGAGCCAAAGCGCCGCCGGAAGGCTCGAAAGCTCCCAGTGAGGCCTCGAGTGAAAAATAATCGCTGCGGAGCCTCGGCGTGAACTCAGCAATGGCTGGTCGCCCGACCGATCAAGATTCGCCAGACCCAGATTCGGGCCGGCACTGGATTGCCCGGCACTCCCGGCCGGTCATCTTCCTCATTCTTACGCTGGGGCTGCTGGGTGCATATCTCGCCTTCACCATTCCAGTGTCGGTGTTTCCCTCAACGGATTTTCCCCGCGTGTTGATCGCGGTCGATAACGGTGTCATGCCCATCGATCAGATGACGGTCACCGTAACGCGGCCCATCGAAGAGGCGGTCAACAGCGTGCCGGGACTGCTCACCGTGCGTTCCATCACCAGCCGCGGATCGGCCGAGGTTGATCTGTTTTTTCGCTGGGACATCGACATGTTCCAGACGCTGCAATATGTGAACGCCGCGATTTCCCGAGTACAGCCGGAACTTCCTTCGACCGCGAAGGTTGAGGCTCACCGCCTGACTTTCGCGGCTTTTCCCATCATTGGCTACAGCCTGACCTCTGACAGCATGCCGCAGACCAAGCTGTGGGAGCTGGCGACTTATGAGATGAAGCCGCGCCTGAACCGTCTGGAGGGCGTTTCCACCGTGATCGTGCAGGGCGGGCAGGAGCCGGAGTTTCATATCACGCCCGATCCGGCGAAACTGCTGACCGCGAGCGTGACCGTGTCGGACATTCTCGAAGCCGTGCGCCGCACCAATCTGGTCGACTCTCCGGGACTGCTGGAGCGCAATCATCAACTCTATCTCGGCCTGATCAACGGCCAGGTGAAAACGCCGGAAGAAATCGCGAATGCAGTTGTGAAGAACACGCCCGCGGGAATTCCAGTGCGCATCGGCGATGTGGCTGTCGTCGCGCCCGGCGTGAAGCCCGTCTATACCGTGGTCACCGCCAACGGAAAGCCCGCAGTCCTGCTCAACATCAACCGGCAGCCCGATGGAAATACGGTGCAGGTGGCGCAGGAAGTTCACGACGAAATCGAGCATCTGCGCAAGACGATGCCAATCGGAGTACAGATCCGGCCGTACTATGACCAGTCGATCATCGTCAATGACTCCATCAAGAGCGTGCGCGATGCGATCTTGCTGGGATTGATTCTGGCTTCGATCATCCTGGTCGTGTTCCTGCGCGATTGGGGAACGTCGCTGGTCGCGGGTCTGGTAATTCCGGTGACCGTGATGGTCACGTTTATCGCCCTCAAAGTCATGGGGCAGTCGTTCAATTTGATGACACTTGGCGGGCTGGCAGCGGCGGTAGGACTGGTGATCGACGACGCCATCGTAGTGGTCGAGAATATTGTCTTGCATCGCGACGCGGGACAAGGGCGCCTCGAAGCCATCAGCAGCGCGCTCAAAGAAATCACGATTCCACTGATCGGCTCGACCATCACGCCCGTAGTTGTGTTCATTCCGCTGATCGCGATTACCGGAGTCACTGGTGTTTTCTTCCGCGCGCTGGCAGTGACCATGACAGTTTCGCTGCTGACGTCGCTGGGGCTCGCGGTAACCTGGACGCCGACCTTAAGCCAATATTTCATCAAGGGACGACGGCACGACGCCGAAGATGACCATGCCGCATCCGAGCCATCTCAGACCGCTACGCCACTGCCCGGGGATGCGGATGAGAACGAGACCCACGCTGCAAACCACGACGCAATCAAGTTGCTGGCTGCCGAGGAGAAACACCTGAGCGGCTTTTTCCTCCGCGTAGTGAACTTTCATGAACGCTGGCTGCGGCGCGCGCTGCAGCGCCCCCGTCTGCTTGTCCTCTGCAGCGCGGCTCTGATCGTAGTTTCCTACGTTTGCTACAGCTTTTCTGGCTCCGACCTGCTGCCCGAGATGGATGAAGGTGGCTTCGTGCTCGACTACCTCATGCCCGCCGGAAGTTCGCTGACCGAAACCAATCGTGTGGTGGGCCACGTCGAGGAAATGCTGCGCGAGGTTCCGGAAGTCGAAAGCACGTCGCGGCGCACCGGTCTCGAACTCGGGCTGTCAGCGGTGACCGAAGCCAATCGAGGCGACGTCCTGGTGAAGTTAAAAGCCAAGCGCAGCCGCGATATTGAAGAGATCATTGCCGACGTGCGAGCTGACATCAAACAGCAGGAACCCGCGCTCGATATCGAATTCGTGCAAGTGCTGCAGGATATGATCGGCGATCTGACCTCGGCTCCGGAACCGATTCAGATCAAACTATTTTCGCAGGATCCCAAGCAACTGGAAGAGTGGGCGCCGAAGGTGGCGGAGTCCATTGGAAAAATCAGCGGAGTCGTGGACGTCCTGAATGGAATTGAAAATACCATCAGCGGGCCTGCAGTTACGTTTCAGGTTGACCCGAGCGTTGCGGCCCGCGCCGGATTCACTGCCGAGGAAGTTGCGCTCGACGCCTCGGCCATTCTCGAGGGTGAACCCGCCCCCACGCCCGTCGTTGCAAACGACCGCGCTTACACTCTGCGTGTGCGCTTCCCGGCTGCAAACCGGGCATCGCTCGAAGCCATGCGCGACACCTTGCTGATCAGCAGCACTGGGCATACGGCCACACTGGGCGCGCTCTCGGCAGTGGTGGAGAATCCGGGGCAGACGGAGGTTCGACGCGAAAACCTGCAGCGCGATGTCGCCGTCACCGCCCGGCTGGAGGGCCGCAGCCTGGGCAGTGGTATGGCCGACGTGCAAAAAGTCGTCGCCGGGCTGCACATTCCATCCAGCATTCGCGTGGAATATGGCGGCACCTACGAGGAGCAGCAGCGCTCGTTCCACGATCTCGTGATCGTTCTGATCCTGGCGGTGCTGCTGTTGTTCATTGTGTTGCTGTTCGAATTTGGCGAGTTCGCGGCGCCGGTCGCGATTCTGTCGTCGGCGCTGCTTTCAACCTCTGGCGTATTTATTGCGCTGCTGATTACGCGGACAACTTTCAACATCTCGTCATTCATGGGGATGATCATGGTCATCGGCATCGTGGCCAAGAACGGCATCCTGCTGCTCGATGCCGACCAGAAGATGCGAGCCCTGGGCCTGCCCGCCGAAAAAGCAATGCTGCAAGCCGGGCGCCGGCGGTTGCGCCCTATCGTGATGACCGCCCTGGCCACGGTCGCGGGCATGCTGCCCCTGGCCTTCGCGATCGGCGCCGGATCGCAAATGCTGCAGCCGCTGGCCATCGCAGTGATTGGCGGGGTTCTGATTTCCATGGTGCTCTCGCTGATCATCACGCCAGCGGTGCATTTCTATCTCAGCGGCAAGGACGAATCATCCGAAGCGATACGGTCCGCCATCTCTGAGTAGGGGTGGGTGGGGTTACGGAAGAGTGGTTACCAGGCACCGTCCTGACCCATCCGGCACTCCTAAGAACCACTCGCAAGTCGTCTCGTCTGGCAGTAAACTAGGGGCAGGTTTGAGGGCCCCGCCTGCCAAGGAGCCCAAGGTATTCAATTCCCCTTGAAACTCATTTCCTCCACTTGAACCACCTTGGCGCTCTGTATTGGCGCGGAAATTGCACTAGAATAGGCGCAATCCGGTCCGGATGACGGGCTGCGCGATGGGACGCCACTGGTGGACAAAGAAATCGTGTCCGAGGAAAAAGACAAACCAGTTCTCGACCAGCTGACGCTCGGAAAGCTGCTGGAAGCGGCCTATGTGCTGCAGGAGCACAACCGCGAAGTGCGGGAGATGGAACGGGGACTGTCGCTGAAGAGCGATCAACTGGAAACGGAAGAACGATCCGCCTCTTCCCAGGTTCCTCCGCGAAAGGAACAAACTGAGTCCGCCGCTACTGCCGATTACACTCTCACCCTGGCAAAAATCGTTGAGACCCAGCACCAGATCCAGGTTCGTCGTCTCGCATTAGAGAGCGCGATGTCGCTGGTCGCGGAGCGCCTGGTGCAGATCGCGCGGGCCAGCGGATCTGCCATTGGCATCCTCGACGGCAAGAAACTTCACTACCGGGCCGTGTCCGGATTGATGACGCTGCCTTCGGGAACCAGTGTTGCCATGGAGAAAGCGCTGTGTCTGGCCTGCCTGCGGACCGGACAAGTATTCCGCTGCGCCGACGTGAATCCCGAATTCCTGCTCGATACCGAAGAGTGCCGCCGCCGCGGTATTCAGTCGCTGATCGCCGTTCCAATTTTTCACGAAGGTGGGGTCGCCGGTGGCCTGGAGCTTTACTATCCCACCGCGCAGGCTTTCACCGAGCAGGACGTTCACACCTGTCAGCTCATGGCTGGATTAGTTACCGAAGCGCTGGCCCGGGCTGAAGAAGTTACCTGGAAAAAATCGGTGGCCACCGAACGTGCCGTGATGCTGGAGGCTTTGGAAAAACTGCAGCCAAATCTTGCCGCCTTGATCGACAAATCGTCCCCCAAGGATTCCGCGGCTGGAAGCGGTGGGCCGGCGATAGCAGCATCGTCGTCCGCGTCTCTATCTCCAACCTCGTCCGTGTCCGCGTCCTCATCCGCATCTGCATCCACATCCGAATCCGCATCCACTTTCCTGTGCCGCAAGTGCGGGCATAGCCTGCTCGGGGAAGAGCAGTTCTGCGGAAACTGCGGCACGCCACGCAGCAGCGACTATGAAGCGCCGAGCATGCAAAGCAAGGTGGCGTCTTTGTGGCACATGCAGGAAGCGATGAAAAAAAGCTCTCCGGCGGATGCTGCGACCAGCGCACCGGCTCACCCGGCTTCACAGGAGAGTCATGGAGAGACCCATCCCGAAAAGTCGCTCGCGGATACACTCGAAGAAGAAATGCCCGAACTGTTCGCAGCCGCCGGACTCCCGGTCTCGAAGACGACCAAGTCCACCGAACCGACGCCATCACCGGACCGAACTCGGGACCAAAGTCCGATCAGCGCAGAGTTCGAGGACTCGGTGCTTTCCGATCTTGAAATTGCTGGGAAACTCGGCGCAGAAGACGAAGACGTGGTCAAAGCGACGTCTTCGACTGCGCTGGCGAAAACCACCCGCACGGCATGGAGTTCCGCCGCCAGCGCGCGCGAGTTTCTTGAGCAGTTGGCGGTAACCGAGCGGCAGGGAGCGCTGGCTCGCTTCTGGAATGCCCGGCGGGGGGACATCTACCTGGCCATCGCAGTCATCCTGGTGGCCGTAGTGATTCGGTGGGGGATGTTGTCGAACCACCCCGTCAGTGCCACGGGAAGTCCAGCCGCGACCGGGGCGGTCCATGGCAAAGCCGCGCCCGACGCCGATCTTTCGCTGTTCGACCGCATGCTCATCAGCCTGGGCCTGGCCGAAGCCCCTCCGGCGCCGCAATACAAGGGCAATCCTGGCACTCAAGTTTGGGTCGATCTCCAGACAGCCCTTTATTATTGCCCGGGGGCGGATCTCTACGGGAAGACGCCAAAGGGGAAATATAGTTCGCAGCGGGAGGCGCAATTGGACCAGTTCGAGCCCGCCTACCGCAAGGCATGTGATTGAAAAGACGGGCTTTTTCGATCTCTGACCCGCCTCTGCAGGGTTTCAGTTGACAACCCCCGGCGGCCAGAGTGCAATCATAACTAGCGGTTTCGCCTGCTGAATTGGTGTCGAGTTTCGCAGGCCGGAGAACTCTATTTGCCGCGACCTAACGACCATACCGATGGCTCCAGCACTCTGCCCACGCCCGAGTTGAATCCGCTACAGAATCCAGTTCTCGGCCGCAACATGGGCCGGTGGGCTGAGGTTTACTTCACCAGCCCGCCGGAGAAGCGCGAGCAAGCCGTGCTGGAACTTTTGCGCGAGTTGCGGGCGGAGAATCCTGAACTCGAGTCCGCGACCGGGGCAGCTGCGCCGACGATCTTGCAACCAGAAGAGCAGGCCAGCGTCCGCTGTGACGCGTGTGGGCGGGAGAATCCCGCGTCGCACAAATTCTGTGGCATGTGCGGAACGTTGATCGCAGAGCCGATGGCAGCAGCAATCGCGACCCATGGAGCGGCCAGCGACCACCGGATGGCGGATCTGCATGTTTCCGATCTTAATGTCTCCGATCTTCATGTTTCTGATCTTCACGTCGAGGATGATCCGGTTGCGGCTGCCTTCACGCGCAGCCCTGGGATGCGCAGCGACGAATCGCAGTTCGTGCCGGAAGACGCAGTTTACGAACCGGTGTTGAGCACGAACGAACTGCGGATCTTCCGGGACGCAGGGGAAGACAAATACCGCGACGATTACCGAGGCGGAATGTTTGAGCCCTCAGCTCCACCGCCAGCCTATCGGGTGTATATCGGCATCGCCCTCGCGGTTGTGATTTTTGCTCTGGCTTATATGGGATGGCGCAGCACCCAAGCGGCGTCGCAGAGAGCGTACGTGGCGCCGCAAGCCCCCCCGGCTATTGCGACTCGGCCTGCGGCGCAGGCTCCCACGACAAGCCTATCGACAAACGATGCGGCTGCGCCTGCCACCTCTTCTGGCGCTCCCTCTCCAGGCGCTTCAGCTCCGGACGCTTCAACTCCGAGTGATCGACCTACCGCAACCGCTCCACCGGAAGCATCGAGCACTCGATCGCGCGCGAGCACCGTTCGCCGCAAGCCTGCTCCGGCCGAGCCGCCTGCATCTTCATCTTTGGCCGCGGAAGTATCGACTGGAAACGGGGCTGAAGAACTCGCCATCGCGCAACGCTATCTGGATGGAACCGACGGACAGGCACGGAACCGGGCGGAGGCGGCAAAATGGCTCTGGAAAGCCATGGGGAAACATAATGCCCAAGCGACGCTTCTATTGGCGGATCTGTATTTGAAGGGCGAGGGAGTTTCGAAGAACTGCGACCAGGCGCGAGTGTTACTCGATTCCGCGACTCGCGGAGGAATGAAAGAGGCGGGGGAACGGCTGCGGCATCTGCAGGCGTTTGGTTGCCAGTAAGTCTGAAGCGCCAACGATAAACGATAAACGATGAACGATAAATGACAAATGCAGACGCCCGCCCTGGACGCCGCACATTCGCAGGCTACGGCGTCCACGGGGGGAATCGAAAGAAATTTTACTGAGTTACGAACATTGACGGAGTGCGGCGCGACTCATACCAGAGGGCGAGTTCGACGCGGTTCCATAATCCAAGTTTGTCGTAAATGACGCGCAAGTAGTTCTTTACGACGTGCTCTGTGGTCCCGATGGCCTCGGCGACTTCGCGGTTCTTCAGGCCTTCGGCAACGAGTTGGATGACCTGGTGTTCACGTTCACTTGGGACACGAGTCCCATAGCGTCCACTTGCAGACATGCTTGCCTCCGGTACAACAGGGTCGCGAGTTTGACTCGCTTGATACCACTGGTAATTCCGAAACGGAGAAATAAACGGTTGAAATGGGCTTTGACGGTGCGCCGCGCCATCTTGAGCTGAGCGGCAATCTCGGCGTTGTCACAGCCCTGCAAAAGTAACTCGACGATTTGCTGTTCGCGCGGGCCAAGTCGAACAGTCTCCTCCCTCATCCCATCCCCCTTTTTGTGGCATAAGCTTCCACCCGGGAATTGACGCAGGGGCGGAACCTTTTAAATTTCATAGCACCCACATTGCCACTTTGGACGAAAGCTTCGCAGGGCCCGAAATGCCGCTTTTCCACAGGTATTCCATGACCGGGCGTCACGTTGGCGCGGGCTCCAGGGGAGGTGTCTAACCACAATTTACAATGTAGTTTGGGTGTCGGCGACTAACACAGAAGGGCAAAAGGGCAAGTAGACACGGGCTGAATCGCGAGTTTGAGGAAAAATTGACGATCAGATTCCCGGGGCTTGCATCAGCTTTCGTGCGTCCACAGCCGATTTTGGAACTTCGCGTGCTCTAGCAGCCTGATACCCCTTCACTATTTTTTCAATCAGGTAAACGCCTTAGACGAAACTTCCCGCCCTAGGGGAAACCCTCGGCACAAATTACACGATGGACCAGATGGCAGGCGGAACCAAGATCTCCGCAATACGGCCCCCAGAGTCATTTCCTATCCTGAAAAACCGTGACGCGACGTCATACCGCTTGCCGCCGGGCGCTGAGTAGGCGCAACGCTTCATTGTAAGATGTTGCGGAGAAGCAACCTGAATCAAATGTTCAGGGCGCTGCGGGGCGACCGTAGCGGCCCTCGAGCGTTGCAGGTAGTAATCGGTTCGAGGCCTTCGGCATCCATGTCTCACAGCATAAAAGTCGAGCTGCGGGCGTGCTCCGATGCGCCCGAAAAGCGCACGGTTCCGGACTTACCGCAGGATGTCGTACACGTTTGGATCCGGCCTTTGCAAGTTCCTCCAGCAGTGGAGCTGGCGCATTACGAGTTGCTCTCGCCGGAAGAACTTCAGCGCGCTGCCCGTTTTCGGACTGGGAGCCCGCGCACCGACTTCATCTTGACTCGCGGTGCGCTGCGTTCCCTTACCGGCTCTTACCTCGGAATCAAGCCGCAGCGCGTATCGTTCCGGTACTCGGAATACGGCAAGCCACTGCTCGATGCACCCTTCGACTTGGGACCGTTCGACTTGCGCTTCAACGTTTCGCATACCGACGGTTTGGCCCTGTTGGCGTTCGTCAGAACGCGAGATATTGGTGTCGACGTGGAGAAGATTAAGGCAGCGACGGACGCGAAGAAGCTGGCCGAACGATTCTTTTCCGATCGCGAGCGCAGCTTTCTCGAGAGTCTGTCCGGAGAAGAACTGCAGGCGGCTTTCTTTCGCTGCTGGACCCGTAAAGAGGCGTATGTAAAGGCGCGTGGGGAGGGGTTGTCTTTGCCGCTGCACCAATTTGACGTCTCGGTCGCGGAGGACGAACCGCAAGCCCTGCTGGCGACCAGGCCGGATCCCTCGGAAGCAGACCGGTGGGTGCTGCGCGACCTGCCGACCAGCCCCGGATACGCGGCAGCCTTGGCCGTGGCTTCATGGTGAGATTTCCACGGAGGACCGGGCGCCAATGCAAGATTCACTTGACCTTAACTTTTCAGTTATTGCCCCGTAACAGTTTTCTGGGATAGTTCGGGCACGCTGGGAAGAAAACTTGGTCTGTGCTGCGCAATAATTTGCACATCTGAGCAGACGAAAACCAAGCCTTCCCCGGAAAATTCAGGCTTTACCCTTTATCCTTATCATTTTACAGTACAATGGCTAAAGCCTATACGGTATTGCACTTGCGTGGCATGTGGGGGAAAGTGTTTTAGGGAACGCTACAGCTAATGTGGGCGTTGGCCAGCAAACAATTTTCATCTCGTTAGCAGTTTCCCCCGATCAGCGTGTACGGAAGTCAGCACTGATTCCTTTCGCGAGATACTGAGATTACGTGCCGTAAATCCAAAATCAACGAACCTGGGAGGTTCAGCACTTGTCTGCTTCTACTAGTCATTTGATTGCTCCGCACGGCGGCGAACTCATCGATCTGCTGGTATCAGCGGAAAGAGCCGCGGAACTGAAAGCCCACTCTCGCGAGTGGCCATCCTGGGACCTGACCGCCCGTCAAGTTTGCGATCTCGAACTGCTCATGAGCGGCGGATTTTCTCCGCTGCGCGGCTTTATGACTCAAGCCGATTACGAAGGCGTTTTCGAGAACATGCGTCTGGCCAGCGGAGTTCTCTGGCCGATGCCGATTACGCTCGATGTCACCGAAGAATTTGGCAAGAAACTCGTGCCTGGTGTCAGCAAGGTTGCCCTGCGCGATGCCGAGGGTGTCATGCTCGCCGTGTTGCACGTCGAAGAAGTCTGGCAGCCTGATCGCGCCGCAGAGGCCAAGGCCGTATTTGGCACCACCAGTAAAGCTCATCCCGGAGCCAACTATGCGATGAACCTGTCCAACCCATGGTATGTGGGCGGACGGATCGAGGGTCTGCAAGCTCCGTCGCATTACGACTTCCGTACGCTGCGCTTCACTCCGGCGGAATTGCGGGCTGAGTTCGTCCGCCTGGGATGGCGCCGCGTGGTGGCCTTCCAGACGCGCAATCCTATGCACCGGGCACACGTGGAACTCACTTTCCGTGCGGCGAAGCAAGTGGAAGCCAACCTTTTGATCCATCCTGTCGTCGGAATGACGAAGCCTGGAGACGTGGACTACTACACTCGCGTGCGCTGCTACCAACTGCTGAGTTCGAAATATCCCCAGGGAACCCAGAAGCTCTCGCTGCTGCCTCTTGCCATGCGCATGGGCGGACCACGCGAGGCCATCTGGCACGCCCTCATCCGCAAGAACCACGGTTGCACTCACCTTATCGTAGGCCGCGATCACGCCGGCCCGGGCTCCGATCCTGAAACCAAGAAGCCGTTCTACGGTCCCTATGAAGCTCAGGAGACTTTCAAGAAGCACGAAGCCGACATCGGCGTCACCATGGTGCCCTTCAGCATGATGGTGTACCTCGAAGCGGAAGACCGCTACGTGCCCGACGACGAAGTCAAAAAGACCGACAAAGTTTTGAACATTTCCGGTACCGAGCTGCGCGACCGGCTGAACGAAGGCCGCGACATTCCTGCATGGTTCACCTATCCGGAAGTGGTGCAGGAACTGCGCCGCAGCTTCCCGCCACGGGCCAAGCAGGGTGTGACCATCTTCTTCACCGGACTCTCGGGATCGGGCAAGTCAACCATCGCCAACGTCCTGATGACGAAATTTCTCGAAGTCGGTGGACGTCCGGTCACGATTCTCGACGGCGATCTGGTGCGGAAGAATCTTTCGTCGGAACTGGGATTCTCGAAAGAGCATCGCGACATCAACATTCGCCGTATTGGTTACGTCGCGTCGGAAATCACCAAGAACGGCGGCATCGCGATCTGCGCGCCCATCGCTCCGTACGACGCGACTCGCAAACATGTACGCCAGATGATCGAGCCGTTCGGTGGCTTCATCCTGGTCCACATCGCCACCACGGTCGAAGTCTGCGAACAGCGCGACCGCAAGGGACTTTATGCCAAGGCACGCGCTGGTATTCTCAAGGAATTCACCGGGATCTCCGATCCCTACGAAGTTCCGGCGGACGCCGACGTGACCATCAACACCGGAGAACTGTCCGCTGAAGAAGCCGCCCAGGAGATCATTCTGCACCTGGAGCGGGAAGGCTTCATCGGCGTGAACCGGGAAGAGTAGGGCAAAAAGGGAACGATTATGCCAGTAATCGCGGCCAAAATTCTGGTTGGCTTTGTCGTGGGTATCCTGATCGGCATGACCGGGGTGGGGGGCGGCGTTCTCATGCTCCCCGTTCTGATCTTCGGCTTGGGTTATCCGCCAATCGTGGCTGTCGGTTCCGACGCGATATTCCAATTCTTCACCAAAATCCCGGCCGGACTGCTCCACATGAAAAATGGAACAGTCCGCCGGAAGGTCGTCTTCGCGTTGGCGCTGGGAAGCATTCCGGGCTCCTTTGCCGGAGTCAAGCTGCTAATGTACATCCGTCTCCTCTACGGAAACGGGGTGAATACCTTTATCAAGCTCGCAGTGGGTGTGCTGCTCATCGTGATTCCCACGCTGCTGCTCCTCCAGAAGAACATCGAAGACCGAATCGCGAATCGTGCGCCGACCATGAAGGGTTTCGCAGGGATGGCTGCTATCGGCCTTACCGTGGGTTTCATCGTGGGCCTAACCTCGGTCGGTTCGGGCAGCATCATCATGATGCTGCTGCTCTTGTTCTACAGTTTCCCGCCCAAGATCAACGTCGGGACTGACGTGGTGCATGCGGTCGTACTCTTCGGCGTGACGGGATGGCTTCAATCCAGAGCTGGCAACGTGGATTGGAGACTGGTTGTTGCGCTATTGATCGGCTCCATTCCTGGTGGCTTGCTTGGTTCGCATTTGGCCACGCGGGTCCCCATGCTCTGGCTGCGCCGCATGCTATGCGTTTTGCTCTTGATCACTGGGGCTCGCATGTTGTGGCCTGCTTAACAAACTCATTCCAAGGGATTCCATGACTTCCGCCTATTCGGACATTCTCGCCCGCATCGAAGCCGCATTAGAAGCGGCTCGCACGATCTTCGCCCGCTTTACCCCGGGTGCGATAGAAACCGAATACAAGATCGGCCACGATCCCGTAACCGAAGCCGATCGCGCGGTCGACGCCGCCCTGCGCCAGATCCTGCTGCGCGACGGCGAAGGCTGGCTCTCGGAGGAAACTGCCGACAATCCTTCGCGCCTCGACAAGGACCGCGTTTGGATCGTCGATCCTCTAGACGGCACTCGCGAGTTCGTGAAAGGTCTGCCCGAATTCTGCGTCTCGATCGGTTTCGCCGAAAACGGCAGGCCCGTGGCGGGAGGAATCTACAACCCAGCCACAAAGGAAACTTTCCTGGGGGCGATCGACGCGGGCGTGCTCTACAACGGCCAACCCTCGCGTCCCAGCCAGCGCACGACCCTGGACGGAGCGCTTATCCTCGCCAGCCGCAGTGAAGTAAAGCGCGGCGAGTGGAAGCAATTTGACGGCGGTCGATTTAAAGTCCAGGCGATGGGCTCAGTTGCCTATAAACTGGCGCTGGTCGCGGCCGGCCTCGCCGACATTACTTTTACCCTTACCCCCAAGAATGAGTGGGACGTAGTGGCGGGAGCGGCCCTGGTGCGGAGTGCGGGTGGTTTCGTCAACACCTTGGAGAAAACTGAATTGACCGTGAATCGCCGTGATCCTCTTCTGTCGGGCCTGCTGGCCAGCGGACCTTTTCTGCGGGACGAACTCATGAATCTGGTGGAACCGCACCTTCGCGCCGCCGAACCGACACGCTCGATCTGACTCCGTCCGGCGCGCTCGCTCGATAGCTCCTCGGTTTCGGAGGCGCCCTTTCCGTCACCCCGTCGAGTTCTCACTCCGTTAACAGAAACAGCACCAACCAAACACGGATCGTCCAGTTGCATGCCTTATGATAGAAAACTCGTGAGGTCCTCCATGTGCTCCGAAACCGGGTCCACTGAACGCAAGTATGCGTAAGCTCGAGAAAATCCAGATTATCAAGAATGTCGGGTCGAGTTGGTTTGCCCTCGGGGTCAACGTCCTGGTGGGAGTTTTTCTTTCTCCTTTTATTCTCCACCGGCTGGGGGACACGGCCTTCGGAATTTGGGTTTTAATTTTTTCGTTGACCGGCTTTTACGGCATCTTCGATTTCGGCATTCGCTCTTCCATCATCCGCTACGTCTCCAAGTACACCGCGACCCATGACGTCGACGAAGTGAGCGGCCTCATCAATACTGCTTTGTTCACCTACACCTGCGTTGGCGCTCTGAGCGTCGTCATTACACTGGTCGGATGCGTTTATGTGGACCGTGTATTCCAGGTCCAGCCCGAATTTCACTCCAGCGCGCAATGGCTGCTGCTCATGGTGGGAAGCTCCGTGGCCCTCGGGTTCCCGCTGGGAGTCTTCGGCGGAATGCTGGAAGGTTTGCAGAAATTCTACATTCTCAATTGGACCAACATCGTTTCCAGCCTGTTCCGTGTGGTGTTGATCGTGTACTACCTGAACCGCGGTGCCGGATTGCTGACGGTAGCGCTGATTACGGTTGGTTTGCCCTTGCTGGCTTCGGTGGTTCGCGCCGTCGTGGCGTTGCGCTCGTTGCCGGTCACCTTCGCCTGGAGGTACGTGGAACGCAGTTCCTTCCGCCACATGGCGAATTACAGCGGCGTGACGTTCATGATCATTGTGGCCTCCCGCCTGCGATTTAAAACCGACGCGCTAGTCATCGGGACATTCCTGTCTTCGGCCGCCATCACCTACTTTTATGCGGGTTCGCGTCTGGTGGACTACGCCGGCGAGGTGGTGAGCAGTCTGGCGCAGATTTTTGTTCCCATGTCCAGCCAGTCCGACGCCGCCGGAAACATGACTCGCCTGCGGAAGATTTTTATCGCCGGAAACCGTGCCTGCGCCTTTACCACCTTGCCCATGACCGCGGCATTCATCATCATGGGCCGGTCCATCATTGAAGTGTGGCTGGGCAAGAAGTACGTCGCGCAAGGCTACGCTGTGCTATTGACTCTAATCGTCCCCTACACCCTGATGTTGGTGCAATCGGCCTCGTCGCGCGTTCTGTTCGGCATGGGCAAGCACGGGAAATTCGCGGTCGTGACCCTGATTGAAGGCGTGGCAAATCTCGTTCTGAGCGTTTTGCTGGTACGGCCCTATGGCATTCTGGGCGACGCTTTCGGTACCGCGCTTCCTCTGGCAGGAACTTACATTCTCTTTATGCCTTATCATCTCTGCTCGCGGCTGGGCATCCGGGTGTCAACCTATTTGAAGGAAGCGTTTCTGCTGCCGATCCTGTTGTGCGCCCCCATGGCTGCCGTTCTCCTGTTTCTGCAGAAGCGGTTGGAAGCTCACACCTACCGCCAACTCATTCCGCAGTTGCTGGCAGGCGGTTTGGTTTATGCGCTCGGCCTCACCTGGGCCTACATGACCGGCCGGGCCCTGCACGTTAACGATCTTGGAGCCCGGGCCGACGAACTGACATTGGATCCCGTAATCGTGCCGGCAATCGAAAATTATGACGACGTATAGCGCTCAACTGGCTGCTCGCTTATTCAAATTTCTCGAGACTCGTCCGCAGGTCGCGGCTGAGGCGAGTCGATCCGGCCTGACTGCCCCTCGGGTTGTGGCAAGATGATGCTGAATCTTACGGCACAAGGTCTGGATCGATGAACGACATTTACGTCATTGGCGGCGAACTCCGGCGGTCGATGTTTCGCAAACTTGAGGAATGGCAGTCTTCTCAAAAAGGAGTGATCGTCCAGGTAAATGCGGAGCGGAAAACCTCTGAGCCGTGCGTGGAGTATGTCTCGCCGCCTGAGGTGTGTGCCGCAGATCTGCCGGCGGTGTCGTTCAAGTCCGCATTTCTTTCCGGCAACAAACTTTATACTTGCACTTCGACCGAAGTTCTAGTCTATGAAACGCCCGGGTTCCGTCTGTTGCAGTACATTTCTCTGCCCCGTTTCAATGACGTTCACCACGTCTACCCCACGCGAGAAGGAACCTTGCTGGTCGCGGTGACCGGCTTGGACATGGTCGTAGAACTCACCCCGCGCGGCGAACTGATCCGAGAGTGGAACGTACTCGGCGAAGATCCCTGGCAGCGTTTCTCGCCAGAGATCGACTATCGAACCGTTGCCTCTACAAAACCGCATCGCTCCCACCCCAATCACGTATTTCAACTCGAGGACGAGATTTGGGTTACGCGCTTCGAGCAGCGGGACGCAATTTCATTGACGCGTCCCGGCCGCCGCATCGACATCTCGGTCCAGCGGCCGCACGACGGCTATCTTTTCGGCGATTCCATCTACTTCACCACCGTCGATGGCCACATCGTGCTGGCCAACCGCAAGACTCTGCAGGTCGAAAAGACTTTCGATCTCACCCGGATGGGCGGCCCGCCGGAGCAAATTTTAGGCTGGTGCCGCGGCCTGTTGCCCGTCGATGAGCGCCTTCTATGGGTCGGTTTCACGCGAGTGCGGCCCACCAAATTCCGCGAGAACCTTGCGTGGGTTCGAGGTAGAGGGGCATACGAGCAAATTCACCGACCCACTCATCTGGGTCTCTATGATTTAGAGCGCGGCCTCTGCGTGGATGAGATCGCACTCGAACCTTTTGGCGTAGGCATCGTATTCAGCCTGTTCTGGGCAGCGCCCACGGGTCGGGCGGCCACACTCCAGAAGACCTCGCCGCAAGTCTCGCCGCTTTGACGGAGTGATCTAGATTCCTGCGACCATCGTTTGCGGTGAAACCAGCGCCGTCCCCCCTTCCTTGTTATTGAAACGTGAGACACGAAAGGGTACTGACCTTCGGAGATGTACCTCTGTGACCGAATAGGCCCTGATCAATCGTTATCTGCCCTCATCTCGAACACCTCGTTAGAGTCTGCTTAGGACTCGAACGATGGTCCCCCACTCCGTTCCGAGGTGTTTTAAATGCGCAGTATGCTCAAGCTCTTGAGAGTCACGCCCAGCAGGTTTTTCGACAGAGTTCAATTTTCACAACTGCTCTCACTTACTATTCTGCTGGCGCTCGCCGTGGTTATGCCTGGCTGCGGCGCGGCCTCGCCGACGAACACAATCGCGCCGAGCAAAAATGCGGCCGGCCAGATCGCAGTTTCCCTTCCACCGGCGCAAGCCAAGGTAGGTGTTGCATATAATGCGGTGCCCTCAGTCAGCGGTGGCACGGCTCCCTACCTGTTCGTCCCAGCGGGTGGAACTCTGCCTCCAGGAATCTCAATGAGCATCCGGACGGGTTCAATCTCCGGAGTGCCCACCGTCGCAGGTGATTACAGTTTCAACTTGGATGTCTCCGATCCGCCGCGAACCGACCATGGCACGGTTGTTGTCCACATCGTCGTCGCCGCGAACAGCATTCAAAATGCCCACATCACCCTTTCCCCGAGCACTACGACCGTGGTTTCGCAGGGGACCTTGCAGTTCAGCGCAAGCGTTACCGGAACCTCAAATACCGCGGTCGTGTGGAGCGCAACCCCTGGGACCATTTCCAGCTCCGGCCTTTTCACCGCGCCTAAGGTCAGCAGCGACACTCCAGTTACTGTCACCGCCACTGGCGCGACCGACGGCACTCTTCGCGCTTCGGCGACCTTGACGGTGACGCCCCTGACAGCACTGGCCATTTCAAGTTCCGTTCTGGCCGAGTCTAATGTAGGGATGTCATACAGCGCATCCCTGGCCGCCACCGGCGGCGTATTGCCTTACCAGTGGAGTCTCTCTTCCGGGACCTTGCCCGTTGGATTCCAGTTGCAAGCTTCCGGCGTCGTATCCGGCACAACCTCGATCAGCGGCTCGTATACCTTTACGGCCCGGGTGAAAGACTCGGCGGGAAATAGCTCCACTCGCCAATTTACGCTTCCGGTTTCTTCGCTCTCAGCTACTGGCTTCGATGGCCCGGCAGAACTGCCGCGGGTTTACCTGCAGACGACTATGGCGAATACCCCAGCTCCCGGAACCACTGTTACCGTCAAGTCGGGTGGCGACCTGCAGTCCGCTCTCAACAGCGCGAATTGCGGAGACACGGTAACTTTGCAGGCGGGCGCTACCTTTACTGGAGTATTCACTTTCCCGGCCAAGAGCTGCGATGACAACCATTGGATCGTCGTCCGGACCAGCTCCGATGATTCCGTGTTGCCTGCGGAAGGCAGCCGGCTTACGCCCTGTTACGCGGGCGTTGCCTCGTTGCCCGGCCGCCCCGCTTTTCAATGTTCTTCCACCAGCAATGTTCTCGCGAAGTTAGTAATGGCAGGGCACGGAAATGGACCCATCCTCTTTGCAGCGGGCGCAAATCATTATCGCCTGGTGGGTCTGGAGGTCACGCGCGTGGCCGGAACCGGGATCGTCTACGCTCTGTCGTCCCTGGCAGTTGGCGGCTCAGCTAACAATCTCATTTTTGACCGGATGTGGCTGCATGGCACTGCGCGAGATGAAACCAACAAGGGTGTAGAGCTGGGCGGGAGCTCGTCTGTAAGCGTGATCGACTCCTTTCTCACCGACTTCCACTGCATTTCCTACACCGGATCGTGCTCTGATGCCGTTGCCATCGGTGGCGGTACGGGCAATCCGGTCGGCCCCTTTAAAATCTCGGACAACTTCCTGGAGGCCGCTGGAGAAAACGTGATTTTCGGCGGTGCCGAGGCCACGATCACACCAGCCGACATCGAGATAAGCCGAAACCATTTCTTCAAGCCCATGACCTGGATGAAAGGGCAGCCCGGCTACGTCGGCGGCGCCGACGGCAATCCCTTTGTCGTCAAGAACCTTTTTGAGCTTAAGAATGCGCAGCGCGTGCTGTTGGAAGCCAACATCATGGAAAACTCATGGGGCGGTTTCTCGCAATCGGGATTCGCCGTCGTCATCAGCCCAAAGAATCAGGCTGCAAGCAATTCCTTGGCTAATCTCTGCCCGATTTGCCAGGTAACCGATGTGACCATCCGCTATAACACCATGAGCCATCTGGGCGCCGGACTTCAAATCGCCAACGCATTGTCCGACAACGGCGGCGCCGCACTCGATGGCCAGCGCTACAGCATCCATGACATTACTATCGACGACATTAATGCCCTGAAATACGCAGGCACCGGACGTTTCGCGGAGGTCATGACCATGGCCCTCGCTCCCCTCCTGCAGAACGTCGCCGTCAATCATGTGACTGCGTTTACCACGTCAGGGATGCTTAACGTTGGTGGCCAACTCAGTCCGCGGATGGCGAACGTCACTTTTACCAATAACATTTTTTACGCCGGCCAGTACCCCGTTTGGTCGACCGGGGGCGGAGTCACAAACTGCGCCTATTACGACAAACCAGTGACCACCTTGGACGCCTGCTTCGGCACGCATTCGTTCGGACGTAACGCTGTGATTGCATCCCCGTCAGCCTTCCCTCCGACTGTGTGGCCATCTGGAAACTTTTTCCCAGCCACTAGCAGTGCTCTGCAATTCGTCAATTACAGCAACGCTAACGGCGGAAATTATCACCTCTTGAGTACAAGTCCCTACCACAACGCGGGCACCGACGGCAAAGACCTGGGAGCCGATGTGAGCACGATCCTGTCGGAAACCGTGGGCGTTTACTGAACTTCCACTTCCTCTGCAAGGATGAAATGAGCAACGGGCTTACCGTTGCTCATTCATTTTCTCTGGCCTTCGTATTCGCTCCGGGCGCGGCGAAATTGTCCTTGGATATGCAGCAATCGCTGGCCGACCCGGTCCTTTCCCGGATCGCCAATGCTATGATGAGTCGATCGTGATCGACCTGGAACCGGCGCGCATTGCAGCGATTCGGATCCTTGCCGGGTCGTTCAGCTTTCCTGGGAATTGTGGGAGACAGAGGATGAAGGGGCTGAGTCCGGTATTCTTCGCGGCAGTCTGTGTTCTGTTTTTTTCTTCGTGTGTGGTTGACTTGGTCGCCGCCTCGGGTCCCACCTCTCCGGATCGCTTCGATGGGCCCGCGGAATTGCCCCGCATTCTGGTGAAGAGTTCTTTGGCCGATACGCCCGCTCCGGGGCACGTCCGCCTGGTTCAACCGAGCCACAACCTGCAGAAAGCGATTGATGCAGCAGAATGCGGTGACACCCTGAAACTACAACCGGGCGCAGTTTTCCAGGGATTATTTCGCTTTCCCAACAAGTCGTGCGACGACTCCCATTGGATCGTCCTGCGCACCGCCGCAGCGGACGAAACCTTGCCCCGCGAAGGTGTCCGCCTGACGCCGTGTTATGCGGGTGTGGCTTCGCTGCCCGGCCGGCCTGACTACCATTGCACCGCTCCACAGAACGTAATGGCCAGGATCGAGTTTGTCGGCAAGACCGGAACCGGTCCCATCCTCTTCCTGCCCGGCGCCAATCACTATCGCTTCATCGGTCTCGAGATCACTCGATCGAATCCCCAAGGGTCGATCACAGCGTTAGCCGGCGTAGAAGAAGGCGGCACGGCGGATCATCTGATCTTTGATCGGGTCTGGCTCCACGGTACGGCGCAAGACGAAACCCGGCGCGGGGTTGCCCTGTCTTCAATGACGCAGGTCGGAGTGGTTGATTCCTTTTTCACCGACTTTCACTGTGTCGCCAAGACGGGTAGCTGCACCGATTCGCAAACCGTGTCGGCCGGTGGCGGCGACCATCCTGAGGGGCCCTTTAAGATTGAGAACAACTTTCTCGAGGCCGCCGGCGAGAACATAATTTTTGGTGGGCGCCCGGCAAAAACCACTCCCACCGATATCGAAATCCGCCGCAATCACCTCTTCAAACCCATGACCTGGATGCCGGGCCAGCCCGGGTTCGTTGGCGGTCTAGACGGCCAGCCCTTTATTGTGAAGAACCACTTCGAGATCAAGAACGCGCAACGAGTTCTCTTCGAAGACAATCTCCTCGAAAACGCCTGGGGCGGATTCTCGCAGACCGGCTTCTCGATCCTGCTGACTCCCAAGAACGCGGAGAACAAGTGCCCGATCTGCCTGGTCACCGATGTTACGATCCGATTTATCAAGATCGTCAATGTCGGCAGCGTATTTCAGATCGCCAATACCCTGTCCGACGCGGGCGGCCCGAGTTCGGGCGGAGAACGCTACAGCATTCACGACGTTCTCATCGATGGCGTGCGCGGCAAGGATTATCAGGGCTTTGGCCTTTTTGCCATGATCATATCGGTCGGGCCCCCGCTTCGTGACGTCCGCATCGAGCACGTAACGTCTTCCTCAGTGCCCCGTTTTCTCATCTCGTTTCTCGCGACCAACCCGCAGAAGATGACGAACTTTACTTTTGCCAACAACATACTTTCCTCCGATCAGAGTCAGCAGCTTGGCTCGGCTGGTGGAGGTCCGCAAAACTGCGCGTTTCAGCCGCAGAAACAGAGCACAGCCGGAGTCTTCAAGAACTGCTTTGAGAATTCAACTTTCACCCACAACCTGATTGTGGACGGTTCCGACTGGCCCGTGGGCAACATTTCGGTAAAGGATCTCAGCGCCGCCGGAATCCGCGTGACCCACGAAGGCAACGTCAACCGCTACGCCCTCTGCCGTCAAAAAGAGGAAGGGTGCAAGAAACCTTCCCCAGCCATCGGCGCCGCCACCGACGGCAAAGACATTGGCGCCGATGTCGATACGATTGAAAAAACGGTAGAAGGGATCATCTAGGCAGATTGGAACGAAAATGGCAGAATATCGCGACCCGGCTGCGATCCATGGATGCCGCCGAGATCTCTTCCCGGCTCCGCCAGGAGTTCGACAAACGCGCTGACTTGTTTCGATTCCGCGCCGGCTTCACTTTCCACGAAAATTCCGCGCTCCCGTCGGCTGGCGGCCGTTTCTTTTTCGACTCCTCGCAGATCCCCGCAGTTCTGCAGGAACTGCGCGCGCGCCTTCCGGAACAGGTTGATGCGATCGTCGAGGAAGCCGAGCGCATCTGCGCGCACCAGTTCCATCTTCTCGGTTACTCAAATGTGGATTACGGACGCAACATCGACTGGCACCTCGACGCCGTGCATCAAGTGCGCTCGCCCAACAAACCTTTCTTCAAGATCAATTACTTTGATCCCGCCCAGGTCGGGGACGCCAAAGTCACATGGGAATTAAGCCGCCACCAGCATCTGGTGACTCTGGCCAAAGCTTACCGCCTGACCGACGATCCCCGGTTTGCCGTCGAGTGCTTCGCGCAATGGCATTCCTGGCAAGAACAGAATATCTATCCGCTCGGCATTCATTGGAGTTCCAGCCTTGAGGTCGCGTTCCGCAGCCTCTCCTGGCTTTGGGTTTCATTTCTTCTCGAAGGTTGTGAGGTTGTATCGCGAACCTTTCCCGCGGACTTGCTGCGCGCGCTCTCGATCAATGGCCGCTACATCGAGCGTTTTCTTTCCACCTTTACCTCTCCGAATACCCATCTGCTAGGCGAAGCCGTCGGATTGTTTTTTCTGGGTACGCTGTGCCCGAACCTTTCCCGCGCGCGCAGTTGGCAGCAGACGGGTTGGCGGATCATTCTCGAAGAGGCGAAGAACCAGGTTCGTCCAGATGGCTTTCACTTTGAGCAGTCCACGTACTACCACGTTTACGCCCTCGACTTTTTTCTGCATGCGCGCATGCTGGCCGCGAGCAACCAGACCGAAATTCCGCACTGGTTTGATCAGACGCTCCTCAGGATGCTCGAAGCCCTGCGCCTGCTGAGCCAGTCGGGCTCGCCGCCAAGCTTCGGAGATGATGACGGCGGCCGCGTCTTTAACCCAAGGCGAAATCGGCGCCAGCATCTGCTTGACCCCCTCTCGACCGGCGCCGTCCTTTTCAATCGCGGAGACTTCAAGTCCGCCTCCGGACCTCTGCGCGAGGAAACTCTCTGGTTGATAGGGCCCGAGGCCGTCCACCGCTTCGACGAGATTCCCTCCAGCGCGACGGCTAAACTTGAGATCACAATTAGTGATCTCAAGTTTGCAACTCGGAACTCGGGGGCGCTTCCCGAAAGCGGTATGCACGTGATGCTCGATGCCGGCGATTCATCCGCCCAGTTGGTCATCGACGCCGGACCACAGGGCACGCACAACGCCGGTCATGGCCATGCCGATGCTCTCAGCATTCATCTCTCCGCAAATGGGCAGGAACTACTCTGCGATCCGGGCACTTTCGAATATTGCGGCGACGGCATCGGGCGTAGTTGGTTCCGTTCCACCGCCGCTCATAATACGCTCGCGGTTGACGGCCTCGATCAGGCGGAACCTCGCGGCCCCTTTGCCTGGACTTCCCTGCCCCGCACAAACGTCGAACGCTGGATCTTGGGCCGCCAGTTCGAAGTCTTCCGCGGTAGTCACACCGGTTACGCTCGCCTGCAACCACCGGTCACTCATGAACGCTGGGTCGTGCACTTCAAAGGGCTGGGATGGTTGATCCGCGATGTCGCCCTCGGCTCTGGAAAACACACCCTCGATCTAGCCTGGCATCTCGGCCCGAATCTTTCCACGACCGAGAAGAACGCCTTTTCTGGAGAACTTGGCGTTGGCCTGCGCTTAATCGCCTGCGACGCACCGGGCTGGTCCGAGGAACTGCGCGACGAATGGTGGTCCCCTGCTTACGGACTCAGGATTCCGGCAACAACCCTACGCCATCACTTCGCCGGCCCACTTCCTGCGGAGTTCGCGGTCTTCCTTCAACCAGCAGCCTCGAATGCGACGTTCGACCCCGCGTCGCTGCAGTGCGATTTCACCGCAGAAAGTTCCGCACGAGGTTATCGTTACGTATGCAACCAACGCCGCGCGGGTGCCGTGTTTGCTCCCTCCGAACACGCCTGGTCACTGGCTGAATGGTCCAGTGACGCCGACTTGCTCTGCTATCATTTGAACGGGGATTCTTTGGAATCGCTTCTGCTCTGCAATGCCTCTTTCGTGGACTGGCGCGGCCAGCGCCTGTGGTCCGGCACTCAACCAGCGCTCTGGTGCGAGTTGGCAAACAGCGGAGGAAAGATGGAGGTCGTTTCCACCGTCCCCAAAGCGGTTTCCGCCACGCAAAGTTCGCGCTCGGATTCGAACGAATAATATGTGCGGCATCTGCGGCATCTTTCACTTCGGAACCGGTCAGCGTGCCCACGACACCCCTCTGCTCGAAATGAATCAGCAGATCGTGCATCGTGGTCCTGACGATGCCGGGACCATGGTTTCCGACGGCGCCGCGCTCGCCATGCGTCGCCTCAGCATCATCGATCTCAAGACCGGCCACCAGCCTCTCTCCAATGAAGACGGCTCGCTCTGGATCGTTTACAACGGCGAAATCTACAACCATGCCGACCTCCGACAGCAAATGCTCGCGCGCGGCCACGTCTACCGCACGCATAGCGACACCGAAAGCATTGTGCACCTTTATGAGGAGTACGGGCCGGACTGCGTCCAACACCTGCGCGGCATGTTCGCCTTCGTTATCTGGGACAAAGCCCGCCACACTCTCTTTGCCGCGCGTGACCGTCTGGGCATCAAGCCTTTCTACTATCGCTTGCAGGATGGAACCTTCATTTTTGGGTCTGAGATCAAGGCGCTGCTCGCCTACCCCGGCGTAAGCGCGGAGTTCAACCCGGGCGTCTTGCCCGAGTATCTTGCGTTCGGATACGTGGCGGGCGAGGAAACTCTTTTCTCGGGAATCCGCAAACTCCCCGTCGGACACACTCTCGAACTCGAGGAAAATGGCACGCTGACGATCCGCCGCTACTGGGATTTATCTGTCGCCGACGATCCCCAACCCCGCGAACGCAGTTATTATGTCCGCCGCTATCGCGAGTTATTTGAGGATGCAGTCTCCAGTCACTTGATGAGTGAAGTGCCATTGGGCGTGTTTCTGAGCGGAGGTCTCGACTCCAGTGCCGTGGCCGCCCTGACCGCGAAAAGCCGTCGCGATCCCATTCAGACATTCGCCGTGGGTTATGCCGAGCAGGCTTATAGCGAACTACCGTACGCTAAAATCGTCGCGGACCACATCGGGTCGCAGCATCACGAAGTCCACGTCACCCGCCAGCAGTTCTTCGACTCCTTGCCCGATGTGATCTGGCATGAGGACGAACCGCTGTGCTGGACTTCCAGCGTCGCGCTCTACCACCTCGCCAAGTACACCCGCGAACACGTAACGGTGGTGTTGACCGGAGAAGGCAGCGATGAAACGCTCGCCGGCTACACTCGCTATGCGTGGACGGTTTGGAATGCCCGCATGGATTCGGCGTATCGACGTCTCACTCCATCCGGGCTAAGGGCTTTCGTGCGCGAACAAATCCACTCCGCGAAACTGGGCGCCACATTGCGCCGGAAGCTCGAGCACACATGCCTCGGCCGCGACGGAGCCTCGTGGCCCTCCTTTTATTTCGATAATTTCTACTCTGCCTTCTCGGCGGAAGAGCAGAGGCAACTACTTAGCTCAGAGCTACAGCACTACACCAACTCCGCCTACGACGGCTCCATGAAGGTCTGGGAGCGTTCCGAAGGAAGCACGCTGAAGCGCCTGCTCTACACCGACATCAATACGTATCTGGTGGAATTGCTGATGAAGCAGGACCAGATGAGCATGGCGGCTTCGATCGAGAGCCGCGTGCCCTTCCTGGATCATCCCCTGGTGGAATTCGCCGCCGGGATTCCGTCTGCCTACGCCCTGAAAGGCCTGGAAGGAAAAAGTATTCTGAAATCGGCGGTGGAGGATCTTCTGCCGCACTCCATCATTTACCGCAAGAAGATGGGCTTTCCCACGCCCTGGTCCGGATGGCTGGTGGGAGAACAACTCCAGGAACTCGAAAACCTGATGCTCGAGCCACGAAGCCGGCAGCGTAACCTGTTTCAGCCGGAGGCAATACGCAGACTGTTTGCCGAACATCGCACTCGGGCACGCGATAATTCGAACCGTATCTGGAGGCTTCTCAATCTGGAATTGTGGTTCCGCGTCTTCGTCGATCGCGATTCTTCCCTGCTGAGAAAGGACGGCGGTCGTTCGCTGGCGACCTCGTCCCGCCTTCCCGCAGCGCATTCTTCTTAACAACGTCGGCGAGGCGCATGAGCTGTCTGACATATTATGAGGAAATCGATCCGAGGCAACTTGTTGCGCGCGTTAAAGGGCGCCGGCATCTTCGACCGGGTGCGCGACAGCAAGTGGCGCCGTAGCCAGCTTCTTATTCTTTGTTACCACAGCCTCGCCATCGACGAAGAAAATCTCTGGCGTCCTGCGTTGTTTCTCGCTCCCAGCCGGCTGCGGGAACGATTCGAGATGTTAAAGGAGGGCGGCTATCACGTGTTGCCCTTAGGCGAAGGCCTGGAGCGATTGCACAGGCACGACCTTCCTCCTCGCAGCGTCGTCCTGACGTTCGATGACGGCACTTACGATTTTCACAAGCTTGCCTTTCCACTCTTGCGGGAGTACGGATTCCCGGCCACGGTCTATCAAACCACCTACTACTGTTCCCGGCGCATGCCGGTCTATTCTTTAATCTGTTCCTACATGCTCTGGAAAAAGCGCGAAGCGACTCTGAATGCCGCGCCATCGATCGGCGTCGCAGACAACATTCGTCTCGATACTCCGGAAAACCGTCAGTCCGCGCTTGACCAGATTGTCGGGTTCGCGGAGCGCGAACAACTCTCGACCGATCAAAAAAATGGACTCGCTGCCGACCTCGCTCAACGGCTGGGCATTGATTACGACGGATTGTTGCACCAGAGAATCCTTCAGTTGATGACTCCGGAGGAAATTGCTGAGCTCGCCGCAGCCGGGATTAACTTCGAACTGCACACTCATCGCCATCGGACACCACGCGATCAGGCCCTTTTTGTAAAGGAAATCCGCGATAATCGCGACGCGCTCCAGGCTATCACCAAGAAGCGTCCCACTCATTTCTGTTACCCGAGCGGCGACTATGACTTGATGTTTCTGCCCTGGCTTGCCGAAGAGGGGGTCGTCTCTGCCACTACCTGCGATCCGGGTTTGACGTCCGTGCGCAGCAAGCCGTTGCTGCTTCCGCGGTTTATCGATACCACGGCCCAGACTCCCCTCGAATTCGAGAGTTGGTTAACCGGCGTGGGAGCGCTAGTGTCGAGGGGCGGAATCGCCGCACGCTTTGCCTCTCGCGCCACGGTAACCACCTCGCCCATCACAACCAGGAAAGATCATCGCTGATCAACATCTTCCCCAGCGGCGTATTCTGCTTCAGCCATAGCTTCAGGTTATAGCGGCTCTCGTACGCCGTGCGCATGCCCGCCCACCCGGCCTCAGGGCGCGTTCCTGCCGTCGTCCTTTCATAGCCCAGGCTCTCCAGCGTATTGCCAGCCAGGCTCTCGAATGCGGCCAACTGCCCCGCTGGAAAATTGCTCCGCCACCGCCCCACCGGGTTGAACCCCGTTTGGTCAGACTTCGGATCGAACGAGGTATTCGGACTACTCACCGACCCGATCCCGACCTTCAGAATCCTGTCGTAATCGAGATCGTGATCGATAAACTGCCCGAGCTTCTCCAGGGTCGAACCCGGATTCTGAATCAAGTCTTCGAAATGAATCTCGGCGTAGTCCGCGCCCAGTGCGCGTCCGTTCTCCCGGCCCTTGTTGACGATCCATTGCCAGTACAGTCCCGCTACCAGAACGCTCTGTTCGCGGTCCCAGGGAAACGGGCGGATCCAGGCTTGCTTGTCGAGTGAGAGCGCGACGTCTCGCCCGTCGCGCAAAATGTGCACCACCAGCGCGTCCGGGATTTCCTTCTTGATCTGGGCCAGATACAGCAGGTGGTCCGGCGTGCAGTCGGCCCAGCGCTCCACTCCCTGTTTGCGAGCCGTTTCGCCCATCACGATCCGGAGGAAGTCTCCGCCATTTCGGCACTCTCCGTCCAAAACTTTTTCCTCGATCTCGCCAGCATCGAGGCCGGTGCAAGTGAACAGCTTGCTCTCCAGCCACACCTTCATCAGTGCCTGGCGATTTCGCCGCACGCTCAAATCGCCGAAGCGCGGCACCAGCAGATTGAACACGTTGGACTCGGTGCGATAAACCGCAAAATCGCCTGCCGACAGGATCATGTGATAAAGCAGAGTCGTTCCCGAGCGGGGCGAACCCAACACAAACACCGGACGCTTGCTTTTATTCACGGGAGGCAGACTCATGGCGACCTGGTTGCCGGTTACACACGGGCAACTCTCACGCCTTTCTCCTCCAGCAACGACGAGTACAACTGTTCGTAGCGGCGGCGTATAACATCGATGTGAAAAGACGATCGCGAAAACTCCCGGCCTGACTGCGAGCAATGGCGTCGCAGACCCGCATCCCGCGCCAGCCGGAGCAGCGCATCTACCAAGCGGTCCTCGTCCCCCGGTGGGACGAGCATCCCTGTCTCCCCGTCTTTCACCAACTCCGGGTTCCCACCGACGTTCGTGGCGACCACGGGCACACCCGCCGCCATGGACTCCAGGATCACGTTCGATAAACTCTCCGACGAGGAGATCAGCACACTCACATCCATACTCGCCAGCATAGCCGGAATGTCGTGGCGCTCGCCGGCAAAGATGACCTTCGGCGCAATCCCAAGTTCCGTCGCCATCGTCTCGAATCCCGGGCGCAGCGGCCCATCGCCTACCAGCAGGAACTCCACTTCGGGCAACTCTCTCGCCACGCGCGCGGCGGCGCGCAGGAACGCAGGATGGTTCTTCACCGGATCATTCATCCTCGCGATCATTCCCACGCGCACCACTCCTGGCCTGCGAGGGATCGCAGGCGCACACGATTCGAATGCTTGCTCCAGCAGTCCGTTCGGAATAATCTCCAGTTTGCGCTCAGGCAGCCCTGCGGTGCGCAGCCGCTCAGCAGCTGCGCGCGAGTTGCATAAAACCCGGTCGCACATCCGGAACGCTGTTAACTGCGCCCAGAATTGACCTCGCGTGAGCAGGTCTCCCAATTGTCGATGGCTTCCCAGCACCACGGGCACGCCCGCCACGCGCGCCGCCGGGACCATCATCAGGTTGGTATAGAAATCAAACGCGTGCGCCACCACGCAGTGGTTCCGTCGGATGAAGCGCGCGATCGCCAGCCGCGCGCGATGAGACTGCAGGCGAAACAGACTTCCACCAGTAGGAAACTCAGGAATCTCCCCCAGCCGCGAAACCAATCCTCCGATGCACCGTAAACACGCTGGCTTCACCTCGAACCGCCTTCCGCTCAGCGCCTCCACTAAGGCCACGAACTGGCGTTCACTTCCTCCAACCTCCAGGGTATTCGTCATCATGCAGAGGCCGGGCCGCGGACGATTACCCACCCGCTGAGCCGTTGAATTGAAATGATCCGGCATAGGTTCCGGCAACTAGAGATCTCCCCGGTAGGCGATGGCCACGCAGACGCACTCGGACACCACTCGGAAGCGATTCGGATTATGAATGGCAATCCTTCGCTCAAGTTCGAATTGATAGAATACAGGAAGGCCGGGAAGCGGCATAGGACGCGCGCTGCAGCCGGCGCAGACTCATGTCCTGGGCCAATGGAATCCGTTTGTGCTCGGTCAGTACCGCGGTGCGGATGCCTATACCAATCGGGAGTAGCTCCAGGAGTAGCTTCGGTTCATGAGGATTCTGGTTCTTGACGGCGATCAGAACCAGGCGGTTGCCTGTGTGCGGTCGCTGGCCCGGCAGGGCCATACCGTTTTCGCCGGAGAATCGCGTTCCTGGTCCAAGGCCGGTTGGTCCCGCTTCTGCGCCGGCTCTTTCCAATACGCGTCGCCCCAGCTGCTGCCGGAGAAATTCGTTGACGACCTGCTGGCGGAGTCTCGAAAAGAACCCGGCACCCTCGTTCTTCCCACGACCGAGGCCAGTACGCTGCTCATCTCAGCCCAGCGCGAGCGTTTCGCTGCAGTCGGCGCACGGCTCGTACTCCCTTCGCACGCTGACCTTCTCCGGGCCGTCGACAAGAGCCAGACCACCGACCTCGCCGAGTCGCTTGGAATGGTAGTGCCCAAGACTGCAACGATCGATTGCAACGAGACGATCCCAGCCGCGGTGCAGGCCTTGCGCTTCCCCGTAGTTCTCAAGCCGCGTGCTTCCCAGGAGCTGGCGCAGAACAAAATGCGCACCACGGGCCGCCCGCGCTACGCCCGCGATCTTCCCCAACTGCAACAGGCATTGGCGGAAATGCGCCAGATCTGCTCATCCGTCCTGGTGCAGGAGTTCGTCGAGGGAGCCGGCGCTGGATACTTTGCGCTCATGAACCGAGGGCAAGTGCGTGCGGAATTCGCCCATCGCCGAATTCGCGACGTCCACCCAACTGGCTCCGGCAGCGCCTTGCGGGAAAGCGTTGCCCTCGATCCGGAGGTCCGGGAGTTGAGCCTCGCGATGCTTCGCGCGTTGAACTGGCACGGCGTCGCCATGATTGAATTCCGCCTGCGCGACGATGGCGTCCCGGTCTTCCTTGAGGTCAATGGACGCTTTTGGCATTCCTTGCCGTTGGCCTGTTTCGCCGGAGCCGATTTTCCCGCGCTGCTCGCCCACATGGCGGAATTAGGTGACGTCGACCCTCCACCCGCGTACAAGGCCGGCGTCCGTTGCCGCTGGTTCGTTGGCGACTTCCGCCACCTAGTCGAAGTCTGGAGAGGTCGCCCACCCGGTTATCCCGGATTTTTTCCCGGCCGCTGGTCGACGCTGCTGGCGGAACTCACGCCCCGCCCCGGCACTTTCCATGATAATTTCATGTGGCAAGATCCGCTTCCGGAGCTGGGCGACTGGATTCGCTTCGCCCGGCAAGTCCGCGAGCGGGCCGTCCAATGAGTGATCCCCTCATGCTGAAAGCTGCCCTCCATGCCCACAGCACGTATTCCGACGGCGAGTTTACTCTGCCCGAAATCAAGCGGATATTTTCTGAGCAAGGATGCTCCGTCGTCTGCATGACCGATCACGCCGACAGCTTCGACCAACCCAAGCTCGCCGACTATGTCCGCGAATGCGCCGAGCTGTCAGACGAACAATTCAGCTTCATCTCTGGCCTTGAGTACAGTTGCGAACAGCGCATGCACATCCTGGGATACGGCGTCACGGTCCTGGCCGACACGATCGATCCGCAAAAAATAATTCAACATATTGAGCAGCACGGCGGTCTCGCCGTCATCGCGCATCCCAAAGACACAATGTTTTCGTGGATCGAAACCTTTGAGGTTCTTCCCTTGGGCATCGAGACCTGGAACTCCAAGTATGACGGCCAGTACGCTCCTCGTCCCGCAACGTTCGAATTGCTGCTCCGTCTGCGCCAGCGCCGGCCGGGTATGCGTGCTTTCTACGGGCAGGATCTGCACTGGAAGAAACAATTTCGCGGCCTGTTCACACAACTGGAATGCGATGCGCACACCCGCGAAGCTGTTCTCGGCGCTCTGTCCGCAGGCATATACTACGGCGTGAAAGATGATTTGCAGTTGCCCTCATCGGGGGAACTCCCGCCCGAACTCTCGATTCGCTTCGCGGCGCGGCACGCCAATTCGGATCGCATGCGCAACTTCCTGAAAGCCGGCAAAAACGCCATTGACCGCCTGGGAATCCGCGTACCTGCTTCCATCAAGGCCCAGCTCCGTCGTATCTTCTGAGAAGTCCCTATGCGCCCCGACGAGACTCTTTACCTCATGTATCACGAGCTTGAGACTCCTGGTCGGCCGCTCTGCCACAGCGAGCCCGGCTACGTGCGCTACATTCTCGGAGAGCAGAACTTCCGCGAGCAGATCGACTGGTTGCGGAAAGAAGGGATGCGCGGGCTTTCTGTCTCCGACTCTCTTGCGGAAGACCATCCCCGCGTAATCGTACTCACGTTCGATGACGGGTGCGAGAGCGACTTGAGCATCGCGGCCCCCATCCTCAAGCAAGCTGGCTTCAGCGCGACCTTCTACATCACGCTCGGATTTCTGGGCCAGCGCGGCTACCTCGTCCCGCGCCAGGTGCGCGAACTCGGGGATGCCGGCTTCGAGATAGGCTGCCACTCCATGACCCACGCCTATCTCAACGATCTCGACGCTGCCGGTTTGCGGCGCGAGATTGCTGATGCCAAGACGCAGTTGGAGGATATTCTCGGCCGGCCCGTCCACCACTTCTCGTGTCCCGGCGGCCGCTGGAGCGCAAACGTTGTTCAAGTCGCCCGGGAGGCCGGATATCGCAGCGTCGCCAGCAGCCGCATTGGCGCCAACCGGCGTGGCTCCGACCCGTTTCACCTCGCACGCGTCGCCGTGATGCGGGGAACTCCGCTCGCGGCATTTCAGTCCTTATGCGAGGGCCGGACTCTCTGGCAACTTCAGCTCCGCGAAATGATTCGAGTTGCTTCCCGCCGCGTGTTGGGCAACACGCTGTACGATCGTCTGCGTTCTGCAGCCTTGGAAAGTTCGCCCCCGTCCGAGGCACCCCGAACTTAGACTCAGGGACCTCAGGAGCCCAGGTTCAAGACTGTGAAACGACCGTCGGTTGCCTCGCGGGATCGACTGCGATCGTGGTGTCATCAATCTGCTGTCCGGACATCGGGCCGAGATAAGCTCTCGCCAATGCCGAATTCTTGAACCAGAATTTCGCGGCGAAGTACGCCCGATAGCAAGCACGCAGCCGCAGCGCCTTGATTCGACTCGCACCCGCACCGCCCGTCGCCAGCGGATAACCCAGTTCCTTCAGCGTGGGCCCGACCAGCGCCTCGAACAGCGCCAACCGCTCCGGCGAAATCTTCTGCTTCCACCGCCCCACCGGACTTCCACCGTCGCCCTTGAACGACGTGTTCGGTTCGCGCACGGAACCGATTCCAACGCGAAGGATGCGGTCATAGTCGAGGTCGTGCTCAATGAAGTTTCCGATCTTCGCCAGCGTTCCCGCTGGATCGGCCTGCAGTTGTTCGAAGTGCACTTCAAAATAATCGTTGCCCAACTGGCGGCCCAGTTTGCGGCCTCGGTTCACCGCCCACTCCCAGAACAGGCCGATCATCGCCAGACTGTCCTTGCGGTCCCAGGAAAACGGCCGGAGCCAGGCGTGAGGCCGTGCGTCGAGCGAGAGCGAGACATCCCGTCCATCGCGGATCATGTGGATGAACAGAGCATCGGGAAGATATTTCTTGATCGCGAGCGCATACTGGAGTTCTTCTGGAGAATTGTCGGCCCAGCGTTGCTCGCCCTGTACTCGTGCCATTTCTTCCATCACGATGCGCAGAAAATCGCCGCCATTCCTGCACTCCGCCAACACTTTGGTGCGAATCTTTTCTGCATCCAGGAACGACGCACGAAATAGCTGGCTCTGCAGCCACGCGTCCATCAACTTTTCGCGATTCTCGCGGACACTCAGGTCGCCAAAGCGCGGCACCAGCAGATTAAAAACATTGGACTCCGCCAGATAAACCGCAAACCCGCCGGCGGACAGCAGCATGTTGTAGAGCAGCGTCGTCCCCGAGCGCGGACAACCCACTACAAAAACTGGCGCCTTTCCCCTGGACATTATTCAGATCCGTTCCATTTCAAGCTGCGCATCGGGGGCGTTTGTCTTACGCAGGATTTCCTCGATCTCGATCACCTTGGCATCCCATGATTCCGACGCCATCTTCGCGGAACGAGCCACCGACGGTCCCAGGTCATCCTTTTTCAGAAGCGCATCGATCGCTCTCTCGTATTCTTCAGCCGTACTCGCCAGCGCCACCTGCGAAGCATAGCGGACCACCTCAGGAATCGGCGACGCGATCACCGGCAAACCCGCGGCAAGATATTCCCGCAACTTCAGCGGATTCGCATTCACCGTCAATTCGTTGTTCACAAACGGCAGCAGGGCCACGTCAAAGCCACGCAGGAACTCCGGCAGCCGGTTGTAGGGCCGATGTCCCAGCAAATGCACATTGCTCAGGCCATCAAAAATCTTCAAATCGACATCGGAACGGCCGATGAGCACAATCGACCACTCCGGCCTCCGTTTGGCAAGTTCCGCCAGAAGAGGCAGATCAACCCAGTCTGCCAGCAGGCCGGTGAATCCCAGAACCGGTTTCGGCAACGCCCGCAATTCGTCGGCGACCGGAGTATCAGCCGACGTCGCTTTGCGGAAGAACTCATAATCCACTCCGTGCGTCACCAGGTAAGTATGCGGGTTGTGTGCTTTCTTGTTGTCGTACAGCCCCGCAGCAGAACATAAAACGACATCCGCTTTGCCGAGCAACTCACGCTCTCGCTGGGCCACTTCGGCGCCGGCATCGCTGAACGCGGAAAACTCGTCCACACAGTGGTAAACGATGCTGTCCTCGCCCAGAGTTCCGACAACATCTGCCGAGGTCGGGGCAAACGTGTAGGTAACCGCGTGCCGGATCTGCAACTGTGCCAGGGCGCGGCGAATCTGCGCTCCCAGCAACCGGCGGTTCAGTTCGCGAATTACAGAATTTCCGTGGAAAGGTATATAGAGCGGGGTCAGAACCCAGATTCCCTCTTCTACCTGCGAGAGTCCCTTGCGAAACCCGGCCAGCTTCTCGAACACGCGTCGAAAGTCCTTGCTCGCCATCTGGGGCCGACGGTTGTTGACCGAATTCACCCAAAGGATTTTCCGGTTACGCGCAAAGCGCAACATCAGATGTTTCTTGCTGAGGGGATCGGCATACCAATCGTTGGCAAAGCAAATCATGCCGTCCCACGTCGCATCCTGCTCGTGGCCGTTCTCCAATGAAATCGTAGCCTCCGTCACTTGACCTCTCACTTGGCCTCCACGGCAACCGACTTCGGCTCCACGGTTTTTTCCGCGTCCAGACTCTCTCCTCGAACTGCCGCCCGGTAGAGATGCAGCCACTGTTGCCGGACTGCTTCCCAGCGGTAGCCTTGCGCCTGCCGCCGGGCATTCCCCGCGACCGTGCGCGCAAGAGCCGGCTCACGGAGCAACCGCAGAACGTTTTCACCGAGTTGCCGCCAGTCCCGCGGCGGCGAAAGTAACCCGGTGCGCTCCTGTTCGACGATATAACGAATCCCATCAGGCGCAGTGCTGGCCACGGGAAGACCGGCCTCAAATGCTTCCAGCACCGAGACGGGCATGTTGTCCAGAATCGAGGCGTTGATGAAAATATCGGCGCGGTCGTAGTACGATCCGATCTGCTCGCGCGAAACTCTTCCCGCAAATTCCACGCCGTGCAGTTGCAACTCGCTCACCAGTTCCCGCACGGCCGCTTCGAGAGAACCTCCGCCCACAAGAATCAATTGCGCCTGCGGGTACGCCGCCTGCACCACGCCGAACGCCCGCACCACGTCGTCCACTGCATAGTAGGGCTCGCAGCCTCGAGTGCAAATCAGCACGGGCCACAACTCGGTTCGCTCGCGATAGCGGATCTGTTCCCCATCGACCAGGTTCGGAACCACTTCCGCCCTAATGCCAAATTCGCGGAAAACATCTTGCAGGTATGCCGACGGGACAACTCTCCCGCCCATGCGGCGCAGCATGGCCCTCGCCAGCGTCGACTTGGAAAGGTGATCCCGTGCCTCGCCGCTGCGGTAGTTCACAATCGTTTTCTTCCCGCGCAGCCGCGCCATCCCCCATGCCGGAACCGGCGCCAGCCAGAACGACCAATACGAGGCGGAAAAAATGTGGGCCACATCCACATCGCCCATTTCTTTCCACAACCGCATTCCATACAACGGCGCGCGGACCAGCGTTCGCAGAAACGGCACCCGTTCCATCCACCGGATCGCCGCCGGAAACTCAGGATCAATGGGCACAAACCGGGCTTCCACGGCCGAATCGTTTTCCCAGTTGCGCAGAAGCAAGTTCGCCTGCACCGCTTGCCCACCGACCTTGCGCAGCGACGGCGCCACAATCGCCACGCGCAGACGCTCCCGTTCGTGCGAGGGATTCTGCGCGGGTTGCTCCGCGAGTTGTGGCGCGGGCAGCGCAGTCTGGTACGCCGCATCCCTCTCCCCGGCATCAGCCACAATCGCTTCCGGGATCGCATCGTCTGTCTCTCCGGTCGTTGCATCCCAGGTGCCGGACTGAGACGCGACCGGCATCCGTTCCAAAAAATTCCGGTGCCACAACTCGAACACCAGCAACTGCCAGAGCACTCCCGACCGGTCTCTTCTGCCGGAGAGATGTTCGTCGACAATCTCCCGTACCGCATCTTTGTTGAAGTAACCGCGCTGCAGACTGCGCGGATCGAGCAGAATCTCGCGCAATTCGTTTTTCATGTCCTGCCGCATCCAGTGCACCAGGGGCAGCGCAAATCCCTGCTTGGGCCGGTCCAGCAGTTCGCGCGGAATTCCCACTCGTTCCGCCAGCTTCTTCAGGATGTACTTCTTGGTACCGTTGCGATACTTCCATTTTGCCGGCAGCCCGGTCACCCACTCCACAAATTCGTGGTCAAGAATCGGCGCCCGCACTTCCAGTGACGCCGCCATGCTCATGCGATCGACCTTCGCCAGCACGTCCGCCGTCATATAGGTCTTGGTGTCCAGATAAAGCAGACGGCTCAAAGGATCCTTCGCCGGCCCGTCGTCGTAGTACTCACGAAACTGCTGAAACGGGTCAGGCAGGCGCGCAGCCGACTCTTGAAACTCCCGCGAGAACAGCGCTCGCTCGCGGTGGCAGGCAGGGAGAAACGACACGCCGTCGAGATAGCGGTCGCGCGACTGCAGTGACAAGTTCCAACTCAGCTTCAATCCCCGCAGCCTCACCGGCAAATGCGGATACACATGATTTCGATATTGTTCGCCCACCCACTTCGGAATGTGGTCGTAGTATCCCCGCCTCAGATGGACCGCATAACGGCCATAGCCCGCGAACAATTCGTCTCCGCCATCGCCCGCCAGTGCCACGGTCACATTTTGTCGCGCCATGGTCGATACGTGGTAGGTCGGAATCATGGAAGAGTCCCCGAAAGGCTCCTCCATCATGCCGGTCAGTTTCTGCAGCGTCTCCCAAAGATTCGGCTTGACCACCATTTCATGATGGTCCGTTCCGAATCGCTCGGCGACAATCCGTGCGTATTGCAGTTCGCTGAAGTCCTGGTTCTCAAATCCGATTGAGAACGTCTTCACCGGCGACGAACTGGCCCGCGCCATCAGGGCCACCACGATGGAAGAATCCACGCCGCCACTCAACAGCGCTCCGAGTGGGACGTCGCTGATCAGCCGGATGCGCACCGCCTCGGCCAACCGTCGTTCCAGTTCGTCCAGACATTCCTCTTCCGAATCAATCTGGTTCGTGCCATATTCCGGAAGATCCCAGTATTGCTCCACCCGCACTTTGCCCTTCTCAAACTCGAGCAGATGTCCGGGAGGCAGTTTGTGAATGCGCCGGTATGCGGTGTGCGGGTCAGGAATGTAATCGAAGTAGAAAAACTGCAACACGCCTTCAGGATCGACTTCCGCCAGATGCGGAGCCACCGCCAGAATCGTCTTGATCTCAGATCCGAAATACAGGCGAGTGCCGTCCAGCGCGTAATGCAACGGCTTCTTGCCCAGCCGGTCGCGGGCCAGCAAAAGATATCCCTTGCGCTCGTCGTAAAGCGCAATCGCAAACATCCCACGCAACTTTTTTACGCAATCGGCGCCCAGGTCTTCATAGAGATGAACGATGACTTCGGTATCACTGTGGGTGTAAAACTTGTGGCCACGCTGTTCGAGTTCGGCGCGCAGTTCCGGAAAGTTGTAGATCTCTCCGTTAAACACAACCCAGATCGTCTGATCCTCGTTGTGGATGGGCTGGCGCCCCCCTGACACATCAATGATGCTGAGCCGTCGCATGCCGAGTCCGGCTGGGCCACGCGCATAAATACCCTCGTCGTCGGGCCCACGATGCACGATAGTCTGGCACATGCGCCGCACTTCCTCGGCGCTGGCGGTATCGCCTCGTCCGCCGACGAAACCAGCTATCCCGCACATCGTTCTACCTCAGATCCTTCAGTGCTCTCGGATTCCGCGACGCGCACCGGCCTCCGCCCCTGCACTGAAATGGGCTGCAGAATCACCCGCAGATCTTCCAGTCCGCAGTCCTCAAACCAGCGGAAGACTTCTTCGTACGTGTGCTTGGACTGGTACCACGGCGAATACCAATCCAATGTATCCAGCACTCTCCAGCGCGGGTCGGGATTGAACGACATGGGCAAAAGATATTTCATCGCGCCGCTGATCGGCTTCCCCACTCCGGGGATCGCTCGGAGAAACTGGTGCACCCCATACATCGGCACCGCGATGTGGGCCAACCGGTGAAGAGTCTTCGGCGACATGCGACGGGTTACTTTCCGGTAAACGTCGCTCATCCGGTACCACTTGTGATAGCCGCTGTACAGCCAGATGGCGATGCGTCCCCCGGGTTTCAGCAGGCCGGGCAACATTTTGAAAGCCTGCTCGCAGTTCGGAGTGTGGTGCAACACTCCGATGCTGTAGATGTAATCGAAACTCCCGGGCGCAAACGGAAGATGGAAAACGTCCGCCTGGAAAAACGCTGCGTCCCGGTCGCGAAGATTTTCGCTGGCCGCTTCCTCAGCCAGACTCAGGTCGATGCCCACGACATAAGCGCCCCAGCGTGTGGCGACTTCGGCAAACCGGCCCATGCCACAGCCCACGTCCAGTACCAGTTTGCCCGCAAGATCCTCGGGCGTGAACCCGGTCCGGCGACGGAAGTCAGCCTCCGACCGCCGGCTAGTCTCCGTGTCCAGTTGTGTATCCCGAAAGGTCAGCCACTGAAACCCAAAGCTGCCCGCGTAGTGTTGGGTGTCGACAAACCTCACCACCCCCTTCACCACGGGATACCGCCGCTGGCAATCCGCGCAGATCAGGCCGGTCTCCTCCTGCAGCAGCGCGCCCTGGCATTGCAGGCAGCGGAGAATTCCTAGTACGCGATCAGCGAGTCCGGTCCAGTGTCTTGGCTCTGTCATTTCCATAAATGTCTTCCCCGGAGTACCTTCTCCACACATCGCCCCTCGTCGTGAGTTTCCGGGGTTCTCCCTGCGCACTCTGGGACGAACTCCCCGTAGAAACCAGACGATATAAGACAGACGTGTACGCCATCATGAAATACGGAAAAAGCTGATATTCGAAGCTGGCAAAAAGAGCCCCGACCGCGAACGCAATCAGACTGGCCCACAAGGCCTGGGTGAACAGGCGTATCTCCGGATCCTCGCGGTAGGCAGGCAGCACGCGAATTCTTCTGAGGTTCCGCGCCGCCAGGTACATGATTGCCAGGAAGAGAAACAGCGCAGGGAATCCTCCTTCCGCTGCAAACTCGGTGTAGGTATTGTGGGTGACCCGCCAGGTGAGAGTCGCCGCTCCAAAATTACCCGGGCCAATTCCGAAGACGGGATTGTGAATCGCTTCCTCAAGACTATCGATCAACAACTGGCGCCGGGCGGCCAGCGACCCGTGGTCGCCGGAACCCTCAATGTTTCCCTGAAAAATGCTCGCGACCCGCGTCAAATACCGCGGGGTGGCCACGATCACGCCCAGTCCCACCACGCCCAGCAGGCCGGCCGCGCCAATGAGATAAAAACGCCTTCCTTTTACGCCAAACTCCCACAGACAAATTACGACCGCGACAACCATGGCCAGCAGTCCGCTGCGCGAGTAGGTCAGCACCACGCCCAGCAGCATGGCCAGCACTCCCACGCTCCAGACAATCTTCCTGGCCATCCCCCGCGCCGCCAGCAGGAATGCCATGCAGAGCGGCCAATTGATCGAAATATTGATTGCGAGGTCGTTGGGATTTTCAAAGATGCCGCCCAGCGCTCCGATCAGGCGTCCCTGCTGGGTGTGGTGGATCGCGATCGAACTAATCGTGGTCAACACCAGCGAAGCGGCTTGCACCCAAAGCAGCTTGCGCAGAAGGTCAAATCGTTCGACCAGCAGCGTGACCAGAAATGCCACCACCACCGCTTTCGAGAATTTCTCGAAGACGGTAACGAACGCGCCCGTGCGCCAGAACGCGAATGGGATCGTCAGCGCCAGGTGGCCAAACAGAACCAGGAGTACTTTGAACTCCAGCGGAAGTTTTTTCTTGGACTGCCCCGAAGCCAGGGTAACGATCAAAGCTATCAGGGCAACTCCGCCAATGATCTTCTCCAGCGGAATGAAACCCAGACCGGGGACCAGGTCTTCCGGGCGCGAGTAGTAGATGAACGTAAACAGCAGCAGAGCGCTGAACGCGAACGAACTCTTGCCCGGCTGCGGCTCCGTTTTTTTATCGATCGTTGCTGCCACTGTCCCCACCCGACTCGCTCCTCAACTCAGTCTCCGGCCCGCCGCTGAATCTCAGCGGCCCCATCCCGGCTTCCGGCCTGCTACAAAGTTGGCGAAAGCCACAACCGCCGCTGTGTTCAACATGACAAAGGTCGACGCGACATTCACCGCCCGTCCCAGCGGTCCACGTCCCAACCGCAGCGCAGCCAGCAAGCTCAGCCCGTAAAAGATCAGTTGCATCAGCAGAGCGAACTGGTAGAGCGGCCCCGGTAGAAGCGCCGAAGTCACGAGAATAATTGCTAAAGCGAAAGGCACCGCCAGGCGGAGCAGCTTGTGGCTAATAAACTCGAAACGAATCGGATTCTGGCTGCTCAAGAGCCAGGGCGCTAACTGCAGGAGCTGGTAATTGCCGCCCAGCGTCCGCACCTTGCGGGCAAACTCGCGGTCCGCACCCAGGTCCGGTCGATCCCAGGCCCGGGCTCGCGGTTCAAAAATCACGCGCTTCCCCTGCCGGACCACCTGCATCGGAATGTACACATCATCCAGAATGGTTCCTTCCGGTATCGAATTGAGCAGTTCGCGCCGCACCGCGTAAAATGCGCCGGTCGCTCCCACCACGGATCCGGAGGCCGCTTCGAGTTCCCGCACTTTTTTCTCGATCAGCCAATACTGGCTCACGCCTTCCGCGGACTCGCCCTGCAGCGGATCTCCCAGCATCAACTCTCCGCTTACGCACCCGATTTCCGGATCCGCGAAGTTCTCCGCCAGTAGGCCCAGGGCGCCCGCTTCGATCTTCTGGCGGGCATCCGTAAACATCACCAGCTCTCCCTGCGACATCTGAATGCCATCGTTCAATCCGCAGGCCTTCCCCATCGGCAGCTGGTTCAGTACGATCCGCACTCGAGAATTGCCGCACTCCCGCAGAATCCTTTCGGTCCCATCCGTCGATCCATCCGAGACCACAACCACTTCACACAGATCCTTCGGATAATCCAGTTCCAGCAGGTTGGTCAATTTTTCGCTCAATATTTTCTCTTCGTTGCGCACCACCATCACGATCGATATCGAAGGCTGGTACGCTCCCCGCCGCACCGGGCGCGGAAACAACGCGGCTCGCACCCACAACCACGCGGCGTAGCCGATGTAGGTATACAGAACCAGCGCGGCCGCAACCCAGAACATCCACTTCATTGCGCACCCCGGCCCAGCAGCACGATCTTGATGGTCTGGAACAGGATCAGAAAATCCAGACCGAGAGAAGCGTTCTTGATATAAAACAGGTCGTATTGCAGCTTCTCGCGCGCGTCATCGACTGTGTTGCCATATTTGTACTGCACCTGCGCCCAACCCGTAATCCCCGGCCGCACCATGTGGCGCACGCCGTAATACGGAATCTCCCGGCTCAGCCATTCCACAAATTCCGGCCGCTCCGGGCGCGGTCCCACAAAATGCATGTCGCCCTTCAGTACGCACCACAACTGTGGAATCTCGTCCAGCCGCGACGTCCGCAGAACCTTGCCCACCCGCGTGATGCGCGGATCGTCGTCGGTGGCCCAGGTCGCGCCCGTATCCGCCTCCGCATCCTGACGCATCGTGCGGAATTTGTAGCAATAGAACGTTGAACCGCCCCGTCCCACGCGTTTCTGCCGGTACAGCGCCGGACCCGACGAGCCCAACTTCACCGCCAGCACAATAAAAGGCAATAGCGGCAACGCCGCTATAAGACCAACCAACGCCAGGGCAAAACTCAGACCCCGCCGTACCATCCGGAAGAAGCTGCTGAAGCGGAAACCCTCGACGAAAATCAGCCAGCTCGGATACAGCTGCTCCACTTCAATTCGTCCCGAAATCTTTTCCAGCCACGAGGTCGCTTCTTCCACCTTCACGCCGGCCAGCCGCATATTCAATAATTCTTCTACCGGAAGGGTGCCCCGCCGGTCCGGCATCGCAACAATCACGCGGTGCACTCCCCGGTCCCTGGCCAACCCAACCAAATGCGCTGCCACGGTCTCGCGCGTCAGCTCGCCCTCGATATCTCCCGTCCATCCCACCACTTCAATGCCAAGTTCAGACCGTTGCCGCAGCCCGTTCAGCAAACGCTGCGCCCGGTCGCCGGTTCCCAGCACGTACACCCGCTCGCGAAAATACGGCTGCTGTACGATCCACGAGTAGGCTCCCCGCCAGCCGAGCAGCATCACGGCCAAAACCACCAGGCCCCACTTCACTCCGGGAAGAAACACGCGGTCCGGCAGAAAGCGGCCGTAAAGGAAATCCACGGCCGCCAGTGAAAATGCGACCAGCCCCAACACCATGAACAACTGGAAGACCTGGTCCCATTTCGCCCCCAGGCCGGAGGAATCGTACTGAACCAGCCCGTGAGAGAGCAGCAACACGATCGCTGTGACACCTACGATCTTCAGGTAGCCACCCTCGACGTTCAACACTATCCAATTCGTCTCCGGATTCGAAAACCAGATCGCCAGCAGAAAAGAGGACCCCACCACCAGCGCCTCGACCACAAGGAGCACCAGTGTTCGTACCGGGTAGAGGATGAAGAGCCGAATCACTTTCTCACTTCTCCCTAGGCCTTGGTCGTAGTCGGCTTCTTCTGGTATGACTCGTAGTAGTAGCGCGCATAAGGCAGCGAATCCCCGTGCGTGCCGTTCAGCACCACTCCCACCAGAGCCTGATCCGGAAATTCCTGGCGCGCCTTGCGCGCGAAGTCGGACGGAGTCACATTCGAGCGCACCACCATCAACACGCCGTCGCACGTCTTGGCCAGAACGCTCGCATCCGAGACCGGAATCGCCGGTGGCGAATCGATGATGATCCAGTCAAACAACGGCTCGACTCGCTGCAGCAGCAGCTTCAGCCGTCCATTGCCCACCAGTTCCGCCGGATCCGCCGCGCCCGTGCCGCTCGGAATAAAGAAAAGATTCTCCAGCGGCCCCCGCTGCATGATGGAAAACTCATCATTCTTCCCCAGCAGGTAGTCGGAAAGTCCGGGATCAGAAGTCGTACCCAGCATGGTGTGCAGGCGTGGCGCGCGCAGATCGGCGTCGATCAGCAGCGCCCGGCGCCCGTGTTGCCGTACCATGACTTGCGCCAGGTTCGATGCCGTGAATGACTTGCCTTCCTTGGGCAGAGCGCTGGTAACCAGCAGCTTCTTCAGGGGCATCTTCTCGCGCAGGTGATAGAGACGCGAACGCAGCGTCCGAAATTCTTCCGTCCCCCGCGCACTATCGTCGCCATTCAAGAACAGCATGGTCGTCCGATCCGGATTCCATTCCAGTTGCGCGCAGCGCGCCAGCAGCGTATCGGCGTTGAACGGGCTGGCGAATGCCGGCATCCCTACACGAGCCGTCGCTGACGCAGCTTCCGTCTCCTCCCTGAGAGTCTCGGCAAACGCCGGCGGCTCCGCCCCCGGAGTCGTGGCAAAGTTGGGCTGCGCCGCGCCTCCCTGGATCGCCGCTCGCTCTTGCTCGGCTTTTTTCAACGCTTCATGAATACGGCTCATAGTTTCCTTTCGTCGGGGAGCTTCTTGTCTTCTTCGCGCAAACGGTCGGCCAAGGTGGCCAGTGACCGCAGTGCATCCACCAAATCAAACTTTTCCGCGCCACCGTTCGACGCAACTGCCGGCACCGTCAGCGCGCCCGATGTGGTGTTGTCGCCCAGATCGAAATCCCGCGCCACGCCATCGACCACTCCGGGTCCGATGATTTTCTGCTGATCGACGAATGCGCTGACCAGGCAGTGCTCGCACAGCAGGTTGATCACGCGGGGAATCCCCGCCGCGTACTGGTGAACCGACACCAGCGCCTCGGGCTCGAAAATCTGCTGCCCGTTCGAGCCTGCGATGCGCAAGCGCTGCTGCACATACGCCTTGGTCTCATCCAGGGTCAGCGGATGCGTCTTCGCCCGCAGCGTCAGCCGTTGCCGCAACTGCCGCAACTGCGGCTGCTTCAGCTTGTGTTCCAGTTCCGGCTGTCCCACCAGCACGATCTGCAGCAGCTTCTCCGTGAAGGTTTCCAGGTTGGTCAGCATGCGAATCTCTTCCAGCACTTCGTCCGACAGGTTTTGCGCCTCATCGACGATCAGCACCGCCGTCTCCCCGGCGCGGTAGCGATCCAGCAGCCAGTTGTACAGCCGCAGCAGGATCTGGCTCTTGGCTTTGGAATCGCACGGGATGCCGAAATCCGCCATCATGTAATCCAGAAACTGCGGCGTGTTCAGGCGCGAGTTGAAAATGAACGCCGTCGCCACCTGCTGCAGCCGCAACCACTCCAGCAGTTTGTTGATCAGCGTGGTCTTGCCCGTCCCCACTTCCCCGGTGAGCAGCACAAACCCCTTGCGGCTCTGGATTCCGTAGGTCAGACACGCCAGCGCCTCTTCCGTGTGCCGCGTCAGAAACAGATAACGCGGGTCGGGATTGACGTTGAACGGGTTTGCCCGTAGTCCGTAGAACTCTTTGTACATAAGTGGTCCCTAAGCGCCCTTGGCTTAAACTCCAACCGTGTCTTTATGCTCGTCCGGACTCTTGTCCCGGTTCCAGAACTTGAGCTTGTTGTTTCCGCTCTCCGGAAGCAGCACGCCCACCCACGGAACCGCCGCCAGCAAGGGCAATTCCAGCGCGGCCTCTGCATCAGCCTCGGTGCGGATGGATTGGTCGCGCAGCTCCAGCCACATCGCCAGACCGATTCCCAACGCCAGCCCCAGCCCCAGACCAACCCCGTCAAACAGCCAGGGATTCGGAAAACTCGGTGCGTCCGGCAGATTCGCCGGGACCAGCAGCGCCATCTGTTCCCCTTGCGCCTGATTGGTCATATTGACCGTTAAGTCGGCTGCGCTTTTCTTGCCCAGAAGTTCCTGATACGACTTCAATGCGTTGCTGTAGTCGCGCGTCAGCTCGTTGTACTGCTCTTCCACTTCGGGGCTTAGGGATACGTTCTGCTGCAGTTTTTCGATCCCTTTCTGGAGTCTCTTCTGCTCCAGCGTTCTGGCCGTGATTGAGTCCGCTAACTGATGAACTTGCCCGCGCAACTGGCGAATCTCGGGCGGTTCGGTCGCCGAACCTTTTCCACTGCTCCCTTCGGTCGCATCCTCGGATGCCTTGTTAACCTCCGCCAGCTTTTTCTTGACCTCGGCGATATCCGCTTTGGTTTTCATTACATCGGGATGATCCGGCGTGTAGCGCGACTGCAGACTCAAAAGCTGCGACTGCAAGTCCGACAACTGTTTTTCCAGGGTCTGCGGATTCGTGGAAGACTGGGTCGATTTCCACGCCGCCACCTGCTGCGCCAGCACCGACTCGGAATACTCCTTGTCCTGCTGATCCCGGCTCAGCGCCTGGGTCTGCGCTTCCAGTTGCTGGTTCATCGCCATCAGGATTTTCAGGTTGTTGTCTTCGTCTCCCGGCAGCTGTCCCTGATGTCCTTTCTTGAACGCCGCCAGTTTGGAATCGAGCCCGTCCAGATCGCGCTTGGCGTCCTCAATTCCTTTGCTCAACACATCGCTGGTCCCTTTGGCCGCCGCCTGCACCGATTTAAGGTTTTCATTCATCATCAGCGAGGTCAGCTCCGAGCAAACCAGTTGTGCCTCCCGCGCACTCGGTGCCGTGTAGCTAACATAGAACCCGCCCGAATTGCTCTGCGTGCCCGGCTTCTTCTTGGCGCCAAGCTGCAGCAAATCCGTGGGCACCTGCTCCAATTTCATATTCAGCCGGATATCGTCGATCTTCTCTCCCACTTCCTGGCTGTTTCTCCCCGGGAACACCCGTTCCACCACCGGCTGCAGATTGGTCTGGCTCATCACCTGTTGCTGCAGTATGTTCATGCGCGCACCCAGATCATCGGAGACCACGGGCTGCACCATGTTCTCCGGAACCTTCTGCGCTTCCACCAGGATCGTCGACTGCGACGTGTACTTGGCGAAGTAATGGTTCACCACCAGGTAGGTCGCATATCCCAACAACGGCGCGACCAGCGCCGGAATCAGGATCACCTTCGCCCGGCGGCGCAACATCGCCAGATAATCGTCCATGGTTAATTCGCGGTTCTGAATCATCCTTAGTATCCTTCTGGCCGGGTCTTCAGCTTGCGTATCCGCAAGCCTGAAAATTCTTCGGCCTCTGAAATCAGTCAATCCGGATCGGCCGGGGGGTCCAATCCAATCCAAAAGTCACCAACTGCCGGTTCGAAATCCTGCTGCATACCGGAAGGCCGCCGCAGAACGAATGATCGAACGACAACTCGTTGAACTGGTAACTGAAAAACGCGTGAAAGTCTCTTCCAAACGCACGGTGCAACCCGCCCCCAGCAAAACCGTAGGAATAGTTGTTCGCATCGACTCCGGGGCACAGAGGCAGGTTGTTTGGGTTAGGCTGATTCGCGAAGACGCAGTTCGCCTGTTGCGCCGAACTCAGTGTTTCCAGACGGCTGTTGCGCGCATATCCGATGTCGATGAATGAGCTCCACACCCGCGACAGCGGGCGGTCCGCACTCAGGCGTGCGATGTCGCTCTGCGACCCCAGGAACAGCCCCGAACCGTTGGTTTCAAATCGCTGATAGTTCAGATCCATCGACGTTTTCGTAAATTTGTAGCGCAATCGCGCCTGGGCGGCGACCCCGATCTTAGTGGTCGGAATCGTACCCGTCGCCAGCCCGCTGGAATTCACACTGCATTGCGGCACGCCCGCGAGCACATCGAGCAGTGAGCAGTTCACGTCGATCCTGGTAAATTGCGGCCCCGCGCCCAGCAGCAAATCCATCCGCCCGGAAATCCGGTGTCCGTACATCGCCTGGATAATGTGCGAATGAAATGCCGTTCCCGTGACTGAAAAGTCGAACCCCTGATACCCATAAACCAGTGCGATCTGGGTATGTGACGTAAGCAGCCGGTTGTATCCCGCCTGCGCCGACACCTGCCCACTTCCGATAAAAGGAGTGCCTGTCGAAAAGTCGTTTCCGTAAAAATGCGTGAACGCATATCCCCCGGCCGCCGTGATCGATGACTTGGGTGTGAGGTTCTCGGAAATATCCGCTATGCTCACATTCATAATGCGAGGGGCCAGGCCCAGGGCGCCCACCGCCGTGCCGCTCCAGAAACTGGAGAAGGCTGTGCCGCCGAGCGATCCCACACCCTGCGATCCAGTCGAGCCGTAGGCTCCGCCGAAGTTTCCTTCCGGCAGATAGCTGAAGCTGTCGCGCACCGACAATTGTCCCCGTTTCCAGGTTATTTTCTGGTCGAAATCCATTTGTTGTAGCGACTTCAGGCCTTGGCCCTGCAGGGTGTAATACCCAATGCCGCCCACATAGTCGAGCGCCAGATCGTAGTTGCTCCACAACCGTTCCAGCGTCAGGCTTCCCAGCGCCCGGCTGACCGAGGTGAATCCAGAACCGCCGGTAACGTTGCCCGCGTTCGACTCCGCCGATTCGCTGAAGGTCGCGCCCGGCTGCAGATAACTCAAGGGCGCCGCGTGCGGCTCCAGCGACGGCAGATCCAATCCCGACAGCGGCGGATTCTCGCTGATCGGAGGCGGCGTATTGTCCTGTCCATAGGCAGGCGTCGGCTCCTGCTGGCCGCTCTGCGGAGCAGTCGGCTCCGTCGATGATGGCGGCGGGGTCGTACTGTCCTGGGCCCAGGCTCCACTCAACGCCAAGGCCAGCATGCTTAGGGTCAAGATGCTCTGAAGTTTGCTCATCGCTTTCCTTACGGGACCACCACCGTGTCTCCCGGCTTCAGGAGGATGTTCTGTTCGGTGTGATTTCCTTTGACCACCTCTTTGTAATTGAAGGGCAACTTCTCCTGCTTGCCGTTCTCGGTGCGCAACAGGTAAATCGCTTTGACGTTGGCAAACTGCGTAAAACCCGCCTGCGACAGCGCCTGCAGCACCGTCATGTGCGGCAGCAAGGTCATCGGTCCGGTGTGCACGACTTCTCCCGTCACAAAAATGCGCCGGCTGGCCATCGCCGTCACCACAACGGTCACGCGCGGATCGGCGATGAACTTCTTCAACTTCTCCGTAATCGAATCCTTCAGTTGCAACGGGCTCAGCCCCGCCGCGGGAATGTCATTCAACAACGGCATCGAAATTTTTCCATCCGGACGCACCGGCAGGACTTCTGAAAGATCGGGTTCCTTCCAGACCGAAATGCGCAGCGTGTCGTCGGCTCCGATCACATAATCGGAATCAGAAGATGCCTCCGGAGCCTGCGCCGTTGCCGCCCCCTTGCCACTCTTGTCAGCCTCGGGCTTGTCAGCGACACTGCTCTGCGCCAGCATTCCCGCCGCCAGCAGCCCCATCCCCATCAAAATCGTGAATCTCATCGCTTTCGTCATTCCCGTCTCCGCGGAGTTAAGGTGCTCCGTATCCCTCGAATCCGATCTGCTTCAGCTTGTAGAGCAACGCCTTGTAGCTGATCTGCAATTCCTCCGCTGCCCGCCGCCGGTTCCAGCGGGTGCGCGTCAAAGTGTTCAGGATCAATTCTTTTTCCGCCTCGCGCGAGGCCGCCCGCGACGCCGCTTTCAACGAAACTCCACCGCCGTTGCTCCCCGCCTCCGGCTTGCGCAGAAGAACGCGCAGGCCCCCCAAGGCCGCCTGTTCATCTCCCAGTGCCACCAGCACTCGGGCGGCGTCTTCCAATTCCTGCAAGTTCCCGGGCCACGCATAGTCCAGAAACAGCCGCAGCGTCTCGGCGCTCAGGTCCGGCACGGTCCGCCGGAAATCCCGCGCATACTTGCGCAGAAAGTGCCCCATCAAAAACGCGATATCTTCTTTCCTCTGCCGCAACGGTGGCACTCTCAGGCACACTCCGCTGATGCGGTAATAAAGATCCTCGCGCAGCCGCCCCCGTTTGACTTCCACTTCCAGATCGCGGGCGCTACCACAAATCAGACGCGCACGCCTCCCTCCGGCCGCCGCATTTCCCGGCGACTGCGGCAGCACCTCAAGCAAGCAGGTCTGGCACTCGCGACTCAAGTCAGCTAGTTCCTGCAGATAAACCGTTCCGGTATTCGCCGGCGCGCCTTCGTTCTCCTGCTCCCGCAAAATCTCCAGATCCTTCGGTTCCAGGCCAAGACATTGAAACCAATGAAAAGGCTGCGCGCTTCGTCTCGACATCTGGTGAATGCGCTGCGCCGTGGCGTGCTTGCCCGCTCCCGGCTCGGCCAGCACCAGAACCGGAACATCGCTCTGCGCCAGTTCCCGGATCACTGCCTCCACCGGCCGCATGCTCGCGCTCACACCTTCCACAAACGCAAGTCCCGCCGGCTCACCCGAGGAGCCTTCTCCGCCGCCTTTTGCACTATTAGGCAATAAATTGCCCATTTTTACCCTTTTCACGTACTACGAAAGCTCTTGGGTCCGCTTCCGTCCTGCAGCAGTAAGAGCACGAGAATTGCCACTGCCACCCCTTCTCCGGAAAGATCCGGCGAGAAAATTGTACTCCTTATTTTCAACAACTTAGAGATAATCTATTCACCTGGGCGGGAGATGTTGCAACACTTGGTGCGACCCCCATTCACTTGCTACGGGGACTTGTAGGAAAAACTTTTCCAACTAGGGGTGTCTACCGATTTAGAGCTTCCACGCCCAAAGTCTCCGGTACCCAAGGACAGCGTTGGACGCCCCATTTTGTGAGCAAACCGTTGGAACCCAAACCAAGATCGGGGCAAACCTTGACCGCCAAACCCGCGCCGCCACTCTTGCACCATATTTGTCATTTGTCTGCCCGCGCTCTGAAAGTTACCCCGGTAAACCCCGTCGATGACTGGGGTTGGCATTGCGCACCCGCGCCCTTTCGCTTATTCTCAAAGTTCCCTGACCGCATAAACCCGGTTCCAGTGATTCACGAGTGCAATTGAGTTTGTGCAACCGAATCTGTGCAACCCGAGTCTGTGCAAATCGAATCTGTACATAGCGACGCTGTGCAAATCGAGCCCGCACAAGCCGAGTCATTGAACGCACCGGCGTCATCCTACTTCCGAGCCATTCCGTTCTGGCAGCTGGGAATCGGCGCAGTAATTTCTCTCTGGCTGTACTGGCCCACTCTGCGTCATCTGGTCGGCCAGTGGTGGCACGATCCCAATTTTTCGCACGGCTTCTTTGTCCCTCTTTTCTCTGCCTTTGTAATCTGGCAGGAACGCGATCGTCTCGCCCGGATCCTCACCCGGCCCTCCTGGTCCGGCGCGATCGTGTTGTGCGCAGCACTGGGAGTACTCATCGTAGGCCGCTTGGGCGCGGAACTCTTCCTCGATCGCTCTTCGATGCTGCTGGTCTTGGCCGGAGTTGTGATCCTTTTTCTGGGATGGAATCTGTTTCGCGCCGTGTTCTTCCCCTGGGCCTTTCTGCTGATGATGATTCCCATCCCCATCATCGTTTTGAACCAGATCACTTTCCCGTTGCAACTGCTGGCCTCGCAAGTCGCCGCCGCCGTGCTCCCGGTCTTCGGCGTTCCCGTCCTCCGGGAAGGCAACGTCATCAACCTCGCTGCCATGCCGCTCGAAGTCGCGGAAGCCTGCAGCGGCATTCGCTCCCTCATGTCTCTGGTGGCCCTGGCCATCATCTATGGATATCTTCTCGAGAAGCGCCTCTGGGTACGCTGGGTGCTCGCTCTGGCCGCCGTCCCCATCACGGTCTTTGCCAACGATGTCCGCATCGTCGGCACCGGATTACTCGTCCAGTACTGGGACCCCGAGGCAGCCGAGGGCTATTTCCATTCGTCCTGGGGATTGCTCACCTTCCTCATTTCACTCTTCATGTTCTACGCTCTGCACCAGCTCATCCGCTTCGTGTTCCCCGAGAAGCAGAACACTCAGGCGGCGACAACTACATCGATCAGTCGTCGCGCGACGGCCGCAATTGCCAGCGTCAGGACTTCCGTCAGAAGTTCCACCACGAGTTTCATCCTGGCATCGCTTCTGATCGCCGGCACCGCAGTACTCCTGCAAGCGCGCGCCGGCAGCGAAGTCTTCCCGCCTCGCCTAGAGTTGAAACAATTCCCCGACCGACTGGGCGAATGGACCGGCCGGGACGTTCCTATCGAAAAAGACGTTCTCGATATTCTCCGCCCGAGCGACTATCTTCTACGCGTCTATCAGAGCCCGCAAAGAACCCCGTACATCGATCTATTCATCCCTTACTACCGCAGCCAGCGCGCCGGCGAAGCTCCGCACTCGCCTCAGCACTGCCTGCCCGGTTCCGGCTTCACTCCGATCGAGAACCAGCATGTCACACTTGCCATACCAGGTCACGTACCGTTCCCCGCCAACCGCTATCTCATTAGCAAAGCAGACGATCGCCAGCTCGTGCTGTACTGGTTCTGGGCGCATGATCGCGGCGTCGCCAGCGAATACTGGGCCAAGTATTACCTGGTCAAAGACGCCATTCAGATGAACCGCAGCGACGGCTCGCTGGTGCGCGTCACCACTCCCATGTACCCCGGCGAAACCGCCGACGCCGCGCAGCAGCGCCTGCTTCCATTTATCGATGAAGTCGTTCCTCGGTTGAATAGCTACATTCCCCGCTGACCGGACTCCGGGCGCGAAACCCTGACCCAGAATCACGCTCCGCGTATGACGCCAGTAACTATTTTTCAATCGTTACCGTGCAGTATCATGGGGTTGTGCTGCGCAGAAGTGCTGCCGAGGACTGTCTTGGTGTGTCTTGTCCGTCTGCAGTTGGAGAATCCCATATGAGTCGCTCCCTTTCTTTCCGTGTGCTGCTGGTCTGCGCCCTCGTCATCGCCGCATTCACCGGCTGCTCGCGCGATCCCAACGTGCGCAAGCAGAAATTCCTGGAGAGCGGCGACAAATATTTCGCCGAGGGCAAGTACCGCGAGGCGGAGATCCAGTACCGCAACGCCACCCAGCTCGACCCCCGCTTCGCCCAGGCGCATTACCAGCTCAGCCAGACTTATCTCAAGATGGGCGATACCCGGCGCGCCTTTCCGGAACTGAATCGCACCGTGGAGCTTGCTCCCGACAACTATCGTGCCCACACCGATCTCTCGAACCTTCTGGTCACCGTAAGAAATTCCGACGGCAGTCCGGTTCTCGACATGCTGAAACAGGCGAAGGTTCATCTCGATATCCTTCGGGAAAAGCAGCCCAACAACGCGGAAACCCACGAGGCCTGGGCCAACTACTACGGCGCGCAAAACAATATTCCCGCCGCCATGCAGGAGATGCAGCAGGCCATCGCCGCTGCCCCTAACCGCTCCGAATCCTACCTCCTGCTCGCTCTCCTTGAGCTCCGCTCCAATTTGCCCGACAAGGCCGAGAGTGATTTCAAGAAGGCGACCGAAGTCGATCCTAAAGCCATGAACGCTCAACTGGCACTGGGCGGCTTCTACCAGTCGCGCAACCGCCTGCCCGAAGCTGAGATCCAGTTCAAGCACGCGATCGGCGTCGATGCCAAGGACCCGGCGCCGCGCGCCGCCCTGGTTCGTCTGCTGATGCAGGAAGGCAAAAAAGACGAGACCGAATCCTTTCTCCGCCAGACCAAGCAAGATCTCTCCGATAATCCCGAAGGCTATCGCATGCTCGGCGACTTTTATTTCGCCACCAACGACATCGATAAGGCCACCAACGAGTACACCTCCCTCTACAAAGATCATCCCAAGGATCCTCAGGTCAGGAAGAACTACATCCAGCTCCTGATTCTCAAGAACCGTTTGGACGAAGCCACAAAACTGAACAACGAGATCCTCAAATCAAATCCTCAGGATGTGGAAGGCCTCGTATTCAGAGCCCAGGTTAAGCTGCGTCAAAATGATGCCACCGGGGCCATTGACGCGCTGCAGAACGCGCTGCGCAACGATCCTGACAATGCCATCGCGCACTACCAGTTGGGGCTGGCCTTCCTGCAACAGAACAACGACACCAGGGCCGAGTCGGAGTGGCGCGAGGCCGTCCGCCTTCGTCCCGACCTCACCGATGCCCAGCGCGCCCTGGCCGCTGTGGAACTGCGCCATGGCGATGTCGATGCCCTGCTCGCGACCGCGCAGCAGATCATCACCGCTCAGCCTTATTCAGCGGACGGATTTATTCTTAAGGGCATTGCCGAACTCGCCCGCCAGAAATATAGCGACGCTCAAGACGACGCCGAGCAGGCCGCAAAGCGCGCTCCACAGAGTCCTGCCCCGTCGGTTCAACTGGGCAACATTCAGCTCGTGCAGAAGCACTACGCCGAGGCGGAGAAGTTCTACCAGCAGGCCCTCGACAAGGATCCCTCTTCCGCCGAGGGTCTGAGCGGCCTAATGAATACGTACTTCGCGCAAAAGCAATTTGACAAGGCGATCGCCGCCGCCAACGCTCAAATCGCCAAGTCCCCCAACACCGCCAATTTCTACGATCTGCTCGGCACCGCCCTCTTCAACGGCAAGAAAGACCTGCCCGCCGCCGAAGCCGCCCTGCGCAAAGCCATCGCACTCGACAAGACCAACACCGACGCCCTCGAAAAACTCGGCAAACTGCAAGTCCAGGAGGGCGCTGCCGACAAGGCTCTTGCTCTCTACCAGCAATCCATCAAGGACAATCCCCGCGAAGTCAGTTTCTACATTCTCTCTGGCGAACTCTACGAAGCGAAAAAGGATTGGGATCAGGCCAAAATGATGTACCAGCAGGCGCTCAGCGTTTCCCCCGATAATCCCCTCGCTTCCAACAATCTCGCCTACGTGATCATCGAGCAGGGTGGGAACGTCGATGTGGCCATGGGCCTGGCACAGACCGCGCGCCGCGGCATGCCCGACTCTCCCAACGCCGCCGACACGCTGGGGTGGGCCTACTATCACAAAGGCATCTACCAGTCCGCCATCAGCCAGTTTCAGGAAGCCCTGCGATTAGGCGAAAAGCGCGGCGATCCCGACGACGCCGACCTCCATTACCATCTCGGCCTCGCCTATCAAAAGGCTAACCAGAACGCCCAGGCCCGCCAGCAACTGGAGAAAGCTGTGAAGCTCCGCCCCGACTACGCCGACGCTCGCAAAGCTTTATCCGAGCTCCATGGCTAACAATGTGGGCGGCCACTGCTGTCCGCCGCCTTTGACCCTCCGATTGATTTTGGGCGGTGCAGTGCCCCTTCGACTTCGCTCAGGGTTTTTCAGCGCTTGCGATTCAGCTGACTTTTTGTGTGAGCGCCCTTAACGACTGAGATCCGCAAGGTGAGTTTCTCAGCAAACTCTTCAGCCACGGGTGCGATGAATTTGCTTCTCAGCCAAAACAAAAACCCCGCCTCGCGGCGGGGTCCTGTTTTCTTGAAGTTCGTAGAAATCGCTTAGCCCTTCAGCTTGCGACGAACTACTCCAGCCAGACCGAGTAACCCGGTTCCCAGCAGGGTCAATGAGCCCGGTTCGGCAACCACGATGTTCGTGTCGCCACTGGAAATCGTCGTGCTGCCGTTGAAGAAGCCCTTGCCCGTGTTGATGACCAACTGCACCGTCGCGCCTTCCACCGTGGCCCCGCTGAGCGTAGTACCGGTTACCGAACCCGACAGGGTATAGTCATGGGTTCCGTTCGCCAGGGTGATCAGGGTCCAAGTCACCGGCCCGCTGAAGCTTCCCGTAAAGATGGCGCCGGAGGGAATCCCATTCGTGCCGTTGCCGTCGATGACGAACGATCCGCCGCCGGCGAACGTCCCGCCCATCTGCAGACTGCCAGAAGTCAAAGCCCCAGTGGTGAAGCTCAAGCTACCCAAATTGCCCGTAACCAGGCCCAAACCATTGAGTCCATTGACCGCGATCAGTTCTGATCCGGTGAGGGACAATCCCGCGCTGCTCCCGGACAAGGTGCCGCCGCTGTTGGTGAAATCGATCGAGTTGTTGGCAAATGCCGCCATCGGCAGGGCCAGTGCCAGTATAGCCAGCATGAGAGTTCTCTTCATTTTACGTTCTCCTAGGAGTTACTGCGCCCGGGTCTTTGATGCCTAACGACGCGTGGCTCGCACTTTGATGCCGGAGTACCGACCTAAAGCACTGACCCTTGGTTTGCACCCTGAGTACCAAAGTTCGGATATTCGTAAACTTCTGCAAGGTAAGCACTTAGGCTTGATTAGAGGCTGGCGCCCAAGTCGGGAAGTGAAAATGTATGCGCAACAAGACAAAAAACCCGGAGAACCCGCGCCCGGCGCGGTAAGTGGCAAGCTCGAAAGGACTCTTAGTCGGCCGCGATGTCTTGCTTCGGAGTGTCCGCCTCCCGCCGCTTCACCACCCGGTTCGAGGGTAGTCCGGCGTCGCGAATCTTATACAGCAGCGCGCGGTAGCTGATGCTCAAGGCGCGTGCCGCCTGCTTCCGGTTCCAGTGACAATTCTGCAGAACTTTCAGGATGACCTTCCGCTCCAACTCCCGCACTGCCTGGCGCGTCAGTTTCTTCAGATTGACCTGGCCATCGAGAGGAATCTCCGCGTTGAAAAAATCCGTGGGCCGCGGCGCCAGATCGGTCGAGATCACTTCTTCGTTGCCCAAAATCACGTAGCGCTTGACCAGGTTTTCCAATTCCCGGATGTTGCCCGGCCAGTGATACTTGCGCAACTCCGTCATCAGCTCGCTGGAGAGCGCCCGCGCCCGGCAATTGTACTTCCGGTTGTGATACTCCAGGAAATACGCCACTAGTTCCGGAATGTCGCTAGCCCGCTCGCGCAGCGGCGGCAAGTGCAGATTCACTACGTTGATGCGGTAAAACAGGTCCGACCGGAACGTGCCGTTTTCAATCTCCTGCTCCAACTTTCGATTGGTCGCGCACACCACCCGCACTTCCACTTTTTTATCTTCCTGCGCGCCGATGCGGCAGAACTGTCCGTCCTGCAGCAGCTGCAGTAACTTCGACTGCAGCGACATATCCAGCTCTGAAATCTCGTCGAGAAAAAGCGTGCCCCGGTGCGCCATTTCCACCCGGCCCGGCTTCATTCCATAAGCGCCGGTGAATGCGCCTTTCTCGTAGCCAAACAGCTCGCTCTCGAGCAGCGTCCCTGGAATCGCCGGACAATTCACTTTGACCCAAGGCCCGGTGCGCCACGGCGACGACGCATGAATCATGCGCGCGATAATATCTTTGCCCGTTCCGCTCTCCCCCTGAATCAATACCGGAACGTTGGCGCTCGCCAGTTTGGTCAGGCGTTCGCGGACGGCCTGCATGGCCTCGGTGCGCCCAAAAACAATCGCGTCGGGCGGCATTTCCCCCAGAGGCTGGGCGAGCGTATTCACACTGCTGGTTGTCATGGTTGGTTTTTACCAAAGGGGGGAGACATTCTGATTGCACCCGGAGAGCCAAAGGTCTCCTGGCCCCACCGCAGACCACTCAAATCTAACTTATGTGGTTGGAGAGTATCAACTTACCAAAGAGCTGGGAAGGTACGCCCTGGTAATCAGGGAATGATGCCAAGAGTAACACTTTTGGCTGGGTCATGCGCAAACATTTTCACACGGCAGAAGCCATTTTCCGCTGACGGGCCTTGGGCATGACCGAAACCTGCAGCGGACGCGCGAACTTAAGTCCCAATAAATAATAGCCTTCCGCAGGCGTACTACGTAGAGCCTTGGCGCGCAGAGTCCGCGAAGACCTCGGCAACAAAGCCAAAGCCGCCACCGGGGCGCTCGGAATTTCCAGCCGGACTTGAGCAATAGCGGGCAGAACCCGTCGAATCGCCACCAGCATCCCGCCCGCACTCACGTTTAAGGCAGTCGCAAATTCCAGAAATTCCTTACCCTTCCCGTCACGGCCGCGAACAAAAACGGGGATGGCGAGTGGCAGCCTGGACCACTTTCGCCTCTCATTTCCCGCTCGCAGACCGTTCATGCAGACCTCTCCAGATCTCTCAATACACCCCGTCGGGAGCACCTCAGGGGCCAAATCTCAGGTAAATACCCGACGAAACCCGGCAAGCCGCCCAAACGCCCTCCCTCTTCGACCGCAAAACCCGTAACGGAACGGCAGTTCCCTTCTCTTTTGTTCGTCTTTCATTCGGTTTCCGAAAATCCCCCGCTCCATGCCGTAAAACCCCGAAAGTGCAAGGTTTTGCTACACTTGGGTAATTCTCGTGCATTTTCCGTTGACAACAATTTGCGCCTGTCATACGATTTTGGTACAGCACTTGTCCTGAAACGGAAGGTGTGGTTTTCCCCTCTCCCCGTCAACCTGTGGTTTTTCCTAATGGCTACTGTCCAAAAGAACACGTGTGTTCCTGACGAGGGAGGACTCTCCGAACCTATGCCGGCTGCTGCTGTGACGCGTCCTGACGGCGATGTGCCCAGCCCTGAGAACCTTCTGCAGGAGTATAAAGAACTCCGCGAGCGTTTCCAGCGCACCACCAACGCTCTGGCCTCCGCCGCCCACGACCTCAAAACTCCGCTTTCGATTTTGAATGGTTACGTCGAGGTGCTGCACAGCGAGAAACTGGGCCCGCTCAGCGACCGCCAGCGCGAAGTCCTGCGCGACATGCAGGCCAGCGGAAAACGTCTGCAGCAATTCATTCAGGATTTCCTCACCTACAGTGCACTTGAAACTGGCGGGCTGCGCATGCAGTTCGCGCCCGGCAACATCAACGATTGCCTGTCGGACATGTGCCGCCTGTGGTCGAATCGTTTTCAGGAGAAAGGCCTGGCGCTTTATTTTCTGGCCAACGACAAGCTGCCGGTTTTTCCTTTCGATTCTCCCAAGCTGGAACGCGTCATCTCGAACCTGCTGGAAAATTCCTTCAAGTTCACGCCCCAGAGCGGAACCGTCTGGCTCCACGCCGAGCCGCACATGTGGGAACGCCGCGCCGCGGCTCAGCCTTCCACCGCGGAGCGCCGCCGCCAGAACGTAACTCATCCCAACTCAGTCAAAGTCAGCGTCTCCGACACTGGACCCGGAATTCCCGCCGAATTTCACCTTGAAGTTTTCGACGACTTTTTTCGCCTTCCCGGCAACGAAGCTCAGGAAGGTATGGGATTGGGTCTAGCCATAGCTCGACGCCTGGTACACGGCATGGGAGGAAAAATCTGGGTGGAAAGCGATCCTGGCGCAGGCTGCAAATTTTCTTTCCTGATCCCGTACAAACCGGCGGTTGCCGCCGCTAGTAAGGGGAAGAACCGATGAAGCCAACTGCAAAAATCCTGCTGGTCGACGACGAACCCGGCATGCTCCGTTACATCAAAACGTTGCTGGAAGTTGACGACTACAAAGTCGAGACCGCGACCACCGGCGAGGAAGCGCTCGCGCTCGTTGAAAAAGGTTCGCAGCCCGACCTCGTCCTGCTTGACGTGCTCATGCCCGGCATCGACGGTCTCGAGACTCTTGAGAAACTCCGCCAGATCCAGCCTGGCGTGAAAGTTGTCATGCTGTCCTGCGTCAACGACACTCGCAAGGTTGTGCACGCAATGAAGCTGGGCGCACTCGACTACCTCACCAAGCCTTTTCAAAAAGCGGAACTCGACGCCGTCATCGATCTCAGCCTCGGTCAGGGCAAGCAGACCTACAGCGGCGAGGTCGAAGAACTTTCGGAAGACGTATTCTTCATCGCGGCCAGCCCGCAGATGCGCAAGATTCGCTCGCAGGCCGCCCTCGTCGCCAATGTCGACATTCCGGTGCTACTGCTCGGCGAGAGCGGCACCGGCAAGGAAGTCCTCGGACGCCTGATCCACAAGCTCTCTCCCCGCGCCCACCGCACTTTCCTGAAAGTGAATTGTGCCGCGGTTCCAGCCGACCTGCTCGAAAGCGAACTGTTCGGGTACGAGCCGGGCGCTTTCACCGGTGCGACTCATGCCAAGCCGGGAAAATTCGAGCTCTGCAACAAGGGCACCATCCTGCTCGACGAAATCGGCGAGATGCCGCCGCTCCTGCAGGCAAAGCTGCTCCACGTATTACAAGACCAGCAGTTCTCGCGCCTGGGCAGTCGCAGCGTAATCAAAGTCGACGTCCGCATTCTGGCCGCGACCAACATCAACATTCCCGAAGCTCTCGCCAACAAGCGCCTGCGCGAAGATCTCTACTACCGCCTGAACGCTTTCACCATGCAGATTCCGCCGCTGCGCGAACGCAAGGAAGAGATTCCCATCCTGCTCAAGCACTCCATGACGTTGATGGCCGAGCGCTATGCGCGCGCGCCTTTGCCGCTCTCTCCGGCGTTGCTGCAGGCCTGTCAGAATCATTCCTGGCCGGGCAATCTGCGCGAGTTGAACAACTTCCTGAAGCGCTACCTGATTCTCGGGGACGAGAACCTGGCCGTCAGCGAGCTTCTTCCCCGCAACGACGGCAACGCCGGACCGAACGGGGATTCTTCAACTCGGGGAGCGGAACAGGGTGGGTTAAAATCTCTGGCGCGCACTGCGAAAGACGAGGCCGAAGCGCAGGCTATTACTCAGGCATTGGAACAAACCAACTGGAACCGCAAGCAAGCCGCAGCGATTCTCCAGATCAGCTACAAAGCGCTCTTGTATAAGATCCGCCAGTACGGAATCGCCGAAGCCAAAGGCCACCACAAACTCTCCGCCGGCGCGTAGTACTCGCGCGGGGCCACGGTACATGGGGTGCCCCATTTCTCGCGTCCTTCGCGAGAAGTGGGGACTTTCACGAGGTCGAAGCGTGGAAGTCCTTACACCCGCTCTCCCCGCCAACCCTACGGAACCGTCAGCGTGATGATTCCGCTCTTGGTGTCGCTATCGGACGTCGCGGTAACGGTAATCTTGTACGTCCCCGCAGGCGTTCCGCTGACCGGCGCTTGCGTAGTCGTAGTGCTGCAAGCCGGCTGCAGCAGGAGCAGCGCAAAGAGCGCACCAGCGAAGAATATTCCCATCATGCGCCGCCGCCGGCGATCCCCACCGGCGCCCACACCCAGCAAGGTCAATCCGGGAATCGCCAGCCAGATCGCGTAGAACTGTCGCGCCCCGAAAATAGACCCGATCGTTGTCACTGGCCGAGCCGTCGTCGTAATGTTGAGCGTTGAAGTTCCGGGCCCCGCTAGCGTCACCGTGCCGCTGCTGAAGTTGCACGCCGCCCCAGGCGGCAGGCCGGTGCACGCCAGAGAGATGGGCGAACCATAAACCGGCAGCGGAGTCAGTACCACCTGATACGTGGCCGTATCCCCGGCCGCCGGTACGCTCTTATCCGGCGGAGTCACCGCCAGTTTGAAATCGGACATGTTCGCCGATACCGAAGTGTGCGCCTGAACAATGTTCCCCGGCCCCATTACCTGTACCGAGCCCCCATTGAACCCGGTGACCCCGCCGCCGGTCGGCAGGGGGGTTACCACGATGGTGACGGTCGCCGCCGAGCCCGACTGCAGGGGCGGAAGACTGCAGCTCACCGTGGTATTGGTCGAGCCTCCTCCGCAGGTCCCGGCACTCACGCTCGCGGACACAAAGTTCAGCGTCACTCCTGTGCTGGCAGAACTCAGATCGTCCGTCAACGTGAGCTCGCTGGCCAGGTCTGGACCGTTGTTGGTTACCAAATAAGTGAACTGGGCCGGGTTCCCTGCGCTGATGTACTGCTGGTTCGTGCCCTGGGTCAGAAATCCAGCGATCGACAGGCTGTATGCTGGCCCCAGTTGCGCCACAAACGAATCATAGCCGCCGTTGTATCCATTCACCGGGTTCACGGCCGCTGCCGTGACCAGCGGTTTTTGCACCTGCAAGTCCGGCGAATTCGTGTCTCCCGCGAAGTACGCGTTCTGGTTCACATCCAGCGTAACGCCGGTACCCTCGCTCAACACGCTATTGGAGTCCGTGTTGTTTCCCCCAAAATAACTGGCCCATGAACCTGTCGGCGTCTGCCCCACTGTCGTGGTGGTGGTCGTGTTCAGCCGGGCAAAAAACGCGTCCTGGAAGCCCGTCAGAGCGCTCTGAATGGGGTTGGCCGGCGGTGAGACTGGAAAAGGCGAAGCTGGGGTGGACTGCGTCCATCCCGTCACTACGGCGCCCGCGCCGGAGTCCACCGCAATGGCCAATCCGGCTTCCTCGCCGCCACCTCCCAGATATGAGAAATAATTCAGCGCCACGTTCACGGGCGTGGTGGTCGTGCTGCTCGTCGGATTCGTCAACCGCGCTACAAACGCATCGTTCGGGGCTCCCGCGACCGCCGTACACTGCACCGGGTTGCTTCCCGCTACGAACTGGTTATCCAGGCAGGCTTGAAACGGAGCCGAGGTAATGACCGTAATTGTGCTCTTGCCGATGTCGATGGAGTTCGTGGTCCCGACGATATACACGTTCGCCGCTCCCGTATCCAGCGCAACTCCCGCGCCCAGGTCGGTTCCGCTGCCACCCAGGTAGGTCGACCAGATCAGCTGCTGTCCCTGGTTCGCGTTGGGGTTGAGCTTGGCCACGAACGCGTCGGGGAACACTTCTGAGGTGTTCGTACACTGCGGCGGATTCACGATGATAGCTGGAGGCGGCTGGTTCAGACACGGCTGGTACGCATTCAGGATGGGGAAGTCGGTGTTGCTGCATCCCGCGCATCCGGTGTAGGTGAAATTGGTGGTGCCGGTGAAGTACATGTTGCCGTTGGTATCGACGGCGATGCCTCCACCCGTGGCCACCGGCGGGTTCGTCGCCGAGTTGCCTCCGCCGAAATAGGTCGAGTAGTCAATGCTGCTCGCCTGCGGCGCAGTGGGGTTGACTTTGGTTACGAAGAACTGGGCCACTCCCGCGGCGGCCCGCGAAATACTCTGAAAGGGCTGCGCAAACGGTAGCGTGCTCGCCGGGAATTGATCGGTAGAGTTGGCCACGCCTGACGTCGTCGTGCCGGTTACGTAGAGGAAACCTGACGCATCGATCGTCATCCCGCTGGCGATGTCGTTGCCATTGCCGGAAAGATAGGAAGAGTACAGCAGCACCGTGGCGTCAAACTTCAACTTCGTCACAAATACGTGCTGGGTGCCCGCGCTGCCCGCTTCCGGGACAATCTGGTACGCGTTGGTCGCGCTGGTGGGAAAGTTATTCGAAGTGGTTGTCCCAGCCACGAATGCATCGCCCGCGCCATCCACTCCGATTCCCACCGGAGTGTCGGTCCCGTCGCCACCCAGATACGTCACATACAGAAGCTGCGCAGGCGTCTGGCCCAGTGGCGGCTCGATCTTGGCAATATAAACGTTCTGCGTCGCTCCCGCAGCAAGGGTGGGCTGAAACACCGTACCAGTCGTCGGGAGATTAGGCGACGTGGTCGAACCTGCCAGGTAGATATTGAAGTTTCCGTCGACCGCAACAGAGGTCGGGCGACCGAAGACGCGCGTCGTGCCGATCAAGAGCGAACCTTCGTCTCCGCTGCCCCCGAAATATGTTGAGAACGTCAGGATGGGGTCGATGACCAGTTCGCGCGAGTGATCGTAGGATCCAATCGCGAATCCCGCGCGGTTGGCGCCCCGCAGAACGAACCTGCCTTCCACCGCTTGCTGCCGCCCCGCGATTTCCTGGTATACGCGCGGAGCCTCGAACTGCACGCTGCTATCCTCGCCCTTGATGACCAGAGCCCCATCTTTCAGCTCCAATTTTTTCGCCCCGTTGAATTCAAGCTCAGCCTGCCCCGGATTGGACCCGGGCGCTACCTGGAAGTCGTACTCAAGACGGCCTTGATTTCCATAAAAAACCAGATTGATTCCGGGATAAATATTCTCGTAGCGCACCCGGGCGAACTGCGGCACAGCCGTACGCCACTTCGCGGGATCATTCCCCAGAAAGTAGTTGCTCTTGCCCGGCAACAGATCCGCGCCGGTCACAGTGGGGTTTGGATTCGCTCCCGCCAGCTTCATCTCCAGCGAATGTACGCGGATCTGGGAAGCAGTCTGCTTCCCCGAGCCGCTCTTAGACGTTCCCCGTTTCGGCCGGTCCCGCGAAGTTACGCTCAGAATCGCGCCCTCGGAGCCCAGAAACAAGCTATACCCCGATCCGCGGGTCACAAACTTAGCTCGCGGATCGGCGGCGTCGAGGTTCCCTTGTCCCCGGTTCGGTTCGAAGATCAGCGGCAGTCCGGCAAAGAGCGAGCGTGCGCGGGACTCTACTTCTCCCTTGGCTTCGCTATGCTCGGTCCCCAGCTGGCTCGGCATCGTCGCCCCCAGCTCTGCAATCGCTGAAGGCTGGGCCGCGTCGTTCGCGGCGGTTTGGCGTGAGCGGGAACCCCACCCGAGAACCGCGCATCCTGCCGCGAGCAGCATCAGCCCTGCCGCCAGAACACGAACTCCTACCACGGATGTTCCCAACCAACGGTGATTCAAGTCCACTCGTTCCTCCGATGCAGTGAAACCAATATGCTTCAAACCAATATGCTTCAACCCAGTATTCTTCCGATCTTGCCCGTTCCGATCTTGCTTACCCGAATCGCTCTCGTCGAGCTCGTTCTGGCAAGATCGTTTTCGCTCAAGATCTGTTTTCGCTCAGAGCAGTGCAGAGATTAGGGACGGCGCACACATCCATCGAGCTTCGCGCCGGCGAACCTGACCGCGGCTTGCTTGTCACTGGAACTGGCAGAAAAATTTAAATAACTACTTAAACATCTGACGGATAGACAAGTCAAGCGACCCCCCCGCCCAACTCATGTGTGGACAGCCGCCCCGGCTGTCCGGTCGAGCGCTGCTCGGCCGAGTTTGCATGCGCTGGCACTCCGACGCACCCCTCCGTCACCGCTTCAGGCTTCGTCAGATGCGCCCCACCGCGTCGAAAGATGCCGCGCCATGGCACAAAAGTGGCGTGAAAAAAATTGCGTGAACCCGGTCCTGGAAAACGACGATCCCCAAGTCCGCAACCGCTTGCATGAGCCGCGCTCACATCGGCTCATCGGACTTCGCAACCCGCTCATTCTTCTGAGAGAACTTACGGCTCACGAAGGTCTGCAATGGCAGCGCGATTGCTCGTAGCTCAACCGAGCCATGCGCGCACGTGCGTCCTCCCGCGGCTCCACGGACGAATTCTGTTCCGAAATCCGAACGGATTAACCGAATCAGTTCCAACTGGCATTTTGCTGTTGCAAACTGCTGATGTTTCTATACATTGAGGGCTACGGGGCCGCATTCAGCCGAACTTCACGCCTCGCTTTTTGGGGCATTTGCCGTATGCCGTGTCGCTTTTCCGGGGGAATATGCGCTCTTCACCGAGCGTTCTGGCCATGCAACCGAATTCACAGGAACGGCGGATGATGCGGCGCTTCGACATGCGGCTGCCGGCCATCGTCCGACTCGAAGGCTCCAGCGACTCCGCCACCACCGAAGTTCAAACCGAGACTCAGAACGTCAGCGCCCGCGGCGTTTTCTTCTACCTCGACCGCCCCGTCGACGCCGGGACCAAGCTCGAAGTCACCCTCACCTTCCCACCCCACGTCACCCTCACCGATGCGGTTCGCGTCCGCTTCACCGCCCGCGTCATCCGCGTCGAACATCCTCTTCCTTCTTCCCGCATCGGCACCGCCGCCATGATCGAGGACTACGAATTCCTTCGCTCCACCGGCGCCCCCGACTTCCTCGCCGCCCTCCAGTCCGAATGGAAATCCACCAACTGAAGTGAGCGTGGCAAATGAATGTGGGGCGGACACTCCTGTCCGCCGGTTCTGACTTTTTCGGCTTCAGGCTTCCGGCTCTCGGCTTCCGAGTCTCAATGCGGTGATTTTGGGTGGCGCAGCGCTTCCAGCGCTGCGAGAGGACTCTTAAGTTATAGCGGCGGGCTTTAGCCTGAGGTAATTCTCGTTGAGATCAATCTTCCCGCTGCAACCCGGAAGCCGAGCGCCGGAAGCCGGAAGCCTTCACTTCTCTCTCCTCCCGCCGCAGCCGCCCAAACCTGCGCACCAGACTCCCCAGATACACCCCATGAATCACCCAGGTGGCAACATAGGCGGCGATCAGAAACTTCACAGCATTCATCGCGCACTCCGACTGAGAGGAAGACTGGCCCCGGCCGCCGCTCCCGCGAGCGATTCCATGGCATGCGCTTCTTCGATCTCGCGGTGCAGCAGTTCCAGCCGGAAGCGCGACCAGCACACTAGAAACGCGAAGCACAGAAACGCCATCCAGCTGATCAGTAGCGTATCCAGCATGCGTGGATCCATCGACCCACCTCCGCCGATCACCGGCTGCGGATGCTGCGTCCGGAAGAACCAGATCGAAAAATAAACCAGCGGCACATCCAGCGCCCCAAACACCGCCAGCGCCGCCGCCAGCAGTTGCGTCTGCGCGCTGTTCGAAAAGCGCCGCAGCACCAGATAACTCACATAAATCAGCCACAACACCAGCGTCGAAGTCAGCCGGATATCGCCCGGCGCCCACCAGATCCCCCACACCGGCCGCGCCCAGATCGGCCCCGTCACCAGCACGATGGTACAAAAAACCACGCCCACTTCGGCTGTCGTCACCGCCAAAACATCGAGGCGATCTCCGGGGAAAAGCCACCCAATTACAAAATAGAAGATCGGAATCAACAGCACCGTCGTCGCCACTGCGCTCGGACGCATCCCCGCCGGTATCAGCCGCTGCACCGGCGGCAAAAAGCAGGCAATCACTCCCGCCACTCCGATGACAGTCACAATCCACTTCGCAGCCGTTCGCGTCGAGGGCTTCCCGCTGGCCAGATATTGAATCGACGCAATAAAATTAATGAAGAACAACAGAAACGCCGTCCACGCCGAAGGCACATGGTAATAAATGATGCGGTAGATATCCCCCTGCTGCGCGTCGGTGGGCGCAACCCACCACGCCTGATAAAAGGCGTACGCCAGGAAAATCGCCGTAAGAACCGAGAGGATCGGGAAGAGTCGTTTCATTCCGCGTGCAGAATCGTGCCAAACAGCGCCAGACAAGCTGTAGTAAACACCACATCGTAGGTGAGAAGCAATACGAGGTAAAAGTGTGCCGACTCTTCGCCGGTCAGAATGGAAGTCGTGCCCGCCACCATCGCGATCACCGCGGGAATCGAAACCGGAAACAGCAGCAGCGGCAGCATGATCTCGCGGCTGCGGGTGCGCAGCGACATGGCCGCGAAGAATGTCCCATTCACCACCAGCGCCCACGTTCCCAGCAGCGCGATCGGAATCAACTGCCACGCCGGACCCAGAACCCGCACGTTATAGAAGATCACGAACAACGGTGTCATCAGCGCTTCCAGCACGCTGACAAAAATAAAATTTCCCAGCGCCTTGGCCAGAAACAACGCATTCGCCGGAGCCGGAGAAACCCGGTACGCGTCCAACACTTGATTACGCAACTCGCGCGCCCAGGTCTGATTGAGCGCCGTCACCGACGCAAACAGAAAACTCACCCACACCAGTCCGCCAACAATGTGCCGCGACTCCTCCGCCAGCGGATCGAACGAAAACATAAAAATCACCACCACCAGCAGGGAAAAAAACAGCATGGCATTCAGCGCGTCCTTCGAGCGCCACTCCAGCCGAATGTCTTTCACCAGCGTCGCCATGGTCACCGCCCAAAGCGAGTTCATTGAAGGCCCTCCCGCGCCAGGCTGCTCGTCCGGTCCACAATCTGCCCCGCTTGCATCCACACAAACTCGTCGGCCACGCCCTCCAGCAGCGCCGCCTGGTGCGTGATCACGAAAACCGTCTTCCCCGCATCGCGCATTCCCTTCAGCAGCCCCACCATGGCCTGCGCCGAATGCACATCCACATTCGAAAACGGCTCATCCAGCAGGAGCACTCGCGGATCATGCAGAATCGCCCGCGCCAGCGACATCCGTTGTCGCATCCCCTGCGAATATTGTCCCGCTGCCCGCGTTAGCTCCGGATCGAGCCCCACGCTCCGAATCACCTCTGCGCAGCGTCTGTTGTTATCCAAAATCCCATACAGACTCGCAAAGTAGCGCAGGTTCTCCGTCCCGCTCATCTCGTCGTAAAGCAGCGACGGATGCGCCATATACCCAATCTCGCGGCAAGCCTCTCGCGGACTCTTACCAAAGATCGAGATCTCTCCTCGCGTCGGCTGCGCCAGCCCCGCCAGCGCCCGCAACAGCGTAGTCTTCCCCGCTCCGTTCTCGCCGAGAATCGCGTGAAACCGTCCCTCGTCAAACTCCGCCGTCACTCCACGCAAAGCGGCAAACCGCCCAAACTGCTTGACCACGTTATTGACGGTGATGGCGGGCTGCGCGGCTTGGGTCACGTGTGCTTGGACGAGCGTGCGGAATCGTAAATGCAGGTTGAGTTTACAGGAGCAGGAGAAGGATGGCGAAAGGCGTGATCACCATCTGCGATATCCGTAGGCGATTTTTGTGACGACGGAAGACGAGCCCAGCAGATGCGATTCGTCGGCCGGCGCCCACTCCGGGACCGCCCAGAATGCGTACATCAGACGGCGTGGACCGTCGGCAAACTCGTCGGTAAACCACCACTGGTTCTCGCCCCAGGCGCGTGTGCCTTACCCCCAAACCAGCGGCCTTGCGTATCCAACGGAAAACACTATGATTCAAAGTGGCCGAATAACGTGCCAAAGGAACGCCCATGGAACCACCCCTCACTGCCTACCAGCGCAACCTCGCAGAGCACCGAATTATGTTCGATCACCCGCTGGCTTCCGATCTTGAGGAAGCTCTGCGAAGGACCTCGCTGGCATGTGCCGAAAACGGTAAGAAAGAGACCGGTTTGATTGAGTTTTTCTGCGGACTGTATCTCCACTGCCGGAAAGGAGTCTCTGATCACTTCAATGGAGATTTCGACGCCGTACTCACACGGACCTTTCCAAAGCATCGTTACGGTGTTGAAGGTCTTGTACCCGACGCAATCCTTGAAAAGGCCGCCGGTGACGACGAGTCTGGCGGGTTTTCCTATCCGGTTAAACATAGCGATGAAGTTCTTCGTCTTTTGTGGCTGGCAATGGCATTGGCGAACGCAGTTGGGAAAAGGGCCTCGCTAAAGGATACGCTTGCCGCGCTGGGGCAGGACATGGGTTGGACAAGCCAGCTCTCACATCATGGATTGACGCTTGCACATAAGGTTGCCAACTTTGATTCAGATATTGGAACGGTCGTCTTTCATGCAACTACGCACATGAACGCCGCTTGGCCAAGGCGATTGGAATTTCAGCATGATGGAACTGTGAAACCGCCATTTACGCTTGAGGCTAAAACTCCATCAGGAGGTTTTCAGCCTGTGCGCACCGCACGCATCAAGCTTAATGGGAACAAAGTGGCGGAGATTGTGTGGCCAGCAATAGCAATTGTCAACGCCGCCGTCGAACTCGACGCATCGAACTCGATCGAGTTGGAGCTTGACGGGCCAGCGTTCGGAAGCATCGAGTTCACGATTCGGGGCGCTTCACGAACTATCCAGTGACGGAACCAGCGATTGCGCTCATCGACTTGGTTATTGGGGGACGGGGTGCGGCTTCAATCATCGCGCCACTTAACGCCGCGCTGAAGCGCGCCCCTTCCACAGTGGCTCCCGGCTTTCCCGCTCAAACCCGGCGTCCACGGCGGTTCCCGATCCTAGTTGGAAGGTTTTTCCTTGGGGCGCTCGTATGCTTTCTGCAGATATTTGCGGGCTTCGTCCAGGGCGCCGAAGGTGTTGTCGTTGGTTTGGGTCGCCTGGCGGTATTGGCCGACGGCGCGTTCGCGCTGGCCGGTGATATCGAAAATCTTGCCGAGCTGGATGTGGCTCCAGACTTCGGTCCAGCGCGGCTCGCCGTCCCCATCAATGGCTGCCCGGTAGGCGTTGGCCGACGACTGGTAGTTCCGCTGATAGAAGAAAATCTCGGCGATGCGGTAGTGGGCGAGGGAACTGTTCTTGTTGAGGTCGAGGGCTTTGTTAAATTCGACCAGCGCGCCCGCGAGATCTCCCTGTTGCTGAATCGCCTGGCCGCGCAGGATTGCGGAGCGCAACTTCACGTCACTGGAATTGGTCAGCACATGGTGGTCGGGATCGACCGAGATGCGGCGCGGGCGGCCGAAGGTTTCAATCGTAAATGCGGAGTCTGTGCCCTGAACGTCGATGCGCTTATTCTCGGTTTTTCCGTCGGTGTCAATGCGAAGATCGACGGGCATGCGGAACAGATCGAGATCCTGAGTAATTTCGCCGTTCACGCGGAATCCGGCGACCTTTTCTTCCTTGGGCTGCTGGGCAGCGGTGGCGGCGGCGCCGCCGAGCCGGTAGGTGGTGTACTTCACTTTAAACTCGGGGGCGCCGGTCGAGTCCAGCCATTGCGAGAAGAACCAGGTGAGCTGGTCGCCGTAGTTTTTCTCGGCGACGATCTTGAAGTCGTCCATGCTCGCGGATTTGCCGGCGAACTGCGTGGCAAATTCGCGCATCGTTTTGTTGTATTTGTCCTCGCCCAAAACCCAGCGCAGCATGTGCAGAATCATCGCGCCCTTGTCGGTGGCCAGCGACTGAAACTCGGTGGAAAAAATGTCGAGCTTGCTGGCGCTCGACAGCGGAACCGTGTCATAGGCCAGAGCGCCGACTGACATATCCTTCACCGCTTCTTCGAGGCCGGCGCCTCCGGCGGCGTTTTCGACGTATAGCGCTTCCGAATAGCGGGAGAAGCCGTCGGTCAGCCACCAGTCTTCCTTGCTTGCCGGGCTCACTGAGACGCCCCACCACTGGTGCGCGATGGCATTGGCCATCAGGCGGTAGTTAGTTTTTTCAGTGATGGATGGCCCGGCCAGTGCGGCGATTTCAGGCGCCCAGGCGTAGGGCAGGGTGTCGCCGGGCAACTCCACCACGTTCAGTTTCTGCGAGGGCGGCAGGCCGTAGAGCGTGATGAAGTAGGTGAACTCCTGCACCGCGGTCGTGGTGTAAGCCGGCGCGATGCTCTGATGCGTCGGCTTGAAGAAAACGTGCAGGTCGAGGCCGGCTTCGTCGCTCTTGTACTCCTGAAAAACTCCGGCAACGATGGTGCCGGGAAAACTCGGCTTGCTGGAAACGAACGTGAAAGTCTTGGTGGGCAGCACGCTGGCGTTGGGTTTTTTCGACGGCACGGCGTCGCTGACCGACGACTTGCCGCTGCCGATCACGAGCATATGCGCGGGTACGGTCACGCTGATGGTGGAGGTGAAACGGTTCAGGCCGAACCCGCTCACCGGGAACCACCGGCCCGAATAAAACAAATAGCTGGTGTCGTCGCCGATATATGCCAGTTTGAGGCCGGGGACCGGACTGTTGTCGCCCGATTCGAGCTGGCCTTCGTATTCAAAAGTCAGGGTGGTGGAAGCATCTTTGGACAGGCCCGCGGGAAGAGGCACGCGCACGGTCGAGTCCTGCGTGACGCGCTCGGCGGAAAGCGACTGGCCTTTTTCGTCGAGAACTTTGGTGACGCGCAGGTCGTTGTGCAGTTCGAAGACGGCGACGGTCATATCCTGCAACGCAGTGAACTTGACCTTGGCGCGAGCCGTGATCTGGTGGAGATGGGGTTGGAGGTCAGCCTCGATCTGGTAGTCGTCGACGCGCAGCCGCGCCTTGTCCGCCGCTGCCGACGGCAGCGCGAGCAGGGCAACCAACCCCAGAGTCAGGGAACTCGTAAGGACGCTCAGAGCGCGCCGCGGGTGAATCCACATTCAGGAGAGTCTCCAGGAAATGATAACCCATTTCCTATGATGAAGATTCTGACGTAAAAGATGCTGGGAGCACAAGGTTTAGACGAAGGATGTCAGGATTTTGTCACGGGGAGAATGGGGCCGTTTCCACGGCTTTGTCATTTCGAGCGTAGCGAGAAACCTGCTTTTCTGCGGGCGCAGGCAAGAACCCAGGTCCCTCGCGTTGCTCGGGATGACAATCGGGACTGGGGCTGAGCCTTAGCGCTTTGCGACCAGCGAAAGGATGATCTCGGCGGCCCGGTCTGCGGGGTGCTGCGCCACTCCGGAATCAGCCTGTGGGGCGCGCAGGCGCGCCTTTACCCCGGCCAGACCCTGCAGCATGCGTTGGCGAGGAGGACCATCGGGCAGGATTTCCCTCAGACGGGCGACCACCTTCTCCGCCGTGAAATCCTGCTGCACCAGCTCCGGGACGACTTCCTCTTCGGCAATGAGGTTAACCATGGCAAATCGCGGTACCTTCACCCGCGGCTTGCCTAAGGCGTAGGTAAGCGGCGAGACGCGGTAGACCATCACGAAGGGCGTGTTCATCATGGCGGCCTCGACCGTGGCCGTGCCGCTGGCCACGATGCCGGCACGCGAGTGAAACAGTGCAGGCAGGGCATCGGGGACAACTCGAATCTTCGGGAGTTCACTTCGCCGCCGCCTCGCGTCCGGGTCGTCACCTTCCTCGCCCATCAGGCCGTACAAGAATTCGGGGTCAATTGTGGGTGCGATGGGGAGCAGGTACTCATGTTCGTCGCCAAGCTGCAGCCTGGCGTCCACGATCGTAGGCAGGTTCATCCCCACTTCTTTCCTGCGGCTGCCGGGCATCAGCGTGATCCATTTTTTCCCGGGATCGAGCTTGAACTGCGCTGCATACTCACCACGTTCGATCGTTGGCGGCGCCAGTTCCGCTAGTGGATGTCCGACAAAAGTCGCGTCCACGCCGCGCTCGCGGTAGAACTTTTCTTCGAACGGGAAGATAACCAGAGCCTTGTCGATGTAGTCGCGGATCAGCCGCACGCGTCCCTGCCGCCATGCCCAGAACTGCGGCGCGACGTAATAAACCGTAGGAATACCGCGCCTCTTCATCTGCCGTGCGACCCGCCAGTTGAAGGCGGGAGAGTCGATCACGATCGCGAGATCCGGCTTGCGATTATCGGCCTCCGCAATCAAGCGCCGGTAGCGCCCGAGGATCTTGGGGAGATGACTGAGAATCTCGGTGATGCCGACCACGGCTAGGTCTTTGGAGTCGACGACGATGTCGAATCCGGCAGCGCGCATGCGTTCTCCGCCGACTCCGAAGAATTCAATCGCAGGCGTGAGCACCGGCGCCTCGCCGCTCTGGCCGAAGGGCGAAGTTCGTGTGGGGACAGCCGCCCGCGGCTGGCCGGCGGAGCGCAGCTCCGCGGGCTTTTGCCCGGCAGCCCGCCGTAAAGCCTCAATCAGCTGCGCCCCATACATTTCCCCCGAAGCTTCGCCGGCTGAGATCAGAATTCGCAAGACAGCATTGTAAAGCCGCGCACCCTTATCTTGACCGACGATGAAGGCAGCGAAGAGCACCGTGAAAGTAGAAGATCGGACTCATGCTACTCAGCCGTGAGAGTCCCAGAGCAAAGTTGTATTCGTGGTAAAATGTGTTCAGATCGAGGGAGAAATGAAGTATGCGACGCCCGGTCAAACTCGACTTTAAGCCTCTGTCTCTGGAAGAGACAGCGAAAGCGCTGGGAATTCCGCAGAAGCGGGCGGCGCAAATCATAACCATGTTTGGTGCTTCTCCCGAAGGCTTGCGCAGGCGGCGAACTATGAAGAGCAGGGTGCGCACGCAGAAGACATTCTCACGGCCGGCGAAGACATCGCGCTAGTGGATTCCGAAGAAATGGGCCCCTGGTGACACCCGGTCGCCATGGCAGAAGCGAAAGAGTCGGTATTCCTCAACATTCCGTACGATCGGCAGTTCACGCGGACTTATCTCGCTTACATTGTCGCGCTCAGTGCCATGGGCTTTGTGCCGAAGGCGACCCTCGGGATTACAGGCAACCGTCGGCTTGACCGGATTGCCGGACTGATCGAGCGCTGCGAATACTCGATTCACGATCTGTCGCGAGTGCAACTGGACCGCAACGCACCGCGCACACCACGTTTCAACATGCCATTTGAACTTGGGCTGGCGGTTGCGTGGGCACAGGAGCATCCCAAGCATCGGTGGTTTGTTTTTGAATCGAAGCGCCGACGATTGAACAAGTCTTTGAGCGATCTGGATGGGACTGACGCGTATATTCACGATGGAACGGTGCGCGGTGTGATGCGGGAAATGTGCAACGCGTTCGTCAGCCCGGGGAGTCAGCCTACTGTCCCCGAAATGATGAAGATGTATGGCGAGCTTCGCGGAAACGCCCCGGAAGTGATGAGGAGAGCAGGAGCGCATTCGTTGTTTGCGGCGCGGGTGTTCTCGGATTTGTGTTTGGGAGCGGCTGCGCTGCGGAAGAAGTATCTGGAAGTGTTATAGCCCTCAATCGTCGGCGCTCACGGTCGACTCAGGCGCCGGCGAGCTCTCCGCCGAGACGATCTCCTGATCTTTATACTGCAGTTGATACAGCTTGAAGTAAATGCCGCGCTGCGCCAGCAGTTCCTGGTGGGTGCCCATTTCGCGGACCTGGCCTTTGTGCATGACGATGATCTTATCGGCGCGCTGCACGGTGGAAAGGCGATGCGCGATGATCAGCGAGGTGCGGCCTTCGACCATGCGGGCGAGGGCGTCGCGTACTTTGAATTCGGTTTCGGTGTCGACGCTCGAGGTGGCTTCGTCGAGAATCAGAATTTTCGGCTCATGCGCCAGCGCGCGAGCGAAGGAGATGAGTTGCTTCTGGCCGGTCGAAAGGGTCGATCCGCGCTCGCGGACTTCTTCGTTGAATCCCTTAGGCAGCGCACGGACGAAGTCGCCGAGATTCACATCTTCGGCGGCCTTGGCGACGAGAGTGTCCTGAATACGATCAGTGCCTAGGCGGATGTTGCCGCCGATCGTGCCCGTGAACAGGAACGGATCCTGAAGCACCACGCCGAAGCGGGCGCGCAGGTCGGCGAGGTCCATTTCTTTTACGTCGACGCCATCGATGCGGACCGCGCCGCGCTGCACGTCGTAGAAGCGCAGCAGCAGGGAGATCAGCGTCGTTTTCCCCGCTCCTGTGTGGCCGACTATAGCGACGGTTTCTCCGGGATCGATGGCGAAGGTTACGTCCCGCAGGACCCAGTCGGGAGTGGGAGCGTTGCCGTCTTCGGGCAAAGATCCCGCCTCGCGTTGCTCGGCTGGATGGACGAAGGAGTCCGTCCCTACACGAGCATCGTCTGGCATGTCCCGGTAGGCGAACCAGACGTGGTCGAACTCGATGCGGCCGGGGCCTTCCGGTTTCTTCGTTACTGCGGGGGAAGCGATATCGACCGGAGTATCCGCCAACTTGAAAATCCGTTCGCTGGCCGCCATCGCGGACTGCAATGTGTTGTACTTTTCGCTGAAGTCCATGATGGGGCGGAAAAAGCGTTGCGCGTACGCCGTAAAAGCGATCACCACGCCGAGCGAGGCTGGGGTCGCGACTCTGTGAAACGAAATCAGAGCATGGCGGCTGAACTCAACGGAAATACTTGTGGCGACGACGCCACTCATCACATCCTTTCCGCCGAACCAGATCACGCAGGCAATCGCGATCGCGGAAAAGAAATCGACCACCGGATAGTAGAGCGCATAGGCCAGGATCGCATCTTTGTAGGCGTCCATGTGGCTGCGGTTGATTTCCGAGAAGCGGTGGTAGGCCTTGCGCTCGCGGTTGAAAAGCTGCAGCACAACCATACCGCTGACGTGCTCCTGCAGATAAGAATTGATGCGGGCGATGGCGGTGCGAATGCGCCGGTAGGAATCGCGCACCTTGTCGCGAAAAAATTTAGTCGCTACCACGATGAACGGGAGTACGGCGAACGTGATCAGCGCCAGCTTCCAGTTCATGCACAGCATGATGCCCAGAATTCCCAGCAGCACGAACAGGTCTTCGAAGATCGCGTCGAGGCCGGAGGTGAACATTTCGTTCAAGGCGTCGACGTCGGTGGTGACGCGCGTGACCAGGCGCCCGACGGGGTTGCGGTCATAAAACCCGACGTGCATGCGCTGCAGGTGGCGAAAAATCTGGCTGCGCAGGTCGAACATGATTTTCTGTCCCACCCACTGCACGTAGTAGGTCTTCAGGAAATCGAACACGAACCCGACAATCAGCAGGCCCAAATAGATAAAAGAAATCCGCGCGATACCGGTCATCGGGCGCGAGCTGAGCCAACTCCACAGGCCTAAGGATGACGACGAGGCCGACGCCTTCACTGGCGCGAGATAGCGGTCGACCGCAACCTTCACCAGGTAAGGTCCCAGCACATCGCAGAACGATTTGAGAATGATCGAGGCAATCGCAATCGTCACCTGCCAGCGGTAAGGACGCAGGTAGGTGAGCAGCCGCCGCATCAGCCGGCTGTCATACGCTTTGCCTAATATTTCTTCTTCGTGGGCCATCGTTTCCCGGTCGACATCTCTCGAAAACAGCGGGTGAGTGCCGTCAGAACGCCTCTAACAGCCTACCTGAAATAGATGGCCGGGGCCGCGCCCGGGATGGAAAAGGTTTGAGTGTGGCGCGGACGCTCCCGTCCGCGAAAGGATGGGATAATCACAACAGTGGCCCTAGGAATCTACATATCGGTGCCGTTCTGCAGGACGAAGTGCAGCTACTGTAATTTCGCGTCTGACGTGTTTTCGAAAGTTATCTTTGAGCGCTACGTGGATCGGGTGTGCGCCGATATTGCGGATGCTCCTCGAACCGCGAATGAAATGGGCGGGCGCATCGAGCCCGAGGTGGACTCGATCTATCTCGGCGGCGGGACCCCCACGGTGCTCGAACCCGCGCAACTCCAACGGGTGTTTGATGCGGTCCGGGCGCAGTTTTCCCTGCAGCCTGACACCGAAGTGACGGTCGAGTGCGCACCCGGGACGCTTGGCCCCGAAGTGTTGGAAGGCTTGCTGCGCTGCGGCGTGAATCGCGTCAGCCTGGGCGTGCAGTCGTTCGTCGACGCCGAGGCCGCGGCGGTGGGGCGGTTGCATAAGCGATCGACAGTGCTGGATGACATCGCCCGCCTGCGCGGAGCGGGAATTACAAATATCAATATCGATCTGATCGCGGGGCTTCCGCACCAGACCGCCGAGACCTGGCAGCAATCACTCGATGACGCGCTTGCGACCGGGGCTGCGCACGCGAGCGTCTACATGCTGGAAGTGGACGAAGACTCGCGCCTGGGCCGCGAGGTGATGGCCGGAGGCACGCGCTATCACGCGCATTTTGTGCCGGACGAAGACGCGACCGCGGATTTCTATCTCGCTGCCAGCGATCGGCTGGAAGCCTCCGGCATCGCGCAATATGAAATTTCCAACTTCGCCCGGCCCGGTTCTGAATCGCGGCACAATCTGAAGTATTGGACGCGGCAGCCATATCTCGGTTTCGGCGTTGACGCGCATTCGATGCTAGTAGTAGACCGGGAAGGGCACGAGTTCACTCGTGCCGCCAAGCCGCAGGCAAAGGAACTGGGCTTTGGCCCCTGCGGCCCCGAAGCAGTGCGTTTCGCCACCGTCGATTTGTTGGAGAAATATGTTGCTGGCTCGCCCCTGCAACGCACTCCGGTTTCGCGTTCAAATGCATTGGAGGAGAACTTCTTTCTCGGCTTGCGTTTGAATCGAGGAGTAGACCTGCGAGAGATTGCCGCGAGCTTTGGTTCGCAAGCGCTTGCCGAGCTGCGGCCCCCAATTGCGGAACTGGTCGCGGATGAACTCCTGCAAGAGAGCGGCGATATTATTCGGCTCACGGCGCGCGGAAGATTGCTCTCGAACGAAGTCTTCCAGCGATTTCTCGCTCCACTTCCCTTGTCGGGTAAGGTCTAGTGCTGCGAGAAAACGCGTCGGGAGCCACCCCGGGGGTGCAGACCATCCGGTCGGTTGGCTGGAGAACGATATCCCTCATTTCCCCCGGTGTTCATGCTGGTTTCCGCATCTTCTGGATTGCGGTTCTGAGGTAACTTTGTCGCACTCCAACGCTGTGTTCTAATCAAAAGTCAGATCGTCCAGGCAATCAGGACATAGGGCCACATCGTGCGGGAGGAACCTTGGATTTCCAGCTGAACGAAGAGCAGTTGCACCTGAAAAAAACTGTCCGCGAGTTTGCCGAGCGCGAGATTAAGCCCAACGTCATGAAATGGGACGAAGCCGGCGAATTTCCGCTCGCGACCATCAAGGAACTGGGCAAGCTCGGCATGCTGGGGATGATTTTTCCTCCGGAGTACGGCGGTGCGGGCATGGGCTACGTGGAGTACGTCACCGCGATCGAAGAACTCTCTCGGGTCGACGGATCGGTCGGCATCATCGTGGCGGCACATACGTCGTTGTGCTCGAACCATATTTTTCTGGCGGGCAATGAAGCCCAGAAAAAGAAGTACGTCAGCAAGCTGGCCACCGGCGAATTCATCGGCGCATGGGGGCTGACCGAGCCTTCCTCAGGTTCGGACGCGGGCAGCGCCCGCATGACCGCCGTGCGCCGCGGCAACAACTGGGTACTGAACGGCACCAAGACTTTCTGCACCAATGGGCACTATGCGGACGTGATCGTTGTGTTGGCGGTAACCGATCGCGCGGCGCATACTCACGGCATTTCCGCGTTCGTGGTCGAAAAAGACACGAAGGGGTTTCGTCCCGGCAAGAAAGAAAACAAGCTCGGACTGCGGGCCAGCGACACGGCCGAGTTGATCTTCGAAGACTGCGTAATTCCGGCAGAGAACTTGCTGGGCGGCGAAGGCCAGGGATTTCCCGACGCCATGCGCGTGCTCGATGGCGGCCGCATCTCGATTGCGGCTCTATCACTCGGCATGGCCGAGGGCGCCTACGATGCGGCCCTGAAATATTCCAAGCAACGCAAACAGTTTGGCAAAGCGATCAGCGATTTTCAGGCGATCCAGTGGAAGCTGGCCGACATGGCCACCGAGATCGATGCCGCCATGCTGCTCACCATGCGCGCCGCGTCCATGAAAGATGCCGGCATGAAGACCACGCAGGAATCTTCCATGGCGAAGCTTTATGCCAGTGAAGTGGCGGTGAAGTGCGCCAACGAAGGCGTGCAAATTCACGGCGGTTACGGATTCATCAAAGATTATCCCGCCGAGAAGTTTTATCGTGACGTGAAGCTGTGCACCATCGGAGAAGGCACGAGTGAGATTCAGCGGCTTGTTATCGCGAGGCAGTTGCTGAAGGACTAGCGACCTGCGTGCCCGGAGCGCGGCCGGCGCGTCGGGTACCAAGCCGTGCTTGAACACCTCCGGGTGTTCCAGCTGCCGTCGGTGTGATAGCTTTCTGCGCATGGCAGAACCTCTGGCCCCCAACGTTGCGCTCCCGGCGGAGACTACGCAGGACGAGCGCACCATGGCCGTTCTGGCTCACGTTTTGCAATTGGTCGGCGGCTGGATCGCACCTCTCGTCATCTTCTTCGTAAAGCGGCAGTCTCGCTTTGTTTCCTTCCACGCGTTGCAGGTCCTGTTTCTGCAACTCGTCTACCTCGTGATCGTCGGCTGCCTCATAATGTTTTGGATCTCGGGCATCTTGCTGACCATCCTCACGTCTCACGCGAACAACCATTCGCCTCCGCCCGCGCTCTTCGTGATCCTTCCTCTATTCTGGCTCGGCTTCATGGGAATGTGGGTGACCACGATCGTGATTGCAATTGTCTTTTCGGTCAAAGCGGGGCGTGGCGAATGGGCGGAGTATCCGTGCTGGGAAAGTGGGCCCGCCAGATATTGAAAATCGGGCCAGGTGGTGGGGCTATGAAATCGTGATTATGGAACCCTGACTGTGGTTCTTCACGTTTGCTTGAGCTTACCCTGACCCGTTCTTGTGAATCACCATGTTCATCATTCACGGTGCCTACCATTTCCGGCCGACGCGGGTTGCGTTTCGTGATGACTACTGCCTGCGCTGTCGTGCGCCGCGTCGAGCGATTGCGGTGCGCACGTTTGATGTTGGGCATATTTTCTGGATCCCGATTCTGCCCGTGGGCTATTGGCGGCACTGGCAATGCACCGCGTGCGGTCGGAATCCTCACGTAAACCCGAAAACACGCCGCCCGTTCCTTTGGACTGGACTGCTCGGCCTCATGGCTATTTCGGCGATCTTCTGGGCCATCCCGGCCGATTCGGATTTCGGCGCGGGCGGTTGGGCGTTCCGAATCGCCGCGCCGGTGGCGGCTATTCTGCTTTTCATTTATCTGCTGCGCACGCCGAACGATCGATCGTTGCGTGAAAGGCTGGCGGCGCTCCCGCCAACGCCGGACATGGTCTGCCCATTTTGTTCCACCCCGCTGGTTTCGGGCACCGGAGAGCGATGGTGCTGCCCGCAGTGCAACGCGGTCAGATATTAGCTGGCGAGCGTAGGCCCAAGGGTCTGCCCGATTTCACGGAGGCGGCTCCTGCTTTACACTGTTGCCTTGGACACTGCCGTCACGAATCACGACATGCAGTCAACGATCGACGCGCTGCGCTCCGGCGACGTGCGGACGCTGGCGCGCGCGATTTCCACGGTCGAGAATCGCGCGCCGGGATGGTCCGATCTGCTGAAGGCTCTGTTCCCACACAGCGGGCGGGCTCGTGTGATTGGGATGACGGGCGCTCCGGGAGCCGGGAAGAGTACGCTGGTCGATCAGCTCGCGCGGTTTTATCGAAAGCAAAACCGCACCGTGGGAATTGTCGCCGTCGACCCCACTAGTCCGTACACCGGCGGCGCGATTCTGGGCGACCGCATCCGTATGCAGGAACATTTCGCCGACCCGGGAATTTACATTCGCAGCATGGCCACGCGCGGATCGTTGGGCGGACTGGCGCGCACCACGGCCGACGTCACCACCGTGCTCGATGCCTCCGGGCGCGACGTGATCCTGGTGGAGACCGTCGGAGTCGGGCAGGATGAAGTTGATATTGTGCGCCTGGCCGACATCACGGTCGTGATTCTGGTTCCCGGCATGGGCGATGATGTGCAGACCATCAAGGCTGGGATCATGGAGATCGCCGACATCTTTGTGATCAACAAAAGTGATCGCGAGGGCGCGGAGCGAGTGGAACGTGAGATCCGCGCGCTGCAGTCGCTGGCCCTGCGTCACGATGGATGGACGCCGCCGATTGTGAAAACGATTGCCAGCGATGGAACTGGAGTCGACGAGTTGGCTGCGGCCGTCGCAGCCTACGTCGCGTATCTACAGAAAGAAGACCTCGCCCTGAAAAAGAGCGTGCAGAATTGGCAGGAGCGATTGGTAGAAATGCTGCGTGACGTGATGCTGGAAAAAGCGCGGGCGCAACTCGGCGATGGGAATCTGACGCGGCTTGCGGTGGAAGTCGCCGAACATAAACGCGATCCGTATACGTTGGTGGAAGAGATTGCGGCGAAGGTAAACACGTAGCCCCCGAACGCATTCGTCCGGGGTGGTTTTGAATTCAAACGTCGGGCGGACGAATGCGTCCGCCGCTACGTGAGCAGGGATTGAAATCAATGGTTCAGATCGATCATCTCGGAATCGCGGTGAAGTCGCTGGCGGCAGCGAAAGCGATCTATGAAAAACTCGGCCTCAGCGTCTCGCCGGAAGAAACGGTCGAGCACGAACAAGTGCGCCTGGTAATGGTCCCGGTCGGCGAGAGCCGGCTCGAACTGCTCGAAGCCACGTCAGAGAATTCGACGATCGCGAAGTTTATCGCCAAGCGCGGTGAAGGATTGCATCACGTCTGTCTGAAGGTGCCCGACTTAGTCGCCGCGGTCGAGCGTTTGAAAAAAGACGGCGTGCGCCTGGTTTCGGAAGAAATCAAAGTTGGTGCCGGCGGGCACAGATATGTGTTTGTTCATCCTTCGAGCACGGGTGGCGTGTTGCTGGAGTTGGTGCAGGGATAACAACTGGACCCGGCCACGGATTTTCACGGATTTCCACGGATAGGGCAACGAAAAACAAGCAACGAAAAACCACGGCATGATTCTTCTCGTCACCGACACTTCCGGCAGGAACGGCACGGTTGCCCTCGCGCGCGCGGGTAATAGCGACCAGATCGACGTGCTCGAAGTTGTGCCGCTGGCGGGCGGGATGTTCTCGGCGCAGCTGGTGCCGCAGATTGCGGCTCTGCTGCAGAGGCACGGGCTCAGCAAGACCGATTTAGATGCCTTCGTGGTGGTCACCGGTCCGGGATCGTTCACTGGCCTGCGCGTCGGGCTGGCCGCGATCAAGGCGCTGGCGGAGATTTTGCAGAAGCCGATTGCGGCGGTGTCATTGCTCGAATTAATCGCGGTCGCAAGTCGCAGTCAAGGCCGAGTCGTCGCCGTGCTGGATGGCGGACGTGGTGAAGTGTTTTTCGGGGCCTACGAGATTGCGGGCGACTTGGTCCAGGCGCTGCGCGAGGAGCTCTTGTCGAAGGCTGAATTCCTGTCCGCTGCGCAGGGTTCAGCCGTTGCCACCTCAGACGCGACCTTAGCGGCGGCGGCGCGAGACGCCGGCCTTTCTGTGGTTGCCCTCGAACCGCTGAGCGCCGGGATGATCGCCAGCTTCGGCTGGAAAAAATTGCAAGCCGGCGTAATTGTTTCGCCCGAGCTATTGGAAGCGAATTACATGCGCCGCTCGGACGCCGAGATCTTTGTGAAGAAGAGCTCCTAGCTGCTAGGTTCTAGCTCGACCAACTGCAAGGCTGAACTCCGAAAAACGCATGCTGATCCGCGCTGCCACTGCCGCTGATATTCCCGCCATGATCGGGCTGGAGCGGCAATGCGTCACTGCCGCTCACTGGACGGAAGAGCAGTATCGGCAAGCGTTCCAGTCCGGAAGCGCCACAAGGCTGGTACTGGTCGTTGAATCTCCCGCGCCTCTCGCGTCGCGTCCCAGCGTAGTTGGCGTGGTGGCGGGCTTCCTGGTGGCCCGGCGTCTTGCCGCTGAATGGGAACTCGAAAATATCGTCGTCGCTCCCACCGCCCGCCACCAGGGGCTGGGGAAACGGCTACTGGACGCTCTGTTCAGCGCGGCCCGCGAAACCAGCGGCGGCTCGGTGTTTCTCGAAGTTCGGGAGTCGAGCGCAGCAGCACGATCTCTTTACGAACGAGCAGGCTTTGAGCAGACAGGCCGCCGCAAGGGCTACTACGCAGATCCCCTCGAAGATGCAGTTCTCTACCGCCGCGGCCTTTAATTGTTCCGACAAATTGTCGGGAAAATGGTTCGCGAAGTTAACTGTTTCTCACACTGAGACTGCACCACTTTTTGGCATTGAACCCACTTTTCCCGTGTGCTAGATTCACTTCAGATATATCCCGGTTGGAGGTCTGCTGGATGCTGACTTCGAAAGACCAACTTCTGACCAATCATGAGGAATTCCGCAGATTGGCTCAGGAGCACACGCAATACTCGCAACGCCTCGATACACTCACCCAAAAACGATACCTCAGCGAAGACGAGAAACTGGAAGAGGTCCGTCTGAAAAAGCTGAAATTGCGCCTGAAGGACCAGATGGAGTCCATTGAGCGCGCGTATCGTATGCAGTACGGCGTCAGCGTAGCGTAGGAATTCTGGCCAACTTCCAAGCGGCCTCGCCGCCGAGGGAGCATTGCATCTTCCCCCAGCCGCGATCAAGCCCCTCTGCTAATTGGACTTACTGAGCGGGGACCCGGCAATTCCTTCCGAATCGCTCGTCCATCCTGGAAGCATCCCGGAAGTATGAATCGGTAGCTGGGTTACGGCCGAGTTCCGGCCTGAGCTTTTTCGTGCTCGTCCCGCCGCTTGAGGTACGGAAAGAACGGAGCCACTTCCAGGGGCATCTTCTCCGACGCCGACAGCAGATGCACCGGTTGACTCTTGAGCATCGCGATCCGGTCGGACCACGGATCAACGGTGATTCGCGAGCCCAGCGGCAGGGCAGCGACCTGATCCAGTCGATCCATTTGCAGATGCTTCGCAAGGTTGGCCCCCGACCGCATTCCGACCAGGTGAGTGCTCCCGAAGTCGTTGGCGAAACTGCTATGAAGCAGGTTCGGCAACTGGGTGGAGCGGGCGTCCAAAGCTTCCAGGAACAGTCCGACATTCGTGAGTTGAGCCTTATATGGCGACTTCGAAAACAGTTCCAGGCCCTTTTTGTCGGCGTCGGCTTCCTGCGCGGGATCGAAACGGAAGTTCAAGTGGGCAAAGATCTCCAGATCTGAGAACGGTACGGTGATGCCCGACAATGATTCTTCGCCCACCGAGTGATGCAAGACGATGTGGCCCAATTCGTGTGCCAGCACGGCGGCAAGAGTGGCCTCATCGGGCAGAACATCGAGCAGCCCGCGGCTCAGAACGATGGTTCGACCGATGACAAACGACTCTAGTGGCGTGGTAAGCAGCACGCGGCAACGAACTCCGGCCACGTCAAGATTGTTGCTCACTAACAGATTGTTGACGACCGTCTGCAAGATCTGGTCGACTTCGCCGTCTGGAGCCATGAGTCCGGCGACTTGCAAACGTTCAACCACCTTGTCTTCCGGCGTATAAGCCGCTTCGCCGAGAGTGTTCGCCGGGCTGAGGTCTTGCGAAGCTTCGTGGCGCTTGGGATCGACCGGCACCGGTGTGTCCGTCAGAGGTTTGGCAAATTCCCGGTGGTCCCCTGAGTGTTGCAGATCGTAGCCCCAAATGCGGGTTTGAGCTTTGAACCACAGATCGTGCTTAGCAGGATCTTGAGAAATCGACTCCTGGGTGTAAATGTATGCCGGCATCCACATGATGCCCAGAGTGTTCAACCGCCAACTGTCGAAGTGAAACGCCCGATTGGACATCCGTTTCGCGGTGTGCGCTCCCGTGAAGCGCACAATGTTGAAGTCCTGATCCTCCACCCAGATTCTGCCGACAAAGCCACGGTTCTCCGAATTTTCCCGGGGCCTCACGTCCACCACGCCGCAACGCACTTCCCCCAGAACCTCCCATCGGACAAATTCGAAGGTGTAGTTCCGGCGATCGAAATGGTGCAAGTCGGGAAACAACGCCTGCGCGAAGCCGGCTGCCGTGAAAGGCTGCGGATTCTTGAGCAGCTTCTTCTCCCAACCCTCCTTCGTCCGCTCCTGATCTTCGAAGGCTATGGTGGCCGGGGCGTTGCCCGTCAGATCCAGACGGCTCAAGAAATAGTCGTCGCTCTTCGGGGAGGTTCCGAGTCCGGGATCGGGCTTTTCTTCCTGGATGTAGGTCTCGACGATCGGCTTGAAGTTGCGCATCAAGTCGATCAATCGACGTTCCTGCCGGATGGCGGAGTCGACCAGTACGTCAAACGCAACAAAATTGTGCGCAGGAACCGACGGCGACGCCGGGGCCACGGAGGGCTGAGTCGCGGGAGTTGCGTTCTGCCCTGCGACGAACCCGACGACCAGCACCTCAAACAGCGCGCAGCCAAGCCAGGAAAAAGATCTCAGCGCAAACATGCCAACATCATTCTAAATCCTGAGCGCGCGCTCTGGGTCGGGGATGAATCGCGACGGATGAGTCGCGACAAGCATGCCTCGGGCTTTTCGATTCCCCCTAGTCGACATGTTCACCCTCCTCCATGAACCGCGCCTCCGCAGGAGGTAACCGGTCCGCCGTTCCTGCGACGCAGCAATACAAAGTCGGCAGAAGAAATACGCTGATCAACAGTTCAAAGGTGAGCCCGCCCACAATGACGATGGCGAAAGGCCGCTGCGAATCGGAACCAATATCGTGCGACATGGCTGCCGGCAGAAGACCGAGCGTGGCCACCAGCATTGTCATCATGATGGGGCGAAGCCGAAGGCTGGCTCCTTCTTCGGCTGCTTCCCGCACGGTCCGGCCGCGCACCCGAAGCTGGTTGATGTACTCCACCATGATGACGCCGGTCTGCACCGACACTCCGACGAGCGCCAGAAATCCCAGACCGGACGACACGCTGAAATGGGTTCCGGTCAGCAGCAAGCTGAGGAACCCTCCCATCGGCGAAAGTGATACCACCGCCAGAATCAGCAGAACCCACTTCCACGAACTGAACGCCGAATACAGGATGAACGCCATCAGCAGCAGCGTGATAGGCACGATCAACTCCAGTCGCCGGTTAGCGCGCTGCTGGCTCTCGTATTCTCCTGTCCAGTCCAGGTGATAACCCTCAGGCAGCTTGACCTTGTGCCCGACTTCGTCGATAGCCTGCCTCACCGTGCTGCCCAGGTCGCGCCCGCGCACGCTGTACTTGATGGCGATATAGCGCGAATTTCCCTCGCGATAAATCGTCGAAGCGCCATCATCCAGGCTGATATGGCTGACCTGGCTGAGCGCGACGCGCTCGCCGGAAGGCGCGAGAATCCGGATGTTGCCAATGTCTTCCACGGTCGTGCGGAACTGCGGAAGATAGCGGACCGTCAAGTCAAAGCGTTGCTCGCCGAGCAGGATCTGGCTCACCGCTTTGCCTCCAACCGCCGTCTCCACCGCGTCCTGAATGTCGCTGACGTTGATGCCAAAACGATCGGCGGCGGCGCGATCCACCACCAGATTCACGTTCGGCTGCCCCCGCACTTCGAAGGTGCCGAGGTCGGCGATGCCCGGGATCTGGCCCATCACACTCTGCATCTCATCCGCTTTTTGTTCGAGCGTCTTCAGGTCGCGACCGAAGAGCTTGACCGCCAATTCGCCTTTCACCCCGCTGACCGCTTCTTCCACATTGTCGGAGATGGGCTGCGAGAAATTCCAGATCACGCCCGGCAACTTGCTCAGGGCATCGTCCATGGCCGCGATCAGCTCGTCCTTGGTGTGAAATTGCTTTCTCCATTCATTCCGCGAGTGCAGGTCGACGAAGAACTCGGTGTTATAGAAACCGCTGGCGTCGCTGCCGTCGTCCGGTCGCCCCACCTGGCTGACCACCTGCGTGACTTCCGGAAAGCCAGCCATGATCAGCCGTGCTTTTTTTGCCAACTCAATGCCGGCGTCGGGACCGGTGCTAGGCGCCAGAGTTCCGCGCACCCAGATGGCGCCTTCATCGAGATGCGGGAGAAATTCCGACCCGATGAATCCACCGAACCCGAGCAAGAGCATGATTAGCATCAACGCGACACCCGCCATCACCGTGGCCCTGGTATGGTCCAGGCAAAATTCCAGCCCTCGCCGGTAATGCTTCAGGACCCAGTGGAACACCGGATTCCGCAATTCCTTAAGCGGGCCCCGGAACAGAAAGCTGCAGAGCACCGGGGCGATCAGCAGCGAAAAGATCAACGCTCCCAGCAGGGCAAAGGAAACAGTCCATGCCATGGGATGAAACAGCCGGCCTTCCACGCGCTGCAGCGTGAAGATCGGCAGGTACGCAGTGATGATCACGAGAATGGCGAAGAACACTGGACGCTGCACCTCGTGAGCAGCGTCGGCAACGACTTGAACCAGCGTTCGATGTTCATCCACGCGCGATTCGATATGGCGCAGGACGTTCTCCACCATCACTACCGCTCCGTCAACGATCATTCCGAAATCGAGCGCGCCCAGAGACAGCAGATTGGCGGGAATGTGTCTCAAGTCCAGCAAGATCGAGGCGAAGAGCAATGAAAACGGTATTGTGATTGCCACCACGAGCGCGCCCCGCACATTTCCCAGGAACAAGAAGAGGATCAACGTAACCAGCAGCACTCCGTCCGTAAGGTTTCGCAACACGGTGTTGCTGGTGTATTTGACCAGGTCGCTGCGGTCCAGATGGGTTACAAATTTCACCCCGGGCGGCAACAGGCCGTGGTTCAGCTGATCGATTTTTTCGTGCAGCGCGGCCAGCGTTGCCTGTGCCTCCGCTCCTTTGCGGAGAAGCACAATGCCCTCTACGACATCTTCATCATTGATCACCGTCCCGTCTTCGTGCCGGATGGCTTTTCCCAACTGTCCCAGCCGCACTTTCGGCGCCTGCACCACGGAGCCCAGGTCGCGAACCCGAACCGGCGTACCGTTTGAAACTTTTACTACGGTCGCGCCAATATCATCCGTAGTCTCCATCAGCCCGACAGCGCGCACATTCAGCGCCTGCTGACCCCGCTGGATGAATCCTCCGCCGGCGTTGGTGTTGTTGTTAATGACCGCCTGTTCCACTTGACTTAACGACAGCCCAAACGACACCAGCTTTCCGGGATCGATCTGTACCTGGTACTCGCGCGTAGGCCCGCCGAAAATATTCACGTCCACGACGTTGGGCACGGATTTGAGCTGATTCAGCACAAACCAGTCCTGCAGCGCTTTCAACTCCATGGTGTCGTATTGAGGATTGGTGCTGGTGAGGGTGTAGAACATGATCTGGCCTGTGGGACTGTAATCGGGGCCAAGACCGGGGTTCACACCTGGAGGCGTGGTCGCCTGTGCCAGCCGGTCCAGGACTTCCTGCCGCGCCGTAAAGGTCGCAATGTCATCGTCATAAATGATGGTGATGACAGAAAGTCCCGCCAGCGAGACCGACCGCAGATGCGTCAGGTGGGACACGCCGTTCAACTGAACCTCCAGCGGAACGGTGATCTGCTGCTCCACCTCTTCTGCGGCATGGCCGGGCCATTGGGAAATGATCTGGACGTAAGTGTCAGCGACGTCGGGATAGGCTTCGATCGGAAGGTTGTGGAACGAAATAATGCCCCAGATGAACAGCACAACCCCAAGACTCAGCACCAGGATGCGGTTGTTGAGGGCCAGGTCAACCAGGTAACGGATCATGTTTGTTGCCTGGCCCTGGACTCGAAGAACTCAGCTGCTGCGTCCCAGCGGGGCATGAGCTTTTCTAACGCAAGGCGGAGTGCATGCTAGGCACTCATCCGTCCTGCCGCGGTGATATTTCGATTGTCGCGACAATGGCGGATGTTCTGGCCGGTCGATTGGCAGTGCACGGCCTCGGGGGTCCGCACATGACCAGACTGACATTTAGGTGGCAATCAAATGCCGTCGAGCGGGAAATCTTGCGGGCAAATCTTTTGATTGGGTTCCTGCGGCCCATCCAAAGATGAAATAATGCGGCCACAGCCGAACGATACCTATGTTTGAACGGATCTGGGACCAGAAGAGCCGGACCAGTGTCTTAATTGCCAGCGGTGCGGCTGTGCTCGCAATTGCGGGTCTCGATTGGTGGACCAAGCCCTACTTTTCTGTGGGGTTCCTTTACTTGTTCCCCATTATGCTGGCGGCCGCGTTTCTTCCACGCTGGGCCATCGTGGTTCTGGGGATCGGATGCGCCCTTCTCAGCGAACGGTTCAGCAACCTCGACCCGTCGGATTCCACGATCCGCCTGACCTTTGAGACCCTGGCGCTCTGCGGCTGCGGACTTTTCACTTCGGAACTCGTCCGAAACCGCCGTTTGAGTCTGTCGGCCCAGGAGCGCCTACGCGTTCTGGTCGAAACCAGTCCCGCGGCGATTGTGACTATCGACGAGCGCGGATTCATCGAATTGGCCAACCGCGCGGCCACCGACCTCATGGTTCCTCGCGACGGGCATCTGATCGGCTATCCCATCGCCGCCTTCCTGCCCGAGCTGCATCACGCCTTGCGATGGGAGGACCGGCCTCAGTTCCGAACGTCCATGCAATGTCGCGGGCACCGCGGCAATGGCGAGACCTTTCTTGCGGACGTCTGGTTCTCCAGCTACAAGGATGGGGTACACCCCAAGCTGGCGGCCATCATCGCCGATGTCAGCGAAGAGCAGGCCCACCCATCGGCCTCCAACTCGGTCGTGGTCAATTCGGAGGAGCGAGCCCAGCTGACCAGCCGGGAACTGGATGCGCTCCGCTTGGTGGTTCAGGGGTTGGCCAACAAAGAAATTGCATCGCGAATGGAAATCTCCGAGAGTGCGGTCAAGAATACGCTGCAGCAATTATTCGCCAAAACCGAGGTCCGCACACGCGGCCAACTGGTTCGTGTGGCATTGGAACGCTACCGCGATCTTCTGTAAGCTGCTACTCACCCGCCCAAATCGTCCCGGGCCCCGGCAGCCTGCTCTATAATGAAAAGCTCTCATGGTGCGTGACGGATACTATTACGCGGTGCCGCTGATCGCCGCCGCTGTCTTGCTGGGCTGGCTGACTCGCCCTGCCTGGGCGGTCATCCCCTGCCTGCTGGCGTTCTTCTTTCTGTGGTTCTTTCGCGATCCGGAACGGGCCATCCCGCAGGATGCCGGTGCGGTGGTTTCGCCGGGAGATGGCAAGGTCACCGACGTTGCACCCGTGACCGTTGGCAGCGAGAAGTGGACGCGGCTCAGCATTTTTCTCAGTGTGTTTAACGTGCACGTCAACCGGTCTCCGATCACGGGCGTGATTCGCGAGGTGCGCTACCAGCGCGGCCAGTATCTCAACGCCATGAACAAAACTTCCGCCGAACTGAATGAGCAGAATATCGTGACCGTGGAAAGTGACGTCGACGGCCAGCGAGTCATCTTCAAGCAGATTGCCGGTCTGCTGGCGCGGCGCATCGTGTTCTATCCGAAAGTCGGAGATCGCCTGGAGCGCGGCCAGCGCGTGGGACTCATCAAGTTTGGATCGCGCGTGGATGTGCTGGTCGCGGAGTCAGCCCGCGTCAATGTGAAAATCGGCGACCAAGTGAAAGGCGGCGCCAGCGTGCTGGCCTACTTGCAGCCGCAGGCGGAGAGACCATTGGCGACCGCAGGCAGCGCTCTTGTCGCTGAGAGGGCACAGTAATGGATGAAGCTGCCACCAATCAGCCTGCGCCAAATCAGCCTGCCATGATTCCGTCGTCCCCCAAACCGCGCCGCCGGCGAAGCAAAGGTATGTACATTCTGCCGTCCTTGTTCACCACCGCCAACATGGCGCTGGGCTATTACGCGATTCTCGAGGTGATGCACGCCAGCGCCACCGAATATTTTCACCTCGACACTGCGGCCAGGATGATTGGCTTCGCGGTTCTATTTGACGGTCTCGACGGCCGCATCGCGCGCATGACTGGCACCAGCAGCGATTTCGGCAAGGAACTGGATTCACTCGCCGATGCCATCACGTTCGGCGTAGCCCCAGCCATGTTGGCCTGGACCTGGGGGTTCAACCTGATGCCCACGGTCCTGCTGACTGAGTGGCATATCAAGCTGACGCAGTTGGGAGGGATCGCCAGCTTTCTCTTCTTGATTGCGGGCGCGAGCCGGCTGGCGCGCTTCAACATCACTCACGATGCGCAGCCCTCGAATCCTGGCCGGCCGGGGAAGAAATATTTTGTGGGCATGCCGATTCCGGCGGGCGCGGGCGTGATCGCCGCCGTGGTTCACTTTGAAGCCGGGGATCCCATCGTGTCGTGGTATACGGCGCTGACTTGGCTCGCGATGGTGACCACCGTCGGCTACCTGATGGTGAGCACGTGGCGTTTCTACAGCTTCAAGGACATTGATTTTCGCTCGCGCCACCCCTTTCGTTTGATCGTCCTTCTGGCGGCGCTTGTTGCGCTCATCGTTCTGTTCTCCCGCAAAGTGCTATTTGGGATCGCGTTGCTCTATACGATATCCGGCGTTTTCTGGCGGGTGCAATGGATCTTCCGCCGCAAGACCGGGCCCCCGCCACCGCCCTACCAGGAGGCGTCGCAGGCCTCATGAACGACTCCATCAAGTTGCCATCTGCCGCGCATCCCGTGGCCCCGCGGGGAAATCTCTACCGCGCCGCCATCGTCGGCGCCGCTTCGCTCAGAGGGAAAGAAGTCGCCGAGATGCTGAACGAGCGCAATTTCCCCGCCGCCGACATCCGTCTGCTCGATGACGACGAATCCATGGGCCAGCTCGAGGCCATGGGCGACGAGATCAGTTTTATCCAGAGAGTGCGGGCCGAGCAGTTTGAAAATGTCGACTTCACGTTTTTTGCCTCCGACGAAGAGACCACGCGCAAGAATTGGAAAGATGCGCGTGACGCGGGCAGCGCCATCCTCGATCTCTCGGCCGCGTTGGAAAATGAAAGCGGGGCCAGCGTGCGGTCGGTGTGGGTCGAGCGCGAGCGTGGACAAGTCCTCGCTCCCGATCTGCAGCCCGGCCCCTGTATCGCGGCTCACCCGGCGGCAGTGACTCTGGCGCTTCTGCTGTTGCGCGCCAGCAAGGCAGGCGCGATCCGCCGCGCCGTCGCCACGATTTTCGAACCGGCTTCCGAGCGCGGCCAGCGCGGCATGGACGAACTGCATCAGCAGACCGTGAACCTGCTCTCGTTCCAGCCTTTGCCGAAGGAGGTTTACGACGCGCAGGTAGCCTTCAACATGCTGGCGCGCTACGGCCAGAAGTCGCAGCCCGCGCTCGACTCGGTGGAGGCTCGAATCTCCCGCCACTATCAGAAGATTGCCGGCGACGCCGCTCCGCGGCCTTCGGTCATGCTGTTGCAGGCTCCGATTTTCCACGGCTACGCGCTGGCGACTTTTCTTGAAATGCAAAGCCCCGTGGATTTGGCGGCGTTGTCACAAACCCTGGCTGGAGACCACGTCGCGATTCCGGGCGCGGACGAGGATTCGCCGAGCAACGTCAGTGCGGCGGGGCAAGCGGATATCCAGCTATCGCTGAAGATCGACCCCGTGCAGCCGAATGGTGTCTGGCTGTGGGCCGCCGCGGACAATCTCCGGATCTCAGCCCTGACCGCAGTCGAATGCGCCGAGAGCATGACCGCCACGCGCCCCACGGGAAAAATTCAATGAGCGAAGAAATTCAATAATCATGAAGCGGACGATTCAATGTCAATGACGAGATATGCGGCGTGCCCGCCGGCGCTGCTCCTGCTGGCATTCGTCATGACGATGACCGGATGCGGCTATCACACCGCCGGTCACACTGTGCAGCTTCCCGACACTGTCAAGACTATCGCCGTCCCCGCCTTCAAGAACGAGACCCTCACCTACCGCATCGAACAAATGCTGACCGCATCGGTGGTGCGCGAGTTTACCACCCGCACCCACTACCGCATCCTCAACGACGCCAGCGAAGACGCCGACGCCACCTTGCGCGGCACCGTGCTTTCCACTACGACGTCTCCGCTCACCTATGACACCGCGACCGGCCGTGCCGCCAGTGTGCTCGTGGTGGTCAGCATGAAGGTGACGCTCTCCGACCGGAACGGCAAGGTGCTGTACCAGAATCCCGCGTACCTGTTCCGCGAGCAATACGAAGTTTCGCAGGATCTGGCCAGCTTCTTCGAGGAAGATTCTCCCGCGTTCCGCCGCCTGTCGCAGGATTTCGCCCGCACCCTGGTGTCTAACATCCTGGAGGGTTTCTGATGGTAAAGTTGCGGTTGGAGGTCGTGGGTGTTAGGTGTTGGGTCTTAGGATTTCGCCGAAGACCCACTACCTAAGACCCAAGACCTTAGCCCCGTGAAAGCCTTTGCCCAAGCCGAGCGTTTCGTCAGCGAGCTGGAATCGCGCAAGCTGCGTGCGGCCTACGTGTTCGTCGGCGACGAGGCGTTCTTTCGGAAGCGCTTTCGCGATGCGATCCTCGAGCACCTGGTTCCAGTGGATCTGCGGGAGTTCAGTTTCTTCGAGTTCGATCTCGCCGAAAACGATCTGGCGGAGGTTCTCGACCGTGCCCGGACGCCCTCGCTGATGGCGCCGTTTCAAGTCTTCTTTGTGCGCGGTGTGAAGAATCTCTTCGGCCGCGGTTCGAACGACGAGAAGCTCGCCGCGATTGAGGACTACTGCAAGAACCCGAATCCCGACGCGCTGGTCGTGTTCGTTGCCGACCACATCAGCATTCCCGCCGACGCCCGCCGCATGGAGATGCAGGACAAGGAGCGCTACCAGCGCATCCGCGAAACCATGGGCCAGTATTGCGGGATCGTGGAACTGGCGCGCGTGGAAGAGGGCGAGGCGGTCCGCTGGATTTCTGAATATTGCGCCGGCCGCGGAGTGAAGATCGAAGCCGACGGCGCCCGCGAGTTGGTCGACGCCCTGGGCGGCGACATGATGATGATCTCCAACGAACTGGAGAAGCTGATTCTCTATGTCGGTGAGAAGAAGCGCATCACGCTGGGCGACGTCGAGACCATGGTGCTCGCCGCCAAGCAGCGGTCGTTGTATGAACTCACCGATGCGATTTCAGCCAAAGAGCGGGTGCGCGCTCTCGAAGTGCTGGACGCGATTCTGCTGTCGGGCGATGGCGAGGAAGCGGCCATCGGACACATCTACATGCTGGCGAAAACCTTCCGCCAGATGCTGGTGATTCTGGAGCGCAACGTTCGCGACCAGCGCATGCTGTGGGCCGCGCTGTGGCAGGGCTTCCGCGTGCCTCCGTTCGCCGCCGACGACATCATCAAGCAAGCCCGCCGCTACAAGAACCGCCGCGAACTCACGCGCGCGATCCGCCTCGTGGCCAAAGCCGACCTGGCCCTGCGCTCGAATCCCGTCAGCAAGCGCATGGTGCTCGAACGGCTGGTCATGGACCTGACTTCCGAACCCAAGCTCGAAGCGCCGGGTTGGATGCAGGATCAGTTGCCGGTGTGAGGCGGGCTTTTGGCTCTTAGCTTTTAGCTCTTGGCTTCGACCCTGTTGATCCCGCCGACCTTGATTCTGATGTTCGATCTTTGCGGCGCCTTTGCCATCCCCCCAAGGGTATATCTCTGAGAGTTTTTTCGTCCCTCGCCTGTAAGATACCTGTTTTGTTGGAGTTGAGAGGGGGTGATATGGCTGCGTCCGGCTAAAATCTCTGGAATCAGCGGTTTGCGCGTAAAATATTCCAGAATAACGACTTAGATGGCCATCGCCTTCTTAAGTGCTTGGGAATCAGCGGGAGACATCGCAAAATATTGGAATCGCTGGAGTTAGCTTGTTGCTATTCAGTTGTCAGAGATCGAATGCGTATAGGAATATGGTGGGCGCTCGTGGAGGTGAAGTCAAGGGAATTCTGGGAGGATTTTCGCGAGCGAACGGGGAAATCCCGCTGGGGCGGTGGCCCCGTAGGGCTGAAGCCGGATTCCGTTTTTGAGTCCTTGCCCTTCCCGATTTTATATCGCTGTGAATCTGGGCGTGGCGGCGCGAATGCGGCACAATGACGGCATGACCTTCATCTCGCGTACTTTGAGCTCGTACCTGCTGCTTAGCCTCATCGCCGGATCGAATCTGATTTTCGGCCAGTCTGCTCCGGCAGCTCCGGCGGCGCAACACAGCGAACGCCCTGCGCCGCCGACGCGCGATCCGCATACTCCCGGCTATGTCGCGGCCAAGGAATTGGCGGACGGATCGAATCCTCCGGCGAATGTGGATGGGAATTTCATCATTGGGCCGACTTACGCTACCGAAGCCGCGATGGCTGTCCAGGACAGCATTCTTGCGGGGACGGTGATTGAGTTCACCATGAACTCGGCGGATAGCAAGATTTATCCGGGGATTGCGCGGGACCCGAATACCTTTGGAACTGTCGACCCCAGCGATCCCGCGAAGCTGGTCGTGACTACGAGCCATCCCGCGCCGTATACGCGCAAAGTGGCGGTGTATGTCCCAAAGCAGTATGTGGCCGGCACGGTTGCGCCGTTCATGGTGGGAGCGGACGGGCCTGACACTCTGCTCTTTTCGGCGCTCGATACTGTGATTGCGCAGCATAAGGTTCCGCCGATGATTGCCATTTCGATCGGCAACGGAAGCGGGGACGCGCAGGGCAGTGAACGCGGGCTGGAGTACGACACCATGTCGGGCGTCTATGCGGAGTTTGTGGAGAAGGAAGTTCTGCCTCTGGTTGAGGCGCAGGCGCACGTGAAGCTGACGAAGGATCCCGACGGGCGGGCGACGATGGGAGGGAGTTCTGGCGGATCGTGTGCGCTGATTATGGCGTGGTATGATCCCGAACTTTATCACCGGGTGCTCACTTATTCCGGGACGTTCATCAATCAGCAGTGGCCGTCGAATCCGCAAACCCCGCATGGGGCGTGGGAGTTTCACGAGCATCTTATTCCGGAGAGTCCGGTGAAGCCGATCCGAATGTGGATGGAAGTGGGGGATCGCGATCTGTTCAATCCCAATGCGATGCGCGACGGCATGCACGATTGGGTTCTGGCCAATGAGCAGATGGCGAAAGTGCTCGCCGCCAAGGGTTATCACTACCAGTTTGTCTTTGCGCGCAACGCCGGGCACGTCGACCGGGCGGTGAAGCAGCAGACGCTCCCTGAGGCCCTCGAATACTTGTGGCAGGGTTACCGCGGCACCCCCTCCCGCTCCCTTCAAGGAAAATGATTGCAGATGTGTTCAAGAAATATGGTAAGGCGAGGCGGGATCACCTGACGTTCGTCTGAGGCCCTTGGGCGGACTGTTTGCGTGCCCGTTCCGCAAGGATTTCCTGCAGTCACTTGCGATTGAGGGCAAGCTGGGCGCGTGCGTCCTCAGCCATCTTTTTCGCCACTTCGAGCCAGTTCACGGCCATGAGAGTAGCATAACTCCGCCGTCACCCTTTCGCAAAGAACTGGCGGGCACTCGGCCTAGATTCGAACCACCGCTAGGCCCGAGATCATCCCGAAGTGGCGGAGATTGCCGGTGGCCACGCCATAGCCAAGTTCCGAGCCGTCACTCCGATCAACAGATCGGAGAGCGGAAGGCGGATGCCTTTCGCCTGGTTCTCGCCGTCGATTTGGCCGGTGCGAAGAGCGACTGGCACAGTGACCGGATGGACGGGCAAAGCTACGAGGAGTTCCTGAATAAACTGGTGCCGTTTCGGTTTTCGCTGTGGCGTGTCCGCGCGGGCGGCTCCGTGGGCCAGTTCGATCAGAGTCACGACGGAGATGCCGATCTCCGTGTTACCCACTTTGCTTGAGATGGCCTCTAGTATCTGCCGCGTTTTGCCCCTCACGCTCGGCTGTGATCAGCACACTGGAATCGAGAATTAGTCCCATGCGGGTGGGTTGAGCGGTTCGCGATGACCTTCAACTGCCGCACTAACATCCTTGGCGAAGTCGGCGTCGATGGTTGCGGTCGATTCCGCGGGCAGCAGCGCGATGCATTCGGAGATGGAGCGGCGGGGCGGGGCGGGCGCGTGAATCACCGCGACCAGTTGCTTGCCGTCCTCGATCACGACCTCTGCACCTGCACGGACTCGTGCCAGCAGGCCAGCGAAGTCGCCGGCAGCTTCCGCTTCTGAGATGTGGATCACGTGGTCGGCCATGGGAGGATTATAGCGTCATCAGCGTACGAAAACCGTTGTTTCCGGCAGCATCGCGCCCACCCTTTCGCAAAGAGCGCGAAAGGATGAGGTACCCGGCAAGGGGCGCAAAAGGGCGGGGCAGCCGGCGGACTTCTCAGGGGCGGTGATTTGCTGCTGCCCACTCGGGAATAGGCTCGAACCACTGATTTCCAGACGGGCCGAGAACCGCAACCAGACGGTAGCCGTCGTCGGTTGAGTTATCGAACAGGATGGTGTGGTCCGCAAGGTGGATGGCGGTTGGGAGATTCTCGAAACTTCTTGTATAGCGCCGCCTGACATCTTCCTCTGGAACATCGTGGCCGCCTGCCAGCACACGATTCTTGATGCGGGCTAAGTTAGTCTCGACGTTCTTCGTGCCAATGTAGACCAGCACAATCTCGAAGCTGCGCTTTCGCGCATCGAGCATGAGTTTCAGATAGTGCTTTCCGGCCAGCGTGGTTTCAACGGCGAAGCTTTCGCACTTGCGGATATGCTCTGCCGCGGACGCCAGAACCTGGCGCGCAGCCGCAATCGGAAATTTTGCGGGAGATGTCGACTGCAGTGTTCTCGCGATCATGTCCGGATCGAGAACGGGAATCGCTCGGAAGACGTCCGAGTTCCAATGGGTCAGGGTTGTTTTACCAGAACCGTTGGCTCCAGCGATGATGGTCAGCCTGGGACGGTTCAATGCGAGGACGAGGAAGACTGAGGTTGCTGTTTCCGCTGGCGCTCGGCGAGAAGTTCCTGCAGTCGCTTTCTTTCAATAGCCACGCCAGCGCGGGCAGCCTGGGCCATCTTCTGCGCGAATTCAAGCCAGTTCACCGCCATGGCTATAGGATATCCCACGGAGGAATGTTCTCAAACATGTTTAATTTTGGAGCATCGCTCCCACCCTTTCGCAAAAAGCTGAAAGGATGGGTCACCCGCGACTGCCCCCACACGTGCCATTTAGCCCGTTGCTGACGCGGCCCTGAAGGGCCGCTCTTCCACGGCTCATTCGCTACTTCAGCGAGACGAGCCTCTCCACCAACTCCGAATAATCTTTCTTCTCGATCCCATGCACTTGTCTGTTATATTCGTCGACCTTCGACGAATAATTCATGGAGCAGAACTTCGGGCCGCACATGCTGCAGAAGGCGGCTTCTTTGTAGTAGTCGTCGGGGAGGGTTTCGTCGTGCATACTCCGCGCGGTTTCGGGGTCGAGAGACAAGGCGAATTGTTTTTCCCAGTCGAATTTGTATCTCGCGTAGCTGAGGGCGTCGTCACGGTCGCGGGCGCCGGGGCGGCCGCGGGCGATGTCGGCGGCGTGGGCAGAGATTTTGTAGGCGATGATGCCGTCTTTTACGTCTTTCTCGTTTGGTAGACCGAGGTGTTCCTTTGGTGTGACGTAGCAGAGCATGGCGGCGCCGTACCATCCGATCATGGCTGCGCCGATGGCGCTGGTGATGTGGTCGTAGCCGGGGGCGATGTCGGTGACCAGCGGGCCGAGGGTGTAGAAGGGGGCCTCGTAACAATATTCAACTTCTTTATCGACCTGTTCTTTAATCTTGTCCATGGAGACGTGGCCGGGGCCTTCGATCATGACCTGGACATCTTCTGCCCAAGCTCTCTTTGTTAGTTCGCCCAGGGTTTTGAGTTCGGAGAATTGGGCTTCGTCGCTGGCGTCGGCTACGCAGCCGGGGCGCAGGCCGTCGCCTAGGGAGAAGCTAACGTCGTATTTTTTGAAAATCTTGACGATGTCGTCGAAATGTTCGTAGAGGAAATTTTGTTTGTGGTTGTAGGCCATCCACTGGGCGAGGATGGCGCCGCCGCGGCTGACGATGCCGGTGATGCGTTTCGAAATCAGCGGGAGATATTGGATCAGCACACCGGCGTGGATGGTCATGTAGTCCACGCCCTGCTGGGCTTGCTCTTCGATGACTTCGAGCATGACGTTCGCGTTCAAATCCTCTACGCGCTTCACGCGCGCGATCGCCTCGTAGATGGGCACGGTGCCGATGGGGACCGGCGAGTGGCGGAGGATGGCTTCGCGGATTTCGTGGATGTTGCCGCCGGTGGAGAGGTCCATGACGGTGTCGGCGCCGTAGTGGACGGCGGTGTGCAGCTTCTTCAATTCTTCATTGATTTCTGAGGTGACGGCGGAGTTGCCGATGTTGGCGTTGATTTTGCAGAGACTGGCGACGCCGATGGCCATGGGCTCGAGTTCGGGGTGGTTGATGTTGGCGGGGATGATCATGCGGCCGCGGGCCACTTCTTCGCGGACGAGTTCGGGCGTCAGCTTTTCCTTGTGGGCGATGTATCCCATTTCTTCCGTGATCACGCCCTGGCGGGCGTAGTGCATTTGGCTAAAATTGCCGGTCGTGTTCTCTTGCTTGCGGCGGGCCAGCCACTCTGCGCGGGGCTGGGGGATGGTGTATCCATTGCTGCCGTTGCCGCTGCCATTATTGCCGTTTGGGGACGTCGAAGTAAGGGAGGTCATGGATTGAATCGATCCTCGGAGTAATTTCGGTAAGGTTCGATTATACCCGTCTGGGGTGGGGCGAGTTGCTGTGGGCCCGGACGAAGGCGTGCGAGGCTACGTGACTCGTAGTGCCGCCAGCTTCAGTTTCCAGCGCCAAACTCCGCTGGCGTTTCTGCATCCTAGTGTCGCTTGAAGTTTTAAGGAGGAATCATCATGAGTCGTTACGGGACGCTAGGGGACTACCGCTTTGCGGATACGCACGAGGCTGCGCTCGACATCCGCGGAGCGAAGGTTTTTGGGTTGAAGGACCAGGAACTGGGTCAGATTAACGACGTGGTTTTCGACGAAGCGACCGGGGCGATTGTTTATATCGTCGTCGACACCGGGGGATGGCTTTCGAGCAAGAGATTTATTGTGCCGCCGCAGGAAGTGCGTCCGTCGTTGCAGCATCAGGACGATTTTCTGGTGGATCTGACGAAGGAGCAGATCGAAAGTTTTCGTCCCTACGACGAAAAGGACTTGACATCGGAAGAACAGTGGGCGGACTACGAGAAGAGCTATCGCTCAAAGTGGGTGGAGAAGCCGGTCATGCATCGCGAAGCCACGGACCGCAACGTTACACCGACGACTCAGCAACAGGTGGGAGCGGGGTCGGGAACGATTCCATCGGCCAATGACACCGCCGAGCTCGACGCGCGTGAACTGGAAGCGGCGACCGAGGTCACGCCGATTCATGTCGAGAGCACGATGGAAGTTTCGGCGAACGGGCCGTCGCTGCGCTGGAGCGCGTTTGAAGACACGCTGCGGCAGCGTCGCGAGGAAGTGCTGCAGTCCTCGATTGAAAACGCAAAGAAAAATGATGAGAAGAAGGCGGCGAATGTGCTCTCCGCAGAAGCGTGGCTGGATCGGAAGAAGGCGAGTTAGGTCCGATCGCTACAAAACATCTGTTGCTTGTAGGACGACGCTCAGGTTGCCCACAGCGAAGACCGAGGCATAGAATCTCCAGCGGCCCGCAGTATTTCACTGCCGAAGGAGATTCCTCTCATGCGTCGTTTCCGCTTCACGCTGGCTTTTCTGTTGGCGGTGAGTGCCGCCAGTTTTTCGCAGTCTGCGGCCTCATCTTCATCTTCGACCTCGGCTAAGCCTGGCCCGGGATTCAGTCTCGACAACATCGACAAGAGTGTCGATCCGTGCGTGGATTTTTATCAGTATGCGTGCGGGAACTGGATCAAGAATTCTGAGATTCCGGCGGACCGTCCCGCATGGCAGAGTTTTTCTGAACTCAACGAGAGCAATCTCGCGATCGAGCGGGGAATTCTGGAGAAGGCCGCGGCGGGCGGGGCGGGGCGCAATGCCATCGACCAGAAGATCGGCGACTTGTATGGATCGTGCATGGAGGAGAAGGCGGTCGACGCGAAGGGGATCGCGCCGATTAAGCCGGAACTCGATCGCATTGCGGCGGTGAAGGACAAGGGCGCGCTGATGGAGGAGATCGGGCACATTCATCTGACAGGGCCGAATCCGCTGTTCAATTTTTATTCGAATTCTGATCTGCACAATGCAGACCAGGTGATCGCGTACATCAGCCAGGGCGGGCTGTCGCTGCCGGATCGCGACTATTACATCAAGGATGACGCGGACAAGGTCGAGATGCGGAAACATCTGGCGGAGTATGTGACGCAGGTGTTTACGCTGGCGGGCCAGAGTCCGAAGCAGGCGGCGGAATCGGCGCAGACGGTGTTGATGGTGGAAACGCTGCTGGCGGCGGATGCGATGGATCGCACCAAGATGCGCGATCCGAAGAATCGCGACCATAAGATGACGCGCGACGAGGCAGTGGCGATGGCGCCGGAGTTTTCACTGAATCGCTACTTTGCGGCCGTGGGCGCGCCGAATTTCACGGCGCTGAATGTGACGAATCCGGATTTCTTCCGGCAGGTGAATGGAGTGATCGCGGCGCTGCCGCTGGACTCGCTGAAAACTTATGTGAGCTGGCACGTGTTGCGCGGTGCGGCTCCGTGGCTGTCACAGCCGTTTGTGGAGGCTAATTTTAAGATGCGGCAGGCGCTGACCGGGCAGAAGCAGATTCAGGACCGCTGGAAACGCTGTGTCGATCTGGTGGATGGATCACTGGGCGAGGCTCTGGGGCAACGCTATGTCGAGGCGACTTTCGGCGCCGAGGGCAAGGCGCGCATGCTGAAGATGGTGGGCGTGCTGGAGGAATCGCTGGGCGCGGATATTCAAAGCCTTTCCTGGATGTCGGACGAAACCAAGAAGCAGGCGAAGGTGAAGCTCGAGGCGATCCGGAACAAGATTGGATATCCCGACGCGTATCGCGATTACAGTTCGGTGACGATCAAGGCGGGCGATCTGATGGGGAACGTGCAGCGGGCCAACGAGTTCGAATCGAAGCGGCAGATTGCGAAGATCGACAAGCCACTCGACCGCAAGGAGTGGGGCATGACTCCGCCGGAGGTGAATGCGTATTACAGCGGGTCGTATAACGAGATCGTGTTTCCGGCGGGGATTCTGCAGCCGCCATTTTTTGATAAGACGATGGACGATGCGATTAATTTTGGCGGCATCGGGCTGGTGATTGGGCATGAGCTGACGCACGGGTTCGACGATCAGGGACGCAAGATGGATGCGACCGGCAACCTGCGCGACTGGTGGACGGAACAGGATGGCAAGGAGTTTGAGAAGCGCGTGAGTTGCGTGGCGGATGAATATTCGGGCTTCGTTGCAGTGGACAACATGAAGCTGAACGGGCGTCTCACGCTGGGCGAGAACACGGCGGACAACGGCGGAGCGCGGATCGCACTGGCGGCGCTGGAGCGGTTGATCGCGGAAGACAAGACCGGGAAAGAAGGTCAGAGTATTGACGGGTTCACGCCGGAGCAGCGCTTCTTCCTGGGCTTCGGGCGCGTGTGGTGCGAAAAACAACGGCCGGAATATTTGCGGATGCAGGTCAGCACCAATTCGCACTCGCCGGGGAAATATCGCGTGGATGGAGTGGTACAGAACATGCCAGAGTTTCAGAAGGCGTGGAACTGCAAGGCGGGACAGCCCATGGTGGCGGAGAATGCTTGCCACGTTTGGTAGTGGCGAATCCCACGTCTCGCAAAAGAAGCGAGACGTGGGGCACCCCACCCCGTGATTTCGGGGTGGGTATTGAGTTCGTCTCAGCGCACGCGACTTCTCAGAGTTCGGGCGCGGCCAAAACCGGCTTCGCTCCCGACATATTGCAAACGTCGACCACGTGAGCTACGTCCGCGAAGGGCACTTGCCCGGCTTTGAGTACAATCACGCGGTCTTTGTGGTTTTGCAGAAGCTGTTCTAACTTTTGATGCAGCGCTTTGAGAGGAACTTCCTGGTTGTCGATTTTCAACGTGGGAGATCCTTCGCCGGGACCGATCTGCACGACGGCTGCTTCCGGCATCGACGGAGAACCAAACCATACTGGTAGTCCTTTGGGGGGGACGATGCTCCCGGGTTGTGCTCCGGACGATTGTCCGGTCAGCAGGACTGCTCTGTCGAACATATCCGCATGGGCAGCCTTGAGAACTTGCGCTACGGTTGCAAATGAGGCTCGGGCGTCGGCTTTGACGAAGAGTTCTTGCCCGCGGGTGCGAGGGCGAATCTTCATGGCGTCGAACAAGCCTTGCTGTGTCACCGGATCGATTCCAAAGTAAACACTGTTGTTTTCGGTTACGGTTACGATCCAGGCGTCCGCATTGTCGGCTTCCGGCACGGACCCGGCGCCTGTGGTTGCGGCTAGTTGCACGCTGACGCCTTGTTGCAGTTGTTGGGTTTTGCCGACGCCGGCCGTAAAGAGCACGAGCGTGAGCAGCAGGGCGAGGATTACGACGAAGTCGTCGGATTCTAGAGTTTTGATGGCTTGCGATTTCATTTTGTTCTCCTTTCGTGAGTTGGCTGCGGATTTTCGTGTCAGTTGTTTCTTTCGCCCCTTCGGGGCTTGGTCCGCTTTCGATTTGTGTTACCCACGGCTTGCGCCGTGGGCTGTATTCTTTCGCCGCTTCGCGGCTTGCTCCCGGTTACGCTTGCCGGCGCTACGGTTTGGCGCCTCCTAGCGACGCTGTTGCTAAGGTTCCGCCGAGGCCCATGGTTTCTACGGCGGTTGACGGGACGATGACCATCGCGCCTTTTTCTTTGACGGCTTCATAGAGCATGTTCATGGCGCGGAGGTGCAGGGCCACGGGATTTTCGGCGTAAGCGGCTGCGGCTTGTACGAAGCTGTTGGAGATTTCCTGTTCGGCCTGGCCGAGAATGATTCTGGCCTGGCGTTCACGCTGGGCTTGCGCCTGGCGGGACATGGCGTCTTCGAGACCGGCGGGGATTTTCACGTCGCGAATTTCGACGGACTGCACGGTGATGCCCCAGGGATTGGTTTTCTCGTCGAGGATGCGCTGCAGTTCGCGGCCCATGGTTTCGCGCTCGGTGATCATTTGCGCGAGTTCGTGGCGGCCGATGGATTCGCGGAGAGCGGTTTGCGCGCTCATATTAATTGCCGAGATGAAGTCTTCGACTTCGAGAATGCATTTCTCGGCGTTCCACACCATCCAGAAAACGATGGCGTCGACATTGACAGGGACGGTGTCACGGGTGAGCGTGGACTCGGCGGAAACGCTGGCCACGCGGACGCGCTGGTCCACATACGGGCTGAGAGTTTCGATGATGGGAATGATGTGGCAGAGGCCGGGGCTGCGCAGGCCGACGTAGCGGCCCAGGCGGAGGACCGCGACTTTCTCCCACTGCTGCACCACTTTGATGGCGAAGAGAAAGTAGAGGCCGACCAGGGCTCCGACGACGGCCGGAGCGGAATTGTTGGTTGCTCGGGCTACGGCGAGCCCAATCACCAGGCTGATGGCGAACAGCAGGCGGGCGATGCCGCTGACTTCGGTGATGCGAATTCTTGCCATGACTATCTCCTTTGTGCCGGACGAGACTGCGGGGAACGGGACTGCGCGGAATCCGGCAACAAATCGCGCAGTCGATCGATCAGATCTTCGAGGGTGAATCCAGCGGCGCCGGCGCGGGCGGCGAATTCTCCGGCCATCTGGCCGAGTTGGCGTTCGCGCTCGGGGGAATTCTTTTGCAGCTTGACGTCCGCGATGAAGGTTCCGGTGCCTTGATGGGTTTCGAGCAGGCCGCCGAGTTCGAGTTCACGGTAGGCCCGCATCACGGTGTTGGGATTGATTTCGAGATCGACGGCGAGCTGGCGGACCGTGGGCAGCTGGTCGCCAGCAGTCAGCGAGCCGGAGGCGATGCCTCCCCGGACCTGGTCGATCAGCTGGCGGTAGACGGGGACGCCGCTGTGCAGGTCGATGGAGAACCGGGGCTGCGCGGGAGTGTGGTTCCTTCCCATGTGTGTCAGTGTACTACACTGCTAGTACATTGTGTCAAGTGTTTTTTTATTGCGGAATGTTGGCGGTAGCCGGCGTGGCGTTACCGAGGAAGTGTGGTGGCAAGTTGCTGACACGGTGATGACGAGAAGATGACGATGAAATGACGCACGAAAGACGCTGCGATGACAAGCGCTGGGCTGGTGTCGCTTATTGTCGATTCATCTCGAGCGCAAGATTTCGGATTCGATAATTTCGACACAATCATTCGATCCGGAAATTCGAGTCGACCATCCCTGCGAACTGAATTGGTTTGACGACCGCAATGGGCGTGCGGCCAAGCCGAGGGAGAGCCGCGCGAAAAAGGAGCAGAACATGAACAAGCTTTTTACTTATGGATTGGCGATGGTAGTGAGTCTGGGAACGAGCGCACTGCTGGCTACGAATGGAGGGGCGGTGCGGCAGGTTCAGAGCGCGGATGCACAGACGGCGGTGGATGGGGCGTTCCGCGACGGACTATACGTGGGCAGGCTCGCGGCCGCTGACGGACGGGCGCTGCTACCTCCGATTGGGCGGTGGTCGAACGAACGGGATCGCGCGTCGTTTGTAGCGGGGTATCAGCGCGGGTATGGCGAGTAGCAAGTTCGCGAATTCCATTCTTGGGGTGAAGTGATGAATCCGAAGAAATTGCTTTCAGTCTTATTGCTTACTTTGGCGGCGTGCTTTTGGGCGCCGCGTGCAGTGAGAGCGGGCGGCCCTCCCCCAGCGAGTCCTTCCCCGGCTAATCCGGTCCCAAGCACGACGGGAGCTGCGGTTCGTGGGAGTGTACGGTTCGAGGGCAAGGTGCCGGCGGGGAAGGTGATCAGCATGGCAGCCGATCCGGTGTGCGCGAAGCAGCATCCCTCGGCGACGATGGCGCAGGACGTCGTGACCGATACGAAAGGGGATCTGGAGAACGTGATCGTGTTTGTGTCGGAGGGGTTGGGCGATCGGACGTTTGATGCGCCCACGCAGCCGGTGGTGGTGGAACAGAAAGGCTGCATGTACCAGCCGCACGTGCTGGCGGTGCGGGCGAATCAAACGCTGCAACTGGTGAACGACGATGCGACGTCGCACAACATTCATCCCGTGCCCGCGAATAATCGGGAGTGGAATAAGGCGGAGCCGCCGGGATCGAGGTTGGAGGAAGCGTTTGCGCGCGAGGAGATTGCGATTCCGGTGAAGTGCAATGTGCATCCCTGGATGCATGGGTATATTGCGGTTTTCAAGCATCCGTATTTTGCGGTGACCGGGAAGGGTGGAGGATTCGATCTGAGCAATCTGCCTGCGGGGACTTATACGATCAAGGCATGGCACGAAAAGCTGGGTACTTCGACGCAGACGGTGACGATCGGCGCGAACGAGACGAAGGAGATCAACTTTGTCTTCAAGGCAATGTGATGGCTACTTCGCGACCTTGAAGCCTTTGCGGCGTTGTTCGCTGTAGCGGTGCAGCGCGTCGAGGATGATGGGATACGCTTCAGCGGCGGGGCGGATCTCGTCAACCTCGACGGCTTTGCCTTCGAGCTGTTTGTAGTCCTGAAAAAATCTTCGCAGCATGAGCATGCGGTGGGGCGGCATCTCCGCCGCTTCCTTGTATGAGTTGAACTCGGGATCTTCCGTGGCGACGGCGATAATTTTGTGGTCCTGTTTGCCGGCGTCGATCATGGTCATCAGGCCGATGGTGCGGGCGTGGATGATGGTCAGCGGGACCACTGGTTCCTGGCAGAGAACGAGCACGTCGAGCGGGTCATCGTCTTCGGCGAGGGTTTGGGGAACGAATCCGTAATTGGCGGGGTAGTAGACGGCCGAGTAAAGGATGCGGTCGAGGCGGATCAGGCCGCTGGACTTGTCGAGTTCGTACTTCACGCTAGAGCCGAAGGGAATTTCGACCACGCAGTCGAATTCGTGGGGAAGCTTGTCGCCGGGAGTTACGTCGTGCCAGGGATGGATCATAAGAAACTCCCTTTAATTCTAGCGGACTGGAGGCGGATTCCGCGGGACAGCTAAAGTGTTTGTGCAGCGAGGCCGATGTACGTCGAGAGGCTTCCCCCAAGAGCGGGCCTACGATGACCCGGTCCAGCAAAGCGATTGCGGCGAGCGCCCTGATCATCCTGATCAGCATTGGCGCGCTTTCCTACCGGGGCGAGGTCCGCAATGAAAACGACCGGGAGTGGGTCACGCACTCGCTGCTTGTCGTCGAGCAACTCCAGGAAATTCGCATCGACATAACCCTGGCTGAAAGTGGGCAGCGAGGCTACTTGCTCACCGGCGAGGAAACCTATCTAGAACCGTATCAGGCTGGACTCGATCGGGTCGGCCAGGATATGGAAAAACTTCAGAATCTGACGTTGGACAATCGCCGACAACAGGAAGCGATCCTGCGGCTTGCCCCCTTGGTTGCAGCCAGATTAGCGGAGTTGAGCGCCGGGATTGAAATCCGGAAGCAAAGCGGGCTGCAAGCCGGAGTAGAAGCAGTAGCCTATGGCAATACCGGTGGAAAGTGGATGGGGAAGATCGGGACCCAGATCGGCGAGATGCGCCACACCGAGGCGGAGTTGTTGAGCGCGCGAATGGAGACGGCGGCGGCCAGCACGCGGAAAATGAAGGTGCTGATTGCTTGCGGAAACACTTTGGCCATTCTCTTTCTGCTGGTCAAGGGTTTTTTGATTCACTGGGAAGCCCGTAAGCGGAATCTGGCGGAAGAGAATTTGAAACAAGCGAATGAACGGCTGGAACGCCGGACGGCGGAGTTGTCGGAGACCAACAGTGAGCTGGAGAGTTTCGCTTACTCGGTAGCGCACGATCTGAGGGCGCCGCTGCGTCATATCGCGGGATACTCCAGTGTGCTTGCGCAAGACTACGGGCCGCGCCTGGATGCGGAAGGTCTCCGCTGCCTGACAACAATCGTGGACAGCGCTGGACGGATGGGACGCCTGGTGGACGACTTGTTGGCGTTGTCACAGATCGGACGGAAGGCACTGGCTTTTCAGGAAACGGAACTCGGTTCAGTGGTGGCGCAAGTGGTCGAAGAGCTTGCGACGGAGTCTGCGGGCCGCGATGTGGAGTGGCAGATTGGAGAGCTGTTCAGCGCGGAATGCGATCCGGGATTGATGAAGCAGGTGTTCGCGAATCTGCTCTCGAATGCGGTGAAGTACACGCGGCGGCAACAGCATGCGGTGATTCAAGTGGGACTGAGCACGCAGAACGGCGAGCGCGTGATATTTATCCGCGACAACGGTGCGGGGTTCGAGATGCAATACGCCGACAAGCTTTTTGGAGTCTTTCAACGGTTGCACAAGGCCCGCGATTTCGAAGGTACCGGAGTTGGGCTGGCGATTGTGCAGCGCATTATTCGGAAACATGGCGGGCGGATTTGGGCGGAAGCAGCGGTGGATCAGGGAGCGACTTTTTTCTTCACGGTAGGCACACCCGAGATCAAAGTGCGCGAGCAGCCTGAACCGGCGATTCACGAGGAGGAGATGCATGTCGCACGAAGTTGAGATCCTGCTGGTCGAGGATAGTCCGGAGGACGCGGAATTGACGATCCGCGCCTTGCGCCGTTACAAAATTGCCAACGAAATTCAAGTAGCGGAGGATGGGGCCGAGGCTCTGGACTTTCTTTTTTGCCGAGGAGCGTTTAAGGATCGGCCGCCTTCCCAGGTCCCGCGGCTGGTGCTGCTCGATCTGAAACTTCCTAAAGTCAGCGGCTTGGAAGTGTTGAAGGCTATCCGCGGCGACGAACGAACCAGGGCGATTCCGGTGGTGGTGTTGACTTCGTCCAAAGAGGAACGGGACCTGATTGAGGGCTACAAGTTGGGCGTGAACGCCTACGCCCAGAAGCCGGTGGACTTCGAGCAGTTCAGCGAGACGGTGCGGCAGATTGGGATGTTCTGGATGCTGATCAATCAACCGCCTCCGCCGGGAGCGTTTGCGACGAGTAAGGCGCAGGGAGCGTAGAGCGGGCATGCATGTGCCTGAACCTTGATTCTCGCCTCAGCGGCGCGTAGAGTCTCATGGAGGGGATTGTCCCCTCGGGGCGCTTAATGTCGAGCCAATTCAAGACTTATCTGACGTTCGGGGGAGCGACGGCGGTGATTGTGCTGCTGCTCGGCTACCTGGCCTATACCGGGGTGCAGGACAGCAAGAGTTATTACGTCACCATCAAAGAATTGCACAAGATGGGCGACGGTGCCTACGCGAAGAGGTTGCGAGTTGCGGGAAACGTCCAGCCGGGCTCGATCAAGCGGGTGGGAACGCATGTGCAGTTTGTGCTGATGGAAGAAGATCAGACGTTGCACGTGGACTATACCGGGACCGAAGCGCCGCCGGATACTTTCAAAGACGATTCGCAGGCGCTGGCGGATGGGCGGTTCGACCGCGACGGAACTTTTCATGCCAAACAACTGCAGGCTAAGTGCGCTTCCAAATATGCTCCGCAGCAGCCAGGGACTCCGACGAACGGAGTGCCGTCTTCGGAACCAGCGAAGAGTATGACGCGGGCGCAGCCTGCGGCTGGGAGCGGAGTTTCGAACTGAATCTTTTCGTGAGTGCGGGACAGTCGGCCTCGGCTGTTCGTCGAGTGAAGCTTGCCCGGTTTAGGCTCGGTAACCTATTCGACGTTCGATGCGGAATCAACCGACGTGTTGCGTCTCGATTTCGTGCCCGAATCGGTGCGTGCCAACGGGCGGCCGCTCACACGAACAAAAACTCTGTCCGCAACCAGATCGGGATTCGTGTTCGACGAATCGACGCATGTGCTCCGCATCCGTCACGGTGCGGCACGCGACATCGACGTTCAGGGTCGCGGCGGCCACGCTCAGCTTCTCTATGTAACTTTCGACGACCCGCATCTCGCCGCCGGCATGCTCACCTTTCCATGCGAGTTAATCCTCTGCCTGAACTGAGCACCCCTTTACGTTCCATTATCCAGTGAGTAATTAGCCCTTGTCATCCTGAGCGAGAACTGATCTTCGCGCCCAGCGCGAAGATCAGCCGCAGTCGAAGGATCCCTTGTCCCTCAACCGCAGCACGAGCATTTAAGGGAGTCACTCCACAAACGAGGGCATCGTTAGAAACTGCCGGACGTGATCTTCTCGGTGCAAGCAACCGGGGTGGTCCTTCGACTTCGAGTGCGCCGCGCGTATCGCGCGGCGCACCCTTCGTTCAGGATGACAATCCGCGTAGATCATTGTCCAAAATCGAACACGCAAGTCCTTTACGAATCTCGACATTCCACAGAGCGTTCACGGCTAACCTTTTTGCCCTCTCCGGGGTCTAAGTCTGTACATGCCAGCAGGGAACTTTACCGGACCCGGCTGCGTATATCTGATCAGATGTTGGGCGGGATTTGAGACCCCTCGCCTGAACGTTACCCGGGTGCTCCCACGCCCCTCCCCGGAGGCGTGGGGGCATTATTCAATTCCCTATGCGCATGCTTCTTGACATCGTCCGGCAGTCGCTGTCGACCCTCTGGGCGCACAAGCTGCGCTCGTTCCTCACCATGTTCGGCATCGCCTGGGGCGTAGGATCGTTGCTGCTCTTGGTGGGCTTGGGTGAGGGCTTCCGCAGCGGACAGGAAAAGGAACTCGCCACTCTCGGACAAAACATTATGTTTATGTTTCCCGGACGCATTCCCGCCGTCGAGGGCAGCACGCAGTCCGGGCAGACTTATTACTTCACCTACAAGGATTATCTGGCGGTCCGCGATGAGGCACAGTTCGTGGGCGCGCTCTCGCCGGTGCTGAATCGCGAGGACATTCGTGCAGTCAGCGACTACGGCTCGACCAACGGCCAGGTTTTCGGCGTGGCCTCCGATTACAACCAGATTCGCAACGTCCCCATCGAGCCCGGCCGCTGGTTCAACAATCAGGACAACACCGAGCGCCGCCGCGTGGCCGTGGTGGGATGGGAACTGCTGAAAAACATGTTTCCGGGACGTCCGGCCGTCGGCTCAACCATTTTGCTGAACGGAATCAATTTCGATGTCGTGGGCGTGGTCGCGAAAGTCGGGCGCGACGGCAATAATGGTACCAACTCGCGCATCTTCATTCCCATCGAAACCATGCGCGACCTGTTCCCCATGATCAAGGCGAATTCCGAGGACGCAATCTCGTTCCTCAACTATCAGCCGATCACGAAGGACCTTCACGCCGAGGCCAAGGAGGAGATTCATCGCATTATTGCGCGCCGCCACGGTTTCAATCCCAAGCTGGTCGATGCCTTCGAAGACTGGGACACGATTGAGAACATGAAACGCGTGGGCAGAATTTTCGATGCCATGGACTGGTTCCTGGGCGTGGTCGGCGTGGTGACGCTGGGCCTGGGCGCAATCGGCATCATCAACATCATGCTGGTCTCGGTGACGGAGCGCACCAAGGAGATCGGCCTGCGCAAGGCGCTCGGTGCAACTTATCGCGCCATCCTGACCCAGTTTTTCATCGAAGGCGCATTTCTCACGGCGTTCAGCGGCGGCATCGGACTGGCCATTGCCACCGGATTCGTAACCCTTCTGGCCATGCTGCCGTCGCCCGAGGGCTTTGACACGCCGCGCATTATTCCAGCGTCGGCGATTGCGGCAATTGGATCGTTGGCCATAGCGGGCATCGCCGCGGGCTTGTACCCCGCGCGGAAAGCTGCATTGCTACCGCCGGTAGAAGCACTGCGGCAGGAGTAAAGAAAATAGCTTCTAGCTTCTAGCTAAACCGTGTTCGACGGTGAGCCAGAAGGTTCGAAGCTAGAAGCTAGGAGCTGCTTTTCATGATCGTCGATCTTGCAACCCAGGCCTACAACGCGCTGCGCCACAACCGACGCCGCAGTGTTCTCACCATGCTGGGCATGGCTTGGGGGATCGCGACGGTCGTGCTCCTGCTTGCCTACGGCACGGGCTTCGAGCGCGGACTCTGGGCCGCGTTCCGCTCCTTCGGCACCGATCTCGTCCTCATCTTTCCCGGGCGCACTGAGTTGCAGGCTGGAGGCACCAAGGCTGGAACGCAGGTTCGGCTCACGGTCAACGATCTCGACTACATCCGCGCCGAAGTTCCATTGCTGAAACGCGTTTCGCCCGAGGCCTTCAAGAATTGCCAGGTAGCCTATGGCACGCGCAGTTCGACCTATGGCGTCAGCGGCGTGTATGCCTCGTATGGCCGCATGCGCAAACTGGATATCGCGGAAGGCACGTTCTTCAGCGAAGGCGACGACTTCACGCATACGCGCGTCGCCGTAATCGGCTCTGACGCCAAGAAAAAACTCTTCTCCGGCCAGAACGCGCTCGGCGAAAACCTCCGCCTTGACGGCATCTCCTACCAGATCGTCGGCGTGCTCAAGCATCAGGTGCAGAACGGGGACGACAACATCAACGAGCACGTCTACGTTCCCTATAGCGCTATGAGCGATCTGACCAATACGTATTATCTAAGCTCGGTCGTCATGGAATACGAAGGCGATCACGCCAAAGTCGTGAAGGCTGTACGTGATTCTATGGCCTTTCACCACAACTTTGATCCTAAAGATCATCGCGCCATTTTCGTGTTCGACGTGTTCGCCGACCTGGCTGATTTGAATGTGATCTCGACCGGGATCAAGATTTTGCTGGGCTTCATCGGAATGCTCACGCTGGGTATCGGCGGCGTCGGCCTGATGAACATCATGCTGGTGAGCGTGACGCAACGCACCCGCGAAATCGGCGTGGAGAAAGCTCTGGGCGCGCACCGCTGGCACATTCTGTTCCAGTTCCTGGCGGAAGCGCTGGTGATTACCGCGATGGGCGGCCTGTTGGGCGTGGTGCTCGCCTATCTGGTTTCGTGGTCTGTCGGATCGCTCACCCTGTGGAGCGCGTTCGAAGACAACGCCAGCGAAGGCGATATTCACCTCTACATCGACTCCGCCACGCTGATCTGGTCGACGGCCATCCTGAGCTTCGTCGGCATCATCAGCGGCATGCTGCCCGCGATCAAGGCGGCGAGGCTCAATCCGATCGAAGCCCTGCGCTACGAGTAAGTCATTGCAAGCCCGATTCTAAAATTAGTTTCAGTCGGCCGCCACAGGTTTTGGCATTGACCGTGGCACAATGGCTCGCCAATCCAGAAGAATATTCGGCAGGATGGCCGCCAGGGCAATCACGGTCCAGACGACCGTCTCAATTCCCGGCACGCCGAGCCGCAGGACCGGCGGAATCGGAATGATCAGCCGCGCCACCGTAAATACCATGGCGAAGGGATAGCTGCGAATCATCCAGCGGCGATGCTGCGTGACATTGCCGTGGCGCACACAATAGAGTGCGATCGCCGTCGTCAGCATCCAGCCGAACGCTTGCATACTCGAGGCCGCGGTCAGCGAAGGACCGAATCTCATCGTCATCGGAATACCTAGAGGTGCGGCAATGAATACACTCACTACATACACGTAGCCCAACGTCCGGTGAATCTTCAGATATCGCGCCCGCAGGCGGTTGGAGAATTGGAATACCCCCAAAACCATGGCGAGAACGCCGAAGAAAGCGTGCGGCACCAGGTACCATTTTATGGGCGCGAAGTGCTGCGCGATCTCCGATGTGGGATCGAAGATGAGGGCGTTCTTCATGTAAGTGACAAATACAGTCAGCACACAGAAGATCGCGAAAAAGACAAGTTTGGATTGAGAACGCGACCGTGTTACCGGCGCGACGACAGTGGCCATCAACTTTTTCCCCAAGTCTGAGGAGACCCGCTCCCCGCGGATGGCCTCTGAACAACGCACGCAACTAGAGGCTCAGGTGGCGGTATTCTAACCTGCTTTGCTGCTTTCTCCTACGGCTAATAGTGGCGTCACGAAGAGAGCCTCCGACGCTAGTAGTGATATCGCGCCTGCAGAAAATCAATTCTTCGCTCACTCACGCGATACACCAGGCGGTGCTCTTGTGTGAGTCGGCGCGACCAGCATCCTGCGAGAATGTATTTCAGAGGCTCCGGCTTCCCGATTCCCGTAAATGGGTCGTGCAAGATGCCTTCGATAAGCTCGAAGGCGCGGAGCGCGATCTTGCGGTCGGTTTCGACCCAGTAACGAAGGTCTTGCCTGAACTCGGGTTGAAATACGGCTTCGCGGTCAACGTTGCGCGGCAAGTCCAATCTCCCGCCGTAACTTGCCTAACGGTTCCGGTTTGCCCTTCCCGTTCTTCGCCCGTCGCAAGGCAGCGATGAGCCGCTGCGCGTTTTTTGGCGAACGCAGCAAGTGCGCGGTTTCGATAAGTCCCGCAAGTTCATCCGCCGGAACTAAAGCCACGCGCTGATCCCCTTTTCTGCGAACCACGACAACCTCATGATCGTTGGCCACGCGATCAAGAACCGACGCTAGGCTCTGACGCAAGCTGGTATAGGTTGTTTCAATCATAACCATACTGTACAGGACTCCTGTACGTATTTCAAGACACCATTTACAATCACACGGTGCCTGAGATTTTCCATCCCCGCCTCGACCGCGTCCTCGCCCAGCTTCGCCTGTACGAGCATCCGCTGCTGAATTTTTCCGCGCGCGCCAAGGGCGAAGGCGCCGAGGTGATCATCGAGTTCAAAGATAAGTCTGTCCCCGTGCACACCTACTATTTTGATCTACATCCGCGCGATCTCGACGACTCTCAGTTTGAATGGAGCTTCCAGCGCCAACTCTTCGACGCGCTGCACGACTACTTCATGGAAATGTTCATCCGCACGCCGCAAGACCGCGCCGACCGCCAGGAAAAGGGACTGTGACCGCGCTTCGTGAAAAAATCGAGCACGAGATTCGCGCTCGCGGCCCGATTCCCTTCTCGCGTTACATGGAGATGTGCCTGTACGACGACGAACTCGGCTACTACTCGCGCAACGCCGCCCAGTTCGGCAAAGCCGGCGACTTCTATACTTCGAGTGACGTGCACGCCGTCTTCGGCCGCCTGCTGGCCCGCCAGTTCGACGAAATGTGGCGGGCGTTGGGCTCCCCCGCCAGGATCGTGGTGAAGGAACTCGGCCCCGGCCGCGGCTTGTTCGCGCAAGATGTGCTGGATTGGTCCGAAAAGAAGCTCCCGGATTTCTTTAGCGCGCTTCACTACGTCCTGAAGGAGCACTCCCCCGCCCTACGCCAGCGCATTGAAGCAACGCTGACCCGGCATCTAAAATCAGGAAAGGCAGAATTGGAAGAGGGCAACAACGGGAAGGGCACGACTTCAGTCGTGCCGTATCAGCGCACGCAGGTTCGGGCTTTAGCCCCTGAGGTTCCGGTTCTCCTCTTCGGCAACGAATTCTTCGACGCATTCCCCGTCGAAATCCTCTCCGCTGGCGGCTCCCTCCGCATCGACGCGGGCGGCGGACAGTTCCTCGAAACATGGGTCCCCGCCTCCGCCGAAGAACTCGAATTCCTCGACTGCTACTCGGTCCATCCCGAAGAGAATGAACGCGTCGAAGTTCCCCTTGCCGCCCAGCGCTATGCCCACGACCTTTTCTCCAGCATCGATCGCGGATTCTCCATCGTAATCGACTACGGCTACGCCCGCGAGGAACAACTCGCCGGACGACATCGCGGAACGCTGAAAGCTATTCGCCAACACTCCGTCAGCGCGAATCCGTACGAAGCCCCCGGCGAGCAGGACATCACCGCCGACGTAAACTTCACGGCCCTCGCCGCGGTCGCGGAGCAACAGGGCATGCAGACGCAGAAGCTCATCACGCAATCACAATTTCTGCTGGGCATCGGCGAAGCCAACGAATTCGCCGACGCTTTCGAAGATTGCCGCCTACCCCAGGAGCGAGCCAAAGTCGCGCTGCAACTCAAACACCTGGTCACCCCCGCCGGCATGGGCGAGAGCTTTCATGTGCTGGTTGCCAGCAAGGGAATCGATAAAAAGAAGGTACTGAAACTCGCGGGGTTGAGCTTTGGAACTTCTCCTTCGCCACTCGAATGAAGAACTATAAACGGCAGTGTCATCCTGAGCAAAGCGAAGGACCCCGTGTCCCTCGATAGCGCCATCGGCTCATCGAGGAGTTCCCCCTGCGCTGCGAGAGCAACGGGAGAACGCTTTCGCGACTCCGGCTTACTACAGACGGATAGGGATCCTTCGACTGCGCGGCTGCTTCGCTTCGCGAAGCAACCACTCCGCTCAGGATGACAAATTCTGTTTTACGGCCGACACTTCCGGATACTCGTACACTCCCCGCCCCGACTTCCGCCCCAGCCGTCCGGCCTTCACGTACTGCACCAACAGCGGAGCCGGCCGATATTTCTCGCCGAGCGATTTGTGCAGATACTCCAGAATGCTGAGCCGCGTGTCGAGCCCGACAAGGTCCACCAACTCGAACGGCCCCATGGGGTGATTGAGGCCCAACTTCAGAGCCTTGTCGATATCCGCCGCCGATGCAATCCCCTCCTGCAGTATGTAGAATGCCTCGTTCCCGATCATGGCGTTGATGCGGCTAGTAATGAATCCGGGCGATTCCTTGATCACGACGACTTCTTTGCGCATGCGTTTGCCGACTTCGACCGCCGTGGCCAGCGTGTCATCGTCGGTCTCCAGCGCCCGAACGACTTCGAGCAACTTCATCTTGTGGACGGGATTAAAGAAGTGCATGCCCACACATTTGCGGGCACGATATGTAACGCTGGCAATCTCCGTAACGCTGAGGGACGACGTATTCGAGGCCAGCATGGTCGTGGGCCGGCAGATTTTGTCGAGCAGAGTGAAGATCTCGATCTTCGACTCCATCTCCTCGGGAACCGCTTCGATGACCAGGTCCGCTTGGCGCGCGGCCTCTTCGACGGACGCCGCATACTTCAGTCGCCCGAACGCAGAATCCGCGTCAGACGCCGTGACCTTGCCCAGCTCCACAGCTTTATCGAGATTCGCGCGAATTTCGCTCTCTGCCTTGCGCAAAGCCCCGGGCAACAAATCCTCGAGGATGGTGCGATACCCGCCAAGCGCCGCGGCATGGGCGATGCCCTGCCCCATGGTCCCGGCGCCGATCACCGCGATGGTTTTTACTTCGATCGCCCTGACCTCAGTCGCCTTGACCTTAATCGGATTGGCCTTAATCGGATTGACGCCGATCGTCCCAACCTCAGCCACTTACTTCTCCACCTTTTCCAGGTCCGCAATCGCCGCATCGATAGCGCCGCCCGCCGCGCGCAGATATTCCGCCAAACGCTTCCGCTCCTCCGCGTTCATGCTGGGAATATAAAGACACATCCGGCGCAAGGTCGTCGTGATGTCGTCCACATAGTTCATCGCTCGAATCAGTTCACCCGTCGCTACTACCATTGATCTCCTCTTTCTTTCGATTGCCGAACCGGACTATCGCCAAACATTCTATGGTTGATCTACTATTCTGGACGCGCCTCCGAATTAAGTAAAGGCAACCTGCGGCGAGGGTTTGAAATTCCGGCGTCAGCCTCGCTTGGGTGTGCGCTCTCCGACAAACACCAGGCACTGGTTCGGATCTTCGATGTGGAACTCGGTCATCCCGTATTCCCGGTCGAATAAATCCCTGATTCTGTACCGGTTCTTGAATGTCTTCACGTGCTCCCACAGCTGATCGATGCCAGAAACTTCGATGTAGATCTCGGCATGTCCGCGGACGCACTTCATCACCTCTTCCGATGCTGCCTTTTGGAAGTGTATCGTTTGGCCGTCGCGCTCCAGGATCAAATATTCAGGCGACTTCATAATCGGCGCAAAGGCCAGCACGTTCTGGTAAAGCAGAATCGTTTCCTCCATGTTGTCGGTCGCCAGCATCGGGCTGATTCTTTTCGCGATCGATGTCCTTTCCATCAATAAGACCTCCTGCGGCTGAATCGTTACACCATCTTAGATCGAGATCTCAACACCGTCGTTCTTTGTTCACAATGAGTTAACCACGCAGGCATATAATCGCAATCGATTCTTTTTATGGGGCGTGGAGCCGCATCGCGAATCGAATAGGTATGCCAGACAAACCTTTGAAACGCTACATTTTCGCGAGTGACTTTGACCAGACGCTCACCTTCAACGATTCCGGCTACGTGCTCGCCGAACTGGTCGGTATTCCCACCGAGGAATTCGAGCGCAAATCCAAGGGAATGGCGAAGATTAACCTGGTACAGCAGGGTGCGGAACTCGCCTATCTGTTGCTGCATGATCCGGAGTTCAAGACCAAAGTCCGCAAAGAACATCTCCGCGAAGTGGGCAAACGCATTCGCCTCAAGGGGGATATCAAGCTGCTGTACCAGTTGCTCGATGCGGGCATCGACGGGCACCAGTTTGATTTTTATGTCCTGTCGGCTGCACCGGTGGAGATCGTCGTCTCGGCGCTGGAAGATATCGTCCCGCCCGATCACATTTTCGGCACCGAATTTCGCTACAAACCTTCGGGCGAGATCGATTCCATCATGCGCGCCACCGCGGGCTATGGCAAAGTCGCGGTGCTGAATCAGCTGCTTCTGCAGCAGGTCTCGGGCCCCGATCACGTGATTTATACCGGCGACGGCAGTTCCGACATCCACGTCATGCTGCACATCAACGCGCGCGATGGGCTCACCATCGCCGTGTCGGAATCGTCGGACGTTTCGCAAATCGCCAAGCGCACCGTGCTCAGCACCAGCGCCCTCGCCGTACTGGCGCCGATTCTCGAAGAAGTCGCGGGCTGGGAGCGGTACCGCATTCGCAGCTTCTTCGAGGCCAACGGGATGCTCATCCAGGAATGGCAGCGCGTCCGCACCGACTGGCTGACCGTGCGCCCGGCAGCCGATCCGCAACCCAACGAAGAATCCGAAGGGCCCCGCCTGGAGCGCGTGATCTCCTGATGCTGCGCGACAAAAGTCTGATACCGCTCTCCCGCCAGCACCAGCACGCGCTCGCGCTGTGCGTTCGCATCGATCGCGCCTCGCCGATCGGCGACGCCGACCTGCCGTCATGGCAAACGGAAATCGCGCAGCTGTTTCAAGCCGAAATCACAATTCATTTCGCGGCGGAGGAAGCTTTCATCTTTCCCACGGCTCGAAGGTTTCAAGACTTGATTCCCCTGGTGGACGACCTCCTGAGCGATCACGCAGTGTTGCGCGAGAGCTTTGCCAAAGCGGAATCCGGCAAAATGTCTGCCACCGATTTATCCGCATTCGCTCAACGCATGTCCGCCCACATCCGCAAGGAAGAGCGCCTGCTCTTCGAGCGCATGCAGGAATTAATGCGCCCGGAGGAATTAGCAACTCTAGGTCACGACCTTGAAGAAGCGCTCAAAGATGCTTCGCAAGTCTGTGCGCTGCCCACCGCCGCGACCCAGAGCCGCTCCGCAAAATGATCAGGTCTCGAGCCGGTAGCGGGTCTCGGCGAGGGCGTAGAGTTTGCGCCACACCAGCCGATTAATGGTTACGACGGTGGCCGCCATCATCATGGTCGCGGCCAGCAGCAGGTCAAAGTTGCCGGCATCGGTGGCCTGCGAAATCGTCGCCCCTAATCCGACGGTGGTATAGATGTGCCCCTTGAAATGAAAATATTCCGCGATGATGCTGGCGTTCCAGGCTCCGCCGGATGCAGTTACCATCCCCGTGACCAGGTAGGGGAAAATTCCCGGCAGGATCAATTTTTTCCAGCGTTCAATCCCCTTCATCCGGAAAACTGAGCAGCACTCTTTCAAATCCGTCGGGATCGCGATCGCTCCGGCAATCACGTTGAATAGGATGTACCATTGCGTCCCCAATAGCAGAAGTACGATCGAGCCGACGCCCAATCCACCGCCCACGCGAATCAACAATAGCAGCACCACGGGAAAAAGCGCGGTTGCGGGAACCGATGCTGCAATCTGCGCCAGAGGCTGCGCAATGCGCGCCAACTTCGGGTTGAAGCCGATCGCCACCCCCGCGGGAATCGTCCACAGAGCACCCAACAGCAGCGTAAGATTCACGCGCAGAAAAGTCGCGCCCAGGCCGATGGCGGCCTCCTGGACTTCGGCTTTCTGCAGTCCGGTCAAAATCATCACCACGCGGACGACTCCGTAACTCATCCCAGCCAGGAGCACGACAAGGAAAGCGCGGGTCAACCAAACCCTCGCTGCTCCGGGCTGCCCGGTCTCTTCGCTGGAGCGATCGCGGGAAAAGTACAGCATCAGGCGCTCGCTCAACGGGCGCACGGTCTTGTTGCGAATGCGCGCCAGGCTGTGGGAATGCCGAATCAGGTCGAGCACCCACGAGCGCGGAGCATCACTGCTCTCGACCTGCTCCACTTTGAACTTCTCCGCCCACGCAATCACCGGACGCCAGATGAATTGGTCGAGCAGCACAATCACCGCGATCATGGTGCCGACGCCCCAGAGAATCGATCGCGTGTCGCCCGCGCTGGCCGCGGTCTGCAGATACGAACCCAGCCCCGGCAGCCGGAAGTCGCGGTCACCCAGCACGAACATTTCGCAAGCCATCAGAAAAAACCAGCCGCCCGCCACCGACATCATCGAATTCCACACCAGCCCAATTGCCGCGAACGGCAATTCCATTTCTATAAAGCGTTGCCACCAGCTGAAGCGATAAATCTTCGCCGCCTCGCGCATCTCTTTTGGAATGCTCTTCAGCGAAGCGTAAAAGCTGAACGCCATGTTCCACACTTGCCCGGTAAAGATCAGCAGGATCGCGCCCGCTTCGACTCCAAGTTGCCTCCCGGGAAACAGGGCCACCATCGCCAGCATCACGCCCGGAAGAAAACTCAGCACCGGGATCGACTGCAATACGTCGAGCAGCGGAATCATGAAGCGCTCGGCGCGCGGGTTGTAGGCCGCCACGTACCCATACACCAGCGTGAAGGCCAAGCTGAGCACATAAGCGATCGTGATGCGCAGTAGTGAATAGCCCGCATAAGCAGCCAGCGCCCACGGGCTGCGGGAAATCTCCACCTGGGGAGTGAATGGGCCGAGCCAGTGCCGCCCTACAACCAACACGCCGTAAAACAAGGCGATCCCCGCCCCGAACATCAGCACGTCAGGCAGGTATGAAATCTCGAGGCTGGGCAGTTGCGCCCAGATTCGATAAGCCGAGAACCCCCGCAAAGTGATACTTTTTTTCATGTGCCCGATGGTCGACCGTGGATTGGCGCTCAGGATTCTGAAGTAGGAGTCGCGCCGGAAGGCGCGGCAGGCTCTGACGGCGCCGGCTGCACCAGTCGCCCCTTCTCGCGGTCATAATCAAAAATCTCGGCGTAGCGGCCCCAGTTCATCGCCGTCTCGAACTGGCGCTGCACTTCATCCTCGGCGAAATGTTCGTCGAGGATGTCGTGGAAAAACTCGTCCGCGATGGAATGATCCGACTTGCGCTTCAGAATGCTGTCAATCTGCTTGAGGATGGTCACATGTTCGAGAGCGGCCCGCCGGAATAGAATCTTGCGCTGTTGAATGTCGGCGTCCGCAAAGACGACTCCTTGCGGAGTAATCTGCACGTCGCCCTCCGTCAACTTGGCGAAGCCCAGCAGCACGCAGGCTTCGACGATCGGAAGTAAATCCTGGACATCCATCACCAGTTCCTCGGACAGACGGAACAAATCTTCGCGGCCCCCTCGATCATGCAGCAATTCCGTCAAGCCGGCGATTCCGCCGACTCGCGCATGCGGCAGCATCTGGTACTTCGCAGTGCGGAGGGGCGCTTCCAGCTTCTTCAGAGCATCCTTCGTCAACCCGCCGGTGGGCAGAATAATTTCCGCGGTGGTCTCGGCATCAGGCAGGTCGTGCTCGAGCTCCGGTTCGGTCATGACTTTGTAGATGTAATCCACCAACTCGACAAAGCGCGCCGACTTCCGATCACGCGGATGTTTCAGCCGGATATTGAAATCGGAACGGATGCGCGCCGGATTTCTTCCCAGCACCATCACCCGGTCGGCGAGCATCACGGCTTCTTCAATGTTGTGGGTGACGATGAAAATTGCGCTGGCCGGCATTTTCTTGTTCAGCCAAAGTTCCATCAGCTCGCCACGCAGGTTTTCGGCGGTCAGAACATCAAGCGCCGAGAAGGGCTCGTCCATGAACAGCACTTCTGGTTCGACCACCAGGGCTCGCGCGAATCCCACGCGCTGTTTCATTCCGCCCGAAAGTTCCTTGGGATACGCCGTCTCAAACCCGTCCAGACCCACGGTATCAAGAGTGCGCAGAGCACGTTTACGGCGCTCGACCTCGGGCACTCCTTTGGCTTCGAGTGGAGCTTCCACGTTTTCCAGAACCGTGAGCCAGGGGAATAGCGCGAAGCTCTGAAAGACGATGGCCACGTTGGGCATTTGGCCGTCCAGCGGCTTGCCGTGCCACAACAGCTTTCCCGACGACGGCTCCGAGAGCCCGGTCAGCATGCGCAGCAGCGTCGACTTCCCGCAGCCCGACGGCCCCAGCAAGGCCACGATTTTCCCCGGCTCGATCGAGAGATTGGTCAACCCGACGACCTGAATCCGCGTCCCATCCGCCTGCGGGTACGACTTCTCAACCCCGACGGCTTCGATGATCGGGACGCTCGTAGGTTCGCTGTTCGCTGCGGTGACCGGTTTGATCGTCGCGTCGCTCACTTCAACACTCCCCTAACCTCTATACACGAACTGCGCAGAAGCGCAAAGCGCTTGATCCGTAACAGTCTATTCATAAATCGAATTTAATTCGGGTGCCCGATTTCTCGCGTCCTTTGCGAGAAGGGGGGTCGGGTTCGCGTCAACCAAAACCTACGCGGCAAAGTTCTCATTCGCCAGCGCGGCAAACGGTTTGGGAACGCGGTCGCTCAATTCGGCGAGATGCGCCAGCTTCGCAGCCACCTCGCTCGTGAGTCGTCCTTGGTCAAAGCGCCACCGCCAGTTGCCCCCGTGCAGGCTGGGAGTATTCATGCGAGCCTCGCTACCGAGGCCGAGCACGTCCTGCAGCGGAATGATGCTCAGGCTCGCTGGCGAACATTGCGCCGCGCGAATGAATGCCCAATGGATGCCGTCCTCGCAGCGTCCAACATAGGCTTCAGCGTTGCGCCGTTCGTGCTCCGCCGCACCCGAATTCCACCACCCAACAACCGTATCGTTGTCGTGCGTACCGGTGTAGATGATCTTGCCCGCGGCGCGATGCGGCAAATACATGTGCGCACCCTCATCCCCGAAGCCGAACTGCAAAACCGCCAGCCCCGGAATCTGGAGCCGCTCGCGCAGCGCATGCACTTCCGGAGTGATGTAGCCCAGGTCCTCGGCAAAAAATGGCAGCCCGCCCAGCGCCTCGCGCAGCTTCAAGAATAAGTCGTCGCGCGGCCCGTCTACCCAGCGGCCGTTCACCGCCGTGTCGTCGGTCCCGGGGATCTCCCAGAACTGGTCAAATCCGCGGAAGTGATCGAGCCGGATATAGTCGCAATTTTGCGTGGCCCAGCGCAGCCGCTGAATCCACCACTGGTAGCCGCGCTCCTTCATCACATCCCACCGGTAGAGCGGATTTCCCCAGCGCTGTCCGGTCTTGCTGAAAAAATCCGGAGGCACTCCCGCCACAACTTCCGGCTCGAGATTCTGGTTCAGCCGAAATAGTTCCTGCTGAGTCCAAACGTCGGCGCTGTCGTGATTCATAAAGATGGCGATATCGCCGGCAACGCGGATCGCACGCTCCGAGCAGTAACGCCGCAACGCCCGCCATTGCTCATAGAAAGCAAACTGCAATGCGCTTCGAATCTGAATGTCGTCGGCCAGTTCATTGCGGGCCCTTTCCAAAGCGACGGGCTCGCGATGAGCAAGATCGCGCGGCCAGTGGTTCCAGCTTTCCAGTTTCTGCCCGGCGCGGAGGGCGTCGAACAGAGCGAAATCGTCGAGCCACCAGGCATTTTCCACGCGAAAATTATCGAACCGCCGCCGTGCATCGGCAGCAGCCGTGCGCACGAAGTTCCGCGCCGCCTCAAATAACAGCGGGATTTTCCGCGCGAAAACCTGCTCGTATTCGACGGGACCGGAACCCGGCGCAGAGCCGGAGTTCGCAGGATCTATTTTTGTCAGGTCAAGCTTCGCCGGCTCAATCCAGCCATGCTCGATCAGCCGTTCCACACTGATCAGCAGCGGATTTCCCGCGAACGCAGACGTCGAGGAGTAAGGCGAATTGCCGTAACCGAGGGGTCCGAGCGGAAGAACCTGCCACACACCCTGGCGGGCGGAAGCGAGAAAATCTACAAACTGATACGCCGCCGGACCAAAGTCACCCACCCCGCCGCGCGAAGGCAACGAAGTGGGATGCAACAGGATGCCTGCGGTGCGCGGAAAGGACATGTCCCCTACACTACATTCCTGACTCGCTTCCGTTGCGGCTCAATGCCTTGATTTCTTCCGCGTTTTTCTTGATCTTCCCCGACTTCGTCATTTCGTCGACCAGGCTGGTGACGAAAAGGCCAAAGCGCTCCTGCTGTTTCTGCAGCATCAGTTGGTCGCGGATCTGATCGCGCTTGGCGGCATAATCCGCGTCGGTAGGCTGCTGGTTCTCCAGCACCTGAAGCACGGCCGCGTCAGAGCCGCTGTTGATCGGTCCGCTGATCTCTCCCGGCTTCATGCTGAACGCAACCGAGGCTTGCCCCGACATCGCGCCCACATCCGGCACCTGCGCATCGGGAAGAACAAAGTCGCTGGTCTTCATGGTCGCCCCCAGTTCCTTTGCTGCTTTCTTCAGATCGTGCGCGGACTTGGCGCGGTCCGAAAGCTCCTGAACCTTTTGCCTCAGCAGAGTCGAGGATTGCTCGTTCTTGAATTCGTCCTCCACCCGGCTGCGAATCTCTTCGAACGTCGGCGTGGCGGCAGGCTTCACTGCCAGCAATTGAAACACTACGATGCCCTGCGATGCCGACGCCACATCCGGCGGCGATTTTTCGGCCGTGGTGAACACCGCGTCCATAAATTGCGGTGCCTGCCCCAGCCCTGGCAACGTGTCTTTGCGACCAAAAAAATCCGAATTAATCACCGGAATGTGCTGCTCGGCGGCAGCTGCGTCCAGACCTTCCGGTGTACGAGCCTGCGTCAGCAGCGCCTCCGCCTGCTTCTGAGCCGCCTGCTGTCCCTTCTGGTGCTTCAGGATCGGCTCAATCGTGCTCTTGACCTCGTCCAGCGGCTTCAGGTGCGCGTCCTGCTTGTCGTCCACCCGCACAATGTGGAAGCCATCCAGACTCTTCACCACGTCGCTGATCTGACCCTTGGGCAGAGAAAACGCGGCTTTCTCGAACTCAGCCGCCATCTGGCCTTTTCCGATCCAGCCCAGAGACCCACCAACATTGGCGCTTCCCGGATCTTCGGAATACTTCTTCGCCACATCCTCAAACTTCGCGCCCGACTTGAGTTGCTTGAGCAAATCATCGGCGCGATGCTGAGCCTCGGCGACAGCTTTCTCGTCGGTCTTGCCATCCGCCCCGGGCAGCGGCATCTTGATCCAGATGTGGCTGACCTTCACCTGCTCGGGAACACGATACTGGTCGCGGTGATCATCGTAGTACTTCCGCAGGTCGTCCGGCGTAACCTGAATACCCGACTCGGCCTTCGCGGTCTCGATCACCGCATACTTGACTTTGCGCTTCTCCGGGATCGAGTTGGCGTAGCCCGCTTTGTGGCTTTCGTAAAACGCTTTCAGTTCGGCGTCGGTCGGATGCAGACCTTTGCGCAGGTCGTCCTGCTTCAACAGTGCGTAATCAAATTTCACTTTGGAATTCTGCTTGATGAACTCGGCGCGAATCTCGGCGTCGCTCACGCTGGCGCTGCCCGAAATCAGTGCCTGCAGCTTGGTCAGCAGAATATCGTTGCCCACGGCCTGTTCAAACGTGACGGGAGTGAGATTCGCCTGCTGCAGCATATTTTCATATTCGGTTTCGCCAATGAAGTTTCCACCGGGAAAAAAGGTCGCCGCATAGCGCCCATGCTGCAATTCGTCTTTCACTTCGGCCGGGGTGACCCGCAGTCCCATGCGCCCAGCTTCACTCAGCAGCGCCTGGCGACTGATCAACTGGTCGACCGCCCGCGTAGTCTCCTGCTGGATAAGAAACGGCATGATCTTCTGCGCCATCTCGCCATAGCGCTGTGCATCCCGCTGCGCATTCTGACGCGCGGTCTGGCGCACATCCTCGGCAGTGACGTCTCCGCCGTCCACTTTCGCGATGATGCCCTTGCCCGGCGTGCCCGTCAGTTCAGACGTCAGGCCGCCGGGTATGAATGTGATCACCATGGCGGCGCAAATCACGAGAAGGATGCCACTAAGAACAATCTTCTTAGTTGGTCCTTGGGTCTGCAGAAATCGAATCATTTTCTTATCACTCCAGAGTAGAAAGCCGAACTAACAATTATAAACCAGCCAGCGCACAGCTCGGTGATCTCGTCAGCGACGCGCCTTTTGGGGCGCCGGGTGCCCCATTTCTCGAGTCCTTTGAGAGCAAGCCTGCCCTGAGCCTGTCGAAGGTTTGGGATCTTGACTCTCGCGAGGCACTCCGCCTCCGCACCCAAGTTTCAAAACTCGGCTATTGAAACGAATTAATATAAGTGTTATCCATTCACGGGGGCTTTCCCGCGAGTTTGTCCCCCGAGGCTTTATCGGTACGACCGGTCTTTAATCTTTAATCTTTGGCACGAAGTGCTACTGACAGGAGCAACATGAACTCAGGTAAGCGGAATTCGAGCAAGCGGCTGGCCGTCACTCTCTTCGTTCTGGCTCAATCCTTTCTGGCATCATCCCTTTTCGCGCAAGAGGCGCATCCAGCTAAGTCCGCCGCGCCCCAGCCCGCAGCTGAAGCCAGGCTGCCCCTGCACGACGGCTGGTCACTGCAGACTTCGGCGAAAGTCGAAGCCAAAGGCGAAGTCATTTCGACGCCGCAATTCACTCCCCAGGGATGGCATACGGCCACCGTGCCCACTACGGTGGTCGCCGCGCTAGTTAAGGACAAGACATTCGCCGATCCGCTCTTCGGCACAAACCTGCGCGACTACCCGGGGATGAACTATCCCATTGGCCAGAATTTCTCCAACATCGCCATGGCGCCCGACAGTCCGTATGCCGTCTCGTGGTGGTACCGCAAGGCGTTCGCTATTCCGGCGTCCTACAAAAGCAAGACCGTCTGGCTGAAATTCAACGGCATCAACTACCGCGCCAACATCTGGCTCAACGGAAAACAGATTGCCAAGGACGACGACGTGGCCGGCGCCTGGCGCACCTACGAGTTTAATGTGACCGCCGCCGCGAAGCCCGGCGCGGAGAACGTATTGGCCGTTCAAGCCTACTCGCCCACCGAGCACGATCTCGCCATCACCTTCGTCGACTGGAATCCCGCGCCGCCCGACAAGAACATGGGCCTATGGCGGGAAGTTTATCTCACGACCAGCGGCCCGGTGGCGCTGCGCTATCCCACCGTCGTATCCAAGCTGAACATGCCCGCAAACGACAGCGCGCAACTCACCGTCACCGCACAGTTGAAGAACGGCACCGATAAACCGGTCAAAGGCAAGCTCAAGGGCCAGAGTGACGCGGTCAAATTCGAACAAGATGTAGAACTCGCGCCCAACGAATCGAAAGACGTGACCTTCACCCCCGACAAATTCCAGCAACTCGTTTTCACGAACCCGCGCCTCTGGTGGCCCACGCAGATGGGCAAGCCCAATCTCTACCCGCTCACCATGGAGTTTGAAGTCGGTGGCGTCGTCAGCGACCACACGCACACCGAGTTCGGCATTCGCGAAATCACTTCCGACTTCAACTCGGTCGGCGGACGGGCATTTCACATCAATGGAAAGAACATTCTGATCCGCGGCGGCGGCTGGACCCCCGACCTGATGCTGCGCGAGAATTCGCAGCGCCTGCACGATGAATTCCGCTACGTCGAGGATCTGGGCCTCAACACCGTCCGCCTCGAAGGCAAACTCGAGACCCAGGAATTCTTCGACATCGCCGACCACGACGGCATCCTCGTCATGGCCGGTTGGTGCTGCTGCGATTTCTGGGAACGCTGGCCGCGCTGGCAGCCCAAGGATTTTGAAATCGCCAAGCAGTCTCTGCGCGATCAGCTTTACCGCCTGCGCAGCCATCCCAGCATCGTCATGTGGCTGAACGGCAGCGACAACGCACCGCCGCCCGACGTCGAACAGATGTATCTCGACGTGGAGAAAGATTTGTTCTGGCCCAATCCTGTCGTATCGTCCGCCACCGGAAAGAAGACCAGCGTCACCGGCGACAGCGGCGTCAAAATGAGCGGCCCGTACGAATATATTGCTCCCAGCTATTGGGAAGTGGACACTCCCGAGGGTCAACCCAACCGCAAGCTGTGCAATCCCGGGGGCTGCGGCGGAGCTTACGGCTTCGACACGGAGACGAGCATGGGGCCGGCCGTCCCACCGGTCGAGAGCATTCGCGCCATGGTGGGCAAGGACCACATGTGGCCGATCGACGACGTCTGGAACTATCACGCCGGCGGCGGCGAATTCAAAACCATCGGCGTCTTCACCGACGCTCTGACCAACCGCTACGGCAAATCCGACAACGTCAACGACTTCGCCATCAAGTCGCAGCTGCAAACCTACGAAGGCGTGCGGGCGATGTATGAGGCCTACAGCCGCAACAAATATCAGTCCACCGGCGTGATTCAATGGATGCTCAACAACGCCTGGCCCTCGATGATCTGGCATCTCTACGACTATTACATGCGCCCCGGCGGCGGATACTTCGGTGCCAAGCGTGCCATGGAAGCGCTGCATCCCGTCTACGGTTACGACGATCATTCGATCTGGGTCGTCAGCAGCCAGTACGAAGATGTGAAGGGTCTGAAGCTCACCACGAAAATCTACAACCTCGACATGACCGAGAAGTTCACTCAGTCGAACACGGTCGACGCCGGGGCCGACAGCACGACGAAAATCTTCGCGCTGCCCGACGTGGCTGGTTTGAGTCCAACTTATTTCCTTTCGCTGCGCCTGGAAGATTCGACTGGGAAACTCGTGGGTTCGAACCTCTACTGGCTCTCGACCAAGCCCGAAACTCTCGACTGGGCCAAGTCCAACTGGTATATGACGCCAACCGCGTCCTACGCCGACTTCACGGCACTCTCACAACTACCGAAAGTGAAACTCAAAATTTCCGACCGCAGTGAACGTAAGGGCGAAGAAGAAGTCACACTCGTGACGCTGGTGAACGCGAGCAAGAGCCTCGCCTTCTTCGTCCGCCTGAAAGTTGACAAAGGCGCGAAGGGAGACGAAATTCTTCCCGTCGTCTGGGAAGACAACTACATTTCTCTGATGCCCGGCGAGAAGCGCGAAGTCACCGCCACCTACCGCGCCAGCGAGCTAGGCACAGCCAAGCCCGCAGTCGAAGTCAGCGGCTGGAACGTGGAATAACGCAATTAAGGGATTGGGGCATTGAGAAAGTGAAATTTGAGGTCACAATTTGTGACCTCAAATTTCATTCTCTAGTTGTCGCTGAAGTCAATCATCACCGGCGCCGAACGGAACCAGTTCGTCTTGTATCCCACGTAAAGCAATCCAATGGCGAACCAGATTCCGCCTACGGTTTTGGCGATGATATTCAGGTTGAGCCAGATCACCAGACAGAACAGGAAACCGATAATCGGTAAGATCGCATCGCGCACCAGCCGTCGCTGCGCGCCTGCCTTCTTTGCGATCACCGAGAACTGCCAGAAGCAGGCAAAGTTCACCCCCATGAATGCCAGAAACGCTCCGAAGTTGAGCAACTCGCCCGCGTGTTCGTACGCGCTGCCAATGTAGTTGAGAGCAACCGCTCCGGCGAAGGCGATTCCTCCGATGAGAAGAATGTTGTAGGTCGGAGTGCTGGTGCCAGGCTTCAGGTAGCCAAAGAATTTCTTGGGCAGTACATTGTCGCGGCCCATGCCAAACAGCAAGCGCGCCGCACCCAGCGTGCCGGTCAATCCGCTACCGAACGCCGCCACGATCAGGATCGCGCCCATCGCATTGAACAGCACCACCCCGCCCACCCGGCTGCAAATATCCATGAACGCGGTTTCAAGATTCGGAAACGACCGCCAGTCCGGCCATACCCGAGCTCCCAGATACGCTTCAAACCCGCTGCATACACCGGCGAAAATACAGGTCAACACCACGGCCAAAAGCACGTTACGCTTCGGATTCTCCACATCCTCAGCGAGCGTGGTCACTCCATCGAAGCCGATGTAGGTAAGCGCCGCGAACGAAGTCGCGGTCAGGATCTTATGTGAATTAAAGGTCTTCGGGTTATAGAACGGTTCGGTCGAGAGCAGCCCGGCCCATCCCTGCCCGTGCCACAAATAACGGATCGCAAGCCATACGAAGAAGGCCACCACCACCGACATCACGGCTAGCAGCACTTTGTTGGCGCGCGCAGACGACTTCACCCCAGCCAGGTTAAGCACGGTCATGATGGCGGCGATGAGCAGCGCCCATACGATGTAAGGAACTTGCGGCAGATAGCGCTCGTGCAGCGCCGTTGCCATCCACACGGTGTTGATCAGCGGCTGCAGCAAATAATCCAGGATCATCGCCCAGCCCGCCAGAAATCCCAGATGCGGGTTGAGTCCCCTGCCTACATAGGTATAAGCCGAGCCCGCGGTCGGATACAGCGCCCCCATGCGTCCATAGCTGACCGCCGTGATCAGCATGGCGAACAACGCGATCAGAATGATGGTGACAAAGTGTCCGTCGGATAACTTCTGCGCCACGCCATACAGAGGAACCGGCGCGATGGGCTGAATGAGAACGATCCCGTAGAAAATCAGATCCCAAAGCGTGAGCGTGCGGCGGAGCCGGGGCGCGGCAGAGGACGGCGGAGCAGTAGTTTCCATGGGTCCGGCTATTGGATTATGGCGAGGGCGAAATTGTCAATATTAAAACGTTTCTGTAGCGGACCTATCGTTGATCCCGGTAGTCGAACCAATATCCCCGCTGCTCATTCCCTGACATCTGCCGCGTGTTGTATTCCAGAAGATAATTCAGATGCGCATCGTCGAGCGGAAACGACTTTTTCGGCGCATAAGGATATTCGCCCATGCTGAGGAACGGCAACGGCGCCACGTAGTTGCCTTCGGCGGCATAGAAGTCCATGTCTTTCTCATAGCCGTTCGCCGCAAAGAAATAGTCGCGCACCCAGCCCTTGGGGAGCGCGGGAAGTTTTGAGGGATCGAAGTCGAGCTGCACTTCGTCGCCTGAACCGAACACCGCCAGCTTATCATCGGTCGCAGTCAGTAATGGCAGCACATCGCCATAGCGCGTGTAAGTTCCCGACGGACGCGTATACGGCCCAGTCGCGCTTACCTTTTCATAAATGTATTGCACGTTGCCCGCAGGTTGCCCCTCAATCTTCAACGGATATCCATGAAACTCCAGGTCAGCGCGCACCAGCGGCACAGCCGTAAGCCGATAGTCGTAGCGCCGGCGTCCCGCCGGCTGTCGCGAGGGCGTCTCGCCCTCGCCGCGGGAAGCGCCATAGATCTCGTCAGTTTCAGCATTCGCCTCGTCGCTGCCCGCCGGATGCCCGCTGGACAAGCGCCGCGACGGCGGCGCTACTTGTTCCGTCCGGTCGATCAGAATGCTGTCCCAATAAACCTGCAGATTAGTCGTGATGCGAATCTTCCGCGTGCCCACCGGCAACTTGCCGGTCAGATCGGCAGTCATCGTCCGCGGACCGCCCGCCGGAAATCCCATGTCGTCGACGACGCGCTTCCACTGCCCGCTTGGTTCCAGCGCTTCCACATACGGCGAGATCGCCACGACTCCCGCCTGCGACGCCGCGTACATACTATTCGCCGAAAAATATTCGACTTCGCCATGCAGCAGCAGCCAGAGTGGCCCGCCGCGATAATCCTCGCCCAGATCGAGCGTCAGACTATGCGGCCTGGCGAATCCCTGAAACTGCGTCAACGCAAAATCGCCGAAGAACTGATGCGCCAGCAAATCCGGCAGCACGTCGTGCCCATGCTCATCCCAAGCCCCCGCCGGAGGCTTAGCGTCGCGGCTCACTACAACCTTGAACGGCGGATATGGCGGGTTCGCAGCGAAATACTCATTGGGATAAACGTCTGTATCAGCAGGATGATCCACCGCCAGCACTCGCACCTGATCGAGATAAACCGCCTCTTCCAGCGGTTCCATGAAGCGAAAACTCAGAACGGTCGTTGGCGGTTGGTCGTTGGTCGTTGGCAAAATCGGACGAGGTTGCCCCACCCTTGTCGCGTTCTCTGCGACAGGGTGGGGATTTTGACTCTGCTTCTCCCGAATCATCCCGCGCCCAATCTTGATCCACTCCACCGGCCGCGGAACATCGCGCTGCCCCGGCCCGACCCAGTGCCCGACCACGCCCGCCCCCAGCATGTCCGCAACAAATTCGTAGCGTTCCCCATTCCACACAAACAAAGTCGGACACGAACTCCCCCGCCGGTCGATCTCTTGAAAATTCTGCTGCTTGTCGCCCGCGATCTGAATTTCGTCCTGCAGCACGCCCGTCGGCCACAGCATGCGCACGATGTCAGCTTCCTTGGCATCGCCCAGCCCGACAACGATATCGGTGGAATTCTGCCCCAAATATCCGTTGGAACCGTAGATCTCAAACTTCTGCCGGTTCCCTCCCGAAAAAACTTCAACCTTAGTGCCGATCGCGGATTTATTGTCCGCCAGCCCCTTGAGCGAAAGCCGCAGCCAGTGGTTCTGATTTCCCCCTTCATTGCGCAGCAGCACGGCCGGCCCATGGTTCTGCGTGATCAGAAGATCGGTCGCGCCGTCATTGTCGTAGTCGCCGGTAATGATGGCTCGCGGGCTCTCGAGATGAATCTTGTCGAGCCCCACGTCGGCGGTAACGTCTTTGAATCCTTCGGGCCCCAGATTGCGGAACAGCCGCACTTCACCCTTACCGTCTTTCGTCTCGCCGACAGCAACGAGATCAACCCAACCATCATTGTCGTAATCGAACGCAGCCACGCCGTAAGCGCGGGCCCAATTTGTCTCCGGCAGTTTCACTTGCTCGAAGGTTTTGCCGTGGTCGTTTCGCCACAATGTCAGCGCGGGCGCGCCCGAATGAGTGAGTGCAAGGTCCATCCAACCATCGTGGTCAAAGTCGAGCACAGCAACGCCGAGTGCCTCACTACTTGGCAGATCGTTCCACCACATATGTCGCTTAAACTCGCCCTCGCGGGGGTTCTCGAGCACCACGGGTGGCATCCCGGCCACAACCAGGTCGACGGCTCGGTCATTGTTGTAGTCTGTCCCAATTGCATTTGTGCTCGGGGAGCTATCCAAGCCACGAGAGGTGGCGACCTCTGTGAAGGTTTGGTCGCCGTTGTTCCTGAACATCCTGCTGGGCACGAATATTGTCTTCCCGCCTTCATCCCGCCCAGGGGCGCCCTTTACGCCGTTGACAGTGACATACAGGTCGAGGTCACCGTCATGATCGTAGTCGAGAAAGGTCATGCCAATGCTAAAAAGGTCGTCATATATCTCGCCCTTGACGCCCGCTGAATCCGTGACGTCCTTGAAAGTGCGGTTCTTCTCGTTATGGAAAAGATGAATCCGTCGGGCAAGCCGCGTGGCGGGGCTTCGGTGGGGCTCGGCATAGTTGAAGTTGACAGCTAGATCAGTGGCTCCATCGTTGTCGTAATCTCCTGCCACGCAGCTAAGACCGTGCCAAGTCGGATCAAGCCCCGCAGTCTTTGTCACGTCTTCGTACCTTCCCCCGAGGTTGTGCAGCAAAGCGATGCCGCCTTCCGGCCCGTTGTCAGTGAGAAGGATGTCAATTCGCCCGTCGCCGTCGTAGTCAAGAAAGCACGCGCCAGGACCAAGGGCTGAAACGTGGACATCGCTCGAGCGGGGCAAAGGCATAGACAGAATCCCAGCTTCCTTCGTCACATCCACAAACCTCACCTTAATCGCCGCCGGCGCCTTCAACACCGCTGATGGCGACTCCACCGCGCGCGAATACTGCCCCTGCTCGCCGTAGGCCAGGCTCATGGGCGCGCCGATTTTATTCTGCGTGATGTATTGGAATTTCTTTAGATGCTCGCGGGCATGCTCGACGTCTGCGGATTGCTGGTAGGCCCGCGACAGTCCAAACTCCGCCGAAGCGTGCAGCGGATTGAGTTTCAGTGCGTGGTCGAACGCATCAATCGCCTGCGGAAACTGTTTGGCCTGCACGTACGCCGAGCCCAGAAAATACCAGGTGTCGGCGTCGTTCGCGTCAATCTCGATTACGCGTTTGAACGCATCAATCGCCGCCGGCGCGTCGCCGGTATTCTTGGCCAGCATCCCGAGGCCGTACCACGCATTAGGATTCTTCGGATCCCGCTTGGCCGCTTCTTCGAGTGCGGCTTTGGCGTCATCCACCTTCTGCAGGTTCAGCAGCGCGATACCCTGGTTCAGGCGCGCAATCGCCAACTGCGGATCGGCCTCCGCGGCCTGCTGAAAATTCTTCAGCCCCTTCTCGAAAAGCTGCTGGTTCATGTAAGCCACGCCCAGGTTATTCAGACGCGCGGCTTCAATGGGATTGGGTTTCGATTCGGGAGCAAGCAAGCCGAAGGCGGCAAGCAGGGTCGCGAAGATCGCAGCAGCAATTCGCAGATTCATTACGCTAACGATTTAATCATAGGGCGACCCTCAGAATGTAAAGAAACACTCAGAGGCTGTCATCCTGAGCGCAGTATGGGCGCGCCCAGCGCGGCCATACGAAGTCGAAGGACCCCGATGCGGCTGCCTGCAGCACGATTGCTGAAAGGCTTTCTCACCGGAAGGTTTGCGACACAGATCGGGACGGCCTAGAGAATTCCTCCCACAGCCGGATGCGAGGCCGTTGCAAGGATCCTTCGACTACGCCATTGCGTTCGCTTTCGCGAAACGCAACGGCTACGCTCAGGATGACAAGCGTTATTTATGCGGCTCGGAATGCGCTCTGCCGTAAGTCCGACTCGCGATCACACCCTTCCCTTCCTGCACGGTGACGGTCTGGCCCGCGTCGACATTCGAAAGCTTGTCCACCTGGCCACTGGGCCACTCAATCTCAACGCTGTCCGCCTTGGATTGCGTTCCTAGGCCGAACGTAAGCACCAGTTCGCTCTGCGCCAGATAGCTCGACCCCGAGCGCAGCATCTTCCACTGCTTTTCTTTATTGGCTACCCCATTGGCTGCCCCGCCTGACGTAACTCGCACCACCGCGCCGATCCCATCGTGATTTGACTTCGTGCCAACGAGTTTCACGCGCAGGCTTCGGTTCGTTCCGCCTTCGTTGTGGAACAAATATGCCGGCCCAGCGTTGGTAGTCAGCAGGACATCTAGGAAGCCGTCATTGTCAATGTCGGCATACGCCGCAGCCCGCGCCACTCTAGGCGCGGCGAAGGCATTTCCCATCTGCGCCGTCACTTCAGTAAATTTCCCTCCGCCAAGATTGCGGAACAGATGCGAAGGCTCGGCATAACTGACCCGCTTCTGCACGCGCTCGATCTGATCTTCAATGTGCCCGTCGGCCACAAAAATATCCTGCCAGCCGTCGTTGTCGTAATCGAAAAAGAAACAGCCAAATCCCAGCGTGACCAGGGTCGCCCGGCCCACCTCCGACTGCGGTGCCTCGTCGACGAATAGTCCGTTTCCCTCGTTGTGATAGAGGGAAACCATCTGATTGGCGAAGTTGCTGATGATGATGCTGGCGTGGCCGCTGCGATCGTAGTCGGCGGCGTCCGCGCCCATGCCCGCGCGGGCGATGCCATCCTCGCTGAAACCAATGCCCGCCGCTACGCCGCGCTCCTCGAACGTTCCATCCTTCCTATTCAGGTAGAGTTTGTTGGGCTGCGTGTCGTTCGCGATCAATATATCGGGCCAGCCATCCCCGTTGTAGTCGAGAACCGCGATGCCCAGGCTCTTCGACGTGGGATCGCCCAATCCAGCCTTTTGCGTGGCATCCTCAAACTTGCCGCCACCCAGGTTGTGCCACAGCCGCACCGACGTACCCTTGTACGATTCCGGCGTGCAGTAAGACTTATGCGCGCCATCGAGCGTGCAGTAGAGATCCCCCTGCTCGCTCCACTGCACATAATTGGCGACCACAAGATCAAGTTTGCCGTCGCGGTCGTAATCCACCCAGGCGGCGCTGGTGGAAAACTCATTCGGACCCCACATCCCCGCAGCCTTGGTCACGTCGGTAAACGTGCCGTTGCCATTGTTATGAAACAGATGACTCTGGCCAAGCGCGGTGACAAAAATATCGTCAAACCCATCATTGTCATAATCGCCGACAGCCACGCCCAGCCCGAACATGGGAACGGCCAGTCCAGCCTTGCGCGTGACATCGGTGAACGTGCCGTCGCGATTGTTGTGGTACAGCTTCAGCGTCGTCGCCCCGCCGTGAGCATGCCCCGCAAAATCAGTTCCGTTGATCAGCAGAATGTCTGGATACCCGTCATTGTCGTAATCGATGAAAGCGCAGCCGGGGCCCATGGTTTCCGGCAGCCACTTCTTTCCGAAGGCGCCGTTATTGTGCGTGAAGTGAATTCCGGCCTGCGCAGTGATGTCGCGGAACCTTAGAGTTTGTGCGCTCGTAGGAGTTACAGCCAAGATCACTAACCACAGAGACACAGAGGCGCAGAGAAAAACAAAGAGAGTTTTTCGTTTTCCTCTGTGCCTCTGTGACTCTGTGGTGAATTTGATTTTCGGGAAGGACATTTATCGGGAGGCCCCGTGGGAAATCGCGGCTGGGCTTTGCCCGGCTGGACGGACGAATGCGGCCGTCCCCAAATGTTTCGATTTGAGCTCTGGCAGCGGCACAGAAACATGCTCGTGCACTGTCTGCCGCTCGTTGTTATCTTCGGGATGAATCTGCCGGTAAGGTCCTGTGATCGCCTGCGACGACTCGTCCGCCTTGAACCGCATGTAGCGCTCCTGGTGCTCCTTGGCCAGTTTTTCCTGCCCCATGCCGTTGTAGCAGAGCATCAGGTTGTAGTGCGCCTGCAAATCTTCCGGATCAATGGCCAGCACAGACTGCAGAGTCTTCACGGCCTCGTCATATTTGCGCTGCAGAAACAGTATCCGCCCCAGATCGTTGATCACCACCCGGTCGCGCGGATATTGCGCCAGCACACTCCGCAATCTCGCAGCCGCGTCTTCATAATTCCCGTCCGCCCGAAGAACTTTGGCGTAGAAGAAATTTGCCCGGGCAAGATTCGGCGACAACGACAGAGCTTTTTCGAGGACTGTCCGCGCACGCTGCATGTCGCCTTCCTGCACCGCGCAGCGGCCAATGTTCACCCAGCCGTCGGGATTACTTGGATCAGCCTCGGTCACTTTCTGGAAGGCCGCCGCGGCCCCTTTCAAATCTCCCTGCAGAAATAAGCCGATTCCGTAATCGTTCCAGCGCTGCCATTCTTCTTTGCGAACAATCGTCTTCGGCGCACTCGCGGGCGTGTTATGCCCAACCACCGGGAGAGTGACTTCGCTTTCGGCAACGGCAACGATCGGCAGGTCGGGAATTTTTTCCTGCTTCGCAGAAACCCCACTCAGCGACGCTGTGAATATCGTCGGACGATCGTCGTAATCGGGCGTGACCGCGTTGGGATTGGAGGGATCCGGCATCCCGACAAAAGCTTCCTGTGTTCCATACCACGAGAATTTTCGATAGCACAGCCGGGCGTGCAGAGTAATCTTGTTCCCCGTATTTTCTGGAATCAGCATGCGGTAGTGCACCGTGTCAGCCGCCCCGGGCGGGATCAGCCTGACATACACCACCGCCCTCGTGGCCCAGGCATTGCGCTTGTTGATGGGATTGCCGTGCGCGTCGATCTGTAGAGAGCGATAAAAATGCGCTCCCTTTTCTACCGGACCATGTCCGTTGTCGTCGACCGCACCACTCCAGAAAATGACCTGCCCCTTGTCATCGGTCCCTTTCAGTTCGAGCCACGTATCGTAGGCGTCTACTGTGCCACCTGGGAAAAAGTGGCCGACTTTCTTGGTGCGCACCACAACATCCACGCGCACCGTATCCCCGCGGCGCAGGGCCGGCTGTACCAGATTCAATGGGGCCGACACCGGAGCGACTTCTCCGCTGGTGTCAGCGCTCACTTTGCTCTCTGCTTCCTCTCCCACCGCGAATGTCGTGGACAACTCCGATTGCGTTGTCGCTCCCGCCTTCAGCGCCGCCTGCGCCGGAGACAGCGCAAAAATATCGACCGTGAGGGCGCCGCTTTGCAGAAAATCCTCCGTCAGCTTCAACTGCGCCGCATCTTCATTCGCGGTCGGCACGGCAGTATTCGCTCCGGGGAAACGATGCGAGTGGACGAAACCATTGATGTTGCCCGCATCTTTCGAAGCTTCCGATGGCATGTGGCAATCGGCGCACTGTTGTGGCTTGGCCGGATAGTAAAACGACCGCGCGCCCTGCCCCGAAACTCCGCTGGCCTGCCAGTTGTCATATTCGTTAAAGCCGCGGAACCAGCGGTAATTGTTGACCGGTACATCGAGATGCACTTTGTGGCAGGAGGAACAGAACTCCGCCGTCTGGTCTCGCATGAAGGGCTTGAGGAACACGCGCCGATGCGGCTCCGGATTCAGCCGGATCAGAAAATCATGCAGCGCCCGCGCCACCGGATTCTGCGTGGCCGCCAGCTCATGCAGCTTGGGATACTCCAGATAAAAATCGCCCTGCCCCATCGTGCTCTTCACGTCAGCAATGGAGTGGCACATCATGCAGCCCAATCCAGCCTGCGCCTCGGGCCGGTGCACGATCTGCTTGATCGGCGTATCCATCATTCCCGCATACAACACGGCGGGATCGTGACATCCTCCGCACCACTTCGAGGGCTTGATGCCGACCGTATCCTGCATGTACTCGATCGACTTGCGGTACCACTGATTGTTGAACGACGAAAAATGATGCGCCGAACTCGACCACTGGTTGTAAATATCTTCGTGGCAACGCTTGCAGGAGTCCGACTCCATGAAGAACTTACTGGGAATTTTCTGCTTGCCGTAAACTTGCGCCGAACTCGGAAAGAATGCACCCTCGGGCCCGTCGCCTTCCCCGTTCATGTTGTCGGGAGGCATTGCCGGATTCTGGATGCGGCCGCGGGTTTGCCAGGTCCCGCGAATATAGCGCGCTCCATAGCCGAGGCCGGCAAGCAATGCGAGGCAGATCGCCGCGCGCACGGCCCCCGCACCCATCCTCGACGCAAGCGATGACGGTTCTGTAGATGCGCCCCGTCCCAGCCATCCCGCGATCAACAGCCCGACGCCCGCGAGCGAAGTAACGATGTGAATATAAAGCCTGTTCCACTCGGTGCGCGGAGTCCCCGTCTTGATCAGGATCAGCCCCAGCACTGCACCCGCCGCGATCAGCAGCCAGCCCGCCCGTGAGGAGAAACTTCCCGACCGCATCAATCGAACCAACGAAGGCACCAACAGGATCGCGACAAACACCCCGGCGAGCGCGTGCAGCAGCACCACGCCCGCATAAGGTATGTTGGGCTGCGGAAAGGTATAAAGATAACCAGCCGAGACGGCGAGAAAGGCCACCAGCCAGACCAGCGCCCGGCCTGCGAATCCTCTAGAGGTATGACTTTCCCGCATAGGTGGCGACAATCGACAGAAGAATAAAAGCTGGATCAGCCCTCCAGTGGCTGAAATCGCGCCGGATAACGTTACACAGAGGAGGCGCGGGCGTGGAATAACACAAACATACTAGCCGGACCCAGCTCCAAACTCTATCCCCAGCAGATTGAACCACTCCGCGTAACTGCATCCGTCAAGATGGTCGACGGGCGGTCTTCGATCGTCCAACGACGGCACGATCCAGCATTCTTTTTTCCGCGGTGGTTAACGAGCGAAGCTGCCCCTTCGCCAGCTTGCCCAATTGCAGCGGACCAATCGCAACCCGCAGCAACCTGAGCACATCGACGCCGAGCGCCCCCAGCATGCGCCGTATCTGCCGGTTCTTCCCTTCGTCGAGGACAATCTCGAGCCAGCAGTTCTTCTCCCCCGAACGCAGCACCCGCGCCTGCCGGGCACGAAGAAAATCTCCATCCTTACTCGTTACGCCAGCTACAAGTGTCTGTGCAAATTTCTCATCGACCACTTTGTCGATTTGCACGTGATAGGTTTTCTCCAGATGCCTTTCGGGTGCGGCAATCCGCGCGCCCCACTCCGAATCGTTAGTCAGTAAGAGCATCCCCTCGCTGGCCTTATCGAGTCGCCCGACTGGAGCCACCCACGGCATCGATTCACGCGATTTGCCGAGCACGGAGTAAACCGTCTCCCGGCCTTTTTCGTCGGAGGCCGTGGTCACCACGCCCCGCGGCTTGTTCATGATCAGATAACTTTTCTTCTCCGCGTCGATCGCCTTACCATCCACTGCGATGCCGTCCTGCCCCAGGCGAACCGGCGTCTCAGGATCGCGCCGCACGCCGCCGTTCAACTGCACTCGACCGGCGCGAATCAACTCCGCAGCCTGCGAACGCGAGCAGTATCCCAGCTTCGAAAGCGCGCGCGCCAGGCCGATCTTGCGCGTGATTGATTCCCGCGGCATCGACTTGATGCTAACCGAAGTTCCGGTGAACCGCGAAGCTGCGAGCAGGCATGCACAATGCAGCGCCGCTTGGTAGGATGTTGACGCCAAATGAAAGGAGCCCCATGGCCCACCAGCATCCGCCGCGCTTCCTGAAGATTGTGGACGACGCCAAGACCCGCGTGCGCGAGACCAATGTCGACGCGGTGAAAACCAGGTTCGATCGGGGCGACAAATTCGTCCTGGTCGATGTTCGCGAAGAAAGCGAATTCGCCAAAGACCATCTTCCCGGCGCCATTCATCTGGGCAAGGGCGTGATCGAACGCGACATCGAAGCGCGCGTGCCGGAACTCAACACCGAAATGATCCTTTATTGCGGCGGCGGTTTCCGCTCCGCTCTCGCCGCCGACAACCTGCAGAAGATGGGCTACACCAACGTGATTTCGATGGACGGCGGCATCCGCGACTGGCGCGAGAAAGGTTATCCGCTGACCAAGGGCTGAGTAGTTCTCGGTTCGCAGTTCTCAGTTCTCAGTTCTCGTGCTCAACAACGTTTATGAATGGTCGCATCTTCTTCTGGTCCCTGACTTCCGCGCTCGCCGGATTTCTCTTCGGCTTCGACACCGTCGTAATTTCAGGCGCCGAAAAAACCATCCAGGCGCTCTGGGGTCTGAGCCCCGCCCTCCATGGCAAAGCCATCGCCTCGGCCCTTTACGGCACGGTGGCTGGTTCCCTGCTCGGTGGCTGGCTCGCGGATCGATTCGGACGCAAAGCCACGCTGCTCTGGATCGGCGTCCTTTACTTTGTCGGAGCCGTCGGATCAGGCCTCGCGCCCAACGTTGCTACATTCATTGTCGCGCGCGTCATCGGCGGGCTGGGCATCGGCATCTCGACCGTAGTTGCACCCATGTACATTTCCGAGATCGCACCGCCCAAATATCGCGGCCGGCTAGCCGGAATGTTCCAGTTCAACATTGTTTTTGGCATCCTGATCGCGTACGTCTCCAACGCTCTGCTCGCGGGCGTGGGCGAAAACGCCTGGCGCTGGATGCTGGGAGTGGCCGCGTTTCCGTCGTTCCTCTACGCTGCCTTCTGCATCGGCCTTCCCGAGAGCCCGCGCTGGCTGCTCAGCCGCAAGGGCGACCGCGAGGCTGGAATACGCGTCCTGCAGCGAATCGAACCGGAAGTTTCGCAAGCTGAAATCGCAGCCCGCGCGGACGCGATTCTCGCCGCGTCCTCGGAGAAAGCACAGGGACTCGCCTCGACGGGTCGCCCATCGTGGATCAGACGTGTGGGGCAATGGTTAAGGCAGGTATTGTTGACGATCAAACGCCTGCGCAGGCCGATCCTGCTCGCCATCCTGATCGCCTTCTTCAATCAGATGTCGGGCATCAACGCGATTCTGTACTTCGCGCCCCGCATCTTTGAACTGACCGGCCTCGCCGCCAACGCGGCTCTCCTGCAATCCATCGGCATCGGCGTCACCAATCTGGTTTTCACTTTTGTTGGTCTCTGGCTGATTGACCGCCTGGGCCGCCGCACTCTTCTCTATATCGGCTCGTTCGGCTACATCGCTTCGCTCGGTCTGGCCGCCTGGGCCTTTTTCACCGGTCATTTCTCCATCGTGCCGGCCTGCATCTTTGCCTTCATCGCCGCCCACGCCGTCGGCCAGGGCGCGGTCATCTGGGTTTTTATCTCTGAGATATTTCCCAATCGCCATCGTGCCGAAGGTCAGACCCTCGGCAGCTCCACCCATTGGATATTTGCCGCCCTGCTCACCACTTTCTTCCCCAGAATGGTCGCATCCTTCCCGCCCGGTTACGTGTTCTCGTTTTTTGCCGGCATGATGGTTCTTCAACTCATTTGGGTCAAAACCATGGTTCCGGAGACAAAGGGCGTACCGCTGGAACAAATTCAGAAACAACTGGGGATCGCATAAGCGGATCAAATCAACAGATCACGAAACACAATGACCTCCAATCATCCCGAAGTAATGGTTGAAGTCTGCGTCGATTCCGTCTCCTCCGCACTCGCGGCCGAACGGGGCGGAGCCGGACGCGTGGAACTGTGCAGCGGCCTGATCGAAGGTGGAATCACGCCCAGCGCCGGACTCATCGAAATGACGCGGGCCGCGATTTCCGGGGCTCTGCACGTGATGATTCGCCCGCGGGGCGGTGATTTCTGTTATGACTCCGATGAGTTCGAAATCATGCGGCGCGACCTCGCGCTCGCCAAACAGCTGGGAGCGAACGGCGTGGTCTTCGGCATTCTGGACGAGGAAGGAAATGTTGACGTCGCCCGCACCCACCAGTTAGTCGATCTGGCGCGACCTCTGGCCGTCACCTTCCATCGCGCCTTCGACATGACCGCCAACCTGTTTCGCGCGCTGGATGACGTTTGCGCCGCCGGAGCGGATCGCCTGCTCACTTCCGGAGGCGAGCCCACGTCCATCGCGGGACAAGAGACGATTCGGCAGCTCGTGAGCCATGCCCGTATGAATCAGACCCGCGGCAGGATTGTCATCATGCCCGGCAGCGGCATTAAACCGGAGAACGCCCGCGCTCTGGTTGACCACACAGGTGTCACAGAAATTCATGTTGGATTGCGGACCGCTATCCCTAGTCCCATGCAGCACCGCAACCTGCGCGTGTCCGTGGGATCGATCGGATCGGTGGAAGGCCGCGAGTACCAGCGCTTCGTCGTGCTCGAAGAGCAGGTTAGACGGTTGTGCGACGTGTTAGGTAAGGCGGACTGAACTCTTCCTTGCAGCTATCATCGTCAGACAGCCCAAGTCCTAGGGGAAGCCACCGCATAGAGGAGCGCGCATTGGCAATTCCGTATTACCACGTGGATGCATTCACGAGCGAGCTCTTTGCCGGGAACCCGGCAGGGGTCTGCATCCTTTCCACTGCTCTCCCGGAAAGCATCATGCAGAAAATTGCGGCCGAGAACCGGCACAGCGAGACCGCTTTTGTGGTTCCTCGCGCCGATGGCGATTTCGACTTGCGTTGGTTTACTCCCAAAGTCGAGGACGACCTGTGTGGGCACGCTACCCTGGCATCCGCCTATGTGCTCGCGCTGCGGAAGCACAAGCTGTGGCCGGTTCGCTTCCACACCCGCGGCGGCAGGTTGACAGTCGCTCAGGGCCAGGACCAAGACAGCTTTGAAATGGACTTTCCCGTCAAGCCACCCCAACCATGTGAGACGCCGGTCAAGCTCTTGTTAGCTCTGGGCTTGAAAGCCGCTCTGGTAATGAAATCGCGCGATTACCTCGTGGTGGTAGATCACGCTGACCAAGTACGAGATCTCTCGCCCGATTTTGCCGCACTGGCCAAACTCGACGCCGGCATGGGAACGATTGTTACCGCTCCCGGCGCCGCTGACGTGGATTACGTATGCCGAATGTTTCTACCCTCGGCCGGCATCGATGAGGACCCGGCCACCGGCTCGATTCACTGCACTCTGGCTCCCTACTGGGCGGGGCGGCTGGGGAAAGACACCTTTCGCACGCAACAACTCAGTGCCCGCGGTGGATCTCTGCAGTGCTCAATCGCTGGCGATCGCGTCAAGATCGTCGGCAGTGCACGCTTGTACCTTCACGGCACGCTCGAACTCTAAAGCATCTGCCTGCACCACACAAAAAGATGGCTGGCGAGCTTTCGCATCTCGCCAGCCCAAATATTGCGAACTCAAAGGTTCGTCTCAATTTCGCCTGAATGAGGACCGCTTGCGTTCGTGACTGCACTCCGCGCGGGCCTCAGCTCGCTACGCTGGCGGCAGCGTAGACTGGCAGCCCTTTGAGCCCGGAGGGCACAGAATAAGCGGGCCGCCGTCGGCAGCCGGTACCGGCTGAACAGTCGCTGCTACGAAGGTACCTACCATCACTGCCGTCAGAATCGCAATCCTGATCGCCAGCGTTACATTCATTTTTGTTTTCATTGTCGTGCTCCTAGACCTGGGATTTTGTTCTCTTGCTCGGCTCGTCCGTCGCAAGTGACCTTAGTAATGCAAGGTGGGTGCCAAACTCGAGGCCGTGGCCCCGCAAAACTCTCGTATGAGTATTAGGCCGGAAAACAAGGGATGGATCATATTTTCCCTCCGTTTGGCACCGGAACCAGGCCAGACCGGGCTCAACAACTCAAACAAAAATGCGTGTGGGTAACATTTATGTTAGGTCCGCGATTACCCTCCACGACAGCGCGAACCTGTTAAGTCCACCAGGGAACGGCGGAGACGGGAGCGTCCGAGTATACTCATTGCGTCATGGACGATCCGCGTGAAGAGGGCATTGCTCCTGCCAACCAGGCCCGGCTGGAAGCCGTCAGTGGCCCCCTCAAGGGAAAGCTCTTCCCCCTAACCGGGGATGAGGTCTCGATCGGTCGCGATCCGTCCAACCAGGTTTCCCTGCTCGACTCCCTCGTCTCCCGGCGCCACTGCGTTATCCGTAAGGAAGGCAACACTTTCCGGCTGCAGGATCTGGAGAGCCGCAACAACACCTTTGTCAGCGGTGTGCCCGTCAGGGATCGCGTCCTGGTCCACGGCGACCAGATCCGGATCGGCAACTCGATCCTCGTCTTCCAAGGTCAGGGCTTTGATTCCACTGTCGGAAACGTCTCCCTGCAACTCGATGCCACGCCTGCGCCCGGCGCGGCGACCGTAATCCTGCGAAAAGAAGATGTCCGATACCTGCAGCCCCGCCCCGAAAGCCTGCCCGCCACTGCTAGGACAGTTCGCGATCTCAACGTCCTGCTCGAGTTCAGCCGGACGCTGAATTCAGTGCGCGGCCTGGCCGCTCTGCAAGACAAAGTTCTGGAGGCCGTGCTGGCGATTGCTCCCGCGGATCAGGCAGCTATCTTATTGACCGACAATGGGATAGCTGGATTGTCTTCGACTTCGATGGTGGGCCGCGACCGCCGGCTGGGGCCCAATCAGCCGATTCACGCCAGCCAGACCATCCTCAGCCGGGTGCTGGAAGAGAATCTCGCCGTGCTTTCGAGCGATGTCCAGAGCGACGACGCCTACCGCGACGCCGAGAGCCTCATCGAACGCCGCATCCACTCGGTTCTGGCCGTGCCTCTAGAGGTTCAAGGCAAGGTGCTGGGCGCAATGTACCTGGACGCCAGCTCACCGGGCGCCCGCTTCGATTCCGACCTTCTCCAACTGGTGACCACGCTGGGAAATATCACTGCACTCGCCATTGAGAACGCCCGCCACGTGGAGCGGCTCGGAGGTGAAAACCGCCGCCTCCTCGAGGAACTGAACATCCACCACAGCATGATTGGGGAAAGCAAGGCCATGCACGAGGTCTATGGATTCGTATCCCGGGTTGCTGGGCGGGATTCGACGGTCTTGATCTCGGGTGAGAGCGGCACCGGAAAAGAACTGGTCGCGCGCGCCGTCCACATGAACAGCGGCCGCTCCGACAAGCCATTCGTAGCCATCAACTGCGCCGCCATCACCGAAACCTTGCTGGAGAGCGAGTTGTTCGGCCACGAGCGTGGAGCCTTTACCGGCGCGGTCTCGCAGAAGAAAGGAAAACTTGAAGTCGCCGAAGGCGGCACAGTGTTTCTCGACGAAATCGGAGAGCTCGCCGTCCCCATGCAAGCCAAACTCCTGCGGGTTCTGCAGGAGCGGGAATTCGAACGAGTCGGCGGCACCCGTCCCATCAAACTCGATGTCCGGCTGATCGCCGCCACCAATCGCGACCTGAAGGAAGCCTCCCGCACCGGAGGCTTTCGCCCCGACCTCTACTATCGTCTCAACGTGGTGTCGCTTCACATGCCGCCTCTGCGCGAACGTCGCGAGGATATTCCACTGCTGGCGGCATTCTTCGCGGCACACTATGCTGAGAAAGTGAAACGCCGCGTGGACGGCCTCTCGCCCGAGGCTCGTGCCTGCCTCACGCGCTACGACTGGCCCGGCAACGTGCGCGAACTGGAGAACGCCATCGAACGGGCAGTAGTCCTGGGCTCGACCGAAATGATCCTCGCGGAAGATCTGCCGGATTCCATTTTGGAAGAAACCGCCGCATCCGGGGAACCCGTAAGCGCGCTGCACGATGGCATCCGTGAGGCGAAGAAGGTCCTAATCGAACGCGCCATCGAACAAGCGGACGGAAACTACACCGAGGCTGCGAAGATCCTGGGCGTCCATCCCAACCACTTATTCCGCCTGATTCGCACCCTGAACCTGAAGCCAAAGCGGCAGCGCCAAGCGTAGCGGAAGTTCACTCTCAGACAGCGTCTGCTCTGCTCTAGGGATATAGCGATTTTTCGCGAGTCCACTCAGTGATGCCTGGTACAGCGACTCAGACCCGAATCCGTTGTAATATGCTCTCCGGCCCGCGTGTGGAGGTACTCGATGAAGCGACGGTGGGTGATCGTGGGCGCCGTTTGCACCGCGTTGATCTGTGCAGGCATAATCGTCCGCACTCAGCGGAACAATCGTAGACTCGCGAAGTGGGCGGAGGTATACCGCATCCGGGCGGAGCGGGGAGACGCGAAGTCTCAGTACGCGCTCGGCGCAATGTACTACTACGGCAAGGGAGTGCCCAAGGACTATGCCGAGGCTGTCCACTGGTACCGCAAATCCGCCGAGCAGGGAGACGCTAATGCCCAATACTCCCTCTCTTACGTGTATCACGAAGGGCAAGGAGTGCCGCAGGACGATTTAGAAGCCGCACGCTGGTGCCGAAAAGCTGCCGAACAGGGCAACGCTATGGCGCAGGACGCGCTGGGCTTAATCTATTGGCGCGGCGAAGGAGTGCCACCGGACGAAGCAGAGGCTGTCCGCTGGTACCGCAAATCCGCCGAACAAGGTTATACGCGCGCTCAATACGACCTTGCCTATATGTATTACTACGGCTATGGTGTGCCACGGGATCGAATTCAGGCCCACGACTTGTTTCAGCAAGCTGCCGACCACGGGAACGAAGATGCTAAGCGGGCGCTTGAGTGTTACAGGAATGGGATTTCAATCGACCCCGGTGCGGGCCTTAGGGGCCTTCAATAGTCTCGCAAGTCTTCTTGCTTCACGTCGGTTGATGTGACCTGCCGCTATCCCAAGTGAGCAGGAGGAAAACTGGCATGGACTGCCCGGCATTGACCATCGTGTTTCCCAGTTCTAAGATTCAAACATGCTTAAGTCGTCGACCCGCCAGAGCCAGATGACTTACTGTTTTGCCAAACTGGTTGCCTTGTGTTTGATGACAAGCTATGGCGTTGCACAGAATGTTCCGGCGAGCGATCCAAAACCTACCCATCCGGCCGCGGGAACATCGATTGTTCGATTCGGTGAGATCGACGACGGTGTTTATAAGGGATCAAAGCCGAAAAGCGACGCCGACTTTCGCTTCCTGCAATCCAAAAACATAAAAACCATTGTTGACTTGCAATTCGTTCCGGTGCTGTACCGGTTCGAGAAGGAAAAAGCGGAGAAATATGAGATCCGGGTGATTCCCATTACGATGAATGCGTCGCCGGTTGCCCCGTCAGAACACCATGTGGACCATGCTCTGTGTTTGCTGGCCGACAAAAAGCTCCGGCCGGTTTATTTCCACTGTGATCTCGGCCGCGACAGAACCAGCCTGATCGCAACCCTGTACGAAATTTATTTTCGCGGTCTGCCGCCCAAAGATGCTTTAAAAGAAATGAAACATTTTGGATTTAAAGATGAGTGGATCCTGCGTGGCCTAAAAACATACTTGCAGAATCATGCAGACTCTCAGTTTACGGCCTCTTCAAATTGCCCCTGATCGCGTGGGCAGCTTCCAGCGGGTCAGTGAATGGCATGCGCGGGAGAAGCGAAGTATTTCGCAAGCGGGATCGAAATTGACCCGACATTGCCGTTGGAGGCGTCCCACAGAACGATTGCGAGCTGCGTGGCATCGGGGACGACTTGCACGCGTCGAGTATCGACCATTCCGTCCTTTAACAGCCTCTCAAACGTCGCCGGATCGAAATTCAGATGAAAGGTCTTGTCGCTGGCCTGAACAATTTTCTGCTGGCTATCGAGTTGTAGAAAAGCTATCCGCAGCGTGCCGGCCCAGCGGCCATTTTTCTGCTCCATCCCGATTTCCCGCAGATCAAAATGAAGATCGGTGACTAGCGTTTGCGGGCCAATAGCCTGCGCCTGCACACGCAGGCCGATGCCAGTCCCTTCGAGTTGGCTGACGGCGGTTTGCTCAACCACAGCCTGCACCGACTTGAGCAGCGCGGCCGCCGCTTGGGAACGGGCGAAGTAACCGGTCCGCGCCCGAACCTGTGCTCCCGATCTTTTCACACTGACCTTGATGTCGTGAAAGCTGCCGTCCCATTTTATGTCCTGCGGATAATAGCCGAGGGTGTAGGAGAGGCGAGAGTCGTCCATGGCATGACGGATCGCGCCCGCGATATTGTTCGTCCCATAGAACGCTTTTCCGCCGGTGCGATCGGCCATGAGCCGCAGGGTGTCGAGGTTTGTGGCGGCGGTGCGAGTTTGCCCGTGGGTATCGGGTTCCAGCGGACTGGACGCATCTTGGCCCGAATCGTTGTCCGCCGATCCAATGTCAGATCCGAGCAGCCCACGTGCGTCGACCGGATATACGGCGACATTCGCGTCAGTCAATACTTGTCCCGCTCTGACAATGTCCCGGTCAAACTTCACTCCGGTGTCGTCGCGCCAGTCGAAATCGAAACTGTCATAGCCGACGCTGATCGGGAAACTCCCCGAGATCCAGACCAGACTCTTTCGACCTTTGAGCGGCCCGATATGATTTGCGATCGTGATCAGCGCAGCCACCGTCAGGCGAACCCGGTCCTGACTGGATGAATTGGCGACGCGTTGGTCAAAGGCTGATCTAAAGTATGCGTGGCTGGCCGTTAGTCGCGCTGTTTCTGAGGTGACATCTGGAACTTCGGAGTTGGTCAGCCGCTGCCCAGACTCGGCCTTGAAGTGAATCGCCGCTTCGCGCAATGCGGAAGAGTCGGTTGTGAAGTCCTGAAGCACACGCAGACCTTCATTCCCCAACCAGTAGAGCGCAACGTGATCCTGCGGCTGCAGTGTTTCCAGAAACGCTAGCAGCTGTTTCTGCGCCATGGCCTGATCGGCGAAGTCGGTGTTCAGAGTGTCGAGCAGAATTACAGTTACGCCCGCGGTATGTTCCTGTGGGTCGGCGCGGTTGCTGTATGAATTGGGCAGCAGCGGAGCGCTCACGGCAGAATGCGACTCGGCCTCCTCGGCAAAGACTCGAATCTCCTGGCGCTTCTTATTATCGAGGACCTCAAAATCGTCCTTAGTAAGCCCTGTGATGGAATTGCCGTGCTTATCGTTGACGACCACGTTCACTTGGACGAGTCGAGTCGTCACCTGTAGCCTCGCTTGGGGTTCAACTTGAGGTTCGGATTGAGATGCAGAGGGTTGAGCTTCCGCGGCTTGTTGATTTGAGGATCCCGTTTGGTTGGCGGGATCAGATTGCTGCGCAGTTGCAGCCGTCGCGCCGGTAAAGTTGAAGAGAATCGCAAGGCTGATTGCCGGCAGAATCGCTGCAACTGGAAGTCTCCTCCACATTGCAGTCATACCGAAGAGCCTCGCTTCAAAATCCGCTGGTTTGTTCCGGCCGTAAAGACTTTCCCGACTTACTTCAATCCTCGCACCAAAAACAAATTCGCCAGATCGCGCTGGAAGGTGGTGGCGCAAGCCTTTCCATCCGCCGACAAAGCCAGCGGTCCCAGGAACTGAGCTCCGGGCTCGGGAACCTTCACCACCAGCCACGGCTCTTTGCGGCGCGAGGTGATGTCGAGGCGGCTGATTTTTATGCTCGCCGGTTCGCGCTGTTGCAGAAACACGTAGCGTCCGTCAGCGCTCCAGCGCACGACGCTCTCGCCTTGCAAGTCCGCCACGGTCCTGGACTCCCCGCCGCCCACCGGCGACAGCAATAATTTGTGCGGGTCCACGGTGATGAACCATTTCCCATCCGGCGAAACCCGCGTGCCGCGCGTCCCTTCGGGCGTGAGCGGTGTCGATTGATTGGTTTCCAGGTCATACATCCAAGTCCGGATCGCGTGACCAGTTTCGTTTCCCGTGAACAGAATGTGCTTGTTATCGGGGAACCACTCCACGCCATCAAAGTGCATGCCTTCGATCTTTTCGAATCTCGATTCTCCAGGACCGGTAGGCAGCAACATCAGAGTGGATATCTCCGCCTCGCGATGGATGCTAGCCACCCACTTTCCATCGGGCGAAAGCGACGGCCGGTTCCCGTAGCCCAACTGCACAGCCGGCGAACCATCGGTCTTCCTCAGATACATGGCGGAATTGCGTCCCTGGCCGCTGGACAGCTCAACGAAAACGATCGACTGGCCATCATTGGACAGGTCATACATCAAGGAAGAATCCAGCCAGGCCAAATCGCGCTGTGAAGCTCCATTCGGCGGCAAGTAGTGAATCCCGAGACGCGAATTGACCGTGGTCAGCAACACGCGGCCGTCGCGCGCCACGTCCTGCATCACGATCATTCCGCCCGTCTGCGAAACCAGCCGTTGCGCGCCCGACAAAGTCACCGCATAGAGTGCAGGATCGCCACCAGGTTGTCCGCCCGAAAACCAGATTTCATGATTGTCCGGTGACCAGTTCAAGGCGCCGATGGAGCGCCATCCTCGCGAAAGAACTTGCCGGGGATGGTTGGGACCGACTACACACACCGCATAATCCCCAACTTCAACATCGAAATCAAAAAACGCAACCAGCTTGCCGTCGGCCGACACTTGCGGCATCATCGGAGGCCGCTTCTCGGTTTCGTACAATACCGTACCCACGGGATATTCCAGCCGGAACTTTCCGCCCACACTGCGCACGACCGCCAGCGATTCCTGATCTGGCCCCCAGTCAGCGCCACTCACGCCTTCCAGCACTTCCCGCGGCGCACCTCCGCCATAGGGCACGCGCGCCAGTGTGCCCACGTCCTCTCCACCCAACAGAATCGCCATCTCGCCGCGCTGCGAGATCGCGAGCACGCGCGCACTGGGCAGCGCCAGCGGCTGCGCTTCACGATTGCCCGGCTGCGCGGAAAACAATGTTGACGGCGCGCCGTCCCACTCGGCGCTGTACACCACGGTATCCCCCGGAGCGAATTTCGCCGACGTCACATCCCCGCGGCGAAAGGTCAGGCGCCGGTACGACGGAGGCTCGGTGGGAGCACTAAATCTTTGCTCATAAGAAATACGCAACCCGAGTCCCAACAGAATTCCCGCCAGCAATCCCACCCCCGCCCAGATTCTGATCCGCGAACTATCGCGCGGACTCGGGGCCGGACTCGCGAGAGCAAAGTTTCCCGAGTCCATATCCTCGCGCAACTCTTCCAGCGCCACCTTCACGTCCGCCATGGTTTGCCAGCGGCGCTCGGGATCTTTCTTCAGGCAGCGGCTGATGATCCGGTCCAGTTCCGGCGGAACCTCCGCCGCCGTCTGCGACGCCGGCTGCGGATCCTTGTAGAGCACGGCCGATAGCGACGACAGCTTGGAACCGCCCGCAAAGGCGCGCTGACCCGTCGCCATTTCGTAGAGCACCGAGCCAAAGGAAAAAATATCGGACCGCGTGTCAACTTTCTTGCCGTCCGCCTGCTCCGGCGACATATAGGCAACCGTCCCCAGGATCGTCCCCTCTTCCGTCAGCGGCGACCCTTCACCATGCAGGGTTTCGGCATAAGCATCGGCGCCGGACGACTCGCTGAGCTTCGCCAGTCCGAAATCAAGAATCTTCACTACGCCCTGCGGGGTCACGATCACGTTCGACGGCTTCAAATCGCGATGCACAATTCCCGCCGCATGCGCCGCGGCCAGCCCATCCGCGATCTGCGCGGCATACTTCAACACCTCCCGAATCCGCAGCCCCTTCCGCCCAATCAGGTGATCGAGCGTGTCTCCCGCCACATACTCCATGGCGATGTAAGGTACGGGCTTGCCCTCGATTTCCTGCGTATCGATGTCGTAAATGGTGACGATATTGGGATGATTCAGCGACGAAGCAGCCTTGGCTTCCTGCACAAAGCGCCGCTCGCGTTCCGGGTTGAGAGCCGCAGCGGACAAAATCTTGATCGCCGCGGTTCGTCCCAGCCGGGAGTCCACCGCCTTGTAGACCACACCCATACCTCCGGCTCCGAGCTTGGCCTCAATGCGATACGAGCGGAGTGATTTGCCGATCATGGGCGCTGTCCTGAATGCGCGGCCCCGACTAGCAGCACGAAATCTGCGCCGCCGCAGCCCGCCACCAATGAACAACCTCAAACCAAAGCCGTGAAAAGAATGCGGAGAAAGAACTCAGATGCAGCCATCCGCGGACGACTTCATAGTCTCTCGACAAAGCCAGTGCGACCCGATCTGCCCCTGCTTCATGAAGACTGAGAGAATGCAATTCTACTCCACAAACCACGCCGGGTTGTTTTTCGCATTCCCGGAAGTCCGACCCTGGCGACAGCGATTGCCGGTCAAACCTGTCTTTTTCGTCCCCAGTGATACCGGGTTATTAAGCGCGTCGGTGATATTTACCGACAATGCCTCTGGCTCGCCGCAAACGATTTCGCTGAGTGGTACAGGGATTGAACGTAGAAGCAACCCTAATTCCACGGCACGTTGATACGAGCAGAGTTTAGTCAAGACTTGGCTGTGCCCTCGGAACGAAGCGCTTCTCGAACCGCATCCTCAACCGACATCTCCCAACCTGACGACCACATCTGCAGGCTTCCGGTATTTGTAAGCGTTTTGCGTGCTGGTTCCAGCTTGCTTTCCAGTCGGGTATGCTCCGCAGGAATGAGGGGAGCGCTGATTCGATGACGCAAAGCGCCGGCGGCTCCTGCCAGACGCAATGCCTGCTCGGGCCTGGATTGCGCAGCTGCGCTGACTGCTAAACACTCAAGCACCCGGGCGATACCACGCTTGTGTCCCAAGTCCTGAAACATCCTCAGGCTTTCACCATAAAGGCGCTCAGCGTCGAGATAGTTTCCTTGGGATGCACTTAGCCTGGCTAGGTCGCCTATAGCGCTCGCAATGCCCCACTTGTCTCCCAACTGCGTGAATAACGCGAGACTCCGTTCGTAATAGGAGCGCGCCCTGGCGAAATCAGCAGTTTCGCGCACGAGATCGCCTTGATAATTCAGCGTCCATGCGATACCCGCATTGTCGCCAGCATCCCGGAAGATGGCCAGACATTCGTCATACAGTGCGGAGGCGCGCGCATAGTCGCGCTGCAACCTCAGCACATTCGCCAGATTGCTCAATGCGCGGGCAGTATCGACCGAACTGCCCAGCTCTCTCCACGTCGAGACACACTGCTCGAAGAGTGAGGACGCAGTCGCGAGATCCCCGCGATCTCTGGCGGTAACTCCCAAAGCATTGAGTGCCACGGCAACTCCGCGGGAATCATGCAGACCACGGCAGCTCTCGAGACTTTCCTCTTGCCATTTCTGAGCGGAAGCGAAATCCCCTTGCGCGGTTGCGAAAATCGCAGTGTAAAACAGCAGACGAGCGCGTAAGGTGGGCTGAGCCGATCCCGACAATTTAAGGAGCCTCTCCAGGAACGCGCGTCCTTCAGCAAAGTGTTCCCTCATCTCCCAGAAGTGAAAAAGAGCGGAGCCGAGGCGCATGCCCCATTCCGAATCACCGGTTCTGATCAGGAATTCCAAAGCCTCGCGGAAGTTATATAGCTCGAGATCGAAACGCGCGAGCCATTCGGGATGAGTGCTCAAATCTCCGCCGCACTCCTCCGCGAGCACCACGTAATAGGCGGCATGGGCGCGGCGAGTAGCAAACTCTTCGCCACTCTCCGTCAGGCGCTCCAAAGCGTACTCCCTGATTGTGGAGAGCACGAGAAAACGCGTCTCCGCCGCAGGCTGCTCGAGTTGCTGGGCCAAGCTCTTGTCCACCATGGATGCCATCCCATCGAGCACATCCAAGCCGAGGTCGGCTCTGGTGTCACCCACCGCTTCGACAGCCTCCAACGTGCAACCTCCGATGAACACCGAAAGCCGGCGGAACAAACTTTTCTCGGCCGCGTTGAGCAGACTGTAACTCCAGTCCATTGCCCCACGAAGAGTTTGGTGGCGCACCGGCAAGTCACGCGCCCCGCCAGTTAACAGGATCAGCGAGGATTCGAGGCGCGTCAACATAGCGGCCGGCGAAAGCATTTTGATGCGCGATGCGGCAAGCTCGATCGCGAGAGGGAGACCGTCCAGCCGGGCGCAAATGCTAGCGATGGATGGTGCGTTTTCTTTCGTGACCGCGAAGTCACGCTTCACAGCTTTCGCGCGTTCCAGGAAGAGAGCGACGGCAGGGAAACGTGCTAGAAACTCAGGCGTGGAAATCGAGGTCAGTTCAGGCGTTGCGAGGGGCGGGACGGGGAATTCATATTCCCCGTAAACATGGAGCAACGCCTGGCTGGTCACAACTATCTTCAGATTAGGGTTTAGAGTGAGCAGTTCCGCGATGTCGGCACCTGCAGGAATAAGATGCTCGAAATTGTCGAGCAATAGGAGCATAGGGTGGGCCAGTCGACGCACATACTCCCTCACGGTCTCGCGCGACGGTTCGCCGGGTACCTCCCGTAGTCCTATCGCTTGAGCAATTGCTGTAGTCATCGCCTGCTTTTCCGCAATAGTCGAAAGGGAAACGAAACAAACACTACCGGCACTTTCATCCGACAGCTCGCCAATCACCTGCAGGGCGAGCCGGGTCTTCCCAATCCCACCAGGCCCCGTCAGTGTAACCAGACGCACGTCCTCGCGGTTCAGGAGTTGCCGAAGATTCGCCACTTCGCGTTCACGCCCGATGAAGACCGTACGTTGTACGGGCATGTTGTTCGAACGAGCGACGGCAGGTCGGGTATCGGGATCTATCCGTAAGTCGCGGACTTTAGCCAGATCACGAGCCAGATCTCGGGTTGATGCGTAACGCTGATTCGGGTCCTTGGCCAGGCACCTCTCCATGATCCAGAAGAAAGGTGCGGGTGCGTGCACCTCTACGGAGTGCAGGCGCCCCGGCTGATCGCGAAGAATGGCGACCATGATTTCCGCTTTGCCTCTTCCCGGAAAGGCGGGATGCCCATGGACCATCTCGTAGAGCACTGCTCCGAAAGAAAATTGATCGGAGCGAAAATCCACAGCGCGGCCGTTGGCCTGCTCGGGTGACATGTAGCCGACAGTTCCCATGACTGTTCCTGGGTCCGTCAGCGAACCCATCAAGGTGGGCGCATCCGACTTCTGAGCGTTGAAACCGGAAGGCTTTGCCAGACCAAAATCCAGGATCTTGGCGGTGCCGTCTGGAACAACCATCAAGTTCTCAGGCTTCAGATCACGATGGACGAGGCCAGCCTCGTGGGCTTTGGCAAGACCGTCGGCGATCTGGGTTGCGATCGTGATAGCCTTCCGAAATGGCAGCGGACCAGAAGCCAGCAGCTGCCTCAGCGTCTCACCGCAAATCATCTCCATAGCGATGTAGTGCGTGTCGTTCTCGTGTCCAAGCTCGTAAATGGTTACAATGCTCGGGTGGTTCAGCGCCGAGGCAGCTTCCGCTTCGCGCTGGAAACGGCTGAGCGCCTGCGCGTCATGCGCCACATCGTCAGGCAAGAACTTGAGAGCCACAAAGCGGCCAAGTTGGGTATCCTTCGCCTTGTAGACCACACCCATGCCACCTTCACCCAATCTTTCAATGACGCGATAATGCGAAACTGCAGTCCCGATCAGGCTCGTCCCAGTGTCTTTTTGTTTGGCGGCCAGTTTGCCTGCGACCTCCAGCGCAGGCTTCTCGATAAAATGTTCTGCGTTTCTCTCATGAGCCAGCAGCGACTCCACCTCGCAACGTAGGTCGTCGTCACCTCGACAAGCCGATTGGAGGAAATCGGCGCGGAGGCTTTCGTCTAGCTCCAAAGCCTGCTGGCAAACTTCTTCCACGCGACGCCAGATTTCAGGATTCATGGCTCATTCCGCCCCGGCTCAGCTCGCGCAACAACCAGATCTTGGCTAATCGCCAGTCCCGGATTACAGTGTCGCTGGAAACGCCTAAGACTTCGGCCGTTTCCTCGACACTCAACCCCCCGAAAAATCTCAACTCGACAACTTTGCTTTTTCGTTCATCCACCGCAGACAACGCCTTCAAGGCGTCGTCCAGGGCCACAAGATTTACGTCGGGTTCGTTGCACACCGACGGACTCTCTTCCAGAGAAATGTGAGGGACGGCGCCGCCACGTTTCAAATAACCACGCGAGCGGGCAAAATCGATCAGAATTCGACGCATCAACTGTGCTGATACGGCAAAGAAATGCGCCCGATCCTGCCAGTTCACCTTTCTGGAGTCCACCAACCGTAGATAGGCTTCGTTGACCAGTGCCGTAGTTTGCAGTGTGTGGCCGGGGCGTTCTCCCGCCATGTAGCGTCGCGCGATGTTGTGCAATTGCCGGTACACCAGTGGAGTCAGCTTTTCCAGAGCCGCCTCGTCACCGACACTCCAGGCTTTGAGTAGCCGCGTGACCTCGTGGGTCGGGGACAGATCCAAGCAGGCCTCCGATTTTCAATAAATTACAACGAAGACAGCCAAAAAGCCTAGCGGTCCGCGTGAAAGGCCGATATTGACGAGTTTTTCATCTTCGTTGCGGTTTCTATCGATTAATTCCCGCCTTACTAGATAGAGGCATGCGGCTCGGCTTTTACAGAAAGCAGAATGCGCCTCCTCAATACTTCGCTACAGGAGAAAACAAAATGATGACGAAAAAGCACGCCGCTACACTGCTCATCCTGATGTTGGTCGGGTTGACGGGGTTGGTAAACGCACAGGTGTCCACCCTGATGAAGGCGCAGATTCCCTTCGACTATGTCGCGAACGGCAAGACGATGTCAAAGGGCGAATGCGTAATCGCAGTTGTCACCAATGGATCAACATTTCTCACAATCCGCAGCGGGGAACGAACCGTCGTTGCCCTCTCAATTGTCGATGGGTCGCCGAACACGAGCAAACAGACAGCGCTTGTGTTTCACCGATACGGCAACCGGTACTTCCTGGCCGGCGTGAAGCGCGCAGGAGCCGTTGGGTACTCGCTGCCCACGAGCAGACACGAAAACGAACTACGCGCCCAGAACGTTAGGGAGGAAGTACTTACGCTCCTTGCATCCGCGAACTAGACCAGCAACTGGCTCCTAGGGAGGGAACGGAGTTTAACTCTGTTCCCTTTTTGAGTCTCTTCGTTGCGGTTTTTTTCGATCAATTCCCGCCTTATTAGACAGAGGCATATAAGTCCGGGACCACTTTGGCTTTTTCTTCAAAAAAACCTTAGGAGAGTTGAAAACATGAAAAAGATGCCGTTGGTTGCTTTACCTTGCTCGACGCTGTTGGTAGTCTTCCTGACCCTTTCCTCCATTGCCTCGGCGCAGCACAAGATGCCGTCATCGGCGCAGGAAGATCAAAACCAGCTCGTTCAACACGTTCGCAATGCCACGCAGCAGTACCTGGATGTCAACAACGCCATCGCAGCTGGCTATGCCCCGTTGTATGGCTGTGTCAGCGGCTCCGACCACGGGGCGATGGGCGTGCACTACCTCAATGGCAACTTGATCAACGGAACGATTAACGTAGCACAGCCGCAAGCCCTGATCTACGAGCCTCAGCCGAACGGTAAACTGAAACTGGTCGGCGTGGAGTTTATTACTCTCGCTTCGACCTGGCTACAGAACAACACCGCTCCTCCCGTTCTGGAAGGTCAAGTGTTCCTGTACGTCGACAGCCCAAACCGGTACAACGTACCGGCCTTCTTCGAGCTACACGTCTGGGCGTGGCGGAACAACCCGAAAGGCCACTTCGTGGACTGGAATGACCATGTGACTTGCGCGAATGAATAGATGGACGGGAGACGTCGGCTAAAACCGTGCGTCTCCCCTGCTCTTTGATTCGAAGACTGAGAAGTAGATCCCCACGAAAAGAATTCCAGACTTCAGCGAGGTCCGACGCTGGCTGCAGCCCTCTGATCAGCCTCTCCCTTGGGCGATTACAACTAACGGGCGGCGCACAACGCTGCGGGCAACGATCGCTCTGGACGATCCAGCCCATTTAATTTTTCTTTCTTGACAGGCCCGATCAGCCAATCGTAACCTTCCTGAATTCTAGTAGCCTTTGGGCTTTATAAGATATCCGCAGTGCAACAGGTGATGCGATGACTGGAAAGCTCTGGTTGTCCTCCGCAGCCCTTGACACGCCCCGAAAACCCAGCCTCCGCAGCCTGATGATGGCGGCCGCACTTCTGGCCAGTCTGGCCGCGGGTGCTTGTGTTCCCGCATGGAGCCAGGCCAGCACTTCGGTGCGGGGCACGGTCACCGATCCTGGCGGGAACGCAATCGTCGCCGCCAGCGTTGTGCTCGCAAACTCAGAATCCAAGACCGAGCGCAGCGCGACCACGGGAGGCCAGGGAGAATACCAGTTTCTTTTTGTCCCCCCGGGAACCTACACCCTCACGGTGAAGGCGACGGGCTTCCGCAGCTACGAGCAGAAGGGGCTCGCCTTGCTGGTGAATACGCCGGCCACGGCCAACGTTCAGCTTAAGGTGGGCGCGGCGGCGGAAGTCGTGACTGTCACCTCGGAGATTCCCGCCGTCGACCTGGTGGATGCCTCGCTGGGCAATTCGTTTGATGAGCGGCAGGTGCGCCAGATTCCCCTCGAAGGCCGAAACGTCCCCGATCTGCTGAGTTTGCAGGCCGGAGTCACCTATACGGGTAGGAATATCGACGATGATCCCTCCCTCAAGGACCAGGACACGCGCAACGGAGCGGTGAATGGGGCGCGGAGCGATCAGAGCAATATCACGCTCGACGGGGTTGACGTCAACGACCAATCGAATGGCTATGCTTTTAAGTCGGTCTTGCCGATCACGCAGGACTCAGTTCAGGAATTCCGAGTCACTACTACGAATTACGGCGCGGACCAGGGCCAAGGCTCGGGTGCGCAAGTGGCGCTGGTAACGAAGAATGGGACCAATACCCTGCACGGCACACTCTACGAATACCTGCGCAACACCATTACCAGCGCCAATGATTACCTGGTGAAGCAATCGCAAGAGCGTATCGGACTCCCGAACAAGCCTCTACAACTGAATCGAAATATCTTCGGGGCGTCGGTCGGTGGGCCGCTTCGCAAGGACAAGCTGTTTTTCTTCACCAATTATGAGGGAACTCGCAAGCGGGAGCAGCAGGGTGCGGAGCGAGTCATCCCAACGCCATCCCTCTGCCAGGGGATCTTTCAGTATGTTAACGCTGGCGGCGGCGGGACCACGGTGTGGAACCCCGCCCAGCTCAAGCTTCTCGATCCCAAGGGCATCGGGATTGATCCCGCAATGCTCGACCTGGTCAATCACACGGGGTATCTCGACAAGACCTTCTGCACCGGCAATACAGTAACCAACGATCCTTTCGCCGGAGATGGTCTGAACTATGCCGGCTTCGTTTTCCGCGCCCCGACCAGCGAGGACAACGATGCTTTCATTGCACGCCTGGATTACCAGCTCACCTCGAACGGCAAACATACTCTTTTTTGGCGCGGCTCCCTGCAAGATTTCCGCAACCAGGGGGCTCCTTTCCTGCCGGGCACTCCTCCGGAACAAACTATCGCGGACCACAGCAATGGGTTTGCCTTTGGCTATGTTTCGATCCTCAGTCCTACCCTGACCAATTCCTTCCATTGGGGATTCACGCGGCAGAGTTTCGGGCTCACTGGCAACTCCGACCAGCAGTGGAATGAATTCCTGGGCTTGGATCAGGGCATCAACTTCAGCCACAGCTACCAGGTGCCGCTGCATAATCTCCTGGATGACGTTTCCTGGACCAAGGGAACCCACAGCTTCCAGTTCGGCGCCGCGATTGGAATCGCTCGTAGTCCACGCACCAGTTATCTGCACTCGAACACGATCGGCCTCGGCACTACTAACTGGACTTCTCCCATCGGTTTCGCGGGTACCAGCAGCACGCTCGATCCGACCAACACCGCTGGGCACCCCGGTATTGTCGGACCTGAACCTCAGACCTCAACCCAGTATGATCGTCCCCTGCTGGCCCTTTACGGCATGATCTCGGACGTGGTTGCCAACTACAACCTTGACAAGAACGGGATCGCCCAAGCGCAGGGATCTCCCGTCAACCGCCGCTATGGTCTGGACTGGTACGAGTTTTACGGACAGGACACCTGGCGCGCCAAGCCGAACCTCACCGTGACCTACGGCCTGCGCTGGTCGTTCTTCCCCGCGCCTTGGGAGACCAACGGGTACCAGACTTTCCCAACTTTCGGGCTGGGGACTCAATTCAATCAGAACGTGAAGAACATGAACCAGGGGATCGGCTACGGCGCAATGGGGCCGATCGAATTCAACCTGGGCCGGGGGCCGGGTTTCTATCCGCTGGAAAAGACCGATGCGTCGCCACGCATCTCGATCGCCTACTCGCCCCGCCCCGCGGGCGGGATGTTCAAGAAGCTTTTCGGCGACAACGACAAGACTGTCTTCCGCCTGGGCTTGAGCCGGGTCTACGACCGCGCGGGTTTCGCGCTTTTGAACAGCTTCGACCAGGTCGGCGCAGCGGGATTGTCCACGACGCTTCAGAATGCTTGCTGCACGTTTGGCATCACCAGCGCCGAGGATTTACCGCGCATCACCGGCATCCACAATATCCCGCAGAACAATATCAACGGCTATCCATTCTTGCAGCCGCCGCCGACAACGATTCCTGCCCCTTGGCCACAGACCCCCCCAAAAAACGCGCAAGCCAACTTGTGGGGAAATGACAACACGCTGAAGACTCCGCACGCCTATACCGTTGACTTCTCCATCGGGCGGGAAATGCCCAAGCGCTTTTCGCTGCAACTGTCTTATGTGGGCCGCTTCGGCCGGCGGCTGCTCACCCAACGCGATCTGACTCAACCGTTGGATATCGTGGATCCGAAAACTGGCATCGACTACTACACTGCGGCTTCGGCCATATCGAATCTGGCTCGGCAGTTTGCCCTGGCGAACAACGGCGGGCAACCGACGAATTATTATCAGGGCTTCCCGACGATGGCGCAGATTGGCAGCGTCACCGCCGCTGGGCTGGGCAAAACGGCCCAGTACTGGATTGACATGGTTCAACCGCTCCGGCCGGGTGCGTCTTACTACACCGACACTTTTGGCACCGGCCTCGTGCCGACGCCGAACCCCGCCGACAGCTTGATCCAGGAAGTCTTCAACATGTATTACAACCCTGGTCTTTCCGTGATCGGCGACGAGATCGTAGGGCTGGCCGATATTGACTCCTACGGCGGGATTGGGGACAACATCGGCTCCGGCTCTTACTACTTCAACGGTCCTCCCGGCTTGCTAGGCAACAACTCCGGCCAATTCTTGAACAATCAGGCGTTCTCGGCGTATGGCTGGAGCTCGATAGGCAGTTCGACATACCATGCGCTGCAGGCCAACCTGAGAAAACAGCTCAGTCACGGTGTTCAGTTCGATCTCAACTATACCTACTCCAGGTCGCTCGATATAACCTCTGCAGCATCACGCGTCGGGTTTGCGGTGTATGGCTACACCAACATCGGGCTTGTCGGAAGCCGCTTGGTCAACGCATTTTCTCCGCGGCTGGCTCGCGCCCCGTCCGATTTCGATCTCACGCACCAACTCAACCTCGACTGGGTCGCCGACCTCCCCTTCGGCAAAGGACGCGCCATTGCCACTAACCCCAGCGGAGTGTTGGATGCATTCATCGGCAACTGGCAGCTTTCCGGCATCGCCCGCTGGACCAGCGGATTTCCCTTCAGCGTGGATGGAGGCCAGCGCTGGCCCACGGACTGGTTCCTAACCGCGGTCACGCAGATGACCACCAGGCCGAAGACGGGCACGTTCAAGGGCAACGGCACGGTCAATGTGTTCGCGGATCCCGCTTCAGCCCAGCAGGACTTTACCCTGCCGCTCCCCGGCCAAGTGGGTTCGCGCAACGTCCTTCGTGGCGACGGTTATGCGGGTTTGGACATGAGCCTGGCCAAGAGCTGGAAGATGCCCTACAACGAAGCCCACAGGGTGCAATTCCGATGGGAAGTGTTCAACGTTCTGAACTTGACGAGATTTAACGCGCAGGGCATCGGGTCGTCGTCTCTGCTCACGTCGTTGACGCAGTCGCCGAATAGTTTCGGCGCCTACACGAGCTTGCTCACACAGCCGCGTGTAATGCAGTTTGCGCTGCGGTATGAATTCTAACGAAGGTGGCGCGGCTTCGGCAGCAATCCCTACGCCAGCTGAGGCCCACACTGCCGGGTTCAATCGTGTAAACGCCCGTTCTCGACAGTTGTCAGTCTCCCTGCGTTAGAATTGGCGAAAGCAAGTCCACGAAATGTTTGAAGAGCTGGTTGCCACAGATTTTCATCTTACTTTGTTCTCTTTCTCACAAGTCTAGTAAGAGAGTGAAGAACAACGGGTTTAAGATGGTGAGCGCGGAAGGAATCGAACCTTCAACCTACTGATTAAGAGTCAGTTGCTCTGCCAATTGAGCTACGCGCCCACGGTGGGGAATTTGGCTGGTAGGACGAACGAAAATTATAGCATCCCGAATCCGATTTTCCCCGGCCAGCTTTCGAAGTGGTGCGCGCCGATATCTTTCACCGAAAGATGGAAAGGCAGGAAGTCACACGAGGTCACCCATACGACGCGTTTCCTTCGTGATACTTCGTGCCCTTTGTGGTTTCAGTTTTTTTCTTTTCCGTCCTCAAAACTGAATTCGTGGGACACTCCGCAATCGCCGCTGGCAATCGCATCGACGTTGAACACCGCTCTCAACGTCGAACCGCACGGACGCGCTTCATGAGGGATACGGAGCGCCGGGAGCCGCGCGCGCTTCCATCACGCACAAGAATTTCTTAATTTCTCTAGGAACGCTGACGAGCTTCCGCCGCCAGTGCTCCGCTCTCGCTCGACACGGGACGCCGCGGCGGCAACTGATCCGCTTGAATCGGAGGGCGATGTTCAACCGTCCCGATCACCGGCGCCTCATCCATGCCGTCAGCGTAGGCCATCGATGCGAAGCGCTGCTCGCCACACATGCGGTCGATCATCCGCTGCTGCCGTCCGTTGAGCACGGCGTGCGGAAGAATGGGAAAGTTGCGGAACATCCAAACCAGATACACGCGCTGGAGGAAGGACGGCATTACATATCGCGGGCCGATCGGTGTCTGAACCTGCACCACACCGGCCGCGAGTTTTTCGATCAACATGACTTGGGCCCACCCGGATCCATAAATTGGCCAGAGCAATTCTAGGGCCGCCATTATTGCACCGCGCGCGAGGCTATGGGAAGCCTTTTTTCAAGGATTTACAGATATATTCATCGAACCGCGAGTCTGGCTCGAAAACGCCAGTGTACTTTCGGGAAATTTCCGCTTCGCAGAAGTCCTGAAACGGGCTCGCGAGACCCTTCTACCCATGCGTTCAGACCGTGGCTTCGGGCAGGATGTCCATGCGGTTAATCTTCGCCGCCACTCCAAATTCCGTGCCTTCTTCTTCTACCCGAACAATCGTGGCCTGGCAGCATACCCAGCACTTCTCGCCAGAGGTGAGCCCGGGGGGAAGAATCAGCACCAGCTCGACGTCGGAGCCCTTCTCCATGCGTGACTTGGTGTAGAGGAACACTCCGTTGGCGCTGACGTCGCGCGTCTCCGCGATTTGTGAAGTTTGTAGGGTTTGATCGGCGCCATGAACCGGACGCACACGCGTGGGGACACGCGTGGAGATTCTTCTGCCGCCGCGGCGCTCGGTGTCTGCCTTCATAGGGGCGATTGTGCCCACCTACTGTACACCAACCCGGCAAATTTGGATGAAGGAGTTCCGCGCCGTCGTTGGCATAAACGACGTCCCGGAACCCAAATCGGGAACTGCAGGTGCGGTGACTGCTGTGTGCCGTTAGATGATGGGCCGCTTGGCACGGGCTGCGGGGACCACCAGGGCCTGCTCCATGGTGGGCACGTTGGTGCCGCGGAGCTTGGCTTCCACTTCGTGCAGCTTATCCACCTGTTCGGTCTGATAGTAGGCCTGCACCAGCAATTCCAGAGTGAAAGGATTGTCCTGGTCTTCTTCCAGTTGCGCGATGGCTTCTTCGTATTTCTTCTGGTCCATCAGCAGTGTTCCGGCCGCGCCGTGGAACGAACTCTGAATCACGCGGTTCCGGCTGCCATTGGCCAGAGCTTCGAGCTGATGCAGCGACTGGTCGACCAGCGGCTGGTTGCCAGCGCGGGCGGCTCGCACGGCGCGGATACGCAAGATGCGCGACAGTTCTTCATCGCGGTCCGAGGCCGAAATGGTCGGGCGGTGGCTGAGAGATTCCTCAGCCAGCTTCAGATGTTTCAGAGCAACGTTGTCGTCAGCCTGATACTCGGCCATCTGGCGCAGGGCCTGCGCTTCCTGCAGATCCTGTTCCTTGGCGTGGGCGGTTTCGGCGACTTCCTGCAGGCTCTTGTCAGCGTCGGCGAACTTGCCGTCGCGAACGTACGTCATCGCCCGCTGAATGCCGTAGCTGAGGCGGTCGGCCTCGTTGTGAGCGAAACGGATGGCCTTGTCATATTCGATGCGCGCCTGCTCCTGATTTCCCATCACGGCATAGGTATCGCCCAGGCCGAGTTGCGACGACACGAAGTCGGGATCAATGGCGAGCGCGGCGCGATAGTGCGCCAGCGCGCCGTCAAAGTTTCCAGACATGCGCAACAGTTCTCCATACGAATCCTGCGGATTGGGTTCTTTCGGGAGCAGAACAACATAGCGGTCCATGGCGGCGAATGCCTTGTCGAATTTCCGGTTGCGGGCGTCAACATAAGCCAGATCGTTCAACGCCGCGGGATAGTTCTTGTCGAGCGCAAGAGCTTTCTCCATGAAGCGCTGCGCCTGGTCGTTGCCGTTCTCTCCCATCAGCCAGTTGCCCGCAAGATAGAGCAGGTGCTTGTCATGGGGATACATTTCGAGCATGTCGTTCATGGCGGTAATGCCGCCGAGGAAGTCGCCTTCCTGCACCTTGGAAATCCAGGAGACCATCAACTGCTCTCCGGGAGTGAGCTTGGGCAACAGCGCCTTGGCCTTGGCGCGAGCATCACTGACTTCCTGCGGATTGCCGCTGTTGAAGGCGATCCAGGCCCAGGCGAGGGCGAGATTGGGATCTTCTTTGACCGCGGCGCGCCAATCGTCGTTGCAGCGTTCGAGATAAAGATTCTCGTAGTCGGCAATGCCCTTCTGATACAGCTCACGCGCCTTGGCGGACGATGTGGTCACAGGCAGCGTGGCGGATTCGCCCTTGATGTGGTGCGCAAACAGAGGCGCGGCGAGACACAGAGCGAGCACGGCGACGGCGCTGATTCTCAGCGAAACGGTGCGCATCAGGTTCTCCGGAACAGAGCTTTGTGGGGAGGAGACTACGAGACAAAGGGTAACATCGGCGTAATCGGGGGACGAGGTGACGAAAGTCGGTGCACGGTGGGAAGCTTGGGTTCGGTTCTCGGTTCTCGGTTCTCAGTTCTCGGTTCTTTGTTCTCGGCTTACGGTTCGCTTATTGGGCGGGTTCGTGTGGCTTGCGTGGAAAAATTCTGAGGCGTTTTGCGAGTCGCGGGCGCGATTGCTTGTTTTTTTGATCGATGTTACTTTTTGGTTAACCCCCCCCTCCCCCTGAGCCTATTGGAATCATTGGATTAGCGGAAAATCGCCGGCAACATCTTGGGGCTCAATCGCTTGCGGGCAAAATCTTGATAACACATGACTTTCCTCCGACTGCCAGGGATTGGTCAGGGCGCTGCCGCATGGTCATCATCTACCTACTCGAGGGCTGTGCGCAAGGTCAGATGTCACTGGGGTCTGTGGATTTCGACAAAAGAAAAGCCCCTGCCAGGTGCGGCAGGGGCCGAGAGACATAAAGATTTAGAAGAGAATCTTCAGTCCCAGCTGCATGTTGAAGGCTTCGCCAGGTCCGATGCCAGGAGCGCCGTTGAAGTCGCCGATGGTATCGGTGATGTTGCCGTTACCAGGGCTGGTGGCGCCCACACCCGAAGCGAGGTTGATGCGGTTGAATACGTTAAACATTTCGACGCGGAACTGAGCCTTAACCCGTTCCGTGATCGGGAAGTTCTTAAGTACCGACAGGTCGAAATCCCCGAAACCCGGGCCGTAGATCTGGTTGCGGCGCAGGTCGCCACCGAAGACGTTCGGTCCTGAACAAGGAGCGGTCCCGCCGTCCGCCGCCGGCAGACAGAACGCACCCGGATTGATCCAGTTGACGCCCGTGAACCCACCGACGTTCCGCTGGAAGCTATGCGACACGCCGGCGAACGGATCGCCGATAATGTCATAGCCCGTGCGCACCTCATCGAGAGGCTGCCCGCCGTGGAAGGTAAACAGACTGTTGACCGACCAACCGTGCGTAAGCCACTGCGGTCCACGGTCTGAACCTTGGATATCCCACGTAAAAGTGCCGGACAGATTCTGCCGGGTATCGAAATCGCCGTTGCCATACTCGGCAGCCGGATTGTTGCTGTCGAAAGGAATGGCACCGCGATAGGCGCTGATGTTGTCCAGTTCGTGCGCCCAGGTATAAGCAAACGACGAACTCAGCCCGTGCCACGCCCTTAACCGCAGCGTGCTCTGCAGCGCGTTGTAGTTCGAGTTGCCGATGCTGTTGAGTTGGTTGATCACGCCGAAGTTCGGGTACTGGTAGTTCGGAGCCGTACCGATGAACTTACCCTCAGTGGTCATCCCGACGCCGGGTATAGGACTGAGGACCGTCGCCCCACCAGGCAGTTGGTTAATGTCGAGCATGATCGAGAGCTTGTGGCCCACGCTTCCCACATAACCCACTTGCCACACCGCGAACCCGTTGCCAAAGCTCTTCTGGACATTCAGGTTGTAGTTGTAAAAATACGGCGTGCGGAAATTCTGGTTGACTCCGAAAACGTTGAAGACGGATGACGCTCCCTGGCTCTGGCAGTCCGAAGGATTCACGATGCTGTTTCCCGTGACGCAAGTAACGACTCCCGGAAAAATGGGCGTGTTTGACTGCCAAGTATAGTTCGACCTGTTGTACAAAGAGACAGGCTTCGGGCCTGCCGGGTTATCCTCGAGACCATCGGCGCCTCGTGGGGGCCGGAAGTCCAGGAACGGGTTCATGTTGATCTGGTCATAAAACACGCCGATACCGCCGCGGATGACTAGATCTTCGCGGCTGGTCGGCCGGTAGGCAAAACCCAGGCGCGGAGCGAAGTTGTTTTTGTCCTGAGGAAAAACGTTGCCGATTCCGTTGCCCTGAACCACCTCTGCTTTCCCGGGGACAAAGAGCGCGATGTCCTTGCTGCCATTGTGCAGTGGGCCGTAATAGTCCCAGCGCAGGCCCCAGTTGACATTCAGCCGTCGCGTGACCTGTATAGAGTCCTGCCCAAAGAAGTCAACCCCGTTGACCACAACTTTTCGCTCGGCATCGCCCACCGTGATGCCCGATGATGAAACGTCACCCGCGAGGAAATCGGCCAGGGCGCATGTGAGATCGCCAGAAGTGACGCATGTGCCCGACCATGCAGTTCCGGGATAGCTTCCGGTAAAGCTGAAGGTCCCGAGGGACCCCCGGTAGTAGAACTCGTCCACGCGGCCCTGGCGGAACTCGCCGCCGAAACGGAACTGATGTTTGCCCACGTTGTAGGAAACGATGTCAGCCAGCATTCCCGTGATGTCATTGCGGCCCTCGGGCGGCGTAATTCCAACCTGCTCAAAGCCGGCGATCTGTAGATTGGGCGCGCCCAGGATCGGCTTTCCGTTGATCAAGGCATCCGGACTGAGGTCCAACCCGTAGGAACTCGTATTGAAACTGTGGTTGGCGTCGTTGAAGACCTGATTGAAGTAGTTCACGCCGAACAGCAATTGATTCGTCATTTTCGGCGTCAAGACCGAGTTGAGCGTAGCCGCGTAGTTGTAGACGTGAATGGGGGCCTTCTCAAAGTAGAAGGGATCGTTCGAGCTCGCCGTGGCCAGTGCGGCGCTGCCGCCGAGCGGAGCGATCTGGTCGCCCTGACCGCCGTACCAGCGGATGCTGAAGTGATTTTTCTCGTTGAAGTTGTGGTCGAACTTGATCAGGCCGTTATAGCTGTAGCCGATCGACGGGTTGGTCGCGAAGAAGTTTCCCACTTTGGCCGGCAGATTATTGATCACGCTTGGCCAGAGATTCGCCACCAGTTGCTTCGAAATCGGGCTCTCGGAAACCCCACCAGCACTGAGAAGGGCCAACGCATTGTTTTGATAGGCGACTGACGGTTCCGTGTTCAACCCCGAAAGTCCAATCGTGTATTTCTGCTTTTCGAAGGTAATAAACCAGAACGTCTTGTCCTTGATAATTGGTCCGCCGACCGAGAAACCATAGTTCTCGTTGCGCAGTGGAGGCTTGCTGTTGGGCAAGCCCTCCGACGCCAACAGGCCCGGGTTGAAGAAAGGCGTGGACGCGCCAAAGACGGTGTTGCGGTTGAAGTAATAGGCGCTGCCGTGAATCTGATTGCCGCCGGACTTCAGCACAACGTTAACAATGCCGCCGGCGTTGCGTCCGCCTTCGGCGTTGGAGTTGGTCTGGGCCGCGAACTCGTCGATGGCATCGAGCGGCATGATAACGCCGGCGATGCCGGACACGCCGCCCTGATTCACGGCAGGAATGTTGTGCCAGAAGTCGTTGTTGTCGACGCCGTCGATCTGCCAGTTCATCTGGTTGGCGCGAGTGCCATTGAGCGAACCGAATCCGCCCACGGAGTATCCACCGTAGCCGGGCTGGACCGCGGCGAACTGCGTGAAGTCGCGCCCGTTCATGGGCACGTCCTCGACGGATTCCGTGGGCAGGATGTTGTCCTGCGCGGCGGTCGTGGTGTCGAGGACTAGAGCGGCGGCGGAGACTTCCACTGAGGTGCCCGCCGATCCTACCTTCAGCTTGACTGGCAGGGTGTAGGCGCTGCCGGCTGTGACTTCGATTTTTTCCACCTTGACCGGGCTGAAGCCCTGGGCGCTGACCGAGATGGTATAGGTACCGAGGATCAGATCCTGGAAGGAAAACTCGCCACCGCTGGTGGTCGTCGCCTCGTGCACCGCAGCGGTCGAATCATTGGTTGCCTTGACGCTCGCCCCAGCTACAACCGCTCCCGACGGGTCGGTCACCGTGCCATTGATCGCACCCCGGAACGTCTGGCCGTAAGCGCTAACCGTAATTAGCAGGACTGCAAGAACCAGACCAAACCAGCGTCGCATATTCATTTCCATTGTCGCCCTCGTGTGTGAAGTCGATGTTCGGGCTGAACTAAGGCCCCCAAGCTGAACTATCGTTGTAGAGATGACAAGGCACTTTTCCAGCCAAATCTTGGAATTGTCTAATGCATATGTATTTCAATAACTTGCAAGCCGATAGCGGACATACAGATACGGAATTACGGATCGGGAGACGTCGATCTATGGAAAACAACATTGTGCCAGTCACGGAAGTGTGCCTCGCCGAGGCGGGCGCATCGAATTTCTCGATACGCCAACCCTAAAACTTTGAATGTAAAAGGTTTGGAGAACAATGCTCGCGCGGGCCGGAGAGCTGCTTTAGAAGGTGAACGCGACGCCGCCACGCACCGAGCGGGCGGACTGGACGAGGTAGACGGTCTGGCCATCCTGGCCGAGCACCGGGATATAGCCTTGTGCCAGGAGGTTGCGCAGGTCGATTAGGGCTTCCATGTGGCCGCCCAGCATGGGGATGGGCTGGCGCAGGAAGACGTTGAGGAAGGGGTCGCTCTGTCCGGTAGAAGCGTTGAACATATCGACGGGAGTGACGGCGGTGCCATTGACCCAGCGGTAGGAGGCGATCCAGCGGGTGTGGGTGCGCGGCACAACTCCACTGAATTTGGCGGCGATGGCATGACGGCGCTGGGTGTTGAGATACTGCTGCGCTTCCTGCAGAGCGACATCGGGTTTGGAGAGATCGAGCACGCCGCCGAAACCGTAGTCGAGAGTGGCGGTCAGGTCGTCAGAAAATTTGCGTTGCAGGACGACGCGCAGACCGTTGGTGCCGAGGGACGGGCCGGTGTAGTTGAAGGTGCCGGAGGAGATGTCAGGCAAGAGGAATCCACCGGCAGCCGTGGTGACGCCGGTGCCGGTGAGAGCGGGATCGCCCACCCGGTCGATGAAGGCGGCGACCTGGACAGTGTTCTTGCCCATGCGGTGCGAGACGCTGAGTTCCTGATGGTGAGCTCGCTCAACCTTGGGAGCGAAGCCGACCAGGCTGACGCGGGGATTGGACTCGCTCAGATCATCCGGGGCGGAATCGAATCCCTTCTCGCTGCGCAGGTCAGGACGGGAAGTCGCGTAGTTGTATTCCAGAATCGTGTCGGGTGAAAGGTGAAGATCGGCGGTGCCGTAAGGGCGGAACGCGGAAACGTGACCGAGGAATTGGATGGTCTGCAACTCGCTGCCAAACTTTAATTCCAAAACATCGCCGACGCTAAGGTTGTCGCTGGCGGAAAGAGCAATGGCCTGCAAAGCGGCGTTATGCAGGTTAGGATCGGAAGCGGCAAAACGAAGGACCGTCAGCGCCATGGACGGCTCAGACCCGTCAGCGAGACGATGAGAAAAGCTGGTACGCACCACCCCGGCGGGAACTCCGTCGCCGTAAGCCACATTGCCGCTGAAGCCCAGATGTCCTTCGGAGAAGATCGATCGTTCCAGGGTGAAGCCGGTGCTCATGTCCGAGCCCGTACCGTAGCCGGCGGCGGCGGAGCCCGCGAAGAATGCGACCGAGCCGCGCAATTCGCGAGACTGCTTTTCCTTCTCCAGAGGCACGGGCAGCGTGGGGTCGTCAAACACACGCAGGATGGGACGGTTCGCGACCGAACGCAGAGTCCATTTCCAGTCGTCATCATCCGAAACCGGGCGGATGGGTCCGAGTTGCATGGCGCCGAGCAGGGTGCTCAAGGTTACGTTGATGCGGACGCTGTCCCCGGGTTGAAGACCGACTTTCTCGCGCAATGCCGGCAGGAAGGATGGGGCGGTGACTCTGAGAGTGTAAAGGCCGGGCAACAGACCGGTAGCAGCATAGTATCCCGCGCCGTCGGTAAATACGGTGAAGGTGCGATCGGCGGCGCCAAGAATCTGCACGATGGCGCCCATCTGGGGTGTACCGGAGACATTGCGAACGTATCCCGTGATCGCTCCGGGCCTCTCTGCGGCCCAAACGGGAAGCGACAATCCCAACACGATCACCGAAGTTACGATGGCCGACGTTCCGATGGCCCAGGTTCCGAGCTTACGCAGGCTCACTCCACCCCACCCCCTGGGGGGGAAATTCGCAGGGAGTTACTCTACTGCAAACACCGCCGACGGATCAATGGTCTGCTTGGAAATATTGTCGTTTACTTTGATTTCGATCTTGTAGGTGCCGGGCTGCAGATTAGCCGCGACAATCGACTTCTGCAGCGTCACTTGTTCGCCGATGTTGCCCATGGTGTCAGTGGTTTCGGTTTTCTGCACCACCGATTTATTGGTTGCGAGATTGGTGATGTTGTATTCGAAAGTGGCGGAAGGCTTGTGGGTCTTCTCATCCACGCCGAGATTATAGACTTGCATCCAGAAATTCAGCTTCTGGTCTTTACCTTTTTTGAACACAGCCGGCGTGCCGTTGGCCGGAGCCACGCGCGGCCGAACTTTCATGGTGCCGATTACGAACATACCGGTACCGATATCCTTGGTAGGAACCGGCTCCATCAGGTCCGCAACCACCAGACTTGAAGTGGAAAGCTTGTCTTCGGCGAACTCCGGCACATGGATGCTGCGGCTCCAAATTCCCTTGCGGTCTCCGTTCACGTCTTTCACCGCGACATAGAGCTTGTACAGGCCCGGGCGCAGCGGCAAAGCTTTGGTGTACAGTTCGGAGTTCTCCGCGGTGCGCGGCAAAAGCTCGGCGGGAACGTCGACTTGCACGGTCTCTTCAAAAGTTTGCACGATCTTGCCCGTCAGGGTTGTCAAGCGGGCGTAGATGTTCACGGTGCCGCGCTGAACGCCGTCTTTGTTGACGAAGGTGATATCGCGATTCTTCATCTGCAGCGTGACCGGCACCAGCACCGTGTCACTGGTGACTTTCACGAAGTCGGTTCGCACATCGAACGGCATCGGGTTGAGGATCATCTTGGAGTTGACTTCCTCTTCCAGATCGGCAAACTTCACCTTGGGAGCGGCCTGCAGCTTGGCAAATTGATCGAGGCGATCAAACTCTTTGCTGGCCTGCATCGAGCTGTCGGGACCCTGGCCCAGGCGTTCCAGGCCGCCGCCCTGGAAACGCTGCGTCTTGTTCGCCATTCCCATCTGCTCATAGAGAGTCAGGCCGGCGTTCGGGGTATAGAGCAGGGCGTCTTTTTCGGAGCGGTCGAGAGTCATGTGAAACTCGCCGCACATACAGGTGTCGACGAATTCGATGATGACTTCCTGGCCAATACCATCGATATAACGGTACCGCCAGTCTTCAAACGGGAATGTGGAAGTTTCGCCGCCGCCTTCTTCCATGGGGCGCTGGTAACTTCCGCCGGAGGGATGGGAATCGATCTCATCGGGCTTGCCGTACACGATGTAGATGCGGCCGCGATCGGTTCTCCAGCCTGGGACGCCCGCTGCGAAATGCTCGTTGGCGTAGGCGATGCGCTGGTAGTGCTCTTCCTTGTATTCGTTCTCTTCGGTGTCAGGCGTGGGGTCGCGACGCTGCCAGAAGGCTTCGATGAAGTTGTCGCGCTCTTCGTCGTTAGAGAGCTGCTTGAAGGCGGCGCGCTCTTCGTCGGTGATGATATAGATGACGTCTTCTTCCAGCCACTTCTTGTAGGTCCTGCTGACTTCCTGCTTGAAAGCGCGCTCGTTCTTCTTTCTTTGCTTGGCGTCGATTGAACGCTTGAGAGGATCGACGGCGTCGGCGGGCTGAGCCGGTGCGGCGGCCACGTCCTGGGCGGGTTTATCGGCGGATTTCTGGGCGAGCTGGTCCTGCGCCGGTTGACCCTGCGCCGGTTGACCCTGCGCCAGCTGATCCTGTGCAGGTTGACTCTGCGCCGGCTGATTCTGGGCCAGGGCGCAGCCGGCCAACAAACCAACGGATACGAACAGAGTGCGGAGAACAGCTTGATATTTAGCAACCGGGAACATGAGAGGGACTCCTGCCAGACAACCGTCGTCTGCCTATTTTAGGCCCGTTCGTCGTGTGAAAGCAAGATTAAGTCGCGCCCCAAGAACCTTACCTACGAACCGTGTAAACGAACTACCGCTGTCGATCTAAGAAGCTGGGGAGGCATCCCCGAGTTGCCTAGGGTTGACGCAAATCGGCAAGCGCCGGCTTTCTTGTTGTTTGTCGTTAGTGCCGTTGGTTGGATCGCCCTCGCGGGGTTGGTTTTGGCCGCTTGCGTGGACGAGGAAGCCCACGCGACGGCCGAAGGGACGCCGATGCTACGAAAACCGCCCAAACGACTAGCGGTCGGGCTATAATGGTGCGTTCCGGGGCAGTCACTATCACTCGCCACGCGTAAAGGGTCGCGGCCACTTCCTTTATATTCCTGATCGGGAACTTTCTCGGCACCAGGATCGTAACAGAGGGTGTGTGTCCGTCACCCAAGCCAAATCAGCCAGGGCGGTTTTTTGTAAGTGCAGGGTGGGGCAGGACTTGGCTCTCAAACTTGGCCAGGCAGGTTGATAAATCACCCGGACAGTGACGGAAATCATGAAAGCTTGGAAAAAAATTGCGATCGGCGTTGGGATTGCGGTTGGGCTCGCAATCCTTGTCGCTTTGATGGTGAACCAGAGCAGGAAGAACGTCGTAACGGTGCAAACCGGAAAGCTGCAGCGGCAGGATTTGGCGACGGTGGTGAGCGCTTCGGGCGAGATTAAACCGAAGACTTACGTGAACATCGGCGCCAACGCCTATGGAAAGATCACCCACTTGTACGTAAAGGAAGGGGATCGCGTAACGAAGGGTCAATTGGTGGCGCAACTGGAGAACGTGCAGTCGACGGCGGATGTGACGGCGAATCAGGCCTCGGTGCAGGCGGCTGAAACCGACGCACTGGCAGCTGACGCCGCGCTGAAGACGTCGCAGGCCGACCTGGTTCGCGCGCAAGCCGACTATGACCGCAACAAACTCGACTGGGATCGGGCACAGAGTTTGTACAAAGATGGGCTGATTGCGAAGTCCGATTTCGACAGCCGCAAGAATGCATGGGCCACGGCCGACGCCGGACTGGTGCAAGCCCAGGCGCGCGTGGCGCAAGCCAAGGCGCAGAACGATTCGGCGGACAAACACACATCGCAAGCGCGCGCAAATTTGACGCGGGTCAGTGATGTGCTGCAGAAAACGACTTACAATGCGCCCTACGACGGCATCGTCACCAACCTGCCGGTGCGGGAAGGCGAGTCAGTGGTGGTGGGAATCCAGAACGCTCTGGGCAGTATCCTGATGACCATCGCCGACATGTCGGTGATTACGGCTGAAGTAAAAGTCGATGAAACCGATATTGTGAATGTGCACCTGGGGCAATCGGCGGAAGTCACGATTGACGCGATTCCCAAGAAGATATTTCATGGCACCGTTTCAGAGATTGGAGACAACGCGATCGTGCGCTCCAGCGGCGTTTCCACGTCGCAATCCGCGACGGCGAGTGAAGAGGCCAAGGACTTCAAGGTAGTGGTGACGTTATCGGATCCGCCGAAAGACCTGCGTCCGGGACTTTCGACCACGGCAAAGATTACGACCGCCACCCGGACGAACGTGCTGGCCCTGCCGATCCAGGCCCTGACCCTGCGCACCAAGGACCAGTATGAGCAACAGAATAATCCGCCGGGTTCGGTGCACGCCGCGGCACCGGCGGCGCAAGATGCCGCATCCAAGTCGAAGAAAGGGGATGACGTGCAGGGGGTCTTCGTCATCCGCAATAAAAAGGCGATGTTCGTCCCGGTCACAACCGGAATTACCGGGACCACCGATATCGAAGTGCTCGACGGCCTGAAAGAAGGGGACGAAGTCATTACCGGGAGTTACAAAATCTTGCGTACATTGCGTCCCGGGAGCAGCGTGAAGATCGACAATTCGGTACCCAAGAAAGAAGATGAGTCATAACCTTAGCCGGCCTGGTACGTCCAACGGGAAGCCGGTCGAGGTCTCGAAGTACGACATAAGTACGGCGTCTCAGAAAACGGAGCCTGCTGGAAATACTGAACCCCAAAACGATCGGAGAGCTCAGTGGCACCAGACAGAGTGAGCGACCAGGAGAAAAAAATGGCAACCGCTGAAGTCATCAGTATGCCCAACCCCGCGAACCTAGCCCCGCCCGAGTCCTGCATGATCGCGGCCGAGGATCTCTGGAAGACCTACGACATGGGATCGGAGCAGCAGGTGCACGCGCTGCGCGGCGTGAATTTGCGCATCCAGCGCAACGAATACGTCGCCATCATGGGGCCGTCGGGTTCGGGCAAGTCGACCCTGATGAACCTGATTGGCTGCCTCGACACGCCTTCGCAGGGAAAGTACTGGCTGAACAGCCAACTGGTAAGCGAACTGGATGACGACGAACTGGCGCGCATCCGCAACAAGGAAATTGGATTCGTGTTCCAGACCTTCAACCTGCTGGCCCGGGCGACAGCACTGCACAACGTGGAGTTGCCATTAATCTACGCCGGCGTTCCCACCGAGGAACGCATGGAGCGCGCCAAAGGCTCACTGGCGGCTGTGGGCATGGAACAGCGCATGAGCCATAAGCCCAACGAACTTTCCGGCGGCCAGCGGCAGCGCGTCGCCATCGCGCGCGCCCTGGTGAACAAGCCCTCGATCATTCTGGCCGACGAGCCCACGGGCAACCTGGACTCGCAAACCGGCATTGAAATCATGGCCCTGTTCGACCGGCTGCACGCCGAAGGCAACACCATTATCCTGGTCACACACGAGGGCGATATCGCCGAGTACGCGCACCGCGTCATCCATATTAAAGATGGCGTGATCGCGAGTGATGAAAGCAAGGGACCCGGGCAACGGAGCTAAGACAAAGTTTCAGTTTTCCCAGGCCCAGTCGCAAAGGCTGGGCCTTTTTTTGTAGCGCCGCCGTCTCGGCGGCTGTCGCGGGGGCGTCCCGCCCGCGCACGCAGGACAAGAAACAGCGCCTTTCTTGATTCTTGCGAGTACTTTCTTCCCTTTCAACTTCCCGTTGCTTTTTCGGGTCATAGAATGCGCGGGCGAGACGCCCTCGCGACAGCCGGCGGGACGCCGGCGCTACTTGGAACTCGCCATCTCTGGGCTCGGTTGTTTTTCTTCGGCCGGCGCTTCGGCGGTCACCACCCGGTCGCGGCCTTCCTTTTTGGCGCGGTAGAGTGCGGCGTCGGCGGCCTCGATTAGTTCTTTGGGAGACGTACCGTGCAGAGGAAGTCCGGCTACGCCTACCGAGACGGTGATGCTGGGGAGCGGCTTGCCCTGATGCAGCACCGGCAACTCGCGCAGCTTGGAGCGGATTCGTTCGGCGCGGGCCTGCGAAGCTTTCAGGTCGGCTACCGGAAGGATGATGATGAACTCCTCACCTCCGAAGCGGCAGACGAAATCCTCGGCGCGCACGCTCTTTAACAGAAACGCAGCGGTTTCGCGCAGCACGGTGTCGCCCGCGTCGTGTCCGTAGGTGTCGTTGAAATTCTTGAAGTGATCGAGATCAAGCATCAGGACGCCCAGACCCTGCTCGGCGCGCACGGCCCGCCGGGTTTCCCGTTCCATCGACTCTTCCAGATAGCGGCGATTGTAAAGACCGGTTAAAGGATCGCGGATCGCCTGCAACCGCAGAGCCTCGCGCAGGCGGATGTTGGCCAGCGACAAGTTCACCTGTTCGGCAAACATGTTGGCCAGCAATATCACCGGCTCGGGCAGTACGCCCGGCTCGATCATCTGGAAGTGGAGGAGTCCGGTGGCTTCGCCATTCGAAAGCAGCGGCAGGCAGCAGTAAGAGCGCTGGCTGGAGTTTGCGTGTACGCAATCCGCAGTGTGGTCGCCACCCGCGACCGCGTGTATCCGCCCCGAACGCAACGCCCAGCAGTCATGCGCCCTGAACCCTTGCGCGGGCAGGACGCAGTCCGCCCAGATGGCTACCGGGTCGAGCAGGTCGCGCGCCGAGTTGAACAGCAGCAGCGCGCCGCGCAATTCGGGAAAAATTTTCGGCGCCATTCCCGCGACCACCGGGAAAGCGTCGATCACGCTGACACAACCCTGCAGCAGTTCGGCCATCTTAATGAGTGCCGTCTTCCGGTTCGAGCGCCGGGTGAGTTCCTTCACGACGCTCTCGTTTTGTTCGTTGAGTTCCTGCTGCGCCAGGGCGCGCTCGCGCATCTCCGCGCTCAAATGAATGTTGGCCTCCATGAGCGCGGCAGTGTGCTGCTTGACTTGGTCCTCCAACACTTGCTGGTGGCGCATCTGGTCATCAATGTCGGTGCCGGACCCGAACCACTTCATGATGACGCCGGAGGAATCCCGCATGGGGGCAGCGCGGACCAGATGCCAGCGATAGCCTCCCGCAACCGTGCGCAGACGATATTCCATCTCAAAAGGCTCGCCGGTTGTAACCGACCGCGCCCAACTTTGCGCGGCCAAGGGTTGATCGTCAGGATGGAGCGCGTTGGCCCATCCCGATCCCACACTCTCCTGTTGACTCATCCCAGTCGTTTCATACCACCGGCGGTTGCAGTAATCACCCTCGCCTCCGGGAAGCGCGGTCCAGACAATCTGCGGGATCGCCTCGGCCAAGCTGCGGAAGCGAGCCTCGCCGTCGGCCAGCCTGAGCGATCGCAACCAGCGCCGGGCCGCCGTCAACCGGCCCGCCCGCTTGAGAGCCGCAAACGCGGCAAACAGGGCCAGCACAACCGACAACGCGACCAGCCAGTAAGCGTAATTTCCCTGCAACATCGTCAAGCCCGACGTAGAGGACCTCCAGAGACAAATAAGGGCGCGAATCTAATGGCGTAACCGCCGACGCGAAGTTCTCCCTCGGTCGGCGGACCTGCTGGAGTAACACATCGGCAGGACTGGCTTTTCTCTTATTAGAAGTTGATAAGAAAGGTTTTGGAGGAAGCCAAATCGGAAGAGGGCAGGTGATGGCAAGAAAAAGAGACGTAGCTGAGCTACGTCCCTACGAGAAGGATTGCGGAAGAATTACGGAGTGGTGCTGACCGGTTTCACCGCGGCCTGATCGTTGGGCCCGGCGATAAAGAAGTTGTGATCGTACATGTTGCGATACATGCGTCCGGCAATCTCGGCGGCCTTCGGACCAAACGTGGGACGTCCGCCTTCCAGAAAGATAACCACTACGACGCGTCCCACGCTGGTGTTGGCGTAGGAAGCAAACCAGCCGAAGCGGGTTCCGGCGTGGGAACAGGTTCCGGTCTTGCCCAGAATTTCTTCTTCGTTGAAGTTGAGACGCAGGCTGCGGGCGGTGCCGTATTGCACCGCGCCGGCCATGCCGTCGGAAAGTTCGGGAATGACGGGAGCAATGTCGAGCTGGCGTTTGACGCGCGGCTGGAATCCCGCTACTTCCTCGGGTGAAGTCGGATGCTGCAGGTAGTAGAGTGTTCCGCCGTTCGCAATCGCCGAGACCATCGCGCCCAGTTGCAGCGGAGTCATGGAAACGCCCTCGCCAAACGAGCACATCTTGCCAACGCCGCCGAGCTTCGCCGGAATCGCTTCATCGGGATAGCTGCCGAGTTGCTCGCCGGCAATGTCGTAGCCGGCAAGCTCGCCGAGTCCGTATTGGTGAGCGTAGTAAGCGACTTTCTCAAAACCGAGGTTGCGTCCGAGTGCCTCGAAATATGCGTTATTGGAGTGGGCGATCGCGGTGGTCAGGTCCATGCGGCTGCGGCCGCCGAGGGCAACCTTGGTGTCTTTCGAAACCAGGCCTTCGCTCAGGGCCGCCAGAGCCACGGAAAGTTTGATGGTCGAGCAGGGCTGCGCGCCGCTCGACAGAGCCAGCTTCTGGTTCACCATGGCCAGCACGCGTCCGCTGGTGGGCTCGATGGCAACGACGGTTCCGTTCATGTTGCCCAGCGCGTCAATCGCGGCCTGGCGGACCACTGGATCTTCTCCGGCAGTGACGTCGCCAGCAGCAATGTCCTCAGCAAAAGAACTCATGCCGAAACGCTCGTGATAACGATGACGGCGCGTGGTCGTCGAGACTGGAGTAACAGTCGCGCTGCGGCTGCGCGCCAGGTGATGCAGGCGGCGCCGCGTGTGCTGGGTCTCACTGATTTTCGTTGGCGATTTCTTGGCCGAAGAATGCGTGCTGCTGATGTGGGCTGCCCAACTCACTCCCGCTAGAGGCAGAACTGTCAGCAGGGCCACGTAAAGACGAAGAAGGCTCGTTCCTTTAGACATCTTGTTGAATCCACTCCCCACACGCGTATGCATACTTCGATGCAAGCGAAGTGCCAGCATTTGGTAACCCGCCAAAATCAATCAACTTCGCTGATAATACGGGAGTTAACATATTTCTGGCAACGGAAAAATTTGGATCGGGTAAGACATTATTTTCGCCTTAACCCATTATGGAACAAGCACATACAAAGCGATTACCTCGGGCCAGTCCCCTTCAGTAACGCGTTACCCGGTTACTCGTAGGGTACTCCCCATGTGCAGGCGTTTTCCCTGCTGTCAGACGTTCAGTTAACTCTTGACGAAGATCAAGGCAGCAGGAACGCTCTCAGGCACAGCCAGTCTCACTACCTGAGAAGATGCACAATGAATTCCTGCCAGGCTTTGTACATCCCAAATGCGATCAAGAGCACTAAGGTCACCGTTCCGCCGATCTCTGCGCTGGCAATTCTCACGTTGGTTAGGAGGTCCAAGAAGCGTTTCATGGTGCACCTGCCCCGAATCCCACGAGAACCAGATTGGTTACTGCCTTTCGATCGTACGAGAGTTAGTGGAATTCAGGCAAACGAAAAGTTTCGCCTCCGGGAACCGCTAATTTCGGACTTAACCCGTTATGGAACAAGCACATACATGGCGATTACCTCGAGCCAGTCCCCTTCGGTAACGCGTTACCTGGTTACTTGGAAGGTACTGCCCATGTGAAAAACTTTTCTCACAACCAGGTGCCCCCAAGTCCGGCAACGGCCATTCCCGGCTATTGCGCGTTCAGCAGCGCGGGATTTGGAAGCGGAAGGCGGAGCGACTGATTCGCGCTTTTTGTCAACAACCAGTCCGCCGAATTCTTAGATCTTGCTCGTCGAAATGTTTCACTTGCCGCCGTTCTAGGTCGGCCCTACAGGAGATCAACTGCCTTAATGAATTCTGTTTGTCTGTCTTTTCGTCGCGTGGCATCAGTTGTTTTTTCGGTCGATAACGTCTGATACGTAGAGACAGCTTGCTTAAGCGGATCAGTTGAGAACTCGTGAGGGTCGTGAGGCTTTTCGATAAGACCTGCAAACTTCACGAATTTCTTCGTCAACGCTGCCGCACTGTATCGCTTCAGCAGATCACTGCCCAACAGAGAAGTAGCCACTGTATAAAAGTGGGTCTGGTCCGTGGCAAGCCGGGAATCTCCTAGCGTAGAGGTCTTATAGGCTTCCTGAAGAAATTGAAATGCGGCTGTGAGGGCAGCTCTCTCTCTCTTGGACAGTTTCGCTGGGATTTCTGGCTTCTTGATGAAACTTTTCAAAATCTCAGTAGGCTTCCTATGCGTACCATTGGAGCGCACAAACAGGGCCAGTTCCAGCAACTTTTCCCACATACGGTCCGCTTGCACGGTCGCATCCACAACACTGGACACTATCTTTAATCGCTTGAGCACCGAAACGAACGGGGTCTTCTTTCTTCGCGTGAACACGTCCTGTCGTCTCACTTGGCGTTCAGCGATCAGATTGTAAATGTCCTTTAGCAGAGGATCACCCTGCTTCATCGCTCGAACTATGTTAATGCGGCTAACATGCACGCCAGACGCATTAATATCAACGAAAAGATTTATCATTTCGTTGAGAGAGGTGTTTTCGTTGAGCTCTATCTCGACTGTCGGAATCAGGTATTCGCGAAGTCGGGCAACCGTAGCTTCCGGTAAATCTGCAAATGTCAGTTTTTTCCCGTCCCCAAAATCAACAGCAAAACTGGCGTCCTTTCTGTATATCGGATCAAGTACGTAGTGTCGCCAATTCTTGACGCCGAACTTTCTCGCCTCGCCGGCCAGAAACATTACGATACTATCCAAGCGCTGTTTCCCATCCAGGATATTGAACTTGAAAGCGTCCCCGGCTACGTCTTTGTACATGAATATCGCGGGTATGGGTCGGCCGTTCACAATGTTCTTAATGAGCTCTTTTCGCATTTTCAACTTCCATACCTTCGGACGTTGAAATAGCGGTATCAAGTTCATGCGTTCTTCGTTGAAATACTGGACAAGTATTTCAAGCTTCGTCTGAGAGTTGCTGTAGTCCATTCGCGCGTATCCTCCGTGGGGGAAGAAGAGTCATAGTACACCTTCATCTCGGGGCTCAACTACTTCCGCCGCGCCCCACCGCCCTATAGGTCATCTTGACGTGCGGCGGTTTGGTGAGGTGAATATATTCTTGCGAAGGGAATTGCAGCCTCAGGAAAACCGGCATCGAGGCAAGGCAGCGCTCCGCCCTTCTCGAATCGGTCTTTAAGCCACCGACCTACATCACCTCGTTGCGCTTGCGCAGAAACGCGGGGACATCGAGATCATCCTGCTCGAAGTTGGTCATCACCGTGCCGCGCAGGTTATCGCGCATGCTGTCGAGCGAAATCACGTCGGCGGCCACGCGCTCGGGCACGTGCGCCAGGGGTACGGGAACCACGTCGTCCGCGTAGTCGCGAACATTCGCAGAACCGCCATCGAACGCGGTATGGGATGACATGATGTGCTCGGGCATATCGTTGCGGGGTCCGGCGCCGTTGGGAAAATCCATGGGGTCGGCGTTGGCGCGGGCATTGTCATTGTCATTGTCATTATCGTTATCGAGCGCTGCGGCATGCCGCGATGAAAACGACATGTGCGTTTCGATCGGGCGGGGACGCGCCGACGGGGCCTCGCGGAACCCGGTGGCGATGACAGTGATCTTCACCGCATCTTTCATCTTCTCGTCCATGACAGCGCCAAAAATAATGTTGGCGTCTTCATGCGCCGCGCTCTGAATAATCGAGCAGGCCTGCTGCACTTCGGATAGCTTAAGCGACGAAGATCCAGTGATGTTGATGAGGATGCCGCGGGCGCCATCGATGGCCCCGGCTTCGAGCAGCGGCGAAGCAATCGCTTTCTGCGCCGCTTCGATCGTACGCTTGGGGCCGCTGGCCGAGGCCGTGCCCATGACGGCGTATCCCATGCGGGCCATGATGGTCTTCACGTCGGCGAAATCGCGGTTGATGATGCCGGGGATGGTGATGATGTCGGAAATCCCCTGCACGCCCTGACGCAGAATGTCGTCGGCAATGCGGAACGACTCGAAGAAGCCGGCGTCCTCGGCAACAGCGAGTAACTTTTCGTTGGGGATGACGATCGTGGTGTCGACCGACTCCATCAGTTCAGCGATGCCGCGCTCAGCCTGCGCCATGCGGCGTTTGCCTTCAAACGAAAACGGCTTGGTGACGACCGCGACGGTGAGCGCGCCCATTTCAACCGCGAGCGACGCGATGATCGGCGCAGCGCCGGTGCCGGTTCCGCCGCCGAGGCCGGTGGTGACGAACACCATGTCCGCGCCTTCGAGGGCTTCGATGATTTTGTCGGAATCCTCGAGTGCGGCCTTGCGCCCGACTTCCGGATTCGCGCCCGCACCCAGACCGTTGGTCAGCTTCACGCCAAGCTGCAGCTTGACCGGCGCGTGCGACATGCGCAGGGCTTGCAGGTCAGTGTTAGCGACGACGAACTCGATGCCCTCCATCCCGGCATCAATCATGCGGTTGACCGCGTTGCCGCCGCCGCCGCCGACTCCGATCACTTTGATCTTGGCGTCGTTGCGCGCCTCTTCGTTGAAGCTGATGCGAATGCTCGAGTCTTTTTTCATAGTCTCCACCTAATTTTGAATTGCGCTTTTCTTCGCGAACTCTGCGGCCTCTCTTTGCGTTCTCAGCGGTTAAAAGCTTTTCTGTTTGCGGCAAAACAAAAGCCTTTGACCGCGGAGTTCGCTGAGAACAGCCGCAAAGAACGCTGAGAAAAGCAAGTGCGTCGATCTAAACCTTTCTTGGGGACCGTGATCATCTTCTACTTCCATGTCTGCTTTCAGGCTCCCTTACCCACTAAAAGCGCTTTCAATCTCGTGCCCCAGCGATCTTCCTGTAATCCGCGGGCGATGCGGGCGCGCTGGCCGTAGTTCACCATGCCCAGCACGGTCGCAAACTCGGGCTCGGATAATGTCGACGGCATCTTGGCCAGCGGTGCGGGCCACGAGAGGCGCACCGAGCGCCGCAATACCGACTCCGCCACGTCGAAAATGCCGGGCAGTCGCGACGCTCCTCCGGTCAGCACGATGCCGGCGAGGCAGACATCGAACATGCCGCTGTGGCGCAGGGTCTCGCGCATCATTTCAAAAAGTTCACGGGCGCGGGGCTCCAGAATTTCGGCGACCAGGCGTTGCGGCATCAGACGCGAAGGGCGATCGCCGACGGAGGGAACTTCAACTTCGTTACCTTCGGGAATCAAGGTGACGATCGCATTGCCGTAAATCTTTTTGATCTTTTCCGCCTCGGCCAGCGGCGTGCACAAACCCACCGACAGATCGCTGGTGAAGTGGTCGCCGCCGACGGGAATCACTCCGGTGTAGGCGACCGCGCCCTGCTGAAAAACAATCAGTTCCGTCGACCCCGCGCCGATGTCGGCCAGGCACACACCCAGTTCGCGCTCGTCGTTGCGCAGCACCGAATCTGCGGCGGCCAACGGTTCGAACACAGTGTCGTCGACGTGCACTCCGGCGCGGTTCACGGCGGTGATTACGTTTTGCGTGGCGCTGGTCGCGGCCGTCACCATGTGGACTCGGACTTCAAGCCGCGCGGCCATCATGCCCAGCGGATCGTGCACACCCGCCTGCTCGTCGAGAATAAATTCCTGGGGCAGCAGATGGAGAATCTCGCGATCCGGAGGCAGAGGAATCGCGCGGGCACGGTCAACCGCCTGCTTAATTTCATCGCGTCCAATTTCGCGCGGACGCGTCCCCAGACTGATGCCGCCATGACTATTCACGCCCCGCACATGCGCTCCGCCAATGCCGACGGTGGCATTCTCGACCGGCGCTCCGGCCACGTCTTCCGCGGCCTCGCAGGCTTTCTGGATCGCGGCCACCGCCTTGTCGAGTTCCACGATCACGCCCTTGCGCGAGCCGCGCGACTCAGCCACACCGTGGCCGCGATAGCGCAGGCCGCTGTCGGTCAGCTCCGCCATCAGCGCACAAGTTTTGGCGCTGCCTACGTCGATCGCGGTAAGAAAACTTCCCTGCTGGTTCGCCATGTTCTATTCGTCCGCCTTATCAATTCCTCGACATCGTCGTTAATTAATTTGAAAATTAATTTGAACTCGTATTCGTCGGCGGCTTCGCAATCGCGGCGCTCGGTTTCGGAATCGCAGGATGTACCGCCGCAGCTGGCGCCGGCTTCTTCATTTGCGTTTTCTGCGACCTCGACGGCGCTGACGCCTTCGCCACAGCCTTTTTTGCCGCAGGGCTTTTCGCTTTCGTCGCTGCCCTCCTCGCCTTCGGCTTCGCCGCCGGCTTTTTCGCCGCAGCCGCTTTCGGATCAAGCTTCTTCTCGGTCAACTCAAACGCCGGCTTGGGCAGAGTACGATCGTGCGGGACCATGACCGGACTCACGTTTGCGGAGTGCACGCTGGCAGAATGCATGCTCGCGGAATTGATGTGCGTAATCAGCGCCGCCGGCTTCACACCCGCCGCCGCGGCCGCCTTGGCCGCCGAAGCTGCCAGCGCGGGCTGCTTCGAACGTCCTTCCATATCCGGATTCACGATCACCTGGTTGTCGTAGCGCAGGTTCACCGACTCCAGCTTCTGAAATTGCTGCCGCCATTCCCGCACGTGGCCGACGTAAGTTTTGTAGCGCTTCAGATATTCCGACGACCCGAGTTCGACCAGCACGTCCCCCGCGGGATCATTCACTCGAATCTTCAGGTTTTCGAGATCGGAGAGATCCACCTCGCTCAGATCCTGCGAATAGTGGGCCCCGCCGGAATCGAGTTCCTGCACCAGCGAGTTGTAGGCCTTCATGCGCGGAGCCCGCGTGGATAGCGGCTCGCCGGGATTCATCCCCAGAATTACAGGAAAGGAATATTTACGTTTCTGGGGCAGTTCCATCAGTGTGCCGCCGGCATCGATCAGGAAAATCCGCGGGCCCACGCGGGCGAAGGCCACAGGTGTGCGCTCATGAATTTCAACCTTTAATCGGTTGGGCACGAAGCGCATCACGCTGGCCGATTCGACCCACGGAATCTGTTCGAGCTGCGCTTTCTGCTGGACCAGCGGAATGAAGAAAATGTTGCGGCCAATGTCCGCGCCCATCACTTCCATGATTTGCGCCTTGGTCACGTTCTGCATGCCGGTGACGTCGATGTTGTCGCTCGATTCCACGCGAAAGCGCCACGAGCGCTCGCCATATTCATACAGCCCGGCGGCAGCGATGGCGGCAGCGCACAGAAGCGCGGCCACGATGCACGCCCACAAAAGCCGGCTTGCAGTCTTCTTGGGGATTGAACTGCGGCGGGCGGAAACCCGTTTTTGCCCGCGCAGGAAAGGAGATTCCTCGTCCACATCCAGGTCGACTAGGCGCGCGTCGTCCAACTCGTCGCGGGCGGGTTCGGCGTGCCCTGATTCCACGCGGGAATGCCCGGCGCTGGGTGGGTACAACTCTTCCTGCAAGATGGTGCCGCTGGATTTCCGCGCCATCAGTTCAGGTCAGTTGTCGTGAGGAATCGCTGAGCTGTTTTAATATAGCCGCAATCGGGCTGTTGAGATAGACAAAATATCTGTGTTTTGCACAACCGGGAACCGTATTGGGCACCGCCACGAACGGGCCACTCTCCATAGTCTCTGTCATTCCGACCGGAGCCGGAGCGACAACGACGGCGCAGTGGAGGAACCTGCTGTTATTTTTGTGGCGAGAGAGAAGCAGATTCCTCCGCCGCTCGCTTGCGCTCGCGGGTCGGAATGACAAGAGGAAAAAAACGGGCGCGGCCGGTTCTCCGCGCCATCTCTAGTACAGGAGGAAGGAACTTGATGGCAATGGATTAAATCGGGCCCGAACCGGACTCGACCTGAATCACGGGAGCCGGAATTCGAACCATCGGCACTCGCGGAACTTCCACTCGAATCCTGGGGCAAGCCGGCACCCGAACCGCGACCGGGTTGAACGCGACTGCCGGAATTCGAATGCGGGCGACCTGCGCCTCAATCCGGGCTTCCATGCGCGCTCGGTTGGCCTCCAACCTACCCAATTGCGCCTCTTCGCGGGCCGACATCAGATTCAATCGCGCCTGGGAGAGTGCAACCCTGTTCTGAACTCGCGCCATCGACGTGGCCAGCGGGCAGGAGGCCGTCTCGTTCTGCGCCGTCAACATCCGAGCCTCGGCCAGGAACCGGTCAGCGTTCCCGGAAGCCAGAGCCAACACCGCTGCGGAACGATACTCGACCTGATCCGTAATCTGTTCCACTGCCTGGTGTGCCCATTGCAAGCCGCCGTTGTGGTAACTGGCGTTCAATCCGGCTGCCAGCACCCCGGCCACCAGCCATCCCCACGCTTGTGTCATTTTCATCGCCGTAACCCCTTATGCGTGATAGACGAAGCCCATTCCGATCCGTTAGCAAGGGATACGAGACCGGGAGCCGGAAAGTTCCCAGGGCTGATGAAACTGGGCTGATCAAGCCGGGCTGACCGAAATGGACGCCTGCCCGATATTGCGCAAACTAGCGCGGCGGCGGGGAAAAGTCGGCCAGTGCGAGAAAAGTGGAGTCGACTTTTTCCACGAGTTTGCCGTTCGCTTCGGATTTGTCGCGAACGCTCTTCCACTCCGGATCGTCCTGAAACGACTTCCAGTTGTTGGCAGCCGCTTCCCGGCTGGGGTGCGCGAGAATATAAATCAGCGTGTCGCTCTTCTGTGGCTCATCAACGGGCGTCCAGTAAGCGACGCTTTTCATCCCGTGCCGGTCAAATATCTTGATCGTGTGCTCGCGGAAGCGCGCCAGCAGGTCGGCCAATTTCCCCGGCGCCGCATGATAGACGCGGAGTTCGTAAACCGCGGCAGCAGGCACCGGATTGGCATGGTCTTGAGAAGCGGCCCAAAGTACCGTCGGAAGCAACGGCACCGCCGGAAGCGCCTGGAGTAAGGTTCGTCTTTTCACGGCGGCATTCTAGCAGAAGCGGCTTGGTGATCGCTGCCGCCTGCGGTCGATACAGTTTGAGCTTCAACACAGTCGGAACTCACCCCAAAAATGAAGACCAAGGCGACAACAGCTCCGCGTCTGGGAGTAGAATCCCACCCCAGGGGTGGAAAAAGTATGCATTTTCCAATGTTTCTAATCCTTGCGCTCCTACCCCAAACTCCACAGACTGCTCCGGCCCAGGACGCGCTCGCGCTGCTCAATGAAGTCAGCCAGCGCTATGCCGACGCCAAGTCGTACCACATCGAGGCGGTCGAAGAAGATACCTCGACCAGCGAACTCAGCCGCCACTGGGACAAAAAGCTGCTCACCGCAATCGTCATGGCGGACGGTCGCTTTCGCTATGAGGCACGTACGGGATCCGGATCGGCAATCTTTGTCTCCGACGGCACGGTGCAATCGGATTATCATCCTTACGACCACATCTATACGCAACAGCCCGCTTCGTCGGATGATCCGTTCGCGGGGCACGTCTTTGGGGCAGACGAGGCACCGCTGTTGTTGGCCAGGGTTCTCCTGACTAAGATGTCCCACCGCGGCGACGGCGTAAAATCCGCTACGTTCCTGCCGGATGAAACGATCTCAGTGGACGGTAAGAGCGTCGACTGCTATGTGGTTCACTACCTAACCGAACCCTCCCGGACTGGCGACTTCACATTCGAGTGGACATATTGGATCGATAAGTCCCGCAAGCTTGTGGTCAAGACCTTCGACCGCCGCCGCGAAACTTATGCACTCACTCTGTCCGGAGGACATCTTCCCATGTCCACGGAAACCACCGTGGTGTATCCAGTGGTTGCGCTGGACCAGCCGGAAGCCGACACTGCATTCGCCTTCGTCCCGCCGGCCGAAGCGAAATTGGTGACTGAGTTTCCCAATGTTTTCATGAGGAATCCCCAGTCCGCCGACCCGTCGAATCTGACCGGGAAGCCCGCGCCTGAACTCCAGCTCAAATCGTCCGACGGCAAAATCACGGCCCTCAGCAGCTTTCGCGGCAAGCCTGTGTTCATCGAATTCTGGGCGACGTGGTGCCTGCCCTGCGTCGAACTAATGCCTGGGTTGGCGACGTTGCACGCGGAAACCGCGGACAAAGGCCTGGCGTGGCTGAGCATCGACTACGACAAGGACCCTAAAGTAGCCGACGGATTCCTCGCCCGCGACCACATCTCCTGGCCCAATTATCACGACGGAGACGGTTCGTTGGGCAAGCCGTTTCACCGGACAGGAATTCCGCTCGGCATTCTGATCGACGCAGACGGCAAGGTCACTTTCTACAAATCAGGCTACAGAATCGCCGAACTGCGCACGGCCATCGCCAAGCTGGGGCCGGAGTTCAATTCAGTTACATCGGCGGTAGCGAATACGAAATGAGCTCTTCGTAAACGCGTTGCTTCCCAGCGGTTTACCCTCCCCGCGCGTTCAGCTTGTCGAGAATCATCGGCCCCAACTGTGAGACGCTGCCCGCACCCAGAGTCAGGATCATGTCGCCATCCTGTGCGGTTGCCGCGGCTGCATTCACGGCTTCGGAAAAAGAATTTGCATACTGGCCGGTCTTCCCGCTCTTCTCCCGAATCCGCTCGGCCAGGATTTCGCCCGTGATGCCTTCGATGGGCTTCTCGCTAGCGGCGTAGATGTCGAGCACGAACAGCGAATCGGCGTCGTCGAAAGCGCTGGTAAATTCATCCATCAAATCGCGCGTGCGCGTATAGCGATGCGGCTGAAAGATGACATGAATCTTGCCAAAGCCGCACTGCCGCGCCGCCGCCAGCGTGGCTTTGATCTCCGTAGGATGGTGGCCGTAATCGTCAATCACGCTCACCCCCGCCGCGCGTCCGCGCAACTGGAAGCGCCGGTCAACCCCGCGGAACTGATCAAGCGCCGCGCGGATCGCATCAACTCCAACGTCGAGCCCCACGCCAACCGCAATCGCCGCCGTCGCATTCAACACGTTGTGCACGCCGGGCACATGCAGCGTGAACTCGCCCAGGTCCTGCTTGCGGTAGATTACCTGAAACATATTCAGAGGTGGGTGCCCCATTTCTCGCACGCTCTTTGCGCGAGGAAGCCTGCCCTGAGCCTGTCGAAGGGTGGGGATTTTGATCCAAAAATCCGACCCGCGCTTGGTCCCGTAAGTCACTGTGCGCCGCTGCACATCCGGCAGCAGCCGTCGCAACACTGGATCGTCATTGCAGGCCACGATCATTCCATAGAACGGCACCCGGTCCATGAATTCGAGAAACGTTTTCTTCACGTCCCGCATGTTGCGGTAAGTATCCATATGCTCGCGATCAATGTTGGTCACGACCGAAAGTATGGGGGACAATTTAAGAAAGCTGCGGTCGCTCTCGTCCGCCTCGGCGACCAGATATTGCGACTTGCCCAGGCGCGCGTTCGAGCCCATGGCATCGACGCGGCCGCCCACCACCACGGTCGGATCAAGCCCGCCCGCAGCCAGCACAGCCGCGACCATCGAAGTCGTGGTGGTCTTGCCGTGCATGCCGGCAATGGCGATGCCGTATTTCAAGCGCATCAATTCGGCCAGCATCTCCGCGCGCTGAATGACGGGGATGTGGAGTCTGTGCGCTTCGGTGACTTCAGGATTTTCCGCGGCGATCGCGGAACTGGTAACGACCACGTCGGCGCCCATCATATTTTCGGCGCGATGTCCTTCAAACGTAACCGCACCGAGTCCGGCGAGCCGCTGCGTCACCGAGGAACTCTTCAGGTCGGAGCCAGAAACTTTGTAGCCGAGATTCAGCAGCACCTCGGCAATCCCGCTCATGCCGATCCCGCCGATGCCCACGAAATGAATGCGCTGAATCTTGGCAAACATTAAGTCAACTTCTTGGCCACGGATTTACGCGGATCTCACGGATAAAGCAAACAACTCCAAAACCACTTTGTCATTCCGAGCCGCTCGCAGCCGCGAAGCGGCGAGAGTGGGGAGGAATCTGCTTTCCTCTGGATCCGTGAAGATCCGTGCAAATCCGTGGCTAATCTTTTTCGATCCCCGCCACTCGCGCGGCCATCGCCGCAATATCGTGTGCGGCGTTGGGATGCGCCAACTCCCGCGCGGCCTGGCTCATCTGCCGCAAGCGATGCGAATCCTGCAACAGCGTCGCAATCGTTTCCGCCAGCCAAACGCCTTCCAGTTTCGATTCCTCGACTACTACGGCCGCTCCGTGGCGCGCCAGTGCTTCGGCGTTGACGCGTTGATGATCATCCGCCGCCCGCGGGAACGGAACGAACACGGCCGGCTTCCCTGCTGCGGCAATCTCCGCGACAGTGCTCGCCCCCGAGCGGCATACCACGAGATCGGCGCGGGCGAAGGCCGCCGGCATGTCTTCAATGAACTTCGAAACCTCGGCCGACTCTCCCAAAGACTGATACGCCGCCAGCGCGTCATTATAGTCACGCTCGCCAGTCTGATGAATGACGTGAATTCCCGGCGCCTCGCGCTGCAAAACCGGCAGGCAGCGGATCATTGCTTCATTGATGGCATGCGCGCCCTGGCTGCCGCCAAACACCAGCAGCGTGGGAACGCCGCCGCGCTTGGGCGCGATCTCGAAAAATGCCTGCCGCACCGGCACGCCCGTGACTTCGGCGTGACGAAAATATTTGGCCGTTTCCTCGAAGTGCACCGCTGCGCCCGAAACAAATTTTGCAACCACGCGATTGGCAAACCCCGGCACTACATTCGGCTCAAAGGCCAGCGTCGGAATATGTTTCACCACCGCCGCCAGCATGGCCGGGCCGGACGCGTATCCGCCCACGCCGATCACCACATCAGGGGCAAACTCGTTGAGCATGCGGCCCGCGTCCCAAACGGCGCGCGGCAGGTCGAACGCCGTCTTCAGTCGCGTCATCAGGCTGACATTTTTCAGCGCGCCCACGCGTACGAGTTGCAGCGGATATCCCGCGGCCGGCACGAGCCGGTTCTCGATCCCGCGCGCCGTCCCGATGAACAGCACCTCGGCGTCGTAACTTTTCCTGAGTTGATTGGCGATGGCCAGCGCCGGAATCACATGCCCGCCCGTTCCGCCGCCCGCCAGGATTGCCCGCATGTCGTGACTATAAACCAGAAGCAAAACTCGCCGCGGATCTACGCGGATTCACGCGGATAAAACAAAACAGCAATTCAGGAAATCCGTGGCGATCCGTGAAAATCCGTGGCAGCTTGCTTCACTCTGCCTGTTTCGTGATATTCAGCAGCACGCCGACGCACGCCAGCGTCACGAACAGCGACGATCCTCCATAGGACACCAGCGGCAGCGGAATCCCTTTGGTCGGCATCAGCCCGAGCACCACGCTGATGTTGATGAACGCCTGCAGCACGACCATGCAGGTGATGCCCACGGCGAGATAGCGGCCGAAGAGGTCTTCGGTACGCCAGGAAGCGCGCATGCCGCGCCACAAGAAAATCGCAAAGAGGCTGACCACGAATAGCGCTCCGACCAGGCCGAGTTCTTCCGCAGTAACGGCGAAAATAAAATCCGTGTGCGGCTCGGGCAGGTAGAACAGCTTTTGCTTGCCTTCCATGAGACCTGTGCCGGTCACGCCGCCCGTACCCACGGCAATCAGCGACTGAATAATGTGGAAGCCCGTGCCCTGCCGGTCCGCATAGGGATTCAGAAACGCCAGGATACGGTCACGCCGCCAGCTCACATGAAAAATCAAAACGTAGAGCGGCAGCAGCGACGCCGCAAACGCGTAGCCGAAATAGCGCATCCGCATTCCCGCCACATACAAAATGCAGGCGGCGATTCCGGCGCAGGCGATCGCCGTGCCCAGGTCCGGCTGCAGCACGATCAATCCTAGGCAGACCAGCACCGGCGCGGCCGCCGGCAGCAGCGTCGAACGCACGTCGTCAATCGTCTTGGCGCGGCTCTCCAGAAAATAAGCGAGAAACAGAATCAGCACCGGCTTCGCCAGCTCCGACGGCTGGAAGGAAAAGCCTCCGGCATGAATCCAGCGATGCGTGTTATGGGAGCGGTCGAGAAAAAAAACCGAGATTAGCAGCAGCGTAGTGAACCCCATCAGCGAAAACACCAGCGCAGGATGCTTGTAGCGGCGATAGTCCACGCGCATGGTGACGACCATGGCGGCCAGCCCCGCCAGCCCGCAAAGCAACTGCTTCGACAGAAACGCATACTCTGACCCGTAGCGCTCGCGCGCCATCACCGCCGACGCCGAAAACACCATCACCAGTCCAACAAACACCAGCAGCATGGTCACGGTAAACAGCCAGCGATCGACACTCACGCGCTTTGCCATGGGAAGTTCATTTCACCACGGGGAGGCGGAAGCGAGGAGCAGGAATTGCGGATTGTTGAATTTTGAGTGTTGATTATTTTGGTTCGGGGTCGCTACTGGAGAACCGAACGAATGTCGCGCCGGCCTTGGAGCACATGGAGAACCACAACGTCCTCACGTTCGACACGGTAGAGCACTACGTACGCGCCGACTGTGATGCTTCGCAGGCCGGCCCTCAGGTCATCGCGACTACGTCCGAGGAGAGGATGTTTGGAGAGCAGCGCAAATTGATCGTTGATGGCGTCCAGCATCCGCTCCGCCACTTCGATGCTCGAACTCTCGGTCGCAATGTAGTACCAGAATGTCGTCCAGTTCCGCTTCGGCTTCGGGGCTGGTGCGGACCGCCATCAGCGCCGCGCGGGACGCTCGGCTTCAAGCCGCGCCCGGCCGCGTCGCTTCACGCCTTCAGCGAGTTGGTGCAGCGTCTCCTCGGTGTACACCCGGCCCTCACCGCGGGCCAGTGACGCTTCTGCCGCATCCACCGCGGCTAGGATCTCCGTCCGACGCCGCTCGCGCTCTTCCCACAACGCCAAAGCCTCGGCGATGGCATCCGCTTCGTTCTGGTAGCGTCCGGCAGCAATACCCTCGCGGACAAAGGCTTCCTGGTCAGGAGTCAGATGAACTTCCATGAGTCTAAGGGTAGGAGTCAGCAATCGAGGTGTCAAGCATCTGAATATCGTTTGGCGAAACCTCAGCTCAGTCCCCGCACTATTTCCTTGAACACCTTCCCGCGGTGCTCGTAGCTCTTGAACTGATCGAAGCTGGCGCAGGCCGGAGCGAGCAGGATCACGTCTCCGGGTTGGGCCACGGCGTTCGCCTTACGAATAGCGTTCTCCAGAGTCTCGGCATGAACCACTTCCGCACCTTTAATCTGCGACTCGATTTTCGCAGCCGCCGCCCCGATCGTATACACGCGCTTCACGCGCTGCCGCAGCAGGTCGTTGAGCGCCGTATAGTCGCTGCCTTTATCTTTTCCGCCGAGAATCAGGTGAATGTTCGCGGGGAACGATTCCAGGGCCTTGATGGTCGCGTCCACGTTGGTGGCTTTGGAGTCGTTGTAGTAATCCACGCCGCGGATGGTCGCCACAAACTCCAGCCGGTGTTCGACGGCTTTGAAATCGCGCACCGCCTGGCGAATCTTCTCAGGCGCGCAGTCCATCAGAGCGCCAGCGCACCCCGCTGCCAGCACGTTCTCCAGATTGTGCGCGCCTTTCAGCGGAATTTCTGAAACCTGCATGATCTCTTTTTGTCCGGTCCCGTCGCGGAAAACGATGTTGCCGTCGCGCACCCACGCGCCCTGCTGCACTTCCTTCTGCCGGCTGAACCAGAAGACTTGCGCGCGCGTGCGCGCGGCCATCGCCACACACGTCGGATCGTCGGCATTGAGCACGGCAAAATCGCTTCCCTGCTGATTCTCGAAGATCCGCGCCTTGGCGTCGACATAGGCTTCAAGCGTGCGATGCCGGTCCAGATGATCCGGCGTGACATTCAGTACGACCGCAACCTTGGGGCGGAAAGTCTGAATCGTTTCCAATTGAAAGCTCGAGACTTCGAGCACAACGACGGTCTCCGGCCGCGCGCGTTCCGCCAGTGAAATCGCGGGCGTGCCGATGTTGCCGCCGACCAGCGCGGGGAAGCCCGCGGCCGTCATGATCTCGCCCGCCAGCGTGGTCGTCGTAGTCTTGCCATTCGATCCCGTAATGGCGACGATGGGCCCGGGCAGAAATTGCGCAGCGAGTTCGATCTCGCCAATCACGCTTTCGCCGAGAGCGCGCGCCTGCACCAGCGGCGGCGCGTCGACGGGCACGCCGGGGCTGACGACGATCATGTCCTGCCCGCGAAACGTCCGCTCGCCGTGGCCACCGGTCTCGACGGTGATGCCATGATCGAGCAGCACAGGGATTTCGTTGCGCAGTTCGTCGCCGCTCTTGGTGTCGGAGACGGTCACCCGCGCGCCATGTGCCTTCAAGAAAAGCGCCGACGCCACGCCCGACTTCCCGAGCCCGACCACCAGCACGCGTTTTCCGTTCAGGTCCATCGCAACCCATTTCACCACAGAGTCACAGAGACGCAGAGAAAATCAAATTCTATTTCTTGGTTTCTCTGTGTCTCTGTGACTCTGTGGTGAATAATTATCTTAGTTTCAGCGTCGTCAGCGCGAACAGCGCGAATACCAGCGACGCGATCCAGAAGCGCACAATGATCTTCGACTCCGACCAGCCCATCAACTCGAAATGATGATGCAGCGGCGCCATTTTGAAGATGCGCTTCTTGCGCAGCTTGTAGGAGCCGACTTGCAGGATCACCGAGACCGCCTCGATCACAAACACGCCGCCGATAAACGGCAGCAGCAGTTCCTGCTTGATGATGACGGCGACCGTGCCGATGGCGCCGCCGAGTGCGAGCGATCCTACGTCGCCCATAAACACTTCCGCGGGATGCGCGTTGTACCACAGAAATCCGATCGACGACCCGACCATCGCTCCGCAAAAAATAGTCAGTTCCGCAACCTGCGGCATGCGCGGAATTTCCAGATATGTCGCGAATGTCGCGTGCCCGCTGACGTAAGTGAGCACTGCCAGCGCGCCCGCCGCGATCACCGTGCATCCAATGGCCAGACCGTCGAGCCCGTCGGTGAGATTTACCGCATTACTCGCGCCCACAATCATGAAGACCACAAACGCCATGAAAGGCAGGAACGCCAGAAACCACACATGCGGATAACGTTCCAGACTCTGCACCACCAGGTCAGGGTGATACTGCTTGAAGAACGGCACGATCAGCTTGGTGGAATACAGGTTGTAGGTCTGCATGGCGATCAGCATGGAAGCAATCACAATGCTGGCGGCGATCTGCAGCCCTAACTTGGCGCGGCTGGTCAGACCCAGGTTGCGGCGATGCGACACCTTGCTGTAATCGTCGGCGAATCCGATGGCCGCGAAGGCGCAGGTCGAGAACACAGCAATCCACACGAAACGATTGCTGAGGTCCGCCCACAGCAGCGTGGGGACAATGATCGCGATCACGATCAGCAGTCCGCCCATGGTGGGCGTGCCGGCTTTCTTCTGATGAGCTTTGGGACCTTCTTCGCGAATGTATTGTCCAATCTGAAACTCGCGCAGGCGGCCAATGACGAGTGGACCCACGATCAGCGCGGTGAACAGCGCTGTCAGGCTAGCGAACGCCGTGCGGAACGTGACGTAGCGAAAAATGCGGAACGGCGCAACGTAATGTTGCAGCTTGACGAACAACAGCCAGTAGAGCAATCAGCCTCCGTTAGACCAGCTATCAGCCGTCAGCTCTCAGCTGTCAGCTATATCAAACCCGGGAAGGGCACGACTTTTAAGTCGCGCCGTTTCGCGCCAATAATTCCGCGGTCTTCAGCCCCTGCGAGCCGCCTTCCACGTCTCCAGAGCCTTCTCCAGCTTCACTCCGCGCGATGCCTTGAGCAGCACCACATCCCCATCGCGCGTTTCGCGGGACAACCATTCGCCGGCTTCTTCCGGAGTCGCCGCGAACTCGGCTTTCACTCCCGCTTGCCGCGCCGCATCGACCATCACCTGAGCCAAACCGCGCACGCCAATCAGCACATCGATTTTTTTCTCAGCGGCGTGCTGGCCGGCGGCGCGATGCATCTCTTCACCCGCCGGGCCGAGCTCCAGCATTTCTCCCGCGACCACAATGCGCCGGGCCGCCTTCATCGCGGCCAGGGCATCGACCATGGCGCGCAGCGCCTTCGGATTGGAATTGTAGCAATCGTTGATCACCGTGATGTTACCCAGTTGGACGACCTGCCCGCGCTTGTCGGGCGGCGCGAGAGTCGCCAGCGCACCGACAGCTTCCGCAGGCTTCAATCCGCGAGCCAGACCGACCGCCACGGCCGCCAGCGCATTGAGGATGTTGTGTTCGCCGACGAGTGGCAGGCGCGCGTGCTCGCGGCTCCCTGCAATTGCCACATCAAATTCAGAGCCCTCGGCGCCCCGGGTCCGCACATTCTCCGGCCTGATATCGGCGGTCGAGCGCGTACCGTAGGTGATCACCTTGCCCTTGAAGCCGCGGCCGAACTGCGAAACGAATTCGTCGTCGGCATTGAGAACCGCTGTTCCGCTGGCGGGCAACGATTCGATCAATTCGTATTTCGCCCGCGCAATGCCGGCCAACGAATCAAAAAACTCCAGATGCACCGGGGCTACGTTGGTCACCACGCCGATCTCGGGCTGTGCAATTTTTGCCAGCGCACGAATCTCCCCCGCATGCGACATCCCCATTTCGATGACCGCGACTTCGTGCTCCGGCTCCAACTTCAAGAGCATGAGCGGCAGGCCAAAATGATTATTGAAGTTGCCTTCGGACTTGAGCACGCGATAGCGCGACGCGAGAACGTGCGCGATAGCTTCCTTGGTGGTCGTCTTCCCGGCTGAACCAGTGACTCCCACCAGCGGCTTGCCCCAAACTTTCCGTACCGCAGTGGCCAGGGTTTGCAGCGCGGCCAGCGTATCGTCCACAGCCAGCAGCCGCGACTTGTCAGGATAGCGATCGATCTGATCTTTACGCACCACCGCCGCCACAGCGCCCTTTTCCAGCGCTGCGACAACGTAGTCGTGCCCGTCAAGGCGCTCGCCTTTGACCGCGAAGAAAAGCTGCCCTGGTCCAATCGTGCGAGAATCGATGGAGTAAGCCTGGGCAATTTCTTCGCGCGGAAATTCGCCTGCGGCGGAAACGAACTCCGCAATCTTCGCCAATGTCAGCTTCATGCCTGCTTCCTCGCGGCAGCGGACGGCTCACATTCGAATCCCACCGCACGCAACGCCTCCCGAGCGACGGCTACGTCATCAAACGGATTCGATCCGTCCCGCGTCACCTGCACCTTCTCGTGGCCTTTGCCCGCGAGCAGCACAATGTCTCCCGGCCGCGCTTCCGCAATCGCCAGGGCAATCGCTTTGCGGCGATCGACTTCGACCGTATACTTCACGCCCGTCTTCTGGAGTCCCACGATTGAATCGTTAATGATCGCGCGCGGATCTTCACTCCGCGGATTATCGGAGGTGAGCACCACAAAATCGCTGCCCCGTCCCGCAGCCTCACCCATCAGCGGACGCTTGGCGCGGTCGCGATCTCCTCCACAGCCGAACACAGTCAGGACTCTCGCGGTTCCACAGTCGCGCGACACGAACTCGCGGGCCAGCGCCGTCAGGTTGCGCAGCGCGTCGTCGGTGTGCGCATAGTCCACCACCACGGTGAAAGGCTGTCCGCAATCGACGCGCTCGAATCTTCCCGGGACGTGGGTAAGCGATTCGACGCCGCGGGCGATCGCCTTCGGATCGCACCCTCGTGCATAGCATGCGGCCGCCGCGGCTAGAATGTTGTACACATTCACTCGTCCGATCAGCGGCGAAAAAATCGGAATCTTCTCTTTCCCCTCCGGCGTGGCCATATCGAAGCGCGTGCCGCGCGGGGTAATGTCCACGTTCTCGGCGTGAAAGTCGCCGCGTTCCCATCCGTAGGTTAGTACGACCGCGCTGCGCTTGCGGCTGAACTGCGCCAGCTTCGCGCCATATTCATCATCAAGATTGGTCACAGCCGCGCGCGGCGCATCGGTGCCACAGCCTTCGAACAGCACCCGCTTGGCCGCGAAATATTCGTCCATCGTCTTGTGATAGTCGAGGTGATCCCGCGTCAGGTTGGTGAACACAGCCACGTCAAACGGCACGCCATACACGCGCTCCTGCGCCAGCGCGTGCGAAGAAACTTCCATGACCGCGTCGGTCGCGCCCAGCCCCAGAGCCTCGCTGAACAGTCGCGCGAGTTCGAGCGGTTCCGGCGTGGTATGTGGCGCGGGATAGACTTTGCCGGCCACGTGATATTCAATCGTGCCGATCAGCGCGCTCTTGCGCCCCGCGGCCGTCAGGATCGATTCCACCAGAAACGCCGTCGTACTCTTCCCGTTCGTGCCCGTAATTCCAGTGATCGCAATGCGCTCGGCCGGACGCTTGTAGAAATTCTCGCTCACCCGCGCCAGAGCCCGCCGCCCGTGCGGCACGACAGCCCAGGCCACTCCCTGGCGCGGAGTCTCGGTTGTCGAGTCAGTCACGATCGCAACCGCTCCCGCCTGAATCGCCTGATCGATGAAGCGGTTGCCGTCAGAGGTTTCGCCGCGCATGGCCACGAACAAACATCCCGGCTTGACCCGGCGTGAGTCGTATTCCACGCCGCTGACGCTGGGGTCGCCACTCTGGCTGAGAAACTCCGCGCCGTCCAGAAGACGTTGGAAGGTCATTGCGAGGATTATAGGACACGAACCTCAGGGGTTAGGGGGGCAGCGCAACGAATCAGACCACTGACCCCTGACCCCTGGCCCTAGCCTCTGAACCTAGCCCCTGACGATTACCTCCGTCACGTTCCAGTCGCCGCTTTCCTGCGCTACAGTCACTTCATGAGCACCGGAACCGGCTCCGCCAAATACAAATGCGCCCAGTGCGAACAACCTGAAGGTTCGTGCGAATGCGAAAAATTCTGCTGCCTCTGCCAGGCGGTGATGGATGTCCGCCTCTGCACCGACGGCCTCTTCTACTGCGAGCCCTGCCGCACCGCCTGCGACTACAAGCCCGCGGACTAGCTAACAATCTCCGCGGTTAAATTCCCGCCGCGATTCAGTTTGGCACATGCCCCGTGTGCAGACAGCCGCTCCTTCGACTCCGCTGCGCTCACAATTATTTGTCAGGCCGTGGCCTCTTGAGGGAGAATAGTATGTTTGGCCTTAGTGACTGTTTTCTGCTTCATTTTTTAGGAGACCCCCATGGCTACCACAATGCACGTCAGCGACGTGGCCGAGTTGCTGAGCGAAGGCCGGACGCATTTCAATCTTTCTCCGGCGGTGCTGGTGGAGCACTCCATCCGCCGTAACGAAGCCAAGCTGGCAGGCAACGGGGCCATCGTCGGATACACCAACCGCACCGGCCGTTCTCCCAAAGACAAATTCATCGTCCAGGACGAAACTACCGCGAACACGGTCCGCTGGGGCGCAGTCAATCAGCCATTCGAACCGGAGAAGTTTGACGCACTCTACGAGCGGGTGATGGATCACCTGCGCGGTCGCGAACTTTTTGTGCAGGATCTCTTCTGCGGCGCCGATCCGGCTTACCGCCTCCCGGTCCGCATCGTGAACGAATATGCCTGGCACAATCTTTTTGTGCGGCAATTATTCCTGCGTCCTACCGCGGAAGAACTCAAGCGGCATCATCCCGAATTCACCGTCATCGCCGCACCCGAGTTCAAGGCCGATCCCGCCCGCGACGGCGTGAATTCCGAAGTCTTCATCCTGCTGAACTTCACCCGCCGCACCGTGCTGATTGGCGGAACTTCCTACGCCGGCGAAATGAAGAAGTCGATCTTCAGCATCATGAATTTCCTGCTCCCGCCGCGCAACGTGTTCCCCATGCACTGCTCCGCCAACGTCGGCCACAACGGCGTGAGCGCGCTGTTTTTCGGGCTCTCGGGCACTGGCAAGACCACGCTGTCGGCCGACCCCTCCCGCGACCTGATCGGCGACGACGAGCATGGCTGGAGCGCCGACGGCATCTTCAACTTCGAAGGCGGATGCTACGCCAAGTGCATCAAGCTCTCGAAAAAGAATGAGCCGCAGATCTGGAACGCACTTCGTTTCGGATGCGTGCTGGAAAACGTCGCACTCGACCCCCACACCCGCATTCCCGACTACAACGACGACGGCAAAACTGAAAATACGCGCGCTGCTTATCCGGTGGAGTTCATCGAGAGTGCCGTGATTCCCGGCATTGGCGGCCATCCGAAAAATGTCGTATTCCTCACCGCGGACGCCTTCGGCGTGCTGCCTCCGATTTCGAAGCTCACGCCCGAGCAGGCCATGTATCACTTCCTGTCCGGCTATACCGCAAAAGTCGCCGGAACCGAAGCCGGCGTGAAAGAACCCTCCGCAACTTTCTCGACCTGCTTCGGATCGCCCTTCATGCCGCTGCCTCCGAAAACTTACGCCGAAATGCTGGGCCGCCGCCTGCGCGAACATCATGCCCAATGCTGGCTGGTCAACACCGGATGGCAAGGCGGTCCGTATGGCGTGGGCAAGCGCATGGACATTCCCCACACCCGCGCCATGGTCGACGCCGCCGTTGAAGGCGAATTGATTAAAGAAGAGTTCGAGATCGAGCCGACGTTCGGATTCAGCATTCCAAAACGCTGTCACGGCGTCCCGCCGCAAGTGCTCAACCCAAGAAATGCCTGGCCTGATAAAGCCGCCTACGATAAAGCCGCCGAAGACCTCCGCACCCGCTTCGCCAAAAACTTCGAAAACTTCGACGCCCCCGCAGAAGTCAGAGCAGCAGGCCCAAAGGCGCAGAAGTAATTGCTGATTGCGGATCGAACCCCGAAGAACGAATCTTGGCAAAGGGTTTTCAGTCAACAATCAGAAATCATCAATCAACAATTTCCTTCCCGCCCCTACAGCGTCGCCTCCATCTGCAACGCCTCGATCATCCCATTGAGCGCGCTCTGGCCCGCATCGCGCTTCTGCTGCAAGTCGGCGATCTCACGCCGCAGCGACTGCACTCGATCTTCCTGCTCATTCAGTTCGCGGACATACCTTTCGACCAGCGCCTTTTCTTCCGCACTCCCCTTCAGCGCCTTCATGTTCTCCCGCACCCGCTGCTGATCCTCGGAGATGCTCGACACCTGACCACGCCGTCCGGTAATCACCGCATCGATCACGGCGATGTCGTTCTTCTGGGCCGAAATCCGCCGCAGCGCCTTCTCCACGTCAGGATTAATCATCTTCTGTTCAAGGAAATATTTGATCTGGCTGTCCGTCACATTGGTCAGTTGATAACTGTTCATGACCGGCCGGTATTCCTTCACCACCAGCGTCGTGGTTTTCTTAGGTTCCAGCGCGAGACGAAAGCGGTGGAAGGATGCCGAACTCTCGGCCGGCTTCGCGTCGTCCGCAAGTTTCCAGCCGGGACGCGCCGGATGCTCAATCACCACCGTCCGCGTCGACGTATCGCGGTTGCGAATCGTATAAGTATTTTCCTGCCGCTCCTGCGTCGATTGCGTCATGGTGCCGTGCGCGATCACGATTTTGGTGACGCGCTGGTTGTCGGCTTTTTGTTTCGCATCGACCAGCACGCCAAGATCGGCGGCATAGGACATGATCCGCTTTTCACCCGGCTTGATCGCATCCATCAGGCCCTCGCCGGCAAACGCATCTCCCTCCAGCACATTGAAGCTACCACCGTCGAGCGTGAGGTCGCTGGTGTTGTTCACCCAAAGCGCGCGCAACACAGAACTCTCAGAGGGATTCCACACCGAAACTTTCTCGGCGTCGATGCGCGACTGCAGAATCGGCACCAGCGCCGACTGATTTTTCTTAATGGTCACGCGATCCTTGAGTTTGTACTCGAACAGGTCTCCGAGTTCGCGGGACTCGCCCACGGTGTCGCCGAAAGCTTCGCGCTCCTTATCGGAGACGATGTAGCCGACATCCTCGTCGAGCCATTTCTTCGAGGTTCCCCCACCGGCACCGCTCGCAGCGCCGGGGCCAACGCCCGCGCCGCTGCCCGCCCCTGAGAATCTGGAGCTCTTTGACGCCATGCCCATCTGCTCGTACAAAGTGGCGCCAGCATTCGGACGCATCAAGGCGGAGTTCTTCGGAGACGCAGGGGGCTGCGGCGGCGGAGGAGGCGGCGTCGCTTCCTCCATCGTCGCCTCATGCGTTTGCGGCGTGAGCATCGCATTCTCGGGCAGCGCGACCACCGGACGCCGCGTGTAATATGGCTGCGAAAGTTCCTGCACGAACGACTGCGGCGCGCCCGCCACCAGCGACAACTCCACATCCTTCCACTCTTCGCCCACCGTGTTATCGACGATGGCCCACCCCTGCAGCAGCGGCTTGCCCTCGTTCGGAATCACAATTCTGTACGTACTCTTCCAAACCGGCACTTCGCTGATGTAGCTGACCAGCAGATTGCGCTCGCCATCGCCCGCGGTCGAAATCGTCATGCGCCGCACATCCTGATCGCGCGTCGAGGCTACAAGGCCCAGATATTTCCCCACTTCCTCCCCCACCTCTTTTTCCGTCACCCGAACCGTCGTAGCCGGCGTCAGGTCGAAAATACGCACCTCGCCGCTGTCGCTGACCAATGACACCTGCGTGAGCCCAATCCTGCCGCCGGATTTTTCCTCGTCGTTTTCGTTCTTGGGCGCATCGTGTCCCGTCACCACCTCGCGCTCTTCAATGCTCAGCAGTCGCCCGGACGCCGACATCGACCCGCTGTGCACTTCCACGCGCGCCCCGCGCAGTGCATCCAGAAACTGCGCCGTCGTCGGATTCTCCCCGACCGGCAGCCGCAACGAACCCAGCCGCTGCTCCAGCGGCGCAGTCGAGTTATAACTCACGCCGGTGATGCGTCCCTTGCCCAGATCGAGCACGGTCAGAGACTTCAGCACGTCGTTCAGTTGCGCCGTGGTGAAGTCGACGTTTACGTCCTGACTCCCGCGAACATGCCCGGCGTGTTCGAAATAACCAACGCCATTTTTGTAGAGAATCACCCGCGTCACCGGCAGCCGCGCTGCCGGATCGGCGGAATTTCCGGTTGAAGTAGAAGACTGGCCAGATGAAACTGAAGCTAGTAGCAGACACACGAATGCTATTTGCAGAGAACGCATGGCTCCTCCGTCAATGAGGGCTCCGCCGACTAAGCAGAGCGCGACCAAGGAACGAGTGGCGTCGCAGCTCTTGCGTGAGTCGCGGGACCCTGCGTGGTTTAGACACCGAGCGGAGGCGTCTGGAACCGTGGATGCGCCGGCGGTGTTTTGAGATGGCTGATGGATCGGGGAGGAATGGTCAGACTGTGATGGTCAGGGAGAAAGCCGGGTGCCCCACCTCTCGCGCGTCCTTTGTGCGAGAAATGGGGATTTTCGACAGAGCAGAGTCGAAGGGGCGGCTGTCCCCAGATAATCCGATGGGGCTTCCAAAGGTTTATATGGAGACAGCCCCCCTCGGCTGTCCCGCGCGTAGCGCGGTGGGTTTCGTAAACGGCGCCTAAGCCTTCTTAATCATCCGCGACAGCCAGATCAGGAACACGGCACCAACAATCGCCACCAGGATCGTCCCAATCAACCCTCCCGCAGAAATCCCCAGCATCCCCAGCAGCCACCCGCCCACCACGGCGCCGACGATGCCGAGCACAATATCCATGACGGTCCCATACCCGCCACCTTTCATAATCTTGCCCGCGGCCCACCCGGCAACCAGTCCCACCACAATCCAATAAATCAAATTGGTAATCATTTCGATTCTCCTTTTGCGGAACGGGATGAGCGTATGACCGATCCGCCGGTCTGTCAATCAGGACGATCCCGTCGACCGTGGTTCAAGCGACTGTGATTAAATCAAACTGGTTCATCAAACTGGTTCATCAAATTATGTTCGCCCGCAAGATTCGCGTGGAGTATGAAGTCGACGGCCGCCAACTTCCCTGCCCGCTGAAGTGGCTCGACAGTTTCTCCATGCGCAACTTCACCAACGCCACCGTCTTCGACGACACGCTTCCGCTGGCCGACGGTCAAATGGAGATCGGCTCCAGCGTGCCGCTCGACCAACTCAAAGATGCCATGGAAGACTGGTTCCGGCGGAAGAACTACCTGCCGAAGGATTCGCATTTATCACTGACTGAGAGTTGAAGGGACTCAAACTGACTCCAGTGCGGGATTTCGAGATATTTGAACCGTCGCCTGGAAAAGTGATACTTTGAAAAAATTATGGAGAGAGCCATCCCTATTCTTCCGACTGACGACCTCGCAGCGGCTAAAGCGTTCTATGTTGACGGGCTGGGGTTCCGCGTAACGTTCGAGGTGTCCGAGGACGGCCATTCCGGACTGCTTGGGGTAGCCCGCGGAACGATCGAATTAACCCTCGATAGTCCAATGAAGGGGCACGGTCGAAATGGTTGTGCCGTGCTCCAGGTCGATGAGACCGATCGCTACTACCGTGAATGGAGCTCGAAGGTGGACGTCTTGCGACCGCCAAAGGATGAAGAGTGGGGCGCGCGAACGTTCGACTTGCTCGACCCGTCCGGCAACACCATCTTCGTCATGGGCCCAGTCACGGGTGCAAAATAGGCAATATCAATGGATGTGGCACGCCTAGTCTGGCCGCGCTCCCGCGCGATGTACCGCCGCGCTACTTGTCGTAGCGCAGCAGCGACATCACTTCATAATCTTTCAGCTTGTCGCGGCCCTTCAGGAAATCGAGTTCCACCACAAATCCCAGGCCTGCGATCTCCGCACCCAGCATCGATGCCAGCTTCGCCGTGGCCTCGGCCGTGCCGCCGGTGGCCAGCAGGTCGTCAACGATCAGCACGCGCTGGCCTTTCTGAATCGCGTCCTTGTGAATCTCCAGCGAATTCGTGCCGTACTCGAGCGCGTAATCATACTTCACGGTCGCCGCCGGAAGTTTCCCCGGCTTGCGTACCGGAACGAATCCCGCATTCAACCGATAAGCCAGCGCCGGAGCAAAGATAAATCCGCGCGCTTCCATGCCCAGCACCAGGTCGATGTCCTGCGAAATGTAATGCTCGGAGAGTTTGTCGATCAGTGTAGCGAAGCCGGTCTTGTCCTTCAGCAAAGTCGTGATGTCATAAAACAGAATCCCCGGCTTGGGAAAATCGGGGATCTCGCGAATCAGTTTTTTCAAGTGATCGGCATTCATGGCCGGGACGGGCGACGACGGCATCTACCACGCTCCTTCAATGCGAAATGTACTCATCCCGGCGACCGGAGTGCCATCGGCGACTTCGACCGCGTCCACCCGCGCCGCGCGCGGCCCCTCGCACAGCCGCCCATGCAAGCCAGAGAGTTGATCGCGCGTCCCCTGGGCGAGAACTTCCACGCCGCCATCATGATTGTTGCGCACCCACCCGGCAATGCCCAGTATGTGCGCCTCACGCTCCACAAACCAGCGGAAGCCGACTCCCTGCACGCGCCCGCGCACCAGAAAGCGCCGCGCCTCGATGGGTTTTTCAGTGAGAGCCATTCTCTGAAACGGTACATTCTCTGCAGATCAAATCATTCTCTGCAAATCATTATCCGAAAATGTCATCCTGAGCGAAGAATCAGCCTCGCGAACGCGAGGCTGATTCGCAGTCGAAGGATCCCTGCAACCTCAAACTTCTGCGGGCGATGCGAGGAGTTCCAATCGATGCTCTAGAAGAATGCCTTGCCGCTCTGTCTTGATCCCACGCAGGCTAGGGATCCTTCGACTCCGCAAGAACCTCGCTTCGCGACGTTCTCGCTCCGCTCAGGATGACAAATGAATTGTTACGCGTTCTGAATTCTTACGCGTTCTGAATTGTTACGCGCGCGACAAGTACGCGCCTTCCGACGTATCCACTTTAATCTTCTCGCCTTCGTTAATGAACGGAGGCACCTGCACCACCAGCCCCGTCTCGGTCTTGGCGGCTTTGGTCACGCTGGAAGCAGTGGCGCTCTTCAGTCCGGGTTCAGTCTCAACCACGGTCAGGATCACCGTCTGCGGCAGTTCGATGCCGACCGCCTTGCCGTCGAAAAATTCCACTTTGATTTCGAGATTGGCAATCAGATAATCCACGGCGTCGCCCAGAATTTCCTTGCTTAAATGCGTCTGCTCGTAATTCGCCGTATCCATGAAGTAATAGCTATCGCCGTCGGCGTACAGAAACTGCATTTCGACTTCGTCCACGTTGACCTTCTCGATGGGGTCGGGCGAGCGGAAGCGGTGTTCGAACATGGCGCCGGTGCGCAGGTTGCGCAGCTTGGCCTGAATAAACGCGCGCAGGTTGCCGGGGGTGCGGTGTTCCACGCTGAACACGGAGTGCAGATCATTGTTGTGCTTGATGATCATGCCGGGACGAAGCTGGGTGGCAGGGATCGACATCGCTTGAAAAACTCTCCTTATTCGATTGCGGTTTGCAAAGCCGGCGGAAGACAGGGCACTCCAACAAGTTCCGCCGCCAGCTTACTGTGCAACGAGGGCGAAAACGTTATTTTACACTCAGGCGCACCCGAAAGGAAACCTTCCCGCCGCCGAACTCATCGAAGAGTGGCGAAATAAACTCTTCACGATTGGGTTGGCCGGGCCCTCTGGAGTAGGACTAGAATCAGAGGGCGCTGGATTTCGGCGCTGCTTCGCCAATAGCCCAAGCGCTTCCCTGGGCGGAAAAATTGAGGTCTTCATCATGCGAATCGGACGGTACGAATCTTCAGAAAACAACATCGGCACCGCCATTACCTTCCTCCTGATCGGACTCGGCGCCGGAGCCATGGCCGGACTACTGCTCGCCCCCAAAACCGGGAAACAGATGCGCCGCGACCTGCAGCGCGGCTTCGAAGACGCCAAAGACACTCTTGGCGATTGGGCCGACGATGCCAAAGACCGCGTCCGCGAAGCCGGCGATCGCGTCCGCGATGTCGCCAGCAAGGGCGTAGATCTGGCCGACGACCTGCGCGAAAAAGTCGAGCCCCTGCGCCGCGTCATCAACCGCGGCTAGGAGAAGTGGCGTCAGACTTCGGACGTCGGACCTTCGACCACAAGAAGACAGAGCGTCTGAGGTCCGTGGTCTTGAGGTCTGACGACAGCTTTTTCAGTACAAGTGGAAATCCACCTGCACCGCGATCCGCGTTGCCACCGGCTGCCCGTTCAGCTTCCCCGGCCGGAAGCGCCACAGGTTCACGGCCTCAACCGCCTTCTCGTCTAATCCCATCCCCAGGCTCTGCCCGACGCGGATGTCATACGGCCGCCCGTCTTTCCCCACCACGAGCAGTAGCAGCACGATTCCCTGCGCTTTCGCCTTGCGGGCTTCCTCGGAAAAACTCGGCTCCGGATTGAAAATCACTTCCGGCACACTCACACCCGTCTTCCCCGCTGGATAAACTCCCGGCGGACCCGGACCCGCTCCCGGCCCGGTTGAGGGCCCGACCCCGCCGCAACATCCCAGCCCAATGCCGTCCCGACCGGGCCCGTTCGACAACACTTTCGAAAACGGCGACGTCGGATCACCAATCTGCCCACCCTGCGGCAACTGAATGTCAGGCGCCACCACCACCGCCTCCGGTGCAGGAAGGCTCGGCATTTCTTTCGGCAGAGTCACCGTCGGAGTCGCAAGTTGAGGATCAAGCGAGGCTGGCGGCAAATTGCCCTGCGAGGCCGGAAGCGGATCACCGCCGCCACCCCCGCCACCATTCCGTCCCGAAAAGATAAGCGGAAGCTCATTCAGGTTAGGGATCCTCTTGGTAATTTCGGGCGTGTGCTGAATCACACAGCTCGTGAAGTAGATCAGCAGTCCAAGAATCGCGGCCTGCCCCAGCAGCGACAAGAAGAAAGTCTCGCGCCGGGCGCGGTATAGCCCATCGTTTTCCGCCGAAAGTATCGAGAAAATATTCGGCCCCGGTCCGGGAGTTGCAGCAGTCATAGCGCGCTCCAGCCGACGAGTTGTCGATCACTCAACGACTCGTAAGACGCTGCCCCACCAAAAAAGGATTTCCGTCCAGAAAAAGTGTGGTGCCCCAGGTCTCGCCGGTTATGCGAGACCTGGGAATCCCTCTGCAGTCAGTCGATTGGAGCGCCGTGACGAAACCTATTTAAAGATCGACGCGAAGAACCCTCCGACTCGCCGGAAGAATCCGCGATGCTCCGGCTTGCTCGGCGTCTCCGGTGGCGGAGACTGAATCACAGCGTCGAGATGAACCTGCCGGGTCGTCGACTCTTCCACGGGCAAGTTCTTAGCAGCCTGTACGGGTGCTGGCAACGCTTTGGCTGCGCGGTCCTTTGCGTTGAATACAAACGGTGCATCCACCTGCACATGAATATCGTTCGGCTGCGAAGCCGGCAGAGGATCCGTCTCCGGCCCGTTCGAGAGCCTGATGCCCGACGCGGAAGAAGCGACCGAAGCGGTCGCGGCGGAACTTTCGTTCGGAGCAGGCGCAGAAGTAGCCGAAGCAACCGGCGCACCCGGAGTCCCACTCCCGCCGATCCGCACCTTCTCCGGCAGTGCGCGCTCCGGCAATTCCGCGTCCGGCACATTCGGCGCATACACCGCCTCCGCCCGCATCAACTGCGTAGGCGCAGGACATCCACACTCCAGCGGAACCTCGGTGTTCACTTTGTCGATTTGTCCGGAATGAAACACCGCCTGCTCGGCCGGCCGGACCTGATAAATCCGGTCCCCCATCAGCTCCGACACAATCGCCGACGAAGTGTTGCCCTTCAACGCGCGCACGCAGGTGGTGCCATGCGGGTCTGCGCTGACGGCAAAATGAAATTCTCCCGGCCCCGCAAACAGAATGCGGAAGTCCGGAGTCAGCACACTGTCCGCCGATGCCCCCAGCATATAGTGTGTCTCGATCGCGCCCGTACTCATGCCGAGCATCAGATCGCGTCCGGTCTTCGACGGCGTAACCGAAACCGTCGTTCCCGGACACACATGAATTTCTCCTCCGCCCGTGACCCGCAGCACCGCCGTCTCCGAGCCCGCCGTGATCGCCGATCCTGACCCGATGCGGCTCGCCTTCACCATCGCCCCCCCTGAACCGCTGGTCACGGGCACCACCGCCGGATCGCCTTCCAGCGACAATCCCTGCACCGCCTGCGGCTGGTAGGCCGACGACTTCCTCATGGCATACGCATCGCCCGCCGGTTTTAGCCGCACCATCAGGCGATGGCCCGCGCCATCCCACGAGTAGCCATACGGCGCCTGCAAGTCAAGAACGATGCGCGTGACCGGAGGTTTCTGTTGGAATTGATCGACGCGAATGGCCAGGATATTTTCCTTTTGCACTGGAATCCGCTTTTGCGTCAGTCCCAGACGCGAGTTGGGCAGATCAATGACCAGCCGCGGCGGCGAATCGAGCGTCTGAATTTCTGGGATCACCGGGCTGCTGGAAATAATTTCGACGACCGGCACACCTCGCTCATGAACAATGCGCACACTCGTCACAACTGGAGGCGGCCCAAACGTCTGGCCCGAAACCTCGGCAGCGAGTGCAGCCACGATCATCACACACACAAATTGAAGCGCAGGTCGCGGCAAGAATTCCCTCATTGGAGGCTTGAAGGAAACATATCACTGCGGCGGATCGGAGAGAAGAGATTAGAGAGGTTAGGAGTACCGTAGTCCCGGCAATGTCCAGCGGGCGCCTCCGCCCGCGGTCACGCTTCCGGTAAGAATTCGTATTCCTCTATCACTGCGGCCACCGCCATTTTGCCGTCGGCTCGGCCGTCCTCCACCCGCACTACCCGGCCTTTGCATTGCACGCGGATGCTCTCGGTCAAAGTGATCTCCGGCGGCAGCGTCAAAGTGAAGCCAATCGGCGATCCTTGCGTCACCGCGGATTCCAGATAGAAACAGATGCCGCGCGCGCTCACGTCGCGCAACTGCACCGGTTGAGGAACGTTGTCGTGATCGACCGTGACTGGTACGCGAAGCGGAAAACGTCGTGCACCCCGTTTTTCTTCCTGGGGTTCGGCCATACACATCCTCCAAAGTGGCGTGAAGTAGCGTGTTAACTAATAAAGAGGATGCGCCGCAACAGTGCCAGGGTCAATACCACCCTTGGGTCAGCAGGTGGCCCGTTCAGGTGGGAAAAATCAAAGTCAGAAGTCCTTCCGGTGTAATCTGAATAAGCCAGCTGAATAAGCCAGCTGATGTCAGGACCTCAACCTTGATCTTCGTACTCGACAACTACGATTCCTTCACCTACAACCTGGTGCAATACATCGGCGAACTAGGTGCCGATGTCGAAGTTCGCCGCAACGACCAGGTTGCGGTCAGCGCAGTCGAGGACATGCACCCGGAAAAGATCGTCATCTCTCCCGGCCCGTGCACGCCGCAGGAGGCCGGCATCAGCATCGCTCTAATCCGCCACTTCGCCGGAAAAGTTCCGGTGCTGGGAGTTTGCCTGGGACACCAGGCCATCGGCGAAGCCTTCGGGGGACGCGTGGTTCGCGCCGCTCATCTCATGCACGGCAAGACCAGCGCCGTCATTCACGACAATCGAACCGTCTTTCAGGGCCTGCCCATGCCCATGACGGCCACGCGCTATCATTCGCTCATTGTCGAGGAAAAAGATCTGCCCGCCGAACTGGAAGTCAGCGCCTGGACCACCGAAAAAGACGGCTCCCGCACCATCATGGGACTGCGCCACCGCAAGTATCCCGTCGAGGGCGTGCAGTTCCATCCCGAAAGCGTGCTCACCGATGCCGGGAAAAAACTGGTGGAGAATTTCTTGAAGCAGTGAATTAGGAGTCAGTGGTTAGTGACTCTCGCCAAGGAGTTCAGAAGACCGTTCAGTATCTTGCCAACCTCGGTCGTCTCAGCCAGCAACTTCTCACTCTGATCCCGTTCCAGGTAGCCCAGTTCCTGTGCCAGCAGAATGTAGGTCTCAACTTCCATCAACGATCCACGGGCATGCCCGAGAGACTGTTTGAATTCCGCCGTAGAAATCCGCGCCTGGCCCTCCGCGATGTTACTCGGAATCGACACCGCGGCACGCCGTAATTGCGAAACCAGACCGTAGGTCTCAACTTTGGGAAACGCGTTAGTATTTCGATAAACATCCAACACCAGACTCATCGATTTTTTCCATACGATGAGATCGCGATACGACTGAATAATGGGGCTCACGGAGGCTTGCATGAACCAACTATGCGATATCAGCCCGAAGATAGGCTGTGACATCCATCACAACCACCCTGTGGATTTCCCCATTCGGCACTGACCACTAATCACTGATCACTGACCACTGCCTCTAGCCAAATCCACCGCCCGCAACACAGCCTGAGCCTTATTCAGGCTCTCCTGAAACTCCAAAGCCGGATCGGAATCCGCGACAATCCCCGCACCCGCCTGCAGATATGCCTTCTTGCCCCGCATCAACAGCGTTCGAATCCCGATGCACGAATCCAGATTCCCGGCAAAGTCCGCATACAGCACCGATCCCCCATAAACTCCGCGCCGCGTCGGCTCGAGCTCCTCAATGATCTGCATCGCCCGCACCTTGGGCGCGCCGCTGAGGGTTCCCGCTGGAAAACATGCGGCAAACGCGTCGAGCGCGTCCAGATCCTTGCGCAGCGTGCCTTCCAGCGCCGACACCAGATGCATCACGTGCGAATAGCGCTCCACATACATCAGGTCTTTCACCTTCACCGACCCATATTCGCTCACCCGGCCCAGATCGTTGCGCCCCAGGTCGACCAGCATCACATGCTCGGCGCGTTCCTTTTCGTCGGTGCGCATCTGCACTTCCAGGCGCAAGTCTTCCGCCTCGTCGCGCCCCCGCGGATGAGTGCCCGCAATCGGCCGGTACTCCAGTTTGCGTCCCGATACGCGCACCAGCATCTCCGGAGACGACCCCAGAATGTGCGTATCCCCCATCCGCAAAAAATAAAGATACGGCGACGGATTCACCTGCCGCAGCGACCGGTACAAATCAAACGGCGCGACCTCGGGCGTGAAGTCGAGCCGCTGCGACAACACGACCTGAAAAATATCGCCCGCTGCAATGTACTCCTTGCAGCGCTTTACATTTTTTAAGAAGGTATCCCGCCGCGTGCCGGCATGCACTTTGAGCTTGCCCGCCTTGGCCCTGGCCGATTTGCGCCACAGCGCCGGAGTCAATCCGGCCGCAAGTTTCCGCTCCAGCGCCGCAATGTCTCGCAGTGCCCGGTCATAAGCGCGTCGCGGACTCTCGCGTTTCACATCAGCCGCGGCAACAATATGAATCTGGTGCCGCAGGTGATCAAACGCCAGCAGCCGGTCAAAGAACATCAATTCAGCATCCGGCAGCAACAAATCATCTTTGGCGTGTTCGCCGATTTTTTCCAGCTGCCGCACCACGTCGTACGCGAAATATCCCACCGCTCCCGCTGTAAACGGAGGCAATCCAGGAACGCTCGCCGGCCGGTGCTCGCGCAGCAACCGCTTCACCACCTGGAAAACGTTGTCCCGCACCACCTCGCGCCGTGGTCCGCGCTCAATCTCAACCTTGCCCCCGCGGGCCGTCACCCGCATGTACGGCCGCACGCCCAGAAAAGTGTAGCGCCCGATTTGCTCGCCCCGCTCCACCGACTCCAGCAGGAAGGCGTGCGGCTCTTTTTCCGCGATCGCCAGAAACGCCGACACCGGTGTCAGCAAATCGGCGCTCACCGATTTCACCACCGGGATTAGTGTGGCTTCTCGGGCCAGTCTGGAAAACTGTTTGAAATCCGGTTGCACCATCGTTTAAAACCCGTTCAACTCCCTGAACAACGGATTTTTATTATAGGGGACACTCAGCTTCCCTTCGTGATCCTTCGTGCCATGACCGGGCCAACCCCGTCATTCTTTGACAGTGCGGAATGTCGCCGAGGGGACTAGTCTGTCCCTCGCGGAATGTAATTCCGACGCGCTTGGGAGATGAATATGACAGGAACGGTTGAGTGCACGAGGTGTCACGCGCACATGGAGTCCGGCTGGGTGCCGGATAACGCCCACACTGGACTGCAGCGACAAAACTGGTCTCCGGGCGAACCGCAGCCGAGTTTCTGGACCGCTCTGAAAGTGGAGAAAAAAGATCAAGTCATTCCAGTCACAACGTTCCGGTGCCCGAAGTGTGGATACCTGGAATCGTATGCAACCCCGCAAAGCCAGAATGATGCCTTGGCCCCAGGGAGGAGTTCAAACCAACGCCAAATAGCTTTCATGCTGATTGGACTGCTGGCCCTCCTGACAGGACTTGCCGTTGCTCTCCTAGTTCGGGTGAAGTAATCTTCCCCCCTGGCTGCGATTTATCCGTTTTCCCCAAGACCTAAAACTTTGGTCACTTGTTGCCCTCTCGCCAACCGCTAGAATCGTTGATATCCCGAGTATTATGACCATTTTGGTCTCCGCGAAGTTGTGTCTCTCCAACTTCACGGACCAGACTGAGCGCGCCGGCAAACCGAATCGGCGGAAAGTTTATCGTAGTCGAAGATCACAGATGATGCAGCACCGGAGTTTATGCGAGTAAAGTTTTGGGGCGTACGCGGTTCCACGCCCACTCCACAGGCCGAGAATCTGCGCTACGGAGGCAACACCTCCTGCGTCGAAGTGCGCGTCGGAGATCAGATCTACATCTTCGATTGCGGCACCGGCTTCCGTGTGCTCGGCCACGAACTCGGCCGCGAATTCGGTGAGCGCCCCTTCGCCGCCCACGTTTTTGTCTCCCATTTCCACTGGGACCACATTCAGGGCATGCCCTTCTTCCGCCCGCTCTACGACAGTCCCAACAGCCAGTTCATCTTCCACTCCTCCGGCCGCACCCGCGGCCTGGAGCAGGTCATGGCCGAGCAGATGGCCTCGCCCTATTTTCCCGTCAACCTTGATCAGATGAAAGCTAAGCTCGATTTCTACAACATCGAGAATGGACACCTGCCCATGGCCGACGGCACCTGCATCAAGACCGCGTGGCTAAACCATCCCCAGGGCTGCATGGGATTCCGTCTGGAAACCAAGGAAGGCGTGCTCGTCTATGCCACCGACAACGAACCCGGCGACGCCAACTTCGACAAAGCCGTCCGCAAGCTCGCCGAAGGCGCCGACATCCTGATCTACGACGCGCAATATCTTCCCGAAGAATACGAAGCCCGCCGCCGCGGTTGGGGACACAGCCACTGGCGCGAGGCAGTCAACGTGGTCATGGAAAGCGGCGCCAAAGAATTAATCCTCTACCACCACGACCCCGACCACACGGACGCCATCGTCGATAAGGTCGTCGCCGACGCCCGCAACTACTATCCCAAGGTTCGCGCCGCCGCCGAGGGCATGGAGATCGTGCTGAAGTGAGCGCCCCGCGCCCGCTGTCATTTGTCCAGTTTCGCGGGCCAGTTCAGAATCACGGACATGGGTGCGCTGTCGGCCTGTTTCACTTGCGTGTTAATCAGAAATCGCTGCCCATCGCGGCTGACGTCATAGACGAACAAGTCATACACCAGGACGGGCTGGCGGGGCGTGCTCTGGAAGAGTGCGACGGGCGTGCCGGCATCGAAATGAGTTCCGGTCGTGACCGGAGCCGCCATCATCTTCCCGTCCAGTGAGAGATAGAACAACTCTTTGCCATCGCCGCGCCAGCGGGGTTGTTCGCCTCCGCCCGAGGAGATCTGCCATCGGCCTCGCGCATCCGGGAACGAGGTCACGTAAATCTCCCACTTGCCGCTCTCGTTGGAAGCGTAGGCCACCCATTTTCCGTCGGGCGAGAATTGGCCGTTCCTGAAGACCGAAGGCGCTTTCAGGAACAGGCTGCTCTTGAGTTCCGGGTAAGTCAGGAACCACAGATCCGGGCCTCGACAATAGAGGATGTACTTTCCGTCTCTGGACCAGTCACTGGGAAAGTTGCCGACGTTCTCCTTCACAATATTTTTCTCGTCGTTGGCGCCGTCGGAGTTCTTTACATAGAGACCGAAGTAGGTTTGTCGATTCGAAGCAAACACCAACCGGGTGGCGTCGGGACTCCAGATGGGCACCGCATCGATGGCAGGGTCGAAGGTAAGGCGCTTGCTGCCATCGCGCTGCAATTCCAGCGCCCAGATGTCGATGTTCAGGCTGGCCATGTCGGTCTTGTCGGTGGACACCGACTTTCCATCCGGCGCCAGGAAAACGTTGCCATATACGTCAGGCTTGCCCACAGCACCGACCGCATTGCCCCTGCGGTCGAACCAGGCAAGTTGCGAAAAGGTGGCCTCGCTGCCGGTTTGAGCCAGCAGCAGTCCCCGGTCGGACACCGCAAACACTGCCCGCTTGACTTGCGGAAGATACTGGATCTCCGGTGAAATCACGCTGGCTTCTCCCGTGAGGGCCAGATGTTTGAGATCGAAGGGCTGGGCCAGTAGAGTTCGGTCTCGGTAAAACAGCAGGTATCCCGGCGCGGCGTAGGCCGCATTCGATGTCGCTTCCACGATGAAGCGCTTTTCGTTCGAATCCAGCGAGCCCACGTAGATAGCGTTGGCCCCTTTCTGCCCGGTGAAGTTGCCCGCCAGATACAGGAAATGCTTTCCGTCGGGTAGAAACACGGGCCAACGGAGACTGCCCTCTCCACGACTCTGATCGAAGGTGCTGATCTTCGTAGGGGTTCCGCCCGACGCGGGCACGCGAAACAGGCCTGCGGTCGTCTCTGGCGCAAGAACAATTACTCCATCTTTGTTCCACGTTCCGCCGCGGCCTTGAGGCGCATCGCAGATGGTCTGCACCGGACCGCCAGCGACCTCCAGCTTTTTCAATTGTGCGTCGGCAAAAAAGGCGACAGATCGTCCGTCCGCCGACCAGAACGGATAGCTGGCGCCCTCAGTACCGGTCAGACTTCTGGCGCCGTGCGATCCCAACTCGTAAATCCAGATCATGTTCTTTCGCGCCGATTCCTGATACGCGACTACCGCGATGGTGTGCCCGTTCGGAGATATGGCGATGTCGGTCGCGGGAAACGGCAGCGGGGCGGGAAAATACATGGTTTCCGCCGGCGGCTTTGAGTCTCGCGACCAGATCGCTCCGGCAAGCAGAACCACGACGAGAGCGCCTGCAATGAGCCAGGCCAGCGTCTCTCGAGTGTTGGCTCGGCGGCGACTCGCAGGAGGCACACGACCGGTGACCACGGCACTCCACTTCAGTTCGTGTATTAGATCGCGAGAGGTTTGCCAACGGTCGTTGGGATCTTTGGCCAGCGCCCGTTGAATCACATGATCCAGAGCCGGTGATGCCAGCGGCTGCGCCGACGAAACCGGTTCTGGTTCGTTCTCCAGGATGGCGCTCATCACGCTGATCTGGCTCTTGCCCGCGAACGCCCGCTTGCCCGTCATCATTTCGTAGAGCACGGTGCCGAGGGTAAACAGATCCGAGCGTGCGTCCGCATCGTGCCCTTGCAACTGCTCGGGGGCCATGTATTGAAATGTCCCGACGATCATGCCTTCCACGGTCAACGGTTTGCTCATGGTCGCCATCGAACCGGAAGCCGCGGTCGCTAGGTTCTGTACCGGCTTGGCTAATCCGAAATCCAGCAGCTTGGCGCCAGATTTCGTCAGCATGACGTTTCCGGGTTTCAAATCGCGATGCACGATGCCGTTGGTATGGGCCTTGTCCAGCGCCTCGGCAATCTCAATCCCGTATTGCAACGCCTGCTTGAGTGGCAGCGGCCCCTTTTTCAGGCGATCGGCGAGCGACTCGCCCTCGAGCAGTTCCATGACCAGATAATCGGTTCCCGCCTGCGAGCCGATGTCGTAGAGATGGCAGATATGCGGGTGGCTTAATGCCGAAATCGCTTTGGCCTCGCGTTCAAAGCGCGCTTTCAGATCAGGATCGGAAGAAAGGTGCGAGGGCAGGACTTTGATGGCTACATCTCGACCCAGGCGGGTATCGCGCGCGCGGTACACCTCACCCATGCCGCCAGCGCCCAAGGGCGCTTGAATTTCGTACGGCCCGAGTTTCGTACCAGTAGCGAGCGCCATCGGTGCGCACGATTATATTCCAACGCTGTGATGACTGATGAGACAACCGTGTCGGCTCCTCGCGGGCGAGCAGACTCGGAAACGCTCCATCGAACAAGGCTCGGGAGGAAAGGAACCGACACGGTGATCTCATCAGCCGAAAGCATGGAAATTCTGTTGTAGCTTGTACCTTTCCTGAACCATTTACCTCCCATTGCGAAACTGTCCGCGGTTACCGAGGTAATGCCTGGCTGACCGAAATGGCAACCTGTTCACAAACGCAGTGATACGTTAAATAGTTAACGCTGTTTACGAAATCCTGTTCCCCCGAGAAAGGTGCATGAAGACATACAATTCGATCGTGCTGGCGCTAACACTGCTCAGCGCGACTCTGGCCGCAACACCCAGCTTAGCCCAGGACAACGCCAACGCCAATGCCGATGCCGACCTGAAGGCGCAGGTTCACGCCCTTCAGCAACAGGCGGCCGCCCTGACCCAACAGATTCAGCTCTTGCAGCAGAAGATCGATCAAAAGGCTGATCTTCTTCAGCAAACTTCGGCCCAGCCAACCTCGGCCCAGCCAACTTCGACTTCGAAAAGCATGGATGCGCCAACCGCGGCTCCGCAAACCGTGGCCTCGGCTATCGGCCCGTCACAATTCGTTGCCAGCTCCAAAGCCACTCACGGCTATTTCGAGCGCAAGCCTGGCGATCGCATGACCTTCTACGTCCCCGGCGGCGAGTTCACCACCTATGGCAACCTTGACGTCTCGGTCGACGCCACGACCAAAGGCATCGCCAATGAAATTGGCCCGGATGGCAATCCCCCCGTCGGCAACATGGGATGGATGCCCGCCCTCTCCACCAATCTTTCTTATATCGGAGTGCGTGGCTTCCAGACGTTGGGGAAGCTGCCCTTCAACTTCATTTACCAGCTCGAGACCCAGATCGATATCGCGGCCACCTCCGGCACCGCTGAAACCAACTCCAACCAGAGCAATGTCGTGAAAGATGGTCTTACCTCGCGCAACAGTTTTCTGGGACTCTCCTCGCCGCGCTGGGGATCGCTCATGCTCGGTAAGACCGACCCGCCCTACAAGAACTCGACCGCGAAGTTCAATCCCTTTTTCGCCATGATCGGCGACTATCAGGTGATCATGGCCAACACCGGCGGCGACAACCGGGTGGAATTCGGCACCCGGCTCGATCACTCCATCTGGTATCAATCGCCCAACTGGCGCGGCTTCGTCATCGACGCGCTGGTTTCGCCCGGACAGAATCGCGCCGACAACAGCGACAACATCGCCGCCGGCGAATCCGATTGCACCGGCGGCAACATCCCCGGCAGCGGCGGCATCACGCCCATCACCTGCAGCGACGGATCGTTCGGCACGGCGACCAGCGTCAGCCTTTCTTATACAAAAGGCGCTCTTTATATCACCAGCGCCTACGAGCGGCATAACAACGTGAACCGCTCCAGCGATATCACCGCAATCTACGCCTCCGGCAATGCCTACTCGCAGATGCTTGTGGCGCAGGACATCGCCGACGAAGATGCCGGCAAGCTCGCGATGATGTACACGTTCCCGACCAAGACCACGGTGGGTGGAATCTTTGAAAAGTTGGACCGCTACGTCCCCGCGGACCTCGAATTCCAGAACGAACGCCAGCGCCTGGGCACGTGGTTCGTGGCCAGCCAGAAACTGGGCCACAACTACAGCGCCCACTTTGGCTGGGCCCACGCCTTCCGCACCCCGGGCGATCCCGGACAGCACAACGATTCGACGGTCGTGCCTCCGGGCGGCGATCCTACTACCGACGCCACCGCCGGGGCCCACGCCGACAACACCGCCAACCTGTTCACCTTCGCGCTCAAGAATCAGCTCAGCAAGAGTCTGACCGCTTATGTGGATTGGGCTCTCACCGCCAACGGCCCCGCGGCCCACTATGACCTCGGCGCCGGCGGACGAGGCGTGACCACCGATTGCCACGATGCGTCGGATGCGACCGGAGGCTTCGCTCCTTCCAATCCGCACTGCTGGACCGGAGGCAACCTGATGGGAATCTCGGTCGGACTGGACATAAAGTTTTAAACCTGAATTTCTAAAACCGACACTTTTTTTGGGAACACTCATTTCACAATAAATGGAGACCTACTCAATGAAGCTGGCACCCGGAGCACGTCATATTTCGAATGCAGGTTCTCGCCGCGCGGCGCTTGCGTCCAATTGGATGTTGCGGCCCTCTCTCGTTCTCGCGCTGCTCATTTCCCCGGTTTACGCCCAGCAGGTCCTGGTTCTTGTCGGGTCCGGCTCGACCGTACCGGCTCCACTTTATAACCGGTGGGGGCAGGAGTTCGGAAAGCGCAATTCGAAGATTCAGATGCGGTATCTCCCAGTCGGGACCGAGGAAGGGATCAAGCAAATCTCTCATGGCTCGGGCGACTTTGGCGCCGGCGAGACCCCGCTCAGCGAAAATCACCGCAAGGAAGATGGCTTGATTGAACTGCCGGTCGTGCTCATCAGCATCGTGCCGGTCTACAACCTCCCCGAAGTGCATCAGGAGCTTCGCCTGTCGGGGGAAGTGTTGGCGGACATTTTTCTCGGCTCGGTAAGAACCTGGAATGCGCCGCAGATCGCGAAACTCAATCCCGATGTTGACCTGCCCAATTTCCCCATCCACGTGATTCAGCGCCCCGCCGGCAAAGGATCGAATTACGTTTTCACCGATTTCCTCTCCAAGTCGAGCGCGAAATTTCGCGCCCAGATCGGCATCACCCAGTCTCCCAATTGGCCCGTCGGCGAATCCGCCGAACGCAGTTCCGACATGGCCGACAAAGTGAAACACCAGCCCGGATCCATTGGCTATGTGGAGTATGAATATGCGGTCCGGGACAGCATCCGGCAGGCGGCAGTGCAAAACCTTGCCGGCAAGTTCGTGACTGCCTCGCCGCAAGGACTTGCTGCCGCATGCCAGGAAGTGGAGGCGCCGGCGTGGCGGAATTTCTCCGCATCCCTGGTCAACGCGCGCGGTGACGATTCCTACCCCTTGACCAGCTTTACCTGGATCTACTTGCGTGCCAAGACATCCGATTCGACGCGGGCCGCGGCATTGAGCGACTTCCTGACTTGGATCTATTCCGACGGCCAGACGCTCGCTGAACAAGAGGGCTACACCGCCCTGCCCCCCAAACTTCAGGCTGAGTTGAAAAAGAAACTCAACGATCTGCACTAGGGCCGTACGCGGGACTGTTGCGGGGTGCCCCATCCTTCGCGTTCTTTGCGAAGGGTGGGCATCACGGACCAAGACGCTCGCCGGCCTTCGAAGCCAAGACTAAGCCGCGACCGACTGAACCTCGCCAGCGCGAGTCATCGGCTTCCTCTTATAAGCCTTCGTGAAGCGCACTCGAACCAGCCAGAAAATCATCAACATCAGCGGCAGGAAACTCAGCAGAAGCAGCATTCCAGTCTTGCGCATGAAAGCCGGAAACAAATGTTGCCGCGCCAGAAATATCGACGCTGAGGCCACAAACAACCCAAAACACATCCGCCACAGATGCCGCGCAATCCGCTGTGTCCCAGAAATGCCCCCGCGCACCAGCATGCGAATGTCTCCCACCGCCGCCAGTGCCGCCACCGACCCCATGAAAAAGTACGGCCCCGGTGGATAGTCATACTTCAACCCCGTCGGACTCAGCGCCGCTTGCAATCCCCACGTCAACTCGACCGAGGCCAGCCCCAGCACAGCCACCAGCGCGCCCCAATCGAATCTGCCGGGTGCCCCATCTCTGCGCCGCGCCGTGAGCCAGGCCGTGGCCACAAAATAAAACGTGATAGCCCCACCCACAATATTCCCCGGCTGCGATTTCATGATCGCCAGAATCGTCCCCGAGGACGACAGACACAACATCGTAACGACAAACATATTGCCCACGATGCCGTGCCGCCGCGATCCCTTGCGCAGAATTACCGCAACAAATCCCGACAGCATTCCCAGCGTGCCCGCAACAATGTGAAAAAATAACAGTGGCGTTCGCCTTGAAGCAGACCGCATGCCAATCAGATCGGTTCGCGATTACGGCGGAACCGCGCCGCCGCAAAGAGAAATGCCGCGCCCACCGCCAGCCCGATCCACAGACGCGGACTGAGCAGAAAGTGACCGGGAGTGAACTCCATCCCCGGTTCAATCGGCATTCTGCCCGGGAAAGGGATGGCCTCAGCCCCACCCGACAATTGGGACCTCAGCATGTTGGCGAAATGCGAAGTGTTGAATACCAGCATCTCGACGATGATGATCGCCAGAGGTGGCACGAAGGCCCATACCAGAATTGCCACGCCTCGCGCCCAGCCTGAGATTAGTAGAAACCAGGCATAAAACGGTGCGTGCATCAGCACATGCACCGTAAACAGGTGGTAAAACAGCCCCAGCGACATCTGCAGCAACGACACTTGCGCCCAATACGTCGCCACACTCATGCCGTGCCCCGCAAGCACAGCCGAACTCAGCAGCAGCATGATGAACTGCGTAACCACCGTGATCGCAACCGTCAGCAACGGCTGGATCACCAGCGGAATACTTGCCTTCGAAAGCACTGTGATCCCGTCGGAGACCGGCAGCGACTTCCAGAACAGGATGCTGCGATCACGGCGCTCGCTGTGCAGCGCATCGAGACAGTAGAACCCCGCCACGATCAGGGTGGTCGCCATCATCAGACCCGCCGCGAACTCGTACGGCATGATGATGGCGTGCTGCTGCTCCATCGGGTCGAGCGCGGAGAGTTGCCGCATTTTGTCCGGCAGCCGGGTCATGCCGATCAGGAAGGCAAATAAATAGACGCCTGCCGCGGCCAGAGGAGCGATATAGATCGCCCGGTTCTCCCACAACTCACGTCGCACCGACCAGTAAAACGGCCGCGTGGCGCGCTCTATTGTCGGCGCGTTCTCCCGCGCGTCCAGCGAAGACTCAGGCACGGCATTCGATTCCGTATTCATCGAACTACTCCTTTGGGCGCGTCTGCCGGATTCGCTGCGCTTTTCGCAGTGCTGTTGCCCACCACCGCAACAAACAGATCAGCAATGCTGGGCGTGCGCACCTCGCCCAGCCCGCTGAGTTGCCGGCGATCGGCACTATCAGGTTTTAGATCGAACAGGAGGACGCTGCGCCCCAGAGCCTGCCGCTCGTGAAACGGCTTGAGCGCCCGCGCAGCTGCGACCTGCTCGGGCTTCACCATCACTTCCACATAACGCGACTCGAAATCTTCCATGCTGCAGCCGAACACGATCCGCCCGCGGTCCATGAACATCACATCGGTGAGTACGTTCTGGATCTCCTCCACCTGATGCGTGGTTATCACGATGGTGCGGCTGCGGTCGTAGTAGTCGTTCAGCAGCGAATCGTAAAACTGCTTGCGATACAGAATGTCGAGACCCAGCGTCGGCTCATCCAGCACCAGCAATCTCGCGTCAATCGCCATCACCACCGCGAGATGAAGCTGCGCCACCATCCCCTTCGACAATTCCCGCACTTTGCTCGCGCGATGAATCGTCGTCTTCGTCAGAAAACCATCCGCCTTCGCCCGATCAAATCGCGGATGCACTCCCGCCACATACTCCAGCAACTGCGCAACCCGAATCCATCGCGGCAGCACCGCCACATCGGAAATAAAACAAACGTCGCGCATCAGCCGATCACGCTCCGTCCACGGATCGCGCCCCAGCACCCGCAGTTCTCCCTGATACGGTGTAAGCCCCAGAATCGCGTTCAGCGCCGTCGTCTTCCCCGCCCCGTTCGGCCCCATGATTCCGAGAATGCGCCCTTCTTCCACGCGCAAATTGACCCCGTCCAGCGCCACATTCGCGCCGAAGGCCTTTCGAAGACCGCGTGCCTCGATGCATGCCATGGCGTCAGCGTTCCTCCTCTTCCCTTTCGGATTCGGTTCCAGTTTCCGCTGCGGGCGCATCGGGCTTCGCAACATCGCTCGCCGCGTCAGGCGTCGCCGTCCGCGCACTCCCGTTCAGCAATTCCTCCGCCTTCAGTCCGAGCCGCTGAATCGTGGCCTGCACCCGCGGCCATTCTTCCTCCAGAAATTTCTGCCGCTCGCCCTGCAACAGCAAATCCCGCGCCCCCAGATTGATGAACATCCCCCGACCTCGCCTGCTCTCGACCAGCCCCTCGTCCACCAGTTGCTGATATCCCTTCAGGACCGTGAGGTGATTCACGCGATACTCCGCCGCCACCGTGCGCACCGAAGGCAGCGGATCGCCCTCCTTCAGCACGCCCTCCAGGATCATCGCGACCACCCGGTCGCGAAGCTGGCGGTAAATCGGCTGACTGTCATTAAACTCACGGTCCATCAGGATCCCCAGATTTCCTTACTCGGGTCTTACGCTTCGCCCACGATTCGCTTCAGCTCGTGATTTGAAAGGGCGCGGCTTCAGCCGCAGCACTCACTTCACCCGCTGCAAATCAAAGTGCGCATGCACCGGCTTGTCCCCCGGCTGCATGTACGTCCAGTCCTCGACGTGGTGGTTCGCGTCGATCACAGTAAACACCGCATGGTGCATGTGACCATATTGGGTCCCCCCGTCAAGGTCGAGAAACTCAAACTCCACCGTCTTCCCATCCGCCGACATCTTCCCCGTCATCCGCGGCCGGTTCCCCGCATCGCAATAATGCGTCAGCAGCAGTTGACCGCCGGACAGATAGAGCATGGTGACGGGATGGTCGGGTCGCCCCGCGCCACTCATCTCATGCACGATCGCATTCCCCATCGACGTCACGCGCAAAGTGACTTGCATGGCCTTGCCTTCTATTTCGGCGGCTGGCGGCACGGTGCTTACGCGACCCTCCCACGACCCCGCCAGAGTTTTCAGTTGGTCGAAAGACATTTGCGCATCCGACTTTTTCGCGTCCGGCATTGCCATGTCAGACTGCGCCAAAGCCAAGCTAGAGAGCGACAGCAGAACAGCAGACAGCAGTAAACGATGGAATTTCATGATCTTCTTCTCCTGCGAACTCATTTGTGCGAGCGACCCAGAGCAGATCCCCGCATGTCATATAGTGATATATATAACTATATCACTAGCTGTCAAGCCCTTTTCGGGAAAAAATGAAAGATCGAAAAGTGGGATGCCCCAGGTCTCGCCGCACTTGCGAGACCTGGGAATCCGAAATGTCCACAGTGAGAGGTCTCCCAAACGTCCATTCATCACAGACAACTCTTCGTGCCGTTCCCTATCGTTCGATCCATGACCGCACACCCGCACCGTTTCTATGGCGGCAACGACCTCCACTTCCTGACGTTCAGTTGTTACCACCGCCAACCTTTCTTCCAGCATGGAACCCATTGTGACCTCTTCCTAAAGATCCTGGACGGCGTTCGCCGGCGTTATCGTCTCGTTGTACTCGGATACGTCGTCATGCCAGAACATGTGCATCTGCTGGTAAGCGAGCCTCAGCGGGAAACGCTGTCGACTGTCGTGCAGGCGCTAAAACTCGGAGTGGTTCGCAGTATCGAGTGTGGAGGGGCTAGTCCTATTTCTCGCACTCCCATGTCTCGCAAAAACAGCGAGACATGGGGCATCCCCATTTGTGGTGATCAGAATCAACATAAGCCCGCGAGTCCGAAGCGCTTCTGGCAGGCCCGCTTCTACGACTTCAACGTCTGGACCGAGAAAAAGCGCATCGAAAAGCTCAGTTACATCCACGGCAACCCCGTAACCCGCGGATTGGTCGCCGCCCCCGAACAGTGGCCCTGGACCAGCTTCCGCTGGTATCTATCTGGAGAAACAGGTCCCGTCAGAATCAACGACACAAATATCCCTCGTAATGAAAATCCGTCCTGCCAGCGAAAAGGCCAAAAAATAGAACTGGGATGCCCCAGGTCTCGCCGGTTTTGCGAGACCTGGGAACCACAGACCTGGAAATCACCGCGTAGACACCCACCAAATCCCCCCATTCCCATTTCGGGAACCGCCCACCCAAGTTGATCAATAAGCTCCCCACCCTCTCCCCTCCGCCTTGCTTCCGCCCCGTCCCCCCTCATATACTCTGAACGTTTGCCCGCCCCCGACCGAGAATCCTCGGCGACGGCCAGCAGCCCCCTGCATTCATACCGGAGACTACTTCTATGACGACGATGGTGACGCCCCCGCACGTGGACAAAGAATCCAATCCCTGGGAATCGCAGCGAGCCCGCTTTGATCTGGCCGCACAAAAACTCAACTTGGACGAGGGCCTGTGGCGCGTCCTGCGTTATCCCAACCGTGAACTCACGGTCTACATTCCCGTCCAAATGGACGACGGCCATCTCGAAGTTTTCACCGGATTCCGCGTGCAGCACTCCATCGCGCGCGGCCCCGGCAAGGGCGGCATCCGCTACGCGCCCGACGTTACGCTCGACGAAGTCCGCGCCCTCGCCAGCTGGATGACCTGGAAGTGCGCTGTCGTCAACATTCCTTTCGGCGGCGCCAAAGGCGGAGTGATCTGCGACCCCCACAAAATGTCGATGGGCGAGATCGAGCGCATGACCCGCCGCTACACCTCCGAACTGATCGAATTCATCGGCCCCGAAAAAGATGTTCCCGCCCCCGACGTCAACACCAACGAACAGACCATGGCGTGGATGATGGACACCTACTCCATGCACATGCGCCAGACGGTGACGGCGTGCGTAACCGGAAAGCCCATCAACATCGGCGGTTCCCGCGGACGCCGCGAAGCCACCGGCCGCGGCATCATGGTGGTGTGCGATGAGGCCATCAAGAAGCTTGGCCTGTCGCGCGAGAGCACCCGCGTAATCGTGCAGGGCTTCGGCAATGTCGGCTCCAACGCCGCTCTGCTCATGCATCAAGAGGGATATAAAGTCGTGGGCATTGACGAAGTCGGCGGTGGCCTGCACAACAAGAACGGCATCGATCTGAAAGCGCTGGTCGATTTCCGCCAGAAAAACGGAACCATCCAGGGTTTCCCCGGCGCGGAAAAAGTCGCCGCCGCCGAGCTTCTGGTCACCGACTGCGAGATCCTGATTCCCGCCGCCACCGAAAACGTCATCACCAGCCGCAACGCCAACCGCGTGAAGTGCCGCATCCTCGCCGAAGGCGCCAACGGACCCACCACCTCCGCCGCCGACGACATCCTCACCGACAAAGGCGTCTTCGTGATCCCCGACATTCTGGCCAACGCCGGCGGCGTCACCACTTCGTACTTCGAATGGGTGCAGGACCGCCAAGGCTACTTCTGGAAAGAGTCGGTGGTCAACGAACAACTGGAAGAAATCATGGTCTCGTCCTTCGGCGACGTAGTCCGCTACGCCGAGACCCATCAAGTCAACAACCGAATCGCGGCCTACATGCTGGCCATCGACCGCGTAGCCTACACCATCCGCCAGCGCGGGATTTACGCGTAAGGCAGAATCGTGAAAGGGCACGACTTCAGCCGTGCCGTAAAGGGCAGTTTTGAAAGGGCGCTTCACTCGTGCCGCACGAAGGATTTTTGTGGAAGAGCCCGGCTTTAGCCGGGCGTCAGCAGCCGAAATAAACTTGGGGCTTCAGCCCCGAATCCACAGTTCGAAGGAGGATCTATGAAATCCGTGGAAAGAAAATTGATGGCACAAATCGCCGTCCTGGTCTTCGCGCTCTCCCTGGTCAGCGGATTCGCCGCCGCCGAAGGCTCCGCCGCAAATCCCGCCGCCACGGCTGCGGCTCAAGCCGCGTCTTCCCCCTCCGCCACCGACAAACTCGACATCAACACGGCCACCAAAGATCAGCTCAAAGCCCTGCCCGGCATCGGCGACGCCTATTCGCAAAAAATCATCGATGGCCGCCCCTACCGCACCAAGCTCGATCTCGTCCAAAAAAAGATCATCCCCCAGGCCACCTACGACAAGATCAAAGACGTAATCATCGCCAAACAAAAAAAGTAGCGATCACGTAGCCCCCGGACGCATTCGTCCGGGGCTCGCTCGCTTACGCGATCTCGCTCGACAGATGTCCCTTCCGTGCATTGCGTTCCCTCTTCCCGTGGGAGCATAATCAAAACTGAACTCTGGTTGGCCACCAGAATCGACCCCAGTAGTGTGAACCTGCCCAACTCCATCACGCTCATCCGCATCTTCAGCATTCCTCTGCTGATGTGGATTCTGTTGAGCCCACGCTTCAACGGCGTCGATGGCGAACGCGAACTCCTCGCCTCCGCCATCTTCATCGCCGCCGCCATGACCGACGGCATTGACGGCTACCTCGCCCGCAAACGGGGACAAGTCACCACCATGGGAATTCTGCTCGACCCGCTGGCCGACAAACTTCTAATCGCCGCAGCCTTCATCACCCTGGTGCAGTTGAATCCCAGTCTGGTTCCCGCCTGGATCGCCGTCATCGTCATCGGCCGCGAATTCCTGGTCAGCGGCCTGCGTTCCATCGCCGCCTCCGAAGGCTTCACCGTCGAAGCCAGTGAACTCGGCAAGTTCAAAATGGTGATCCAGATCGTCGCCGTGGTCGCGGTCATCCTCGACCACCGCTGGCAGGAGTGGCCGATCTACAGCCATTACTTCCTCCCCGTGCACTGGATCGCGCGTCTCGCCATCTGGTTCATGGTTTGTGTCTCGCTGGTCTCGGCGGTCGACTACTTTGTGGCCTTCTGGTCAAAGATCGATCGCCGCGGAGTGAAACGCCGCCGCCGCGCTTTCATTCTCAGCCGGCGCGCCAAGCCCGTGCCCCCGGCCCAGCCGGAACGCGATGTCGCAGCCTCCACCTAATCCCGTCGCCGCGGAATCTGCGGATTCCTCGCCGCGCGACTCCGCGCACACCGAGTCCAAGCCCGAATCCTCCAACTCCGAATTCTCCGCCGAAGAACGCGCCCAATTGCTTCGCCTCGCTCACGAGTCCATTCTCTCCGCTCTCGAACAGCGCGAGATCCCACTCGACCCGCCGACCGATCATCTCGCCCAACCTCGCGGCGCCTTCACTTCTCTTTACCTGCGCGGCGCCTTGCGCGGATGCATCGGCTACATCCTCCCCACCAACTCCGTCTATCGCGCCGTCGCCAGTACGGCCCGCGCCGCCGCTTTCGAAGACAGACGCTTCCCGCACATAACCTTGCCGGAAGCGCCCGACCTGGAAATCGAACTCAGCATCCTCTCCCCGCCGCAACCCATTGCCCCCGAAGCCATCGAAATCGGCCGCCACGGCCTGCTGATCACCTTGCTCGGAATGCGCGGCCTGCTCCTGCCCCAAGTCCCCACCGAGCACCACTGGGACCGCACCACCTTCCTCGAACAAACCTGCCGCAAAGCCGGCCTCCCACTCGACGCCTGGCAAAAAGGCGCCACCATCGAAGCCTTCACTGCCGAAATTTTCGGAGAAAAACTTTAGATTGACCGGGCCCATCTGCACCTACGACGATTGGAACAACTGTATGGGAAGGACCTGGCGGTAGTGGGTAAAGTCACGATCTGTGCTAAATATCTGCCATCCGTAACGGACAGCGATAGAGCACATCAACAGGTCGGCGTTCGAGCCAGCGATGCCTCCGCGGATGCATCGATCGGTGGCCTGCGCTGCTCGTTCGTAGTCACTCTCATCCAACTCAACATTCCTGAAACCTCTCAGATGGTCGCGGATCCGTAAGAATGCGGATTCTTCGCGAATTCCGGAAAGCACCTCTTGCCGAGTCGATCCCAAAAGCCGCACCCGCTGCTGCTGCACCAGGTCATACAAGTTCCGTATAATGCGCCGCTCGTCTGGGGCCAAATCGACAGCTTTGCGTCGCAAAGACAGAGACCAGACCGGAGTGTCTACCAGCACCATCATTCACGCTTTCCCCGGCGCCACGCCTTGTAGTCGTACTCTGGATCAAAATCAACGGTTCCGAAATCTTCCAGAATCTGAAGCTGCTTGTGACGTTCGATGTATTGTTGTAGCGCAATCGTAACCGCTTGCTTCTTGGTCTTATGCTCGCCGAGGCGGCGCGCTTCCTCGATCAGTTTGTCGTCGATTGCGAGATTCGTAGCCATGTGTATATTGTTACACACCTAGATGTGTAACACAAGGTAGCGTGTGTGGCGTGGGGCGGGTCGCTAAAGGAAATGCGAAAACAGTTAGTTCTGGGGTCCTTCCCGGAAGGCTTGATTGAAGCGGTCTCTAGCGGATTGACCTGATCGAGGGTCGGAGCGCTTGGTTACGACACGCAGTCCCCAGCAGTGGAGCAGGGGGAGGGCAACCTTACCAAGCCGCGACACAAGGCTGTTGCCACCCCCCGAAATCAAACGGAATGCTCGATGACTGATCTACTACCGTCCTTTGCTTTTGCTTGGGCGCAGCTTTGGCGGCGCCTTGCTGCTGCGGTGCAGGCCTCGGTGTGCTTTGGTGCTGTGCAACGGGCTTGACGGACGGATTCGACTTTGGCGCACTCCGGTGCGGTTGCGATACCGGATGGGACGAATTCGGCGCAGGCGCGACTGACTTGGCCGCATGAGTCTCATTCGGATGAGCAGCATTCTGTACCGTGCTCTTGCTCACGTTAGTCGGATGGCTGCTATTTGCCTGGTTGCCTGTCTTCTTGCCCGCCGTGGTGTTCTCGTTCGAAGCGGAGGATGGATGGCCCGCCGGTTTGCTCGCCGGTTTGCTCGCCGGTTTGCTCGCCGGCTTGCTCGCCGGTTTGCTCGCCGGCCTGCTCTTGTCATCCGCCTTCGCGACGGTGTTTGCATGCTTCGCGGCGGGTGTCGACGAACCACGCGCCTGCTTGGGAGACATGGCCGGGGCCTTATACGGAGCGCCTGCCGACTTGGCTGCCACTACACCCTTCCCCTTGAATTCACCGGGCTTGGCGGTGGCCGCGATCGCAGGGCGTCCGTGATTTGCGGACGCGAAATTCTGTTTGTTCTGGCTGGCCATGTGTTCGTGCCGCGATTGCGCGGCCAGCGGTTCTTTGTGGTGCTCGTGCTCCGCCATTTCTTCTTCGTGGGTGGGACGCGCCGAAACGCCGCCTTCGCCGCCGTTGAAGGCCACATGATTTTCGTTCACGATCACAGTCTTGTTGTAGACGGTGGTCACATTGGTGATGTTGGTCACTGAGCGGTTGTAGTAAAAGGAACGTCCGCGCCATTCTCCGCCAGCAAAACCGACGCCGCCGTAGCCGAAGCCGTAGTTAACTCCCCCGTAGAAGCCGATGTGCGGGCCCCAATAACCACGATGCCATCCATAAGCACCGTCGGAGAATCCCCAGTAGCCCGGAGTCCACAGCAGGCCTACAGGTGCTACCACCCAGGTACCTGGCACCCAGTAGTAGCCGGCATCGTCATTCCAGGCCCAGTAGCCGGGAGTCCACATACTGCCGGGGCCCGGGGCGACGGGCTGGGTGTAAACGGGCAGCGCCGGCGGAGCGACACGAACGGAGACCCCGACGGCGATCTGCGCGAGCGAGCCGGCGGAAAGGGACAACATCATGGCTGCGAATACAAGCCAACGAACCGAGCGGTGTATTTTCATTAGCTTTTTCCTTGTGGCCCGGGCGTTTACCCGAAGATTCGGCAGGGTCACGGCAGGGCAGATCTCTTGGGACGTGAACCCATTTTGGCTCAAAACTGCCAAGTAGCCTGATCACGTTCGTTCCATCGGGACGTCTCATGCGGACACTGGACCTTCGATTTCGCTGCAGAGGACGGCAGAGGCCGTTTGGAAGTGCGGATTAGGAAACACAAGTCTTTCCGATCAGAATCGAACAAGTTCATGAAGTCAGTGATTCGATCACAAACTTCGACTCAAGGTCTCGATAGAATGTAGTAACCGATGAGAGCAGTAGCCATAAAGAGGGGTCAGACGCGAGAACGTGCGCCCGGTTTTACGGAGCTGGGCACTCTTCGCTGTGACGGTTGCGGTGAGGAATTTGTCATTGTTCACGACCCTACATTTCTGGACAAGACAATCGCCGAGCGTCACGCCCGTTGGCTCGAAAAAGTTCTCGCCGAGGAGCATGAACGCGAACGGAAGCACCCGGATCGGATTCAGTTGGCGGAATAGCGACCAATCGCCGAAAGGGTTTTGGCGCATAAAGGCCTGTCTTCGACAATTGACTTTCCACTACAATCGACGGCATCGGTTGACCACTCACTTAGTCGGGTGAGTAAAAGGCTTCGACAACTGGGAATGTCAGAAATCTGAATGTGACAGTGGATCGCCCTCGTCGAACCATATCGCCTTCGCGGTTACGTAGACTCATGAAAATACCTTTCGCGGTTTTCCTCCTGACTGTCTCCCTCTTCGTCCAGAACGTGATCGCCTGGCAAGCGAATCCAACCAGCTACAATGCGATCACAAACACCAATACCTACAGGGGTTCGGCACCCTCGCTGGGGGCTGCCGGGACAACCACGACGGACCCCGACTTTAAAACTCAGATCCTGCGGATTACACAGAGCGGTTCCTGCAAGCTCACGTCCGGCTATTCTTTCGCCTCCAATGAAGGCACAGGCTGGTCGAGAACGATAAACTCGAACGACACAGCGGTTCTGCTCAACGGTCAGAGTGGGGGCTGGTACGTTCAGCCGGTAAAGCTCTCTTCTTCAAGCATGGCTCTGAACGGAAGCTGCGTCGAGGTGGTGCCTCCGCTTGCGGGCACGGAGATGAACTTTTACGCAACCAATCCCAGCCTGGTTTATGGCTTGGATTCCGACGGCGCACACTTCGATTCGTATAACTGGAGTACGGCTACCAAAACCCAGGTCTTCGATGTGGCTGCGATTCCCGGCTTCACTCCTGCAACTCTATTTTTGGCTACCTGTGATGGGAACGATTCCTGGTGCGCGACGTCCAGCAACACACAGAACGAGGGAACGCAGGCGGCGTTTTACAACATCAAGACCGGGGCAACCGAGGTCGTCAACATTGCCAACGCTACGGTGCAAATCGGCAGCGCATCCCCAGTGGCCATGGACCATGCCACTTCTTCATTGCTCGCAGGCTGCGCTATCCATGAAATCATTCCCGGCCTCGACGGAGCCTGGTGGGCGATTACGCTCGACCGCTGCACGAACCCAAGCCTGCCTCACGGTTTCGACAATCTATTCTGGCGGCTGGGCACGCATCATGTGACCTACATTCACGATACGAATGAAGTTGGCGGTCACGAAGCGATGGGGGTTGGTGCTACTTATGTCGCGGCGCCCGGAAGTCCCCCGGGCTGCAGCCCATACTCAAATTATTGGACGGTTTTGTGGGACTTGACGAATCTTGGGGGCAATCCTGGAAACTGGGCAGGGGTATTTAGTTGTTCTCCGATATGGGGCAGCGATGATAACCATTTCTCGTGGCTCAATAACTACAACGATATCGATGCGAACTCCTATCCCATTCTTTCTCTGACCACCACTGCGACCACCAACACCGGAGCGCCTTACGAATGGGAACTCGACATGTTGAATATGGCCGCAGCCAATGCTGCGCGAAGGATGGGAGTTTATCGGACGTGGCCGTCGAGCGAAACGGTTTGGAGAATCGCTCACACTTACAATGATCCGGTCAACCGTCAGTGTGCGGCCCAGGGATACCAAAGTCCGAACATTTCCAGTGACGGCAAATATATATCCTTCACCAGCGACTGGCTCGGAGAAACAGGAACTGGCACCTGCACCAACCGTCGCAGGACCGATGTATTCCTGGCCAGACTCCGATTAAAATCCGTTAAAGAGTCTGAGAAATGAATGCCTGATCGATCTTGATCGCCGGGGTGCCCCATTTCTCGCGCGTTCTTGCGCGAGGCGTTCTTTGCGCAAGAAAGTGGGAAGGGCACGGCTTCAGCCCTGCCACCACCGTCCCTATGACTCGCGGGCTTTAGCCCCTGAGGTCCGCTCGTACAGACTCGCTCCCAGCACGCCCACCGCCGTTGTTTCGCTATCACTACGTCCCCGTTCATTTCGCGGTGTTGCGAGACAGCGCGGCAGGTTGGGGCAGGTGCGCCTGCTTCTCCTTCATCTGGTGTCCGATTTCCTCGATCCTTTTCATCATCTGCAGTCCGGCAGGTTGTGCTATGCGCGCCTGCTTCTGCCGGATTTGTTGCAACTTTTTCATCATCTGCGGATGGCGTGCCCATTCAATCTGTTTCTCGGGCGGCGCGCCATAAAGTTCGGGATGAATGTAGAAGCCCTTCATCCGCGCTTCCTTCTCTTCATCCACCGGAATGCGATGCGCATTCGCCCATGCGTCCTGGCGAATGCCGGTGATCTGCCAGGAGACTTCCACGTTAGGTTTGTCGGTCCTAATGGCGAACTGGTGATTGGCTACCTTGCTGGCAACGATAGCCTGCGAGAATTGACCAATTGCCGTCAGTTGGTAACGGAAGTCGCGGTTAAGCGCTTCGAACCAGTCGGGCAGCTGGATCACGGCATTGCCCTCCGCGTCCGTCGTGACGTTGCCGTTGTAAATGTTCATCATGTCGGGCGATTCGACGAACGAGTGGTAAAGGTACTTGTTGGCTGGATCCAGAGGATGGTCAATTTTGAACGATCCCCCGGATTTCGACAGACTACCAGCAATGTTGACATTGCCATCAAAGGTTCCGGCCACGCCGGTGCTGGCGACGGCATAGATTCCGTCGCCGGTCTCACCAACGTTCCCTCCCTCGAAGACGCCGCCAATACCCGCCGGGCCGCAGAGTACGTGACATCCTGCTGCTCCGCCAGTGCCGAAGACGGCATCGCCGCCAGCCGTAACATTATCTGGATCGCCGTTGCCCCCTTGGGCTTGAACGGCGTCAGTGCCGGCTTCGCTGGAGCCGATCGGTCCATTGAATCCAACCCCGTAGACTCCGGCGGAAATGGTCACTGAGGAAGTACAGCAGGGGGTGTTGGAGGCGCCGTAAACTCCGACGGTGCCGGAACCAAAAACCCCGGCGCCCGGTGCTTCGGGTGTCCCAGCTAGTCCGTTGTTCGAGCCCATAACGCCCGCTCCCGACGGATCGATCGCTACTCCCATAACGCCGACGGACCCGCCCGACGGGGCGTTGTCAATGCCTTCAACGCCTGTTCCCGCAGACCCAGAGGAGCCCTCCACTCCTACTAGAGACCCTTGCCCCACAACTCCGCTGCTGCCCATGCCAAACACCCCGGCAGCCGTTGACCCCGTACCCGTTTGGTTAAAACCCGCAACGCCTGCACCGAGAAGATCTGAGGTGTGTCCCTCAACGCCGTTCGAGCCGTTTGCGAAATTACCGGGATCAGACGCGGTGGCGATAAAGGCGGTCTGGTTCGTCGCGTTTACCGCCGCGCCGGCGTTGAAGGTCTGAACTTGGGCGAACGTGTTGGCTGTCGCTAGCTGTGGCACCTTGGTGGTGTCCAGATTCAATGTGACGGGGCCGCTGGCGCCACCACCGGTCAGGTCCGTTCCGGCGTTTACGCCCGTGATTATGCCCGCGCCAGGAAAGGTCTGCCCAGGCGCAAAAGTGAATAAGCCTTGGTTGTTGATCTTCAGCCCGGTCTCCGCGGGAATGGCCGTGCCCGAGGCGTAAAGCAGGTTCAGCGACCCACCGGGCGTGCTGGTGTTATTGGCAACGGGCTCGGCCTGCCATTGAAACGTCTGCGGCACGGCCGCTTTGGTCCCGCTGTTAAACGATGAGGCGGTCAACTTTTCCGGCTCCGAATTCTTTCCAGCGCTCGAGGTTGCCGTTCCTGTGCCGGGAAGTGCCAGCGGTCCGCGTACCGTGGCGCCGCCTTTCACGTCGAGCGTGGTCGCCGGCGTGGCAGTGTTGATTCCGATCTTTGCCGTTGTGCCGCTTCCCGTCTGCGTCAGAATCGAGCTCTGAACATTCGTTGCCGTCGTAAACAGCGGAAGCGAGTTCGCCGTCCCACCACTCGTGGTCACGTCCGACGTGGTCGCCGGAGAACCCGAAGATTGCGTGGCCCCAGCAACATTGCCTTGTGCCGCGCTGGCATTCAGAGCGCCCGCCAGCAGGAAGGCGGATGCCGGCAGCCCCCCGACTGTCTCGGCATCTGCCGCTTTCAACGCATAAGGCACGCTCAGCAGCAGAACGCGAGGGTGTTCTTCGCCGCCATTGACCCGCACCCCGAGCCAACGCGCCTGGCCCGAGGCGAAAACATCCAGGGGTAATCCTTCCGCACTTGTTGCTCCAAGTTGAGCCGTGTAGTTGCCTTTGGCGTCGGCAATGACGTTCTGTGTTTCCATCCATAGCGGAGAACCACCGGACTGGTCCTTGAAAATCGAGAAAGTGACACCAGCTATACCCGCGACCGGTTTGCCCTGATCATCGATCGCCCTGGCGGAGAAGTTCACCAGCCGGGGTACGACCGTGGTTGTCGATAAAGTAGCCGTTTGTTGTGCGCTCACCGCGCTGCAGACCCAAAGAATCAGTGTGCAGCAGAGAAACAAGCTTTTCGAATGTTGCATTTCATGCGCTCCGTCGGCGAACTGCTCCTCTCTCGCCTCTATTTAGAAAGGCGGGAATGGATCGAAAGAAACTGCAATGAGGGAATAAAAAGTTGGTTAGGATGTCATGCAATGAGTAGGAATCGCGTCAGCTTTTGACGCTACTCTGCCACCGATTCCCGGCACCTGTGATTCAGTTCCGGTCAACTGGCGAATACCCCATAGCACTCACCGACCGGCACTGCAAATTGGGGCCGCTGCAAGAACCTGCCTCGCTCATCGCGGGCGACATATCCGGCGTGTTCGCGCCCCCCGCTCACCTTCAGCGTTTTTCCGCCCAAAAATAAAACCGGGGACGGTTTCCCGTCCCCGGCTCCAGACTGTTCTCTCCGCGACCTACTGTTCCACCGTATCCAATTCCACGCCGTCCCCGGCATGCACATCTTCCATTGCGAACACGATCATGCCAGTTGCCGTGGTGTTGGTCACGCCGATGATCACGATCTCGCCCACCGCTCGGCGCGGCAGGTCCCGTACGTGAATCACCGGACCGTTGCCCTTGGTGAACATTGCAGGATCGACCGAGGGCGTCTTTTTCTGCGTGTCCTCGGCAATCGCCGCCTTGAACGACAACGAATCCACCGGGTCATTCAGATCGGCCACATACGAGCGCACCGCCCGATAGAAGTCGCCAATCTTCACGCCCTGGTTCGCACCCACGTTCAGGTAAACCTTCTGCCCAGTGCCCAGTTGCGAATCGAAATCTTTTCCCATCACAATCCGTCCGGAAGTCTTGCCGCTGGCTGGCAGGAAGCGATCGAAGCGAATTGGCGTATGGAACGTCACTGGCTGCTTCTCCGCAAACGGAATCGCCGTGTCGCCGGGATTAATGCCGTCGCACGAATATTCGATCTGCCCGATCGCCGTCCGGCTGCGCGTGTCAATGATCTTGACCCGTCCCACTTCTTCGTAGGGCTGCCCGGTTTCTTTCAGCAGCTTTTTCTGCCCCGGAAAAGTTTCATATTCGTTGACGTCGCGCAGCGCGCGCACAATCTCGTATTCCGCACCCGCGCTGTAGCCCGAGCCCTGCAGATAGATCATGTCTCCGCGCACGAACTTCGTGGTGGTCGGCGTCTGCAGCCCGCCCGCTACGAAAGCCGCGTCTGGCAGGGTCTGCTTGCTGATGAATCCAGCACAATACAAATCGGCGTAGGTGGGCGTTTGCACCCGCAAGGTGGGAAAGCTGGCCGAAGTCGGGGAAGTCCCCGCCGGCGCTACTGCTGAGTTCCCGTCAGCTCCGCTTTGCGCCCAAGCCGCCGTAACCAGCAACAACACGAACAGTCCTGTTTTCTTCATGTTACCTCCGGGAAAGGACGATCTCGTCCCCCACCCTAGTTAAGTGCAAGAAAAGAAGCCAAATGCCAGATAGGAAAGGCTCCAGTCGCAAGGTAACAAGCAGGTAAGGGTGGGTCAAGGTTACGAGGGTGTTGGGCACCCTTGGACCACAGGGGAGCACAAGTTTTTGGTTCCTGCGATAATCCGTTGTTGCATAAATAATTAAGGCCCTGTAATAATTCGCCGTCATTCAGTACTGCCCCAAGTTGGGCGGCTGGGTGTGTTGCGCCAGACTTCTTAATTACGAACGAATGAATTCTGCTCCTTCGTACACGCCACGTCTGTTGCCCCTGCGATTGCCGCGCGTCTGCGTGGCCGTCACCGGTGCCGACGCCAATGAGATGGTCGACAAGGCCGAGCATCTCGTACGAGATAACTCCTTTCTGGAGTTCAGGTTAGACTATCTTTCCAAGCCCGGCCTGGCGCTTCCGAGAATCAAGAGCTTTATCGGATCCCATCCCGGCACGGTGGTCATCGCCACTTGCCGCCGCGTGGCCAGCGGAGGCAAGTTCAAAGGCTCCATCGCCTCTCAACTGGACGTTCTCACCAAAGCCGCCGCCTCCGGCTGCCAGTTGGTCGACGTCGAACTGCAAACCGCCCTCAAGAGCAAGCCGGAGCACCTGCAAAAGCTGCGCACCCGCGCCGCCCTGATTCTTTCTTTCCACGACTTCCGGGCCACCAAGAAGCTCGACGAAACTCTTGAAAAGATGCTGGCCTACCCGGCCGACTTCTACAAAATCGTCAGCACCGCTACCACCCTCGCCGACAACGTGACCATGATCAAGTTTCTGGCGCGCGAGGGCGACCGCCATTCCCTGGTCGGCATGTGCATGGGCGAACAAGGCATTATCAGCCGCGTTCTGGGCGTGCGCGCCGGAAGCATCTTCACCTTCGCCTCCGTTACTGCCGGTGAGGAAACCGCTCCCGGCCAGGTCACCGCTCAGGAATTGCGCAACGTATATCGCATCGAGCGCGTCGACGTGGCCACGCGCGTCTACGGCGTAGTCGGCGATCCCATCGCGCACTCGCTCTCGCCCGCCATCATGAACGCCGCCTTCCGCCGCGAGAACGTCAACGCCGTCTATCTCGCGCTGCACGCGAAAACGCTGAAAGATCTGCTGACCTGCGTGCGCGACATTCCCATCCACGGCATCAGCGTCACCATGCCGTACAAGGAAGCGATCCTGTCGCACCTCGATAACACCGATTCCCACACTACGAAAATCGGCGCCTGCAACACGGTGGTCCGGGCTCAGGACGGCAAACTCTACGGCTTCAACACCGACGCCTCCGGAATCGTCCGCCCGCTCGAGCGCCGCCTGAACACTCTGGAAAACGCCCGCATTCTAGTGATCGGAGCCGGAGGAGCCGCCCGGGCCGCGGTCTTTGGGCTGAAAGAACGAGGCTCGGAAGTCTACATCCTGAACCGTACCGCCGGCCCGGCCAAGAAACTGGCCCACCAGGCCCACGCCCGTCTCATCAAGCGTCAGGACCTGAAGAAGCTGGCCTTCGACGTGATCATCAACGCTACTCCGGTCGGCATGGGCAACACGCGCGACACGCCGCTGCAGGAAAACGAAATCAACGCCCGCTATGTCTTTGACATGATCTACGATCCGCCAGAAACCCGCTTCGTCAAGCTGGCCAAACAGCGCGGCGCCCAGATCATCCCCGGCATCGAAATGTTCGCCCACCAGGCCGCCCGCCAGTTCGAAATCTGGACCGGCAAACCCGCGCCGTGGGACGAAATGCTGCGGGTAGTCCTGCTAGCCCTGCAAGAGCGAACCGCGCGAGCCATAGCAAAAAATTAAGATGTAACTCGCAATCAAACCCCCAAAAGTCGGGGCTTGAATACAGACCTAACCCTCGATCGAACTTTCTCGGGTTAGATCCGGATTTTGGCCCCGCGACTAACTCATAAAGACAGGTTCAAAGGTTATAATCGGACACGCTCAGACACTCTTGCGGAAAAATGAAGCCTTCCGATGCCTTTCGCAACAAAAACGTTGCATTATTCCCTATGCCCAAAGTAATATGCACTTAGGGAGCGTGACTGTAAAGGTACTCCCGGTTTTGTAAGCCCTGCACCGCCCGTTTTTCCACAACTTCCTAGATCGCTGTACAAGCTTTGGCGAAAAACTCGACGTGAGAGACGGCCCGGTTCGTCTCCATCCCGGTTCGGAGAGTTCAACATGGCGTGGTACGCGTACTGTCTTACCGAGCATCAAACCCTCCCAAATGGAACCCGCACTCGCCGCCCTTTCCTGCTAGAGGGCGTTCAAGGAGTGAACGGCGCAGCGGTTCTGAGCTATCCCAGTGGCGAATTCGCGGTCATCGTCAGCGAATATGACCACACAGCCGGTGAGCTGGACCACAAGGCAGCCATCGAACATGCCCGCGTGGTCAGCAACTGCTTCCGCAATTCCACCGTCCTTCCCTTCAAATTCGGCACTATTTTCGACAGCGATGACGCGCTGCGCCAGGCCGTCCGAGTCAACCGGCGGGCTTTTGGCTTGAGCGTCGCCAAACTGCGCGGAAAGTCCGAAATGCACATCAAACTGATCGTGCGGGATGGTTCCCTGCGCGAAGCCATGATCGACGTAGTACTGCCCGACACGGTCGGCGGCGACTACCTGTCCAAGCTGAAGGTGAAGGCGTCCCGCGAACGCGAGCGCCAGACCAAGGCGCGGGCACTATCGGTCCAGGTACACAAACTGTTCAGCCCGCTGGAAGAAGAAGTCAGCTGCAAGAAGGTCGCGCCCGAGGGCATGTTGATCGACATCGCCCACCTGATCGACTCCAAGAGCGTGGAAAAGTACCAGAACCGCTACTCGACCGCCGCCAAGCAGTTGAAAAACTGCGAAGTCGCGATCAGCGGTCCGTGGCCTCCGTATCACTTCCTGCCCGGCAAGCTGCGCACCGTCGCCGGCAACAGCTAGGCCTTTAAGAATAGAGATTCACCCGCGCCCATGGCTGGCCCAGAACCCGCCATGGGCTTGGTGTTTACGGGGGATTTAGGGAGCAGAGTGCAGCGAATATGCATTGTGTTGCACTTCTGATTTTCCCGTATATTCAGTCGGTGCCTGCTCTTCAGCCGCCAGTCCTCGACTAAGTCCTTGCCCGTCATTTGCTTATGGCGCGGCGCTCGAGCAATCTCAAGGCACGCAAGCTTTGGCGCGGCAAGTGCATCTCTGCTCTGTAATAAAGAGGCCGCAAACTCTAGCAACATGACTTCTCTTTTCGATTCCTCGCGTCACTACCCGAGCCGTTCCGGCTGGCGGAACGACTTTCATCGCCTTTCCTGACATGCCCACCAAATCCGTAGCCTCTTGAAACTTGGCCCCAGTAATGGGGCCATTTTTTTTGGGGCCGGCACAATTTGGTCGGATGGTCCGGTGTCGTCCCCAAGCCCTTGCCTCTGTCGGGGACAGTGGGTCAATCGCCCGAGGGCTCCAGCGTCAGTTCGATGCTTTTGTGTTCACTTTCTTCGAGTTTGATGGTCTTGCCGGACGACTCATGCGCACGCAGGAATTCGGAATCGGTAACGTCGGGATAATCATCATCAAGGGCAAATATCCGGTACTCGCCCGGGGCCAATCCATGAAGTCCGAATCGGCCTCGGTAATCTGTCGTCGTCAGTTGGTAAAGGTCCCGTCGCTGGTGGCGGGTCACGTCCGGGATGGCGACGACGTGAACGTCACTGGCTGGTTCGTCCTTATCGTTCAAGACGACCCCGTCGACAGTCGCCCCTTTCGCGCTGACGACCACGTCCAGCGAGTAAGTTGCACCGCCGACCGTGAAGCCGGAGTCGATTATGTCCTTTCCCCCCAGAGTCACTGCCTTTACGAAATAATCGCGCAGAACCTTGTCAGACGTGGTCCACAATCTATAAGTGTCGCCGGGCACGTCCTTCATCTCGAATGATCCGCCGCTGCTGACCTCGCCATGCACGGGACGCTCGTCCCAATAGAGCGCGTCGAAACCGTTCCCGGAACTGGTTGACGATCCCATGGGCGGCGCTGTCCGGTTGGAATAGAGATTCACATTCACTGAAGACCAATCGATCTTCTGACCGTTGTCCATGCGAAACTGGCCGCGAACCTGACCATTGGGAACAGCGGAAATCCGCAATCCTTCTACGTCAGCATTGATTACCTGTACCGTCTGGTCTCCGCGCATCACCCGCGGAGACAAGCTGCTGCCAAACACCAGGAGGACACTGTAGGACCCAGGGAGCATGCCGCGAATGTCGAACTTTCCATCTTTGTCGAGCGGCCAATTTTCAATAGCAGCCATGAAATCATCATCGAGTGGACGCAAGACGACACTGACTTCGTCGGTTGTTCCGGCGGGAAGGTTAGTCACTTCTCCCCGCACATGAAGCAAGTGCGTCAGAGCCAAGGCAATATTGGCCGGCGTTTCGTCGCCAGAGCGCAGCACGAGGGGGAGCGCTTGGCTCTTGTCGGTTGTTCCTGGGAAGTACGTTACGCCGTAAACGGGCGGCCTCTTATCGCTGCCCTTGGTAGACTCCACCGATCTTCTGAGCAGACGCAGAGGGGTTACCATGACCAGGTAACGGTTTGGCGACAAACCGCCGATGCGGTACTCTCCGAGGTCATTTGTGAAACCACCCGAGACTGCCGGGACGATGTTCCGATTGAAGTGCGGCGGAATGGCGGCGACCTCGACATTAGGTACCGGATCGCCGTCAGCGTCAGTAACCTTGCCCGTGATGACTGCGGCTGGAGCCATGTGGAAAAGCAGATCCTTGACGTCTTGCCCGGGCGCGAGAGAAAGGAGCATTTCGTCGCCGTGATGGCGCCTTTCGGCATCCACAAAACCAGTGCGATCGTAGTGCAGGCGGTAGATACCTGGCTTCAAATCCTCAATCTTGAAATGGCCCTCGGCGTCTGTGGCAGCTGAGTACTCTTGTTCTTCCACCTCCTGATGCTCCCCGATACTGAACAGTCGGACATCCGCCTTCCTGACGGGCTGCCCGCCAGGCTGCTGAACAATCTGGCCCTCAATGGTGCAGTGAGTGGGTGGCTTCGAGGCGGGGATCTGAGCCGCAATCGCTGATGAGAACAGCAGACACAACGGAAGCGCGAGTCGGGGCTTCATCGGTATATACCAGCGGAGAAATCAAGGCAATCAATTCTAACTCCGGCGCGGTTCCGTAACTCGGGTGGCCCGTCATTGCGTTCTGTGATGCCTGTCCGCTGCATTGGTGATGCGAGCGAGGGCTGAAGCCCACAAAATTCTTATCGCTTACGCGGCCCTGAAGGGCCGCTCTTCCACGGCGGTGCGCGCATTCACGCGCTCTCTAAAGCCCGGCTACTTCGTCCATGCATGTTCAATCTTCGGCGGATGCTGCAAGGTTTGCATCACTACGCAATACTGTTCCGTCTTCGCCTGCAACGCGCTCAACTGCTCGGCCGTGGCCTGCGGGGCGCGGACGTCGAACTTTACTCGGATGCTTTCGAATCCTACTGGCGCTTCTTTCGAGATGCCCAGCGTTCCCTGCAGATCGAGATCGCCTTCGACGGTCACGTCGATGCCCTCGGTCGGGATTCCCATCGCGGCGGCGACCATCTGGCAGGTGATCTGAGCGCACGCCGCCAGCGCGCCCAGCAGGAGATCGCCGGAGCAGGCGCCCGTGCCCGCGCCGCCGACACCTTTGTGCGCCTGCGCGTTGTAGATCGCCCGGCCCAGGTCGACTGAGCAGGAAATTGGCGCGTCCGCCTGGGTGCCGCGGGCGATCAGCGTAATTTTCGAGCTCTTCGGGTCCTGCCGGTAATGCTCTTTCAGCGGGCGCTGCAGCGATCGCACATCCATAGGTTGCACATCCATGAAGGGTCTCCCGGGAATCTGCGGTATTATAAACCGACTCTGGGGCGCTGCAGCGGAAGGCGTTGCGGCGTTGAGTCCAAAATCCGAAGTAAATTCTGCAGCCAGCGTCTATTCTCGCTGGCCAACAGCTGCGCGACGAGGTCCATGAACCCGCCGTCCAATCCAGACATCTCGCCAGACACAGCGCCAAATATCGCGGCCCCCGCGCTGTCGCCGGGAACGCGCTTCGGAGCCTACGAGATTATCGAGCGCCTGGGCGCCGGCGGCATGGGCGAAGTGTATCGCGCCCGCGACACCCGCCTGGAACGCGAAGTCGCCATCAAGACTCTTTCCCCGGAGCGCTGCTCTGAACCGGAATCGCTGGCCCGCTTCGAGCAGGAAGCGCGTTCGGCCTGCGCGCTCAATCATCCCAACATTGTCACTATCTATGAACTGGGGCAGGTAAAGGGGACGCGCTACATCGCCATGGAACTGGTGATTGGCGAAACGGTGCGCGCCCTGCTGGACTCTGGCCCGGTGCCGTTTCGCAAAGCGGTCGCAATCGCCGGCCAGGTTGCCGACGCGCTCGCGAAAGCCCATCAGATCGGCCTGGTTCACCGCGACTTGAAGCCCGAAAATCTGATGGTAACCGGCGACGGCACGGCCAAGGTTCTGGATTTCGGCCTGGCCAAACTGCGCGCGGTCAAACCCGCCACTAACTTCGATTCCGACGCCACCACCACCATCACCGAACATGGCATCATCATGGGCACCGTCGGCTACATGTCGCCGGAGCAGGCTACGGGCGAGGAAGTCGACTTTCATTCCGACCAGTTTTCTTTCGGGTCGGTGCTCTACGAGATGGTGACCGGACTGCCCGCGTTCCAGAAAAAGTCCTACGCCGAGACCACGGCCGCGATCCTCCGCGATGAACCGGAACGCCTGGGGGCAAAATTGTTGCAAGCACCGGCTCCCTTCATCTGGATCGTCGAACGCTGCCTGGCGAAAGACCCGAAGCAGCGCTACACGTCGACTCGCGACCTGGCTCGCGACCTGGCCGCCGTCCGCGACCGCCTGGTCGATGGGCAGGTCCGCTCCGAGCCTCGCCCTAACAACTTGCCCGTGCAGCGCACCGCATTCATCGGACGCGAGCCCGAAGCGGCCGCGCTTCGGCAGCTCCTGAGCCGCGCTGACATACGCCTGGTGACCCTCACCGGGCCGGGAGGCATCGGCAAGACTCGACTCGCCTTGCAGGTAGCCGGCGAAATCGCTGGAGAATTCTCCGCGGGCGTCTACTTCGTTCCGCTGTCGGCGGTCGCCGACCCTGGCTTGATCGCATCCACCATCGCGCAAGCCGTGGGCGTACGCGAAACCGGCAACCAGCCAGCGCAGGAAAGTTTGCAGGAGTACATCGCCGGCCTGGACCAGCCGATGCTTCTGCTGCTCGACAACTTCGAGCATCTCATCTCGGCCGCACCGGCCCTGGCGCAACTGCTTACGGCAGGCTCGAATCTCAAAGTCGTCGTCACCAGCCAGGCGCCGCTGCACATCTACGGCGAACATGAATTTCCCGTACCCGCGCTGGGGCTAGCTGATCCGAAATCCATTCCGCCGCTGGAAACACTTTCTCGTCTTCCGGCGGTTGCACTTTTTGTAGAGCGCGCCAAAGCGGTGAAGCACGAATTCGCCCTGACCAAAGAGAACGCGGCCGCGGTAGCGGCCATCTGCGCTCGCCTCGACGGCCTGCCTCTGGCCATTGAACTGGCCGCAGCTCGCGTCAAGTTGCTTTCGCCGGCCGCCATGCTGGCACGGCTGGAGAGCCGTCTCAGCCTGCTGACCGGCGGGGCGCGCGATCTGCCGACGCGGCAACAGACTCTGCGCGGCACGGTCGAGTGGAGCTACGGCCTGCTCAACCCCGCCGAACAAACCTTATTTCGCCGACTCTCGGTTTTTACCGGTGGGTGCACGCTCGAAGCCGCCGAAGCCGTATGCGATACCAAGGGCGATCTCGGGCTCGACATGCTCGACGGCATGGCTAGCGTGGTGGACAAGAGTCTGGCGCAGCAAGTCGAGCACATCGGGGCCGAGACCCGTTTCTTCATGCTTTCCACGATCCGCGAGTACGCTACGGAGCGCCTCGCCGCGAGCCACGACGAAGCCGCAACCCGCCGCGCCCACGCCGCCTACTACCTGGTACTCGCCGAGGAAGGCTCACAGGACGCGGCCGCGCAGTCCGAATGGCTCGAACGTTTCGAAATCGAGCACGACAATTTCCGCATGGCGCTCGATCATCTGATCAAAACCGGAGAGGCCGACTGGGCGCTCCGCCTGGGCACCGCGCTGTTTCGCTTCTGGGAAACGCGCGAACATCTTAGCGAGGGCCGGGACACAATCGCCCGGCTTCTGTCCATGGACGGCGCCGCGACCCGCCCCAAACTTCGCGCGCGCCTGTTGTTCGCGGGCGCAGTGCTGGCCGGCGGGCAGGGCGATTACGACACGGCCCGACAGTTGTTCGAAGACAGTCTGGAGACCTGTCTCGAACTCGGCGACAACCGCGGCGTCGCCGTAGCTCTGAACGCGTTGGCCATCAACGCGCGCGATCGCGGCGAACTCGCCGATGCTTCGTTGCTGTTCGAGCGCTGTGTCGCCATCTGGAAGGACCTCGGCGATTCCGCCGACATGGCCCGCGCCCTCAGCAATCTGGCCAACGTGATGAAGTTGCGCGGCGAGTTTGCGCACGCTTTTTCGCTCTATGACGAGTGCCTGGCAATTTTCCGCAAGGTCGGAGATGGCGCAGGCGCCGCCTGGACGCTTAATTACGAGAGCGACGTGGCTCGAGAAAAAGCCGACTTCGCCGCCGCCCGGGCGTTCTGCGAACAGAGCCTGGCGGCGTTTCGGCAACTGGGTGACGGATGGGGCATCGCCAGCACGCTTTCCGATTTAGCCGGTCTCAGTTTCGATCAGGGCGACAACGTCGAGGCGCGCCGCCTCTACGTGGAAAGCATTCGGATGTTTCAGGAACTCGGACACAAGCGCGGCATCGCGCGCACCCTTGAGTGTCTGGCCGCCAGCGCGGCCGCGCAATCCCAGGCCGAGCAATCGCTGCACCTGGCTGGCGCCGCCGCGGCACTGCGCCAGCGTCTGGGCGCGCCGCTCACGCCCGCGGAAGCACACAAATTAGAGAAGGCCCTGGAATTCGCACGCCGCACTCTCGGCAGTGCCGCCGGACTAACCGCATGGATGGAAGGTTGGGCAATGCCCGTGGAGCAAGCCGTGGAAGAAGCTCTCAGTCGCAACTAAAAACTGAGCATAACTCCCCCCTGTTTCCTCCGTGTCCCCTGTGGTGAACGGTCTTGGGTCGTCGATCGTAGGGCTACGCTATTAGTGTGCAGGTCGTGGGCTTCAGCTCAATCCGCGGTTCCGGGATCGATCATCCGCCGGACCGCGGATACGCGATTCGCCGGAAAGCCTCCGCGTCTCGCATGTTCGCGAACCGTTTCCTCGTCCGGCGCCAGGTACACACAATAAATCTTATCCCCGGTGACATAGCTATGCAGCCACTTGATGGCCGGCCCCATATCCTTCAACACGCCGACGGATTTCTTGGCGACTTCCTGCCATTCCGCATCCGACAAACTACCTGCACCCGGAATTTCGCGTTCAATCACAAATTCTGGCATAAGCACCTCAACGAGCGGTCATGGTATCAGATTTTTTCCAAGATCGCTGTACCAGCGCAGGACTCGGAGAGTGCGCATGGGCGAATCGTCACAGAAAAGAGGCCAGCGCCGAAAATGGCGCTGGCCCGTGGAGGCGTTACGCTATGCGCTCAACGTTGTATGTGCGCTCCTCTCGGAGGATTGTCGCGCTTGGGCGGTTCGCTCTGCCTTTGCGGTCTCGGAGCGCTGGCCCTTGGGGTTGCCGTATACGACCGAGGGGCTGGGCGTGAAGTACTCTGCCTTGCCGGGGGTGCCGGTCGCGGCGCGCTCTGCGCATGCGACTGGTACGAGGGCCGGGCAGCTTGCCCACCATTCGGACGCGCTGGGTTTGACGGCCGCGTATTCTGCGCACGCAGTGTGTTCTCCTGTCGCGGCGGTTTCGAGGTGTGCGAACTCGGCGGCGGGGAGTACGTTCTCGTCGAATGAGTGTCGGACGGCCGGCTCGCACTCGTCCGGTTATTGTTCGTCTTATTATTCGTCGGATTGTTCGTCTTATTGTTCAGGTTATTGTTCATCGGACGATTTGCGTTCAGTGGTCTATCCGAGTTATTGCTCCGCTTGGGCGAATTCGCCGGACGATAGGCTTGGTTCGAGCCCCGCGACGAGGAGCGATTTCCGGCGGAACTATTTCCGGACGGCCGATTGGCCGCTGAGGCCGAGGATCGCGCCTGCTGGGGCGACATTGCTGGAGCATGGTAAACGCCTCCAGCAGCCCTGGCGGAAACTACACCGCTCCGAAAGTCGCCGGGGCGCGCAGTAGCCGCTATAGACGGCCGGCCATGGTTCTCCCGCGCGAACAGAGCGCGGTTCTGGCTCGCCGCGTGTTCATGTTGCAGCTGTGTCGAAACCGGGCCGCGATGCGATTCGTGGGCGTAGGCTGCCTGTTGCGCCGTGGGACGTGCGACTACTCCGCCGTGTCCGCCGTTGAACGCCACGTGCGTATTATTGTTTACGATGGCGGTCCTGTTATAGACATGGGTGATGTTTGTGACATTCACATTCGTCACCGACCGGTTGTAGAAGAATTCGCGTCCGCGCCATTCGCCGCCGGCGAAGCCTTCACCAAAGTATCCAAAGCCGTAATTAATGCCGCCGTAGAATCCGATATGCGGGCCCCAATAGCCGGCATTCCAAACATAGAGGCCATCGTTCCAACCCCAGTATCCGGGGGTCCACAGAAAGCCTACTTCAGGGGCTACGACCCAGGTGCCGGGCACCCAGTAGTAGCCGTCATCGTCGCTCCAGGCCCAGTATCCGGGTGTCCATATAAAGCCCGGGCCGGGGCAGAGGGGCTGCGCGTAAATCGGCAACGGAGGCGGACCAACTCGCACGGCAATGCCGATGCCAATTTCTGCCGTAGATGGGGAAGAGAGTGCGGCTGGAATAACCAGCAGCAGGAGTCCGAACGTCAGGAACCGCAAGACACGTTGTAACTTCATTTTGTTTACCTCGCGCCCTTTTGGGCTTGCCTGGGAGGGCAGCACCAGAAGGCTTATTTGCTTCCAAATCTGGCGCAGATTGAATCCGCCAGCAGTTTGTCCTGACGAAGGGGCTGCTTATGTAAACACGGAAGATTGGAGCATGTTGCTGCGGAAGAGGTTGTTTGGAATCAGAAACTTCCGCCTACAGGCATCGCCCAGAGGCCAAGCCGACATGGCGTGGGTCCAGTTTCTGAACACGACATTAGTCCTTGAACAGCGGTTGAATCTCTATGGGGGTAAAGGCTATCGCCTTGATTTCGCGAGTCGGCGAACCGCAGTAGACCGAGCGGTCGGTGACTGCTTGCAGTCTCGCTGCACGGTTGGATAAGATGCCAGACCGTGCTCGGGAGAATTCGATGGCAAAACCTTTCATCTCAAGCTGCTGTCTCCTCCTCAGTTTTCTGCTTGGTCTCGGTGCGACTATGTCGGCGCAGACGGCGCAGTGGGAACAGCTTCCGCCGACACCCGAACTACCCAAGCCGGACCGGAGCGGAATAGCCGCGGTGAATGGAATTCGAATCTGGTACGCTGTTTTTGGTCAAGGCGAGCCCGTTGTATTTATCCACGGCGCAATGGGAAGTTCAAATTATTGGGGACTCCAAGTCCCTGCGGTGGCACGTCATTATCAGGTGATCGTGCTCGATAGTCGCGGCCAGGGCCGTAGCACTTGGATTAGTGAACCGCCACTGAGTTTTCAATTGATGGCATCCGATGTGTTGGCCGTTATGGATGAGCTGCACATCCCCAAGGCTGCGCTAGTGGGTTGGAGTGACGGCGGAATTATTGGGATTGACATTGCGATTCATCATCCAGAACGCCTCACGAAATTGTTCGCGTTTGGCGCCAACTCGGACCCTTCCGCCATCAAGGACGACATCCGACAGCAGCCGGCCTTTTCGGAATACGTCCGCCGAACCAAAGATGAATACAAAAAGCTCTCACCCGCGCCCAATCAGCTTAAAGGGTTCTCTGAACAATTAGGCCGGATGGAGGACACCGAGCCCCATTTCACAGATGACCAGTTACGCAGCATCAAGGTGCCGACCTGGATTGTGGACGGTGACCGCGACGAAGGCATCAAGCGCGAGGACACCGATCACATGGCCGCGCTGATTCCCGGTGCAGGCGAACTGATTCTGCCAAATGTGAGTCATTTCGCGCTACTGCAAGACCCGGAGCAATTCAATGAAGCATTGCTCCACTTTCTTTCTCGGCCTTAAACGCGGCGTGGCACGGCAAGTTGAAGTGACATCGCGGTTACACAGTGCGCGTGGTTATGGGGTGAGCGTTTCCAGCCAGACTGACACGGCCGCCCTGATCGTTCTCCATCACTTCGGGTCGGGTTGGAACACACAAGCCTTGGCTTCGTCGGTTTTGTCGCGCAGCGCGAGAATGCACCAGTTCGCCCAGTCCACGGTGTCTTGTTGGTCGTTGATGGCCTCGTTCAATTTCGCCTTTGGAGCCCCGTCTGTATTTTGCAGGGCAAGCACCAGCACGCGAATGGTCGCCCGGGTTGCCAGCCGCATCCTTTCGTAGTGGACGATGGTTGCGGTTCGCTGCTCCGGCTTCACCTCAGGGTCCTTCGCCGGGGCACTGAGGATGATCATCTGCCCGTAGGCGCAGGCCAACGAGAGCAGGAAACCGGCGACAACACAGCGTGCGATTTTCATACTTGCTCAACTCCCTCACGCGGGGGCAGCCAACCTCATGACGACGGTATTTCGGCGTAGCAATGTATCAGCTCGCGGATACTGTCTGGATTCTAAGCTCGATACACCTGAAAGCAACGTAACCGCCGGGTAGTTACGGTCGTGCCATTGACACCGGAGGGGGGTTGAGAGCTACAGCCTGATGGCGTTAACGGGTCTGATCTTGCCCTACCTAAACGGTTGAAAAGCAGGTCCTCACCACGCTTCATATCGCCGGAGCCATTTGCCGGTGCAGATTACGCTGGTCGTACTTGTGAGTCAGTTCCTCGGAAAATCACTTATCCACCTTGCAACCGTTTATTCGGTTCGAAGACATCGGAATGCTGTTCAACTCGGTGTCGCTGCATTCAGCAGTGTCGACGCAACGGCTGAGACCTCCAGCGCGACGAAGACGCTTGCCTCTTTATCGCCAAAGCTAATCTCAGTCGTACCGCTTCCGTAATCGCTAACGTGGTTGACGCGGTCCGGGTTGACGAATGTTTCTCTGCCGTTGATGTCCTCGAACCTAACCAGCTTCATGTGAGCCTCCTCCGTTGTACGTGCGCGTACCCTCCACTCTGTCCTTCTTGTCGTGCTCCAGATCGTGCAGATGCGGCTGATTTGGAGATTAAGACTTCACGAACTCAGGACATAAATTCCCATCCCAACGAACACCAGTGGTACAGCCCAGTGACCCCACTGATCTACCGAACGCAGAATAAGTGAGTGGCTTCCCAGCCATCGGCCAACGAAACACCACCACGCAACCAGCACGGCATACGTAATCAGGATCAGCCACAGGTGCGACCGCCCGATGACGAAGAACGGCAGGTATACGCTGATGTTGTCGGCCCCGTTCGACAACGTCACCAAAGCGATGGACGCGACGCTCTCCGTGCTCGCGAGTGGCTGCTCTGCACCGGTTCGGCGTGCTTGCAACAGGTGCTTGATGCCTATGGCGAGCGGCACCACTCCGAGTAAACGAATCCACCGATGCGGTACCGCCAGCGCGCCCCAGACGCCGATTAGAGTGATGCCAACGATGGCCGCAAAGCCAGCATATTGACCTGCCACGATGCGCCGCGTTGGAATTCGACGGGCAAAGAAGAAAGTCAGGAGAAACGCATCATCGATATTCGTGACGGCGAAAGTCGTTATGCTCGCAATCAGCATCGCCAGAGATTGATTCACAAAAACTCTATCTTTCCGTACCGTGAGCTGGGGGAGCAGTATGAAGTTCTTCAAAAACGGCTCTCCGCCGAATCGTTTTCTACCAGTGTGCTCAGCGGTCACGAGCGTTGCTAACCGCCTCCAGGAACCTGCGCGCAAGTTCGGCAATGCGGTCGGGCTGCCGCCGCCGGATGGCCTCTCTCGGAATCAACTCTCCGCCAACGCCCAGTGCTACGGCGCCAGCGGCAATGAAGCTGAATGCGGTTCTTTGATTCACGCCTCCCGCGGCGATCATGGGAACGTTAGGAAACATCGCTTTGAGATCCTGGATGTAGCTGTATCCCCCGATGTGTCCGCAGGGTACAACTTTGACAAAATCCGGACCCAGTTTCCACGCTGCAATGACGCCGGTCGGCGTGAGCGTTCCGGGAATCACGACGACGTTCTGCTGCACCGCGAACGTAACGGTCTCTGGATCCAGGCCGTCGCTGGAAAGAAACTTTGCGCCCGCATCCAGGCAGCGGCGCGCGGTTTCGACATCGTGGACGCTTCCGGCGCCGACAATCACTTCGGGGGCATGCTGCACTACCTGAGAGATCACTTTGATGGCTTCGGGTACTGTCAGCGTAACTTCGATGATGGGTATTCCGCCGCGGGCGATCGCCGCTGCAGCGAAAAGCGCGTCCTCAGTCGTCGACACGCGGATGGAAGGAATGATTCCGAGTTCTTCGATCCGGTTCCGTACGTCTTGCTTGTTCAAACGATCCGGCTCCTTTGCCGCAGAATCAGGGCAGAGCCCTCGTGCCCACCGCCTGCCGCAACTGCTCCAGAGCGAGCAAGTATGAAGCCAGCGCTTGACGGTAGGCAAGCTGAGTGGCGCGATAGTTGCGTTCGGCGTCGAGAAAGTCGAGCAGGCTCACTGCACCACGCTGGTAGGCGTACTCGGCGATGTCGCGATCTTTTTGCGCAACTTCTAGATAGCCCGAGCGATAGAGTTGCACGATCCGGTCGCTCACGCGCAATCCTTCATAGGCGTCGCGCACATCGGTCAGGGCCTGGCCATTGGTGGCTTTCTCCTGCTCCTGCGCTTGCGTGATGGCAAAACGGGTGCGCGCGATTTCTCCCTGATTGCGATTGAAGATCGCGAGTGGGATGCTTCCGTAGAAGCTGGCAGCGTTGATCCCGTTGACGTGGGAATAGTTGCCCTGCACGGTGACGTCCTGTTTGCCAATCGCCTTCTGCAGTTCGTACTGGCTGGTGGCTGCGGTTATGCCTTGCTGAGCAGCACGTAGATCGGGACGGTTCTGCAAAGCTTTCAATTGAAAGTCTTCCAGATTTCCCTTTAGCGACTGATAGTCAAAGGGGCCCGCGACGTCGTAGTCCGCGGAAACAGATTCATAGCCGAGCAACTGTCTCAGGTCAGACAGCGCCTGGACCTTGGCCAGCTCGGCCTGCTGATAATCGGTCTCGAACTGCAGCAACTGAAGTTTGATCTTCAGGTAGTCGTCCTCGCTGATCGCGCCTTTGTCGTAACGCAATTGGCTGAGGTCGACTGTTTTCTGAAAACTCTTCAAGTCCTTGTCGGCGAGTTCGAGTGTCGATTCAGCAAGCTGGACGTTTACAAATAGCGAAGCTGTGTTAAAGCTGAGGCTGCGCGCATTGTCGGCGACCAGAGAACGCGTCTGTGCGGTAATGTCCTTGGCCGCCGCCAGCCGATGCTGACGTTTTCTTCCGCGCTCCAGCAAATAGCTGAGACCGAGATCGCCTTCGGTTGAGTCGTGCAGATACTGAGCGTTCTGTGCGGAGCGGTCGAGCGGCAGGTATTCCCAGTCAGCAAACAGAGTCGGGTTAGGCCGCAGATTTGCCGTCGTCTCTTCGGCTTCGGCCTGCTGGATCGTTGTCATCATCGCCAGCATATTGTGGTTGTGCTGCAGCGCCATTTGGATGGCTTCGTCGAGCGTGATGCTGGTGGGTCCAGTGCTTTGGGCAAACACTGGACTGGCGAGCACCCACACCAGCGTTGCGATGATAGCCTTGGCGCCGATCTTCCCGAACAGTTGAGGACTATTCAAGGGCCGCCTCCGGGACCGGAAGTTGATCGCCATCTCTCGCGATCCAGACATAAAACGTCGGCAACAAGAAAATGCTGAGCAGCAAGTCGGAGATCAGGCCGCCGACGATCACGATTGCGAAGGGCCTTTGCGAATCCGATCCGATGTCATGCGACAGCGCCGCGGGCAGCAATCCAAGTGTGGCCACCAACATCGTCATCATGATGGGGCGAAGCCGCAGGACCGCGCCTTCGACCGCGGCGTCTGGGATTGAGTAGCCTCGAGCGCGAAGCTGGTTGATGTATTCGAGCATGATCACACCGGTTTGCACGGAGACGCCGAACAGCGCCAGCATGCCTACGCCCGAGGACACGCTAAGGTAAGTGCCCGTCACCAGCAAGGCCAGGAAGCCGCCGATGCGCGCCAACCCGACGTTCAACAAAATCAGCAACGCCCATTTGTAGGAGCGAAACATGGTGTAGAGAATGATGAAGATAACGAGGATCGTCAGGGGAACGATCAAGGCCAGGCGGGCCTCGGCGCGCTTTTCACTCTCGTATTCGCCGGACCAGGCGAGGCTGTAGCCGGGTGGAAGTTTCACTTTTTGGCCAATCTGCTTGATCGCATCTTCGACCGTGGTGCCCAAATCGCGGCCTCTCACGTTGAACGTGACGGCCACGTAGCGGGTGTTACCCTCGCGGAAGATGTCGTATGCGCCGTCTTTGACTTCCACGCTGGTGAGCTGCGCCAGGGATACGCGTTCGCCCGTGGGAGAGAGCAGGCGAACTCTTTCGATCGCTTGTTGCGTATTGCGATACGGAGCCTCGTATCGAACCACTACGTCATAGCGCTGCTCGCCGATCAGCACCTGGCTCACCGCATTGCCCCCTACCGCGGTTTGGACGGCGTCCTGAATGTCCGTGACATTGATCCCGAAGCGGGCGGCCTGGCGGCGGTCGATGGTCAAGTCAAGATTCGGCTGGCCGAAATCGCGTAACAGTTTGACGTCATGCATGCCCCGGATGTCCGACATGACGGCTGTGACTTCCTCTCCCTTCTGCTCGAGAAGTTTCAGGTCCTCCCCAAATATCTTGAGCGCTAGCGAGCCCTTTGTGCCCGTCATGGTTTCGCCGACGTTGTCTTCGATGGGCTGGGAGAAGTTCCAGATCGCGCCTGGATATTTTTCCAGCGCGCGGTTCATGGCGGCGATCAGTTCTTCTTTGCTCTTGTGAAATACCGGGCGCCATTGATCATGCGGCTTCAGGTCGACGAAGTATTCGGTGTTGCCGAATCCGCCCGTGTCGGTGCCATCGTCGGGGCGGCCAACCTCAGATACGACGGTCTTGACCTCGGGAAAAGAAGCGAACACATAACGGCAGTTGGTGGTGAACTTTTCTCCCTCCGAAAGGCTCGTGCTGTTGGCGAGAGTGCCGCGCGCCCAGATCGCGCCCTCGTCAAGGTGAGGCAAGAACTCCGCGCCGATCACGCCGCCAAAACCCAGGTACAGCGTTCCGGCCAGAGCCGCAATGCCCACGCCAGCTACGGCCCAGCGGTGGTGAACCGCCCAGCGCAGCCGCTCGCGGTAGCGCTCCGTCAAATAATCGAGCACGTGGTTGCGCCGTTCATGGACGCCTTTGCGAAAAAATATGCCAGCGAGCACCGGTGCGACGAGAACGGAGAATGTCATCGCGCCCAGCAGCGCGAGTGCGACCGTCCAAGCCATGGGCCGGAAGAGCCGGCCCTCCACGCGTTGCAGCGTGAAGATTGGCAAGTACGCGGTGATGATGATGGCGATCGCGTAGAAGACCGGCCGCTGCACTTCATGCGCGGCTTCACGAATTGTTTCCGCCGGGGTTTTTCTGGTCGGTGATCCATGTCCGTTGTTCAGACGGGTCATGTGCCGGACGATGTTTTCGACCATGACGACCGCGCCGTCTACCACCATTCCGAAATCGAGCGCGCCCAGAGAAAGAAGATTCGCAGGAATATGGCTCAAGTCCAGCCAGATCGAAGCAAAGAGCAGAGAAAACGGAATCGTGAGCGCAACGATGAGAGCGGCACGCACGTTCAGCAGAAACAGAAACAGAATCACGCTGACCAGGATCATGCCCTCGGCCAGGTTGTGCATGACCGTGTGCAGCGTGAAATAGAGCAGATCGCTGCGGTCGAGCATGGGAACGACCTTCACGCCCGGTGGCAGGAGGCCGTTATTGAGTTCGTCCACTTTCCTGTGAATGGCATCGAGCGTGGGCTGTTCTTCGGCACCTTTGCGCATCAGCACCGCACCCTGAATCACATCGGGCTCGTCGATGATGCGCCCGTCCTCCATGTGATTGGCTCGCGCCATATGCCCCAGCCGGATTTTCGGACCCTGTGTGACTTCGGCGATGTCTCTGACCCGCAGGGCAGTTCCGGTTTGAGTTTTTAGGACGGTGTCCTCAATGTCACGCACGCGGGTAAAAAGCCCGAGCGCGCGAACATTCATCTGCTGCATCCCGACTTCAACGAAGCTTCCGCCGGCATTGATATTGTTGTTGGCGAGTTGCTGCTCCACCTGGCCAATGCTCAATCCGTAGGAGACGAGCTTGTTGGGGTCGATGCGCACCTGATACTCGCGTACCGTGCCTCCGAAATCGGAAACGTCCACGACATTCGGAACGGATTTGAATTGCTTGAGCAGAACCCAGTCTTCGATCGACCTGAGTTCCATCAGGTCGTAGCGAGGATTCGTACTTCGCAGCGTGTACCAATAAATTTGGCCGGTTGTGCTCCAGTCCGTGCCGATTTGTGGTTGAAGGTTTTGACCTGGTGGAAGGTTAACCTGAGTTAACCTCTCCAGGACTTTCTGGCGGTTCCAGTCGTTGACCGAGCTGTCATCGAAAATCATGATCACGAACGACAGACCAAAAATTGACTCGGAGCGCAGAAAGGTCATGTGCGGCATTCCCGACATTTGAATTTCGATCGGGATCGTGACCTGCTGTTCCACCTCCTCCGCGGAGCGGCCCGGCCATTGCGTAATGACCGTCACGTAGTTGTCGGCAATATCCGGATAGGCTTCGACGGGAAGATTGTGGAACGAGATGGCTCCCCAGCCGGCCAGCAGGACGGCAATGGCCAGAACCACGAATTTGTTGTTCAGCGCAAAATCGACCAGTGCCCGAATCATTCCTTGTCCTTCGTCGCTTTCCGATGCGCCCGCTCAACCGCTCTAGACGGCCGCTGATCTGGAATGTCCGTCGTGAGCCGTACCCGCGAGGCCGAAGGTGCTTTCGTCATCCGTTATTCGTTATTGAGCGAGCACGTGATCCAAAACCAGAGCGTTGGTAACCACCTGCTGCCCTGGCTTGAGGCCGGATTTGATTTCCTGCAAGGTCGTGTTCTCGGTCAGCACGTCGCCGCTGACGACTTCCACACGGCGAAACTTCTTATCGGGCGCCGGAACGAAAACAAAATCGCGATCGTGCATGCGCAGCACGGAGGATGCTGGGACAATGGTGTGCATCTCCGTGGTTTGACCACGGAATGTGGCCTTCGCGAACATGCCGAGCCGCATCATCCCGGGATTCTCGACTTCGATGCGCACCTTGGCCGTGCGAATGCTGGGATCGAGGACGGCGCCAAGATTGCTGACTCTTCCCTTAATTGTTCGATCGGGATATGCGTTGAGCGTGATTTCCGCAGTATCGCCGAGGCGGACATTCGGCAGATCATTCTCGTACACATCGCAGACGATCCAGACGGTCGAAAGATCGGAAATTGTAAACGGGCTGGGCGATGAGTAGGCCTGCACGGTTGCCGCGTTGGTCACTTCCTGATCGGTAATCACGCCCGAAGTGGGAGCAAGGATGTCAACGATGCCCATCGGCTTGTCGGGATCGTTGCCGAGGAGGCGCAGATGTTCGGTGGCGGTCTCCAGCGTCACCTTGGCGTCGTCCGCGGCGTCCTGGGCAACTTCGAGATCTTGTTGAGCGATGGCGCCGTGCGCGTAGAGATCGAGTTCTCGATTAAGTTGCTTTCGCGCGAGCAGTTCGTCGGCCACGGCCTTGCGATAAGCGTCGAAGCCTCCCGCCACATCGTCGCTGCGAATGGTGAGCAATAGCTGGCCTTTTTTCACGGTATCGCCAAGCCGCGCATGAATGGCCACAACCCGCCCTGAGGCGAGCGAGACCACCGGGACATTGCGAGAGATGTCGGGCGTGACTGTGCCGGTCACAGTGAGTTCGGATTTCGCAGGACGCTCTACCGCGGCTGCGAGCGGGAATTGTTCGGGATGATCGACTGTGAACAGGCTGGGATCATCTCCCGGCACGATGTTCGCGGGCGGCGGAGCCTCGGCTGCCGGGTCGGCATGCGCGCTGCAACCTGTGAATGCCAGCGTTGCAGCGAAAGAAAGCAGAAAGGCGAACCAGAGCAGCATCGCGGGGGGAAAACAAAGTCCAACGCTGCTCCGGTTGACATCGCGCATCTCGTCGCCTCCTCTCATGATTCAACTCTCGTGAGTTCAGTCTGGATCAGTTCAGACCGGACTAGAACTTCACCATGATCGCCATCCGCAGACTGGGCTCATCCTTCCGCAGGTCGGGAAACCAGACGCCGCCATCCGCGGCACACGACGTGGGCGTCAGCGTGGTACCCGCGGGCGTGTTGTCCATGCAGACGAACTGGCCCGGGTTTCCGTTATTTCCACCTGGTGGCGTAATTCCGCCGCGGCCGGTAAAGTACGGCACGTCGGCGTGGCGATAACCGAACTCCCAGAGAAACGTAATGTATTGCTTGGGCATGTAGTCGAAAGTGACCGACGTGTCCCAGGCTTTAAACGGCAACCCAGGACCTTCGGGGAAGTATGGCGATCCGGAAACCGCATCGGCGCCATTGATCGGTTGCAGCAGCGTGAGGTAACGGCCGGGGTTGTCGAACGCGCCGCCGCCCACGGTGACTGCATATTTGTCTTTCTTGAACCACGTCCGGTCGTACAGCATCCATCCTGCAAAACTTTGCTGCGGGCCGCCCTTGGGCGAGCCATTCGCAGCGGTGGTGAGCGGTTCGTTGTGGTGACAACTCACCCCGCCGCCGTATTCGCAGCCCAGGTCGCCGGTGAGCGAGAAAGCCATCTTGTCGACGAACTGGCTCGGCCGGTCGTAGTACTTGATCTCGACGCTGTTGTCAGAGTGGAAGCGCGATCGGCCCAGCGGCACATTCCCCGTCCACAACGTGTCTTCGCCCACTCCGTAATTGTTGAAGACCAGCGAAATCCACGGCGCGGGGCGGTAAAGAATCTGGCCGCCGACGCCGGGCTTGGTGCCGAACCTGCCATAGGATTGCCAGCCGTTGATGATCCAGGGCTCGATCTTCAGTTTGTCCGTGGGGAACCATTGAATTCGAAGGCCGTTGAAGAACCACGGCGTGTTAGAGGAGACATAGGACGGCTGGTAAGCCCAGTTGTCGAAGTTGTAGTAGCTGAAAAGGCCGATGTACGACACAAAAATTCCCGCGTCGACGTTGAGGCCGTGATTCACGTTGAAGTGGTATCCGCCGTAGGCTTCGGAGAAATACTTGTAGGCGCCGCGAAGATCCCACTGGCCGCGTCCTACGCTAGCGTCATTCCGCGGCGTGGTCACCGCAAACATTCCGCCCATGGTGAGCACCCGGGCGCGCACGTCTTGCCAGTGCAGATCGCCGCCGAAGCTGATCTGATCCAATTGGATTTCGTTGGACCGGAAGATTTCGGTGGATCCGCCGATCGTGTCATCCTTGGGATGGTTGAAACTGCTCACGAAATTAGTGTCCAGCCGGATCTCTGGCGTGAAGAATTTCGAATCCCACACGGCATCTTTGTTGCGGGCGTTACCGTTGAGCCAGGTCCAGTCGGCGTAAGCAAAAGGGACCGTCGGTTCGGGCTTGCCGGGCTTGGTGGAGGCATCGGACGATTGCTGAGTCGCCGCTGCCGCCGTCGGCTCGGCAGTCGGTGCCGACGATGAGGGTTGGCTTGCGGTCGTAACCGTCGCTGGGGCAGGAGTAGCCCCAGGTTCGGCCGGCGCGCGACTCTTCAGTTCCACTTCGAGCTCTTCAATGCGCGCCTTCATTGCCGCCAATTCCTTGACGACATCGGCGGTCATTTCCGCGTCGGACTTGGGCGCGGGCTTGACGGCCACAGGCGGCGTACTCTTTGCGCCGTTGGCGTTATCGGGCGACGGCTCAGTCAGAGCGGCCAGCTTCTGCTGGGCATCCGGCTGGGTTGGAGTTTGCGCATAACAGCGAGCACCCTGACTAACACCGAGGCTCAAAACCAACATCGGGAGGAAAGTTGAAACTGCTACGCCTTTATGCAAAATAGATTTCGTGATTTTCAAGTGGCAATCCTTTCCGGTCCGAAGTCCGGTTCTGTTCACTGAGTGGCGGGTCGCTCCGTCCGACGCGATGGACATATCACAACCCTGCCGCTTTCCCTTGGTGGTCAAACTCCATCACATTCGAAAACTCATAAAGAGCGGGTAAAAAGTTTATAAAGAGCGCATAAACGTCGCGCAAAATAGTCGCATGCTCATCCAAAGAATAGTTCCAGCTGGTACAACGATCGCGGAGTTAAAGAAGAAAGCAGCAGACTGCGAAGAGCAAGCAAAGCAAGCAGCCGAAGCGGAAGCTACGAGGCTAAGGGAAGAAGCGCTGCTATGTCGGGAGTGGATTGCTGCACTGGGATCTGGCTTATGGTATTCGTAGCGTCGTTGCGTTATGAAAGCAATGGGGACGTTACGCCAACCAACGCCGCCGTTCATACCGCTGGCTTGGCGGTTTTCGACCCGAATGGTAATGTTCACCTACATGGAAGCAACCCGGATCGTTACGATCTGATCTCATCCATAGTGAAGAGCACCCTACTGTCTCGACGAAACCTTGCCCGTTCTGCGATCGTGGGCCAGTTCGTCTTTGTTTTGGCCACGGTTTGTAACGCGCAATTGAATTGGGAGGGCCAGACGGGCGGCCTTCTCACTCCCTTTGCTTACACCAGCGCTTCGTCAGCGCGCGGCTTTGGGCCGCCGGAGGTTGCTTTCCACTACATGAACGCGGGACCGGTTCTCGGCAACGAGTTCCAGGCATCGATTACAGTCGGATTCCTGAAGGTGGGAGAGATTGGGTTCACCCGCTCCTTCAACGCGCAAGGCAGCACGCCGGAACTGAGCCCGGATTTTGCCAACGGTTTCAACATCTCGCATATCAAGTTCAGGCTGGTTCCGGAAAACGCTCATCGAACGAAGTTTGTGCCAGCGATCGCTGCGGGAGCGGTAGTTCGGACACAAGTTCGGCGCGTCACTGAGGTGCCGGAGCGCGAGAACACAACCTGCACCGATTTTGATCTGATCGCCACCAAGACCATCGACGAACTGCGGGGACTGCCGATTGTGCTGAACCTGGGAGTGAAGGTGACAAACTCTTCGCTGATGGGGATCGCGGCGAACTCGCCAAATTGGGCAGTCAGAACATTTGGTGCAGCGGCTCTTGAGGTGAAGGGTCCGAAGCACAGTAAACTGCTTCTGGGAATGGAGTTCGCCCAGCAACCGCGCCAACTTAAGGAAGTACCCGGACCATTCTTCCCGACCACGGCGACGATACCGACAACGCTGGCCTATTTTGCCCGGGTACGAACGGGCAGGGATTCTCCCGTCAACCTGGATTTCGGAGTGGTACAACTGGCAGGCAGAGTTGGGCCAGTCCTGGATTTGCAGGCTCGCCACCAGTTCACCATGGGAGTCTCTTACCGGTTCTAGAAGAGCGGGAGGCTAACGCCCGGCCGGCTCACGGGCCGCATGCGATCCAGAAGCATCAGGTGAATTGGGTCGTCACTCACGTGGAATCGTATGGCAAGAGCTTACATCCTGTATGCTCATTGGCAACGAATAGGCAGCCCGTCGTCTGAAACGGTTGGGTGAGATGGACGGCTCGCGAAATTTTCAATTGGAGATACTGCATATGTCATACAAGCTATTTGCTGCTTCGGCACTTGCCTGCTTGCTAGCCTTTGCGGGAGTGGTCTATGCACAAGACAGCGGGCCATATAAGGTCCTCAAGATTCAGTTGGTCGGAGGCGAAGGCGGATTCGACTACGTTACCGCCGACCCAGAAGGCCGCAATCTATATGTTGCTCGATCCGGCCCGACCGGCCACATTGGGGTCTACAACCTGGACACGCTGGACCTGGTCGGGGACCTCCCAGGGGTAAGCGCGCACGGGGGCGCGGTCGATACTGCGACGGGTCACGGCTTCGCAACTTCAAAGCCGGTGACGATGTTCGATTCAAAGACCTTTGCGATTCTGAAGAAGATCGACGTGCAGGGTAACCCAGACGGCTATCTGAACGACGCCTACAATCACCACTTCTACATTCTTAGCCACTCGGAGCCAAATATTACTGTCCTTGACGACAAAGATGGATCGATTCTCGGCACCATCGACATCGGCGGCGCGCCCGAGCAGGCTGCCGCCGACGGGAAGGGCAAGATTTATGTGGACATCGAAGACAAGGCCGCCATCGCGGTCATCGACGCGAACACGATGAAGATGGTTGGCAAGTACGATGTTTCGAGCAAAGGCGGGGGCTGTGCTGGACTTGCGCTGGATGCGAAGAACAATATCCTGTTTGCCGCCTGCCGCGACAATAAGAACATGATCATCCTGTCGGCAACGGACGGGCATATCATTACCGACCTGCCCATCGGCAAAGGGTCGGACGGCGCGACCTTCAACCCGGCGACGATGGAGGCTTTCAGTTCGCAAGGCGATGGTACGCTTACGGTGGTGAAGGAGGATTCGCCCACGAGCTTTTCGGTTGAGCAGACGGTTGCTACGCCACAGCGGGCGAAGGTGTTGACCCTGGATACAAAGACCAACCGGATCTTGACCATCACCGCCGAATATGGCCCCGTGCCGCCAGCACCAACTCCCGCACCAGGCACGCCCCCGGCTGCCGCGCCGCCCGCGGGTGCTCCAGCCTGGATGCGCGGACCTCGCCCTCCGATGATCCCGAACTCGTTTCAGATCCTTGTGATCGGAAAGCAACAGTAAAAACTCAACCAATATTGAGCCTCTGGCTATAGGGACACTCACGAGCCGCGGATCGTTGTCGATAAATCCCAGCTCTAACAATGTCGGCGGTGCCAGGTTCTTTTCGAGCGTACTAATCCGTGCAACTCCGAAGAGCGCGCCATTTCGCTCTGGTTGAAAATCTGTGATCCAGCCCAGGCTCGCTCGCCATCGTTTCAGGGGGAAGAGGGGATGCTTCATCTGGGGTGAAACATCCCGTCTTTGCCCACGATGTGTTTGTCGCTTCGCCTCAAGCGACAAACCGCAAATCATTTCTCACTGAAGGAAAGTAAACCAGCGCCAGCCACTGGGAGCCGAATTACGATAAGGAGAACTTGCCAGCGTGGTGACGCGCCATTTGCCGGGCTGCGCGCCAACAAAGTTGAAAGTGTAATCGGACGCTAACGGATCCGTTATAGTGACGGCCGGGTAACTCACGCAATCAACCTCACCCGCCTGGCAGTATGCTATCTCAAGATAGTAGCCCGCCGCCGCAGGTACCATTTTCCATGACAAGGTGATGGTCCGCGGGTACTGGTCGAAAACTGCGTTGGCAGCGGGATTGGTCAGAATGGGCGTCTCCATTTGAGCCGTAGTGTTGAACGAAAACGTCCACCACGCACTGGGGGCTGAGTAGTTCGTTCCATCGAACGCGGTCACCCGCCAACGGCCTCTTTGGTCGCCAACAAAAGCGAATGTGTAAAAGCTATTGTCGTTGCCAGATACAGTGACCTCTGGGTAGGCAACCCATGTAGTGCCAGACAAGTAGGCGGACTCCACCAGATACGATACCGCCGTGCTCACCGGGTTCCATATGAGTGTGGTAGTACGAGGGTAGTGGTAGAGCGCCGTCCCGTTTGCCGGCGACACCAGAACGGGCGTTCCCCATGGCGTGGTTTCGGGTTGCGCGGCTTGCACAACCTGTTCCGGTTGCGTGGTTTCGACGATTCTTTGCCCTCCAAATAGCCCGACGCTGGCTGATTCGTGGGCAGGTAACGCTTCCGGCGCCGCCGTTTGACCTAGAGCAGATGGAACCAGAGTGCAAAGGGCGCCGGCCAGGGCCGCGAGCACCCCTAACCGAAGAACATCTTTTCTTAGCTTTGTCATGCCTTTCATGTTGCCTCCATTGAATTTGAGCTGAGTCTCGTTTCGGAAAAAAGTGTGCGTTGTTACTTCTTGGCCTGTGCCTCCTAACGGTGGGGGATTTCTTCGAGGAGGCGAGAAAATTGACCTTCAGGCAGACTTCTTTGGCCGCAATTGGAACTCGATCACATGCCCCCGTTGGCGATGGGGAATCCATTTCACGCGCTTCGAGAGCTTAGCCGGTACGTAAAACCCAATTACTTTTGCCACGAGTCAATTCCCTTCAGGGATTCTGTTCTTGTGTCGTATGACCTTGCCACCGCACTCCAGGCAGCTCAGGTTTCGCCTACACAACCATGGTGCCAATCGGGGCAAAATCGTTTCACCCTTAACTCCATGCAGGGAGGCATCATTCACGTGAGAGTGCTGCGTGCGGTTCGACTCCCACTCTTTCAGCCATGACTTTTGTTTAGGAACCTCAGTTGGAATGGCGCGTATATATCTCGAACGAGTGCCACCCGTCCGGCGATCTAACTCCCAAAAGCCGCCACCAGCGGCCCATTGCGCCCGTTCGCTTTTCCGGATATACTCCCGCATTCTCTGGGAGGAGAACGCATGATTCCACTACGCACTCGGGTGTCCGGATCGCGCCAGCTGGCCGCCGCGATTCTTTTCTTTTACTTTGCGGCCGCCACAGGCCTGCATGCGCAGGTCACGAATGCCTCGGTTTCCGGCACCTACACTTTTCAATTCGGCTCGGCCGACGGCTACACGGCTCAGTTCAACATGTTCGGCCAGCAGGTGGGATTTTGCCCGAGCGCGTCTTACAAGCTTCCTTTCGGCTATTACTGCTACTTCAACCCTACCGCATCGGATCTGACCACTGGCACCCTGGTGGCAGATGGAAACGGAAACATCGTCACGGGGAGCAGTTTCACAAACGCCTTCGACCCCCAGGAATATCAGTGCGCCAAGAAATCCAACCCGGTAGCTGTCTGCCCCTACAAGGTACCCTCCGGGAAAGTATGGAGCAGCACCACTGCCTACGTGGTTGGCGCATTGGTTGATTACACGGTAAGTGGCAAGGTGCTCACCTTCCAGGCCGTGAAGACTAACACCAACATTGCGCCGAGTTCGAGCAGTTGCTCCGCCACTGTGCTGCCGCCCAACTGCAACTGGGACCAGGTCTACCAGTCGGCCGCGTCCGGTGTGACATCCCCCAAGACTGACACCATGACCGGCACCTACACCACACAAAGCAATGGCAGCGGGGTCATGCAGATAACGCCAACCGGCGCCAAAACCAGTTCGAGCTTTATCATCCTTGTGCAGCCAACCCCGCTCGCGGTCGGACAGGTCATCGCCGTGCAAGGCATGTCCTTGATCAACAACGAAAATAACGCCACAGGAATGGCGGTTCGGGTGAAGTAGTTCGGTCGGACCTTAAGCACAACCTGCCCCGCCCCTGTCGCGCTTTGTGCGACAGGGCGGGGCTTTGAAACTCTCGCTGCGAAGCGGAAACGAGCGTGATCGCCAGATTTCGGCAGCTATACATTTCCACTAACGCGCTGCCAGATTCGGCTACTCTTTCCAGTACCCCACACGAAGACTCCTGGTCACCTGACAGATGTATGCCACGACTGCACAAGCGAGGAACGCCGCGCCCGAATCCAAATCAGGGCCCTACGCGCCATCAAATTCATTTTGAATGCGTTAGCCACGCGACTAGAATGAGAAGGTCCTCCTTTTCTCCAAGCCGATGCATACTCGCGTTTCGAAAATCTTTCGCCAGCGCTTGACGTTGGATTTGCGCTGGTTGCTGCTCGCCGTCGTCGCCTGCGGGACCCTCACGCAGATCGCCGCGGCCCAGCAGTCGACTCCGCCGCAGGGACAAGAACTCAAGCCGATTCTGGAATACATTTCAACGGCCTGGGATACGCTCACGCGTTCCGTAACAAATTGCCAGAGCCTGGTGGACCCCAAGATGAAGGTCGCCCCGGTCTTGTATTTTCCGGCGGGCATGGCCGAGCCCGCCGCGGCACGAAAACTCTCCAGCGAGTGCAATGTGCAGATCGAGCACCTGCCGGTTGAGATCCGCCGACTCGGCGACGTCGATACCAGTAAGATCCAACCCCAGGGCCTGCTCTACCTCGAGAACAAATACGTCGTTCCGGGGGGCCGTTTCAACGAGATGTACGGTTGGGACAGCTACTTCATTATTCGCGGGCTGTTAAGGGCGGGGCGCGTCGAGCTGGCGCGGGGCATGGTGGACAACTTCTTTTTTGAGGTGGAGCACTATGGAGCGATGCTCAACGCGAACCGGACCTACTACCTGAGTCGTTCGCAGCCGCCTTTTCTGAGCTCTATGGTCGTGGACGTGTACGATGCGCTGGAGAAATCAGGAAACCGGGATCCCGCCTGGCTCGCCAGAGCCGAGACCGATCTTGAAAAAGACTATGAGATGTGGAACCGCGATCCGCACCTCGCGGGCGACACTGGCTTGTCGCGTTATTACGATTTCGGGGAGGGCCCGCCCGCCGAAGCTGTGCAGGACGAAACCGGCTTTTACCGCAAGGTCGCTACGTATTTCTTCTTTCATCCCGCCCAAGCGGACAATTACATTCTGGAGAATCTGCCGGGAGTGGAGCAGCCGGTTGCGGGCGCTTCCTATACGCAGCAGGTGTGCGACGTTTCCTCGACGATGGCGCGTGCGGAGTGCGAAAAGCGGCGGGAGTTCAAGCTGAGTTCCGACTACTACAAGGGCGACCGGTCCATGCGGGAATCAGGATTCGACGTTAGTTTTCGTTTTGGGCCGTTCGGGGCTGCAACTCACCACTATGCGCCGGTGTGCCTGAACAGTTTGCTTTACAAAACCGAGAAAGACCTGGAGCAGATCAGCCGCCGGTTGGGGCATACGGCCGCCGCCGAAAAGTGGGGCAAGCGTGCCGAACAGAGGAAGAACCTGATCGCGCGCTATCTCTGGGATGAGAAGTCGGGATTCTTTTTCGATTTCAACTTTCAGACCGGGCAGCAATCGTCCTATCGCTACGCAACGACTTTCTATCCGCTGTGGGCGGGGCTGGCCACGCCCGAACAGGCGAAGGCTGTGGTGAAGAACCTTTCTGCGCTGGAGAAGGCTGGGGGCCTGGCGATGAGCACCGAAGACACGGGTGCGCAATGGGACCTGCCGTACGGATGGGGAAACGTTGAAATGCTTGCCATCGAAGGACTGCGGCGTTATGGTTTCGATGCCGATGCCGATCGCATCTCGTATGAGTTTCTGTCGATGGTGGCGGAGAATTTCCGGCGGGATGGGAACATCCGCGAAAAGTACAACGTAGTCACCCGATCTTCTGAGGCGCACGTGGAAATGGGTTACCAGATGAACGTGGTGGGCTTCGGTTGGACGAATGCGGCATTCCTCGAATTGCTGCACGGCCTGCCCAAGGACATGGCGGAACGTCTGGGGAGAGAGCAGGCCCAACCGCCACCAGCGGTAGCGAAATAAGGAAGTTTCTTAGGGAGTTCAGGGGCGCATTTCAGTAGGGGCATCCTGTTTGGTTTGCAATTGCTCCGCTAACTTCAACTCAATTTCGGCTTCCTCTTTCTTCCCCATGTCGCGATAGGCCTGACCCAGCAGATGATGAGTCATGGGATTATTCGGGTCCATAGTCGCCGCCCTCTGCAAGGCGCGGACGGCCAACTCGAACTCACCTTTCTTTTCCAGAACCTTCCCCAGCAGGATATAGGGGCCGGTGGAAGTGGCATCGAGCCAGATGGAGCGCTGCAGCAGTCTTTCCGCGTCTTCGAATTTTTGGATGCGGGAATAGGCGTCGGCCAGCTTGTAGTAAGTGGCGGCGTGGCCGGGATTGATCGCCAGTTCTTTCTGAAACTCCGCGATGGCTTCTGGAACCCGCGATTTGTAGATAAACAACTCGCCGAGCAGGAAGTGAGCCAGCGGAAGCTTGGGGTCGAGCGCTACGGCCTTCTGCCCGTATTCTTCCGCGATGGGATCGAACTCCTGGCGAAAGAGCATGCGAGCCGTGAACAGATAACTGGCGGCCGAGTCGGGCGGCACGTCGAACATCTTGGCGAATGCGCGGCGTGCCTGGGGATAATCCTTGGTTTGGATATAGCAGATGCCGAGGATATAGGCAGCGTCGACATTGGCACGGGGAAACCAGGCCTGCACTTTTTCGAGCAGCGGAATCGCCTGCGCGGGATAACCATTCAAGTAATAAGAAAGGCCCAGCAACTGCGCGGCCTCGTTGTTATCGGGATCGGAAGCGACTGCCGACTTCAGACGCGGGATGGCTTTTACGTAGTCGCCTTTCTTGTAGTAGGCGGTGCCGATTTCCAGGTCGAGCCCTTTCATGCCGGGATTGCTGGCGGCGAGAGCCTGCAGTTCGGCGATGGCCTCGTCAACCTTGCCCTGCTGCATCAGGCCGCGGGCGCGGGAAAAATCGGAATGGGTGGAGAGCGATGGAGTCGTTTGTGCGCCGGGCGCGTCTATTGCCGGCTGCTGAGCTGCAGACGAGCTCACGGAGATCACACAGCCCAGGAACCCCAGGCAGCATAAGAATAAGAACGGCAACCTCCGAAAACTGCTGGCGAGAAGCATAGCGAGACTAGAGTACAACGAGACTGGGCGCAACATCGAGAGCGACAGCGAGAGGCGCAACCTCGAGACTCGAGTGCCTCGGCTGCCTCGCGCATGCGGGGCGGCGTGGTTCGCGGGAAAAATTAAGAGGGAGCCTCGAAAGGCTCCCTCTCACAGGCTTACTCCGGCGACCTAGAAGTTCACCCGCAGCGCGAACTGCAGGCCTCGCATGGTGGCTCCAGCCTCCAAGTCGGTAATCTGACCGTTGGTGCCACCTTGGCAGTCGATGCAGGGGTTGGCGCCATTATTTCCGCTGAAGGCGAATACCGGGTGGTTAAACACGTTAAACGCGTCCATCCGGAACTGGCCCCTGACGCGCTCGGTGATGGGGATATCCTTGGTTATCGACATATCCGAATAGAACCCGCTCGGTCCACGGAACGAGTTGTAGCCGATGTTGCCGAGGTTCCCAACACCGGGATCCGTAAACGGTCCGCCCAGAGCCGTGAGCGGAGTGAAGTATTGTCGAACGGGATTTCCGTTCGCCGGGTGAAGAAGCGGCCCTACGCCCATGTGGAAGGATCCAGACCCTTTATTCGGCCGGCATATGCCGACGTCTTGTTCGGGGCCGCATTCATTAAAGCTGGGCGTCCAGGGCAGACCGCTGCTCCAATTGGTGTTGTTGGAGAGCTGCCACCCACCGACCACGTAGTCCAGAGCGCGGCTGGCATTGCCAAGGAACTGTTTACCCTTGCCGAACGGCAACTGGTAAATCGGAGTGAAGACCCATACCTGATGGCGCACGAAATCGTTCGGCCCATACGAAACGGGGTGACTGATGGCGTAATAGTTGCTGTTGTAAGCGTTTGCTATCGCGTAAGTGTAATGGGAAATAAACTGCAGGCCGCGACTGAAGCGCTTATCCACTTTCACATAAAACGAATTGTAGTTGCTGCTGGCATCGTTGCCGTAGTAGTTCCCTAGGTCGTCGGGGATGCCCGTACAAACGCCAGCTGAATTCTCGCGGCACAGGGGCCTACGCGCGCTAGCGGTATAGTCCACCCCAGTGGCCGGATCAATCGCGTGGAAACCAAACATGGAAACCGGGTTAATGTCATAATTCGGGCCGTCCCCCGAGAACCCGTGGGACCCCTTGTTGCCCACGTATGCGACTTCCGCCGAGATTGTGTTGGTCACCTGACGCTGCACCGTAAGGTTCCACGCGTCGAGCGTTGGGAGTACCTGTTTGATGGGACGGATGTGCACACCCGAGTCCTGGCCATTCAGGCTGGCGAAAGTAATCTGCCCGTTGGCTGGAACCGCAGGAAAGACAGGCGCAGTGGGACCCGCCGCTAAATTGAAGAGCGGAATGAAATTCGGGTTGGCACCGGCGATCACAGCGGACGCATCGATGTTCTGCTTGATCAGCACGGGAAGGTTCTGAGTTACGGTGTGCCCGAAGTTCGATCCAAAAACGCCCATGTCATAGCTACGCCCGTACCCCATGCGCACCACCGTCTTCGGAGTTACCTGGTAGGAAATCCCGAAGCGCGGGGCGAACGCGTGGAGCGTATTCTGCACATTTCCGTTCAAGCCGTAGCCGCCTTCGCCGGCCACGCGAATGACGCCGGTGCCGCCATTGTCGACGATGTTCGCGAAACCACCGTAGTCTTTGGCCAGCACTGACTCAGGGAAATAAATCTCCCAGCGCAAGCCATAACTCAAGGTTAACTTGGTGGTGAGACGATAGCTGTCCTGGCCGTAAAAGAAAAAGCGCTTCTGCCGTTCGGCGGCGTTGTTGGGGTTGGTCAGCGCCGGATTTGTGACATAGCGGGCCAGCGACGTCACATCGCCGAGGAGGAAGGTGGCGAGATCCAAGCCTCCAACCCCTTGGTTCGAAGTCGCCTCAGGACTAAAGTTGTATTCGCCGGTGCGGTTATTGTCGCTGGGAATACGTAAATTTCTGGCGTAGCGTATGTCCGCCCCAAACTTAAAGATGTGGTTGCCTTGGGTCTTGGTCCAGTTGTTGACGAACTGGAATTGATCTTCCCTTTCCGTCAGAGGACAATTGCAGCGAGCCACACCCAGCCCATCGCCGAAGCTTGAAATAACGGAACCGTTACCATTGTTCGGAGCGCCACCGTTCCCGGTAGAAGGATCTGAACCCAGCTGGAATGCACCCAACCCTGCTGTCCTCGGGTCGCTCGTGTTCGCGTTAGGAATTCCGAAAGCGGTCATAGGAGTGCCGCCGTCCGGCTTCATGGTCTGGGGATTGTACTTAAGCCAGCCAAACCTGAAGTCGGTAATCATGGTGGGATTGAGGGTCTTGGTGAAACCCGTCGCCAAGCTGTAGTTATGCGTAATCGAACTGCCTGCCAGTCCCAGCAAGCCGGAACCTGGCCCGCCGAGGGCGCCCAAGGTTCCCGTCCCCGACAGTTTGAAGTAGTCAAGGCTGAACCGCCCGAACAAGTTCAGGGATGGACTGAGTGTGTCGTCGATGCGGGTATCGAAGCTGTTCTGACTAAACGGACCGGATCCCGACCCCAGGAAGTTGTTAAAAACACCGGTGGTCAGGGGCGCTGGGAACAAGGCCAAAATCTTGGCCGCGGGCGTTGGCGCTCCGGTCCCATCCTCAAGCCTGGCAATCGGGATACAGTTGCCGGTGCATGCGCCACCTGGTCCGAATATCGCGCGAGCACCGCCTTCTCCAACGTTCGTGCCGCTAGCTGGGTCATAGGCTTGCCCGCCTCCTCCAACTCCGGCGGTCAGGTACTCGCTGAGATCGCAAAAGCCAGGAGTGGCACTCGTTGCATTGGTGAGAGGATTGCATGTGCTCTGCGCCCTCGCCGTGGGAATCGTCATTTGGTTCGTGATTCCGTTGGTTTGGCGAGTCGCCTGGAAATCGCCAAAGAAGAACAACTTATTCTTGATGATGGGACCGCCAACGGCGCCGCCGTACTGCTTCCAGCTGGCGTTGGGGATGGACCCCGGTTGGGTGAAAGGATCGCGCGCCTGGAATGAACTACCCCGATCGAAGAAGAATCCGCTGCCGTGAATGTCGTTGCTGCCCGATTTGGTCTGTGCCGTTATGATGCCCGCAACGGCCTTGCCAAATTCTGCGTCATAGCCCTGGACCGAAAACTTGGTTTCGGTTACGGCGTCCAAATTCGGGTTGACAACAATGATACCGAGAATCGGATCTTGATTGTCGGTGCCATCCAACTCGTACGCAGTTCCGCTGAAGTGCTGGCCCTGAACAAAAATTTGCTGGCTGCCTTGCGGATTCTCGGTCGCGGCGTGCCCCCATGCGAGCTTCTGGGTACCAGGCGAAGACAGCTCCAGGTTCGTGAAGTTTCGATTCAGATTAGGCAGGTTCTCCACCATTCTCGAGTCGAATTCGATAGCGACATCAGCCCTGTCGGTCTTGAGCTGTGGAGTTTCCGCAGTTACTTCCACCTGTTCGCTGGTGGAGCCGACTTGGAATTGGCCGTCGACCTTGGAGCCGTTGTCAACCAATACCGTGATGTCCTTAATCTCCAAGGCCTTAAAACCGGCCCCTTCCATCCGAACCGTGTAGACGTCGGGGATTAAGTGGGTCACGGAATAGTTGCCGCTGCTGTTGGTGGTGGTCTGTTCAGTCGTACCCTTGGCTTGGTCCAAGACCGTTATTTTGGCGTTAGCAACGGCTGCGCCCGAAGGGTCGGTGACGGTACCCAGAATGCTGCCGAAAACTGCTTGACCGTATGCTCCGGGCACACAGAAGCTACAGAGAAGTGCGAGTGCCGCCACAGCCGCCAGAACTGACTTCTTCATGGAAGTCCTCCTAAGAATCGCGCTCGCTAGAAAATCGTTGGACCACCCAAGATTCGATTGCCCCCAGACTTGCAGGGAGATGCTTGCACGGGAAGCATGCAAGTCGTAGTACAAAAGCACTATGGGATTAAGTTTCACTAGGTTTCATACCGTTACTGGGTGTAAAGTGTTTCTGTTGCAGTAAGATAAAGAAGCCGGTTACCCCTCTGTCACATGGCTTTGACACGCAGCTACGCCGCCGGGCGGGAGCAATGCTTCCAGCAAATAGATAAGCTTATTAATAGTCATAGCCTGCGGAGCTCGGAATCGCTCTGCAAGCTCCTGCAATATCTGGCGACCCACGCTATCGAGCATCCCGGAATAGCCCTCAAGGAGTACCAGATCGCCACGGAGGTGCTGAGCCGATCTGGCGGTTTCGACCCGCAAAGCGATTCTACGGTGCGAGTGCAGGCGGGACGTCTGCGCGTGAAATTGGAAGAGTATTACTCGCACGAGGGCCCGGACGACCCTGTGTTGGTCGAGTTGCCGAAGGGATCTTACGCACTCACGTTCCAGGTGCGCACCCCGTCGACCAGGCTGAGTGAGGCCACTCCGAGAAGCAACGGAGGCGATCGAAGAACCGCCGTGCGGCCGTCGAACCGTGGCTGGGCAATCGCGGTTATAGCACTCTCGGTTTTGCTGGCGGCTACCTTGGTCACGACCGTCATGTTGCTGGCGGGTCGTAGCCGGACCCAGTCCGGCGCAAAGGAATCCGTTCCGGCCGTCTACCAGGTGTTCTGGAACAGCTTCATCACCGGCCCACAGCAACCGTGGGTGATCTTCAGCAACGGAGCGTTCGTAGGCCGTCCGGAAACTGGCATGCGCTATTTCAACGCCACCACCGACGCGCATGCCCCGATTCTCGATCATTACACGGGTGTGGGCGAAGTGCTGGCGGTGCATGAACTCGACCGTGTCTTCGTGATGTTGAATCGCCAGTTGCGGGTGAAACGCGGCACCCTGTTCTCCCTCGATGATGCCAAGAACAACGATCTGATCTTCGTGGGGTCTCCAGCAGAAAACCTCACCTTGCTTGAGATCCCCAGCACGAGGGAGTTCGTGTTCCGGGTGCTCGATTCCGGCCCGCGCAAGGGAGACTTGGCCGTCATTAATGTGCACCCTCAACCGGGGGAGCCCACGATCGCATTGGCCAGTATGCCCCATCACCCGGTAACGGAGGATTATGCCGTCATCAGCCTGGCGCCTGGACTGGATCCGGAGCGCTCCGTGCTGATCCTGGCAGGGACCACGACGATGGGAACCCAGGCGGCAGCAGAATATGTGAGTCGCCCCGACTCCCTCGCCGCACTGCTGCGGCGGCTGGGAGTGTCCAAGGCGGCCGATCTCAAACCGTTTGAAGCTCTGCTGCAGGTGACAGTGAGGCAAGGCGTTCCAGTGAGCAGCGACATTGTGGCCGTGCGCAAACGGAGCAACTAGGATGTTTTCCCGGGCACCTTGTCCGGGCTCGCGCTCTGAGCCGGCGCGTCTAGGGTCCTCACTAATGCCCAGAGGTGACGGGAGCGTCGAGATGAGGGTCCAGTTGGACGGCTTTCCGGTACTCCTCGCCTGCTTCCTCTTTTAGACCTTTCTGGCTCAGTGCCAACCCCAGTTCGTAATGTGCAAGGGCATAAGAAGGCATGACGCGAATCGCGGCGCGGAACTGCGAGATGGCTCCATCGAGATCTCCGGCGTCACGCAACCGGCGACCGGAGTTGGCGGAGAACATAGCGGCCTGGAGATCGGTTTTCGCCCTGGTCTTCTCGGCGCCGGCTTGGCTTTCGGCCGCAGCTCCGGCGGAGTCGCCCAATTGGCGCAGAACCGCTGCCAGCGTGATGTGAGCGCCAGCGAAATCAGGCTCGAGTTGAATTGCTTCGCGCAAGGCGACAGCCGCTTCTGGCAGTTGATTCATCTGCTTCAAGACCGTGCCAAGCGTGTAGTAGGCCTCAGCGTAGTCCGGACGAATCTGCACCGCTTGCCGCAACTGTTCCGCCGCGCTGGGAAAATCTCCCGACTGCCAAAGCGTGACCCCCAGGCTGTAGTAAGCATCCGCCAGCTTCGGATCGAGACGAATCGCCTCCTTCCATTCGGCAATCGCAGCGGGCAGGTCGTCTGAAAGTTTCAGCGCCAGAGCGAGGTCATGATGCAAGCTGGCTGCTTCCGGATCGAGCTTCAAGGCTGCACGGAACTGCGCCAGGGCGGCAGCGAAATCCGTCTTCTGCAGGTACGCCGTTCCCAAGTTTCCCTGGAAGGCGGCATCGCCGGGGCGAAGCTTTATGGCCTGTCCGAATTCCAGGATGGCAGCGTCGGCCTGCCCGCGCTGCAACAGAGCCAGCGCAAGGTTGTTGTGAGCCTCTGGATCCCCAGGTGCCAGCTCGACCACCTTGGAGAAAGCGGCGACCGCGCGCTCGGGATCACCGCGGCGCTGCAGCAAGAGGCCGAAGCTGGTTTGCGCCGACACAAAATCCGGCTTTAGCCCGACCGCGCGCTCGTAGCAGCGCAGCGCCTCGTCGGGATTGGCTTGGGCTTCGAAGGTTCTGCCGAGGTAGTACCAGGCCGTCGCATCATCAGGGTCGAGCTTGACCGCGTGGTCCAGCTCTGCTTGCGCTTTTCCTGGTTCGCCTTCGCTGGAAAGAGTGACGCCCAGATGAAGGTAAGCCGGCTCGTACTCCGGGTTTATCGTCAGGGCGCTCCGGAACTCCTTCTCCGCTTCTGCCAACCGCGATTGCTGGGCCCAGAGCGAGCCGAGTTCGTCGTGCAGCTCGGCCTGCCCGGGGGCCAGTCGTGTGGCCTCCTCAAATTCACCGGTCGCCTCGCCCGCCTTATGCTGCAAACTGAGCGCCCGGCCGAGGGCTTGGTGCGCCTGCCATTGCTTCGGTGCGAGATCCACCGCCGCGCGGAACTCAACTACTGCTCCGTCCAACAGGCCCTTGGCTTGCAGAGCCTGAGCCAGATAGGCGTGAGCGATGGCCAGCTTGGGGCGAAGACGCACCAGAATCTGAAAATGGGTGATCGCCTCGTCGAGTGCTCCTTGCTCCAGAAGGACCTGGCCGAGCATGTTCTGGGCGTCGGCGCCGTGCGGATCGAGTCGGACCGCTTTCTCAAAAGCAGAACGAGCCGCCTGCAAGTCTCCGCGCTGCATGGCGGCAAGGCCAGTTTGATACGCTCCTGCCGTATCGCCGTTCGCGGGCTTCTGCTGCGCTCCTGCAGCCATGCTGCAGATAACTGCAAGAGCGATCAGACTGGTCGAAAACGGAGAGGGAGGCATCATGGTTGAGGAAAGTTTCGCTCTTGCTCGGAAATCGGATAACACCACCGATTCAGCGGCAGTGCTTCCGGCGGCGTATTTATTTCTCGCGCTGTCGTTTTTAGGATAGCGCAAGTTGCAATGTCAGCGCGTGGCGCAGACGTTGAGAGCTCTCTTATCGCACCGCAGGCTGGGACTCGCTACTTGTTCTGTGGCCGATGGTTGGATGGGACAACCAGCAGAAATCCGCGCGGGCTGCATTGACCAATATCCGCCACGGTCCTAACATTCAAAACTAAGCCATGCAAAACTAAGCCATGCGATTGAAGATTCCGTGCGGTCTGCACTTGGGTTCCCCTCAGTTTGCTTGCCTGGCAACTCTGGCGGCATTCATTGTCTCCGGCCTGGGCCAACAGGCCAAGACTTCCGCGCCAGCCAAGCCGATCGCCAATTTTACGGATGTGGCCGCAAAAGCTGGCCTTACGATGCAGGAAATCTTCGGCGGCGTCGACACCAAGAAATACATCATCGAGACCACAGGTACTGGCGTCGCGATCTTCGACTACGACAACGACGGGTGGCCTGACATTTTTCTGGTGAACGGAACCAGGCTTGGAGCACTTCCTGACGGACCCGCACCCAGCAATCATCTCTATCGTAACAATCATGACGGAACTTTCAGCGACGTCACCGCGATGGCTGGCCTCGGCGCAACCGGCTGGGGACAGGGAGTCTGTGTCGGAGACTACGACAACGATGGTTGGGAAGATCTGTACATCACCTACTACGGCAAGAACCGGCTCTATCACAATCAGGGCGGCAGGTTCACTGAAGTGTCGGAGAAAGCTGGAGTCGCCGGCTCGGGCAAAGCCTGGGGCACGGGTTGCGCGTTCGTCGACTATGATCGCGACGGACGCCTGGACTTAGTCGTAGCCAACTATGTGGACTTTGATCTCGCGGCGGCTCCTGCGCCGGGAGAGCGGCCCACCTGCATGTGGAAGGGAGTGTCCGTAATGTGCGGCCCCAGCGGTTTGCCGGGCGCGAAGAATATTCTCTATCACAACAAGGGCGACGGCACGTTTGAGGATGTAACCACCAAGGCGCATATCGACCGCACCGACGGACATTATGCATTCAGCGTTTCCACGCTGGATTTCGACGAAGATGGCTGGCCCGACATTTTCATCGCCTGTGACAGCACGCCCAGCATTCTCTATCGCAATAACCACGACGGCACGTTCACCGACGTTGCGGTGACAGCGGACGCGGCGTTCAACGAAGACGGCCGCGAGCAGGCCGGCATGGGATCGACGATTGCTGACTACAACGGAGACGGCCATCTGGATATCTTCAAAACAAACTTCTCGGATGATACGTCCACGTTGTACCGCAACCACGGCGACGGGACCTTCACGGATTCGACCTCGGCGGCAGGGCTGGGCTTGTATACGCAATACCTGGGCTGGGGAACCATGTTCTTCGATTTCGACAACGATGGCTGGCCCGACTTGATTCTGGCGAACGGGCACGTGTATCCGGAAGTCGATGCCCACCACTTGGGCAGCAGCTTTAAAGAGCCTCGCATTCTTTACCACAACAATGGTGATGGGACGTTCAGCGATATTTCTGCGTCCGCCGGGACGGGCATTACGACTTCGGCTTCCTCGCGCGGGCTCGCGGTGGGGGACCTGTGGAACGACGGCCAGATGTCCGTGGTGGTAAGCAACATGAATGCTATGCCCAGCCTGCTGGTGAATCAGATCCGGACGCCGAATCATTGGATCGCAATTCGCACGGTAGGGACGAAGTCGAATCGTGACGGAATTGGAGCGCGGATTCTGGTAAAAGCCGGGTCGCGAATACTGGTGGATGAGGTGCGCAGCGGCTCCAGCTACATTTCGAATAGTGATATGAGGTTGCACTTCGGGCTGGGAGCGGTGGCCAAGGTGGAGTGGGTCGAAGTCCACTGGCCGAGCGGACTGGTAGAGCGTTTCGCGGACCTGGCGACGGAAGCTATTCACACCGTGAAGGAAGGATCAGGCACTGCGGTGCCAGCGGAGGCGAAGAAGCGGGGACCGCAATGAATCGCCTGGCACATCATTTCGGTTTCGCGGACTTTGGGCTTGCCGGAAACTGCATGGTGCGGAGAATGCCTTCGCCTTCCTTCACGTAGACCAACTGATTCGCCTTCACGTCCTTGAGCGTGTCGATGTGGCCGCTGGGCCAGCGGATTTCCAGCGTGTCGACTTTCTCCGCTTTTCCCAAGCCGAAGTGAATGCGCAAGTCGTTCTGCGAAATGTAACTGCCGCCGCTACGCACTTCATCGATCTGCTGATGGGGCTTGGTTTCTCCGGGAACATGGGTTACACAGGTGAGGCGCGCACCGATGCCGCTGCGGTTCGACTTAGTGCCAATGGTGCGAATCTTGATCCAATTGTTGCCGAGCCTGGAACTGCAGTGTAAGAGCTGGGGATAGTCGTTGACGGTGTTGACGACAACGTCGACGTTGCCATCGTTGTCGAAGTCGCCGAAGGCGCAACCGCGCGCGGCCACCGGATCGGAAATGCCCGGACCGGCCTGCAGAGAAACATCATCGAAATGACCATTGCGCAAGTTGCGGTAGAGCAATTTGCGCTGGGGGTAACCGGCCTCGGTCTTCAGTTGTTCGACCTCGGGATACACGTGGCCGTTGCAGATCAGAATGTCCGGCCAGCCGTCATTGTCGAAGTCGAAGAAGCCGCAGCCCCAGCCCAGAAACTGAGTGTGTGCTCCCAGACCGGCGGTGAAAGTGGCGTCCTCAAAGGCGCCGCCACCCAGATTGTGGTAGAGCGAAGGAGTATCACCGGCGAAGTTGGTTTTGACCAGGTCCAGGTTGCCGTCCAGGTCATAGTCGGCGGCGGAGACGCCCATGCCGGCTTGTGGTTTGCCGTCTGGGCTGAGGGCGCAGCCGGACTCGATCGCGATGTCTTCGAAGGTTCCGTTCTTCTTGTTGTGATAGAGAGCACTGGCGGTGGAATCATTGGCCACGTAGATATCGGGCCAGCCGTCGTTATCGAAGTCGGCAGTGAGGACGCCGAGACCGTAGGTGCTGTTGGTGCGGAATATGCCCGCGGCCTCGGAGACGTCGGTGAAAGTGCCATCGCCGTTATTGTGGTAGAGGATGTTCCTTCCGCCTTGAAGGCCGGGTGGGCCGCAGGCGACCATCACGCCTTTGTAGAGACAGGGGCCGGATTCGGGAACAGGCGCGGTGGCGAGATCCATGTCGATGTAATTGGCGACGAAAAGATCGAGGCGGCCGTCGCGATCGTAATCCACGAAGGCGCAACCGGTGTTCCAGCGGGTGCCTTTGCCGGCCACGCCTGCTTTCTGGCTCACGTCGGTGAAGGTTCCGTCGCCGTTGTTGTGATAGAGGACGTTCTTGCCGTAGTAGGTGACAAAGAGATCGTCCCAGCCGTCGTTGTCGTAGTCTCCGACGCAAACGCCTTGTCCCCAGCCAGAGTGCGCGAGCCCGGCTTTCGCGGTTACGTCGGTAAAGGTGCCGTCGCGATTGTTACGAAAAAGATGCGAGGTAGGCTCGCTGCCCGCGGGGAACCCTTCCAGACGCCAGCCGTTCACGACGAAAATGTCGAGCCAGCCGTCGTTGTCGTAATCGTAAAACGCAATCCCGCAACCCGTGGTTTCGAGCAGATACTTGTTCTTGTGTTCTCCCCCGAAGAAGGTTTTGACGTTCAAGCCGGATTCGCGCGCGAGCGCGACGAAGCTGACGCCGAGATCGGAAGAAGAGGTCGGCGGCGGTGCGGCATCTTTCTGACTCGCTTTTTGGCGCGAAGCCACGGAAGCCCGCAACCAGCGGGGACAAGCCATTCCCAGGATGCCTTCGAGGGACAAGACCAGCGCGGAGCGGCTGAAAGACTTCAAAAATAAACGTCGTGAAGGGAACAAGAGGTCGCTACCTGGCCCGTTCGGCTCGTGCTAGAATTCGCCCCTACTTCTTATATTCAGTGAACCCTCACTTTGCAAGCTCCGCTGTCAGGTGGATTGATCGGACGGTTGCGCCCCCTCAAGTCTTCAGCATGAGCATGGCGACTTCGCCGCGTCGTCGCTATGAGACATTGCTCTTTTTGCTCGTCGTCTCCGTCGCGTTTCTGGTTCAGGGTGCGATGGCCCAGCAGTCGCCAAACCTGGAGTTGTCGCGCCCGGTGCGCACATGGGAATTTCTGCCGGTGGTGGGGGCGCGTGCCGGACTGTTCGGCACGGAGTCGGGACGCCTGGAAGCCTGGGTATATCCGCTGAAGATTTTTCGCGCTTTTCATTTGATTTTCCACGTCGGCGGCCGGGCTCTGCCGGCGGAAAGCCTGGCGCGAACGCTCACGGTCCGTCCTGAATCAGCCACACTGCTGTATGCGGGGGATTCGTTTCGTATCAAGGAAACCTTGCTCGTGCCCGTGCAGGAGCCGGGCGCGGTGATTCGGTTGGAGGTTGAAACCGCTGAACCGCTCGAAGTGGAAGCCCGTTTTGTGGGCGACTTCGCGCTGGAGTGGCCGGCGGCGATCGGCGGTACATATGCGGCGTGGGACGCGAAATCGCGGGCAGTGGTCTTCGGAGAGGAGACCAGGAAGTACGCTGCACTGGTCGGTTCTCCGACTGCAGGAGATGTGCACCTGGCCTACGAAACGAACTATTCTTCCGCGGACGAGACCTCGTTTCGCCTGGGCTTGACGAAAAAAGGGCGCGAAACGAAAGTGCTGGTGATAGCGGCTTCCGTGGCCGGTCGTGACGATGCGCAGAAAGTGTACGCGCATCTGGTAGCGTCGTACGAGCAACTGGGGCGCGATTCCGCCGAGTACTACCGCAACTATCTTGCGCGCACCGTCAATCTTGAACTCCCGGACAATGCTTTGCAGCAGGCGTACGACTGGGCACGGATCAGCATGATCCAGGGACTGGTTTCGAATCCCTACCTGGGCACGGGGTTGGTGGCCGGGTATCGCACATCGGGGTCGGGCCAGCGGCCGGGCTTCGCCTGGTTCTTTGGGCGCGATTCACTCTGGACGTCCTTCGCACTGAATGCGACCGGAGATTACTCCACGACTCGCACTGCGCTGGAGTTCATCAGCAAGTACCAGCGCGAGGATGGCAAGATACCACACGAAATTGCGCAGGGTGCCAGCTTGGTTGCGTGGTTCAAGGACTTTCCGTATCCCTACGCCTCCGCCGACGCGACACCGCTCTTCATGATTGCGATGAACGATTATGTGACGCAGAGCGGCGATGTGGCTTTCGCGCGCGAAAAGTGGGACAACCTGTGGAGGGCTTATCAGTTTCTGCGGTCGACGTACGATTCACAAGGCTTCGCGCAGAACTCCGGCGTCGGGCATGGCTGGGTGGAAGGCGGGCCACTGCTTCCTGTGAAGACGGAGTTTTATCAGAGCGGGCTGGGCGTGGAGGCGCTGCGGTCGCTGTCGAACTTGGCGGGACTTCTGGACAAAGACGATGTGAAGAAGGAATTGGCTGCCGAATTTGAGCGTCAGAAGCCCAAGCTCGACCCAGCCTTCTGGTCTCCCGAGACGAAATCTTATGCGTTTGCACTCAACCAGGACAATCAGCGCATAGACGAACCCGGCGTACTCTCAACCGTGCCCATGTGGTTTGGCTTAGCTGACGCCGCCCACGCCGAACAAACGATTACTCAGTTGGCGGACGCGGATCACCAAACTGATTGGGGCATGCGCATTATCTCTTCGCATTCCAGCCGCTACGACGGTTCGGGTTATCACTTTGGGGCGGTCTGGCCGTTGTTTACGGGGTGGGCGTCGGTGGGCGAATACCGGTATCATCGCGATCTTCCGGCGTATTCGAACCTGCGGGCTAACGCGTTGCTGGGGCTTGACGGTTCTCTTGGTCATTTCACCGAAGTTCTTTCCGGCGACTACTATCAGGGCTTCTCGACCAGCTCACCCCACCAGATTTGGTCGGCGGCGATGGTGGTCAGTCCCATGCTGCGCGGACTGTTTGGTTTGCAGGCGGATGCGGAGAATCATCAGATCACACTGGCTCCACATGTGCCGGCGGACTGGACCTCGTTTGGAATTCACAATGTCCAGCTGCAGCAGTTGCGCCTGGATTTCCAATATCACAAGGCGCTGGACAGCATCACTCTCGAGACCACGCGCACCGGTACAGGGGATTGCTGGGTGGAGTTTTCACCGGCGTTCAGTTTGCGCACTAAGGTAGTTTCTGTCGAGCTGAATGGAAAGCCGCTGCCGTTCAAGATTCAAGCGAATGGCGAGGATCAGCATTTATCAGTGCGTTTCACGGTTCGCGGCGGACCAAACAGCATAGTCATCCGGACGAAGAATGATTTTGGGCTGACGCTGTCGAACCACCTTCCGGCGTTAGGCAGCCCCAGCAGCGGCTTGCGGGTGATTTCGAATTCGTGGAATCCTGCACGCGACCAGTTGACGGTAGAAGTCTCGGGCGTGCCTGGCATGGACTATGAGTTGGGCATTTGGAATCCGGGACAGATCAGTTCGGTGGAAGGCGCTGTTCTGACGAAGCAGGGAAACATTCGAATCGAGATGCCCGCAGGGAAGGATGGGGACTACTTGCACCACACAGTAGTGCTACACTTCCGCGATTCATAAGCAAAAAAGGCTGGGAAGAGTTTGAGTTGTTGAGCAGAATAGTTCACCTCAAACCAACACACAGCGAGTTGAGCGCCAGACGAACAGCAGGTTCCTCCACTCCGCCGTCGCTGGCGCTCCGACTCCGGTCGGAATGACATGATGGTGAGAAGTGTGATGAGTCTGTGACGGTGAAGATCAAACTTCCCACCAGAGTTCCGTTTGACCCGGCAAGAACCCTGTGCCACACTGCTGGCGGGTGTTTCCTACCATGCGCCGCTTTGCTGTGCTGTCCTACACCTTCATCCGCAATTGCCTGATGCTCTCGTTTCTGCTCGTGTGCTGCGCGGTCACGATGCTGTCGCAGAGGGCAGTTCCGACGGTGGACAGTGGCTTGCGGGATTCTGCATCCTTCTATAACACCGCTCCCGGGACAGGCATTGTGGTCGCAACCGTGTCTGCGGAAAAAAAGAACGCTCACCTTGATCGCCAGGCGCTGCTTCAATTGATCAACCGGTCGACCCAGACAGCGATTTGGCAGACGACGAACGATATTGTGCAAGGAGCGTTTCAGGACGAGGTTTCGCAAGGGGTGTTTATCAACGTAACCTACGGAGAATACGAGATTGAAGTGAGCGCGGTGGGTTATCTGAGCGAGCGCCGCCAGCTGCAAGTCAATTCCTGGAATCCGGTACAACTAATGTTTACCTTGAAACGCGATTCCGAGGCGATCAACCTTGATGTGCCGGATGTAGGGCTCTCCGCGAAGGCGCGCAAAGTGGTGAAGCGGGGCGTCTCGGCGCTGAAGTCGAACAATTTGAAGGAAGCGGAGAAACAATTGGGCGCAGCTTATCAGTCCGATGCATCGAGTTCGGATGTGAATTTTCTGCTGGGCTATTTGTATTACGAGAAGAGCGATTACGGGCGGGCAGCGGATTACCTGCGTGCCGCGACCAATATCAATCCCAGAAACGCGCAGGCGCTCACGCTGTTGGGACGAGCGGGATTGCAAGAGAAAGACTATCCGGCGGCGCGCTCGGCGCTGGAGCGGGCGGTGCTGGAAGATGGGAATAACTGGCAGCCGCACAATTTGCTGGCCGACACGTATCTGCATCAGGGCAATTACGACCGTGCACGCGACGAAGCGCAGGTGGCGATCGAAAAAGGGAAAGCACTGGCCGGTCCGGCGGAGCTGGTGCTCGGAGAAGCACTGGTAAATTTGGGCAACAATAAGGAAGGGGTGGAGGCATTAAACCGGTTTTTGGAAGAGTCGCCGCGCCATCCCATGGCCGGGCAGGTGCGCGGCTTGATTGCCGAAATTGAAGAACGTGCTGCAAGTCCTGCCGCGGCGGCCTCGGCGGACGCAGGTCCGTCCAAGTTGGTAGGAGTAGACCCGCTCCAGGCTCTTGGCGCTCCGGTATTTTCATTGACGTCGTGGCAGCCACCAGGCATCGACGATGTGAAACTCAATGTCGCCGCGGGAGTCGCTTGCCCCGCCGAGAAGGTGATCGACGAATCGGGGAAACGGGTGCAGGAGTTGGTGGAAGACGTGATGCGGTTCGCCGCGGTCGAAGACCTATTCCACCAAAGACTCGATGCCTACGGGCTTCCCATTCGCACGGAAACACGCAAGTTTAACTATGTCGCTTCGATTTCGGAGCAGCGGCCCGGGTTCCTTTCGGTAGATGAATACCGCGCCGACAAGCTGAACCTGACCGGCTATCCGGACGAGATTTCCAGCACCGGATTTGCGGCGCTGGCGCTGGTGTTCCATCCGCACATGCGCGACAACTTCGAGATGAAATGCGAGGGCCTGGGAGATTGGCGCGGACAGGCGGCCTGGCTGGTGCGCTTCGAGCAACGCGACGACCGCCCCAGCCGCATTCATAGCTACAAGTTCGGAACCCAGGTTCACCCGGTCAAATTGAAAGGACGCGCCTGGATCACTGCCGACAAATTCCAGATCATGCGCATAGAGTCGGAGTTGGTGAGTCCGATGCCTGAAATCCAGCTTGTCAGCGAGCATCAGGTCGTGGAATACGGGCCCATCCCGTTTGCCAAAAAAAATACGACTCTATGGTTGCCGAAGAGCGCGGAAATTTATTTTGAACTCCGCCATCATCGCTACTATCGGCGCCACAGTTTCGATCACTACATGCTGTTTGCCGTGGACTCCGACGAAAAACGGAAAGAGCCCAAGAGCATACCTGCCGATAAACCGAGCGCGAAGGAAGAAAAGAAATCATCGTAGAAACGTAGTTTCTTGGGCCATCAAAAATCCCCGTCGAGTCGCCGTAAGCCGAAATCGCCGGCACCGTTGAGATGGATGTCGAAGCTGGACTGACGGCTGAGGCCGAAGCATGCCGGATATGAATCCCCACAGGGCAGACCAACTCGCAAATCGGAGTGCGGGCGAAAACCATGGGTATAAGTACACTTCAGAAAATCGACGGGTATTTCGGATGTGCGATTTCCTTCCAGGCTTACTGGCTGCGTTTCTAGGGGCGTCAATCGCTTCGTTCGCTCAGACTTCGGCCCGCGCGGCAAGTCCCGACTCCAACGGATACGTGGGAAATCAGGCCTGCGCTGGTTGCCATTCGTCCGTCTACGATTCGTACGCGAAAACTTCCATGGCGCGTGCCAGCGGGCCCGCGCTGGACAACCTGATCCCCGCTGATTTTGTGCACCAGAAGTCAGGCGTCCACTACCGAATTTATGCGGATGCTGGCAAGGTCTGGCTAAGTTTCGATCGACCGAACGATCCCAAGGTGCAGGGCAAGCGCCAGTTGCTCTATTACATTGGCTCGGGACGGCGCGGGGCAAGTTATCTGTTTGCCGTGGACGGGTTTCTGTTTGAATCTCCCGTGAACTGGTACGCGGACCGGCACGTATGGGACATGGCACCGGCTTTCGGCGACGCCCGCCAGATCCCGATGAACCTGCCGGCTTACACCAGTTGCTTGCATTGCCACTTCAGCGGAATACAGGCTCCCATCAAGGGAACGGAAAACCGTTACCCGATGCCTCCCTTTTCCCACTCCGGCGTCACTTGCGAAGCCTGCCACGGACCCGGAGCAGCACATACGAAAGGCGGGGCAATTGTCAATCCCGCCAAACTTGATCCCGCGCGCCGTGACTCTGTATGCATGCAATGCCATCTCGAAGGCAAGGCAGCGATTGAACCGCTCGGGCGGCACGTTTATGAGTACCGGCCCGGCCAACTGCTGTCTGATTACATCCGTCATTTTGTGTTTGCAGACGACCAAAGTCCCGGCCTGGGAGCCGTCGGTCAGTTTGAGGCGCTGGCGCAAAGTGTGTGCAAGAAGAAGTCCGGCGAGGCCATGTCTTGCACCAGTTGTCACGATCCCCACTTCGAACCCTCCGCCGCGGAGCGCATTTCTTACTATCGGGGGAAGTGTCTGTCGTGTCACGGCGTCAAGTTTGGATCCACGCATCACGCTGGCCAGGCCGACTGCACAGCCTGCCACATGCCTTCCTCGTTGAGCCGGGACATCGCTCACACCGAAGTGACCGATCATCGCATTTTGCGCCAGCCAGGGGTCTCTCCTCAGTTCCTGCAGGATGCGAATACAGGGCCGCGTTTACCGCGCTTGATTCGCTTTCCCAGTGCGCAGAAAACCGATGAAGACGAGCGCGACCTCGCTCTCGCTTGGGTGTCATTAGCCGGAAGTGGCGTGACTGCGGCTTCCGAAACCGAACGGCTGCTTCGTTCGGCCATCAAGACATCGCCCAACGATCCCCCGCTGCTCTCCGCGCTGGGATATTCCGCACAGACGAAAGGGGACATCGAGGGCGCTCGCGAGTTCTATCAGAGAGCTCTCGCCATTGATCCCACATTGATCGAAGCGGCAACGAATCTGGGTGTAATCGAGGCCAAGCGTGGACATTTGAGCGAAGCCCTCAGGCTATGGGAGGACGCATTCCAGCGTGCCCCTGGCCAAAGCCGCATCGGAATGAATATCGCTCGGGTGCTTTGCGAGGCTGGGCAGCCCGATGGTGCACGCGATTATGTTCTGCGCGTGTTGGAATTCAATCCCGATCTGCCGGAAGCAAAGAACCTGCTGCAAGGTCTGAATGGCAGTGCTCCAAAGTGTGAGCATTAGGAGGAGTATTGCCGATTTAGAAATAATGGTTGATTCGAGCGTGCCGTCAGTTGGCGAAATAGCCCATCGCACTCATTCACTCGGGCGAGTGGGTTCTGAGATGCCCCGTTTGACACGCGTCGTCACGGACTTTCCGGGGCACAATTGCGGATCGTTAAGCCGCTAGCGTTAAGCCGCCAATGCTGAGCCGCTAACGTTAAGCCGCTAACGACGATGTCGAGGACGACGCCGATCCCGCCGCCTGGCGCACGGCCAATGACAGCATCACGCGCGTTATGCCGCTGACGATCATGCTCACTCCGACCAGGGTTCCGATCGCCCACGCCGCACTCGATGGCCATTGCCGGTAGATCATCAGTCCCAGCAACAGAGTGATGATGCCATCCACCAGCACCCAGGTCGATCCACCCAGCGGGCGCATCGAGAAAAACAGAACGATGTCCAGGATGCCCTCGATCAGGAAGAGCGACGCCAGCAGCAAGGTAAGCGATGCCACGCCCAGCACGGGATGCGTGATCAGGTATACGCCGAAGACGAGATACGCGAGCCCAACCAGAAGCTTCCAGATCATGCTGCCGGCTCCGTGAGCGCGCACGCCCAGCATGACGTGGACCACGCCCGCCAAAACGATGAGCCATGCAACCGCAATGTTGACGGCCACGGCAGCGAGGAAAGGCGAGCCGATCGCGACCATGCCGAAAACCACCAGCAAAATGCCCCACACCATTGATGCCTTCGAAGCCTGACGCACGATGTCGACCGGAGAGGTTTGTGCCATGGAGTCCTCCTTGTTTCAAAACCCAGTTCAAGGCGCACCAATCTTATCGCAAAAAGTCGGCGGATTGTAGGCTAACCGAGCAGATTTCGGGGTTTTCGGGACGGCCCGTAGCCGCCGCACGGGCCCGTCAGCTACACTGACCAACGACCATGACTCGAACCTCTCTCGTCATCTCCGCAATTTTCTGCGCCCTGGTCTTCGCGACTGCAGCCCAAACCCAAACCGCACAACCCAAGAACGCGCCCGTGCCGTTCATGGCGCCAGCGCAGGCATCTCAGGCGGAGCAGGACAATTTCCCTCCGCAGTTGCTCGAAGAACTCTCTGCCATCAAGACGGCCGCGCTGTCTGACGACTATGCCTACCACCAGCTCGCCCATCTGACCGAGAACATCGGCCCGCGCATCAGCGGATCGCTGCAGGCCAAAGCGGCCGTGGAATACGTCGCCGCCGAGATGCGCCAGCTCGGGCTCGAGGTTCATCTCGAAGAAGTAAAAGTTCCGCACTGGGTGCGCGGAGCAGAAACCGCCGAACTCGTTGACTACGCCGACCACACCGCCGGCACTTCACAGAAGATTGTTCTCACCGCGCTCGGGGGCAGCGCGTCCACACCCGCCGACGGCATCACAGCCGACGTGGTGGTGGTCAACAATTTCGACGAACTGAAAGCGCTTGGCCACGACAAAGTCGCCGGCAAAATCGTCCTGTTCAACGAACTGTTCGACAAGCAGAAAGCCGCGGCGGGCATGGCGTTCGCGGCCTACGGTGAAGCCGTACGTTATCGCGGAGCCGGGCCCAAGGCCGCCGCCGATCTGGGCGCGGCTGCCGCGTTAGTCCGCTCGGTGGGCAGCGCCGACTTCCGCCTGCCCCACACCGGATTCACCTTCCCCTCCGGAATTCCCTCCGGTGCCGTGACGGCCGAAGACGCGGACCTGATCGCGCATCTTGCCGCGCAAGGCAAAGTCCGCATGCGGCTTACTCTGACGCCCCAAAAACTTCCGGACGTCACCAGCTACAATGTCATCGCCGACCTGAAGGGCAGTGAACATCCCGAGCAACTCGTCGTGGTCTCGGGACATCTTGATTCCTGGGACCTCGGCACCGGCGCGATCGACGACGGCGCGGGAGTCGTCGTCGCCATGGAAGCGGCCGAACTTCTGCAGAAGCTGCATCTGCGCCCCAAGCGCACGCTGCGCGTGATTGCCTGGATGGACGAGGAAAGCGGCAGCTCCGGCAGCGCGGCTTATACAAAAGACCACTCCACCGAATTCCCCAACCACGTGGCCGCCATCGAAAGCGATTCCGGCGCGGCTCACCCGCTGGGCTTCGAAGTAAAGATGAGTCCGCACGCCGCCGAACTTCTGCACCCCGTGCTGGCCATCCTGCAAAGTTTCGGAGCTAACGCTGTGCAGTCCAGCAGTTATCCACCGGGCGCGGATATTTCCGCGATGTCGGAAGCCGGCGTGCCCGCCCTCGGCCTGGAGCAGGACGGCCGCACCTACTTCTACTACCACCACACCGCCGCCGACACGCTGGATAAAGTAGTCCCCGCCGAGCTCCGCGAAAACGCCGCTGCCATGGCGGTGATGGGATACGCCCTGGCCAGTATGAAGGATCCGCTGCCGCGGTAAACTTCGCGCAAGGCGCGTTGCTTGGAGAGGGCCGGGCTTCCTGAGCCCCGCCATTCAGCCTCTCCGAAAATTATCATCCTTTTCCAAAAGTTGTCATCCCGAGTGAAGCGAGGGATCTTGGTTCTCGCCTGCGCCACCGATATCGGCGCTACAGGCAAACACCTAGGTCCCTCGCTTCGCTCGGGATGACAACTTCTTTCGATACAGGTTTTCGATGACAACTTCTTTCGATGACAGCTTGTTTCGGTGGACAAGGCTTTTTCGCTGACGGATCGTTTCGATGAAGCATCGCTTTGCCATGGCTCGGGAAACCCTGCAGCCCTTGCCCCGGTTGACGCATCTTAATTCGCGCGCTTAAAATCTTCGTTTGGCCTTATGGCCACGGACGCCTCTGCAGAGGGGCGTCCTAAAAGTTTCATGGTCATCATTTATTGAGATCGATTTTTGAGATCGATGCAGAGACTGAAGTGACTTATGGATAAGAAAAAACTGGAATCATTCAAGAAGCGTTTAGAAGTACGGCAGCAGGAATTGCGCCGCACCGTGAACCGCACCCAGGCCGACGGCCGCTCCGCCGACGAAGACACGGCCCAGGACATCGCCGACCGCGCCGCCAGTTCCTATACCAAGGAATTTCTGTTCAGCCAGAGCAACAACGAGCGCCAGCTTTTGCAGATGGTCGATAAGGCGCTGGCCCGCATGCGCGAAGGCAACTTCGGCGAATGCATCCACTGCGGCAAAGAGATCAACGCCAAGCGGCTGGAAGCCGTCCCCTGGACCCGCCACTGCATCGAATGTCAGGAAAAATTAGAGCAGGGGCTGCTCGAGGAGACTTCCCGGTAAGAGCAACCCCTGCGATTCGGTTTAGCGGATCATTTCGCGCACGGCCACGATCCGGTAGGCGAGCGAGCCGTTCAGCGCCTGGGACCAGCAGCTGTCGTAATTAAAGCTAGCTTTACCGCCGCCGTTCCAGGTCATGGAAGGAACGCCGGGAGGGCTGCTGCTGGGCAGCAGGTTCCCGCTGGAATCGTACAAGTTCGCGATCAGCAGGGAGCCGTCCATCACACCGTTGCCGCCGCCGTCCTTTACGACGTTCCCCTTCCCGATGACGAGAATGAGTCCGTTGTAGTTGGGCGTACCATGAAACGTAAGCGTACCGGTGACCAGCAGAATGCCCGCTCCACTCCAGTTGCCGGATAACGAGATGTCCCCTTCGACAACGTTCACCTGGGGATTCGCAATCGTGCCAGGGTTGGCGATGCCGCTAGGGGGATTCGAGGTGGTATAGACATTGCCTTCGTTGCCCGCGATGAGTTCGACGGCACTCACCATATTCTCTAACCCGCCGACGGTGTTCAGGCCGTTCGGGCCCGTACCGAGCGCCGTACTTACGTTGGCAACGCTGGGGCTGCCGGTTCCAGCAGCACCTGTATAACTGGCCGGACGACCGTTGGCGTCGCCCGTCAGCGTGGTCACTGCGTTACCGGTAGTACCGCCCAGAGCGGCTTGGTTGGTTGCCACCGGACAGCCGGCGCCGGCATTGGAGCCCTGGTCTGTATCGATCCCGCTTACCGTAAACGCGTTGGAACTAGGCGCGCTGAAGTTGACAGCGGGCATGAGGGAGGGATTCGCGCCATCGAAAATCATGGGACCGGGCAACGTCGGAAACGTGACTGCGGTAGCCTCGGCCTGGAGCATGCGACGCGAACCACTCGGCGTTACCGCCAACGTGGTCATGACGTACACCGGCTGGTAATTGGGATTCACCGCCTGGCAGGTTGCCAATGCGGTCCCTGCAAAGGGGGTCGTTGTAATTTCATTCGATCCGGTCCAGCAGACCAGTTCCGCGTTGTCGGTGGTTACTCCGTCCACCGTGCTGGCGGTGGTTGAGCCGGAGGAAGTCTTGTTGGTCTTCAGGTTGATGCGCGTCCACTTCCAGGGAAGTACCGGGACAGCCGCGTAGGCGGGGCTCGCCACGGTCGTCGCGTTCGACGTGTACCACGTGCCGCCCGCCGGTACCGGCGGGTTGCCGCTGCAGGCGCTGCCCATATTCGTCATTTCGGTGCAGATTTCGTCGTCCGGATACGCTGTGCCATTGGTGATCCAGGGCGTGTCGGTCTCACCGCCCTTAGGATTCAGAACGTACACGAAAGCGCCCGCGTTTCCCGGCAAAACGGTGGGAAGGCTGCCGCTCAAGGGGTTGCTGGAGGTGGTGCGGAAGCGGTCGCGGATTTCCTCCATCCCGGCCTTGGCGCCAAACAAAGCGGTCTGCTCATCGCGAAAATTCGCGCTGGTGCTGGTTTCGGTATTGGTCAGCATGATCATGCCTGCACCAATCGCTGTGATCAGCAGTAGGGTAAAGATCGCAACCAGCAGAGCGATACCGCTTTCGGACTTCCGTCGATTTGTTTTAGAAATTCTAGTCATAGGTTTTATCCTCATTGGCAGCTCATGGGTGGAAGTCCACTCGCCGCCATGGAACAGTTGTTCAGCGAAACTTCTCCTTCAAAACTGGTTTGAATGGCCTGCCCGGTCTTGGGATCGAGCACCGCGTTATTCTGGATGGTCAGCGAAATATGAATCGTCTTCACCGTGGCCAGAACCGCCCCGTTGCTGTTGATGTCGGCGGGAAGGGCCGTAATCTGGTTCCCGTTGGAATCGAAGAAGGTGAAAATGGTGGTGGTCGTGAGGTCGTTGACTTCCGTTCCCCAGTCGGCCGCAGCCTGTCCCGTCAGCGGATTCGCCGTCACTTTCGGAACCGCGCTGCGCTGCAGACAAAGCGGGCACGCGCCCGAGCCGTTGATCATGTACTGCACGCTCTGCACGACTCCGGTACCGTTGATATCGCCCTCGAACCAGATCGAGGTGGCGCTGATCTTCACCAGCCCCACGGCCACGCGGGAATCGGAGATGGTCGGCGCAAACGATACGATTCGCCCGTTGGGATATCCGATCTGGTTGATGTCGCGGAAAAACTGATCCACAAAGTCGCGGGCTTCGTCGAAGTTATCGACCTTGACCTGCTCGGCGCTGATGCGCTGCGAGGCCGTCCCCAACTGCGAAAGAATGGCGCCGGTCACCACCGCAAGAATCGCGATCGCGATCATCAACTCCACCAGCGTCGAGCCCGATTCGCGCGCAGCGCGGCGATTGATATTGATAGGGGTTTTCATGGCTTATGTTCCCATTCCTATGACGGTCCGAATCGTGGTCACCGGAGCAAAAATCATCCGGTTATTCCCCGCGGACTTTAATTGCGCCGAGACGGTCAGGAGTTTCGCGTAGGAGGAATTCGTAATCGCTTGAACATTCCAGCGCACATCGTAAGTCGCTTGATGGCCGTTGGTGTCGCAGTCGGTGTAGTTCATTTGATAGTTCGCGACGGTGGCCGCAGTGAAATCAATGTCTCCCGACGTGGTAACCGCCTCCCCGCCTGGACTCGTGCTCACGTTGTAAGCCGTGTTGGTGCAGTCCGTGATGGTCACGATGGTGTTCGTGCCGGCGGGAAGGGCCATCATCCGCTCGGTCACGGTTTGCGCCAGGACGGTGGAATTGCTGAGCTGTTTGCTGGCCGCGTCGCCGCCGATCGCCCGCACCACCAGAGCCATCGATCCCACCACGCCGATCGCGAGCACTACCATCGCGATCATCAGCTCGATGAGCGTCATGCCACGCTGTTGGCGGCGCGACGTCGAATTCTTTTTCGTGAGGAAAATCATTGCCATGCGGTTCCACTCCACACAATCGTTTTGGTTCTGCCGGCCCTGGTCACTACCACGCCTGCCCAACTAGTGCTTCCGCCCGGCCGCTGGGTCTTGAGGTAGTACACAAAATAGCCAGCCGCCGGTGTGCTGCACACATTCAGGATGTAGGCACAGGGCAGGCCGCGCTGCGAGTAAGCCAGAGTTGTCGCATTGTCGTAAGTAGTGCCTGCGGTGTCGCCGACCAGAACATACGGAGTGGGCGCTCCACCCGTGCCCGAGGGCGCTCCGCTAGCCATCGTCACCGTCGGACTGAATGTAAGCAGCGGCTCCCCGGTCTCCCACACACCGTCATTGTTCAGGTCGATAAAGGCCTCGTCCGCGCCGGTTACCGACCGGTAGACGATGGGGTACGTGGCGTTCTGTCTTGCCGACTGCAGCCTGGCCCGCTGCATGAATCCGGAAAGATCGGTGGCTGCAGACTTCAGCCGAATGTCGTACATCGCAGTAAGGAAACTGGGAATGGCGATGGCCGCGATCGTAATCGAAATGGCGATGACAATTACGAGCTCGAGCATGCTAAACCCGTTCGCGACAGGGAACGCTCTCCCTGTGCGCGGGGCCGTGCTGCGGGCTGAAATATGCGAGGATCTCTTGAACATAGCTTCGGTAACGCCTCAAAGGACGGAATTCACCGTCCTGACTACCGAGCAGAATAGCAGTCGCTGGAATTGGCGATAGATAACGAAAGTTATCGTCGGGGCATGACCTTCGCGGACTCAGATCGGTCCGCTGGGAGGGGTTACTTTATGAAAACAAAGGGGATATCTACGATCCGGCTTCGGTATCACGCACGGAAATTCCCCGAACGCAGGCACGGCCGCGCCCGTGATTCTTAGAAAGCGCGGCTGGCGAACGACATCTAAAGCGGAGCCCAGGCTTTTCGGCGCTGTCTTTTTCACTCCTTAATTCGTTGGTTTCTTGGTTTCATCTTCGGGCGCTTCCGCGCCCGGCATCACTTTCTTCAGCGGAACCTTGCGCTGCTCCTCCAGTTCCGGATGCGGCAACGGTTTGCGGGGCAGCATCTGGTCGCGCATCGCCGTGTTGTAGACGAAGATGGCTTCCACCGTCGCGGCCTGCGCCAGATCTTCGGGTTGCAGGCGCTCATACGTGTCCTGGTTGGAGTGGTGCGTGCGCGTGCCGTAGTCCAGCTGATCCTGAATAAACTGGAATCCCGGCACGCCAACTGAATCAAACGCTTCGTGATCGGTGCCGCCCGTGTCCCGCATGGTGATCGTGCCCACGCCCAGATCTTTCAGCGGCTCCATCCACTGCGCGAAGATGGACGCGACCGCGGCATTCTGCTGCAGATAAATACCGCGCACTTTTCCCGTCCCGTTATCCAGATTGAAATATCCGGAAATCTTCTGCTGCTCCGGTTTCAGTTCGATCGGGCCCGCCGGCTTGCGCAGAAAATCCGGCAGCTTCAGTTGCTCGGGCGTGGTTGAAAGCGGCACGAATCCAAAGTGTTGCTTGACGTATCCATACGACCCAAATTCCCCTTGCTCTTCCCCCGTCCACAATCCGACGCGGATGGTGCGCCGCGGCTGCACATGCAGCGTGTTCAGGATGCGCATCACTTCCATGGCCACAATGGTCCCCGCGCCGTTGTCGGTCGCGCCGGTCGCCGACGCCCACGAATCCAGGTGCCCACCCACCATCACCACTTCGTCTTTCAGCTTCGGATCGGTACCGGGAATTTCCGCAATCGTGTCAAACCCGTGCTCATGATCGCCGGTGAATTCGGTTTCCACATCCATCTCGACCGAAACCGGCACGTTCGCCTTCAGCAGGCGGTAGACGCGGCCGTAACTTTCAATCGCCATCACCACAATCGGCAGCGGCTCGGCATGTTCGCGCTGGTAGGTGAACCAGCCCATGCCGCCACCGCCGTCGTCGAAAATCGTCCCGCCCGATCCTCCGTTGTTACGCCCGTCGCGGCTCGGCACTACGATCCCCGCCGCATGCTCGGCGGCGAAAAACGCTCCCGCCTTCTCGCGAAATTCCAGCCGCTTGATGAATGTCGTGAAAAAATCTTCCTGCTCGCCCACGTGTACCGGATATTCGACGGTGGTTTTGAGATTCGCGTCGTCGCGCCGCTCGAACAGCGGCTTGTCGACCGGCTTCACATCCCTCATATCGCCGAAGAAAATAATCTTCCCAGCCAGCTTGCCTTTGTACTTTTCCAGATCCTTCTCGTCCTTGGCATTCAGCCAGATCGCCGCCCCACTGACTGGACCATGACTCGACGCCGACCAGGGCAGGGCCTGCGCAATGAACACCGCCGTATCCGGCGCGGACATGCGCACCCAGGTATTCAGCTGCCGCCAGCCCATGCCAAACTCGCCCCAGTCTTCCAGATGCGCATTGCTGCATCCCATGGCGGTGAACTGGTCGCGCGTCCACGCATTGGCCCGCTTCAGATTCGGAGACCCGGTCAGCCGCGGCCCAATTCCATCCGTGAGCCCGGAAGCAAACTCCATCACATGCGAATGCGCCAGCCCCTCGTCGCGGATGCGCTGGTACATGGCGTAATCCAGTGTCTCGACCGCGGGTTGCGCCATTTCGTACGAAGGCTTGCCGGCTTCGTCGCCCTTCGCATCTTTTTCTTTGGATTTCTTGTCGGCCGCTAATCCTTGCAGGCTGAGGCACAAAATCACTACGACCGTTGAGAACAACATTCTGTGCGATGACATTTTGCGATTTCCTCTCCCAGAACGGAAGACGCAGAGTAGCAGAAGCTCCCTGCAGTGTGAAAGATGAAACCACGAAACGACCGTGGCGACTGCCGCACAAACCACGTCAACGGAGATCGAGTGTTACGTTTCGCTGGGGACACACGGCTAAGAAGCTCGAATTACTTCCAGATGCAGATGGTCTGGTCCGTCCTGAAACATACGATCCATGCGCGCTCCGGAGTTCTTCACCAGCGCGTCATTCACCGCCTTCGCGGCCGCTGGATTCCGGAACTGAGGCGTGGGATTATTCCTGGGGTAGCCGACCTTGTAAATATCTGCGCTGGTCTTCACCGGCAGAAACACGTCTTTGTCGGGCATTGGCGGTCCCTGCGCCCGCACACTGGGCCGCGTGAGCCCCAGGGCATAAAGACCATTCGGCAGGGCTCCAATCACCTGCGTAATACCCGCAATGGTGTTGTCTACGTTATCCCCATTGATCAGATTGATGGGCGACGACCCGAACTGTTGGATGTCCATGGCAGAGCAAACCGCCGTACCATCGGCCTGCACTTTTCCGTGCGGGCCCTCGTCATACCTCATCAGGCTTAGCAGCGTGAGTTTGGCAGCCTTGGAAAGGGCAACCAGAACCGGAAACATCTGCCCCGCCAACGCTACGGTACCGTCAGGTGTTTCCAGGTAGCCCGCCTGACAGACCGCGGTAAGCTGCTGCGTGGCTCCCACAATCTGGCGGGACTGTACGGCGGCCAGCAAATCGCGCTTATCGTCAACGCTGCCCGGGCTGTTCGGTGGGGTGGTGAAAATCAAATCCACCCAACTCCAGGTTCCGCTGCCATCGGCGCGCGCTTCGATCCTCACCTTCCCACTTACGCTGCTGGAGATGTTCCAGACTCGGCAGTTCCCGACGATCTTGCCCGGTTGAGCGGTCACGCCAGGGTATGTGCGCGTGGGGTCGCGGGGATCGACCGCGACCACGTCCAGTTCTTTCGAGTTGAAATCTAAATATCCCCAAAGGGCGATCGCGAACGACGATCTCACCACTCCCAGAGCTTTGCCGGAAATGTCATGCCCGCTGGGGAAACCTTGAAAATTTGCCATCGTCTCAACCTCATCCGCGACGAAAACGCCTGATGGTCGCACGGGCTTCGCCCCTAGGTCAAGATGGCTGCTCCCCTGTTAGGGCACCCGGTGAGTGGCCGTTACATTGCTCAAAGACGCGATCAAATGTTCCGCAATTCCATCGGTTTTCGATAGAACCTCTTTGATTCCGGCGGCGTGCGCATCCTCGGTCAGTTGCGCGCCATCGTGCAGCGTGATCATCAGCAGGGTCGTCCCAGGGGCGATTCGGATAATCTCCCTTGCCGCCCGCAGACCGTCCATCACGGGCATCTGCCAGTCCAGAATCACTACTTCCGGGTGCAGCAGCCTGACCTGCTCGATCGCAATCAGGCCATTCTCGGCCTCGCCGCATACCTCCCAGTCAGTATTTTGCTCGATACAGGAGCGCATTGCGTGACGAATCAGTGCGCTGTCGTCTACGATCAAGATTCCATGGGACATAGCAACCTCCTCAAATGCCTTGGCAGGTTGCTGGCCGGGCCGATTCGTACGAGACGACGGACGGCGACAGGAAAGGCAACTGGGTCTACCCTAGTCCTCGGGCACGCCCAACCCAATACAGGGAACAATGTACGCTACCGCGCATAATCATTGTGGCGCCTTCTGCGTGCATCTCGCGGGCCCACCCAAACCCCTTGGCCTGCGGCAGTCATCTCGTCGTGCGACCGACCCGCGATTTTTTCGAAAAAAGTGCATTTTTCAGGGTTTTCCTGAGGCCAGCGATGCGTTATTATTACGTTGCTGGCTCTGCATTTCCGCAGCCTGCCCTTTCGCCACCTTGCTTTGTGGGACTCCAAAGCTGAGGCTACGAACATGAAGATGAATACCTCTCTTCCTTCTTCATCATTATTTTCTTCATCATTTTCTGCTCGGCTCTCGTCCAGCACAGCTCTGCGCTACTTCTCCGCCACCGCTGCGCTTTTAGTTGCTGCTCTGGTGAGTCGCGCGCTGACTCCGCTGGCCGGTGACCGCATCATCTACATCCTGCTCTTCCCCGCAGTCGCCTTCTCTACCTGGTACTGCGGTATTGGGCCCTCGATCGCCGCAACCGCTCTGGGGCTGCTGGCGGCGACTTATGGATTCACTCCGCCGCTACACTCGTTTCATATTCTTTCCCCGGACGAGTCGGTTCCCGCGCTGCTGTTCCTGTTCTCTGCCGTCGCAGTCATGGCGATGGGAGAAACGCGCCGGCGTCATAACGAAAAACTCCGGCTCAAGCAGGGAGCGCTCGAAGCTCGTGTCCTGGAACGTACCACCGATCTGGCCACCGCCAATCAGAGTTTGCGCGAACTCTCGGCCCGCCTGCTCCAGTTGCAGGACGACGAGCGCCGCCACATCGCCCGCGAGCTCCACGACAGTGTGGGACAGATGTTGGCGGCTCTCACCATGAACCTATCCGCGGTCCGGCTCGACGTCGATCGCCTCACCAAGACCGCCCATGCATTGGAAGATAGCGAAAGCCTGGTCCAGGAAATGAGCGCCGAGGTCCGCACCATTTCCCACCTGCTTCATCCTCCTCTGCTGGATGAAGCGGGTCTGTTGTCGGCCCTGCGTTGGTATGTCGAGGGATTTGCCGCCCGCAGCAATATCCAGGTTGATCTTGACCTTCCGGACAGCTACAAGCGCCTGCCGCGCGAGTCGGAGACCGCCATTTTCCGCGTGGTGCAGGAATGCCTGACCAATATTCATCGCCATTCCGGAAGTTCCGTGGCCACGATTCGCCTTCGTCAGCGCGACCATCTGGTGATGGTCGAGATCGAGGACAAAGGCAAGGGCATCCCGCCGGAGAAGCGCGAGCAATTGGCCGCCGCGGGCCCGGCCGGAGTTGGCATCCGCGGCATGCGAGAACGGCTCAGACAGCTGGGTGGCCGTCTCGAAATCAATTCCAACGAATCGGGCACTGTGGTCACCGTCCGGCTCCCCATCCCCGAACCGTCGCAGGCCGACGCCACGACCACCGCCGACACGCCCTCGCCCGCTGCCGCGTAAAATCGCGTCCGGCTGCGCCATTTCTTGCGTCCTTTGGAGAAAGCCTGCCCGGCTTTGACTGGGAGAGGGAAGATAAGACTAGAAATGCAACGTGCTTTATCCGGATGCACCCGATCGCAAGCTCGTCCGCGACCGCAATCCGTCTTGACCAGAGTTCCGTTTACGTCTCCGACTTGGACTGACGCTTGGTGTTCTCGCAGTCCAAAGCGTTTGGCCTCTGATTCCGTTAATACCGAAAGCTCCGCGCCCGGGTCGAATCTGTTATGAAGGCGCAGCTCATTCAATACGCAAGGCCCGTACGGGGTCGATTGAGGCCGCTCGCCATGCCGGAATGATGCCAGAAATCGTGGCCGCAAGCACCAGAACTCCAATGGCGATGGCAATGACCGGCATGTTCACGCTTGTGATCTCATAAAGCTGTGACTTGACGTACCGCACGCAGAAGATTGCCACCGGGATACCGATGGCGAGGCCAACGGCAGCTTGCAGCATGGCTCCGCGCATCACCATTCCGATTACGCGGCTCCGTCCCGCGCCCAACGCGATGCGGACGCCGATTTCCGGCGTGCGGCGGACTATGCTATAGGCGGTGACGCCATAAAGACCTACCGCGGCAAGGAGAAGCGCCAGCAGCCCGAACAGCGAGGTGAGGCGCGCGATCAGCCGCTCCTCAATGAACCGATCGTTAATCTGCTGCTGGAATGTCTGGAACTTCACGATGGCGAGGTTGGGGTTGATGCTCGCAAGTGTATCGGCGACGATCTTTTCAAAGCCTGGAACGGGGCGGCTGGTCTCGATAACCATTGCTCCGGCGTACATGGACTGGTCTTTTTCCAGAGGGCTCTTGGGGTCGTTGCCGCTGCCGGCGCGCTGTGTAAGTGGAAGAAAGTACATGGCATGGTTTTTCCAGTAAATGCTTGTGTAGGTGGTGTCCTCCACCACGCCGACGATCTCATGCGCTCCATCCATGCCGGCCGAGTCGGGCCCGGAAAAACCGAAGCGATGACCGATCGGGTTGCGCTTTCCGAAGAACTGATTGGCGAATTCCTGATTGACGACGGCGACCGGCGCCGCATTCAGCGTGTCTTGCAACGTGAAGCCGCGCCCCATGACGACGTGGGTACCAACGGAGTCGAAGTACTCCGCGCTGCCTTTCACCCAGGATGCACCTTTGTTCAGGTCCGGCTCGCCTTGAACCTTTACGCCAGATCCCCAATTGTTCTCCTCCATTGGCGTGTAGGTGGCCAGGGCGACTTTGACAACTCCGGGAATGGCGTGGAACCGGTCTACGATGGTCTGGTAGAGCGGCTCGACCTGGGTATTCTTATAGCCTGCCGCTTGCGGATTGATTTTGGCGATGTAGCGGTTCGTCGCATCCAGTTTCATGTCCACGTTCTCGGCCTTGTTCAGGCTCTGCGCAAAGAGGCCCGCGGCAACCAGGAGCACGAGGGAGAGCGCGGCCTGCAGGATAACCAATCCGCGTTGCATGAAGGATGCTCCGTGGGCGGTCGCACGCGAGTTGGAGCGCAGGGATTCCGCAGGCTGCGTGCGCGCGGCGATCAGCGCTGGCGCAAGGCCAAAGAGAATGCCGGTAGCGAGCGAAAGCGCGAAGGCAAATCCGATCACGAGCGGCGAAGGCGAAGCACTGACCGGCATGTTGGTCTGATTCGGAAAAGCGAGCGCCAGCAGCGCGTGCGCTCCAAGATAGGAGACGGCAAGGCCGAGCAGCCCGCCCATCCCCGAGAGAAGAATGCTTTCCGTAAGAAGCTGGCGCACAATTCGGCTGCGCTGCGCACCCAGTGCTGTGCGGATGCAAAACTCCGCGCGGCGGCTCGTGCCGCGTACCAGCATCAGGTTGGCGATATTGGCGCAGGCGACGAGAAGAACCAGCGCGGCGATCCATTGCAGTAGCTTCAGATGGTCCTTGTAGTCGGCCTGCATGTTCTGGATACCGCCGCCGCCGGGAGTCAGCACGACGTGCGTGCGAGGAAGAACCTGCTTGGCGCGCTGATCGGTAAATGTCTTCAGCGGCTCAAACAGCTGCTTGAGCAGCGTGCTGGCCTTAACCTGCAGGACCGACAGGGAAGTTCCAGGCTTGACGCGGCCAATGATGTAGGCCCATTGCGTGTCAGGATCGGTGAAGTACGGCGCGCCGATGACTTCATCCATCGAATTCATCGGAAGGAAGTACTCGGGCGGATTGGTATCGATGCGATCCCCGTAAAATCCCTTTGGCGCGACCCCTATGATTGTGGCCGCCTTGGTATTTATGTAAAACGTGCTTCCCACTATGCTTGGGTCACCTGCATAATCCTGCATCCACGTGTCATACCTCATCACGGCGGTTACCGGTGCGCCCTTCTGGTCGTCGGCATCGACAAAGAGTCGGCCCGCCGCCGGCGAAAGGCCAAAGACGCGGAAGTAGTTGCCGGAAACGAAGGTTCCGATGACGGATTTCGCACCGGTCTGGCGCCCGGCGCCGCGGACGGTGATGGGCCGCCAGGCGTAGCCGGATTCCATCGCGGCCAACTCCTCGAACTCCGGCAGGGTCTTCTTGAACATGTAATAGGTGTCCGTGGCAAAGAGCGAGTAGTTCCCTTCGTCGTTCCAGCCACCGTTAACGCAGCAGTCGTCTCTGTCGCCGATGCGGACGAGGGTTTTAGGATCTACTACCGGCAGGTTATGGAGCAGAATGGCATTGACCAGCGTAAAGATAGCCGCGTTGGCACCGATGCCAAGCGCGAGCGTAAGCAGCACCGTAACGGTGAACCCCCGCGTCTTGCGCAATTGGCGGAATGCATAGCCTAGATCCTGCAGCAGCACTCTCATTCGCAACCTCCATACACCGTGTGGATTTGCTCGCTCGATTCCGCGTGATCTTTGGACGGCATCGATATCTAGAGGTGAGCAATGGTGATTTCCCATTTGTTGTCGCGTCGTGGGCAAACCGGAGTCAACTGTCGTAACCGGGCTCACTTCACTCATTGACGCACCGACGCCGCCCCACGGCACGACTGTGACGCCCGCTTACCCCACTCGCGCGCCTCACTCCAAATCAAAATCCACACAGATGCACAGACGGAGAGGTGGCTCTAAAACGATGTCCTTCCCCTGTGCGTTTTTTGACGCCCAGTTTTCCCCCTGCTAAACTGTTGCTTTGTCATACTAATCAGCCAGCCCACCGCTCTAATCGAGAAGGGAAGTCCGTGCGCGCAGAAACCCGCCATCAACTGAAACAGGATGCTTTCAGCCGTGTTACCATCGACGCCGCCGAGCGCACCGCCCACTGGTCGGTCGAGCACCGCCAGACCCTCATCATCTCCGTCGTAGCCGCCGCGGTGGTTCTCGCCGCCGTGCTCGGGGGATGGTATTACCTGAGCACGCAGGACGAAAAAGCCAGCCTCGAACTCGCCCAGGCCGTCCGCGCCATGGACACGCAACTCCGCGCCGCCGGCGCGCCCGAGCAACCCGACTTCCCTACCTTCACCTCCGCCAAAGAGCGTGCCGAGACCGCCACGAAAAAATTCCAGGCCATCGTCGATAAATATCCTCACACCCGCACCGCCGACATGGCCCACTATTTTCTGGGAGTGAACGCCGCCATCCTCTCCAACAACGCCGCCGCCGAAAGCAATTTCAAGCAGGTAATTTCCGCCGGCAATCGTGAAGTTGCGGCTGTAGCCAAGAGTGCCCTGGCCTCGCTCTACGCGCAGAGCAACCGCGCGAAGGAAGCCATCGCCCTCGATCAGGATCTGATCAACAAGCCGACCGCATCCGTCAGCAAAGTCAGCGCGCAGTTGCAGTTGGCCGACATCTACCAGAGCTCCAACCAGCCCCTCGAAGCCAAGCGCACCTACGAACAGATCAAGAAAGAAAATCCCGGCACCGAAGTCGGACAGCTGGCCAGCCAGAAACTGACCGAACTGAAGTAGCAACTGCCCATTCCTTCGCGGTTCGGTTCATCCACGTCTCAGACCATCGGTCCGCCATTTCCCTTTCCCTGCAGGTTGAGTACTATGTTGTGCAGTTCTCGAACTCCACCACTGGGCTTTCAGGGTACACATCTTCATGGCAGACATCACACTCCGCGTTAACGGCAGCGAAAAACAAGTCAGCGTCTCTCCGGAAACCCCGCTGCTGTGGGTTCTCCGAGACACCCTCGAACTTACCGGAACGAAGTTTGGATGTGGCGCCGGATTGTGCGGTGCCTGCACCGTGCACGTCGACGGCAATCCGATTCGTTCCTGCTCGACTCCGGTTTCGCAAGTCACGGGCAAGAGCGTTACGACGATTGAAGGCCTCGGGGCCAATGGCTTGCACATCTTGCAACAGGCCTGGATCGCGGAAGAAGTTCCACAATGCGGCTACTGTCAGACGGGACAGATCATGTCCGCCGCGGCGCTGCTGGCGAAAACTCCGCAGCCGACTGACGAGCAGATTACGCAGGCGATGAACGGCAACCTTTGCCGCTGCGGAACCTATGAACGGATTCGGAAGGCGGTGCATCGCGCCGCCGGAAATGTTTCCGGAAACGGAGGCGCGCGATGAGCCCGCTTTCCCGTCGCGAATTCGTTGCTGCCGGAGTGGCCGCCGGGGCCGGCCTGGTGATCGGCTTCTATCTGCCGCACGGAAATTCGTCGGGCAATGAAACCTTTTCGCCTAACGCCTATCTGCGCATCACACGCGACAACAAAGTCACCATCGTGGTCGCACGCTCGGAGATGGGGCAAGGCGTGCGCACGGCGCTGCCCATGATCCTCGCCGAAGAACTTGAGGCGGACTGGAAGCTGATTGAAATCGAGCAAGCCGGAGCCAGCACGCTCTTCGGCGATCAGACCACGGGAGGCAGCGCCAGCATCCGCACCACCTGGGATCCGATGCGCAAGGCGGGAGCCTCGGCGCGCGAGATGCTGATCTCCGCCGCAGCATTGACGTGGGGCGTCCCGCGATCTTCGTGCACCGCGGAGAACAGCCACATCAAACACGCCGCGACCAACCGAAGTTTGAGTTATGGAGAACTCGCGAGCAAAGCCGCGACGCTGCCGATTCCGACCGACCTGCCTTTCAAGCAAAGCAAAGATTACAAAATTGTCGGCCAACGATTGGCGCGCCTCGATTCGCCCGCCAAGGTGAAGGGCGAAGCGATTTTCGGCATCGATTTGCGCATCCGAGGGATGAAGTTCGCTTTGCTCTCGCGCTGTCCGACGATTGGCGGGAAAGTTTCGGCATTCGACGACAAGGATTCGAAGAAGATTTCCGGCGTGAGTTTTGTCGGCAAAATCGGCGATTCAGCAGTCGCCGTCGTAGCCGACAGCGTGTGGAGCGCGATGGAAGGCCGCCGCGTGCTCAACGTCACGTGGGACGAGGGGCCGAACAAAGACTTGAGTACCGCGGCGGTCGTAGCGTCGCTGAAGCAGGCAGCGTCAAAGAAGGGCGCGAGTTTGTACTCAGCCGGAGATGCCGCGAAGGCTTCTGGAAAGAAAATCAGCGCTGAGTACGCGTTGCCGTTTATGGCGCACGCACCGATGGAGCCGGGAAACTGCACCGCGTTTTATAAGGGCACGAAGTGCGAATTGTGGGCGCCGACGCAGGTTCCGCAGGATTGCCGCGACTCGGTCGCGACCGCTGTCGGCCTCGATCCGGATCAAGTCAAAGTCAACGTCACACTGATGGGCGGGGGCTTTGGCCGGCGTCTGGAGCACGACTATGCGGTCGAAGCCGCGCTGGTATCGAAGGCAATCAGCGCTCCAGTGAAAGTCATCTGGACGCGCGAAGATGACATGCGTTTCTCGACCTATCGTCCGGCGAGCTTACATCATCTGAGCGCGGCGGTCGATGGATCGGGATTTCCGGTCGCGTTGACGCATCGCATCGTCGCGCCGTCGATCAGTGGACAGAAAGGCCAACCCACTCCGGGCGGGGTCGATCCCGATCTGCCGGATGAGGCTGGACCCGTGTATGGACTGCCCAACTATTCGATCGAATACGTTCTGGCCGAAACGCCGGTGCCGCTGGGCTGGATGCGCTCGGTCTATGCGCTGCAGGCGGGGTTTGCGCTGGAGAGTTTCATCGACGAACTCGCAGTCGCGGCGGGGAAGGATCCGCTGCAGTACCGGCTGCATCTCCTGGCGAAAGATCAGGACTTGCCCTACTTCACCACGACCTGGCACACCGCTCGCATGCGCGGCGTGCTGCAGTTGGCGGCGGAGAAATCGGGATGGGATAAGCCACTTCCCGCCGGCCACTACCGCGGGGTTGCGTGCTTCGGTTGCTTCGCTTCGTACATGGCCGAGGTGGTTGAGATCAGCATGGAGAACGACACGCCTCGCGTGCGTCGCGTAGTCGCGGTGGTTGATTGCGGGCAAGTGATCAATCCGAGCATTCTGGAACAGCAGATTCAGGGCGGAATTGTCTACGGACTGGGCAACGCGCTGCGCGCCAAGATCACGATTGAGAAAGGCCGCGTGGTGCAAGGGAATTTTGACGACTACGCTCCGCTGCGTATGGATGAAACGCCGACGGTCGAGGTCTACGCGGTTCCGAGCGCGGAAGTTCCCACAGGAATCGGCGAGCCGTCGGTGCCGCCCATTGCTCCGGCGCTGTGCAACGCGATCTACGCGGCGACCAAGAAACGGATCCGGGCGCTGCCGATTCTGAGCTAGCGATGGAATCCGCGATTCCGCGGGCTAGAGCCTTGTCATCCTGAGCGAAGTCGAAGGGGACCCACGCAATCTGCGGATAGCGCCTCGCTGCCGGCCAGTTACATAGGTCCTTCGCTTCGCTCAGGATGACAATTCATTAGGGAGTTGTTCATGATCTGCAACCGGATCGCTGTTTTCGTTTTGCTGTGCGCGACATTGCTGCAGGCTCAGACGGCATCGCAGTCGCCGTCTTCCGTTCCAGCCGCTCGGCTGGCGCACATTCGTCATGGCATTAATCTGAGCGGATGGTTCGCGCAGGTTTACGGGCCCAAGGGATATACGAAAGAACAGTTTCAGACGCATACCACTGCGGCCGATATTGGGCTGATCAAGTCGGCGGGATTTGATCATGTGCGGCTCAGCGTGAATCCGCAGCCGTTCATGGATGCGGCGCGGCATCGCGATGGCGGCGCGGAATATTTTGGCTATCTCGATGCCGCGGTCAAAATGATCGTGGATGCAGGGCTGGCGGTCGAGATCGACATGCATCCCGACTCCGACTTCAAGGCGCGCCTGGGGAAAGAAGACGATTTCGTGGAACGCTTTGCCGATTTCTGGAGCACGGTGGCGCAGCGCTACGCGTCGCTCGATCCGGATCGCGTGTTCTACGAAATCCTGAACGAACCGGAGATGCGCGACGCCTACCGCTGGTATGGCGTGGAAGCCAAGGTGGCGGCGGCCATTCGGCGGGCCGCGCCGGCAAACACGATCATCGCTGCGGGTGCGCGCTGGGACGACGATGACGACCTCGTGTTCATGGAACCACTGCCCGATCCTAATGTCGTATACGTGTTTCATTTTTACGAGCCGCACATCTTCACCCATCAGGGTGCGACGTGGGGAGCGTATTACTGGAAATGGCTGAAGGCGCTGCACTATCCCTCATCACCGGAGAACGCCGCGCAGGTTGGGATGCTGGTTCCCGAGGCGCGCGACCGCATGCAGGTCATTCGCTACGGACAGGATCATTGGGACGCGTCGCGCGTCGAAGCAGAGATCAATCAGGCGGCGAGTTGGGCGAAGCAGCGCGGCGTACCGCTGATCTGCAATGAATTCGGCGTTTTCCGGGATCACTCCGATCCGCAAGACCGCGCGGCATGGATCAAAGATGTACGCACCTCGCTCGAACGCCACAACATTGGCTGGGCTATGTGGGATTACTCCGGCAATTTCGGCGTGGCCACCAAGGACGCGACCAAGAACGGTGGCAAGGCGACGCTCGATGAAAACACCATGCACGCCCTCGGATTGACGATGCCTCCGGCACCGTGATGCATCAACCACGACGAGGCGAAATTATCTGCCTCCACACGGAACTCATGTCGGCCCTGCGGTGTCTAACCAAGACATCACAGGGTTCTCTCTCTCCGTTCGAAGTCTGAAGAATGACGTCCGCAAATTCTGCCCTTTCGAGGTGGTCCATGCTCGAAGCCGTGCACCTGACGAAACGCTACGCGTCGTTGCCGGCGGTGCAGGACTTGTCGTTCTCGCTGCGGCCAGGACAAGTTTTGGGCTGCCTTGGCCCCAACGGTTCCGGCAAGAGCACAACCGTGAAAATGCTTACCGGATTACTGCAGCCGACCCGCGGCGTGGTTCAGTTCGACGGTCATAATATTCAGGACGATCTGATGGCTTACCGGAAACGGCTGGGCTACGTTCCCGAGGAGCCGCACCTATATCCGTATTTAACGGGCTGGGAATATCTGGAGCTGATTGGAACGCTGCGCGGAATGCCGCGCCCCGATCTCGAAAAGAAGATCGATTCCCTGCTGGAACTTTTCTCGCTGCATCCCAACCGGCACGCCAGCATTGGATCGTATTCGAAAGGCATGCGCCAGCGCATTCTGCTGATCGCCGCCATCATGGACGATCCGGAGATTTTTATTTTCGATGAGCCGCTTTCCGGGCTGGACGTGACTTCCGCGCTGATCTTCAAGAACCTGGTGCAGGCGCTCGGCCGGCAGGGCAAGCTGGTTTTCTACTGTTCGCACGTGTTGGAAGTGGTCGAAAAAGTCTGCTCGGATGTGCTGATCCTGCGCAAGGGCGTGGTGATTGCCCAGGATTCGGTCACGAACATCGGCCAGATTCTGGGGCAGTCGCTGGAGAACACATTTCTGCACTTGGTCGACGACGTCGACACGATGACCGTGGCGCGCGACATTGTCAGCGTCATGCAAATGAAGGCCGCATGATTACGCAGGCCGCTGATGTCATCTTCCGCGTCTGGGACGATCACCGCCAGCGGCCTTTCTGGCGGATGGTGCAGCTCTTCGTGGCGCGCATTTTTCGCGGCGGCGGAGACTCTGATGCCGACGGCTTGGATCTCGGCATCGGGCTGGTGCTCACGCTGCTGGCTTTGCCCGGCGCGTTCGTTTCTCTTTTCCTGATGGACAAATATGGAAGCCTGCTGCAATGGCTGCGCGGCATTACTCATGTCGACACGCTGGCGATTGTGCTTCCTGACGAGTACTTCTTCATTGTGCTTTCCATGACCGTCACCGGCGCGGTTGCGGTGTGGCGATGGGACGCGATCTTTCCCGACCGCCGCGACTACATGAATCTGGTGCCGCTTCCGATTTCCACGCGAAGCATTTTCTTTGCCAATCTGGTCGCGGTGTTTTTTCTGGTCGGCCTGATTGCATGCGACGTGAATGCCGCGTCGTGCATTCTTTTTCCCACGGTGGTAACGGCGTCGCAAAGCGAGTTCATTTTCTTCGTGAAGTTCGCCGTGATTCATGCAGTGGGAGTATTGCTGGCGAGCGTGTTCGCATTCTTTGCCGTGTTCCTCGCGCTGGGCGTCTTGATGGCGGTGCTGCCGCCGCGCGCTTTGCAACGAGCCTCGGCTTATGTCCGCGGACTGGTCGTGGTTTATCTGGTTGGGCTGCTGTGCACTACTTTTGCGGTGCCGGATTTGTTGCGGCAGGCCGGCGGGCACGTGCCGTCGTGGACTGCGCTGATGCCGTCAACCTGGTTCCTGGGTCTGTGCCAGTCTCTGCGCGCGCGCGCCGACCCGGTGCTGACAGCGCTGTCGGCTCGCGTTTTTCCCGGCGTCGCGGCCGTGGTCTGGCTCGCGCTGTGTGCGTATGCGGTGGGCTATCGCCGGCACTTTGTGCGGATCGCGGAAATTGCCGACACGACTGTGATCGCGCGCACTCCTGCCCTGTCGAACCGACGCTGGCGCATGGGCATTCTGCTGGATCGCGTGGCGCTGCGTACTCCATTCCAACAAGGTGGCTTCCGATTTATCTGCAAGACGATGGTCCGCAGCGAAGCGCATCGCCTGGTGCTGACGGGCGTGGGCGGGCTCGCACTTGTCTTAGCCTCACAGGCCATGCTGGATGCGTTTGAAGGCGCGCGATCGTGGCGCGCGGCCGCGCTGTCGCCGGACGCTCTTTCGATTCCATTTATTCTCAGCTTTCTGATCATCGTCGGTCTGCGCCTCGTGTTCGAGGTTCCGGTGGAGTTGCGCTCCAACTGGATCTTCCAGTTGATGCTCGATTCCAACGGACAAGAGTGCGAACGGCTGGCCCAAAGAGTAATCTTGATTCTGGTTCTGCCTGGACTTGCAGCCATCACGTTGCCCGTCTATGCCTACCTGGAGAACTGGCGGGTCGCATGCCTGCACACGCTGCTGGTCGTGACCTGGTCAGTGTTGCTGACGAATATTGTTCTCACTCGTTTCCGCAAGCTGCCCTTCACCTGCACGCTGCCACTGTTCAAGCAACATTCGTTCGTGATCATGCTGGCGTTCTGTTTCGGATTTCTCATTTACGCAGTCTCGACGCCGGAGTTTGAATCGTTGGCGCTATTAGAGCCGGTGCGAATGCTGAGTTTTGTGCCGGTTGCCGCTGTCGCGTGGTCCATCCCGCACTTTCTCGCGAAGAGCGCCATCGATCTCGATAAGAAGTTGATTTTCGAGGAATCGCCGACGCAGACGATTGAAGCCCTGCGACTGAGCGATTAGAAGGCGCCCAGCCATTTGACCGGCAGGTGGCCGGCGAGAGCGTTGGCGAGACGCTCATCGGCGGTGATCAACTCGCTCTTGGAGTGCAAAGCGAGGGCCACGTAGAGGCTATCGTAGACCGTGCGGCCTTGGCTGATCGCCAAGTCCAAAGCTTGCGGCACGATGTCGATGGAAGGAAACGTGGCGATATCGAGGTCGCGCAGGAAAGACATTGCTGCCGCCGCATTGCCGGAAGACATTTCGCCTCTTCGGACTGCCTTCCACAGAGCGTTTGCCAATTCAACCCAAAACAGATCCGGCACGAGAAAGCGAACCTCGTCGCGCCGGCTGGAAGCCAGCAGTTCTTCCGCTTCGACAACCAGTTCCTCCCGGGGAGACGGCAGGCACCACTTCACGGCAACGCTGGCGTCGACCACGACGTTGGTCACCGTTCGCGGTCCTCACGGATCATTTCTTCGGCCGAGGGAAACGGCCCCGGGCTGAGAGGCTTCATTGCGCGCAGGCGGGCCAATCCCTCGAAGGCCTTGCGCCGACGCTTGAGCTCTTCTTCGGTCGGAATGTTCTGCTCCAGCAGCGAGATTACCTCGGCCGCAATCGACTTGCGGTTGGCACGGGCGCGTTTGCGCAGGGCTTTGTAAATCTCATCCGGAACGTTTTCGACGTAGAGGGTTGCCATAGGGAACTCCTAGGGATAGTCTAGCACATACCAAGTCCTAAGGCGCGCCGCTTTTCTTGACACCCTCGCCTCCGGCCCTTTATCCTAAGTCTTGCTCCTTGCGGTACTTACGCCTCTTGGCGTGCTTCCGCGGAACGCATTTGGCCACGTCGGCGCGGAGGGTTCGCAATGTTCCTGGACATCCATGAATTGGAACGCCAGCCTCTGGATTTCGAGGAGGAGTTTGCGCCCGATGTCATTGACCTGGGGGGCGAGGCCCGGCAGCGCACGCCCCTGAAGGCCTCGGGGCACGCCGAGGTGGTCGAGGAGCATCACGGCAAGCATCAGGTAATCCAGGACATACGGCTGCGCGGGCGGCTGACGGCAGGGCTTGAACTACAGTGCGCTCGCTGTGTTGAGCCGGTGCAGCGAGATATTGTCCGCGAGTTTGAATTGCTCTACCGGCCGCTCGGGGTCGACGCCGGACGCGACGAGATTTCGGTGACCGATGCGGAAGCCGAGATCGGCTATTATCAAGGTGACGGACTTCTGCTCGAAGACGTTCTGCGCGAGCAGGTGCTCCTGGCGTTGCCCTTGAAAGTGATCTGCCGCGACGACTGCCGCGGCCTGTGCGCGCATTGCGGCCAGAATTTGAATGAAGGGCAGTGTTCCTGCGCGACCGTGATGGAAGATCCGCGGTGGACCGCGCTGCGGGAAATTCGCAGCAAGCTGGAACACTGAAGACCAGCAACTAGCAATTGGCAGTTAGCATTTGGCCCTTTGACGTGAGCGGGGGCCCCAAGGGCTAAATGCTAATGGCCAATTGCTAACCGCTATTTCGGGGCGAATGCTCCGCAAAGGAAATTAAAAAATGCCTAATCCAAAACGTCGACACTCCCAGAAACGCACTTCTACCCGGCGCGCCCACGATTTCCTGAAGGCTCACAGCCTTTCCGAGTGCCCCAACTGCCACGAGAAAAAGATGCCGCACCGCGCTTGCGCCAAATGCGGTTACTATAAGGGACGCGAAGTCCTCGACGTCAAAGAAGCCAGCTAGTTCAGAGACAAGCCCAGAGACACCATGCCGAGCGTGATCGCGCTGGATGCGTTGGGTTCCGACCGCGCTCCCAAGCCAGAGATTGAGGGCGCCATACTGGCGGCACGTCAGTACGGCGTGCGCGTGTTGCTGGTCGGCCCGGAAGACGTGGTCAAGGCGGAGCTCGATCGTCATCCTGCGGCCGCGCGCCTGCCCATCGAAGTTGTCCACGCCAGCGAATTCATCACCATGGAAGACAAAGTCGAGGCGATTCGCGCCAAACGCGACTCGTCGATGCGGGTCGGGCTGCGCATGGTGCGCGAGGGCCAGGCCGCCGGCTTCGTCACCGCCGGCAATACTGGAGCGGCCATGGCCACGGCGAAAGTCGTGCTGGGCGCGGTTCCGGGCGTGGACCGTCCGGCACTGGCTGCAGTTTTTCCGACCGCTCCAGGAAATCCTGCGATGCTGCTGGACGTGGGCGCCAACGTCGATTGCACGCCGCAAAATCTGGAACAGTTTGCGGTGATGGGCGACATTTATTTTCGGGCGATGTTTGGCAATATGTACGGGAAAAAAGCCGGCGCGACCGGACCCCGCGTGGGATTGCTCTCGATTGGCGAAGAAGAAGGCAAAGGAAACGATCTGACGCGCGAAGCCTTCCTACTGCTCAAGCAGCTTCCACTGAATTTTGTGGGCAACGTGGAAGGCCGCGATCTTTTTAACGGCAAGGTCGACGTGATTGTAGCGGACGGGTTTGTAGGTAACGTCGCGCTGAAGATTTCCGAGGGCGTGTCCAACCTGGTGCGCACCGCGCTGAAAGAGTCGCTCAAAGCGACCATCACGCGGCAGGTGGGCGCGTTGCTGTCGCGCAGCGCATTCATCGACTTCAAGAAGCGGCTCGACCATACCGAATACGGCGGCGCGCCGCTGCTGGGCGTAAAAGGCGCGTGCATCATCACGCACGGTTCGTCGAACGCGAACGCGATTAAGAACGCAGTGCGCGTGGCGGCGGAATTTTCCGAACGCGGCATTAACGAAAAGATTGAGCGTGGCCTGGCGGCAGTGCGGCCGGCATCGGTTGGAACTGTTTACTAACCACGCATTGTCATCCTGAGCGCGCACTTTGCGCGAAGGATCTCTGCAACTCGCCCACAAGCAAATTGCATAGGTCCTTCGCTTCGCTCATGATGACAGCGGACTTTTGGGTTCACCAACCTCATGGCTGAAAACATAATCGCATTGCTCTTCCCCGGTCAGGGTTCGCAAGCCGTTGGCATGGGCAAGGAGCTGGCGGAGAAATATCCCGTCGCGCGGCAAACGTTTGAGGAAGCCGACGAAGCCCTCGGCTACAAGCTCTCGACCCTGTGCTTCGAGGGGCCGGAAGACCAGCTTCGTCTGACCGAGATCACGCAGCCGGCGATCCTGACCGCGTCGATCGCGGCGCTGCGCGTGCTCGAGACGCGTATTCCCAAGCCCTGCTATGTCGCCGGACACAGTCTCGGCGAATATTCCGCGCACGTCGCTTCCGGCACGATCCGTTTCGCCGACGCAGTCCGCACCGTGCGCAATCGCGGCAAGTACATGCAGGAAGCGGTGCCCGTGGGCGTGGGCGCGATGGCCGCAATCCTCGGTATGGATCTCGAAAAAGTCACCGCGGTCTGCCACGACGCGGCGCAGGGCGACGTCTGCGAACCCGCCAACATTAATTCTCCGGAACAGATCGTCGTCTCCGGGAATACGGCCGCGGTCGAGCGCGCCGCGAAGCTGGCCGACGAACGCGGCGCCAAGCGCGCCAAGCTCTTGCCGGTGAGCGCGCCTTTCCATTGTTCGCTGATGAAGCCAGCGCAGGATCGCCTGCAAGCCGACCTCGATGCTCTCAAGCTGCAAGCGCCCGTCTATCCGGTCGCTTGCAACGTCGACGCCGAACTGGTGACCGACGATCTGCGCGCCCGCGACACGCTCGTCCGCCAGGTCACGGGATCGGTGAAATGGGACGCGTGCATGCGCCTGCTGATGGCGCAGGGCGTGCAGACCTTCATTGAAGTCGGGCCGGGAAAAGTTCTATGTGGCCTGATGCGGCAGATCGATCGGTCCAAGACTTGCCTGAACGTCAGCGACGATGCGTCGCTGACAAAAACGCTGGAATCCCTGACCTCGCTGCAAGTCTAGGAATTCGGGCCGACCAAGCCTAACAAGAGAGCACCTACCGGAAGAGCAATTCACACGGCGGATAGCTAAGCGTCTTGTCCGACTTTTCCACCCAGACCTGGGCGTGTTCCGTGCGGTCGTTCACCACCACGTCCACAACTACGCCGGTGCCGCCGCCACTGTCGCCCCGTCTCGCGGGGCAAGGGCTCGATCCATAAACTCTTTGCGTCTTGATCAGGCCCCACTGCCCACCCGGTCCCCAGTCCTGATAGAAGTCATTGAAGAGATATTTCGGATGCTCCTGCGGATGCTGCTGCCACTCGGGATCGTGCATCCAGATGCCGTAGGCCGTCTTGTAGTCCTGTTTTTGCAGCGCAGTGAAGAAGTGGCGGGCAACGTTTTCTTCCGGCCAATAGCGATTCCACCACAGGAATCCGGCGACGAATAGCGCGATCACGATCGCCGAAACAATTCGTATGTTGCGTTTCCGCGCTTTTGCCGGGTCGTACTCTTGGGCGTCCAGAAGTGTCATACCTCTCTAGCATAACGGACACGGCGGCCAAGTTAAAAGTTCCCGGGAAGAGATTGAGTAATTGGGGAATTTAGTAATTGAGCAATTGATAGCCCAGAGACGCCTTGGTTCGGCAATTCCCCAATTACCAAATTTCCCAATTACTCAATCTTTTAGAGCGTCCGCTTGAACAGCGGGATCGCGATGCCCAGCGTGACCGCGGCGAAGATGGAGAGAAAGAGCATGTCTCCCCACACCGCAGTCAGCGTCGTCTCTTTGAGCAGCAGGCATTTGAAGCCGTCGACCGCGTAGGTGAACGGATCGCACTTCGCAATCACCCGCAGCCACCGTGGAAAGGCCTGAATCGGATAGACCGAACCGCTGGGAAAAAACAGCAGCGTGTTGAGAATGCCAAACATGGCCCGCGGCACCAGCGGATCTTCGATGCGCACCATCAGCAGAAACATCATGGTGTTGAAGGCCAGCGAGGTCAGCACGATCATGATCAGCAGACCGAAGATGGTCATGGGATTGAAGATTGTCCCCACGCCGGCCATCAACGAGCCGATGAACACGATGATGATGCCCGTCATCACGGCTTTAATCGCGCCCGCAAGGTTCAGCCCGAGCACGAGTTCGAGCTTGGTGATGGGCGTGACCAGATAGCCTTCGTGCACGCCGCGCGCTTTGTCGTCGATGTAGAGCATGCCGCCGCCGATCATCACGGAGACGAACATGGCCAGCGCCAGCGAACCCGGCAGCAGAAACTTCATATATTCGATATAGGGATAGAGTTCGACAATATCGAGCGCCGTCTGTTGCAGAATGCGCGGAGAAATGGTGGGCTGGTTGAGCGCGTTGGTCAGATCCGAGAGTTCCGCTTCGACCGCCGAGCTCATGAAGTTGTCGCTGTTGTCGACGACCAGAGCGATGCGGGGATGGTTCTCCTCGTACACCCGTCGCGAGAACTGCGGCGGGATGATGACCGCACCCTCGAGCTTCCCATTGCGCACATCCTCCATGGCCTGCTTGTCGCTGTCATAGTTGATCGGGACGAAGGTGCGAATGTTGGCGCGGACCGAGTCGAAGGCCTCGCGCACCCGCAGCGCCTGCGGGCCGCCGTCCTGATCGACGATGGCGACGCGCGCATCATGAATTTTTCCGCCGAACGCGTTGCCCAGAATAATCAACTGCACCAGCGGAAAGATCATCGAAGCCAGCATCAGCGCCGGCGAACGGAAGAACTTGCGCATTTCGCGCTCGACAATCGCCATCATTCTGTTCATGAGTTAAACTCCGCCATTCGGCTTCCGGCGTCCGGCGCTGATCCAGAGCGACTTTCCGGAAGCCGGCAGCCGAAAGCCGGAAGCCCTGCCCTTCCTCACGGCTGCAACCCCGGCCTCTGCGGCATCACAAACGCATAAGCTTTCTGCAGTTCGTCGCGCAGCTGGCGTCCGGTGTAGTGCACGAAGACGTCGTCGAGCGTGGTGTTCTGCACCGAGAGCGACTTCACCGGCACTTTGCTGTGCACCGCCATCTCCACCAGTTCGGTGGTGGTGCGCGAGCCGTTGCCGGTCAGCACGCGGTACATTCCCGCGCCTTCATGCTGCACCGAGGTCACGTCATTGAGTCCATGCAGCCGCTGCTCCCAATCCGGGGGAGGATTTTCAAACTGCGCTTCGATCACGTTCGAGCCCGGCACGCTCGCCTTCAGCGCCATGGGCGCATCGAGCGCCACCAGTTTGCCGTGATCGACAATGGCGATGCGATCGCATAAGCGGTCGGCTTCGTCCATGTAATGCGTCGTGATCAGAATGGTCAGGTTCCGGTGCTCCTTGATGTTGCCCAGCATCTCCCACACCGCGACGCGCGATACCGGATCCAGCCCAGTGGTCGGCTCGTCGAGAAAAAATATGTGAGGATGGTGTACCAGGCCGCGCGCGATTTCCAGCCGCCGCCGCATGCCGCCGGAAAGCGTCTTGGTCGCCGCACCGCGCCACTTCGTGAGATCCACCAATTCCAGAAGCTCCTCGATCGACTGCTTCCGCTCTTTCGCCGGGACGTCGTAGAGCTTGGCGTAAATATTCATGTTCTCTTCGACCGTGAGGTCGAGATCGCTGGTCAGCGCCTGCGGAATCACGCCAATCATGCGCCGCGCCGCATTCGGTTCCTTAGCGACGTCATGCCCGCCGATGCGCGCCTTCCCCGCCGTAATCGGAATGAGCGTGGTCATCATGCGGATCAGCGTCGACTTCCCTGCCCCGTTCGGCCCGAGCAGGCCGAAGATCTCGCCCTCCTTCACGCTGAAGGAAACGTCGTCAACCGCGGTGAAGTCTCCGTATTTCTTAACGATGTGCTCGACCTCGATGGCAGACGGCGCGGTCGGATCGTAGACCGGCTTCTCGAGCGTAGAACTCGCGGGCCCTGCCGTCGTGTTGGGCTTGGTTTCCGCCATCAGCGTTGCTCCGCGTCCGCGGCGCTCTGCGTGGCGCCGCCCTTCAGTTGCTCCGGCGAGACTAGCACTTCGGCGGTCATGCCGGGAACGAACGCGCCCTTAGGATTTTCCATGCGAACTTTCAGCACGATGGTCTTGATATCGCGCTTCATGCGGCTCACATCGCGCTGCGTGGCGAAGTCTCCTTCCACGCCTTTGAAAAATACTTTGCCGCTCATCACGGTTCCGCCGGGCAGGCGCACCCGGAGCACATCGCCGTATCCAATGTGGTCGGCATAAGTTTCCGGAATCGCAGCGCGGGCCCAGGTGTCGCTGAGGTCGACGATGGTGACGATGGGCGCGCCGATGTTCACCACTTCTCCCTGGCGCGCGGCACGCACCGAAACCGTTCCGCTCACCGGCGCATAAACGTTCGTATAACCCAGCCGCACCGCGGCCTGATTTTTCAACGCGACCGCATTTTTCAGATCAGCTCTAGTCGAGGCCACCGTGCTTTTCGCCGCACCGGCCTGATGTGTGCGCGCGATGGCGGAATTCAAGTCCGCCTCGGCGGCCTTCACCAGTTCCTGTTGCGCCTGCACCGTGGCTTGTGCCGCCTGCAGATTGGTCTCGGCCTGCACCCGCTCCTGATCGGAAGTGATTCCCGCCTTCGCCAGTTCGATGGCGCGGCGACTGTCGCTCGCGGTGCGGTCGAGCGCGGCTTTCGCTTGCAGCAACTGCGCCTTCGCCGACGACAGCTTGGCCTGCGCGTTGGCCACGTCGCTCGAAGTCGAGCCCGAAGTGGATTGTTCGGTGTCCTGCATCTCCGTGACTTTATGTTGCAGACTGGCAATGGTGGCCGCGGACGCAGCTTCCTGCGCGGCTAATTCCGACGGATCCAGCACCGCGACCAGGTCTCCGGCTTTCACCGGAGTGCCTTCATCCACCAGCAACTTCTGGATGCGACCCTCGACCTGCGCACTCACGATCACCTGGTTGGCGTCGACCGTGCCGATCAACACCAGATCGCGCGAGTGGTCGGTGGAGAAAAAATAATAGGTCGCGGCAAGCGCGAAAATGATGCCGAGAAGGATCATGAAACGGTTACGCGCGCTCATGAGCGTGCTCCTTGGGTGGCGTGGCGTTTAGGTGCGCTGCGTTCTGCTTTAAACAGGGCCGCGGAAATAAAATCCAGCACCGAGGCGCGGCGCTCGGCGATGCGCTCCGGCGTCAGCGGATTAAAGCCGACGATCTTCTGCATCATGGGTGCGCTGCTGAAATAAAAAACGATGATGGCGACGATCGATGGCACAAAGTGCGCGGGATTGACCGGGCGAAATTCGCCGGCGGTGATTCCCTGCCGGATCAACTCGCTGACCCGGACGAAGATCGGCTGAATATAATTCTTGATGACTTTATCGATGTGCGGCGACTGGCCTTCCCGCGCCCGCATCATCTCGCGCTGCATCAGCCGGGGATAAAGCTGGTTCGTGGCTATGAAATCGAAATACGCGCCGGCATAAGCGATAATCTTCTCGCGCGGCCGCAGGTCGCTGTCGAGCACCCGGAAGACCGTGGTCTTCAGCCCCGAGAACGCGGCGTCGAGCACCGCGCCGTAGAGTGTTTCCTTGTCTTTGAAATAGTAATAGAGGAGCGCCTTGTTGACTTTGGCCGCGCGGGCGATGGCGTCAGTGCGGGCGCCCGCAATGCCGTGCTCGGCAAACTCCTGGGCGGCGGCCTGCAGGATGGCGGCGCGGCTCTCCTCCGGCTGGCCGCGGGTCCCCATGCGCGGATGCACGACACGACGATGCTGTAAAAGGCGGGCCATTGTTCTGATCAAGCTGCTTAATTAACCAGTTAGTTAGATTATACGCGTAAGCGGGCAATTCACAACCCCTTGAGGCGGAGGACCCTGGCATCTCCAGAATCAAGATCCCCACTCAATCCGCAAAAAGCGCCGGCTTCAATGGGCCGCCCGCCATCTCCCCTCGAAGGTCCAGCCGTTCGTGTTCTAATAGTTCGCACTTATGACGCCCCCGAGGACTCTTGTATGAAACAACTTTGGCTTTTGCTCGCAGTGTTCTGCGCCATCTGCGTCTTCCCGCTCTTGCTGAGTGCGCAAACTCCACAAAAGCCCGACCGCCAGGTCGCCATCACCATCGACGATCTTCCCGCCGGCATGGCCGACCGTCTGCCGGCCGCTGACATCACGGCGATGACCACGAAGTTGCTGGGCACGCTGCGCGACCAGAAAATTCCCGTGGTCGGCTTCGTCAACGAGAAAAAGTTGTACAAGCCGGGCGAAGTCGACGAGCGCATCAAAGCGCTGCAGATGTGGCTCGACTACGGTTTCGAACTGGGCAACCACACCTTCAGTCACGCGTCTCTCAACCAGGTTGGACTGAAAGCGTGGGAAGACGACGTGATTCAGGGCGAGAGCGTGACCCGCATACTACTGGCGCAGCGCAAGATGAAGCTGCGCTATTTCCGCCATCCCTATCTCGATACCGGCCGCGACCTGCTCACGCGCCGCGAGGCCGAGGCGTTTCTAGTCGATCGCGGATACCGCATCGCTCCCATCACGCTCGACGGCTGGGACTGGATGTTCGCCGGACTCTACGAAGACGCCAGGAAGCGCAACGACACCGCGCTCCAAGCTCAGATCGTAAAAGAATATCTTGCCCATCACGACGCGGCGATCGCCTACGCGGAACAACTTTCCGTCAAAGTCGTGGGCTACGAACCAAAACAGATTCTGCTCCTGCACGCCAGCAACCTGGAAGCCGACCACATCGGCGAGTTGCTCGACCTTCTCCGCAAGCGCGGATACCGCTTCATCACGCTGGAAGACGCGCTCGGCGATCAGGCCTACAGCCTGCCCGACACTTACGTTGGAGAAGAAGGCAGCGGCTGGATCGAACACTGGGCCATTACGCAAGGCAAAATTCCACAGGGCGCTCCGCCGTTTCCGCAGTGGGTGATTGAGCGAACGAAGCAGCTGCACTTGTCAACCGGTACCGTAGAGGCGCCGACTCCATAAGGGTGTGGCGTGCTGCGCGGCCCCGCCGTAGATCATTCGAGAACGGCTTTCACGATATCGAGTTCCTCGCGCGCGGCATCCGCGCGAGGGCCAGTCGGCTCCTCTTTGAGAAACAACTCCAGTTCAGCGATCGCCTGGGTTCGCTGCCTTTGCTGTTCAAATGCTCGCGCCGCCACGCGATGTACAAAGGCGTGAGGTGCTGCGAGCGCATGTGCCTTGCGCGTGGTCGCGATGGCTTCATCGAAACGCCGGTCCATGAACTCAGAGTAGGAGAGAAGCACGAGCGTCATCATGTCGGTCGGGTCCAAGGTGAAAGCCTTGTCTAGAGCGGTCTTCGCTGCCGGGAAATCGCCCGCTGCAATGTTGAGTCTCCCCAGGTTGACATAGGCCAGGGCAAAGTGATCGTTGATCGTGATCGCCCTTACCAGGGCCTCGCGCTCGCGCACCGGGTCTCCGAGCCTCGAATAAATCACTCCCAGGTTGTTGTAAGCGACTGCATAAGCCGGGTAGATCGAGATGGCCCGGTTCAGCTTCTGAATCGCTTGTCCGAAATCGTGCTCGCCCATTAACTCACTCGCTTTTTCACATTCCTTGCGGGCGCGGCCGGGGACGCCAAGGTCGGATCGTGATACAAGGGCACTGCCGGGGACACCGTAATTGCGGTCCCAACCATTCGGCCGTTTCAGTTGGACCTCAAAGTCCGGTCGACCGGACGTCATATCGATGATGTCCGCATCGGAATTAGGGCGTTGCTGGTCCGTGAGCTGCGCCGCAGCGGAACCAACCAACAAAAGAAAAACAAATGTGCGAACCTTCATCGCAAACTCCAGAGCCGCTGTCAGGAACCCGCTCGCTGCTTGTCACCGGAAAGCACGGAGGCTCATGTGGCAACTTGCGAGGTGAGACGCACGCCCCGGAAAATCGATAGCGACGAATCGTGCTTAGGAGTGAATTTCCAGATTTCTGGTTCGGTCTTCGAAACACAACGTCAACAAACACGCGTGGCCGCATGAATTGTTGGGACGTTTGTTGAGCTGGCGCGAGGTTGACCAGGAAGGACCGTGCAAAACATAACACACACTAGCAGGCCGGCGAGACGCAGAAAGCAAATCGAAGTGTCTTTGGCTAGATGTTTTGTGAGACGCGATCCAGCGTTATATCGCGCCGCCCGCAATCGAGGGGACCAGCAGAACTTCATCGCCTTCCTGGAAGGCGTAGGTTTGTCCGCCGAGGAAGCGGATGTCTTCTTCGTTCACATAAATATTCAGGAAGCGGCGGACCTGGCCTTTGTCATCACGCAGGTGCGGCTTCAAGCTGGGGAATTTTTCGTCGAGCACGGAGAACAGTTCCCCAAGATTCGCGGGCGCGCAGGTGATCGAACCTACGCCTTCGGTATGGCGCCGCAGCGCCGTCGGAATTTGCACAGTGATTGCCATGTTTGCTCCTGCTTTATGCCGGTGCGTTACGCTCCCGCTTTATGCGCCAACGCCGGTGGCGACAACTCCCGGAATCTCCGTCGGCGCATCGGCTTCGCTCAGCACCTGCTGCAGATAGTTTTCAAACTCCGTCAGTTTCGGGGCGATGGCGCGCTCCGTTGGATAAACGCCAGTCAGCGCATCGGTAGTCTTCAGCCCGTTGCCGGTAATGCACAGCACGGTCGTCTCTTCCGGCAGAATGCGGTCCTGACGATAGAGTTTGCCCGCGGTGCCCACAGTCACGCCGCCAGCGGTTTCGGTGAAGATGCCTTCGGTTTCAGCCAGCAGTTTGATCGAGTCGATCACTTCCGGATCGCTGACATCTTCGCTCCATCCCCCGCTGCCCTTGATCACTTTGATCGCATAATGTCCGTCGGCCGGATTGCCAATCGCCAGCGAGCGAGCGATGGTCGACGGCTTCTGCGGCTCGATCTCGGAGCTGCCCGTCTTAACTGCCGTCGAAATCGGAGAGCATCCCGTGGCCTGCGCGCCAAAGAATTTCACTTCTTTGGCTTCGACCAAACCAAGTTTGACGAGTTCATCGAACGCCTTCTTGATCTTGACGATCAGCGATCCGCCCGCCATCGGACAGACCACGTTGTCCGGCAGGCGCCAGCCCAGTTGCTCGGCGATCTCAAAGCCGACGGTTTTCGAGCCCTCCGCGTAGTAGGGCCGCAGGTTCACGTTCACGAAGCCCCAGCGATGTTCGTCCGCAATCTGCGAACACAGCCGGTTGACCTGATCGTAGTTGCCGGCAATGCGCACCACTTTCGCGCCGAACACATTCGTTCCCAGAATTTTCGCCGGCTCAAGATCGGAGGGAATAAAAATCCACGCCTTCAGACCTTCGCGCGCCGCATGTGCCGCCACCGCGTTGGCCAGATTTCCGGTCGAGGAACACGACACGGTATCGAACCCAAACGCCTTCGCCTGTGCGATCGCGACCGCGACCACGCGGTCTTTGAAACTCAACGTCGGCAGGCAGACGGCGTCGTTCTTGATGTAGACATTCTTCGCGGCGGCGGTCGACCCACTTCCTGTCTTTCCAGTTAAAGACCCCGTCAGCTTTGCAGCCAGACGTGGAGCCTGCAACAGCGGAGTGAAGCCGACCGGCAGCCGCGGTTCATAGCCCTGGGGGAGGGGTAAAAGCTCGGAGTAGCGCCACATGTTCGGCGGCCGCTGGGAGAAGAGCTCGCGACTGATGGCAGGACGCAGCGCGTCGTAGTCGTAGGCCACTTCCAGAGGAGAGAAACAATCGTCGCAGATGGAGCGGGGCTGGTTCCCCCAGCTGCGTCCGCATTCCCGGCATCGCAGTTCGTACCTCGAAACATCGTGAGACATGGGCTACTCGCTTTCTTATTCCGTAAACTCGAAATCAAGAGCGAGTCGCTGACGACGAGCCTCAAAAAAGCGGCCAAAAATCAAAAGGCCTCTTTTTCCGGGAAAAGGAAAAGAGGCGTCGGAAAGCGAATGCCAAATACAGTGCGCTTGCCGAATCCCATGTTCCCCGTTTCCAGGAGAGAGTTGGCACCAGACATCTGGGATATATGATCCCAGATCGGTTGCCGTGGCGTCACAGGGCTCGTCCCTCAGCCACTCTGCATGAAATTCACGTCCGCCCTTCACCACAGTGAGGAACGAACTTGTTCCAGTGATGCTACAAAATTCCGGGGCCCGGCGTCAAGGGGAAATCCCTGACCATCGAACCTGGGTTCCCAGAGAAGATTGTGATGCTGGTCCCGCCCGCGCCACCCCAGAGGGGCGACGTAATTTAGCCCCGGACGTAAGTACAGGTTAAATTATGTTGCCCCTCCGGGGCATGCTGTCGGCGCAACGGCCAGCTTCATGAGCCCTCCGGTGTACAATTCCTGCCAATCGCGAATCGCGAAGATCGTCGCGATAAATCATTCGGCAGGATCGAACTATGAAACGAGTTTCCCCGACATTGCAAGCTGTTCTGCTAGCCGTAATCTTCTCGCTTTGTAGCGACGCCCAATCCATCGCCCAACAGGCCGACACTCCGAAAGCTCCGGCTGCGAAGAAGTCTGCACCCACGCAGTCTTCGGAAAAGCCCGCAGAGAGCGCCAAGCCAGAGGCCGCTCCCGAGGCAAAGCCGGCGCCTCGCGAAACCTCCGGCGACAGGGACAGGGATAAGGAGAAGGACAAGGAAGAGCACTACGACATGACCGAGATGCCTCCGGTGGTGACGCATCACCAGATCACGGTCGACGGGAAACTGCTGAAGTACACGGCCACCGTGGGACGCCTGCCCATCAAACGCGGCGACGGCAAGATCGAAGCGGAAATGTTCTATGAGGCGTACACGCTCGACGGCCAGGACGCCGCCAAACGGCCGCTCACGTTCGCCTTCAACGGCGGCCCGGGATCGGCGTCGATCTGGCTGCACATGGGAGCGCTCGGTCCGCGCAAGGTCATGCTGCAGCCGGATGGATTCATGCCACCCGCGCCGTATCGCATGGAGGACAATCCTTACACCGTGCTCGATAAGAGCGACCTGGTGATGATCGACGCAATGGGCACTGGCTTCAGCCGCGCGGCGGATGCTGAGACCTTCAAGAAATTCTGGGGAGTGAAGGGCGACATCGAAGCGTTCAGCGAATTCATCCGGCTCTACATCACACGGAATGAACGGTGGGCGTCGCCGCTTTTCCTTTTCGGCGAAAGCTACGGAACGACGCGCTCGGCGGGGATCGCCGGCTATCTGGCCGATCGCGGGATTTCATTCAATGGCATCACGCTGCTCTCGACCGTGCTGAATTTCGAAACCCTGGAAGACAACTTTACCAACGATCAGCCCTACGTGTTTCTGATTCCGTCGTTCACCATGATCGCCGGCTATCACCACAAACTCCCGGCCGATCTGGCGCAGGACATGAATCGCGCGCGGCAGGAATCGGAACGGTGGGCATCCACCGAGTACGAGCGGGCGCTCGACAAAGGCGATTCGCTCACGCCTGATGAGCGCCAGAAAGTGATCGACCAACTGGCCCGCTTCACCGGCCTGAGCAAGGAAGTGATTGACGAAGCCAACCTGCGCATCAATGTTCAGAAGTTCACCCACTATCTGCTGATCGATCAGAAGCTGCGCGTCGGACGCCTGGACGCACGCTATACCGGACCCGACCCCAACGGATTGCTCGACACTCCGTTTTACGATCCCACGGGGGCGGCGACCGGGCCTCCGTTTACCTCGGTGTTCAATAATTATCTGCGCACGGAGTTGGGCTACAAAGTGGACATGCCGTATAACGTGCGCGCCCCGCGCGGCGGGCCCAACGACACCTGGGACTGGGGATCGGCGGGCCAGGGATTTCCGGACACGGCTTCGGCTTTGCGGCAAGCGATCGTGAAGAATCCGTATTTGAAGATTCTGGTGATGGAAGGTTATTACGATCTGGCGACGCCCTATTACGCGGCGAATTATACGGTCGACCATCTCAACCTGCCGCCCAAGTATCGCGATAACATTTCGTTCGCGACGTACGACGCAGGGCACATGGTGTATCTGCCCATGGAAGGGTTGAAGAAGATGAAAGCGGATCAGGCGGCGTTCATGGGGAAGGCTGGAGCACAGTGAAATCGCACCGCGGCAGCACGCTCGCCGTTGCTTCGCTGCTGCTCGCGGCCTGCGCTGGTAGCGTCGCTCAGGATGCTTGCGAGAAGTTGGGGCAGGCTACCATCCCTGGCGCCTCGATCATCTTGGCTAAAACGATCGCCGCGGGAACGTTCGCCGGTCCGCCGACCGAAGGCGGCGACCGCGACCTGACCGCGCCTTATAAAAACGTACCGGCGTTTTGCCGCGTTGTGGTGCTGGCGACTCCGAGCGCGGACTCGAGCATCAGAATTGAAGTCTGGATGCCCGCCTCCGGATGGAACGGCAAGCTGCAAGGTATCGGTAACGGCGGGTTCGCCGGGATGATCGATTTCCCGGGGCTCGGCACCGCCGTGAGCAAGGGTTACGCGGCTACGGGAACCGACACCGGGCATTCTGGATCGCCGATTGATGCGGCGTGGGCGCTGGGGCATCCCGAGAAAGTTGCGGACTTCGGCCATCGCGGAATCCATGAGATGACGCGCGTGGCTAAGGAAACGATTCAGGCGTTCTACGGGAAGAGTGCGAAGCGCTCGTACTTTGCGGGATGTTCCGACGGCGGGCGTGAGGCGCTGATGGAAGCGCAGCGCTATCCCGCGGACTATGACGGGATTCTGGCGGGAGCTCCGGCGAACTACTGGACTGCGCTGCTCTCGACAGCGGCGAGCGACACTCAGGCGTTGACGGCGGATTCGGCGAGTTATATTCCGGCGACAAAAGTCCCGGCAATTTCGGCGGCGGTGCTGGCGGCTTGCGATGGGCTCGACGGCGTGCGCGATGGAATCCTCAACGATCCGCGGCGGTGCCACTTCGATCCAGCGAAGATCGAGTGCAAGGCCGGCGAAGACACCGACAAGTGCCTGACCGCGAAGCAGGCCGCGACCCTGAAGAAGATTTATGCCGGCCTGCACGATTTGCACGGGCACGAAATCTTTCCCGGCTTCTTGCCGGGCGCGGAAGATGGGCAGGGGGGATGGGGAACCTGGATTCTCGGTCTGGCTCCGGGCAAGAGCCTCATGGCGTTTTTCGCGAGCGGGTACTTCTCGAACATGGTGTATGAAGACCCCGGGTGGGATAACAAGACATTCCAGATGGATGCCGGATTGAAGTTGGCTGAGGAGAAAACTGCGAAGGCGCTGAACGCGACAGACGCGGATTTGAGTCCGTTCAAGGCGCGTGGCGGGAAGCTGATTGTGTATCACGGGTGGAACGATCCTGCGATTCCAGCCATCAACGCGGTGAATTATTACCAGCGCGTGTATATGAAGATGGGGGCCGAGACCGATTCGTTCCTGCGCCTCTACATGGTTCCAGGAATGCAGCATTGTGACGACGGGCCGGGTACGGATTCGTTTGGACAGGTCGGCCGGTTAGATTTCGACGATCCGCGGCACAGCGTGTCTGCGGCTCTGGAACAGTGGGTGGAGAAAGGCACGGCGCCGTCGGCGATCATCGCATCGAAATTTGGCGACGACAAGCAGCATCCGAAGATGACACGTCCACTGTGCGCGTATCCGCAGGCCGCGAAGTACAAGGGGAGCGGCGATACGAATGATGCGGCGAATTTTAAGTGTGAGGCGGGACAGTAGTAGCGGAGCAGCCGCAGTTTCTGATCAACAATCAGAAATCAACAACCATCACTTCATTCTTCACCGGCTGTACTGATTCTTTTTCTTATCTTCGTGGCGTTCGATGCCAAGTTGAATCAGGCGGTCGATCAGGTCGGCATACTCCAGCCCGGACGCGGCCCACAGCTTGGGATACATGCTGATCGACGTGAATCCTGGCATGGTGTTGATCTCGTTCAAATAGATCTTCCGCGTCTTGGGGTCCATCAGAAAATCCACGCGCGCCAGGCCGGAGCAGTCTACGGCCTGAAATGCGGCAATCGCCAGTTGCTGAACTTTTTTCGTTTCGGCGTTGGTGAGCTTGGCGGGGATGATCAGTTGCGAACCTTCGTCGACGTACTTCGCGGCGTAATCGTAGAACTCTTTGCCGGGAACAATCTCGCCAGGAACTGACGCGGACGGTTCGTCGTTGCCCAGCACGGAGCACTCGATCTCGCGAGCTTTTTCTTTTTTCCCGCCGACGCCCTGCTCAATGACGATCTTGCGATCGAACTTTGCGGCTTCTTCGATGGCGGGTCCGAGTTCTTTGCGGTTGTGCGCTTTGCTGATGCCCACCGACGATCCCAGATTCGCCGGCTTCACGAATACGGGATAGATCAGTTTGCTCTCGACCAGCTTCTGCACTTTTTTCGGATCGTTCTCCCACGCGGCGCGCAGAATCGTGACGTGCTTCACGATGGGAATTCCGGCGGCGATGAACAACGACTTCATGATGTCTTTGTCCATACCGGCAGCCGAGCCGAGCACGCCCGCGCCCACGTAGGGAATGTCGGCGAGTTCGAGCAGGCCCTGGATGGTGCCGTCTTCGCCGAAGGTGCCGTGCAGTACAGGGAAGATCACGTCGACGTTGATGGCGCGGTCGCTGGCGCGGCGGGTGAGCGCGGCATCGGTTTGGAAGGGCACAAGGCCGCGATTGCGATGAACCGGTTCGGGCGGGACGACCACGGCTTCTCCCCGCGCCAGCACGGCTGCGGGGGACGTTGTCTCTGGATCGCCGGCGCGCAGGTTGCGCGGCTCGAGTACGAGCTTGCCGGTGAGCAAATATTCGGCGTACTCCGCCGTCAACCAGCGGCCGTCCTTGGTGATGCCGATGGGCACAACCTCGTACTTGTCTTTATCGATTGCGTTGAGAACCGACGCGGCCGAGAGCAGCGAGACTTCATGCTCGCCGCTGCGTCCGCCGAATAAAATGCCGACCCGAGTCTTTTCCATGATCTTCCAGTGTGAACGTTGGGTGAGTGGTGCGTCAATCTTACGGTGGGTACGGTAGTCACGTTCGCAAAAATTCTTGGCCACGGATTTGCGCGGATTTCCACGGATAATTCTTTTTCTCTTTTCTTGATCCGTGTGAATCCGTGCCAATCCGTGGCTAGAGAATCTTTTTTCCGAAGGCGGAGAGCGCGAGTTCCACCGCGAGATCGGCTGTCCGGTTGTGCTCGTCGATCACGGGATTCACTTCGACGATTTCGAAGCTCAACATGCGGCCGTGGTCGGCGATGATCTCCATAGCGAGGTGAGCCTCGCGGTAGGTGGCGCCGCCCCGCACGGGAGTGCCTACGCCGGGCGCGTCTTCGGGATCGACCCAGTCCATGTCTAGGGAAATGTGGTAGCCGGCGGTGCCGCGTCCGGCCATGCGGAGAGCCTCTTCCATGACGGTGCGCATGCCGCGTTCGTCGATGTCGCGCATGGTGAAGACGCCGATACCGGCGCGGCGGACGTTTTCTTTCTCGACCGCGTCGATGTCGCGGACGCCGACCAACACGCAGTTCTGCGGCTGCACCTTGGGGGAGAAATCGAAAATATTTCCCAGTTCACCAGGCCAAAGACCCATCAGCGCGGCCAGCGGCATACCGTGCACGTTGCCGCTGGGGGAAGAGTCGGGCGTGTTGATGTCGGTGTGGGCGTCGATCCAGATCAGGCCGACGTGCTGCTTCTGGCGGCGGTAATATTCGGCGACGCCAGAGACTGTGCCCGCGGCCATGGAATGATCGCCACCGAGAGCGAGCGGAACCTTTCCGGCTTCGAGTGTCTTGACCACGAGCTCGGCATGTTTGGTGCAGGTGGCGGTGATTTCTTTTAGATACTTGGCGTGAGTGTCGCCTTCTTTTTTCTGTTCGGGGATGGCTACGGGGACATTGCCGCCGTCTTCCACTTCATGGCCCAGAGCTTCGAGGCGAGCTTCGAGTCCGGCGACGCGAACGGCGGATGGTCCCATGTCGACGCCGCGGCGGGACTGGCCGAGGTCAAGGGGGACGCCGATCACGCGGATTTTTCGGGGAGAGATGCTGGAGGAACTGGCGGTTGTGGTCATAGGGTCAATCGATCACGATCATCGGGCGATTTCGCGATTGTGTCGTTGGGTGATTGGAATGAACTGTCGGTTTTTAATCGCACAATGACTCAATCACGCAATGGCTCAATTCCCTTCACGGATAAAGTCTATACAGCATTCTGGGGAACGGAATGGTTTCGCGCACGTGCTCGAGGCCGCAGATCCAGGCTACGGCGCGTTCGATGCCCATGCCGAAGCCGCCGTGCGGGACGCTGCCGAATTTGCGCAGGTCGAGATACCACTGGAACGCCTCTTCCGGCAAATTGTGCTCATGGATGCGCTGCAGGAGCAATTCGTACGAAGCCATGCGCTGCGAGCCGCCGATGATTTCTCCGTAGCCTTCGGGCGCGAGCACGTCGACGCACAACGCAAGCTCCGGGCGCTGCGGATCGGGCTCCATATAAAACGCTTTTACCTTCGCGGGATAACGATGCACCATCACCGGTTTGTCGAATTGTGCTGACAGGTAGGTTTCGTCGGGCGAGCCCAGGTCGCCGCCCCATTCGAATTTCGATTCGAGAGCACCCTTGGCGTGGCCTTCTTGCAGATTCTTGACCGCATCGTCATAGCTGATGCGCGGGAATGGGGCTTCGATTTTTTCGAGCTTGGAGAGATCGCGACCGATGGTCTGCAAATCGGCGCGACGCTTTTCGAGACAGCGCTTCACAATGAAACTGATGAGGCTTTCGGCCAAGTCCATGATGTCGTCGAGTTCGGCGTAGGCGACTTCGGGTTCGACCATCCAGAACTCGGTGAGATGGCGGCGGGTCTTTGATTTTTCTGCGCGAAATGTTGGGCCGAAGGAATATACCTTGCCCAGGGCCATGGCGGTAGCTTCCACATAAAGCTGGCCGGACTGCGTGAGGAATGCTTCTTCGTCGAAGTAATCGACGGGGAACAGCGTGCTGGTGCCTTCGCACGCGGCGGGAGTAATGATGGGCGGATCGGTCAGAGTGAATCCGCGTTCGTCGAAGAAGTCGCGCGCGGCTTTGATGATCTCGGCGCGCACGCGTAGAATCGACGCCTGGCGCTGCGATCTTACCCAGAGATGGCGGTGCTCCATGAGGAAGTCGGTGCCATGTTCTTTGGGCGTGATCGGGTAGGGGGTTGACTCGGGCACGCGCTGCACGACCTGCACGTTGGCTACGTCGAGTTCGTATCCGCCGTGGGCACGCTTGTCGGCGCGGACTTTGCCTTCGACGATCACGCTCGACTCCTGGGTCAGCGTCTTGATGGCGTCGAACACTTCCGGCGGGACCGCATTCTTGGGTACAACCCCTTGAATGATTCCGGAGCCGTCGCGAAATTGCGGGAACAGAAGTTTCCCGCTCTCGCGCAGGTTGTAGAGCCAGCCGCGGATGGTGACCGACTGGCCCTCGTGTTTGCCGATTTCGGCGATGGTGGTGACGGGTGAAGACATAATTTTTCTATTCGCGACAACGTGCGTTCGACTCGCGCGCGCGGGCGAGACGCCCCCGCGACAGCCGCCGGGACGGCGGCGCTACGACGATCCTTCCAGCTTTTCGAATAACTCCGGCAACTTTTCCAGCGGGTTTACTTTTTCGTCTTCCGCGAGTTCCAGCAGCAGAGGCGGGGTTTGCGGGGCGGAACGCAGCAACTCGATGGCTTCTTTCCAGTCGATGGTTCCCTGCCCCGGCCACAGGTGCGAATCTTTCATTTTGTCGTTGTCGTGAACGTGGGTCGAGCAAATGTGTTTGCGCAAAATTTCAAAACCTTCCCGAACCGAGCCTGCCATGTGCGCGTGGCCAAAGTCGAAACAGACGCCGACGTCGTCGAAGTGCGCGCTGCGGATCATTTCCACCAGGCGGTCGGGCGTGGACAGTTCGTTGGGAATATTTTCCAGCAGAATGCGCACGCCGAGCGGCTTGGCGAAGGCGCGCAGGTGTTCGATGGAGGTCATTGCCGCCTCGAACTTCTTTTCGCTGAAATCTTCGTTGGGCGCGCCTAAATGTTGCACCAGGAAACGGAATGGAATCTGCTCGGCGATTTCGAGGGCGCGCTTAATCTCGTCCATGGCGTCGATGCGGGCAGCGCGGTCGGTCGAGGCCACGTTAACCGGTGGCGCCCCGGCCCGGCCCCATTCGTAGTCGGAGTACAGGGGGGAGTGGACGGAATTCAGTGGAATGCCGCTGCCGTGAAACCACTCGGCGATTTCTTTGACGTGGGCTTTGCGGTTGGCATAATCGATATGCTGGCGCGCGGCGAAAATCTCGACGGACTGCACTCCGCTGCGAGCCAGACCATCCAGGATTCCGGGATGCAGCCGCTCTTTCACGAACAGATAGGTGGAAACCGCTTTCAGCATGTGCGTCCCTTAGGCCTTGATCATCATTGCGCTTCTAGTAGCCTACTGCCTTCCCGTTATTCCGGCCATCGCTGGCTCCCAGGCGTTCGCCGGTTTTCGGGTCGACCATGATGCACTCGCCGTCGCCCCAAAAGTGATGAGTCCGGATCGCGTGGCCCCGGTTCTTCAACAAACCAACGGTGTCGGGTGAGATGCGATCTTCCAGCATGATCGCATCGGGGATCCACTGATGATGATATCGGGGAGCGTTCACCGCTTCCTGAATGTCGAGCCCGTAATCCACCACCCCCATCAGTATATTAGCCACGGTCGTAATAATGGTCGGACCGCCGGGCGATCCCAGAATCAGAAAAACTTTGCCGTCCTTCGAGACGATGGTTGGGGTCATGGCCGAGAGCGGCCGCTTGCCGGGCCCGATGGCATTCGCCGGACCCTGGATCAGCCCGTACATATTGGGTGCGCCCGGTTTGGAAGAAAAATCGTCCATCTCGTTGTTGAGCAGGAATCCCAGACCTTCGGCCGTTACGTGCGCCCCGAAGCCGCCATTCAGCGTGGTGGTCACCGCCACCGCCTCGCCGGCGGCGTCCATCACCGAATAGTGAGTAGTATTTTCCGGCTCGCGCCCGCTCCAGGGATGAACTGCGGCGACCTGCTCCAACTCAGTGAAGATCGCGGGCCGCTTCAAATCCTTGCTCGCGCTAGCGTGCTCTAGGTCAATCGTCTCGCGCCAAGCTGCGCCGTATTTCTTATCGATGAGCTGGGCCACGGGAATCTTCGCGAAGTCGGGATCGCCCATAAATTCCGCCCGGTCGTAGAAAGCGCGCCGAAAGGCTTCGGCCGTCAAATGCATAGACGCCGCCGAACGATTGCCGAGTCTCGCCAGATCGTAGCCTTCCAGAATATTCAAGATCTCGACCAGCGCAGCCCCGCCCGAGGAAGGCGGCGGCGCGCTGATTATGTCGTAGCCGCGATAAGTGCCTCGAATGGCCTCGCGTTCTTTCACTTCATAGTGCGCGAGGTCGTCCGCCGTAATCAATCCGCCGCCGCGCTGTACGGCACCGGCCAATTCCTTCGCCATTTCGCCGCGATAAAAGTCTTCGGGATTTTTCGCAATCCGTTCCAGCGTCCGCGCCAGTTCGGGCTGCCGCAACACTTCCCCGGGACGGTAGTAATCGCCATTGCGTTGGAAGATGCGCTTCGAGTCGGCAAACTTGCTCAAGTCTTCATCGCGCAAATCATTCGCATCTTCATAGGCCAGCGCGTAGCCGTCGCGAGCCAGGCGGATTGCCGGGGCGATCACTTGCTGAAGCGTGAGCTTGCCATATTTCTTCTCGGCATACACCATGCCTGCAACCGATCCCGGAACGCCAATCGCCCGATATCCCAGCGTGCTTGCGCCGGGAATCACATTTCCCTGCGCATCCAGGTACATGTTCGCCGTCGCAGCTGCGGGAGCTTTCTCGCGATAATCAATAAAGTGGTTCGTGCCGTCCGCGGTTCGAATCAGCATGAAGCCGCCGCCGCCGAGATTTCCCGCCTGAGGATGTACCACCGCCAGCGCAAATCCCACGGCCACCGCGGCGTCGACCGCATTCCCGCCCGCTTGCATGATCTCGACCCCGGCTTGCGAAGCCAATTCATGCACGCTCGCGACCATGGCGTGCGGCGCATGAACCGGCCGCAGGGGCGCAGCCCCAGCCTTCGCCCCACAGAGCACGACACCCGCCATCAGCAGCAAAATCAATGATTTATATGGAGATCGCATGCCGGCTCACGAGGCTCGCAGCCTCAGGAACGAACTCTGAGGCTAGCCGACGGCGGCAAGCGGAGTCAAATCAAACTGCAGCAGCACGTTCAGGGTTTTCACCAAAGGGGCGGAGAGCCCGCGCCACTTCGCGCCGATGCGCGTCATCGTTTCTTGGGGCGAGTCTTAGAACCTTGCGACCGTTTCTTTCCCTGCTTTTTATTTTGCTTCGAGTTTCGAGCGCCTGATTTCGGCGCCTTCGACGCGACCACCGCATACGACTGGCGGATCAAGTCTTTCAGTTCGTCGCTGCGGAGCGCGTTCAGATGATCGAGGATCACCCATTTGTATCGTCCGACATAGGGCGCGGGATGAATGCCCTCGCGCTCGACCAGCTCCGCGAAGGATTCGGGAGTGCATTTGAAGCACATCTTCTGCGGAACCGCCGTCAGGGCGAGCGTGGCGAAAATTTTGCCGCGAATCTTGAAACAGAGGTCATCGCCCCACTGCAGGTTCTCGGTGGCGTCGGGAAAGGAAAGACAATATTTGCGAAGATCATCCACGCTCATTGTGGGTCGCCCACTGCTGGTTTGCCCCCCGGAATCGGAGGTTCCTTCTCGAACATTGAAGCCGTCGTCACGCTCTCACGATTCTGCTATATTTTCGCTAAAAGGGGGATGGTACGCCAATGGACATTCATGGGATTTGTCCGCTGCTGCAGGTATTCGACATGCCGACGGCGATCCGTTTCTATCGTGACATCCTGGGATTCACGGTTCACGCCACGTCTCAGCCCGGGGACGATTGCAATTGGGCGTGGCTGAAGTTGAATGGCGCGGAGGTGATGCTCAATACCGCCTATGAAGCGGACCAGCGCCCTGCAGCGCCGGATGCGGCGCGGGTTACGGCCCATGACGATACCTGTCTGTTCTTCGGTTGCGAGGATCTGTACGGCGCTTACCAGCACCTGCGCGCGCATGGCCTCAATTTGGAAGAGCCAAAAGTCGCGCCGTATGGCATGAAGCAATTGTGGTTCAAAGATCCCGATGGCTACGGCTTGTGCTTGCAGTGGCCTGCGTCGCAGCAGACTCACGACCACTGGGTCGAGGATTATGGGATCGAACCGAAGACAATTCAGTAGATACATGTGGTGCGGGCGCCCGCGTCACATGTATCGTCATTGTCGATCCCGCGACTGAATCAGCCTCTGCTTGACCGCCGGCCACTCAGCCGCCAGGATCGAGTAGCGCACCGAATCGCGCGGAATGAAGTCGGCGGCCATGCGGTGAGCGCGGAGAATTCCTTCAAACTTTCCGCCGATGCGTTCGAGTGCGGCGCGCGAACGTTCGTTCCGCGCGTCGGTGTGAAAGCATACGCGGAGCACCCGCCAGACTTCGAAGGCATGCCTCAGCATCAACAACTTGGCCTCAGTGTTGGCGGCAGTGCGGAGCGCCGAACGAGTCAGCCAGGTGTAGCCAATTTCGCAGGCGTCAGGAACCCCGCGGCCGTGCGAGGGATGGCCTTGCGGCCACGACCAGCGCTCCAGATTCCAAAAACGCGTGGAGCCGAGGACGACGCCGTCTGCGTTGCGAACAATCGCAAACGGGAGCGCGGTGCCCGCGTCTCTCCAAGTCAGCGCCGTGTCGACATAGGCGATGGCAGAGGCCTTGCCCTGGGGGACGGGACTCCATCGATAGAGTTGCGCATCCTCGCCAGCGGCACCGGCGAGGCCGTCGACGTGGCGCTGGTCGAGGGGTTCGAGGCGGATGTGTTTGCCTTGCAGGACTTCGCTCTGCAGGATAGTGTCGTCAGGCGGCATCTCTTCCACTATGCAATGGACGTAAGCGCAACTGCAAATGCGTAAGAGGATTTGTCGGCGGGACGCGGGCACTACTTTGTTTTCGACTCTCACGCCTCCAACTTCTTGATCACCGTGACCTTGCTGTAAGCCACGCGAAAGCCCAGACGCTCGGCGTTGCTCTGCGAGGTCGTCCCGCCTTGGGTAACGACTACCGCATATTCGCATCCGGCCGCGACTGCGGCTTGCATGCGGGCTCGCAACAGCGCCGTCTGCAGGCCGCGACCGCGGAACTCGGCAAGAGTGCCGGCGCCGCACAGCGCAAAAACTCGGTGCTCGGGGATGACCAACCCCGTGCCGCAGGCCACCATCTTGCCCGCGACGGTCGCCACGAACGCGAGCGCCCGCTCCATCTGGTAGAAGGGAGCGATGAGTCCACGGAACGCTTCGGGCGCGCCGTCCGGGAAGAAGGCAGTCTCGACGATGTTGCCAGCAGCGTCAGCTTCCTCAGGACGACTGCGGCGAATCTCGCATCCCGGCGGCGGCGGAGGAAAGTTTTCTTCCGTATCCAGCTTCCGGTACAGCACATTGTTGAGTTCGGCGATCGCGTAGCCACGCTCTTTGAACAGCTCGAATACTGCGGGTTCGTGCATGGAGCACAAATCCACTTGCGCGGGGGCGTGATGGGCGCGATAGAAGGTTTCCACGCGATCGAGATCCTCAGAAGTGAACGAACGTTCCAGCCCCACGCCGGTTGCTCGCCCGATGGGCGAACCAAGTCCGGCGAACACCATGTGGCCGCCGCAAATTTCTTCCTCCGCGGCCCCCATTTCCGGGCGCGTCTTCTGAAACACCCGTGCGTACATGACCTGCGGCATTTCCTCGCACGACTCCAGACGGCGAGCGAATGCCTTATCGACGAATTGCATGGGAAAAATCCTTTCAGGTTTTGAGACGGCTTGATGCAGACAACCCGGCAGGAGCGGCGCGCGCACACCACCGCGCATTCTTCGCTCTTGCCCAATATTGCAACTCGCGGATTAAAGGACGGCAGTCATAGGCAGGAACCTAGAATAACGATTCGGCTCGGCGGATTCAAGCCGGCGCTGATCGAAGCGGCGGCCAGGCTGCAAATAAATGTTCCCCACACCTATCCGCCGGTGGGACAATACCCCTCCATGTTCAGCTTCCGGATCGGTTTACTTTCTCTGCTGGTGTGCGCCTGGCAACCCTCCGCGTGGGCTGCAGGGCCGCAGACCCTTCGCTACACGATTTCCTCCAACGGCAAAGTCGTGGGAAATGAAATCGACACCTTTCTTCCCGACGGTCACGTCGTCAGCACGTTCGAATTCAATGACCGAGGGCGCGGGCCCAAGGTTTCGGTCAATTATTTGCTCGACGCCAACGGATTCCCGCTTCGCGTGGATGAAACTGGCAACGACTATCTGAAAGCTCCCGTCGACGAACATTTCGAGATCAAAGACGGCGTCGCCCACTGGAAGAGCACTTCGGAAGATGGACACGGCCCCGCCGGAAGTTTTTACATCAGCAACGCCGGCGCGGTTGCTGAGACCGCGTTCCTGGTCCAGGCTCTGCAGAAGGCGCACGGCGCGCCGGTGGATTTGTTTCCCGCGGGCGAGGCGCGGCTCGAGCGTCTGACCGACGTCACGGTCGAGGATCACGGACAGAAGATGCACGTGACCGACTTCGCGATCACTGGGCTCTCGTTCGAACCGCAGACGATCTGGCTTGACGATGAGCAGCAGGTGTTCGGAGTTCCCGGAACATGGTTCGCCCTGCTCCGAGAAGGCTGGGAAAAGACGAACGACCAGCTGTATGCGCTCGATCTCAAACTGCGCGACGAACGTTTCGCGCGCCTGGCGAAAGACCTGGCGAAACATCCCGCGCATCCCGTCGCCATTGAGCATGTGCGCCTGTTCGATTCCGAGCAGGCCACCATGCTGGAAGACCAGACCGTGATTGTGTCCGGCGATCGCTTCACCGCGGTCGGGCCCGCGAGTTCCGTGCACCTTCCAGCCGACGCCGAACGCATCGACGGAACCGGCAAGACGATCCTTCCCGGCCTGTTCGACATGCATGTACACGTCCAGGCGCTGGACGGCATCCTGAACATCGCCAGCGGCGTGACCAGCGCGCGCGACATGGGCAACGATATCGATCAGATCCAGCACCTGCAGGATCAGTGGCAGAACGGCACGGCCATCGGCCCACGCCTCTGGAAAGCGGGGTTCATCGACGGCCACGGCCCCTTTCAGGCGCCAACTGGCTTGTATGCCGATACCCAGGCTGAAGCCGAGGCCGCCGTCAATCGCTACGCCGACCTGGGCTACGTTCAAATCAAGCTCTACAGCTCGCTCAATCCTGCGTTCGTGCCCGGCATCGCCAAACTTGCGCACGCCCGCGGGCTGCGTGTCAGCGGTCACGTGCCCAACGGCATTACTGCCTCCCAATTTGTGGAGGATGGCGCCGATGAAATTCAGCACATAAACTTTATCTTCCTGAATTTTCTGGCGTCGCAGGTGAAAGACACGCGCACGCCGGAACGCTTCACCGCGGTCGGCGCGAACGCCGCGAAACTCGATTTGCAATCCAAGCCGGTGAACGACTTCATCCAGCTTCTGCTCGACCATCACACCACCGTCGATGTAACTCTGGGCACGTTCGAGTCAATGTTCGTCGGACGTCCCGGGCAGGCTTCTCCGGACCTGGCGCCGGTGCTGAACCGGCTTCCCGCGCAGGTTCAGCGCGGCGCCTACTCCGGCGGCCTTCCCGTCACGGCCGAAAACGACCAGCTTTATAAGGATTCCTATCGCGCCATGCTGGCCATGACCAAGCGCATGTACGACGCCGGCGTTCCCATCCTGGCCGGAACCGACGGCACTGCTGGAATCATGCTGCATCGCGAGTTGGAACTGGAGGTTCAGGCCGGGATTCCGCCGGCGAGGTCGCTGCAGATTGCGACATTGAACGCCGCGCGGTTGTTGAAGCAGGATAAAGAACTCGGATCAATCGCGTCAGGCAAGCGGGCAGATTTTGTTCTGGTCGAGGGAAATCCAGCGCAGCGTATCAGCGACATCCGCCGCTGCCGCTTGGTGATGAAGAATGGCACGCTCTACAGCAGCGCAGATTTGTACTCCGCTGTGGGCATTCAACCGGCGGAATAACGAACGAATGCATAGCGTCGAGATCTTTCTCTCAGCTGATGGCTGACCGCTAAGAGCTGACAGCTGCCATTCTCACACCTGCTGGCGCGCTTCACCCAACGCCACGCTGACTTCCATCTTTTTCTTGTTGCGGTAGATGGTGACCTTCACCGTGTCTCCAGCGCGATGATTGTTCATCATCTGGGCGAGATCGTCTTCGTCCTGCACTTTTTGATTGTCGATGGCGACGATCAAATCGCCGCCCAGCATGATGGGAGTATTGCCCAGGTAGGCCTGTTCCGTACCGGCGCGAAGTCCTGCTGAATCGGCCGAGCCGCCGGGAGTTACCTGGATGATGAGCAATCCGTAGTCGACGGGCAGGCCCATTTCGTCCGCGAGTTCGGAGCTGATGGCAATCGAGCGCACTCCCAGCGCCGGACGCCGCACCCGGCCGAGTGTCATCAAATCGTTCAGAACCGCCTTCGCCGTATTGATAGGAATGGCGAAGCCGATGCCGGCACTCTGGTTAGCGTTTGAAAGAATCATCGTATTAATGCCGATGACTTCGCCGTGCCAGTTCATCAGCGGGCCGCCGGAGTTGCCGGGATTGATGGCGGCATCGGTCTGAATGGCTTCGTCAATGGTCGCGCCGTTGGGCTCGCGCACCGGGCGGATGGAACTCACGATGCCGCGCGTCATGGTTCCTGCCAGGCCAAATGGATTGCCGATGGCGTAGACTTTCTGCCCGACTTGCAGGTTTTTCGAATCGCCCAACACGGCTGGAATAAGATCGGGCGCCTTGATCTGAATCACGGCGAGATCGTGCGGCGGATCGGTGCCCACCACGGTCGCCTTGTATTTCTTGCGATTGTGCATGGTGACTTCCACCTGCCGCGCCTCGGCGATCACGTGATAGTTGGTCAGGATGTGACCTTCCTTATCGATCACGAATCCCGAGCCCTGCCCTTCCTGCGGAACGAGTCCGTAGAAAAAATCGAATGTCATGGCGCGCGAGGTTACGTTCACCACCGACGGAATATTCTTCTTGTAAACGGAAATGTTGTTTTGTTCTTCCCCGTCGAGCGTCTCCCCGGGCGCCGCCTCGGTGATCTCCACCTGCGCGGGATGGCTCAGCCAGGTCGAGGGATGGAATCCCCCGGCCTGCGAGTTGGAACGCCAGGTCGTGAAGTAGAAAAATCCGCCGGCGATGGCCAGCGTGAAAAGCAAGGGCCGCATGAGTTTCATAAATTCAAACCATCCGATTCAGGTATTAGATGCACAGCACCTGAATATGATTACGAGGTTGGGAGGTAGAAAGGTCCCTGCATTGATTCTAATCAATGCAAAGGTTATGTGGGGACAGAGCCCTCGGCTGAATCATCAAGTCGGCGATACGGAGCGCGAGGTGGATCGTCTTGGCCTTCATGGCGGGATTTTAAGCGCGCAAGACCGCGCTGTCATCCTGAGCGGCGTTCTTTGCCGCGAAGGATCTATGCAAGGGGAGGGCAACTGTCAGGTCCGGAAATGGGAATCCGTCTGAAAATTATGTTCACTCAGCACTTACTTACGGCCCACTGTTTTGTCATCCTGAGCAAAGCAAAAGCCTGCCCTCTGCGAAGTCGAAGGGAACCTATGCCACTGCGTACACCGAAAATATACTTCGTTTACATCATGACAAATCGATCGCTTTATACAGGCGTCACGGGCAATCTCATACAGCGCGTGCGGCAACACAAGACTGGGAGCGGCCCGGGTTTCACGGCGAAATACAAACTCGATCGGCTTGTCTACTTTGAGCGCTTTGAAGACATACGCAACGCGATTGAACGAGAGAAGCAGGTCAAGGGCTGGCTCCGGAGCAAAAAGATTACGTTAATCGTTTCTGTCAATCCTGAATGGCGCGACTTGAGCCATGAATGGTACGAGCGTCACGAGTTTCAGCCTGACGCAGAGATTGCATAGGTCCTTCGCTTCGCTCAGGATGACAATCCGCAAGATGAATCAGGACCCACGTTGCAATTGCAGCTCTTCCCACACTGCAAGCACTTGCTCGCGGGTTTTCTCTAGCGAGCCGGAGTTGTCGATCACATAGTTGGCGGCTTTGATTTTTTCTTCGTCGGGCAGTTGGGCTGCCATACGGCGAGTAATTTCCTTACCCGCGGCTTCGAGGTCGATCTTCTGGCGGGCGGCGAAGCGGGCCACGCGCTGCTCGGCGCTGCAGGTTACGACGATCAGACTATCGAAGCGCTTGGCCACGCCGGCTTCAAGAATCAGGGCGGCTTCGACCATGGCGACCGCGTTTGGATCCTGGCGGCCCATTTCCTGCATCCACTCTTCCTGACTGCGAATCACCGCGGGATGCACGATGCGGTTTAGTTCTTCAATACGCGAAACTCGCTCGCCCTCGGGAGTGGCGGCGGGACCGAAGGCGACTTCCGCCAGCTTGGCGCGGTTGACGCTGAGATCAGGATTGAGAATCTCACGGCCAAAATGGCGGACTACTTCGTTATACACAGCTTCGCCCGGCCGCATCAGGGAATGCGCGATGCGGTCCGCCTGCACGAGATGCGCGCCCAGCGCGACAAACATGTCGCCGACCACCGACTTGCCGGCGGCGATGCCTCCGGTGAGGCCAACTTTCAGCATGCGGCTCCAAGAAACCATTCACTACAGAGACACAGAGGCACAGAGAAAACCAAGAACGACCAAAAAGGGTTTCTCTGTGCCTCTGTGTCTCTGTGGTGAGTTTTCATTTCATGTTCAAGCGCGCGACAATTCCGGGACGCGAGTTCCCCGCCGCATCTTCGCGGCCTTCACGGTGTTGAACATCAGCATGGCGATGGTCAGCGGGCCGACGCCGCCGGGCACGGGCGTGAGTGCACCGGCGACGTCGGCAACTTCGGGATGCACGTCGCCCATCAGCGTGGAACCTTTCTTGCGGAAGTTCTCTTCCCTTTTGGCGCTGCCTGCTGGGTTTCCAGAAAAGAAGCGCTGGAATTCCGCCGCGTTGGTCACCGTGTTCATGCCGACATCGATCACGGTCGCGCCCGGCTTCACGAAGTCGCGCGTGATCATGCCGGCGCGTCCGATGGCGGCGACCAGAATGTCGGCGCGGCGGCATACCACCGGCAGGTCGTGCGTCTTGGAATGGCACACCGTCACCGTGGCGTTGGCGTTGAGCAGCAGCATGGCGGCGGGCTTGCCTACAATGTCGCTGCGACCGACCACAACGGCTTCGCGGCCGACGATCGGAATGTTGCTGCGCTTCAGAATCTCGAGCACACCGGCCGGCGTACACGGCACCAGTCCAGGCCGCTGCGTCGAGAGAAAACCGACGTTCACCGGATGGAACCCGTCGACGTCTTTGACCGGATCGACGGCCATCAGAATTTTTTTGGCGTCGACGTGGGCGGGCAGTGGCAACTGCACCAGAATTCCGTCGATATCGTCGCGGCGGTTGAGATCTTCGATCACGGCCAGCAGTTCGGCAGTGGTGGACGATTCCGGCGGCGTCAGCTTCTCGCTGTAGATGCCGACTTCTTCAGACGCCTTGACCTTGCCGCGAACATAAATCTCAGACGCGGGATTGTGCCCGACCAGCACCACGGCCAACCCGGGACGCACTCCGGCGGCGGCCATGGTTTTCACTTCCGCGGCGATTTCATTGCGGATGTCTTGCGCGATCCTGGTTCCGTCGAGGATGGTAGCTGGCATTGGGTTCGGCTTCCGGCTTTCGGGGTCCGGCTCTAGAATTTTACACTGCGAGTGCGCCGCGAATCTGAACTTCATTTCACCACAGAGTCACAGAGACACAGAGAGAACTGGCCTCTCCGTTTTGCGTTTTCTCTGTGCCTCTGTGACTCTGTGGTGAAACGCATTGTGAACTGGATTACACCCACTGCCAGGCCCATGTCGTACAATGCCGAATCATGATTGCCAAGGATCTGCTGGAAATGCTGGTTTGCCCGGCCTGCAAGCAGGCGCTCGACTACCGGGAAAAGCCGGAGAGCCTGAAGTGCCGCCAGTGCCATCGCGTCTATGCGGTGAAGGACGACATTCCGATCATGCTGGTCGATGAGGCCACCATCGAACCTTAGCGGGATTGTTGCCCGTTGATGGTTGACTCGTGAGTTCGGCCGGGATGGAAGCTCAAGTTATCCCAATCAGCGGCGGAAACAATCTTCGTCCTTTAACACGCTATTCACACTCCCGTAATATTATGTGCGGATGCCGCAAGACCCTTTGCACATCGAAGACATCAGCGGGACCACGGCAGGCGAGCGAATTCTGCGCCTGAGCGGGCCGGTGCTGCTCTCCAACTTTTTTGACTTTCAAGCCCTGGTACGTGGGAGCACATCACCCATCCTCATCCTGGACCTCAGCCAGGTGCCCTACATTGATTCGGCGGGGATTGGAGCGCTGGTGGGCGCCTATGTGAACCATCAAAAGGACGGCCGGCGGCTCGCGCTGGTCGGCGTCACCCAGCGGGTGCGCAACACCATGCAGGTGACGCACGTCGAGCAGTTCTTCTCGTTTTTCGACACGGTTGCGGCAGCCCAGAATGGGGCGGCCGCGTAGTCATCGCACGGCTCCGGCCGAGGGCTTGCCTTAGACGTTTACCGCAGACGCCAGGGTGACTGCTCAGGCCACCGGCTCATGGCATCTTCCGCCCATGCCGCGGACTTGTCCTGGTGACAGGAAGTACAGGCGTTGGGGATCTTGTATTTATCCGTCATGGCCGGGGAAATAAACCGGAAAGTATGGGCGTGAACAAACGTCCCCGGCACGCCCTCGGTTTCAATCGCCGGCATGTGGCAGGCCACGCATTCGCTTCCGGCGCTTCCGTCTTTGTGATGGGTGTGTTCTTCCAGAGTCGCCGCGCGCGGGCCATTCGGACCCGCAGGCGCGTGACAGTCCAGGCAAATCTGATTCGCCGGCTTCCTGAGCTGAGCGTAGTTTTCGGTGCCGTGCACGTCATGGCACGAAGAGCAAGTGATGCCGCGCCGGTACATGACGCTCTGTGTGAAGTCGTTGCCCTGCATGCGATTCTTGTGTGCGGTGCAGTCCGGGAAATAGTAAAAGTTGGTTTCGCCGAGGGTGCAGTCCTCGAGTCTCCAGTAGTCCTGCAGTTTTAGGCCGACACGGTAACCGACCGGCCAATCGTAGGATTTTCCCTCGATGGGGTTCGCCCGCGGCTGTCCCTGGGAGTGGCACTGGATGCAAGTGTCATTGGCGGCTACGTCGTCCAGGTGTGCCGGGTTGAGAACGTCGCCGCGCGTGGGATGCGCCACGTGTTCGCTGCCCGGTCCGTGGCAACGCTCACAACCGACATTCCATTCCGCGACCTGTTTCGTCTTAATGTTGTAGTCGACCGAATGGCAGCCGTCGCACAGGGGGCCGGTGGGCCTCTTCATATTGTCTGCTGGGTATACGGTAGCCCACCAATCTCCACCTTTCGGGACCATATAAGGACGCCAAGTCCGATTGCCGACATCCCACTGCACCGGCAGTGGAAAATAATCGTCCCCAACCTTGGTGAAATAGCGCTGCTTCCACAGGCTGCCATAGACGAAGGCCACCTGGTCCACGGTGAACTTGGCGACGTGATTGGTTGCCAGGTCGGGAATGATGGCATCGGGATGCGTTCGTGGATCCTTCACCACATTCGCCATGGGAGTCTTTTTCCAGCGGGCGTAGATTTCCGCATGGCATTTCTCGCAGGCCTGGGAGCCAACGTAGTGCGCCGATCCCATAGTGCTCGCCAGTTGCGATCCTTCTTCCTGGGTCAGTGGACGAAGGCTGCGAATGAAGAGCACCAGTTTCCAGCTATTGCCGGAGGACTCCATGTGCGGGCGACCCGAGTTCTGCTTACCCCAGGCGGGCATGCCGGTGAGCTGGACTCCGTTCTCGATGATGTAGTGGATTTCGCCGTCCGTAAGGTTCTGAGTTGCGACGGCGCGCAGGTCCGGCACTCTGGGATACAGATTCAGCCCTACCGGCGTCTTGCCGCTGCCGTCGATTCCATGGCAAGTCGAACACTCGGCGAGGAAAGTTTCCCGGCCTTGCCGGGCAACATCCGACGTTGCCGCAAAGGGGTTTTTCTCGGCACGCGCCGCCGCGGGGATCGCCAGATTTCGTACGGTTCGGGCGACAACCCGCTCCCATGCGGAGGGCGTTGCGGTCGCCCGGAATCCCCGCCGCACCAGGACGACTCCGCAGACGGCTCCTAGGATGAGAAGGACGATCAGGGCCTGCAGCAGCGCTTTCAGGAATTTCATGGTCGATCCATTTTCCATGAAATGTTAGCCGACCGCGTTCTCTCCTGTCGACGAAGACGAGTCCATCCACGGTCAGCTGGAAACGTCCGGGATTTCCACAACACCATTTCCAGAACACCCTTAAAGGATGGCGTCCAATTTAAGGATGACGTCGAATCGACGTCCACCTGCCGCGAGAACGTGTCTCGCTCTGAGAGGTCCGGCGATCCAGGTTGACCAACCGTGTTGCCCAGCCGTCTTGGAACGACACAATGTGTCAGTTTTGAGATTACTTTTTGGGTACGAAGGAAACTTCCGGTAGCCGAATCCGCCCGCCGGGTCGACCGCAACTTTCGATATCCACAGGGGTTATATCAATCTAAGAGGGCCTCCCTAACGTAATAGGAAAAAAAGGCCCAAATCGGCAGCAGAATTGCATGCAACTATCACAGCAGCCGATGAGTCTAATACGGCAAAGCGGTAACAGGTCGGAGTCGGAGGTGATGACGGCCATGGTTAACGAGAAAATGATGGACGCAAGAATGGCGAGCGAGAAAATGAACGACAAAGACAGATTCACCGTGACCGAGCTGGCGGCTCTGCGGAGCGATCTGCTGCAAGGCGGCATGATCGATTCCTACGAAGCGGCCGAACTGCTGCAGGTGTTTCTGATGGGCCGTGGCTATGGGGTGTCGCCCAAGGCGGCGTTGGACGCGGCAGGCCGCGTCGAGATGGCGGGGTGCGCCCTGCCAGTGCTGATGCACGAACTGGAGAACCTAGCGATGGTGATGTAAGAGTCCGCACGCGGCGTGGGACGGTGACCCCGCGGCGCGAGGCGAGACTCCGTAGAAGAGTCAAGATTTTGACATTCTGGGGCGTCGGTCGAAACAAGACCTCGACGCACCAGGTCCACGAAAAAAAGTAAGCCGGGCCAACCAGCCCGGCTTTGTGGTGTTTGGGGCAGGAGGCTAAGTCCACAGCGCTGTAGAATGTGCGGATGAAACGCCGCACCCTCGTCGCCTTTCTGGTTTCGGTGATGTGGTTCGGCGCGTCGGCCGCAGGTCAGCCCTCTCCGATCCACCAACAGATTCTGGAGACGTACAATTTCCAGCCCCACACTCTGAGCCAGAAGGAAATCACGGCGAAATCCGCCGTGCTGGATCACTTCTGGTCCACGGCAAAAGCGCAATCGTCGCGCTACGTTCCCGCTCTGCGCCAGGAACTTGCCGACTTCAAGAATCCTCCGTTCTTTCTTTACGACGGCAGCGCCCTGCTGCTGAGTCTGTCAGACACGCCAGAAGACCGGAAAATTGCGCTGGCTGCCATGGCCCGCTGTGACCTGCGCGACGTGCAGCAAAAGGATTATTTCCTGCAGGTCCACCGCATGGCGACGTTGAACGAGGACACGACGGCAGCCGCCTTCCACATTCTCGAGCAGCCCAGGTTCAAAGTGTTTATCCCGCAGCATGTGCTGACGCTGGGGCAGAACTATGTCCTGATTTATATGCTGCTGCCCACCGATCAGGACGACTGGCTGCAGCCCGCCATCGATCGCCTGAAGACCGAACCTGATCCAACTGCCCAACAGAGCTTGCTTCTCCTGCTCTGGTATGCCCAGACCGAAGCCGCGGACCAGGCAATTTCCGCCTTCGCCGCCGACCGCGGCAAACCCGCCGCATCCCGCACCTATGCCCAGGCACTGGCCAGCCGCAAAGAAAAGATTCCGTCGCAGCAGCGAACCCAGGCGGCAAACTCAACCGAGACCGAGTTGCGGCAGAAGCGCCGCGAACGGATGAAGGCAGTCAGTGACGAAGCTCTGGGCGATCTCGACGACTACACTCTGATGCTGATGGCCAAGCGCAAGTGAACACTGCCCTGTTTTTCCTACAGTGGCTACGACAGGGCGGCGGGCGGGAGCGTGTCTACTTTATTTCGTTATGTCGTTCGCAATTTATGAGTCTGCCTTGTGGCTTTCCGGCCCTTCTAACCCAACACATGTCGCTGACATAAGGGTGCATGGAAGTGTCGAAATATTCGATGCGCACCCCTACGACAACGAAGCCGTCAGAACTCCATTCTTCTGGGGTAAGCAATTCCGTACTTTGAAGCCTGTTGTTAATCTGGGGAGTGGCAGTCGGTGGGATCACTGCTGGAGGGGAATCCTTCGGACCCAAGTGGCGGCGATCCAAAGCGGCGAACCAGTTATCCGCTTTGCTCAAGGCATTATTTCCCAGAAATACTTTGCCAATGCTGCGCTCTTGTATAGCCGGGGATTTCCCGTAGTTAATAAATGGGAAGGTAAAGACCACAGGTTCTCCGTTAGCAGCTTGAGCGGTAATAGACTCAGATGGCCGCCAAACATACGGCCTTTGGTCCTCCCTGAATTGATCCGTGGAAGAACGTTGAGCTTGGTCGAATTGCTGCTTGGCGTTTGCTTGGGAAGTTGCGAATTGGATTTTAGAAATATTGAGAGCACATTGAGTCAGATTGTTAGTTCGGTAGGTTTCATAGGTATAGGCTATCAAGAAGAGAATGCCGAGCATTTCCGCCCAAAACTTCGCTTTGTCGTATCGGTCTTTCTTTTTATCGCAGGACATCTGGTAGCTGTGTGGGGCTGGTGGGGCCTGAATTGGCGGGACTGTTCTGTCTGGCGCGAGTTGAGTTATGGGCTCGCTCTTATCAGCGGGTGCTGCGTCAGCCTTGGTGGATCGATCCTCGGGAGAGGAATCGGAATTTTCTGATGTCATTTGGAATACGCTCCAATTAAGAAACAACCTGAATACAAGGAAGGGCCCGAAGCCCTGGAGAACTTTAAAGAAGGAATGAAAGCCCTCTTTAAGGTTACCAAAGACTCAGTTGTAAGGGCCGAGAGGAAGAAGCGGCGGAAGAGGGATTCCTCCCGCGCCCAGAGTGTACGCAAACCATGGGGTTTCGACAAGGACTAGAAGTGGAAGGTGTCCCAGAGCATCGGGATCGCTTCCCCCGTCCCTGTCGTTTCGGGGCGCGGCGAGTCGTTCTTTCCGGTTAGCTCGGCATAGGGGCAATTAACAGTTAGCAAAAACAGCGCAGTGAGCCAAGTATACATATGCCCGTTATTGTACGTACAAATATGTCACTAATGTTCCTGCAGGAACATTGTGGAAAACCCTGCGGAAAATTCTGCCGCGAGCCCGTAACCTATTCGTAGCGCAGGCTTTCGACAGGATCGAGCTGCGAGGCGCGGGTCGCCGGGACGGTTCCGAAGATGATTCCCACCAGCGATGACACAATGATGGCGATGATGGCCGACAGGCCAGAAATCGGAATGCGGTAGTTGGTCAGGAAGCGCACGGAGTAGGGCAGCGCCAGGCCGACCACGATGCCGACCACGCCTCCGATGAGGGAGATCAACATGGCTTCAGCGAGAAACTGGTAGCGGATTTCGCGGTTGGTCGCGCCGATGGCCTTGCGGATGCCAATCTCGCGGATGCGCGAGGTCACGGTGGCCAGCATGATGTTCATGATGCCGATGCCGCTTACCAACAGGGTCACCATGGAGATGACCAGGAGCATCCACGTCAGCGCGGTGGCGCTTTGGTCCGCGACCTCGAGCAGGTGGGTGAGGTTCTGCACGTCGTAAACCGATTCAGAACGATGGCGCGACTGCAGCACGCGCCCGACCTCAGCCGTGGCGGAGAGCACCTGTGTGGAATCCTGCACCGTGAAATACGCCATCTGCAGATCGGGCTGCTCGGTGAAATAACGGCTCACCGAGTAGGGGATCAACATGGTGTTGTCGGTAACCTCGGTCTCGCCGAAGGTATCGACACGCTCCTTAAACGTTCCCACAATCGTGAAGGGCAAGCCGGTGAGCTTGATGGTTTGTCCCACGGCCGCGGCGCTCGATCCGAAGACCTCGACGGCCATCTTCTGGGTGATCACGCCGACCTTGTTGTGGGCCATGGAGTCGTCGCTGTCAAAGAATCGGCCGGAGAGCACTACCAGGCTGCGCACCCGAACGTATTCCGGGTACACGCCAAGGATCAGCAGGTCGCGCTCCCGGCCCGCCACGGCGACTCTTTCCTTCAACTGCACCACCGGGGAAACGGCTACGATGCTCGACACACTCTGCCGCACCGCTTCCACATCTTCCACGGTGAGAGGATCGGGCGTGGAGTTGCTGATGCGTCCCGAGCCGCCGCCTTTGTACTCGGCCCAGATCAGGTTGGCGCCGATGCCTTGAATCAGGTTGAAGACATATTGCCGCGCGGTGAGCCCGACCGTAACCACCAGAATAAGCGACGCGGTGCCGATGACCATGCCCAGCGCCGTCAGCATGAAACGAACTTTGTTGCTGCAGAAAGTGTCGTAGGCAAACGCGACCACCTCACCCAGAGCCAGGTTGGGAGTGAGGCTGGCGCGCAGCCGGTCGGTCGCGGTCGGAGTCATCCTGCTTAGATGCTACGGACCGCGAAGAAAACTCGCAAGTTCGGCGCAAATGAGTTTGGGAAGGGCACGGCCAGTCGTTCCGCCAGCGGTCCAACTAAAGACACGGGCTTTAGCATCTGAGGTAGGTATGATGGGATCTGATCGAACCCAGAGGAAATCGATCGCTTCATTGCAACCTGTCACCGAAAACTCATCCGCACCGGGCGCTCACCCTGCAGCGGCAGGAATAGGCTTGGCATGGATGGTGCTCGCTGGGCTTTTGGTGCGCCTGATCGTGTGCGGATTTCTCTACACCGACCAGACTTCTCCGGCCCGCGACCACTGGAAGTTCGCCTACGAAAACGGGCGCGTGGCGCGATCAATCGCTCTCGGCGAAGGCATCAGCAATCCGCAGATCGCCAAGACGGGACCGACCGCGCTGATCCCGCCGGTCTTCCCTTACATCCTGGCCGGAGTGTTCAAGGTGTTTGGCATTTACACGACGGCGTCCGCCCTGGGGATTCTAGCGGTTGACAGCTTGTTCTCTGCCCTGACGTGCATTCCGGTCTTCCTGATTGCGCGGCGCTGTTTTGGAGATCGGACGGCACGGTGGGCGGGATGGGTCTGGGCGTTCTTTCCGTACGGAATTTATTTTTCCGCCGACTGGGTCTGGCCGACCTGCCTCGCCACACTGCTGTTGGCTTGTCTTTTTCTGTTCGCACTGGAACTGCCTGAACTCCGCGGCTGGTTAGCCTGGGGAGGATTCGGCCTGGCCTGCGGCCTGGCGGCGCTCACTGAACCGACCACGCTTTCGGTCTTGCCCTTTCTCGGTTTGTGGGCGTGCTGGCGGCGGCTTCAGGGGCGTGAGCGCTGGGTCGGTCGAGCCGTGATTGCGACGGCAGCTTTTCTGCTGGCCGTTGCGCCCTGGACGATGCGCAACTTCGAGACGTTCCATCGCCTGGTCCCGATGCGTTCCGGCCTCGGACTGGAACTCTATGTCGGCAACAACGGCTACAGCGATTACTGGGTAAATCGCAGCCTGTATCCGTCGCACAGTGCTGCTGCAATGGCCGAGTACCAGAACGCAGGCGAGAGCGCGTACATGCAACATAAATTTCAGCAGGGATCGAGTTTTATCTGGACGCATCCGGGATTTTTTCTGTGGATGTGCGCGCGACGGGGGATTTATCTGTGGACTGGATTCTGGAGTTTCAGCCACGACTATCTTCGCGAAGAACCGCTGGACCCGGCCAACGTCGTCGTCTGCTCGATTTTAAGCATCCTGGCGATCGTCGGGCTGATCCGCGCGTTCCGGCAACGATCCGTGGCGGCGGTGCCGTTTCTGATTGTGCTGCTGTTATTTCCGCTCATTTATTGCGTAACTCATCCGGAGGTTTACTATCGACGGCCGATCGACCCGATGTTTGTGATTCTTGCAGTCTATGCGGTAGCCTCGTGGCGGCATGCACCAAAGCGAACGCGGGCTGCGCGTTTTGAATTGGCGGGGCTTCTGGCCTCGCCACAAGCGATACAAATTTGAACGAAATACGTCGCCGCTGAAGCAGTGCCTTGCAAAGCGGAGTCACCGAAATCCAACTGACGAAATACAAGACGGGATTGTTCCTGACGCTGCTCACCGCGGGGGCGGTGATGGTGCACGGGTACCATCCTTACGCCGAGGATGCCGAGATTTACCTGCCTGGCATTGAAAAACTTCTGCGCCCGCAGTTGTTTCCAGTGGGGAAAGAGTTCTTCGAGTCGCACGCCAGCATGACCCTGTTTCCGAATCTGGTGGCGGCTTCGCTGCGCGTGACGCACCTGCCGCTGGAAGCCGGATTATTTCTGTGGTACGTGGTCTCGATTTTTCTCTTGCTGCTGGCTTGCTGGGAGTTGACTGGGCTTTGTTTCGCCACGACGCGTGCACGCTGGGTCGGCGTGATTCTGGTGGCGGGTCTGTTGACGATTCCTGTCTCGGGCACGGCGCTTTACCTGATGGATCAATACTTGAACCCGCGCAACCTGGCGATGTTTGCCGCGGTGTTCGCAGTGGCGCGCATGCTGGAGAAGAAATATGTTCGGGTGCTGTTGTGGATCGGGTTTGCAGCTTGCGTGCATCCGCTGATGTGGGTGTTTCCGTTTTCCTTTTGCGCGCTCTGGTTCGTGCTGGAAAAGATTGAGAACAAGTCAGGAACCGTCCCCGCGAAGAGCACGAGCGCAGGAGTGCTGGCGTGCCTTGCTCTCGCGTGGATTCCTTTCGCGCCGCAATTCTCCCCTGCCTATCACGAAGCGGCGAAGCTTCACGCCCATCACTACATCCAGAATTGGGAGTGGTATGAATGGCTGGGGCTGCTGGCTCCGCTGGGATTGTTGTGGTGGTTTTCGCGAATCGCAAACGTCGCGCGCATCGCGCGGCCTGGGTTGCTGTCGCGCGTGTGCCGCGCCTTCGCAATCTATGGGGCAATCTATCTGGTGGTAGCCCTGGTGCTGGATTTGCCGGCGCGGTTTGAAAGTCTGGCGCGCGTGCAGCCGCTGCGCAGCCTTCAGTTGCTCTACCTGTTTATGTTTCTATGTATCGGAGGATTTTTAGGCGAGTATGTGCTCAAAGACCGCGCGTGGCGCTGGCTGGCGCTGTTCGTACCGCTGTGTTGCGGAATGTTCTTCGCGCAGCGGTCGTTGTTTCCCGCCAGCGCGCACGTGGAGTGGCCGGGGCGCGCGCCCAAGAACCCGTGGGCGCAGGCGTTTGTCTGGGCCCGGCAAAACACGCCGGAGGATGCGGTGTTCGCCCTCGATCCGTGGTATCTGCACATCGCGGGTGAGGACGAGATCGGATTCCGCTGCCTGGCCGAGCGCAGCCGACTGGCCGACGCGGTCAAAGATAACGGCGTTGTGAGCATGTTCCCTCCGCTGGCGGACGAGTGGTGGAGTCAGGTGCAGGCGCAGACTCCGTGGAGCAATTTGCAGGCTGCGGATTTTGCGCGGCTGAAAAATCAGTATGGGGTCACGTGGATCGTGCTGGAAAAGCCGGTAAGTGGAATCGAATGCGCGTATCAGAATGCAGCGGTTAAAGTCTGCCGCTTGCCGTAGCGGCGCCGCATTTCTATTTACGTGGAACGCGTGCTCTCCGGGTGGCGCGCGTAGTAGGCCTCGCCGCCGGCTACCAGTTTACGGCCTTCTTTGCTGAAGCGCGGCAGATGGATCAGGCCGATCCTCTGGAAGGCGAACTGCAACGTGGTGGCGAGCACGCCGAAACCGTACTCCACACTGCGGCGGAAATTGATGGACGAGGCTTCTTCAAAATATTTCGTGGGACAGGAAACTTCTCCGATGCGAAAGCCGAAGTGCACACACTGCGCCAGCATCTGATTATCGAAAACAAAGTCGTCGGAATTTTCCAGCAACGGCAGTTCAGTAAGGACTTTGCGGCTGAAGGCACGGTATCCGGTGTGATACTCCGAGAGTTTCACACGCAGGAATAGATTCTCGAAGCCGGTGAGCAGCCGGTTGGCGACGTATTTGTAAAACGGCATGCCGCCATGCAACGCCCGGCCTCCGATGATCCGCGATCCCAGCACGACGTCATACACGTCGTAGGCCACCATGCTGGCCATGGCGGTGATAAGCAGCGGCGTGTATTGATAGTCGGGATGCAGCATGATGACGACATCGGCGCCGGCGGCCAGAGCCTCGCGATAGCAGGTCATCTGGTTGCGTCCGTAACCGTAGTTGCGGTCGTGCTGAAAGACGAGCAGGCCGAGCTCGCGGGCGAGATCGACCGTACGGTCACGGCTGTGGTCGTCGACCAGAATGCAGAGGTCCACCAACTCGGGCAGCTCTCCTACGGTGACCTGGAGAGTCTTCTCCGCGTTGTAGGCGGGCATGACGACCGCGATGCGCTTGCCGTTGATCATTGTGATGGTGGGAAGAGCGGACTGCACCTCTAGTTTAACCGAGATGCGCGGCCGCGGCAGCCTGGCACGATGCGAAATTGCGCTCCCGATCCCAGTATTTCAGTGCCCTGCGCCGGCTTCGATTCTTCGTTGACTAATTTCTCCCGAGCGCCCACACTAAGGGCCTTGCGCCCCCACGCAGGTTCCCGGTGGATGTCAAATGTCAATGTTGATGCGAAAATTCTTTCCCGGCGCTGTGCCGGGTTTCGACTCGTCGAGTCGCGACCCGCTCGATATGATGACTCCGCTGCGCGCGTTGGCAGTGGCCTTATGCCTGTGTAGCGGACTGCATGCGCAGTCGATGTTGCCCTTCATGAACGCCGGGCCGGATTCCGCGTTCGCCCAGATTGATTTCGCGCAGCTCTACATGGACACCGCGAACCGGGAACAAAAAAACAACGTCGAGCAGAAGGCGGCCCGGCAACATCTGGTCGATACAGGAGCCGTATCGGCCCTCGACCTGGACGCCCCCGGCAAGGCGCTGGACGAATACAACCGCGCCGCCACGCTGATGAAGGAACAGAACCACAAACAGGCGATCGTTCATCTACAGAAAGCGATTGCGGCCTACCCGAAGTTCGTCCTCGCCCACAACACTCTGGGCCTGGCTTACCTGGACCAGCAGGATGGCCGCGCCAAGAGCGAGTTTGAGATCGGCGCAAAACTGGACGACAAGTTTCCGGGCTCCTTCCTTAATCTTGGAATGCTGGCCCTGTCGGCGAACGATTTTGCGGCGGCTGACGTGAATCTGGAGAAGGCGGCCGCCCTCAATCCGAAGGACGTCAAGATTCTTTCCGCTCTGGCCTTCGCGCAAAATGGAAACCATCAATACGCGCAGACTCTGGAGACAGCGGTCCATGTCCACGCACTCGACCACCGCGGGATGGCAAATGTGCATTACATTGCAGCGGCTGCCGCGATGTCACTCAAAGATAATGACACGATTGCACACGAGCTAACTCTGTTCCTGGCCGAAGACCCGACCAATCCGCTGGCCCCGGTCGCCCACAAGAATCTGGACATTCTGGCGCGGCAGAAGAATGCAGCCGCGCCGTCGCCGGCACCGGACACAGCCGCTGATTTGCTGGCAGCAGTGTCGTCCCATGCTCGGCGGCCACAAACGTTCCCCAACAGCGAGCGCCTGGCGGCGCAACTGAACGCGGTGAAGGATGAGCCATCCGCGGCGGCTTGCGAAAACTGCAACTCGCCTGCCGAGAAAGCCACCGTCGCAGCAAACGTCAACCCAGCCCCACCTGCCGGCGTTACTCGATCTATCTCGAACAGCGGCGCGGAAATATGGACCATGCACACGGTCGTGGATGAAACCACCTTATTCTTCGCGGTCAGCAATCACGGCCAGATGGTCAACGATTTGCAGTCGTCCGAGATCCAGATCAGCGACGATGACCGGCCTCCGCAGAAGGTCCTGCAGTTCGTTCCGCAATCCAAGCTGCCGCTGCGCCTGGGCCTGTTGATCGATACCAGCGGCTCGGTGCAGGACCGCTTCTCTTTTGAAAAACGCGCCGCGGGAAAGTTCCTTCAGAAAGTGCTGAATGGCACTACGGACTTGGGCTTTGTGGTGGGTTTTTCTTCGGACACGAATGTGAGCCAGGATTTCACAGCGGAAGCGAAGGACTTGAAAACCGGCATCGATAAGCTCTCTAACGGTGGGGGAACGGCGCTGTTTGATGCGGTTTCGTTTGCGTGTTGGAAGTTGGCAGCGTATCCAGAAACCGAGCGGGTGGCCAAAGTGTTAGTCGTAGTCAGCGACGGCGAAGACAATTCCAGCCACAGAAGCCTGAAGCAGGCCATCGAAGAGGCGGAAGCGTCGGGCGTGACGATTTACGCGTTGAGCACAAGCGACGACGCCGGCGCCAAAACCGATGCCGATCGAGTGTTGCAAGTGCTTGCCGAGCGTAGCGGAGGAGACTCCATGTTTCCGGGCGACCTGATGGTTTTGGACAAGTCTCTCGATAAACTGCGCGACTTGATTCGCAGCCGATATCTGGTTGCCTACCGAGCGGCCGATTTCGCGCCCGACGGAAAGTACCACAGAATTCGGATCACCGCAGAAAAAGACGGCAAGCGGCTGCAGGTGCACGCTCGCAAGGGTTACTACGCACGCCTGGCGGCGCCGCAGAATTAGGGGGCAGGTCTTGGGCCTTGGGTAGCAGGTCTTAGGCTGGCCGCGTCATGCGGGCGAAATCCCAAGACCGAAAACCTAAGACCCGTCCGACCTACTTCATTCCGTCGAGGATGGAGCCAACAATGCCGCCGACTACACCGCCTTCCACCGTCTGACGGCTGGCCTGGTGCGGCATGTATCTCTCGATCGCGTGCGCCAGTCGGGCGATGGGTAAGGTCTGCAACCAGATTCTGCCGGGGCCGGTGAGCGCGGCCAGAAAAATTCCATCGCCGCCGAAAATCATATTTTTGATGCCGGGCACGGTCGTGATCTGGAACGAGACGCTGGCCTGAAACGCGCCCACGTGGCCGGGATGAACCCGCAGAGTTTCGCCGGGCTGCAGATCGCGCACCACGAGTTCGCCGGAGAGCTCGAGCCAGGCGATGCCCTGTCCGCTGACTTTTTGCAGAAGGAAGCCGTCGCCCCCGAAAATTCCCGCGCCTAGCGATTGCTGGAAGCCGACGCCGATCTGAATCTGCGACGTCGCACAGAGAAAACCCTGGCGATGAATCATGTACTCGTGGCCGGGGGAAACTTCTACGGGGACGATATGGCCCGGCAGTTTGGTCGCGAAGGCGAGTTCGCCAGGCATGCCCAGGGCGCGGTATTCGGTCATGAAGATCGATCCGCCTCCGGCCACGCGTTTGAGCACGCCGAACAGTCCGCCGCCGCCGCCGAACTGGGTGTGCGTGGTCATCTGGATGGAAGCGCTCATCCAGGAGAGTTCTCCGGCTTCCGAGATGATGGTCTCGTTGGGCTCGAGGGCAAATTCCAGAACGGGCATGGTGGTGCCGGTGATGCGGCTCTGCATAGTGGATCTCCTCCGATGTGGTCGGGTTGCAGTGGGACGCGCGATCAATTTCCTGGTCGCGGAAAGCTCAGAGTATACATGGAGTGGCGGCGACTGATAGCGGGGCTGTGTATCATTGCCTTCAGATCGTCCTTCATTCCCTATTCGAGTATCACTTTATGGATCAAAACATTCGATTCACTCGCCGGGAGCTGCTTCGCGCTGGCGCTTTGGGCGTGGCTTCGCTTCCCTTCATTCCGTTCGCTGCCCCGCTCGCTAGAGGCGCGAAACGGAGAGAGTTTGTGGAACCAGCGCGTGTTCCCTACCCCGGTTCCGACGACGCGCTGCTGGACGAGATCGAACGCGCGGCCTTTGATTTCTTCTGGAACGAGGCGGGGTCACACAGCGGTCAGGTAAGGGATCGCGCGCGGCTGAATGGTAATGACGCCCGGCCGATTGCCAGCATTGCGGCCACCGGCTTCGGGCTGTCAGGACTCTGCATTGCGGATGCTCGCGGCTATAGAAGAAAGGAAGAGATTGTCGAACGAGTGCGAACGACTCTGCGTTTCCTGTGGCGGAAACTCCCCCATGAACACGGCTTCTACTATCACTTTATCGATGTGTACAGCGGGGAGCGGCAGTGGAAGAGCGAGATCTCGTCGATCGACACTTCAATTCTGCTCTGCGGAGTGTTAACCGCGCGGCAGCATTTTTCCGACGCCGAAATTCAGGACCTGGCCACGAAGATTTACGAGCGGGTGGACTGGCCGTGGATGTTGAACGGCGGCAAGACGCTCTCCATGGGCTGGCATCCCGAGTCAGGATTTCTTGACGCCCGTTGGGAGCATTACTGCGAACTCATGATGATCTACCTGCTGGCGATGGGGTCGCCGACGCATCCGATTCCGGCGGAATCCTGGAAGGCATGGACGCGGCCCACGGTAAAGTTTTTCGGTCTGGAATACATCTCGGGAAATGATCCGCTGTTCACGCATCAGTATTCGCATGCCTGGTTCGACTTCCGGGGCCAGCGCGACGCCTACGCTAACTATTTTGAGAACTCGGTGAAGGCGACGCAGGCTCACAAACAATTCTGCCTGTCGCTGCGCGATGAGTTCCCCGATTACTCCGACCATCTCTGGGGCATCACGGCCTCGGACTCGGCCGCGGGATACCAGGCCTGGGGCGGGCCTCCGCGGCTCGGGAAACTTGACGGCAGCGTGGTTCCCTGCGCGGCGGGCGGCTCCCTGCCGTTTCTCTACCCCGACTGTATGCAGGTGCTCCGCACCATGCGGGAACGGTATCCCAAGGCTTGGGGACGCTACGGTTTCGTCGATGCCTTCAACCCGCTGACGGGCTGGTACAACCCGGACGTGCTCGGGATCGATCTTGGGATTACGATGCTGATGGCAGAAAACCTGCGCACCGGCTTTGTCTGGAAGGCGTTCATGAAGAATAAGGAAGCACAGCGAGGGATGGATCGGGCAGGATTTCAAGCGCAGTCGGCGTAAATTGGACCGTCGCGAAAAGATTCAAGTCTGCGGTCGAAAAAAATCGGCGCGCCCGTTTGGAGCGCGCCTGTTTGCGACCGGGGAAAATCAGAAGCTGAATCGAGCCTGCAATTCCAGCACTCGGCCAGATAATCCGCTTGTGGCCGTGCCGAACAGCGAGTTGGCCACGGGCGTAACCGTGGGGCAGGTAGGAGGACCGCAGTTGGAGTAGCTGACCACGGTCGACGCACTGCCGAATGTAAAAGGCGCGAGGTTGAGCTTGTTGAAAGCGTTATAGGCGGTCATGCGTAGCTGAACCTTGGCACCTTCACCGAGCAATTTCATCGAGGGGAGCCCGAATTCCTTCGCGACGGTGAGATCGATGTCCTGATATCGCGGACCGCGGAAGGTGTTCCGGCCAATTCCAGGGAAGTCCGGAGTACTTCCAGCAGTCTGCAGCGTGAAATAGGGGTTAGCGCCGTTCGGGCCAAGGCTCGCGAGCGCCGGAAAATTGCTCGCCGTGGGAGGCAGGAAGGCCGACGTGTCGTGGCCGTCTCCCGCGCCACCGGCGTAGCCGGTTGGCCGGATCGGGCAGAGGTTCGACGCCCCTAGAACCGGGCAGACATTGTCGGCAACCGGGGTCCATGGATAGCCAGAGTGGAACTGGTAAATTCCGTTCAGTTGCCAGCCGCCAACCAGCTTGCCCAACATATCCCTACGCTCGCGGAAAATCGGCACGTCCCAAACCGCGTACGCCCGGAAGTTGTGCGTGGCGTCGTAGTCGGAGGGGCCACGCTCGGTGGCATCGTCAATCGGGTACGTCTGGTTGGTGGTGAACCCAGGGCCTTCCGCCGAAAGCTGGTCGATCGACTTGCTCCAGGTGTATAGAACGTTGGCCGTTAATCCATGTTTCCAACGATGCTCCAGTTGCCCGGTGAGCGCATTGAAATTCGAATTGGTGTCAGGCGTAAACGAGTAGATATTGGCGACGGAGGGGTTCTGCTGGGGATAAAAATAGGCCAGATTCTTTATACGCGTCAGGTGGTGGCCGGCGCTGCCCTGGTAGCCCATGGTGAATACCCAGTTCGCTGGCAGGGTTTGCTGCATCTGCAGCGAATAAAGGTAGGTATAGGGGATGGGCATGCTGGTAGGGTTCGCATAGATGCTGGGCGGGGAGTACGGTCCTCCAGGCACAAATATGGGCAACCCATTGGATCCCAGCCCGGTTGCCAAGACCGGATTCGCCGGATAACTCAGGGGGTTGTTGCTGGCGCCCAAGTTGAAAGAGATCTGACCGTTGACGAACGGAGTGCCGAATCCGTCAAAGGGCGGGCCGGCGGTTCCGCAGCAGATTCCGTAATTCGCCACAAATGGCGGATTGTTGCGGGTATTGTCGAAGATATCGTCGTCGAAGCGGTCGTAGGCAACGCCGACTCCGCCGCGAACCACTAGCTTGTTGTCGTACTTCATGGGACTCCACGCAAAACCCAAACGTGGACCAAACTTGTTGTAAGACGAGCTCCACTGCTGGCTGGGATTGACTTCCACCCCGTTGAGTAACCCGTTGGTGGGATCGTTCGCGGCTACGAAGTTCGTCAGATGTCCATTCGCCTCGGTGGGCGGAGCGTAGTATTCCCAGCGTAACCCGAGGTTCACGGTGAGGTTGGGGCGAAGCTTCCAGTCGTTCTGTACGAACGCACCGAAGATGGACGACCGGTAGTATTGTCCGCGCGTGGTGGGTGCGGCCCCGGTTATGGGATTTACCTCAATCGCTTCGAAAATGGGAGTTCCGTTGGCGAAGTTCCAAATTCCCTGAAAGACCTGGTCGGGGCGGGCGCCACCGATCAGAGCGTCGTTGTCCTGTTCGTGGCTGTACTCGAAACCAAACTTGAACGCTTTATTGCCGATCACTTTGGAGAGCACATCGCGGAACGCGTACGTATTCTGCGCCAGGATTCCCGGCGAATCGTCCCCTTGCGCCGCACCATAGCGAATGCGCTGACCACCCGGCAAAGGCAGCCCCTGAACCTCGATGCGCGGAATGGCGAAGTTAACCTGGGGATTGGAAGTGATGCCATTGAACGCATAGCGCGTAAAATTGAAGCGCGCTTCGTTGAGCATGGTCGGCGAAAGAGTTCTAATCCAGGAAAGGAAGCCGCTGGGGCTGAAGTCCTTGGTGCCGAAGTCCGCGCTGGGCCGGCCTTGCGCCGCCCCGTCCGCTCCGAGAGTGTTGAAGAAGGTCAGGAACGTATTGGCGGAGAACAGATTCTTGCCGGCGTTGTAGTCCACGCGAATGTTGTACTGATTGCCGACCGTGGTAGCCGGCAAAGCGATTTGCGCGAACTCCAAGTCTGGGCTACCGTCAAGGCCACCGCCGACGTAGTTCGCAGGAATCGGCGTACAGGTGGGTGGATTGGGACAACCGTTTCCGAAGCTATTGATATAGGTGCCGTAGGTGGCCCCCGGCGAACCGATGTCGATTCCGCCCGTGACGACCGCGCAGGGTTGATTGGCCGAGATCCAAAGTGAGCAATCCGTAGGCAGCAGTTGTTTAATCCGCGGCGCGAGACCGCCCTGTTGCAGAATCGTTGCCACAGGAGTGCCCGCGCGATCCCCGAGCATGAGGGCATCTAACTGTGGCGTTTCCACCCAATTGTTTTCGAAAGTCGTATTGTTGGCGCGCAGGCCTTCGTAGTTGAAGAAGAAGAAAAGTTTGTTCCGGATAATCGGTCCGCCAACTGTGCCGGCGAACTGTTTGTAGGCATCGTCGTCGCGCACCGGGGGAGTGAAACCGGATCCCTGATCGTAACCGCCGAACTTGTTGAAGGCGTTGAAATTTGGATCGTGATACAGGAACACTCCACTGCCGTGGAGTACATTGGTTCCGCCCTTGGTGACGGTCTTGATGTGAGCGCCTGAGCTGCGTCCATCCGATGCGTCGTAGTCATTGGAGAGAACAGTGATCTCCTGCACCGATTCGATGCTGGGGGTGATGACGGCAGCGCCGCCCCACTGCAGGCTGTTCACACTGACTCCATCCACCAGATAATCGTTCGAGGTCACGCGCTGTCCATTCGCGCTGATGGGTTGCTGGTTCTCGACCTGAAAGATGGCGGTGTTGGATCCACCCGGTCCAGCAGAACCGCCGTTGCCACCCGCGCCGTTGGGAAAGCCCGCGGATTGGCCGTTGCCCGTGCGCGCGCCATCGCCAAACACTCCCGGAGCCAGGCGCAGCAGTTCATACGGATCACGGTCGATTTCGGGCAGATTCTCGACGGCGATCGAGCTCAGCGTCCCCTGCACCGTGGCATCTTCGGTCTGAAGCGCTGGGGGAGCGCCGCTCACGGTCACAGTTTCGCTGGCCGATCCGCCTTCCAGTATGACATTCGCCGCACTGGCGGCCTCGGAGCCAACCTGGACGTCGGACCGGGAGCTCTTTTTAAAGCTGGCGGCTTGCACGTCCACTCTGTACGAACCCGGCGGAAGTCCGGTAATGCGGTAGAAACCAGCCTCACCGCTGACCGTACTATGGCTGACGCCAGTCGCCTGATCGGTGATGGTAACGGTGGCGCCGACGACGACTGCGCCGCTCTTGTCGGTCACCGTGCCCTCTAAGCTCGCTCCATACTGGGCGAATGCGGTTGCTGGCAGAAACGCGATGATCGTGCTGATGAAAAGAAGACGAATCACTAGGAGAGCAGAAGAAGTGGAACGGCGCATTGCGGCCTCCCGACCTTGCTGAAACCTTCAACCTGCTGAATGGTGTTTACTAAAACTCTACAAAAGCGTTTTAGTAACGCCAGTGGCGCTTATAGCACAGGCGATTTTCCACAGTCAAGCGCATTGTCGATCGGGGCTTAGATGCGGACTGGCTTCTGCGCGTTAACGGAAATCATTCGTTCATTACCTTAACGATTTTGTGGGCACGATCCGGCGGTTTCCGGGTGTGGAGGGCAAACGCGATTCCTGGACGGAAACATTTTTTTTGGGGAATCTTCGCGGAGCGGGTTTTGGAGGAGGCTACTTGGAGGGAACAGCGTTCGGGGCCCGGCAGGTGGTCTCGCGGATCATGAGTTTCGGCTCGACCATGGTCTCGCCGCCATGAGCGTCGGAACCCGAGCGCCTGATGCGGCGCAGCAGAGTCTCGGCTGCGATTCTTCCCATTTCGCGCAGCGGTTGCCGCACCGTGGTCAGCGGCGGATTCTGGTAGGCGGCGCTGTGGATGTCGTCGAAGCCGACCACCGATACGTCCTCCGGAACGCGCAACTTGGCCTCTCGCAGCGCGCGGATGGCGCCCATCGCCGAAATGTCGTTAAAAGCAAACAACGCGGTGAAAGGTTTGTGCGACGCCAGTAATTTCCGAGTGGCCTCATAGCCGAGTTCGGGAGACGGCGAGTCGCCTTTGAGTTGCGAAACCAGCGAAGGAGAAATCGGCAGGCCGAGTTGGCGAGCCGCCTTCTGGATGTTTGCCCAGCGAACTTCAGTATCGGAACTGAATTCCTGTCCTTTGATGAAAGCGATGTTGTGATGGCCGAGCTGAGCAAGATGCTTGAGCGCGACTTCCGCGGCCCGCACGTGGTCGAGGACAATGTTGGTCACACCCGCGACCTGATTGTGTCCGGAAACGGTGACCACGGGCACGGACAGCGAAAGCGTCCAGGGGGTATCAACCGCGATGAAGCCGTCGACCGATCGCTCCAGCAGAAGTCTGGGATATTCATCAATCAGGTCGGCGCGGTGGCGGTGGCTCACGACGAAGTAAAAATATCCCTCTTGCAGGAGATAGTCTTCCACTCCGCTCATGACCGAGGCCGAGTAGCCATCGCTGACCTCGGGGACGATGACTCCGATGGTAAAGCTGCGCTGGGCGCGCAAGGAGCGCGCGAAAAAATTCGGACGGTATTTGTATTTCTTGACGGCGGCAAAAATTCTGTCTTTGGTCTCCTGAGGGATGGTGTCGGCAACGCTGGAACGGTTGATCACCAGCGAGACGGTCGCGGGCGCGAGGCCCACGACTTCCGCCAGTTCTTTCAGGCTCACCGGTTTGGGCCCGGGGTGTAATGTGCGGCCGCCACCCTTGCCCGTCTTTTTTGTCGTCACGCTGCGCAGTCTCGCACAAACGAATCCTGGTAGCAAGCAGATGTTCCCCCATCCCGCGCAATCTCCGAACGCGATATTTGTTGACATTGCGCAAGAAAGAGTTTTTCATACATTGCGGCAACGCCCTACTAACCCGATTTAGTAAAAGGTCGGAGCCGCATCCGACGGAGGCTGCACCCCATGCTCTACTCAGCGCCCTGCATCGCTGTTTGTCGCGCGCCACATAGTTGGCCACCTGATTCGTCCGGTCGCAGAACTTGTTCGCTTCTGCTGAAGATGATCTCCAGCGCATTTTTGTTGGCTGGGATCTGCATGGTCATGAGCGTGGGTATGTCCGCGCAAATGAAGTCGACGCCGAAGCCGGCCGGCCCAGGGGTAAACATCGCGGATGCGACTGTCGGCCCGCGAGTGGACTCGCTTCTTCGGCAGATGACCGTGGAGGAAAAGGTCGGACAACTGGTGCAGTATTCCGCCGGTCAACCCACCGGGCCAGGAACCGGCAGGACTGACTACGACGACATGATCGCGCGCAGTCAGATCGGCTCGCTGTTCAACGTGGTGGATCCGCGCGAGATCAACAAGTACCAGAAGATTGCGATGGAAAAGTCGAGGCTGCATATTCCGATCTTGTTTGGGCTCGACGTTATCCACGGATTCAAAACGGATTTTCCCATTCCGCTGGGGCTGGCCTCGACGTGGGATCCGTCGATCGTGGAGAAAGCATCGCGCGTAGCTGCCATGGAGGCGTCGGCCGACGGCATCCGCTGGACGTTTTCGCCGATGGTCGACATCGCCCGCGATGCGCGCTGGGGGCGGATGGCGGAAGGCGCAGGGGAAGATCCTTTTCTGGGATCGGCAATGGCTGCGGCGTACGTGAGGGGCTACCAGGGCTCGCGGTTGAATGCTCCGGACAGCATCGCCGCGTGCGTTAAGCACTATGTCGGCTATGGCGCGGCCGAGGCTGGGCGCGATTACAACAGCACCGAGATTTCCGAACATACTTTGCGGCAATACTACCTGCCGCCGTTTCACGCGGCAGTCGAAGCCGGCGTGGCCTCGCTGATGAGCGCATTCAACTCTTTGAACGGAGTGCCTTCGACCGCCAATCCGTTCACCCTGAAGCAGGTGCTGCGAAAAGAATGGGGATTTCGAGGACTGGTGGTCAGCGATTGGAACTCGATCGCGGAATTGATTCCGCACGGCATTGCCGCGGACGGTGCAACCGCGGCGCGCAAAGCCTTCGTCGCCGGCGTCGACATGGACATGGTGAGCAGTCTCTATCACGATCACTTGCGGCAGGTCGTGAGCTCAGGGCAGGCGACGCAGGCGGAACTGGATGACGCGGTTCGGCATGTGCTGCGCGTCAAACTCGCTCTCGGCTTGTTCGAACATCCGTTCGTTGACGAAGCCGCGGCGGCGAATGCGCTTTATCTTCCCGACAGTATTGCGCTGGCTCAGACCGCCGCCGAGCGCTCTTTCGTGTTGCTCAGGAATGCGAATGGGCCCGGAGGAATGCCGCTGCTGCCACTGACGCGGGAAACTCAAAACATCGCTGTAATCGGACCGCTGGGCGACGATTCATCCTATCCCGATTCTTCTTATCCCGGTGGCGCACCGCCGGGAACCGGGCCACGCATCTCGTTCACCGCTGCACTGACGCAACGAGTCGGAGAGGGCCACGTGTCGCGTTTCAAAGGAACCGGCATTCTCGACGGAACCGACGAGGAGATTGCGGCCGCGGTGGCGGGCGCTCAAAAGGCCGATCTCGTTGTACTGGCACTTGGCGAGAGCCCGGACATGAGTGGTGAAGCCGCCTCTCGCGCGCACCTTGGACTTCCCGGCAGGCAGCAGGAATTGCTGGAAGCTATTGTCCGCACGGGGAAGCCCGTCGTCCTGATTCTGTTCGGCGGGCGGCCGTTGACGGTGCCCTGGGCATTCGAACACGTACCGGCGGTAATCGCGGCGTGGTTGCCGGGAATCGGCGGAGGACCGGCGCTGGTGCGGACTCTGTTCGGCGATGTGAATCCCCGCGGGAAACTGGTTGTCAGCTGGCCGCGCAGTGTGGGCCAGGAGCCCCTCTATTACAACTCGCTCAATACCGGGCGGCCTCCTGGCAATGCCGACCTCACTCATCCCCCCACCGATATTGTCAATAAATACGTGTCGCGATATCTCGATGAACAGAACACTCCGCAGTTTCCCTTCGGCTACGGTGGCTCGTACACCACTTTTGTTTACGGCAAAACCACGATCAGCACGCAGCGTTTGAGTGCCGCCGCTCTGAATAAGAACTTGAGCGCCTCGCCGAATGGGCCTGCGATCATGACCGCCGAGGCCGAAGTAACGAATACGGGGTCGCGGAGCGGCGAAGAAGTTGTGCAACTCTACATTCAGCTCGTGGGTACCAGCGTTGCGCAACCGGTCCGCGCGCTCAAAGGATTCCAGACGGTAGCAATAGCTCCCGGCGAAACAGAAACAGTGAAGTTCAGGTTGACGCCGGAAATGTTCGCGATGTGGAACGATCACAACCAGTTCGCCGCCGAAACCGCGCAGGTTAAGGTTTGGATCAGCCCCGATTCCGCGCGCGGTTCAGCGGCGCAAGCAGAAATCCTGCCATAGCACAACCGCAGGCAGTGGAAATTCTGACCTTCGAGCAGAAGCGGATTCGCTTTCACCGGGTTTCGCCGATTTGCGAGTAGGCAGGGGCGCCCAATTTCTGGCGTACCACGATACCGAGTTCGCTTGCCCCCGCACGGCCACGCCAGTCTCTGATCACATGCCCCTCGGGCGAGAGGAACAGCAAGAGGGGATCTTCGAATGGATTTCCGGCTGTTGTCTGGGCAGCCACGAATGTAGCGCCGTCGAAGTTGAGATCGGAGATCGCGTTGGCAAGAGAGCCGTTTCTGGAGGCTTCCTCTGCACAGTGGCGCAGCGCAATCACCGTCTCAAGTCCAGTGGAATGAAACTGTGCGGCGAGACTCTTGAGGATCACTAATTGCCGGCGGCTCGCTTCATCCAGCAGCCCGGCCGTGTCAAATCGGCAAGACAGTGTGGCATAGATCGTCCATTTTCCGCCCAGCTTGGGGTGCGAACCCGTGTCGTGATTCAAACCGATAAGCGGTGCGGAAAGTAGTTCCCGATAGGTTGCGTCCAATTGCCTGGTCGCGTCGCTCGCTTCCTGCCAAAACACCGAGTCTCGATTTGTCGTCGTAATCGAACGAAAGGTGCTGCCGGACTCCTGTCCACTGTCTGCCTGATAATCTGCGAAACCTTGAAACATGCGGCCGCCGTAGCTCCACTTCGCGTTCAATCCGCCATGATTATCATTGTAGAAAAACCTGTACTCGTTGCTCTCGAAATGAAGTGATCGGTCGCTCGTAACCATCCAGGGCGACGTCGAATAAATCCGATTGTTCTTGAAAATTCCGTCGCCCTGAAAGGCAGCGTCGTTGATTATGGCCGGAGCCGTCCCCGGAGGATCCCAGTAGACTGTGTTGTCTTCCACCACGAGCCCATCCAGTTTTCCGTCATTCCAAGTATGCAGGAAGATGGCGCCTTGAAACTGCGCCATTCGCGGACTGCGCCCGTTGTTCAGGCAGGTATTGCCCCGCACTTCGCTGTGATGTGTGATATACCCGGCCGCAAAGACCGCGATGCAATACCCCTGCGTGTCATGTCCGTAGTTGTCGACGACAGAGTTGTTGGTGTTGCCATAGTCGATGTCAAAGGCTCCGCCATCCACGCCTGGGCTGTCGGTCAGGAACGCTTCATTCTCCTCCACCACGCAGTCGCGGCACATCCAGGTCCAGATGGCATTGGGAGTTCCCATACTCTCCGTAACCTGCATTCCAGTGTTCCACGCGACATTCGACGTCAGTCGGCCATCGCGAACACGGAAGAGCACAATGCCGTCTCCCTGCACGTCATGCACGATGGAATCGCGGATGACGACGTGCGTGCTCCAGGTGCTTTCTGGCGGCCAGCCAAAATTGCCGCCGCCTACCATGATGCCAACCCATTCCTGCGTGTTATAGGCGGTCACGCCATCCACCAGCACATCGTCGAAGCGCTGATCGACACTGCCGGGAGAGATTACCACCAGTCCGCTCTCCTTATTTTTCATCTCCGCGCCGCCGACATCGTGTACCAGCAGATTCGCCAAGTGGAGGTGATGAAGAATGCCTTTGTCTCCGCTGATAAAGACGCCAAACTTATTGGCCCCGGAAAGTTCAAGGGAGTCGATGTTCCAATATTCCTGGTTGAACAGCTTCAGCACTGCATCGCTTCCAGACTCCGCAACGATCTTGGGCCGCAATCCTGTGCCGTAGGCCGTCATGCGAATGGGTGAGGAATCCGAACCATTTCCCTTTGGCCACAACATGCCGCGGCAGGTGCTGCCACGCTTGAAGCGCAGTTCATCCCCGGCAGCAAAGATGTGTCCGTTCACTTGCTCCAGGGTGTTCCATGGTGAATCCAGAGATCGACCGTCGCTCTTCTCATCCCGGCTCCCGCAATCCACAAAATACGGCAGTCCGTGGGGCGCGGTCGAGGCCGTCTGCGCCGCGCAATGGAATGCGGCGACAAACGCTATGCCCAGCAAACCAAGAAAGAATCGTCGAGACATGTCCATGAAGCCTAATACTGAACCGCGAAGAGCTTGCACTCCAACGTGACCGGACTTTTTTCCGTCGAAGAGCAGCGGATTGTAATGGGGTCTCCGGCACGCATCGCATCGTGACGAATTTCACCCACGGCCCACGAGAGTCCGCTCCAGATCAGCTTGTCGTAGTTGATCTCGATCGGGATGCTCTTCCCCGCCTGAGTTGCCTGCAACGCGAGAACTTTGCCCATCGGGATGCCGTCGGGCGGGCCGCCCGGCCAACTCCGCATCAGGCGACCATCTTTTCCGCGCTGTTGCAGCATAATTCTTAGATCGCCTTTCTCGGGAGGCGTGCTCGTCGCCACGACCGCATTGCTCCCATCCGACTGAAACTGCGCGCCCACCGGGAGAATGCTCATCGGAATGCGTACGTCCTCCTGAATCCCCAGATCGTACTGAGCGTCCGAGTAACGTCCGAAACCCACGGCCGCCATCTGTCCGGGACCTAGTTTGATTTTGTCGCCGCTCAAGAGGGGCTTGAATCCGGCATCACGGAAAAGAATGCGACCACCGGTAACCGGCGACTGCAGCCTCGACAACAAAGGCATTTGAATCTCTTCCACCGTCTGTCCTGGATTCACGATCGAATACACGGCTCCCTGCGTATCGAACGAGCCAAAACCATACGGTTTCACCTCGCCGGGCATTCCTCCAAACGTCTTGGTTCTTCCCATAGCCTGCAGAGGCGCGTACATCGACTGCACTTTGGCGAACCAGCGGGCCTGCTGGTCGTCGAGAAATTCGAGATTGCCGTGGATGGTGTTGATCCAGCCACCGCGAGCCACCATCAGGAGCAGCATCCCCTGCCAGGCATTCGTCTTACGGTAGTAGATGGTTCCGGTGTTGCCAATCATGAAGCCGGTCGAGTCGATACGCTCCAGCGGCAGAAAACTGCGCTCATATTGCCGCACCATGTGGTCACTGTAGATATCCATGGAGCGCCAGAAATTCATCTCGGGAACATCCGAGGGGCGCGGATCGCCGGAATACAAAGCGTCGAACACCTCCAGCCAGCGCTGATCGATCGGATGCTGAAAGGGCAAAGGCAAATCGGTGGATTCGACATCGCCGCCGAACCCGTTGAATCCCTCGAGGACGACATCAGGATTTTTCCGGCGAAACTTCTGCAGCGCCGCGCGGAAAGCGTTTTGATTTCGAAGATTGATTTCCTGCGGCGTCTGCGTTTTTTCGGAATCCGGAGTCGCCGCCGCAAAATCGACGAAATCAAACTTGAACATGCGGATGCCACGGTCATACCACTGTTGCATTACGGTCATGAAGTCCGGCAGGAAACCGCCCTCGTAGAACGACATCGATCCTTTGTTCTTGTTCAGCGAATCCTGCCACTGCGGGGCGGCGTTGATCTTGACCAGAGTGTTGGTGCTGAACCACAGTCCCGGAAGAATTCCATTCTTCCGGCACTCGGCGATCCAGCGGTCGGGGCCGTCTGGCCAGTTCGGCTTTCGCCACTGGCGATAGGCGCCGTCCGGATCGAACCAGAAGGCGTCCATCATGTAATAGTCGAAATGGACTCCGAACTTCTTCAGGCGCACAATCTGCGCCAGTTCCCGCATGGCCAGCTCTTCGGTGAGTGGAATACGGTCGGACAATTCATCGTAAGCCGACCAGTTGTTATAGACCCAAATCGGATCCCGCAGCAGTGGCTCGCCGACGCGCTGCGGATTCCAGTTCTGCGCTTCGCCTACGATCGGCGCGGCCATCACAAAGCCAGCTGCGAACAGCCAGAGCAAGGCAGTACGACATTCCCGCGAGGCGTTGGAAGCGAACTGGGCAGGATCGAAAATGTTCATATAGAAGTCAGCGAAAGAAGCCCAGCAGTGGTTCACGGCCCAGTGATCCCCGGCCAATCGTCGCTGCGGAACGGCGATGCGGGCAAGCCATCCTTGTTAAACAAATTGCATACCGGGCTATCGGCCCACGCATAGCGCACTGCCACCGGGCTGGGCACATCGGCGCTTGAAACCACCACCGAATTGCCGTCGATGCGAGCCTGAGCCCAGTGGAATTTTCGATCGGCGCCAGCGATGGCGAACCCTCGTAACTCTCCCACTTCATGCGCTTCCAGACCCGAACCCACGTGAGTGAAGCTTACGCGGATCTCATGGCCGTCGATTCGCATGGATTCATAGAGAGGCCCTGAATATTCGATCGGCTGTTTATATGTGGTTCCTTCCGCCCACAACGCGAGCCGCTGCCCAACCTCCAGTTTGCGATGGGGATGAACATCCTTGGGATCTCCGACGTCGATGGTGACTGCCATTCCGGTCTGAGGAACGTGCTCTAGCGTCATCAACTGCGCCTCGCGCAGTTCGGCCCAGGCCGATTCCCCTGGATCGTCGGGCGTGGCGCCGTGATTAGGCAGTTGCACGATCAGGAATCCGAGATCTTGGTCATGCAATGCGTCACGCCAACTGTCGATCAGAGCGGGCAGCAGCTTCCGATACTGGTGAGCCTTGAGCGCATTGCTTTCTCCCTGGTACCAGAGCACGCCGCGGAACGTGGACGGGAGCAGCGGAGTGATCATGCCTTCGTAGAGGCCGGAAACGGGCATGGGCGCATACTCCGCGGTGGTTAGGTTTTCGATCCAAAACTCGGAGAGCGCGTTCTGGGTAAAGGGCAGCGTCACGCCCCAGCCGTCCTGGTGGAGATCGCGGAACGAAACTGTGACCTGCTTCCAGGCCGGGGTCGCTTTCAGAACCGGCGTGGCGTAGTCATCGTAGTCGGTGATGGTCGGCTGCTTCGAAAGGAAACGGAAGGACCCGTTGCCGCGCACCCAGAATCGTATGCCGGAATAAGAGGTGAGGTCGACGGGAGCGCCATCTAGTTTGTAGCTGGCTCTCAACGTCGAATCTTGCGTGCCGTCGAGGCGCCCGGCCACGCGGGCCGCGAATCCCCGCTCTCCTCGGCCCGGGGCCACCAGTTCAAACGGTGTGTTTGGCGCGGATTCCCAGCTGTAAGAGAATGTTCCGCCGCTGGAAATATGCGTGGTGCCGTCGTCAAAATTTGCCAGCACTGTGCTCGGTGATCCGTCTGCCGGGACGAGTTCGAAATCATCGAACTCGAGTTCCAGCGGAAGCGAACTCCCGGCAAAACTCTTTTGCTCAGGCGTCGCACGGTTCCATTCTTCAGAGACCGGCTTCAGGTTCACATCGGCCTGCAAGGTTTCTGGAGCAACCCAATCCTCAATTGTGGTTCCCGGCCACGCGCTTTCGACGATGCCGACTGAAGCGTTCTGCGTGCGATGAATCTCGCGCGCAAAAAAATACGCCACCGCGGAAAATTCCTTGGCGTTGTCCGGAGTGCAAATCTTCCAGCGCGCCGGCAGCGTATCCTCCTGCGGAGAAACTGCGATCTTTCTGGGAACAGTAAAAAGCCTGATATTCGGATAATTGGCTTTTGGAACTTCCGTGGCCGCGCCCTCGGCGCCTTCGAGCGAGAACGTCATGTTCGATTGACCGGACGCAATCCAGACTTCTCCGATCATCACATCTTTGATCTCAATCTTCTTGTTCCCCTGCACCGTCAGAGTGAACGGCCCGCCCGCGGACAGTGCCGGAAGACGAACGCTCCAGTGGTGACGAGCATCGCCTGCGGTTGTGGCGGTATGGCCAGCAAGGCTCACCGTAATCGTCTCACCCGCATCCGCCGTACCCCAGATGTGAATCTCCCGCCCCCGCTGCACCACCATGTGATCGCTGATGAGTGTGGGAAGAACGGGATCGGCCCAGCAAAATAGACCGCACGCGAACAGGCATAACCCCGCGGCAAACCGCGTCCATCGATATCGATGCACTCGACGGCTCCGCGCTCCGATGTCAATCACGGCATCTCGATCACGAAAGGATCCCATGGTCAGGATCAGTTATAGGCACTCCGATCGGCTGAGCGCAACTCGCTCAGCACACCGGACCAATGAGCACGGACGTACGGGCGACCTTGCCGCCGAACTCTCCTAGAAATCAAACCGGATGGCAAACTGCCCATTTCGCGGGCCATCGTTGACGCCAATAATCTGCCCGAAGTTATCCGTTGGACCAGCGGACTGGATCAGTGATCGACTACCGCCGCAGCCATTGATGTCGTACGAGTGACGGTTGAACAGATTGTAGAACTCGGCGCGGAACGACAGCTTGTATTGGCCGTCGTTCCCCAGGGGAACATATTTCAGGATGCTGGCGTTTTCGTTGGCCGAGCCGGGGCAGCGCAGCGCCGAGAGGTCGGGAGGTCCGACTCCCAGCATCCCAGCGGCAGGAGAACTCGCGACGCTCTGTGGAATGTAAATGTCCTGCGGTGGAATGTTCGACTGACCGGATGGTATTGGCACAAAATGCCTCGGGTTCGACGGGCCCGTGAAACCACTCAGATCGAAATTCGGATAGAAGTTACCCCACATTGGCCAGTAGGGATCGGGCACACTCACCTGGAACGGCTGGCCCGAGGTGTACAGGAAGAGTCCGGACAAGTTCCATCCGCCGACAATCCGGTTCACTACTTTGCCCTGTCCAGCCAACCAGCGCTGTCCTCTTCCAAAAGGCAGCTGATAGCTCACAAAGCCCTTCACGATGTGTTTCTGATCGTAGTTGGTGAGCGCATGCGCCAACGGGCCGATGTTGTTGAAATCCTGAACTCCCGTGTAATAGTTGTTACCCTCCTGCTGAGCTGAGAACGAGTCGCCCTCCTGGCGGGAAAGTGTGTAACTCATATCCATGGTCAGGCCGCGCCCGGTGCGCTTCACCACGTCGATAATCATGGAGTCGTAATAGCTCTGTCCCAGAGGCAGGCCTGCGTAAATTAAGTTGGGGTAGTACCACCCTGCGAAGGTGTAGGGATTAAAGAACGATTGTGCGACCTGCGGGTAAGGGGCAATGGCCTCCAACAACGTCCCGCAGAACCCGTTGTAAGGGTATGCAATCCCATAACTCGCTGCGTCGGATGGGGCGCAGACTGGGTTGCTGTAGGCGCTCAGACCAGGATTCTGCTGCGCTAGCCGCAGGAAAGTCGAGGTTGGACCCTGGTTCCACGCCAACGACGTGTCGGTGAGGCGATGGCCACGGTTGCCCACGTAAGAAGCTTCGACGCGCATGTTTGGCGTCAGTTCGTATTGCACGCCCAGATTGAAGGCGTCGCTGTAGCCCACGCGAAGCGCTCGGGGATCGATGTTGACCAGGGGGAACAAAGCTTGCGGGCAGGTCGGCTGGGTGGCGCCGCCGCAGGAGTTCTTATTGCCCGGCTGCAAGACACCGGGATACCCGCCATCCCAGTCGAACGGATTGCTCACAGAATTTGTGCCTTGGAAACCGGGCGCGAAGCCATCGGGCACACCATTAAAATAGGGTACGCCCGGCGGATTGTAAATAATGCCGAAAGAACCGCGGAACACGGCCTTTCGCCAGGGTGAATAGGCAAAGCCAATCTGCGGTCCGAAGTTCGCCGCGTACTCGTCTTTCTCGAAGCTGTCACTGCCGTTCTTGGCATAAAGCAGAGTTCCAGGGATTCCAAGCGTGGGATCAGTGGCCTGCAGGTCGTAGTTTGCCCAGGAACCATTTTTCTCGTGGAACCGGAAGTTGTAATTCCAGCGCAGGCCAAGGGTCAGCGTGAGGTCAGGACGAACCTTGTAGCTGTCCTGGGCAAAAAGCGACATGCTCTTGTCCCGCCCATAAAGGTTGAAGGGCGTAGATTCGCTGGCAGTTTCTACCTGGCCCAGCAGAAAGCTGGCAAAGGCAAAACCCACCTGATTGCCGTAACCCTGGGTCGGGGCCCCGGTGGAATTGTTCGAGAAGCTAAAGGAGAGTGCCCCCGATCCGCTGTGGCTGTTGACTTGTTGAGCATGAAAATCCCCGCCGAACGTGATGCTATGCCGGCCTTTTATCCAGGTTGCGCTGTCACCAGCGATGATGGTCAGACCTGAGGAGTCTCCCTGAAATGTATTGCCCAGGCCAGTCTCGGTGTGAGCGGTTGAATCGCTGAATTTGATCGAGGGGAAATTCGTGGCTCCGGTGCTGCCAAGGCCGAGCGTCGAGTTCCAATCCCCGGCAGCAGCGGGGAGACTGCCGTTCCAATACCAGTTATAGGTCAGATTCAGCACATTCACGATGTGGGGAGAAAACGTGTGGGACTCCGTGACTCGAAACTCGTCGGAGCGCACCAATTGAAGCCTGGCTGCGGAAAGTGGGCCTCCATCCGTGCTTCCGGGAGCCCACGGCCCCCCGCTATCCACCAGCGTTCGCGGGCGGTGATTGTAAACCCAGGAACCCGAGAGTCGGTCGTTGTCATTCAGGTTGTGGTCCAACTTGATCACAACCTGGTTGGGTGTCTGCGAGGGGCTGTTGTTTATGAGGCCTCTCTCGTTGCCATCGATTCCGGAAAATTGGGGAACGTACGACTTCTGGTAAATGGGAATGATCTGTTGCGCGACCTGGCTGAACGGGGTCGTGATCTTGTTCCCGACGAACACGGCGCCGGGATCGCTCGGATTAAAAATGGCTCCTGCATAGACCGGGTTACCATGCGTGTCGGTGCCGAGTAGCTGAGTAGTATCGAGCAAGGCGCTGAAGTCACCTGACAAGAAGGCCGCTGTGGGGACGGTTGCCGCGGGTCCAGCCAGCCGAAAATCGTTTTGCGTATAGCGCTCGAAAGTACCAAAGAAGAAGGTTTTGTTCTTGAAGATTGGGCCGCCGAGGCTAGCCCCGTAGTCCCAGGCTCGGGCTTTGCCTTTCTCCAGGCCCAAATTGTCATTGTTCCAGGTGTTCGCATCGAGCAGTTCATTGTGCCCGTAAAGGAACGTGGAGCCGTGGAATTTGTTTGTCCCTGATTTCAAATTGAAGGACATGACGCCGCCACCGGTGATGCTGCTTTGTACGTCCAGTCCGCTGGTCTGCGCCTGTAGTTCCTGTACAGCCTCCATGCTGGGGCCAGTTTCCATGGAATCGCCGGGGATGTTCGCCGTGGCCGACGTACCGTCGACGGTGTAGTCCTTGGTGAACCACTGCCCGCCATTGACCACGGCTCCGTAAGGACTGCTGATGGGGGAGTAGCCGGGTGTGATCGCGACCGCAAAATCCTCCACGAAACGACCGCCGCCGTAAATGCTCAGGGGAAGGTCGGTGACTACACTGCCTTTCATGTTCGTTCCGATCGACGGGTCCTCCTGCTGCAGAACTGGCGCGTCCGCGGTAACTGTTACCGATTGGCCCTGCGCGCCGACTTTTAGCGCGGCGTCGATGCGGGCATTCTGCGTCGACTCCAGGGTGATGGCCGGGCGGAGCAGCGTTTCGAATCCGTCCCTCTTGAATTCGACAGAGTACTTTCCCGGAGGGAGATTAGGAATCGTGTAGATACCGTCCTGGTTCGAGGTGGTTTTCGATGGGACGCTGGTTTCCACGTTGGTGGCAGTCACCTCTGTGCCAGGCACAACGGCCCCGCTGGCATCCGTCACTGTTCCGGTGATCGTGGCACGGTTGGCCTGTGCGGCCGCGGATGTTGCGGCCAGAACAACCAACGCTGCGATTAAGAAGAATAAGCTGCAAAACTTCGCTCTCGACATGTTTCCTCCCCGCAATCTGCGAAACAGATTTCTTTCAGTATCCAACCTGCGCTGCATGAGCGTGCGCCGGCTTACCGCCGAGGCGTTGCCACTTCATTTTTCTTCAACTGCACTTCGACCAGCCCCATCGATCCCGGGGTCGTGTTGATTCCATTCCCGTCGGGCTTCATTCCTGAGACTTTTTCATTGGCCGTATAGAACAGGGTGAAAGAATCGTTTCCCTCCGGAATCAGTCCAAGCGGGGTGCGGACCTCGCTCGCCCACACTCCCTTGCCCTCCTGCACCAGCAAATGCTGGCCGGAAGACCAGTGAACCCCGTCCAAGGAAAAGGTATAGCCAATGGCGTTGGGTTCGTCCGTGTCATAGACCGCGACGTAGGTTCCGTCCGCCAGTTGAGTGACGATCGGATTCTCGATGAAACGCTTTTCCACGGCCAGCGGATTCTGATCCGTGCAGCGTACCCACGGTCCGGAGAGATCCGGAGCCTTCGCCAGGCCTACTTGCCACAGAGATATAGGGAGCCTCTCGGTATGCGCACTGCCATACAGCGCATACCATTGCTCACCAACCTTGTAGGGAAAGAACGAATCCGTTCCTTGCAAGCCTTCCCAGGAGTCTGAGTCTTGCCCGCGCTGCAGAATGACGCCGGCGTCGGTGTAGGGTCCGCTGATTCCATCCCAACCCGGGGTGCTCGACACCGCGCGCCAGATCCTGCCTTCGTGGTTGGTCAACCAGCGCTGTGCGGTATCCGGAGCCGCTTGATAGGCAACGTAAAACAGGTTCCAGCGGTTGTCGGCCGGATTATAGACGGGCAGCGGAGACCACAACGCAGCGCGCGGATCCTTCCCACTGAAGTCACCGCTCGATTCGGCCAGGGTTGCAAGCCGCGTCCAATGCACGCGATCCTGGCTGACCCAATGCGCCAGCCTCATCTTGACCCAGTGCGGATCTCCAATCATTTCCGAGGTAAACAGGTGATAAGTACCATTCAGTTTGAGGACCCGGCCACCTTCGAAGCCGTACTTGTTGCCTTCGGCGCCACTGGACTTGATGGTCAACACTGCCCCGTCAAACCGCTTCGTTACAACCAGTTCCGCGTTCGGCTCTGCGATCGGGCCGCTCAGAGTCCCGAAGGAAACACAAAAGAGACAGCCGAGGACCAGGAGCAGACTCATGCAGATGGTGGTGAATCTCGGTGGGCCGGGCACGGGATGGTTGTATCGTCTTTAGACATTCTCTAACAAGGTAATCGAGGTTATATCGGAGGTTAACCGGGGCGAATCCGCCGATTCGCGACACGGAGCCGATCTCCGGAACCAGCGCTGGACGCAAACGGCCGCTGTTCGCAACCCAAAAGCTCGACCTCACAGTGGCACGATGGCCTCAGATGGAAGACTATCCGCCCGTTTTGAGCACTGGGAATGGGAAGTCGGCAAGGCCCGCCGGTCCAGCAATAACCGCAATTAACCCGGCAAATAACCGTTATTCATGCCTCATCCACGATACGGTCTTCGAGATTGACCTGCGCCAATCGTCAGTGCTATCGTGCGACTTGACCGAGGTAAAGTCGGGAGTGGGGCGTTTGGTCAGTCTCCCGACACTTCAAGGTGGCGTCCGTTCACACTTCCGTATCCCCCTCCATCTCGCTCTTCGAGAAGCGCGAAGAACTGCGCCGGGTTCTCGAAAGCAAGTACTTTGCCAATTCTCCGAAGAAGACTCGATTCCTCGAGTTTGTGTGCGAGCAGTCCTTCCTGGGCAACGGAGAAAAGTTGAATGAGTACCTCATTGGAGTCGAGGTCTACGACCGCGGCGTCGATTTCAACCCGCAGAAGGATCCAATTGTGCGGGTGCAAGCGCATGAGATTCGTCGCCTGCTGAATCGATACTATGCGGAGGACGGTCGCACCTGTCTGATCCGCCTGGATCTGCCCTCTGGTCACTACGTCCCCGTCTTTGGGCGCTCTGCGTCCGAAGAGTCTGCTGCGGATGTGCCACCTGCCTTGGAAGGCGGGAAGGCGCAAGTTCCGAATCGCCTGCATCTGTCCGTCACTCTGGCCCTGGGCGGTCTTTGTATCGTGCTTACAGCGGTTCTTGTTTTTAGTTCCTGGAAGAGCGGACAAGCCGCGCAGCCGAAAACGCAGAGTTCCAACTTGCCCGACGGCATCGAGTGGTTCTGGCGGCCATTCCTTCCGCCAGCCGAGGCGCCGCTGATTACAATCCCAAATCATCCTTTGTTGCGCGCGGCTCATGATGGCGACAGTGCCCAGACTTTGGCAGAAGGCCACGAAATCCCCAAGGCCAGCCTGCCCGAATTCCGGGACACAATTCATTTCCGCGAGTTGAAGCGCTTTGTGTTCGTTCCCAGTCTGACCGATTTCACTTCCGTCGGCGAAACCCTGGGCGTCGTGAATCTGTGCAAGATGTTCGCCAGTGTCGGCCAGGGCTGCCGCGTGCAGCCTTCGCGCCTGGTCAACTTCGAGGAGATCAAGGGCGACAACGCGATTCTGCTGGGTGGAAATCAGTCCTGGAGCGGCCGAGTGTTCCTCAACGCTCCGGGATTCCACTTCCAAAGCGGCCTGATTCTCAACCGGAGTCCACAGCCCGGAGAAAAAGAGATTTACAAACCCGAGTTCGACTCCGTAACCAACCAACTGACGCGGGACTATGCGGTCGTGCTGATGATGCCGAACGAACGAAAGGAAAAACGCGTCCTTCTGATCTATGGGATTTATACCCAGGGTTCGCAGGCGGCCATCGAGTACCTCACCAACCCGGAGCGCATGGCGGAACTCCGGAAACTGCTGCTTGATCTCAGCCCCGACCACAAGACCATACCGGCTTATTTTCAGGTTCTGCTCACCACCACGGTCGAGAACTCGGTCCCCGGGAAATCCTCACTCGTCGCCGTCCGGATCATCCCCAACTGAGTTGAGACGTCACTTACAGACCAGAGGAACTGAAACGAAGCTAGCGCCACCCTGGTTTCGGAGCGGGCGTCCACTCGGCTCCCATATCGTCATCCGTGATCAGGCGCCTCGGCCCGAGGCGTTGGGCCAGCGAGTTGCCTGATTCCATACCCAATACACGGGGAGGTCCTTTCACGCTGTCTGCGAATGCGTCGTAAGCAGCGAGCACGAGTTGGCCATGGGGCGTGCTGGCATTGAACATCTTCTTTCCGTCGATCTCATACCGGTTCAGCACTGAGAACAATCGTCCTTTATCGAGAACAATGGGCGAGTCGCTGACCATCAGAAAAGTAATCACGCGTAGACCGTAGTTGTATTCGTGCAGTCCTGTGACGAAGACCTCCGCAGACTCGGTAGCGTTGAAGTAATAGATGCCGCCCGGCAGCAGGTGCTGTTTAACAATCTGCAGGAACTCGGTCGACAGCACCTGCGAACTGTGATCGCGCCAATGGTATGACGTGTTGGCCACGATAGCGTCGTATTTGATATCAGGGTGTGCTAGCAACCACCTGCGCCCATCATCGATGTAGATATGAACTTTAGGGTTGTGAAGCAGAGAGCGCACCTCGGGATATTTCGCGATCAATTGAAGATACCCGGGATTGATTTCCACGATATCCAGGCTCTCAACTTCGGGATTGTTGGCGACCACCTGCGCCCACGATCCCGACGCGAGGCCCAACATGAAGGCACGCTTCGGGTGAGGATGGAACAAGCTTAGAACATACGCCCGAATGACAAAGTTCCTGTCGTTCTCTGGGTCAATGTTGAAATGTCCGTCATAAACGCCGCCTCCGAACACGGCATCATCTTCAGTGACCGCGATGATGCCATTCCGGTTTTCGACCACATGCTTCATATAGCCGACTTCTGCTGCCTTCGGACCGAAAATCATCTTCCCGTAAAGATTGCCGTATGCCGGAGTGGAGGCTGAAATCGCAACCATGGCCAAAATCGCGAGTGCCCACACGCCTCTCGGCGGCGCCTGGAAATGTCCGCTCTGAAACAAAATCACGATCAAGCCTGTTAAGGCGGCCGCCACAGCGAGTTGAATCGAGATCGCCTGCGTGCCGAAATGGTCCATCAAGAAGAATCCGATGACCAGGCTGCCCAGAGTTGAACCGATGATGTTGGACAGATAAATCAGGCTCACGCTGCGTCCAGATGATTTGTTAGCGGAAACCGAGGACTGACAGAGTAGGGGCAACACCGAACCAAGCAAGCTAGCGGTAAGGAAAAAAGCGGGAGCGCTCATCAGAACCGGCACATTGTGCCAGGAAAGGTTCGCGACTAAGGGAGGCAGGTATACGGAAATTGCCCCTGCCACCAACATCGCGCCGCCCGCCAAGGTTACGGGATTGAAGTTTTTCCGTCGACACAGCGTCTCGCTCAGAAACGATCCTGCTGCGATGCCCGCAAGATAGGTAGAGAGCAGGAGTGCGAATGCGGGAGCCCTGTCGAATGTAGCCACGGCAAAAATCCGAAACCACGCAATCTCCAAACCAAGAGCGAGAAAACCGGCAAGTCCGGCAATCAGCGCCGCCGTTCCGAGGCTGATGGCGCTTTCTGAACTTACAGCAGCATCGTCATCCGCGGCCCTTTCTTCGGGCACGAGTCGCTGGCTACGCCCGTAGAGAAATGCAGTCGCTCCCACGGCAGTATTCAAACACGCCGCCAGCGTGACCGAGCCCGACTGCCCGAAGTTTCGAAGCAGCACCTCGGCGCACACATAACACGCCACCGCAGAACCCAGCGTATTCACAAAGTAAAGCGTGGCAACGGAGTACCCAACGCTGCGCGAGCTTCGCACCAACTGCTCGGCCAGCAGAGGCAAAGTCGCTCCCATCAGGATCGTGGGCAGGATGAGAAGCAGAAAGCTGAAGAGGATGATATAGCCGAGGCTGGTTCCAGCGGTGAATCCCGAGGCCCAGTGAAACAGTCGCAGTGAAATCAGCCCAAACCCGGCGATGGCCAGTTCACAAATGCCAAAGATTGATATTCCGCGATCGGGGAACCGCTCGGAGACACGACCGCCGACCAGGCTGCCAATCCCAAGCCCCAGCATGAACGCGCTCACCACCACCGCCACCGATTGAACGTTCACGCCATAAATGGAAAACAGGACCCGCTGCCACACGATCTGATAGATCAACGCCGGGAACCCGGAGCAGAAGAATAGGGCCGCCACCAAGGCCGACTGCGCCCTGCTGCCCTTCGTCCGCGCCCCGAAGAGAACGACCAACAACAGGAGAAAGTCGAAAACCAACAACGCGGCAACTGGACCGGCTTCCATGCAACCTCGTTCTTGGTTGGGATTGAATTGACGAGTTCAAATCTTTATATCCCAACGGAATGAGCCGCAGCAGTAGCAGAGGTTATTCGACTCACTTTGGTCATGACGATACTCGCCGCAGATTCGATTTAGTTGCCAGATAGAGTCAGCCGCTATCAACTTTCTCGTCCGCGAGGAACTTAACGAAAATAGCACGCCATGCATCAATCGGATTCCGTCCGATCCGGGCGCCGATTTGTTGAACTGTAACGCGAACCTGATTGGCTACAGTCTCTAACTCGAGACAGGAATGTCGAATCGGCTTTCGACTCTTGATGCAGTCTCTTCGACCGTATCGAACAGTACGGAGTTAATTCCTAAGCGGGCTGCCGCCTCGACGTTTTCGGCGCGATCATCCAGGTACAAGACGTCTTGCGGGGCCGCCTTCAGTAGTTCGAGGCATTTTCGAAAGATCGCCAGTTCCGGCTTTATGGATCCGTAGTCGCAGGAATAAATCAGGCATTCAAATCTAGAGAGGCTCGGAAAGGACTTGGTCACATGGCGACTGAGTTCGAGCGGCATGTTTGAGAGGAGGGCTAAGGGGAAGCCTTCCTGGCGCAGCAGTTCTGCCCATTCCACAGCGCCTTGATTTGGTCGAATGATACTTTCGCCATCGAGCTTGATCAGCGTTGCGATCTGATCTCTGCTCAGACCCAGTTCTTGCTCGCCAACAACCGCTGTCCAGTAGGCAGGTCCATCGATATCACCCCGGTCGTAGGGCGGCCGTAGCTTCCAGTAAAGTTCCGAGAATCGCTCATGGGGAATGCCGCATACGAGCGCCATAGCCTTCATGTCTTCCGGCGTTTGCTCGAGGCCAAGAACGTTTCCGTAATCGAAAACGACTGCCCGAACCGAACGCTTATGCGAAAGACCTTGTATGGCGCTACCTTTGGCAGTATTATGCACAAATCGGATAATACGCGTATATACGTGCATAACCAAGTGTATTCGTGCACATGGGCACAATGAACACAGAAGCGGAAGCAGGCCAAATCGCCCTCAAGGAAGAGCGCCACCAGTACATTCTGGAGCTGCTTGGCAGTGAGGGCCGAGTCCTCGCCGCAGACCTTAGCAGTCGATACCGGGTCTCGGAAGACACGATTCGTCGAGATCTGCGCGAATTGGCGAGTTCGGGAAAGATCCAACGGGTACACGGCGGCGCCCTGCCTCGCCGTGCCGAGGTGGTTCCTTTCGAGTCTCGCCAGCAAATCGACACGGAGAGCAAGATCGGAATTGCTCGGGCGGCGGCTAACCTGATCCGCGACCGTCAGGTGGTGCTGATTGATGGTGGCACCACTAACCTCAGAATTGCTTCCTACCTTTCAAGAGAGCGTTCGGCAACGATCGTTACCAACAGCCCACCGCTTGCGCTGGCGTTGGCGGATCATAAGAAGTTGAGCGTGCTGATGCTCGGAGGAACTTTTCTTAAAGAGGAGCGGGTCACGACCGGCATCGAGACCATTCGTCGAGTCGAATCCATTCGCGCTGATCTATGTTTTCTCGGAATGTGCAGTTTGCACCCGGAGGTCGGAATAACCGTCGGCAACCAAGAAGAAGCGTACGTGAAGCAAGCGATGATAGAGGCTTCAACCGAAGTGGTTGGCCTGATTTCACTGGGGAAAATGGGGACCTCCCTGCCTTACCTGGTCGGTCCCGCTTCCCGACTGACACGTTTGATCACCGATGCATCCGACGAAGATGTCCTGAATCCCTACCGCTCCCAAGGCATAGAAGTCACAAGTACGTAAACCGAAGCGGTTCCACACTTCTATAAGTACGCCGTATCGAGATATGACGGACCGGGACAGGGGTTTATGCTCCGCGAGCAAACGCTTCATGCACGCGATTGCATTCCGTTTTCACTTGAGGAAATTTTTCATGTATGAATTCCGCTACGCGAAGGAACATTTCATGGCTCGAGCCTTTTATAAGTCCTTCCGACTGAACGGCAGGTGTTTGCTGCTGGGACTAATGGTCGCGGTCTCGCTTAACGCACAACAGAGTGCTCCGGCGCTGGCCTGGACTGGTGTCGTACGCACAGCTGCCGGTGAACCTGTGTCCGGAGCGAAAGTGACGGTATTCGCGGCGGCCGCTAAAGAGAAAATGACAGCAGTTACGGGAACCGATGGAAAGTTCGCGATTGCTGACATTCGACCCGGGCCACATACCGTGAGCGTGCAACTGCCCGGGCGAGCTCCGACAGCGTCAACTGGAGTGGATATTAGCGGCATAGCAGTTGTGCTGACGGTATCCGATCAAAACGTGCTGTCGATTGCAACCAACCCGCAAACTTCTGCGGCAGCCTCGAATGGGAACCCGAGCATAACTTCGAACACAGCCAACGGAACAGCCGGGGAGAAACTCTCCAGCCAAAAGGTAAATGAATTGCCGTTGAATGGACGCGACTTCAGCACACTGTTGTTGTTAGCCGCGGGCACGATGACCGACGTGAATGGGCAGACGAATTTCACCCAGCAGTTTGCCATCAATGGACAGCGCGGCGTTGAGGCCGTGTTCGCCATGGACGGTGCGGATGTCAGCGATCCTGAGATGGGCGGGAGCACGTTCACGAATTTCGACGTGGACGCGATTCAGGAATTGCAATCCAGCTCAGGTTGGATGCCGGCGGACATCGGGCGAGGCGCGGCTGGCTTTACCAACATCGTGACACGATCCGGGAAAAGCGGTTTTCACGGGTCATTCTTCGAGTTCTTAAGGAACTCTGCCCTCGATGCGCGGAATTATTTCGATCACCCGTCGATTGCGGAGCCCGGCAGAATTCCTCCTTTCCGCAGGAATGAGTTCGGTTTTACAAACGGCGGACCCATTGTTTTGCCGAATGTGTATGACGGTCGGGACCGGACCTTTTACTTTGTACAGTATCAGGGGTTCAGGCAGGTGCTTGGAACAACCCAGGTATTGGCCGTGCCTACAGTGCCCGAGCGAGCCGGCCAGGATGTGGTGACGTATCCGGACGGCAGCACGGACACGCTGCAGATAGCGGGGAGTTCCAATAGCCCAGGAGTAAATCCGGCGATTGCTTCCATACTGGCGCGTTATCCACTCCCTAACAACCCAACCGGCGCGTATGGTGCGCGAACCTATGCTGCGCCTTCAAACGTGAACACGGACACGGATCAGTTTTCTATCCGTATCGATCAGAAGGCTGGCGCAAAAGGACAATTGTTTGGTCGATTCAATTACGACAATCTGACGGGACCGACAACAAATCCGGATCAGACGCTGCTCGATCCGAGCTTCGGCGTGCAGTATGTAGACCGGCAGCGGAACGGGGTCATCACTTACACGCGCACCGCGTCACCGCGCTTTCTCTGGTCGACATCGTTGAGTTTTACACGGACGACACCTTCGTTTGTGACCGCGAACCACTCCGATCCGGCGCTCAAGTTCAACGATGGTCTGTATGAGGCGTATAACAGCGCGGCGGGTTCGGTGATGGGTGCGTTCGGGAATTTGTTCCAGGGACAACTGAATTTTACCTGGACGACTGCGCGGCACGCGGTGAAATGGGGTGCGGAAGCTCGCCTTAACCGCGACACAACATACTTCGGAATCAGTCCCAATGGCGAGTACGATTTTGGCGGCGGTACGGTTTACTCACCCAAGTTCATTCCTTCTGCGAGTGGACAGCACGACATTCAGCCTGGCCAGGCTTTGCCAGACACCTTGAGCAGTCTGTTGCTGGGGTATCCGTACGCGTATACGGTCGCGGTGGCGCCACCCTACGCATCGGATGGCGCGCACATTGGGCCGGCGGCAATCAACCGGAATGACGTGAATGCTTACGTCGAGGACACGTGGAAAATCAATCCGCACTGGACGCTCGATTATGGGCTGCGATACGAGCTCTATACGCCGATTTCGGAGCGGGCGCACCGAACGTCGAGTTTTCTGAATTCGTTCCCACCCGCGGGCGTTGGCCAGGAATATTTGATCAATCCGCAGCCTACTTATCAAACCGATCGGAACGGCTGGGGGCCCCGGGTGCAAGTGGACTGGAATGCGCCGCAGGCGGTGCATGTGCACATGGGCGGAGCGATCACAGTGATTCCACCAAATATCTGGCAGGACAATCTTCTTACGGGGTCAACGCCCTACGTTGTTTATCCACGCGTCAATGCGGCGCAAAACGGTGAAATTGCCTACGGCTTCCAAATTACGCCGAGCGAATTACCGCCCGTCTATAACACCGCTGGCGTGAACGTGTTGGCCAGCGGCGATCCGAAAAACGTCCCGGCCAACACGGTGATGGACGTAAATCGATACCAGCAGGATTTGGCCGCGCTGGCGCCGAGTCATCAACTCTCGCTGCTGAGTCTGGCCGGGATTGACCGGCGCTTCGGCAATGGCTACTTGCAGACTTGGACTCTGGGGCTGGAACGGGCTTTCGGCGGCCTCACGGCCGATGTCGGGTATGTGGGAACATCGGCGTTTCGACTTCCCAGAATGTCATATCCAAACGCGTATCCTGGAGCGGATTCGGAATTTGCGCGGTTTACAAACTTCGACAGTAGCGGAGCGGTGACAGGCGGTTTCGGATTCGAGTCTGTGCTGACAGGGACGTCGCACTCGTCGTACAACGCCTTGCAGACCTCATTGTCGGGAAATGTTGGGCGCGGCGGTCCGTCGTTGCAAGCCGGCTACACCTGGGGCAAATCACTGGATGATGTCAGCGGCATCCTGGGAGGAACGGGATCTACCGGCGCCGTGACCCTGTTTAGTCCGCAGCACCCGTTCGATACACAAGCGGAAAGAGGGCTGTCAAGCTTTGATGCGACCCACGCCTTCACGTTGAGCGCGGCCCAGGATTTGCATTTTGAGCATTTGGGACTTCAGTCGGATCGAACCAAGCTGTTGACGAAGGGCTGGGAGTTTCTGAGCATCTCGACGATCACTAGTGGTTCGCCGTTTACGGTGTATTCGGGAATCCAGCAAACGGGTGCGGGAACGATTGGCGCGGACCGGCCAGACCAGATTGAGATACCGGACCTCTCGAGCGCCGGCAGTTCCACGCGACCGCGCGACGACTATTTTGGGCGGGGCGCGAACAACGGAAGCTTCTTTTCGATTCCCATCGGGATCGCGGGCGGGACTGGACCGAACTCCGGGCGCTTTGGAACGCTCGGCCGTAATACATTTCGAGGCCCGGCATATTATGACTTCGATTTTGCGCTCATCAAGACGACTCCGATTGGCCGCCGAGAAAGCGGTCTGGAGCGAGCGGACCTGCAATTCCGCGGGGAGTTCTTTAATCTGTTCAATATCGTCAACATGGGGCTACCTGCCAATATCATCGAAGGTACAGGATTTGGCATGATCAGCAAGACGGCGGGAACTTCGCGCCAAGTTCAGTTTTCGCTAAAGCTCATCTATTGAAGAGCGTCCTGCAGCGAACGGGGTTAGGTGGGAGGACGGAAACATTCAACTGCGGACTTGTTGCTGCCCCAATGTCTTGCTTGTGGGCGTGACTCGAATCTTCGCGGTCTTGGGGGCGCGGTGGACGCGTTGCAATAAGTCATTCCACACCAGGAAGTGATGACGCATATCGATATCAGTGATGGCAACTTAACGTCGGAGCAAGACACGGTGCGCGCGGATAGAGTCGAACTCTCACAGGCCTTTTGAGCTTTGCGGATTTCGCCGCCGCCGGACCGTTATCTGCGGTGAAGTGCCCACCATCCGGCTGCTCATTCTGTGGAGGTTATGATGGTGCCGGGAGGGGGAGTCGAACCCCCAAGACCCGAAGGTCGGCGGATTTTGAGTCCAGCCCATTCACTTTTCAAAGTTCCCATTTTGTCGTGTTTACAAAGACTTCCGCAATCTCCGTGTGTTGATCCATGCGGTCCTGTGAGGGCCTGTTGAGAGCCAATGGGCAGAGTTTGGGCAGAGACGTAGCGGCATTCGTCGCGAAAAATCTGTGTTTGAATTCTCAAGGTAGCCTCGACAGCAAAATCGCGTCCTGGCTTTCGTTCCCGCGGGTAAGCAGCAATTCCCTGCCGTCGGCGGTCCAGTTAAAATCGAAAATCTGACTGTCGGCGAACTTCGTAATCTGCCTGGGCCCTCCTCCCGATAATGGCTGCTCCCACAGGTTTGAAACGCCGTTTTGAGTAACAGGATATTCCAAGCCTTTGCCGTCTGGAGACCACCGCAGACTGAAGGCTCCTCCCGGGAAGGGAAATTCCTTCGTCGGGAAATTTTGTCCAACGAGCATTACCGCGATGCTCACCCCCTTTGATGGGACGCGGCCGAACGACGTGTAGGCATAAGCCAGGAATTTGCCGTCTGGTGAAAGGGCCATTTGACTGTTCAACTGATCTCCCAAGGCATTTGCCAGACGCTCGGGAGCGCCGCCAGCTACTGGCACCCTCCAGATCATTTGGGGCTGGTTCCATGTGAAATAGAAAATAGACGCCTTGTCCCCTGAGCACGTCGGAGAGTACACATTTCCCCGTGTCAGCGCGACGGGATGAGAGCCGTCCTTATCGGTGCGGACTAAGGCCATCGAATCACTCTGAATCACCCTGAGAACTACAAAATTTCCGCATGAAGTCGGCTCATCTGCGGGTTGGAGATCGCTGAAGCGAATGCGGTAACTACCATCGGAATGCATCATCCAAACCGAGAGCTCGTGACTTCCCGCCAGCAGCTTTCCATCCGGCGCTTCGGCAATTTGCATAAGCGGCAAGGTGTCCGAGGTGACCTGCCGAGCGCGGGTAAGATCCGGCGCAGAGGCGATCCAGACCTGCGAGTTGATGGAGGTGGCGGTGGTAACGAACAAGCGGCCATCCCGGGTCCTATCGAGATCAATGCCGTAGTCGGAAAGATCGTGCGTGAGTGGCTGAGCCCGGCCGTCCGGAAATGAAACAGTCCAAAGTTGGAACCGCTGCGTGGCCTGGTCTCGACGCGGAAACATCAATGCAGTTCCGCCGGCAATCCACACCGGGCGACCGAGTTCCTGATCGTTGGAATAGAGCTCACGAATTTTTCCCTCCGCAGTAGAAATGATGTCGAGAACCTGGCGGAGAGCCGGCTTCACCATAACTACTGGAACAACAATGGTGCGGCCGTCGGGCGACCAGTTCGGTCCCGGCTGGTACAGCATCCCGGTGCCGCCGTGAATCACAGCCAGTATGCGGTCATTGCTTCCGTCGGCGTTCGCGATTCTCACATCAATATCATCCCGAGGCTGGGCGCAATGTTCGTAGACGAATTGGTTGCCGTCAGGTGAGAAAGACACGGGAGAGTCAACATCAGTGATCAGTTTTCGGACCTGACCACCGTGCAGTGGCATGGAGTACAGATACTTGAAACTTGGATCATTCTCGTCAGCACGCACGAAATAAATGGCAGCGCCGTCGGGGGACACGGTCAACCCGTGGAAGCCGGTTCCAAGCGGCAGAATTTCAGTCTCCCAGGAGGTTGCGATATCCTCAAGCCATAAACTCTGGTGCTGGTCGTCGCCCCGCGCATAAATCACATTCCGCCCATCGGGAGAGATCGCAACTCCCTGCGCTTGCCCGTTATTCGTGAGCCTCGTCATTTGGACAGAACGCGGTTCCAGGGCTCGGGTGCGTCTCACCCACCGAACAACGCCGTAGGATATAACCGCCAAAACTACAATCCCGCCGACGGCTAAAGCGGCCTTACGCGTCCAGACCTCTCCGTTCCCGGGACCGGAGGCGGGAACGGGCGCGGAATCCTTGCAAGCCTGATTTCCATTCGGAGTTGCGTTCGAGACTGGCGCGAGGAAACGATAGCCACGGCGAGGGATGGTTTCAATGAAAACCGGGTTCTTCGCCGAGTCGCCTAAAGCGTAGCGAAGTTTCCTGAGCGCGGTGTCGAGTCCCTCGTCGAAATCAACATGTGTGCCGTCCGGCCAGAGCTGTTTGCTCACCTCCTCGCGAGTGACTACTTCCCCCGGGCGCTCCAGCAGCAAAGCGAGAATGTGGAAAGGTTTTTCCTGCAAAGGAATTCGGCGGCCATTGCGGTAGAGCTCTCCCGCTGCCAAGTCTGCTTCGAACAGGCCAAAAGCCAGGCGGGGGCGTCCGATAGAAGGCGTTCCCATGGCCAACCGATCCCCAAAGTGGCTAAGAATTGTATCACTGTTCCCCCTGGGAGGAGTTCGGGCATAGGCGCAAATATGCAGATAAACAGGGGTTACGAGTTCAGCCAAAGTTCGGCAGGAGTTCGGTTGACTTGCCTCGAAGGATTGGAGCAAAGTCACGGCGTTTGCCTGCGGAGCCTCTTTCCCTCGCAGCGCAAATCTCGCACGCAGCATCGCGGAGCATCAGCAACGCTTAATCGGAGCCTCCCTTTGGCGTTAATCGGAGATTCCTTTGCACCCAGATTTGTCGGTTGCCGAACGGAACCTGAAGTAAGGAGCAAGCACAATGAAATCAGGATTCGCAACGTACCTCCTTCCCATCTCGCTTATGGCTGCGCTGGCAGTTCCGGCCGGAATCGCCGCGCAAGATGACGGGCCAAGACCGCAGCATTACCAAGTCATCGACTTGGGAACACTCGGAGGACCGCACAGCTATGGCTCTGTCAATGGGCAGGGATTCGCCTTGCTCAATAACTCCGGTATTGTTGCCTCTTACTCAGACTTGGGATCTATCCAACTGAACGCGGACCTCGGTTGTTATGTCCCGGATTGCTTTGAGGCGCATGCCACTGAATGGAAGGACGGCGCGGCAACAGACCTCGGCGCGCTTCCGGCCCCGCCTGATTTTAGCGCACTTAGCGCAGCGGGTTCCATCAATGCTAGCGGCTGGGCCACGGGCCAATCGCAGGCTTCCATCATCGATCCAATTCTTGGGGTGCCAGAATTTCGCGGAGTGCTTTGGAAAGACGGTCAACTTATCAACTTGGGCACGCTTGAGGCCGGCACTGAAAGTTTAGGAATTTACGTCAATGATGCTGGCCAGGTCATCGGATTCTCCACAGTCAGTACCGACCAGAACGATCCTCTCGGATTCATCGGCTTCCCAACGCACACCTTCATCTGGCAAAACGGAGAGAAGCTGGATATCGGCACCTTGGGCGGAAATGATACATTCCCAGGCGCCAGTTGCAGCAACCCGCCGACCGGAATTGTAGTGGGAGGCTCTTCCACAACTACGATCCCAAACGTCGATACTGGCCTTCCAACTGTTGACCCCTTTCTTTGGCGCAACGGGAAAATGTTGGACCTCGGAACAATCGGAGGCACGAACGGCTTTGCACAATGCGCGAACCATCGGCTTCAAATCATCGGTCAATCGAGTGTCGCCGCGAATCCAGCTGCGTGCAATTCTCCCGCCGTCGAGCCGGAAGGCGCAGGCCCCGGCTGCCATGCATTTTCTTGGGAAAACGGGGTGATGACCGACCTGGGCACGCTGGGCGGGGATAACTCTGAGGCTCTCTGGCTAAACGAAGCTGGAGTCGTTGTCGGGTCGGCCGACCTTCCAGGCCCTTCAGGGAATCAAACTCACGATGCAGTTGTTTGGATCAACGGCGTCATCCACGATCTCGGCACCGTCTCAGGTGATGCTTGCAGCCGCGGGCGCGGTCTGAACGCTCGCGGAGAGATCGTCGGTGGATCATCGGATTGCCAGAACTTCCTCCACGCATTCATTTCTGAGAACGGCGGCCCTTCCGTTGACTTGAACACCCTTATCCCACCGGGTTTGGGCATTCAACTGACGAATGCATTCAATATCAATGACCGTGGCGAGATCTTGGCCAAGGCCGCCCCGCTCGGTTTCACTCCGAACGATGATGCCGACCTCGGGCATCTTGTGTTACTTGTCCCGTGCGGCGCAAGAGAGGGAGACTGCTCTTCCAGCTCGCAAGCCGCGAATGTTCGGGGCCATGCGGCGTTTTCGCTCGCGAGAACGGGCTCGGGAACTTCGCCGAAACCGCCTCACACGGAGGGCGATGGTCTTGTCGGATGGCGAAAAGTGTCTCGACGGTTTCGCGTATCGACTGCCGAACCGTTAGTTATCCCGGCGATTTACTGATTTCTTCTGAATGGGTTGTGCTGGTGCCGGGAGGGGGAGTCGAACCCCCAAGACCCGAAGGTCGGCGGATTTTGAGTCCGCTGCGTCTGCCAGTTCCGCCATCCCGGCGTTGGGAAGGTCATTCCATTGTACGGCAGCAGTTGAGAATTTTGAACCGCGGTCAAGCGGGTAGTGGATGCGGCACGGGAGCCGCGATTATGGGCAACTCCACCCGAAACGTAGAGCCGTGTCCGGAACGGCTTTCTACCGAGATGCTGCCCCGATGTTGGGTCACGATCCACTGTGCGATGGCCAGGCCGAGTCCGGATCCGCCCTCGGCGCGGCTGCGCGCCTGATCGACCCGGTAGAAGCGTTCGAAAATCTTGCTGTGGTCCTGCTCCCCGATTCCTACTCCCGAATCCTGAACCGTAATCGCAGCGCTCGCGCCTCTCGATTCGAGTGTCAGGTGCACCGTGCCGGGCGAGGGGGTGTACTTGAAAGCATTGTCCAGCAAGATATCGGACAATCTTCGCAGCATCATCTCGTCGCCCAGGACAAACAAGCTTGCCGCTTCATTGTCCGCGCCGCTATTGCCTCCACCGTCTACGCTCGCGGAAAATTGCAGGTTGCGAATCGTGGCTACCTGTTGCCAACCGTCGATGACGTGGCGCAGCGTCTGGCGTAAATCAACCGGTTGCAAGTGCAGCGCCTCGCGGCCCGAGTCGGCGCGGGCCAACGACAGCAACTGTTCGATCAAAGCTGTCGTGCGTTCCGCTTCCAGCAGAATGTGGCGCAGCGACTCCTTATATTCGGCCTCTGCCCGGGACCGGCGCAAGGCCAGCTCGGCTTCGGTACGGATGAGAGACACCGGCGTCCTCAGTTCGTGGGAGGCATCGGCGGTAAATTGTGTGATCCGGAGGAATGCAGATTCGATGCGGTCGAGCATTTCATTCAGCGTGTCCGACAATCGCTGCAACTCGTCGCCAGTCTCCAATTTCTGCAGGCGGCTGTTGAGATTGGTTCCGCTGACCTGGCGCGCGGTCCGCACCAGCGCATCGACGGGGGATAGAGCTCTCCGGCTCAGCCAGTAGCCGCCGCCCGCCGCGGCCAGCAGCAGCAGCGGGGCAAACATCAGCAGATACGAGCGGAACAGATGCAGGGTTTCGACCATGTCGCCGGCCGGCACGCCCATCTCCACAATATAAGAGTGCCCGTTCACCTCGCTCAGCTTTTCAAACACGAAGCGAAATGGCCGACCATCGATCTTGCGGCTTCGCATGATGGGGCGCTTGATTTGATCCGGCGGCACGAGCGCCGACGGGTGCGCCTCCAGGAACTTTGAGCGATAAATCAACTGCGCATTCTCGGCGTAGACCTCAAGATAGTCGCCGGAATGTTCGATCGCATAGGTTTCGTTGACCTCTTCCTGCAGCTTGGCAATCGAGGCGTCTTTCTTCTGCGCCCCCAGAAAACTCTTTAAGTCTTCGACCTGGGACTCGAGGCTGTCATCGACGATGTCATACAGGTTATGCCGCAGGATAAGCCACATCCCCGCGGCAAAAACCAACTGGGCCAGAGCGAAAAACGCCAGGTACCAGAGCGTGAGGCGCACTCCGATGGAAAGTCTTTTCATGACGTTGTTCTCACGCCTGTCTTCCTACTCTGTGTCTTCTTATGTCTGCCCATCCGGACGAATCATGTAACCAACTCCGCGCACCGTGTGAATCATTTTTTGGCATCCCGGCAGGTCGATCTTGTTGCGCAGCAGGTGCATGAAAGCGTCCAGCGTATTTTCTTCGATGTCACGGTCAAAGCCCCAGACGGCTTCGATCAAGGAGCGGCGCGATACCACTTTACCCGCGCGGTACATCAGTCGTTCCAGCAGATTGTATTCCGTGCGAGTCAGCGCGACCCGTTCTTCTCCGCGCAGCACTTCCCTGCTGGCGGGATCGAGCACCAGATCGCCCACCCGCAGATTAGTGTCCTGTGCCACCAGCGCCCGCCGCTTCACCGCGCGCAACCGCGCCACCAGTTCGTCAAAGGAAAAAGGTTTGGTCATGTAATCGTCGGCGCCCAGATTCAGGCCCTTGACGATGTCGGGCACGGAATCGCGCGCAGTCAGCATCAGAATGGGAGTGCGGATTTTTTCCGCGCGCAGTCGCTTGGCCAGCTCATATCCGGTCAGCTTGGGCATCATCACGTCAAGAATGATGACGTCAAACTCGTAGGACTTCGCCAGCGCCAGGCCCTCGGCGCCGTCCGACGCGCAGGTCGCCGTGTGCCCCTCCTCGGTGAGCCCCTTGCGGAGAAGGTCGGCCATCCGCGCTTCATCTTCCACAATCAGCAGCTTCATTCGGACTCGGCTTCCGTCCCTCGAAATCCCTGACGCTTCCCCCAGTTTAGAACCGAAGCCGGAGCCGCGCTCAGCAACCTGAAAAAATATTAACTTGCCGTTCATCCTCCCGTCACACTTCGACTCTAGGATTCTGGAATTATCTAGTCCACTGCATTCCAACCAAACTGAGGGAACCCTCTGGGTCGCTGCGGCCATCGGGCCGTGGCAAGGAAGGGCTCTCACGATTCAGCATTTTTCTTGTACCGCAAGGAGCTGAAGTCATGAACTTGAATCGCCGCAGTTCACCCCTCTCTCTTCTCTCGATCTGCACCCTGGTTCTCAGTGCGCTGCTTTTGCTGGCGGGAACGCCCGCAGCTATTGCCCAAGTCGATCGCGCCGTACTCGAAGGTACGGTGAGCGATCCCTCTGGAAGCGTGATCAGTGGCGCGGGCGTGAAGGTGGTTGCGGTCGACACGGGCCTGAGCGAAGAGCAGAAGACGAACTCGAAGGGCTACTACCGTATTTCTGGCTTGGCCGTCGGCGGCTATGCCGTTACGGTCAGCAATGTGGGATTCAAAACCAAAATCGTCCAGGACGTCATCCTGCGGGTGGGCCAAACCCATACTTTGGACGTTCAGCTTGCAGTGGGAGCGATCAACGAGCAGATTGAGGTCAAGGCTTCAACCGGACCGGCGGACCGCACTTCGGCCGAAGCGTCGACGGTGATTGACACCAGCCAGATCGCCAATCTCCCCAACAACGGACGCGATTGGGCCAGCTTCACTTTGCTCGCGCCGTTCGCGCAGGACGACGGCGGCGGCGACCAGCGGACGATCCGGTTCGCCGGACGCGCCCGCGACGACAACAATTTTTCCATCGATGGCGTCGACGCCGGCGGCATTCAGGAGCAGGCGCAAAAATCGCAGACCCGTCTGCAAATTTCGCAAGATGCGATCGAGGAATACCGCGTCAGCAGCGCCCTGTATGACGCCGAATACGGCACTCAATCGGGCGGTCAGATCGACGTCGAGACCAAGAGTGGTACGAACCAGTGGCACGGCACGGGCTTCGGCTATATCCGAAATTCCATCTTCGACGCCCGCAATTTCAACGACTATAACATCGCCGGCCAACCTGCGATTCCGCCATTCCGCCTGGGGCAATACGGATTCACCGTGGGCGGGCCCATCGTGAAGAACAAGACCTTCTTTTTCATCAGCTACGAAGGGCTGCGCCAGCTGCAGTCGATCACGAGCCAATTTACGGTGCCTTCGGGCGTTGGCCTCGCGAACCCGACGAGCCCAACCGATCCAACGCAGGGGACACCCCTCACCGTTCCCTTTCAGCAAGCTGTCTTGAGCCAATCTCCGCAGATGTGCGAGATCATGCAAGCCTACCCGTGGCGAGCCTCGGTGGGTTCGATCAATGGTTGCTCGCCGCGCTTTACCTACCCCGACTCGGCCTTTACGTATCTTGGGCAGGGAGATCCGACCACCAACCCGAACTACAATGCTGACGCTGACATTCTCACCGCCCCGACGCCGACGACCGTGCACGAGGATACGTGGCTGGTGCGGATCGATCACCAGTTCAGCGAGAAGACCCTGCTTTACGGGCGTGCCGGACGCGACATCAACCTCGTAGACGGCCCCAATGGCAGCGCCCTGCCCGGCGACAAGGTTCAGGTCATCAACCACCCGGCAAATTACCTGGTGGCGCTTCAACACTCGTTCACGACCCACATCTTCAACGAAACCAAGGGCTACATTAACCGTTCGCCGTTCCACAACCCGCAGGCGAGCATACTCACGTTTGCAGTAAACACCCCCAATTTTGTGGGGCTGAACGACAATACGGCCGATATCGAAATCGGCTCTACCTTCGGATTCGTTGACAACCTGACATGGTCTCGGGGGCCGAACGCATTCAAGATGGGGATGGAGTATCGGCGGGTTCGACTCAATCAGGGGCAGACAGCCGATAACCAACTTACGTTCAACGGCGACCAGGACATGGTCGACGCCAATCTCACCGGCGGAATCAAATTCATCGCTCCCTGGTGCTGCCACGGACTGCGGCGCAACTTCATCATGCCGTACTTCCAGGATGAATGGAAAGTCACTCCGACCCTCACTCTTACGGCGGGCTTGCGTTGGGACTACTACGGGGTTGCTCACGAAGCAACGAACCGGACCACGGTCTTCGATCTGAACGTGTTTCATGGTGTTTGCCTGGGATCAGGCTCAATCAACGTGGCGCCGAGTCCCGGCCCGATCAATACTGCGCCATGCCCCAAGAACCCGGCACTGTACAACCCGAACTACAAAAACTTTGATCCCAGAGTCTCGCTGGCGTGGGCGCCAAGTGCGCTTAACGGAAAGACCGTGTTTCGCGCCGGGTTCGGCATTTATCATGGTGCGGCGCAGAATGACGATTTGAACGCCGGACTGGAAAGCGACACGTTTCGCGTGACCGTGAAGCCTCCGGTCGGTGGGGCCAATGCCGGCCAACTCCCCCTGGAGCCCGCGTACGAGCAGACGACCCCCGACCTGTCCAATATTCCCGCGGGAACCAGCCCGACCAAGGTTGGAAACCAATTCCGCGCCCTGCAGCGGGAAGGCCGCCGTGACCTGTATTCGGAGACCTGGGGATTTACCGTGGAGCACGAACTTCCCTCGAATTTCACCGCCTCGGCGCAGTATCTGGGCAGCCGGGGCGTTCGATTGTTCTCGCGCGGCGCCGTCAACCTGTGCACGGAGCCGGTCACGTTGAACCCCGTCGACGGCGATTGCGTCCGCACGCTTGACGCTTATTTTCCTGCTGGGAATCCTTTCGCTTCCACCGACTACAAGAGTGACATCGGCTCCAGCACGTACAACGCCCTGGGCTTGTCGATCGAGCGCCGTTTCAGCAAGGGGCTGGAGTTCCAGGGACGTTACACCTGGTCGCATTCCATCAACGATGGCTCCGTCGGGGGCGGCGAATCCAACGGACCAGAGAATGTGAACTGCCTTCAGTGTGACAAAGGCCCCAGCATTTTCGACATCCGCAACAATGTCGCCGCCAATCTGGTGTATGAACTTCCTTTTGGCCCCGGGAAATCGTTTCTCAGCAGTTCCGGGGTCATGGGCATGATCGTGGGCGGTTGGGAGATGAGCAGTGTCGGTCTCTGGCACACCGGGCACCCGCTAACGGTTGGGATGGATCTGGGTAATAGTAATCCTATTCAGTTTGGGCCGTTCGCGGGTTCTGCCCCCACTTTCCTGCTTCCCGATGGCAACGATCAGACTAGCCAACGGCCCGACCTTGTCCCCGGCGTGCCGCTGCTACTGCCGCACCCAAGTCCCCTGACGCCTGCTTCACCGGGGTCGCCGATGATCAACGCGGCGGCGTTTGCGCCTCCGCCCACAGACGCAAACGGAAACTTCACCCGATTTGGGAATGCGCCGAATGGGGTGTTTCGAGCGGTGAACAGCTGGCAGATTGACTTCGCGCTGACCAAAGAAACGAAGCTCACCGAACGCGTGGCAATGGAATTCGCGGTGCAGGCCTTCAACATCTTCAACCACACTCAACTGGCGGACCCAGGGGATCTGACTCTTTTCTACAATCCCCCTGCCGGCCCTGGGCAGGTCGGTACGCTCACGCCGAAAAGCGACTTTGGCATAGTCAGCACCTTTGTAAACTTCAACACCAACAACGACAACGCCGCGTCGCCCAACACTGGCACCGGGTTGCCGCGGCAGCTGCAGTTTATGGTTCGTTTCAAGTTCTAGTGAGCGCTGTCGCCCTTCAGGAAAATTTCAGGGACGTCGGATAAGGTTGCGTCGAGGATTCATCCATGCTGAATGGCAGATTTTATTTCGTAACCATTTTGTTTCTGAGTTGTGCCTTGTCCACCGCGCCGGCGCAGACTGGCGGCTACTCGGTCATCAAGAAAATTCCCATCGCCGGGACGGGCAGCTGGGATTACCTCTCCGTCGACGAGGGGGCGCGGCGTCTCTACGTGTCGCACGGGACGCAGGTGGAAGTTGTGGACATCGATTCGCTTGCGGTGGTGGGCACCATCCCGAAGACCCTGGGCGTCCATGGAATCGCCATTGCTCCCGAACTTGGCCGAGGATTCGTCAGCAACGGCCAGGCATCGACTGTGACCATCTTTGATCTGAAAACGCTGAAGGCGATCGCAGATGTGCCGACCGGACAGAAGCCGGACGCGATCATCTACGATCCGGCCACGTCGCGAGTGTTCGCCTTCAACGGTGGCGGCAACAGCGCCACCGCGATTGACGCCGCCAGCGGAAAGGTCGCAGGCACGGTCGATCTCGGTGGCGGACCCGAGTTTGCCGCGGCCGACGGCAAGGGTTTTGTTTTCGACAACCTCGAAGACGAAAGCCTGGTCCTGAAGATCAACTCCAAAGACCTGAAAGTGGAGCAGCGCTGGCCGACGGCTCCGTGTGCCTCTCCCAGCAGCATGGCCATGGACCGCGTCAACCGCCGCCTGTTTCTCGGCTGCCGCAGCAAGGTGATGGCCGTGGTCGACGCCGACTCTGGGAAAGTGATTACCACTCTGCCGATTGGAGATCACGTCGACGCATCGGCATTCGACACCGAGACCAAGCTGATTTTCAATTCCAACGGCGAAGGCACCATCACCGTCATTCACCAGGACAGTCCGGACAAGTACACGCTCGTCGAGACGGTGAAGACTCTGCCGCGGGCCAAGACCATGGCGCTCGACCCCAAGACTCATCGCCTTTTCCTTTCTACCGCGGAGAATGGACAGTTCGAAGTGCTGGTCGTAGGAAAATAGGGATCGAATTCTCCACTGGGGCCTTCACTCATGAGTTCACGGCGCACATCGTTCGCGCATACCGTTGTTGTGTTGTTTGCGACCGCGACCCTGCTCGCGCTCGCCTGCTGCAGTAAGAAGTCGAGCGCGCAAACCTCCGCGGTTGATCTGAAACTCGACGTGGCGACTCCATTTCGCTTCGTCGCCTACGGAGACACGCGCTTTCACGATCCCAAAGATTTTGAAGCGGCGAACCCTCCGGTACGCCAGGCGCTGGTGCAAGCCATTGCGGACGTCAACCCAGCGTTCATCTGCTTCACCGGCGACATCGTCTACAACGGATTCGACGTGAACGACTGGAAGGTCTGGGACAGCGAGACCAGCATCTGGCGCGACAAAAAGATCCCGGTCTATCCCGCGCTGGGCAATCACGACCTGCATGGCGATGAGAAAATCGCGCTTGGTAATTATTTTCAGCGCTTCCCGGAGTTGAAGAACAGCCGTTACTACTCGGTTCGAGTCGCGAATACTCTCATTCTGGCGCTCGACAGCTCGCTGGCAGAGGCCGACGGACCGCAAGGCCAATGGCTGGCCGACAAACTCGATCATGTCCCCGCAGATGTGGACTTTGTGTTTCTGATGTTCCACCATCCGCCCTACACCAGTTCCTCTGACGACAAGAAACTTGGTGGCGGCCACTCGGCCCGCGGCACCGAACAGGCGCTGGCAAAGCTGTTGGAGCAACGCCAGCCTCATGCTCGTTTCCGCATCGTCGTGTTTTCCGGACACGTCCACAACTACGAGCGCCACGAGCACGGCGGCGTGACCTATTTTGTTTCGGGCGGAGGAGCGGCTCACGCGTATCCTATCGAACGCGCTGCCGACGATCCTTTTCAAAGCAAGGAAATCAATTACCACTACCTGCTGGTCGAAGTTAACCACCAGCAATTAAAAGTCACGATGAACCGCGTAGACCTGACCACCGGCAAACCCGTCTGGACTCAGCCCGACTCTGTGACGATCGCGGTTCCAGCAGCCACCGCTGCAGCCGCCAAGTAAGTCGTCACCCGACGAAACCGTCGTCTGGGCAAATTCCCACTCGATCGTTTATCCTCAAAGGTTGAGTAACGCTCGCTGAGGCACACCATTCATCCTGCCCTAAATTTCCAGCGAGCGAGAAGTAGCGAAAAGCCAAGAGCCAACAGCTAAGAGCCCTTTATGAAAACCGGCATCATCGGCCTGCCCCAGGTAGGCAAGACATCGCTGTTCCGCATTCTGACCAAGGCGCACCTCTCTGCGCAAGCCAGCAACCCGCGCGAGGCACACATCGGAGTGGCCAAGGTTCCTGACGACCGCCTCGACCGCCTGGCCGCGCTCTACAACCCAAAGAAGCTAACGCACACTTCGGTCGAATACGTGGACGTCGGCGCGATCGGCCAGGACGCGTTGAAGGAAACTGCGTACGTCGGCCACCTTCGTCAGGTCGACGCGCTCGCCCACGTGGTCCGCGTGTTTGAAGATCCAGCCGTTCCTCTCGTGGCGGAGATCGATCCCCTGCGCGACATCAAGAACGTCGAGTTCGATCTCATGGTCAGCGACCTCGGCCAGATTGAGAAGCGTCTCGAGCGCCTGGAAAAAGATCTCAAGAAAATGAAGACGCCCGAACTCGAAAAAGAATTCGAGTTACTGAAGCGCGCCAACGCACATCTGGGATCGGAAAAACCGCTTCGCGAAATGGCGATGACCCCCGAGGACAAGAAGCGCCTGCGCGGCTTCATGTTCCTCAGCGAGAAGCCGATTTTCTACGTGCTCAATATCGGTGAGTCGACTGAGCTCGGCAAAGAACTCGACGAAGCGGTAAGCAAATACAATTTGACGGAGAGTGCGGCACGTCCCAACGCCGCGGCCACAGCCATTTGCGGAAAAGTGGAAGCCGAACTCGCCGAGATGAGCGACACCGACGCCGCGGAATTTCTCTCCAGCTACGGGCTCAAGGAAAGCGGCCTGGTGCGTCTGATTCGCACAACTTACAAGCTTCTGGGCCTGATCTCATTTTTCACCGCCGGCGAAGACGAATGCCGCGCCTGGCAGATTCCCGCCAACACGCGCGCCCAGGATGGCGCCGGCGCCATCCACTCCGATCTGCAAAAACATTTCATCCGCGCCGAAACCATCCGCTGGGACGAACTGCTCGAAGCCGGTTCGGAAGCCAACGCCCGCGCCAAAGGCACGCTGCGCCTCGAGGGCAAGGACTACATTGTTCAGGATGGCGACGTGATGCATATCCGGCATTCGGGGTAGACGCTTTCACTGCAGAGTCACAAAAACATAGGGGAATTTGCCTCTCCGTCTTCTCTGTGCCTCTGTGTCTCTGTGGCGTTTTCTCTCTGCTATCATCCTCGCGAACTGCATATGAACCCGATCCTCATCAGCATTCTTCTCGGCCTCACCGCCGCCGCCGCCAACGTCTTCGGCGGCGCCATCATTGTGCAGAGGCACTGGGAGCGGCGCTATCTGCGCTACTTCGTCGCGCTGGGCGCGGGATTCATGCTGGCCACTGCCCTGGTCGAGATGGTTCCGGAAAGTCTTGAATTGCGCGGACGGTCCGCCGCATTTCTCGTGCTGCTGGGATACTTACTCATTCACTTCTTCGAACACACGGTCACACCGCATTTTCATTTCGGCGAAGAGACGCATCACGACGAGTTCATCCATTCCCACAAAAGCTATTCCGTTCTGCTGGGCCTGATCATTCACACGTTTTTCGACGGCATCGCCATCGCTTCCGGATTTCTGGTATCGAACTGGCTGGGCTGGCTGATCTTCCTGGCAATTTTTCTGCACAAAATTCCCGAGGGCTTCACCGTGAGTTCGGTGATGCTGGCCAGCGGACGTAGTCGCGGCACGGCCTGGGGAGCGTCGGTGGTGCTGGGCGGATCTACTCTGGCAGGCGTGCTGACCATGGCGCTGTTTCGCCATCACGTAAGCGCCGGGCTGCCCTTGGCGGCAGGAGTCACGATCTACGTCGCCGCCTCCGACCTGATTCCGGAAGTCAACAAAGAGCCTGCGATGAAAATGGCGCTGCTGGTCTTCGTCGGCGCGGGCGTTTTTGTTCTCCTCGACCACTTCTTCCACGCACACTGATCTCAAGCTTGCGAGTAGCGAGTACCCACTACCGAGGGAAGAATTCCTGAGGACTTGCAACTCGCCACTCGGTACTAAGTACTCGGTACTTTCTTAGTCCACCGTGTGTTTCGCCGTGTACCCGTCGCGCGCCACGACATCAATCTTCACGTTCTTGCCTTTTTGATCCGTCACCTTCAGCGGGCTACCATCCGGCCCGATAACTTCGACTTTTAGCTTACGGTAGGTTCCATCGAGCTTCGAGTTGGTGGGGGCGTAGGACAGCGTGTATTGGTTGCGAATGTCGTTGGAAATGTCCTGAAACTCCTCGCTATACTCTGCCTGAAAGCGCGGAAAATAGGCTCGGCCCCCGGTCATGGCCGCAAACGTCCTCAACTCGTTATCACCCTGCAGGTAGTCCATATGACCAACCGGGATGCCCACGCCGTGCGCGTTGCGGCAATAACCCGGGTGGGTCTCGCAATACTCGCGCAACATGAATCCCACGCTGATGGGGAAGATGGTCACATCCTTGGTGTCCTTGACCTTCTTCGTAATCTTATCCAGCGTGAGTTTGCTGAAACTGTCGATGCCGGTAGTTACCAGGATGACGTACTTTTTCCCCTCCACGCGGTCGAGGCGATCAAGCGTGTCGTAGAGAGCGTCGAAGAGATTCGTCTCGGCGAAGCCCGGAATGCGTAATTGGTTGAGCGCCCCGTACACCGCTTTCTTGTCTTGTGTGAAGTCGACCAGGATGTGCGGTTGCATGTCGTAATACGACACCGCAACCCAGTCGTCCTTCTTCAGCGAACCGGCGAACGCATACGAGGCCTCAAGGGCATCTCTCAGGAAGATGTAACTGGTCGAGGCAAACTCCACCAGCAGCACCGCCGTGATGGGAGCCTTCGACACATTGAAGTGCGTCACCTGCTGCGCCACACCGTCTTCCATAATGCGGAAATTGCCCTGCTTCAATCCCGGGATGAATTGCCCGTCTTTGGTCGTGACCAGCACATCCACATTGACCAGCGGGACGTTTACTTTCAACGAATAGTCGGGAACGTCCTCGAGCTTTTTCGCCGCGACTGGCGGAGGTGGCGGGGGCGCGTCTTCAACTTTTTTCTTCGGGATCGCATACGGACCCACGCTGTCAGTGGGACCACCCGCTGCGTCGGGGACGTCCTGCTTGGGCTTGCCACTGTCCGGTTGTTGGGATGGGGCTTGGGAGGGCGTTTGCGTCGCCGGTGCCGGACTCTGCGGGTCCTGCGCCGCCAGCGGCAGCGAACCGCAAATCAGTGCGAAACCGAACCCTAGCGCCAGAATTACGCCTGGCCGGGCTCCTCTACTCTGCTGTAACGTCTTTTCTTTGTGCCGAATAAACATGGTGAACCCCGAAAACTCCTTGTGCTAGTATAGACGCAAGGATTCGCAATTGGGATGTTTTGCCCGGCCCCCAGATTTATCCTCCCTTCCGTGCAACGAGTCGCAGTTGGTCTGAGTCTAATCTGTAGTGGGACCAGTTGGCGGTCCCGTGTCGGGGCATTAAATGAAAAAAGTGGCGCTTGCGCTTCTGGCCTTAGGTCTATCCCTACCCACCGTACTCCTGTCCGCCCAAACCTCGCAGCCGACCATCCCCGTGGACCAGATCCACTCCGGAATGCGCGGCTATGCCCTCACCGTATTTGAGGGTGTGAAGCCAGAATCCATGGACGTGGAAGTCCTTGGCGTCCTGCACAACGTGAACGGGCCCAAGGGTGACATCATCCTGGTCCGCCTGCACGGAGCCAAGGTGGAATACACAGGCGTCGTGGCCGGCATGAGCGGCAGCCCGGTTTATCTCAACGGCAAACTCGCGGGCGCACTGGCCTTCCGCATCGGCGAATTTTCGAAGGAGCCAATCGCCGGAGTCACGCCCATCGCCGACATGCTCGAGATCAACGCCCTCGACAAGTCTCCGGCCGAAGAGGCCGCCGCGACCAAACCTGGCATCACCAGCGCCGCCGGAAAAACCGCGGCTCCCGGGGACAACAGCGCTCTCCCGGCATCGACCCAGGATTTCTCAAATTACCTCAAACCCATCGACACGCCCCTGGTTTTCACCGGATTCTCGGAAGACACTGTCCGCCGTTTCGCCCCGCAGTTCGCCTCGGCCGGAATCGTCCCCGTGATGGGCGCAGGCTCCGTCAGTGAAGAGAAACAGCCGGAACCGCTCGAAGCCGGCTCAGCCGTCAGCGCAATTCTGGTTCGCGGCGACCTCGACATCGCCGCCACCTGCACCGTGACCTACATTGATCCTCAGCGCCTGTTGGCCTGCGGCCATCCTCTTCTGCAATTCGGCTCCGTCGATCTGCCCATGAACAAGGCGCAAGTGCTGGCCACCCTGCCCTCGCCGCTGAATGCCTTCAAAATCGTCAACACCACCGAGCAGGCGGGAGTCTTCGTGCAGGATCGCCACACCGGCATCATGGGCGTCTTCAACAAACAGCCCGACATGATTCCCGTGACGCTGACCATCCACAGCGGCACTGGCCAAAAAGAATTTCACTACGAAGTCCTGAACAACCCGCGCCTCAGTCCCGTGGCCGTCATGGCGACCGTTTTCAACTCGCTGCACGGCGTGAATGAATTCGGCGAAGAAATTACTTATCGCTTGAACGGCAGCATCAACGTCAAAGGCTTTCCCGAAGTTTCGCTGAAGAACATGTTCGTGCCTGCCGACAACGGACAGCCCGCCGCCATGGCCGCTGCGCTGTCGCTCGGCGAGCGTTTCGGACGCATCTACGACAATCCTTACAACGCTCCCGCCGTCCAGAGCCTGAAGCTCGACTTCGACCTGGTCCGCGAGCGCCGCTGGGCCCGTCTCGAAAGCGCTCGCACCGACGTGAGCGAGGCTCGTCCGGGCGACGAGATCATCGTCGAAACCGTGCTCGCGCCCTACCGCGGCGAACGCGTCGTCCGCCAGATCCCGGTAAAGATTCCTACTTCAGCGAGTAAAGGCGCACTGCGCATTCTGGTCAGCGACGGGGAAACTCTCGACCGCGTCGGCCGCACCAATCCAGCCTTCGGCCGCAAACTCGACCTGGCCTCCACGATTGCGCTGCTCAACAAAGAGCACGCCAACAACCGCCTCTACGTCTCTTTATTGGAAGCCGACCCCGAAGCCCGCGTCGCCGACAAAGTCATGCCCACCCTGCCGATCTCCGTGATGAATGTGATGGACGGCATGCGCGGCAACCAGGAAATGATCGTCAGCGGAGAATCCAATGTAGACGAAACCGCAACCCCGCCGCTGGACTATGTAGTAAGCGGCGCACAACTCCTGACTGTCACCGTGAAGTAAAGCTCGCCACAGCCTTCTCCATGTGCTGAAACCCGTGCGTGTAGACGAGCGCAATCATCATCTGCGTTCCGTTATACCCCACGTGCACCAGAAAACTCGCTCCCACGGAGCGAGTCTGGGCCCGCACCACGCCGCACACCACACCGACCAGAATCACGATGAGCGCCGCTCCCCAGGCCCATCCATACTGCGGCAGATGAATCAGCCCGAACGGCAATGCCGTGAGCGCAATCGCCCAGGCCGCGCCCATGCGCCGCGCCAGCACCGGATACATGAACCCACGAAAAAACAACTCCTCCATCAACGGCCCCAGGCTCACCGCAATAATCGCCAGCAAATACGCGTCCCGCGGGCGATCAAATAAATGTTCGAATGGTGTGTCCTTCGGCATGGGCAACACGCTTTCCAGCATGCCCAGCACGATCAGCATCCCGCCCCCGAGGGCCAGCAGCTTCCATCCCGACCGCGGCCAGTTCCACCGGATCGCCTGCCAGAACGCGACATGATACTTGCCCTCGACCAGCATCACCATACACGCGGCCACGGCGGCATAGATCAAGAACTGCGAAACCAGCAGCAGAATCGGTTTCTGCGCCACCGCCGTCAGATTCGAATGCGGATACACCAGCCAGAGCGCACCCACAATCACCAGAATCTGCAGCACGATCATGGAGAGAATCGTCAGCCCCGCAATTAACAAAACGTCCCACCCGCTCCACACCGGATTCTCGATGGGAGGCGGCACGGTTGGAACCGGCGCGACGCTCGCAGGAGTGAGCGAGAAGGGATCAGGCGCCTCGACATTTACCGGCTGCTGCTGAAACTGCGGATTTTCGGAGAATGACAAAAAGTTTCCTTTAACTGACCACTGGCAACCGGGAACTGACCACTGCCTTTCCAAAATATCCCGCCAGCGCCTGCCCCGTATACGACTTCTTCACGCGAGCCACCGTCTCCGGCGTGCCCTGCGCCACAACGCGTCCGCCTTCTTCGCCGCCTTCGGGCCCCAGATCGATAATCCAATCCGCATTGCGGATCACATCCATATTATGTTCGATGATGATGATCGAGTTGCCCAGGTCGGTCAGTCGATGCAGCACGTCGAGCAACTTCTTCACATCGTCGAAGTGCAGTCCGGTCGTTGGCTCGTCGAGCAGGTAGAGCGTCTTGCCGGTCTGCCGCTTGCTCAATTCGCGCGCCAGCTTGATGCGCTGCGCCTCGCCGCCGGAAAGCGTAACCGCCGACTGGCCCAGATGAATGTACCCCAGGCCCACGTCGACCAGCGTCTGCAACTTCTGTTTTACTTGTGGAATATTTTCGAGAATCGGCAACGAATCGGAAACCGGCATCTCCAACAAGTCGGCGATCGAATACCCTTTGTACTTCACCGCCAAAGTTTCGTGGTTATAGCGACGCCCGCCGCAGACTTCGCACAACACATACACATCGGGCAGAAAATTCATCTCAATGCGCCGCTGCCCCTCACCCTGGCAAGCCTCACAGCGTCCGCCCGAAACGTTGAACGAAAATCGTCCCGCCTTGTAGCCGCGCTCGCGCGACTCAGGCAGCATCGCATAGAAATCCCGAATCTGCGTGAACACTCCGGTATACGTCGCCGGATTCGACCTCGGCGTGCGCCCAATCGGCGACTGGTCAATGCGAATAACTTTATCAATATTCTCCGCGCCGGAAATTGCTTTATGCTCGCCCGATTTCTCGCGCGAGCGGTAAAGCTGCCGCGCCAGCGCCCGATACAAGATGTCATTCACCAACGTCGACTTGCCCGACCCCGAAACACCCGTCACCACCGTCATCACGCCCAAAGGAAAAGTCACGTCCAGATTTTTCAGATTATTTTCCTTGGCGCCCAGAATCGTCAGCGCCGCTCCGTTGGCATGCCGCCGCTCCGGCCGCATCGTAATCGACGTCCGCCCAGAAATATATGCACCGGTCAGCGAGTTGGGATCACGCATGATCTCGGACGGCGTTCCATGCGCCACCAGGCTGCCACCGTGCCGTCCCGCGCCCGGCCCCAGATCGACGACGTAATCCGCGCGGCGGATCGTCTCTTCATCGTGCTCCACGACCAGCACCGTGTTGCCGAGATCACGGAGATTTTCGAGCGCAGTCAGTAAACGGTCGTTGTCCCGGTGGTGAAGTCCGATCGAGGGCTCGTCCAGCACATACAGCACGCCGCGCAGCTTCGATCCAATCTGCGTCGCCAGCCGGATGCGTTGTCCCTCGCCGCCCGACAAAGTAGCCGCCGAGCGATCCAGCGAGATGTATCCCAACCCTACGGCATTCAAAAACTGCAGCCGTTCGACAATTTCATGCATGACGCGCCCGGCAATCGCCGCCTCGCGTCCCGCCAGTTTGACGCTCTCCGCCACTTTCAGCGCGCGCTCGACCGGCATCGCGGTGAACTCGCCAATCGACATCCCATTCACTTTCACGGCGAGACTTTCCGGCCGCAGCCGTTTCCCATGGCACGCCGGACACTCCGTCGCCGACATGTGATCCATCAGCCAATCGCGATAACCCTCCGAAGTCGACTCCTCCAGATTTTGTTTCAGATATCCGAAGATGCCGTGAAAACCGGTCTTGCCGCCGCGTCCCGGCTCGCCATTCAACAGAAAATCCTGCGTCTTCTCCGGAAACTTTTCGAACGGCGTGCTCAAGTTAATTCCATAAGCCGCGCCCACAATCTGCACCTGGTGAATCAGATTCTGCGACGCCGACCCTGGCCCCAGTCCGCCCTCGAGCAGCGGCTTCGACCAGTCGGTGATCACTTTCGCCGGATCGAAATCATATTTGCTGCCCAGCCCGTGGCACTCCGGACAAGCTCCATACATGCTGTTAAACGAAAACGACCGCGGCTCCAGTTGCGGCACGTTGATGCCGCAATCCGGACACGCCAGCTTCTCGGAGTAAAGCTGCTCTTCGCCACCGACCACGGCAACCTGCACCAGCCCGCCCGCCAGCTTCATCGCGAGACCGACCGACATTTCCAGACGATGCTCGATCCCCGGCTTCACCAGCAGGCGATCGATCACGACTTCAATCGTGTGATTTTTCCGCTTGTCGAGATCGATCAACGCTTCGTCGTCCAGGCTGACCAGTTCGCCGTCAATGCGCGCCCGCGTGTAGCCATGCTTGACCAGCGTTTCCATCTCTTTCTTGAATTCGCCCTTGCGCCCGCGGACGATGGGCGCCATCACCATGACCCGATCCTCAGGAGTCAGCGCCATCACCCGCTGGACAATCTGATCGGCGGACTGCCGGCTGATGGCGCGCCCGCATTTCGGACAGTGCGGCACGCCAATCGAAGCGAACAACAGGCGAAGATAATCATAAATTTCGGTGATCGTGCCCACGGTCGAGCGCGGGCTTCGGCTGGTGGTCTTCTGCTCAATCGAAATGGACGGGCTAAGTCCATCAATTGCATCGACATCCGGACGTTCCATCTGGTCTAGAAACTGCCGCGCATAGGCCGATAAAGTCTCCACGTAACGGCGCTGCCCCTCGGCATAAATCGTGTCGAAGGCCAGCGAAGACTTCCCCGACCCGCTCAACCCGGTAACCACAGTGAACGAGTTACGCGGAATCTCCACGTCAATGTTCTTGAGGTTATGCTGCCGGGCCCCACGGACAGAAATCTTGGTAATCGCCATCATTCGCCGGGGTTCATGCCCCTTCCGTAATGTCGACAGGTCAACAGAATTGATGGAAAGTGGAATTGCACAGCTCTACTCCGTATCTTAGTCGTCAACAGCGCGGAGCGTCAACGCAGGGTAGATTTGAGAAGCCCCGAGATTGAATGTTTTGACGCTTGGCTTTCGCGCTGAGGCATAAGTAAAGGTGGGAGAGGCGTTGCAAAGACTCCGATTCTCTAAGGTTGGTTGAACGTGATCTCGTTGATTATGCCGGTCCTCCTCTTCGCCACTGTCATCGCATCCGTGAGCCTGGGCGTTTTCGCCGCGTATGCCGCCGTCATCTGCGTTCTGAACGCATTCGGCCCCAAGTCGCAACATCAGTCCGAACCCGGCCGCCCGCGCCTGGTCCTGCTCCCGACGCAACACCACGCCAGCGGAGATTAGTTTGCATCGGAAGGTTTAGCTTCATGCGGGGACAGCCGCCTTGGGCTGTCCACGGAGCACAGCTCCGCGGCCTTGGAATTCTCGTATCTTCAGGAACCTGGCCTTTCCACGTGGCATGGTGTCTAACTAGAGGATGGGAGCGCCGGTCAAAGTGGTTGCGGGCATTGCAATCATTCTGATCGTCCTTGGCATCTTGCTGCCCACGTGCTACCAGCGTTGGATGAACACGAGAACGTTCGTTGCTCTCGACATGCCAGTTTCTCTCTTCCCCGGCCACATCAAGACACCGGACTTCGAAATCAATCTCAAAGGCTGGTACGAGATCTGGATCAACACAAGAGATCAGGCGCAGGTTCAGGGTGCCGCTACTCCATGTCAGACGTCGCGCTCAAAACGCACTACACCGTGTACCAAGAAGGGCATGAAGTGGCGCACTCGGACGGTGAATCTCAGTATTTGGGACACTTCTTCGCTGGCAGAAAGGGACGCTATAGCTTTGATATCGATGTGTTATCCGACGTGGCCTGTTTGAACAGTCGCGAGCCGCGGATCACAGTATGGACGCGGTCTGACCTTTACGAACTCTTAGACGACCAACTGCTATCGCTTTCAATCGTGCTCGTTCTGGGCGGCATAGGGGTTCTTGCGTTTTCAACCACCAGGTTAGCGGGAAAACGAACGACGGCGCAGGATCAACTGACTATTGTCGAGAACGCCGGGCACCAGTACTATCCTAGGCGCCGGACGCTGCCGCTGAGACCCCGATTGTCGCGCCTGCCATCATTCGGCCTTGTCTACTCGGTCCTTCTTGGTGGCACTTTGATTCCGACTTTCCTGATCTTCCTCTATGCGTGGGACTATGACCACCGATCCGTAGGGATTGAGGTCCATCTCTTGAAACCCGGCCCTCTGAAGGCCGCGGCCGACTCCTGGATCTCACCGCCGGTCGTTCGAGTAGAAAATGCAGGCACCGGCTCCTTGCCGCGTCTTTATCTGAATTCAAAAGCCATTGGGTGGGAAGCATTGGGCCCTGCGTTGAAAGGCGAACTCAAGTCCCGCCCAGACTGGGTCGTCTACGTTGAGGCAGACCGCGACGCGAACTGGGGAGATGCCGTGAATGCGATGGACATCATCCGAGGAGTAGGTGCCAAGGTAGTCCTTCTAACGACGGAACCAACAGCGTCACCGGCAAATTCCCGACGCGCGCGCCAGCATTGACGCCAGCCCGTCTTCCCTCACTCCGGCGGCCCCGTCACCTTCATCTTGCTCTCCACGTGCGTGTGCTGAAACCCGGTATTCTCCAGCGACACCGACACTTCCCGGTTGATGAAGAACAATACATGCAGCCGGAACTCCGTCCCGAACGTCGTCGGAAACCAAACTCCATCGTCCTGCCGCTTGTACTCCACGTTGAATCCGATGCCCGGCAGATCGGTCCCCAGAAATGTCCGCACGCCGAACGGAATGCGCCGTGACAGTTTGGTAAAGACTCGCACCGGCTGAAATTCGGCGGCGTCGATGTACGCCTCGCCCGCCCACGAAATATCGTTCTTATCCTTGGGCCGAAATCCGACGTGGTAGACGCTGCGCCCGTTCTGCACTTCCTGCCCGAGCAGCGTGAATTCGTCATCCTTCTGCCCTTCTGTGGTCAGAGGGAATAAGTCTTTCGCCAGCCCGTCTTTGGTCTTCTCGTTCGACAGATCTTCGCGAAAGCCGTGAATCAAGCTGCCGTCGAGACTCTCCGCCTCCGGAACCGGCTCCCCCTGAAAGGTTTCGTACTTCCCTTTGTTCCAATAGCGTCCAGTCAGCAGCTTGAGCTCTTTCTGAGTTCCGTCGGGCACTGGAACAACGTCATAGTCGGCAGTCTCTTCGCGCAGCAGCCTGCCTTTAGGTTTGTGGGTGACGATGTGCGTGTGCTGCCGGTAAACGTAATGCCGGCGCAGTTCTTCGCCACGATCCTGATTCGCCGCCACGCGCGCCATGATGTCGTCAGCGCTCAGCGACGCTGGCTCAGCAGGCGTCGCCTGGACCGGCGGCGAGCTCTGCGCGAATGAATAGGCGAGTAAGCTTGAAGCCGCCAGAAGAAACCGCGCAACCTGCAGCATCGGCATGAATACACACCTCTCCATCTGGTAGTACGCGCAGGCTTGCGGAAAAGTTCCGGCTCAACCGCATCAGGGCTAGCTTCTTGTAGCGCCGCCGTCCCGGCGGCTGTCGTGCGGGCGTCCCCGGCCGCACCCCGGACGCAAGGGCACTCACTAGTCTTGCCAGTAAACCCGGCCCGGCAAAGCATCTCCCGAGCCCACGTGGTAGCATTTCCCTGAAGCATCTCCTCTCGCCGGTGCAAATGCCCCGCTTCCGCACCATCTCGCTCTGCCTCGTCTTTGCGCTATCCGGCATATCCCTGCGCGCGATCCCCGCCGCCGGAGCAGCCCAACCGTCTCCCTGGCTCGAAGTCCACTCCACGCACTTCACCGTCATCACCGACGCCGGCGACAAAAAAGGCCGCGAGGTCGCTCTCCGCTTCGAACAGATGCGTTCTGTCTTCGCAACCCTGCTGGGAAAAGACCGTCTCAACCAGTCCGTCCCGCTGACCATCCTCGCCTTCAAGAATGACAAGCTCTATTACCAGGTCGCGCCTCTGCGTCTGGGCCAGGACGGCAAAGCCCAGCCCATCGACGTCCCCGGCTTTTTCCTCCCCGGCGAAGATCAGGATTTCATCGTTTTGAACCTGTTCGAAGAGGAATCCTGGCGCGCCGTCGCCCACGACTTCGCTGCCATGCTGCTGAACTACAACTATCCGCCGGCGCAAGGATGGTTCGACGAAGGTCTCGCGGAATATTTCAGCTCGATTCATATGGACAACAAACAAGTCGAACTCGGCGGCGATCCTGAACTCCGCCCCTCGCTCAACGAAGACCTGCTCGGCAACCAGCGCGAGACCCAGCCGCCCAAGTCACTCACCGAATTGCTCGGCAACCAGGTCTGGCTGCCCCTGCCCGACCTCTTCACCCTGAAGCACGACACCTCGCAGCGCAACCAGGGCTCGCACCACACGCTCTACTACGCCGAGTCCTGGATCGTGATGCACTACCTGCTGCACGAGAAGAAGTTGCCGGAAACCGGAGCCTACTTCGACGCCGTCCTGAACCAGCACCTCCCGGTCGAAGAAGCCATTCAGAAGGCTTTCGGCATGAGTTCGGCGCAACTGGAGCAGGCGGTGAAAGATTATTTCCACTCCCAGACCGCGTTGCTGACCGCGCTCGACTCCGCCCGCCAGACCAATCCTGACGCCGCGCGGGCTGCGAACGCCGACCAGGCCTACCACTTCCCGACTCCCGTAGGACCGGACGATTCCGTCATCACCGCCACGCCGCTCTCCGAGGAAAATGAGCGCGCCCTCTACGCGGAGGTTGAAATCCGCATCCCCGAACGCCGCGACCGCGGCCTGCAGGAATTGCAAGCTCTGGCCATAGCGCCCACCCTGGCCGACAAGAAATTCGAATCCAAGAAAGAAGAGAAGCGCCCCGGCGAAGATCCTGACACGCTTCCCACCAACGCCTTCGGCAGCCCGCTTGCCCATCGCATCCTGGCCTGGGACCACATCCAGCACGACGAGTTCGACGAGGCTTCCACCGAACTCTCCGACGCCGGGGCGCTCAACCAGCGCGACATGTGGTTGCGCTATTACCTGTCGATACTGAAGTATCGCGCCGCACAGACCAAGCACGCCGACATGCAGGGCCTGGCCAACATGATGCTCGACCTCAGAGCCGTGCTCGAGTGGTATCCGGAAATGGCCAACGCCTACGACCTGCTCGCCCTCGCCCGCAACGAGGGCGGAAGCACGCCGTCCGCCATGCAGGCCGAGCGCGCCGCCATCAACCTGAGCCCACGCAACGAGCTCTACACCTATCATCTGGCGCAGATTTATGTGGCCAGCAAGAAATGGGACGCGTCTCAGATTTTGCTCGACCGCCTGAAGGCCAGCAGCGATCCGAAAGTTGTCGCGCTCGCCAAAGAATTAACCGAACGCTCCGTGGCCGAACGCAAATACGGCATCCCGCTGGGCGCGGGAACTTCCCCGCAGCCCAAACTCGCGCCGCAGAAGTCGCCATTCGATGTCCTCGAGGAAGACGCCGCCAAGCGCGAGGCCGCCGAAAAAACATCGCAATCCTCCGGCAAGGAGGACACCCGCCCCACAAAGTTCGTTAAAGGCCGCCTGGTCGATGTGGACTGCTCGCAGTCCCCCGCCGCCATCTTGACCGTCAGCGCAGAAGGCGCTGAACTGAAACTCCGCGCCGCAGATTACAAATCCCTGCTGCTGATCGGCGCCCCCGATTTCTCCTGCGAGTGGCGCGACGTCAAAGTCTCAGTCAACTACAAGCCCGGCGGATCCACCAACGGCGATGTGGTCTCGCTGGAAGTGCGATAAAGCTCGCAGATCAGACGGCCCCTTCTGACTCTCGGCGCCAATAAAAAACCCTCCCGCTGCGACCGGGAGGGTTTTGGAATGGTTCGCAGGTTATGCTGCGCGGACGACGTTTGCCGCCTGGAAGCCTTTGGGGCCCTTCAGCAGGTCAAACTCCACGGTCTCCCCCTCGTTGAGCGTGCGGTAGCCGTTCTCCTGGATCGCGGAGAAGTGCACGAACACATCTTCTCCCGTGGAGCGCTGGATAAATCCATACCCCTTCGCCCCGTTGAACCACTTTACTGTACCTTTCTCTCTCACGAAAAAACTCCTTTCACCAATTGCGAAGAATTATTCTCCAGCTTTCTCGATCGTCGCCCCGGTCGATTGAAGTCCCCCTCAAAGAAGCTGGTAGAACTTTTTGGAAAACGTCCACGAGGTGGGGCAGAAGTACTCCAAAAAAGGAAAAGACTCCTCAGTCCCCGCCGCGGAACCTGTCCGCTGCATGAACTTTCGGAGCCCGATAATTTTGGCGCGTTTCCACCACACCCAACCCTAGGTCTACCGCGTACTGGTCTCACCACCGGACCGATTCCCGGTATTGAGCAACCGATAATAAGCACTATTAAAACGATTCGCAAGAAGAATTAGAAAGAAATCGCAAGGTGACCGCAAGTCATTCTAGATAACTTTTACACAGATAAAGAAATAGCCCGGTAACCGCCTGAGGAACTTCGGTTTACCTTGTAGTGGCGGGCTTTCCGAGCTCAGATCTTCGGTCTGTCGGCCGTTCCCATACTCAAGCACCTGCGACCCCAGACCTTTTCCGATGCAGCGCTGGCGCTCTGCTACGATGGGATATCCGCCGTGGCTGACCCTCCCAGTCCGACCATCTCCAAGGCCGACGCTGTGCGCCAGCGTACACTTCCAGCCGCGCCGCGCCCTTCCCGCGGACTGGTTGTCTCCACCCTGAAGTATCTGATGCGGACCGAAGTCCACACCTTTGCCTTCTCGGTGGCAGCGAATTCGATTCTGTCGTTCTTTCCGTTCGTCGTGCTGATGATGACCGTGATCCGCCGCGTCTTTCATTCGCAGGTAATGTACGATGTGATCGTCCAACTCCTGCGCGACTACCTGCCCGCGGGTCAGGATTTCGTCATACGCAATCTCAACTCCATGGTCAATTCCCGCCAGCGCGTACAGGCCGTGTCCCTGGTGATTCTGCTCGTAACTTCCTCGGGCGTGTTCCTGCCGCTGGAAGTGGCGCTGAACCGCATCTGGCGCTTCGAGAACAACCGCTCCTACCTGGGCAACCAGCTGATCTCGCTCGGCCTGGCTTTCGCTTGCGGCGTGCTGGCGCTACTCTCCATCGCGATGACCGCGGTGCCGGTCAAGTTCCTGGAATTTCTGCTGCGCGGCTATGGAACGGGGTTTGTGCAGTTCGTGGGATTTCTTATGATGAAGGTGTTCGCCATGGCCGCCAGTATCGCCATCTTCTTTCTGATCTACTGGCTGTTGCCCAACGGGAAAGTTCCGGCGCGGGCCGTGCTGCCCGCGGCCATTATTATGGGGTTACTGTCCGAGGCTCTCAAATACGCGTACATTCTCGCGCTGCCTCGGCTGAATTTTCAGGAAGTCTACGGTCCGTTCGCGCTGTCGGTTAGCATGATGTTCTGGGCGTTCCTGTCGGGACTACTGCTGCTGGCGGGCGCCAATCTGTCCGCGGAAGAACACCTGCATCACTCTCTGTAATTCTTTAATTCTTTCTCGGTAATTCTTTCCCGCGCAACCTGGCAACCTCGCAACCTTCAACGGGGAACGGGAATGTTCGAAAAGGCGATCCCACGCTTGCGGTTGATGCGGCAGATTAAGTTCTCCAACGCCCTCGGCAATAGATTGATTCCGGGACCGGGCATCAATGCATTCTTTTCTAGGTATTCATCCGCGCCCTCTTCCATCAGCTTTTCCCGGTTCTTCTCGGTCAGACTGCTCAGCACCACCACGGGAATCTCCGCGGTTGCAGGGTCGGCTTTCAGGTGCTTGAGAACTTCCGGGCCGCTCATCTTGGGCAGAATCATGTCGAGCAGCACCAGGTCGGGCTTCTGCTCCTTCGCAGCCAGCAGCGCGGTTTCTCCGTCTTCGGCGGTGATCACCTCGTATCCCGCGCAGAGCAAAGCAGATTCATTCTCCTTTCGCATGGGTTTGCTGTCCTCGACTAAGAGAATTTTCACGTTGTTCTCCCTCGGCACTTTGAACTCTATCGGCACCTTCGTCCAAATTCATTAGCACGGCACTGGCTTGCTCCCGCGTCAGCTCTGTCGTAGGATTCCTTCCATGAGCCATCACATTACCCGGCAAGTTCACGATAAATTCAAGATATTCAGCGGCGCATTGGCAGCCGACGGAACCATCGGCAAGATCGCGGACGAAGTGGCAGCCTTTGCCAGCAAATCCAAGATCGCGCCCAAGAGTATTGGCGTGGCATATCTGGAGCCGAGTAAACACCTGGTGGTTACACTGGGTTATTGCGAGGATGAAGAGCCTTACGGAGTGAAGCTGCACTGCGTTCGACTGGGCAAGATCGAAGTGAAGGGGAACGACTTCAGCGCGCTCGAGAAGAAGATGGCTCAGGCCGGCGGCAAGCACAAAAACATCATTTGCCACGAACTCTACGTCACCGGCGGAAACGACTTTACGGTCGTCGTCATGACCCACGAAGCGAAATAGAAACGCTGGAAATGAAAAAGCGGACGTCCGCGCGTGCAGACGACCGCTTTGGTTTTTCCCACAGCTCATAGCTGAAAGCTGCGCTACTTTTTCTGTTCCCCAATCGAGAGCAACTCGACTTCAAAAATCAGAGTGTCTCCCGGACCGATGTCGCCGCCTGGCCTGGGCGAGTCGCCATATGCCAAATCCGCCGGGATGAACAGCTGCCACTTCGATCCTACCGGCATCAACTGCAGCGCTTCGGTCCAGCCCTTGATGACTCCGCTCACCGGAAACGACGACGGTCCGCCGTGTTTGGAGGAGCTGTCGAATTCCTTGCCGCTGATCAGCGTGCCTTTATAGTTGCAGGTTACGGTGTCGCTGGCGGTGGGCTTCGGTCCGGTTCCGGCGGTGAGGATTTTGTATTGCATCCCGCTGGGCAGAGTCACGACTCCCTCTTTACTCTTGTTCGCCTCGAGAAAGGCTTCGCCTGCTTTGCGGGCGGGCGCGCTGGCCTCATGCGCTTTGGCCTGCTCCGCTTGCATCATCGCCTGCTGAGTCGCGCGGACCTCGGTCTGCAGTTGCATGAGCGCGGCCTTCTCCTGATCTTCGGTCAGCAGCGCCTTGGTTCCAGACAGAGCGTCTTTCAAACCGCGTGCGGTGATCGCGGCATCGATGGACGGGCTTACGCCTTGCCGCTTAAGGTCTGAGGCGATCTTCATTCCCAGGGCGTAGCTGGCTTTCTGTTTCTGCGTGGTCAGAGCCAATGGCGTTGCGGCTTTGGTAGTCGTGGCTGGCTTCTTGGCTGCGGTCGCCGACTGCGTTTTGGCGGGAGCTGCGGGTTGAGGAGTGGTTGCGGCCGGAGTCTGCTGGGCCGAAACATTGGCCAGCAGCAACGTCCCGGCAGCTAATAGTTGAAACACGGCAGTGAGCGGTTTTTGCATATCGTGTATTGTCCCATTGTGCGCGAGAGATGGGCAAACTTGGGGGGTGGAATGAGAGAAAGGCATGAACCACAAAAGGACACGAAGCAGCACGAACGAACTTCTTCTTGCAGCGAAAGAAGTTTCGTTGCGGGAAAGTTGAGGTTTGGGTGGCACCCCCCCTCCCCCTGGTCTCTTAGAATCATCGAGTTAGCGCCAAAACGGGCGGAAGACCCTTGGGGCTCAATGAGTTACGGGTAAAATCTTGCGGAATAAGGAGTTAGGTGGAGTTGGCGGCTGGGGCTTACTGTGGCGTCGCACTTTTTTTGGGAACCGGCGGCATCACGGCGCGAGAGGTAGGACAATCCACAGATTGTTGGTGCGCAAGATCTCGGCTGTCCTGATTTCGTGAAATTCTGAACTCGAAATTCTGAAACCGAAATTCCGAAAGTATAATTCCGGAATTAGGGGGTGCAAGCTCACCTACACTTTCCCCGATGCGCGCCGCTCGTCAACTTGGCCCGACACGAAGTGGTAAATCGTGGGCCTAAATTGAGGAGGCAGTCCATGTTGCGAGAACTCGTGCTGCGAAAATCGGTGCTGCGAAAATTGCTTTTGGTGTTCACCCTGGCGGCCGTTGCAGTCTGTGTCGTCGGGTCCGCTAACGCGCAGTCTTCCATTCAAGTCTACGGGGCCTGGCATTGTGGGAACGACTTCTGTACCTGGAGTACGGTGCGCAATATGACGGATTTCGATACCGCAAATCACTGGATGATCGATCGCGGAGACGGATCAGGGCTGCCGTCGGTGAACCTGGTCGTTCTAAGCTTTGTGCAGCCGCTCAAGCTGCTCGACCAGACAACGGACTCCGGCGACTCGAATGGGGTGCCAGTGGGAATGAATGCGGCGGTGGTGAGCTACTTTACCAGCCACAATGTTCGGGTCATGCTGTCAATCGGCGGCGTGACCTATACCTCGTACTGGGACCAGGCGCTGACGCAGAACGCGACGCAATTGGGACTGAACGCGGCGGCGCTGGCCAAGAGCCTGGGCGTGGGCATTGAGATTGACTACGAGAACAGCTCGAGCCCGAACATCGCAGGGTTGCAGGCCTTCATCAATGCGTATCGCTCGCAGCTTCCTTACGATGCGACCGGGGCGAATCCGGCGGCGCGATTGACTATCGACCTGGCGGCCGGGGATCGCTACTTGATCGGGCTCTGCCAGACGGCGACAGCCAACTGGCTCACCACGTCGGCGCCAGTGTTGGATTATGCCAATGCCATGGTGCCGAACAAGCAGCCGGGTACGTCAGCGGCGGAATCCAACTGGCAGGAGCACATTAACGGCGAGCCGCAATACAGTCCTCCGATTGGACCGCTGGCTCCGGCGAAGTTCACCGGGAGCGTGTACATTGTGACGGGAAGAAATCCTGCGCCGGAGTGCACGAACTTCAGTTCCTCTTTAGAAAACAGCACGGGAGCGTTCGTCGAGACGGTTGCGCCGAACGGGGCCGGGACCACGCCGGGCATGCTCGGCTATATGTTCTGGGCGGCCGAATGCCAGGGAACGCGATCGATCTGCACCACTCCTCCGAACTCGTGCCAGGGCGGAGTGGGGGTGGGGGCGAAGACGTATGACATCCCGATCCCGATGCCGGCCTTGCGACAGCAGTGAGGGAGAAGAGTGAGGGTCGTGAATAAGCGGAGCCCCCCACTCCTCGCAAAGAACTCGAGAAGTGGGGGCACTCTCATCTTTGACGGCCAGGTAACGTGCCATCGTTTTGGAGTGTGCACAAAAAGAAAGGGGCACCCATTTTGTAGCTCTTGATGCTCCCGGATGTGTCGGTCGATGGATTATTGCTTATCGTAGAAGGTCATGCCCTCGACCTTCATGCCCATCGAGTCGGTACCGCTGGCGGTGAGCGTACGGCTCTTGCCGTCGGCAGCGATGACGATTTTGCCGGTCAGGGTTACTTTGCCGGCTTTTTTCGAGGTCATCTCGAGGGTGTGAGCGTCGATCTGCTTGAGGGCGCGAGTATCCGAGGTTGGATCACCCGTCACTGGATAGTCCTTGCCGTCGAACTTGCCGACCCACACGGTGTGAGTGGGCTTGCCTTGGGTGTCGACTCCCTCAATCGTGGCTTTGATGCTGTCGCCAGAAGCCTCATAAACAACCGTGGTGTTCTTGGGGAACCCGGGGGTTAACTTCGACTTGGCTTCGTTGAGCTTCCAGGTGCCCAGGCTTGGGTTTTGCGCGAAACACACGGTGCCGATCAAGAGTACTGCGACCGTCAATGCGATCTTTTTTATATTCATGTTGCCTCCAGGGTGAGTAACGGATTGCTCGTTGGCGAGCACCGCATTGTAGGTTCCGCGCGATCCTTTATGCAAACGGGCTAGTTAGAGGTCAGACGAATAGTCGGGGACATAATACGGGTAGTACTTCAGATCGGGGATGCTCGTCCATCATCGCGAAATCACATTCTGCTCAGAATCCTGGAGGACGTCCTCCTACCACGCCGAAGGCGCGCTCGAGTGCGAGGGCGGCGTTGACCATGGAACCTTCCTCGAACAGGCGGCCGATCAGCGTCACGCCATGGGGGACGCGGCGTGGCGGGTTGAAGGTGGGCAGCGGATGATCGGGGTCCGGAGCCCAGTCGCTGCGGGCCTTCGCGACTTCGACAAATCCCGCGCGCAGCACCAACGCCGGATGGCCGGTGAAATTTGTGATGGTCAGCATTTCGTCGCGGAGCGAAGGAACCAGCAGCAGGTCGACGTGGGAGAAAAGGCGCGCCATTTCTTCCGCCACTTTGCGGCGCAGGCGGTCGGCCTGCACAAAATCTACGGCCGACAGAAATCGTGCCTGGCGAAAAATATTCGGCCACGCATCCGGTACCTGGGCTTTGAGTTCGCGCAGGCCGCCGCTCAGCGTGAGTTCCTCAAACGCGGCTGCGCCTTCAGCGAACAAAATCAGGTTGAGCGAATCGTAGGGCCAGTCGGGGATCGACACTTCTATAGGAACCATCCCGACTTTCTTGACTACATCGACGGCGGCGCGATCGACCGCTGTTGCGGGATTCTCGTTCATCCACTTCGGAAAATAACCGACGCGCAATCCGGCGACACTGGCGGCCGCATCGAAGTCGAGACGACTGGGGACGCTGGCCACGTCTCCGGCATCGGGCCCGGTGATCGCGTGCAGAACCAGCATGGCGTCTTCGACGCTGCGCGTCATAGGACCCAACTTGTCGAGCGACCAGCAGAGCGTCATCGCGCCAGTGCGTGCCACGCGACCGTAGGTGGGGCGCAGGCCGGTGATGCCGCAGCGCATGGATGGACTGATGATGCTGCCACCGGTTTCGCTGCCGATGGCAAAGCCCACTAGCCCTGCGGCGGTTGCCGCGCCCGGCCCGGCGCTCGACCCGGACGATGCTTCTTCGAGCAGCCACGGATTCATGGTCTGGCCGCCAAACCAGATGTCGTTCAGCGCAAGCGCTCCCAGACTGAGCTTGGCCACGAGCACGGCTCCGGCATCATGCAGGCGCTTCACCACCACGGCGTCTTCGGTAGGCACGCGGTTGCGGAAGGGCTCGGCTCCGTACGTGGTTGGGATTCCAGCGGTGTCGAGCAGATCCTTGCTGCCCCACGGGATCCCGTGCAGCGGTCCGCGATATTTGCCTGCTGCGATTTCTGCGTCGGCCTGGCTCGCCTGCTTCAGGGCCAACTCGCGCGTCAAGGTGATCACGCAGTGGAGCTTGGGATCGAACTGCTGCAGGCGCTTGAGATAAATGTTGGTGAGGCGTTCGGAGGTGAGTTTCCGGGTCTCGATCCAGCGCGAGAGTTGCGTTACCGGGGCGAAGGCGATGTCTTCGTCGCGTGCGGGCAGCGGGCCGGGATCGAGCGGGCTGCGCACGAACCGGTCGCGCTCCGGTCCTGATTTCTGCCCCGGCAGCACCGGATTCCAGCGTGTTGCGGGCGCAACCGAAGGCTCCAGCGCTAACTTGCGAGGGCCGGTGCGCCGCTCGTAGAGCGCCGCCATGGTCCTGCGCCAACTGCCGGCGGCGACGGCGCGCTCGGCTGCAGTCATTTCAAACTGCGCCAGCTTCTCCGCTTCGGCGAAAGTTGTCATCGACACTTCCGGACCGACCGCCGGCCCCGCTCCGAACGCCGGCGGAGCCCCGGGCGGCAAATCTGCCGGATTTTGTGTCGCCGGATTCTGTGGGACTGGATTCTGTGGAGCCGGATTCTGTGCCTGTCCGCGCAGCGCGGCCGCCGCCCCCAGCACTCCTAGAGATGTAACCGTCAGAAACTGCCTGCGCGATTTCGCCATGAACCCTCCGCAGGGAATTGTACCGGGACTCCGCATGTCCCCAAACGGCTCAAAATAGAAATCCACAGGCTGGTTGTGACATCCGTCACAGCTTTGGTTGTTCGTGATCATTTAAGTTGAATTGTTTCCCCGGTATTCCTCCGAGCAGATGTCAGATCTTGAGGTTTTCCCATGCATGGGAGAAGCTGCACCTGTCTGCTCGCGATTTCCGTTTTGATGGTGGCGCTCACGTCTTTGCGCGGCCAGTCGGGGAGCGTCGATGCCGCGCCGGAATTCTCCCTGCATCTGCCGGGAGTGGACCAGCCTCCGACCACGTCGCTCCCTGCCCGATTGCCGACTTCTCCACCGGGACTACCTCCTGGCCCCATCGGCTTCCCCATACTCGTTCGCGCCGCGGGCGCAATTTTTTCGGGGACGGTGAGCGCGATCGCGCGTCGTTCTGCAGCACATGGCCAGGGAGTGGAAACTGTGGCCATCACCTTTCATGTTGAAAACGCGATTCGCGGCGCGACTGCGGGCGAGGATCTGACCATCTCGCAATGGATCGGCCTGTGGTCGGGCGGGCAGCGTTACCGTGTCGGCGAACACGTGCTTCTGTTTCTCTATCCGCCGAGCAAGCTCGGGCTTACGAGTTGCATCGCGGGCGCAATGGGACGATTCACGATTGACCCCCGCGGCCGCGTCCTGCTTTCCGCTCAACATCTCTCAGCGTTTCGGACGGATCCCGTCCTGGGCGGGAAGTCGCGCGTTAACTTCAACGACTTCGCGATGGCGGTGCAACGGAGCAGCGGGACAACGGAGCAGACAACGGAGCAATAGATGCATGCAGCAATGGAGCGAGAGGGATTGTGCAATGCAGCAGCGAGGAGCCAGATAAGTGCGAGCACAACTCCTGAAAGTAGCCCGCATAGCATGGCCAACCGCGCCCTATTTACCGCGCACTCATTTCTGATGAGGCTGGCGGTATCGGCGGCGGTCGTCCTGATCTTTGCCCTGCTGGCCCGCGCCGGTGGACCCAAGAACGTCGCCGGCACCAGCTACTTCGACCCGACGGTCACCGGGCAGCCGCTGGTCTGGCCGCAGGGGATGATCACCTATTACACGGATCAGGGAGATCTCAGCCGGATCCTTCCCAACGCCTCCGCCAATGCGTTGATCGCCAACGCCTTCAGTCAATGGACCGCTGTTCCAACCGCGGCCATCACCGCTACCAGTGGCGGGATGCTCGCAGAGGATGTGAGTGGCGCCAACGTCTTCCTGAATTCCGACGGGACTATCTCGATGCCGGCCGACATTCAGCCTTCGGCGACCCGCACCCCCGTCGGCGTTGTCTATGATTTCGACGGATCCGTGACCGACGCCTTGCTGGGAAGCGGGGCGGGCAGCACCAGCCAGTGTTTCTCCAATGCGGTCTACGGAGGCAACGACAATTACGGCACATTCGCCACCTACCAGCATGCGCTGATCGTGATCAACGGCCAGTGCGCGCTGCAATCGTCGCAACTCACCGACGTCGAATACCGACTGGTGCGAGTGATCGGCAGCGTGCTCGGCCTCGGCTGGTCTCAGGTGAATCCCAATGTTCTTACCCGCAGCCCGCTTCCTACCGCCGCCGATTACCTCGGATTCCCCGTGATGCACGCCACCGATCCCTTGAATTGCGTGCCCATTACGATCTGCTACGCCAATCCTTACCAGCTCGCGATGGATGACACTGCGTCCCTTTCGCGGCTCTATCCGGTTACGGCCGAGAATCAATCGAGTTTTCCCGGCAAGCAGGTGTTTTCGACGGTCACCGCGCGCATCCATGGCTCGGTGTGGTTCACCGACCCCCACGGCAATCCGACTCAGGCCATGCAGGGCGTCAACGTGGTGGCACGCTGGATTGATCCAACCACCAACCTGCCGTCGCGCCAGTATGCCGCGGCGGCGGTATCCGGTTTTCTGTTCACCGGGAACGCAGGCAACCCCATCACGGGGTTCGACGACGCTCTGGGAAATCCTTTGGCTGAGTGGGGGACGAACGGTCAAACGCTGGAAGGCTTCTTCGACCTGGCTGGCCTGCAACCGCCAAACGGCAGCAGCGGACAAGATCAATATCAGTTAAGCGTGGAAGCGCTGGACCCAAAATGGTCGGCCGACGTTGGCCCCTATTCGCCGGGACCAGTGCTGCCTTCGGGATTGGCTCAGCCCGTCACCTTGACCGTCACCCCTGGCAATGACGTCGAGTTGGATATCGTCATGGCCAATGCTGCGCAGCCCTTGCCTCCGATTCCGTCCACCTGGACCACCCCGGCAGTTTTACCCTTATCGGGCGATTGGCAGGGATCGCTGAGCGACTACGGAAACATTTCGTACTTCCTGCTACCGGCACAGGCCAATCGCACGCTGTCGGTGGCCGTGACTGCGCTCGACGAATATGGCAATCCGAGCCTGGGCAAAGTCCAGCCGGTCATTGGCATGTGGGCTGCCACCGATCCGCCAGGCACGGCCCCTCCCGCACTCACGCCTTCGCCGTTCAATCAAGTGCCGTATGGCTTGACCCGGCTGGACGCGCAGGTGGAAACTTCGACTAACTTCCTGATTGGAATCTCGGATTTCCGCGGCGACGGCCGCCCCGACTACCGCTATCACGCTTACGTGCTGTATGGCGACTCCGTTTCTCCGTCGCGCATCGGCGTAAGCGGCGGCACCGTCACTGTGCTGGGCACGGGCTTCTATCCGGGACTGAGCGCCGCGCTCGGCTCAACGTCGGTAACTCCGCTCTCTGTCAGCGCAGGCCGGATGATTCTCTCCGCGTCACCGCACGCGGATGGAACTCAGAACATCACCCTCAGCGATCCAATCAGCGCAGGGTCCTCCGTCATGACCAACGCTTTGACTTACGGCGCAGCGGCCAGCGACATCATCGTTCTGCTGAGCGGCAGCCTCAATCCATCAACTCCGGTCGGTACCCAGGCATCGCATCCCATGAGCGTGCGCGTGTTGCAGGCCGACGGCCTAACTCCGGTCAGCGGAGCAACCATCGGCTGGAGCGCCAGTAACGGGCTGCAGCTTTCGGTCTGTGGTGGCGCTTCGTCGTGTTCGGTGACCAGCGATCAGAATGGAGACGCCGCCAATTGGCTCACGCCCGCCGCCGTCGGGGTGGCGACCATCACCGCGACGCTCGCCCCGGGAGCCTATAGCGTCTCGCCATCGGTAAGCGCGACGCTCAATGCAACCGAGTCGGCTTCCGACATTGGAGTGCTAACGCCGTATCTTTGGATCGCGCAGGGCGCCACCGTGAGCGTCCCTCTCACCGCGCGCGTGCTGAGCAACGGCGCACCGCAGAATAACGTGCATGTGAACTTTGCCGTGGAAAGCGGCTCCGGAACGCTAAGCGCGTCCAGCGCTACGACAAGCTCCAGTGGATTCGCCACCGTGACTTTGACCGTGACCCAGATTGCAGCGCTGGTGCAGGTGAGCGCCTGCGTGGCCCCGGGGAATCTCCCCTGCCAGACGTTTTATGCCACCCCGGTACCGCTGGCGCAACAGACTCTGCAGCCGGTTGCCGGAGCAGGACAGGTGTCCGCCGGCCAGTCTTTCCAGCCGGTCGTGGTGCGGGTCACGGATTTCTCAGCGCCGCCGAATCCCGTCATCGCTGCCAGCGTAACGTTTCTGACCACCATACTTCGGCCCGGCGGAACATCTCCGGCCGGTGGCAGCGGTGAAACTAATCCTACGAATCCGTCCATGCCGGTAATCCTGCAGGTGAACCAGAGCAACGCGACGACCGATCTGACCGGATTAGCGAGCATTGTCCCCTCGGGACTGAGCTTCAGCCCTCCGGTGGAAGTTGACGTTACCGCAACCGCGGGAATCAGCGCCTTCCTGGACTTTCCGCTCGAAGTGCTGCCTGCGTTCGTGCCTGAAAATCACGGAGGGCCTAGCCTGCCGCCGCCTGGGCGACCTGTCATGCGGATCGTCGGCCCGGGCACGATCAGGAAATGCGCGGCCCGGTAGCTGTGCCGGAAGCCGGATTGCGGAAGCCGGAAGCCGGCCCTACTTCGTCCACTGATCGACCCAGGCATTCACGGTTTCGTACCACAACTTCGCATTCTGCGGCTTCTGCACCCAGTGGCCTTCGTCGGGGAAGTACAGCATCTTCGATGGGACGCCTTCCATTTGCAGCGTGGTGAAAAGCTGAAAGCCTTCGCTCACATCGAGGCGGTAGTCGCGCTGGCCGTGGATGACCAGCGTCGGCGTCTTGAAATTCTTGGCGTACTGATGCGGCGACCACTTCTCATAGCCGGCGCGGTTGTTGTACGGAGTGCCTTTGAACTCCCAGTCGTTGAACCAGAGTTCTTCGGTCGTGCCCCAGGCCGACTCGGCGTTGAACATTCCGTCGTGCGACACCAGACATTTGAAGCGGTCGGTATGGCCGAGGATCCAGTTGATCATGTATCCGCCATAGCTGGCGCCCAGCGCGCACTCGCGGGTCTTGTCGATGAACGGATAAGTCTGCTCGGCATAGTCGAGGCCCTTCATCAGGTCTTCAAACGGAGCGCCGCCCCAGTCGCCGTTGATGGCGTCAATGAACTTCTGCCCGTAGCCGGTCGAGCCGTGGAAGTTGATCATGATGACGACGTATCCGTTCGCCGCGAACAGTTCAGGATTCCAGCGATAGCTCCAGTCGTCTCCCCAGGCACCTTGCGGCCCGCCGTGAATGAGGAATTTCACGGGATATTTCTTCGAGGCATCGAAGTTCGGCGGCTTCACGAGGAAGCCTTCGACTTTGTCGTTGTGTGCACCGGTGAACCAGAAGGATTCGAGAGGCTGGATGTCTATTTGCGAGAGCAAGGCGTCGTTGAAGTGACTACGCTGAGTGGGCGCACGATCCGCGTCGACAGTTGGGGGGATACAGGTTTCGTGGATTTTCTTCGTTTTCTCATCCAGAGCGTCGGCGCAGCCAACACTGAAGCTTAACTTCGAGGAGAAGATTCCCGTCGGCGAGCCCAACGACATGCGCGTAAAGAACAGCAATGCCGCCTTGGACGAGAAAAATAGGTCATCATTGAAACCGGGAAGGAGTTCGGCGATTCTTGAGCGTACCTCAAGATCCTTGCCGGTAAATTCGAACCATAGTGTGTAAATCGGCGACTCACCTTTATTCTCCGAGACGAAGTAAAGACGCTGCGAGTCGGGCGCCCAGGCAAAAGTGCCCACCCATCCGTCGAAATCTTCCGTCGCATTCGCTGTGGTCCCCCGCTTGCGGTCGTAGAGCATCAGCCGGAAGCGGTCGCTCTCGTATCCCGGACGCTGCTGGGCGCGGTAGGCGATGTAGCGGCCATCGGGAGAATAGAGCGGCGTCGAGTCGCTGGCGGGATTGTCGGCGGTGATGTTCTTGGCCGGGCCTCCGCTGACCGGGACGATCCATAGATCGTTGTTGGTGGAAGCCGCCGGATTCTTGTCGTGATTCGACGCGTAACAAATCTCCTGCCCGTCGGGCGAGAAGGCGTAGTTGTCCTGCCCGCCGAGCGAGAATACGGGAGCGTCGTAGTCGCCGGGCGTGAGGTCGCGAGCGGCTTCATGCCATTCAGAAACCCCGCCTGGCTGCGAGATACCCGAGATGTCAGCAGGTATGACAAAGATGTGAGTACGCTTGCCCTCTTTGTAAGCATTCCAATGGCGGTAGAGCAGACGATCGAAAATCAGCGCCTTCACCTTCGAGTTCTCTGCGCGCCGCAGCGCCGTGACGTTGCATCCTACTTCCTCAGATGAGCCGCGAAATTCATTGGGGGTGCGAAGATCATCGCACTGCGGATAGACGTCGGAAACAAACAGAATATTCTTCCCGTCCGGGGACCACAGCTCACCGGAGGCTTCGGTCGGCATCGTGGTTCGCTTGTAGACGCGGGTGAACCTCCCACTTTCTGCATCGAAATCCGCGATCCAAACCTGCGATCCGCCTTCTTTCGTCGAGAGAAATGCAAATCGCTTGCCGTCCGGCGCCCAGCGCGGGCGGTCGCCGTCTTGATCGGGGATGAGGATGCGTTCCTTGCTTCCCACGTCACCGCTTCCCACGTCTCGCAAATTCGGCGAGACGTGGGGCACCCCACTCTTTTCCTGGCTCCCGCTTTCTGGTCCCGTAGCGAGCGGGACGATCCAGATGTGCGGGGTCTTGGTGTTGGCTTCGAGGTTGACGTCGACCACGCTGAAGATTACCCATTTGCCGTCGGGCGAAACTACGGGCTCGCCCACGCGCTTCAGTTTCATCATGTCGTCAAAGGTGAAGGGATGCTTGGCCTGAGCGAAAGCCGGGAATGTGAAGGTGATGAAAACGAGCACTGCCCAGAAGAAACGGCGCATGAGGAGCCTCCCACTGCAAAACGAAAAGTGTAGCAGGGTCTGAATAGCGCAGACGCTGGCAAACTAGGCGAGCCAAGGATTCACCACGCGAATGCCGCAGCCTTCGAACTCGGCGGTATTGCGCGTGGCCAGAGTCGCTCCGCGGGAACGGGCGATGGCCGCGATTTGCGCGTCAAGGTCCGTGATCGGACGGCCTGTCCCACGGCGACTGGCCGCGATTGCGGCAAAGGCGCGGGCGGCGTCTTCGTCGAACGGGAGAATGCGGCCGACGAAATCTTCCGTGAATGTGGCCTGCGCCTGGGCCAGCATGTTGTCACGGCGCTTCCCTCGAGGAAGAAGTTCGACTCCAAAGAGGATTTCGGCCATGGTGACGGTGGTGACAAAGAAATGGCCGTCTTCCGGCTTCCGAGACAACCAAGCCATCACGGCGTCCGACGGCGAGGGTCGCATGGGTTCGGAAACCACATTCGTGTCGAGAATCACGATTCCCGAAGTCACTAGTGTCACTTGAATTGAATTTCGCGAATGGTGCCGCGGCGCGGAGGAATTTTCAAATCCACGCCACCCAGCGGCGCGAAGCGGCGGTGGATGGCTTCGCCGAGATTTTCGGGTTCGGCGTCGGCGCGAGCCAGGCCTGCTTCGAGGAGTTCGCGGGCTTCCTGCTCCATGGAGTGGCCGTTGCGAGCGGCGCGCATGCGGAGTCGTCGCTTGGTGTTCTCGGGGAGTTTGCGAATGGTAATGCTAGCCATGATTGCAATGATAGCACTGCAATCAATGATTGCACAAGAGCCGGCTTTCGGCTGCCGGCTTTCGTTCCTTCTCCGCCAGCATCGAATTTTCCAGCTAGAGATGAGGGACGCTCCCTGTGCGTTTCGAGTTGCGCTCGCCGTTCACAAATTTCCAAGCGTTGACACAAAAACGCGGAAAGCAACGCGCAAGGTGTCGCCTACGATTCTTTCAATTGCTATGCCTCGGCAACCTCTTTCTTACGCCGGCATCCAACTAGATGGCAGAACTGCAGCACCCTTCCCTCCGGTCTCACTGAGCGGAGAGGGGTCGGGGGGTGGGGTCGTTGCGGTGTGCCGTTTTGCGCTATTGTGGAGATGAAACCGGCTACGTCTCTGGCAACAGCATCCCGAATAAATCGTAGAGACGTGCCAGCAACGTCTCTACGGCAGCTTCCTCTCAGATTCGCTAAACTAGGCATATGAAATCTGTCCCCAGTCGCCTGCTATTTTGTCTGACTCCGCTGGCCTTAATTCTAGTGGCCTGCGGATTCGTGGCCTTACCCGCGCGCGCCCAGGAAGGCGCGCTCGACAGCGCGCCCCCGCAAGGCACCACGCCCGAGGACATCATCAAGCGCTTCTCCGCCAAGGAAACGGAATTTGCCAAGGCGCGCGACCAGTACACCTACCGCCAAATCGTAAAAGTTCAGACCCTCGATGGCGAGACCGTCACGGGTGAATATCGCGAGACCTTCGACGTGATCTTTGACGACAAGGGCAAGCGCATCGAGAATGTGGTGTTTGCCCCTCAGTCCTCGCTGGAGCAGGGCGGAATTTCCATGGACCAGGGCGATTTCGAAGACATCCGGCACCGATTGCCGTTTGTGCTGACCGAGTCAGACTTGCCGCAATACAACATTCTCTACGTCGGCCAGCAACAGGAAGACCAGTTGCATTGTTATGTCTTCGACATTGCTCCCAAACAGATTGAAGGCAAGAAGCGCTACTTTCAGGGTCGCATCTGGGTCGATGACCACGATTTCCAGATTGTGAAAACCTACGGCAAGACCGTGCCCGACATTCGCAAGCATCACGGCGACGAAGAGAATCTGTATCCCAAGTTCACCACCTGGCGGCAGCAGATCGACGGGCTGTACTGGTTCCCGGTCTATACCCGGGCCGACGACGAACTGCACTTCAAGCTGCAGGACGTACACATCCGCGAGATCGTGAAATACGAAGACTACAGGCGCTTCGGCACGAACACGAAAGTCCTCTACGAAGGCAAGGAAATTCCCAAGACGGATCAGAAGAATCCGCCGCCCGGCCAGAAGAAGCCGGACGAGAAAGATCCGAACGCGCCGCAGAAGTAGCTGTCAGCTATCAGCTGTCAGCCTTCAGCTAAGTCAACAACCACACGTGCAGGGTTCCGCTGAACCGAGAGAAAGAAGGGTTCAGCTGAAAGCTGACGGCTGAGAGCTGAGAGCTTTAGTAGAAGAGATACTTTCTCCACTTATCGTCGCTGCGGCCCATCAAGCGCATGATGTGCCGGCTGGTATGCAGGTTGAAGGCGCGGGGTTCGCGCATCAGCTTCATGTGGGCTTCGGCGGGAGACTGGTTGCCTTTACGGCGGTTGCAGGCGTGGCAGCAGGCGACCAGATTTTCCCAGGTGGACGAACCCCCGCGAGAGCGCGGAATGACGTGGTCAAGCGTCAACTCACCCGAGGGCAGCACGGTAGCGCAATACTGGCAGGTGTTGCGGTCGCGCAGCAAAATATTCTTGCGCGAGAGTGCGCGGCTCTGGTGCGGAATGCGGCGATACTCGAGCAGCCGAATCACCGACGGCAGCCGCATGGCCACGCGCGCCGAGTGCAGAAAATGTCCATTCTCTTCCTCGGTCATGGCCACGCCCTTGAGCACAAGCACGAGCGCGCGGCGCGCGGCGCAGACGTTGATCGGCTCGTAGGATGCGTTCAGCACCAGGACGGGCGCCAGCAGCGCATGGCCATCTCCGGGCCGGTGCGTGGCCACCGGCGCGAACAGGCCGGCGGCATGCCGGGATCCTGCATCGTGTTCCATCCTCAGTGACATAAACGAACCCAGGTTTCAAAGTTGCAAAGTTTCAGGGTTGCAGGTTCAGGCTCCAACTTTGAAACCTTGCAACGGTGAAACCTCGCGACTTTCCTCCCCGCCCTCAAAGCGCTCTTCCTCAGCGTACTTAGATGCCAGTTTCAGGGTGCGCGCCACGGTCGCGACCCATACCTGGCGGGCGCCGGCGCGGCGCAGCACTCGCGCACATTCCGTTGCGGTGGTGCCCGTCGTATAAACATCATCCACGAGAAGCACGTCGCGGCCAGTGACTTCTGCGGCACGGGTGACGGCAAAGGCTCCGCGGAGATTTTCGCGGCGCTGGTGGCTGGTCAAACCGATCTGCGAATGTGTGTCGCGGGTGCGCCGCAGCAGATCGGTCGCAAGCTGAAAGCGCTGCCGCGCCGGATAACACTTCAGCGCCGCCTGAGCGGTCAGTTCCGCCTGATTAAAGCCGCGCTCTCTTCGCCGGGCTTTGTACAACGGTACGGGAATCACGAGGATGGTGGTTCGGTCAAACATTCCCCGCTCGGACCTGGCCTGCTCAAAAGCAGGTTCGAGCGCGATCCAGGACTCCGCCAGCATGCGGCCCAGCACCGCGGCTGCCGGGCGCACACCGTTGTATTTCAGCAGATGAATCAGTTCGCGCAGTCCACCATCGTAGCTGCCGTAGGCTACGGCCTGGGCAAATGGACGGTCGACACGCCGGCAAACTGGACATCGCCGCCAGCCGTCCTCATCGCTCTCGGCGTAGGAGGAGAGCACCCGTTCTCCGCATATGGAGCACACTTTCCCGCGGATCGCATGGACATTCGCCAGGCACTCGAGGCAAACCGGAAGCCGGGAAATATTCAGCAGGGGTTCGCCGCAAATGCGGCAGTCGGAAGGAAACAGGACGGCGAACAGACTTTCAGCGACCCGGCGAGTCCAGGTTTGGCGAACCCAACCCTGGTTTACGGGACGATGGTCAACGCGACCTTGTCTCGCCCCAACTCGGCTCAGTGCGGGTTCTGGCTCGGACGAAGTCCCGCCCGAAACAATAGAAGGCCCTAGGACTGCGGCGTTGGCCTGACTCGCCCGGATTCGGTCCTCACTACTGCTGAAGACGGCCTCCTCATCATCCGCGATGATGCCGCGGACACACAGCCGCCGCGGCCGAACTTTCTCGCTACTCGCTACTTCAGCAGTATAACGGCGACGACCGCCGCTAGGCAACGTTGCGATTGGACGTAGTCGCCGGCTGTTTGCTGGGCATCATCCGCAGCGCGTCCGATAGCCGATCGCGCACTGGCGTAAAGATCAGCCGGTAGTCCCGCCGAAAACACTCACCGCAGCGCACCGGCCGTAGAAGGAAAAGCGGGAGGATAAAACGTTCGGTCAGGGTACGCCGGCGCGACCGGAAACCTATTTCGCTGCCACAATCGCGGCAACGGTACGACTGATTCATTGCAGTATCGGGGGAGTCGTTCATCGTGCACCTCAGAAATGACGGATGCGAAGGGGCGGCTACAGATTGCCTACCATTTTACACCCAAGCCCGCCTGGGACGGTAGAAACTCGTCACCGCTGCGGTATACTGATCCTCGGCGTACAGGACGCCGCCCGTCCGCGGACAGGACCGAGTCCACCTGAGCGAAATTTCAAAACTCCAGGTTCTTACGAACCTCCTTTTCGCCCGCTGCAGCGGACCCCGGGCATGACCACGAAGGAGGTCCGTCATGTCAGCTCGCAAGTTCACTGATCGTCAGTTTCCGGTTCGTCCAAACCTCGATCAACTCAAGCACCAGGCCAAAGATTTGCTCCGCGCCATCCGCCAGGGCGATCCCGCCGCGGTCGCGGAGTTGCGCAAGCATCATCCGAAGCAAAACGAACAACTCGAACTCGCCGGGGTTAGACTGGCCGACGTCAAACTAGCCGACGCCCAGGCTGCGCTCTCGCGCAGCTACGGTCTCGCGAGCTGGCCGCGTCTCGTGACCGCCTGCCGTATGACCGAAGCCATCTGGCGCGGCGATGCCGAAACCGTCCGCAAGCTGGTGCTGAAAGATCCGCGCCTGCTGCACGAGAGCGCGCGCGGCGTCGCCGACAGCAACTGGGGCCCGCCCATGTCGTACGCCGCAAATGTCGGGCAGGATGGAATCATCGCCATGCTGCGCGAGTTGGGTGCGGAGGACTTGCAGCACGCCTTCGACCGCGCCTGCCTGCAAGGTCAGATTAAAACTGCCCGCCGCCTGCACGCCATGGGCGCGCGTCCGACTCCCGGCTGCGTGATGGGGCCGTGCGAAACGCTGAATCCGGAAGGGCTCGCCTTCCTGCTCGAACTCGGAGCCGAACTCGCCGACCAGCACGGCGACCGCCTTGCGCCGGTCGCGCTGCTTCTGCAAACCTACTGCCGCGGTCCGGAAAGCAAGCATCGCTGTCTCGACCTCGTTGCCGAGCGTGGCATCCATCTTCCCGACACGCCAGTGATGGCGCTGCATCGCGGCCGAATCGATTTGCTGGAACGGCATCTCGAACGCGATCCGCAAATGCTCACTCGAACTTTTTCCCACGAAGACATTTATCCGCCCGCGCTCGGATGCAGCACCGACCCCTCGCTCGCCCTGCACGGCACCCCGCTGGCGGGCACGACGCTGTTGCACATCTGCGTCGATTTCGACGAGATCGAGATCGCACGCTGGCTGATCGAGCATGGCGCCGACGTTAATGCGCGCTCCGAAATCGACGCCGACGGATTCGGCGGACACACGCCGCTGTTCGGTTGCGTAGTCTCGCAAGCCTACCTCTGCCGCCTGCAGCAGGACGCCGCCTTCACCCGCCTGCTGCTCGATCACGGCGCTAACCCCAACGCGCGAGCATCCTTGCGCAAGCGCCTGCGTTTCGTGGCGGACGAATCCATGCACGAGTATCGCGACGTCACGCCGCTTTCATGGGGCGAGCGTTTCCACGGACCCGGCTCCCCCGGACACACCTGGGTAAGCAAGCAGGCAATGGACTTGATCACGGAGCGCGGCGGAAGGCCGTGACATTTCTCTAATCCAAAGGATGCCCCACCCTTGTCGCGTTGTTTGCGACAGGGTGGGGTTTCTGACCTTGAAAAACCAACCCGAGTCGTAATTCCCCTCGTCGATTCGCTTCGGTTTGCTTGAGAAGAGAATCAAAGGCCCCACACTGTCGCACAAAACGCGACAAGGATGGGGCACCCCGCTTCGGGCGCACTTGTCACGCAACCTCGCCGCGTGCTAAGGTGCGCCGTTCCTTTGTTTGTGCGAAATTGTTTTCATTCCACGGCTTAAAGGATTTTCTCCATGAGTAGCTCGACACCAGACCTCCCCGCCAAGAAAAAGCATGTTCCTTACGTTCCAGAAACCATGGAGATGACGGAGTTTACCTGGCAGGCAATCCTGCTCGGGCTCTTCATGACCGTCGTGCTGGGGGCGGCCAATGCGTACTTGGGCTTGCGGGCGGGCATCACCATCGCCGCGACCTATCCAGCCGCTGTGATCGCCATGGCGGCCGTGCGGGCGTGGAAGGGATCCCTGCTGGAAGAAAATATCGCCCGAACCGCCGGCTCCATCGGCGAGTCGGTCGCAGCCGGAGCGATTTTCACGATTCCCGCTTTCCTGATTGCAAAGGCCTGGCCTTCCTTTGACCCCGGAATCGCCTACTGGAAATCGACAGCCCTAATTATGGTGGGAAGCATTCTGGGCGTTTTGTTCATTTCTCTGGTTCGACGCGGCATGGTGGAAGATCCGGAGTTGCCTTTCCCGGAATCCCTGGCGGCATCCGAGATTCACAAGGCGGGCCAGCGCGGCGCGCAGGCCGCGAAATACCTCTTCTGGAATATCGGCGTCGGCGGCGTGGTTTACCTGCTGGGACGTTTTGGGTTGTTTGCCGCGGATAAAGATTTTCACTTTGGCGTGGGTGCCTTGGGCCGCAGTCAAGTCCGGCTGGGTGCAGTCGGAAGCACGAATGTGCTCGCGGCGGGGGGCGCAAGCATGACCCCTGCTCCAAGTGTGAGCCCAGCGTACTTGGGCGTGGGATACATCATCGGGCTGCGGTTGGCCGCGCTTCAGTTTTCGGGCGGTGTGCTGGCGTGGGGTCTGATGGTTCCGCTACTCATGTATTTTCTGGGCCCACAGCTCAAGCAGTACATTCCCGCAGATACACCCGATGACTGGGCAACCATGGCAACCGCAGTGTGGCGATTTATTGTGCGCCCGATCGCCGTGGGTGGCATGCTGGTGGGCGCGGCCTACACCCTGTACAACATGCGGGCGAGTCTGACCGCGGGTCTTGGAAAGGCGTTCTCCGATCTTCGACAAACCGCCGAGCAGCAGGCCAAACTCTCACGCACCGAACGCTACATGAGCTCGAAGATCGTATTCGGCCTGATTGCGGTCATGTTTGTGCTGATGTGCTTCCTCTACATCAATATTTCGGGGCTGGTTTGGCCGGCAGTCTTGGCGGCCGTGGTCATGCTGGTTGTGGGATTTATCTTCGCGACAGTTTCCGGGAACTTAGTCGGCTTTATTGGGTCTTCCAATAACCCGATTTCCGGGCTCACCCTCTCGACCTTAATCATTGCGGCGCTGCTGATGGTCGCCCTGGGCGTTCACGGAATTTCCGGCGTCGCCACGGTGCTCGGGGTGGCTGCCGTGGTTTGTGTCTCAGCAGCGGTCGCGGGCGAGTTGTTACAGGACTTCAAAGTAGGCTACATTCTCGGGGGCACGCCCAGCCGGATTCAAAATGCTGAACTGATTGCAGTAGTGGTAGCCAGTTTGGTCATGTACTGGCCACTATACCTGCTGCACACGGCATTCGGCTTCGGAAGCCGGGCGCTTCCGGCGCCTCAAGCCGGGCTAATGGCTACTCTGGCAATCGGCATTGTAGGCGGCGACATGCCGTGGCCTCTTGTGGTCGTGGGCGTCTGCTTCGGAATTGCGCTCATCATGATGCAGGTAAAGAGCCCGATGCTGGTGGCAGTGGGAATGTACTTGCCGTTCGAGACGACCTTCGCCATTTTTCTGGGCGGAGTCTTCCGCTCAATCGGGGACTGGATTGCCAAGCGCCGCGGCTTGAACACAGCTCAACAGGCGCGGGCGGAAAATGCCGGAGTCCTCACGGCTTCAGGCCTAATCGCCGGTGAGGCGATCTGCGGGCTCCTGTGGGCGGGCGTAATAGCATTGTCGTACTCCCAGCAAGGGTGGTTGCGCACGGCGGCTGCATGGGCCAACAAAATCAAGGCGGCGCAGATCTTTGACCATCCGCTATATCTGGGTGGAGTTGTCGTGATGGCTCTGCTGGCCGGCTTGATGATTTTCCTCCCGCTGTCGAGCGCTGGCGATCCGAACGAACCCGCGCCACCGACGGCGATGATGTAGTGCGGAGTGTCCGCGTGAGGCAGACACTCCCTTCGGCTTCGCTCGGGGGAAGCACTGTCCGCACCTTTCCCGCGAATGCGAGAATGCTTGTCAGCCGCACCAGCCTCTGGCACTTCAAATATCGCTATGCCAATCCCGGAAAACATCGCGGAGGTCCATGAACGCATCGCAACTGCCGCGCAGCGAGCGGGCAGACGTCCAGGGGAAATCGCGCTGATGGCGGTGACCAAGACCCATCCGCCAGAGCGCATCCGCGAAGCCTACGCCGCAGGCCTGCGACTGTTCGGAGAAAACCGCGTGCAGGAATTCGCCGGCAAGGCGCCCGCGCTCGCCGATCTGGCCGGCGCTGAGTGGCACATGATCGGGCATTTGCAAAAGAATAAAGCTGGGAAGGCGGCCGAGATATTTGGCGCCGTCGATTCAGTCGATTCACTGAAGCTGGCCGAGAAACTTGACGACGCCGCCCGCGCGCTGAACAAGAAGCTGAGCGTGCTGATCGAAATCAACGTCGGCGGTGAGGCCGTCAAGAGTGGCCTCGCGCCGGATTCGCGCGACCTGGAAGACTTGCTGCGGTCCGCTCCGCGATTCGAAGCGCTGGAGTTTCGTGGACTGATGACCGTGCCACCATTCACCGACGATCCCGAGCGGGCGCGCCCCTACTTCCGCGTATTGCGCGAGCTGCGCGACACCATCGCCGCCCGCAAGTTTCCGGCGATCCGCATGGACGTGCTTTCCATGGGCATGTCCCACGACTTCGAAGTGGCTGTCGAGGAGGGGTCGACCTGCGTGCGCGTAGGCACCGCAATCTTCGGGGAGAGAACGGAAGTGTGAGCAAACGCATCGATTCATTTTGCAGTTTGTCATCCTGAACGGCGTTCTTGGCCGTGAAGGATCTATGCAATCTCGGGTCGCGGCGAGTTGCACAGGTTCTTCGCTTCGCTCAGAATGACAAAGAGTTTTTTCGCGAACTATGTTTGCCGTCGCCGAAACCGCCAGCTGCGTCACCTTCGCTGTCAAAGTCCATCCGCGCGCCAGGAAGAATACAATCACCGGCGAACTCGGCGACGCCCTGAAAGTTTCCCTCACCACACCTCCGGTCGAAGGCCGGGCCAACGAGGCCTGCATCGAATTTTTCGCGAAACTTTTGAAGGTGCCGCGATCTTCCGTTACCATTGCCTCCGGCCAGACCAGCCGCAACAAAGTGATACGCGTGGCCGGACTGTCAGCGGAGCAACTGCGCACACGACTCGCTGAAAACACTTGAGCGTCATCGGGTTTCGCGAACTGCCCCGACAGTCGCGGGCAAGAGTGCCCGCGCCACACAATTCAGGAGCCACTTTGACCTTCTCGCAACGCTTCGAAGAAATCCGCACCGGGTTCGAGCGGCCCTTCTGGATCGCCAACATCACCGAAATTTTCGAGCGCCTGGCCTACTACGGAGCGTTCGCTTCGCTCGCCCTTTATCTGCAGGAGCAGCTTAATTTCTCGACCGAGCAGACGGGAACGCTGACCGGCATCTTCGGCGGAATGGTCTGGTTCCTCGCGATCTTCGGCGGAGCCGCCGCCGACCGACTGGGATTCCGCCGCGCACTTTCCATTGCGTATCTCATTCTCGGAGCTTCGTATTTCCTGATCGGATCGATCGCGGCTTCGTGGCTGGCACCGGTCCGCAATGCCCTGCCGCTAGGCCTGTTCGTCGGTGTCATCCTCATGCTGCCCGCGCTCGGCGTATCGCTGGTCAAGCCTTCCGTGGTCGGCACCACGGCCCGCGCTTCGAAAGAGAATGTTCGCTCCATCGGCTATTCGATTTATTACACCATGGTCAACGTCGGCGGCGCGGCCGGGCCGCTGTTCGCCTCCTGGGCTCATCGCCACCTCGGCGTCGCGAATGTCTATCGCGTGGTGGCGCTGTGCGTCTTCGCGATGTTTTTCGTTGTGCTGCTGTTTTTCCGCGAGCCTCGCAAGGCTGGCGATGCGCCGACACCCTCCATCGCGACGGTCGCGCGAAATTTCTGCATCGTACTGGGAAATTACCGGCTGGTCCTGCCCGTTTTGCTGGTCGCCCTGACACTGCGCATCGCGCTGTGGATGAAGCCGGAGTGGAGTGTCCCCTGGTGGATCTGGATCGCATTCCTCGCGGTCATGCTCGCGGGTATCAGCCGGTTCATGTGGTTCCTGGTAATCTTCACCGGCTACTGGATCGTCTTCTGGCAGCAGTACATCAGCCTGCCCGGTTTCATTCACGGATACATCAACTCCGGTGCGGACGTCGAAAAAATCCTAGTGGTCGACGGGCTAACTGTAATCTGCGGAACGCTGGCGGTTAATTTCCTTACGCGCAAGCTGCCCGCATTTCCTGCGGTTATTTTGGGCACCGTGATTACATCGCTAGCGTGGCTGATTCTTGCCTTTCGGCCAACCATCTGGGGCGCGATCTTCTCGCTGTTTTTCCTGGCCCTGGGCGAAATCATCCAGGCGCCCCGCTACTACGAATACATTTCGCGCCTGGCGCCTCCCGGGCAGCAGGGAACGTACATGGGATTTGCCTTCGTGCCCATCGGAATTGGATCGCTGATCGGCGGACCCTTTGGCGGATTTCTGCTGCATCACTTCGGCGAAGTCCAGCATCGGCCAACAATAATCTGGTTTTGGATCACGGGCGTGGGACTCGCGACTGCTGCGGCGCTGTGGGTCTATGACAGGTTCGTGCGAACTTCCGGCGTGAACGTCACATAGGTTGCAATCCTGTGCCAGCAAACAAGATCAGCCCATCTGCAGTGGCCGCTCAGATACGCACTGCCCTCAAAGACGGCGGCTCAGCCGAGCACGCCGCCGGCGTGCAGTGGTTCTTCAAAGATGAGATCAAATCGCACGGCTGGTACACAGCGGACCTCCGGCGGGCCGCGCGGAACTGCCGCCGCGAGATTCTGAGCGACCACGACTTCGCATTTCTGGTGGACGTAGCCGATCGACTATTCCCCGGACGGGTGCTCGAAGAAAAAATTGCCGCCGTATTTCTTCTCGAAAACATGGACGCGCAATTCGGCGATCGCGAGTTCAAGATGTTCGGAGCGTGGCTCGATCGCATCAGCAGTTGGGCCGATCACGACGCGCTGGTGCACGACCTGATCGCGCCCATGATTGCGGCGAAGCCGTCGCGGGCGAAAATTGTATTCCGCTGGGCGAAGTCGAACGACCGCTGGCACCGGCGAGCCGCCTGCGTGGCGCTGATTCGCGGGACGCGAGCGAAGATGTTTTTCCCGGAGATCGTGAAGCTTTCGGACGCACTGCTCGCCGATGATGACGACATGGTGCAGAAGGGCTTGGGTTGGCTGCTGCGGGAGACGGCGAAGTATGATGCCAAGCGCACGGTGCCGTATCTGATGAAGATTCGTGCGCGGGCTCCGCGCCTGGTGCTGCGGACGGCATGCGAGACGCTGGCCCCATCTCTGAAGAAACGCATTCTGGCCATCTGACTGTTTTGATAGCTGTGTGAGGCGGATACCGTGAAAAACCCTTGGCGGCAATACTGGGACGAAATCAAGGCTCGTCGGGAGGAGTGGAGGCCAATTCTGGAGACTGAAGTTAAGAAATGGTCGGCGATGTCCTGCGCGCAAGTGCTGTCGAAGTTGCCCGACAGTGAATGTTACGAGCTCGTATTCGAGTCCAGGAAATATCAGGTGGAAGTCGAACTCTTGGAGAACACGGAACAATTCATCCACGTGGGGATGTCAGTGGATGACGGTAGCCTTCCGGCCTCTTTCCGGCCCGTTTCTTCCAGTTTCATACTCAACAAAGACGGTTCGAACGTGCGGCCCCACCACCCAGCCATGCCTCAGAAATAACTCAACCACGCATCGCTGCGGCGCTGCTTCAACGCCGCAAACCAGCGGCATAGCGGATAAAGCGTCAGCACGACAATCGCCCAAACCAAGTAGACAATCGGCAAAGAATATCCCCAGCCCGGCGGCGGCGTGATGGGAAACTGACCGACCGTTGGCGATTCGAACATCCAGTGCACCTGCCCGTAGCGCGCGTAGCAGACCGCAATCGCAATCAGATGGATCAGCGGAATGTGGAGCAGGTAATAAAACATCGGCACTTTGCCAACGATGAGTGCAGGCCTCAGCCAGGGCGGCGTTCCCGCATCCACCGCCCATAAGAAAAGCATCGCCGGGCCTAGCGTCATCAACAAATACAACAAAGACGGCGGATATTTCGTCGTATTCAAGAATGACAAGAAGGTGAAGACCGCGGATCTCTGCGTGCTCCAGGGTTGCGGGTCGCCATAGATGTTGATCGCGCGCAGAATGACGAAGGCCGTGCTCATGCCAAGTCCAAGAGGCAGCAGAAACGCTTTGCGGCGCGCCGATGGCCAACTGAATATCTGCCCCAGACCAAAGCCCGCCGCTGTGACTCCAACCCAGGGGATGAGCACGTACGCTATGAGCACTGTATGTCCGGGATGGTTCAGTAGAACATTCGGCGAGTGCAAAATCGTCCAGACCGGATTGATGGAATCCACGGAATCAAACAAATTATGGGTCGCGATCAGCACCACGCCGAACGCCGTCACGGCCCACGCTGGCAAATAAACCAGTCCTGACAGTACGATCATGGCCCAACCCAGCGCCCACAAAACATTTAGGATCGTTACGTGGTAATCGAAATTGAACTGCCATCCTAGACAGCGCACCACGCTTACCTCCAGAAAAATTAGCCAGAGGCCGCGGGTGAACAGAAACCACGACAACTCGCGCTTCGATTTTCTTCGCAGCGCAAGATAAGCTCCCGTACCCGTAAGTGTGAAAAAAACGGGCGCGCAGAAATGCGTGATCCAGCGCGTGAAAAACAACGGGATGGTGGTAGTGGCCGGATCGGTCGGATTCAAGCTGGAGTTGCCGAAGAAGTCCCGCGTGTGGTCGAGGGCCATGAGAATCATGATGACCCCCCGCACCACATCGATCGATTCGATGCGCACGCGTTTCGTAACCACGGACGCAGCCACGGGTTCCGCGACGGCAGACATCTGCCGGAGTTTAGCAAAAAGAAGTCGAGCTATGCTCGGCCGGACAGCCGAGAACCTGCCCTAAGCCTGCCGAAGGGGCGACTGTCCCCACATTAAACCGCATGCGCGCCGATTCGCCCAAATCCCTCCGCTTGTTTACAATAGAGTTTTGCCCATGGACCTCGCTGCCATCCAGTCTGCGCTGCGCGAACGCAATATCGACGCGTGGTTGTTTTACGACCACCATCATCGCGATCCCATCGCCTACCGCGTCCTCGGCTTGCCCGCGAGCCTGATGGTGACGCGGCGCTGGTTTTATCTGATTCCCGCCGAGGGAGAACCCGTTAAGCTTGTCCACAAAATTGAAGCCGGACACCTCGATTCCCTGCCCGGCAAGAAACACCAGTATTCCGGCTGGCAGGAACTGTTCGACAAGCTGAAGACGGTCCTGGCAAACTACCGCGACCTTGCGATGCAGTATTCGCCCAACAACATTGTCTTTACTATTTCGCTGGTTGACGGCGGCACCATCGACCTGCTGCGAGGGCTGGGAAAGAACGTGGTGAGTTCGGCGGATCTGGTCGCGCAATTCGAATCCACCTGGAGCGAGGCGCAGATCGACTCGCACTTCGCCGCGCGCGATAGCATCGATTCCATTGTGACCTCGGCGTTTCAGGAGATCGGCAAGCGCGTCCGCAACGGCGGCACCAAGGAACACGAAATCCAGCAGTGGTTCATGGAAGCCTTTGCCCGCGAGAATCTTTTGACTGACGATCCGCCGATCGTGGCGGTGAATGCCAATGCCGGCAATCCGCACTACGAGCCGCATTCGAGTCATCCCGTGCCGATTCGCGAAGGCGATCTGATCCTGCTCGACGTCTGGGGCAAGAAGAACACGCCGGGCGCGGTGTATTACGACATTACCTGGATGGGTTTTGTGGGCGCGGCGCCGTCTACCCGCATGCAGGAGATTTTCCAGATCGTGCGCGACGCCCGCGACACCGGCGTGAAGACCGCGCTCGACGCCGTTAATTCCGGTCGTCGCATTGCCGGATGGGAAGTCGACCGCGCCACCCGCAGCCATATCCAGAAGGCCGGCTACGGCGATTATTTTATCCATCGCACCGGACATTCCATCGGCACCGACGTCCATTCCAACGGCGCCAACATGGACGATCTTGAGATCCACGACGAGCGCCAGCTTCTTCCCAACTCCTGTTTCTCCATCGAGCCCGGCATCTACTTGCCGGAGTTTGGCGTGCGCAGCGAAGTGAATGTGCTGGTGCGCGCCAAATCCGCCGAAGTGACCGGGAAAATTCAACGTGAGATTGTGAACATCTGAATGGCAAATTCGACTGCAGAAAAAACCAGGGCAGCGCAGGCGGAACCGGTAAGCATGATGGCCGTGCTCGCTCCCGCGGTGGGCTGGCTCATTCCGGGCGCGGGGCACTTGATCCAGAAGCGGTGGATTCGCGGCGGTCTGCTCTTCGTTTCGATAGCGACTCTCTTCCTGCTCGGGCTCGCCATGCAGGGCCGCGTCTATAAAGCGAACAGCGGCGACATCCTCGAAATTCTAGGCTTCGTCGGCGACGTGGGTGCAGGCGGTCTCTACATTGTGACCATCGCCGCAGACTGGGGACAGGGTGCCATCGCTTTCGCCACGGCCGACTATGGAACCAGGTTCATGATCGTCGCCGGATTGCTGAACTTTATCGCGGTTGCCGACGCCTATCACATTGCTATCGGGAAAAAAAAGTGAAACAGCTATCAGCTATCGGCTGTCAGCCATCAGCTACCCCACGATTGCGAGGTCGCAGATAATGACCATCACACTCAATCATTTCAGCGCCGCCGCTGTCTTTGCGCTCTTCACCTCCATCGTGTTCGGCATCACCCACCGCGAGAACGCCCGCGACATGGTGCGCTACGGTCTCTATTGTTTCGCGATGTTTCTGGGCGGAATTTTCGTGGCGGGCTGGGCGATGTGGTTGTTGCGAAGATAGCTTTTGGCTTCCTTACCCCTCCCACACGAACGCGTCAAAAATTCTCTTCGATTCAAAATTCAGCCTGCGGTAGAGCGCAACCGCGCCGGCGTTCGCTTCCGTCACAGTCAGCGACAGCAGAGAGAACTTCCTCTTCCGCAAACTGCCCTCGGTGGCTGCGAGCAACGATTCTCCGATCCCGCGCGAGCGGTACTCGGGCAGAATACACACCTGGGTGACATGGCCCACATCGCTGCGGACGCGCGAACACAGAATAAGTCCAATCAGACTCTTCGCGTTGCGATCCAACGCCACGAACGACGACTCCGCATCGAACACGCCGCATCCCGGAAAGCGCACGATGTTATTCAGAAACCGCAACGACCCGCTCAACGTATGGTACTGGTCGTTAATCTGAGCGTCGACGTGGCCGCGATAGGCCGCGGTAATCACAGCGGCCGAGGGCTGGTAGTCGCCGTCGGTCCAGGGCCGAATTTCGACTTCTGCGTGAGTAGCAGCTTTCTCGCTCGCAGGGTTGCCCAATGCTAACGTCATGAACAGTCGCGCGTGCCGCTGGAATCCGGTGTCCAGAAACGGGCGCGAAACTGCGTTCGCGTCGTGCGCCAAAAGTTGCGCCTCCACGCGATGAATCCCGGGCGATTGCTGCAGGGTCTCGATGACGTGGGTCAACAATCTCAATTCCACTTCGCGAGCGTTGGGCAGCCGGTTGCCGTTCGTAACGTAGAGATCGCCAATCACTCCCTTGCTGCCTTCGTACACAAAAAACGAGTAGCCGAAGACCCGGCCGCGATCCACTGCCGCATATCCCGGCAGAATTTTTGCATCGACATAACGGAGAATCATTTCCGCCGAGCCGGAATAATCCCACGAGAGCAGACGCCCCCAGAGTTGGGTCTCGTCCTCGAGCAGCGGACGCAGGTCAACCGAAGAAAAATGCCTGAGGTCGAGGATTTCCAAGAAGCAATCTCCAAAGGACTCCCGCAGCGCCTGACGCAACGACGCGGCGGCAAAATTTCGCGGCAAAATTTCGAGTGTAGTTGGTTCGCCCGGCAGAGGCAAACGGGGCGAACACGCGGCAGCAACAAGATGCCCTTGGCGTGGGCCTCGCACGAATCATTTATCGTGGAGCATTCGCCGCCGAAACCCAATAATAATCCACATCCTGCGGAGCATAGTGACCGAGCAGCAACACGCGCCGTCCGGAAGTCTGCTTCTCCACATTCATCTTCCAGGTTGACGGAGCCACCAGCAGATGCTCGGCCTCGGGAATGCTCCCCCACTCGTAGCGCACCGTGGTCTGGTTGCGATAGAACGTGAGCCCGTATTCCATCTCGCGTGAAACCCCGGAGACCGCGAGCGGCAACCGATGAGTTTCCACTCCGGCGATCTCGATCGCCAGCGGCCGCGCCGATAGCGTCCGATCCATCTCGACTGCGCCAAACTTCAACGCGGCCGCCACCGAGAGCACCAGCGGAATCAATGTTACAAATCGCAGCATGCGGAGCCGCGACCGGGTCACCAGCGTCATCGCGATCGCAGCACAGAGGGCGAATGCAATCGCAAGCGCTACTATCATCGGCCTGCCGCCGGGCAGCCGATGCTGCGTGAGCAAATACGCGATCAGCAGCGCCGGAACTATCGGCGCAGCGGCCACAACCGCGTGCAGCACGGCCAATCCTCTGGAGACTGGTTTCTCGTCCTCATGCGCCAAATGCCGACGCAGATAATCTGCGAGCAGCACAGCTGCGGCAGGAATTGCGGGAAGAATATAACCAGGAAGTTTCGACTGCGATATCGAAAAGAATGCAATCGGCACGACCAGCCAGCAAGAAGCGAACAAACCGAATTGCATTTCGAGATCGGGCTCGGCACTCAGAGCTTTTCGCTTCGCCCACCATATCCGCAACAACTCGACGAACGCAGTGATCGCAAATACCGTCCACGGCACAAGCGCGAGAGCGGTGACAGGAAGGTAATACCAGAACGGCTGCCGATGATGGTAGAGATCACTGGAGAACCGCGCGAGATTGTGCTGCAGAATAAACTCTCGAAAGAACTGGGGGTTCCGCACCTGCACCGCGACGTACCACGGAAGGGCAATCGCGCAGAACACTAAAATGCCCGGCAGCCAAAGAGTTTTGATCGCCAGGCGCAATTCGCGGCTCGCCACTGTAAAAAGAATGATAACGGCCGCCGCCAGAACCGGCGCCACCGGCCCCTTGGCCAGCATACCCAACGCCATAGAGACATAGAACAACGCGAGATAGATTCGCTTATCACTCTCGCGCCACGCCCACCACGCGAGCATCCCCATGCCAAAAGCCGCGGCCAGCGCCATGTCCATCGAGGCCGCGCGGGCAAATCCGATCACTCCTGCGCATGAGGCCGTGATCAGCGCGGCGTCGATCTCCACCCCGCGCCGAAATCGCCGGAAGAAAAGATACACCGCGACCACCAGCGGAGTCGCGTCAATCGCGGCCGGAAGGCGCGCCGCGACGTCGCTCACACCGAACAACGAGTAGGCCAGCATCGCCTGCCAATAATAGAGAGGAGGCTTCTCGAGCCATGCCCGTCCACCAAGCACGGGCGTGATCCAGTCGTGCCGGTCGAGCATCTCGCGAGCCACCTGCGCGTAGCGCGGCTCGTCCGCGCCGATCAGCCCGAACTGTCCGATGCCATAGAAAAACAGAAACGCACAGAAGCCGGCCATCAGCAGCATGTCTGTGCGGGTGCGGTTGGTCATCGGGGAAATTGTTGATTGATGATTGCTGATTGTCGATTGAAACTCAAGTACGCCAGGCTGCTGAGATTTTTCAATCCTCGATCATCAATCAGCAATAGGCTTCCTATTGTACGGACGGTCCGCGGCGAAGCTGGGCAAGAACCTGGCGCATAGCCTCGGCGAGTGGGCCATCGACCGAGCAACCGCTGGCGCATTCGTGGCCGCCGCCGCCGAAACTCTCGGCTACGTGGGCCACATCGAGTTTACCTTTGCTGCGCAGGCTCACACGGTAGCGCCCGCCGGGCAACTCGCGAAAGAATGCCGCCACCTCGATGCCCCCAATCGACAGAACGTAGTTCACCAGGCCTTCGCAGTCTTCCTCGATCGCGCCACAGAGTTCCATCTGCTTCTGCGTTACCCAGACGCAGCCGATGTGCCCCTCCACACTCAGATTGCGTAGCGCTTCGCCCAGCAATCGTATCTTGGCGAGCGAATGCGCAAAATAAATTCCGCGCGCGCAGTGCGCGGGATCGGCCCCGGCCAGCACTAATTCCCGCGCCAGCGCGAACGTATTTTCATTCGTGCCCTGAAACATGAACGACCCGGTATCGGTCATCAGCGCGGTGTACAGGCAGGTCGCAATCTCGGGAGAAAATTTCACGCCTGCTTCCCGCGCCAGCCGGAAAACCATTTCCGCCGTCGCCACCGCGTGGGGATCGATCCAGTTCACGTGCGCGAACGGACGTCCACTCACGTGATGATCAATGCTGATCAGAAACCGGTCTTCCAGTCCCTCGAGCCGCGTACGGTGAATGCTGTCGCATTCCAGAATTATGGCCGCTTCGTAGCTGCCCACCACGCGGCTCGATTGCACGACCTCGTCGGCAAACGGAAGCGAACGGTAAATACGCGGGACGCCATCGTGCAGCACAACGTCGGCATGCTTGCCCAGAGCGCGCAGCACCTGGCAGCACGCCAGCGCCGATCCCACGGCGTCGCCGTCGGGCCGGGCATGCGAGGTCAGCACGAACCGTTCGTGTTGTTCGATCTGCCGAAGCACGTCCTCGAGCATGTCGCTACGCCTTTTTTCCACCGGAATCCTTGCGTGCCTTGTCTCGCTTCTTCGTCCGCGCTAGCAGTTCTTCAACTCGGGCCTTTTCCAGTTCCGCGCGGTCGAGTCGGAAAACTAATTCCGGCGCCCGCCTCAGCCGCAGGCGCTCGACCAGTTCATGCCGGATGTAGTCCTTCGCGGCCGCCAACCCCTCCAGGCTCTCCTCTGCATCAATATCGTCGCCTTCCACGTTGACCCAAACCTGCGCCGACCTTCCATCGTCAGCGATATGCACGGCGGTCACGCTCACCAGTCCAATCCGCGGATCGGCCAGTTCTCCTTCGACTAACGTTTCAATCTCCTCGCGCAACGCCTCGCCGACGCGCCCGCGATGAATCTTCAGCCCGCGCTTCTCCACGATCCCGCACCTCGGGTAAAACTGATGAGAATAACAGAAATCGGGCGCAGGCGTCGGTTCGTTATTCGACAGCGCAGTGTTATTGTCGCGCTGTTGGGACAGGACGGATGAGTACGGAGGTAACAACGAGTTACGAGGAGTGAAGCGTCGTTGGTCGTTAGGCGTTCGCAATGCCGCTTCGCTCGCGTCCACCTAGCGAGCGACTAACAAGAAACGGCGAACGGACGATTTACAGAAATTCCACAAACGAATCGGCAATGTCCGCGCCGTGGTTGTTGGCGATACGCGTGGCCGCACGCTCCACGTTTTTCATCAGGCCGTCAAGGTAGTCGCGGGAACTGGAGATGCTGACCACGCCGATGGTGGCGCGGTTCCACAACTCAGCTGCATCAAGTTCGGCGACCGAAACGTTGAAGCTGGTGCGCAGCCGGTCTTTCAAGCTGCGCACGACCTGTCGCCGGTCCTTGATCGACTGCGCCGCTTCGATGTGGAGTTCTAGCGTGAGGAAAGCGATCATGCTGTTCGATTTATTGCCGCAACCGCTTCGCGTCTGTTCCCGGCCGCCGCTGGCGACCTTCCGCTTGCATTTGCGGAGAAGAGCTGCTTATACTCTGCATCTCCCCTTAAATCTTCATCGTACTCTTTCCTCATATGGAAAATTCGAATGCAGCGCTCGTGCGAGGTCTAGTTTTGACCGCTGGCGTGGCAGGCTTGTTGTGGCTGGCCGGTTGCTCGTCGGGCTCAGGTTCAGGACAAAACACACAACCGCCAAGCCTGGAATACCCCACCAGCAACGCCGTTTATACTCGCGGCACGGCCATCACGCCGGACGCACCAGTCAACATTGGAGGTTCGGCCAACTCTTATACGGTGGCACCGGCGTTGCCCGCGGGGCTGTCGTTGAACACCACCACAGGCACGATCAGCGGCACGCCGACAGCGGTTGCAGCGCAAGCTACATACACTGTGACCGCGAGTAATGCCGGCGGCAATGGCACGGCGACAGTAACCATCACAGTCAACGATATCCCGCCCGCGGAATTGACTTACAGCGCGAATCCGGCGACCTATACTGCTACGGTCGCGATTACACCGGACACGCCAAGCTGGAGCAGTTCTGGCGGAACGCCAACCGGATTCGCGATAACGGCGGGACCGGGACTTCGGCAACGGGCATCATCAGCGGCACTCCGGCGGCTCAGGCCGCGCGGGGCGTCTATACCATCACGGCCAGCAACACTGGCGGCAGCACAATGGCGAACATTACCCTCACCGTGATTCCGCAACCGCCTTACATTACGACACAGCCCGCCAGCCAGACGGTGGGGAGTGGGATCTCGACCTACTTTAGCGTGGGCTATGGGGGAGGAGGGATCGTCTCTTTCCAGTGGTATAAGAACGGCACTGCCATCAGCAACAGCAACAACGCCGTCTACGGAACGCCGGTCCTGACTAGCGCAGACAATGGCGAACAATACTATGTTGTGATTAGCGACAACTATGGACGAAGCGTCACCAGCAATACGGCCATACTGACCGTGTCGGGAACCGCCGGAACATTCGTCAATACCGGAACGCCGACGGTGGCGCGCGAGTGTGACAGCGCGACTCTGCTGCAGAACGGAACGGTGCTGATCGTGGGAGGCCGCAGCGGGAACATCGCGATCGCTACGGCCGAGATCTATAACCCCGCGACTGGGGAGTTCACAGTCACCGGCTTCCCGAACGAGTCGCGAGTGTGCCCGTCAACAACGTTGCTGGCAAACGGCCAGGTACTGGTTGCGGGAGGGTACGCGTTCGGCAACAGCAGTTCATTGCCTACGTTAGCGTCGGCGGAGCTTTACGATCCCACCACCGGGCGGTTCACGCTTACTGGATCGCTCGTCACCGCGCGCGTGGGCCATTCCGCCACCTTGCTGCCGAGCGGGAAAGTGCTGGTGGCAGGCGGGACGACCAGCAACGACGGATACGAATACAGCACGCTATCGTCGGCCGAACTCTATGATCCGGTTGCCGGAACTTTTTCCTCCACCGGATCGCTGAATGTGGCGCGTTCCGCGCCAGCGGTGCTGCTCAACGATGGCCAAGTCTTGGTGCCCGGCGGCATTAGTCTAAACGCCGGAGTACTCGCTTCGGCGGAATTGTACGATCCAACGACTGGAACCTTCAGCCCTACCGGATCGCTCATTACCGCACGCAGCGCCAGCGCGGCGCTTCTGCAAAACGGCCAGGTGCTGCTGCCAGGCGGCGCTGGCGCCAACGATACCGTGCTTTCCTCTGCGGAACTCTATGATCCTTCCACGGGAACCTTTTCGGCCACGGGTTCGCTCAACGCCGCACGCACCTCGCTCGCGATTTTGCTGAATAGTGGCCAGGTTCTGCTCGTGGGTGGCGGGATTGGAGGCCCCAATCAGTGGGCGAACATGTCGGAACTGTACGATCCGCCCTCCGGCTCGTTCATTGTGAATGCGTCCACCAATTCCACCCGCTTCACGTTGACCGCGACTCTTCTTGGCAATGGACAGGTTCTGGTCGAGGGACAGGAGACGTCCGCCGTCATGGTAACGCAGCCCGTGCCGGCCGAATTGTATCAGCCGTAAGACATCGGCCAAAACGGCGTTTACACCATGGCTTCGGCCGCGATCCGCTCGGTGGCGAAGGCTTCGATCACATCGCGCGCCTTGATGTCGCCGTAGTTTGCGATCGAGATGCCGCACTCCATGCCGTTGGTGACTTCCTTGGCGTCGTCTTTGAAGCGGCGCAGCGATCCGACTTTGCCCTTGAACACGACCACGTTGTCGCGCAGCAGGCGCACTTCGGAGTTGTTTTTGATCACGCCATCGGTCACGCGGCAACCGGCGATCGTTCCCACCTTCGGGATGCGGAAGGTTTCGAGTACTTCGGCGCGACCCTGGTAAGTTTCCTTGATCGTCGGCTCGAGCAGGCCAGTCATGGCGCGCTTGATCTCGTCCTGCAGTTCGTAAATGATCGAGTGCAGGCGGATGTCGACTTCTTCCTGCTCCGCCAGTTCCTGCGCCTTGCGCTCCGGCCGCACGTTGAAGCCGATGATGATGGCATTCGACGCCGAGGCCAGCAGCACATCGGTTTCAGTAATGGCGCCCACGCCCGATCGCAGCAAGCGCAGGCGAACCCGGTCGTTCGAAAGTCTGGTCAGCAAATCGCTGAGCACTTCCACCGACCCCTGCACATCCCCCTTCAGGATGATGTTCAGTTCCTTGGTGCCGGCCGTCTTGATCTGCTCGGCCAAGCCTTCGAGCGATACGCGGGAACTCTTGGCCAGAGCGGCTTCGCGGGCTTTCTGCTCGCGATATTCGGAGATGCCGCGCGCCTTGTCGCGATCCGCGACGACTACGAACTGGTCTCCGGCCTGCGGCAAACCTTCCATGCCGAGAATTTCGACCGGTGTAGACGGCGGCGCTGATTGCAGCGCTGCTCCGCGATCGTCGAACATGGCACGCACCTTGCCGTACACATTGCCTACGACGAAGTTGTCTCCGGCGACCAGCGTGCCGTTCTGCACCAGTACCGTGGCCACAGGTCCGCGTCCACGATCGAGTTTCGCTTCCAGCACTACGCCAGTCGCGGCGCGTTCCGGAGTCGCCTTGAGTTCCGCCAGATCCGCCACCAGGCAGATCATTTCCATCAGGAGATTCAGATTCGTTTTCTTCTTCGCCGAAACGTCGACGAACACCGTCTTCCCGCCCCACTCTTCCGGAACCAGCCCGCGGTCGGCCAGTTGTTTCTTCACCCGGTCGGGCAGCGCATCGGGCTTATCGACTTTGTTTACCGCAACAATGATCGGAACCTCGGCGGCATGCGCGTGATCGATGGCCTCGATGGTTTGCGGCATCACGCCATCATCGGCGGCCACCACCAGAACAACGATATCGGTGGCCTTGGCTCCGCGCGACCGCATTCGCGTAAATGCTTCGTGACCCGGCGTGTCGAGGAAAACAATCTCGCGTCCGAATGCCGGAGACTCCTTATCGGTGATGCGAACCTTGTAGGCACCGATGTGCTGCGTGATGCCTCCGGCTTCGCCTTCCGCAACGCTGGTCTCGCGAATCGAATCGAGCAGCGTGGTCTTGCCGTGATCGACGTGGCCCATGATCGTAACCACCGGCGGACGCGGCGTAACTTCGACGGCGGCTTCCTCACCCGCGCCGGCAGCGGCGTCAATATCTTTCGACGCCTGCTCTTCGAACGTGATGACGTTGGTCTCGGCTCCGAAGAAGCGCGCCATTTCGCTGGCTAACTCCGCGTCGAGGGTCTGGTTCACCGTCGCGAAAACTCCGCGGCCGAGCAGACGCGAGATTACATCCTTCACGCGAATGTCCAGCTTTTCCGCCAGATCTTTAACGCTGATGCCTTCCGTGATCGTGATGTTGCGCGTGATCGGCATCGGCTCATTCGACACCACCATGCGCGGCGGCGGCGTGTAGCCCTTCATCGGGCCTTCTTTTACCCCGCGCGGAACATATCGCTGGCCAGGCCGGCGCGCAGGCGCACCCGGTCGCGCACCTGGACGAGCCGGTCCTGGGGGCGGAAGCCCCGGACCAACCCCAAGCGGACGCGCCCCCGCCGGCGCCGTGCGCGTTGGATGCATCGGACGACGTTCGCCGGGACGCAACGGACGCGGCGGACCTCCGCCGGGCGTCATCGGACGCGGACGCTGAAAAATTGGTTGCCCCGGCACTGGCCGCCCGGGCATAGGACGCATCGTCCCCGCAGGTGCGCCGGTTTGCGCGCCTGCCTGTGCCACCGGCGCGATTGGCCGCGGAGCCGGAGCTTTGTATACCGGGCGCGGTCCAGTCTGCGGAACAATCATGCGCGGCGCCGGAGGTTGAGGCGGTCCCGTAACCACCGGCGCAGCCGGACGCGGCGCAGCCGCTGGAGCCTGGGGCGCGGCGGAAGCCGTAATCGAAGCCTGCGGCGGAAGCACCGCGGCAGGGGGGGGTGTCACCAGACGTGGCGGCGCTGCAACCGGCGGCGCGGCTGGAGTCGCGATCGAAGTATGAGGGGCAGCTGGCCTTTCCGCCACAGGAGCAGCCACAGCCGGCCGCACCGCGGGTGGAGGCGGCGGGGTTGCCGGTACGGAAGCCGCAGGCGCGACCGGAGGTGGCGTTGGTCTTGCCACCGGAGGCGCGGCCGCGGGACGAGCGACGACTGCTGGAGGAGCCGCCGGGCGCGCACTTGGCGACGCCGCTTCTTTCTTTTGTGTGATAGCTCGCAGCACATCTCCCGGCCGGGAGATGTTCGACAGGTCAATCTTGGTCTTGATTTCTTCTTCGCCGCGCAGCGGGCGCGCGGACTTCACCGCCGTCGTCGACGCCTCGGACGAGCCGCGCAGATGGATCCGTACCTTTTCCGCTTCATGATCCTCGATGGAACTGGAATGGGTCTTCTTCTCCGTCACCCCGACAGCGGTCAGCGCGTCGAGGATGGCTTTACTCTTAACTTCCAGCTCCCTGGCGAGATCGTTGATTCGAACCTTGCTCATCCGGCCTTTCTTGTACTCCGCGTTGCGCTTAGGTCTTCATCGCGACCTCACGGAGTCAGCGTCCTGCACTCGCACGCCATCGAAGATGTCCGCGTGTGTCATGACTTATTCAATTGTTTCGGGAGCGGAGCCAGCTTTCGGCTCCTGCTCTTCGTTTGCATCTTTGTTTGAATCGGAGGCGGCTTCGGCTTCCGCCGTCGCTTCCGCTTCAGGAGCGGCCGCCTGCTCACCTTCCGCGGGTAATTCATCGGCCGCAACTTCCGCGGCAGCTTCTGGCGCAGCCTCTTCAGTGAGAGCTTCGCCCTCTACTGCCACAGCATCGGTCGCGACTTCGCCTTCAACCGCGACCGCTTCACCCTGCTCCAGGCTCGCAAAGTAATTATTCACCGCGAGACTGATTTTTTCCACCGTCTTGGGCCCGATGCCTTCAATCGCCTCGAGCTGCTCCGGCGTCATATCGGCCAGGGCTTCGACCGTGGTCACGCCCGCGGCGCTGAGCTTCTCGACCAATCCTTCGCCCAGTCCCGTGACGTTCTCCAGCGGAGTCATCGCCTGCGGAGCCATCGCAGCCATCTGCAGTTCGACTTCCTGGCGCTTCTCTTCTTCGCTCTTGATGTCGATCTTCCAGCCTAGCAGCTTCGCGGCGAGACGAACGTTCTGTCCCTTCTTGCCGATCGCAAGAGAAAGCTGGCTATCGTCGACCACGACTTCGAGATGCTTGTCGCCACTGTCGACAATCGTGACCCGGCTCACCTTTGCCGGCTGCAACGCTTTTTCGGCAAACGTCACCGCATCTTCGTGATACTCGATGATGTCGATCTTCTCTCCGCGCAGTTCGCGGATAATCGACTGCACGCGCATCCCTTTCATTCCCACGCAAGCGCCCACCGCGTCCACATCTTTGTCTTTCGACATAACTGCGATCTTGGTGCGTTCGCCGGCCTCGCGCGCAATCGCGCGGATCACCACGGTTCCGTCATAAATTTCCGGAACTTCCGTCTGGAATAGATGTTGCACCAGCTCCGGCGCGGCGCGCGATACTACTACGCCCGGCCCTTTCGAGGCTCGCTCCACGCGGGCAATCACGACGCGCACGCGCTCGCCGATGGCGAACGATTCCAGCCGCGACTGCTCCTTGCGCGGCATGCGCGCTTCGGCTTTGCCGATGTCGAAAATCACATCCGGACCTTCGACGCGCTTCACCGTGGCATTCACGATTTCGTTGACGCGCCCGATGTACTCGTTGTAAACCGTATCGCGTTCCGCTTCGCGTACCTTCTGGAAAATCACCTGCTTCGCCAGTTGCGCCGCGATGCGTCCCAGAATCCCTTCGGTCACCTTGGGAATGTGCAACTCGCCTCCGACTTCGAGAGCCGGATCGACCTTGCGCGCATCTTCCACCGTGATCTGCAGGTTCGGATCCTCCACCTGCTCCGGCGTCTCCACCACCGTCTTCACCGCGAAGGCGTTGATCTTGCCGGTTTCCTTGTCGAGCTTGGCGTGCAGATTTTCCTGCGACTTGTAGTACTTGCGCGTGGCCATAACAATGGCGTCTTCCACCGCGCTGACCACAATCTGCGGATCAATCCCTTTTTCCCGGCTCAGTGCGTCGATCGTGTTGTAGAGCTCGCTTGCCATAAAAGATTCCGTTATTAAATCGGCTTCCGGCGTTCGGCTGCCGGCTTCCGGAAAAACTAATCACTCATGCTGCGCAATCACTTATGGTCCGGAAGCCGAAAGCCGAAAGCCGGAAGCCGGCCCTTAGATTTCCGGCACCAAATTCGCCTTCTCCACATTGGCGAACTCAATCTCAATTTTCTCGCCGGCCGCCGCGCCCATCTTCTTGCGCGACTTGTGGCTGGCCACACTCAAATCCAGCGTCAGACGGCCGTCGGTGAAACTTTCCAACCGTCCTTCAAAATTTCGGTTGTTGCCGACCGGTTGCCGGGTCGTCAACTTCATGCGGCTGCCGGTGAAGCGCGTAAAGTCCGCAGCCTTGATCAACTTCCGGTCCAGCCCCGGGGACGAAACTTCCAGCGTGTACGATCCCGGCATCACATCTTCCACGTCGAGAATCGTGCCAAACTCGCGGCTGAAGTTCGCACAGTCTTCGTGCGTCACCCCGGCCAGAGGATCTGTTCCGGCCGAAGCCTTGTCCAGAAACACCCGCAACATGCGCGCTTTGCCTCCGCCCAGGATCTCGACCTCTACCACTTCGAGCCCGCTGGAGGCCGCTACCCGGTCCGCGATTTCCCGCACACGTTCAACGTCAAGCGCCATGTATCCAATAACTTACAGGCGATGGCGGCACCAACCCGAAGGGCCCAACGAAAAAGTGGGCTTGCGCCCACTGGTGTGCTTCGCCAAATGCCGGTAGTACACAACAGTTCCAGTTACTTAATATACGCCCGTCGAGGGTAAAAAGACAAACCGGGCCGACAGCGGGGCCGAGGATCTTGAGCGCCGGTGTCCGGCCTGCCCAAGCTACAATCTGGCTGTCGCGGTGTCTAAGAGTCGTATGAGACGCTTCGTGCTTCTGACAGCCGAACTGGTGATTCTCTCCGCCCGACTGACGTTCGCTCAAGATGGACCGACCTGCGACTGCGGGAAGCGACCGGATCGAACCGCCGTTTGCTTGACGGAAACGCAGATGGGCGAACAGGTAAAGCACATCGAGATGCAGAATGACAGGATGGGCAATCACGTAAACGTCAATGGAGTTGCGGTGTTTGAGCTTGTGGTCGGCAAGAATGGCCGCATCGTGAATGCAAAAGCCATTTCCGGACATCCCCTCGCGTTACCACTCTTACTACGAGCTATGGATAGATGGCGGTTCAAGCCCCTTGTGGAAACGGAAACTGCGCGGCAAGCGTGCGGGCGGCTCAGCTTAGAGTTTTCGATTGTCGAGAATCGATCCACGGTCGAGGTTTTGAAACCGTAATCAGAGCACGCCCCCATTTGCCTCAATCCTCCTCCCTCTCTAGAATGAAGAATCACCCAACGGCTGGGAATTGCCCGAGAAAAGAGTCCTGAAAAACTATGATTCATTTTCCCGTTCCTGAGGCTCTTACTTTCGATGACGTCCTTCTGCTGCCCGCTCGCTCCGATGTGATTCCGGCACAGGCCGTCACCCAGACGCAACTCACGCGCAACATCAGCCTGAATATTCCCATCGTCAGCGCCGCCATGGACACCGTCACCGAATCGCACATGGCCATCGCGCTGGCCCAGCAGGGCGGACTCGGCATCATTCACCGCAACCTGACGATCGAGCAGCAGGCCAACGAAGTCGACAAGGTGAAGCGCTCGGAAAGCGGCATGATCGTCGACCCCGTCACCATGTCGCCCACCGACAAGGTTTACGACGCGCTCGAAGTCATGCGCAAATATAAAATTTCCGGCGTCCCCATCACCGAGCACGGAAAACTGGTCGGCATCCTCACCAACCGCGACCTCCGCTTTGAGACCCGCTACGACATTCCCATCGATAAAGTGATGACCAAGAAAAATCTCATCACCGTGCCCGTCGGAACCACGCTCGAAGAGGCGGAAAAAATCCTCCACGAGCATCGTGTCGAAAAACTTCTGGTGGTCGACGACAAGTACAACCTGAAGGGCTTAATCACGGTTAAGGACATCCAGAAAAAACTAAAATATCCCAACGCCGCCAAAGATCCGCAAGGCCGCCTGCGTGTCGGCGCAGCCATCGGCGCCACCGGAGATTTTCTCGAGCGCGCCCAAGAACTGGCCGAAGCCAAAGTCGACGTGCTGGCCATCGACAGCGCGCACGGCCACTCCACCAAAGTTCTCGACGCCGTAAAACTGGTGAAATCGAAATTGCCGCACATCGAGTTGCTCGCCGGCAATGTCGCCACTTTCGACGGCGCGTGCGAACTAACTCGCGCCGGAGCCGACGGTATTAAGGTCGGCATTGGGCCGGGATCGATTTGCACCACGCGCGTCGTAACCGGAGCAGGCGTGCCGCAGATCACCGCCATCGCCGAGGCTTACCGCGCCACCAAAGACTCCGGCGTCCCCATCATCGCCGACGGCGGCATCAAATATTCCGGCGACGTCACCAAGGCTCTGGCAGCGGGCGCGAGTGCCGTCATGATCGGATCGCTCTTCGCCGGCACCGACGAAAGTCCGGGCGAATTAATTCTGTATCAAGGACGCTCCTTCAAGTCGTATCGCGGGATGGGTTCGATCGGCGCCATGGCGCAAGGCTCGAGCGAGCGCTACTTCCAGAGCACCGAAGGAGATTCATCGGCATCGATCTCCGCCTCCGACGGCGACGGCGATTCCAACCGCCTCGCCAAACTCGTCCCCGAGGGCATCGAAGGCCGCGTCCCCTACCGCGGTTCGGTCGCGATGATCGTCCATCAGATGGTTGGCGGACTGAAATCCGGGATGGGCTACTGCGGCTGCGGCACCATTCCCGAGCTGCTGCAGAAAACCCGCTTCGTCCGCATCAGCGGCGCCGGCCTCCGCGAAAGCCACGTCCACGACGTAATGATCACCCGCGAGGCCCCCAACTATGCCATCGAGTAGGCGAGTGTCGGGCGGAAATAGAAATGAGGGTGCCCCATGTCTCGCGTCTTTCGCGAGACGTGGGAATTTCCACGCTACGGGCGCACCCCGAGCTTGAGCACCGACCGTCACCATGTCCTAAAGGCCTGGATCGCCCTCATCCTGTGGCTGATCGTCATCTGCATTGAATCGACCGCCTCCCTCTCCGCCCACAACACCAGCCGCATCCTCTACCCCCTGCTGCATTTTTTCTTCGGACTAAGCCGCGCACGATTCGAACCCTGGCACTTTCTCATCCGCAAAAGCGGACACGTCTTCGGCTACGGCCTGCTCAGCATCCTCCTTTTCCGCGCGTGGCGCGAAACCCTCCCTGCGCTCGGCAATCCGAAGTGGACCTTCCGCTGGGCAAACATCGCGGTGCTGGGAACCGCCTTGGTTGCCAGCCTCGACGAGTGGCACCAGAGCTACATCCCCGCGCGCACCGGCACCCCGCGCGACGTTCTCCTCGACGCCTGCGCCGGAATCGCAGCGCAGATACTTGTATTCCTCTGGACGAAATTGTCGTCCTGAAACGAAATTGTCATCCTGGGCGGAGCAGGTGCTTCGCGAAGCGGAGCGCCTGCGCAGTCGAAGGATCCCTATCGCATTTACAGCGAGATGAACACAACGAGGAGTTCTCACGATGAGGCAGAGTGCACCGCAGAAACCCCTTACGGGCCAGCGCCACGGTTGAACAGCAAGGGATCCTTCGACTGCGTTGCCCTCCGCTTCGCGGACGGCAACTTCGCTCAGGATGACAAGGATGTTTTTCCGCCGGCACTCCCGAGCCTGATGACCAGTAGCACCGCCGCGATCGCAGCTAGCCCCGCCGAAAAATAAAACGGCACTCCCGCCCCGTACACCTTCCACAACTCACCCGTAATCAGGCTGGCGGCAAGCGTGGCCACGCTGGTCACAAAAAAGTAAACCCCCAGCGCGCGCCCGCGCACTTCCGGCCTCACGGTCTCAACGACCAGCGCCTTCAGCACCGGCTGGGTCAGCGCATAGTACAAACCGTAAACCGCCATGGTGATCCAAATGGCGAGCGTGGATGGCGCCCGCCCGAAGACGAAATAAACCGCCGCGAAAATGAGATATCCCGCAGCGGCAATCCATCGCCGGGAAATTCCGCGCCGCGAAAAATGATCGCTGAACCATCCCGCCGGCCACGACCCCAGCGTGTAAGTGATGTTGAAGATCAGTCCCAGCAGCGGCGCCAGCTCCACTGGAATGCCGACATTCTGCGCCCGCATCACCAGAAACATGTCGCTCGAATTGCCCAGCGAAAACAGCGTCACCGCAACCAGCACGAAATAAAACGCGCCTGGCAGCTGCGTCGCTTTAGGCTTGCTGTCGTCGGACAAGCGATCCGGGTGCCCCACGTCGCGCGTCGTTTTCGAGACATGAGGATTTCTAGTTTCGCGAATTCCGAACAGCGCCACCATCACGCACAGCGCCCCCGGAATCGCAGCCGCCAAAAACACGCCTCGGATTCCATACCGCGCCAGCAGCGCAAAAGCCGCCAGCGGCCCTGCAATCGCGCCCGCTGAGTCCATCGACTGGATCAGCCCGTAGGCCGATCCCAGCCGCTCCTTCGGCACCGACTCCGCCACCATCACATCCCGCGGCGCCCCGCGCACTCCCTTCGCCAGCCGGTCGGTGAAGCGAATCAGCAGAATGTGCCACCACGCGCCCACCATGGCGAGCAGCGGCTTGACCGCGTTGGCAACAAAATATCCCGCGACCACCAGCGGCTTGCGGCGGTCGATGCGGTCGGTCAGATATCCCGAGAAAAGTTTGGCAAACGACGCAACACTCTCCGCCAACCCCTCAATCAATCCCAACTGCGCCGGCCCTGCGCCGAGCGAAACCAGAAACGCCGGCAGCACCCAATACGCCATCTCCGAAGCAGTGTCGTTTAGAAAAGAAGTGAGACCGAAGGCGTAGATGTTGCGCGCAGCAAAAGGCTGAGGCTCGCTGGGCGAGGCAGGCATGAAAAGGTTTTATCACGAGAGGGGCTGAGGCTACAGAGATCGACCGGAACGCGCGTCAGTTAAACGGCATGTACTTCGTGACGATCCACTCCCCGCCCTTAAACTGCGTGGTGACGGTGAACAGATCCTGATCGATCCCCGGCTCCCCGGGATTGGTCTGGCGCTTGCCGCGATAGTGCAGGACGATCACCGGCGGCGCGTCTTCCCAATCGACCAGTTCCCAGGTGAGCAGCGGGTGCTGCGTCTCCTGGTTGCAGATGTAGTGGGCATACTTCTTGTGGTAGTCGTGCTCCCATTTGTTCAGCACGTCGTCGCAGTGGCCGTCGCGTATTTCGCGTAGAAATTTATTCGCGGCCTTCTCGGTGGAGCGGTCGCGCAAAGGATTCATCTTGATGCTGACCGGCAGCCCGGTCAGCGGATCGTGATCCTCCGACCGCGCCAGCACCGGCCCCTGATTGCTCAGCCACCACAGGTAGCCGACAAACACGCCCACCAGCAGAACTCCGGCGCCGGCGGCAATCCCGATCTGTGTGCGAGTGAATGCCATTAACAGAAGTTTAAGGAGAAATCCCGCTCCAGGGAAGATTACGAGTGGGAAACACGGTAGGACATGTACAACCGCGGCAAAGTAAAAAGGCGCAGCCCATAGGCCGCGCCCTCTCAAAACAGAAAGAACTACTCTTTCTTATCGTCGCCTTCAGCCGGTGCGGCCTCGCGCTCAGCCTGGGCCTGTGCCTCCGCCTCTTCCATGGCTTTCTTGGTTTCGGCGACTTTCCTGGCGCGGGCTTCGGCGCGCTTCTCTTTCTTCTCGTCGAGAATCTTCTCGCTGCCCAGCAGTTCGAGGAAAGCCTTGTCGGCGCCGTCGCCCTTATTCCAGTGAGTGCGGATGATGCGCGTGTACCCGCCCTGCCGGTCGCCAAAACGCGGGCCGACGGTGTCAAACAATTTCACCAGAGCCTCATCGGTCATGAGATAGGCACCAGCGAGTCGCCGCGCGGCAAGGTCGCCGCGCTTACCCAGCGTGATCATCTTCTCGACGATGGGACGCGCAGCCTTGGCCTTGGGGACCGTGGTTTCGATGCGTTCTTCCACGATCACCGAAGTGACCAGGTTGCGCAGCAGCGAGCGCCGGTGCGCCGGATTCCGTCCGAGTTTGTATCCTGCAACTTTGTGACGCATTTTCGAACCTCAGGGGCGAGAGCCCCGATTTTTTTGGCTCGGGCGGCACGGCTTAAACCGTGCCCTTCCCAAAGCTACTTCTGAAAACCGGCCGGCAGCCCGCTATTCTATGATTTTCTCGAAGAAGTGGGCAGTTTTTTTGCCGGCCTCTTCTGTGTAGTACACGGTGACCTTCGCGGATTTCTCAGTTCCCTTGCCGATGTCCTTGCCCGCGTCAGTCACGGCGCGATCGGACAGCCGAAATGTTTGTTCCGTACCGTCCGCCGCCTTGACCGCCATGGTTTTGGCACCGCGATCAATATGAGTCACGGTTCCATCCACCGATTTAATACCGTCCTTGCCGACTTTATCGACCTCGACCGCCGTCTTTTCCGTACCCTTGGTGGTGTAGTGCGCCACCACCTCGGTGCCTTCCGACAATCCGTGAAAGGCGTCTTTGCCACCCGTGGCGGTTGCCTCGACGCCGTTGACAGTAGTCTTGTCGACAAACTTGACGGTGTGCTCTGTGCCATCCTTGGTCTTGACCACAGCGGTCTTGGTAGCCGAATCCAGTTTGGTAATGGTTCCATGGACCGCGCTGACTACGTCTTGCGCAGCCAGGCTAAACGCACCCAAAAGCAGAAACGAAAGCAATGCCCGGACAATGTTTTTCATTTCAGTCTCCTAAGAGGTGTAATCGGGGGTTCCCCTTTTTTGAGCCGAAAACGCGCTAAACCTATAATTGATCGTCCGGCCCGTAGGCCGAAGCCGGCAGCACCTGATTCGAAGTCGGTCCGGGCACGGCGTTGCCGTGCTCGTCGATCTTCATGCCCAGGCTCAGTCCCATCGAGGACAGAATCTCCTTGATCTCGTTCAGCGACTTGCGTCCGAAATTCTTGGTCTTCAGCATTTCGGATTCCGTCTTCTGCACGAGCTCTCCGATGGTCTGGATGTTCGCATTCTTCAGGCAGTTGTAGCTCCGCACCGAAAGCTCGAGCTCTTCCACGGAACGGTTGAGGTTCTCGTTGTGGATCTCGGGCTTGCGGTCGTCCGACGACGAGGTGCCGGTTTCGATTTCTTCCTCGAAGTTGATGAAGATGTTCATGTGGTCCTTCAGCAGCTTCGCCGCCAGGCCGAGCGAATCGGCGGGCGTGATGGAGCCGTTGGTCCACACTTCGAGGGTCAGCTTGTCGTAGTCGGTGATCTGTCCCAGACGCGCGGCTTCGACGGTGTAGTTGCACTTGCGCACCGGCGAGTGAACCGAGTCGATCGGGATGAACCCGATGCCCAGGTCCTCGTCGAAATTCTTGTCGGCGGAAGTGTATCCGCGCCCGCGCTTCAGGCGCATCTCCATATCGAGCTTGCCGCCTTCGCTGACCGTCGCGATGTAGACGTCTTTATCCAGAACCTCGACGTCGCCATCGGCTTCGATCATGCCGCTGGTGACCACGCCCGGCTGATCCGCGCGCAGATAGATCGCCTTCGGCGCATCGCCCGAAAGTTTGAACGGAATCTGCTTCAGGTTGAGGATGATGTCGGTCGCGTCCTCGACCACGCCAGGGATCGACTGAAATTCGTGCAGCACGCCTTCCATCTTCACCGCTGTGACCGCCGCGCCCTCAATCGAACTCAGCAGCACGCGCCGCAGGGCATTGCCCACGGTCGTGCCAAAGCCGCGCTCAAAAGGCTGCGCCCAGAACATGCCGTACTTGTCGGTGAGGCTGGAGGTGTCGGTGGCGAGACGTTTCGGTTTTTGAAAACCCTTCCAAAGCATGTGTTTCTCCTTCGGCCGTTTGGCTCAAAGCTGACTCCCTGAATCGGTCCGGACTCAGGTCGGGCGTCAGCGGAGGCTGATCTGGCTCGAAACTTGGACCAACAACATTGAGTAATTGGGAAATTTGGTAATTGGGTAATTTGAACCCAACCGAATTTCCAGTGCATTCCAATTACTCAATTACTAAATTCCCCAATCACTCAATTCCACTTACTTGCTGTACAACTCAACAATCAACTGCTCATTCACCGGCAGCTGAATATCTTCGCGCTTCGGCAATGAAAGAACCTTTGCCGTGTAATTATCGCGATTGACTTCCAGCCAGCTCACCGTCGTCCCATGGCTGGCAAATTCCTTCGCCAGTTCGAGTACGGTCAGTTTCTTGCTCTTCTCGCGGATCGCGATCTCTTCCCCCGCGCTCACTTCATACGAAGGAATGTTGACCTTGCGATTATTCACGGCCACATGTCCGTGACGCACCAACTGGCGCGCCTGGCGCCGCGACTGGGCGAATCCCAGGCGGTAGACGACGTTGTCAAGACGCCTCTCCAGTTGTTGCAGCAACTTCTCGCCGGTTACGCCCTGGGAGCGCGCGGCCTTCTCGAAGTAGTTGCGGAACTGGCCTTCCTGCGTGAAATAAATGCGCTTGGCTTTCTGCTTCTCGCGCAACTGCAGGCCGTAGCCGACAATCTTGGCTTTACGGTCTTTCCCATGTTGTCCAGGAGCGAAGTTGCGCTTCTCGATGGGACACTTATCGCTGAAACACTTTGCGCCTTTGAGGAACAGCTTCATGCCCTCGCGGCGGCATAGACGGCAGACTGCATCGGTATAACGGGCCAAGTTTCTTCTCCTTTAGATGACCGGTTTACAGGTTTGGCTTCACCCTTCGTCCCGGACGGTAAAACAAGTTCTCAGTTCTCGGTTGTCAGTTCTCAGTTAAACCCATCGACTCCGGCATCTCAGGTTTTAGCTGAGAACCGAGAACTGGGAACTCGTCGCATCTCAGACGCGACGGCGTTTCGGCGGACGGCATCCGTTGTGCGGAATCGGCGTAACGTCGCGAATCGATCGCACTTCAATCCCCGACGACGCCAGCGCGCGCACCGCCGACTCACGGCCCGATCCTGGACCGCTCACCCGCACGTCGACGCTGCGAACACCGTGATCGCGAGCCATGTTCGCTGCATTCGACGCCGCCTGCTGAGCCGCGAAAGGCGTGCCTTTGCGCGATCCACGAAAGCCGAGCGACCCCGAACTCTTCCACGACAGAACGTTGCCGTTCATGTCGGTAATGGTCACGATCGTGTTGTTGAAGGACGCCTGCACGTAGCACAGTCCATGCGGGACGTGCTTGCGCTCCTTCTTCTTGAAGGTTTTCTTCTTGCCTTTTTTCTCCGGTGCGGCTGCTGCGCCGCCCGCTGCTGCTGGTTTAGCCATGAATCAGTTCTCAGTTCTCAGTTCCCAGTTCTCAGAAACCCCGCGTCCTCAAACTGAGAACTGGGAACTGAGAACCGAGAACTGGTTTCTTACGTTTTCGCCGTCGCCTTCTTCTTCTGCGCGACCGTTCCCTTGCGCGGACCCTTGCGGGTGCGGGCATTCGTATGTGTACGCTGGCCGCGGACCGGCAGGTTGCGGCGGTGCCGGAATCCGCGATAGGAGCCGATTTCGATGAGCCGCTTGATGTTCATCGAAACTTCCTTGCGCAGATCGCCTTCCACCAACCCCTCGGCCTCAATGACCGTGCGGATGCGGTTGACCTCTTCTTCGTTCAGGTCCTGCACCTTCTTCATGGGCTCGACCTTGGCCTCATCGAGGATGCGGCTGGCGCGCGGATGCCCGATGCCATAGATATACGTCAGCGCGATGTTGATGTGCTTCTGGCGCGGAAGATCGACGCCTGCAATACGTGCCATAGTTCTTTGTGCCTCCGACAGCTTCTTGGCTTTTCAGCTTCGAGCTTTGAGTTACGAGCCAAATCCGATCGCGATCGCTCGCAGCTCAGAACTCGGAACTCGCCGCTCTTAGCCCTGGCGCTGTTTGTGTTTCGAGTTAACGCAAATCACCCGCACCACACCCTTGCGGTGGATGACCTTGCACTTATCACAAATTTTCTTTACCGACGCTCGTACTTTCATAACCCAGCTTTCAGCTGTCAGCTCTTAGCCGTCAGCTAACCAAAATCATTTGTACCGGTACACAATCCGTCCGCGATTCAGGTCGTACGGCGAAAGTTCCACCGCGACCTTGTCCCCGGGCAGGATGCGGATAAAATTCTTGCGCATCTTGCCGGAAACGTGCGCCAGCACCTGGTGTTTGTTTTCCAGTTCCACCTTGAACATGGCATTGGGCAGGGGTTCCAGAACCACCGCCATCACTTCAATCGCGTCTTCTTTGCTCATTTAAGATCAGTTCTCAGTTGCCAGTTCTCAGTTAAAAGCACCCGGTCCCCAACTGAGAACTGAGAACCGAGAACTGAGAACTGCTTCTCTACTGCGTCAAAATCACCGGACCATCTTTCGTCACCGCGACGCAATGCTCAAAGTGCGCGCTGAAACTTCCGTCCGCGGTTACCGCCGTCCACTTGTCACCCAGCACTCGCGTCTCCGGCTTGCCGGAATTCACCATCGGCTCAATCGCGATCACCATGCCCTCGCGCAACTTCGCGCCGTGTCCGCGCGCACCGAAATTCGGAACCTGCGGTTCCTCGTGCAACTTCGTCCCAATGCCGTGTCCCACAAATTCGCGCACTACGCTGAATCCCGCGGCCTCCACATGCTCCTGCACCGCCGCGCCCACATCGCCGACTGAATTGCCGATCCGCGCCTGCTCAATCCCGCGGTAGAGCGACGCTTCAGTCACTTCCAGCAGTTTCTGCAATTCCGGCTTCAGAGCCTTGCCCACCGGAACCGTGATCGCCGAATCGCCATAATACCCATCCAGCACCACGCCGCTGTCGATCGAAACGATGTCGCCTTCCTTGAGCACCCGTTTTTCCGACGGAATGCCGTGCACAATCTCTTCGTTCACCGATGTGCACAACACACAGGGATAATCGTAATATCCCTTGAACGCCGGCTTGGCCCCGAGTTCCGCGATCTTCTTTTCGGCGGCCCGCTCCAGATCCATGGTCGATACGCCCGGCGCCACCAGCGTTCTGACATAGTCGAGAACCTGGCGTACGATGCGGCCGCTCTGACGCATCTTCTCTATCTCCGCCGATGATTTACAAACAATCGCCATGCTTCGTTCTTGCTTGCTAAATTCCTGAGCGCGATTCCTACGCGTGATGATCTTCCAAAATCCGGAAGATCTGCTCCGTCACATCGTCCATGGGCAGATCGCCGTTGATCGAAATCAATCTGCCCGTACGCTGGTAGTAGTCCGAGACCGGACGCGTCTGTTCCTGGTATGCCGTGAGTCGGGGCTGAAGTACTTCCAACCGGTCGTCATTGCGGGTCACCAGCTTCGTCCCGTGACTTTCGTCGCAAACATCATCGGCGCGGGGCGGCTGGAGGTGGACGTTATAGATCCGTCCACAGGTGGGACAAGAACGTCGTCCAGTAATCCGGAGCAACAATTGATTATAGTCCACGTCCAGGCGGATCACAATTGGCCAGGCCCGGGTCGGACGCGAGTTGTCAAAGAGCTCATCTTCCAGCAGCGCATCGAGCCACCCGGCCTGGGCTGCAGTCCGGGGAAACCCATCCAAAATATAACCGCGCTTGCAGTCCGGCAGCAGCAGCCGCTCCCGAACCATCACGCATACCAGATCGTCGGAAACCAGTTCGCCCCGCGCCATCACTGCCTTGGCTACCAGGCCGAGTTCGGTCCCCCGGGCGACATTTTCCCGCAACAGGTCGCCCGTAGATACCTGGGGAATCCCGTAGCGTTCCATGATGCGCTTGGCCTGAGTGCCCTTACCGGCACCCGGTGGTCCGAGCAGCACCACTGGACCCACTTCACGCGAGGTTTCCTGCGCCATCGGTTTGGCCCAAGCCTCCCGAGCTCAGTCTCCCCGGCTCTCCAACAACTTCAGCCGAGGTGCAGCAAAGTGCAGCAACCCCACAAACTCGTATCGACGTCGTTGCAACGTCCCGCCGCTACCAGGTGCGACGTCCGCGAATGCGTCCGCTGCGCGGCGTAAATCCGTCATAGTGGCGCATGATCAATTGCGCCTCGATCTGCGTAACCGTATCCATGGCGACGCCCACCACGATCAGCAGCGACGTGCCCCCAAAATAAAAGGTCACACCCAAACCATTGGTCGCCCAGTTCGGCAGAACATTCTCAAAGAATCTTCCGATTGGCCCATACAGATGGTTGAGGTGAATTCCGGTAATCATCCACTCCGGAATAAACGAAATCAGGATCAGGTAGCCCGCGCCCACCAGCGTAATTCGGGTGAGCACTTCATTGATAAAATCCGCGGTACGCTTTCCCGGACGAATGCCGGGAATAAATCCGCCGTACTTCCGCATATTGTCGGCGACTTCGCTGGGGTTGAAAACGATGGAAACGTAAAAGTACGCGAAGAAAATAATTCCGACCGCGTAGAGCAGGGTGTACAGCGGCTCGCCGAATCCCAGCATGCGGAAAAGTTCCCCGAGATAGCGGCTGTTGGTAAGCCCAAGCCCCGCTCCCACCATCGCTGGCAAACTCAGAATCGATGACGCAAAAATGACCGGCATCACGCCGCCCGCATTCACCCGCAGCGGCAGGTGCGTCGACTGCCCGCCCATCACCTTGCGTCCCACCACACGCTTGGCGTACTGCACTGGAATTCGCCGTTCGCTGCGTTCCACGTAAACGATGAACGCCACCACCGCAACCATGAAGACCAGCAAGAACGCCATCAAGGGGAACGTCGCCGCGCCCCAGGCCGCGTTTCGCGCCTTCTCGATCAAGTCCACCACGCCGCGCGGCAGGCCGACTACAATGCCCGAAAAAATCAGCAGCGACATTCCATTGCCTACGCCGCGCTCGGTAATCTGCTCGCCCAGCCACATGATGAACGCGCTGCCCGTGGTCAGGGTCAGCATGGTCATCAGCAGAAAACTCGTGCCCGGAGCGAGGGCGAAGCCACCCTTTTGCAGGCCGACCCCGATCCCGAACGATTGCACCGAGGCGAGAATCACCGTAATGTAGCGCGTCCACTGCGTGATTTTCTTGCGCCCCAGTTCGCCTTCCTTCTGCAGCTTGGCCAGCGGCTCGTACACCACGGTCAGCAACTGCAGAATGATCGATGCCGTGATGTACGGCATGATGCCCAGGGCAAAGATCGTCATGCGGCGCAACTGGCCGCCGGAAAATAAATCCACAAACCCGAAAAGGCCGCCCGCCTGGCCCTGAAAGTAACTTTCCAACGCCGACGTATTGATCCCCGGCGTGGGCAAGTGCCCGCCCAACCGGTACACGAACAGCATCGCCAGAGTAAACAGGATGCGTTTGCGCAGATCCGGAATCCGGAAGATATTCGCCAGTTTGTCGAACATTTACTTCCCCGCCTTCACTACCGGCTTTACCGCCTTTACTTCGATGACCTCAACCTTGCCGCCCGCCTTGGTGATCTTTTCCTGTGCCGACTTCGAGAACTTGTGCGCATGCACCGTGATCGCAATCTTCAATTCGCCGTCGCCCAGAATCTTCACCGGATGCTTGGTCTTGATCACCCCGGCCTTCCGCAGCACCTCGGGAGTGATGGGATCGCCGTGAAACGACTCGCCCATCTCCACCAGCCGGTCCAGGCTCACGATGTTGAATTCCTTGCGGAAAATGTTGGTGAAGCCGCGCTTCGGCATCCGCCGGTGCAGCGGCATCTGCCCGCCTTCAAACCCGCGAATCATGCGCGAGCCGGTGCGCGAACGCTGCCCCTTGTGTCCCCGGGTGGACGTTTTGCCCATCCCCGAACCCATGCCGCGGCCCACGCGCTTGCGCTTTTCCGTAGCCTTCTTCGGTGCTCGTATATTCGATAAATTCATAAGTAAGCTCTCAGCTTTCAGCCGTCAGCTCTCAGCCAGAGCGTTTTTCGCTGACGGCTGATAGCTGAAAGCCGATAGCGCTGTTACACAACCTCGACCATATGCGGAACTTTCGCCACCATGCCGCGAATCGCCGCATTGTCCGGACGCTCAATCACCTGGTTCAGCCGGGTGAATCCCAGCCCCTTGATCACCAGCTTCTGTTTCACCGGTGCACAAATGGCGGAGCGAACCCACTTCAGGTGAATCTTCCCGCCGCCCGTATTCGTTTTCTTCGCCGTCATATAGACCTCGTCACTACTGACCACTGACCACTCGCCACTGGTCTCTGCTCTTAAAGTTCCTGCATGGTCTTGCCGCGCATCGCCGCCACGCCTTCGCGCGTCTTCAACTGCTTCAGCGCGTCGAACGTCGCCTTAATCACGTTGTGCGGGTTGGTCGTGCCAATCGATTTCGTCAGCACGTTCTGGATCCCCACCGAAGTCATCACCGCGCGCACCGCCCCGCCCGCAATCACGCCCGTGCCTTCCGGAGCCGGCTTCAGCAGCACCTTGCCGGAACCATAACGGCCCAGGACCAGATGCGCAATGCTGGTCTGCGTCAAGTTCACCTTGATCAGATTCTTCTTCGCCGACTCGATCGCCTTGCGGATGGCCTGCGGAACTTCCTTGGCCTTCCCCGCGCCATGCCCCACCACTCCGGCCGAAGGATCGCCCACCACCACCAGCGCGGCAAACGAAAGATTCTTGCCGCCCTTGACCACTTTCGTCACGCGGTTGATGGCGACGACCTGGTCCTTCAGCTGAAACGAATTCGCATCAAGTTTCTTAATCACTGTTGGCATTATTAACCCAGCTTTCAGCTATCAGCTTTCAGCTCCCAGCTTATGAGCTCCAGCTGATGGCTGAGAGCTGACAGCTGAGAGCTGTTCTTAGAACTGCAATCCCGCTTCGCGCGCCGCTTCCGCCACGGCCTTCACCCGCCCGTGATAAAGATAGCCGCCGCGGTCGAACACGACTTTGGTCACGCCCTTGGCCTTAGCACGTTCGGCAATCGTCTTCCCGATCGCTTTGGCTGCGGCCACGTTGCCGCCGGTGCGCCGGTCCGCTTTTTTGCCCTCGGCCGTGCTGGCGGAAACCAGCGTGGTGCCGTGCAGATCGTCGATCACCTGCACGTAGATGTGATTCAGCGAACGGTACACATTCAGCCGCGGACGCTCCGCGGTCCCCTGCATCTTTTTCCGGATGCGGTCGTGCACATGTCCGCGCTTTTCGTTTTTTGTGACTCTTGTCAGCATAAGTAAGCTCTCAGCTATCAGCCGTCAGCTATCAGCGAAAAACCAGCTCCGCAAAACTTCGAAGAACGCGAAGTTACTGAGAGCTGATAGCTGACAGCTGAAAGCTATTTTGCCCCGGTCTTGCCAACCTTCTTCTTCAGCCGCTCGCCCGCGTAGCGCACGCCCTTGTTCTTGTACGGATCGGGCGGACGCAGCGAGCGCATTTCCGCCGCCACCTGGCCCACCTGCTGCCGGTCAATGCCGGTCAGAGCAATCTTGGTTTGCTTGGGATCAACCGTCGCATCCACGCCCGTCGGCAACGGATATTCGATCGGATGTGAATACCCGAGGTTGAACACCACCATCGACTTGCCCTTCATCTCGGCGCGGTAGCCAATGCCGACGATTTCCAGTTCGCGCGTCCACCCCTTGGTCACGCCCTCGACCGCGTTGTTGACCAGGGCGCGCGCCAGTCCATGCAGCGCCGCCTGCGAATCGTTCTCGCGGATGGCCACCAGGTTTCCGTCCTTCTGCTCAATCTTGATGCCGGTGGGCAGAGCCGTATCCAGCTTGCCCTTCGGTCCCTGCACCAGGACGGTGTTGCCCTCAACTTTGACCGTCACCCCTTTGGGGATCGGTATCGGCTTTTTTCCAATTCGTGACATAAGCTTTCAGCTCTCAGCTTTCAGCTCTCAGCTTCTCTTCCAACCGCGCCTTTACTGATGGCTGACGGCTGACAGCTGACAGCTTCTTTTCTAATAAATCTGGCACAGCAACTCGCCGCCCACGCCCTCTTTGCGGGCCTGGCGACCGGTCATCACGCCGCGCGGCGTGGTCAGGATGTTGATCCCCATGCCGCCCAGCACGCGCGGAATCTCGCTGCGCCGCACATAGACGCGGCAGCCCGGGCGCGACACACGTTCGACCTTGGAAATGGCAGCCTCGTTGTTGGCGCCATACTTCAGGTACACCCGGATGACCTTGTGGCCTTCTTCTTCCGTCGGCTTGAAATTGGAAATGTAGCCCTCTTCCTTCAGAATGCGGGCAATCTCCAGCTTCAGCCGCGAAGCCGGAATGTCCACCTTCTGGTGCCGGGCCTGGAGTGCGTTCCGCACTCGCGTCAACATGTCTGCCACCGGATCGGTCAATCGCATCGTTTGCTTCTCCTCGAGCCACCCGTTCGCCCCGGCCAGCCGGGGAACCTGCGGCAGCTTGTTTCCTTACGTCCTTACCATCTCGTTCGTCGTCAATTTCGTGATGTCGTCAAAAGTTGCGCTGTCATCAAACTTGTACTGTCATCCTGAGCGGCGGTCTTTGCCGCGAAGGATCTCTACCTGCACGCCGCTCGCAGGAAATCGCGCTCTCCGCGCGCTTCCCTACCACGACGACTTCGAAACCCCTGGAATCTCCCCGCGCAGCGCGAGACTACGGAAGCACAGCCGGCAAATGCCGAACTTGCGCAGAAACGCCCGCGGACGCCCGCACAAACTGCAGCGGTTGTGCTTGCGCGTGGAGAACTTCGGTTTCTTTACGTCTTCCGGCTTCTGATGCAGCCCGACGCCGTCTTTAACCCGCTTTGCTGTTGTCGCCAAAGTCAGCTCCTCACTTCAATTGCTTCCCACAAAACTTGAAACTCTGAGTCCTTGAAATTTGCAAAATCGCTCTCACGCCCGGAACGGCATCCCCAGATGCTTCAACAGCGTTCGCGCCTGGTTGTCGTTCGCCGCCGTAGTCACAATCGTTACGTTCATGCCCTTCTGCTTGTCGACCTTCTCGTAAGAGATCTCCGGGAAAATCAACTGGTCATGCAGTCCCAGCGTAAAATTGCCGCGGCCGTCGAACGACTTGGTCGAGACTCCCTTAAAATCGCGCACCCGGGGCAGAACAATGTTCACCAGCCGGTCGAGAAATTCGTACATGCGGTCGCCGCGCAGCGTCACCATGGCGCCAATCGACTGCCCCTCGCGAACTTTGAACGCCGCAATCGATTTCCTGGCCTTGGTGGTGATTGGCCTCTGCCCGGTGATCTGGGTCAGCTCGTTCACCGCCGGGTCCAGCACTTTCGAATTCTGTGTGGCCTCGCCTACGCCCATGTTGACGACAATCTTGTGCAGCCGCGGAACCGCCATCACGTTCTTCAGTTCCAGTTCCTTCAACAGCGCCGGTGCGACTTCCTTGTCGAACTTCGAGCGCAGCCGCGGACGTTCCTTCGCGCTATGCCGCGCCTGATCCGGCGCCTTCTGCTCCTGCGATGAATCCTTCGATGATTTCTTGTCTTTTGCCATTTTCGTTTCCGTCAACTTCCTCGGCAAATTGAGTAATTGTGAAATTTGGTAATTGAGTAATTTCAAAACCGCGTTTTTCAATTACCCAATTACTGAATTACTCAATTTCCCAATCATTTATCCAGCGTCGTTCCGCACTTCTTGCACACGCGGACTTTCTTGTCGCCGCGCTCTTCATGTCCGATGCGTACCGGCCCGCAGGTCGGACACACCAGTTGCACATTGGAGATGGCAATCCGGCTCTCCTGCTCGGCGATGCCGCCCTTGATGTTGCGCTGCGGGTTCGGACGCACGTGCTTTTTCACCATCATCACGTGCTCCACCAGAATCTTGGCATCGTTCGGAAACACGCGCAGCACGCGTCCTTCCTTGCCCTTGTCGCGCCCGGTGATCACCTTCACGGTGTCGTTCCGCCGCAGATCCACTCGCTTGTTTTCCGTGCTAACAGTTCTCATAAATCCTTAATTTGGTAATTGAGAAATTTAGAAATTGGGAAATTGAAAAATCAAAATCCTAAACGCCGCGTTTTTCCAATTACTCAACTACTAAATTCCCCAATTACTCAATTCTCTCGGTACTAAATAACTTCCGGAGCCAGCGAAACAATCTTCAAAAATTTCTTCTCGCGCAGTTCGCGCGCCACCGGACCGAACACGCGCGTCCCCACCGGCTCGCCCACATCGTTGATCAGCACCGCCGCATTCGAGTCGAAGCGGATATAGGTTCCGTCACGCCGCCGATGCTCCTTGCGGGTACGCACGATCACGGCCTTCACCACGCTGCCCTTTTTGGCCTGGCCTTCCGGGGTCGACTCTTTCACGGCCGCGGTGATTATGTCGCCCAGCCCGGCATTCAACCCGGTCGAGCCCCCCAGCGGCAGAATCATCTGCAGCTTGCGAGCGCCGGAATTGTCGGCCACCTCCAGCATCGATCTCATCATCACAGCCATGGCATCAATCTCCCCAACTCTTGAACTCTTCCAATTCTCTTGTCATTCCGAACCCGCGTTCTTCACGGGTGAGGTACCTGCTTCTTGCCGGACCAGCAAAACTCTAGACTGCCACATCCACCGCCGCTTCCGGCACCAGCGCCGCCTTGCGCACAATGTCTTTCAGCTTCCAGCGCTTCAGCTTCGAGAGCGGACGGGTTTCCTCGATCCGCACCACGTCGCCCACATGCGCCTCGTTCTTCTCGTCATGCGCGTAAAACTTCTTGTTGCGCGCCACCACCCGCCCGTAGAACGGATGCGCCTTCTTGCGCGTCACCTTCACCACAATCGTCTTCTGCATGCGGTTGGCGACCACTTCACCCACCACTTCCTTGCGCCGCCCCTGCACCTTCTCGGCCGCCGGCGTTGCTGCTTTGGATTGCGCCATGATCTTTTCTCCGTTATTTCTTCTGAGCCGCGGCCGAGCGCTCGCGCTCCCCGGCGATGGTCTTGACCCGCGCAATATCCTTGCGCAGCCCGCGAATCTTTTTCAGGCTCTCCGTCTGCCCCATGTTCAGCTGAAACTTCAGCTTGAACAGCTGATCGGCGAGCTCGCGCTCCTGATGATTGAGCTCCACATCCGTTAGGTTGCGAATCTTGTCCGATTTCATAAATAAAAAGTTCCTTAAGCCAGCTGTCAGCTCTCAGCCTTCAGCTCTCAGCCAAATCCGCTTCGCCGTCACTGACAGCTGAAAGCTGATAGCTGACAGCTGCTTTTAATGTTTCGCGCCCTCGCGCTTCACCAGCGACGTCCGCAGCGCCAGCTTGTGCGACGCCAGCCGCATCGCCTCGGTCGCATCGATCAGCGTGACGCCTTCCATCTCAAACAAAATCTTCCCCGGCTTTACTACCGCGACCCAATGATCGGGCGCGCCCTTGCCCTTGCCCATACGGGTTTCGGCGGGCTTCTTGGTCACCGGCTTGTCTGGGAACACGCGGATCCAGATCTTGCCTCCGCGCTTCACGAAACGCGTCATGGCCACGCGGCTGGCTTCAATCTGCCGGTCGGTGATCCAGCCGGGCTCCAGCACCTTCAACCCGAAATCCCCGAACGCCAGCGTCGACCCGCGCCAGGCCTTGCCCGTCATGCGCCCGCGCTGCTGCTTGCGATACTTCACTTTCTTTGGCATCAACATAACGAAGTTCTCAGTTCCCGGTTCTCAGTTCTCAGAGAATCTTTTCTTAACCCTTGTCATCCCGAGCGAGACGTTCTTTGTCTCGCGAGGGATCTGGGTGAGCCGCGCGAAGCGTCGCGCTCTTTGCGACGCAATAATCGCGCGTTTGGCTCACATCCCTAAAACCCGCCCGCCACCGCGGTGGCTTCGCGCTTCTTCTGCGGTAGAATCTCGCCTTTGTACACCCAGCACTTCACTCCGATCACGCCATACGTCGTGCGCGCCTCGGTGAAGCCGTAGTCGATGTCGGCGCGCAGCGTGTGCAGCGGCAACCGCCCCTGCAGATACCATTCCGAGCGTGCGATTTCGTTGCCGTTCAACCGTCCGCTCACCCGGACTTTAATTCCCTTGCAGCCAAAGCGCAGCGCCGAGTCGACCGCTTTGCGCATCGCGCGCCGGAACCCGACGCGCTTTTCCAGTTGCAGCGCAATCGATTCCGAAACCAGCTGGGCATCCAGCTCGGGCTTGTGCACTTCCTGGATATCGACAAAAATGTCCTTGCCCGCGGTCTGCTTCTGCAGCTCCGCCTTGAGCTTGTCGATCTCCGCACCCTTGCGCCCGATGATGATCCCCGGCCGCGCCGTCTTGATGATGATGCGCAGCTTGTTGCCCGGCCGCTCAATCTCAATGGCGCTGATGCCCGCCGACTTGAGCTTATCTTTCAACTCAGCCTTCAGCTTGACGTCTTCATGCAACTGCTTGACGTAATCCCGCTCGGCAAACCAGCGCGACTTCCAAGGCTTGGTGAAGCCGAGGCGAAAACCATAAGGATGAACTTTTTGTCCCATTGCTTCTCCTAAATCAACCTGCCCAATCGAACCTGCTTAACCGATCCCCGCTAAACTTTGTCATTCCGACGGTTCGCGAAGCGACCCGGAGGAACCTGCTGTTGCCCCTTACTTCGCAGCCACCTTCTTCTTACTAACTGACACCTTCGCCGCCGGAGCCCGCCGCTTGCCCTTCGCCGGAGCCGCCTCGACTGTCCGAGCATCCCCAGCGTGTCTCGCACCCACGTCCCCGCTCTTCCCGCGTTCCGCCAGGGTCAAAATAATGTGCGCAATGCGGCGCTGGTACCGGTAAGCGCGTCCCTGCGGTGCCGGACGAATCCGCTTCATGCGCGGCCCCTCGTTGGCGATCGCGCTCTTCACGTACAGGTTGTCGATCTCCACGTCGAGATTCTTTTCGGCGCTGAGAAAGTTCGCGTTATCCAGCGCCGACTGCAGCAGCTTTCCCACATGCGCTGCGACGCGCTTCTTGGTAAACGCCAGCGTGTTGCGCGCTTCTTCGACGCGCCGTCCTTTGATCAAATCCAGGACCAGCCGCGCCTTCTGCGGCGAAACCCGCAAGTACCGCATTTCCGCTCGAAATTCCATAGTCGTATTCTCGCTCTTGGCTCTTGGCCTTTAGCTCTTGGCCAAAAGCCAGGAGCCCACAGCCAAAAGCGTTCTTATGCCTTCGGCGCCGCCGGCGCAGACGAAGCCGCCGGAGTAATCGCTCCCGGACCGCCCGGAATTCCGGCCGGCTTGGCTGCGACTTCCGTCGCCGCCCGCATGGAGTGCCCCTTGAACGTGCGGGTAAAACTGAACTCACCCAGCTTGTGGCCAACCATGTTTTCGGTCACATACACCGGAATAAATTTTTTGCCGTTATGCACCGCGATCGTGTGCCCCACCATCTCAGGAACCACGGTGGACCGCCGCGACCAGGTGCGCAGCACCTTCTTCTCATTGCGCGCGTTCATGCCCTCAACCCTCGTCTGAAGGTAAGCATCCACGAACGCGCCTTTCTTGGTTGAACGTGCCATAAATCAGCTCTCAGCTTTCAGCTGTCAGCTTTTAGCCAACAGCTCCTAAAACCCTTTGTCATTCCGACCCCCGAGCGAACGCGAGGGGCGGAGGAATCTGCTTTTGCCAACGACCACCGACTAACGACCTACTTCGTCCGCCGGCTCACAATAAACCTATCCGTACGCTTGTTGTTCCGCGTCTTGTACCCCCGCGTCGGCTGTCCCCACGGCGTTACCGGATGCCGTCCGCCCGAAGTCTTGCCTTCACCACCGCCATGCGGATGGTCGACCGGGTTCATCGACACGCCGCGATTGTGCGGACGCTTGCCCAGCCAGCGCGATCGTCCCGCCTTGCCGATGGTCACATTCTCATGATCAAGGTTGCCGACCTGTCCAATCGTCGCCATGCAGTCCTGCGAAATCTTGCGAGTCTCGCCCGAAGGCAGCTTGACCAGCGCGTACTCTTCTTCCTTGGCAATCAACTGCGCCGCGCCGCCCGCCGACCGCACCATCTGTCCGCCCTTGCCCGGCTTCAGTTCCAGATTATGGATCTGCGTGCCAGGAGGAATATTCCGCAGCGGCAACGCATTACCCACAAGAATGTCGGCCTCAGGGCCGCTGACAACTTTCTGTCCCACCTTCAACCCTTCCGGCTGAATGATGTAACGCTTCTCGCCATCGGCATAGGCCAGCAGCGCAATGCGTGAAGACCGGTTCGGGTCGTACTCAATCGTGGTTACAGTCGCCGGAATCCCCGTCTTGTCGCGCTTGAAATCGATAATGCGCAGCTTGCGCTTGTGCCCGCCGCCGATGAACCGCATGGTGGTGTCGCCCGAATTGCGGCGCCCGCCGGTACGCGGCTTAGGCTCGAGCAACGGCTTATGCGGACTCGTGCTGGTAATGTCGTCATTGACCAGCGTCGTGCGATAGCGCAACGTCTGGGTTGTCGGTCGATAAGTCTTAATTGGCATAGAAGCTCTCAGCTTTCAGCTGTCAGCTCTCAGCTTCACTCCGTCGCTTTTACTGATAGCTGACGGCTGATAGCTGATAGCTGCTCTTACAGATTCTGCGCGTACTCCGGCATCTTCTCCCCGGCCCGCAACCGCACGTACGCCTTCTTCCAGTCCGGACGGTACCCGGCAAACTTCCCCCGCCGCCGTTCTTTGCCCACATAAGTCGCGGTGCGCACGGACAGCACCTTCACCTTGAAAATCAGCTGCACCGCCTGCTTGATTTCCGTCTTGGTGGCCTTCGGTTCCACCTGGAACACCAGAGTGTTCTGGTTTTCCTTGATGGCCAGGCCCTTCTCGGTAATCACCGGCCGCCGAATAATCTGGTATGCGGATTTCATATTGCTTACGCCACCTCCGCCGCTTTATCGTGCCGCGTCCGCTTGCGGCGCTCACTGTGCGCCTTTTTCGTGCCTTCGTCGGATTCGGGCTTGTGCTGACGCTTCGATACCGAAGCCTTCAGCGAAACCTGCAGCTTCTCAATCGCCGGCTGCGAGAAAATCGCGCGGTCATAACGCAGCAGATGATACGGATGCACCTCGTTGCTGCGCCGCAACTCGAGTCCCTGAATGTTGCGCGCGCTCAAGGCCATGTTGTGATTCTCGTGCTTAGCCTCTTCGACGATCAACACCGTCTTGTCGACCTTCAGGGAATTCAGCGACTTGCGGAAATCCTTGGTCTTCGGTTCCTTCATCTCGAACGAGTTCACCACGATCAGCTTGCCGTCCGCCAGCTTCGCGGCCAGCGCCGAGCGCAGCGCCCCCATCAGCTTCTTCTTGGGGAAGGAATAGTCATACGAGCGGGGCTGCGGACCGTGCACCGTGTAGCCATGCCGCCACAGCGGCGACCGGATCGATCCGATGCGGGCCCGCCCAGTACCCTTCTGCTTCCAGAGCTTCTTGCCCGAACCGGAAACCTCCCATCGGCCCTTGGTTTTGTGCGTGCCGGCGCGCTCCGAGGCGCGGTAATGTTTCACCGCTTCCCAGAGCAGATCTTCGTTGACCGCGCCGAAAATTTCGTCGGCGAGATCCATCGTCCCCACCTTCTCGCCGCTCAAATTGTGTATATCGATAGTTGCCATGTTTGCATTCCTGGCCACTAACCCCTGGCCACTGATCACTGAATTTCTCTTAAGCCTTCTTCGCCGCCCGCTTCGCAGCCTTCAACGGATCCACCGTCGCCGAACCCGCAAACCCGCGCCGTTCTCGTGGCGGCTTCTTCGCTTTCGTAATAATGATGTAACCGCCCTCCGGCCCCGGCACGCTGCCCTCAACCACCAGCAGGTTCTCGTCCTTGTCGACGCCCAGCACCCGCAGGTTGCGCTGCGTTACGCGCTGATGTCCCATGTGTCCCGACATCCTCATGCCTTTGAACACGCGTGAAGGAAACGCCGACGACCCAATCGAACCGGTAATCTGAAACATCGAACCGTGCGACTTCGGACCGCCGGCAAAATGATGCCGCTTCACCACGCCCTGAAATCCCTTGCCCTTGCTGATCCCGACGATGTCGACGAACCGCTCGCCGTCAAACATATCGACCAGCACGCGGTCGCCAACTTTTACGCCCTTATCTTCGACGCCCTCAACGGCCGCTTCCATTTCGAGCGGCACCTCGCGCATGAATTTCACCGGCGGCAGATTGTTCTTCGCCAGGTGACCCTGCGCCGGCTTGGTCAGCCGCGATTCCTTCACAAACTCAACCAGCCCAATCTGCGCCGCCTCGTAGCCGTCGCGCGTCGCCGACTTGTGCTGCGTCACCACACACGGCCCAGCCTGCAGCACCGTGACCGGACGCACATCGCCCTTGGAATCAAACAGCTGCGTCATCCCGACTTTTTTGCCCAGAATCCCGGTTACTTTCGTTGCCATTTCCTTCTCCATCCAGCGTGGCTCGCCTTTCGGCGGCTATTGGCTGGCAAGCTTGCTGAAAGCTGATAGCTGACAGCTGAGAGCTTATTTATGTTCCTTGCCGAACGCCTTAATCTCCACATCCACGCCCGCCGGCAAATCCAGCTTCATCAGAGCGTCCACCGTCTGCTGCGTCGGTTCCAGAATATCGAGCAGCCGCTTGTGGGTGCGGATCTCAAACTGTTCCCGCGACTTCTTATCCACGTGCGGCGAACGCAGCACGCAGTACTTGTTCTTCATCGTGGGCAATGGAATCGGCCCGGCAATCTGCGCGCCCGTGCGCCGCGCGGTTTCCACGATCTCGCCCGTCGACTGATCCAGAATGCGATAGTCGTAAGCCTTCAACCGGATGCGAATTCTTTCTTTTCCAATCACAGTGTCATCTCTCTAACCCCTCCCGCCGTCGGGAGGAAAGAACGTGCGGCAGAATGCAAGCCGCGTTTTTGTAGCGCCGGCGTCCCGCCGGCTGTCGCGAGGGCGTCTCGCCCTCGCACCCGAATCTACTGAATAATCTCCGCGATCGTGCCCGCGCCCACCGTGTGCCCGCCTTCGCGAATCGCAAACCGCAGGCCCTTCTCCATGGCGACGGGAGTAATGAGTTCGATCACCAGGCTGACGTTATCTCCCGGCATCACCATCTCGGTGCCCGCCGGAAGTTCCGCCACGCCCGTCACGTCCGTCGTGCGCAGATAAAACTGCGGACGATATCCCTTGAAGAATGGCGTATGCCGTCCACCTTCTTCTTTGGTCAGGATGTACACCTCAGCTTTGAATTTGGTGTGAGGAGTAATGGACCCGCCTTTCGCCAAGACCATGCCGCGCTCCACATCTTCCTTCGCAATGCCGCGCAGCAGCAGTCCGGCGTTGTCTCCGGCCATGCCTTCGTCCAATTGCTTCTTGAACATTTCGACGCCCGTCACAACCGTCTTGCGGGTCTCGCGGAAGCCGACGATTTCCACTTCTTCGCCAACCTTCACCTTGCCGCGCTCGATTCTTCCGGTCACCACCGTGCCGCGGCCCTGAATCGAAAAAATATCTTCAATCGGCATCAGGAACGGCTTGTCCAGTTCACGCGCCGGCTGCGGCACGCTCTTGTCCACCGCCGCCATCAACTCGTCGATCTGGGCTTCGGCTTTGGCATCCCCGTTCAGCGCGTTCAGCGCCGAAACGCGAACCACCGGAACGTCGTCGCCCGGAAACTTGTAGCTCTTCAGCAACTCGCGTACTTCCAACTCCACCAGCTCGAGCAACTCCGGATCGTCGACCGCGTCCACTTTGTTCAGCGCCACCACCAGATACGGCACACCCACCTGCCGCGCCAGCAGCACGTGCTCGCGCGTCTGCGGCATCGGACCATCCGTCGCCGCCACCACCAGAATCCCGCCATCCATCTGCGCCGCGCCCGTAATCATGTTCTTGATGTAGTCCGCGTGGCCCGGGCAATCGACGTGCGCGTAGTGCCGGTTCGCCGTCTCATACTCGACGTGCGCCGTCGCGATCGTGATGCCACGAGCTTTTTCTTCCGGAGCGTTATCGATCGAGTCAAACGACCGGAACGTGTTCTTCGGATTATGTTTCGACAACACCTTGGTGATCGCCGCCGTCAGCGTGGTTTTGCCATGATCGATGTGACCAATCGTCCCGACGTTGCAGTGCGGCTTATTGCGATCAAATTTTTCTTTCGCCATAACTCAGCTCTTAGCTCCTAGCTCTTAGCTTCTAGCTCAAAACCTTCGTCCCCGTCGGCTTCGTAATACGCGCCAACGAATTCCTGTTTCTCGACCAGTTCGTCAACCACTCGTCGATCGAACTCTGCGAAATCTTCCGAGTAGCGCTCGCGGAAAATTTCAAACCCACGATGCCCACTCCAGAAATCCCGCACCCGGTACCGCCCATTGCCAACCGGCTCATACTTCACTTCGGTCGCGATGTACGTTTCAGCCTGCCGCAGAAACCGCGCCCAAATTCCGTCTCGCCCAAACACCCATTCAAACTCAGCCCGCTTAGTTTCCCTGACCCAGAACCTGCGGTCGACGACGAACCGCGGCGCTCGGAGTCACTTCGCCGTCCCCTGCACCTTCGCAATGATTTCCTCCGCGACGGATCGCGGAGCCTCCTCATAGCGGGCAAAGTGCATCGAGTATTCCGCTCGACCCTGCGTCGACGACCGCATGTGGGTCGCATAACCAAACATTTCCGCCAAGGGAACGATCGCCTTGATCACCTGCGATCCGGCGCGGTGCTCCATGCCTTCAATCCGTCCGCGGCGCGAACTCAGGTCGCCCATGATCACGCCCGCATAGTCTTCCGGAGTCACCACTTCGACCGCCATCACCGGCTCCAGCAGCACCGGAGAAGCCTTGCGCGCAGCTTCCTTGAACGCCATCGATCCCGCAATCTTGAAAGCCATTTCGTTCGAATCGACGTCGTGATAGCTGCCGTCATACAGCGTCGCCTTCACATCGACCATCGGGTAACCGGCCAAGATGCCGCCCTCGAGCGCTTCCTGAATGCCCTGATCGATCGGCTTGATGAATTCCTTGGGCACCGAGCCGCCCGTCACATCGTTCACAAACTCGTAGCCCGTCCCGGCCGGTTGCGGGTCGAGATAAATCTTGGCGTGCCCGTACTGGCCGCGCCCGCCGGTCTGCCGGATGTATTTGCCTTCCGCCTCGGCATGCTTGCGAATCGTCTCGCGATACGCCACCTGCGGCTTGCCGACATTGGCCTCGACCTTGTACTCGCGCATCATGCGGTCGACGATGATTTCCAGATGCAGTTCGCCCATGCCGCTGATAATGGTCTGTCCGCTGTCGGGATCGGTGTGAACTTTAAAGGTAGGATCTTCCTGGGCCAGACGCCCCAACGCCATGCCCATCTTTTCCTGGTCGGCTTTGGTCTTCGGTTCGACCGCAACCGAAATCACGGGAACCGCAAACGTAATGTTTTCGAGAGCAATCGGATGGTCTTCGCTGCAGATGGTGTCGCCAGTCGAGACATTCTTCATGCCCACCGCGGCGCAAATATCGCCCGCCAGAATCTCCGAGATCTCTTCCCGCTTGTTGGCGTGCATCTTCAGCAGACGCCCGATGCGCTCGGTCCGGGTCGTGCGCACGTTCAACACCGAGTCACCAGTCTTGAGCTGGCCGGAATATACGCGGATAAACGTCAGTTGCCCGACGAAAGGATCCGCCATGATCTTGAACGCCAGCGCCGAGAACGGTTCTTTGTCGGCAGCTTTGCGGGTAATGGCTTCCCCGTTGTCGGGATTCGTCCCGTGCGTTTCCGGCACATCGAGCGGCGAAGGCAGATAATCGACCACCGCATCCAGCAGCGGCTGCACACCCTTGTTCTTGAACGCCGTACCCACCACGACCGGAAATACTTTCAGCGCGATGGTTGATTTCCGCAGCGAGGCGCGCAGCGCGTCCGCGCTGATCTCTTCGCCTTCCAGAAATTTGTGCAGGATTTCGTCGTCGTTCTCGGCAATGCTTTCGACCAACTGGGCGTGAAACGCTTCCGCTTTCTTTTTCAGGTCAGCGGGAATTTCTTCGGTAATATATTCCGCGCCCATGGTATCGTCCTGCCACACGATGGCCTTCATGTTGATCAGATCAACCACGCCCTTGAACTTGTCTTCCTGGCCGATGGGGAATTGAATGGCGACGGGCTTGGCACTGAGGCGTTTGCGGATGGTATCGACGGCATGCTCGAAATCAGCACCCATCTTGTCAATCTTGTTAATAAAGCAAATTCTCGGGACACCGTATTTATCGGCCTGCCGCCAGACCTTTTCCGACTGCGGCTGCACGCCATGCACCGCGTCAAACACTGCAACAGCGCCATCGAGAACGCGCAGCGACCGCTCGACTTCCGCGGTGAAATCGACGTGGCCGGGGGTATCAATAATATTGATGCGAATGTCGCGCCAGGTGCAGGTCGTCGCCGCGGACGTAATCGTAATGCCGCGCTCCTGCTCCTGCTCCATCCAGTCCATGGTGGCAGTGCCTTCGTGCACCTCTCCGATGCGGTGCGTCTTCCCCGTATAAAACAGGATGCGCTCCGTCGTAGTGGTCTTACCGGCATCGATGTGGGCCATGATGCCGATGTTCCTGCAGCGTTCTAATGGGACTGTTCTGGGCACGACAATTAGCTCTTTCTGGGCTCTCGAAATCAGCTGTCAGCTCTCAGCCTTCAGCTAAAACTCTTTTGTCATCCTGAGCGGCGTTCTTTGCCGCGAAGGACCTATGCAACTGCTTACCACCGGTAATGCGCGAACGCCTTATTAGCTTCCGCCATCCGGTGCACATCTTCCTTCTTCTTGATCGCTGCGCCCTTGCCGGCAGCGGCATCCAACAATTCGTTGGTCAACTTCTCGACCATTCCCTTTTCGCCGCGGGCTCGGGCGTAGGTAATCAGCCAGCGAATCCCCAGCGACGTCCGGCGGTCGGCGTTCACTTCCACCGGCACCTGATAGTTCGCGCCACCGACCCGGCGGGTCTTCACTTCAAGCAGCGGCTTCGCGTTCTCCACCGCCTTCTTGAAGAGTTTCAAGGCTTCGTCGCCGCCTTTTTCCTGCACCTTCGCCAACGCTTCATAGAAGATGCCCTCGGCGGTCGAACGCTTGCCCTGCCACATCATGGAGTTAATAAACTTCGTCACCAGATCCGATTGATAAACGGCATCGGCTGGGACGGTCCGCTTGGCGATATGTCCTTTTCTCGGCATGAATCAGCTTCCTAACCCTTCTTCGGCCGCTTGGCGCCGTACTTCGATCGTCCCTGCATGCGCCCGGCAACACCCACCGCATCCAGGGTGCCGCGAATCACGTGATAACGCACCCCCGGCAGATCCTTCACACGGCCCCCGCGGATCAGCACGATCGAGTGCTCTTGCAGGTTGTGGCCGACGCCGGGAATGTATGTCGTCACTTCAATTCCATTGGTCAGCCGCACGCGCGCTACTTTGCGCAACGCAGAGTTCGGCTTTTTTGGAGTCTGCGTGTACACGCGGGTGCAAACGCCGCGCTTCTGCGGACATCCCTGCAACGCAGGACTCGCCGTCTTGTAACGAGGCCGCTTGCGGCCTTGAGCCACCAATTGATTAAACGTAGGCACGCTTGACCACTCCTCAGCCGCGCAACCTCCTGCCTTAACGCGCAGGTGGCGCAGCTTGAAATCCTGCTGCAATCCTGATCTGCTCAATTCTGAGCGAGACGCGCATCCGTGGGCATGGTCGACTTACTGCCGACCATTACTTCTCACCGCGCAAGGTCGCTTTCGCAAGCCGGCGCCAGAGAGATTCTGGATTCCCTTAGACTTTCGCTGCCGACGGTGGCGCCCGGCCAAACCCCGGGGGCACTCCGTTTCGTCAGCCTTGCCCTGCATATCCTTCCACAAAAGGGCGGAAGGCACCGCAGGAACGCTTCAGCGAGGAAAGTCTCCGGATCAGTACTTCACTTCTCAGTACGTCATCCGGAAACGCATTTCTCTATAGCTTCCACTGCAAGCCCACTGCGCCCAATTTCGCAGCAAACTTCACAGCACACTGCAAGCCTGGATGTACTCGCGGAACCAAACTACTATAGCAAGTTGCTGCAAACATCGTCAACCCGTGTTTTTGCATCCTAACTTCCGAACGTGGTTCGAACTTTCGCCTTTGCATTACAAGCCACAAAAAGGTCGGACGAGGAAGTGGGTTGGCGTACCAATTGGATTGCCTCTCCGCTTGCCGATTCCGCTCCCAGCCTCTACACTACAACCTTTCCAATTCATTCGACGCTCGTCCCCGCGCATTTTCTGGGCGCGGCCGAGGACAAGCCTAAAAGAACTTAAAGAGGGGTGCATGGGTAGGTCGCGTTTTCACAGTTGGCGGTTGGCGGTCACAGTCCTTTCTCTATGGATCATCTGCGGCTGCGGCAAGAGCACCAAGCCGGGCGGACCCATTGCCCCCGGCAGGATCAGCCTGATCCCCGGCACCAACATCTCCCTGGTGCTGGGTGGCACGCTCGGCTTCACCGCGTCGGTTCAGAGCGGATCCGGTTCCACTATCAATACACCAGTCACCTTTTCCTCGAATAACACTTCGATTTTGACGCTCTCGCCCAACGGAGTCGCTTGCGCCGGCCACTGGGATGTCGCTTTCACCACTTGCACTCCGGGCGGAACGGGCCCGGTCCAGGTGACCGCCTCCGCCCTCGGGGTCGCCAGCATTCCCACCTACGTCTTCGTACATGCCCCGATCGACAGCATCACGGTCATCGGAATCCTGATCGACGGCGTCCCCGTGCAGGAGCCCTGTCTCTCGCAAACTCAGTCCATGACCGTCGAGGCCCATGCCTTCAGCCAGGGTACCGACATCACCTCCTCCGTCGGTCCTTTTACCTTCTCGGCAACTGACCCAAGCGTAGTCAACCTGATCCCCATCGTGGATACGGCGTACAACTTCCCTACGAATCAGTCCACCGCCAAGGCCCTGTTCCCCGGGATGACGCAGATCTTCGCCTCGGCCAGCGGGGTTTCCAGTTCGACTTTCCAGCAGCCGCAATATCAGAATTCGCTCGGAATCACCTCTCCGCCCCTCGACTTCTTTGAGACCTGCCCGATCCAGAGCATCCAACTCGAAGTCGGCGCCAATGGATCCCAGCAAACCAATCAAACCTCCTTCGTCGCCTCCAAAGGAACCGCGGAAAATGTTACCGCCGTCCTGACTGACATCATGGGCAACAGTTCTCTGCCCAACACCAACGGCGCCATCGTTCTCAGCAAAATTCCTCTAACCTGGACCGCGTCGCAACCCGCGGTTCTGTCCGCGTCCTCAAGTTGCCTGCAATCTTGCGCGGTATCCACTCCATCGACCGGATCCGGAACCGTGTCTGCCTCCTGCTCCCCGCCCACCTGCAACCTTGGCTTCCCGATGGTTCCGGCATCGCTTGCTTCACCTGCGGCAATCACATCGTGCACCAACTTCTTTCATACCGTATTCCCTCAGCTCATCAGCTGTCAGCAGGCCATCCCGGCTCCCGTCTATGCCGAGACTGCAATCTCAGGCCTAATCACCGGCGCCACTTCTACTGTGTCCGTGCTGGCCGCCACTACCGGCTGTGCGCACGAGCCTCCAGCAACCTGCAGCGCGTCCGCCTATAACCTCAGCACCGCCAAAGCCGCCACCGGCCCCGAGAATCCCCTGCCTGTTCCCCCCAACTCCCTGCTCTTCGACCTCGCCGGCGATAGGGTCTACATGGGTAGCGACTTCGGTGCCCAACTGGTGAACCCATCGAATTTCAGCACAAACAACAATCCCTTTACCCCCCTTGGTACGGTCACCGGAAAAGTGCTGGCCGCTTCCAACAACGGAACCATCGCCGTCTTCTCCGACACCCTCCACACTCCGAATCAGGTTTACATCGTCAACACCGGCAACGCCAACTCGCCGTCGACCACTGCCGAGAATATTTCATCGGCCGGGCTGGCCGCGTTCTCGCCCGACAATTTGAAAACGTTTATCGTCGGCGGAACCTCCGGAACTTCCCTCTACGTCTACTCCTCCCTGCTCGCTCTGCAGGGACCGATTGCTCTCACCGGGCCCGCCAAGGCGATCGCCTTCTCCCCCAACGGCGCCTTCGCCTTCGTGGCGGAGTGTGCTCCCGGGGGAATCAAGCCCTGTGCCTCCACCACCGGCTCCGCCAACCTCACCGCCTTTGCCACCTGCTACAACCCGATCGCCGCCGGGTCCAATCAGATCCCGGCCGGCACTTTGCCTCTGCCCGCCAATCCCCTCTTCATGAGAGTTCTGCCCAATGCTCACATCGATGGCAGCGACTCCTACGGCAATACCATTCCCGACGGCATCCATGTATTCGTGCTGGACGGAACCGGGTTCGACATCATCACCGCCACCATCTCCCCGGCCCAGCCCGGAACCCTTTGCCCGCAGGCTTTGACCTTCATCAGCAACGATCCCCTGCGTGCCGTGCAACGCGTCGAACTCGGCCAGGGCTCGCTCCAGCCCGTGAACTTCTTCGCCTCCGCTGACGGCTCGCAGCTCTACATCGCTGACGCCGGCACCGCCAGCATCCTGGTATACGATTTCACCACCAGAGCGCTCACCGGCATCGAACTCGTGGGAAATGCCACCCCCATCTGCACTCCCGGAGCCTCTCCCGGATCATGCCTCCCCAATACTGCCGACATGTCGGTCGACGCCGGCACCATCGTGGTCGCGGGCAGCGATGGCATGCTGCACCAGATCAGCACCGCTTTCGGCGGCAACGATCAGGTCCAACTTTCCTTCCCCGACCTGCCCAACTACCTGAACCCCTTCTGCACCTTCACCCCAGTCCCAGGCCCCTGCACCTTGAACGTAGCCTTGGTCAAGCCGTAAAGAAGTTCTCAGAAAGAAGTTCTCGGTTCTCAGTTCTCAGTTGCCGCCCGTTGCCGGTCCAGTTCGCCGCGAAGGGTCAGAAGGCGGCTGTCCGTCGAATTTTTAGGAGAACATCCACTGGAGTCTTTTTGAGAATTCAAAACAAATCGCCACGAGGAAGGATGAGAACTGAGAACTGAGAACTGAGAACTGAGAACTGAGAACTGAGAACTGAGAACTGAGAACTGAGAACTGAGAACTGAGAACTGAGAACTGAGAACTGAGAACTGAGAACTGAGAACTGAGAACTGAGAACTGGGAACTGCCCACTGCCTACTGGCAACTGCTCTTAGGCTCCAGCTCCTTGCCCACGCTGTCGAGCACGCCATTCACAAAGTGCACCGACTCCGGACTGGAAAACTTCCGCGCAATCTCCAGCGCCTCGTTAATCACCACTGCCCGCGGAGTCTCAGGATACGCCAGCAACTCCGCCACTGCCGCCCGCAGCAGATTCCGATCCACCGCCGCCATCCGCTCCATGCGCCAGTGCTCGGCGTGTTTCTCGATCAATCCATCAATCTCAGCCCCGCGATCCGTCGCCACCCGAAACAGATCATCGGCAAACCCCCGTACCTCGGCGCTGGCCGCCGCATTCTCCGCCCAGAACGTCCGCCGCACCTGCGCCGCATCCTGTTTCCCCATATCCGACTGAAACAGCATCTGCAGTGCCAGTTCCCGAGATTTTCGCCGTGTGCCCATAAGCTCGTGTTGGAACGGAGGCCTTCGTCGGTGGGCGAAGTCCGCGTCTCACCCTCAAACCGATTTCCGTTCTGTCAGTTTACTGTAGAAGCTAGTCTACTGTAGGTAGGTTACTTACGCCGTTTCGTCTTCTTCTTTGATTTGTCATTCCGAGCAACGCGAGGAATCTGCTTCTCGCCGGCAGCGTCCCTGCTGCCGTCCGAGGTCCGACGCCCGACGCCCGCTTTCCGGAAGCCGGAAGCCGGAAGCCGAATAGCCCGCCCCAGCGCCACCATCTCCACCGCCGCCAACGCCGCCTCAAACCCCTCATTCCCCATCTTCAGCCCGGCCCGATCAATTGCCTGCTCCAGGTTCTCGCAAGTCAGCACGCCAAACGCATGCGGCACCCCAGTCTCCTGCGCCGACTGCCCAATCCCCCGCGTGACTTCATTCACGATCACGTCGTAATGCGCCGTATCCCCGCGCAGCAGGCATCCCAGACAGATAATCGCGTCGTACTTCCCAGTCAAAGCCAAAGTCCGCGCCGCAAGCGGGACTTCAAACGCCCCCGGCACCCGCACAATGTCGATATCTTTCTTCGCAGCGCCAGTTCGAAGCAGCCCGTCGCAAGCACTCTGCAAAAGCCGCTCGGTGATAAACGCATTAAACCGCGCCACCACGATGGCAAACCGCCTGCCCGCAGCGTCGAGATTCCCTTCGACAGCGCGAAACTCCGCCTCCGGCACCGGCTCAACCTTAACTTTGTCTTTCTCTGTGATCTCTGTGCCTCTGTGGTGAATTGTTTTTGATCCGTGAGAATCCGCGTAAATCCGTGGCGAAAATTTACTTGCCCTTAAACACCGCCGCCCGCTTCTCCAAAAACGCCTTCGTCCCCTCGGCCTTGTCCTCAGTAGCGCAGCACACCCCAAACAGCACCGCCTCCAGATAAAGCCCCTCGCTCAAAGTCATCTCCATCCCTTTATTCACGGCCTCCATCGCATACTGCACCGCCAGCGGAGCATTCGCAATAATCTTCCCCGCAATCGCCTCCGCCCGCGGAATCAACTCCGCCGGCGCTGTGACTTCATTCACCAGACCAATGCGATGCGCCTCCTGCGCCGTGATCATCTCCCCGGTCAGCACCATCTGCATGCCCAGCCCTTTGCCGACCAGCCGCGGCAGCCGCTGCGTCCCCCCATACCCCGGAATAATCCCCAGCTTCACCTCCGGCTGCCCCAGCTTCGCATTCTCGCTGGCCAGCCGCATGGTGCAAGCCATCGCAAGTTCGCATCCGCCTCCGAGCGCAAATCCATTGATGCAACAAATCACCGGCTTCCCCAGATTTTCGATTAAATTAAGAACGCTCTGCCCGCGATGCGTATATTCCTTGCCAGTCACCGCATCCTGCTTGGCCAGTTCGCCGATGTCCGCCCCCGCAATAAACGCCTTCTCGCCCGCACCAGTAAAAATAACGACGCGAATCGTCGCATCGCCCTTGATGTCGTGAAACGCCGCCCGCAGCTCCTCCATGGTCGCCGTGTTGAGCGCATTCAGTACCTTCGGCCGGTTCACGGTCACATAAGCAATCGAGTTTTTCTTTTCGAGCAGTATGTTTTCGAAGTTCATAAGTTCAACTCTGCATCCAAACCACCGTTGTCATCCTGAGCGAAGCAATTGCTTTCGTGAAGCGAAAGCAATTGCGTAGTCGAAGGATCCCTATCAGCTCGCACTCCCTCCGGCCCGCAAGGGAGTTCTCTCGCGTCCGCAGTAAGAACGCCTTTAGGCGACCGCCGCAGTGCCGGCTGGAAGCGATCCTTCGACTGCGTAAGAGCCTCACTTCGCGAGACTCTTACTCCGCTCAGGATGACAAATCGCGGTCAGGAATCCGCGTTCATCCGCGTAAATCCGCGGCAAAGAAGTTGTCTTTGAAGCTAAAGCTTCATCGCCCGCGGCTTCTCCGGATCCCCATAATCATAAAACCCGCGCCCCGACTTCCGCCCGTACCACCCCGCCATCACCATCCGCTTCAGCAGCGGAGGCGACGCAAACCGCCGCTCCTTGAACTCGTCATACATCACATGGGTAATGTAGTAAGTCGTATCGAGCCCCACAAAATCCAGCAGCGTAAACGGCCCCATCGGATACCCGCACCCCAGCTTCATCGCGTTATCAATATCCTCAATCGACCCCACACCCTCTTCATACGCCCGAATCGCATCGAGCAAATAAGGCACCAGCAGCCGGTTCACGATGAATCCCGTCTTGTCCGAAGTCCGCACCGGAACCTTGCCCAGCTTCTTCGCGAACTCATAAGCCGTCTCGTAAACATCGTCGGCCGTAGCAATCGTCCGCACTACTTCCACCAGCTTCATCAGCGGCACCGGATTAAAAAAGTGCAGCCCCACAAACCGCTCCGGCCGCTTCACCGCAGTCAACAACTCCGTCACCGAAATCGAAGAAGTATTCGAAGCAAAGATCGCCTCCTTTTTCACCACGCCATCCAGTGACGCATACATCTTCTTCTTCTCGTCCACATTCTCGATGATGGCCTCAATCACAAGGTCGCAATCCGCCAGGTCGGATCTGTTAGTAGTCCCCCGCAGCCGCGCCCGAATCGCATCCCTCTGCGCCGCCGTAATCCCGCCCTTCTCGACCGGCCGCTCGGCAAACTTCGCCAACGATTTCTCAATCCCCGCAAACCCCTTGTCGAGAAACTTCTGCTCAACCTCGAGCACGGTGACATCAAATCCAGCCGTAGCGCAAACCTGCGCAATGCCCGACCCCATCAGCCCACAACCGAGAACTCCGACTTTCTTGATTTCCATCGTATCCCTCAATTTCTTATCTCAAACTGTCATCCTGAGCGGAGACTTGTCGTTCGCTCGGCGAACGACAAGTCGCAGTCGAAGGATCCCTGGCAGTCAATCCACACTCAAATCCGCGAAGGAGTTCTCTCCCAATCTGCCGGTGCAAGAACGCCTGAAAATACCTTGAAGCAGCGGACTGAGGTCTTGCGCGTAGGGATCATCCTTCGACTACGCGGGCTGATTCGCTTCGCTCGTCATCTCGCTCCGCTCAGGATGACAATGTTCTGAAATCCGTGAGAATCCGTGTAAATCCGTGGCAAAGAAGTTCTAGCTCATACTCTCCACCACCATCGCAATCCCCTGCCCGCCGCCGATGCACGCCGTTGCCAGCCCATATTTCTTCTTCCGCCGCCGCAACTCATACAGCAGCGTGATCACCAGCCGCGTCCCGGTAGCGCCCAGCGGATGCCCCAGCGCGATCGCTCCGCCATTCACATTCACTTTCTCGCGATCCAGTCCCAACTCTTTCTCCACCGCCAGATACTGCGCCGCGAACGCCTCGTTCACCTCAATCAAATCAATGTAATCGAGCGACAGCCCGGCCTTCTGCAGCGCGATCTTCGTCGCCGGCACCGGACCCCGCCCCATCAGCTTCGGCTCCACGCCCGCAATCCCCCAGCTCACAATCCGCCCCAGCGGACTCATGTTGCGCTTCCGCACCTCATCCAGCGACATCACCACCACCGCCGCCGCTCCATCCACAATTCCACTGGCATTTCCGGCGGTCACGGTCCCACCTTTTCCAAACGCAGGTTTCAACTTCGCCAGCCCCTCCATCGTAGTCTGCGGACGCCGGTGATCATCCTCCGTCAACGACTCCCCCGTAGCCTCACCCTTGGAATTCCGCAACGCCACCGGCACCAATTCTTCCTGCAGACGTCCTTCTTTATAAGCCGCATCCGCCCGCTGCTGCGACCGCAGCGCAAACTCATCCTGCATCTCGCGCGTAATGCCCTGTTGCGATCCATAGAGCTCCGCAGTGTTCGCCATGTACGACCCGCAATACGTATCCAGCAGCGCCACCATCAGCGAATCTTCCAGCTTCCCGCCCGGAGCCAATGTAAATCCGTCGCGCCCGCGAATCACAAACGGCGCCTGCGACATCGCTTCCATCCCGCCAGCCAAAACAATCTTCGCTTCATCGGTCTGAATCATCTGCGCCGCCGACACAATCGCCTGCATCCCCGACCCGCACAACCGGTTCACCGTCAGCGCCGGAGTCTCAATCGGCAGCCCCGCCCGCAACCCCACGTGCCGCGCCCCATACAAAGCATCGCCCGAAGTCTGCTGGGCATTTCCAAACACCGCATGATCAAATTCCTTCGCCTCAATCCCCGAGCGCTCGATCGCGCCCTTCGACGCAACCGCGGCCAGTTCCTGCGCCGTGAAATCTTTCAACTTGGCGCAATAGCGGCCAAAGGGCGTCCGCGCCCCGCTCATAATGGCGATGTCGCCTGGTTTCATCATGATTTTTCCGGCAGAACGGAGATTGGTTCAGACCTCACCACAAAAAAGTTTTGGGAAGGGCACGGCTTCAGCCGTGCCACTAGCAGCTCGATTCAGCCGGGCTTTAGCCCCTGAGGAGCGCTTTCCCCGATGTCAAGTTTGTCAGGTGAGATCAGCCAAACTTGTCAGTTTAGCAGTGGATGAAGATATTTGCCCAGAACGCAACACAATTTGAAATCCCCAAAACAATCTGTCATCCCGAGCGCAGCATTGCGATTGGCCTTATCAATCGCAATGCGCAGTCGAGAGCCTGCCCTGAGCGAAGCCGAAGGGGACCTGCTGTTCGCTCGCGATCACCATAACGCTAGCCCCGCAGGTCCCTCCACTCGCCAGCTGATCCGCTTCGCGGTTCAACTGACTCGGTCGGGATGACAGATTTTTTTGAGATATGAAGGAAAGCTACTGACTCTCTCTACGCCACAGCCCCCGCCGACAACACCGCCGGCCCCAGCGCCACAATCTTCCCCGGCCCCTGCCCCATGGCCTGCGCCAGTGCATGCTCCACCCGATTGATCACTTCCGTGACCACATCGGCAGGATCATATTCCGTCCGGATCACCGCCTCCGCCAGCCCCGCGGAGAACTGCGCGGACGGTCCCTGGCTGCCCTCATCCTTCGCCGGCAAATGCAGTTCGGAGATAATCTTACGCAGCTTCTCCACCGCCAGCATGCCTTCTTTTTCCGCCGTCTCGCCCAGCAGAATCGCAATCGTCGTCGTATCGTAGCGGAACGCCAAATCGTTGGAGCGGATGTTCGCGGCAAACAATTGCCCCGCCTTCTCCATCAGCGCCTGCACTTCCGCCTCGCCGTATTCCTTGATCATGCCCGCGCTCTTGCCAAACTGCAGCAGGAGCACCGAAAGCGCCGACGCATTTTGAATTGCCCGCTTGCTCTCCGCCAGCAGCAGATCAATGTATGAGGCCCGCTTCAACAGCCCCGATTTCTCATCCGTCACCGAAAGATTCTTCACCAGCCGGCGCAAGCCCGCATTGTTCAGAGCAATCACCATCTGGTCCGCCAGCGTCTTCAGCACCACCATGTCACCGTGCTGCCAGACTCGGGGCCGATTGTGCACCAGCACCAGCATGCCAACAATTTCTTGTCCGTCGCTGAGTGGAATCGCCAACACTGACGCCGCCCCCATCTCCGTCAGAGCCTTCCGAGCGGCCTGTAACGACACGGCCTTGGCGGCATCTTCAATCGCCAGCGGCTCATGCCCGTCGACCGCCTTCTGCAGGCATCCCACCAATTCGGCGATCGCCGCCGAGCTCGCCTTCTTCGATCCTTCAACACAAAACTCTTCCGTGGTCGCCGACAACCCGGCCTTGCCCATCGCCGCGATGCAGCGGGTCGCTTCCCAATGCGTGCCAATCTCTCGCACCGCGGTGTTCAACACTGCCGGAGCCGTGCCCTGGTGATACAGCTTGCGCGAAATTTCCGCCACCCGGGTAAAGGCCCGCACATCGGTCGCCGGATCAGGTGCGGCCGCCGGCGCCGCCACCGGCGCCACTGCCGCCGGAGGCAACGGCGCTGAGCCCGCATACCGTGGCGTCACACCTGCCGACAGATACAACCGCTGCAGATCCTCATTCCGTTCTTCCTCGCGCGGAAACAGTTCCTGAATTCTCTGCAACCGCTCGACTGCCTTGTTGCGCATCCCATACTGCACCAGAATTTCCGCCTGCAGCATCAGATCCTGCAGGGTTGCCGCCCCCAGCGTCGGCCCTTCCTCTTGCACCGGTTCTTCGGCCGCCTTGGTGCTGGCAGTGAATCGGCCGGAGATCGCCCGGAAGCGCCCGTCTTCCACATGCCCCTTCAGCAGATCCAGACGCTTCAAGTGTCCCGGCTCATACGGATCGACTTCGGCGGCCCGATCCAGGCACTCGGCCGCCTTGGTAAATTCGCCCGTGCTGCAATAAAGATCAAACAACTTCAGCAGAGTCTGGCAATAATCATTTTCACGATTGGACGCGTTATAAAGTTCGCTGAGAAACTCCAGCATCTGCGGCGATGCACGGTGCGCCGCCGTGATGTCCTCCATGATGGCGATGAACTGCCGCCGCTCTCCCCGCCGCCTCTGAAACTGTTCCAGCTTGCGCGCCAGCGCCACCGCCGGCTCGTCCAGCGTGCCATCCAGCAAACTCCCGATCAGCGCAATCACCTGCTGCACTCGCCCAGGATTCTGCTCGAACAACTGCCACACCAGCGGTTCCGCCTCCGCATGCCGCCCCGCCGCCAGCAGGGCATCCGCGTAGGTCTCGCGCAACGCCGGCGTCACCTCTCCGGAATTCATTTGGGGTTCAATAATAAAGATGGCCGCGCCCACTTGCCCCTGCGCCAGCAAGCTCTTCCCATAGGCCAGCGCGATGCTCTGGTCGGAAGCGTCTTCCTGATAGGCGCGCTCGTACCATGTCGCCGCGTCGCCATTCTCGGCCACCACCAGCTCCGCGATCCGCTGAAACGCTGATGCCGCCGCCTTCCGGTTGCCCAGTTCCGACGCCACTTCCGCCACCCGTTGCAGGTTGGCCTGGGTCGGTTCGAGCGCCACAATCCGATCCAATATCTCCGCCGCTTCTTTCTTTTTTCCCAGCTTTCCCAGATCCGACAGCGCCGCTTCATACGTGCCCGCGGCCAACTTCTTATTGGATCCTTCCAGCAGTTGCCCGAAGCGGAATTTCTGCTGCCACGTCGGACTCCCATGCCGCGCCAGCTTCTTATAGGTCAGGCTGGCCCGCGTCGCGTCCCCCACTCCCACCTGCCGTTCAAACAGTTCGCCCAGCAGTTTCACCGCGTCCGCATTGCGGTTCAGCGACAGACACAAGTCCGCCGCCAGTTGCCGCACCACATCATTGTCCCCATCATCCCGCAGAACCAGCAGATACTCTTCCAGAGCTTCCGCAGTCTTGCCCTTCTGCAAAAGCTTCTCGGCGCGCTCCACGCGCTTCGCCAGCTCGGCTCGGTCCAGTCGTTTTGTGATCTCAGGCATGAAGATTCAGGCGGAGTAAACCCTGCTCCGATTCTAGGAGCGCCCTCCCGCGGCAGCAACGCAGTAACGCCAACGCGCGATTACGAAGGTCACCCTCAAGCACTGTCATTCCGACCCCCCGAGCGAACGCGAGGGGCGGAGGAATCTGCTGTTCGCCCGTACCACAGTCCCACCCCTCTCTAGCCCGCCCCGGAACCTTGTGCTATCGTGAGCACCACTTGGAGTAGTCTTATGCGAAAACTCGCCTGGCTCCTGATTTCGATCTCCCTCGTCGGACTCCCCTCCCGAGCCCAGACCGCCGCATCCTGCCCCACCGCTCCCGCCGCCCTCAACCCCACCGCGCCCAACATTTTCAACACGCGGCAAGAGCAGGACATGGGCGACGCCTACGCCGAAATCGAGGACTCCCATCTCCGCTTCGTCAACGATCCCGCCGGGGAGGCCTACCTCGCCAAGATCGCCCAAAAAATGCTTGCCGTGCTCCCGCCCACCGAGTTCCAGTTCCACTACAAGATCGTCGACTCGTTGCAAGTGAACGCCTGGAGCATTGCCGGAGGTCACATTTACTTCACCCGCAAGCTCATCACCGCCGCTGCCAACGAAGATGAAATCGCCGGAGTCATGGCTCACGAACTCGGCCACATATTCATCCATCAGATGGCCATCGAGACGACAGCAGAGCTGAAAGAGCTGTTGCACGTGACCTCGGTGAGCGATCGCACCGACATCTTCGACAAGATTCACCGCATGCGTAACGCCGAGAATCCCTGGGCGTGGCACCCGTCTGGACAGAAGTACGAAGAGATTGCCGACGCCGTCGCAGTCTACGCCCTCATGAAAGCCGGATATCTCCCAGGCGCCTACGCGGAGTTCTGGAACCAAATCACCCAGACCAAAGGCAAATCCGGTTCCGTCATGGGCGAGATCTTTCACACCACGCGGCCCAACGAGCAGCGCCTGCGCGCCATCCTGAAAAATATCTCGGCGATCCCGGCTGGGTGCTCGACCGCCAAGGCCGCCTCGATCCCTCCGGAGTTTCTCGCCTGGCGCGATCAGGCCGGCGCGGCTCCCACCGCCATGGTAGCCACCGACGCCAACGAAAAATCGACACAACTCAACCCGCCGCTTCGTTCCGATCTCACCCGCCTGCAGTTCAGCCCCGACGGCCAGTACGTCCTTGCCCAGGACAGTTCCACCGTCTTTGTCCTGGCCCGCTCGCCGCTGCGCCTGCTTTTCCAAATCGATGCCGCGGACGCCGACCCCGCCTCGTTCTCGCCCGACTCCACGAGAATTTCTTTCAGCTCCCCCAGCATGCGTGTCGAGGACTGGGATATATCCACCCACCAATTACTGGGTGCTCACGACATCCTCGCCTACCAGCCCTGCCAGCTCCACCTGCTTTCACCAGACGGCCACGTCATGGCCTGCGTCCTCTACACGTCAGGGAAACTGCCTCAAATGGGACTCACCTTGTGGGATGCCGAGAGTGGCAATGTAATCCTGCAAAAAGATGATGCCTTCGATATTTCGTCATTGAACGTCAACTTCGGTTTCGGCTTTCTGCCGAGCACCAACTACTCCTGGTGGGTGTCCTACAAGTTGCGTTGGCCGCTGGTGCGCTGGGCCTTCACGCCCGACAGCAAACGCCTCATGGTGAACCACGAGCCCACGACCCTGGTCTATGATTTCGATCAGAAGGGATTTGTAAAGGCCGAAGGCGCGGTGGCTAAGTTGGCCCGCAAGCCATTCGCTCTCGTAGGCAACGACCGCATCGCAATTAACAACTGGGATAATCCCCAAAAATCCGCCATCTATAGCTTTCCCGGCGGCAAGGAATTGAAACAGGTTGCCATGGGAGACCAGGATCTCCACAGCGTCACCCACGGCGATTTCCTCAAGCTCACCCCGGTGAAAGACGCCCCACTCGGTGTGCTCGACCTCAGCACTGGCCAGATGCCGTTTACCGTGCAAAACGAAGCATTCGATATCTACGACAAAACCGTGCTGATGGAGGCGCCGGATGGTGGTGTAGCGCTCACCAGCCAGGGCTTGGTCGCCGGTGCAGTCGGCTCCGAAATCGTCGACCTCCCGTTCAGCGAACTGGGAAAAATCGAGGACGTCGAAGTCTCGGCCGACGGCAAATTCCTCGCTCTCTCCAATCAGAGCCGCTGCGCCGTCTGGAATGCCGAGACCGGCGAGCGCCTCATCGCCATGCGTCCATTCTCCGGCGGATTCTTCGATCAGGCGGACCAGTTCTACGCCGACTTCCCCAAGTATCGCGGCCAGGCTCACGTTCAGGCGGTCATCGACCCGCTCCATCGAAAGTCTTCCAAACTGCCGTACCCCGTGGCCGATCATGCTAAGCAAAATGGCGACTTGCTGCTGGAATTCAAAACTGTGGATTCCAGCCTCGACCGTGCCGAACCCGCTGACTTCGAAGTCCGCGACGCGAAGACGAACCAGCCGCTGTGGACTCTCCACTCCCTGTATGCGGCTCCCGATCTGATTGCCGATCCTGGTTCCAACGAGGTCGTGATCAGCTATGGAATGTTACTTTCCCAGCGCCGTCCGCCTTCCGTTCGCACCGGATTGGTAGCCCCAGCCGATGTTGTTGCCGGTCCCGGCGAGCACGAACTGAAAGCCCACCCTGAACTAATGGCGGAACAGAAAGCTCTGAAAGACCCCACGAACGGATTCCTGGTCGAGGTTCTCGATAAGCACAGCGGAGCTTACCTGCGCGGCGTAGTCGCCGAGGAGCGTCGCAACGGATTCGGTTGGACGATGAAAACCCCGAAGGTTGCCGTCTTTGGCGACTTCGCCGTGATCGAGAGCGGCCTTCAAACCGCCGTGGTCTATCGTTTCTCTACCGGGGCTCGCGCGGGCGAAGTCTTCGGAGAAGTCGCATCCGGTGATGCCGCCTCCGGCCTGTTCGCCGTGGCCAACCGCGACAACGATCTCGTCATCTACGACGCCGCCACCGTCCAGGAACGCAAGCACTTTACCTATGCCGCGCGCGTGCGTCTGGCCCTATTCCTTCCCTCGCGAAAAGTGCTGTTCGTCCTAACCGGCGACCAGAAAGTCCACACCATCCCCATGGACGACCTGCACGCCGACGCCGCACCCGCGCACTCCACCGCGCAATAGCGATTCTGTCGTTGTGATGCCTATCCGGTCCCGCTGGCCAGGAAGCCCCTGTCATTCCGACCGCGAGCGAACGCGAGGGGCGGAGGAAGCTGCTGGTCGCCGCCAGCACCACCACCGCACCAACTAGGGCGATTCCACAAAGTTTGATATCGTGCTCCATGCCCGCGGAGCCTCTTTCCCCGCAAAGTAACACCCACGAAGACGGCCTCCGCCACCAGCTCTCCGCCGGACAAATGGCAATGGTCGCCGTCGGAGGCTCCATCGGCACCGGCCTTCTCCTCGGTTCCGGCGCGGCCATGGAAGTCGCCGGCCCCGCCGCCATCCTCAGCTTCATCGCCGCCGCCTTCATCAACTGGACCGTCGCCATGGCCCTCGGCGAACTCGCCTGCGCCCATCCCGCCGCCGGAAGTTTCGGCGTCTACGGTGATCTCTATCTCAACTCCTTCGCCGGATTCATCGCCCGCGCCGGCTACTGGATCGGCCTCTCCCTCGCCATCGGCGCAGAAATGGTCGCCGCCTCCACCTACATGCTGACCTGGTTCCCCGGCGTGCATCCCTACATCTGGATCCTCGTCTTCGCCGCCGTGCTGCTCGTCATCAACCTCCGCAGCGTCGGTTCCTACGGCCGCATCGAGTTCTGGCTCTCCATGATCAAGCTCTCGACGATCATCGCCTTCATCATGATCGGCGCAGCTTTACTGCTCGGCCACCGCATCACCCCGCAATACAACGCGCAAGGCGGATTCTTCCCCAAAGGCCTCTGGTCGCCGCTGGTCGCCCTGACCTTCGCCGTCTACAGTTTCGGCGGAGTCGAAATGGTCGCCGTCACCTCCGGCGAATCGCGCTCGTCGAAAGACACTCCTCGCGCCGTCTGGCTGACTTTTATCACACTCACTTTCGTCTACGTCGGCGCCATCGTCATCCTGCTCGGCGTCATGCCCTGGAACCACGCCGGCGTCACCGAAAGCCCCTTCGTCACGACGTTCCGCACCGTGAAAATTCCCCACGCCTCCGCCGTCATGAGCTTCGTGGTCCTCACCGCCGCCATCTCCGGAGCCAACGCCACCCTCTACGTCGCCTCCCGCATGCTCTTCTCCCTAGCCCGCACTGGATGGGCACCCGCGCGCCTCGGCCGCCTCAATCACGAAGGCTCCCCGCAATACGCCGTCCTCGTCTCCTCCTTCGGAATCCTCTTCGCTCTGGCCCTCGTTCTCTGGGCCCCCGAAAACGCCTTCCGCTACATCGTCGGCGCCGCCTTCACCGGCATGATCCTCTCCTGGCTAGTCTCCCTGGCCGCGCATATCAGCTTCCGCAACCGCCGCTCCCCCGCCGATCTAGCCGCCCTCCCCCTCCGCTCCCCCCTGGGACAGTGGGGATCCATCCTCGGCCTGATCATGGTCACCATCGCCCTGATCCAAACCTGGCTGTATCCCCTCGTAAACCTCTACAGCGGCCTAACCTGCCTCGCAGTCCTAACCCTGACCTACGCCCTGATGAAGCCCCACCGAAAACAAGAATAGAAAAAATTCCCCCCCTGTCATGCTGAGCGCAGCAGAGAGGATCGTGAAGCGATCCTCGCTGCGAAGTCGAAGCATCCCTACCCGCACCTCGAATCCCCAGTGAAATCCCCGCAGCCGACACCACCTCGAATATGACTGCGAGTCCATCGCACGCCCGCCAATCCCGTGTATATTGTCTCTTCCGTCGCATTCAAATCCCCCGTGCTGGCTGTCGGAAAGGCCACTCCGTTGAGACTCTCGCGCAGCTTCCTGATTCTCCTCACCCCGTTTTTCCTGCTCCCCGCCCTCGCCCAACAACCCGATAAAATTTTCTTCCACGCCAAAGTCTTCACCGCCGATCCACAAAATCCCTACGCCGAAGCCGTCGCCATCCGCGGCGACAAAATCCTCGCCGTCGGAAACCTCACCGAAGTAGCCAAGTCCGTCTCCCCCACCGCCGAGCGCATCGACCTCGAAGGCAAAACTCTTTTCCCCGGTTTCATCGATTCCCACAGCCACTCCATCGACGGCGGACTCAACCTCATCTCCGCCGACGCCAGCGAGAAAATCGATTCCCTCAACCAACTCCCCGCGTTCGTCGCGGATGCCAAGAAATCCGGCCGCGGCATGCGCGGCGACATCCTCGAAATCCTCGGCCTCCCACTCGAATTCTGGTCCCACCCCGACGTCCTCAACACCGACTTCAGCAGCGGCGCCTACGCCCAGCAAGAAGTCCTCCTCCGCGGCATGGATGGCCACACCGCCTGGGCCAACCACGCCCTGCTCCAGCACGCCGGCATCACCTCCGATTTCCTCAAGAGCCTCTCCCCGGACCGACGCGCTTACTACGGAATAAACAAAGATGGCCAGCCCAACGGATTCCTGGTCGACGCCGGCACCGAAAAAATCGAACCGCTCCTGCCCAAGCCCACGCCCGACCGCCTGCTCGCCGCCGGACGCGCCGCCCGCGAATACAACTACAGCCTCGGCATCACCGCCTGGCTCGATCCCCTGGCCAGCGATTACGTCTTGCAGGCCTACAAGTTTCTCGCCGATCACGGCGAACTCACTTCGCAGGTCGTCGCCTTCCCGCAAGTCCTGTCCAAAGATCCCGCCGCCGAACTCGCCACCGTGCAGAAAACTCGTGAGCGTTATAAAGATGTCGCCAACCTGCACATCACCGGCATCAAAATCTTCGCCGACGGCGTTGTCGAATTCCCCTCCCAAACCGCCAACCTCTCCAAGCCGTACAAAAACACCGGCCGCAACGGTGACCTGCTCTTCGATCCCAAAAAATTCGCCGAACTCTGCATCGCCGCCGACAAACAAGGATTAATCATCCACGTCCACGCCCTCGGCGACGGAGCCGTGAAAGCCGCGCTCGACGGCATCGCCGCCGCCCGCCAGGCCAACGGAAATTCCGGCCTGCCCCACACTCTCACCCACGAACAGTTTGTGAGGCCGGAAGATTTCCCCCGCTTCCGCGAACTCGGCGTCATCAGCGCTCTGCAACTTTTCTGGGCCGACGCCAGCAACGACACCATCGAAATCGTGAAGCCCTATCTCGACCCCGATATTTACAAGTGGCAATATCCCGCCCGCTCCATCCTCGACAACGGAGGCATCATCTCCGGAGCCAGCGACTGGCCCGTCTCCACCGCCAATGTTTTCCGCGGCATCTACCAGGCCGAAACCCGCAAAGGCCCAGAGGGCATCCTCGATCCCTCGCAGGACATGCCCCGCGAAGCCATGTTCTACGCCTACACCCGCAACAGCGCCCACGCCATGAACCTCGACTCCATCGGCACCATCGCCCCCGGCAAAAGCGCAGACCTGATTCTGCTCGACCGCGATGTCCTAACCATCTCTCCAGAAGAAATGCGCGACACAAAAGTTCTGTGGACGATGGTTGCAGGAAAAACCGTCTACCGCGCCAAGTGACGGTCGCGGCTCGCGCACTACGGAGGAGCGCTAGACAAACAACTCTGAATGAGCGAAATCGCCCTGATTTCGTCAGATGGCGTCGGACAGTTCCTTCAGATAGCAGGTAAAAAAGGGTTTCTCTCTGTAGGCGTCAATCTGCGTCTGTAATTCCATCGAGAAGTCTCTAAGCCCGAGCTCCTGTGAATACACCATCCCGCTGTGAATCTTTGCAATGTCGGCGTGCGAATAACCATGCGGAAGGTCAAAGAACTCAACGCTGAAGCTCGTTCCATACGAATACTTCGTTCCGTCTTTCATTTCGGCAACGAATGCGGTCCAAGACATGATGGTCTCACCATGAATTGTCGACAAGATTTGAATAGGCCAGGCGAACGGAGAGAGCTCGATAGCCTTGATTTGATAGTCGGAAATGCGCGAGCCTCCAGCAGCAAACACCTCGACCACCGCCCTGTATTGGTCGCTCTGGTCGCGGAGTTGCTGGAAGCGACGCAGCGCAAGATCTACTTGTGCCTTTTTGCTTTGGAAAACCACGCAGGGCAAGTACGTGTCGTCAATGAGACGGACCGCTGCCCGATAACGATTCCCATAACTTTCATGGTTCAACGGCTCAATGTTGTTCTTCAGGAAATTTGTTAGTACCTCTGGTTTGATTTGACGCAGCGGTATTACAGCCATTCGCAATCTCCAGTTCTGACTCAGAAGATTACACGATAGTTGTCGTAACATCCCCACAGAACTCATTGACCATGCTGGAAGGGTCTTGAGTGCATTCACAGTACGTAGATCCGAAGCATCCACCAGACAAGGAATATCGCAACGATGGCCCCCGCGATGTGAACTATCCAGTCGCCAGCTGTCTTCGGTCTCCCAAAATTGAACATGCGGCAATGGTAGCAGGCCCCACGGAGGTGGCGTAACGTCGCGTTATCACGACCGCATCCCAGCGGATCCACAACAAGAAAAGGCGCCGGGAATTTCCGGCGCCATCGAGTGATTCCAACATGCAAGGCTGCGAACCAGCCCGTCGCCGTTAGTTCACTCCCGGCCCTAATCCGGCTCCGTAGAACTCCGACACGGCCGTCCTCTCCTCCGCAGTCAACTGTCTCGCAACGCTGCGCATGCGAACGTTAATATCGTTGCTCCGAAACCCATTCGAAAAGTATTCGAGCTGCTGTTCCAGATAGTCGCCATTCTGCTTCGCGAGCGGCGGAGCTCCCTTCACATAAAACACCGGGCCGTGGCACGACTGGCAGGGCGGAATCCCACGCTGGCCATCTCCGAAAATAATCAGCCGGATCGCCATCGTGGCCCGCGCCGGATCATGCATGGCCTGCGGAAACGCCCGGTTGTCCTGCGGATCACTCGCGGTCGGCAGCATCGCGAAATAAGCCGCCAGGTCGGCCGCGTCGCGCTGAGAAAATCCCTGGGCGATGGGCTCCATCACCGCCGAACTGCGCTTGCCGGATCGAAAATCCTGCATCTGTTTCCAGAACGACATCCGGTCCATGCCCGCCAGGTTGGGAAAGGCGGCGACCGAGCTGAATCCTTCCTCGCCGTGACAATGATTGCAGCGCCGCCCCAGCAGCGATCCGCGAAACGCATCCCCGCGAGAAACCAGCTTAAGAGTTTCTTCCGTCCACGCCACGTTCGAGGGGATGCGAACCGCGGGCTCGGCATTCACCGCATTTGCCGAGGCCAGGTTTGCGGAGGACAGGTTTGCAGAAGCTGGGTTTGCAGAAGCAGGGTTTGCAGAACTCTGCGCAGAAGAATTCCTTCCCGCCAGGAGAAGTGCAATCACACACAAACCCGTCAGCAATCCGATCCACGCCGCTGTTCGCACCCGCGAGTCTCGGCTAGCGTAGCTCACAAGCCCGCCTTTCGCCCGGAAGCATGCCGGCAAACTGCTCTCGCGGCACCACATTCAACTGTCCTCGCATCGCATAATGTCCGGCGCCGCAGAACTCGTGGCAGGGAATTTTGAACGTCCCCGGCTTAGAAAAAGTGAAGGTCGCTTCCGTCACCGCTCCCGGCACAACCTTCAAGCCATAGTCCGTGCCCAGGAAGCTCAGCATGTGCACCACGTCGGCACTGGTCATTCGAAAGGTAACAGGCACGCCCGCCGGCACTTCCACGCACTGCGGCACAAAAACGAATTGCTGTGCAATCATGCGCACGGTCAGCGCTCCCGACGGTCCCTCCGCCGCGCCCAGATTGCTTTCCACAAATTCCCCGCGCAGGTGTAACGCCGGAGGGTCGGGCCCCTCGCCGCCGCCAAAAAAGTGATAGACCGGCAGGTCCACCAAATAGTAGCGAGTGGAAAAGAGCGCTACGCCGAATAGGATCATTACCACGACAAACCCGATCTTCTTCGTCGCACGAGATCGATTCATGTTCGAACCAAACATAGCGTTAAATGGTGCAGCCGTTGGGGGTCTTGGATTAAAGACTGAGATGATCAGAGAAAGGGATAAGATGACAAAATAAATAGTATTAATAGTAGCGATGACCGCCACGAACCGCGGGGAGGTTCCCGCGGCGAGAGTACCGGCTAACAAAAAAGGCGCCGGAAATTTCCGACCAGTCCGTCGCCAGGCGATCACTTGCAGGTCAGCGTGACCGATGGATAGGCCTTGCCCAGAATCTTGCCGGAGTTGCTGATCGTCACCGGACCGGTGGTCGCATTCAGGCAGGTTGCGAGTCCTTCCGTGGGTGCCTGATTGCTGATGCTGGTGTTCACCGAATCCGACGTCGACCACACTCCGACAAAGTCAGGCGACAACGGGCACATTCCAACCGTCGAGGATTGCAGCGAAAACTGTGCCTGGTCTCCGGGCGCAACCATCGTGTGATCCGCAGTCGCACTCTGCGGCATCGTTGCGGTCCTGATCACGCATTGATTGTTCGGAGAAGACCCACAACCCGCCGACAACCCCGCCAGCAGCAAGAAAAGCAGAAACGCAAACGAAGGTTTCCGTGGCATGGTGACACCTTCCGCGCAAACAGTATAAATGTCTTTCTTGGCCTGGTGAGATGAAAAAAGAGGCGCCGGAGTTATCCGGCGCCTATAAGAGAAACTCGCGAGATGCGGTCAAGCGAGAACTCAAAACTTGTCTTGCCTAGCTAAAAGCTAGCAGCTAGAAGCTTCACTTACTCTCCGCCACCGACGGGCCGGGCGTAGCCCCAAAATCCCCGCGCCGGCTGTTCACCGCCGTCCGCGCCACGCGCGCGTTCGGCTGCGCCGCGGCCGCTGCTCCATAACGCTCCAGCAGCACCGGAGCCATGCTGTTCTCGGCTTCCTTCACGAAAATCATCGTGTTTTCCGAAGCCATGTCGACGCGCACGAAATCTCCCAGCTTGACCTGTCCGGTCGCGACCAGATTGGCCAGCGGGAACACCAGATTGCGTTCAATCGCCCGCTTCAGGTGACGCGCCCCGTACCGCGGATCCGTGCCTTCCTTCAGCAAATACTCTTTCACTGACGAAGTGCAGTTGAACACGAACTGGTTCGTGCCCGCAGCCATCAGCACGCGCTGTTGTACCATCCCCAGCTCAATGTCCAGAATCTGTGACAGATGCTCGTCGCGCAGCGTCTTGAATACCACCGTCTTATCGATGCGGTTCATGAACTCGGGCGTAAACTTGCGCCGCGCCGCGTCGACGGCCGTGCGCTGAATCTTGTCGTCGAACTTCTCATCCACTTCGACCGCTTTCGGCGCGAATCCGAACCCGCCATCGACCAGGTTCGTCATCTCGCCCGCGCCCAGGTTCGAAGTCAAAATAATGATGCACTGCGACAGATCCACCCGCCGGTTGTCGCCCAAAGTCAAAGTCGCTTTGTCCAGAATTCCCAGCAGCAACTGCCACAGCGAGTCCGACGCCTTCTCGATTTCGTCAAACAGCAGAATCGACAGCTTCAGCTTCTCCGTGTACCACTGGTTCAACGCTTCCTGCGTCAGCAGCGGATGCGTCTCCCGATGTCCCAAATATCCCGGAGGTGAACCAATCAGCTTAGCAATCTCGTGCGAATGCTGAAACTCCGCGCAATCAATCTTGATGCAGGCCCGCGCATCCCCAAACAGCGCCTCGGCCATCGCCTCGACCACGCGCGTCTTACCCGATCCCGTGGGCCCCAGAAACAGCAGGTTCCCCACCGGACGTCCCGGCGCATTCAACCCCGCCAGAAACATCTGGTAGATCTCAACCACCTTCTCGACGGCGGCGTCCTGCCCCACAATTCGGCGGCGCAAGGCGGCATCAAATTCCCCAGCATCGCTGCTGCGGCGGTTCGGATCGAGCACTGTAGCCAGATTCGTTCTCATATTTTCGATGCCCGGGGCTCCGGACTTTCTTTCCCTTTCGGCCGTTTTTCTCAGCTCTTCTCTATCCATTCCCGGACTGGCACATCCGGTTGCCTTAGGAATAAGCAACCCGCTGGCCACCTCCCCGCCAATCTCCTCGCCCCCGCCAACCCCAACATCCGCCAAGGCTTAGCTTCCCCCAACCCCCATTCCCAACCCCGGAACCCACCCCCGCAATTCCCCAAAGAGAAATACTTTGCACCATCCAGGAAGGAACCTGTACCGCTTAAATCGATCCCGCGGGGAGCGGCGCGTCGCTCGCGGGATCATACTCGATTTCGAGTGGTGAAGAGAACCGCTAAAGTGTAAGCTGCTGATTTGTCCGTAATTTCTTCCACAAGCCGATTGGGGGAATGCCATATGCACCCAACGAATTGGAAAAAGCCATCCCTTGTCATGTTTTTCTTCGTGGCGCTGGCGGTCGCTTCTCATGCTCAGACCTTCACTAACTTGGTGAACTTCAACATCACCAATGGCGATCAGCCTGGCTATGGGCCCCTCGTTCAGGGTATCGACGGCAACCTCTACGGGACCACCGTCCTCGGTGGGGTGGGTAGCAACTGTACTTCTACGTACGGCTGCGGCACGGTGTTCAAAGTGACCCCCAATGGAGTGTTGACCACTTTGTACAGCTTCTGTTCCCAGCCGAATTGTACCGACGGCTACAACCCTCACGCGGGGCTGGTTCTCGCGGCGAATGGAAACTTATATGGATCTACGCAATACGGCGGCGTGGGCAATTATTGCAACCCCTCCGGTTGTGGCACGATCTTCGAAATTACATCCCAAGGCAAGTTGTCCACGATATTCAGCTTCGGGTCCAGCGGCTATGACGGTGACTACCCTCTGGGCACTCTAGTCCTCGCGAGCAACCAGGACTTCTATGGAACAGCTAGCAATGGGGGAAACCAGGGCGGAGGAACGATTTTCAAAATCACCCCGTCGGGAAGGTTCACAAATCTATATAACTTTTGCAGCATTTGCGGACAAGTACCGTACTTTCCCAACTGGGGCCTGCTTCAGGCCAGCAACGGGAACCTCTACGGCGCCGTTGGCTACGATATCGTGGAAACCAGTTTGTCTGGCAAGTTGACGATTCCGTACAGCGGTTACGATCATGCGCCATTCGTGCAAACTGTCGGATCCCTGATTCAAGCCCTGGACGGGAACCTGTACGGCACAACGAGTGGAACAGCCTTCAAGATGACGCTGGGCGGTACAATGACCACACTCTACACTTTTTGCTCTCAACCGAATTGTACCGATGGCAGTTCGCCCTTTGCGGGCATGATTCAGGCAACCGACGGCAATTTTTATGGGACAACGACGCAGGGAGGTTCTACCTGCACAGGCTACGCGTACCAAGGTTGCGGTACGGTATTCAAACTCACACCCGGCGGCAAACTGACCACGCTCCACTCTTTTGATGGCCTCGATGGAGCCACTCCGTGGGCAGGTCTCTTCCAGGCGACCAACGGTAACTTCTACGGCACAACCTCGGTCTACGGCACTGGTGCCGGGGTGGGCACGATATTCCGGCTCAGTGTTGGATTGGCCCCATTTGTCAGAGCGTTGCCGAACTCAGGAAAAGTGGGAGCGAAGATAGTCATTTTGGGGACGAATCTGAAAGGCGCAACTAGAGTTACCTTCGACGGCATCGTTGCCACCTTCACCGTCGTCTCCCCTTCGGAAATCACAACCACCGTCCCCGTTGGCGCCACCACCGGCACCGTTGAAGTAACCACGCCTGGCAGAAAGCTCAAAAGTAACGTGGCCTTCAAGGTCATTTGAATCCGATAATCCGGTCCCGCCGTTCAGCGACTCAGTACCTGACGCCACTCGTGTTACTCCCCCCGTAACTAGCACCCCATAACCCCTGCCGCTACTATCGCATCTAAGAAGTTCGCGGAGGATTCGCTTGCGCCTTTCATCAATTCGCCTCATCACCGGGATCTCATGTGTCTTCTTCGCCGCCGCCGCATGGCAAGTCGGCCCGCACTCTTCCTCCGAATTCACGGCAGAGGCCCAAACCGTAAAGACCGCGTCCGCCGCGCCCGCGCAAGCATCACAGCTTCATACTGTCAACGCCTCCGTGCCCAGCACCACCAAGCTCACACCGCCGCCCGAGCCCAAGCCCCTCGCCGCGCCCGGCACCGAACTCTACACCGCGAAACGCGGCGAAGCAATCCCCACGATCGCGCGCCGATATCTGGGCAAAACCAGCTACCTGACGTCCTCCCAACTCGCGGACGCCATCCGCGCCGTGAACCACAAATCCGACGCGAGCAACATTCTCAAAGCCAACGAAAACATCATCATCCCCGGAATCCTCTTCGCGCCCGTCACCGAAAAAACCATCCCCGTCGCCAAAGACTTCGAGGTCCGCGCCATCTACCTGACCGGCATCATGGCCGCCAGCGATCACGGACTCCGCATCATCAAGCATTGGCGTGAAGTCGGCGGCAACTCCGTCGTCTTCGACATCAAAGATTCCGATGGCAGCGTCACCATCCCCTTCGAGCACCCGCTGCTCGGCCAGCACCAGGTCTACATTCACGATGTCCCCAAGCTAGTCCACTTCGTCCACCAGCAAAACATGCACGCCATCGCGAGAATCGCCATCTTCCGCGACGAGCGTCTGGTGGTGAACCATCCCGAACTAGCCGTCCAGTCGCGCAAGAATAAAACCGCCTGGCGCGAAAACGGCAAACTAGTCTGGACCGATCCCAGCAACCCCAAGGTCCAGGACTACGACATCGCCCTCGCCAAATACGTAGCCGGCCTCGGCGTCGACGAAATCCAATTTGATTATGTCCGCTTCCCCGCCGAAGGCGACCAAAAAGACGCCCAATTCGTCTACCAAGGTCAGCAACCAGAGCCCGCGCAAGCGGAATCCGCGACTGTCGAGAACAGCGCGGACCAAGATTGTTCAGGCTCTGCCACCTCGGACGCAGCCCCGAAGGGGCAAAAGAATACGGCCCGTCCTGAGCGGAGTCGAACGGACGCAAGCCGTGGGAAAGACGAAAAACCTGAGCAAGCCCCGAAGGGGCGAAAGAACGGATGCAGCGCGGCCGCCAAACCCAAAGGCCCGCAACGCACCGATGTCATTACGGGATTCCTGAAGAAAGCCTACGCCGAACTCCATCCCACCGGCGTCCTCCTGAGCCTCGACGTCTTCGGCGTAATGGCCTGGCAGCGCCCCGTCGACCTCGCCCACACCGGACAAGACATCGTCGGCATGGCCCACTACTGCGACGTCCTCAGCCCCATGATCTATCCCAGCCACTTCTTCGGCATGGACAACATCGCCCACCCCGGCGACGAGCCCGCTCACTTCATCGGCGAATCCATGGACCGCTTCGAACTCATCACCAAAGGATCCGGCGTAGTCATCCGCCCCTGGCTGCAAGCCTTCCACTGGCGCACCAAAACCTATTCCCCCGAGTACATCAAGATCCAGGTAGAAACCGCCAAAGAAAAAGGCGGCATCGGCTTCTTGTTCTGGAACGCCGCCAACGACTACAGCAAGCCCTACGAAGCCATGCCAGAAATGAAAGCCGCCGACGCAAAAGCTGGGGCGGACAAAGCCAAATACTTCCGCGGCGACGAGCTTCCAGTAGCCGCTACGCAGGCTGCGCTAACTCCGATCAAGTAGCGGAATCGTCCGACTCACCGCGCGTGGGGACGGACACATTCGTCCGTCCAGCGGCCCAGAAGTATCGCGCCGCAGGCTTTTCCTTCTCAGCGTTGCACGATACACAGGCAGGGACAGCCTGCGATACAATCGGCGGCCATGCACTCCTCGCCCAGGATCGTCTCCTCCTCGATCTCTGCCCTCAGTTCCCTCCTGCTCTGCCTCGCGTTACTGCCGACATCGTCCGCCTCGCAATCCGCCGAGGACACCGAGCGCCCCCGCATCACCGGCATCGATCACGTTACGATCTACGTCACCGACCTCAACAAATCCCTCCGCTTCTATGAACATGTTCTGGGGTTGACCCCTGGCTGCCCGCACTATGTCGGGCGCGAGACCTGTTTTCTGATACGCCCCTCGAACCAGCGTCTTCTCCTGAAAATAGCGACGGGCGACATCAGAACGGCTGCCCACCAAAACTGGCTTGCAGAAATCGGATTCGCAACCGACAACGTAACCCACATGCGCGACTATCTCGTGGCCCACGGTTTCCAGCCAGGCCCAGTGGAAAAAGATCTCGACGCCACCCAACATTTTCGCGTTCTGGACCCGGAGGAAAACCACATTGCCTTCGTCCACCGGCCACCCGCCGATCCCGAAGCCCCCGCGTCGAAGCAGATCAGTTCGCACCTGATCCACGCCGGTTTTGTCGTCAAAGACCTGGCCGCCGAGAATCGTTTCTACGTCGACCTCCTGGGTTTTCGTCTCTACTGGCAGGGCGGATTCAAAGACGACGGCACCGACTGGTACGAACTCCAGCTGCCCGAAGGCCCCGACTGGATCGAATACATGCTCAACATTCCCGCCCACGCCGACCACCGTGAACTCGGCATCCAAAATCATTTCTCATTCGGCGTCAAAGACGTGCACACCGCCGCAGCCAAACTTCGCGCCAGAAAATTGCGCAAATTCGACGGCCCCGAAGTCGGCCGCGACGGCAAAGACAGCCTCGACGCCTACGACCCCGATGGCACTCGCGTCGAAATCATGGAATTCACCCCCAAGCAAAACCCCTGCTGCCATCCCTACACCGCCGACCATCCAAAGCCGTAGCAAGTCGTCTAAGTTTGCTTGTCATCTAAATTTGATTTGTCATCCTGAGAAGGGATTGGTCATGTGGAGCGGACACTCCTGTCCGCTGCCCTTGACCTAGGGGTTGGTTCTCGAAGGAATCATTCCGGCAAGCCCGGAAGATCAAAATCAGAATGCAAAGTCAAAAGCGACGGACAGGAGTGTCCGTACCACATGGATCTTGGAGGAGTCTTAAAATGAATTTTTTGAGATGGGAACGCGGCGGGCGAGGTAGCCCCCCCTACTCCCGGTCTATTGGAATCATCAACTTAGCGGGAAAACGCGAAAAAGTCCAAGGGCGACAACGACTTGCGGGCAAAATCTTGCGGAATAAGGACTTAGCCGCCATTTCAAGGAACTGGCGAACTCTATTTCAAGAATAGGTCTGCGCTGGAGCGCGGTCAAGCTCCAAATTGGGAAGGCGTATCCGCGCCACCGTGGAAGAGCGGCCCTTCAGGTGTCCAGTTCCATGACATCCTTTACAAAACGTTCCGGGACATCCTTTACACTCCAGCCCGCAGGCGTCGCGGGTGGTGTGGGAGAAAACGGCCCGCGCCAGAGGGCGAGGGATGGCTTGGAGAACGCGGGACGTGGACGAGCAGCGCATGAGATTTGTGGTGGCGGCGAGTCGCCGGGAAAAGAGTTTGACCGAGTTGTGTGCCGAGTTCGAGATCTCGCGGCCCACGGCCTACTGCTGGTTGAAGCGGTATCAGGAGCGTGGCATTGCTGGCATGCAGGAGGGGAGCCGGCGGCCGCATCACAGTCCGGAGAGAACGGCGGCGGGATTCGAGCAACGAGTGGTGGAGTTGCGGCGGCAGCGGCCGGATTGGGGAGCGCGCAAGATTCAGCATCTGTTGCGCGAGGAAGGGATCGAGCTGCCGGCGAGCACGATTCATCGCATTTTTCTGCGGCACCAGTTGGTGCGCGACTGGGATCGGCAAGCGATGGCGTTGCGGCGCTTCGAGCGGGCGCATCCGAACCAGCTGTGGCAGATGGATTTCAAAGGACCGAAGGGATGGGATCAGCCGGTGGGTCCGCTGTCGGTGCTGGACGATCACAGCCGCTATGCGCTGGCTCTGGAAAACACGGGCAGCACGCAGGCGCGCGGCGTACAGGCAGTGCTGGAGCGGGTTTTCCGCGAAAGCGGAGTGCCGGAAGAGATGCTGATGGATCACGGCACACCCTGGTTCAACACGCAAGGCCGCATGGGCTGGAGTCAATTTACGGTCTGGCTGATGGATCAGGATGTGAGTTTGCGCTTCAGCGGCTATCAGCATCCGCAGACCCAGGGCAAGGTGGAACGGTTTCATCGCAGCCTGACCGCGGCGCTGTTGCGCCGGGGCACGCCCGCGGACAGCGAGCGGCAAAACTGGCTGAACCATTTTCGCCAGGAATACAACTGCGTGCGTCCGCATGAAGCTCTGCAGATGAAAACGCCCGATCAGGTGTGGCACAAAAGTTCGCGAGCGTTTCGGGATTCACTGTCGGCTTGGCACTATCCGGCGGGCAGCGAAGTGAAAGAGGTCGACCGCAACGGACAGTTCCGGTTGCACCGCCGGCGCCACTACATCACCAAGGCGCTGGCCGGAAAAGAGGTGGGGTTGCTGGAAGTCGAACACCGCATCCTGGTGTTCTACCACCGCACCCTGATCTGCGAGTTGGACCCCATGCCGCCGACCTCGACCATGGCCTCTCCACCCGCGACGCCTGCGGGCCGAGTGTAAAGGATGTCCCGGAACGTTTTGTAAAGGATGTCATGGAACTGGACAGCTTCAGCGCCGCGTAAAGCCCCAAAACCAGAAGCGGGCTTCAGCCCCGAGACCAATGCCCCCAAGAAATCCCCCTGGCATCCCCTCCCCACCCAGTGTAAAAAGGACCCCGACTATGAGGGGGTCATGGCGATTCGAAGCCATTGCCCTTTTTTGCTTTAGGGAATTGAAATTGGAAGGCGGACGGAAAGGCTCCTGCCTTTAGGGAAGACGTTGTCGAACGGTCTCCCCCTTCGCGATGAATAATTCGCGCGTCTGGCTTTGTGGATGTTCTAAACTGTTACGACATAAGCATTCATAAGCATTATTGATGAAATGGATAAGCGCCCTCTGATGGTTAAGCGCCTCGTCGCCTGTCTCGTTCTTTGGATCGCCAGCGAGAGGCTGCCCGCTCAGCAAGACAGCACCGCAACCCTGCAAGAAAACCTCAGCACATCCGACTCCCTCGACGCGACAGTAAACAGTGTTCAAGGAGACATTAAAGCGGGGGAGGCTTTTAAATTTACTGTCACCCTCGATAAGGCGCCTAACTTCGCAGGCGGGGGCGTCGGCTTCGTGGCAGTCGGGCCGATCCCGGGCGCGATCATCGGGACGGGATGCAACGAGGACAGGGATGCGCCCTCGCGCCGCGTTTACAAATGCATTCTCGGGCTACCGCGGACCGCCCCCGGCGGGATTTGGAGCGTACAGCGGCTGTACTTCCAAGAAGGCACGACTTCAGTCGAACTTAAATTCAAGCCAATAAGGTTCAGGGTCATACCGAACAACGATCTTGTACTTCCAACGAGCGCGGAAGTAAACGTTAACCTTGACCAAAAACAGCTACTCAGGCGAGAGGCGGGGCGCCTCCAGGTGCGCATCCAGCAGTTGAAGTCAACGGTCTCAGAGTACGCAAGCACGAAGGAACGCGGCGCATTCACAGCTCTCCTAGTGCAGAACCTCCAGAGCGCCGCGACTCAGCTGAAGACCACCCAAACAGAGTTCTCCAGACTGACTACCGGGGAGGGAGAAAGGACAAACGAGGAAGTCTTCTTCGACGACTTGCACCGCAGCTATGAGGGCGTGATTTCACACCTCGACAAATCTAATGCCGCATTGGGCAGAACCGCGAAACTGGTGCGTGTTTCAGCGAAAGAAAAGTCCAGCGTGGAATCCCTCCTGGCGCTCACCCTACGTCCATTGGAGCAGAACGAACTGGCCTACAAAGTCGTGGCTGACGAGGGATCTCTGACCTTCGACCTTGAGGTGGACAGCACCCCAGAGGGCGCAAAAACATCGTACTTTCGAAAGGGCGACCCGCCACGGCCCAACCCAGACCAGACGCGAGCCACGATCCCGAAACTGCCATATGCGATCTGGACCGTGCGCTTCGAAAAGGAAGGATACAAGACCGAGGAACGGGAACACGATCCCTTCCGCGAGCCAAACCACGTCGTCCACATCGACCTGCAAAAGTGAACTCTCCGCCAAATCCAAGTGTCGGTCTCACCCAGTATTACAAATCTGCGCGCGGTCTGATCACAGCGGTGGCTGCGGTCGCCCTGCCGTTTGCATCGAAAATTGTTGGGTCGGATGCCGCGCCCTATGTTTTTCCGCCGTTGGGCGGAATGGACGGGGTCGCCCGGGTCGGCCTCGTACTTCTGTGCCTCTCGGTGAGCGTCGGGGTCTACTTCCTCGCCGCAGTGAATCCTCCGAAATCTCCTTCTGCTGTCGTATGGAAGACAATCATCGTAGCGATCGTCTCACTGACCGCCTACCTAGCCGCATACCAGCGCTTTGTCCGCCAGATTGACGTCGCGACACGGGAGACTTCAGTGCACGTCTCCGTCGGATACCAGAGAACTCAGTTTGCAAGCCAAACGTTCGGCTCCGCATCGGACTGGGCCATGCTGGAGGCACGGGGCACCGATGAGGAGGAAATAGAGCGCCTCTGGACCGTGAGATCTGTGATTATTGCCCGTCTGACGCTGTACCTCTTGTGCACTCTAACGACTCTTAGCTTCCTATTCCTGTTCAGCTTTGCGTTAGCGCACGATATTTCGGGCCAGCTGGTTGGGAAAACAAGAGGGCCATAGACCCCGCTTACCGTCTCAAAACGATGCACCTCGGACGACCGTTTTTACCCCTCCTGCCGCCCCGTCGGCACGCTGCCGATATATCGGCAGCCCGTAACCTCAACAGTCTTAACCGTTTACGTCTGTGCATATCATATTGTACATACATTATTGTGCGTAATATGTTCCTTCAGGAACATTATGTCGAAAGTGCAGTTATGTTCCTGCAGGAACATCCGCCAGCCCGGCGCCGCCCCAAAGCGGCCCGATACACCTGGGCCGCCTGGACGGACGAATGCGTCCGTCCCCACATGACATCTCTGTGACATGAGGCCCTGCGCGCCTCGGATATAATAGTCTGTAATCCTCAAGGAGTTCGCATGGCGATTCAGAAGACCGACAAAATCTGGCACAACGGCAAGTTCATTAACTGGGACGACGCGACCATCCACGTGATGTCGCACGTCATTCACTACGGCTCTTCGGTTTTCGAAGGCATTCGCTGCTACGAACTGCCCACTGGCCCCGCGATTTTTCGCGCCGACGAGCACATGCAGCGGCTGCTGAATTCCGCCAAGGTCTACCGCATTGACGTGGACTTCACGCGCGAGCAACTGGTCAAGGCCATGGTCGACACCGTCAGCCACAACGGCGCGTGGCCCTGCTACATTCGCCCGATCGTTTTAAGAGGATACGGCGAGGCCGGCGTGAATCCGTTCAACTCGCCGACCGAGGTCTACATCATCAACTATCCGTGGGGAAAATATTTGAGCAGCGAGGGTGAAGGTTGCGACGTGTGCGTCTCGTCATGGACGCGGCTCGCGCCCAACACGCTGCCCGCCATGGCCAAGGCCGGCGCCAACTACATGAACTCGCAGCTCATCAAGATGGAAGCCATCGTCAACGGATACGTGGAAGGCATTGCGCTCGACGCCAGCGGCTTCGTCAGCGAAGGCTCGGGCGAGAACCTGTTCCTGGTGCACAACGACAAGCTGATCACCGCGCCGCTGGGCAACTCGGTGCTGCCCGGCATCACCCGCGACTCGGTGCTGCAAATCGCGCGCGACCTGAACATCCCCATCGTCGAGCAGATGATTCCGCGCGAGATGCTCTACATCGCCGACGAAGCCTTTTTCACCGGCACCGCCGCCGAGGTCACCTCGATTCGGTCGGTCGACAAGATCAAGGTGGGCAAGGGCGTGGTCGGGCCCATCACCAAGGCGCTGCAGAAGGAGTTCTACGCCATCGTGCGCGGCGAGAAGTCCGACCGCCACGGCTGGCTCACGCCCGTTCCGGTAGGAAACAAGGCGGGCAGCAAGCAGCCGGTCGGCGTATAATCGGCTCTCGTTTCGAAAGCTTAGTTCGTCGAATCAAGAACGTCAGATGAAAGGGGCGCACCGAGCGCCCCTTCAGTCCCTGTAGCCCGGAAGAAACAAAACAGATCTCCACTGGAGGAAAGATTATGTCCCATGGCCTGACTCCCGAATTTGTCCTCGGCTATCGCGCGATGATGCTCGACGGCATCGCCCGCGAAGCAGAAATCACCAAGAAAGTAATCGGCGCCATTCCCGACGCCAAGTCGGACTACCGTCCCGATCCCAACGCCCGCACCGCGAAAGAACTGGCGTGGCACGTGGCCAACAGCGACATCCAATTCCTGGATGGCATTAGCGACCTGAAGTTCAACATGGAAACGCCCGAACACAAGCCCCAGACTTCGGCCGAGGTGGTGGCCTGGTATGACAGCAACATGAAGCGCGGCCTAGCTGCCATCGGCGCCATGTCGGCGGAGCAACTGCTGACGCCGGTCGAATTCTTCGGCGTATTCAACCTGCCGGCGGTGCTGTATCTGGGATTCCTCAACAACCACAGCATCCATCACCGCGGCGAACTGGCGACGTACCTTCGACCCATGGGATCGAAAGTACCTTCGATCTACGGCGGCAGCTACGATGAGCCGTTCAATCCCCCGGCGCCGGCGTCGCTGGAAGAAACCGCAGCGTAGTTTTGTCAGCCGGAAACTGGAAGCCGCCCTCGCGGGCGGCTTTTTTGTCCGATGATTATTTCTTGCGCGCGTCCAGTCCCCACAGCTTCATCCAGTCAGAGAAATCTCCGGCCCACGACACTGTCACTTTGCCGTGGTGACCATCTGCAGCACACGCCCGCCCAAATTGCGGCGAACCGCTCGGGTCAAGCCCGGCACAGCGGCGGCAGAACTGGCCTGCGGTGTTACTGTCACTCCATCGTTCACCTGCGCGCAATCCATGCGCAAGGTGCCGTTGTCGTTGAACACCAACCCGTAGAAACGTAGCACGTTGCCCGGCACAAGGGCCTGAGTATTGAGTTGCTGCGTACTGCTATCAATGTAGACTTCGACTTGGCTCGGATTGTTCAGCAGAGTGGTTTGTCCCTGCTGCACCGCCAACGTTGGAAACAAGTCGTAGGACGCCAGCGAGACGGTGTAATCCGTAAAGTTACCGCTCTGTTGCGAAGCGACCACAGTCCCATTGATCGTCTGCGGGACGAGTGTGATGGTGTTCGCGGGAGTGTACACGCCGCCAGTGAACGAGAGGACAGCAGAATCGATGTCGACATTTTGGCCCGCTACTATATTCGACGCCTTGAAGCTGGGGACGAACGGCAAATTCTGCAGATTCGTGAGTTGACCGGAAATCTGGAATGCTGCATTGCTGAAGTCCAGATCCGGAGTGTCGAAATAGTTGCCGTTGCCGTTCGGGCCAGGAGCAAGCGGACCTTGCTCCAGACGCCCGTAGACGGTAAGAACCGGGACGAGGGTGTCAATAAACATCACAGGACCGCTGAACTCATTGATCGCCGAGGGATCTTCCACTGCAACTCGAGTCGCCAGCAGCGATCCGTCGGATTGAATCGCACCGTCTACATTCACGAACATTCCGGTGGAAAGAACAGACGCGCCGCTGATGCCCTGAAACACCGTTTGGCTATTGGAACTGACGGAAAGGGTTCTCGTCCCAAATGGTCCACTCGCAATCGCGAGCGTCAAACTCGAACCTGCCGTTCCCACCGAGGCAACTTCTGCCGTGAGGCCGCTGACTTTGCCGTTTCCGGAGTTTGTCGGGGAGGCGGACACAGCAATCGCAGCGAGGTTGAAGGTCGGGATCATGGAGAACCCTTCAAATGGAGGGTTGCTCACGCAAGCGGGAAAAATCGCCGAACTGGAAACCTGCATATTCAGCAGTAACGTCATGCTGCTGCCCGTGACCGTGATGGGAGACGCTAAATTCACGGTGGGGCCTTGATTGATGATTGAATAATTCGCGATCCCGAGGCCGCCGCCTGGAGCTTGCGCAATACAGACGAATACTGCCCCCCCCAGCGTGATCGTGGCCGAAGTGTAAATGTCCTGAGGAACAGTGACGGTCGTCAACGGCTCGATGCCTCCGTTCAAGTGCATAAACTCGGAGGGTTGCGGTGACGATAGTAAAGTAACGGTCTTGCCCGACTGGCTGGTCAGAGTCAAAGTCTGAAGATCCGCCTCAAGCCGCGTAACCTGGTCGTTCGCCGTGCTCGCGAGCAATAGGGTCACTGAAGTATTTCCGCTGAACTTGGGTGGGATCGGAGTCGTTCCGCTGGAACCGCAGCCGGTGGCTATTCCGATGCCTAATAGCAAAGCAAGAGTTATCAGGAAGGAATGTGACGACGCAGAGGGAGCGGAAAACCAGGCTCTCATGGAATCCTCCAGCCAGGGCGCTAATAGCTCGCTAATTCAAGCGAGCGATTTTTGAAAAGCAACTAATTATAAGAGGAACTCTGTCAAGTTATCTGTTAATTGTTCGAGAAGTGTAAAGGTAAGCGTCCGACTGCAGAAGAATGGGTTCTTTTTAGGGGCCGGGCAGTTCCGACCCGTGCCATTGAACGGATGACGGTCGGCGCCATTCTCAATTGGCGCAACCTCGCGGTTACACTTGAAACTCCCGGCAACGAGTGACCTCGCCTGGTCACGTCAGTTATGATTCTGGGTCGTGATTGAGAAGGGCAGGATAGGTCCGTTTCGCGCGGCTCGCCGCATGGTCGGGGCGGCCCAAGACATTGACTCGAACCAGGAAAGCAAGTGACGAGGATTTGGGAACGGATTTATCTCGGCAGTCTCAAAGATGCGGAGCAACTGGTGCGTTCCAATCCGCAGCGCATCACAACCGTGGTTTCGCTGTGCCGGGAACAGCCGGTTCACCGAGCTCCGAAAATAACCTACATCCACATCCCAATTGCAGACTCGCGCCCGCTCTCGGCGCAAAAGTTCGATGACATTATGTTCGCGATAGCGATAGGCGTCCGGCGAGGGAACCTGCTGGTGCATTGCCTGGCGGGGATGAGCCGGTCGCCCATCCTGATTGCGGCATGGCTGGATCGTTGTGGCTACGCGGGAATCGACAAAGCGCTATCGCAGATCGCGGAGCTAAGAGACATCGCTCCCTCTCGCGCATTGCTGCAAAGCGTAAAGGACCTGTTGAGGAAGTGAAAAAGGGCTGGTCGGGAATTACCGGGGGAGGAAGCCGCCTCTCTCACTGTCGCAAGAGCTCGGTTGCGCGCATCGACCAGCGGTCAAAACGTGCTATGGTCTGATAACGTCAACCGTGCACAACGCGCAATGTTTTTGCATCAGGCGGACTACCTGTTTGAAGGTTATGGAAACAGCGGCGCGCCCAGACGACCGATGCAGGGAAATTTTTCTCCGGCCGTCCTCCCGATCAGCATCAGCTATTTATCCCTGACGATGAACAGAGACTCTGTTTTGATGCCAATTCTGCCGCCTGAGAAGTTGTGCTGCGGCGCAGTGTAACTGTCAAGAACCAGGCCCTTGTCATTGCGAATCTGTACATGAGGTCCATCGACGTCAATGTGCACAGACAGCGAGGTCGCCTGAGTCGCAGCCGTAAGGTCGACTTTGGCTTCTTTTATGTCGGAAGGTGATTCTCCGATGACTAGCCTTCTCACCATTTTCTGGCCGTCCAAGATATAGTCGACGTCTGCCGATCGATCCGAAGCTTCGATTTTCCATTCGATTTTCTTATTCCCAAGCACTATCTTCGGCGGTTTGGTAAAGATTTTCTTATTCCAAACCGCCATCTTCGCCGGTTTGGTAAAAATGAGGGTCTCATGCAACAACCCGGGCTTCAACTGTACAAACGCGTGAGCGTCCTTTGATTTGGACCACACGGGGCCATCGTGAACTACCTGCGTCGCATCCTGAAATTGATAGTCCGGGACGGGATCGAATTTGAGCGGAATGTTCCCTTCATAACCGGAAACCAAATTCACTTTGGTGGTGTAGTTTTGAAATCCGGGTACCTCAGCCGTGAAATCGTACTGGCCAGGCTGCAGTATGAGCTTCTCCGAAGCAGGCGCTTGATGCACCTGCGAATCGCCAGATCGCTGGTATTTCACCGTAACGTTCGGAGTCGTGGTTTCAAACGTCAGCTTTGGCCATGAAGTAAGCTTGACATCCGGGAGTCGAAATTCGGGGGGCTTTGCGTTAACCGGGAACTCGCGGCTTTCGAAGTTCGCCTTCGCCAGGACTATCGAATGCTGTCCCTCCGTCAGGGCATTGGGCAACTCCAGACTCCCATTCGCTTCAAGCCTGCCTACCGTTTTGCCATCAACTTCGACTGTGGACTCAGGAGTTCCGTTCGTTACCACCAGCGAGACCATCGCCTCGGTGCTCGCCCGGGGATTCAGATTGATGCTCTTAGTCGCGATAGTCTGCCGACTTAGCATGGTCTTTGCAGGTTTCAGGCTGGACAGGGTCACGTTCTCCGACGTGTTCAGCCGGAACACCACTCTTCCGTCTTGATAAACTACCAAGCCGCCGGAGGGCGTCTCGGGCGTTTCTGCCTTTTGGGCGACTGGAAGCGGAGGGTTAGAGTCGGCTCGCGTCGTCTCCTTGGATTGTGAAGGAGCAGCATCAGGCGTTGTCCTGACCGGTGGGGGCGGTCCTTTCATGTCTGCGGTCCGCCGCAACGTAACTCGACCGAGGATCCAGCCCAGCAACACAGCTAGAGCAATCACCAGAATCAAGAGCGACCGCGTCCACAGATGAGGAGGCGGGAGTGGAGCATTCCTCACTTCGGGCGGGCCCATCACTTCGGACGAGCTCATCCGGAATGCCTTAAAGTACGCATCCTCGTGATCGGCGACAGTTCGCGGCTCGTCCCCGCCGCCGGATAGCGGGCTCGTCAAATGCGACTGCGGCGCCCCGGAACTTCGATCATCCTCTTCAAGTTCAAGCTCTTTAAGTTCAAGCTCTTTAAGTTCAAGACCAGGCAAGAGGTTTCGGACACTACCCGGCGGACCGACAGCGAATGGACGGACAGCTACTCCACTGGCGTTGACCACGTTTATCGAACCGTCGGCGACCAGAGGCATTGCCGCATCCACGGGCTCTTCCCTCATCATCGACCGTTCGATTTCGAGCATGGCAGAGAGCGACTGAACATCCATCTGACTCTGCTGCACCATGAATGCGCTGGCCAACACCTTCTGGAAAAATTCGCGATCAACGGTGGAGGGATTCATAGCCGCGATCTTTCGATTCCGCGGCTGCAGAAAGGGTTGGCACTGGTTTAAAGGGATGGTTGGCGTAACATCGCCATGGCGCTGATTGACCCCGTTCGGCTGATTCTCAACGAGCGTCGAGGCCTGTTCTCGCCAAGCTACTGCTTTGCGTCCGCAGGTTTTGCGTCGGCTGATTTGGCTTCCGGTTTCAGTTCCTGGCTCAGAATACGCAGTTTTTGCTCGGAGCCGTCGGGCAAAGGTATATAGGCTGAGTCCTTTTCAATCCGGAACCGGATGACATCGCCTATCTCTATTTCCTTTTCCCCGCCACAGCCCTTTCCCGTGGTGTGAAAAAATGTTGGTACTTTGCCACAATCCAATTCATAAATCTTCGTGTCCGTCTCCACTTTATACGTGTGGCTGTATACCGTGTATGTCCCTCCGCCGGAAACCGGAGTTCCGTTCTGGCCTCCGGACACGGGGTGCGATTTGTCGTGTTGGCTAAGGCCAGTGGCAATCACTTTGCCGGATTCCGTATAGGTCTTGGGCTCGTGCTTCGCAACTGCGGCTCCTGGCAGAACAATCAGAGCAATCGTTAGCAGCAGGCCTGCGTTGCATACGCGTGCGCTGCGCCCTTGGTCGTATTGCATTTTGACACTCCTCTCCGGCAGGACGAAAGATGGTAGCACAGTGAATCATGGTCGATACATCCCATATCGCTCATTGATCGGGTTCTGGGTGTAGTGGGGTGGCGCCGATGGCGCTGCTTAGGGCTGAGCCTGTGTCCTCTTCGCGTTTTTCGAAGAGTCATCACCAAGCTCCTCAACTTAACGCCTTGACCCACACTCAACAAGGATTCGTTAAATGGGGTTGCTGTTCGGAGCCACAATCCGTCCATTCACGATGATGGTGGGGGCTTTCAGTTCGAGAACGGCTATGCTTTTGATGGTGATCTTTCCGTTGGAGAGGGTGATGGTGTTGCCGTGCGAATCCTCGATCACGACTGTGTCCTTCTTTGCGTCATACGGGGTCATGCTGACTTCCTTTCATGGTCGCGCCGAGTTTTGCGGGTGGCCGGGAGTGGGCGCTGGGAAAGACTACGCCAAAGCTGTTTCGCATGTCCAATTGAAGAGGGGGTCGCGACTCAAATTTGAATTTTCATCCGAAGGTTTTTACTTCGTGCTCAGGGTTAAAGTGTTTTATTTGCCGGGCAGCGCAAAAAGCCTTTAATCGCAAAGTGCGCAGAGAAACGCGCGCAGAGTTCGCAGAGAAATTCAAATCGAGAACTACCGAGACCGCTGGGCGACGGGATTGGCTGGCGGGGTCTGTGCTTGAGTGGTTTCCGGGAGGTTGTAGAGCAAGATGGTTTTTCCTACGCGGGCCACAGGTTGATAGGGGTCGAGCCAATCGAAGGCACCGGGGGGATACATAGTGTGGAAGGAATTTCCGAAGCGGCGGGCGCGGAGACTGATGGCGAACCATCCGGCAACGGGGCGGTAGGCCTGGGGGACGACGAACTGGGGGAGATGCGAGCGGGCGGGATCGGCGCTGGTCCAGATGGCGATGGTGGCGTGGGAGATGTGGCGGGCCTGGAATTCGCGGGCGAGGCGGTCGAGGTCCTGGCCGCAGTCGAGATCGCAGCCTGCGACCAGGACATGGCTAGGATCGCGGCCTGCGAGTTCGTTGAAGAAGGCGAGAAAGTCGCCGCTGGCGCGGGCGGTGGAAACCACTTGCCAGGACAGCAACGCGATCACTACGACGCGCGCGGCGATTCGCCCGGCGGCGGGTACTTGCCACAGATAGGAACATCCGGCACCCGCGACGATCGCGAGCAAGGGAAAGACGACCATCACGTGGCGGACTCCGGCGTTGTAACTCACGGGCATGGTGATCAGAAAAACCGCGAGGGTTGCCAAGGCGGGGGCGAGGGCGCGCCAGCGGCGCTGCGGGGGGATTTTATTCAACGAGGCCGCGCCCACGCCGGCGAGAATGAGAAACGGCAGGGGCGATTTCACGGCCACGCCGAGCAGGAAGAAATACCACCATCCTCCGTCTTTGATGCGGCCGAGCAGATAAGCCGTGGGCCGTTCATGGTTCAGGACCCAGGCGACGGCGACTCCTTTCATGAGGGCGGGAGCGGGGAGCAGGGGATCGCGCGCGACCAGCCAGCGACCGGCGCGGGCGAGCGGTGCGGGGAAGTGTTGAAACGAGGGCATTGACGTCGGCGAGAGATTCATGGCCTCGCGGGCGTGGCCGACGGCGAAGCCGTAGGTTGCCCAGACGGTCACGACGGCCAGAGCTGCGGCGATGGCGAGTTGCTTCACGACTTCACGGGGCGAGGCCGGGGCCGGGGTGGGTGATTCGAGATTCGGTTGAAAGCTGGTTGCCGCGGTTCCTCCCACAAGCGTGCGCGTGCAGAACCATTTGGCGAGAATGATGAGGGCAGCTGTCAGGGGAAAAAAAATCACCGTGGTTGCCTTGGACGCCAGCGCCAGGCCCGCCGCCAAGCCCAGCCATATCGCGGAACGTCGGGTCGCATGGTCGAGCCAGTGGACGAAGGCGAAAAATAAAAGGAGCTGGGTGGATCCCGCGGCCATGTCGGTATAGGCGATGCTGGAGAAGGCGAGAACATTGGGCAGAGTGGTAAACAAGGCGGCGGCCATGACGCCGGCCAAGTCGCCGTACTCGCGTCGCGCCCATAGAAATACGATGGCCGTGGCCAGCAAGAAAAATGGCAGGACGCCGAGGCGCGCCAGTTGCAGATTGCGTTGGTAATGGCCGGAGTCGTAGAGGATGGCATTGCCGTAGTCGTTATAGGTGAGGCTATTATCCAGGGGATCGAGGTGGGGGAAACGTTCTCCGGCGAGGAAGAGGGGCAATCCGATGGCGAGGCGGGCGAGCGGGGGATGGACGGGATCGAGCTTATAAGTGTGGCGGGCGAGGAGTTCGATCGCGGCCGCGACGTGACAGGGTTCATCGAAGGCTTGCGAGGTTTGCGAGTAGGAGGAAACGATGCGGATGACGGCGATCAGGGCCAGCAGTAGGGCCAGGAGCGCGGGCCAGCGTGAGTTGTGAGGCTTGACGGGAGGTAGCATTTCGATTCGGAGATTGGAAGGTGAGTATACCGCAGGAGGAGGTGGCTTCCGGGATCAGTGGAAGTCTGCAGGAGTCAAACTCGCAACCGCGATCTCGAGGTTGGCTGAAAGGATTCGCCCACCATCGCGCGCCAGTATGATGTGAACCGGGTGGAAGATGGGAAAATTTATGTTCGGTCGAATCAGGTTGCTGTTCAAGGCCTTTCTGGCAGCGACCGCCTTGTTCATTCTGGTGGGCTGTGGCGGCAGCGGGGGATCGAGCGGAGGCGGCGGCGCAGTCGTTCCGGCCACGCCGGCGGGTTTGATGGCGACGGCGGGAAATGCGAAGGTCAGCCTTTCGTGGACGGCTTCATCGGGAGCTACCTCCTATCACGTCAAACGCTCGACTACGTCGGGCGGTTCTTATAGTCAGGTAGGGGCGCCAACGACTGCCGGTTTTACGGACACTGGCGTCAGCAATGGGACAGAATATTTCTATGTCGTTGCAGCAGTGAATTCCGCGGGGGAGAGCGCGAATTCGGCGCAGGTGAACGCTACGCCCGTCGGTCCAGCCGCTAACTTGCCGGGGCCGAGTGCAGCGCTGTTTGCGAGTCCGATGTATACCTGCGTGAATAATTATTACGTCGCGACGAACGGGAATGATTCGAATCCGGGAACGCAGGCTAGTCCGTGGCTCACGATTCAGAAAGCTGACTTGGCCGCGGGCGGGCGGGTTGCCGGGGACTGCGTGAATGTGGCTCCCGGGACGTATGCGGCGGGCCTGCAGCCGACGCATGGCGGAAACCTGGCTTCGCCCACCGGCTATGTGGTCTATCGGTGCCAGACACTGGATGGATGCGTGATCACCGCGTCGGGTGGAAACGCGGACCCGGCCTTTAACGTCGCGAGCACTGGCGCAGGCCCGAACTATCTGGTGCTCGACGGATTCGAGTTCGCCGCGGGCAGCATGACGCTTTATGGCGTCGGTGTCTCAATTTATTTCCCTGATGGCGTCGATACCCTGGGCACCACCAGCCATCACATCTGGATCATCAACAATATTTTCCATGGTTATGGTCAGGCCGGTGTGGGCACGGGAGGGGGAGAGTATTTTTTCTTTCTGCATAATCTGGCATACGACAACACGAACGTGGCTTGTTCGGCGCAGGGGTCGGGTCTGGGCATGGTCATCGCCCGGGCGTTTGCGGGGTATACACCGACCGCGGCTGATCTGGCCTGGGCTCCCTTCCACAACGTGATCGAGTTTAACGTGGCGAACGACAACATCATTAATCAGTGCGGGAACGCTGCCGATCCCTACGATACCGACGGCAACGGGATCATCATTGATACGTTCAACAATGCCGGCAGCACGAATGTGGATTATCCGTACCAGACGCTGGTGGCTTTCAACGTGACCTACAACAACGGGGGCAAGGGCGTGCATGTCTTTCGCAGCGACAACGTCACGGTGGCGAACAACACGGCCTACGACAATAATCTCGATCCGTTCAACTCGGGGATTGGGCGCGGGGAGATCGACAGCTACTCCGGCGAGAACAACGTGATCGTCAACAACATCGCGTACGCGGTTCCGGCAACATCAGGCAGCGATCCGCGGTGCGAGGGAGTCAATTACACCAATACCGCACCTTATACCTGTCCACTGATGACGAACGTGGCGTTTGAGGGTGCGAGCACGCCGGGCAGCGTGGGCAACGTGTGGAGCAACAACGTCAGCTTTGGCGGCGCGCCGCCTTACGGGTGGGGGCCGGAGGGAAACATCATGCTTGCGCCCGACACGCTGAATTGCACGACGGGTGCTGATCCGAATCAGTGCAACGTGGACCCGAACTTCGTGAGCGTGACGGGCGACAATTATGCGCTTGCTCCGGGGAGTCCGGCGATTGGCTACGGAGAAACACTGCCGTATCTGCCGGCTTCGGCGGTGGACGTTGGGGCGTGTGCCAGCACGCTGATGACTTGCCCATAGACCCGGCTGACCTGTCGTGGCTGATCCGCGCTGAACGGAGACTCCCTCGACCCCGAACTTAAGGCTGTGTCCTGCTGCCGATCGGAGGGCGTTACCTAGGTCATCTTGGGGAGGGTGACGATTCGAGCGATCATGTTAGAGAGCAGTAGGCCGAGATGAAACCTGGGGAAGAGTTCGCATGAATATTGATGATCTGCTTCGGATTGCGACGGAACGGCGAGCCAGCGACTTGCACTTGAAGGTGGGAAACTATCCTCACCTGCGCATTGACGGCGAGCTGGTGCCGTTGACCGATCAGCCGCGCATCACGGCCGAGGACATGCTGAACATGGCGTTCAGCATGATGTCGGCGCGGCAAAAACAAAAATTCAAAGAGACCACGGAAATCGATATGGCCTACGGCGTGGCCGGCCTGGGACGATTCCGTGTGAACATTTTTCAGCAGCGTGGCAATGTGGGACTGGTGCTCAGAGTCATTCCCACCAAGATTCGCGCGCTCGACGAACTGTTTCTGCCCAAGGTGGTGGAACAGATTTGCGACATGCCGCGCGGGCTGATTCTGGTGACGGGGGTTACGGGTTCGGGTAAATCGACGACGCTGGCGGCGATGGTGGATCGGGTGAATTCATCGCGCGCGGAACACATTGTCACCATTGAAGACCCGATCGAATTTCTGCATCGCGATAAGAAGGGATACGTGAACCAGCGCGAGATTGGCGTGGACACGCCGTCGTTCGGGGCGGCGCTGCGCGCTTCTCTGCGTCAGGATCCGGACGTGATTCTGGTGGGCGAAATGCGCGATCTGGAAACGATTTCAACCGCACTGCACGCGGCGGAAACCGGCCACATGGTGTTCTCGACGCTGCACACGCTGGACGCGGTGGAAACCATCAACCGCGTGATTTCGATTTTCCCGCCGCCGGAACAGAAACAGATTCGTATGCAGCTGGCGGCTGTGATGCGCGCGATTGTCAGCCAAAGATTGGTGCGGCGCTGCGATGGCGACGGACGCGTGCCGGCGGTGGAAGTAATGATCAATACCGCCTACATTCGCGAGTGCATTCTGGTGCCGGAAAAGACGCGGTCGATTCGCGACGCGATCTCGGCGGGTACCTCGCAGTATGGCATGCAGACGTTTGACCAGTCGCTGTGGGATCTGTTCCAGGCCGGCCTCGTGAACTACGAGACCGCTCTCGAGAACGCGTCCAACGCCGACGACTTCAAGCTGCGCATGGCTGGCATTGCGTCGACGGCGGATATTTCGCGGCAGTCGATGCAGACGGCGGGGTTTGGGGGACGGTAGGGAGGGCTTCCGGCTCTCGGCTTCCGGCTTCCGGACACGGAACTTCAGATCGAAGTCCAGAAGGGGCGCGCATCAAGCGTGCCCTTTTTCTTTGCTCGCCGGGAGACCTTTTACCACAGAGGACACAGGGGAGCACAGAGGACATCGAATCGCGCGTTACTTCGAAACTGAGAACTGGGAACTAGGAACTGATTTGCGCTATTGTTAGCTGGTATGACGTTCTCGCGGCCGAAACGACGGAGCTATTCCGAAGATGAGCTTTACGAATATGCCGTGGGGGCGCTGGCACGGCGCATGCGGACCGTAGCCGAGCTGAAGCGGTTGATGCGGGCGCGCATCGACGATGCGAATTCGGAGTATGGGCAGACATTGGTGGAGTTGGTGATCCGTCGGCTGAAGGATCAGGGATATCTGAACGACTCGCAGTATGCGGCGTATTATTCTTCGCTGCGGCGCGACAACCAGAAGCTGGGGCGGATGCGGGTGATCACGGAGTTGAAGACGCGCGGGGTGCATGGATCGGTTATCGACAAGGCGATCGAGGTTGCGTACGAGGGCGTGAGTGACGAGAAGCAGGCGCGCGAGTTTCTGCGCAAGAAGCATCTGGTCAAGCCGAAGGATCAGAAGCAGACGGCGCGCATCTTCCGGCAGTTGGCGCGGGCGGGATTTGGGACGAAGACGATCTTTACCATTCTGAAGAAGTGGGATGTGGACGAGGAGACGTTGAGCGTGCTGGAGGGCGAAAGCACAGAATAGAAGAAAAGGAGGTCATGATGAATCGGCTCATGATGAAAATCGAAATGGCAGGTATCGTCGTACTCGTTTTAAGCGCGGCCATGGTTTACGGGCAGGATGCGGGAAGCGCGAGTAAACCCGGTGCCGGCAGCGACGTGAAGAAAGCGGCTAAGACGACAGTACAGGATACAAAGACTGCGGCGAAAACGACTGGGCACGCCACCAAGTCGGCAGCCAAGGAAACCGGGAAGGATACAAAAGCTGCGGCGAAGGACACGGCCCACGGCGCCAAGAGCGCGACCAAGGACACCGAGGGTGCGGCGAAAACCACCGGAAAAGATAGCAAGACGCTGGGCAAGGACACCGCGAAGGATGCGAAGACGGTGGGAAAAGATGCGAAGGAGACCGCCAAAACCGCTGCGAAAGACACGAAAGAAGTTGCCAAGCGAACGGGCAAGGCAATCAAGCAGGGCGTGAAGGACATCGGACACAAAATAAGAAGCGGCGACGATAAGCCGGCTGAAACGTCGAAGTAGAAGTAGTCGCAGGCAAAATCAAACCACAGAGGGCACAGGGGACACAGAGGAGTTCGAAGCCTTCAGTGTCCTCGGTGTGCTCCGTGGTTTGCGCTGGTTGGGGCCGCGCGGTGGTGCGCGGGTTTCATTTAGAATTACTGCTTCATGCCAACTGGATCGGAAATTCGCAGAAAATTCCTGGACTTCTTTGTGCAAAAGGGGCACAAGGAGGTGCATTCGTCGTCGCTGGTTCCGGCGAATGATCCTACGCTGCTGTTTACCAATGCGGGGATGAACCAGTTCAAGGACGTTTTTCTTGGGCTGGAAAAGCGCGACTACTCGCGGGCTACGACGTCGCAGAAGTGCGTGCGCGCCGGGGGCAAGCACAACGATCTGGAGAACGTGGGGTTCACTAACCGGCACCATACGTTTTTTGAAATGCTGGGGAACTTTTCGCTTGGTGACTATTTCAAGAAAGATGCCATCGCTTACGCGTGGGAGCTGATTACTTCGCCGGAGTGGTTTGGGATCAATAAAAGCAAGCTCTATGTGACCGTTTTCAACGGTGAAGGCGGGCTGGAGCGCGATGCTGAGGCTTACGACTTGTGGGCCGCGCAGGGTGTGCCGAAGGAACGCATTTTCGAGTTGGGCGCCAAGGATAATTTCTGGCAGATGGGCGATACCGGGCCGTGCGGGCCGTGCAGTGAGATTCATTACGACATGGGCGTTGCGGCGTCGGATCAGGGGCATGCGGATTGCGCGTTCACCTGCGATTGCGGGCGCTTTGTCGAGATTTGGAATCTGGTGTTCATGCAGTTTGACCGCGATGCCAGTGGGAAACTGCATCCGTTGCCCAAACCATCGATTGATACGGGGATGGGTCTGGAGCGGGTTGCGGCGGTGCTGCAGGGCGTGATTTCGAATTATGAAACGGATTTGTTTACGCCCCTGATTGATAGAGCAACCCAGCTTACCGGAAAGAAACATTTCGGAAGAACGGATTTGCCGAGCTCTGCCTTCACAGTTCCGCAGATGATGCAGCAGAACGCATCTCTCAGAATCATTGCTGACCACTCTCGCGCTGCGACCTTTCTTGTCTCTGATGGCGTGCTCCCTTCGAACGAAGGTCGCGGATATGTCTTGCGCAAGATTATCCGTCGAGCTATTACGCACGGGCGCCTGCTCGGACAGAACGAACCGTTCCTCTACCAGATGGTCTTCGCGGTCAGAAATCTTATGGATGGCGCTTACCCGGAACTTCAGGAGACTGCGGAACGGGTATCGAGGGTTGTGGGCAGCGAGGAGGATCGATTTGCACATACGGTAGCGGTTGGACTGAAAGAGCTTGAGCGGATTGTGAAGGGGCCTGCTACGCAGGCGAAGTCGATTTTGGTTGGAGAATTAATTGCAGATAGGCCCGAGCACAAGTTGGAGCTTGAACATGCTTTCAGTTCGGCTAAGAGGGAGGTCGACGATCAAATCTTCTTGCGCGCAGCGTCGATATTCACGCCGGGCGAGCGATATCACAAGCTCGTGCAAGATTGGGCGATTGCGGATCGCCGTCGATCCACAATGCTAGGAGGGGCTGATGCCTTCAAGCTGTATGACACATACGGATTACCACTAGATTTCATCCAAGATGCCCTCAGAGATCAGGGTGTTCCTTTTGACCAGCGCGGATTTGAAGCATCGCTGCAGGTTCAGCGTAACCTTGCACGTGCCTCCTGGAAGGGCGCGGCGAAGCAGACGGCGAATCCGGTTTATCAGCAGCTTCCGAAATCTTTGTTTGAGGGGTATGGGCAAACCCGCTCGGAAGGGTGTGAGGTGCTGGCTATTATTCGCGATGGGCAGGGGGTGCAGGGACTTTCGGCTGGCGAATCGGGCGAGATCATTCTGGATCACACGCCGTTTTATGCGGAGTCGGGCGGGCAGGTGGGGGATCGGGGATGGTTTTATTCGGACGATCACAATACTGTGGTCGCCGAGGTGACGGGATGTTACTCGCCGATTCAGGGGGTGCGGGCGCATCAGGTGGTGGTGAAAGGTGGAAGTTCAAAAACCCCACCCTCTTTCGCACAGAACGCGAAAGAAGGGTGGGGCAACCTTCGCGTTGGGGATAAGGTCGACGCCGTTGTTAACAACGACATTCGAACGGCGACCATGCGGAATCATACGGCTACGCATTTGCTGCATGCGGGGCTGCGGGAAATTTTGGGGAAGCATGTGAAGCAGGCGGGGTCGCTGGTGGCGCCGGATCATTTGCGGTTTGATTTTTCGCATTTCACTGCCGTGGAAGACGAGGAGTTGCAGGATATTGAAGATCTGATCAATAAGGAATTGCTGCGTAACATCAGAGTTGAGACTTTGACTGATGTGCCGCTCGACGAGGCCATCAGCAAGTATCATGCGATGGCTTTGTTTGGGGAGAAGTATGGGGACAAGGTGCGGGTGGTGCGGATCGGGGATTTCTCTACCGAGCTTTGCGGCGGGACGCATACGGCCGCTACGGGTGAGATTGGGCTGATCAAGATTTTGAAAGAGGGTAGTGTGTCGTCGGGGGTGCGGAGAGTGGAGGCGGTTACGGGGGAAGGATCTCTGCTGCATTTTCGTCGGGATCATGAGTTGGAGAACGTGGTGTCGGCATTTGTTTCGCCCACCCCTTCGCCCCGCTCAGGGCAGGCTCTTTCGCAGAAGGCGCGAAAGGATGGGGCAACCTCATCTGATGAGATGCCGGCGTCTCCGGCTGAGGCTTTGAAGGCGGAGTTGGAGAAGAAAGATAACGAGATCAAGCGGCTTACGCGCGAACTTGACGAGGTGCGGATGAAGTCGGCTTCGGCATCGATCGGGACGGCGAATATTTCCGACAAGGTCAAAGACGTGAAGGGCGTGAAAGTTTTGGCGCATCGGGTGGACAATCTGGAGCGGGCGCAGTTGCGGACGCTGGTGGATCAACTTCGCGACAAGATTGGATCGGGAGTGGTGATTTTGGGGTCTGCTTCAAATGGTAATGTGGCTTTGATTGTGGGCGTGACTAAGGATTTGACTGGTCGCGTGCAGGCGGGGAAAGTGATTGCACCGGTGGCGCTGAAGGTTGGCGGCAAGGGCGGGGGGCGTCCGGATTTGGCGGAGGCCGGGGGCAAGGATGCGTCCGCGCTGGATGCGGCGCTGGACGGGGCTTATGGCGTGGTGGAGGAAATGCTGGCATGAGTTCGACGGACGCGAATGCTCCTCTCGATGGACGACTGCACTTCGTCAAACATAAGGGGCACGCCATCTATGTGTGTGACTTGAGCCACTGCACGGCCAAGGAAATCCTGGTGCTGCTGGATTTGATACGCGCGGATATCAGCCGGCATGCGCCGGGGTCGCTGTTGACCCTGACGGACTTCACGGGCGCGCAGATTGACAAGGAAGTGGCTACGCAGGCCAAGAAGATTCTGGTGCTGGATCGTCCTTATATCAAGAAGTCGGCGTGGGTGGGGACGGAGAGTCTGCCGCATGTGTTCTACGAAAACTTCAAGAGCTTCTCGCAGCGGGATTTGCCGACGTTCAAGACGCGGGAAGAGGCGATGGAGTGGTTGGTGGGGGAATAGGGTCTAGCTTCTAGCTTCTGGCTCTCGCGGCTTCTTCAACTCAACGCGAACGCTTCTACTATCGGATGCGGGCGTCACCTCGCGACTTGCGCGGGCGAGGGCGCCCGCGCCACATACAGCTTTAACTTCTCCACTTCAATGTGACGGGGCCCGGCATCGGGTGCTTCATTTCTGTGCCGGTGCGTTTGGCTTCCTGGTGGGCGGCCTTTAGTTGGAAATACCATTTGGCGGGGCGGTCGGCGTCGTCGATCAGCATCAGGTGGGGGTTGTGTTGCAGACCCTCGGCTTGGAGTTCCATGGTGCGGCGGTCTTGTTCGACGAATTTTGCGAAGACGAATTTCAGAATATTGGGAACGAAGGGGACCCAGCGGAAAAGATTCCAGGCGGCGACTACGTCGATGCGGCAATGATTGCGGGTGATGGGCGTGACGGTGGTGAGGCTGGAGAACCAGTATTTTCCGGCGCGGATGGTTTCGGTGCGGAGGTTGGGGAGAACGAAATCAATTGTCGTGGTGATGGAATCGGCGTCGGCATAGAGGCGCAGGAGTTTGTAGGGCGCGGAGTTGGAGCTGGGGGTGTGCGCGCTCATGCGGAAGCCGTTGGGGATCGGTTCGAAATTCTTTTTCTTTTCGTGAATGCTGTGCTGGCTGCGCCACCACCAGGCTTGATGGACGAAGGGACCGTGCGCGGGATCCATTAAGCCGATGATGCCGTGGTCGATGCTGACGGGCATTTCGGCTTGCAGGTAGGCGAGGTTATATTTGGCGCTGAATTTTTCAATTTGCGGGGCTTCGTCGGGGGGCTCGGCGGGCGGCGCGAATCCCGCGCCGGGCGGGCCGGGGTCGGGAATGTAAACCCAGATGAAACTGTCCTGCTCTTCACAGGGATAGCTTCCGGCGTAGATGCGATCCACTTTGAGATTCTGATCGGCGGTGAGCGAAGGGATCAGTTGACACTGGCCGTCGTGCACGTCGAACTGCCAGCCGTGGTATCCGCACTCGAGATTTTCTCCGTCGAATTTGCCGCAGTGGAGGGGCATGCCGCGGTGCGGGCAGGAGTCGCGGAGGGCGAAGGGCTGGCCGACGCGGTCGCGGCCGATTACTAGGGGGATCTCGAGGAGCGTCGTTTTGTACATCTGGTTGCGATGAACGCGGTCGGCGGGCAGGGCGCGATACCAGAAGCCGGTGAGCATGAGCGCGTCGGGCGACTGGCGTTGCGGGAGATCGAGGTCGGGCATGGGGAAATTGCTGATTGCTGATTGAAGAACATATGCTAGCATCCGCAGGAGTTTGACGGGGAGTTTGATGAGAGAGCCTCAGGGGCTAAAGCCCTCTAATCTCTGGAAAGCTCGGCGGCACGACTAAAGTCGTGCCCTTCCCGTTTGCCGCGACAAGCACATGGAATTCATTGGGCATTTTCGCAGGTTGACGGCGGTGCAGCGGAACACGTTTATTGCGTGTTTTCTGGGGTGGTCGCTGGATGCGTTTGATTTTTTTATTCTGACGTTCTGCGTGAGCGCGATCGCGACGCAGTTTCAGACCAAGGTTTCCGTGGTGGCGGAGGCTATTTTCATCACACTGGCGTTTCGTCCGGTGGGCGCATTTCTTTTCGGAATGATGGCGGACCGGTTCGGACGGCGGCCGACGTTGATGGTCGACATCATTGCTTATTCGGTGTTTGAACTGTCGTCGGCGGTTGCGCCTTCGTTGAAAGTGTTTTTGATCACACGGGCGCTGTTTGGAATTGCCATGGGCGGGGAGTGGGGCGTGGGGGCTGCGCTGGCGTTCGAGACGCTGCCGGCGGAGGGACGCGGATTTTTCTCGGGACTGCTGCAGGAAGGGTATGCGGTGGGGTATCTGCTGGCCGCACTGGTTTTTGGCACGGCGTTCCGCTTCGTGGGCTGGCGTGGAATGTTTGTGATCGGAGCCCTGCCTGCGCTTCTGGTGATTTACATTCGCACGAAAGTGGATGAATCGCCGGCGTGGGTGCAGGGACACGTGGCGAGAAAAACCGAGGCGCGAGTAGGGTCGGGCATCTTCACTTATCTGGGAACGTTTGCTTTCCTGATTGTACTGATGTTTGCCTTCAATTCCTTCAGCCACGGGAGCCAGGATCTGTATCCAACGTTTCTGACGAAAGATCATGGGTTCGCGCCGCAGACGGTGGGGTTCATCGCTATCGTCGCTAACATTGGAGCGCTGCTGGGAGGGATTTTATTTGGCACATGGTCGGAAAAGATTGGGCGGCGGAAGGCGATTGTGATCGCGGCGCTGTTGTCGATTCCGGTGATTCCGTTGTGGGCGTATTCGCACACCGTCCCCATGCTGGCGCTGGGCGGTTTTCTAATGCAATTCATGGTGCAAGGCGCGTGGGGCATAATTCCGGCGCACCTGAATGAACTTTCTCCGCCGGCGGTTCGGGGGACGTTTCCGGGGCTGGCTTATCAGCTGGGAAACTTCTTTTCCTCAAGAAACGGGGTGCTGCAGGCCAGGCTCACGGAGCAGCGGTACGGGGGAATATTTGCGCCGGTGATGGCATGGACGGTGCTGCTGGTGGCCAGCCTGGTGGCGATTGTCACCTGGAGCGGGCGAGAACGGCGCGGAGTCGACTTGTCGAGCACAAATTAGAAGGGGCAAATCGATATTCTAGGGGTGTGCAAGTTTTGGCACACTGCGGGGGCGTTGCACCAAGGAAGGATTGTCAGGGGCGGAGTCCTGTGTTACGGTAAATAAAATTTCACGCCTTCGTTGATTACCTTCCAAGGGTCCCCGAGCGTTGTGGTCTGGGAGAATGCGTGTATCGAGGTAGCGCCACGATGAAAGAAACCATGGATTCCGCTCCGGCCGAAATCTTCGACAAGGAAAACTTCGCGAACCGCAAGCTGATTCGGCCGACGCTGCCGCGCGTGGAGAATTACAATTCTCATAACCCGGGTGCGCTACCGCAGGAACGGCGCGAGCGTCCGGAGCGGCACGAGCGTGGAGATCGCAAGGATCGGGGGGATCGAGTGCCAGATCGCGGACCAGACCGAGGAAACGATCGGGGCGAGCGCGCGATGGCGGGGGGCGGCGGAGGGAAGAAGCCGACGCCTCCGGAGCAGACCAACGCGGAGAATTTCTATTATCAGAAGCAGATGCAGTCGCGCACGCCGATGGTGATCGTGCTGCGCGACGGCGAGGAAGTGCGGGGCATCATCGAATGGTACGACCGGAATTGCATCAAAGTGAACCGTGAGAACGGCGATGCGAATCTGATGATTTACAAACCTGCGATCAAATATATGTTCAAAGAAGGGGAGAACGAGCGGTAGATCACCCCTTCGGCTTCTGTCTGTCGAAAAAAGACCCACTTCTCGCGCCAAGAACGGGCGAGAAATGGGGCACCCGACCAGTTTCATCTCCAGAATTGAACCAAGGTTGGGAGGACGAATGTCTCCCTCACACGAAGTGTCCCGCAGGGAGTTCCTGCAGTCGGTCGCATTGGCGTCGGCCGCGAGCGTAATTCCTGGGTTACAGGGCGCGGGTCCGGCGCTCAGTTCTGGTTACGCCTTATCCGATTCAACCCAATCTCACCCGCTCGAAGAATTCAGCTACGGCGACGTCACGCTGAACAGTGCACTGCACGAGCAACAACTGCAGCAGACACATGCTTTGCTGATGGAGTTGAGCGAAGACAGCCTGCTCAAACCGTTTCGGCAGATGGTGGGACAGCCCGCGCCGGGCGAGGATTTGGGTGGATGGTACCAGTACGACGCGCATAACCGGGATCATCTTTTTGAAATCGGCTTTGCTCCCGGATGCACATTCGGGCAATGGGTTTCGGCGCTGGCGCGCTCCTATGCCATCAACCGGTCGGCGGAGACGCGCGAAAAAGTGCTGCGGCTGAATCGTTTGTACGCCAAGACGATTGCCGGCGATTTCTACGAGAACACTCGCTTCCCTGCTTATTCCTACGACAAACTGGTTTGTGGACTGATCGACTCGCACCAGTACGTGGGTGATCCGGACGCATTCGCGATCCTGGGGGAAACGACCAAGACGGCGTTACCTCACTTGCCGGGGAGAGCGATTGAACATGGGCAGAACTGGCGGGCTGGCAAGGAGAAAGACGAGTCCTATTCGTGGGACGAGTCCTACACGATTTCTGAAAATCTGTTTTTGGCCTATCAGCGCGGCGCGGGAGAGCAGTATCGCGCGCTCGGCCGTCAGTACCTGGACGATGTGTACTATGATCCGCTGGCAGAAGGCCGCAGCAACCTCGAAGGACGGCACGCCTACAGTCATGTGAACTCGCTTAGCTCGGCGATGCAGGCATACTTGACGCTGGGCAGTGAAAAACATCTGCGAGCGGCGAAGAACGGTTTTGACTTTCTGGCGGCACAGAGTTTTGCAACCGGTGGATGGGGGGCGGACGAGACCCTCCGCGCCCCCAGCAGTCCGGAAGTGTACAAGAGCCTGAGCGGCAGCCACTCCAGTTTTGAAACGCCTTGCGGTTCCTACGCTCACTTCAAGCTGACGCGCTACCTGCTGCGTGTGACCCGCGATTCGCGCTACGGCGACAGCATGGAACGCGTGATGTACAACACGGTGCTGGGAGCGTTGCCGCTGGAAGCCGATGGCCGGACTTACTACTACTCGGACTACAACTTCAAAGGACGCAAGGTTTATCACAAGGAGCGGTGGGCGTGCTGCTCGGGTACGCTGCCGCAGGTGGCGGCGGACTATCGGATCAATACCTATTTTCGAGATGCAGACGGCGTGTATGTGAATCTTTATATTCCATCGACGTTGAAGTGGACGCAAGGCGGGGCGCAACTTGAACTGACGCAGAAGAGTGACTATCCATACGATTCACTGGTGCAGTTTGAGGTGAAGGCGTCGCGGGCGGCGGAGTGGGCGGTGAGTCTGAGGATTCCGGCGTGGGCTGAAGGAGCGTCAGTGTCAGTGAATGGCAAGCGGGTGGCGGTTGCGGCGGGGAGTTTTGCGCGGGTCGAGCGTGAGTGGAAGAACGGGGATCGGATTGATCTTGAATTGCCAATGAGGACGAGGCTAGAGCCGGTGGATGCACAGCATGCGGAGACTGTGGCGCTGCTGGTGGGGCCGATCGTGTCGTTTGCGATCGCCGACGGAGAGCCTAAGGTGACGCGAGAACAATTGCTGGCGGCGAAACGAAATGGGGCGCAGAGTTGGCAAGTTCAGACGGCAGGCGGAGCGTTGAAGATGTTGCCGTTTACGGCGATTGAGGATCAGGAGTATGCGACGTATTTGCGCATCACGTAGGCTGCGCGATTTTCGGTTTTCGGCATGCCTGGCATTCAGGAATGCAATCGCCAAGCAGGAATCAGAGAGTCGTAGCGAAACAATGCACTGATGACGATGTGCATGACGATGTAGATGAGCCAGATTGTTGGGTAAGCGATGAGCATTTTTCGCGGCTGCCTCAGGACGTACCAGAGTAGCAGCAGATCCAAGGGCACTGGGGCGGCCACGACAATCCACACGGGCGCACCGAGACTGGCGACGCTGTATCCCAACAAGCATACAAAACAGCCGATTGCGAGCGACGAGAATATGTGCACCCTTCGATCGGCAATATAGAAGCCAAATCCCCACGACAAAGCGGTAAAGAAAATTGCAATGTCGAGCAGGATGGGTGCGGGCAAGTTGTTGAACATATCTGCCTCGATGATCTCCCGCTCTCGCGGAAACTCCAGGGTCAAGTATTTGTATCGGGTTGCGCGCTAGGATGACAAATATAGCTTAGGCCATGGCCGCCGGTTTACGGGCTAGATGCTCCCGTTGACAATCTGACTTATCCCCCTTAGCATCAATAACTTGAAGCGTGGTTTTGACCCTGCGTCGTTTTGAGCCTAAACCCGGGAGCCGCTTGTGATTAAGCTCGACATCATCAACGAAGTGGTGGCCAAGACCGGCATCACCAAGACCAAGGCCGAGCTGGCCGTGGAAACTGTCTTCGAGAGCATGAAGAAGGCGCTGGCCGGCGGCAATCGCATTGAGCTGCGGGGATTTGGAGTGTTCAACGTTCGTCCGCGGAAGACTGGGATTGGGCGCAACCCGCGCACCGGAGCCGAAGTGTCCATTCCGCCAGGAAGGGCCGTGCGGTTTAAGCCGGGGAAAGAATTGCAGTCGATTGACTAGCGGCTTCCGGCTCTCGGCTTCCGGCTTCTTGTGCGGGCGTTTTCCCACCGTTCAGTAGCAGTAGTAGCATCAGAGAAGGACCCAAGTTCGGGCATCCCATCCAAGAATCATGTCGGAACCTAATTCCCCGATTCCCACTTCCACGATCGAGTTTTACCAGACGCTTCCGAGGCCGGTTGGACGGCCGCCGGGAGAGCGCTACTGGCTGCACGGGTTGTTGCTGGCGGCGACCTGCTTCACCACGCTGGTGGTGGGAGCGCGGATGGAGTTCAACTTTCTGCAAAATTTGCCGCAGTTTGCTTACCGTGGAGAATGGCTTCCGTTCTTCCCTTTGCGGTGGGTGCTGGAGCAGCCGTCGCGGCTGCTGCTCGGCATTCCCTTTTCGGTGACGCTGCTGGGGATTCTGTTCTCGCATGAGATGGGGCACTATTTGTTTTGCCGGTATTACGGAGTGCGCGCGACGCTGCCATTTTTTATTCCTGCGCCGACCTTGATTGGAACTTTGGGAGCGGTGATTCGCATCAAGGCGCCGATCCGGTCGAGGGCGGCGTTGTTCGATATTGGCATTGCCGGGCCGATCGCGGGATTTGTGGTGGCCGTCGGCGCGCTGGCGGTGGCGTTGGCGCTCTCAAAACCGCTTGCTCCCGGGGTTGGGCCTTCCGACGTGCAATTGGGATTTCCGGCAATCTTCCACGTGATGCAAAGCGTGCTGCACGTGATTGCGCCGAATCTTGCCGTGGGAGTGTTGCCGCTGAGCCGGATCTATCTTCATCCCACAGCTGTGGCGGCGTGGGTGGGCATGTTTGCAACCGCGCTGAACCTGCTGCCCAGCAGCCAGCTGGACGGCGGGCACATTGTGTACGCGCTGGCGCCGCGCGCGCACCGGGTGATTTCGTGGATGACGGTAATCGCTCTGGCGATTTTGGGGCGTAACTATGTGGGCTGGCTAGTGTGGGCGGGGCTACTGATCTTGATGAACGCGCTGACGTACCGGCAAGAGCAGGCTCCGGAATATCCCATGCTGCCGGCGAGTCGGTGGTCTCTGGCTGTGTTGGCGGTGATCATGCTGGCGCTGACGTTTACGATTTCGCCATTTCGGATGATGGTGCGATAGCTTCGAAACCCGCGGCGTCGGCGCATAGATTCACAGACTGTTAACAATCACGACCCTTTCCCGTCGAATCTAAGCATCGATACGTCCGGATTCCCGGACATCCCACTCAAAGGAGAAGCAGTCATGCAAGTTTCCCATTCCGTGCTCAGGATCGCGCTGCGAATGACCGTCCTCTGTGCCACCCTCACGGCCGCTGTTGCGTTCGCGCAAGTCACCGCGGTGGTCCCTTACACCGTCTCCGTTTTCGCAACTAGTGTTACGGGAGTTTACTCTCAACCCGACTCCATCGCCGTCCTGGACGATCATGTCTTCGTCGGCTTCGGCAATGGAGTGGCGACGGACGGCTCGGATGGAAAGAGCAGCACGATTGTCGAATATGATCGCAAGGGCAACGTGATCACCACTTATAGCGTGAAGGGCCACAATGACGGGCTGAAGGTTGACCCCAACACGAAACATCTGTGGGCGATGCAAAACGAAGATGGGAATCCGAACCTGGTGATCATCAATCCGGAAAGCCGGAGCCAGAAGGTGTACACATTCGGGCCGACGGCGCACGGTGGAGGCTACGACGACATCGCCTTCCGAGGACACGACGTCTTCATCAGTGCGTCCAATCCCCTGATCAATCCGAACACTGCTCCCGCGATTGCGCGCGCGGAACTGAAAGGAAACACGGTGAACGTCAGCCCTGTGCTGCTGGGCGATGCGATTGTCACGGATATCCCCACAGACACTCCGGTGGCGCTGAACCTTCAAGATCCGGATTCGATGTCGTTCGACCCGCTTGGAGATTTGGTGCTCGACAGTCAGGCTGACGCGGAACTGATCATCGTGCACCATGCGGGAGCGGTCGATCAGAGCGTCTATCATCTGGGGCTTACGTTGGACGGGTTGCCGGTGCAAATTGATGACACCGTCTACGCCACATCGTCGCATGGTGTGATCCTGGTTTCGGATCGTGATGGCGAAACGATCTATGCGATCTCTAAGGACATCTTCTCGCCAGCAGCCGCATACTCGGCGGCGCCGACCTCGGTAGGAAATCTGGATCTCAACACGGGCGTGCTTACGAACGTGGTCACCGGAATGGTCAGCCCGCATGGGATGACATTTATCGGGGACGAGGATTCGCAGGGGGACAAGAGGCGGGACAAAAAATAAGGGGAACCGGGAACGCGGCGATCGCTATCACATCAGCCACAGGGCGTCGACGTCGACGATTACCTGGGTGCGGGGAATTTTTTTTTCTGCGGCGTAGGCCAGCATGGCGCGGAGGGTTGTGTTGAGATTTTTCCGGCTGGGGGATTTGAGCACGAAGTGGTAGCGGTAGTCGCGCTTCAGGCGCATGATGGGCGCGGACGCCGGGCCGAGCACGCGGACACCTTCGTGACGAGTCGTGTCGAACCACTTTCCTAAGGTTCCCGACCATTGCAGCGCATCGTCGAGTTTGTCGCTGCGCACCAGGACGTTGGCCAGGGCGGAGTAGGGAGGGTAGTGCATCCAGCTACGGAATTGCAGTTCTTTTTCGTAGAAGCCGATGAAGTCGTGGCGGGCGGCATACTGCACGGCGTAGTGATCCTGAAAATATGTCTGCAGGACGACTTTGCCGGGGGTTTGGCCGCGTCCGGCGCGTCCGGCGACTTGGGTGAGGAGCTGGAAGGTGCGCTCGGCGGCACGGAAGTCTGGCAGGCCGAGTGCGGCGTCCGCTCCGACCACTCCCACTAATGTTACGCCGTGAATGTCGTGGCCTTTGGCGATCATCTGGGTGCCGACCAGGAGATCGAGTTCGCCTTCGTTCAAGGCATTGAGCGCGCGCTCGAAATCTTCGTGACTGCGGACGGTGTCGCGGTCGAGGCGGGCGATGCGCGCTTGCGGGAACATGCCGTGCAATAGCTCTTCGAGTTTTTCCGATCCGGTCCCGAGGAAATAAACATACTCGCTGCCGCAATGGACGCAGGCTTTCGGCACGGGCGCGGTGAAGCCGCAATAGTGGCAGACCATTTTGTGCTCGCGCTTGTGATGGGTGAGCGCGATGGCGCAGTTCTGGCATTCGAGCTTTTTGCCGCAGGTGCGACAGAGGACTACCGGTGAATATCCGCGGCGATTGAGCAGGACCATGACCTGCTCTTTGATGGGCGATCGGCTGTCGAGGCGTTCTTTGATTTCGGCGGCGAGTTTGCGGGAAATGACCTGCTCGTGACCGGTTTCCTGAAACTCCTGGCGCATGTCGATGATCTCGACTTCGGGCAGCGGGCGCAGCTCGACACGGTCGGGCAACTCGATGAGAGCGTACTTGTTTTTCTTAGCGTTGAAATAAGATTCGAGCGACGGGGTGGCCGAGCCAAGCACAACGACAGCGTTCGACATTTTGGCGCGCACTACGGCAACGTCGCGGGCGTGGTAGCGCGGGGTTTCTTCCTGCTTGTAGGAAGAGTCGTGTTCTTCATCGACGATGATGAGGGCGAGATCGGCAACCGGGGCAAAGACTGCGGAGCGCGTGCCGACGACCATGCGGGCGTCGCCGCGCTTGATGCGGTGCCATTGCTCGGCGCGTTCCTTGTCCGACAGGGCGGAATGTAGGATGGCAACTTCGTCGCCGAAGATCTGATGCAGGTCGGCGGCGACGGCGGGCGTGAGGCCGATCTCGGGGACGAGCAGGATGGCGGAGCCTCCCGCCTCGAGCACTCCGCGCATAGCGGCCAGATAGACCGCGGTTTTGCCTGAGCCGGTGACGCCGTGCAGTAGCATGCCGGAGAATTTATGCGCTGCGACGCTTTGCCGCATGCGCGAGAGGGCCGATTGCTGGGCGGCGTTCAAATCGAAGTCGAAGAGCGATGGGCGGGGCTTGGAGCGGGAGACGGCGAACTCGGCCGGCTCCTCGAGAATCTCGACGAGGCCGCGGCGGACCAGCGTGGCTAGGGTGGATTGCGGGACGTCCAACGATTGCAGCGTGGCAACGGGAACTTTTCCGCCGGAGGCGGCGAGGGCGTCGATGAGGGTGCGCTGGTTGTCGTTGAGTTTGCCTTCGGCGGATTTCAGTACAGCAACCTTTATCGTGCGCGTAGCGTCTTGAGGCGCGGATGCGTCTTCGCGGGTCAGCCATTTCTTGCGGACCATTCCGGCAAGGAGGGCGCGGGAGACTTTGGTGGCGGAGCGGAGAGTCTCTTCGCGGATGAGTGCGCGGGCATCGACGGTGGTTTCCACGTCTCGCAACAGCGGCGAGAGGTGGGGCACCCCACGGTCGACTTCGTCTGAAACGCGAGAGGCCAGGTAATCAAGCACGCGAAATTCGGCGGCTTGTTCTTCGGGAGTGCGGCGCGAGCGGGCGGACGATCCGGAGACGCCGGCCTGATGAAGTGTCATTTCGCCTGTTTCGGTGAGGCGGTAGCCGATTGAGCGTTTGAACTCGGCGTTCAGGGGGAGCATGGTGCGGAAGACTTCGCCGAGCGGGGCGAGATAGTAATCGGCGATCCAGCGGCCGAGTTGCAGCAATTGCTCGTCGAGCACGGGCGCGGCGTCGAGTACAGTGAGGATGCTTTTTGTGGTGACGTTGGGTTTGCGGTCGTGCAGTTCGACGACGATGCCGGTCATGCGCTGCTGACGGAACGGGACCAGCACGCGTCCGCCGACGACGGGCGCGGCGTCCGCGGGGACACGGTAGGTGAAGACCATGTCGAGCGGGACGGGGACGGCGACGTCGCAGAATTCGGGCATTGGTTAGCAAGGATAAACCATGGGGAGCGAGGGCCCCGCAGGCACGGGCAAGATTCATGCAGAGGGTAGGGATGCTTCGACTCCGTCGATCATTCGCTTTGCGCATGATCGATTGCGCTCAGCATGACAAGTCGTCTAGTCAGTTTTCTTTGGGGGCTCGAGGCCCAGGAACTTCATTACCATTTGCAGATCTTTCCAGGCTTCGCCTTTCTGGCGCGGGTCGCGGAGGAGATATGCGGGATGGTAGGTCACGGCGAGCTTCGTTCCCTGCCAGGTGGGATCGCTGCTGCGCGCGCCGGCGGGGATGAAATCGTAGAAGCGGCCGCGCAGTTCGGACATGGATGAATTCATAGCGAGCAGACTCTTGGACGCGACCGCACCCAGCGCGACCACGACTTTGGGCTTGACGACCGCGATCTGGCGCATGAGAAACGGCGAGCAGGTTTCGCATTCGTCGCGTTCGGGCGTGCGATTGCCGGGGGGGCGGCATTTCACGACGTTGGCGATGTAGACGTCCTCGCGGTGGATGCCCATGGCTTTGATCATGTTGTTCAGGAGCTGGCCGGCGCGACCTACGAAAGGCTCGCCCTGAATATCTTCGTCGGCGCCGGGGCCTTCGCCGACGAACATTAGGTCGGCGCGCGGATTGCCGACGCCGAAAACAATCTGCTTGCGGCCCTGCTTGTGCAGCTTGCAGCGGGTGCAATCGCCGAGGTCTTCGCGAATGAGTTTTAGCGCGGTGGCAGGATCGGTAACGCTCTGCTCGGCGTGAGGCGTTTGAACTCGAAGAACATTTTCGGCGACGGGTTTTGCGACTGCTGCGGATTTTCTTGCGGACATTTCCTCTCGCTGTTCCTGCTCTGGCTGTTGCTGGGATGTGGAAGGTAGTTCGTCAACTTCTGCAACCGATAGTGCGACCGTGGTGGATTCGGAGACTCGCGATTCGCGCCGGTAGAAATCGTAGATGCCCATCTCGTGGCAGTAGCGAACGCGTTCGGCGAGGGCGCGGCGCAACTGCGGGTCAAGGACGGATGGCATGGGTTCGTCGTCATTATACCGTGGTGTGAGAACGCGGCCGTTGCTGGGGTAGGGATCCTTCGACTGCGTCAGTCCTGCGCTTCGCTGCGGACTGACTTCGCTCAGGATGACAAATCGGAAGGGAGCAGCCCGGCGATTGGACGCTTTCAGGCTTTGACGGGGGATTTGCGGTGCTGGCGGAGGCGGACGATCTGGTCGAGGACTCGCTGGGCGACTTCCCACTTTGTGGTTTCGGGAACTTCGACGACCTGGTCGTGGGTGATGATGGTGACGGCATTGCGGTCGGAGTCGAAGCCGACGCCTTCGCGGGAAACGTCGTTGACCACGATGGCGTCGAGATTTTTCGACACCAACTTCTGGCGGGCGTTCTCCAGGACGTTTTCAGTTTCGGCGGCGAAGCCAACGACGATCTGTGCGCCTTTCTTGAGAGAAAGTTCCTGCAGAATGTCGGGCGTGGCTTCGAGTTCCAAAGTCATGGGGCCTTTGCGCTTTATTTTCTGACCCGCGGCGGACTTTGGACGATAGTCGGAAACGGCGGCGGTCTTGATCACAACGCTGGCCTGGGGCAGGAGTCTGAGCACGGCGTCGCGCATTTCTTCGGTGGACTCGACTCGCGTAATCTCAGCGGCACCGGCCGGAGTAAGCGAAGTTGGCCCACTGACCAGGAGGACGCGCGCGCCGCGGCGCAGGGCAGCCTCGGCGAGAGCATATCCCATGCGGCCGCTGGAGCGGTTGGTGAGATAGCGTACGGGATCGATTTTTTCGCGGGTGGGGCCGGCGGTGATCAGAACAGTTTCGCCGCTCAGATCCTGCGACGCGCCGAGGGCTTCCATCACCGCGGCAACGATGGCTTCGTTTTCCGCCAGGCGGCCAGGGCCGGTCATTCCGCAGGCCAGGTAGCCGGCGCCGGGCTCGACAATTTTTACGGCGCGTTGGCGGAGAATTTGAAGATTCGCCTGCGTGGCGGGATGGTTCCACATGTTGACGTTCATGGCAGGCGCGACCACCACGGGCGCGGTGGTCGCGAGATAGAGCGTGGTGAGAAAGTCGCTGGCGATTCCTTGCGCGAAGTGAGCCAGCACGTCGGCCGTGGCGGGCGCAACTACGAGCGCGTCGATGGATTGCGCGACCGCGATGTGCTCGATGGCGGAGTCGAGATTGGGTTCATGATCGTCACCCAGATCGGACGCGCCGGTGAACATTCCGGTGATCACTTTTTCTCCGGAGATCGCGGCGAAGGTGAGGGGACGAACGAACTCCTGGGCGGCGCGGGTCATTACGACTTGCACGCGGACACCGTGGTCCTGCAAGAGACGGACGATTTCTGCCGCTTTGTAGGCCGCGATGCCGCCGGTGACGCCGAGAGCTACTTTCATACGCTTTTGATTGTTGATGATCGATTGCTGATTCAAAACCGTTGGTCCTGACCACCGGGGTGTGGCAAGCGACACTTCAATCAGCAATCACGAAATCAACAATAGCCTTCAGTCCTGGCCGAGCGCCTTGTCGAGAGCGTCTTCTGCCTGCTCGGCGGCGGTGCGGGTTTCTGGAATCTCCCACTTCACTTTGCCGGCGCGGATTTCATCCTGCGCGATGCGGCAGGGCTTGCGGGAATTGGTGTCGACCACCGGCGGCGCGCCGGACTGAAGCTGCCGCGCACGCCGCGCCGCCACTAAAATGTAACGATAGTTGCTGTCAAAGCCTTCGATCAACTTCATTGGGACTCTCCCTCAAAAATCAGGTTTGAAGTGTAATCTATCCCGCGCGATCTTACTCGTGGCTTTCGACGCCGTCTTCAGCGTCCCTAAAATGATACCGCGAAATCTAAGGACGTGCCGGGGGCGGAGGATTACTAAAGGATGCGAGGATGGGTCCGACCCGTTCCCGCATATTAGCCAGCCGATAACGGTCTGCCAGTTCCGCGATTTTCTCGTCCTCGGCGGACCGGGGCGATCGGGACCTCGATAAGCGCTCCGACAAAACGATCGCCTGCAGGCTGTCGCTCGATTCCTCCAGCTTATCGTTGATCAGAATGTAGTCATACTTGTCGTAGTTCTCAATCTCGCGACGAGCCTCGTCCAGGCGGCGATTGATGGTTTCATCCGAATCCTCGCCGCGCTTGCGCAGGCGCCATTCGAGAGTCTTGCGGTCGGGGGGAAGTACAAAGACGCTGACGGCATCGGGCAGTTTCTGCTTTATTTGCGCAGCTCCCTGCACATCAATGTCGAGCAGGAGATCGTTCCCTTTCTGCTCGGCCTCGCGGAGAAAACGTCGAGCCGTGCCATAGTAGTCCTTTCCGTAGAGACTGGCGTGTTCCAGGAACTCGTCGTCACTGATCATCTGCTCAAATTCCTTTCGAGAGATGAAGTGGTACTGTTTACCATTTTGCTCGCTGCCTCGAGGAGAGCGCGTGGTGTAGGAGATGGAAAAGTCGAGACGTGGAGTCATTTCGAGCAGAACGTTCACCAGGGTCGACTTCCCCGAACCAGAAGGAGCCGAGACGATGTAGACGATGGGCTTGCGGGGCGGGCTCATTCGAGATTCGTTCATTCCAGGTTTTGGACCTGCTCGCGTGATTTTTCGATTTCCGCTTTCATGGCCAGGCCGGCCTCGGTAATCTTCAGGGCTTCGCCCGCCAGGCCGGAAGTCTTGGAGAGCAAGGTGTTGGCCTCGCGATTCATTTCCTGCAGGAGGAAGTCGAGCTTCTTGCCGATCTCGCCGCCGGCTTCGAGCAATCCCAGGAAGTGTTGCACGTGATTTTCGAGACGGACGATCTCTTCCTGAATGTCGCTGCGATCGACCAGTAAGGCGGCCTCCTGCAGCACGCGTTCCTTGTCGACGATTGTACCCAGCAGTTCCTGCAGGCGCGATTGCAGTCTTTCGCTGTAGTTCTGCAGCACGGCGCGGCGATGCTGTTGCACGCTCTTGCCAGCCGCGACGAGAAGGGCCATACGCTCGCGGAGTTCGCGGGCAATGCCGCGGCCTTCTTCCTCGCGCATCTGGTTCAGGCGGTCGAGCGCCTCGCCGACCTTCGCCATCACCGCGGCTTCAATCTCGCCGTCAGCGCTGTCGTTGGCGGAGTCGAGCGCGCCCGGAATGCGCAGGACGGCGTTCAGATCGGGGTCGGTGATCAGGGAAAACTCAGCGGCCGCGGCCCGGAAGGCCGCGATGTAGCCACCGACAATCTCGCGATTCAGCGAAAACGTTTCGTTGTTGCCGCGCTCGAGGCTGAGCGAAATTTCGACGTGGCCGCGGCCCATCTTCTCTTTCAGGAGGCGGCGGAGTTGCATCTCCAGGGAATCGGTGCCGGAGGGGAGACGGAAATGGAGATCGAGGAAACGATGGTTGACCGACTTCAAGGACAGCGCGAAGGCGGTGCGGCCGCTGGTCTGAGTCTCGCCGGAAGGGGTAGCGATGTTTCCGCCGTCTGGACGCGGGATTTCACCTCTCACCTGGGCAAAGCCTGTCATCGAGCGTATGGGCATAAGGGTTTTGCGATCTTACGTTTCAGCGACTGCTTTGGGCGAATCGTCTTTAACCAAATCAGTGTGGGCGAATTGTAACTCGTAGAGACGCCGGTAGGTGCCTAACCTCGTCATCAACTCTTCATGGCGGCCAATGTCGGCAATCGTGCCATTTTCGATGACCACGATGCGGTCGGCACGCCGCACCGTCGAAAGCCGGTGGGCGATGACGAACACGGTGCGGCCGCTCATCAGATTGTGCAGGGCGGATTGCACCAGCGCCTCGGATTCGCTGTCGAGCGCGGAAGTGGCTTCGTCGAGAATCAGCACGGGAGCGTCCTTCAGCAGCGCCCGGGCAATGGCCAGGCGCTGGCGCTCGCCTCCGGAAAGGCGCACGCCGCGCTCGCCAATCACCGTGTCGTATCCTGCAGGAAGGGCAACTATGAAGTCGTGGGCCAGAGCGGCGCGGGCCGCAGCTTCGACGTCTTTTTGCGGGACCTGCGGCTGGCCGTAGGCAATGTTGTTGCGCACGGTATCGTTGAACAGGATGGTTTCCTGGGTGACGATGCCGACCTGCGCCCGCAAGGAGGCGAGGGTTACTTCGCGCACGTCGTGGCCGTCGATGAGGATGCGTCCGCCGGTCACGTCGAAGAAGCGAGGAATCAAATGCACCAGAGTGCTCTTGCCCGCGCCGCTGGAGCCGACCACGGCAAGGATTTCACCGCGTTTCACTTCCAGATCGACGGCCCGTAGAATCTCCCGGGAGTCGTCTCCATCCGCCTGATAGGAGAAACATACGCCCTCGAATTGAATGCTTTTCGAAAACCGCGGAAGAGCTTTGGCGCCGGGCTTTTCGAGGACTGCGTCCTCAGCGTCCATGAACGTGAACAGTTGCGAGGATGCACCCAGGGCCTGCTGGAAGCTGTTATTGAAAACGGCAAACTTGCGCACCGGGTTATAGAGCGCGAGCACGGCGGCGACGAATGTGACGAAAGCGCCCAAAGTAAATTCATTGTGCGCGATGCGACTGCGGCCGAGCAGCAGCAGCAGCGCGATGGCAATCGCCCCGAAGATATCCATCAAGGGAGAACTGATCGCGGCGGCCGCCACGGAACGCAGGTTGGCGCGAAAGAGCCGCTGTGCGGCTTTGCGGAATCGGGCGACTTCCCACGACTCCATGCCGAAGGCTTTGACGATGCGGTTGCCGGTGATGGTTTCATGCAGAATATTCTGCACGTCGGCTAACTGGTCTTGCCCGCGACGCGTGGTGGACCGCACGCGCCGGCCAATGCGTATGGCGGAAAAAACAATGAAAGGCACAAAGAGCAGCAGCACCCACGCCAGTTGCCGGCCGAGAACCACAACCACGATCGCGGTAAAGATGAAAGTGAAGAGCTGTTGCAGGAACTCCGCCAAGACGCTCGACATGGCAAACTGCACGCGTTCAATGTCGTTGATGATGGTCGAGATCAGGGTACCCGTGGCGTGCTTCTGGAAGAAAGCCACCGAGCGCCGCAAGACCGAGTTGTACAAGTCATTGCGCAGGTTGGTGATCATGCCGAACCCTGCATGGTTCACCAGATAGGTGCCGGCATAGTCGAACATCCCCTTCAGCAGAGTGGAGGCCACCAGGGCGTAGGCCACGATGTTCCACGCGTTATGAAAATGGGAGGGAACAAAGCGCTGCAGATAGATTGGATGGTTGGAGTTGGGAATCGTGAAGAGGACAATATTTTCCGAACCGCTGGCGGGATTCAAGACGCGATCAAGGATGGGTTTTAGCAGAACGAGGCGAAAGGCCTCGAGGAATCCGACTGCCGCGAGCAACACCACGCCGGGAACCAGTTGCCAGAGGAAAGGGAGCACGTAGCGGACGAGGCGCGTCAGTTGCCGCATGGGGCTCCCGCGCGGTCGAGGCCGCGAGCGCTTGCCGCCGGTCGAATGGGGATGAGATGCAAGGCCTTATTCTACTTGAGGCGCTGCACTTGGATCGACAACAGACTTCGGGCTCCGCCGGATAATGCGTCCCGCTTCTGCCGTTGCCTTGACCTACTTCGGGCTGTCGCGATGCACGACTTTTACACGATATCCAGCGCGGCGGAGGTGTTTGCTGACTTCTTCGGCGATCATGACGGAACGGTGCTGTCCGCCGGTACAGCCGAAGGCGATCGTCAAGTAACTCTTGCCCTCGTGAATGTAGTGCGGCAGCAGGAAGAGCAGATCGGAAACCGTGCGTGAGATGAACTCGCGCGTCTGCGGAAAGGAGCGGATGTATCTGGCAACGCGTGCGTCTCGCCCAGTCAGGGGCCGGAACTCGGGGATGAAGTGGGGATTGGGCAAGAAACGCACGTCAAATACGTTGTCGGCGTCTTCTGGAAGGCCCTGGCGGAATCCGAAACTCACGCATGACACCTGAAGATTTTTTCCCGACGACTGTTCCCGAAAGCGTTCGGTGATGTGAGCGCGAAGTTCATGCACGTTGAACTTCGAAGTATCGATGACGAGATCGGCGACCGCGCGAATGGCACCCAAGTGGCGGCGTTCCGCTTTGAGCGCGGACTTTACGGGTGAATCGGCGCCCAGGGGATGGGGGCGGCGGGTCTCGCTGAAACGGCGCATCAGGACTGAGTCGGAAGCTTCGAGGAAGACCACCTTGGTCGGGATCATGCGTCCGACGGCCTTCAGGATCTTCGGCAGTTCTTCGAGCCTGGAGCCTTCGCGCACGTCGACCACGAGCGCGGTGCGGCGAATCTCGCTCGACTGCACAGCGAGGTCGGCGAATTGCGGGATGAGTTGCACTGGCAGGTTATCGACGCAGTAGTAGCCCAGATCCTCGAAGGCTTTCAGCACCGAGGCTTTCCCGGAACCGCTCATGCCGGTGATGATGACCAGTTCCGGCGAGCGCGGCGCAGCGCGGGAGGGCTTTGGGGTTCGGGCCTGCGATTTTTTCGGCGCCCGGCCAGGGGAACCACGGGGCTTCATGAACAGGATAGTAGCATCCGGAAGCGGCGCCCGCTCGGCGTTTCTGATTGCCAAATGCGATACCGGCGGGGGCGGCCACCGGAAATCATCCGTGAAGGATCGGAGATCCAGATTGTTTCCAGAGCGCGCGGCAGGTAAGCTATGGCGTCATGAAAAAGTTCGAAGAACTCACGGAACGCGAAGTGCTGGCCCTGGCCATCGCTTTGGAAGAAGAAGACGAACGGGTGTACGCCGACTTTTCCGAAGGTCTGCGGCAGGACTATCCGGCCACGGCCTCGATGTTCGATGGCATGCGGGAAGAAGAATCCGGGCATCGGCGCAGGTTGCTGGAGCTGTTCCAGAAAAAATTCGGTGAGCATATTCCGCTAATTCGGCGGCAGGATGTGCGCGGGTTTGTGGAGCGGCCGGCACTCTGGCTGGTGCGTCCTTTGCGGATCGAAGCGGTGCGCAAAGAGGCGTCGACGATGGAGGTGGAGACGCGGCGCTTCTATGAGAAGGCTTCGGCGCGCACGCAGGATGCGAGCATCCGGCAACTGCTGGACGATCTGGCGAATGAAGAACGCGAGCACGAGGAGCGCGCCCAGGAACTCGACAAGCAGAAACTCCCGGACAACATCAAGGCGGACGAGGAAGTCGCGCAGCGGCGGCTGTTCGTTTTGCAGATCGTGCAACCGGGCCTGGCGGGGTTGATGGACGGGTCAGTGTCGACGCTGGCGCCGGTTTTCGCGGCTGCCTTTGCTACAAAAAATAGTCACGAAGCCTTTCTTGTCGGGCTGGCGGCTTCGGCGGGGGCGGGCATCAGCATGGGATTCGCTGAGGCGCTGTCGGATGACGGCAGTTTGACGGGGCGCGGCCATCCCTGGGTGCGAGGGTTGATCTGCGGGGCGATGACGGCTTTGGGAGGGATTGGGCACACACTGCCGTTTCTGCTGCGCGACTTCCGCGCGGCGCTCTGGGCAGCTGGAATTGTAGTGATCGCGGAACTGGGAGTGATCACTTGGATTCGGAAGCGCTACATGGATACGCCCTGGGTATCGGCCGCGCTACAGGTAGGGCTTGGCGGCGTGTTGGTGTTTATCACCGGCGTGCTGATCGGGAAATCGTAAAAGTTTGCGCGCGGCCTGAATGAGTCGGGGCGCGACTTCTCATTTCAATTTCACGAAGAGCAGAACGAAGATCGCCCATACCCCGACCGTCATAGGAAATTGAACCAACTGCGCTTCTCGCACCGGACCACCCCTGGGAATCGCGAACGTGAGCGCCAGCATCGCCAGCGCCGTCAGCACACCGAGAGCTAATTTTGTCGTGAACTTCATGTTCTCCCCCTCGTTGTATAGGCTCGATTCACTGCGCTGGGCGGTAGCCGCTGCAGCGAGGAAACATCATCCTCGCAAAGCGCGCGGAGTGCAACTCATTCTTTCCATGGACGCCAAGCGAGTTGACGGCGTCCGTGGGACGGCAACGATCTTTGGTAGTTGTCAAAACTCTCTTCGCGGAACAAGACGTAGCGAGTTACGTCTCTACGGCTGGGTGTCCAGAGGGTGCGTGCTCTTCTCGTAGAACTCGTTTTGTAGTTTGAGGCTGACGTCGTCGGCCTTTACGGCGCGGATCGTCTTCACCACGGAATCGATCCACCACTTCATCTGGAATTCGCCGAGCTCTTTGGTTGCCACCGAGCCGTCGCCGGAATAGTGGTTGGGGAAACGGGTGTACCACCAGATGCCGGTGTAGACGTCTGAGGGGATTTTCTGGCGGGCTTGATCTGCGCCTGACTCGTTGGTGGCCCGGTCGAGATGGACCGTGTCGGGGCGGGAGACCATCATCTTGGAAGTTTCGCTTTCGCCGGCGTGCATGTCGATCTTCGTCTTCTTTGCTGGACCACCTTCGCGCGGCGTGCGCTCGTCGAAAACGTAGACGACGTAGTCGTGCGGCTTGTCGAGCTGGGTCTGCGCGAAGAAGGGGAGCAGACTGTCGTTGCCGCCATGGCCATTGACGATCAGGATTTTCTTGCAGCCGTTCCGCGCCATCTCGTCGGTGGTTTCCTGCAGCAGTGCGAGTTGCATGGTGCGACTGTAGGCGATGGTGCCGGGCTCGTGCTTCGCTTCGGCAATCTGGCCGAAATAGTATTCGGGGAAAACGACGGCATACTCCTGCTCAGCGGCGTGCAGCGCGGCATAGCGGACGTCGAGCAGATCGGTGCCGAGGGGAAGGTGCGGGCCGTGCTTCTCCAGAATTCCGAAGGGGAGCAGGCAGGTGCCCTGGGAGCGGTGAATGCCTTCGCGAAAGTCGGAGGCGGTGAGTTCTTCCCAGTGGACGGAGGGCTTGGCCGCGGGCACGGCAGCTTGCGCATGGAGAAACTGTGGCAAGCCTAAAACGACGGACAGCGCAAGAAACGTATCGACGAAAGAAGTCTTGAGGAATCGAGTCATCATCAGCATTAGCGGAATCTCCCTGGCGGCGAAATTCTAGCACGGGAATGCCGCTATTCAAACGTATCACTATTAAAACGTGTCAATGCAACCGTCGCTACCGCGTGCCAAAGGCGGTGCCGCGTACGCTGGTGTAGACGGCATCGAAGACGCTCAGGCTTTTGATATTCACTACGCCACCCACCGTGATCGGATCGCCCAGATACAGGACCTTGCCATCCGCGTTCGTGAATGCCGGCCACATGGGAAGCCCTGTGCCGTTCGGATCGCCAGTCCTCGCGAAGTTGACCCAGTAGCTGGAGATTTCGGCGGCCACTTTTCGATCTGCGGCGCTCCAATGCCAGGGCGATTGGTCAAGATGGTCGAAGACATACCAGAGCTCGGCGTAGTGGCTTGCGCCCCATCCGTCGTAGACGGAGCCGGCTGGGAACGGTGGCCGCTGCCGGAAGGAGTAGTAATAGACAGCACTCTTCCCGGTTTCGGCCTGCAGTCTCGCCCAGGCCCACATGTCCCAACCAAAGCGGAGGTCGCGCTCCAGATCGAGCCGCGCCTGGCGCGCATCTTCGTCGGTCGCGTGCGGATAAGCGGCGACCAGGGGAGCGGGCAGCGGGCCCCAACTGTGTTCGAGATCGCTGTCGAACGTGGAAGCTTTGATGTGGCTGACATCGACCAGCGAACGTGCCTCTTCGGCATTCGAGCCAATGAGCAGCGGGACATCGCTCTGGTGGCCGGAAGCGAACGCTTCATATGGCGCGGCGGGAAGCACGTAGGGTTCGATTACGGGATGGCTCACGTCACCGGCACTGCCACCGAACAGGGCTGCTGCGGGGAGTTTTCGTAGATCCTGCAGCGATGCCGCGCCCAGCGAGGCAGCATACTTCTCCCCATCGTGTTCTGCGTTGGCCAGGAGATATTTTGGTGCGATCTGGAGGGGCTCAAACAGGCCGCCGCTCTCGCCGATGGCGCGCTGGAACAAGCCCTTCGCCTGCGGCGAGGACATCAGCATGCTGACTGACATCGCTCCGGCGGATTGACCGGCAATCGTTACATTTTTTGGATCACCACCAAAATTCGCGATGTTTCTCTGAATCCATTCCAGCGCGGCAATCTGGTCCATCAGGCCGTAATTGCCCGACGATTTGTGGGCGGACTCGCGGGTCAGATCCGGGTGCGCAAGAAAACCGAGTGGACCGAGCCGATACGCAATAGTGACAACAATCACGCCTTTGCGGGCGAGTTGGTCGCCCCAGTACAGGGGCATCGACGCCGACCCGTTGTTGTAGCCGCCACCATATATCCAGACAATCACCGGAAGGCGCTGTGGCGCGGGCTTGGCGTTTGCCGGGGTCCAAATGTTGAGGTAAAGACAATCCTCACTCACGGCCGGAGGAGTTTCGCCCGGCATGGACACACCGACTTGCGTGCACGCCGGCGCAAAGGCGTCGGCGGTACGCGTGCCTGTCCAGGATGCTGCACGCGCCGGAGGCCGCCATCTTAAGTCGCCGACCGGCGCAGCGGCGAAAGGGACGCCTTTATAGACGCTGGTTCCATTTTCGCGTACGCCGGAGATCGCTCCCGATTCCGTCAGGACTTGCTGCGCGACCACAAGACTGGTCAATTGAAACGCTACTGCCAGGACTGCCACCCATCGCTGTTTTCGCACGCGAACTCCTTTGCGTTTTGGCTTGGCCGGGAATTTCGGAGGACGCTAAGAAGGGAAAACTTCAGATGGGCTGACTTAGTTCAGAGGACCTGAAGGAGTAACAGGACGTTGCTTGCTCGAATACGATGCTAGGCTTGTGCGGCGGGCGTTGTCAAAGGGATCGGCCGGCACATGTCAACCGAAATCGTTGTCATCGAGACTCCCTTGTGAGCCACCGGCAGTTGCAAATGTGAGAGGGATCCTTCGACTGCGTGGCTGATTCTCTTCGAGAATCAGCCACTTCGCTCAGGATGACACGACCGTGGGAGGTCGCGTTTAGGCTGCTCTACGGGGCTTCGATCAACTCCATTTTCCCTTCTCTGGTGCGGTGCAGGATCATCAGCTTGCCTTTGGGATCGCGGAAGACGAAGACGTCGCGGTCTTTGAAGTGGGCTTCTTTGATGGCCTCTTCGAGAGTCATGGGGCGCATGGCGACGGCTTCATCGGAGCGGACGAGGTGGACCTCGGTGGTTTTCGCGACGGCCGGATATCTGTGGACCATGACCGGTACGGCGGTTGTTTCCGATGTGCCGACGACGGTCTGCAGATCGGTGTGCGCGTCGCCGCCGTCCACCTGCGCGGAGTGGCCGTTCCATTTCTTGACTTCTTCGGTTTTGCGGGCAGAGCGCTTTTTCGACATCCAGCGGGTCTTGTATTTGACCGCCTGTTTTTCGAGGTGGTCGAGGGCTTCGCTGACGGCGATCATCATGTCCTTGGCTTGAGCCAGGCCGACCAGCGGACCATTGCGCGGGCTGATGGTGATTTCGGCTTTGTGGCGGTGCTTTTCGACGGCGAGGATGACATTGGCATCAAAGCGGTCGCCCAGAATTTTGCGTATTTTGGTGAGGCCGGTTTCTACTTCTTTGCGGATGGTGGAAGTAACTACGTAGTGCCTGCCAGTGTATTCCACATTCATGAGCGCCCCCTCTTAGTCTTAATCATCGGATAAATCGGGCACCACATTAGTAAAGCGATTGTGTAATTGGGTAATTTGTAATTGTGTAATTGAAAAGCGGTTGACCTTCAAATTTCTCAATTACTCAATTAAACAATTACTCAATTCTTTTTGACTCTGCGCTGGTGCGTGCTGGGGATGCGCATGTCTTCGCGGTATTTGGCTACGGTGCGGCGGGTCACCTGGATGCCTTGGGATTGCAGGATGCGGGTGATCTGCTCGTCGGTCAAGGGACGGCTGGGATCTTCTTCCTCGATGAGCTTTTTGACGCGGCGTTTGAGGATGAGCAGCGAGGTGCCTCCGCCCTCAGGGCCCTGCACGCTCTCGCTGAAGAAATATCGCAGCTCGAATACGCCTTGCGGTGTGTGCGCGTATTTGTTGGCGACGGCCCGGCTTACCGTGGAAGGATGCACGCCGATTTCTTCGGCCACCTCCTTGATCATCATGGGTTTGAGTTGATCGATGCCGCGTTCGAGGAAATCCTGCTGGCGGGCTACGATGCAATAGCAGACTTTGGTGATGGTTTGCTTGCGCTGTTCGATGTTCTTGATGAGCTGGATGGCGCTCTTGTAGCGCTCTTTCACGTAGTCGCGGGTGCTCTTTTCGTTGGTGCCGTCGCGGGTCACGAGTTTCTTGTACGCGGGATTCAGGCGAAGCTGCGGCAGGTCTTCGTCGTTCATGATGACCAGCCATTCGTCGCCGTGCTTGATGAAGGCAACGTCGGGCTCGATGAGGCGCGGCTGCACTTTGTTGTAGCGCAGGCCAGGACGGGGGTCGAGCGTGCGGATGTAGTCAACGGCCTGCTGCACGGCTTCGATGGGGCGACCGATGGCCTTGCCGATTTCTTTGTGCTGCTTGTTCTGCACGCCGCGCAGATGCTGGTCGACCACGGCCATGGCATCCTGCAAAATCTGCGCCGTGCCGTTCCCGTTCTTGTGCATCGCGAGCTGCGCCTGGTGGTAACGAAGCTGGCGGAGCAGGCACTCGCGCAGATCGCGGCAGGCCACGCCGGGAGGATCCAGCTGACGCACAACTTCCAAAGCTTCCACCAGATCGGCGGCAGCAAACCCCGGCTTGTAGGTCGAAGCGGGCCGGGGCGCCGGCTCTTGGGCAGGGGCAACAGCAGCCGCGGAATCTCCGGAGCGAGAGGAGAAAGAGGTCTCCGCGCGTTCAGAGGGTTGTTCTGGGGATTGCTCGGCGGCGGGACGGGCTTCAGCATTTTGGGTGAAGACCGGCCCGGCGTTTTCGCCCGCATCGAGAGCTTCATCCTCCTGAACGCCGTGATCAGCTTCCGCGAGGTCTGCGGTCTCTGCAATCTCTTCCGTCGAGGAAAGCTCGTCCGCGTCTGCGCCGGGCTCGACTGCAGGATCTTCTGCGATCTCTCCCAGACCGAGGGCTTGCGCCTCGCTCACGATATTCTTCGCGGTCTGGGCGTCGGCTTCAGGGGCGGCGGGCGGGGCGACCCCGAGCAACTCGTCGTCGCTGGCGATGAGGTAGCCGTCTTCGTTGAGGTTCCCGATGATCAGGTCGGCGGCCTCGCGCACTTCGGGCCGCAGGCTCAAGGCGCCCAGTTGCCAGCCGAGGTGGTCAGTCAGGTTGGTCGGCTTGGAGAGAAAATTCTCGAATGACGGGCGCTCGATGTCCTCCATCTCGCTGTGCGTGCGGTAGCCGGGATCGAGATAATCCTGGAAGAACGAGCCGAAATCGATTTCTTCGAATGGATCTTTCTTTTCGGTGGCGGACGCGGGATTTTCTTCGTTGGTGGCGGCAGCGGCACGCTCGCGGTCTTCTTCTTTCTTGCCGACCTCGTCGAGCAGCGGAACCGATTCTTCCAGTTCTTCGAGAACCGGGTTCTCGACCATCTCAGCGGTGATCATGTCCTTGAGTTCGAGCTTGTTGAGCGCGAGGACGGAGACCATCTGCACCAGACCTGGGGTAAGGATCTGGCGCTGCGATAGCTTTACGCTGAGTTTGTGTTGTAGCAAAACCATAAACTTGGCCGATTTTTTCCCTTATTCGCCCTTTGTCATTCCGACCCCCGAGCGAATGCGAGGGGCGGAGGAATCTGCTTGGCGCCGGCAAACAGCAGATTCCTCACCGGCAAACAACGCCGGTTCGGAATGACAAAACATATAACGCTCACACCAGCGAGAAACTCTCGCCCAAATACACTCTTCTCACTTCCGGATCGCCGGCCAGTTGCTCTGGCGGTCCGTGACGGAAAATTCTGCCGTCGTCGATGATGTAGGCCCGGTCAGTTACCGTGAGCGTTTCGCGCACGTTGTGATCGGTGATCAGTACTCCGATGCCGCTGGCCCGCAGGCTGCTGATAATTTTCTGCAGGTCGAGTACGGCAATCGGATCGATCCCGGAAAACGGTTCGTCGAGCAAAATGAATGTGGGATTGATGCACAGGCAGCGGGCAATTTCCACGCGCCGGCGCTCTCCCCCGGACAGGGCGTATCCGCGATTCTGGCGGATATGTTCCAGCCCCAGTTCGTCGATAAATTTCTCCATCTTCTCGCGGCGCTCGTGCCAGGACATGGGCTGCGCTTCCAACACCGCGAGGATGTTTTCCTCTACCGATAGTTTCCGAAAAACCGAAGCTTCTTGCGGGAGATAGCTGATGCCATACTGACGGGCCCGGAGGTACATGGGAACGTCAGTGATGTCCTGACCGTCGTACAACACGCGGCCAGTATCGGGAGGGATCAGGCCAACGATGGCGTAAAACGTGGTCGTCTTGCCTGCGCCGTTAGGGCCTAATAAACCAACAACTTCGCCCTGCTCGACCGTCAGGCTGACACCATTTACAACGCGGCGGCCACGATACGATTTGCCAATTTCTTCCGTGGCTAGAGTACGCATTTATCGAGCCATGCGAACAGGCAATTAACGTGCCACTCGCGTTTGAGTTACCACAGGAGTACTTGCTTCGCCTTCTACGAGCACCCTATCATCGCGTCTGAAGAAAGTCAACGAAACCCCGGTAATCTTGCCTTGTTCGGCATCAAAAATGCTAGGCAGTTCGTTGGAAGCCCCGCCGGTCAGGACGAACTTGTCGTCCGCCGTGGTGTACAGCAGGTTCTGGCCCTCGGCTCGGCGCTTGGGTTGCTGGATCACGACTTCGCCTTGGGCGACCATGCGATCGAGCTGGCCGGGACCGCCAAACGATTGAGGACTCGAGGTTTGTCTGCGGGGCAGGAGATAGGCATCCGCGGTTTTTGCCGTGGCTGTAAACTCCGCGCCCTTGGCTACGACGCCGCCTTCGTAGTGGACTTTGCGCTCGGAATCGGCATAGGTGAGCTTGGCGGCGGTGATGGAAATGGGGCTCGATCCGCCTAGGGGTGACGCCGCTCGCGACCCTTTCGCGGCTATTTTCTTGGCTAGCGGGCTATTTTCAGGCTTGCCGCCCGGTACTCCGCCATTTCCGGCCTGAGCTGTTTCGGCGTGGTCCTTCTCCGTTTGAACCAGAATCGTCTGCACTGGCTGGTCGGATGTGCCCTGAGCGATCACGAATCGTCGATCGCGGTCGAACCGGATCGTAGGGGCTTCGATAATATTCGCGTCCTGCCAAAGGCGCGCGTTTCCCGCATAGAGGGCGGTCCCCGTATTGCCGTGGGCGGTCATGCTGTGGGCAGTGACGTGAATCGGCGAAGAAGATGCCAGCAGCGCACCGTCCGGTTGCTCCTTGAGATCGTTATAGGTGCTCTTGACGTCGTCCTGGGCGAGCGCGACATCAGTAGCGCGGTTGATACGAAGGGTCTTCGCCGTGGTTGCCATGCCGCCGCTGGTTATGCGCGGACTTCCGGTTAGCACCAGCATCTGGTCGGCAGGAGTATAGTGCGCGGAGTTGGCCCAGGCTTGCATGCGCTTCTCGGGCTGCTGGCCATCGGTATAGGCGACGTTGTCTTGTTGCGTGATGGAGTCGATGCCACCCAGCGCCAGGAAGGACGCATCGACTGAATCGCTGGTGCTGATGCGGTCGGGCTGCCCGGGAGTCGAACTGACGATGCGGGCGTTGGGCGCGCCGTGTACGTTGGTGAGGTGGGTGCGCCGGTCGGAAGTCGCGAACTGCGCCCGGAATTTTCCGGCCGTCACGACTGTATTTTGGGCAGCAGGAGCCTGAGCTAAGGGAACCTGATCAGAACCTGCCGGCATTGCTGGGGGGCTGGCCGAAGTTTGCGCAATTGTGATCTGCGCGGCGCCGGAGGTTTCCGCATGCTTCAGGATGTGGCCTTGCGCCACGGTGAAGTCGATGACGGGCGCGCTAAGCACGAAATCCTGGGGGCCTGATCCCAGACCTTTCGCCTCGGACTTGTTTCCAGCTTTGTTTCCGGAGCCTGCCTTTTGCGTGAGTCGTACGCCATCGACGGCATGAATCTTTTGCAACTGGTTCTGGCCGGCGAAGTCCATAATGACGCGTCCTGCGTCGCCCTGCATGGGCTGAGGTCCGGATTGTTCGATGTGAACGCTTCCCGTCAGGGTTGCGGTGCGAAGCAAGTCCTGCTTGCCGGCGAGCAGGAACTCAGCCTGGTCGGCGCGGCTGTGCATTTCCGGGGATGGAAGAAGATCGGTTGGAGTGGTGGCCGCGGAATTATTTTTCACGGCCTGCGGCTTCCCGTTCTGCACTCGCGTCACGGTGGTGACATTTCCCGTAGCCAGCACTCGCTCCACCTGATTGTCCCGGTCAAGATAAAAGACCGCCTGATCCGCCTGGAGCTTCCCGTCTTGGCGGCTGAGATGAGGATGCTCGAGCACAATCTGACGCGGATCGTTGGTAATGACTCCGTGCTCGGCCTCGATGACCGCCGCATCCGGGCCGTTTAGCACCACATGGATCTGCGACGACAAAGTAAGTGTGTTGCTCTTGCCGGCATACTTCACGCCCACGGCCCAGCCCTGGGCCTGCGGAGTGCTGAACTCGACGCGAGCCTCGGTGGCGGCGTTTCCGCTGTTCTTGTTAAAAACAAGATCACGCGTCTTTAGATGAATTGGATTCTTGAGCTCTTTCGGCGTGGATTGATCGGCGCTGGCGAGGCCCGATGGATTGGCCACCAGGTCGATCTGCACATCACCCTTGGCGGTGACCTCGCCGGTCTTTTCGTTGTAGGCAAAGTCGTCGCCGTAAATCTGGTCGAAGCGGGAGGAATCGCGGCCGTAGAGGATGATGCTGACGTTGTGCAGTTCGGCAACGCCGTTGCGAATAAACTCTTTGACGTTGCTGGCCTGGATGGTAAACAGAGTACGCTTTCCGTCAGACTTGGAAAGTTGAAATCCGCTGGCGGTCTGCTTGATCTCAATCCCGATTTTGTCAGGAATTGCTTTCAACCCGTTCGTCACCCGCATGCGCGCGTAGAAATACATCCCGGCCACGACCAGGGTGAGGAGCACGGCGGTCGCCGCCAGCAGTCGGCGCAGGCGATAGATCTTGAGCGGCATCCTGGGTTCAGTGTAATGCAAGAGCGAGGGCGTCGTTGGTGGTTAGTCGTTGGCCGACGGCGAAGACGCCGGGCGATCACAAACTCGCGAACGACTAACGACTAACGACCAACGACCGCTAAACTGGTGAAAATGACTTCGGAAGCGACTCCGCCCCTGCTCGACTTTCATAACCTGCGCGTGATGCGGGGACAGAAGATCGCGCTCGACGATTTCAGCCTGCGGATCGGCGCCGCCGGGCACGTGGCGATTCTCGGGCCCAACGGCTGCGGCAAGTCGACGCTGATCAAGACCATTACGCGCGAATGTTATCCGGTAGCGCGGGAAGATTCATGGATGAAATTGCTCGGCCACGAAAGCTGGGACGTTTTCAAACTGCGCGAGCACATGGGAATCGTGTCGAACGACCTGATGCAGTCGGTCACGGGCGAAGCCATCGGCCGCGATGTCGTACTTTCCGGATTTTTCAGCAGCACCGCAATCTGGCCGAATCATACGGTCGATCCGGAGAAAATCCATCTTGCCGATGCGGCGCTGGCTGAACTGAAGATTTCGCATCTGGTCGAGCGTCCGGTGGCGGCCATGTCGTCGGGCGAGGCGAGGCGCGTGCTGATCGCTCGCGCCCTGGTACACAAGCCGAAAGCGTTGCTGTTCGATGAGCCTTGCAACTCGCTCGACTTATCGGCTCAGCAGAGCTTGCGGCAAACCATGCGCGCGCTGGCGCACTCGGGAACCGCGATCATCCTGGTGACGCACGAACTGGCGGACATTGTTCCAGAGATTGGGCGCGTCGTGCTGATGGATCGGGGACGCGTCGTCGCCGACGGCCCAAAGGAAAAGATCCTGCAAGTGGATCGGCTGGCGGCGCTGTTCGGCGTGAGTGTAGAGATGGCGCGGCGCGATGGGCATTATCATCTGTGGTGATGGCACCAAAGATCAGCGGGCGGGGATTTTGAAATCGCGCAGGGAAAGTTCCAGGCCGCCGTATTCGGGATGGTCGTTGTGGCCGATGGTGAAGGCGACATCGATCGAATCGCCGGCCAGCAGAGGGGTTTGCTGCATGCGTTCGGCCATGTGCCAGCCCAGGGCGTCGAAGGTGATTCTAGGACCAGTTCTCTGTTCTCGGTTCTCAGTTCTCGGTTGAGCGGCTTCGGCCACCGCCGCAGTTCGTTCCTCGCGGCGGATGGCGGCGCCATCGGGATGACAGCGTGGAGTGGCCAGAATCGCTGCTGCTGAAAGTTCCGGCGATTCGTTCGGCTGCGAATCTGTGTATTCTTCTTTCTTGGGATCCCCCGCCCTGACCTTCAGCTTGACATGCTTGTCTTTCAGAATCCGCGGTGGCGCGGCTAGATGCACATTGCGGGCGGCGAATGCGGGCTCGGGATTTCCCATTCCGTAGGGTTCGAGAAGTTGGAGTGCCTGAAACAACTCGGGCGTGATTTCGGTAAGATCCAGTTCCGCATCCAGATCGAGGATTGGATCGAAATCCTTCGGGGTCAGGCGGGTGCGGGCAAAGGCATCGAGGTGCGTGCGTAGTGCGGCAACATTAGCGGCGGGCATGGCGAAGCCGCAGGCGTGGGAGTGTCCGCCGTAGCGCGAAAAAAGCGTGCTGCACGATTCGATTGCCTCGAGTAGATGAAAGGCCCGAATCGAGCGGCCGGAACCGAATGCCTCTGCGCCTTCGCGCGAAATCACGACTGCGGGACGGTTGTAGCGCTCCACGACTCGCGCCGCCGTGATGCCGATGACGCCGCGGTGCCAGCCTTCTCCGTCGATGACGATGCAGTAGGCTTCGCTCAACGTGGGATCGGCCGTAAATCGTTCTTCCACCGAGCGCAGGATTTTCCGCTCTTCTTCCTGGCGATCGGAATTCAGCTGATCGAGTTTGGCGGCCAGTTCGCGGGCACGCGCGGGATCCTTCGTGCTGAAAAGTTCGATCACGTCGCGAGCGACGTCCATGCGGCCGGCGGCGTTGATGCGCGGCGCGATGCGGAAACCGACTTCGCCGGAAGTCGGCGGACGCTTGGCGGAAATTTGCGCGACTTCGAGCAGCGCTTTCAACCCGGGATTCACCGCCTTGCGCAGCGCGTCCAATCCCAATGAGGCGAAAACGCGATTCTCTCCGGTCAGGGGCACGGCGTCCGCGATGGTGGCGATTGCAACAATCTTCATGAACGACATCAGAAGTTTGGTCTGGAGGGTTGCGTCCAGGCGGCGCTCCATCAATCCCTGTGCCACTTTGAAGGCGACTCCCGCGCCGCAAAGTTGTTTGTAGGGATAATCGCAACCCTTCTGATTCGGATTCACCACCGCCAACGCCTTCGGCACGCCATCGGGGCCGGGGAGATGATGGTCGGTGACGATCAGGTCGATGCCGAGGCGCTGGGCCGTCTCCGCAGGCGCGAAGGCGCGGATGCCCATGTCTACGCTGACGATCAGGCGAATGCCGGACTCAGCCGCGCGCTCGATCACATCATCGCGCATGTCGTAGCCCTCGCGAATGCGGTGCGGCACGTGGAAATCGGCGGAGCCTCCGCAGAGTTCGATCGCGGTCTTGAGAATGATGACCGCCATGGTGCCGTCGACGTCATAGTCGCCGTAAATGAGGATTGGCTCCTTGCGTTCGATGGCAGCGGCGATGCGATCGACGGCGGCGCGCAGTCCGGTCATAAGGTCGGGAGCGTGGAGATGAGAGAGCGACGGCGCGAGAAAGATGCCGGCTGATTCCGGATCGGCGATGCCGCGGCGCACCAGCAGGGGCGCGAGAATGTGGGCAGTGCGCGCGACGCCGCGCAGAGCAGGATCGGCGCGCAGTCCTGTAATCAGGGACTCGACCCGGGATTGATCCGCTGTCTTTTGAATCCACCGCATAGGGGGCTTTGTCATTCTGAGCGCGTTTTCTGCGCGAAGGATCTCTGCAATCTCCGCAGAAATTGCACAGGTTCCTTCGCTTTGCTCAGGATGACGATGACAAGGAGTTTACTATGAGCCGGACCGGCTAGTTCTCTTCGTCCTGGTCGGGCTCGTCCAGGGTGAGGCCGCCGAACTCGTCGGAGACTTCGAGCAGATGCTGGTAGCGGTCGTACCACTCGGTGCTGACTTCGCAGAGAAACATCGATCCCTGATAGGCCCAGCCCAACTGCAGAAATCCCACACGGCCCACGTGGGCGCGCAGCCAGCGGGCATCTTCAACGTCGTCACCGTCGGTGAATTCCGAGTTGGTCAGGCGTTGCACCATTTCATCCAGTTCCTCGCGCTCGAGCGTCCAGGCGTGCATGGTGAGGAAAGGAGCGGCGGCTGCCTTCGCCAGTTCGACGAAATCTTTCCAGCCGTCAGGATTGCCGGCCATCTCCCACATGACGCACTGCACCTCGTCATAATCCACGTAGCCGTGGAAGCGGCGCATGCCGTGGCCTTCGATGAAGGCCACCATGTCGTCTTTTACTGTAGTGAGATCGTCTGGGGTGGAAGACATATTGGGAAAAGCTCGCACAGGATTATTGTATGCTGTTCGCAAATTCGGTGCCAGCGCCCCGCATCATCGGCTTGGCGTGGGAGACGTAACCAGGGCGGCAAACATGCGATAGAACTTTTCGGTGTCGAGATCGACCTGAATTTCAACCGGCTGCGCGAAGGACCGCACGGAATTTTTGGATGCCCAGGTGAGCGTGTTGCCGTAGCCGGCGCCATGGTCGAGGTCGACGCCCATGTAACGGGTTTCGCTCTTGGTGATGACCGTGGGATCGATCCAGGCAGTCGCCGCGAGTTCGTCCCACATGATGTCGGCGCCGGGCGTGAACATGGCGAAACGGGCGATGTAGCGAACCAGTGGGGTACCGGCGGCTTCGATTTGCTTCACCAGAGCCGGCGTCATGTGGGTCTTGATTGAAATATCGGTGGGAGTACAGACGATTTTTTTCCACGGCGCGCGCAGAACAATTTCCGCCGCCTCGGGATCGAACCAGAAGTTGAATTCGTGGCGGGGATTGTTCAGAAATTCCGGATTGTCGGTTTGCGGGCTCAGGCTGCCGCCCATGAAGACGAGTTCCCGCGCCAGTTCCGGGAACTGCGGGTCGAGGGAAATCGCCAGCGCGAGATTGGTCATGGGCCCACCTTCGTAGATGGTGACTTCGTGCGGATACTTGCGCACCATGCGAATCAGGAAATGCGCGGCGTCCTCATCGGCAGGTTTAGTGCTGGGCTGACCTTCAGGAAGCGGAGGCACGACCGTGGCTTCATGCCACCAGCGCTCATCCCACGCTCCGGCGTACGCGACCTTTCCGTAACGCTGCTGCCACAGTTGAGATTCCTCGCGAGTGCGGACTAGTGGGAAGGCGGCGCCGGGAACGACGGGAATGTCGGTGCGTCCCATGAGTTCGAGCAGGCGCAGGGTGTGGGCGACTTCTTCGTCGCGCCATTGATCTCCACTGACGACGGTGATGCCCAACACTTCCACCTGGGGAGACTGAATCATAATCATCAGCGTCTGCATATTGCTGCCGCCGGGACCGGAACAATCTTCGTTGATGATGACTTTGCGGCGGGCTTGGCCAAGCCCGCCGCCTTGCAACATAAGCATCAATGACAACAGGGACGCAACTCTCTTTAGCTGAACAACCATGATCCTCCGCAGAAACTGCCAAAAAAAATAAGGGCAGAACGGGCAATGCCCGTCTGCCCGAAAAATTACGACTCGATCTGAACTAAAACTTGAGCTTCAGGGCAAACTGAATCAGGCGTGGATTGTTCACCGTACCGGTGACGACCCCGTAAGTAGAACGCGAATTCACGTCCTGCTCTCCAGTGCCCGATCCCCCCTGCAAGTAGAACTGCGGATGGTTGAAGAGATTGAAGAACTCCGCCCGGAATTGCACTGCCATGCCTTCGCGGAAGGACAACGGAAAGTCCTTGATCACCGAGAAGTCCGTGTTCACAAAGCGAGGTCCGTAAACCGGCGCCCTGGGCGCGGTGCCCAGTTCTCCGGGTAGAGCCGACTCAAAGGCGCAGGTGTTGAACCAGGCCGCGAGCGTGTGAATCTGCGTTGGGCAGTTCGTCCCGTTCCCTTCCTGGCCGGGCTTGTTGGGATCGCCAACCATGTTCGGGCGCGAGTAAGTGTTGCCGTTATAGGAGAAGAACACGCCTGACGGGTTGCTGCTGTCGACCACGAACATCGGGAATCCCGACGTAGCGCGCTCGATTAGGTTGACCGACCATCCCCCGAAGACGGCATCGGTCGCTCCATTCCATTCGGAACCGATATGCTTGCCCTTTCCGAACGGCAGATCGTACAGGACGCTGGCCGTGAAGCTGTCGTTGAGGTTCAACTGCGACAGACCCCAGTCGAGCTTCGCGGTTCCGGGCAAGGGATAGTAAATTGCGCCGGGGTTGGTTCCCAGACCGTCAGGGAAGCCGGAGTCAAAAGTACGCGACCAGGTGTAGCCCAGCAAGGCGTAGAGGCCGTGCTGCGTGCTCTTGGTTTCGGCCTTGAGCTGCAGAGAATCGTAGCGCGCAGTGCCCACGCTGTTGTTGCTGTCGACGCTCTGAAAGGGCGCCGCGTACGGCCAATCGCCGAGGCCACAACCCAGCGTATAGCCGGCAACCGCACCAGGTTCGCCCGGACACGCGCCCGGTTGATTCAGGTTTTCGTTCGCCTGACTGACCAGGATGTGCGTACTCTTCGATCCCGCATAGCCCGCCGTCAGCACAACGTTCCCCGGTATCTGGCGTTCGAAGTTCAGGTTGTATTGCTCAATCATGCCCTGCCGGAAATTCCGGTTCATCGATTGAATGGTTCCGCTGTACACCGATGGATTCACCGGACTGCTATAAACCGCGCCCCCGGCAACGTCCGTAGTGGAAGGAGTGCCCGGCGCAAGCAGGAAGCCCCCAGCCAGCGCACCGGCCGGGTTGCCGAAGTTGCCGGCACCGCCGAATAAGAAGGTCGGCGGATCAACTTCCGCATAGTACGGCGGGTTCTGCCACAATCCCTGTCCACCTTGGTTCCACGCGGAATCGTGGAAGATGGCGTAGCCAGCGCGTACCACCGTTTTGTTGCTGCCCATCGGCTTCCATGCCAGGCCGATGCGTGGTTCCAACGCCTTCTTGTCGAGCAGGATGCCCGCGCGCCCGTCGCTGGCCACGCAGTTGGTGCAACCGCTCAGCCCCGGACTTCCACTCGGGACATACCACTGCTTTGTCGCAATATCAAAATTAGACTGGCGATGCTCGACCTCCGACTCCGGTGTTACCAGCGCCCACGCCAAGCCGAGATTCAGAGTGAGATTGTTAGTGATGCGCCAATCATCCTGGAAGTAAGGACGGAACAGCTTATCGCGGCGGCCGACCGTTGCCCCCAGGAAGGTTTGATCGTGCGCCGCAAAAACTCCGAAGCTGCCCAGCAGTACATCGGCGACGTCGTCGCCGGTCACGGTCCCGGCCTCTACCGCGAAGCCATCCTGGAAGGCGTTATTCCGGATATTCATTTCGTTCGCGCGATAGGTGGCGCCAAAATGGATCTGATGCCGGCCGCGAATCAGATTAAGAGTATCGGTAAGCGAATAGACGTTCGTCCCGCCCTGATACGGAGCAAAGCCGCGATCGCCCAGTGACATATACGAGCTCATCAGAAACGACGTCATGCCGCAGCTCTCGCAGTCCTTGGTGGACTGGTTCAGACTGGCAGGGTATCCCGTGAGGGAATCGCACGCCGAACCGAGGTTGGCCCCCGGAATGCCCTCGATTGCGCCCTCGCAGGAGCCCGGCCGGAACGAGAGAATGTGGTTGAAGATCCGATTGAAGCCGAAGGTGGCCTCGTTGATCATGTTCGCCGAGAAAATATGCTGCTCGGAAATCACAGCGTTGCGGCCATGATTGTCAATGAGCTGGTTGCTGCCGAAGGCGTTGGTTTCCGCGTATCCTGGCGAGCCTCCGGGAACGAAGTTTGTGGCCTGGTCGTAACTGAAGCGCCCGAAAATTGTGTCCTTGCCGGAGAACGTGTGATCCAGACGAATGTCGCCCGTGCCCTCGTTCGTCTTTCGCACGGGTGAATTCGTGTAGTTGAATCCGTTGGCGGTTGCGTTGGGCGCGGGATACAGCTTGATCACATTCGCACCGATGGAACTGGTTACGGATGAGGGGACGAGATTACAGTTTTGGGTTACGCCCAGAACGAAGAGCTGGCTCCCGTTTACTGGTGTTTCGGGCAAGCCATTGGAAATGTTGCACTGGAAGGGAACGGGTACGAGAGCGCCGTTGCTCGTGGGAAGAACCTGCTTAGGTGTAAAGGGATTGATGAGCTGGGCTCCGCTTGGATCGTTGGTGAAATCATAGTTGCCGTTGGCATCGGGCGTGGTCATTCCCGCGGTCGGCACCGTGCCGTTGAACGGAATTCCACGGCGCTGCATTTTCGCCTGCCAATCGGCAAAGAAGAACGTCTTGTCCTTCTGAATCGGACCGCCGAGCGAACCGCCGAATTGATTCAGGTTGAATTGCTGTTTGGGCGACTTATTTCCAAAGTCGTAAGTCTCGGCGTTGAGCTTGGTGTTGCGGAAGAACTCAAACAACGAGCCGTGCCACTGATTCGAGCCTGACTTCGTGGTCACCAGAACCGTCGGCCCGGCGCGTTCTCCGAATTCGGCCGAGTAGTTGTAAGTCAGAACCTTGAATTCCGCGATGGAGTCGATCGAAGAAAAAATGCCGATACCGCCTTCATCAAGCTGATTGTTGTCGTTCCCGTCCAGCATCCAGTCGGTGCTTTGCGCGCGCGAACCGCCCACCGAAAGAGAAAATGAACCGCGCGTCGAGGCCTCGCTGCTGGCCGCGCCATTAAAAAAGCTCGTCGGGCTGGTCTCTGCCGTAGTTCCAGGCGTCAGCGTCGCCAACTGAACAAAGTTACGTCCATTGAGCGGCAACTCGGCCACTTCTTCTGCGGTAATGACTTGGCCGAGCGTCGGGTTAGTGGTCTCGACGGCGACCTCAGTCGCGTTCACCTGCACGCTGGTGCTGACCGAGGCGGGAATGAGACCGAAGTCCAGCTCTCGCTGCTCGTCGACCTGCAGGCGAACGTCCTTAGTTTCCACCTTCTTGAATCCCGCCATTTCGACATGAATCGTGTAGAAGCCGACTCCCAACTGAGGCACGCTATAGTGCCCGGTTGCGTCAGTCATAGCTTCGCGCGACGCGTTGGTCGCCTGGGCCGTCACAGTGACCTTCGCGCCAGAGACGACGGCTCCGGAGTTGTCCGTGATAGTGCCCGAAAAACTTGCGGTCGCCTGACCATAGAGCAACGGGCTGACCAAACACGCCAACGAACACAAACCCGCCGCACGCAACGCCTTTTGAATCGACATTCTTTTTGCCCTTTCGGTAGTGCTACCGCGCCCCAAAGAAAAAGACCCTCCTCGTTCGAGCGAACAAGGAGGTCCGCAATTCGGCAAGATAGCGCTTATAAATCGCTAAGTGTCAGTTAGTCAAGAAGTTTCGCAGTGGAAAACGTGGCCATTCCCGTTTCTGCGCAACGCGGACGGCAACGCAGTGTGTTGCGTTCGTCGAATCTGAAGTCCTTATGCCGATCATCTCATCCTCGCGCCGCCCACTCCGCGTCGAAGCGCGCGCGATCGTAAAACGATTTCTGCGTGCCGACGCCCGTCGTGGACAGGCCGGCGTAGAGATTCGCGCAGCGAACCGCTTCTTTTTCGGGCACGCCTTCGCCAAGAAATACGGCGAAGCTGCCGATGAAGGCATCGCCGGCTCCAGTGCTGTCGATGGCGTTCACTGGGAACGGCGGAACGTGCTCGCTGCCGTCGCGGCTGGCGAGAAGCGATCCATTCGCGCCCAGCGTGATGATGACACGTCGAATGCCGCCGGCCACAAGTTTCGCGGCACACTTCTTCGCGTCGTCGACGTTTTTCACGGGGCCTCCGGTGATGGTCTCCGCTTCGCTTTCGTTGGGCACGAAGTAATCGAGATCCTTCAGCGCGCTAAGATCAACCGGCTGCGCGGGGGCTGGATTAAGAATGCAGCGGATTCCATGCTTGCGGGCAAATTCGATGGTGTAATAAACCGTCTCGAGCGGAATCTCAAATTGCAGCACGATGCAATCCGCGGACTTCAACGTGTCGGCGGCGGCGTCAACGTCGGCCGGTTTGAGCGCGTCGTTCGCTCCCTTGACCACCAGAATGCGGTTCTGGCCGTTGGGTTCCACGAAAATGGGCGCGACGCCGCTTGACAGTCCCTCGATTTGCTTTACGTGTGTCGGATCGATTCCCTGCTTGCGGAAATTTTCGATAGTCGCGGGGCCGAAGAGATCACTGCCCACGCGCGCAACCATAAAGACTTCCGCGCCACAGAGACGCGCGGCCACGGCCTGATTCGCGCCCTTGCCTCCGAAGCCGAGGTCGAATTTGTTCCCGAAGATGGTTTCGCCCGGCTTGGGAAAGCGATCCGCGAACGTCGTGAGATCGATATTGGCGCTGCCAACTACCGCAATTCGAGGACGTCTTGTCATGGGAAGTGTTCCAGTTCAGAAGCAGGCCGAGTCTATTGAGCGCGCGTGGGCGATGTCAACGTAGAACAGCTTTCTAGCCACAGATTCACACGGATCGCACAGATAAATCAAAATACTTGATCCGTGTTGATCCGTGTGAATCCGTGGCAAAGAAGTTTGCTATAGTTCGTTCTCGACAGTCTCAAATGGGAGGACCCCATGGCCCGCAATGTCCGCTGTGCCTTGATTCAAGCCAGCAACGCGCTCTCGACCGACCGCCCCCTCGCGCAAATCCGGAAGGCGATGATCGACAAGCACCTAAAACTGATCGAGCAGGCTGCGCGTAAGAAGACGCAGATCCTCTGCCTGCAGGAACTTTTCTACGGCCCCTATTTTTGCGCCGAACAAAACGCCCGCTGGTACGAACTAACTGAGCGCGTGCCCGACGGCCCCACCACGCACCTGATGCAAAAAATCGCGAAGAAGCACCACATGGTGATCGTGGTTCCGGTGTACGAAGAGCAGATGCCGGGAGTTTATTTCAACACCGCCGCGGTCATCGACGCCGACGGGCGCTATCTGGGCAAGTATCGTAAGCATCACATCCCGCACTGCCATCCTGGTTTCTGGGAGAAGTTTTATTTCACGCCCGGCGATCTCGGTTATCCCGTATTCGAAACCAAATACGCTCGGGTCGGCGTCTACATCTGCTACGACCGGCATTTTCCCGAGGGCGCGCGCATTCTCGGATTAAACGGCGCGGAGATCGTGTTCAATCCCTCGGCAACGGTGGCCGGGCTTTCAGAATATCTGTGGGAACTGGAACAGCCTGCTCATGCCGTCGCTAATGGTTATTTTGTCGGAGCGATCAATCGCGTGGGCATTGAGAAGCCGTGGAGCATCGGCGAATTCTACGGCAAAAGTTATTTTTGCAATCCGCGTGGCAAAATTATCGCGCAGGCCAGCCGGGACAAAGACGAAGTCGTGGTCGCCGATCTCGACCTCGATATGATCGCCGAAGTGCGCAAAGTCTGGCAGTTCTTCCGCGATCGCAGGCCCGAAAGCTATGGGCCGATCACGACCCAGAGCCGGGATTGAGTAATTGGGAAATTTAGTAATTGAGGAATTTTCTTTTTTTAATTTCCCAATTACCAAATTCCCCAATTACTCAATATCTATGGATCTCACCAGCCCCGAAATTTTCTCTCGAATCGAGTCCAGCCCTCTCTACAATGCCGACCTCGCGCCCGCCGGCCCCGAGCGCCGGCACTGGGGCACCTACAACTTCGCCGCGCTGTGGATCTCGATGTCGGTGAACATCCTCACCTACATGCTGGCCGCGAGTTTGATTCAGGGTGGGATGAACTGGAAGCAGGCGGTCGCGACTATTTTTCTTGGCAACTTAATCGTGCTGGGACCGATGCTGCTGAATTCGCATCCCGGTGCGAAGTATGGAATTCCGTTCCCGGTACTGGCTCGTGCGTCGTTCGGCGTGCTGGGCGCAAACGTTGCGGCCGTCCTGCGCGCGCTGGTCGCGTGCGGATGGTTTGGCATTCAGACCTGGATTGGCGGCGAAGCCATCAGCACACTGCTGGCAACGCTCGCTCCGAGTTGGAAGAACTTTGCCTACGGGCCGGCGGTTTGTTTTTTCGTCTTCTGGCTGATCAACCTCGCCGTCGTCCTTAAGGGAATCGAATACATCCGCGTTCTGCAAGGCATCAGCGCGCCGGTTCTGCTGGGCGTCGGATTGCTTCTGTTGGGCTGGGCCTATCACGCGGCCGGCGGCTTCGGGCCCATGTTCTCGGCGCCGTCGCGGTTCACGAATTTTTCCGACTTCCTGAAATTTCTGATTCCCGCCTTGAATGGCACGGTTGGTTTCTGGGCCACAGTCTCGTTGAATATTCCTGACTTCACGCGCTTCGCGCGCAACCAGCGCGAGCAGATGATCGGTCAGGCTTTGGCCCTGCCCACGACGATGACGCTGTACGCGTTCGTTGGAATCGTCGTCACTTCCGCGACCGTAGTGATCTACGGAACCGCAATCTGGGACCCGGTGCAACTGCTCAGCCGCTTTCACTCACCGGTGGCCGTGGTAATTTCTCTGGTTGCGATTCTGCTGGCCACGCTCAACGTCAACATCGGTGCGAACGTGGTTTCACCGGCCAATGATTTCTCCAACCTGTGGCCGAAGAAAATCAGCTTTCGTACGGGCGGCGTTATCACCTGCTTCATGGGTGTCGCGATGATGCCGTGGAAGCTGCTCTCCGACTACGGAACGTTTATTTTCGGCTGGCTCGGCGGCTACGCGGCGTTTCTCGGCCCGGTAGCGGGAATTATGATCTGCGACTACTTCGTGATCCGGCGGCGAGTGTTGCAGGTGGACGACCTGTATCTTCGGGGCGGGGTCTACGAATATTCGCGCGGATTCAACTGGATCGCGGTGATCGCGCTGGCACTGGGCGCTGGAACTGCGCTGGCGGGGTTGGTGATTCCCTCCATGCGGTTCTTGTACGACTATTCGTGGTTCGTCGGCTTCGTGGTTTCGTTCGCGGCGTACTATGCGATGATGAGTGGCCGGCGGCCCGCGGTTGCAGCATAATATCCGCGTAAGACCCTTCATTTTGCGAGTGTATTCGATGAAATCGTGTCGTTTGATTCTTGCCTTGCCTTGCCTGTTTGCGAACTCCCTGATGATCTGTGCAGGGCAGACTGTTGACGGGCACATCTTCCGCAGCGAGAAGATCGGCCTGACCTACGCTTTTCCGGAAAGCTTCAGCGCGAAGGTTGAGAGCGAGCTGCCCATGCAAGACTCCACCGGACGCGAACATATGATCCTGGCGCTCTGGAATTCGCCTGAGCGTAACGGGTCGCCCAGAATTACGTTCCTCTACGATACGAAGGTTCGGTCGGCTGACTTGTCGAGCGCGGAAATTGCCAATCGATATCTCGCGGCTGTCCGACAATTGTGAGTGAACGTTCGGGGAGTTAAGATCCTTGGGCCGCAAAAAATCTCTTTACCTGGATGCGACGTTTGGAAACTCGATCTCTTCCAGCCCGATCAACTCCCACACTACAACGCTGCCGTCGTAGTCCCGCTAGCCGACCGCAGGCTGGTGGCGATTGAGATCAACGCTCCCTCGCAGACCGAATTGGATGCTGAAGTTGATTCTTTGCGGGGACTCCGTCTCGATCGGAAGTAGCCCGCCGGCGGCAACTCCGGACGAAAGTGTCCGGGATGCACCACTCAGGAACCCAGAAACTCCGGCAGCACTTCCTTCGCCCACGCCGCCAGCGACTGTTCTTCATCCCCGCACATCAGGTAAATATTGAACTGCGTGACTCCAACTTTCTGCAGCTCACGCAGTTTCTTCTTGTGAGCCTCGGGCGGGCCGATGAGACAAAAGCGATCGATCACTTCGTCGGAGACAAAATCTGCGTTGTCACTGCCAACCTCGCAATGATGTTGGTAATCATAGTTGCCGCGATCCTGCACGAACGAAGTCAGCGCAGGCGGCAGATCTTCAGGCTTGTATTGCCGGATCAAATCCATCACGTGATTCGAAACCAGCGCTGGGAACCAGCGCACGCGATCGCGCGCAACTTTCAAGTCGTCCGAGACCCAGACCGGCGCGGCGGCCATGACTTCGATGCTCTTCGGGTCGCGGCCCGCGGCCTTCGCGCCTTCCTTCACGAAGCTCATACACCATTCAATCAGCGCCGGATCGGCAAACTGCAGAATAATCCCGTCAGCCACTCGTCCCGCCATGTGCAGGACTTTGGGGCCGTAGCCAGCAATCCAGACGCGCGGAGAATCTTTCGCCCAACTGAGACGCGTGGGTTGACCGTCGTGCTGCACTTCTTTGCCGGAAGTCAGGTCGCGGAACTCCGCCACCGCGGCTTCCAACTGCGACCAACTCACCGGTTTCTTGCCCATCACGCGCCGCGAACTGTCGCCGCGCCCAATGCCAAGCTCCATCCGGCCCCCAGAAATCAGATTGAGGGTTGCGAACAAACTGGCGGTTACGGTGAGATCGCGGGTCGCGGGATTGGTGACGCACGTTCCCAGGCGCATGCGCTTCGTGTTCGTCGCCATCAGCGTGAGCAGCGGATACGGTTCCTTCCACAGCACGTGAGAATCAAAAATCCAGCCGTATTCAAATCCGGCGCTCTCCGCCTGACGCGTCAATCCCACGATGCGCTCGACGGAAATGTCGGGTTTCAATGCGATACCGAATTGCATGGCCGATCTCCTTGCGCTGAAAAATAATAATGAAAAATAATAATGAGGAACAGATCGCGACGAACAGATTGTAAAAGCAAAAGCGCGGCAGTGTAGCATAGAATCCTTTTCTCATCCCGGTGGAGACGGCGGGTGACGGAGGACTCGATGGGCTTCGACACGATCATCAAGAACGGTTCCGTAGTGACTGCGACCGATACCTACACGGCGGACGTCGCCATCGCGAACGGCAAGATCACGGCCATTGGAACCGATCTCGCTTCATCGAGCGCAGGACAAAACGCCACGAAGATTCTCGACGCAACCGGCAAGCTTGTTCTGCCGGGCGGGATCGACGTACACACTCATCTCGATATGCCCTTCGGCGGCACCACTAGCGCCGACGATTTTGAAACTGGCACGCGGGCTGCAGCTTTCGGCGGCACCACCACGCTGATCGACTTTGCGATTCAATACAAGGGACAGCCTTTGCGCCAGGCCTTCGACACCTGGATGAGCAAGGCCGCGAGCAAAGCGGTCTGCGACTATGCGTTTCACTGCATCGTCACCGACGTTTCCGGCGGACAACTTTCGGAGATGAACGATCTGGTGCACGAGGGCGTGACCAGTTTCAAGCTTTTCATGGCGTATCCCGGCGTGTTCATGCTGGACGACGGCAGCATCTTCAAAGCGCTGCAGAACACGGCGAAGAACGGCGCTCTGGTCTGCATGCATGCCGAAAACGGCAGCGCGATTGACGTCATCGTGCAGCAGGCTCTGGCGGAAGGAAAACGCGCGCCGAAATATCACGCCCTCACTCGTCCTACAACGGCTGAGGCAGAGGCCGTCGGTCGAGCTATCGCGCTGGCCGAGATGGCGGGCGCGCCACTCTACATTGTTCACCTGAGTTGCGAAGATGCGCTCGCAAAGATTCGCGAGGCCCGCGATCGCGGACTTCCCGTCTACGCCGAGACCTGCCCGCAATATTTGTACCTCTCGCTCGAAAACATGGACGCGCCCGGTTTTGAGGGAGCGAAATACGTTTTCACTCCGCCGCTGCGCGAGAAATGGAATCAGGAAAAACTCTGGAACGGTCTTAAGCACGATCACCTGCAAGTGGTTTCCACCGACCATTGCCCGTTCTGTTTCAAAGAACAAAAGGAAATGGGCCGCGACGACTTCACGAAAATTCCCAACGGCGGTCCGGGCGTGGAGCACCGCATGAGCCTGATCTACTCCGGCGGCGTGGCCGGCGGACGTTTCAACGCGAACCGCTTTGTCGAGTTGGTATCCACCACACCAGCCAAGTTATTTGGCCTGTATCCGCGCAAGGGGACGGTCGCAGTGGGCAGCGACGCTGACCTGGTGATTTTCGATCCCAAGCGCAAACACACCATCAGCGCCAAGACTCACCACATGCGCGTGGACTACTCGATGTTTGAAGGCATCCAGGTTACGGGCATGCCCGAGGTAGTTCTTTCGCGAGGCCGCGTGGTCATCGAGGGAGACAAGTTCCTGGGACGCGCAGGACAAGGCGAATTTCTGCGCCGCGCAACGTATGCACAGGTAAACGGGTAGAAACTTATTTTGATTGCAGTGACTCTCAGCGCAGCGCTTTATACAGCGCTGCTTTCCATCGTGTATTGTCGATGGTCCAGCACACCTTAGTCTTCCGTCCTGCCAGCGCCCGAGCCCAAACCGCCCGGTTCCGCGCATCGGCCGCGACATTCAGGCGATCGACCACGGTCATTCCGCGGGTCAACTCACTCTCCGTTTCGACCTCGACGTAATGCTCGCTCCACGCAGTTCCGACGGTTGGATCCAATGCGAGGCACATCGCAACCGGATCGGGCAGGCAGATTCCATCCTCGCCGGTTTGAATCTTGTACGCCGTGCGAGCGTGACTGTTGCATTCGATGGCGAAGTGGGCGAGTTCGGTGTTGAAGCCGTCAACCTGCCTAATCTCAGGTTCGCGTAGCACGGCGTCTCCGCGGCAAAGATGCCATCCAATCAACTCCACGGGAAGGCCGCTGCGCATTACGATTTGCGCCGCTTCGGGGTCAACACAAATGTTGTATTCCGCTGCCGGCGTAACGTTGCCTTCGCAGCATGGATTGCCGCCCATCACCACGCAGCGGCTGACTCTCGCCGCGATTCCTGGATTCTTCGAAACCGCGAGGGCAACATTGGTCAGCGGACCCAGCGTGACGAGCACCAATCCAGGATTCGCCTCGATCGTCTCGATGATGGCGTCCACTGCGTGTATCTTTCCAGCAGCTTGCTGCGGCACGGGATAGTTGTGATCGCCCAGTCCGTCGCGTCCATGAAACCAGGTCGCGTTCTCGTAGGCTCGGAGCAGTGGTTTTTCCGCCCCCGAATACACGGGGACATTCGCGCCGCAAAGCTCGACGGTGTAGAGTGCGTTCCGCGTCGCCTGCTGCAATTCGACGTTCCCCGCGACGACAGTGATCGCGGCCACTCGAACCTCCGGCGCACGCAGCGCCATGATCAGTGCGACGGCGTCGTCTGAAGCCGTGTCAGTGTCGATGAGAAACGTGCGCGGCACGGGCGTTAGCATAGCAGACCGGAAACCTAATATTTTCTGCGCGCGACTCTTGCTTGTGACTCGGCGCAAAGAAGAGTACAGTTACTCGTTTTCTAAAGGGGGCGCCCCGATGTTCACACCACCGAATTTTACAGTCGCGCTGTTGATGACGGTCGCCAGCGCGGTCTGCTGGGGATCGTGGGCCAATACCTACAAGGGCGTGAAGAATTATCGCTTCGAGCTTTTTTATTGGGATTACGCGATCGGCATTTTTCTTATCTCTCTGGTGGGCGCGCTCACGTTGGGCAGTACGGGGCACGATTCGACAAGCTTCCTGAACAACGTTCATTCCGCCGACAACTCGAACATCCTGTGGACGATGGTGGGTGGTGCGATCTTCAATCTGGCGAACCTGCTGCTGGTGGCGGCGATTGATATGGCCGGTCTGGCAGTGGCCCTGCCGGTTTCCATTGGAATCGCGCTGGTGGTGGGCACCATGCTGAGCTACATCCTGCAGCCGAAGGGGAATCTGCCGTTGATCGCGGCCGGTGTGGTGTGTGCGCTGATCGCCGTGATTCTCGACGGTAAGGCTTTCGGCAGCCTGCCCGGCGGACGGACGGCGTCGAAGAAGAGCATCGTCATCTGCATTGTGTCGGGCGTGCTCATGGGGTTGTGGAATCCGTTCGTCGCCTATGGCGCGACCCGCGGCAATGCTCTCACGCCGTACAGTTCCGTCGTGTTCCTCACGCTGGGAGCGCTGCTCTCGTGCTTCATCTGGAATTTGTATTTTATGAGGAAGCCGTTGGCCGGCGAGCCGGTTGGCTTTTCAGGATTTTTCAGCGGGCCGCCCTCGGGACACCTGCTCGGATTGCTCGGCGGAATGATCTGGGGTGTTGGCACCATGTGCAACGTGGTGGCGGGAGGGTCGGCCGGCTTCGCGCTCTCTTATGCCATCGGTCAGTCGGCGCCGATGGTCGGGGCATTGTGGGGCGTGTTTGCGTGGAAGGAATTTGCCGGGGCGGGATCGAAGGCGAAAATGTTTCTGGCGCTGATGTTTGTGTTTTATGCTGTGGCGATTCTGGCTCTGGCGCACGCCAGCGGGTAAAAAAGAAACTCACGTAGGGGCGGACGCATTCGTCCGCCCGCCCCGGTCACCCCCCCAGACGAATGCGTCCGGGGCCACATGTTTATTTCCCTTTGATGCGGCTGATGAATAGCTGCAGGAACCGGTCGGCGTCGGAGGCCAGGCAGACCCTCGCGTTGGGTTTCAAGTCGATCACACCGTCGATCTCGTAGTGATCGCCGTGCAGTACGTTGTTCTCGTTCGACCCCATGCGATTGGCCACGGTTTCTCCGCGCGTGAACTCGCCTTTCGTTTCCACATCCACGTGCATGTCTTTCAGCGTTACCAGCGTCGGATCGATCACCACGCCGACTGCCAGCGGATCGTACATCGCGGCGCCCTGGTAGCCACTCTTCTCCGAACGGGTCAGATAAAAATCCGCTAGCTTCGCAATGAAGTCGCTCTCCGGTCCGTGCAGTGACTGCAGATCGGCGAGATACTTGCGCGTGATCAGCGTGCGTTCGCCGACATCCGAGCCGACCATCGTCACCATCCAGCCGGCGTTGAACACGATGGCCGCCGCTTCCGGATCGCCATAAATGTTTGCCTCTGCCGCCCCGTCCACATTCCCGCCGGAAATCGATCCGCCCATGATGACAATATCCTTCACCAGGGGCACGATCGACGGATCGATCGAAACCGCCAGCGCAATATTCGTCAGCGGCCCGACGGGAATCAGCGTGATCGCGTGCGGATATTTGTGAACGAGTTCGATGATCAGGTCGGGCCCGAAGCGCGGATCGGCTTTGCACTTCGACGCGGGCAACTCGACTCCGGCAAGACCGTTCTTGCCATGCCAGAACTGCGCGGTGATCAATTTTTGATTGAGCGGATGTTGCGCTCCGCCCGCCACTGGAAGGTCGCATCGTCCGGCGAGCGACGTCAGCTTCAGCGCGTTCTCCAAACCCTGCCGCCCATCGACGTTTCCGGGAACAACGGTGAGTGCTTCAACCTTCAACTCGGGCGAGTTCAACGCGAGCAGAATCGCCATCGCATCGTCGACACCTGGATCGGTATCGATGATGACTCGCTGTGGCGTCTGTGCAACCGCAGCGGTCGAGAAGCAGAAGCCAACGAAGAGAATCATGCAACATGCAACAGAAAATGGCTTCACGAGGAAATCCTTTAAATTAAAGTGAGTAAACCGATGAAGAGCTACAGCAACATGCCGGCTATCGACGCCGACATCAGATTGGCCATGGTTCCCGCCAGCATCGCTCGCACGCCGAGTCGGGACAGTTCGCCCCGCTTGTTCGGCGCCAAGGCGCCAATGCCGCCGATCTGAATTCCGATCGAACTCAGATTCGCAAACCCGCACAACGCAAAGGTCGCGATAGTGAACGAGCGCGGATCGAGCGTCGCCTTCATCGGCCCGAGCGTTTTGAATGCGACCAGTTCGTTCAGGATCATGCGTATGCCGAGCAAGTTGCCGACCGCGACGCAATCGTGCTTCGGGATTCCAATCACCCACGCCACGGGAGCAAACAGCACTCCGAAAATACTTTCCAGACTGGAGGGGAACCAGGAAATGCCGATGTGCGCGAGGCCGTTATGAATTCCGCCGAGCATGCCGTCAGCCAGCGCGATCAGGGCGAGAAATGCAATCAGCATGGCTCCAATGTTGAGCGCCATGTGCAGGCCGTCGCCGGTGCCACGGGCGATGGCGCCGAGAAGATTTTCCTTTTCTTTCGAATCATCTTCGGGCATCACGACCCGCCCCGCGGTCTTGGGCTGTTCCGTCTCCGGCACCAGCATCTTCGAAACCAGAATGGTTCCCGGGGCGGTCATAATGACGGCGCTGAGCACGTGCCGAGGTTCCGCGCCAAAAGCGAAATAAGCCGCCATAATCGACCCAGAGACGTGCGCCATGCCGCTGGTCATCACGGTCATGAGTTCGGAGTGAGTAAGATCCGGCAGAAATGGCCGGATGGTCACGGGCGCTTCCGTCTGGCCCATGAAGATGCTGGCAGCAACGTTGAGCGACTCGGCACCGCTGACGCCCATGATCCGCGTCATGAGCCAGGCCGCAGCACGGATGATCAACTGCATGAGTCCGATGTAGTAGAGGATGGCGAAGAACGCGCAGATAAAGATAACGACTGGAAGAACCTGAAACGCGAAGACAAAACCGATATTGGAATTCTGCTTTCCGAGTTCGCCAAAGAGAAATTCCGAACCTACGTAGGCGTAGTTGAGCACACGCGTGGCCGCGTCGCCGGCGACCTGGAACATGCGGCGGCCGACATCAATGCGCAGCACGAATACGGCAAAAACGACCTGGAGGCCCAAACCCCAGGCCACGGTTTGCACGCGAATGGCACGGCGGTTGGTGGAGAAGGCGTAGGCAAGGCCAAGCATGGTCAACAGGCCAAGAATTCCCGTATAACGTCCCATTCAGTTTTTCTCCCTGGCCCCTCGAAGTTGGCCCGCGACTTTGCCGATGATTCTGTGGACGAGCGGCCGCTTTGCCGGCGGTGTTTCGCCGATTTCGCAACTCGCCTCAATCAACAGGTGCGCTCGTTCGGCCTTCGATTCCGAGTTGTAGTAAATCGTCGCCAGAGGTTCTCCGGCCACCACGCGATCTCCAACTTTCTTATGCAGCACAATTCCCACGGAAGGATCGACGGAGTCCTCTTTGCGCTCGCGTCCTCCGCCGAGAATCACGCAAGCCGTGCCGATGTGCTCGCATTGCATTGAAAAAATATATCCCGCCTTCGCACTTGCAACCTGCATAGTGTGCTGCGCCTGGGGCAGGCGCTTAGGTTCGTCAATCACCCGCGCATCACCGCCCTGCAATTCGACCATCTGCCGGAATTTATCGAGCGCCTTACCGGATGAAATCAGTTTCGCGCTCCGTTGCTTCCCTTCCTCGACCGAGTCGGATGCGCCGCCGAGGTACAGCATCCATCCCGCCGTTTCGATGCAAAGTTTTCGTAAATCTTCCGGCCCTGCGTCGCGGAGAACTTCCATGACCTCGACCACCTCCAGCGCATTGCCGATCATGTTTCCCAGTGGCTGATCCATGTCCGTGATCAGCGCGACCATTTGTTTTCCCATGCGCTCACCGGTTTCAACCATCAGTTCGGCAAGGAAGACGGCATCTTTTTCGTTCTTCATGAAGGCGCCCGATCCAGTCTTCACGTCCAGCACCAGCGCATCGATTCCCTCCGCCAGTTTCTTGCTCATGATCGAAGCACAAATCAGATACGGACTCTCCACCGTGCCCGTAACGTCGCGCAGCGCATAGAGCTTGCGATCCGCGGGAGCAATCTCCGCCGTCTGCCCGATCATCGCGCAGCCGCAGGTTTCAAGCACGCGGCGAAACTCGGCCACGGAAAGATTCACGTTGAAGCCTGGGATGGCTTCCAGTTTGTCGAGCGTTCCGCCGGTATGCCCCAATCCGCGGCCGCTGATCATTGGAACCGCAATGCCCGCCGCGGCCGCCAGCGGGGCCAACACTAATGAAGTCTTATCGCCCACGCCGCCCGTCGAATGCTTGTCGACTTTCCTGGCGGGCAACGAAGAAAGATCCAGCACCTCACCTGAATGCAGCATCGCATCGGTCAGAGCCGCGGTCTCGGGGCGCGTCATGCCTTTCAGCACCACCGCCATCAGCCACGCCGACACTTGATAATCGGGAATCTCGCCCTTGGTGTAAGCGCTCACCAAGCCTTCGATCTCGGCCTGCGACAACTCCACGCCGTCCCGCTTCTTGCGGATCACATCAATCGCGCGAAACGTTTGCGTCGCTGTCGGTTGGCTCACTGTAACCGGAATCCTTCGGGAAGAAGTTCTGTGATGTGCGCCTGCTTGGGCCCAGCGGCGCCTTGGAAAAAAATAATCGCGTCGGGACCGAACTCGTAGATGACCTGGCGGCATGCACCGCAGGGCGAACAGGCGACCCCGTGATCGTTCGCCACCGCAACGGCCCGAATCTCGATCTTCGGACCCAGCTCGGCAACCGCGGTGAAAATTGCTGTCCGCTCCGCGCAGTTGGTCATTCCGTAGGAAGCGTTCTCCACATTGCAGCCGGAAAATATTTTTCCGCTGGTCAGCAGAATCGCGGCGCCCACATGGAAATTGGAATACGGAGCGTGCGCATTCTTCATTACCTTGCGCGCCGCCTGCTCCAGCTTTTTCCGGATCGCGGCGGAGATTGGCTTCTTCGACATAAGACGCGCCATTGTAAACCCTGGCGGGATTTGTGGAGCGGCGGAGGCCCTCGTCCGCCACTGTCCGGCTGGGCCGGGCAGGTGCGAATTAGAGAAACGGGATCCGGTAGCGCGCGGATCGCGCTTGCCGAGCCGATGAGTTCCATTCGGCGTACAATTGCACGTCGGTAACCGGTAATTTTGCAGCCGACACACAGTCATCGTTGTCCAATGAATTGTCATGTCTTCGTCCTACAATGACCCCCGTGTGGTGCGTGACGCAATCGCCGGGCATGCGATCGCCACTCTCGGCGAGCGGCCACTGCTCTCGAACAAAGGGATCCCCCTCGATTTGAATTGGGTGCAGGAAGTTCGAGTGAACACGAGCGCGGTGGAACGCCGCGCCCAATCGCAAGTCGCCCGCCGCACCGTAAAAAAAGAATGGCAAGCCGCGTGGCTTCTGCGTGCGATCACTTGCATGGACCTGACCACGCTTTCTGGCGATGACACTGACGACCGCGTGCGCCGGCTGTGCGCCAAAGCGCGGCAACCCATCCAGCAGGATCTCGTTGAAAAGCTCGGCATCGAAGAACTGGGCATCAAGGTGGGCGCGGTTTGCGTGTACCACATCTTCATCGAAACCGCGCTGCACGCCCTGCAAGGAAGCGGCATTCCGGTGGCCGCGGTTTCCACCGGATTCCCAGCCGGCCTGTCGCCACTGCCCGAACGCGTCGCGGAGATTCGTCGGTCGGTCGAAGCGGGAGCACATGAGATCGACGTGGTCATCACACGTGCGCATGTTTTCGGAGGACGGTGGCAGGCGCTGTACGACGAAGTCGCGACTTTCAAACAGGCTTGCGGCGCGGCGCACATGAAAGTGATCCTCGGCACCGGCGATCTGCTGACGTTCCGTAACGTAGCACGCGCGAGCCTCGTCGCCATGATGGCGGGCGCTGACTTCATCAAAACCTCGACCGGGAAAGAGCCGACGAATGCCACGCTTCCGGTGAGCCTGGTGATGGTGCGCGCCATCCGCGAATACGCGCAGCAAACGGGTATGGCGGTTGGATTCAAACCCGCCGGCGGGATTCGCACGGCCAAGCAATCGATCGATTGGCTTGCGATGATGAAAGAAGAACTCGGCCTGTCATGGACGCGCGCCGAACTTTTCCGCTTCGGCGCGAGCGGTTTGCTGGGAGACATCGAGCGGCAATTGGAGCATCACGCAACTGGACGCTACTCCGCCGAGTATCGGCATCCGATTGCATGAGCAAATCGTGTAGGGCCCGCACTAAGAAGGCGAACTAAATGAGCATTGCCGAGAAATTCGTCAGCATGGAGTACGGACCTGCTCCCGAAGATTCTAAAGAAGCCGGAGCATGGCTGGAGCGCAACGGCCGCCGCTTCGGACTCTTCATCGGCGGAGCGTGGCAACCGCCCGCCGCCGGAGAATATTTCGACACCATCGATCCCTCGAACGGCGAAAAGCTGGCCGCGGTCGCCCAGGGCAGTGTTGCCGACATCGACGACGCTGTTCGCGCCGCACGCGCCGCTTCTCCGAAGTGGCGTGCAGTCACTCCGCATGCTCGCGCGCGTTATCTCTACGCGCTCGCGCGGCTCGTGCAAAAACATTCGCGACTGCTTGCGGTTCTTGAAACCATGGACAACGGCAAGCCCATCCGCGAGAGCCGCGACATCGACATTCCGCTGGTGGCGCGGCATTTCTACTACCACGCCGGATGGGCGCAGTTGCTCGAGCAGGAGTTCCCCGAGTACGAACCTTGCGGAGTCGTGGGCCAAATCATCCCCTGGAATTTTCCTCTGCTTATGCTGGCCTGGAAAATCGCGCCAGCTCTGGCGACGGGAAACACAGTGGTTTTGAAGCCCGCCGAGTTTACCCCTCTCACTGCTCTTCTGTTCGCCGAACTGTGCCAGGAAGCGGGATTGCCTGCGGGCGTCGTCAACATCGTGACCGGAGATGGGTCAACCGGCGAGGCTCTGGTGAAGCACCCCGACGTCGACAAGATTGCGTTCACCGGATCAACCGAAGTCGGACGCGCCATCCGCAGCGCGACCGCCGCGAGCCACAAGAAACTTTCGATTGAACTCGGCGGCAAGTCCCCCTTCATCATCTTTGAAGATGCCGACCTCGACAGCGCGGTCGAAGGCCTGGTCGATGGAATCTGGTTCAACCAGGGGCAAGTATGTTGCGCGGGCTCGCGCCTGTTGATGCAGGAGAGCATCGCGGAAGCGTTGATGTCGAAAATTCGCGACCGCATGAGCACGCTGCGCATCGGTCCGCCGCTCGACAAAGCCATCGACATCGGTGCCATCGTCGCGCGCGTGCAACTGGATCGCATCGAGCGCATGGTGGCACAGGGCGTCGCGGAAGGTGCGACCTGCTGGCAACCAGAAGTTGTGTTACCAGCGCGGGGCTTTTATTATCCGCCGACTCTGCTCAGCAACGTGCATCCCACATCGATCGTTGCCCAGCAAGAGATCTTCGGCCCCGTTCTCGCGGCCATGACTTTTCGCACTCCGAAAGAAGCTGTCGAACTGGCCAACAACACGGTCTACGGCTTGGCGTCATGCGTCTGGAGCGAGAACATCAACGTGGCGCTGCAGGTGGCGGCGCAGATCAAGGCGGGCGTCGTCTGGGTGAATTGTACGAATATGTTCGACCCGGCGTGCGGCTTCGGCGGATACCGCGAGAGCGGCTACGGCCGCGAGGGCGGGCGCGAGGGTTTGCTTGAATACTTGGAGCCCACGTGGTTCAAGCACGCGCCCAAGCTGGCTCCTGCGGCAGTCGAGGGGAAATCCCCACTTCTCGCAAAAGACGCGAGAAATGGGGCACCCCTGTCGGAGGAAGGGGATGTCGTCGACACCAGCACACCCGCCATCGACCGCACGGTCAAACTCTACATCGGGGGCAAGCAGGCGCGTCCCGACTCTGGCTACAGCATGGAAGTGCGCTCGCCCGACGGCCACTTGCTGGGCGAGGCGGCACTTGGTAATCGGAAAGACATTCGCAACGCGGTGGAAGCCGCTCGCAAGGCTGAGGGCTGGGCAAAAGCCACTGCACACAATCGTGCACAGGTCTTGTACTATTGCGCGGAAAATCTTTCCCAGCGCCAGAGCGAGATCGTCCATCGGCTCGCGGCGGCCGTTGGCGAAGAGCAAGCCGCAGCTGAAGTTGAGCGCGGCATCGAGCGCATCTTTTCTTACGCAGCGTGGGCTGATAAGTTCGACGGCGCGGTTCACAACCCTCCGTTCCGCAATATCGCCATCGCGATGAACGAGGCCATCGGAACCGTTGGAGTGATCTGCCCCACGGAAGCGCCGTTGCTGGGCTTTCTGTCGCTTGTGCTGCCTCTGCTCTCCGTGGGGAACACGGTGGTCGCGGTTCCGTCGGAGAAATATCCGCTCATCACCGGCGATCTCTACCAACTTTTCGACACCAGCGATCTGCCTGGCGGCGCAGTGAACATTGTGACGGGCTACGCGTCGCAGCTATTGAAGACGCTCGCGGAGCACGACGACCTCGACGCGATCTGGTGCTACGGTGACGAAGCCACGGTCGCGGCGGCAAAGGCGATGTCCACGGGAAACCTCAAACAAGTCTGGACTAACGAGGGACGTCTCATCGACTGGTTCAATTCGAAAGTCGCGGAAGGCCGCTGGTTCCTGGAACACGCGACCCAGGTCAAGAATATCTGGGTTCCCTACGGCGAATAATTCCCGACATCAGAATCCCTGCAGCCGCGCGCCGGCCATTGCATTTGTCCCGCCGCGGCGCTAGCATACCTCGGTCCACTTCATTCGCCCGGCGTCATTGGCTCTCTTGTAACGATCTTGTTTGACCACGTTGTCAGACGCTCTTGTCAGACCAAGTTTGTCAGATCAAGGAGGAAGTATGGGCATCGCAGTTTCTCCGCAAATCCATCCGCAAGTCGCGGAGTTCATCGATAAACCACGAAAAATGCTGATTAACGGCAAGTGGGTGAATGCCGCATCCGGCAAGACTTTTCCCACTTTCAATCCTGCCACCGGCGAAATTCTCGCGCAGGTCGCGGAAGGTGATCGCGAAGACATCAATCAGGCCGTGATCGCGGCACGCAACGCGTTTGATAACGGCCCCTGGCGCCGCATGACCGCATCGCAGCGCGGTCGCCTCATCTGGAAACTCGCCGACCTGCTCGAGCAGCACACCGAGGAGTTCGGGTACATCGAGAGCCTCGACAACGGCAAACCGCTCAGCATCGCCAAGGCCGCCGACGTTCCGCTCGCGGTCGACCTGTTCCGCTACATGGCGGGGTGGGCCACCAAAATCGAAGGCAACACGATTCCGCTCTCCGTTCCCTACACACCCGGCGCAAAATATCTCGCGTACACGCTGCGCGAGCCCGTCGGCGTAGTCGGACAAATCATCCCGTGGAATTTCCCGCTGCTCATGGCTGCGTGGAAACTTGGCCCGGCCTTGGCCACTGGCTGCACGGTCGTGTTGAAACCGGCCGAGCAAACTCCGCTCTCCGCGCTGCGTCTCGGCGAACTCATCATGGAAGCCGGCTTCCCCGATGGCGTGGTTAACGTTGTCCCCGGCTACGGCGAAACGGCTGGAGCCGCGCTGGCCGCGCATCCCGACGTCGACAAAGTTGCCTTCACCGGATCGACCGAAGTCGGCAAGCTGATCGTGCACGCCGCTGCCGGCAATCTCAAGAAAGTGTCACTGGAGTTGGGTGGCAAGTCTCCCAACGTCGTCTTCAAAGACGCCGATCTCGAAACCGCCATTCCCGGCGCTGCCAGTGCTATTTTCTTCAACCACGGCCAGTGCTGCTGCGCGGGTTCGCGGTTGTACGTCGAAAAATCGGTTTACGACCAGGTCGTCGAGGGAGTTGCCGATCAAGCTCGTAAAATAAAAGTAGGCTCGGGGCTCGATCCTGATGCGCAAATGGGCCCTCTGGTTTCACAAGAGCAAATGGATCGCGTGTGCGGATACTTGGACTCGGGATTCTCCGAGGGTGCGAAAGCTGTCGCCGGCGGGCACAGGTCCGGCGATCGCGGATATTTCGTTGAACCCACGGTTTTCGTCAACACGAAAGAGAACATGAAAGTCGTGCAGGAAGAAATTTTCGGACCGGTGGTGGTAGCTATGCCATTCACCGATCCCGAGGAGATTATTCCCCGCGCCAACAATAGCGAATACGGCCTGGCCGCCGCTGTGTGGACGCACGACATCGGCAAGGCACATCGGATGGCCGAGCAACTTCGCGCCGGCACGGTCTGGATCAACTGTTACAACATCTTCGACGCAGCCATGCCGTTCGGAGGTTACAAACAGTCCGGCTGGGGACGCGAGATGGGGCACGACGTTCTCAATCTCTACACTCAGACCAAAGCAGTGTGCACGAGAATCGCATAGCGTCGCACAGGAACTTGCGCTTCAAAAGAATTAAGGACGGTGGCCCGTGCCACCGTCCTTATTTTTTCATCGTCGTCGGTTTGCTATTTTTCCATCAGCAGAACTTTTTCCGCATCATCGATCTCGGTCAGCTTGACCTCGATCACTTCATTTGCCGTAGTCTGCACATTCCTGCCCACGAACGTCGCCTCAACAGGAATTTCGCGATGGCCGCGGTCAATCAGAACGCATAGTTGCACGCGCCGCGGCCGGCCATGGGAGAACAGCGCGTCCAGCGCCGCCCGCGTGGTTCTACCGGTGTACAGAACATCATCGACCAGCACGATGTTCTTGTCCTCGATCTCAAACCCAATCTCTTTCTCCTGAACTACCGGCTTGGGTCCTAACGTCGACAAGTCATCGCGGTAGAATGTTATATCCAAAGTCCCGACGGGCACTTTGGCGTTTTCAATGCGGGTGATGATCTTACCCAGCCGTTCGGCGATCGGAACTCCGCGGCGGCGAATTCCGACCAGGCCCAAACCCTCGACCCCGCCATTTTTTTCCACGATCTCGTAGGCCAGTCGAACCAGCGTACGTTCAATTTCAGATGCCGACATGAGTTGTGCCTTCTGACGAAGGCCGGTCTTGCGCGAAGGAGTCTTTGCATTCATTAGGAGTTGTGCCTCTGCAGCCATGAAGCTGGCTACTCAATGTATTCAACGCGGTCGCACAGGTCAAGCGCTGGTGGTTGGATGACGATTCAAACCGGCATCACTACAAGCACGAGCTTAGGTATTGGACTTGTCGTCGTGCTGGACAACGGAATGCTCCGCCGCCTCACCGCCGGCCTCGGCGCCTGGGCATTCGGTTCTTACGATGCGCGCGAAAGGTGGTTTGCCTTCGCGTATCGACACCAGACTAATCCCTTCAGGATTCTGACTCGCCGCGTCCGTCGCCAGAATTCCCACACCCTGATTTCTGCCAAAAGCCTTGGCCCGATACAGGGCGGCATCCGCCAGAGCAATCGACTCCTCCGCGCAAATCGCTTCAAAAGCGCCGCGGCTCCAGGGATACGCCGACCAACCCACCGAGCACGTCTTCGTCACCATGACGCCGTGGCCAAGATCGAACGGTTCCGACGCCATCACCTCCAGCACGCGGCTGCAAAATGCCGGAGTCCCCGAGGGATCGGTGGACCGGCTCATGATCAGAAATTCTTCGCCGCCCCAGCGCACCAGCACATCGGACTTGCGCACAACTGTCGACAGCCTTTGCGCCACGAGTTGGAGCAGCCGGTCGCCCGCAGGATGACCGTGCCGATCGTTGACCTGCTTGAAGAAATCCACGTCGACCATAATGAATACCAGGTCGCGATGATCCATTTTCCGAATGTCGGTTCCATGCGCCCGCTGATAATTTCGCAGAACCTGACCGGCCTCGGCTGTGAGAATCTCTTCCAGATAGCGCCGGTTCCACACCCCGGTCAGCACATCCGTAAAAGAGATTTCCTGCAGCTCCAGATTTTTCCGCTGCAGCTCCAGGCTGTGCCACCGCAGAGAATGCTCTTTGTTTTCCAGTTCGTCCTTGAGCCGGCACATTTCATCCAGGTTATGCCGCGACAGTCGCAGCAGGCTGAGCAATTCCCGGTCGAGCAGATGCTGCTTGAGAAATACCAGCGCGCCCATCACCAGCATGACAGCAACCGTCAGAAGCATCCGGTAGGTGCGGACACTCTGCGGTGCATCTCCGCCGAATTGCGCCCAGGCCATCATTAATGGCGTAACGAACACCGCCACCATGGCGATACGAGCTTTCCAAATTTCGTAACCGCGAGTTGGAGCCTCATCGAGCGGATCGCTCGTCGTGGCCTCGCGCGGCAAGAAACCAATCCGCACGAACCAGACCATTCCAGCCACCAACGGCACGTCAAACAAACTCCCGGTGTAATAAAGGTGTAAATCGATCGCCTCGCTGGCCATCAGGGAAGCGACGCAATAGAACAGCGTAGCCACGAAGAGATGGAAGTAGAGCCTGCGCCACGCTCCCTGGCTGCGTCGCCATACCAGCATCAAGCTCGTCGCCAGAACCAGCTCTTCGCACACGTACAGCAGGTCAAAGCTCCGTCCATATAAGACTTCGACCGGGTGTACGTACTGCCACGGGATCACCACAAAGAAGTAAAGAAACAGCCACCAGGTAAACAGGAGCGCAAAATCAAGTGTTCCCACACGCAGCGTGCGATCATCCTTTTGCACGTGGGGTTGCAGCGCCACCGCGGCCATCATCGGAACAATATGCAGAAAAAGAATGACGTCTCCGACGAACGGGTTGGGCGCCTCATGCCGCAGATAGACTTCGATATAAGTCCACATGACTTGCGAGACCAGCCACATCCCCAAGCCCAGACCCATCAGCGCCCAGAATAGCCGGGCCCGCGGAGACGCCGTTCGAATGTTGCCCAGAACAGCCACCGTAGCGCAAAGAAGAATAACGTTCTGCAGAATGTCGCCAAAAGCTGTGAGGGCAAATCCGCGCGGTGCCAGCAACGACAGCAGCATGTGAACGCACACCACGGCGCACACGATGGCCGTCCACTTCCGAGCGTGCTGGAGCGGAGAAGTTCCCACGTTTCAGATTGTATGTTCGCTGGACCAGGCGAAGATGTTACCGAAGTAATCGATACGCACAGACCGAGGTGGGGGTGTTGGCTTACTAAAGGGCCGCGCTAAAACGCCGCACGAAACGGTAAACATCCTGATATGAGTTGTATAGCGGGACCGCGGCCACCCGGAACGTGTCCGGTTCACGCCAGTCTCCGATTACTCCCTCCGCCGCCAACCGGCTGCACAACTCGCGTCCCTCGCCCGGCACTCGAATGGAAAGCTGAGCGCCTCTTCGCTCCGGCTCATGCGGCGTGATAATTGAGACCTTCGGAGAAGCAAGTTGGCCGATTTGAAATTCCATGTATCCGGTGAGGGACACGCTCTTGGTACGCAAGCGTTCGATGCCTGCTTCGGAAAAAATCTCCATCGAGGCGCGCAGAGCGGCCAGTGCGAGAATCGGAGGGTTGCTCAATTGCCAGCCCTCCGCCCCCGCCATCGGACGAAAGTCCGGCCCCATGAGGAACCGGGTTGTTTCGTCGTGCCCCCACCATCCCGCGAAGCGCGGCAGATCCCACGCGCGGGCATGCCGCTCGTGCACGAAACATCCGGCAACGCATCCCGGACCGCCGTTCAAATATTTGTAGCTGCACCACACCGCGAAATCTACGCCCCAATCATGAAGATGCAGGGGTATATTTCCAGCGGCGTGCGCCAGATCGAATCCCACGACGCATCCCTTGCGTTGCCCCGCCTTCGTGATCGCGGCGATGTCAAAAGCTTGCCCGGTGGCGTAGTTCACTCCCCCCAGCAGGATCAGGGCAATCGAATCGCCTTCGCGCTCGATCAGCGATTCGATATCTTCGTCACGCATGCAGTTCTCGCCGTCGCGCGGCGCGAGTTCGAGCAGGCATGATGCCGGATCATACCCATGAAATCGGATTTGCGAATTCACTGCATACTGATCCGAAGGGAACGCTCCGCGCTCGATCAAAATCTTGTGTCTCCCGCTGGTCGGTCGATAAAACGACGTCATCATGAGGTGCAGGTTTACGGTAAGGGAGTTCATCACCACAACTTCCGCCGGCTGCCCGCCGACCAACGCCGCCGTCTGCTTCGTCAGCAAGCGGTGATACGGCATCCACGGGTCCTTGCCGTGGAAGTGTCCTTCCACTCCGAGTTGCGCCCAGTCCTGGAGCTCCTGATCGAGATAGGCACGCGCAGTTTTCGGCTGCAGCCCCAGCGAGTGTCCGCATAAATAAATGCAGTCATCCCCGCCCTTGGTCTTTGGTAAACAGAAGCGCTCGCGGAAATGAGCCAGAGAATCGCCGGCATCCATAGCCGCGGCAAATTTTTCGCCAGCTTGAAACGGCGCGCCGATCATGCCACCGGCTCCAGCGGGCTCAACCCGCGGCTGATCAACCGGTCGGCCTTGCTCCAATCAAGGTCCTCCACCCGCTCGATCGACTCGCAGAGTTCGGAGAGCATGCGGTCCTGTACCAGCCCCCGCTGCAAGGCAGTCGCGTACGGGATGCGATGAAAGGTCACCATCGCGTACTTGGGAACAAAACGTTGAGGATATTTTGCTTCCAGTGCGAGCTCAATCTTTTTGCGAAAGAGAAATCGAGGATCAGCCACGCGATCTCTCATCTCGACAAAGTTGTCGACCGCCATGTCAGCGATCGCATCGGTATTTATTTTTCTGGCGTCCTCAAATCCGCTGAACACGTGCTCCCACTCTGCGCCGTGTCGATCGAGAAGTTCCAGCAAGCAAGTGCAATCTTCAAAGCCGCAATTGATTCCCTGTCCAAAGAAAGGAACGATCGCATGCGCCGCGTCCCCAAGCAGCAGAACCCTCCCCTCTACGTGCCAGGGCGAGCACTTGATCGTCACCATCGCACCCGTGGGATTGGCGAAGAAGTTGTCAGCCAGGTCCGGCATCACAGGAAGCACGTCCGGGAAGCGCGCCCGAAAATACTCGAGCACTGCGGACTGCGAGGTTAAATGAGCAAAGCTGTCGGGCCCTTCAAATGGCAGAAATAAAATGCAGGCAAACGTGCCGTCAACATTGGGCAGTGCGATGAGCATGTAGTTGCCGCGCGGCCAGATATGTAAGGCGTTTGTTTCCAGGACGTGCTCTCCGCCAGGACCCGCCGGAATCGTCAGTTCCTTGTAGCCATAGTCGAGGTACTGCTGCGAAAAATTGAAGCGGCCGAGCTTCAGCATCTCCCCACGAATCGCCGACGCCGATCCATCACAACCGATCACCACGCTGGACTCGAGCGTTCGCTCCTCGCCAGTCCGTTCGTCCCGCAGATGAAGTGTGCCCGTCTTGAGGTCGATCCCGTGGCAGCGTTGGTGAAAATGGATCTTCACACCCTGCGACTCCGCGGCGTTCATCAGCGCAATATTCAGCTCGGCGCGCGAAATCGAATAGATGACTTCCGCCTCATCCTTTCCATAGGGTTGAAACGTGAGTTCGGATGCGGCCGAGTGCATCATCCTCCCTTTCATTGGAATGGCGGTTCTCCGCATGTCGTTCCACAATCCCGCTTCGGCGAGGGCATGAATTCCACGCGTCGACAGGGCCAGGTTAATCGACCGGCCCGCGCTGATCGGAATGCGCCGCATGTCCGGACGTCTTTCGTAGATCTCCACGCAAAAACCGCGCTTGACCAAACCAAGGGCCAGCAGAGGCCCATTAAGCCCCGCGCCAATCAACGTGACGGTTTCGGGTTTGCCAGTCATCAGGAATTAGGAATTAGAAACGACGTAAAAGGACGATTGCGATCCGCGCGGCGCAGAGTCACTCTTCGCTACTCCGTCAGCAGCGTACGTGCCTCCCACAGTTCCGGAAAGAATTTCTTGTCCAGCGTAAGTTTCAAGTAAGACGACCCTGCGCTGCCGCCCGTTCCCATGCGCACGCCAATCACGCGCTCCACCAGTTGAATATGCCGCAACCTCCAGCTCACCACCAGTTCGTCAAACTCCGTGAGCCGCTCGCACACGTCAATCCAGTCGCGATGGCTGCGTTCATCCCGATAAAGAGCGAGCACGGCGCGAGCACGTGCATCAAACCGTTCACGCTCGGTCGCGTTGTCATCGACTTGCAGCTTGCCCAAGGCACGCAGCGCGTCAAAAAACACTTCGTGCAGAGACGGTTCGCGTAATCGCCGTTCGAGCAGGGCATGGGCTTCCGGAGTCGGACGGTGATAGCGCAACATTTTCGCGTCCTTCAGGCCACACAGGAATTCCAATTCTCGAAACTGCTCCGACTGGAATCCGCTGGCCGGCTCCAGCTTTCCGCGAAACGCCATAAAGTGCGTGGGCAACATGGTCTCAAGAATCGTGAACTGCTCCACCAGCACTCGCGTAATCTCGGTGCAACGACGCAACAAACGCGCGGCTTCATACACCTCGTCGCGCGACTCCGGATTCGCTGCTGCACCCCGCAGATTTGCCACCACCGCATCCAAATCGTGCAGCAACTCCTTGAACCACAACTCGTAGGTCTGGTGCACGATGATGAACAGCAGTTCGTCGTGATGCGGCGGCGAAGACTGTGCATCTTGCAACTTCAGCAGTTCCGGAACTTTAAGATACGAACTGTAAGTCAACTGCTCGCCCTGCGGCACGATGGGTGTCCCCGCCGCCGAAGCCGTTTTGCCATCAACAGTCGCGGCGGCATTCTTGCTCGAAAGGCCAAGAAACTCCACCGCATTCCCGCCCAGTAGCCGATCCTTCGCTTGCGCGGTCAACTGGCTCGATCGAATCAACGTCCCCACTCGATGCTCGCCCAATGGAAACGGATAGTCCGAACCCAGCATCACACGCTCCGCTCCCACGGTTCCCACCAGAAACTGCAGCGCGCGCGCATCGAACACCGCCGAATCTACATAGAAGCGATTCAGATACTGACTGGGCGGCAACTCGCAAACGCCGTGCGCCACCGGATGATGCTGCCATGCGTTCTCCAGCCGTCCCAGTAGAAATGCGAAACTTCCGCCGCCGTGTGCGAAGCAAATGCGCAGCTTCGGTGGCAACCTGTCGAACGCGCCGCTCAGGATCATTGCCACAATGCCGAGCTGCGTCTCCGCGGGCATGCCCACAGTCCACGGCATCATGTACTTCGGCATCCGCTGCGCTCCCAGCATGTCCCACGGATGCACCAGCACCGCTGCCCCTTCGTCCGCACAATGTTGCAGGAAGGTCACAATGCCAGGGTCGTCAAGATTTTTGTCGCCAACGTGATTGCCAATCTGCACCCCAAGATGGCCCGCTCGCATGCACCGCGTCAGTTCCTTGCACGACGCGTCAATATCCTGCAGAGGAACCTGGCACAAAGATTTCAGCCGGCCGCGGCCCTGCGCACACAGCTCTAGCGCCGCATCATTGAACAGTCGCGCGCAATCCAACGCATGTTCCACCGGGCGCTCGTACGCAAAAAGCACCGGCGTGACCGACAGCACCTGCATCTCGACGCCGTCCCGATCCATTTCGCTCAGCCGCACCGCGGCGTCCCAGCAAGCGGAATAAATCTTGCGAAAGACCCGATCACCCACCATGATCTCGGCTTTGCCCGGTTCGGTGTGCTTGATCCACGGCCAGTTTGGCGTACCATAGCGCGCCGCCAAGTCCGGCCACGACTGCGGAAAGAAATGATTATGAATGTCGATAACTGGCATTTACGGTTTGCCGGGATGAACCGCGCCGCAATGCTTGCACTTGCGCAGGCTCTCATTGCTATAGAACTGCTCGAACAGGGGCGGCAGATCGCGCACAATGCTTTTCAGTTTCACTTCCGCGCGATGCACCAGTTGATGACAATTCTGGCAATACCATTCGAATCCGTCGAGAGCGCCCTCCGGCCGCGGCATTTCCACGACCACCCCGATGGTCCCTTCCTTCAGCCGCTGCGGGGAATGCCGCATATGTTTCGGCAGCAGAAAAATCTCGCCCTCCTTGATGGGAATTTCCAGCGGCGGCTTGCCCGGAGTCTCCATGAGGCGAAGGAAAATATCGCCCTTCATTTGATAGAAAAACTCTTCGGTCGGATCGTCATGGTAGTCACGCCGGTTGTTCGGTCCTCCCACCACGGTCACCATCATCTCGCCGTCTTCCCACACCTGCGCGTTTCCTACAGGCGGTTTGAACTTTTCTTTGTTCTCTTCGATCCAACCCTGGAAGTTAAAAGCCTTTAGGTTCTTGATGGACGGCATTGCGCCCCCTTATCTTGTTCTCTTCGGCTTGTATGCCATAGCCCGGACTTCGATCAGTAAGTGAGGATGCGGCAACTGGTGCACGGCCACGGTGGTTCGAGCGGGTCCGTCGTAACCAAAAAACTCGCCATACACCTCGTTGTACCCCGCGAAATCGTTCATGTTGACGAGATACGTCGTTACTTCGACCACATCATCGAGCCGCGCGCCGACGCTTTTCAGAATGTCGCGCACGTTCTCGATCACGGCCCTGGTCTGCGCTCGAATATCGAGATGCGTTGTGCCAAACTCATCCACTTCCGCGCCGGCAATCGAATTATCCGCGCGCCGCGAGCTCGTCCCCGACACAAACAGGAAGTCGCCCGCGCGCTTGATGTGCGGATACTTCCCGCGCGGCTTCGCTTTCCCCGCAATCACTTTGCTTTCGACTTTCCCCATGTTTTCGTCCGCGCTCGCCGCGTGCTGAAAAACGGTCACATCCGGATACAGATATTATTCAGCTCCGAATAAAAATTCAGCGAATGTACGCCGCCTTCGCGCCCAATCCCGGAAAGCCCGGCGCCCCCAAACGGAGTTCGCAGGTCCCGCAGGAACCAGCAATTCACCCACGTAATCCCAACATTCATCTGCTGCGCCACGCGGTGCCCGCGCTTCAAATTCGTCGTCCAGATCGACGCGGCCAAACCGTACTTCGTATCGTTCGCCAGGCTGATCGCCTCCTCTTCCGTATCGAAAGGAGCAATGTGGCACACCGGCCCGAAAATTTCTTCTTTCACGCAGCGCGCCGATTCCGGCAACCCAGTATAGATCGTCGGCTGCACGTAGAATCCTTGATCGAGCTCATTGCCGAACTGAGGGACGCCGCCGCCGGTCACCGCCACCGCTCCCTCTTCACGCGCCAACTTGTAATACGACAGCACTTTCTCGCGATGCTGCGATGAAATCAAGGGCCCAAGGTCAGTGGATTTTTCGAGCGGCGATCCAACTCGCAGGTTCTCGGCTTTGCATCTCAGGGCTTCAACGAATCGTTCGAACACTGAGCGTTCGACGTACACGCGCTCCATGCACAGGCAGACTTGTCCCGTATTCAGGAACACAGCCTCGCTGATCCCATTCACCGTTTCCTCAAAATCGCAATCGGCAAAAACGATCGCCGCGTTCTTGCCGCCGAGTTCAAAAGAAACCGGCTTCACCGAAGCGGCCACCGTCTTCATGATCGCAGCGCCAGTCTGCGACTCGCCCGTGAAAGTGACCGCATTCACATCCGGATGCCGCGTGAGAAATTCGCCCGCCGAGTTCGGCCCGAATCCGTGGACTACGTTATAGACGCCGTCAGGAATTCCCGCTTCGTTCATTACCTCAGCGAGCAGGGTCGCGGTCGCCGGAGTTTCCTCCGACGGTTTCACGACAACAGCGTTGCCGCACGCTAAGGCTGGCGCGACTTTCCACGTAAGCAATAACAGAGGAAGGTTCCACGGAGTAATGATTCCCACGACTCCCAGCGGTTTGCGCACGGCATAATTAAGCGCGTTCTTGCCGTCAGGAGTCTCCGTCTGAAACGACTCCAGTCCCACCGTCTTGATCACGTCCGCAAACGCGCGAAAATTCGCGGCTGCACGCGGAACATCCAACCGGGAAGCTAGCGCCACCGGCTTGCCAGTATCCGCAACTTCGGCGGCGACGAAACAGTCAAACCGGGCCTCGATCGCCTCGGCCACTTTGAGCAATCGGGCAGCGCGATCGCGAACTCCCAGGCGGCCCCACTCTCCTCGCAAAGCTCTGCGGGCCGCGCGTACCGCGTCGTCGACTAATCCCTCGTCCGCTTCCGAAACCTGCGCGATCACACTTCCGTCCGCCGGATTCACATCGGCGAACTCCCGCGGCCCGCGCACGAACTTTCCGTCGATGTAATTCAGGATGGACTTCAATTGGCGAGAACCCCGCCGCATCGTAACAGCCTCGAGTAAGACGAAGCAATGTCGCCAGGGCATGTCACGACCAATATCAGTTTCCGCGCTCCCGCAAATATCGCGGCAGCGCATCCTGCCATGTGGGCACGGTGACACCATAGGGCCGCAGGCTCTTCGGCGAGAGAACAGAATACGCCGGACGCGGTGCTGGACGCGCCATTTGCTGGCTGCTGACCGGACGTATCTCGGTCGCAAGTCCGCCGCCTTTTACGATCTCGCACGCAAAGTCAAACCACGAACACTCGCCCGCATTCGTGACATGCACAATTCCGCTGGCATGGTTGCGGCATAGCTGGATGATCGCTCTCGACAAATCAACCGAATATGTCGGGCACCCACGCTGGTCATTCACCACATCCAAAGCCGGCCGGCTTGCGGCCAGTTTCAGAATCGTATCCGGAAAACATTTTCCGCCAGTGCCAAACAGCCACGAAGTCCGCGCGATGCAACACTCCGGCAACACGTCCAGCAGCCGCACTTCCGCTTCCGCTTTCGATCGTCCATAAACGCTCTGCGGATTCCGCGCATCTTCGGTCTCATAGGGTGACGTCTTCTTCCCGTCGAACACGTAATCTGAACTGAGAAACAAAAGCTTCGCGCCGGTCTGTTTCGCAGCCTGAGCGACATTCACCGCGCCATCGCGATTCACCGCCAACGCCAAATCCGGATGAGTCTCGCAATCGTCAACGTTGGTATAAGCCGCTGCCAAGACGATCCAGTCGGGCCGATGACTCTCGACCACCTCGCGCATTCTATCCGCGTCGCGGATGTCCACATCGCGCGAGCCGAGACCGACAACCTCGTCACCGCTCCATTCGTGCGTGAGCGCCTTACCGAGCAGTCCCGTGGCGCCAATAATCATGGCTTTCATGTCGGTTGATTTTTCCTGTGGCTACGCGAATGTTTCGGCATCACGCAGAGCGAGGCCGCGCTGGTCTTTTGCCGAAACGATCGGCGCGCCTGCCAGTTCCCATTCAATCTTCAAGTCCGGATCATTCCATGCCAGCGTGCGTTCGTATTCCGGAGCATAGTAGTCGGTCGCCTTGTAGAGCACCTGCGCCTTTTCCGAAATCACGCAGAAGCCGTGCGCAAAGCCCGCCGGGATCCACAGCATGCGTTTGTTTTCGCCCGACAAGCGCACCGCTTCCCATCCGCCAAACATTGGGGAACTCCGGCGCACGTCGACGGCAACGTCCAGAATCTCCCCTTCCACCGCGCGCACCAGTTTTCCCTGCGTCTGTTTGATCTGATAATGCAGGCCGCGCAACACGTTCCGCTGCGAGCTGGAATGATTGTCTTGAACGAACCGCTCTGTGATCCCCAACTCGGCGAACACTTTTTCGTTGTAACTTTCCAGAAAAAATCCGCGCTCGTCGCCAAACACGCGCGGCTCCAGAATCACGACACCGGGCAACGAGGTCGGAATTTTGTTGATCGCATCCATCGCTCAGCGGAGTCCTCGAACTGCAGGTATCTCAGAACACCCTTTCCCGCAACAGTTGCAGCAGGTAAGCGCCGTAGCTGCTGTTCTTCATGCGGCTTCCAATTTTCTCCACCTGAGCTGCACTGATGTAGCCGGAGCGATACGCAATTTCCTCCGGGCATGCCACCATCAACCCCTGCCGCTTTTCGATCGCCTGAATGTAATTCGCCGCATCCATCAACGATTCATGCGTGCCCGTATCCAGCCAGGCCATGCCGCGTCCCATCACGACGACTTCGAGTTGTCCATCCTTCAGGTACGCCCGGTTAACGTCGGTGATCTCGAGTTCGCCGCGCGCACTCGGTTTCAGCGACTTCGCAATCTTCACCACCTGGTCATCGTAAAAATAAAGTCCCGTCACCGCGTATCGCGATTTCGGCTGCTTCGGTTTCTCCTCAATGCTCAGCGCGCGTCCGTCGGCATCAAACTCCACCACTCCGTACCGCTCCGGATCGTGCACGGGATATGCAAACACTCGCGCCCCATGAACCTTTCCCGCCGCCTCGCGCAGATCTTTCGCCAGATCGTGCCCGTAAAAAATATTATCCCCCAGCACCAGCGCGCAAGGTTTGCCCTCTAAGAACTTCTCCCCCAGCAGGAATGCTTGCGCTATTCCCTCCGGCTTTTGCTGCGCCAGATATTGCAGGCGAATTCCGTACTGGCTTCCATCCCGCAGCAGCGCCTGAAATCTGGGCGCGTCCTCGGGAGTAGAAATCACCAGAATGTCGCGGATTCCCGCCAGCATCAGTGTGCACAGCGGGTAATAAATCATCGGCTTGTTGTACACGGGGAGCAGACTTTTCCCCATGACCTGGGTCACGGGATACAGGCGCGTGCCCGACCCTCCCGCCAGAATGATGCCTTTGTAGAGCGCACTCTCTTTCATGATTTTGATCTGTCTTGCTACCCGGAATAATGCGTGGCTACCCACTGCCGGTAACTTCCGCTGGTCACGTCCCGCACCCACGCTTCGTTCTCAAGATACCAGCGAACCGTTTTGCGCAGACCGTTTTCAAAGGTCGCCTTCGGCTTCCATCCCAACTCGCGTTCAATCTTGCGCGCGTCCATGGCATAACGGCGATCGTGTCCCGGCCGGTCCTTCACGAAAGTGATCAACTCTCGTCGCGAACCGCCCGCGCGCGGCGCCATCTCGTCCACCAGATCGCAAATCGCGTGCACGATCTCGATGTTCGGCTTTTCGTTCCATCCGCCGATGTTGTAGGTCTCTCCGGGACGCCCGCCCTTGAGCACCGTCGCGATCGCCTCGCAATGATCCTCCACATAAATCCAGTCGCGCACGTTCTTGCCGTCCCCATAAACCGGCAAGGTCTTCCCATCCCGCGAATTAAGGATTACCAGAGGAATCAGCTTTTCCGGAAACTGAAATCGTCCATAGTTATTCGAGCAGTTTGTAGTCAGCGTCGGCAGCCCATACGTGTGGTGATAGGCCCGCACCAGATGATCCGACGCTGCCTTCGACGCGGCATATGGGCTGTTCGGCGCGTACGGGGTGGTTTCGCTGAAGGGCGGATCGTCCGGCCCCAGCGAGCCGTACACTTCGTCGGTGGAGACGTGCAGGAACCGGAAATTCTTCCGCTCGCTTTCCGCTAGCGCACTCCAGTACGCCCGAGTCTCCTCCAGCAGCGCGAACGTCCCGTCCACGTTGGTGCGAATAAAATCTTCCGGCCCCCGGATCGAGCGGTCCACGTGGCTCTCCGCGGCGAAATGGACAATTGCTCCGGGCTGATGTTTCTCCATCAGTCGCTGCACCAGCGCTCGATCGCCGATATCGCCGTGAACGAACTCGTACCGTTCACCGGCCGTGACGCTCTCCAGATTGTGCAGGTTCCCGGCGTACGTCAGCTTATCCAGATTCACAATGGACGCCGACGCCGCCTGCATCTGCTGCAGCACGAAGTTGGAGCCGATAAACCCAGCCCCTCCGGTGACTAGAATGGTATTGCGCATGCGGAATGTGGCGGCGTCAGAGTCGTCGCGCTCCGCGCCCCGTCGCGAACCACGCACTTGATTGTAATAAAAAAAGACGGGGATGGCCCCGTCCTCCGCCCCAATGTCGATGCTTACTGCTATCTAGCGAGGTTCTGAAGCGGTGACTAACCCGCCCGTCTTTCGGCGTCTTCACTCGCTCCAACTGTCATAGCTCTCACGTTCGGCCTCTTGGCCGGCATCCCTGTCAGTTCCCATCCCATCATTGTGAAGTAGGCCTTCTCAATGCCTTCGGCGACTTCTTGCCACTGGTACTGCTCTTCGATTCGCTTCCGCGCCGTTCGCCCCGCACTCTCCCGCACCGCAGGATTCGCAATCAGAAACTGCAACCGGTCGGCCAGGTCCGCCGCACTGCCTCGCTGAAAAGTAAATCCCGCGCCGGCGACCACCTCGCGATTTTCCGGAACATCGCTGGTCAGCACGCACAAACCTGCTCCCATGGCGTCCAGCAGCGCCAGAGACAAACCCTCCAAGTCCGACGGCAACACGAAGATCATCGCGTTGGTCAGCAGTTCGTCCAGCGTCTCGCCTGAAACCCAGTCCAGCGTGCGGATCTTTTCGCTCGCATGCATCCTCAACTCGCGGCAGTATTCGTCGCAGTAACTCGCCGCCCCAGCCATCACCAGCTTCACATCCGATTTAACATCCGCATCGATCTGCTCAAACGCCTCGACCAGCAAATGGCATCCTTTCTCGGGCGAAAATCTTCCCAGGAAGAGAATGTACTTCCCAGGTTCCAGTCCCCACTCCAGAATTTTCCGCGGCTCGCGTCGTTCCCGCAGCAGGCCGCCGTTGGGCACATAGAACGCCTCAACCCCGTGCATTTCGCGGTAACGCTGCTGCAGAGCCTGCGATACTACCATCGTCCCGTTCGGCAGACGCACCGACGCCCGCTCTCCCAGTCGCAGCACCGCCGACGCCAGCCGTCCCCATTTCTTGCGCTGCCAGTCGAGCCCTTGCACGGTCACGGCCGTCTTCTTCCCGAGCAGCCGCGGAATCCCCGAAAACAGTGCCGGCCCCAGAGCGTGATAATGCACTACGTCATAGTTCTGAGTAAGCGCGTGGACGGTACTCAGCGTGGTGTGGACGACGGTCTCAAGATGTTTCGACCGGATCGTGGGCAGCCGCATCAGCCGCATGCCGTGATGCTCGGCCAGCCTCGGAGTAAAGTAGTTGCGGCAGTAGACCGTGACTTCGTGCCCCATCTCGACTAACCGTTTTCCGACTTCTTCGTAATAGGTTTCAATCCCGCTGTATTTCGAAATCACTCCCCGCCCACCGATAAAGGCCACCCGCAGCCGCCGTTTCTCAAGCATTGGAAACTTCTCAACTCCCCGCGAAGAAGCCGGACTCGGCACTCGCGCCTTCCTCGAAACCAGCCCTTCATACAAACTCAGCAATTTCTGATAGTGCCCCTCGGGTGCGTACCGCCGCCGCACCATCTCCCATCCCGCTCGCCCCATCTTTTCCGCCAAGTCCGGCATCGACGCTAAGGCACGGATCGTCCCTGCAAGTTCATCCACGTCCCCCTTACGATACAGCAATCCTGTCTCACCTTCGTCAATCAACTCGCGCCTCGATCCCAAATCCGAAGCCACGACTGCACGCCCTTCCGCATACGATTCCAGGATGGTCTTGCCCAGCGTCTCGTAAGCATGCGAAGGCAGCACCGTGAACCGCGACCGCGCGATCAGCGCATCCCGCTCCGCGCGTCCCACATGCCCCACAAACTCCACATTGGACAATCGCAACGCAGCCGCCAACTCCTGCAATTCCCCGCGCTGCGGCCCGTCGCCCGCGATAATCAACCGCAGGTGCGGAATTTTCTGCATCGACCGCAGCAAATCATCGACGCCCTTCTCCGCCGACAATCTGCCAAAGTAGAGCAGCGGCCCGTGGTCACCATGCGCGTTCCGCAGAGGATGAATCTTCTGAAAATGTGGCAGCACGGCGAACTTATCTCCGTCCCATCCGTGCTCCACGAACTTGTCACGCACAAACTGGCTGGGCGCCAGGAACTGGTCGACGCACTTGCGGTACGTCCCCAGCCAGCGGTGGACGTAGGCCTCCGTCGCCAGCATCATCCGCGCGCCGAAGCCTGGATAGCATTTCTTGGTCACCACATGCCGAAACGCGCCGCCCTTGCAGGCCTCGCACGCTTCCCCATGCGAAACCAGGTTGTAGCTCGGACACAGGATTTTGAAGTCGTTCAGGTGATACAGAACCGGAACCTTCCGCGCCTTCAGTTCCCACAGGATCGAAGGCGACAAATGGTGATAGATATTTCGCACATGCGCCACATCCGGCCGGAACGCCGCGATCATCGCCCGCATCCGCCGCCGCGCATCTGTGGAGTAGATCGCATGCCCCGCCCGCCGCGTCTTCTCGAGCCATCCGGCCTTGGCCTTGAAATCAATATGCGGCGCAAAGTGCCGATCGTACGCGGTCGGCTCCCCGCGCGGATCGGCCATGGAAAACAGCGCGACCTCGTGGCCCTCCGCCCGCATCAATTCCATCAGTTCAAACAGGTACACCTCGGTCCCGCTGAAGGGATAGTTATATTTGTTGCAATACAAAATCCTCATGAGGAATGCTCTCCGTCCGTGGAGCAATGCGCTGCAGAAACATGTCGCTGAAAGAATCCAGATTTCTGCCGCGGTTGAAGTTGTTGCGAACTTGCACCCGTGCCGCATCGCGTACCCAGTCCAGTCTTCGAGTCGCGTAAAGGAGCGAACTGTGTTCCGGATCGTTCGGGGCTCGCATCCGCGATCGAATCATTGGTGGACGAATCATTAGTGGGCGAATCATCAGAGAGCGAATGAATTCCAGCCGCTCCACAAATTCGCTCAACGATCCCGGCTCGTACAGAAACCCAGTTTTGTCGTCGATCACGAGTTCGGGAATCCCGGTGATCGCCGGAGCCAGCACAATTTTTCCCCTTGCCATGGCTTCCATCAAAACCAGCGGAATCCCCTCGCTGCGGCTGGTCAACACCACGACGTCAGCCCGGTCGTAGAGCGCATTCATGGCGTCGCGCGCGACGTATCCCAGCAGGGACACATGTTTTTCCAGATTGCATTTTCGAATCAGCGATTCCAGATTGCTTCGCTCCGGTCCCTCGCCCGCAATCGAGCACTCGAAATGCAGGTTGTGGTCGCGAAGTTGCGCGCACGCCCGCACCAGAAAAGCATGATCCTTCACCGCATGCAGCCGTCCCACCGCCAGCAGAGTGAAAGGGTCACCCTTTGTCTTTACCCTCACGTCCACGCCATCCGGCACATCCACGCCCAGGCGCGCCACCACCACTTTCTCGGCATCCACTGAGGGATAGCGCTGCAGAATGTAATGCCGGTTGTACTCCGATACCGTTACACAGAGCGTGCAGCTCTCTAGCTTCAGGTCGAGATAAGTTCCGTGCAACAGAAGATCTGAGCCGTGCAGAGTCACGCTGAACTCCACGTCCAGCAGCCGCGCCGCTACCATCGCAATCCAAGACCCGAAATACCCGTGATGTACGTGGATGTGGTCGACCCCACGATCCTGCAACAGCACCGCGTAGCAACCTCCCAGCCAGGTGTGCGCCAGCGCCTTTGCGCGTTTGACCGGCCCTTCCCTGCCGCGAAAAAGAACACGCATGAGCAGCGGCGCAATCCGTCTCCACCGCCGCAGGCAGAGCCACATCGCTCGCCACAGAACGATCGTCGTCAGCGGCTGCAATACGATTTCGGGCGCGCACCGGATCGCCGAAACTTGATTGCTTGGCGGCGTTCGCACACTCCCCGCAATCACCCGGACTCCCCGTCTCCGCAGTTCCCCAATTTCTTCGATCACATACGGCTCAACCGCGGCCGGAAACCGATTTGCGAGATAGGCAACCGTCAACATGACCACTCCGCTCGGCGCCGTTGCGCTGCCAGCATTCCCGCCATCGTGAACAGCAGGCCATTCACGAACTGGTAGCTCATCACCACCATCGCCGCGTTTAGCCAATACACCGCCAGCAGGATCGGCCACATCTGGTGAAACTGCCGATCGAGAAATCCGTTTTTTTCCGCCGCCGGAATCGCACCTCGATGCAGCCTCCACATTTCCCACATCAGCCACAAATACAGCGCCAGCCCCAACACGCCGTGCTCCACGAGCAATTCCAAATAGGTGTTGTGCGGATACAGCGTCTTCTCCTTGTATCCGCTGACGTGCCGTGGCAACTCAGCCGGCATCTGATGAAATCCCCAACCCAGCAATGGACGCTCCAGAAACATCTGCCAGCCGCCAGCATAAACCGCCTGGCGATAATCCAGCGGCCCGCGTTCTTCCAGCCGGTCGCTCAAAGCACCGCCCCACTCACCGGAGCTCAAAACCACCATCAGCCCCGCCCCAGCCAACAGGACCAATCCCACACAGGCGCGCCGCAAGGCCCGGCTCTTCGAACGAAAAATCAACACCGCCACGGTTCCCGCAAACCCCAACCAGATCGCCCGCGTCATCGTGGCGAGAATGGCGATCGGCACCGAGGCCAGCAACACGGCAACTTTCACTCCTCGCACGCTTCCGCGCCGGTAGGCATGAAGCGCCAGCAGGCCCAGCACGTTCAACGACACGCCATTCGCCACTGCTTGCAACAGCGGTCCGCGCGCCCGGTCAGCGTGAAAGCCCAAACTTTCATCGAGGATGAATCGGGGAAAGATCAGCGCGCGCGCCCCAACCAGGAAAGCGATCGAGGTAAAACTCAGATACGCCAGCACGACCAGCGCGAACATCTCAAACTGCCGGAACCTCCGTTCCTCATTGAACGCCAGCCCCGCCAGATGAAACAGCGCGAACGGAACAATCAGTTTCGAAGCGAGCAGACTCCAGGTCTCGTGGTCGCATGGTTGCCCAAACACACTCGCAATCGCCCAGGCGGTCAGCCCCAGCATTGGCCAGCTCGCCCGGTCCATCACGAACAGACGTTGCCGCAGAACCAACGCCCGTCCCACCACTCCCACTACCAATAGTCCGAACGCGACCCGGTCGATTTCATAGAACGCCACATCCGGATGCCGCAGCAGCATCGCCGTCAGCGCCGCAAGAAACAGCAGCGACGGCGCCGCCATCAACGCCTGCAACGGACGCAGAACGACCTGACTTGCCCAAACCGACAAATCGACCACGATCTCCGATCGATTCGCTCTCAGAGAAATCGCCTGCATCAATCCCCACTCCCCTGGGCCACAGCCAGAAATGTCTTGAGCAAAATTCGCATGTCCGACCCCAAACTCCACGTCCGGATATACTCCCGATCCAGATCCATGCCTCGCTGAAACGACGGATCGCGGCGTGCCGTCACCTGCCACAGCCCCGTGATTCCCGGAGTCACGTCCAGCCGGGCCAGGTGTTCGATCGCATAGCCCGCAACATCGTCCAGCGGATGCGGCCGCGGCCCCACTAAACTCATGTCCCCTTTCAACACATTCCACAACTGCGGCAGTTCATCCAGGCTGTAGCGGCGCAGAAAGCGTCCCAGCCGCGTAATCCGAGGATCATCCTTGATCTTGAAAAACGGCCCAGCCCTCTGGTTGTTCCGTCGCAGATTTTGTTTCAAAGCATCCGCATCGCTCACCATGGTGCGAAACTTGCAGCAGCGGAAAAGGCGTCCCTTTCGTCCCGCCCGCTGCGCGCAATAAAGCACCCTCCCCAGCGAATCCAGCTTGATCGATGCCGCGATCCCCGCCAACAATGGAGCCAGCACAACCAACGCCAGCCCCGCTCCGATCACGTCCAGCATGCGTTTCAAGACCAGCCCGACCTCCGGCAATCGCTCCGCGTGTACACAGATCACCAGCGAGTCACCCACCCGCTCGACTTCCCTTCCCGTCGGCGTGCATCCGAACAATTCCGGAACGATTTCCAGATCCAGCCGCAAACGCCGCGACTCGCGCAGCACCTCCTGAGTCAGGCCGCGGTCGTGCGGCGCCGCCAGAATCACTTCGTCCACAAATCCGGTCCGCGCCAGCCGCGCCAAGTCGCTCACCCGCCCGATCACTCCGTTGCCCAGCGGCCTCTCGTTGTCCAGAAAGCCGCACACGGTTCGTCCCCCTTCCGGGTGCCCTTTCACGTAAGCAGCCATGCGCCGCCCCACGCCTCCCGCTCCCACGATCAACACATTGCGCAAATCCCCACCCAACTGCGGACGGCCACCTCGTCTTCTCTTCTGCCACCGCCACGTCAGCAGCGCACCGAAATGCAACAGGCCCGCTCCGAAAAACAATCCGCTCGTGGCCCACGAAGCTGCCTGCAAACCACCGGCAAAACACAGCACCGTGGTTGCCCACAGAACGGCCTTGCCAAGAATGCGCGCCTGTCCCCACAGATCATGGCTGCGGGTATGAACTCCCTCGGCGTAGCCCATCAACGTAATCAGCGCCGCGTGCAGAAAAGCCGTGCCCAACAGAAAAAAGGGCGCCCCCGCCGCATAGCCGAACAGCAGCACATGCGGAAACAGAGCCCGCAGCGGAACCAGCAGCGCACCAATTAACAACCAATTCATCGCCACCAGCGCGAAGTCGGCGGCCGTGGATCCCATCCACCTCCATGCCATCCCGTCCCGCATCGCACCCGGCATGAATAATGTCAGACCATTCTCGGCCGCACTTGCAGCGGCCTCGGTCGCCATCGCGGGCATTTTTTCGGGCGGGTATACCTTCACCGACCGAGCCGGCTTTTTTCCGTCTCCGCGAAAAGCTGGAATCTCCCCGGGAATCAACCGCGCCCAGTCGACTGCCGACGGTCTCGCTTGCTGTGGATTCAAAAAAGGAGAGGACACTTCAGGCCATTCCTACTTCGTACTTTGGAATCTCGAACGCCAGCGAGCGCTGGATGGATTCGATCGAGATCACCAACTTGCCCTTGTTCCACGGTGCGAGCAGTCCGTCCACTCCGTGAAGGAAGTCCGGCTGCAACTGAGGCAACGCCGCGCCGCTCATTGCTGCCCCTGGTTCTCGCCACGCATAGCTCCGCTCATTGCGTCCCGTCTCGGTTTTCGCCAGATCTTCCACAGATACTCCCATCCAACGACGTATCGCCTGCTCCTACAGCCGCCGGTAAATCCCGTGCGGAATCGGAAATACCCGGTCGCTCAGCACGGTTCCGAGGATGCGCACCTGCGCCGCCTCCAGCATCTCTTTCGTCTTGCGCGCGGTGATTCGTCGCGTGTGTCTTGCCGACAGCACCAGAATGATTCCGTCCGCGAGCTGCGCCATGGCCATCGCCTCGTTCGATTCTCCCGCAGGCGGCCCCTCTACAATTGAGTACTCAAAGTCCCGGCGCATCTCGTCCAGGTAGGAATGCAACCATGCCGTCGCCCCCCGGTCTCCATCCGTCTCTTGAGCCGGCACCAGCCATAGATTGCCTCGCACCCGGATCGCGCCCCGCCGCACTTGTGCGCTCCCATCCTTGGCGGAGCGCTCGCTGATCTCCGGTTTGCTCGACTCCCGCTCCCCCGAAATCTGCGGATACTCTCCCACCACGACGATTCTCCCCATCGTCTCCACCGCCAACGCCTCACCCACTTGCCGGCAGATATGCTTCACATCCGTCTCCGGTTCCAGCGCGCTGAATACAACCTGCCGCACCGGCCACCCCTTGTTCGAAAGAAATACCTGTCGGACCAGGCCCTGGATCTGCTCCCGGCCAAATTTCTCCGGAGTCCATCCTCCGGCTTCCACCACACTCTTCAGCTCGGGACGCACTTCCTCCCGTCCGATCGCCTGCGCAGACAACACTTCAGCGCTCATGATCCCCCTGCTCTCATGCGGAAAGACTTCCTCGCCGGCTTCGCGGCAGTGACGCCAGCACCGGCGTATTCAAGTACGCCAGCACATCGTCCGGTGTGCGGAATGCCGGGTCTGCGTAATCCGCCGCAAACGTCGCCCCCGTACCCGCCGCTCCGGCCGCCATGAATCCAATCGCCAGCACCGTCCACACTGACCACACCGGCAGAGCCGGAGCCACTGGATGCTCTGCGATTGCGACATTCACAATGCCCCTCTGATCGAGCGCGTCGTCCATCCGCGCTTCTTCCTGCTTCTTCACATATAGAAGATGATTCTCCTGCGCGGCCTTCTCGCTGCTGACCAGGTCATCTTGCGTGATCGCGTCCTCACCCAGCTTCTGCGCAATCGTCCGGTAGTCCGTCAACTGCGCGAAAGTTGCTGCCTCGCGCGCCTGCAGGCCCTTCAACTGCACCTCTGCCTGCTGCAGTTCAGACTTCGCCCACTCGTAATGGGTATTCTTGTCGGTGGTTTCGTCGCGCAGTGGCAGCAAATTCTCGGCGGCAATCGCCGCTTCGGCCTGTGCAATCTCGTGCTCAACTTCCCGCACCAGGCGATGGCTGGGCTCGAACTTGGTGAGCAACTGCGTCCGCTTGAACCGCAGATCCAACAGGCTCGCCTTCAATGCCTTTTGCAGTTCCGGATTGTCGGCGCTCCGAACCTGCGTGGTCGTCCGCTCCGGCAGTGTCGCCAACTGGCCCTCGAGGCCCTGCACGCGCTGCTCCGTCTCCGCCAGATCGATTCGCGTCTGCCGGTAAGTCGCGTCCAGTTCGCTTAGCTTCCGCAGCGCCAGGTCGCGCTGCTCTCCCGCCTCGACTACTCCTTTGATGGTTGTGAAACTCAAGAGCTTTCGCTTCGACTCTTCCAGCTGCCGCCGCGATTCGCCTGTCGGCTGCTCGTAAAAATGGAACTCACCCGTCGGCCGGTGCACTTCCATATGTTTCTCCAGGTACGCATTGGCTACCGCCTGCAGTACCTTCGCCGCCACTCGTGGATCGTCCGCTGCGTAGCTGACCGCAATCAGGTTCGTTTTCTTCATCGGCTCCACTTGCAGCTTCTTGGCCAGCCGCCGCGCCGCCCGTTCCATCCTCTGCGCGTCGCCCTCGCCCGGCCGCAGAAAGTGCAGCCAGTCGTGCCCGACCAGCCCGGTCTCCTGCACCACCCGCCGCAGCACTTCATCGTCCCGCAGCAACTCCACTTCTGAATTCAATTCTTCTTCTGTTATCGCCATGCGCGTCAGATCGATCGGCGCATCTTGCCCCGCGCTCACCGGAGCGTCCGCCCGCCCCCGCCGCACCAGCACTTTCATGTTGGCTTCGTACTTCACGCCTACGAACGCATACAGCACCGCTGCCACCAGCACCATCCCAGCGACACCGACGAAGACCCTTCGCCGGCGGAACAACACCATTGCCAGTTCCCGCATGGTTGGCGTTGGCGGAAGCTCTCGTCCTCGAATTAGATCTTCGTCTGCCATAAGCGGAGGAACGGTTTTTCCTAAAATTGTGTGGGACTGACGTACATGCTGAGCGCCGGTTTGGTTATGAAGCGGGCGATTTTCGAAAGCGAATTCTGCGGCACAAACACCAGGTCCCCCGGCAGCAGATGCGCATCCTCCGAAAGTCCGCCGTTCTGCCCCTGTCTCTGCTTCATCATCTTCTTCAGATTGAGCAGCCGCGTCTCTACCAGCTCGTCGTTCACCCGCCGGAACAGCACCACCTGGGAATGTTTCGCCTGTTGCGTCAGCCCTCCCGCAATCTGCACCGCCTCGGCCACGGTCGTGTCGCTGCGCAGTTCGTACTTGCCCGGCTTGCCCACTTCACCACCCACAATGAAATACGGCCGCTCAAAGTCCTTCAGCGCCACGGCCACCTGCGGATCATGCAAATATCCCCGGTACGCCTTCTCCACCGCGTCGCTGAACTCCTGCAGGTTGAGTCCCTGCACTTCCACCATGCCCGCATCCTTCAACATCACGTAGCCGTCCGGCTGCACCGTCAGTGTCTGGTTAAACTCTGGCGCGACCGTGAAGCTGATCTCCACCGCGTCGCTGGGTCTTAACCGGTAGAGCGGATGGCGCTCCCCTCCGAGTACGGGGTTTCCCAGTCCATCCGCTCCCCCGGGTTTTGCGGCCGCTTTACCATTGCCTCCCGCTCCAGCCCCGGTAAAGCCGGATTGGGAAGTCTGCTTAATTTCGCCTGGGTCTGGTTTCTCCTGGGCGAACACGGCCGAACCACACTCCAAAACCAATACCGCCGCAACCAGAATTCGAACAAACAGGATTCGAACGAATAAGCGTCGAACGAATAAGCCGCTGACGAATCTGTTTCGGCAGTTCATTTTTCTCCGGTGCGCTGTAACTCTGGTCTGCGAGCATCACTCGTGATCGTGATTTCTCTACTCGCAAGTTAAGCGCCCCGCTGGCTCCGAGCAAGACATGAGAAGTGCCGTCCACAAAAGTGGACCGCCCCTCCGCTTTTGGGAAACACTCCCGCTGCACGAAAGGCCCCATCAAATCAAGGCTTGGTGGAGTTTGGGCTGCACCAGGAACGATGCAACCTCTGCGGAGTACGTCCCTAGCGGGAGTACCCACTAAAGTAGACTTGCATGTTTGTCATGTCACAACAATCAGAATCCGTTCCGTCACGGCTTTCCCGAACTGAAATCCGTCCCCTGCATTGGATTCCCAGTAAACATCAGGGTGCACGCACTGTTTCATCTTCCCCGTGGCGCATCGATCCCTCGTCCAGGACGATCACGAGACTCCGCGACTCCAGCTTTCCACAGTCGCATCCTACATTCGCTATGTCTTCACTGCACCGAGATCACGATTCCCGATTTGAACACGGCACTCACATTTCGTGACTAGTTTCCTTGTGGACCGTACTTCTTCACCCTACAATCGCCTCGCCGCTTCTCTTTTAGTTTTTCGGAGTCTACGTGCATGATTCGTTGTCCGCCGCCACTTCCGACGTCATTGGTGTCCTCATCGCAGATTCGAATCGCATGCAGTCGCAACTGTTAACCAGCGCATTGCGCCGCCACGCAGAATTTCACGTCACCACCTGCCCGATGGACGCGTTCTCCATTCTTCAGGCGATCGCGCTAAAGCCTCCCCGGATCGCACTTCTGTCGCTGAATACTTCCGCCAACGCCGCCGAAACCGTGATGACCCTCCGCCGCTTTCACCTCGCCCACCCCGAGATTCCGAAGGTTTTGTTGGTCGACACCTGCGACCGCGAACTGGTGGTCAGCGCCTTCCGCTCCGGCGCTCGCGGTATTTTTCCTATCACTGACGCCAACCTCCGTCTGCTCTGCAAATGTCTTCTGCGCGTCGCCGCCGGACAGATCTGGGCCAACACCGAACAACTCAACTACGTGATGGACCTGATCTCCGAGGCCCCCGCGCTGCGCCTGCTGAACTCCCGCGGCAACAGCCTGCTCACGCCGCGCGAGGAACAAGTCGTCGCCCTGGTCGCCGAAGGTCTGGGCAATCGCGAAATCGCCGGCGAACTCAACCTCAGTCAGCACACCATCAAGAAATACCTCTATCGCATCTTCGAAAAACTCGGCATCTCCTCCCGCGTCGAACTCGTCCTCTACGCCGTCAACCACGGAGATCCCCGCAACGCCGAATGGCTGGCCGGCGCCAACCGCGTCCTTCCCAGTTCCTGAACATTTGCTGAACAACTCAGATTAGGCGCTTAGTTTGAAAGGGCGCGCGGCTTCTAGCCGCGCCGTAAGTCGTACCCAAATGATCCGGATTCAGCTGCTGCGATGGAAGGATGTTCGAGGAATGTTTCGGAGGAATGTTTTTGGGACATGGGTTGGAGAGGCCGCCCGAATCAAACTCTTATTTGAAAGCCACACGCTCCGCCTTGTATAACTTGGGACGGAACTCCTTGCCCGACGCCGCTCCCAACCCGCCTCCCGTGCCCAGCCCCCAGCCGAAGTCCCGCCGCTGGAGCATCGTCTCCGCCGGACTCCTCCTGCTGGCGCTCGCTCTGGTCGTCATCTATACCAGTCGCGCCGCGTTCTCTAGTCCACTCGCGCTGGTCGTCGTAGCGGCCATCGGACTCGCCGCTCTGCTGCTGCAGCTTCGCCTCCGCAAAGATCTCACAGCCCAGGCAAGCGCTCGGCCAAGTCACGACGTCCGCGCGCCACTCTGGCTCAACGTGCTAGGACTCGTCTTCGCCATGGCCGCCGTATTGGCTGACATCTTCCACCTCAACCCCAACGCCATGCTGATCGCCGCGCTCGGGGCCGTAGTCTGCTTCGGCATCAGCGGCACCGCCGTCCTCCGCGCCCTGCGGAAGAAGAGAAACTAGAATGGGCTCTCGGCTTCCGGTTTTAGCGACACGCATTGGATACGCCCCGGAACGAACGGCGCTCTTAGCAAACTTCGGTTATTTTGAGATTTCGCAACGAGGATGAAATTTCCGGAAGCCGGAAGCCGAGCGCCGGAAGCCTATTTCTTAAACTCCACGGCCACCGTCGTCTCCACCACCGCCGGCTCCCCGTTCACCCGATACGGCTCAAACTTCCACCAGCGCAGCGCGTCCATCGCCGCCCGCGCCAGCACATCCGGACCATTCAGCGGGTGCATGGTCACCACCGACCCATCCCGCCCCACAATGATGTCCAACGCGATCACGCCCTGCAAATCTGCCTTCCGCGCTTCCGCCGGATACGACGGTTCCACCCGGTGGACCAGTAATTTCTCCATGACTTCGGCCGCCACCTGCGCCTGCGGCTTCTCCGCCGACACGGCTAGCGGATTCCCCAGCCCCGACTCCAACTCTTCCCAGTCCTTGTTCCACCGCCACCACCAGAACGCGCCGGCCGCAATCGCGGCCAGCAGCAGCAACATGACAAACGCAATCCAGCGTTGCTTCCGCTTCGGCGGGCGCGGTGCCCCGCCCGAAGTTGTCCCGTGCCCGCCTCCGCCGCCAGCAGTTTCTTTTTTCGCGGGCGCGGCGGAAACCGGAGCAGGCGGCGGACTCACCACAGTCTCCGACTGCGTCTCCGCCTTCGCCCCTTTCGCCCAATCCCGGATCACCGCCCGCTGCTCCGCCGACAGACCCACAAACTCCAACCCGCAGCGCAGCTTGTCCTGATACTTCACCAGAGCCCGCGTCCGCAGCGAATCCGCCAGCAGCGGCAGCCGTACCTCAATTCCCACGGTCTCGCCCGCAAGCAGTTCCCCCGCCAGCATGGCTGCAATCCCGCGCTCGCACACGTTCACCGACCGCCCCGGCACCGTATCCGGAATCCCCGACCGCAGCACCGTCACATCCAGCGGCGCCGCCACCTCAAACCGTGGCACCCGTCTCCGCGACGGCCCACTCCATACCCGACCTTGTGCTCCCGCGGCCATTTTCGATCCTTAGATATCTCTTTGTCATTCCGAGCAGAGCGAGGAATCCGCTTCTGCTCGTGTGGTGACGGACGCATTCGTCCGTCCGCCGAGGGCAGCTCGGCGCTCTTCCCCGCTATCTCCTCAACTCCACAATCTCACTGCCCCGCGCGAACAACGCCACCTTCGCCATCCCGATAAACAACCCATGCTCCACCACCCCCGGCATATCGCTCAACTCCTGCGCCAGCGCATCCGCGTCCCGAATCAACCCAAACCGGCAATCCAGAATGTGATGATTCTCATCAGTCAGATACGGCTGACCATCCGCACCCTGCCTCACGGAAACCTGCGCCCCCAGCTCCCGAATCCGCTTCATCACCAGCGCCTGCGCAAACCCAATCACCTCCACCGGCAGCGGAAACTTCCCCAGCACCGCGACCTGCTTCGACGCATCCGCCACAATGACAAGCTTCTTGGTCGCCGACGCCACAATCTTCTCCCGCAGCATCGCCCCGCCCCCACCCTTGATCAACCGCAGCTGCGGATCGACCTCATCTGCCCCATCCACCGTCACGTCGATCTCCTGGCACTCATCGAGCGTAGTCAGCGGAATCCCCAAACTCTCCGCCAGTTCCCCCGACCGCACCGAAGTCGGAATCCCCCGAATCCGCAGCCCGGCCTTCACCTTCTCCGCCAGCAGCCTGATAAAAAACGCCGCCGTCGACCCGGTCCCTAAGCCGACGACCTGCCCGGCCTTCACAAACTGCAAACTAGCCCGCGCCGCCGCCTCTTTTTCCTGATCGTTCGCCATAATCTCCAGTACCGCGTCTCATCCGCGCAGAACCTTGCCGCCATAAGCGCCGTGGAAGAGCGGCCCTTCAGAGCCTGCCCTGAGCGGAGTCGAAGGGGCCGCGTTGAAGCCAAAAAATGGAAGGGGCTTGAAGCCCCGCCCTTCACCCCAAAATCTTCTCCGTATAAATCAAATACCCCGCCAGCGCCAACCCAAAAAGCACCGTCAAGAGGGTAATGAAATCCAGCACAAACCCCGCCGGCTCAAACGTCCCCGCATCCAACTGCACCCGCGTCTTGCGATAGCGCAGCAATCCAGCCACCACCAGCGCCACACCCGCGACAATCGTGCCCGCCCCCATCCACACCGAAAGCCCCGCCGTCCGCACCGCATGCCCCTGCAGCGCCGTCAACTGCCGCATGGCAAGCGAGAACCGCCCAATAGCGAACCCAAACACCACAATCGCCGCCCCGGTCCGCACCCAGGCCAGAAACGTCCGCTCATTTGCCAGATGGTCGCGCGCCCGATTCGGATTGGAGTTTTCTGTCACGCGTTCTCCCGTAAGAGAACCTCAGTCGCCGGCCCCTCACGACGGCAGGAATGCAGCTTGAAAAAATGATTCGTATCAGGACGCGCCTTCAGGCGTGTCGTAAACGTCCAGCAGGAATGCCCGCTTCAGCGGCTGCCCCGCGGCTGAAGCCGCTTCGCGCTTCGGTCGCTTCGGCGGCATCGCTGAAGCGAAGCCCTGATACGAATCAAATTTCTCAAGCCGCGCCACTCCCCGACGCCGCCATTATTCCACAGCTTTCCCAATCACAACGCCCGCCCCCGTAAGATTCTTGATCAACTCCCCCGGCACACCATGCCGATCCCTTAAGTACTCCGGATCGTTGTAGGTAACCGACACCTTCCCCCCCGCATCCTCCGCCACCAGCGCCTTCAGCGGCAGATCAATCGCCAGGGTCGGCGCCGCCACCATCAGCGGAGTCCCGCCCTTCGGACTGCCAAAGATTAAAACTTTCGTCGGCCTCATCTTCAACCCAACCTTCTCCGCCTCGCCACTGTGATCAATCAGAGCAAATACCCGCAGCCCCTTCTCCGCAAAAGCCGTCTCCAGCCGCCGCACCGTCTCCTCCACCGAATAACGACTCGCAATCTGAATCAATCCATTCCCAGCGGCCATAATCTTTCCCTCCCCGACAGGGTTTAGACTATCCGCGAGGAACGAAGATGCCAAACTCCAGCGTGTCCTGCTTCGCGCGATGCGTCTTGTCAATTGCGACCGCCGCCGTTATTTTCGCCGCACCAGGCCTCGCGCAGGACTACCAGCCCACCCCCGAAAACCTGCAAGCCCGCCGCGAATTTCAGGACATGAAATTCGGCATGTTCATCCACTGGGGCGTCTACAGCGTGCTTGGCGATGGCGAATGGGTCTTCCACGACCGTCATCTGACGGTCGACGAATACAACCGCCTGCCTCAATTCTTCGATCCTGAAAAATTCGACGCGGCCACCTGGGTCGCTCTCGCCAAAGCCGCCGGCATGAAGTACATCACCATCACCTCGCGCCATCATGACGGCTTCGCCATGTTCGATTCGAAAGTCTCCGACTGGAACATCGTCCAGCGGACTCCTTATAAGAAGGATCCCTTGAAGATGCTGGCCGACGAATGCCATCGCCAGGGCATCAAGCTCTTCTTCTATTATTCGCAACTCGACTGGCACAATCCCGACTACTTCCCCCGTGGCCAGACCAACTGGAACAACGGCCGCCCCGACCACGGCGACTTCAACGCCTACCTCGATAACTACATGGACGGCCAGCTCACCGAGCTCCTTACCAACTACGGCCCCATCGCCGGCATCTGGTTCGACGGCATGTGGGACAAGCCCGACGCCGACTGGCATCTCGCCAAAACCTACGCGCTGATTCACAAATTGCAGCCCGCCGCGCTGATCATCCCCAATCATCACCAGACCCCGCGTCCGGGAGAAGATGTCCAGACTTTCGAGCGCGATCTCCCCGGCAGCAACACCGCCGGATTTAATACGACATTCATCAGCAAGGATATCCCGCTGGAAAGTTCCGACACGCTGAACGGCGCCTGGGGATTCAACATCGGCGACAGCAACTACAAAAGCGCGCCCGATCTCGAGCGCAAACTAATCCGCGCCGCCGGCAACAATTCCAACCTGTTGCTCAACATCGGCCCCTATCCCAACGGCGAGATCGATCCACAGTTCGTCACCCGACTGCATGCCGTAGGCGAGTGGCTCGCAAAATACGGAGACTCCATCTACGGCACCCGCGGCGGCCCCATCCCACCCGGCGACTGGGGGGTCACCACCCAAACGGAGAATAAGATCTATGTCCACGTCCTGAACTGGGGATCTCCGCTGCTGGCCCTGCCGCCCATGGCCAAGATTACGGGAGCCAAGGTTCTGCTCGACGGATCGTCCGTAAACTTCACCCAGAATCCTGACGGAGTCATTCTGAAAATTCCGCCTCCCAAGAACGACGAAACCGACCGCGTAATCGTCCTGACCCTGGCCCAGGGAAAATGACCGACGCAAAATGAGCTAAGGCCTCACCGCCACCTGCAGCGGCTCCGGCGTGTCCAGTTTGTCCCGGTAAATCAGATTCCTCGCCGCCACTTCACCCACCGCATCCACGTGGACCGCGTACCCGCCGTTGGGGAGCGTCTCACCAAACGGCAATTCCTTCGAGACCGTGCCCCGCCGCAACATGAAATGTTGATAGCCGATCGCCGTCGCCCGTCCGTTCTCCGCCACCGCCATCACTACGAACGTCAAATCAATGTCGTCGGGCGTGGTATTGGAAACTTCCACGTTCCCCTCAATCCGGTTCCCGTTCACATGCGCCGGAGCTTTCCCCCATTTGAGACTCAGCGCCGAGCGCACCCGCAGCACGAACCCCTTCTGCACCCCCGGATGATGCCCCGCATCCGAGACCGAAACCGTAAACTGAAACTCTCCCATGCGTTCCGCCCGCCCGTGCAGCAGGCCGTCGTCCTCCAGCTTGATCCCCGGCGGCAACACTCCCTTTTCCACCCGCCAGTGCAGCGTCGAGATGCCTCCATGCGCTTGAAATCGCATTTCATAGGGGGCCTGCGGATAGGTATCGGGCAGTTCGGAATCATTCTCAATCGCCAGCCCCGGCCTAGGTTCGTCCTGCGCCGTCGCTTGAGGAGCCTCGACGACCTCATGACCCACATTTGCCAACCCCAGTTGACACCCCGCCATCCCCAGCGCAAACGCCGACAGGAAAAACACGAGAAAAACCCGGCGAACTCTATGAACTCTCTCCATGCACTCACCTTCGAAAATCCGCGGGTATCATCGCCATGGGCCCCGAAATCCCCACTCCCTACTGTCCCACAATTCTCCCGCATCCGTATAGGCCGCGACTGTATACGAATGCTCAGCCACCCCGATCTTGCATCCCCGTGATCCACCGCCTGCCCTGAGCGATATCGAAGGGTGTCCTCTGTGGTTAAGATTCTGCTCTTCCATCCTCAACCTGACCACTCCAACACGGAGGTCACATTGACTTGGATTTGCCGTTTCTGAAAAACTATTCACATTGGAGTTCCGTTAGGCGCTCCTGCGTCCGGCTGCATGGAACTGCTGCTCAATCTCGCGTGGCTTCTTTTGGTGCTGCCCGCCTATTGGCTGTGGCGCGGCTCCAGAGCGTTCAGCGCCGACCACAACTTCAACTCATGGCAGAGCCTGCTGGCTTTAGCATGCATGCTCGTCATCCTCTTCCCCGTAGTTTCGGCCACCGACGACCTGCACGCCATGCGGGCCGAGATGGAAGAATCGCCCGCCGGGAAACGCACCGTCCGCCAGTCCAGTAATGACAATGCTCCAGCCTGGAAGAGACAAAGTCCGCCCGCCGTGGCCGGGCTCACCCGTTCTCTGGTTGTGACCTTAGAAGAGTGGCGGCCCTTGGCAACTCCCCGCTTAATTTTGCCGGCAGCGCCTGTCATCGAGCAGACGGGCCGCGCTCCTCCTGATTCTTTCCCCGGGTAATGCCTCGAACCGCCGATCGTTGGTCGAAAATGACGGCGAGGTATTTACTTATCTTTACTAAGTTCTGCGATGGGAAACGAGATAGTAGTGTTGTGGACGGAATTTCCCGCAGGGATAAAAGCTCAGGAGCCGGGATTTTCCCACGTCCGGGCTAATACATGCCCAATGGAGTTTTTGCATGCGCTGGCCACCATTCAGGATGAAACTGTTAAGTGTGAGGCTGGCCGTTGCGCTGGCTGGGCTGAGTCTCTACGCCCAGACCGCGCCCCAGACGGCGCCTCAAATCTGGACCTGGGACGCGGTCAAAGACCGTTTCCAGTTTAATAACACGACGCTGCTGGCGGGCCGCCTGAATATTGACGAGCTCCACGCCCAGGAGATCACGGCCCACCTCCGCCCCAATCCTGACTTCACGCTCTCCGCGGACGGCACCCAGATCGCGCCCAGCCACGGTGTGTGGCAGCCCTTCGCCGGCACCTTCGTCTCACCCAGCGTCAGTTACCTGTTCGAGCGCCGCAACAAACGCGGCCTGCGGTACGAAGCCGCCAAAGAAGGCACGGCCATCGGCATCGCCCAGCAGTCAGATTCCGAACGAAATCTCCTGTTCAATCTGCGCAACGCTTTCGTCGGAGTCCTCCAGGCCAAGGCCGTGCTCCACGTCGCGCAGGATAATCTCGACTCCTACGACAAGATTCTGAAAGTCAGCCGCGACCGCTTTCAAGCCGGCGACATCGCCCAGATCGATCTCGACCGCCTCGAACTGCAGCGCCTGCAATACGAGTCCGACGTGCAAACCGCCTTGGTCAACCTGCGCACCACTAAGATCAACCTGCTGGCCTTGATCGATGATCGCAGACCGGTTGATAGTTTTGATCTCGACGGCCCCTTCGAGTTCAGCGAGGATCTGCTCTCGCTCGACGACTACCGCAAAGAAGCTCTCGACACCCGGCCCGACCTGCGCGCCGCCGTGCTCTCAGTGAAGCAGGCCGAAACCAATGCCCAACTGGCCGAGGCCAACGGCTCCGTCGATCCCACCCTCGGCGTCTGGTTTACCCACAACGGCTCATTCAATAATCCTGACGCCCTGAACACCCTCGGAGCCAGCGTCAGCATCCCATTGCGTATCTTCGATACCAACCAGGGCGAGAAGCTTCGCACGAAAATTGACATCAAACGAAATGAAAAACTTCGCCAGGGCGTGGAAACCCAGGTCTACAGTGACGTCGATTCCGCCTACGCCATGGTGAACAGCAACATCAATTTGCTCAAGCCCTATAAGCGCCAATATCTGCAGCAGGCAGTGCGGGTGCGCGACACGGTTTTATTTTCCTACCAGCACGGCGGCGCGGCTTTGTTGGATCTCCTGAATGCCGAGAGCGAGTACCGCGCCGTGCAGTTGAGTTACGTAAATCTGATCGGTTCCTATCTGACAGCGGCAGCCCAGTTGAATGAGGCCGTAGGCCGTGAGGTAATCCAATGAGAAAGTTTTGCTTCCAGGACCGGCGCCGCCAACAACTGGATGCCTCTCCTGCGTGGCGCTGGCTTGCGCTGGCGCTGTTACTGGTGGCTCTCGGCGTCGGCGTGGCCTGCTCGAAAGATACTCCGGCCTCCACCAGCAAGCCCCCGATCACACTCGATCCCGACGTCTATGACACCGATCAACCCCAGTTGTTCAAAGTCGCGCCGGCGGAAACGCGCTCCTTGCCCAACCTGGTCACGGCCAACGGCACCGTCACTCCCGATGTGAATCGCACCATCCACGTGACCTCGCTAGGCGGCGGCCGCGTCGTCGATCTCAAAGTCAAACTCGGCGATCACGTCGAAAAGGGCCAGACTCTGCTCGTCATCTCGAGCCCCGACCTCGCCTCCGCTATGTCGGATTATCAAAAAGCCAAGGCCGACCAGGTGCTCGCCCAGAAATCCCTCGATCGCGCCCAAATGCTGTTTGACCGCGGCGCCATCGCCGCCAAAGACCTCGAGGCAGCACAGGATACCGAGGACAAAGCGAAAGTCGACCTCCAGACCGCCGAGCAGCATGTCCACGTACTCGGCGCCGACCCCGCCCACCCCAGCCCGCTCATCGATTTGAAGGCTCCCGTTTCTGGGACCATCGTCGAGCAGAACGTGGCCGGATCGGAAGGCATCAAGAGCCTCGACAACACTCCCAACCTGTTCACCATCGCCAATCTCGCCGAAGTCTGGGTGGTGTGCGACGTGTTCGAGAACGATCTCGGCGAAGTGCACCTCGGCGACGCCGCGGAAATTCGCCTGAACGCTTTCCGCGATCGCGTTTTTAAAGGTACCGTCGCCGACATTTCCCGCGTGCTCGATCCCAATACCCGTTCGGCCAAAGTGCGCATCGTGCTCGGCAACTCCGATGGCTCGCTCCGTCCCGGCATGTTTGCCGTGGCTACCTTCCGTTCGCGCAAGCTCACGCAACGTGTGGTCGTTCCCGCCACAGCCATCATGCGTCTGCACGATAAAGACTGGGTCTTCCGCAAAGAAGGCGGTAACCGCTTTCGCAAGATTGTGGTCCAGGCCGACGGCCTCGCTCCCGACGGCATGCAGGAAATTCGCGACGGCGTGAAGCCCGGCGACCAGCTGGTCACCAACGCCCTCGAATTCTCCACCGAAGTGGCGGAGAAAAAAGAATGATCCGCAGCATGATCGACTTTGCCCTGCGCAACCGCCTCATGATCATGGGCGCGTCGCTGGTGCTTTTCGCCTGGGGCATCTTTTCATTCCACGCCCTGCCCATCGAAGCCTATCCCGATGTGGCCGACACCTACGTGCAAGTCATTACCCAGTGGCCCGGACACGCCGCCGAGGAAGTCGAACAGCAAATCACCGTCCCCCTCGAAGTCCAGCTGAACGGCGTCGCCCACCTGACCCACTTGCGCTCAGTCTCCCTCTCCGGCCTCTCGATGATCACCATCATTTACGACGATGACATCACCACCTTCAACGCCCGCCAGGAAGTGCTCGACCGCCTCGGACAGGTCACCCTGCCTCAGAACGTGAACCCCGGCATTGGTCCGGACTACAGCCCAACCGGGCAGATCATGTTCTACACGCTCTCCAGCACCAATCCGAAATATGACGTGATGGAATTGAAGTCGCTGAACGACTGGGTCGTGGTCAATCAGTTGAAGTCAGTCGCGAATATTGTTGACGTAAATCCGTTCGGGGGCCCGACTCGCGAGTATCAAGTTCAACTCGATCCCGCAAAGCTGGTCTCCTATGGCCTGTCGCTGGCGCAAGTGGAAAATGCGCTGGTCGCGAACAACATCAACGCGGGCGGCGGATTCATCGAGCGCGGCGAGCAAGCCCTCAATGTCCGCGCCGTCGGCCTGATGCAGACCACTGACGACATCGCCGCCACCGTCGTGAAGGTGCAGGCCGGAACTCCCGTGCGTGTCCGCGATCTGGGAAATGTCGTACAAGCTCCCAAAGTCCGCCTCGGCCAGCTCGGCAAAACCATCCGCAAAGACGACGGCACCATCTTCAACAGTGATGATGTGGTCGAAGGCATCGTCCTGCTCCGCAAGGGCGCCGTCGCCGAGACCACCCTCGAGGCGCTTCATCAGAAGATCGACGAGCTGAACGGAAAAAACGGCAAGCCCGGCCTCCTGCCGCAAGGGGTGAAACTCGTCCCCCACCTCGACCGCAGCGAATTAATGCACCATACGACGCACACCGTTCTGCGCAATCTGACCGACGGCGTGCTGCTGGTCACCCTGATTCTGTTCCTGTTTCTCGGCAACGTGCGCAGCGCGCTCATCGTCGCCATCACAATTCCCTTTTCTCTCCTGTTCGCCGCCATCCTTCTCGACCTCCGCCATATCCCCGCCAACCTGCTGTCGCTGGGCGCGCTCGACTTCGGCATGGTCGTCGACGGATCGGTGGTGATGGTGGAAAACATTCTGCGACACACCTCGTTCGGCAACACCAAGAAGTCGTTCATGGAAACCATCGCCATCGCGGCCCATGAAGTGCAGCGCCCGGTTTTCTTCGCGCGCGTTATCATTATTGTTTCCTACCTGCCCATCTTCACCCTGCAGCGCGTCGAAGGCCGCCTGTTCAGCCCCATGGCCTGGACCGTCGCCTTCGCCCTCCTTGGAGCTCTGGTCTTCGCTCTGCTCATCGCGCCCGTGCTGTGCAGCATCCTGTTCAGTTCCGGAATCAAAGAGTGGCGCAATCCCGTCCTCGAGTGGCTCAACCACAATTACGGTCGCACCCTCGACTGGTGCTTCGATCACATGAAGTTCACCCTGGGCATGGGATTGATCGCCCTGGCTGTCATGCTGTTCATGGCGACCAGCGGAATCATCGGCTCCGAATTTCTTCCTCACCTCGACGAAGGCGCCATCTGGGTGCGCGGAACTCTTGCGCCCAGCACTGGACCCTCCGCCAGCATCGCCATGGCCAAGAAAGCGCGGCTGGTGCTGGCCAATTTCCCCGAAGTCAAACAAGTCATCAGCCAGGTCGGCCGCCCCGACGACGGCAGCGATGCCAGCGGTTTCTATAACACGGAATTTTTCGTCGATCTTCACCCCCGCGAGGAGTGGCGCAGCGACTTCCACGGCAAGAAAGATGAACTGATCGCGGCCATGGACAAGGATCTCCAGCAGTTCCCCGGCGTCGACTGGAATTTTTCCCAGCCCATTTCCGACAACGTGGAAGAAGCCGTCAGCGGCGTCAAAGGCGAACTGGCCGTGAAGTTATTCGGCGGCGACCTGAAAACGCTCGAAGCCAAAGCCGACGAAATGCAGGGCGTGATGAGCCGGATTCCCGGCGTGGCCGACCTGGGGACGTTTCAGGTCCGCGGCCAGCCCAACGTGAACCTCAACGTGGATCGCGCCGCCGCCGACCGCTTCGGCCTCAACGTCAGCGACATACAGGACGCCGTCGAAACCGCCGTCGGCGGCAAGGCCCTGACCCAGATTCTCATCCTGGAGCAGCGCTACGACCTCACCGTCCGCTACCTGCCCCAATTCCGCCGTTCGATTGAGGACATCAGCAACATCCGCATCCTCGCCCCCTCCGGAGAACGCGTCGCCCTCTCCCAACTGTGCACCATCACCCTCGACGATGGCGCGTCCACCATTTATCGCGAAGGCAACTCCCGCTACATCGCCATCAAATACAGCGTGCGCGGACGCGACCTCGGCTCAACCGTCCGCCAGGCCATTGAAGAAGTTGGACAAAAGGTCAATCTACCCGAAGGCTACCACCTCGACTGGACCGGAGAATACGAGAGCCAGCAACGCGCCAACCGCCGTCTAGCGTTCATCGTGCCTATCACGCTGCTGCTCATGTCCTTCATCTTGTATTCCGCCTTCAGTTCCTGGAAGTGGGTGATGCTGATCCTCGCCGTCGTCGCGCTTTCTCCGCTCGGCGGCTTCCTCAGCCTGCTCATCACCGGCACCCACTTCAGTGTGTCGTCCGGCCTCGGCTTCCTCGCCCTGATCGGCGTGTCCGTCGAGATTGGCGTGATCATGATCGAGTACATCAACCAGCTCCGCACCCGCGGCCTGCCGGTGCGCGAAGCCGCCAAGGAAGGCGCCGCCCTCCGCCTCCGCCCCATCATGATGACCATGCTGGTCGCGACCCTCGGCCTGCTCCCCGCCGCCATGTCCCACGACATCGGCTCGGATTCGCAGCGCCCCTTCGCCATCGTGATCGTAGGCGGCCTGATCGTAGAACTACTGGTGAGCGTGATCCTGTGGCCCACCCTCTACGTCTTCTGGGCTCGCCCCGGCGACCGCCTCCCCCCCGCCGAACAAAGCTTCATGTCCGAAGGCGAGCACGTCGATTAGAGAATGAGCCAGCAGTTGGGCCTGTGGTGTAAGGAACACGGCGGGCGTCGATTTCGGTCGACGCTCGCAGTTGCAAGTTCGAATCTTGCCAGGTCCACCAGCTTGGTCTTGGGTGTTCGGTCTCAGGAAAAGTAAGAACTTCATCGCCACGGATTCGCGCGGATTTTCACGGATAATGCAGAACCGAAATCTTGCGGGCTGGTTGAGGGGAACTACAGCCGAGTTGCCTTAGACCCAAGAGCTACAAGCTGAAAGCTGAGAGCTGAGAGCTGAGAGCTGAGAGCTCTCCAAAAAATAAGAGTTCCGAGGTGGTGTAGGGTCCATTCGTCTCGGCCAGTAGCTCGCGTTTGACCCTTGCTCGACCTGCTTCGCTGCTACCCTTGCGGGCCACTGCGCGCGATCTTCGCTTGGGCTCCGGGCTCACCGCCAACCGGATAAACCTACCCTACGCCTCGGAACTCTATCTTGCTCCGACATTTCTTCTTCGTTCGCCTCGACCAGCGCTTTGCTATAGACCCTTGCTCACCCTCCCTCCTGACCTTTCGATCAGAAGAGTGACTTCGCTTGAGCCCCGGACGCCGCACCAACCGGAAAAACTTAAGAAGCTGTCAAAGAACGATTCAGTTCTACACTTCCTATTTTTTTCGTCAATCAAAAATACGCTCCCGCAACTATCTGTATTTTCAATCGAGTGCAGCCCGTCCACAGACCCATGACCGGATTTGGTGCAATGCCGCTTTTAACCTCTCTTGCATCCCGCCCCAGACGCGGCTTTCCGCTCTTAGCATTGATATCGATCAATGTGAACCCACAACAAGACCTTCGTTCCCCGGCTGTGAAAATCGCGCACTTCCCGCGTCCCGCAAGGGTTTTAAAAAAAATCGCCCGGTTAAGTGGGCGGAGATGGGGAGGTTCCCAATGCGTTCAGGAGATATTTCAACAGCTATTGGGCCGCAACGCCCGAATGCACTCGACTGGATTCCATCTCCGAACGAAGAGCGAACAGGGCTTGGGTTGCATTTACCACGCCACCCAACAGAAGCACTAGACTGAATCGCTGCGCATTTGGCCATGGCATGTGCAGCGCTGCAACTACTGCAAGGTTCCAAGCGATGAATCCGCCAAACATTAGGACCGGCGAGTCGTAGCGAGACCGAATGATCTTCGCAAAAACAAAGGCGCTCAACGCGCCGAGAATAACAATTGACCAGACGTGTTCCTCCGTCGCGCCCAACACGCCAAAACCCGCTGCCCAGCATATGCTCCACCCTACGGAGCTCTGAGGAGAGACCTTACGCGACTGCAACGCTCCAATTAAGAATAGCGCGAATAACGTAAGAAACAGGACGATCATTCCGGGGGAGTAGGCCAACCTCGGGAATCGCTCCCAAAGCAGCTTCCAACCCGCTATGGTCGCGAAACCGAGTCCCCCCATCAGTAGGCGAACTGCAGGGAGGCACGACACTTCCCGCAGACGAAACCCCCGAGTTGTAGCCAAGTGTTTCATCGCGATTCAGAGTGTGCCCACACGCCAACATTCCTACCGCTTCTTCGCTGCGGCAGCGGCCTTTCCCGCAACACTCTTCTTGCCCTTTCCGCCCGCCACAATATCCGCAATGGTCGTGTGCTCCAGGATCTTCGCCGCCGCATCCCGCACTTCCAGAAACACTTCATACAGCGCCCGATGATCCGCATCCTTCGCGATCAGGCTGCGCAACTGCTCCGCATCTCCCAGCGGCGCCAGCGGACCATCCACCAGCCGGATAATATCGCTCAACGGAATCACCGCCGGATCGCGCCGCAACTGGTACCCACCGCGCGCCCCCCGAACGCTGTCCACAATGCGCGCATTCTTCAATTCCAACAGAATGAGTTCCAGAAACTTCTCCGGTAGATCACTCTCCGCCGCAATTTCCCGGATCTTGATCGCTCCCTGATCGTGCCGCCGCGCCAGCGTCATCATCGCCTGTAGCGCATACAGCCCTTTCTGCGAAATCTTCAACTGGACCTACCCCTCCCCGTCCCGCCCTGATTGTGCCCCATTTCGCCCGCCTTGCCTAGACAGTTCGCCGAATGATCCACCGTTACGCGTTCCACCCAAGGGAACCTTCGAACTCTCTTTGACGTAAGATGATCTAGATGATCCGGCTGGTCAGAGACCGGGAGCGTCGGCGGCAGTTCGCCAGGAACTTTGGCGCGACCCTACTGAATTGCGTGCTTGAGGACGGGGAGTTCATCGCTCTTGCATGCTTTGCCCTGCTGCTCGCGATTCCTCTTTGCATGGTCGGAATCGTGGTTTATCACTTGGCGTTTGATCCCTATGCTGCGGAAGTAGCATCTCGCCGGGATATCCTCTCGATTAACCCCGATAAATGGTTTCCCAGATCATAATCCGCTGTCACGAATCGCTTCACGTCGTCGCCACATCTAAAACACTCTGCCCTGCGACCGCCTCGCTGCAAAGGCAGCGCTCATACGCCTCATACATCCCCTCAAAAATCCGATCCCACGAAGTCTCCAGCGCCCGCTCCCGCGCCGCCGCCCGCATCGAAGAAAGCAACCCCGGCTCATCCATCAACTTCGCGACGTAGCCTGCAAACTCCTCGAACCCGCGCGCAATAAATCCTGAACTCCCCTGCCGCACCGTAAACTGCGGACCACCCCGATCGGTCACCACCGCCGGCACTCCCGAAGCAAACGCCTCCAGCACCACCAGCCCGAACGTATCGGTCTCCGACGGAAACGCCAGCACATCGAAGTTCGCAAACGTCCGCCACAACTCCGGCCCGGTCAGCACGCCGGTAAACTCAGCCTGCCGCATATTGTCCCGCAGCCATTCCTGTTCCCCGCCTTCACCCACAATCACAAAATGAAAATCTCGATAGCCCTTCTCGAGCAGCGCCTGCTCCAGCCGCGCCAGCGTCCGCACACTCTTCTCCGCCGTGAGCCGCCCCACGTATCCGATCCGGAACGGTCCATCCTTCCGGTCGCGAAGTTGCGGGCTGAACACCGCCGTATCCACCGCGTGCGACATCAGATAACAAGGCTTGCCCGTAGCCGCTTCCAGCACTCGAATCATCTCCTGATTCGGCGCAAACAGCAGCCGCGGAATGTGGTAGAACCGCGCCGACGCGCGAAAACTCAGCCGCTCCGCCAGGTCCGCCAGTTTCTCAGCAATGGTCGAAGGAAGAAATGAAACCGCAGCCGCCATCCGCCGCCGCGCGTACTGATGAAGATTGGTCTGCCACGACGCCGCCAGCGGAATTTTCATTTTCCAGGCGATATACGCTCCCAGCGTGCCGCTATCGCTCGGCCCCGTAATCTGCACCACATCCGGACGAAACTCCCGTAGCATCGGTTCCAGTTTTCTGTAATGTCGCAGAAAAAGCAGATCGTAATCATGCGCCCGGTCGAGCGGAAATTTCATCGGACTGCGCTGCAGTTGTACCCGCGTCACCGGCCCTGCAGTCACGACTTCATCGTGAGGGCCCGGGTGCACCATGAAAAAAGGAATCTGCTGGCGCTTGGCGAACGCCTCGAAGTGCCGCGCGGTTTGCGCCACGCCGTCCACTTCATGGTAGACGCAGGGAAAAAACGCAACCCGCAGACTTTCCTTTTTCACCACTGAACCCCTCGAATGAAACCCGTTGAATGAACCGTCGAACTGAGAGAACCGAGTCGGTCGCAGAGAACTTCGCAATCACGACGAGCAGTTCCCCTGGGAAACCTCCGTGTTCCCCCGTGGTTAAAGGTTTCCGCGGAACCCACAGTCCATCTAGGTTAGAGCTTCCGACGAAACTGCCTCGGCGGAAACGGCCTCCGGAATCGCCCCAGTCGCCATCTCACGCGGCAACTCCGATCCACACCCGCGTCTGAAAACGCGCTGCATGGCGCGTTGTACGGTCGCATTCTCCAGCAGGCGGATGCTAGACAGGATCTTTTCCAGAAACGCCGGCGGAGCTTTCCACAGCGAGGAAAGCGGGCGGTCCGGGCCGCCGCACCCATCGGGATGAAACACGCGCTCATCCCACCGCTTCGACCCGACCGGATATTCCGGATAGTCGCGGATCACATCCAGCAGCGTTCGCGTGGTGCGGATGCTGACCGGTTCGGTATATTGCGGCATCAGCAACACGTGGCTGCGCCGCTCCTGCCGGATTTCACTCACGAACTCGCAGAACGTTTCGGACTGCGTCAGATTCAGCGCGCCACTGGCCGCGCACCCGTGCCGGTCTCCGCCAGACACCAGCGGACACTCCCACCGCTCAGCCAGTTCCTCGACCCGTTTATTTTCCCGGGTGCTGCGCGTGGCGTTGATTTCAAAGGCGTGCAGAAACTGCGCCGCGCAGGTCAGGAATCGCTCCAGCACCTGGCCGTCGCGGTGCACTCCCACACAAGTCTGTGTCCACAGCGGATGGTTGAACACCACCAGCACGCCAGGAAACACGCTCAGCATCGCCAGCAGTTCACACAAAATCTGTTCGTTCGGGCACCGCGTATACGCGGCCAGGTCGTCCATGATCGCCTGCGCCCGGACACTCGGCAGATTGTGCACTCCGAGATGAAAAATCGTTCCTTCGAACGGCACGCTCCACTCCAGCGAGATCGGCGTCTTCGCCGTTTCCCGCTCCGTCCGCAACAATAGCGGTGCTTCGATGGTGTCGTGGTCGGTGAGCGAGACCAGGCTCTTCAATCCCAGCGTGTTCTCGATCTGATTTTTTTCCGTCTCGTAGGCCAGCTTCGGCGTCAGCGGCGGAGTCCAGTATGCCCGCGTGAAGTCGATGGGGAACCTGGCTTTGTTGCACTGTTTCTGCAGCGCTTCATGCAGCATCGGCCCCTTGCGGGCCAACTCCGGTATGAACTGCAGGCTTTCTTTGGAACGGTTGGTGTGGCCGTGGAGCGAAACCGCGGCCCGTGTATCCCGGCCAAGGTCCGGTCCATGCCAGAAGCAAGAGAGTTTTGTTTCGGCTGTTCTCAATTTTTTAGTTGGGACTCTCAATTCTAGCTTACGACGGCTTCCATAGCGATCAATTCTTTTGGATCACCTTCGTTTAGCTAGTTAGATGCGTGCTTCCGTCCCATTTAAGGCTAACTCGTAAACTAATCTCGCGGGACCAAACTGGCCACTCCCCCGACACCTTCGTAACTTTCTCGCACCATTCTTTGTGCTATACTTCCCTTGACGCTTTTTCCACGGTTTGCTCGTGACGCGGTGATCCTCGGTTGGATTAAAACAGTTGGATCAGATTCATCTCCGCCTTTCCTGCCCGCCGTTTAGTTGCAGCGCCAATTCAAAAACTTAAAGCGAGCGGCATGAAAGCTTCACGTGTGTCGACGTGTATCTGATGCGCATCATGATGTGCATAAGAAGCCTGCCCCTCCAGAAAGAAACAATCTAAGAATGACCACATTTACTGAACTGCCCTTGTCTCCTGCTCTGCAGCAGAAGCTCGCGGCAGGCGAATTCATCACCTTAACCCCCATCCAGGAGCAGGCCATTCCGCCAGCTCTTGAGGGCAAAGACGTAATCGGCACCGCCCAGACCGGCACCGGCAAGACTCTCGCATTTCTGATCCCCTTGATCGAAATGCTGCGCAAGGAACCGTCTGCGCATGCTACGGCTCTGGTCCTGCTACCCACGCGCGAACTGGCTATGCAGGTCCACGAAGTGTATGAGAGCCTGCGCTCCAGGAATATGCCTCAAGCCTCGCTCGTGATCGGCGGCGTCTCTGAAAAATCTCAGATCCAGGGTCTGCGCGCCGGCTCGTCGCTCATCATCGCCACGCCCGGCCGCCTGCAGGACCTCACCGACCGCCGCTTTGCCGACCTGCGTCACATCAAAGTGCTGGTCCTCGACGAAGCCGACCGCATGCTCGACATGGGCTTCCTCCCGGCCATCCGCCGCATTCTGGCGCTGTTGCCGAAGAATCGCCAAACGTTATGTTTCTCGGCCACGCTCGAAGCCTCCGTCGCCGGACTGGTGCACGAATACATGCGCGATCCCGTCCGCGTCGCTCTGGGCTCGGTTCTGAAGCCCGCGGAAAGCGTGGAACTCAAAGCCTACGAAGTGCGTCCCGGCGAAAAGCTCGACGTGCTCCGCCAACTTCTCTACGCGGAAAAAGGCCAGACCCTCATCTTCACCCGCACCAAGCGCGGCGCCCAGCGCCTCGCCCAGGACCTCGCCCGCGACGGTTTCACCGCCACCATGATTCACGGTGATCGCTCGCAGTCCCAGCGCAACGGCGCCCTCAGCGGATTTCAGGAAGGCCGCTTCCAGGTGCTGGTCGCCACCGACATCGCATCCCGCGGCCTGCATTGCGACGATGTCGCTCACGTCATCAACTACGACCTGCCCAAGATGGCCGAAGATTTCATCCATCGCGTCGGCCGTACCGGACGCGCCGGGTTAACCGGTCGCGCCACTACGCTCGCCGCCGGAGTCGAAATCGTCGAACTGCGCAACATCGAGCGTACCCTGAAACTGCGCATCGAACGCATGCAGATGGACCCCTCCGGCGCACCCCAACCCAAGCGTTTCGTCCAAAACACCCTGGCCTCGCGCACTCTGACCAAACTCCCCGGCGAGGTTTTCGTCTAAAAAAGATTTCGAGTAAGAAGAAAAATGGGTGCCCCATGTCTCGCGTCCTTTGCGAGACATGGGCATTTCCGCTACCTAAGAGGTGTCGCTAATCGCCTCAGCCGTTGTTGATCAGCTTCGACTCGTTCCCCTGTCTCGAACCGGGGACCTAGGCCAATGAGTGTAAAGGGGATGTTTCAACAGGTGTCGGCACATCCCCACACCCCCACACCCCAGAATGTTTGCTCCGTCTAGTCGAACTTGTGCAATCATTCGGCAACGAAGCAAAGAGAAACAAAGAACATGAGTTTAGCTATCTTGATAAGAATCTGGAGCGGAGTTCTCGGCTCCGTACTGGTACTGCACTCAATCCTTGGGCACGGGTCTTACCGCTGGGGCCTCTATGACATCGACGACGATTCCGACATACCGATCAGCCGCCGGATCGGAAGAATATGGGAAGCAATCATAGGCCTAGCACTGATTCTTGGAGCTATTTTCACAGATGCTAGTCGCTGGGATGGGTGGTGACTATTGGTCAATGAGCGCTATGGCGATTTTTCGCCAATCCTGAAATCCCACCCTCACTTGTCGAGCGGGGCAGACCAAACCTTCATGTCCGAGACATCCTTGAAGTATAGGATTTTCACCCGCTGCCGATTCAGATAACGGAAAGTTGCATTGAGAATCACGTATTCGCCGAGACGCTTGTCGTTTTTGCTCGCGGATAGATCAAGTCCGATGCAGTTCAGCTTCCTGTCGTTGCGTGCGTCTGGTTTCGAGGGGTAAAGACACACCGACCGATCTAATCCTCCCCCATAATCCAGAAACCCGCTGACTCGCACCTGTCGGCCATCGAACTTTTCAGGATTGGCAATGATCAGGCCTACCGAAACGGGCTCTTCCTCCTCTGATCCCTGCGATGCCCAAGCAGCACATGCCCCGCTTAAAACGAGCATGCACATCAATACGCAATTTGTCTTGCGGCGCATGCGGCCACCTCCAGTCTTGCCACGATTGTAACTGTTGAAACCAGGCGATAGCACTCTTTGACCAAACCCGAACCCAAAATAAAAATCGCCGGAGCAACCGCCCCGGCGATTCCCTTAACCTTAACTTCTACTGCCCGATTTTCCCGCTGGGCAAAAACACTTCCGGCAACCCCGGTTCATCCTCAGCCCCGATGCGAAACAGCGCTGCCTGCGCTTCGGCATGCTCGCGCAACTCCTGCATCTCGTCGACGACGACGCCTTCCGGCTTGTTCTCCTTACGCTGGGTCCGGCGCTCGGTCTTCTCCCGTTGTTTTTGTTGCCGTGTCTGTTCCTTCTGGCGTTTAGTAAATGTGGATCGTCCTCTTGGCATTCACAATTCCTCCTGGTTCTAATAGCTTGGTCTTTGATCGCTCGCGGCGCCGGCCCGCACTCCCCCGCACCCGGCAACTTCCACCAATCACAAACTTACCAGCGTGGTTCGCGCGGCTGCCGCGCGTGTCCCTGATAATCATCGCGCCCGCGTCCCCCGCCTCCACCACCGCCGCCAAACTTCTTCCCACCGCCGCCACCACCGCCTCGGGGACGATCCGTCTTGGGCTGCGCTTCATTGATCTTCAATGCGCGCCCGCCCAACTCGGTTCCATTCAGCGCCGCAATCGCTTTATCCGCCTCTGCGGGATTCGTCATTTCCACAAACCCAAATCCCCGGGCTCGTCCGGTTTCCCGGTCGGTTACGATGCTGACTTTTTCCACCGCGCCGTGAGCTTCGAAAACGGTTCGCAGCTCGGACTCGGTTGTGCTGTGGGGCAAATTACCTACATACAGATTCTTCATTGCAGTTCCTCTCTCAGTAAATCATCTAAAGTTCGCGATGCCGCGGCCGCTCGCTTAACTTCTCTGCCTTCCAGGTCGCGGGGCGGCACTGGCCGGTCCTGCGTCGCCCGCGAGCGCGCATGCGACAACGACCGCACCGCCGAAATTCGCCGCGAAGCTTCCAGAATCCCCCATCGTTGCGACATCACTCCCGGCAAATCCGCCGCCAGCGCCGCTCGAATGTCTTCCCGCACACTCTGATCCAACCGATCCCCGCTCTTCTCGACCAGCGGAACTTCATCCGCATTCGGCGCATCCGCCAGATAGCCCGGCTTCCCCACCAGAAACGAAATCTGCTGCGGAGGTATGGCCCGCCGCATGTCGTCACAAAACTTATCGCGGTGGCCTAATCCGCTTTCCATATCAATCAACACCAGGCTGTAAAGATCCGCGCGCCACCACGACCGCGCTTCGCCGATGTCGGCCGCGCAATCCACTTCCATACCCAGCTTCCGCATCGACTCAGCCCGCCGGTCGCGCATCGTCGCCGACGTATCCACCAGCAGTACGCGTTTGTTTTTCAGCTTACTGGGCAGCAGTCCGGAAACCGGAAACCCAATCAGCGGTGCGCTCATGCCACCACCGGCTTCTTGTCAGAAGCCGCTACCGGCTTGGCCGGCGCTGCCGCATTCTTGAACAGCAAACGGTTGCGCATACGCTTCGCGGCATTCTGCCGCCGCACTCGGTTGAACCTCGATTTATCGCCGTTAACTTTCGACATAATGCGCTCCTGTCATTCGGGCAGGTTAGGACCGGCTGTTCTGCTTACCGATCATTTGCTGGTCGATCGCGTGCTGGTCGATCGCCTACTGGGCTAGCGTGGAACTGCTGGCGAACTTAAGGATTGACGCCGCCGCGTCCGGTCAGGCCCCGGGATTTTCAAGGACACTCGCCGGTTCAGAAAAGCCGCCTCTCGATCTCTCAATCGCGAAGGCGCAACTCGGGCCAGAGTCTTCGAGGTCAAGTATGCTAGATATTTCAAGTATACCCTGTTTGTCCCCATCCTGCCGACTCTCATGCGCCACGCTCAATTTGCCCTTCTCCGCGCCTCCCCCTTGCAAATTTCCCCTTTTCCGCGTACTATAAAGGGGTACGTTAGTCCGAATCGGACGTGAGCAGTTCCTGCCTCAACAGCCAGTAACCTCTCGCAGTACTCCGAATCTTTCCAGCGTAAAATCGATTTACACACAAAGGAACACCTAACACCATGGCAGAACAAGGAACAGTAAAGTGGTTTAACGACGCCAAAGGCTACGGCTTCATCAGCCGCCAGTCCGGCGAAGACGTTTTCGTGCATTTCTCGGCGATTCAAGCGGGCGGCTTCCGCAGCCTGCAAGAGGGCCAAACCGTGCAGTTCGACGTGACCAAGGGCCCCAAGGGCTGGCAAGCTGAGAACGTCCAGCCGCTGTAGACCATCCCCTTATTGCAAAAAGGCGATCTCCAACCAGAGATCGCCTTTTTCACGTTTACGCCAACCCAGCCGCGAAGCGGCGAAAGATTACAGCCCACGGCGCAAGCCGTGGGTTCGCTGCATAGAGGTTGAACAGCCCCGAAGGGGCGAAAGAAAAATCAGAGAAAAATTATTGGTGCCATCGAAGGGACTCGAACCCCCACACCCTTGCGAGTACATGGACCTGAACCATGCGCGTCTGCCAATTCCGCCACGATGGCAAGTGAACCTACATAGCAGCGGCGACCATTCGTCGCCGTGTCAGGAAGACCAACTCTTCTATTCTACAGACACGACGCCGCGTGTCAATTCATGCCTTGGTGGCCGCGCCATCATGCGTCAGTCCTGTTTGGCGCCATCCCGCCGTTGGCTAATATGCCACAGCACTCCCGATGGATCCCAGACATAAGTAATCCGAAGTCCCCAGGGCTGCATGGCCGGCGCGCTCGGAGGCTTCACCTGGAATTTTCCCGGCAGATCAAGTCCTTCAATGTGTCTCCACCAGGCGTCAAGATCATCGACCATGAGCTGCATCATGAAGTTGTCAGCCCATTCCTTCTGATAATAGCGCTGAAGTATGAAACCGCTGGAGCCCATCTCGAAGATTGCCACATCCTCATCCAGAAGTTTTTCGAAACCCAGCGCTTCGTAGAAACTCTTCGAAAGCTCAAAGTCTTTTGCCGGCACAAAAGGCCGCGCGATCTCGTTTCCGGCCGGAACTTGCTGCATCTCTTCCCCTTTAAACGTCGCTAGTCTTGCAGCTCGAAACCCCTACTCCAGCTTCGCCGTCATCGTAATCTTCGCATTCAACACCTTCGACACCGGACATCCCTTCTCCGCGGCCTCCGCATATTTCTGAAACGTGGCCGCATCCGCGCCCGGAACTTTCCCTACCACATCAATATGACTCGCCGTAATCGTCCATCCCGAATCCAACTTCTCCATGGTCAGCGTGATGCTGGTCGAAATGCTTTCCGGCGTCAGCGGAGGAGTCGCCCCGCCCAGTTGCGCCGACAGCGCCATTGAAAAACATCCCGCATGCGCCGCCGCAATCAATTCCTCCGGATTGGTCCCCGCCCCATTCTCAAATCGCGAGGCGAACGAATACTGAGTATTATTCAGGGCCCCACCCGGCGCCGAAATCGTCCCCTTCCCATCCTTCAACCCACCCTTCCATACCGCGCTAGCCTTGCGTTGCATAGTCGTCTCCTAGTTATGATTTCTCAAACGCCCCAATTGTAGACGGAATTTGCCATGCCTGTCAGACGAGAAGAGAGGATTCCGGGCAGCACCTAAACGCAATCGACTGCATCCAAGCTCGACGTTACTGTCCACTGGCCACTGACAACAGGCAACTGCTTTCAATAGAAATCCGAGCAGCTCAAATAAAACCCACACTGCGGACACTTCATCTTGCACCCACTATCCCGCAACTTCGACGAGCAGTTCGGACAATATTCCCCAGGATTGCGCTGAATAAGCTCGCCCGCTTTCGCTCCCGCCCCATGTCCGCCCTGGTTCGTCGTCGAATCAATCCCCGCAGAGCCACTCGCCGCAGGAAAAGTAGCACCGGCATTCCGCCCGCCGCTCTCGCGAATATCCTCAGCTCGTGGAGATGTCAAGCGCCCTCACGCCGCCCGATCGCTCACCGCCAGAGGCGTCCGGCTCCAGCAGTCCGCCATCAGACGCCACACTCCCAGCCGCCGCCACACCTTCACGTATTTCCCCCGCTCCGGGACGATCGTGCCATCGGCCCTCCGCATTACCACCGAGAAGCGTCCAATCTCCATCGCCATGTCGCCCGAATGTTCCACCCGCGTGGTCTCCAGACGCAGATCGCTGTACCCCGCTTCACCCAGTTGGCGCAGCAATCTCTCGACCGCTTTTTGTCCATGCGCTCCCTCATAGTGGGGCGCCATCAGCTCGCCGTCGCTCACGAACAGGCTGGCGGCTTGATCGTAGTTTCCGGTATTGAAGGAGGTCGCGAAATCCTGCGTCAGGTCGCGAAGCTGGGACTCCACATCCCGAAAGGGACGAGAGTCCGCTGAGGGACTCGTATAGGGACGGTACATCTACTACCTCCTGGGGGAAGGCACACGGCAGACTCTCCGAGTCCTAGCGGCGAGTCGTCCGGAAAAGCCCGCTCATTCTAGCGCAAAACCAAGGTGTGGAAAGAGAAAAGTTTTCCTCTCCACCATTCAAAAAAACGCTGGAGGAAATCGCTTCAGAAAACAGCCTGAGAAAAATCGTTACGCTCGTTATCGATCAAACGGGGCCGAGCGACTGGGCAGCCGCAACAAACCCGAATCCGCGCCCACCATTTTCGCGGGCCCTTTGGGCTTCGCCAACAGGCCGGGGTTCTCCCGCTCCGCGATCTGCCGCTTCACCCGTTCCATCAACACCACCAGTTTTTTCGACTCGTGGTCTCGCTCAGCCTGCTTGCACATCTTCTGGAAATCCTGCGGTGCGTAGGTGACTCGATTCGTCATGGGGAATTGATCCTGGCTTGTGATCTGATTCGTGATCTGGTTCGTTCGATCCTGTTTTTTTGATCGGTACGTCGAATGCTGGGTACGTCTGATTCTCGCACGATGAGAAGGCATAGCCTAACCGATCCTCTGCCTCTTGCCAAGCCCCCATCGCACAGATGTCAGTAGCACATGATATGTCCGGTTGAGATAGCACGTGATATGTCCGCTTTGCGGGCGGCGAGGATAGGAGACCATGCGGAGCATGGAATCCTACCCGAAGGCCGCGATGGAGCGGGCGATGAAA